>Ga0208196_1000001_pt1 | contig 1175370 bp, 958 predicted proteins | sample AD_JPNNA7_MetaG_FD_184443 | JGI IMG/M metagenome (GOLD analysis project Ga0208196, IMG submission 184443) | Active sludge microbial communities of municipal wastewater-treating anaerobic digesters from Japan - AD_JPNNA7_MetaG (SPAdes) (version 2) | ecosystem: Engineered > Bioreactor >...
CATGCCCGACGGTCTGGACGAGGTGGGCCGCCGCGCCATGCCCGACGGTCTGGACGAGGTGGGCCGCCGCGCCATGCCCGACGGTCTGGACGAGGTGGGTCGGCGCACTGTACCAAGTGGCATGGCGGAGCAGACAGGACCTGGAATCTATGCCGGAATTGAGCCGTCTCCGTTCCTGGATGGTCTCACTGACACGCTGCGCGACGTGGCCGGACTGCGCGACATGCGTTCGGCCGAGGGACTGGACGCGCTGGGCCGCCTTCGGGAGCAGCTCGGCGCCCTGGGCCGCCTGGAAACCGGTGTGCGCGATCTCTGCGGCCTGAAGCAGAGTCTCGACGGCAACCGCCTTGACGGCGGCAAGTAGCGGGCTGCTCCGTCCATGCCCCGGGTCGCTCTGGTGTGCATGCCGTGGGCCTCGGCTCGCCGGGGCTCCATCGCTCTGGGCGTGCTGAAACGCGCCCTGTGGCGCGACAGGCACGCCGCCGACATCCACCACCTCAACATCCGCCTGGCCGGCCGGATGCATCCCGGGTTGTACGAGTGCATCTCCAATGTCACCCTGCTCGGCGACTGGCTGTTCTCTCAGCACCTGTTCGGCACGTACGGCTCGGGTGAACTGGCCAACAGTCTCGCCGAGATCACCCGGACCGAAGGCCGCGACATTCTGGCCATCCTCGACCAGTTGCCCATGAACACCGAAGCAATCGTCCGGGATATCCTGCCCCCGTTTCTGGACGAGTGCCTCACCGAGATCCCGTGGGGGGATTACGACGTGGTGGGATTCACGTCGGTGTTCGTTCAGCATGTCGCCAGCCTGCTGCTGGCCAGACGGATCAAGGATCGCTGGCCCGGCGTCCGCATCGTCATGGGCGGCTCGAACCTGGCCGGACCCATGGGCCGGGAGAACCTGCGGGCGTTCGAGTGGATCGATGCCGTCGTCGACGGCGAAGGGGACGCGATCCTGCCGCAGCTGATCCGGCGTCTGCGCTGCGGCGAGCCGATCCGCGGTCTGCCGGGCGTGTCGTGCCGCGATTCGGATGGCCTTCATTTCGCCGACGCTCCGGCGCCCCTGGTCCCGCTCCGTGACGCGCCCGTCCCCGACTACGCCGCGTTTTTCGATGAGCTGCGGCGACAGGGGCTGCGCGACCGCATCCAGCCCCGGATTCTGTACGAAGGCGCCCGCGGCTGCTGGTGGGGCGAGAAGTCGCCCTGCACGTTCTGCAGCCAGAACGGCCAGGCCATGCCGTTCCGGGCGAAGCCGCCGCGGCGACTCCGGCGGGAGATGCGCGCCCAGGCCCGCCGCCACGACTGCCTGGACTTCGAGGCGGTGGACAACGTGCTGGATCCCCGCCAGCTCCGTGAGCTGATGCCGCGGCTGGGCAGGGACGGCCTGGATTTCCGGATGTTCTACGACATCCGTCCCACCCTGACTCGACGCCAGGTGGCGCAGCTCCGCGCCGCCGGTGTCCGCGCCGTCGAGGCGGGCATCGAGAGCGTTCATGACGGCATGCTCCGCCTGATGGGCAAGGGAACATCCGCGCTGCAGAACATCCAGTTGCTCAAGTGGTGCGCCGAGCAAGATATCGCCGTGACCTGGCACCTGTTGTTCGGCATCCCGGGAGAGCAGGCGGCGTTCTACTCCGAAACCCTGGCCGCGGCGCGGCTCATCACCCACCTGCCGCCGCCCCTCAAGGCCGGCCGGGTGTTCCTGCAGCGCTTCAGTCCCTACTTCCAAGATCCGGAACGCTGGGGGATCCGGAACGTCCGCCCCACACCGCTGTACCGTTACGTCTACCCCCCCGACCGGGTCCGTCTGGCGGAACTGGCCTTCCACTTCGAGTGGGACTGGCCGGGACGGCTTTCGGACCGTCGCGATCTGGCGGGCCCGTTGCAGGATCTGGTGACGGACTGGCGGACAGCCTATCGGGACCGGCGGATCCAATTCCAATTCCGCCGCGGCCCGGGGATGGTGGAGCTGTGGGACAACCGCCCGCTGGGCGGTCCGTGGCGGATCGGCGAGTTGCGCCGCACCGTGTTGAAAGACCTGGCCGCCGTGGCTTGGGAAGCCTGCATCGAAGCCCGACCGCTCCGCGCGGTGGCGGCGGCCGCCACCGCCGCCGGCATCCGCCCGGATTCATCCGAGGCGGTGGGCCAGGTTTTGGCGGAATTGGTCCGCGGCGGACTGATGATGGAGGCGCGGGGCAACTATCTGTCCCTGGGCGTGCCGTGGAACCGCCCGCTCTGAATTCGAAATCAACCGAGGAGGCTGATATGCCCAAGAAAAAACGTCCGGACGTCGTCACCCAGCTGCTGAATGGCGATTTGACGACAGCCCAACTGGTGTCACTCGACGCCCGGCAGACCGCCGCGCTGCTTCATGCCGGCCACCTCCTGTACACCGAGGGGCGCTGGCAACAGGCGGCGGACATCTTTTCCGGCCTGGCGGCGCTGGACCCCCAGAATCCTTACGTGCACGGCATGCTCGGCGCCATCCGCCAGCAGGAGGGCAACCTGCCGGCCGCCCTCGCCCACTACACCCGCTGCCTGGAACTGGCCCCCGGCGACCCCGCCGCCTGGACCAACCGCGGCGAGATTCTGCTCCGATCGGGCCGGCTGGAGGAGGCCGCCCGGGATCTGGCCGAGGCGGTGAGACACGATCCGGACGGCCGCCATCCCGCCGCCCATCGGGCCCGGTTGCTCGCCGCTCTGGCCCAGGACGCCCTGCGGGCGGCGACGAAAGGAGGGCCGGCCGCAGTGGAAGAGGTCCTTCGATCGCTCCAAGTTCAAATCGGCGCCCTGCGCGACAAGAAGGATTGACCTGCCGCCCGGCGGTCGCGTCCGATGCGACATCACGAATCCGCCGCTGTGTCAGCGGCAACGGGTTTCTGCAGGCTGAAGTAACGGAAATGCCGGCCCAGGATGTTTGTGCCGGGAAGGCCCACTTCCAAACCAGCCGTCCGCAGGTAGCTGGCGAACGTCTCCGGTGCCACGGCCGTGTCGATCCGCAGATCCCCGCCCATGGCTTCCCGCAGGCAGGCAACCCGCGCCGGCCAATCCACAGCCGGGTCGTTGAACAGTTCCCAAGCCCGGCGGTCATCCGGCGACACCACCCGGGAGGCGAGCCAGAGCCCCATGTGGCGGGGTGAGATGATCGTGAACGACCGGCCCGGATGGAGGAAATCGGCGACATCGCCCGCGCGGTAACCAAAGCCCAGCCGATCGAGCACCCGCACCAAGTGCCGCTCGCCGATGGAATATTCCCGGTGACCCGGCAATTCCAGCGGACGGGCGAACGAGGTGGCGTTCTCCACCAGAAAGGCGCCGCCTCCCGGCGGGAGCACCTCCCACAGGGCTTCCACGAAGCGGATGGCCCCCCAGTTCACCGCAAAGGACGGTGCGTCCGTCTCCTCCGGCACGTCGAGGCCGTATCGATCGACCAGGCTCCAGGCCAGCGCCCAGTAGTGCCGGTGGCGGGCATCGTCTGGCGGGACTCCCTCCATGGGCGGGCCCTCCCACGTTCGGGGCACGCCGTCGATGGTCCGGAAATCCCCGATGACCTCGTTGGAAAGGACGAAATCGACTTCGGTGATTGTCCGGCGCAAGCGTTCGGCGTCACCGGACACGAGGCGCACCGGCGGCCGTGTGTCCCGTAGCCGCTTACGCTGGGCGGATTGCAGCTCAGGCGACAGGTCCAGGATGGCGTACTCGGCCAGCCGGCCCGCACCCGCCAGCACCGGCACGACCCCGGCGGCCACATCGCCGAGTCCGCCGCCCACCTCCAAGACGACAGCGGGCCGGTCCGCCGGCAGCAGATCCATCTCCAGGAGGAAGTGCCCCAGCGCCTCACCGTAGGTCCAACCGTTCCGCACAAACGGACCAGGTCGCCGGAGCAGGTGCGACAGGCTCACCTCGTCGCGCATGGTGGCGCGCTTGTCCCGCCGGTGGAACCGGCGGTTATCAGTACACGGGTTGGTGGTACGAGGAGTCGTCTCAACCACGACCTGTCTCTCTTTGGAGGCGTTGAGGGGCTGCCGGGCCGTCATCCGGCAGCGATTTTTCCTGGAGTGATTTTAGCACGGCGGGCGAATCGGCCGGCTGCGATTGGCAGGCAGAGCCAGACCGGGATTCAAGGCGTGCGCAAATTGCTCAGACTGGCCGACGGCAGGAGGGAAAATGGTGGACAGGGCCGGGGTTGAACCGGCGGCCTCCCGCGTGTGAGGCGGGCGTTCTCCCACTGAACTACCTGTCCACGCCGTCAAGGGTGCCTATCATAAAGAAGCGGCTGGGAATTGGCAAGCATTTTTTCGGTCGTGTCACCGCCCCGCCCGGGCGGCGCTCAGGCCTCCGGCGCAGGCTCCGGAGCCGCTCCACGCTCCGCCGGCGCTGCCACCCCGTCCCAGAGCGCCCGATAGGCCGGCGCCCGCCGCTTGAACCGGCGAAACTGGAGCAGCGAGTAGGCGAGCGACCCGACGGTGAACACCGGCAGCCAGCCCGCCCAGCCGAATGAATTGCGGAGTTTTTTCCAGGCGGACCAATCCCGGTGGGCGTCGTTGCGGACGGCGACATCCCGCAGGTAGCCCAAATAGACGCTCATGGCGTCGGCGAACACGCCCCAGAAGGTCCCGGTGTTGCCGTGAACCGCCCCGCCGCCGGCGCGCAACGCGGCGAAGTACGCATCAAGGGTGTCGCCGGGCGCCTCGCTCCAGGTGCGGCCGACGCGCCACATGGAATGCGAGTCGGAGCCGGCCACGAGCGGCGCCGCACCGCCCGCGCGGGCGGCCCGGGCGCGACAGCCGTCGGCGAATGCGTTGTTGACCCGTGGCGGCAGGCAGGCGTTGATTCCCTCGTACGCCGGAAAGCGCGGCAGGAGCCGATCGAGGAGCCGGACCCCGTCGGGCCCCGTTGGAAAATGGTAGAAGGGGTGGTTCCACGTATAGAATAGGCCGCGCCTGTCGAGCCAGTTCAGGAGTGCCGCCCAGTCGCGGCGCAGCGGCTGGATGGCGGCATGATCGTCCGCCGTGAGGCGGTAGACGCCCACGTGGAGCGTGTAGTCAAATTCGGAAACCCGCGTGGAAACTTCCTCGGACATGAAGAAGTCGTCCCGCTCCGGGTGCCGCCGCATAAAGTCGAGGCAGCCTCCAATGGCGTCGTGGTCAGTGATGGTGACGAAGTCCATCCCCCGCCGCTTGGCCGTCCGGTAGATGCGGTCGGGGGTGTTGTAGGAGTCCATGGGTTCCAGCAGCTTGACGTGGTTTGTCTTGCCGCTGAAGTACGAATGGACGTGCAGGTCGCAGCGGGCCATGGCGGACGGGACGCTCCTCGCCGGCGCTCGTCGGCGGCGCCGGCCGGTCCCCATTGTAGCGGCCGGGCGGGCGATTACAATCCCTTTTATTGCCGGGGGCGCTGTGCTACACTGGGCCCAGTTCAATCCGCACGCGGCAGGCAGAACGCGCTCCGATGGTCCTCGAAAAGATCGGCAAGTATAAGATCATCGACAAGATCGGCACCGGCGCCATGGGTGTGGTCTACAAGGGCTTCGACGCCAAGATGGGCCGCTACGTGGCCATCAAGACCATGTCGCCCCAGTACGTGAACAACGACGAGAGCCGCGCCCGCTTCTACCGCGAGGCCATCGCCCCAGCCAAGCTCTTCCACCCCAACATCGTGGCCATCTATGACCTGGACGAAGAAGAAGGCACGCCGTTCATCGTGATGGAGTTCCTCGACGGGCCGGACCTGAAGTATTTCCGCTCGGCCAAGATCAAGTTCACCATCCCTCAGATCCTCAACATTCTGATCCAGGTGTCGGAGGGGCTCGACTATGCCCACAAGCGCGGCATCATCCACCGCGACGTCAAGCCGGCCAACATCCTGTTGCTGAAGAACGGCACAGCGAAAATCGTCGACTTCGGCATCGCCCGCGTCACCGAGAGCACCCAGCAGACGCGCACCGGCGTGGCCATGGGCACCCCTGCCTACATGAGCCCGGAGCAGGCCAAGGGGATGAAGGTGGATCACCGCACCGACCTCTATTCGGTGGGCGTCATCGCCTACGAGCTCATCTCCGGCCAGAACCCGTTTCAGGCGGAAAACTACACCGGCGTCCTGTACAAGATCATCAACCACTTCCCCGCTCCGCTCTGCAAGGAAGTGCCGGAGTGCCCGGCCGACCTGAGCACCGCCGTCATGCGGTGCCTGGAAAAGGAGCGTGACGACCGCTTTCCCGACCTAAAGGCGTTCTCCAAGGCACTGCAGGGAATCCTGGCCGCCTACGCCGCCGAATCCAGCCGCCTCGACCTCACCCTCCAGGGCGTGGAGGGTCTTGAAACCGGCGCCCTCCAGGAGCCGTACAAGGCCCGTCTGATCCGCAAGTACATCAAGGAGCTGCAATTCGAGGCCGCCTCCAAGCTCCTCGACAAACTCAAGACCGAGCATATCGACGCCACCCTGCTGCAGTCGCTCCATACCGAGCTGCGGGAGATGCACGCCCGCAAGCGGGTGACCGACCTCCTCAAGCTGGGCACGGACCTGGCCGAAGGCGGCGATTACGACCTGGCCCTGGCCAACTTCAACGAAATCCTCGAGCTGGACCCGGACAACGTCGAGGCCATTACCTGGGTCCAGAAGGTGCGCCGGCTGCAGAAGGAGAAGGTGTTCAAGGAGCAGATCCAGCCGCTCCTGGAACAGGCTCGGGCGCGCACCGGGACCGGCGCCTATCTCGAGGCCATCGAGCTGTTGGGGCGGATTGCCACGCTGGATCCCGAGTATCTCGAAGTCCGCGCACTGATTGAGGAGAATGAACGCCTGCTCGCCAGGGCCAACCAGGTGCGCGGGCTCACGGGCGAGGTGCAGGCTGCCCTGCGCCAGGCCAACCTGCCGTCGGCGTTCACACGCCTGGCCGAGCTGGAAGCGCTGGCCCCCGACGAGGCCGCCACCCGCAAGAACCGCGCCGCCGTCTGGCAACGCTTCCTGGCCGACTTCAAGACGCACACCGCCGACATCCACGACCGCGACCGGCTGCTGGATCTGCGCGACTGGCTGCAGGGGTCGTTCACCCAGCGGCCCGTCGTCGCCTTCTGCTCATCTGCCGCCCATTCCCAGGAGCGGGAGGAGTTGCTGCAGGAGGTCCGCCATGTGGTCACCGGCTGGCTCCAGGCGCAAAACCTCGACCCGGCCCAGCTGCTGCTGCGCACGCTGATGCCCGTGTTCCCCAAGCAGAGTCTGCTCCAGTCGCTGGCGGTGGAGGTGGAGAACCTCCGCCAGACGGTCATCGAAACCCGCCAGCGCCAGCTGGCCATGGAGCAGAAGCTGTCGGAGGGCATCCAGGAAGTCCACCAGCTGCTTCAGACCGACCGGCTCGATGAGGCCCAGCGCAGCCTGCAGCAGCTCGGACGGATGTTTCCCAACGATGCCGCGCTGGCGCCGCTCCGCGAAGAGGTCGCCGCGGTGCTGGCCCGCCGCGACACCGAACGAAAGCTGCAACAGCAGCTCGAGGGTGTGCGCCGCCTGCTCCAGGCCGACGCGGTGGATCAGGCCGCGGCGGAGCTGGCTGCGCTGGAGAGCGCCCACGGCCGCCACACCGAGGTCATCGCCCTGCGGACCGCCGTCGACGAGCGGGCCCGTGAGCTGCGGGAGCAGGCGGAGATCCGGCGTTTCCAGAGCGAGATCCAGAGCCTCAAGGCCGCCAGCCGGATCGACGCCGCCATCGCCCTGACCCGCGAAGCCATCCAGCGCTTCCCCGAAGAGGCCGTGTTCCTGCCGCTGCTGCGCGAGCTTCAGGAACGCAAAGACGAGCTGGCGCGGCACGACGAGATCCGCGCCAAGCAGCAGGAAATCCAGGAGCACCTCCAGCGCCAGCAGTTCCTGCAGGCCTCCAAGTTGGCCTACGATCTGAAGAACCGCTTCGCCGACCATCCGGATGTCATCGCCGTCCTCAAACTGTTTCACGACCAGCGGGGCGAGTACATCCGCGGCGCCATCGCTTCGGCCCAGTCGTTCACCGCCAACAAGGCGTTCGACGAGGCGCGGGGCTTGCTGGAGCGCGCCGCCGCCGAGTGTCCGGATTCGGTTGACCTGCAGAACGCCATCCAGGAAACCGCCGTGGCGCAGGCCGTTCAGGGCGGAATCGGCGAGGTTCGCGCCCACGTGGTGGACAAGAAGTACGATTTGGCGCTGGCCACCCTGGAAGGCTTGCTGGCCCGCTATCCCGAACAGGGCAGCATCGTCCGGCTCTACGGCGAGGTTCGGCAGCAGCGCAACGCGTATATCCAGGAGACGATCCAGCACGCCCAAGCCTTCGCCCGCGACGGCGACTTCGATCGCGGGCTGTCGCTGTTGCGCACCGCGTTGGAAATCGTGCCCAACGCCAACGAGATCCAGGACAACCTCGAGGAGATGGACCGCCTGCGCGAGTCCATCGTCCGCCAGCGGCGCGAGGCGGCGGAAGAAGCCCGGTTGGTCGAGGCCGAAATCGAGCGGGCCGTCGCCGAGTCGCGGAAGCAACAGCACGCCGGCAATCTGTTTGACGCGTTGCGGGTGCTGGAGGAAACGCGGCACCGATTCCCCAAGGCGGCACCGCAGCTCGAGGGTGCGATCCAGGAGATTCAGGAGACCATCAACCTCCAGAAGCACCTGCCCGAAATTGCCCTGCCCGCGCCGGTGCGCCGGCTGCCCCTCTGGCTGATCATCGCGCTGGCCGCCCTGGTGGTGGGGGGCGTCGTCGGCGTGGTCATGTACCTGCTGCGGCCGGCACCGGCGCCCGGACCGGCGCCGGCCAAGCCCGCGGTGCTGGCCATCGATCTGCGACCCTGGGGCGAGGTGGACGCGGTGATCCGGCTGGACACCGACACGGAGATCGATCTGACCCAGAAGGTCACGCCGCTCCAGCTCGAGCTCGATCCCGGCCGCTACAAGGTGGTCTACCACTTCGCCGGACAACCCGCCCGCAGCGCCTCCGAAGAGTTGCAGCTCGAAGACAGCGGCTACCGCGTGCTCAAGAAGGTCGCCCCGCAGTTGGAGCAGAATCTCGACCGCACCGTGAACGAGCTGATCGGCCAGTGACCGCCGCGCACACCACGCCCGCCTTACCATCAGCACGCATCGGACCGGATATCGATCAATTTGTCGCGGCTGTGGAATCCCCCGACTGAATCAGTCCTTTCAATTCTTCCAGCAGGACATCCATCTCGGACTGGAGCGGTTCCAGCTCCTGCGCTTCCACCATGACGCGCAGGAGTGGCTCGGTGCCCGAATAGCGGATCACGGTGCGTCCGCCGCGCCGGACCAGCAGCGCGTCGATGGCCCGCACGGGCGACAACGATTCCAGCGGAGGTTTCCGGTCCGCCCGCAGGTTAAACACCCGCACCGGAAACGGCTGGTACCCGGCCAGCAGATCGGCCAGCGGCCGGCGGGTCACGGCCAGGATGTGCAGCAGGAACAGACCGGCGAGCAGGCCGTCGCCGGTCATGGCCGGCGACGAGAGGATCAGGTGGCCGGATGGCTCACCGCCCAGCGCCAGGGCGCCGTCCAGCATGCGGGTCTGGATGTGGCGGTCGCCCACCGGCGTCCGCTCCAGCCGGATGCCCCAACCGGCCAGCGCCGTCTCGAGTCCCAGGTTGGTCAAGACCGTCCCCACGACGGTTTGCCCGGTGAGCTGGCCCCGCGACCGCAGGTGATGCGCAAACACATACAGGAGCGCGTCCCCGTCGAGGATCCGCCCCGACGCATCGCAGGCGATGATCCGGTCGCCGTCGCCGTCGAGCGCGAATCCCAGGTCGGCGCGCGCTGCGGTGACGGCCGCCGCCACCCGCTCCGGACAGGTGGCCCCGCAACCGCGGTTGATGTTAAAACCGTCCGGCTCGGCGCAGATCGCCTGCAGGCGGAAGGCGGCACAATCCACCAGCGCCAATACCGCCGGCGTGGATGCGCCGTGGGCGCAATCGACCACCACGCGGGTGGTCGGGGGCAGCCCGTCCAGCGGGCACCGGTTCAGCAACCGGGCCACGTAGCGGCCCACCAGATCGGGCGCCACATGGAACCGACCGCCGCCGTCCAGCAGCGGCGCCTCGACCGCGGTCCACGTCGGCTGCGGGCGCTCGTCCACACGAATGGCGATGGCGGCTTCCTCGGCGGTGGAGAGCTTGAATCCCCGGTCGGTGAAGAATTTCAATCCGTTGTCTTCCGCCGGATTGTGGGAGGCTGAGATCACCATTCCCCCGCAGCATCCGAGATCCAGGATCAAGCCGGCGGCCGCCGGCGTCGGCAAGACGCCGGCGTCCAGAAGCGGCACCCCGGCTCGCTCGAGCGCGGCGGCCACCTGTCGGGTGATCCAGGGTCCCGAGGCGCGGGTGTCTCGGGCCACGAGAAAGGGGCGGCCGGGGAGCCGCGCCGCGGCGCGGGCGGCCGCGGCCTCCGTCGCCGTCTGAATCGTGGCGGCATCCAGCGGGTAGACGCCGGCCCGGCCGCGGATGCCGTCGGTGCCGAACAGACGATTGGCCATGGGGTGTCGCCGTCAGTTGCCCGCGCCACTGATCCGGATCGCCACTTTTTCCGGCACGATCCGTTCCACCCGAAGGGCGTTGGCGAAGGCAGGATTGAGGATGCGATAACGCAGGGGCACGTCCTGGAAGTCGCTGGAGGGCATACAATCGGCCCCATCAATGTAAATCTCCAGATCATCGGCGGTCAGGCGGTCCCGCAGCGACACGGTGACCGAGGTCCGCGCGTCGGCGGTCTGGCGGCGCAGACGGTAACCGCCGGACACGCCGCGCACCTGAACGGGCAATCGGTTCAGGATCACCGGCACCATGCGCTCCTGGATCCGGATTTCCACTCGGACCTTGTTGGAATATTCCAAGGTGACAAACGGGCTATCCAGCGGCACGTTCACGAACTGGACCAGCGTCTGTTGCCGTCCGGTGATATCGACCGTCTGGGTTGGCAATTCGGTGTAGTTGCGCACGTGCGATGATGGGCCGGCGATGCCGACGCGGGACGGCACGGCCGCGACGCCGCGCACCTCAAAGTTCTCGGCTGGCTGGCCTGTGTATTTTACCAGCACGGGGACGGTCTTGCGCTGGAGTGGGTCCAGGACCACGGTGATTGTGGCGGGGCGGATGTTAACGATCTTGATGCCCGAGGGCGTTCGAAAGTTGCGCGGTTCCAAAGCGATCACGTTCTCCCCTTCGTGCGCGGTGTGCAGGTCCAGCGTCGCCACCAGGTTTTTGACCGCCGCGTCCTTGCCGAGCTCCGAAGACTGGATCTGCACCAGGACGCTCTTGACGAAATCGTTGGAGATCTCGAGCGACGCCGGTTTGTTGATGATCTCCACGGGCACTTCCAGAATCCGTTCCACCTGCTGTTCCGACGAGACCAGCAGCCACATGGAGAAGCCGATGAACAGCGAAAGCACCTTCAGCCCTGCATTCTGGAACAGGGTTCGGCGGAGGGCGCTCCACATGGAATACAGAAGGCTCACAGCTCGGTCTCCTTGCGCTTCCACAGCCAGTTGAACCGGCTCCGCTCGCGGCTGGGGGCAAGCTGCGACTTCAGGAACGCGGTGAGGGTTTCAGAATCGGTGAAGCGCTTCAGCCGGCCGCCCACCGCCACCGACATCCGGCCCGTTTCCTCCGACACCACCACAGCCACCGCGTCGGTTTCTTCGGTGATGCCGATGGCTGCGCGGTGCCGCGTGCCGTACTCTTTGCTCAGATGGGGCTCCAGCGTCAGCGGCAGAAAGCACGACGCGGCAGCGATCCGGTCCCGTTGCACGATCACCGCGCCGTCGTGCAGTGGCGTGTCGGGCTGGAACAGGGTCACCAACAGGTCGTAACTCAGGCGGGCATTGAGTTCGTGGCCATTCTCCATGTAACTCTTCAGACCGGTGGCCCGCTCCACGACAATCAGGGCGCCGGTGCGCTTCGACGACAGGGTCATCGCTGCCAATACGATGTCGTCCACGACGCCGGTTCGTTCCGGCTCGAAGAAGCGCCCGAGGAAACGCGCCTCGCCGATATTGGCCAAGATCTTGCGGATTTCGGCCTGGTAGACCACGATGATGGCGAAGACCGCGTAGGTCACAAAATTTGTCAGGAACCACTGGATGGTGTGGAGCTGCGCGGTCCGGGACACGAAATAAACCAACACCAGGAAGGCGATACCACCGGCGATCTTGGCGGCGCGGGTGCCCTTAAGCAGCAGGAAGAGGCGGTAGATCACGAAGGAGATGATGAGGATATCCAGCACATCGGTGACGGATATCGTATTCACCCGGATGAACCTCGCGAACTGCTCGAAGCGCTCCATGCTACACCGCCGCTTCGCTTCGAATGGCGGCCGCGACCCGGAGCGCCTGCCGGGTGGCGGCCACGTCGTGGCACCGAATGATCCGGGCGCCGTGAGCCGCCGCCAACACGGCCGCGGCCAGCGAGCCGGGTAGCCGCTCCGCCGCCGGCAATCCGGTGATGGCGCCGATGAACGACTTGCGAGAGGCCCCGACCAGGATGGGACGCCCGAACGCGCGGAACTCGGCTAACCGGTTCAGGATGACGAGATTCTGCTGGATGGTTTTCCCAAAACCGATGCCGGGATCCAGGATCATTGTATGCGGCGGCAGGGGAAGTTGCAAGACTTGCTCAAAAAAGGTTTCGATCTCGGCCATGATGTCAACGGCGGGGGGGCGCTCCTGCATGTCGCCCGGCACGCCGCGCATGTGCATGGCGACGACGGCCGCACCGGCGTCGGCCACCACCCGTCGCATCGCCTCGTCGCGCAGGCCGCCGATGTCGTTGATGATCTCGGCCCCCTCGGCCAGGACGATGCGGGCCACGCCCGCTTTGGCCGTATCGACGGAGATGGGCACCGGCAGCCGCGGCGCCAGCTCGCACAGCACCGGCAGCACCCGGCCCAACTCCTCGGCCTCGGACACCGGTCGGGCGCGCGGCCGGCTCGACTCGCCGCCCAGGTCGATCAGGTCGGCGCCATCCTCCACCAGTTGCCAGGCGTGGCGGACGGCGGCCGCGGCCTCCAGGCAGAAGCCCCCGTCATAGAACGAGTCCGGGGTGATGTTGATCACCCCCATGACCAATGCGGATTGCGGCAGCGGGATCGTTCGGCGGCTGGTGACGATCGTCCCGGATGTGTCGGCGTCGGAATCAGGCCGGCGCGGGCCCTTCCTTGGTGGTGATGATGCCGGGGACAACTTCTTCTTCCTGCTTGGTGTCGGTCGGCTTGGAGTCGGTCGGTTTGGAGGCGGTCCGTTCCTTGTGCTTGACGATGGTCTCGCCCCGGATGGCCATCTCGACCTCCTCGGCGTCCAGAACCTCGAATTCCAGCAGGGCCTGGGCGATCCGCTCCATGGCCTCGCGGTGCTGCTCGACGAGGCTCGTCGCCTCGGTGTAGCTGGCGCGCACCAGCTGCTGGACTTCCTGATCGATGAGTTCCGCGGTCTGTTCGCTGTAGTCCCGGTGCTGCGCGATCTCGCGCCCCAGGAAGATCTGCTCCTCCTTTTTCCCGAAGGCGAGCGGCCCCAAATGGTCGCTCATGCCCCACTCGCACACCATCTTGCGGGCCATCTCGGTGGCGCGCTCGATGTCGTTGGCGGCGCCGGTGGTCTTGATCTTTAGGAAGACCTCTTCGGCGATGCGCCCTCCCATCAGCACCTTGAGTTGGGCCAGGAGGTAATTGCGGGAATAGTTGTAGCGGTCGTCCACCGGCAGCTGCTGGGTGATGCCGAGAGCCATGCCGCGCGGGATGATGGCTACCTTGTGGATGGGGTCGGCTTCGGGCAGCAGCGCGGCCAGCAAGGCGTGCCCCGCTTCGTGGTAGGCGGTGATCTTCTTTTCCTGTTCGTTGATGATGAGCGAGCGGCGTTCCTTGCCCATCAGGACCTTGTCCTTGGCTGTCTCGAAGTCGCCCATGGTGACGCTCTTGAGATTGTAGCGGGCGGCGTTGAGCGCGGCCTCGTTGACCAGGTTGGCCAGTTGCGCGCCGGAAAATCCCGGCGTGGAACGGGCGATGATCTCCAGGTCCACGTCGTGGCTGACGGGAATCTTGCGGGTGTGCACCCGCAGGATGCCGAGCCGGCCGCGGACATCGGGCAGGTTCACCACCACCTGGCGGTCGAACCGGCCGGGCCGGAGCAGCGCCGGGTCGAGCACATCGGGCCGGTTGGTGGCGGCGATGAGGATGACCCCCTCATTGGACTCGAAGCCGTCCATCTCCACCAGGAGCTGGTTCAGGGTCTGTTCGCGCTCATCGTGGCCGCCGCCCAGGCCGGCCCCGCGGTGGCGGCCCACGGCGTCGATTTCGTCGATGAAGATGATGCAGGGGGCATGCTTCTTACCTTGGTCGAACAGGTCGCGCACGCGGGAGGCGCCGACTCCGACGAACATCTCCACAAAGTCCGAGCCGCTGATGGAAAAGAACGGCACGTTGGCCTCGCCGGCCACCGCGCGCGCCAGCAGAGTCTTGCCCGTCCCGGGCGCCCCCACCAGGAGCACGCCCTTGGGGATTCGTCCACCCAGCTTCTGAAACTTCTGGGGCTCCTTCAGGAACTCCACGACCTCGGTGAGCTCCTCGATGGCCTCATCGACGCCGGCCACATCCTTGAACGTGACCTTCTTCTGCTGGCTGGTCAGTAGTTTGGCCCGACTTTTGCCGAAGGAGATGGCCTTGTTGCCGGTGCCCTGCATCTGGCGCATCAGGAACACCCAGAAACCGACGAACAGGATCAACGGCAGCCAGATGGACAGCGCCCACGTCAGCCACGAATCCTTCTCGGCCGGGACCACGTGCACGTTGGCGCCGGCCTTGACCAGCGCGTCCGCCACCTGCGCCTGGGAATTCTCCGGCACGGCGGCGGTGAAGCGGTCGCCGTTGCCGAGCCGCCCCTCCACCATGGCGCCCTTGATGGTGGCCTCCTGGATGGCTTTGGCGCTGATCTTCTCCTGGAACTTTGTGTAGTCCAGCTCCTTGACCGGGCCTTTCTGGTGGCTGTTGTAGAGCCCGTAGAGCACCACCACGGTGATGATGATGAACAGCCACAACAGGATGTTCTTGATTGTATTATTCAACTCCGCCTCCGCGTTCCGTCTTGGGACCGGTCGCCCGACAATGGTTTAGATGGCGATCCGGTGAAAAAGTGGCCGCTCCCCCGCTATTTGAACGTGGCCAGGTACGGCAGATTGCGGAATTCCTCCTGCACGTCGAGGCCGTAACCGAACACGAACTCGTCGTCCTTCGCCTCAAAGCCGATGTAGTCGGGCTGGATGTTGGTCCGGCGCTGGACCGGCTTGTCAATGAGCACCGCCAAACGGGCCGACTTGACCCCCTGAACCTGGATGTGGTTCAGCAGGTGGTCCAGGATGATCCCGGTGTCCAGCACCGTTGAGACGATCAGGACGTGTTTTTCGGTGATGGCCAGGGTCGGGTAAATAACGGTCTCGTCAATCTCCTTGATATAGCTGTCTTCGACGAGGGAATCCTTGTAGTACAGGTTGATGAACTGGCAGCGGACCGGGATCTCCAGACAACGGATCAGGTCGGCCATGAAGATGAACGAGCCCCGCAGGATCCCCAGCACGTGGAGTTCCTCGCCCTGCATGTCCTGATTGATCTGCCGGGCCAGCTCGCGGACCCGTTCGCGGATCTGCTCCTCGGTGCGCCAGACCACGTAGGGTTTGCTCTTTTTCTTCATTCTGCCCGCCTTACGATGGTGATCAACCTGTCGGCACCCAAACATCCATCATCATTATAGCACAGGCCGAGCGACAACTCGGGCATTCCCAGGATATTACCGTCGGCGGCGCACACCACCACGACCCGATCGCGGTCGAACACCGGAATGCGGCGCTCCTGCAGAACCGCCTTGAGTTTGCGGGTGCCGCAGCTGAGCCGGATCCGGTCGCCGGGTCGAACGGAGCGGACACGCAGCATCCCGTCGGGCCGTGGCACCACAATGTGCGGCTCCGTCAGGCCGGCCGGCGGCGGTCCGTCGAGCGCCTCGAAGGCTGCGCCGGCCTCGGGCACCTCCAGCCGGCCCGGCACATCGAGCCCATACTCAAACGCGGCACTCCTGGCCGGGCCGAGGGCCAGACGGACCACGCCGCTGCCGAGGCGGACCTCCAAGCCGCCGGGCAGCACCGTCCGCCGGCCGCTCCGGCCGGCACGCAACAACCGCAGCGCGCGGTCCATATGCTGCCGTTCCAGCCGCCGCAGATCGCCGCGGGCCCGCCGGATGACGGCGCGCAGCACCGATCCCTGCAGCGCTTCTGGCAGCGCGAGGAAATCGGCCAGCGCGAAGCGGATGCCGTCCGCCGACTCGGCGAGCGGCGGCAGCAGCCGCTCCACGGCGGCGTCCAGGGCGGCCGCTTCTTCGCGCAGCAGGTCGGCCGTCCGCGCCACCACGGCCGCCGCATCCCCAAATCCCGCCTCCGCGAGCGCCGGCAGCACCCGGTGGCGCAGCCGGTTGCGCCGGTGACGCCCGTCCCGGTTGGTGGCATCCTCGTGCCACGCCAGGCCGTGCGCGCGCAGGTACGCCAGGATCTCCGATCGGCTCGTCGCCAGCAGCGGCCGGATGCGGCCGTCGGTCGTGGCCGGCGCCATGCCGCCCAGGCCCGTGCTGCCGGCGCCGCGGAGCAGCCGCAACCAGAAGGTCTCGACCTGATCGTCGCGCTGGTGGCCCAGGGCGATCCGGTGGAAGCCGGACCGACGGAACTCGTCGAAAATTGCCAGGCGGCGCTGGCGCATCCATTCCTCGCGGTTGGCCCGCGGCGGGGGCGCCGGCGCAAGCTCCCGCCGGTGGAACGGCAGCGCCAGCCGGGCGGCGGTCTCCCGGCACAGTGCCTCGGCGTCGTCCCCGGCCGGCCCGCGGCGATGGTTGATGTGCAGCACCTCCAGGTGGAAGGGGACCGTGGACGCCAGCCGGGCGAGGAGGTGGACCAGGGCAATGGAATCGGGACCGCCGGAGCAGGCGGCCAGCACGCGCTCACCCGGCCGGATGAGCCCGTTCGCCCGGATGAATTGGAGGATGTCCCGGAGCCGCATGTTTCCCTCCGCCCGGCGCCGGCGCGGTCCGAGATCGGCCCGGTCGCCGGTTCCGGACGCAGTGGCACAGGATCGGGTGAGCGCTGACAGGTGAAACAGGACGAAGACGGCGCCCGGATGGGCGGAAAAAATGGTGCCGGTGCAGGGAATCGAACCCCGGACGCCGCGGATATGAGCCGCGTGCTCTAACCGTCTGAGCTACACCGGCACAGGCGCATTAAAATACCCAAACCATCCCGGATTGTCAAGTGAAAGCGAGGACGGACCGGCACCGGGCGCTCCCCAATTTCCCCTTGCCCCGACCGCCTCCCGGTGGCACCATAGGGTGACGCGCCGCACTCGGCACCCGCGGTCGCCAACGGGGAAGCCATGGTTGTGTTGGTCTCACGCATCATCCTGGTCCTGCTGATCCTGCTGGGGATCCGCCTGCTGGCGCGCGTGCTGGCGCCTCTGTTCGCCCCCCGCGGAACCCGACCCGCGACCCAAGCGCGCCGGCCGGCCCGGGCGGTGCAGCGGGGCGAGATGCTCCGCGACCCGGTGTGCGGCACCTGGGTGGACCAGCGGATCGCGGTGACGGCGAGCCGTGACGGCCGGACAGTCCACTTCTGCTCCGCCGCCTGCCGGGACCGCTACCTCACGGAGCCGCCGTTATGATCACCGCCGGCCTCACGGGTGGGATCGCCTCGGGCAAGACCACCGTGGCTGGTATGTTCGCCCGTCTCGGTGCGCGGGTGATCGACGCCGACGCCGTGGCCCATGAGATCCTCCTCCGCGACGAGATTGTCTCCGCCGTGACCGCCCGGTTCGGCGGCAGCGTGCTGGATGATCGCGGTCGGGTGGATCGCAAGCGGCTGGGCGGCGCCGTGTTTGCCGACCCCGCCCACCGGGCGTGGCTCAACCGCCTGATGCACCCCCCGGTGCGGGCGGAGATCCAGCGCCGCCTGGCCGAGCCGTCCGATGACGGGCCACCGCCGCTCACCATCGTGGACGTGCCTCTGCTCGTGGAGTCCGGTGAGCCCCGGCGCTACGGGCCGTTGATTCTGGCTTATTGTCCGGAGGAAATCCAGGTGGAACGACTGATGCGGCGGGATGCGCTGAACCGGTCTGCCGCCCTGCAGCGGATCCGGGCCCAGCAGCCCATCGACGAGAAGCGGGCGGCGGCCGATTTCGTCATCGACACCTCGGGCCCGCTGGCCGACACCTTCCGCCAGGTTCAGGACGTCCGCCGGCGGTTGTTGCAAGACGCAGCGGCGCGCTGAGTGGCGGGTCCGGGTGGGACGGGATTACTGTTTCTTCTTCTCGGTCTTCTTGACGTTGTTGGGGCGCGTCTTCCCGTGGGTGCCCCGATAGATCTTGCCGCGACGGGTGCGCTGATCGCCTTTGCCCATGGTGAACTCCTGTGTCATCGTAATCGAACCATCATCCGGGCGGCCGGCCCGGCAGAACGAGTAGTTCTACCAGAACACCGTCCGCTTGTCAACGGCGGTCCCGGCGGCGGGCCCGCCGGTAAGGGGTTCACCTCCCGCCCCGGTTATGATAGGATGAGGGATCCTTGGCCCGCCGTCTCCGCTCCCGGCCAGGTCTGGAGCGAACCGTGCGACGGGGATGGGCAAGGGGCAGCGACGCGTGCACGCACCATTAATATAAGGAGACCCGTTATGGCCAAGTACCGCATTGCCTGGCTCCCCGGCGACGGCATCGGGGTGGAAGTCAACGAGGCGGCCAAGCTCGTCCTCGACCGCATCGGGCTGGACGCCGAGTACATCCACGGCGACATCGGCTGGGAGTTCTGGTGCAAGGAAGGGGATGCGTTTCCCCAGCGCACCATCGACCTGCTGAACAATGTCGACGCCGCCCTGTTCGGCGCCATCACCTCCAAGCCGGTCAAGGCCGCCGAGGCTGAGCTGGTGCCCGAACTGAAAGGCAAGGGGCTGGTTTATCGCTCCCCCATCGTCCGCATGCGGCAACTGTTCGACCTGTACGTCTGCCTGCGGCCTTGCAAAGCGTACCCCGGCAATCCGCTCAACTTCAAGGAGGGGATCGACCTGGTGATCTTCCGTGAGAACACCGAGGACCTGTACGCCGGCGTCGAGTTCAACCCGGTGCCCGCGGAGCTGCGCGACACACTCCTGAAGCTGTCCAAGCCCTTCGCCGCCTTCAAGGACGTGCCCCTGGACCAGTACGCCGTCTCGACGAAGATCAACACCCGCAAGGGCACCGAGCGGATCATCCGCGCCGCCTTCGAGTTCGCGAAGAAGTTCAACCGGAAGAAGGTGACCTGCGTCCACAAGGCCAATGTGGTCCGCGCCACCGACGGGCTGTTCCTGGAAACATTCAAGGAGGTGGCCAAGGGCTACCCCGGCATCGCCACCGACGACGCCAACATCGACGCCATGTGCATGTGGCTGCTGAAGAACCCGTTCAACTACGACGTGCTGGTGGCGCCTAACCTGTACGGCGACATTGTCAGCGACCTCTGCGCCCAGATGGTGGGCGGCCTCGGCTTCGGCTGCTCCGGCAACATCGGCGAGAAGCTGGCCGTGTTTGAACCCACCCACGGGTCCGCGCCGAAGTACGCCGGCCAGTACAAGTGCAACCCCATCGCCACCATCCTGGCGGCCAAGATGATGCTGGACTGGCTGGGTGAAACCGAGAAGGGCGCCCGCCTGGAGCAGGCCACCGCGGCGGTCATCGCCGAGGGAAAGGTCCGCACGTACGACATGGGCGGCGCCAGCAAGACGCTGGAGATGGCCCAGGCCGTCGCCGCCAAGCTGTAACGACACCTCCGGCTTCGAACTCCGGCAACCCATCGGCCGCCGGCCGCCGCCTTGAGCGGCGGCCGGCGGCCTGTTCTTGACATTCCGGCGCGTTGCGCTATCATGGGACCGCTTTTTGGGCGGGGCGTTAGCTCAGCTGGCAGAGCAACGGCCTTTTAAGCCGTGGGTCGCTGGTTCGAATCCAGCACGCCTCACCACTTTTCCTCCTTTTCTCGCCGCGCCGCCGCGACGGATATCAGCCCGGCTACCGCGCTTTTCGCCTTGACTTGCGCCCGAGGTTGAGGTAAAAATGCCGACTCTGTTCTTTGGACACTGATCCGTCCCCATCGTCTAGAGGCCTAGGACACTGGCCTTTCACGCCGGCAACAGGGGTTCGAATCCCCTTGGGGACGCCAACATAGCGAGCCGCTCCACACCCGGAGCGGCTTTTTTTCAGTACTCGTCCCAGCTCTTGACGGACAACTCGGCCAGATTCAGTCGGCAGACGGCGTGGATAAACGCCCCCGCCAGCCGCGCATTGGTCAGGAGCGGCACATTGTAATCGATGGCGCTGCGACGGATTCGGTAGTCGTTGCTGAGTTCGTCGCGGCTCAGGTTCTTGGGGATGTTCACCACCAGGTCCACCCGCCGCTCCCGGATGACGTCCAGGCTGTTGGGTCGGCCGTCCTCGTCGGGCCAACGAACCGCCTCAGCCGTCACGCCGTGCCCGGCCAGGAAGGCGGCGGTGCCGCGGGTGGCGTAGAGGGGGAGCCCCCGCGCCTGCAGCAGCCGGCAGGCCGCCAGCAGCTCCAGCTTCGACCGCGGCTCGCCGGTGGACAGCAGCACGCCCCGCTCCGGCACGGCGTAGCCCACCGCGAGCATCGCTTTGAGCACCGCCTCGTGGAAGTCCTCGCCGAGGCAACCCACCTCGCCTGTGGAGGCCATCTCAACGCCCAGGATCGGATCGGCCTTGTGCAAGCGGGCGAAGGAGAACTGCGGCGCCTTCACGCCCACGCAATCCAACTCGAAGATGGATTTGTTCGGTTTCTCCACCGCGCGGCCCAGCATCACCCGCGTGGCCAGCTCCACCAGGTCGAGCTTGAGCACCTTGGACACGAACGGGAAGGAGCGCGATGCGCGCAGGTTGCACTCGATCACCCGGATGTGGTTGTCCCGGGCCAGAAACTGGATGTTGAACGGGCCGGAGATCTCCAGCGCGCCGGCGATCTGGCGGGTGATCCGCTTGATGCGCCGCACCGTCTCGAGATACAGCTTCTGGGGCGGGAAGACCATGGTGGCGTCGCCCGAGTGCACGCCGGCGAATTCCACGTGCTCGGAGATGGCGTAGGCCAGGATCTCGCCGGCGCGGGCCACGGCGTCGATCTCGATCTCCTTGGCGTTCTCGATGAACTCGGAAACCACCACCGGGTACTGGCGCGACACGTTCGCCGCGAGCCCGAGGAAGTGCTCCAGCTCCTCGCGGTTGGAGACCACGTTCATCGCCGCGCCCGACAGCACGTAGGACGGGCGCACCAGCACGGGGTAGCCCACCGCGTCGACGAAGGCGAGGATGTCGGCGACGCTGGCGAGCTCCCGCCAGCGCGGCTGGTCCACACCGAGCCGGTCCAGGAGGGAGGAAAACTTGTGGCGGTCTTCGGCGGCGTCGATGGACTCGGGGCTCGTGCCCAGCACCGGCACGCCCCGGCGGTGCAGCCGCGGCGCCAGGGTGTTGGCAATCTGACCGCCGGTGGACACGATCACGCCGAGCGGCCGCTCCAGTTCCACGATATCGAGCACCCGCTCGAGACTCAGCTCTTCGAAGTAAAGGCGGTCGCACATGTCATAGTCGGTGCTCACCGTCTCCGGGTTGTAGTTGATCATCACCGCCTGCAGGCCCTCGGCGCGGACGGTCCGCACGGCGCTCACACCGCACCAGTCGAACTCGACACTGGAGCCGATGCAGTAGGCGCCGGAGCCGAGCACCACCACGCCGCCTCCGTCGGCGGTGAAATCGACATCGTGCGTGTCGCCGCCGTAGGTGAGGTAGAGGTAGTTCGTCCGCGCCGGGTACTCGGCAGCCAGGGTGTCGATCTGCTTGACGCTGGGCACGATCCCCCGCGCCTGGCGGTGGCGGCGCACCGCCAGCGTTTCCGCCTCGATGGTCTCGGCCGACGGGTCCCGGACCAGCCGGGCGATCTGGAAATCGGAAAACCCGCGCCGCTTGGCCTCGCGGAGCAGCGCGTCGGAGACCGCCTCGAGCCGGCCGCAGGCGGCCAGTTCGCCGGCCAGCTCATGGATATGCTCCAGGCGCTGGAGGAACCAGCGGTCGATGCGCGTCCGCGCGTGGATCGCCTCGATCGTCCAGCCGCGGGCCAGCGCCGCGGCGATGACGAAGACGCGCGTGTCGGTGGGCTCGGCCAGCGCCCGGCCGATGTCGTCCACGACCGGCTCCCGGTTGGCGACGAAGCCGTGCATGCCCTGACCGATCATCCGCAGCCCCTTCTGGAATGCCTCCTCGAAGGTGCGGCCGATGGCCATGACCTCGCCCACGCTCTTCATGGAGCTGCCCAGCTGCTTGTCCACCCCTTTGAACTTGCCCAGATCCCAGCGCGGGATCTTGCACACCACGTAGTCGAGCGCCGGTTCGAAGCAGGCGGTGGTGGTGCCGGTGACGGCGTTGCGGAGCTCAGGCAGGGCGTGACCCAGCGCCAGCTTCGCCGCCACGAACGCCAGCGGGTAGCCGGTGGCCTTGGACGCCAGCGCGCTGGAGCGCGACAGCCGGGCGTTGACCTCGATGACCCGGTAGTCGGCGGAGTCGGGATCAAGGGCGAACTGGATGTTGCACTCGCCCACGATGCCCAGGTGGCGGATGATCCGGAGGGAGAGCGCCCGCAGCTGGTGATACTCGGCGTTGGTCAGCGTCTGGGACGGCGCGACCACGATGCTCTCGCCGGTGTGGATGCCCAGCGGGTCGAAGTTCTCCATGTTGCAGACGGCGATGCAGTTGTCGAACCGGTCCCGCACCACCTCGTACTCCACTTCCTTCCAGCCTTTGAGCGACTGCTCCACCAGGATCTGCGGCGCATAGGCGAACGCCCGCTCGGCGCGGACGGCCAGCTCCGCCGCGTCGGTGCAAAAGCCGCTCCCCTGCCCGCCCAGGGTGAAGGCGGCACGGATGATCACCGGGAAGCCCAGCGCGCGGGCCGCCGCCGCGGCGTCCGCCACGGAGGTGACCGCCATGCTGCGGATGGTGCGCACGCCGATCTCGTCAAGGCGCCGGACGAACCGCTCCCGGTCCTCGGTGTCGGCGACGGCCTCGATGGGCGTGCCGAGCACCCGGACGCCGTGCCGCTCCAGCGCCCCGGCGGCGTGGAGCTGCAGGCCGCAGTTGAGCGCCGTCTGGCCGCCGAAGCCGAGAAGGATACCGTCAGGCCGTTCCTTTCGGATCACCGCTTCCACAAAGAACGGTGTGACGGGAAGGAAATAGACGCGGTCGGCCACGCCCTCCGAAGTCTGCACCGTGGCGATGTTCGGGTTGATCAGGACGGTCCGAATGCCTTCCTCCCGCAGCGCCTTGAGCGCCTGGGAGCCGGAATAGTCGAACTCGCCGGCCTCGCCGATCTTCAGCGCGCCGGAGCCCAGCACGAGCACGGAGCGGATCTCAGCGCCCATGACGCACCAGGTCCATGAAATCGTCGAACAGGAACTCGGTGTCGGTGGGGCCGCCCGAGGCCTCGGGGTGGAACTGCACCGAGAAGAACGGCCGCGTCCGGTGGCGGAGCCCCTCGTTGGTGCCGTCATTCAGGTTGACGTAGAGCGGCTCCCAGCGGTCGTCCAGCCCCGCCGGATCCACCGCGAAGCCGTGGTTCTGCGAGGTGATGAACGCCCGCGGCGTACCGGGCCGGCCCACGGGCTGGTTGTGGCCGCGGTGGCCGAACGCCAGCTTGTAGGTACGCGCGCCGGCCGCCCGCGCCACCAGTTGGTGCCCCAGGCAGATGCCGAACACGGGCCGACCCGCATCGAGCACCGTGCGGATATGCGCCACCGCCGTGGCGCAACGCGCCGGGTCGCCGGGGCCGTTGGAGACCACCAGGCCGTCGAAATCCGTGGCGGTGAAGTCGTGGTCCCACGGCACCCGGACCACCGTGGCGTCGCGCCGCAGGAGGCAGCGCAGGATGTTGTGCTTCACGCCGCAGTCCAGCAGCACGATCCGCCGCCGGCCGTCCCCGTAGGTCTGCACCGCGCGGGCGCTCACCTGGGCCACCAGGTCCTCGCGGTTGGGATCGCGCCACCCCGCCGGCGCGGTCTCCCCTTCGGGGATGATCCGGCCGAGCAGGGTGCCGTGGGTGCGGAGGCGCCGGGTGATCGCCCGGGTGTCGACGCCCGAGAGGCCCGGCACGCCGTGGGCCGCCAGCCAGTCACCGAGGCTGGACCGGGCAGCCCAGTGGCTGTGCCGCCCCGAATAGTCGGTGATGACCAGCCCGGCCACCCGGACCGCCTCCGACTCGAAGTTGGCGCAGACGCCGTTTTCAATCTTCAACTCCGGCACACCGTAGTTGCCCACCAGCGGGTAGGTGATCACCAGGATCTGGCCGGTGTACGAAGGGTCCGACAGGCTCTCGGGATAGCCGGTCATGGCGGTGTTGAAGACCACCTCGCCGGCCGCCGGCCGCACGGCGCCAAAGAGACGGCCGGTGTGTTCGCTGCCGTCCTCGAGGATCAGGCGGCCTGCCGCCGCCGCTGTCTGTTGCATGCATGCGCCCCCGAAAATTTCGGCAATGGTAACACAACCCTTCGGCACTGCTGAACACTTTTTCAATCAACAAGTTGTTTGATGTAACCCATTATAAAAAATGGAATTGAATTACCCCCTCTTCCGGCCCTATGATGGGAGTGCGTGCCGCACGGTCACCCCTGCCTAACTTCAGACGGGAGCGGCCGGATCCGGCCCCGGAGGTCGCCATATTGACGGAGCTTCTGCCTCTGGACGAAATCTTCCGGCTCAACACCGGCCTGCTCCGCCACGCGTTGGCCGGGGTGGATGACGCCTCCGCCCGCCGCCAGCTTCATCCCGCAATCAATCCTATTGCCTTCCTGGTCATTCACCTTCTCGACGCCCGGTTCTCGATGGCCCGCATGATCGGCGCGCCGGCTGAAAATCCACCTCAAGCGACATGGGACGCGGCCGCCTCCTCCGACGCCCGGCCCGGCGTGCCTCCGTTGGAGGAACTCCTCGCCTTGTGGCACGGGGTATCTACGGCGCCGGCCGAACGCGAGCCGCGGCTACTCGCCGCCGATCGGGCGGCCCCGGCACCCCACCCCTTCCCCGTGACCCACCCGTCGGTGTGCGGCGGGCCGGCTTTTTTACTGCAGCACGAGTCGTACCATCTGGGGCAGCTCGGGCTGCTGCGCCGGATGCTGGGCCTCCCCGCCATGGCGTGGACATCGGGCGACTGACGCCACCGCCGGAGGCCGGATGCACGGAACATCACCCCCCTCACCTGCCCGATGGCTGCCATTCCCGGCCGACTGTTGCCCAGCCGTCGGCGAGATCCACGTCTGGCGGGCTGGATTGGATTGGGCACCCGGCGCCCTGGCCGAGGCTGCGTCCTCCCTGAGCTCCGACGAGCGGGAGCGCGTCGCGCGGCTGCGGCTGCCGGCGCATCGGGAGGCGTTCGTCGCCGCCCGGGCGTTCCTCCGTGGCGTACTGGCCCGCTGTCTCGGTGCGGACGCGGCGGCGCTCCGCTTCGGAGCGACCGCCCACGGCAAGCCGTACCTGACCGCGCCCGCAACTTGCCTGCATTTCAACCTGGCTCATTCGGGCAGCGTAGCACTGCTCGCGGTGGCCGGCGACGGGCCAGTCGGCGTCGACGTGGAACGCGTCCGCGCCGACCTGGACCTGGATGGAATCGCCCGGCGGTTCTTCCGTCCCGAGGAAAGCGCGGCGCTCGCCGCCCTGCCGCCGGAGCGTCGCACCGACGGATTCTTCGCCGTGTGGACGCGGAAGGAGGCGTTGCTCAAGGCGCTGGGCAAGGGCATCGCCGGCGGCGTGGACCGGTTCGGCGTCACCGTGGACCCGGTCGCGCCCGCCCGCGTGATTGCCGCCGCAGGCGGGCCCGGCGAGGCAGCCCGCTGGTGGCTGGCCGACCTCGCCGCCGGCCCCGGCTACCGCGCCGCCGTGGCGGCGCCGACCACGCCCAGCCGGTTGCTCACCTGGGCGTGGCCCGGTCCGGCGGACAGCCCGGCATCCCGCGCAGCGGAGAAAACCCCATGACCCAGCCACCGGACGTTGCCTGGCGCCGGTTCACGTTCGGGCTGCTGCCCATCGTCTTGCTCTTCGCCTGGGCGGCATCGAGCGGTTGCCGGCCGGAACCCCGCCGGGACTGGGCTGGACTGAGCGCGGCCGCCGCGCAGGCGGGCGACTGGCACGTCGAGGGGCGCACGTGGCTGGAGAATCCCGCCGCCAGTCCCAACGGGCGCTATCCGGGCTACGACCGCGGCCGGCTGGAGGGGTGGCGGCACGGAGACCGGCTGACCCTGACCCGGCGGGAGCCGGACGGCCTGGCGGAGATAGTGATCATCGAAGGTCTCCAGGCCCGGGGCTTCGTGGTGCATCACTTCATCCGATTTTTTGACGGTCGCACCGAGGGCACCCGCTTCACCTGCGCCGATCCGGGTGAGTTGTACGACAACTGGCCCGTCGCCGCCCTGCTCGTTGATGCCGCCGACGGTTATCCCTGGCTGGGAAAAGCCGGGCAGCCCAGGCCCACCCCCGCTCCCGAACCGTTTCCCCCCCGCCGCGCGCCCACGGTCTGGTTCCGGCTCACGCTCCGGCGCGATCCGCCGCCGGGTTTCTCGGAGTATCTCGACTTCCGGCTGGGACTCTCCCCCCGCGACGGCCTCGTCCGAACCGCGGTGGGCGCCCTGCGGGAAAACCCGAAGGATCCCGGGGCCGAAATCCTGCACCGGGTGGTGGTGTTCGACTGGGTGACCGTTCGCCCCATCGGCCCCGCAGAAGGCCTGCTGCCGGCCGACGCCGCCCGGGCAGCCTGGTGGGACGCGGTGATGAACCGCGCGATCCCCCCGCCCCGCCCTCTCATTCTGGCCAATCCCTGATTCCGTTTTCACCGCCGAGACGCAGAGACGTAGAGATCGCAAGCGATGTTCTGCATCACGACGGGTCATCGGGTTTGAACACTGGCCGCCCGACCAATCAGTCCTGTCCGGCGGCTTGCACCCGGCGGTCGAGACTTCTCCGCGCCTCGGTGTCTCCGCGGCGAATACCGGCCAATTCAACTCCGGCCTTGACACGACCGCCTTTCCGGTTTATAGATGGGCCGATCGAAACCGAATCGGAGCAAGTCATTCGGATAGGATAGCGCGCGTGATGTTCGTCGACGACCGGTCCCGCTTCTACTTTTACTTTTACTTTCCGCCTTCGCGGGGCCGGGGGAGCATGCGCGCCGACTAGCTGACCAGCCAGATCAAAAGTTCCCACAAGCCCCGAAGCGATTCGGGGCTTTTTTATTTTCAACGGAGGTCAACGACCATGCGCATCGCGATCCAGGGCGGCATCGGGTCATTCCACCACGAGGCGGCCGACCGCTTCGCACCCGGTGCCGCCGAGCCAATGGTCTGCCGCACGTTCCGCGCCGTGTGCGAAGCGGTGCACACCGGCGCCGCCGCGCGCGGCCTCATGGCAGTGGAGAACTCGCTGGCGGGCGGCATCGTCGCCAATTTCGCCCTGCTGGGCGAGTATCCGCTCCACGTGCACGAGGAGCTGTACCTGCGCGTGGAGCAGCACCTCCTGGCCCTGCCCGGCCAGCGGCTGGCGGACATCCGCACCGTGCACTCCCACCCCGTGGCCCTTCTCCAGTGCAGCCGCTTCCTGGCGGCCCACCCGCACCTGGAATGCGTGGAGAGATGGGACACCGCCGCCAGCGCCGCGGACATCCGGCGCGGAAGCTTGTGCGGAACCGCCGCCATCGCCGGCCCCCTGGCCGCCGAGCTTCACGGCCTGGCGGCGCTCGCCACCGGCATCCAGGACCACGCCGACAACTATACCCGCTTCCTGGTGCTGGCGGCCGCACCGCCCGCCGGCGATCCGCCACCCGACAAGGCGTCGGTGCAGTTCCGCCTGCCCCACCGGCCGGGGACGCTGGCCGCCGCGCTGGCGGCACTGCGCCGCGCCGGGGTGAACCTGACCTTCATCCAGTCGCTCCCCATCGCCGAGAACCCTTACGAGTATGTCTTTCACGTGGATATCGAATGGGAGCGCCCCGGGGCCCTCGACCCGGCGATGGCGGCGCTGAGCGGCCGCGCCGCGGCGGTGCGCCTTGTGGGCGCCTATCACCGCGGTTGCCGCCCCGCGGCGGCCCGGGCGGTGACATCATGACCCGCGCTGCGGCGAACCCGTCGACTGCGCCACCCCTCTGGCTCAAGGGGCGGCCGTACGTCATCGCCGGTCCCTGCAGCGCCGAAACAGAGACACAGGTGCTCCGCACGGCGCGCCGGCTGCGGCGGGACCGGCGGGTGGCCGCGTTCCGGGCCGGCATCTGGAAGCCCCGCACCCGGCCCGACTGCTTCGAGGGCGTCGGCGTCGCCGGCCTGCCGTGGCTCCAGCGCGTCCGCCGGGATACAGGCCTGCCCGTGGCGGTGGAGGTGGCTCGCGCCCAGCACGTCTACGAGGCGCTGAAGCACGGCGTCGACATCCTCTGGGTGGGGGCGCGCACCACGGTCAATCCGTTCTCGGTACAGGAGGTGGCCGAGGCGCTCCGCGGCGCTGACGTGCCGGTGTGGGTGAAAAATCCCGTCAGCCCCGACCTGTCGCTCTGGCTCGGGGCGGCGGAGCGCCTGGCGCGGGCGGGCGTCCGCCGCCTGGGGGCGATCCACCGCGGCTTCTCCACCGCCGACGCCGGCCCGTGGCGGAACGCGCCGCGGTGGGAGCTGGCGTTGGCTTTCCGGAAGGAGGCACCGGACCTCCCGCTGCTCGGCGACCCCAGCCACCTGGGCGGCCGGCGGCAATTCGTTGCGGAAATCGCCCGGCGCGCCCTGGACCTCGGCTTCGACGGACTCATGGTCGAAGCGCACACCCGCCCCGCCGCGGCGCTCAGTGACGCCGCCCAGCAGCTCACGCCGGCGGCGTTGACGGCGCTCCTCGACTCGCTGCCCGGCCACCGGCGCGGCGCGCCGTGCGACACCGCGCCGGCGGCGGGCCTGGCGGCGCTGCGCGGCGAGATCGACCGCCTCGACGAGGAACTCATGCGGCTCCTGTCGCGCCGAAACCTGGTGGCAGGCCAGATCGGCCGCTACAAGAAGGCGCATCGCATGGCGGCGTTCCAGGGCGGCCGCTGGCGCCAGGTGCTGGACGACCGGCTGGAGCAGGCCGTCCGGCTGGGCCTCGATCGGCGGCTGGTGGAGGAGATCCTGCAGCGGATTCACGACCTGTCGCTCCAGGTCCAGATCTCGGCCATGCGGCGGTAAGGGGCGCGGGCGGCTCTTTCCCTACGGCCGGCTGCGCCTCCGCGCGTTACCGGCCGACGACAGGACCTTCCGAATGGTTCGCCGTTGACCCAACCGCGGTGAGACTGGTGGAACCCTGGCCGGTCCGCCCGGCATCTCAACGACCATCGCCGGTGAGAGAAACGGGACCACCATCGGAGCGACACCGCAATGGCCCACTCAGAATCCCAACCGATTGATGCCGTCATCGTGGGCGCCGGCCTGGCCGGCCTGGCCTGCGCCCGGGCGTTGCAGGCCGCGGGTCTCGCCGTCACGGTGCTCGAAGCGGCGGATGCCCCCGGCGGCCGGGTGCGCACCGATGCCGTGGACGGCTTCCGCCTGGACCGGGGCTTTCAGGTGCTGCTCACCGCTTACCCGGAGGCCCGCCGGGTGTTGGACTACGCCGCCCTCGACCTGCGGCCGTTCGAGCCGGGTGCGCGGGTGCGTGCCGGCGGGCACTTTCACCGCGTGGCCGATCCCTTCCGTCGCCCCTCGCGGGCGCTGGCCGCGGCGTTGGCGCCGGTGGGCACCATCGGCGACAAGCTGCGTGTGGCCCGGTTGAGCCGCGCCCTCAAGCGGCTGCCGCCCGACGCTCTCCTCAACGCGCCGGACGGTTCCACGGCGGCCGAACTGGATGCGCTGGGTTTTTCGCCGACCATGGTGAAACGCTTTTTCCGCCCCTTCTTCGGCGGCGTGTTTCTGGAAAGCGGTCTGGTGACGTCTCGTCGGATGTTCCGGTTCATATTCGGCTTGTTCGCCGCCGGCGATGCGGCGCTGCCGGCGGACGGCATGGGCGCCATATCGGCCCAGCTCGCCGCGGCGCTTACCACAGGCACCCTGCGGCTCGACGCGCCGGTGGCGCGCCTCGACGGCACCGCCGCGGTGCTCGCCTCCGGCGAACGGGTGGCCGGGCGGGCAGTGGTGCTGGCCATGCCCGGCGCCGACGCGACGCGCCTGGCGGGTGCGTCCGTCGCCGCGCCCGCCGCAAAGGGGGTCACCTGTCTGTACTACGCCGCCGACGTCGATCCCGTGGGCGAGCCCGTGCTGGTGCTCGACGGCGACGGGGACGGCCCGGTGAACAATCTGTGCGTGCCGAGCGTCGTCGCCCCCGGCTACGCGCCGCCGGGGGCCGCGCTCGTCTCGGCCACGGTGCTGGGCGTTCCGGCGGCGGGCGATACCGAACTCGACGCGGCGGTCCGGGCCCAGCTCCGCGGCTGGTTCGGGCCGGCCGTGGCGGGCTGGCGGCTCCTGCGGACTTACCGCATCCTCCACGCCCTGCCGGTGCGAGACGAGCTGGACCCGGCCGCCCTGCAGCGGCAGATCCGGATCCGCCCCGGCCTTTGGCGCTGCGGCGACGAGTGTGACACGCCGTCCATCAATGGCGCGCTCCGTTCCGGCCGGCTGGCCGCCGAAGCGATCCTGACCATCTGCGGCTGACTCGTCACTTGCCTGGCGGAACATGCAGCGGACCACACCGCCGGGACGGCTCCGCGGCCGTTGCCGCGCGCCGGGCGGGCGCTTGAAAATCCGCCGGCGATGACCCATAATGAGAGTGCTCATTCACCCGGCGACACGGATCAGATTCGCCACCGGGGACACGGCTGCATCAGCCGTCTGACCGGCTGTCATATTCTTGATCTTTCAGAGGGGGAATAGCCGATGACCGCCCAGGTTCCCGACACGCTCCAGTACGACGGCCATGCCTACGCCATCGCCGCCATCGAACGCGACTGGCCGTTCCACCCCGACGCCCTCGGCTTGCGCGAAGGACAGCCGGCCGCCGCCTGCACCGCCTGCTGGCGCGGGCACGTGGGCCACTATGCGGTCCGCGACGGGCGCCTGTATCTAATTCGGCTCAACCTGCTCGCCGGGCCGAATCCGCCGGCGGCCTGGAACGGCATTCCGCCCGGAGACAAGCCCGACTCCATGGGTTTGTGGGAATACCGGGACATCCTCCATCCCGTGCCGTATTCCGGCGGTGTGGTCATCGCCCGGGAGTTCATCCAGGAGTTCTACGTCCACATGGGCTTCCAGCACCCCCTCGGCTACAAGGTGGTGCACGAGCTCCGTTTCGACCGCGGGGCGCTGCAGCTCGCCACCGACCACTCCGCCCGGATGGCGGAGTTGCGCCGCCTGGTCCGGAGCGGGCATCCGGAGCAGGCGGGCATCGCCTGCTGCAGCACCAACGTCGCCCGCCTCATCGAAGACGCGTTTTCGCTGTCGTACGAGAAAAAATGGCGGTGATCCGTCGCACCGTTGAGTGATCCATGAAAATCAGGGAACGACAGTCCTAATTTCAAAGATGCTCCAGTGTTTGGCTTCCGGCGGCGCGCTCTGGGCAGTGACAATCTCGCGCAATCTCACCCCACGACCGAACCGGGGATTTCATCAGGCGTGCGCCGGGCGGGCGCTTGAAAATCCGCCGGCGATGACCTAAAATGAGAGGGCTCATTTACCAGGCGACACGGATCAGATTCGCCACCGGGGACACGGCTGCAACAGCCGTCTGACCGGTTGTCATATTCTTGATCTTTCAAAGGGGGAATAGCCGATGACCGCACAGGTCCCCGATTCAATCCGGTACGACGGCAAATACTACGCCATCGCCGCCATCGAGCGCGCCTGGCCCTTTGATCCCAATGCCCTCGGTCTGAGGAAGGGATGCTCTCTAATTAGCACCGCCTGCTGGCGGGGATATGAGGCCGGCTACGAGGTCCGGGACGGGTTTCTGTTCCTCGTCCGGTTGAGGGTGCTTTACTATTCGCATCAATCCCCGCCGTCATGGAACGGTCTTGAACCGCGCCTTTGCACCAATGACACCAACATGTGGGAGTACCCCGATCTTCGATACCCCATTGATTATTCGGGCGGCCTGATCATCGGTCGGGGATTCCTGCAGGAGTTTTACGTCCACATGGGCTTTCAGCGGCCGCACTGCTATGAGGTGGTGCACGAGCTCGCCTTCGAGCACGGTTGGTTGCGCCAGGCCACCGACCACTCGCTGCGGATGGAATTCGCCCGCGAGCTGATTCGTTCAGGCCACGGAGAGTGGGCGGGCGTCAACCTGTCGCGTGACGATACGGATCGTTTCATCGACGAGTCGTTTTCCATGTCGTACGACAAGAAGTGGCCCTGAGCCCACCGAAGGAACCAGGGTGTGCCGTCACGACGCGCAGCCGGCGCGTCTGTCGCAATGCAGGGTGAGCACCGCCACGCGAAGAGGTGAGCGTTGATTCATGTCCGAACCCATGACGGCTTACATCCACTGGCCGGCGATTTCAGCCTGCTCGCGTCGCGGGGCCAACGCTGAAGCGCCAAATGGTGCGGGAAATGGTCATCGGGTGAGCCGTGGACGGCGAGGGGCGCGTCAACGGTGTGCCCGGACCAGCAGCACCAGTCCCAGGAACAGCACCAGCGTGGCAACGATACCGGGCACCGAGACCAGCGCCACGGAAAATCCCTGCAGCCAGGCCAGCACGCCGATCTCCGGCATCAGCATGCCGCCCACGAACGCCAGCGACAGGTACTGGACGGCCATGAAGCCGAGCACGACCGCGCCGAGGACGATGCAGATCCATGCCAGCGCGAGGCGCCCGCGATCCGGTTGTCCCGCCATGGGTGTTGCGCCTCTGTGAAATCGCGCCCCCTATCCGGCCACGACGCGCCGGCGGCGACGCACCCGCGCCGCTAACGCGGCTCCGCCTGCAGGTCCAGCCCGCCGGCCCGCAGCTGTTCCAGCGCGGCGACGGCGGCTTCGTACTGCTCCCGCACCGCGGCCACCTTCTCGTTCCACGCCCCCTCGTACTCCGCCCGCAGCGCTGCGATTTTTTCGGGCCACGCGTTCTCATAGTCTTTCTTCAAGCGGGCGATCCGCTGGTTCCAGGCCCGCTCGTACTCGTTTCGGAGCTCGCCCAGGCGGGCCAGCGCCGTCCCGTACTCGTCTTTCAGGCTCTTCCAGCGCTCCACCAGGCGGACGTACTCGTCGCTGATGGACCGCGCCGCAGCTTCGACGGCGGCCGCGTATTCCGCCTTCAGGCCGTCCACGAGCTCCCGGACGGGGACAATCCGTTCCACCCGGTGCGCGTTGGCGCCGGCGAAGGCGAAGCCGTCGTCCAGGCGCCCCTGGCGGGCGTTGTCCAGCGCCAGCGAGATGCAGTAGGCGGCCGCCCGGGCGTCGCAGCTCTCCAGGCAGCGCCACGGGCAGCGGAACGACCGGCGCGCGCCGCGGGCGACCTCGTCGAGAAAGGGGTTGCGGATCGCCCGGCCGGGCAGCCCCACCGGGCTCTTGATGATGACGATGTCCTCCTTCCGACACCGCACGTACGCCTCCTTGAAGCGCGGGTCGGCGTCGCACTCGTCGGTGGCGACGAAGCGGGTGCCGAGCTGCACGCCCCGCGCCCCGAGCCGCAGGATCCGGTGCATGTCGGCGCCGGTGTACACGCCGCCGCCGGCGATGACCGGGATCGGCCGGCCGAATTCCGCCTCGAACGGCCGGACCTCGGCAATCACGCCGGGGACGATCCGCTCCAGCGCGAACGCCGGATCGTCGATCTGCTCCGGTTTGAAGCCCAGGTGGCCGCCGGCCAGCGGGCCCTCCACCACCACCGCGTCAGGCACGTCGCCGTAGCTTTTCCGCCAGTGGGTGAAGATCAGCCGGGCCGCCCGGCCGGAGCTGACGATGGGGACGACCTTGACGTTGGCCGCCCGCAGCGCCGCCACCGGGATGCCCCGCAGCGGCAGCCCGGCGCCGAGGAAGACGATGTCCGCCCGCTCCTCCACCACCACCTGCAGCAGCTCGTGAAAGTCGTTCACCGCCACCATCAGGTTCACGCCGATCACGCCGCGGGTGCGCGCGCGGGCCCGGCGGATCTCGCTCCGGAGCGCCCGCTGGTCGGCCGCGCGGCCGTCGGCGTAATAATCGGGCTCGATCATGCCGATGGCGTTGGCGGCGATCACGCCGACGCCGCCGGCCTCGGCCACGGCGGCGGCGAGCCCGGCGAGCGAGATGCCGACGCCCATGCCGCCCTGCACGATGGGCACCGCAGCCCGCAGGTCACCGATGACCAGCGGGGGCAGGTCCTTTTTCGGCGCGAGCCATTCGGGCAGCTCCAGGCGGGGCAACTGCAGCTTCGGCAACTGGATTTTCGGAAAATTGTTGAAGTCCAATGAGATTTCCTTGCGTGTGATTCCCACAGTCTGGTTGTATTGTACTCCAGTCCGGGTGATAAAAGGCCAAAATGATGCCTGTTCCACTAATTATGGTTGGTCCGCAACCGGATCGCCGCCGCCATCGGCCGGAGACGGACGTATAATACCAGCCGGAGGAACGGTCATGCGCGCAGCGGACAGCGACCGGCGGTACCGCGGCGGCGAAGAGATCGCCAACAGCATCATTCACGGGACGGGCGCCCTGGCCGCCGTGGCGGGGCTGGTGGTTCTGGTCGCCGCGGCCGCCGCCACCGACGACGGGTGGCGCATCGTCAGCGCCGCCATCTACGGCGCCACGCTGATTCTGCTGTACACCGCCTCCACCCTGTACCATGGCATCGCCCACCCGCGCGCCCGGCGAGTGCTCCGCTTCATCGACCACGCGGCCATCTTCCTGCTCATCGCCGGCACCTACACGCCCTTCACCCTGGTGAGCCTGCGCGGGCCATGGGGCTGGTCGCTGTTCGGGGTGATCTGGGGACTGGCGCTGACAGGGATCACCGCCCAGTCCCGCCTGCTGCACCGCTGGACCGCCCTGTCGCTGGCCCTCTACGTCGCCATGGGCTGGGCGGCGGTGGTGGCCGTGCGGCCGCTGCTCGACGCGGTGGCCCCGGGCGGCCTGCTGCTGTTGCTGCTCGGCGGGATCGCCTACACCGCGGGCATCGGGTTCTACGTGTGGCGCCGCCTGCCCTACCACCACGCCGTCTGGCACGGTTTCGTGCTGGCCGGCAGCGCATGCCACTATTTTGCCATCCTGGGCTTCGTCATTCCGGCCGGCTAGCCGCATCAGTCCGACTGTGTTATAATTCCGCCACACGCCGATCCACCGATTTATCGGGGCAATCCGCTTACCGGGAGAGATCCATGATGGACGTGACCGCGGTGGCGCAAACGCCCAAGCCGGGAAACAGGCACCCGGCGGACGGCTGCGCCCGTCGATCCGGCGCTCCAGCCGGCCCCGGCAGACCGGAATCCGCAGGCGTCCCCACCGAACCCCGCCCGACCGACTTGTCCCCAGGAGGCCATCGATGAATCACGACGCCGTCCAGATCATGTTTCAGGTGTCCAACGCATTCCTCAGCGTCATCGACCTCATCCTGCTCGCCGTCGCCGTGGTGGTGGCCGCCATCTGCACCCGGCGCCGGCAGGGCGCGGCGGCGGCCTGGATGCTCGCTGTGGCTTGCGCCGGGCTGTTCGCCGCCAGCCTGACGCGCTGGGTCGTCGAGTTCAGCGCGGCGACGCTCATCGGTCGATTCAGCGCCACCGGATTCCAATGGGTGGAACTTGGCTTGGCCGCAACGGAGATTCTGCTGACCGCCCTCTTCGCCGCCGGACTCTTCATGTTCCGTCCCACCGAACCTCCCGCCGCGCCGGCCGGGGAGGTGCGCCATGGATAACCTGTCGCCGGGCTGGCTCTGGACAGCCGTGAGCTTCCTCTGGATCGTCGTGTACGGCGCGGCGGCCGCGGCGGCCTTCTGGCGGTTCCGCACAAAACGTCCAGGCATCCTCATCGGCGGGGCCTTCGCCCTGCTCGCGGCGAAGGTGGTGGGAATGCAACTCCTGCAACAGTTCGCCTTCGCCGAACGGCCGTTCAACAATCCGACCCGGCTGGTGACCTACACCGTCAATTGGCTGCTCACCGCGGCGCTGCTGCTGGCGGTGGCGGTGGGCGTGGCGCTGATTCCGCGCGCGCTGAACCGGCGCGGCTGATCCGCTACGATCTGGCCGGGGCCGAACCCATCCGCATAGAAAACACCCGGGACCCGGGGCTGAATCCCCGGGTCCCGGTCCACTGACTGTATTACCGGTGACCCACCGGCGTGCGGGCTAGCGCGCTCCGGCGGCGATCCCTTCGATCTCGTCGGCCAGGGGGCCGGCGTCGTAGAGCACCCGCAGGGCGTGGATCATGCCGGCGGCGTGCACCGACACGGTCCGGTTCGCCGTCATGTCGAAAACGAAGCGGCCCGGCAGGCTCTCGATGTTGCCGTCGAACACCAGGCCCACCAGCTCGCCGGCCCGGTTGATCACCGGCGAGCCGGAGTTGCCGCCGATGATATCGCAGGTGGAGACAAAGTTGAGCGGCGTCTCCATCTGGACCTTGTCCTTACGCTCCAGGAACCGCGCCGGCAGATCGTACGGGGGCTTCAGGCCGAAGCCGAGCGCCCGGTCGTACAGGCCGTGGAAGGTGGTGAGCGGCGGGGCCTGGGTGCCGTTCATCGGGTAGCCGGCGACGGTCCCGTAGCTCAGGCGGAGCGTGCCAGTGGCGTCAGGGTAGGCGTTCTTGCCGTACACGGCGAAACGCGCCTGCCCGATCTTTTCGCTGGCGGCCACCTCGATGCTGGTGATGTTTGCTTCCTGCCACTGCCGCCGCTCGCGGAGGATGGGCGCCACCCGGCGGGCCAGTACGATGAGCGGGTCGTCGCTCGCGTCCACCGCCGCCGCACCGCCCTCGAGCAGCTGCTGCCGGATCTTGGGATCGGCCAAGCCGGTCCCCTCGATGAGCCGGTGCGCCACCTCGGTCGGCTCGCCGCCGTCCAGCAGCGCCTGCACGAACGCGTCGGCGGCGCCGAGCTCCTCCCGGGCCTGAAGCAGGAAGTCGGCCAGCAGCACCTCCTCGAGCGCCGGGTAGATGGGCGCTCGCGACAGGAGCCGGAACCGCAACGTCTCGAGGTCGGCGTCGTGGAAGCCCTCGAGGCGCTCGGCGTCCGGCTTGCCGATCTCGGCCGCGTACTGCACGAGGGTCAGGGCCGTCGACGAGAGGCGCGACCGGTACCCGCCCAGCGACTGGAATTCGAGGGCGGCGATGTGCGCCCGCTGCAACTGCGTCGTCGCGGCGATCGCCGGCCAGGCGCCGCCGAATGCCTTCGCCCATTCGGGATTGGCGTCGATCCGGTTGCGGAATTCTGTTTCCTCGGCGGCCTTGCGGTCCAGCAGACTCCGGTTGAGCATGCCTTCGTATTCACCGATCGACGACTTGAGCGAATTCTCCGCGCCGAAGATGCCGCCCAGCGCCTGCCGGGCCTCCTCGGGTCCGCGGGCCGCATAGGCCCGGAGCACGCCCAGCGTCCGTTTCAGGGTGGCGATGCGGCGGGGCAGCAGCACGTCGCGCTGCAGCTCCAACTGCGCCAGCGTGTAGAGCCGGTTCGTCCGCGCCGGATGGCCCGACACGAACACCAGTTCGCCGGCGGCGGCACCGGCGGCGTTCCACTTCAGGTAATGCTTCACCTGCAGCGGCCGGCCGGCGTCGTACACCCGGAAGATGGTCAGGTCAAGATCATGGCGGGGATAGGTGAAGTTGTCGGCGTCACCGCCGAAGAACGCGGCCTGCTGCTCCGGGCAGAACACCAGGCGCACGTCGGTGTACTTGCGGTAACGGTACAGCCAGTACTCGCCGCCGTGGTACAGCGAGATCACCGTGCAATCCAGGCCGGTCGCCGCGTGGCCCTCCTTCTCCAGCCGGGCGATCTCGCTCCGACGGGCCTTCATCGCCTCCGCGCCGGTCACACCGGCCGGAACCGCGCCCAGCACGCGGGCGGTGACATTCTCCATGGACTCGAGCACGCGGACCTCCTGGTCCGGGCACTTCAGCTCCTCGGCGCGGGTCCTGGCGTAGAATCCGTCGCGCACCAGATCCCGTTCCCGGGTGGACAGTTTCTGGATCTGCCCCAGACCCACATGGTGGTTCGTCAGGATCAAACCGTCGGGGCTGACGAACGAGCCGGACCCGCCGGACCCCACCCGGACGCTGGCCAAACGGACGTGCTCCAGCCAGGCCGCATCGGGCTGGAACCCATACTGCTCCGCCAGAAGCCGCAGGGGCGGATTGTCGTACGTCCACATCCCCTCGTCGGCCGAGACCCAGGGGGCCGCGCCCCAGCCGCACACGACCACCGCCACGGCGGCCAGCCACACCCACCGAGACATTCTGCTGCGATCGCTCATGATCACCTCGTGAAATGATGATGGCGCGCGCCCCCGGCACGGGCCCGCTTGTCGCGGAACGGTCCGGGATCGCGCGGCGTCAGGATTTGCGGACTGTCGGGGGGGTGCACCGCTGTCGTTCTGTCCGTCCCGTCCGGCCCGCTTGCGCACGCCGCCGGCCAGGCCGCCGGCGTGGAAATTGAATATACGGGAGCGGGGCGCCAATGTTCAAGATAACGTGACCGCGCCGTTTCCATCCGGTCCCTGTGAAAACGGCCCCAATTCATGATACAGTCGCCTCATGCGAGTCAAGCGCTTCATCAGCAGCGCCGGCTTGGAAATCTTGGCGGGCCAGGACGACGTCAGCAACGAGGCGGTCACTTTCCGGCTCGGACAGCCGGGCGACTACTGGTTCCACGTCCATGGTTTCTCCGGCTCCCACGTGGTTCTGCGCGCGCCGGCCGACGGGGACGCCGACCGCGACAGCATCCGCGAGGCGGCCGCAGTCGCCGCCTGGTATTCGCGGATGCGCACCGGCGGGAACGTCGGCGTGACCATGTGCCGCGTGCGCGACGTGCGCAAGCCCGGCGGGGTCAAGACGGGCACCGTGCGCATCCGCAACGCCCGCACGATCACGGTCCGACCGGCGCTCCCCGACGCGGCGGACGACTGAGCGGCGGCTCCGGGAGGTATCATGTTCGAGGCCTACGAAGAACTCGCCGGCGAACTGGCCCAGTTGTCGAATTACTATCAGAAATACGCCCGGATCATCCGGGACCACGGGCCGGCTCTGCGTCAGCGCCTCGACGCCACCAGCGGCTCCGGGCGGGTGCACCTCTGGCGCAAGGCCCACAATTACCGACGGGAGATGGCCGCGGTGATCCGGGCGGCGCGAAACGACGGTGAGCGGCGGACTTTTCTGGGCACCTACTTCGCCTTTCAGGTCCTGCATCTTCACGCCCTGAGCATCCACACGCTCCGCCGCGATGCCGCTGCAGCCCGCGACCGGCTGCCGGTCTACCACCAGATCCTCACCCGGCTGCGGTTCCAACTGCGCGACCTGATCACCGCCTATCTCGGCGCGCTGGTGGAGACCTGCTCCCGCGGCGAGCCGCTTGACGGCGTAGCCTTCTGCAACGTCGGCATGATTCTGGACCAGGACGACCTGGATATCGCCATCTTCGCCCGCCCCGACGTGGACGCCGCCCTCTGGAATCCTGTGGTCAGCGCCGTGGGTGCGGAGTTTTTCCGCTATGCCACCAAGATGCATTTCTACCTGGCCGAGAAGACGGTGGGCCGGACTTTCCTGACCACCATCGAGGACATCCGCACCTACCTGCGCCGCGGCGCGCACAATTTCGTGCTGATCTCCGAGCTGCTCCTGACAGAGCGGCTCGTGGGCGACGAGAGCCTCATCGCCGACGTGGAGCGCGAGATCATCGACCTGTTCTACCACGAGCAGGGCCGGCCCCGCCTCCACGAAGGCTACCTGCGGGGCATGATCGGCGAGGTGCACGAGCAGCTCCGCTTCGACCTGAGTTCGCCCTGGGTCAGCCCCAAGACCCACGGGCTCCGGCTCATTCACAACCTCACCAACATGCTGAAGACCATCCATGACATCCGCGCCCACGGTTCGCGCGAGACACTGGAGCTGCTCAAGGTCCGCGATCCGAATAACGCCGGACTCTATGCCGGTCTCCAGGACGTGTTCAGTTTCATCGAGATGTTCTTCTACGTGTATCAGCTCATGGTCTCGGTGGAGGATACCTTCGACAGCAACGACGCCGTGGCCGTCGGACACCTGGACCGTGTCGCCGAGGCGCTGGGCTTCGCCCCGCAGGGGCCGGTCCGGCCCGCCCTCCGGCTGCTGACCCATTACTACGAGGAACTGGACCGGCTGCGCGCTCTGGCGCCTCAGGCGCTGGCGATGGTCAATCAGCACCTCCAGCGCGTGACCGTGTTCAACCAGATCACGGCGGGCGGCCGGCCCGCGGATTACCCCGTGGCCTGGACGGAAAATGTTTTCCTCAATATCCTCCTGCTGTTTCAGGTTTACCTGGGCATGATCTACTGGGACGACATCTTCCAGCTCCTGGCCCGCGATTCGGGCGCCGCGATCCAGACCATCATGAACAGCCTGGAGCAGCTCCCCGACGAACAGCAGTCGCCGGCCTTCGAGCGGTTGCTGCGCCTGCTCGCCTTCGACATGGATTCCATCGTGCAGACGGCCGTGCTGTTCCAGAGCGTCGCCGATCGGCCGACGTTCGCCCGGTACGCGGCCTTCACCCGGGAGTGGCTGCTGGAACATTTCGCCACCCGGCCCGGCCGTCTGGCTGCGCTGATCGAGATCCTGCCCCACCGGCCGGCGACCGTCACGGAATTCCTGCTGGGGTTCGACCGGGATCAACTGCTCCGGCTCCGCCGGCTCGCCGGGCACCCCGCCACCCAGTCCGCCGTCGACGCACGGGCCAGCAAGCGGTTCAGCCTGCTGTGCGACCTGCTGGCCTTTTCCTCCAACCATTACCGCCGCTGCTTCGCTCGCGTGTCGCGGGAGCAGCCGGAGATCGTGACGCATCCCGACGACCGCGATTACCTGCGGGGCACCGCCGACACCCTGTGGGCCGAACTGGCCGATGCCGAAGGACCGGAGGAACTCAAACGCCGGCTCGGCGTCTACTATGAATTCGGCTTCTGCCGCTGCGGCCTCCTGGCCGTCAGTCAGCCCGGCGACCTGAAGCTGCTCTACGGCGTGTACCACGAATTTTTCCGCCGGTATTTCCGCTGGCTCTACCGGGCCTGCCAGTGGCAGGTGGAAGCGCAGGGTCTGGCCGGTCTGCACTACCGCGAACGCGACGAAGACGATCAACCGCTCGCCGTCTTCTGCTCGGGCGGCTACGCCCGTGAGGAAGCGTTCGAGCAGGACCTGGATCTCTTTGTGCTGACCCGGGAGCAGAGCCCGGAATTCGGTCGCTACGCCATCGGTCTGATCAACGACCTGAATCGCGAGCTGACCCGCCGTGGCATCATGCCCCACCACCGCCTGACGGAGTTCTTCGGCACATTCGCCTTCTCGCTGGACCGGCTCGAAGCGTTCCTGGCCACGCCGCGCGAGCACGATTTCATCGAGCTGTCGTTGCTGATGGGCAGCCGCCTGCTGATCGGCAGCCACTCGTTCGACACCGCGATCGGCGAGTTGCTGGACCGCTACCTGTTCCGGCAACCGGACCGTTTCATCCGCGACATGCTCGCGGAGATCGACGCGCGGCGGACGTACCAGTTCAGCCGGCGCGGCGACACGGTGAACGTCCGCGAGGACCCGGGCGCGCTGCGCGACATCCAGACGGCGGTGACCGCCGCGCTGGCCCGCATCGGGCGTCGGGAGCCGACTCTCTGGACGGCGTGCGCGACGCTGGCGGACGCCCTCCCGGCGCAGGCGGCCGACCTGCGGACACTGGAGCGGGCCTATCGCTTCATGCGCTATTTCCGCGACACGTACTCGCTGTCGCAGACTGAGGCTGATCACATCCTGCGGGACCGGCTGCTCGCCACCGCCCACCGCATGGGCTTCGCGCCGGACGAGATCGCCGGCGCGAGCGGCACCGCGCCGCGACTGTTGCGCACCTACCGGTATCACCGGGTGCGATCGCAGCGGGCCATTGCGCGCATTGCGTCGGCCATCGCGCCGTAACGCATATCGTCGCCGACGATGTGGCTGTTTTATTGTTGACACTCTTCCGTCTTCTATCTAAAGTAGTCATACGTTCGCGGATCGAACGTTCCCATGTGGACAGCACGAGCGCGCGTACAGTACGATCACGGCAACCCGGCGACAACCGGTCGGCTGTTGCAAACCGGAGCGGGGTGTACCACCCGCTCGCTCCAACCACAAGGATGACCGCATGCGCATCGGGATCGCTTACGACCTGAAGGACGATTATCTGGCGGAAGGGTTTTCCGAAGAGGCCGCCGCCGAGTTCGATCAGATCGACACCATCGTGGCGATCGAGACGGCGCTGGCCGCTGCCGGCCACGCCACCGACCGAATCGGCAATGCCCGCCGGCTGATCGCCCGCCTGGCTGCCGGCGACCGCTGGGACATGGTCTTCAACATCGCCGAAGGACTTCACGGCCTCGGACGGGAATCCCTGGTGCCGGCGCTGCTCGACGCCTTTGCCATCCCCTACACGTTCTCCGATCCGGTGGTGCTCGGCTTGTCGCTGCACAAGGGTCTGGCCAAGCACGCCGTGCGCGATTTGGGCGTGCCGACGCCGGACTTCGCTGTCGTGACGGACCGCCTCGACGCCGCCGCCGTCGCGCTGCCTTGCCCCCTGTTCGTGAAGCCGGTGGCCGAAGGCACCAGCAAGGGCATCAACGCCCGCTCCAAGGTCACCGAACCGAGCGACCTGCCGGATGTGTGCGACGAGCTGCTCCGCACCTTCCGCCAGCCGGTGCTGGTGGAAACGTATCTGCCGGGACGCGAGTTCACGGTGGGCGTACTGGGCACCGGGCGCCGCGCGCGCGCCGTCGGCGTGCTCGAGGTGTCGGTGCGCGGACATGCGGAGACCGACGCCTACTCGTTTGCCACCAAGAAAAATTACCGGGACCTCGTCGACTACAGCCGGCTCGACGGCGAGCTGGCGCAACCGTGTATGGACCTGGCGCTGCGCGTCTGGCGGGGCCTGGGTTGCCGCGACGCCGGACGCGTGGATATCCGTCTGGACGCGGCCGGCACACCAAACTTTCTGGAGGTGAATCCGCTAGCGGGACTCCACCCGATTGATTCCGACCTGCCGATTATCTGCCGGTTGTCCGGGATTGCGTACGGGCAGCTCATTGCACAGATCATGGAGTCCGCCCGCGAGAGGCTGAGCGCATGAAAAAAAACAAACGCGTGGTCATCCTGCACAACCCGGTCCTCCCGGACGCGCCCGAAGACGACAAGAATCTGCTCGACCAGGTGAACGCCGTCCGGCAGGCGCTGAAGAAGCTGCACTATGAACCGATGGTGGTCACCTTCGACCTGAACATCCCCCGCACCATCGATCTGATCCGAGAAGCGGACCCGTGCTGCGTTTTCAATCTGGTGGAATCCGTCAGCGACGACAGCCGGCTGCTGCACTGGGGCGCGTCCCTGCTGGATCATCTGGGAATCCCCTACACCGGCTGCCCCACCGAGGCCCTGTTCATCAGCACGAATAAAATTCTCGCCAAGCGGGTGCTGCGCGGTGCCGGATTCCAGACCGCCCCGTGGGTCTCGCAGGACGACTGCACCATGCCGCCGGGCAAGCACACGTTCATCATCAAATCGAACTGGGATCATGCCTCGAGCTGGTTCACGGAAGACGCCATTGTCACCGTGAAGACCTCGGCGATCCGCAACATCCTCAACGAACGGCGCATCCGGACCGGGCGGGAGTATTTCGCCGAGCATTACATCGACGGTCGGGAATTCAACGTCGCCGTGCTGGCCGGCCAGGTGCTGCCCGTGCCGGAGATCCGGTTTCTCGACTATCCGGATGGCAAGTACAAGGTGGTCGATTACCAGGCCAAGTGGGACGAGGAAAGTTTTGAATTCCTGCACACGGAGCGGAGTTTCGAATTCGAGCCTGAGGAGCAACCCCTGCTCCGGCAGCTCAGTGAGATCGCCGAACACTGCTGGCGAACGTTCGGGCTGGGCGGTTACGCCCGGGTGGATTTCCGGGTGGATCCCCAAGGCCAACCCTGGGTATTGGAAGTCAACGCCAACCCCTGCATTGCCCCGTACAGCGGCTTTGCCGCCGCGGCCGCCCGGGTCGGCCTGAATTACACTCAGATGATCCGGCGCATTGTCCGGGATGCGCTGGACCGACACGCCGTGGAGGCCAACCGTGAACCCAGAAGCTGTCCGGTTTCGTGAACAGCCCACGCCTGACGATCCCCGGCGGGTGAGGGAGATCCTGGAGTCGGCCGGTTTCTTCTATCCCTTTGAGGTGGATGTCGCGGTGGAGCTGGTGGAGACGGGGCTGGAGCACGGTTCCGAGAGCGGCTATCACTTCCTCTTCGCCGAAGCGGACGACCGGGTGGTCGGCTACACCTGCTTCGGATCCATCCCGTGCACCGTCGGCAGTTTTGACCTGTACTGGATCGGCGTCCACGATGATTACCGCGGACAGGGCATCGGCAAGATCCTACTGCGCGAGTCCGAGCGGCGGATTGCGGCCATGTCCGGTCGGGCTGTTTACATCGAGACGGCGTCGCGGCCGCAATACCTGCCCACCCGTGAATTCTACCTTCGCACCGGCTACAGCATCGAGGCGGTGCTGAAGGATTACTACGCCCCGGGCGACGACAAGGTCATTTTCGTCAAGCGGCTCAGCGGCTGATTGCTGCCGTCGTCTCCCGCTGCTTCCTTAATATATAGCGCACCGATCGCCCACGACCGCTCCGCCGGATGGCGCCGCCGGCCGCCGGCGGATTTCCCCCCTTGGCGCTCGGCGAGGCGATGTGATGAAATAGCCCATCATCGCGGCCCATCCGGTGGAGGTCTCATGCACGGACATCGGTTGATCCTGGGATTGCTGGCCTTCGCCCTGTGTTGCGGAAGCGCCGGGGCGGCCGACGACCCCGCCCCGCGCCGGAACGGCGTCTGCCTGGTGCTCGGCGGGGGCGGCGCCCGCGGGCTGGCGCACATCGGCGTGCTCAAGGCGCTCGAGGAGGAGGGGCTCGAGCCGGCGGCCGTGATCGGCACCAGCGCCGGCGCCCTGGTGGGTTCGCTGTACTGCGCCGGTTATACCAGCCAGCAGATCGCCGATTTCTTCCTGACCATGGACTACGCGGACCTGATCCGCGAGGAACCGAACCGGCGGTTGGTGGACTACGACCAGAAGGAGGCCGGCCGGTTCCCGGGACTCACCCTATACCTGGAGGGCCGGGCGCTGGATCTGCCGTCGGGCATCATCGCCGGCCAGGGCGTCATCAAGCAGCTCGATCGGGCCTTCACTGCGGCGGGAGTGCAGCACGTGCACGACTTCGACCGACTGCCCCGCCCCTTCCGCTGCGTAGCCACCGATCTCCGGCACGGCCGAACGCACACATTCAGCGGCGGTCGCCTCAGCCAGGCCGTGCGCGCCAGCATCTCGATCCCCTCGGTGTTCACCCCTGTCGAACTGGAAGGCATGCTGCTGGTGGACGGCGGCATCCTCAACAACATCCCCGTGGACATCGCCCGCGAGTGGGGCTACCCGGCGGTCGTTGCCGTCAACGTCTCCGGCTCCTCCGCGCCGGAGCGGAAAAAGCTGAAGAACCTCATCGAAATCTGGGATGAGTCCAGCACCCTCGTCCGACAGGAGAAGGACCACCGGCTCATGGCGATGGCGGATCTGGTCGTCGCTCCGGATGTGCTCGATTTTTCCATCGCCGACTTTCACCTGGCCCCCGAACTCATTCAAAAAGGGTACGAGGCCGCCCGGGCGGACCTGCCCCGGCTTCGCGAAGTGTTCGCCGCCGCACCGGGCGCGCCGCCGCGCGCCGCGCCGGACCGCCGGGGATACACGCGGCCGCTGGAGGTCGTGGAGCTGGTGGGCGACGACACGGACAATCCTCTCGAAGCATTGACCAAATCGGGCGCTCGGCTCGGCAAGCCGGTCACCCCCGACATGCTGGAACGTTCCGTGGAAAAGATCTACGCCATGGACCGCTATCGCACCGTGGGCTACGATCTGAAGCTGGACAACGGCGAGGCTGAGCTCGCCTACCTGGTGGACACGCTGCCCAAAGCGTCGCTGACCCTGGGCCTGCGCTATGACACCGATTACCAGTTCACCGGGCGGGCCCGATTGCGCGATCGCAATGTGCTGCAGACCGGTTCCGACCTGGAGCTGGATCTGCTGCTGGGCCAGCTCAAGGAGTTCCGCTTCGGTCTGCGCACGCCGGTGCCGGCGGGCGTACCCGTGATCTGGCGCAACGAGCTGTTCTTCGTCCGCACGCCCCACAAGATCCTGTACCAGGAAGAGCCGGTGGAGGTGTTTGACGAAAAGCATTACGGGTTCACCACCGGCCTCACGGTCGACGTGGGCAACGCGGTCGGCGTGTACGGCGCGCTGGTTTTCGAGAAGGCGAACATGGCCACCTACGGCCGGTTCGACGAGAGCGGCAGCGACCGGCTCACCTTCATCCGGGTGGGCGCCGGGGTGGACACGCTGGACCAGTGGGCGTTCCCCCGGTCCGGTTTCCGCGTCGACGGACACGTGGACCGAGCACTCCCCGGGCTCGGCGGCGATCTCGATTACATCCGCATCACCGGGACGGCGGACGCTTACTGGCCGCTGACCGAAAACAACGTGCTGCATGTTTCCGGTTACGCCGGCTGGGGTGTTGACCTGCCGGCTTACCTCATTCATTTCGCCGGCGGGCAGAACGATCTCCGGATGGCTTCGACGCCGCTTCCCGGTTATGCGGTGGATGAGGTCTTCGGCCGGGACCTCTGGACCGGTTTGGTCGAGTACCGGCGCCGCTTTCCCAGCCCGGCCATCGGACTGAGCAGCGACGCGTACCTGCTGGTCCGGTACGGTCTGGCCGGCGCCCGCTACCCGGATTTGTCATCCGACGGTCTGATTGAACTGGGCGTGCCGTACCGCTACTTCCACGGCGGCAGCGTGGGCTACGCGCTGACCACGCTGCTGGGCCCACTGCAGGTGTTTGTGGGCGCGGGTGAATCGGGCCGCTGGGAGCTGACCATCAGGCTGGGACCCGATTTCTAGCGCCGGCGCCCGAATCCATCCGCATCCGCCGGCGCCGGACGCCGCTGCCCACAGCTCCACACTGAAGGATTCCCTTCGCCCGCCAACTGTGGCATGATGGAACATCTTGAAAACATTGCCGCGGAGGTTTCCATGGACAGACTCATCCGACCCGTGATCGGGCTGCTGCTTGTGGGGCTGCTGGCCACGGTGCTCGCCGCCGCCGACATCGAGCTGACGTCGGTGGTTTATCCCGAAAAAAAGACGGTCAACATCCTGTTCAAGGGCACGGACCGCGCCCCGGCCGCCGAGCTCAAGGCCAAGGTGCGCAGCCAGGCCGGTCAGGCGGCTATCGAACTGGCGTATAAAAAATTGGAACCGGCCGTCCTGTTCGGCGGCGACATCACCACCCACGTGGTGTGGGCGGTGACTCCCACCGGTGAGGCGGAGAACCTCGGCGAAGTGGCAACGCTCGGCCCCAACGGCACAAATCGTTACGCTACGGCGAAAAAGGACTTCGCCCTGCTCGTGACCGCCGAGCCGTATGTGTCCGTCCTGGAACCCTCGGACATCATCCTGTTCATTTCGACCGCGCCGAAACCGAAGGACGCCAAGAGCCGCACTTTTCCCTTCAGCGGGCTCCGCGACAAGTCGAAGCTGTTCACCTGCGAGCGGCAATCCGTCCGGGGCATGGCCTACACCGGCAACACACCGGTCGCCCTGCTCCAGGCGCGCAAGGCCGTGGAGCTGGCCGAGCGGTTTCGGGCCGACCAAGTGCTGCCCGACGCCGTCAAGTCGGCTAAAAACGCCCTGGCTCAGGCAACCACCCTGCTGACTGAAAAAGGCGCGGGCAACAAGTCCGGGCAGGACAGCGCGCGGCGCTCCGTCGAGTTTGCGACTCAGGCGCTGAAGGAACATTTCCGAATCGAGGCGGAAAAGGATGCCGCCGCGCTCGAAGCCAAACGCCAGGCGGAGAAGGCGGCCCTCGAACAGCAGGCCGCCGCTGCCGACGCCGCCCGCCAGCAGACCGAAGCCTCGCTGCAGCAGTCGGAGGCCGCCCGCCGACAATCCGAGGAGGCCCGTCGCCAGGCCGAGGAGGCCCGCCGCCAGGCGGAAGCTTCCATCGCCCAGTCGAAGAAAGAGCTGGCCAAGCTGGACCAGGAACGGGCCCGGCTGAAGGCGGAGCGCGACGCCCTGGCCAGCCGCCTGTCGGGCGCCCTGGCCCAGGTGTCAGCCACCACCGAGACTGCGCGGGGTTATGTGGTCAGCCTGTCGGACATCACCTTCGACACCGGCAAGGCCAGCCTGAAGCTGGATGCCAAGTATTCGCTGGCCAAGCTGGCCGGCATCCTGACCTTGTTGTCGGATCTGACCCTGAACATCGAGGGACACACCGACGCCACGGGTTCTGCGGAGACCAACCAGAAGCTGTCGGCCGCCCGTGCCCTGGCGGTCCTGACCTTCCTGAAAGAGATGGGCGTGCCCGAGGCGCGGATGACCGCCAGGGGCTTTGGTCCGGATCAGCCCATTGCGCCCAACGACACCGCCGAGGGCCGGGCGCGCAATCGCCGCGTCGAGATCATCCTGCCCAAGACTCAGTGACCCGTGCCGCCGCCGGCGGCATCCGGCCTCCGGGATGCCGCCGGCGCGCGTTGCCTTGCCTGGCCTTTCCGGCCCCCGCGGGCGGTCAGCGCCCCCCCTTCCGCTTCTTCTTTCCCTTGCCGGCATCCTCGCCGGTTTCCGGTTTCTCGTCCTCCGGTTGGGGCGGCGGTTCGGGCGGCGGTGCGTTCTTCTGACTGCGCAGCGCCAGGTATATGATGCCGCCGAAAAAGCAGGCGGCCAGAATCAACACAACGATCACATCCGGCTTCATACTGGCTCCTTGACTGGATGCCCGGCCACCGGTGCCATCGCCGCGCCGACGGCGCGACACACGGCAACCGGCGTCCCGGGTGCATGAAACGGGTCGGTTACGGAAAGCGTCCATCCGCGCCGGCTGGCCGGGCACGGCGCCGGAGGGGACGGTTCAGGAGTTGTTGGTGGCGGGCGGCGCCCGGCGGAGCGGCAGCAGACGGACACCCGCAGCCGCAATGCCGGCGGCGGCGCACCAGATGCCGTCGGTGCGGTCATAGACCGGTGGGGTCACACTGACGCTTGTCGGGATGAGCCCCGCCGTCCGACAATCGAAGCCATCGGGTGCCGGATGAACCGGCAGGAGCCGCAGCGGCTTGCGGGCCGGCGCGCGCGGCGGTTCTTCGCTGTTGCCGCGCGGATGGTCCACCTGGGTGAAATCCAAACCGGATCCGGACGCTGCTCCGGCGGACAGCATGATTCGGAGCACGGGAGCGAGGAGCTGCAGGATCAGGGCGGACAAAATCAGCCCGTAGAGAATGCGGTGGGGTTTTACTGTCTGACCGCGCGGCATGCTGTCCGTTTGGACCGTCCAGGTGTTTGGAAGTGCCGGCCTGCATCTGGAGTATAGTCGCGCTGTCCCCGCGAGTCAACACGGATGCAGCCGCGATGGTCCGCGGACGCTGTTGCGCCGCTCTCTCTCCGGTTGTCAAACAGCGGCCGAGTCGTTATAATTCCTCGACATCTTGCGGGGGAAGGACCATCATGCACACTCGTCTTTCGACCATTTGCGGCATCCTGCTCATCGCAGCGGCCGCCATACCGTCCGTTTTCGGTCAGATTCAGCCCGACGACCGGCGGGCACTGCTGGAACGGCTGCGCCGGGAGATCGCCGCGCACGGCTACACCTTCACGGTCGGGGACAACCCCGCGCTGGATCTGCCGCTGGAGGCGCTGTGCGGTACGCGCCCCCACGACCCCAACTGGAGCCTGGAGGGCGCCGACGCCATCGATGCCAAGCGCGCCCTGCCCACCCGGTTTGACTGGCGCGAAGCCGGCGGTTTGCCGCCGGTGCGCAACCAGGGTAGTTGCGGCAGCTGCTGGGCGTTCGCCGCCGTCGGCGTCCTGGAATGCCAGATCCTCCTGGTGGACGGCGAGGTGGTCAACCTGTCCGAACAACAGCTCGTGGACTGCAACCGCGGCGGCCCGTTCGGCAACAGCGGCTGCAACGGCGGCTTCACCTCCAACGCGATGTTCTACCTCGCCTCCCAGGGTGTCACTTTCGAGGCTTGGTACCCGTACAAGCAGATGGATTTCCCCTACGGCACGTGCATCGGTGACGCCGTCTCCAAGTCCTACAAGCCGGCCCGCCGCGGCGGCGTCGCCAACGAAGTGGAGGCGATCAAACAGGCGATTTATGACCACGGGCCGGTCGCCTGCTCCGTCGCCGTGGACGACCTGTTCCAGGCGTACACCGGCGGCATCTACAACGGCCCCGGCGCCACCTACACCAACCACGCCGTGCTCCTGGTGGGCTGGGACGACAACAACGGCGACGGCTACTGGATCATGCGCAACAGCTGGGGCACCAGCTGGGGCCTGGACGGTTACATGCTCATCCGCTGGGGCGCCGCGCAGATCGGCAGCGACTGCATCTGGGCGGAGACGGATCCCATCGCCGCTCCGGCCCTCGTTCAGAGCGCGGTCACCGTGGACTCCGCCGGCAACGGTGTGCTCGATCCGGGCGAAACCGCCACCGTCCGCCTCACCGTGCACAACCACGGCACCGCGGCTGCGGGCATCTCCGTCGGCCTGGCATCCGACGATCCGCTCGTGACGGTGACCCAGCCGGCTGACACGCTCCCGGATCTGGCCAAGGGCGCCGAAGCAGACGCCGAGTTCACCGTCACCGCCAGCCCGGATGCACCCAAAGCCCACCGGCTGGAGTTCGCGCTGAACTTCGCCGGCGGCGGATTCGCGGCCAACGGCCGGTTCTGGCACCGTCTGCGCCGGCCCCAGGCCCTCGTCATCGATCTGGACGGCAACGCCAACAGCGGACCGGCGGTGCTGGCTGCCCTGCTCGCCAACGGCGTCGATGCCGTCCGCTTCACCGATTACGACCTGTCCGAGCTGGACGGGATTCCCATGCTGTTCGTCTGTCTGGGCGTGTCACCCCACGATTACATCTTGTCCACCCTGGATGGTGTGTATCTCCGCCGCGCCTTGGCCCGGGGTCAGAACATGTACCTCGAAGGCGGTGACGTCTGGTCCGTGTCGCCGGTCAATCAGATTCTCCAGCCCTGGTTCAACGCCACCTGCGTTAGCAGCGGCGCCGCGCCGCTGACCGCAGTGACGGGCGCCGCCGGGACGTCATACGCCGGGCTCGACCTGCCGTATACCGGCGACAACGAGAACATCGACCAAATCGCCCCGGCGGCGGACGGCTGGCAGATCCTGCAGAACGCGCCCTCCGCCTTCGGCTGCGGCGTCGCCACCAACGGCCACAACTACTGGGGCACCTGGTACCCCTTCAAGGCGATCGCCGCCTCGTTCGAATTCGGCGGTCTGGCTGAAGGGAGCGGCGACAACTCCCGGCTGGAGCTGATGCGCCGGATGGCTGAGTATCTCACCCCGCCCAAGCCGGGCGATCTGAACCTCAACGGCGCTTTCGACGCCGAGGACATCACGTTGCTCGCCCATTGCGTGGCCGGCAATCTGCTGCTCCCCGAGGACGCTGACCCCGACTACGACGGCGACGGGCGGGCCGGCGCGACCGACCTGCTCCGGCTGATTCTCTTCGTCACCGACTGAGCGGGGGCATTCGACTCTTCACCGGCCGGCACGGTTTCCGGCCGCAGGCCATGACTCCGGGCCGCCCCGGGGGAGCTCCGGCTGCTGCCGTTCCAGAATGCCCGTCAGGCAGCCGATGGCGCCGGCCGCTTTGGCCAGCTCGTTCACCTCCGTGGTCAGGCACTCGATCCCCGCCCGTTCCAGAAACACCCGGGTGGCCGGATTGCCGTCCGGCATCAGGATCCGCCGCGGTCCCAGGGTCACGAAGTTCAGCGCCCGGCCGTCGTCCAGTTCCGGGCCCGGCGGGGGTTCCAGCAAGTCGATATTCCGCGCCCGCAGCGCCGCGGCGGCCGCCGGCGGCACCGCGCCCGGCCAGCCGACGGCGAGGTCACCGTCCACGATCCGCAGGAGTCCCATGAGATGCATGGACCGGAACGGCAACGGCGTCCGGATCACCGCGACCCCCAGCTCCGCCAGCATCGCGGCCACCTGGGCGGCTCCGGCGGCGTTGGTCCGCCGTCCGGTGGCAAGCAGGACGGTGTCGGGATCCAGCCACATGGCATCCGCCCCCTCAAACGTCCCCCCGCCGCGGATGGCGCGCAGGACCGGCACCCCCAGCTCCGCCAGCCGCCAGGCCACGAGGCGCTCTTCACCTGCCCGAACCGACGAAGCCGGCCGCCCGAGGATCGCTCCCTCCGGGGTCATGAACAGCAGATCAGCGACGAACATCAGGTTGGGTGGCACCGCACCGGCCGGCTCCACCAGCCGGACCGTCACTCCTGCGGCGCGGAAAGTCTCGGCCAACCGGTCGTGCTGCGCCCGCGCCCGTGCCGGGTCCGGTTGCGCCAGCATCTGGACGGCCAGCGGGTCCGCCAGCCCCTCGATCTCGGCGCCCGGCCGGTGCAGCAGCACGGTGCGCAGGGGATGCCACTCGGCGGCCACCCCGCACGCCGACCAGATCCGGCCGATCTCCTCCCGGTGGGAATCCTCGCGCGGGGACCAGCCCGGCCCGCCGTACGCCGGCGTCTCGTACCGTTCGTTCATGACCGCCTCCTGCTGCCGCGGCGTGATCCGTTTGCAATCATCCGGTCCTCATTGTAATATACATTCGACGATCCGAACGTCCGCTGCGCCCGGTTGACCATCAGGAGTTCACGCCGATGAGCCAGCCTCCCACCACCGACGGCCACGTGCCCACCGGTTCGGGCGGCGGCGATTTCCAGGCCCGGATGAACCGGCTGATCGAGATCTCCATCGCCTTGTCGGCGGAGCGCAAGCTCGACGTCCTGTTGGAGCGGATTCTGACGTCGACCCGGGAGATCACCGGTGCCGACGCCGGCACGCTGTATCGGCTGCAGGACGGCCGGCTCCACTTCGAGGTGATCCAGAACGCGACGCTCGGCATCGCCACCGGCGGCACCACCGGCAACAAAGCCCGGCTGGAGCCGGTGAAGCTCGACAAGGCGAACGTCTGCGCCTACGCCGCCATCCTGGGCCGGACCGTCGCCATCGCCGACGTGTACGAGTCCCGCGAGTTCGACTTCTCCGGTCCCCGGCAATACGACCGGGTGACGGGCTACCGCTCCCGATCGATGCTGGTGGTCCCCATGAAGAATCACGCCGGCGTCGTCACCGGCGTACTGCAGCTCCTCAACGCCACTGAGCCCGGCACCGGCGCCGTCGTGCCGTTCCGCTCCGAGGACACCGCCATCGTCGAGGCGCTGGCCTCTCAGGCGGCGGTGGCCATCGACAACGTCACCCTGATCCAGGAGACGAAGGATCTGTTCGAGGCGGTCATCCGGGTCATGGCCGCCGCCGTGGACGCCAAATCCCATTACACCGGCAACCACATTCAACGGGTGGCCATCCTCAACTCCATGCTGGCCCAGGCGGTCCACGACACCGCCGAGGGGCCCCTGGCCGCGGTCCGGTTCTCCGAGCCCGAAATGGAGGCGATCCGAATCGCCGGCTGGCTGCACGACATCGGCAAGATCACCACGCCGGTCTGGATCATGGACAAGGCGACGAAGCTGGAGACGCTCATGGACCGGCTGGAGCTGGTGGAGCTGCGCTTCCGGTTAATCCGGGAACTGCTCCGGCCCCAAGCCGGGACACCGCCGAAGCCGGCCGAGGACGCCGGGCCGGCGACCCGACTCGCCGAACTCGACGAAGCGCTCGACGCCGTCCGGCGCGCCAACGTCCCGGCGGAAAACGCCGACCCGGCGCTCCTGGCCCGCGTCCAGGAGATCAGCCGGCGGACCTACCTCGACGACGGCGTCGAGCACCCCTACCTGACCCCCGACGAAACCGAGAACCTGACCATCCGCCGTGGCACCCTCACCGAGGCCCAGCGCCGCATCATGCAGACCCACGTCGAGTGGACCAATCGCCTGCTGAGCCACATCCCCTTCAAAGGCCACCTGGCCGACGTGCCGGTGTTCGCCGGCCAGCACCACGAGCGGCTCAACGGCCGCGGCTACCCGGACGGCGCCGGGCGGGACCGGATCCCCATCCAGTCCCGCATCCTGGCCATCGCCGATTTCTACGAGGCGCTCAGCGCCAAGGATCGTCCTTACCGCCGGCCCATGTCCAAAGAGGAGATCATCGTCATCATGCGCGAGTCGGCGGCGCGTGAAGAAATCGACGGCGACGTGCTCGAGGTGATGATCCGGAGCGACCTGATCGACGCATTCGAGGCCCTGTTCGAGGACCTCCGGCAGGAGGGTCTCTCCGCCTATACGACGCCCCCGCGGTGACGCGGCCGGAGTCGCGCCCCGCCCGTCTTCCCTGGCGATCCGAGTGACACCGGGTCAGCTGAACGGCCGCGTGGAGGTCATGAGGTCGCCGACGTTGGCGGCGTCGAAAAACCCCTGGAAGCCCCCAAACCGCTCGATGTACTCGGTGATTTCGAGATGATACGGTGAAGGGGCGGTGAAGATCTGATAGAGGCCGCGCGCGGGGCTGCCGATGATCTCAGGGGTGGTGAAGTTGAGTCCCCGCTCCCGCTGCCCCGCGACGGTGGACAGGATGCCGGGGGTGTAATAGGCGGTGTGGTGCACCCGTGACCCGTACTTGGCCGCGTACTTAGCCACCACGGATTCCGGGTCCCAACCGTAGGAGATGACGATGGCCGGTTTGCGGTCGCCGAGACGGTACACGGTGGTTTCCGCCTTCTCTCCGTGGACGGTGTAGCACTCGCTGTAGCGGTATGGGGTCAGGCGCATGATCCACTCGGCGGCGGCCCGGACGCCGTCCGCCCGGATGCGGTAGGCGATATGGTCCACCTCGCCCACGGTGTGCGCCGGCGCCGGCTCGGTTACCGCGGGCGGCTCCAGCGGCTCGAAGTCGGCGCCGCTGAACCAGTCGTAGTCCGCGCCGTCGGTGTAGGCGAACCGGTCATCCAGGCCCGGGATTGGGTCGGTGACAATCCCCATGCCTGTCCGCCGGCGGGCCACGCCCAGTTCAGTGAGCACGCGCTCCACTGCAGCCAGGTCCGTGCAACGAAACGCCAGGCCGGCTAGGCGGGGAAAGCCGACCAAGGGCCCGGACTGCTCCTCGATCACGAGGCCGACAGCCGCCCCGGCCAGCCGCAGCACGTGGTAGCGGCGGCCTGTGGCCCGGTGACGGACACTCCCCGCCGGCCGGAAGTTGGTCAGCGTGGCGTATTCGGCGACCAGCGGCGCAGCCTGCCCCTCGCCCACAACGTACTGCAGATGATGGATGCCTTCTACGATGCCGTCGAGCGGCGACGGCCCCAGCCGCGCCCTCAGGTTTTCCAAGTCGCCGCGCACGCTGATCATACGGGCACCTCCTCGGAATTGTTTTCGGAAAGTTCCACCGGCGGCGCCTCCGCCTCCAGGTTGCCGTTCCACAGGTAAGTCCGGGTCTCGGCCACGGCCACCCCGCTCAACAAGAGCAGGGCCACCAGGTTGGGAATGGCCATGAGGGCGTTGGCGATGTCGGCGAACGACCAGACGATGGGCAGGGTGACCACCGAGCCCACCAGGACCATGACCACCCACAGCCAGCGATAGGGCGGCACCCCCCGGGCGCCCGCCAGGTATTCCACCGCCTTCTCGCCGTAATACGACCAGCCCAGGATTGTTGAGAAGACGAAGGTGAGCAGGCCGATGGTGAGTATGACCGGCCCCACCACGGGCAGGTCGGCGAACGCGGCGTGGGTGAGCTTGGCCCCCGCCAGGCCTTTCGTCCACTCCATGGAGTTGACCAGCACGAGCCCGGTGATGGCGCACACCACCACCGTGTCCCAGAACGTGCCGGTGGAGGAGACCAGCGCCTGACGCACCGGGTTTTTCGTCTGGGCCGCGGCGGCGACGATGGGCGCGCTCCCCAGGCCCGATTCATTGGAGAACAACCCCCGGGCGATGCCGTAACGCACGGCCTCGCGCATGCCGGCACCCAGAAAACCGCCCATCGCCGCCTGGCCGGTGAAAGCCCCCTGGATGATCAGACCCAGGGTATGGGGCAGCCGGTGCCATTCCATCGCCAGCAGGATCAGGCAGCCGACGACATAGAAAATGGCCATGAACGGCACCAGCGCCTCGCAGATCCGGGCGATGGACTTGATCCCCCCCAGGATCACCACCGCGGTCATGGCGGTCAGCACGCCGCCGGTCCACCAGGGGGAGATCCCGAAAGTGGCGGCGACCATCTGGGAAATGGAGTTGGCCTGAACCATGTTGCCGATGCCGAAGGCGGTGACGGCGGTCAGCAGGGCGAACGCCATGCCGAGCCACCGCCGCCCGAGGCCGCGTTCCAGCACGTACATGGGTCCGCCGGCCATCATCCCGTCACGGTTGACGACGCGGTATTTCACGGCGAGCAGCGCCTCGGCGTACTTGGTGGCCACGCCGAACACGCCGGTGAGCCACATCCAAAGCACGGCACCGGGGCCGCCGGCGGCCACGGCAGTGGCCACGCCCACGATGTTCCCCGTGCCGATGGTTGCAGCCAGCGCCGTGGTCAGGGCGCCGAACTGGCTGATGTCGCCGGAGCCCTCGCGGTTCCGTTTCAGGGACAATCGGATGGCCTTGCCCAGGTAGCCCTGGATGAAACGCAGCCGGAAGGTCAGAAAGATGTGGGTGCCGAACAGGAGGGCCAGCATGGGCCAGCCCCAGACGACCTCGCTGGCCGCGCCGAGCCAGGCTTCCAGTGTCTGCATCACGTTTGCCGACCTCCTCCGGGCGGAGTTGACCAGCGGGTCGAATCGTCGCGTGGCGCGCGACGGAGCGGAAGCGGGATTATGGAACGTCCGCGGGGTTCAAGGCAAGGGGATTGTAGCGGCGATCACATGGCCACAGTGTCTCCGGTGTCCGCCCGCCCCCGGTTGCGCCCGGCGGACGCGGTCTACGTCGCGTTCCGCACCGAGCGGGCGCCGGCGACCGCGGCCTGGATCATCAGGAATTCGCCCACGTTGTCGGCGGTGAGCAGGCCCACCAGCCGCCCGTTGCGATGCACGGGCAGGGTGTGGCAGTCGCAGGTTTGCAGGTTGGCAAACGCCAATTCCAGCATGTCGTTGGCGTCCACCTGGCGGATGTCGCGGCGCATCACCGCGCCCACGCGGGCGGACACCCCGTCGCGGGCCAGCGCCTTCAGCAGGGCGTCCCGGGTGAGCACCCCCACCACGCGACCGTCATCCAGCACGGGAAAATCCTGCTGGGAGCCGGCCAGGATGCGGCTCACCGCCGTCTCCAGCGTGTCGTTCTCCGCCAGGGTCTGGAAGTCGGTGATCATAGCCCGGCTCACCGGGATGCCGCCCAGAGCCGATTTCATCTGGACCATGCCGGCCTCCTGCCCCGCCCCGATCCAGACGAACAGGGCGATGAACATCAGCAGCGGGTTGGTGAACAGGCCCACGAACCCGAACACCAGCGCCAATCCCTGACCCAACGTGGCCGCGATCTGGGTGGCCCGCGTGTACTCCAGCCGCATGGCCAACAGCGCACGCAGCACCCGGCCGCCGTCCATCGGGAAGGCGGGGATCAGGTTGAAGAACACGACAAACACATTGAGCACCATCAGCCGCTCCCAGAACGAGCCGCTGGCCACGCCGAGCGACTCCAGCGGTTCCAGCGTTTGGCTCAGGTTCAGCCAGGCGAACAGCAACACCGCGATGGCCACATTGACCGCCGGCCCGGCCAGTGCCACCCACAGCTCCTGGCGCGGATCGTCGGGCATGCGCTCCAGTCGGGCCACGCCGCCGATGGGCAGCAGCGTGATGTCGCGGGTGCGGATGCCGTACTTCTTTGCCATCAGGGCGTGTCCAAACTCGTGCAGGAGCACGCAGCCGAACAGGGCCAGGGTAAACAGCACGCCGCCGGCGGTCGCGGCCGCAGTGTGTCCCTGGAGCCAGTGGCTGAGCACCACCCATCCCAGAATGAGCAGAAACGTCGCGTGGATGTACACACCGATGCCGGCAACGGTGCCAAGCCGCCATGACCACTTCATTGTCCCGCCTCCTGTCCTTCGTCTGGATCGCCGCCGCGGGCGGACCGTGTCGGCCGCCCGCGCCACGCGCCCGGTATAGATGCAGATTCCCGAGCGCCGTGTTCATGCCGCCGGATCCGGCGGCGTCGCTTTCAGGTGAACATTGCCGACCCCCGTCGTATAATAGGAACAATTCCCATATCGGGAGGTTCGCCATGTCCAGAAACGGAGTTCGTGTCCTGGCCCTCGTCGTGGCACTTCTTGTCGCCACCGGCAGCCTGGCCGCGCAGGCGCCGGAAGCCGCCGAACAGGCGCCGCAGCTGGAGAAGGCCAAGGTCAAAATCGCCCTCAAGCAGTACGACCAGGCTGTCAACGCCCTTCTCAAGGCCATGCAGGAGGATCCCAAGAATCCCGAGATCCCCAATTTTTTGGGCGTCGTTTTTTTGCAAACGGGGAATTTCGACGCCGCCCGTTCCTACTTCAAACGCTCCATCCGCATGGACAAGAATTACGCCCGGGCCTACAACAACCTGGCGGCCATCTACCATGTCCGCAAACAGTATAAGTCCGCGATCAAGCAATACAAGAAAGCCGTCGAGAAGGATCCGCAGTTCCTGCTCGCCTACTTCAACCTGGCCAACGCATACTTTGCGCAGAAGAAATATCTTCAGGCGGTGGACACGATGCACAAGCTGGTCCAGATCGATCCAGAATACCTGATGAAGGACCGCGGCGGCCTGGAGATCGGCTCGCTGGACATCGATGCCGCCAAGCGGAATTTCTATTACGCCAAACTGTACGCGCAGGTCAACGACCTGGAGAAGGTGGTCCACTTCCTGAAGCTGGCCGTGGACAACGGCTTCAAAGACTTCAAGGAACTCAGGGAGGATCCGGACTTCGCGCCCTTCCTCCCGGACTCGCGCATCCAGGCGCTGATGACCCAACCTTGAACCGGAGGCACAACCCGGGTGAACGAACGTGTCCGCCTGACCCAGCTGGTCCGCTGCGCCGGTTGAGCGTCCAAAATGAGCCCGGCGGAGCTGGGCTTGGCGCTGGCCGGTATGCCGACCTTTCATGACCCCCGCCTGCTGGTGGGATACGAGACGTCCGACGACGCCGCGGTGTACGAAATTGCCGACGGGCTCCTGCTGGTATCCACCGTCGATTTCTTCACACCGGTAGTGGATGATCCCTACTTGTTTGGCAAGATCGCGGTAGCCAACGCACTGTCGGACGTCTATGCCATGGGTGCGACCCCCGTGACCGCGCTCAACGTCGCCGCATTTCCTAAAAAACTGGGCATGGCATTGCTGGGCGAGATCTTCCGCGGCGGCGCCGAGAAGGCGGCCGAGGCCGGCATCGCCATCGCCGGTGGTCACACCATCGACGACCCCGAGCCGAAGTACGGGTTGGCGGTGACTGGCGTGGTCCAGCGGGCCGACCTCCGGCTCAACCGCGGCGCCCGGCCCGGCGACATCCTGATCCTGACCAAACCGCTGGGTATCGGCGTCCTGACCACCGCCCTCAAAAACGACGACCTGTCTGAGGCGGATCTCGCCCCGGCCGTCGCCGCCATGGAGCAGCTCAACGCCGCCGCGGCCCGGATCATGCTGCGGCACGAGTGCCACGCCGTCACGGACATCACCGGGTTCGGCTTTCTGGGCCACTTGTGGGAAATGTGCGCAGCCAGCGGGACGGGCGCGGTGATCGCGGCGGACGCCGTGCCCGCCTTTCCCGCCGCACTGGAGCTGGCGCGGGCGTGGAAGATGCCCGGCGGCAGCGTGGCCAACATGGAATACCTGCAGCCGCACGTGACGGTAGACGGTCCCGTGGACGAGGGAGTGGTCAACGTGCTGTACGACGCCCAGACGTCGGGCGGGCTGCTCCTGGCGGTCGCGCCCGCGAGTGCTGCGCCGCTGCTCACGGAGCTGCTTTCCGATTATCCGTGGAGCCGACGCGTCGGCGAGATCACCGCCGGCGGCGCCATTGTCATCCGGCCGTAACGCTGCCGGCGCCACCGGCCGCCATCATCCGGAGTGAAGCGACCATGAAACAGCTGCTGGTGCTGGCTGTCACCCTGATCCTGCCCGCGGCCGTCGTGGCCGCCGGCCCGGACTACCCCATCGTGCCGGTCCCGTTCACCGCGGTGCAGCTGGCGCCGGGATTCTGGCAACCGCGTCTGGAGACTAACCGCACCGTCACGGTCCCCTTCGCGTTGCAAAAGTGCCAGGACACCGGCCGGATCGACAATTTCGCCGTGGCCGGCAAGCTCCAGGCCGGTACATTCAAGGGGCTGCGCTACGACGACTCCGACGTCTACAAGACCATCGAGGCCGCGGCCTACACCCTGGCCCAGCACCCCGATCCGGCGCTGGCGGCCCGGCTCGACGGCATCATCGCCAAAATCGCCGCGGCGCAGGAGCCGGACGGCTATCTGTACACCATGCGGACCATCCTCGGCGCTGCCGTCCCCGCAAACGCCGGCGCCGAGCGGTGGTCCAACCTGCGCGACAGCCATGAGCTGTACAATGTCGGCCATATGTACGAGGCCGCCGTCGCTCACCACCAGGCCACGGGCCGGCGGACCCTGCTCGACGTCGCTCTCAGGAACGCGGACTTCCTGCTGACCACGTTCGGCGAAGGGAAGCGGATTGCCGTACCCGGCCACCAGGAGATCGAACTCGGTCTGGTGAAGCTCTATCGGACCACCGGCCGGCGCGCGTACCTGGACCTGGCCCGCTTCTTCCTGGACATGCGCGGGCGGGCCGACCGGCGGCCGCTCTACGTCTACGACTGGCTCCCATCGCCGTACAACCGGTACTACGCCCAGGATTTCGCCCCGGTGACCGCGCAGACCGAGGCGGTGGGGCACGCCGTCCGGGCCGGCTACATGTACGCCGGCATGACCGACCTCACCGCCCTGACCGGCGATGCTGCGTACCGGCGGGCCGTCGACACCCTCTGGCGAAACGTCGTGGGGCGGAAGATGTACCTCACCGGCGGCGTGGGCGCCTCCGAGTCAGGCGAGGACTTCGGGGAAAATTTCGACCTGCCCAACGCCACGGCCTACAATGAAACCTGCGCGGCGATCGCCCAGATCTTCTGGCATCACCGGCTGTTCCTCCTGACGGGTGACGGCCGCTATCTGGACGTGCTGGAGCGGATTCTGTACAACGGATTCCTGTCGGGGGTCAGCCTGTCCGGTGATCGCTTCTTTTATCCGAACCCCCTGGCCAGCGACGGACGGACGGCTTTCAACGAAGGAGGCGCCACCCGCGTTCCTTGGTTCCAGTGCGCCTGCTGCCCGCCCAATATCGCCCGCCTCATGGCATCCTTGCCGGGTTACGTGTACGCTCAAACCGGTCGCACCGTCTACGTGAACCAGTTCGTCAACGGGACGGCCCGGCTGTCAGTGGACGGCGTCGCACTGCGGCTCACCCAGCAGTCTGACTATCCGTGGCAGGGAGACATCCGGATTCGAGTGGAGCCGGACGCCGCAGCCACGTTCACCCTACGGGTGCGCGTCCCCGGCTGGGCCCGGCACGAGGCGATCCCCGGCGGCCTGTACCGGTTTCTGGACCGGCGGCTGGACGCCGTCACGCTGGTCGTCAACGGCCGTCCCGTACCGGTGAAGCCGGAGCGCGGCTTCGCGGTCATCGCGCGCCATTGGCAGCCGGGGGACACGGTGACACTGCACCTGCCGCTGCCGGTGCGCACGGTGGGCGCACGCGACGACGTGGCGGCCAACCGGGGCCGGATCGCGTTCCAGCGCGGCCCCATCGTCTTCTGCGCCGAGGGGGTCGATAACGCCAACCGGGTGCTGGATCTGGCGATCCCGCTGCGCGACGAATCTCGGACCGATTTTGACTACACGTTCCGGAGCGACCTCCTGGGCGGAGTCGGGCTGCTCACGGGGACCGCCCGACGCCGGGGGGCGGAGCAGCGCGAGCGGATCACCCTGGTGCCGTATTACGCCTGGTCCCACCGCGGCGCCGGTGAGATGACCGTCTGGTTTCCGGCGGAAGTGCCGGTGCGACCCCCGCGGCCCCTCGCCGAGTGAAGTTGGTGCATCATCCGCTGCTGATGCATTTTTACAGAAATCGGCTACAATGAGAGACAGAGGAACGATCGGGCAGGAGTCGATCCATGAAACTGGCGTTTTCGCTGATTCTCGCCGTGAGTGTGTTGGCCGTGTCAACCGGGGCTCAAAAAATCAAGATCGAGTATGACAGCGCGGTCGACTTCACCCGACTGCAATCCTTTGCCTGGCGGGTGCCGGTCGAAGGCCAGGGTCCCATCCCCGGAACCAACTCGGAGCAGCTGGACGCGCGGATCAAGAGCGCGGTGAACGACGAGCTCGGCAAGAAGGGCATGACCCTCAAGGATGCCACAGCCGGCGCGGATGCGATCCTCGCCTATTACATGATGGTGGATTTCAAATCCAGCGCACAGTCGGTCGATCCGGGCAGCCCGACGTCCAACACCAAATTTGAGCAGGTGTGGGTGACCGACGAGCTCCGGGGCACGCTGGTGATGGAGATGTTCAGCGCTCAGACCGGCCACCGGATCTGGCACGCTGCAGGCGGCATCAAGGTCAATCCCAAAAAGCAGGAAAAGAACGTGAAGCATATCGTCGGAAAGATGTTCAAGCACTACCCCCCGAAGGCCCGCTGACCCGACACGGTCCGCCAATGAAATGCGAAACGCCCGGCTTCACCGCCGGGCGTTTCATTTGTTCCGATCCGCAGCCCCGACTGGCGGCTGAACACAGACGGCCGGGATGCCCCCATGCATTCACCACCGAGGCTCCCGGCGGTTGCACCTGAGACCCGGATGATCCCCCGGTCAGAACCGGAGGATCATGCCGGCGCTGAGTTCAAACTGGTGGGCGTACTTGGCTTCACCGTATTCCCAACATCCCCAGTACGGGTGGCACCAAACACCTTCCGTCTCCGAGTAGATATAGGTGGGCGTCCACCGCGCCAAGAGCCGGGCGCCGAGGTGCTCGTTGAAGTACAGTTTGACGCCGCCGCCGATGGTGCTGGAGAACTTGGTTTCACCGTCGATCTCGACCTCCTGGTAGTTGCCCGGGGCAAACTGGGTGGCGCCCACGCCGACGTACACAAACGGGCGCACTGCGTTGTCAACGTCAAGGAACTGGACGGTAAAGACGCCGTGATAGTTGCGCACCTTCATGTCGGCGATCTCTTCCCTGCCGCCGCCCACGAAACCGATCTCGAGCGCGCTGTCCTGCTCGGAGAACTGGAAGCCGACTCCGAATTGCTGCTCACGGCCGAAAAAATAGTCGGCGGCCAGGCCGTAACTGAATCCACTCACGGGAGTCACTTCATCGATGAATTCGTCCGGGTTGAACTCGTCGGGCACGATTTCCACTCCGGTGCTGAACGTGTAGCCGACGAACGGCGTGATTTCGAACGATCCGCCTTTTTGAGTCCGACCGTAGCGTTGAGCCAGGGCGTCACCGGCGAAGACTGACAGCATGATCGCGCAGACAACCACCAACAGCACTGTCCGTTTCATGTCGGCTCTCCTTGACTGCAAAGATTGCGGACGCGGCATCTCGTTTGATGCCCATCTTATCAAAACCGTTCGGTTGCCTGCAATCGCAACCATACCCTCCCGCAACGGTTGGGCACGAACCACCGCGCCGGGGGAGGATGATCATTGCCGCAACCGACGGTCGGATACGTACCCGGCGGCGCGGGCGCTGCGCACGGAATCGCAGCCGGGAATTTCCGGTGGGCCGATGCGGATTCCGCTTCTCGAGTTGTTAGGTTGGCCGCGTTCTGCCACAATAGACACGACAGCGACCGATGTGCGACGTGCAGGAAGTGCCCAAGTGAACCTCAATTAGCTGGTGGAACCCGCCGAGCGGTTGTGGGATTTTTTGGGCACGTCATTTCAGGCCGCCGACATCGCGGACCCGCTCCTCTCCTTCGACGCGGAAACCGAACCGGGCCGGGTGCGCACCGCCATGGTCAGCCGCGGCCAGGACGTCGCCGGCATTCGCGAGGGCCGGCTGGTGACCCGATACCGTCGGCGAGACGGGGACAGCCTGGGCGACCGCGGCAACGAACTGCCCATCCGGCCCGAGCAGGTGGTCCATGGCGAAACCCCGCTGCACCTGGTGATCAGCCGGCTGGCGGACGAGCTGTTTCTCTTTGTCCGGACCCTCGGCGAAGTCAACGGCGTCATCCGCCCGGCCGGATGTGGTTGTTCGGAATGGTCACGCTGCTGGACATGCGGGCCACGGTGGCCATCGACCTGGTCTATGCGAACCAGCCGGTGACGGGAGCATCTGGCCCCCGGCCGTTTGGCCAAGGCCGAAGCGCTCCGCGCCGAGCGACTGCGACGGGGGCATCCCTGCCGGTTCGAGGATTGTTTGCAACTGTCCGACAAAGTCCGGCTGCTGGCCCGCAACGGACACTTCTGCTCGGTCACTCAGGTGGAAGCCCGCCGTCAGTTCAAGGTTCGGGTGAAGGAGCTCGAATCCCTGCGCAACAACCTGGCGCACGCTCAGGCCCTCGTCCCCCCCAACTGGCCCCTGGTCGTGACGCTGGCCACCGACTTGGACCGCCTGTTGCTGCGACCGCGGTTGCAAACCTTGAAAGATGAAGTAGCCGCCGCCACAGATCCGCTTGGACCGGTCGTCACCAGCCCATGATTTCATCGGCGCCAAGCAACCAGACACCCCGCCACTCCGGATTGTAACCCGCGGTTGCCTGCAGCCGTTCCTCCTCGTCGGGCGTCGCGCGTCGCACCGGCCACTGCCCCAGCCGGCCGCAGATTCCTTCCTCGATCAGCACGGCATCGACCAGGAAGAACCTTCGACCCAGCCAGGCGACCCGTGGACTGTCCGGCCGCTGCGCCCGGCACCAAGCCGCCAAGCGGCTCGACGGGTCGCCGGCGGGCCGGCCCTTGGACCGTTCCGCCTCATTCAGCCCGAGCCGCACCGCCCCCGGGACCGCTCCACCCTCCGCCTGGGGCGCACGGGCCGTCTTGGCGGCCGGGGCGTCCCGGGCGATTTCCGTTTGTCCATAGTCCGTGTCCTCGCGGCTGACGGTTTCCTTCGCCAATTGTGCATCGACGACGTCCTTGCGATCTCGCGACTCGGCAGCCGCAGGTGGCGCCGGCGCCACACCCAGCGTCAGCTCGGGGGCATAGCCAAGCTCCGGCTCCGCCGGGACGGGTGCCGGCGGCTGTTCCGCCGGCGTGCCGGTCCGATCCGCCTTGCGGCGGGAGGGTTCCAGCTGGACCGCTTGCTTTTCTTCGTCTGTTACGGTTGCGGTCGAGGCTGTCTGGCGCTCCAACTGCGCCGGCGGCGGCGTCACCGGCACCTGAGGAATTTCGGCCTGATCCGGGCGCCGCAGTCCGTTGATGCCGCCCAGGTAGAGCAGGCCGGCCAGCGCCACCGCCGCAGCCACCGTGGCCGCCGGACGCCATGCCGCCGACCAGACGGCCGCCCCGGCACGATGGAACAGGGGGTGCGTTCCGCCGGACAGCCGGCGGAGCACGAGCGTCTGTTCCAGGCAGGCCGGGCAGCGGGCCACATGGCGCGCCACCCGGCGGCGCGCCCCGCCTTTCATCGGCTCACCGGCGGCGAACATGGCCAGTTCCTCGTCGGCGACGCAGTCGTCGCCGCCGCGGCGGCCGAAGCCGCCGAGCACCAGACGCCAAAACTGTTCGGACGTTCGTTTACTCATACACCTTATAGACGCACCCCAGGCGCCGGACTTGCACGCCGGTTCTCAATCCGGCAGCAGCGACCGGCGCAGTTTTTCCAGCCGCCCCGCCAGGTAACCGAGGCAGCGCTCCATGAAATCAGCCACATCGGCCGCCGTCCAGCCCTTGTCGCGGCGCAGAAATCGGTCCATGCGCCGCTGCAGCTCATCGACGATGGCGGCATTCCATCGGCTGGCGGTGGACTCGTGCACCGCCAGCTCGGCCGCCGCCTCAGCCAGGGTCAGGCCCTGGAAGTAATACATGTTCAGGAAGGCCGCCTTGACTTGCGGCAGCGCCCGCAGCGCGCCGGCCAGACCGTCGGCCAGCTCGTTCAGAAACCTTGGGTGGAAATACTGCTCGCACTCGTTGTCCGGCGCGACTTCGGTCGCGGCGCGATCCGCTTTGTTCTCCAACGATTCCCACCGCATGTGCCGCCGGCGCCGCTGCCCGTCCAGAAACAGGTGGGCGGTCACCGCCCGCAGCCAGCCGCGGAACGAACCGCGACCCGAATAGCGGGCCATCTTGCCGCCGGCCATCAGCCCTTCGATCACCTGGGACACCAGATCATCGGCGTCGGCTGGCTGACCGGTGAGCCGCCCGGCCACGTGCCGCAGGAATGAACGGTACTCCCGGAAGAACGCATCCCAGGCCGCCGGGTCCCCGGCCGCGCAGCCCGCCGCCAGGTGCAATTCCTGCAAACGCTCCGGTGACAGTTCCCGGAGCAGGAGTCCGCGGGCGCGCAGGTAGTCGCCAAACGCCGCTTCGGGATAGCGGTAGGTGGAGGGGCAGGTGCCGGGTGCGGCGTCGGACATCAGGCGGGCGCCTCTCCGTCAAAGTGGAGGTCCACCGGGATCCGCCGGTCCAGCGCCATCCCGTCCAGCGAGACACGGCACGTGTAGGCGAGGATCTCCAGCCCCTGCCGGAACCCGTGCGTCAAGGCCCGGGCGAATGCCGGATCCACGGCCCAGTGGGGACTCAGTGCGGCGGCGTCGGGCCGCTGCACGAGGAACAGCACCGTGCCGACGAAGCCCGACCGGGCGGCCGCCGCCAGCTCCTCGACATGGCGCGCCCCCCGGCGCGTCGGTGCGTCGGGAAATAACGCACGGCCGTCCCGGACCAGCGTGACCGACTTCACCTCCAGGAGCATGTCCACGCCCGCGGCCATGAGATGGAAGTCGAACCGGCTGCGGCCGTACGGCGCCTCCCGGCGTGCCACGATGTAGTCGCGGAACTCGTACAGGGCTCCCGCCCGGAGGCAGCGGTCGAGAAAGCGGTTGGGCAGCGAGGTGTCCACCGAGACCAGGACATTGTCCGTCCGGGCCAGCACCACGGTGAACGGCGTTCGACGGCGGGCGTCCTCGGTGGGACGCAGAAAGATTTCCGCCCCGGGCGTCAAGATCTCCGTCAGCCGGCCCGGATCGTGGAGGTGGGCCGACACGGCATGGCCGTCCAGTTCCGCTTCCACCACGAACCGGTTGAGCCGGCGCAGAAAGCGGGCCGGCCGGCAGGTGAAGGGGAAGGGATAAACGAAGCCCATCGCCGGATCAGATCAACGACCCGTCGGTTGCACCCAACCGGACGAGTTCGATGCGGTCCATGGTGCTGGGGCCCAGACCAAACTTGGTGTCGGCAGTGGCGATGTGCAGGGGCGGCGGGCTGATGGGCCGCTCTTCCTTGAAATACTCCAACCGCCTGGCCTGTATGATCCGGGCACCGACGCTGTCCACGGACACCGGATCGCGGCCCACCACCAGTCCGGCATACGGCCAGGTGTAGGTGGCGCTGAAGTGATGCGGCCCGATGCCGTGGAAAAGCGGGGTGAGCATCACCAGGATGTTGAGGCGGGTCTTCCCCTTGACCAACGGCAGTTGCCAGAGGGCGCCGAGGTTCTCGCAGGCATTGGGATGGTACGACCACGGGTCCGGGACGAACATGATATAGTTCTTCAGGCACGTGCCCAACCCGGACCAGTGGTGGGTGCGCGCCGTGCGGATATTGACCAGGACCGTCGCCCGCCGAAACACATTGTTTTTCAGCACGCCCCGATCGTCCACGGCGATGTCTTCCGGGGCCACGCCCGCCGCCTCCAGCCGGCGGCGGATGGCGCTCTCCAGTTCCTTCGGCGTGGGCAGGAACTGCCAGACGTTGCTCTTGATTCCCACAACGTCCTTCGGTCCGGCGATCTGCCGCCAGGCGTCCGGCGCGTTCCGGACATCCCGGACACCGAACAGGTTGCAGACAGCCTGGTCCAGCAGGGTTTCCAGTCGTTCGCTGACGATCCTGCCGCTCGCGTCGAACACGGCCGGGTCCCGCGCCAGCACCACCCGGCTCCGGGGCGTTGAGGCGGCCGGCGGCGCTCCCGGCAGGGGCAGACCCAACGTCCCGGCGGCGACCGCCAGTGCCCCGGTCCGGATCAGATCGCGACGGGTGATGGTCCAGGAAGATGGGGTCATTGTCCGCCTCCGGAAAGAGATTCCCGCAGCAGGGCCTCGGTGGTGTCGGCGTCGCTCGCTTCGAGCACCACCGCCAACCGCCGATCCGCCCGTTGCGCCCCGGCCCACCGGTCGTTCTCCAGACGGGTCGCCGCGCCGGCCTGCCCTTCGGGCAGATAGGCGGCCAGAAAATCGGTCACTGCGCGCTCCGCCTCGGTGACGGTGGCGTACTCCACCACCAGGAGCTTGGCGTCGCTCCCGCCACGCCGGTAATCGGCCAGCACGGCCGCCGTGCCGGGCCCCAGCCGCAGTAGATTCACATTGGCCAGAAAGTAGTGGGCGCTCAGGATGACGGGGTGGTGGAAATAGCGGATGCGTCCCGCGTCCAGCCCGGGCGCCGGCAGCGCGGCGAGAATGGGCGGCCGGGTCCCGGCCGGGGGGACGAGGGCGGCCGTCGCCGCCCCGAGTTGGCGCACCGCCTCCCGGACACCGTCGGCCTCGGCCTCCGCATAGATCGATGCGTAAAGCCGGCCCTGCCAGAAACACAGCCACCCCGGACGGTAGCGGGAGTCCTCGCCGATCCCCGCCGGTTCGCCGTCGAGGTCGTGAGTGAACACACCCAGGGCATCGGCCGGTGTGGCCATGACGAACAGGTCCAAGACCAGCGCCGGACCGCCCGGCCGGTTGTAACGACGCGAGAGGCAGCGCTGCATGTCAAAGGCCAGGTACACCTCGCCCGCCCCGTCAATGTAGCTGAAGATCGAGTCGGGGTCGTACTCCCGGTCGGGCGCCTCGGCCCGCCAGGCGCCCACGGTTTGGGGCAACCGGTCCCGCACCCCGGCGAGCGGATCGTCGATATCACCACTGTCGGCGGTCAGTCGGCCGCGGCCCCGCCAGACCAACAACACGGCAGCCAGAACGAGGACCAGGGCTACAACGCCCGCGGCTTGTTTGAAGGACAGATGCATATACCCACCCACCCGCAGGATTGGACGGATCGCCGGCGCGGAAACGGCAGGGGTCGAGCGGGATCATTATAGCACGCAGCCACGGAAGGCCGGCTCACTCGTCCGCGACACTCATTTGCATCGCCAGAACATAGCGGTCGTAACGGGGTTGCCAGACGATGTCCCGCCGGTAGGCATAGCCGTCCCGGAGGAAGTAGAGCGGGATCCAGACCATCTCCTCCACGCACTTGCCCATGATTTGCTGGAGCACCGCCAGGCGTTGTTCTCGGTCGGCGGTCTGGGTGCTGCGTTCGATGAGCAGGTCCATCGCCGGATTGTTGTAGCCGACCGGATTGTAAAAACCGAAATTGGGATTCCCCCGGCCCGAGTGGAAGCAGTTTTCGAAAAAATCGGAGCTATCGCCGGATATGGCCAGCCACCCGGAAACGAAGCAGTCGTATTCCCGGTTGGGCAGACTCGACAGGAAGGAATCGAACGGGATGGGCATCGGCCGGGTGCGGATCCCCACCGCCGCGAGGTGCCGGCTGCATTCCATCACCGTCTCCCGAATCCGGAAGTACTTATGGGCGGGGTAGTACAAGGGAAACTCGTGGTCGAACGGAAACCGATGCCGCTTCAGGATTTCCAGCGCTCCGGACGGATTGTACGGCGGGATGGACACCTTGTCGGCATAACCGAACACCAGCGGCGACACGAGTTGTCGCGCCGGCTCGGCCAGGTCGCTCATGGTCTGGCGGCAGAGCATGTCCCGGTTGACGGCCATGGACACCGCCCGGCGGATTTCCGGGTGCACGAACGGATTGGGCGCACCGCCGGTCAGCGTGGGTTTGCAGGTCAGGCCAATATAGATGAGCCGGATGCCGGTCACGATATTGGTCCGGTAATCGGCCGCCGCCTGGATCTCCGGCATGACCGAGGGATCAGGGTCCTTGACAAAATCGACCTGCCCGGCCAGCAGCTGGCGCGTGCGCCGGACGTTGTCGCCGATAATCCGGAAGCGGACCGTCTCGAACAGCGGCGTGGACCGCCAGTGCCGGCGGGTGGCCCGCAGCGTGATTTCACGGTTGCGCTCGTAGCGCTCCAGCCGATAGGGTCCCGAGCCCACGGGATTGAACTGCAGGAACTCGGCGCTCTTGCTGCGGTAGAACCGCTCGGGCACGATCAGGATCTGCGCCAGCTTCGACATGAGCGGCATGTAGGGTTGGCGCGTCACCACGCGGATGGTGGTGTCGTCCAGCACCTGGAACGACTGGATGTTGACGAGGAACGGCTTGCGCGGCGAGCCGGGCAGGCTCAAGATGCGCTCGAAGCTGTACACCACGTCGCGGGCGGTGAGCCGGCTGCCGTCGTGAAACACGATGTCGGGCCGGAGATTGATGATCCAGGTGACGGGGTCCGGGTTGCGCCAGGACGCGGCCACCCAGGGAATCACTTTGAAATTGCGATCCAAGAAGACCAACGGATCAAAGAGGTGAAAGCAAATGGTGTTGGTGATCTCCTCGGAGTTGCTGTGCGGGTCCAGGTCCATTGGCCCCGTGGCCGTGGCGATGACCACTTCGGAGCGGCCGTCGAGGGTCAACCGGGAGTCATCGGAGGCGCATCCGGATACCAGCACGGCAAGCAGCAGGACGGCGGCACGCGCACGGTGGCTGCAACTCATGGGCACCTCGCGAGCATTCCGGTCGTCAAGCAGGGGGCCTTTCATCGGCTATCATGGCCCGATCGACGGCAGCGAGACGTACCAAACCATCACGGCCCAGCCGACAAACGCCCAGACAAGCCCAGCCAGCATCAGCAGCGGCGTGAACGGAATCTCGCCCGAGATCCTGCCGCGGCGCAGCGCCATGATGCCGAGTCCGATCAGAGAACCGGTGCATGAAGCGATGAACGTGCAGGCGCAGCCGCCCACCACGCCCCAGAACGCCCCGGTCATCATCATGGCCTTGACGGCGCCGAAACCCAGACCTTCGCTGCCCCGACGTCGTTTGTACAACCAACCGACCAGCCAGCCACCACCGCCCAGCAGGACGGCACCGGCCAGGGCGTCGAGGGGCGCCTCCAGCAAACCGGCGGGCAATCCCCGCGATGGCGATGCGCAAGCGGCGGCGAATCCGGCGATGGTCCCGCCAACGGTGAAGATATCCGGAGAGATGGAGCTCCCCGCGTCTTGCCAGGACACCCACCCCAGCGGCCAGGCGCACGCCAGGAACAGCATCGCGTGTCGGAAGGTCTCGCTCCATCCGTGCACGCCCAACAGTCCCGCAGTCACAGCCACAAACATCAGCTCGAACAGCGGACAAAAAGGTGCCACCCGGCACGCCGCCGCCAGACCGGGCACTTTCAAACAAACCCGGCGCACGGCCAGCAGTATGTCGAGCGGGATTGACGGACGCATGGCCAGCGCCAACAGCAACATCAGCGGTTCCGGTGTGCCGGATACGGTCACGGCCCGGCCGGCGATTCGCTGGTCGCCGGCCGGCTCTTCTTCCGCTCGGTCGGCCGGCCCGGCGGGGTCCAACTCCCGACGCAGATGTCCCCGCAGGCGCGATGCGATGAGCAGATCCAGCAGGAACGCCAAGACCAGCGCGGCAGCGCACACTCCGAGCATGAGTGCGGGCGGGACGGGCATATCCGGATTATATCACGGACCGGAGATGGGCGTCGGTTGGAAGGGCCGGCTGCAACGACCGGCGAGCCGGTCCGCCACTGCCGGCTCAGGCGATGTACTGCACGGCGCCCGGATATGTCAGGGCTTCGATCTGGAGCTTGAGTTCCGCCGACCACCGGATCTTGAAAAACTCGTTCGCCTCCAGCCAGGCGACGCCGGTCCCCGGTCGTCGCAGGAGGATCTCCACGCCGCACTCGCCTTTCTGGGTGGCCAGCAGGTCGGCGAGTTCCACGGCGTTCTGTTCCGAGATCCGCTCCAAATCCAACTCAAGCCGGATCAGGCTGACCTGCAGGTCCTTGGCGTCCTCCAGCGGATACAATTCCCGGACCACCACCTTCAGGTTGCCGTTCTCCTCCTGGTCCACCACACCGATGGCCAGCAGCGGTCGATCCGGCTGGATCAGCTTCTCGTGCGCTTCAAACACCTTCGGGAACACCACGAAATCGATTGTGCCGGTGAGGTCTTCGAGCAACCCCACACACATCTGCTCCCGGTTCTTCATCGTCTTCTTGTACCGCAATTCACTGAGGACGCACCCGACCCGCACCCGCTTGTCGATCAGGCTCTCGGTGATCTGGTCCAGCGTGCAATCGGTGTACTTGCCGATGAATTCGGCATACGTGTTCAGGGGGTGGCCTGAGATGTAGAAGCCCATGATTTCCTTTTCGAACGAGAGGATCGTCTTCTCGTCCCACTCGGGCACGTCCGCCTCCGGTTCGGGCCCCGCCAGTGCGGCGTCGTCGCCGCCGTCCATTCCACCGAAAAGGCTCTTCTGGCCGAGATTCCGATCCCGCTGACGGTTCTGGGCGAACGCCATGGTCCGTTCCAGCCCCTGCATGAGCTGCGCCCGGCTGCGGCCCACCTCGTCGAACACACCGGCTTTGATCATGCTTTCCAGCACGCGCGAATTGACCTGGCGCAGGTCCACCCGGCAGCAGAAGTCGCTCAGTGACCGGAACGGCCCACCGGTGCGCCGAGCACCGAGGATCTGCAGGATGGCCGTCTCACCCACGTTCTTGAGCGCGCCGAGGCCAAAGCGAATTCCTTCCCGGGTGGGCAGGAAGTCCAGTTCGCTCTGGTTGACCGACGGCGGCAGAATGCGGATGCCCATCTGCTTGCATTCGGAGATGTACTTGACCACCTTTTTAGTGTCGTTCTTCTCGCTGGTCAGCAGCGCGGCCATGAATTCGTTCGGGTAGTGCGCCTTGAGGAAGGCGGTCTGGTAGGCGACCCAGGCGTAGGCGGCCGAATGGGACTTGTTGAACCCGTACTCGCCGAAGCCGCGCATCAGCTCGTACAGCTCCTTGGCCTTGTTGGGCTTGATGCCCCGCTCGATGGAGCCGGTCACAAACTTCCCCTCCATCTTGTTCATCACATCCTGCTGCTTCTTGCCCATGGCCTTGCGCAACGTGTCCGCCTCGCCCGGGGTGAAGCCGGCCAGGCGGGACACGATCTGCATGACCTGTTCCTGGTAGGCGATCACGCCGTAGGTGTCCTTCAGGATGGGCTCCAGCTCCGGCACGGTGTACTGGCTGACGCTCTCGCCGTTCTTGCGCCGGATGAAATCGTCCACCATCTTCCCCTTGATGGGACCGGGCCGGTAGAGGGCGTTCATGGCGATCAGATCTTCGATGCGGCTGGGCTTGAGTTGCCGCAGGTAGTTGCGCATGCCCGAGCTTTCAAACTGAAAGATGCCGGCGGTGCGACCCTCGCAGAAGATCTGATAGGTGGGTGCGTCGTCAAGCGGAATGTGGTCGATGTCCAGCTCGAGCCCGTGGCTGATCTGGACCATCCGCAGGGTGTCCTGGATCACCGTGAGGGTGATGAGTCCCAGGAAGTCCATCTTCAGGAAGCCGAGCTTCTCGATGTCCTTCATGTTGTACTGGGTCAGGACCTCGCCCTCGCCGCGGGTGGCGACGGGGATGATGTCCACCAGCGGCTGCGGGGCTATGACCACGCCGGCGGCATGGATGGAGCTGTGCCGGCTCAGCCCCTCCAGGCGGCGGGAAATGTCGATGAGCCGCAGCACTTCGGGATTCCGCTCGGCCATCGCATCGATGGTCTCCTGCAGGCGCGGCTCCTCCTGAAGCGCCCGCTCCAGGGTGATGTTCAGCTCCATCGGGATGAGTTTGGCGATGCGGTCCACATCGGTGTAGGACATGCCCAGCACACGCCCCACATCGCGGACCACCGCCCGGGCCTTCATGGTGCCGAAGGTGACGATCTGGCAGACGCAGTCCTTGCCGTACTTCTCGGTGACGTAGCGGATGACCTCCTCACGGCGCCGGGCGCAGAAATCGATATCGATGTCGGGGGGCGAAATGCGCTCGGGGTTGAGAAAACGTTCGAACAGCAGGTCGTACCGCAGCGGATCCAGGTCCGTGATGCGGAGCGAGTAGGCGACCAGGCTGCCGGCCGCCGAACCGCGGCCGGGTCCGACAGCGATGCCTCGCTCGCGGGCTTGGCGGATGAAATCCCAGACGATGAGGAAGTAGCTGGGAAAATCTTGGCGCTTGATGACGCCGATTTCGTACTCCAGCCGCTGCTGGTACTCGGCGAGGGTGTGGCGGGTCCGGCCCGCGGCGATGTCCGCCTCGATGCTCTTGAGCCGTTCGGCGAAGCCGGCGCGGGTGACCGCCTCGAAATACTCATCGATGGTGGAGCCGGTGGGGATGTCGAAGCGCGGGTAATAGCGGGACTGCAGGTCGAACTCGAACTGGCACCGTTCGGCCACCTGCAGCGTGTTGGCCAGCGCCTCCGGCACGTGGCCGAAGCGGGCGGCCATCTCGTCGGCGGTCTTGACGTAGAATTCCTTCGACTGGAATTCCATCCGGTTTTCATCGGCCAGGAGCTTGCCGGTCTGGATGCACACGAGCACTTCGTGAGCCAGGGCGTCGGCGGGCTCCAGATAGTGGCAGTCGTTCGTCGCGACGAGGGGGATGCCGGTCCGCCGGGACAGCGCGACGAGCGCCTCGTTGACCGGCGCCTGGTTGGGCAGGCCGTGGTCCTGGAGCTCCAGGTAGAAGTTTCCGTCGCCGAAGATCTCCGCGTAGCGGCGGGCGGCGGCTTCGGCTCCGGCCTCGTTGCCGGCCATGATGCACGTGGGGATTTCTCCGGCCAGGCAGGCGGACAGGCCGATCAGGCCGCGGCTGTGACGGCGAAGCAGCTCGAAGTCGATGCGGGGGCGGTAGTAAAATCCCTCCAGGTAGCTCAAGGAGACCAGTCGGCACAGGTTTTGATAGCCGTCCCGGTCTTTCACCAGTAGGATGAGGTGGAAGCTGTCTTCGCTGGCGCGAGTCTTCTCGTGCCGGCTGCCCGAAACGATGTACACCTCGCTGCCGATGATGGGCTTGATGCCGACCTTTTTCGCCTTCTCGTAGAATTGCACGGCGCCGTACAGGTTGCCGTGGTCGGTGATGGCCAGAGCCGGCATCCTGCTGGCGGCGGCCTTGGCCACCAGCCGGTCGATGGCGCAGGCGCCGTCGAGCAGCGAGTAGTCGGTGTGGACGTGCAGATGCACAAACGGTTGGCTCATGGGGTTCGCGACTCCGCCGGATGTCTCAGTCCACGGTGATCGACTTGCTGACGTTTTTGGGCACGTCGGGGTGCACGCCGTGCATCGGGATTTTCAGCCGATTCAGGTATTTCATCTTCAGGACGCTCATCTCAAGCGCCAGCATCTGCAGAGCGACAACGGCCGAGAACGGATAAAGCAGTTCGCTGCCGGTGCGGGGCAGCGTCAGATAGTAGCTCCGGTAGCCGGGCGCGTCGGCCGGGGGCCGGACCGCCGCCTGGCGCAGTTCTTCGTTTTCCTCGGCAATGACGTAGATGGCGGCGCCCCGGATCTTATGGGTGTTGATCTGGGAGATGGTCAGCTCCACATCGCGCTGGGTGGGCGGGGTGAGGAACAGGAGCGGGTACGGCGCGAAGAGCGGCGAGTAGAAGTCGCGCTGCAGGAGCGGCTGGAGCGCCTGCTCCTCCTCCGGGCGCAGGTGGAATGGCCGGCTGTGATGCACCAGGTAGTCGGCCAGCGCCGCGGCCAGCGGCCCCAGCGCCGCCGGCGGAAGCCCGGCTTCCCGGACCCGCTCGGCAAGCTCCGCGTACAGGCCGGTGAACCCGGCCAGTCCGTGCTGGATTTGCTCCAGGCCGAAGGTGAAATTTTTGCCCAGAATGGTGTTGGGGCCGTGCTTGAACTCCGATGCCTCCATCCCCTCGCTGTGATTCAGAACCACCTCACGGATCTTCAGCGCTCCCTCGCGGGCCAGCCCCACGTTGGCGGCCGAGAGGATGTGGGCCGACGGGCTCAGGTAGATCTCCTCGGCCAGCTCCCGGACGCGGAGCCGCACCTGGCGGTGGGTCTCGTCGAGGAGCTGGGGGATCCGGAGGAACTGCTGGCGCGCCGACTCGTAGGCGGCGCCCGTCTCGCCGCGCAGTTCGAGGCACTTGAGCGCCAGCCCGAAGAGCAGCACCAGCTGGTTGGTGAAGCTCTTGGTGGCGGGCACGGCGATCTCCGGACCGCACAGGATCGGGAGATAGAAGTCGCACTTCTCCTGAGCCAGCGTGGAGTTGACGTTGTTGACGATCATCAGCCGCCGGACCGGCACGCGCGCCGCCAGGGCATTGCAGATATCCACCAGATCCTTGGTTTCGCCGCTCTGCGAAATGCCGATGAACAGATCGTCGGCGGTGACGGATTCGTGGGCTTCGGCGCGGAACTCGCCCGGGAGCATGCACGCGACCGGGATGCCGGCCAGCCGGTTCAGGATGGCCGCCCCGGCCCGCGCCGCGTTGTAGGAGGAACCGCAGGCCACCATGTAGATCCGCCGCGTCCGGTGTGCCTCCAGCTCCCGCGCGAATTTCTCCACCCAGCCGCACAGCGAAAAGCGGTGCTTGTACTGGAAGAGGGTGTCGGTGATCATCAGCCGCTCCCGCCACTCGCCGCCGGAGAGACGGTGCATCTCCTGCAGGAAGCCCTCCTCGACGGAGGCGAACGGCCGGGTTTCAGGCACCGCCTCGGCGTAGCGGCGGAAGAGCCTGTCGCCGCCCACCGCCGCCTCCAGTCGGCGGAAGTCTTCGCCGCCGAAAATCGCCGCGAGGTCGTCGAGGAGACGGCGGGTGTCGGTCTGAAAACTGGCCTGGCGCACCGACTGGCGGACGCGGAAGGCCAGCTCCCGCATGCCGTCGTACCGGGCGAACAATTCCTCCCGGATGCCGTTGCCGGGTTGGAACAGGTCGATCAGTTCCGCGGCGGCCTCGCTCTGGGCGGCGATCTCCTGCTCCATGAAGAACTGGAACGGCGGGCGCAGCGCCATGTCGCGGACGCGCAGCTTGGACCGCTTGGGGAGCCGCCGTTCGGACAGGTGCGGATCCGTCAGCGAGTACACCGTCCAGTCCGAATGGTCGAAATGGATAAACTCCCCCTCGGACAGCGGGATGAGGATGCGCGTCAGGCTCAGCACCGCCGACAGGTCGCTGGAGGTGAGGATGAAATCGCCGTTGTCATCGAACCCTTTGCCCACATACAGCGAACTGCCGCTCTTGATGGCGTAGGCCTCTTCCAGCACCGGATCCACGATCACCGCGGCGTACGAGCCGCGGATCTTCCGGCTCCCCTGGCGGATGGCCTCGATCATGCAGGCGCGCCGCACCGTCCGCTCCTCACGCCGGTCGGCGGGGTGCTTCTCCAGGTTGAGGAAAAAGAAATGCTCCATGGTGTGGACCAGCATTTCACCGTCGTTGTCACTGAGGACGACATGCCCCTCCAGCCGCAGGTCGTCCTTGAGCGCCTCGCAGTTGGTGAGGTTGCCGTTGTGTGCTCCGTAGATGCGGGTCTTACAGGCGACCAGGTGCGGCTGGGCGTTGAGATCGTCCACCGCACCGAAGGTGGCCCAGCGGACCTGGCCGCAAAACAGGCGGCCCGGCAGGGTTTCCAGCTCCAGCGCCTTGACCACGTTGGACGGGGCGCCCACTGATTTTTTGAGCACGATCCGCTCGTCGTCCTGGATGCACAGGCCCGTCGAGTCATACCCCCGGTATTCCAGCTTCTCCAGCAGGCGCGACGCAACTTCACCCAGGCGGACGGTACGCCTGGCGCAGACCATGCCCAGCACCCCGCAGCCGACGGCGGGCACGGGCACCGGTAGGGTGAGCCGCCAGCCGGCGACCCGTCGGCGGGCCGTGCCGGCCAGCCGCGACAGGCAACGCCGTTTGGGCTGCGACCGGCGCAAACAGACGGTGACGGTCATGCAGATATCTCCAGAGGGGGGCTTGGCGACCGGTCACACCGGCCAGAGTGTTAGTCTAGCGGATGCCCTCCCGCCATGCAATCGGCTTTTCGCCGGCCATGGACGACAACCATTGGCAACCTTTACATCACCGTCTTTTTCCGCTATATTGGGGGGCTTTGAAACCGGACGTACGCGCGAGCGTATGTATTCGTTTCAGACCAACGCCAGGAGGGCCTGTGATCGAAGTATCCGGACTGACCAAGTATTACGGCACTTTCAAAGCCATCGAGGACGTCAGCTTCACGGTCCAGCGCGGCGAAATCCTGGGGTTCCTCGGGCCCAACGGCGCCGGCAAGACCACGACCATGCGCATCCTGACCGGTTACATGCCCGCCACGGGGGGCGCCTGCCGGGTGGGCGGTCTCGACGTGTTTGAGCAACCGGTGGCGGTGAAGCGCCAGATCGGCTATCTGCCCGAAAACGTCCCGCTCTACCCCGAGTTTACCGTGTGCGAATATCTGCAGTTCGTGGCCCGGATCAAGGGTGTGCCCAAAGCCGACTTGCCGGCCGTGCTGGAGCGGATCATCGGCCGCTGCGGACTGGAGAGCGTGCGCCACCGCCTCATCGCCCAGCTGTCCAAGGGGTATCGCCAGCGGGTGGGCTTGGCCCAGGCGCTGGTGCACGACCCCGAGGTCATCGTGCTGGACGAGCCCACCATCGGGCTCGATCCCGCCCAGATTCGCGAGGTGCGCGAGCTGATCAAGGGCCTGGGTCGCGACCACACCATCATCCTCTCCTCGCACATCCTGCCCGAAGTGAGCCAGGTGTGCGACCGCGTGGTCATCATCAACAAGGGGCGCATCGTGGCCGAGGACACGCCCGAGAACCTGACGGTCTCCGCCGCCGGCCGGGCGTCGCTCGTGCTGCGCGTGGGCGGGGACGAAGCGACGCTCAACGCAGCGCTCGAAGCCGAAACCCTCCAGCCCGCCGCGATCGCTCAGCCCGAGGACAGCGGCCTGTGGCGGGTGACGGTGCCGCTGGACGACCCCGGCCGTCCGCCGCGGCTCGCCCGCCGCATCGTGGAGGCGGGCCTGGAGCTGCACGAGCTGACGCCGCGCCGGGCCACGCTGGAGGACGTGTTCCTGGAACTGATCACCGATGAGCACCGCGAGACCCCCGCGGAGGCCGAAGCGGCGCCCGCCGACTCCGCCCCCGTGTCCCCCGCTCCGGAGGAGGCCGACCAATGAAAAACACCATCCACATGTTCGTCAAAGAACTGAAAAGCTACTTTTTTTCGCCCATCGCCTACGTTACACTGACCCTGTTCCTGCTCATCTCGGGATTCGTCTTTTACCTGATCTTCTCCGACCTCGCCCGCGAGACTGCAGTGGGCATGGGCTACCAGCCGGTGAACGTTCCCCAGATGGTGGTTCGCTACTACTTCGGCTGGCTCAGCACGGTGCTGCTGTTCCTTGTTCCGCTCATCACCATGGGCGTGTACGCTGAGGAGAAGAAGAAGGGGACGTACGAGCTGCTCTTCACCTCGCCGTTGACCAACCTGCAGATCATTCTGGGCAAATTTCTGGCCAACCTCGCCTTCGGCCTGATCCTCTTCGCCGGTTCCGCTCTGGTCATGCTGCCGCTGTTCCTGAGCGAGTCGCCCGATCCGGTTCCCCTGCTGGTGGGATACCTGGGCCTGGTGCTGTTCCTGGCGGCGGTGCTGAGCCTCGGCAACTTCCTGTCGTCACTCACCGAAAACCAGATCATCGCGGCCATCCTGACCTTCGTGCTGGTGCTGCTGCTCTGGTTCATGAACGTGTTCACCCAGACGGGCACCGATGGCGTCCAGGGCGTGCTGGCCTACCTGTCGCCCCTGCGTCATCTCGAAGATTTTCAGAAGGGCGTGCTGGACCTGGCCCACGGGGTGTACTTCCTCAGCGTGACCGCCCTCGGGATCTTTCTGACGTACCGGTCACTGGAATCTCTGCGGTGGAGGGGATGAGATGCTGGACTATCTGAAACGAACCTGCCCCTGGGTCGGCCTGGCGCTCGTGGTGGCGGCACCCGTCCACTACAGCGTGGTGGGCGAATGGTTCCCCTTCCACCTCTATGTGCTCATCGCCGGCGGCGTCCTGCTGCTGGCCGGGGCGGTGCTGAACCAGGCGGAGCTCGTGCACGCCCTCCGCACCCGGAAGGCGCTCCATGGCGGCAATTTCCTCATCTCGGTGGCCGTCCTCCTGGCGGTGCTCGGTCTGATCAACGTGCTGGTGGTCCGGCATAACCAGCGGCTGGACACGACGCCCGACAAGCTGTACTCGCTCTCCGACCAGACCCGCAAAATCGTCGGCGGCCTGAAGTCGCCGATCCAGGCCTACGTGTTCGCCGACCGGGCCTCGGAACCGGTCACCGACCTCCTGAAGGAGTACCAGTCGGCCACGGACAAGCTGCGGTGGCAGGTGCTCGATCCCGATCGCAATCTGGACAAGGCCCAGAAGTACGGCGTCCGCAGCTACAACACCATCGTGCTGGAGAGCGGCGACCGGTTTGAGCTCGTGGAAGCCGCCGACGAGGCCAAACTGACCTCGGCCATTCTGAAGCTCACCCAAAAGCGCACCCGAAAAGTATATTTCGTTGAGGGGCACGGTGAAAAATCCATCACCGACGCCCAAGAGCGCGGTTACACCATCCTGACCGAGGCGCTCAAAAAAGACGGTTACGAGATCGCCGCCGTCAATCTGGTGCAGAAGCAGGGCGTGCCGGACGACTGCACCGTGCTCGTCGTTGCCGGCGCCCAGAAGGAGCCGTTCCCGCAGGAGCTCGACTGGATCCGGAACTACACCCGCAAGGGGGGAGCTCTGCTGGTGCTCACTGACCCCATGGCGGCGACCCTGGAGCCGCTGGTGGCGGAATGGGGCATCCGGCCGCGCAACGACCTTGTGCTGGACACGAGCAACATCAACCGCCTGCTCGGCTCGAGCCCGGGTGTGCCGCTGGTGACGCGCTACCCGGATCATGCCATTACCCGGGGCATGCGCGGGATGTCCGTGTTCCCGCTGGTCCGCTCGCTGGAGGAGATTGCACCCGCGCCCGCCGGGGTCACCGTGCAGCGGCTGCTCGAAACCGATCCGGAAAGCTGGGCGGAAACCGATTTCTCGGCTCTGGACAAGACCGGCCAAGCGGAATTCAACGAAGGGCAGGATACCCGCGGCCCGGTAACCATCGGGCTGGCCGCGGAGTGGGAATTCAAATCCGGCGACGGGCCCGACGCCGCAAAAACGGCGGCGCGCCTCGTGGTCATCGGTGATTCCGAGTTCGCCGCCAACGCCTACTTCGGCGCGCAATTCAACGGCGACATCTTTCTGAACTGTGTCAACTGGCTGGCGGTGGACGAAAACCTCATCTCGATCCGCCCCAAAAATCCCGCGGACAAGCGGGTGATGCTCACCGCGGCGCACGAGAAGCTGATGTTCTATTTCTCCGTGGTGTTGCTGCCGCTGATCCCCCTGGTGATCGGCGTCGTGGTGCGGGTCATCCGGAGAAGGAAGCGATGAAATTCAAGGGCACGCTCGTCCTGATCATCCTCTGCGCCTTGCTCTTGGCCGTCGTCCTGCTGCTGGACAAGAACGGCGGCAAGTCCGACGGAGCCGGTGAGAGCAAGCAGCTCTTCAAGGTGGAGGAAGGCAAGATCCGCCGGATCGCCCTGGTCCGGGACGGTGCCACCGTGGCCGCCGTCCGCGGGGACAAGCAGTGGACCATCGAACAGCCGGTCCGGGCCGAGGGCAACAAGGACGAGTGGAACGGGCTGGCGCTGGCGCTTTCCGCCTTCGACTTCGAGCGGGTGGTGGAAGAACAACCGAAAAACCTTGGCCAGTACGGGCTTAGCAACCCCGAACTGGTGATCACCTTCGAGCTGGACAAGGGCGAGGTGCATAAGCTGGAGCTGGGAGCGCCCAATTTCTCCGGCGGCTCGTACTTCGCCCGGCGTGGCAACGATCCGAAGGTGTATCTGGTTTCGGGTTACTCCCGCGACAAGTTCACCGCCGGTCTCGACCGCCTGCGCGAAGGCGCCGCCATGAAATTTGACATGTACGCGGCCACGGCCCTTCAGCTGGACCGGCCCGCCGGGACCGTCCAGTTCCGCAAGAAGGACTGGAACTGGTTTCTCGAGGCGCCCGTCGCCGGCCCCGCCGACGACAACGAACTGGAGACCATCCTGCGCCAGTGCAGCGAGCTGCGGGTGCAGGACCATCTGGACGAAGCCGATCCGGCACTGCTGAAGAAGGCCTTTGGCCCGGTCCGCTACCGCGTGACCGTCACCCTGGAAAAAGGCGAGCAGCAGGTGGTGGAAATCGGCGCGGCGGACCCTTTCCCGGCCAACTCCGGTCAGGTGCTGGCGCTGAACGTCGCCCGGACCGACTATTTCACGTTGCCCCTGACCGCCGTCGCTGCCCTCGACGCGCCGCTGGACAAACTGCGCAGTCACGACTTGGCGCGCTTCTATCCGTTTGAGGTGAAGGGGATCACCTGGGATGCGAGCGGCTCCAAAAGCGTGCTGGCCAAAAACCAGGCGGGCCAGTGGGTCTGGAAGCGCAAAGAGGGCGCCGTGTCCCTCGACACCGCCCCGGTGGACGAGTTCCTTGGCCGTCTGCGTGATTTGAAAGTGACGGCGTTCGTCGACCTGCCCGATCCCACCCGTTTGGGGTTCAATCCGCCCGCCGCGCGAGTCATCCTCGACGTAGAAAACAAGGCCGGCATCACGCTCCTGTTCGGGTCCGTGGCCAACGGGCAGCGCCACGCCCGCAACAGCGAATACGCCTATGCGGTGCGCGTCGATGACGCCGCCTGGCAGAGTTTGAAATTTGAACCGGCGGCATGGCGAGCCACAGCCAAAAAGCCATAATCAGACACACCTCCGGCCGGGGAGTGTCCGTGGATGAGACGGTCCTCGATCACACGCGCGACCAGCTCTTGCAGCGCCGCCGGCGGCTGGAGGCCGTTCGGGCCGGATAGTCTGCTCAGATGGAACACCTGATCAACCAAGTGGTTGCGGCGCTCGAACGGATCGAGGCCGGCACCTACGGCCTGTGCCGGTAATGCCACCAACCCATCGAACCGGAACGGCTCCGCGCCGACTTCCTGATTGAATTCTGCCTGGACCACCTGACTCCCCCGCCAACAGCGCGTCCTGCAGGGAGACATCGAGCTGACCGGCCGCACCCCGGGCGCCCTGCTGCCGCCGCCGGAGCTGACGCTTCCGGGCTGGTTCGCCACCTATCACGACGAAGGATTCGGTTCGGTGCGCGGCGACCTCTGTGACCTGGTGCCGGCCGGCGATGGCGGATTCTGTTTCTTTCTCGGAGATGTCGCCGGCAAGGGCATCGCCGCGTCCATCCTGGTGGCCTGCCTGCACGCGACCCTCCAGGCCCTGGTCACCACAAGATTGCCCCTGCCGCACTTCCTGGAGCGGGCCAGCCGGTCCCTCTGCGAGCACACTCTGCCCAGCCACTATGCCACCCTGGTCGACGGATGCGCCCGCACCGACGGCTCCGTCACCTTATGCAACGCCGGCCAGGTACCGCCGTTGCTCCACCAGGATGGCACGGCGACGCTGCTCCCGGCCACCGGCCTGCCGCTGGACGTGTTCTGCGACGAACAGTTTTTAGGACATCGACTGGACCGCCAACCCGATGATGCGCTGCTGCTGGACTCCGACGGGCTGGTGGAAGCCCGCAACGCCGACAGTTACGAATGCGGCGTCGACTGTCTCAGCCGACTGGCCGCATCCCTGCACCCGTTGCCTCCGGCCGAATGGCTGGAGACCTGCCGCCGGGACTGGCTGGTTTTTCGTGCCGGAGCGCCCAAGACCGATGACGTCAGCCTGATGGTCATCAACCGTCTGGCGGATCCCGCCTGACAGCGCCGCGCTTCAACGCCTTCCCCCGCAGGAGTTACCGGATCACGCCCCGGCCGGTAGCTCGCCATTCAACATGCAGCCGTGCGGATCCGGCTGGCAGTCGGCGCCATCCCGTACCAATTGCCTGCATCGATATCCACGGCTATAATATCCCAATGACAGATCTATCCTCCAAAAGCCGCATGGCGCTCCGCGTTTGTCGCTGGCTGGGCGCGGTCCTGCTAGCGTGGGCGGGGACAGCGGTTGGCGGGGCGGCGGTGGAGCGGCCCAAAATCGTCAACCGGGTACAGCAAGCCACCCGGGTCATGCAGCACGTTGTCGCCATCAAAGAGAGCGGCATCCCCACCGGACTGCTGGACCATTGCGAAGGGCTGGTCATCATTCCCCGCATGACCAAGGCGGCGTTTCTCGTGGGCGGGAACTACGGGCGGGGCGTGCTTGTGCATCACTCGCCCGACGGGCGCTGGAGCAATCCGTGTTTCATCCAGCTCCGCGGCGGCGACATCGGCTTCCAGGCCGGTGGTCAGTTCGTGGATCTCGTGCTGGTCATCAACCGACGCCAGGGCCTGGAGGCGATCCTGAATAACAAATTCACATTGGGGGTGGATGCCGGCCTGGCCGTGGGACCGCTGGGGCGATATGCCGAGGCGGGTACGGACTTTCATCTCAGGTCCGAAGTGCTCGCGTATTGCCTGAGCAAGGGGCTCTTTGCCGGCGTTTCTCTCAAAGGTTCGGCCCTGAGCCTCGACGAAGACGCCAACCGTTCATTCTACCGTCGCCTGTACGAGCGGGGCCAGATCATTTCGGACTATCAATTCCTGTTCGACCGAATGCTGCCTTACCCGGACGAAGTCAAGCCGCTGCTCCGGCTGTTGCGGGGGTATACCCAGGAGCGGATCCTCCTCTTGCCTGCCTCGGAGTTCAAATTCAAGCCGCGGATCGATTAGAAAATAATATTGCAGAATAGAGTGTGTTGATTTAAAGTTAATCTGTATATATATTTAACTCAAGGATATCAAGTGATCGCTCGCGTCGTTGTCCACCAAAGACTCGTCGGACTGGGTCTGCTGTTGGCGGTGTGCGTCTGCGCGTGCAAAAAAAATGTCACGCCGCCACCGGCGCCCGACTGGCGGTTTGAACCCAGAGCCATTCAGATCACCTACATCGCCGACCCGCTGCTCAATGCGTACGACGGCAGCGCCCACGCCACCGTGCTGGCGATTTATCAACTTACGGATATCAACAGTTTCAACAACTTGGCCCAGTCTGCCGAAGGCCTGCAGAAACTGCTGCAGGCCCAGCCCTATGACGCGACCGTCGCAGCGGCAAACCGGTTCTTCGTTCAACCCGGCGAGCGGAATACCCTCACCCTGGCTCGGGCGAAGAGCGCCCAATGGGTGGGCGTGGTGGCGGGATATTACCAGCTGACCCCCGGCGTGGTCACCCGATTGCTGAACATCCCGGTCCTGATCGAACACCACGGGAAGATTTTCAAGAAGACCTCGGCGCGGGTGGACCATCTCAGCGTGCACCTGTTTTTGGGTCCGCGGGCACCGCAGGAAATCGACCCATATGACGAGTTGGAGTGAGCCCATGCAAGCGAGCAAACCCATTTTCTGGCATCAGGGACTCTTTCTTCAGCCGCACCATTTCCAGTTGCAGGAACGCTATTTCCATTCCCTCCTGGATCCGTTTCGGCAATTTGTCCAACCGTACACCTGGGGCGCCGCGTCGTGGCGCGTGGACGAACCCCTGCTGCTGAACCAGACGTTCGATCTCAGCGAAGGATCGTTCATTTTTCAGGACGGTACCTGGGTGACGTTGCCGGGCAACGGCGTTCTCCAGGCGCGCTCATTCAAGACGGCCTGGACTGATACCGAACGGCCGTTCAAGGTTTACTTGGGGTTGCACAAGTGGGAATCATCCGAGGAAAACGTCACGGTGCTCGAGCAGGAAGGGGATGTCGGCAAAGTCAACACCCGCCTCGCCTGCCACATCGTCCCCCAAGAGATCAAAGACATGCATCACAGCGGCCCCACAGCACACGTGCGGCTGATGCAGTATACACTCAAGGTGTTCTGGGAATCGGAGATCCCCAGCGTCGGTGACTACCATCTTCTGCCCGTGGCGGAGCTGGAGAGCGACCGGAGCGGTGTGCACCTGTCGGAGCGCTTCGCGCCGCCCTCGGTGGTGCTCAGCGCCTCGCCAGTGCTGCTGCAGATCGCCAAAAACATCCGGGAACTGGTGGCGTCGCGCACACGGAGCCTGGAGGAGTACAAGGTGCCGCGGGATGTCCAGACGGCCGAATTTGAAAGCGGTTACACGGTGTTCCTGCTCGCGCTCCGCTCCCTGAACCGGTATCTGCCGCCGCTCCATCATCTCACGGAGACGCCCGTCGTGCATCCGTGGGCGTTCTACGGACTGCTCCGGCAGCTGGTGGGCGAGCTGAGCACGTTCTCCGACCGGGTGAACGCCCTGGGCCGGCTCCCCGACGGCCGACCCCTCCTTCCGGATTACGACCACGAAAACCCCGGCCCCTGCTTCGAGGAGGCGCAAACGCTGATCGAGGAGCTGCTCAACGCCATTCTGGTGGGGCCGGAGGGCATCATCGATCTGGTCCGTGAGGGCGAGTGGTTCCGCGGCGTCATCCCCGCCACCCTGTTCGACAGCCGGAACGTGTTCTACCTGGTGGTGCGGACCGCCGAGGACCGGCAGCGGTCACTCGACGCGCTGCGCAACCTGGCCAAATCCGGCAGCATCGAGATGCTGCCCACGCTGCTGGCCCGGGCGCTGCCCGGCCTGCCGATGCAGTACAACGAAGTGCCGCCTCCGGGTTTGCCCAAGCGTCCGGGTTCACTTTACTTCAGGCTGGACCAGGCCCACGGTCACTGGCTGGAGATCATGAAACGGCAGAATTTCTGCTTGTATTGGGACAATGCGCCCGCTGACACCAAGGCGGAGCTGATTATCGTGCGCAAGTAGGTGTATGAAGCAGACCATCAACAGGTTGAATCTCACGACCGATTTACCCCTTTCGCCGGTGGCCGCCCCGGCTGAAGCCGGTTTGGTGGAGCATTTCCTCGAGTTGTTTGCCTACACGCTCTACTTCGCTCGGTATCCGGAAACGCGGCCGACCACGCAGGCCGAACTGGACCGCCAGTTCCGCCGATTGATAGACCGCGCGGAGCAGTCCCGTCAGGCCGCGGGTGTGCCGGACGCGCCTTGGCAGGCCGGACTTTACGCGGTCTGCGCCTGGGTGGATGAAATCGTGCTCTGTTCCGATTGGCCCGACCGGGACAAGTGGCAGTTGGCCCAGCTGCAACGCGCCCTGTTCCAGACCACCTTGGCGGGCGAAGGCTTTTTCGACCAACTGGACCGGTTGCCGCCCGATGCGCGGGACGTGCGCGAGGTCTACGACTACTGCCTGGCGCTCGGTTTCAAGGGACGCTATTTTCTGCCCGCCGATCAAACCCGACTGGCGGACATCCGTCGCGAGAACCTCCACCTGGTGGCGGACACTAAGGATCTGCCGCTGCCCGACCAGCTCTTTCCCGAGGCGCAGCCGGTCTCCCCGCCCAAGCGGAAAAAGGGCCGTTTCCCTCTGGCGTTAGCATGCTACACACTGCTGTGCGCGGCGCCGGTGGTCATCTTCATCGCCCTGTACATCCTGTATGACAAACTGCTGAACAACCTGATTTTCAATTATTTCAGCAGCGTGTTTTAGCCGATACGTATCTCGACGGACAAGTGAAGCCGTGCGCAAGTTTCTCAAGATCCTCCTGTATGTCTTCCTGCTGGCCCTCCTGGTCGGGGCAATCGCCTTGCTGGTGATCTGGCGGCAGTGGCCCTGGTGGTTCGGCGTCGCGATCTTCCTGGGCGTGGTCGGGGTGTGGGTGGCGATCTTGTACATCCGGAAATATTTCCTGCGCAAGCGGGAGCGCGAGTTCGTCCGGCGGGTGATCGCCCAAGACACGGCGGCCATCCAGGCCGCCCCGCTCCACGAACGAGAGCAGCTGCAGGACCTGCAGACCAAGTGGCAGGAGTCTGTGGAGCGATTGCGCGCGTCCAAGCTGCGTAAGCGGGGCAATCCCCTCTACGTCCTCCCCTGGTTTCTGGTCATCGGCGAGTCCGGTGCCGGCAAGACCTCGGCCATCAAGAACGCGACCTTGAGCACGCCGCTGGCCGACACCGTCCGCACCGCCGGCCTGGCGGCGACCCGCAACTGCGAGTGGTGGTTTTTCGATCAGGCCATCGTCTTGGACACTGCCGGCCGCTACACCATTCCGGTGGATCCGGGGCCCGATCGCGAGGAATGGGAAAAATTCCTGACGCTGCTGGCCCAGTACCGCCGGCGAGAGCCGCTCAATGGTCTCGTGGTGGCCATCGCCGCAGACCGCCTGCTGGCCGAGGATGCCGCCCGACTGCATGCCGACGGGGAGGACGTCCGCCAACGGATCGATCAGGTCATGCGGGTCGTCGGCGCGCGCTTTCCCGTCTACATCTTGGTAACCAAGATGGACCTCGTGCACGGGATGGTGCCGTTCTGCCGGCCCTTGCCGCCTGACCGCCTGACCCAGGCCATGGGATTCATCAACGAGCAGCAGACGCTCCGGTGGAAAGACGTGCTGGACCAGGCCATGACGGTGGTGGGGCGACGGTTGCGCCAGCTCCGCTTCATCCTCGTGCACCAGACGCCCGAGGCGGAACCCGGCGCGCTCTTATTCCCCACTGAGTTCAGCCGGCTCACCGGCGGCTTGAACCACTTTCTGCGAGCGGTCTTCGGCGACAATCCATACCAGGAGACGCCGCTGCTGCGCGGCATCTGCTTCAGCAGCGCCCGACAGGGCGAACCGCCCGTCAGCGACTTTCTTCGGAGCACGGGACTGGACGCGGCCGCCCGGCCCGCGGGAACGCGCGAGGACGGCTACTTTCTCAAAGACGTTTTCAAAGAAGTGCTTCCGGCCGACCGATACGTCTACCGTCCCCTGCCGGAACTCATCCGATGGCGGAGGCTCACCCGCACCCTCGGCTTCGCCGCCTGGGGCCTGCTCTGGGCCTTCCTCTGCGGATTGCTGAGCCTGGCGTTCCACCTCAACATCCGGACGATCAACGAGTTCCAAGAGGAGTTCCACGAACCGCCGACACTGACCGAGGATGCCACCACCAACCTGCTGATGCTGGACCGAATGCGGCTGGAGCTCATCGATCTGCAAACCGCCAACCGGGATTGGTGGGTGCCCCGGTTCGGCTTGAACCAGAGCCTGAAACTGGAGACGCGCGTGCGGGCGCACTTTGTGCGGCTGTTCCGGGGCGGATTCCTGGTTCCGCTGGACGAATCCCTCGCCCGGCGCATTGACGCCGTGACGCCGCAAACACCCGAGGAGGAGATGGCCGATTACGTCGGCTACGTGGTCACCCGCATATCGCTCATCCGGGACTATCTACGCAGCGAGTCGCCATCCCCCGACCAGCCGCCGCCGACCGTCAACGAATTCCGCCGCGCGACCACGGATCTGCTGGAACTGGAATACCCCACGCTGCCGCCGGCGATAGCCGCCAAATTCGGCGACATCTACTACACCTATCTCTACTGGTTCACCGACAAGCTTGAGCGTGAGCAGAAGGTGCAGGAGCTGCAACAGCATCTCCTCCATCTGCTCCAGCACAAGGGCAGCAACCTCCACTGGCTGGTCAAGAGCTGGATCCCCGATTCGCCCGACGTGGACCTGATCAACTTCTGGCCGACGCCCGAGCAGGACTACGACCTGACGATGTTCGTCCCGGGCGCGTTCACGGCCGCCGGCCGAAGGAATATCGACGCGTTCATCCGACAGATCGATACCGTTCTGGCGGATCCGGCGGTGATCACCGAATCGAAGAAGGAATTCTGGGAGTGGTATCGTTCCGAGTACTACACCAGCTGGACACGATTCGCCGCCGGCTTCGCTTCGGCCCGGGACGGCATGCGCACCCCCCAGGGCCGGGAGCGTCTCGCCACCCTCATGACCACCGACCAGAATCCCTTCTTCTTATTGATCCAGAGGATGGCCCAGGAGCTCACCCAACTGGAAGATCCGGTGCCGCCGACATGGGTCGCGCCGGTGGTGGAGCTGGCGGCCATCCAAAAGCTGGCAGCCGAGCAGCAGCCCCAACCTAAAACGACCAGCGGCCTGGTGGACAGATTGAAGCAGGAGGAGAAGCAGCTCGTCCAGAAGCTCGAGGAAAGCATCGATCCGGAGCAGGCCCGCCTGGCCGATCGCCGCACCACCGAGGTGAAAATCTGGAAGCGCTATCTCGAGGCGCTCCAGAATATCGCCCCCGCGGTCATCTCACGGGAAACCTGCTTCCATATGATCTCCGACTACTTCCCGGAAAACTTCACGCCGGGACAGACGGCGGAGACCGGCGCCAAGTCTCCCTTCAATCAGGCTCATGCCAGCCTGGGCTCTCTCTACGGCATCGTGGAGACCCAAGGCGATCCCGCCGTCGCCTGGTCGCTGGTCCAGGCACCCTTGGACCAGGCGTTGGATTACTGCATGATGGAGACCGGTTGCGCCTTGCAGGAGCAGTGGCGCGAACAGGTCATGGGCGGGCTGGACGGCGTGGAACCCGAAAAGCTCCCCCGCGTGCTGTTCGATGAAAAGGAAGGACGGGTCTGGAAGTTCCTCAAGAGCACGGCCCGTCCGTTCATCCGTCAGGACCAGTTCGGCTACACCCCCCGCGTGGTGGCCGGCCGCACCATCGCCTTCCGGGACGACTGGATCCAGTTCCTCAACACCGGCAACCAGGCGATGTTCCAGTATCAACCCAGTTACGTCGTGCAGATCGAGGCGCAGCCAGTGGACGCCAACGCGGATGCCGCCGTCAAGCCGCTCGGCTGCACCCTGTGCCTCCAGTGCAGCGACACGAGAACCTGCCTGGAAAACTTCAACTACCCCCAGTCGGCCGCGTTCAAATGGGCACCGGACGGCTGCGGCGACACGACGCTGACCATCCAGTTCCCCAACCTGACCCTGACCCGCACGTATTCCGGTCGGTTCGGTTTTTCCAAATTCCTCGCTGAATTCATGACCGGCCGCCAGGAATTCAGGGCCGAGGATTTCCCGGATGCCACCGCCCGGCTTCGCCAGCTGGGTGTCAGTTGGATCCGGGTGACGTATCGGATCACCGGCGGCGAACCCGTCATCCGCATGTTGCGCCGGGCGCCCACGACGGTTCCGCCGGAAATCGTGGTGTGTTGGCCGCTCCAGCCAGCGGCCGGGATGTGATCGCATGAGTGACTGGAAAGAACTGGGCCGCACCCCTGTCGCCCCGGGCAATCCCGCCGGCAGCGATGTGCAGGACCTGCCCGCCTACGCCGCCCTGGAAGCGGAAATGGGCAAGCTCAACTCACCGTCAGCCGCCAGCAGCATCGACTGGAGCCAGGTCGCGCGCCTCGCCGATGACATCCTGTCCCGTTACTCCAAGCATCTGCTGGTCGCCGGCTATTACTCGGTCGCCCTGCTGAACACGGACCGTCTCCGCGGACTCGCTCGTGGAGTGCGCGTCCTGCGGGATCTGCTCGACCATTTCTGGGACACGATGTATCCGTCCGTCCGACGCATGCGCGGCCGAAAGAATGCCGTGGAATGGTGGTACGAGAAGGTCCAGGCGGCTGCCCGGAACCTGCCTCGCGAGGAATGGTCCGAAGCCGATCGGCAGGCGTTCTAGGACGACCTCGTGGCCGTCGATCGCTGCCTGGCGGAGAAGATGGAGGAGGCCCCCGTTCTCCGCCCGCTCATCGAACAGGTGACCGGACTCATCTCGGTGGCGGGTGCGGTGCCGCCCGCCGCGTCTGCCCAGGCGACTGCTCCACCCCGCCCGGCGCCCGCCAATTCCGGCGCTCCGGCTGTGCCCGCCGCCTCCCCGGACGTGTCCGACCCCGACCAGTTGTTGCGGCTGGGTTTCGACCATCTCGGCCGCGCCGCCCGGCTCATGCAGGCCAGGGACCTGGCGGATCCGGTGCCATACCTGCTGGTGCGCATGGCCGCCTGGCTGCCCGTCCGGGCTCTCCCCCCGGCCGAAGCGGGGAAAACCCGCATCCCGCCCCCGGAAGCGCAGACCATTCTAGAACTGGCCAACCTGTACGCCGCTGGTAACTGGCCGGAGTTAATCCGCACCTGCGAATCCGCGGTGATCCGATTCCTCTTCTGGATCGACCTGAGCCGGACATCGGCCGAAGGGCTGGAGCAGCTGGGGCACACTGCCGCAGCCGGAGCGGTGATCCGGGAGACCCAGGCTTTCGTGCAGCGATTCCGGGGAATCGAGAACCTGGCGTTCGCCGACGGCACACCCTTCGCCAATGACGACACCCGGCAATGGCTGCTGAGTCTCGGTGGCGAGAGCGGCCGGCCGGCAACACCGTCCGGCGCCGTCGACGAGCTGGCGCTGGCCGTCTCCCGAGAGATGGCCGCCGCCCAGGAGCTGGTGGCGCAAAACCAGCTTGGCGGCGCCCTCAGCACATTCAACGAACACATCCGCCAGGCCGGCTCGCTCCGGGAACGGCTCGCCTGGCAGCTGGCGCTGTGCCGGCTGGTGCTGCGCGCGCACAAGCCCCGCCTGGCCGCACCCTACACCCGGGACATCCTCGACTGCGTGGAGACCTGCCGTCTGGAACGCTGGGATCCGACGCTGGCGGTGGATGCACTCACCGTGGTCCTGAAGGTGCTGCGGGCGCAGGGCGAACGATCGGACAAAGCCATGATCGAGAGCATTCTGGACCGGATCCTGATTCTGGATCCGGCCGGCGGACTGGATTTCATGTGAGGCGGCCGCTGGCGCCGCCCCGGCAGAAGGGGATATCAATTTCGACAGGAGGTTCAATATGGCAAAAGAAGCTTCCGTAGCGCCGAAGGAGCGGGTGAACATCGTCTACCGCCCCGCCACCGGCGACGCCCAGCAGGAGGTCGAGCTGCCGCTGAAGGTACTCGTGATGGGTGACTTCACCGCCCGGCCCGACGACACCCCGCTCGAAGACCGCAAGCCCATCAACATCGACAAGGACAACTTCGATGAGGTGCTCAAGGCGCAGGACATCCGGTTTCAGGCCGGTGTCGCCAACAAGCTGTCCGGCGAACCGAACGCCCAGCTCAACGTCAACCTGGATTTCAAGAGCATGAAGGATTTCGAACCGGATGCCATCATTGCCAAGGTGCCTGAGCTCGCCAAGCTGATGGAGCTGCGCGACGCGCTCAAGGCGCTCAAGGGCCCCCTCGGCAACGTCCCCGCCTTCCGCAAAAAGATCCAGGATCTGGTCCAGGACGAAGGCGCCCGCGCGCGGCTGCTCAAAGAACTGGGAATTGAGGAATAGGAGGTGGTCCCATGGCCGAACAGGACAAGAAACAACAACCCCAAGCCGCCGAAGCCGTCCAGGGCGAAGCATCCCTGCTGGACGAGATTCTCCAGGCCACCCGCCTGAAACCCTCCGACGAGGGCTACTCCGCCACCCGGCAGGGTGTGCAGGCCCTGATCGACGAACTGCTCAAGCCCGAGCGGGCCGAAGCCCGGGTGACTCAGGGCTTGGTGGACGAGATGATCACCAATCTGGACAAGAAACTCAGCGCCCAGATGGACGCCATCCTGCACCATGCCGACTTCCAGAAGCTGGAGTCGTCCTGGCGCTCCCTCAAGTACCTGGTGGACAAGACCGATTTCCGGGAAAACATCAAGATCGAGATGCTCAACGTCCCGAAGCAGGCGTTGCTCGATGATTTCGAAGACGCGCCGGAGATACCCAAATCGGGCCTTTACAAGATGGTCTACACGCGGGAATACGGTCAGTTCGGCGGGCAACCGTACGGATTGATGGTGGGCAATTACGAGTTCGGGCCCGGCTCCCAGGACATCCGCCTGCTCCAGAACCTGGCCAGTGTGGCCACCATGGCCCACGCCCCGTTTGTCGCCGCCGCCGGCTCGGAATTCTTCGGCCTGGACAGTTTCGCCGGTCTGCCCAACCTCAAGGATCTGAAATCCATCTTTGAGGGTCCGCAGTACATCAAGTGGCAGTCGTTCCGGGAGTCCGAGGACGCCCGCTACGTGGGCCTCACCCTGCCCCACTTCCTGCTGCGTCTTCCCTACGGCCAATCGACGAAGCCGGCCAAGACGTTCAACTACAATGAAGACGTCACCGGCGGCGACCAGAGCTTCCTGTGGGGCAATGCGGCCTTTGCCTTCGCCTCGCGGATTACCGACAGCTTTGCCAAGTACCGCTGGTGCGCCAACATCATCGGGCCCCAGGGCGGCGGCGCCGTCGAGGACATGCCCGTCTATCAATACGAGGCCATGGGCGAGCTGCAGACCAAAATCCCCACCGAGGTGCTCATCTCCGAACGCCGGGAATTCGAACTGGCCGAGGAGGGCTTCATCGCGCTGACCATGCGGAAGGGGAGCGACAATGCGGCGTTCTTCTCCGCCAATTCGGCCCAGAAGCCGAAGCGGTTTGCCGACACGGCGGAAGGCAAGGCCGCGGAGAGCAATTACAAACTGGGCACCCAGCTGCCGTACATGTTCGTTGTCAACCGGCTGGCCCACTACCTCAAGGTGATCCAGCGGGAGAACATCGGCACCTGGAAGGAGCGGGTCGACCTGGAGCGGGAGCTCAACAACTGGATCCGGCAATACGTGGCCGATCAGGAGAACCCGTCACCGGGTGTCCGCAGCCGCCGACCGCTGCGAAAGGCCGAGATCACCGTTTCCGACGTGGCCGGGGATCCCGGCTGGTACCGGGTGGACATGAAAGTCCAGCCGCACTTCAAGTACATGGGCGCCTCTTTCACCTTGTCCCTCGTGGGCAAGATGGAGAAGGAATAGTCCGTCGGCCGCCCAGAAGGCACGGCACCGAGCGCACAATTGCTCCGCTCTATGTGAAATGAAATTTTGATCCCACATTTTAACTAGGAGGATGCCACCATGCCGATTCCGATCCATCTGCTCGTCGAAGGCGTGAAGCAGGGCAAGATTGAAGGGTCCTGCACGATGAAAGGCCGGGAAGGCACTATCTTGGTCCAGGGAGTCGATCATACCGTCGAGATCCCCAAGAGCCCCCAGACCGGCCTGCCCACCGGCAAGCGCGTCCACATGCCCATGACCATCACCAAGGAGATGGACAAGAGCTCGCCCAAGCTCTTCCAGGCCCTCTGCAGCGGCGAACAGCTCAAAACCGTGGAGCTGGACTTTTACCGCATCAGCCCGCAGGGCACCGAGGAGAAGTATTACACCATCAAACTCGCCAACGCCATCGTCACCACGATGCGCACCTACTTCCCCAACTGCCTCGATCAGGGCACCAAATCGTACGGCCACATGGAGGACATCGCCTTCACCTACGAGAAAATCGTGGCCACGTGGGTGCCCGACGGCATCGAGGCCGAGGACGACTGGACCGCGCCGAAATAACCATCGAATCGACCCGGCCGGCTACCCCCTTCGGGGCGGCCGGCCCGGCCGTTTCGCGGACCGATTCATCTGACCGGGAGTCGGAATGTTCCAGGATCGCTTGTTGGAGCGCATCAGCCGCATCGAGCGGGATCCCAGCGGTCGCGACGCGTTGCCCGTCGCCTGGGAGGTGCGCTCCATCACCCGCCATCTCCAGCGCCTGCTCAACACGCGGCAGGGCGGCGTGCCCATCGCCGAGGATTACGGCATCCCCGACTTCACCAACATCCCCGGCGAAACCCTGACCGAGACTGCCCAGGAAATGGTCAAGGTGATCCGGCAGGTGATCAACCGCTACGAACCGCGGCTGAGCCAGGTCCAGATTTCCTTCATTCCGATCAAGGACGAGATCCTGTCACTGCGGTTCAAGATCGACGCCCGGCTTGCCCGCGACGAGCGCGTGCCCGTGTCGCTGGAGACCCGGGTGATGGCCGAAGGCAAGGTCGAGATCCAGGATTAGGCGGAGATCAGCCGTGATCAACGACTACTATCAGGAAGAGCTGCAGAATCTCCGCGAACTGGCGGTGGAGTTCGCCAAGGCGCATCCGGCCCTGGCACCCATGCTCAGCGGCCCGTCCACCGACCCGGACGTGGAGCGCCTGCTGGAGGGCGTGGCGTTCCTCACGGGACTATTGCGGGGGAAGCTCGACGACGACTTTCCCGAAATCGTCCACAGTTTGATGGAGCTGATTTTTCCGCACCTGCTCCGTCCTGTGCCCGCCTCCACGGTGGTCGCCTTCAGCCCGAAACCCGGCCTTCAGGAAAGTGTCATCGTCAAGGCCGGCACCTCGCTGGCGGGAGTTCCCATCGACGGGGTGACCTGCCTGTTCCGAACTTGTTTCCACGTGGAGGCGCATCCGCTGAAAATCACCGCCGCCGAGCTGCGCCAATCCCCGGGGCAGCCTGATCGGATCCGCATCGCCTGCGAGCTGACCGGACCCACGCTGGACCAGTGGCGCCCCACCCGGCTCGGCTTCTTTCTGGGCGACAGCCTGAGTCTGGCGATGGACCTGTTCCTGCTGCTCAGCCGGTACATCCGCCGGATCACCGTGGCCCCGGCTGCCGGCGGCATGCCGACGGAGCTGCCGCCCGGATCCCTGCACGCCGTCGGTTTCGACCTGGACAACGCGCTGCTGGCTTTCCCCCGGCAGGCGTTCCGGGGCTACCGCCTGCTGCAGGAGTACTTCATCCTGCCCGAAAAGTTCCTGTTTTTTGAATTGCAGGGCTGGGACGCCTGGCGAGACCGCGGCAAGGGAAACGCCTTCGAACTGCTCTTCGAGCTGATGCCGGCCCCCGTGGCGCCCCCGCGCGTGAAGGCGGACAGTTTCGTCCTGAACGCGACGCCGGTGATCAATCTGTTCCGGCAGGAAGCCGAACCGGTGCAGCTCGACCACCGTACGGAGAAAGTCCGGATCCGCCCGGCCACCAAGCAGCCCGGCTGTTACCAGGTGTATAGCGTCGACACCGTGGCCGGTTACCGGCAGGGCAGCGTGACCCGCCGTGACTATCGGCCGCTGGAAGCTTTCTCCGCCCAGACCGGCGGTGCGGCGGTCTACCAGGTCATCCGCGCCCGCTCGCCCATCGACGGCACACCGGAGACGATGCTGTCGTTTGCCTACTCCAGCGACCCGGCGGATCTGGTCAGCGAGACGCTGAGCATCACGCTGACCTGCACCAACGGCACGCTCCCCGAGCGGCTGCAGCTCGGTGACATCTGCAAACCCACCGAAGATTCACCCGAACTCCTCACGTATCGGAACATCCTGCCCCTGACGCCGGCGGTGGAACCGGTGCTGGGGAAAAATGCCCTGTGGCGTCTGCTGGCGCACCTGTCACTGAACTTCATGGCACTGGCCGACAGCACCGGCCTCAAGGAGATGCTCCGGCAGTACATCCCGGCCGGCCGCGACCGGGCGCGGGTCAGCGCCAACATCAAGCAGGTGGACGGCGTGGCGGACTTCACCGTGACGCCCTCCGACCGGCTGTTCCGCGGGCAGGTGATGCGCGGCCAGCAGGTCGCGCTCACCGTCCGGCAGGATCACTACACGGGCCTGGGCGGGATGTTCCTGTTCGGCTCGGTGCTGGAGCTGTTCATGGGCGTCTATTGCAGCATGAACAGTTACAGCCAGTTCCAGATCAAGGATACCCTGTCTGGAGAGACATTCTCATGGCCACCGCGGATCGGCGATCGCCAACTGAGTTGAAGCAGCAACTGCTGCGGGAAGGCTCCCGTTTCACCTTCGCGCAGGCCGTGCGGCTGCTGCGGCTGATGGTGCAAGCCGAGCAACCGACCGCGCTCGACGAAAACCGGCTGCGCCGGTCGATCCAGGTCCACCCGCATCTGTCGCTCGACTTCCCCGGCACGGACATCACGGCCATCGAAGAGAAGCCGGCCGGATCGGGGCGTTACCAGATCACCGCCACATTCCTGGGTCTCTACGGCGCCGGGTCCCCGCTGCCCACGTTCTACACGGAGGATCTGCTTCACGAGCGGTCCGACGGGCGTTCGGTGATGCGCGATTTCATCGACATCGTCAACGCGCCGCTGTTTCCGATCTATTTCAAGAGCTGGAGCAAGCATCGGCTCTTCCACCGCCTGGTGGAGAAGAGAGAGCCCGATATCTTTTTGCTGCTTTGCTGCCTGCTCGGCTTGGGCGAGGAGTCGATCCGGCGCCAAGTGGATGATCCCGCCAGCCTGTTCCGCTACATGGGCCTGTTCACGCTGCATACCCGCTCCGCCGAGGGGCTGCGCACCCTGTTGTCCGACCGGCTGGCCGAGCCGAGCCTGCGGGTGGTTCAGTGCGTGCCCCGTGTCGCCACGATCCCCGAGGATCAGCGGTGCCGCCTGGGCGTCGCGGGCAACGTGCTGGGCGAGGATTGCTGCCTGGGCTCCGAGATCAATGACCGGATGGGCAAATTCCGCGTGGAGATCGGTCCGGTGGATATCGACACGTTCACCCAGTTTCTGCCCGGCCAGACGGGTTTCGGCGAGCTGCGACGACTGACCGAATTCTACTTGGACCAACCGCTGGAATGGGAGCTGCGCCTCACCCTGCGGGCCCGCGACATCCGGACAACCCGCCTGGGCGACACCTACTGGGCCCAACTGGGCCTCAACACCTGGATGCTCTCCTCCCGGCAGGCCGCCCGGCCGCTCACGGTGTTGCTCCAGGTGCCGACGGCGGAAGAACAGCGCCTGTTGATGGTCCACTGACCGATCGCTCTTTGCTTGCCGACGAACGGAATGGTTCGTGTCCCGGCCCGCGCGCATCCGACCCCCTGCGGGTGGGCGCCGGCAGGCAGATGAACCAATCAAGGAGGATCGCATGATCACCGTCGACATCAAGTCGCTGTTGAGCCGCATGAACGCGTTCAGCACCAACGCCCTGCATGCCGCCGCGGGCCTGTGTGTGTCACGCACCCACTACGAGGTGTCCGTCGAACAGGTGCTGGTGAAACTGCTCGAGGAGCCGCGATCCGACTGCAGTCTGATCTGCCAGAAATTCAACCTGGACATCGGGCGGGTGATCAAGGCGCTGGAGGAATCGCTGGAGGATTTTCGGACCGGAAATTCTTCCAAGCCGGTGTTTTCCCCCCTGTTGCTCGAGCTGATCCAGGACGCTTGGATGGTCGCCTCCATCGACCTCGGCGAGCGACGCATTCGTTCCGGTGCCCTGCTGATGGCGTTGCTGGCCAAGCCGAGCTTCTTCGCGTCCGGCCGCTACATCGATCTGCTCAAGACCATCAACCGTGAGACGCTGACCAAGGACTTCTGGGCTGTCACCAAGGGCTCCCTGGAGACGGAAGCGGCCGCCCGCGAACCAGGCGGCGCGGCCGAGACCGCCGCCGGCCCTTCCGACGGCGGATTTTTGAAGCGTTTCTGCACCGATTTCACCCAGAAAGCCCGCGACGGCGGCATCGATCCGGTGTTCGGGCGCGACCTGGAGATCCGGCAAATTGTGGATATCCTCGCCCGCCGGCGCAAGAACAACCCCATCTGCGTCGGCGATCCCGGCGTGGGCAAGACCGCCGTGGTGGAAGGGCTGGCGCTGCGCATCGTGCAGGGCGATGTGCCGGAGCTGCTGCAGAACGTGTCCCTGCTGGGGCTGGACATGGGTCTGCTTGAAGCCGGGGCGGGCATGAAAGGCGAATTCGAGAACCGCCTCAAGGGCGTCATCAGCGAAATCAAGGGCTCGGAGAAGCCCATCGTCCTGTTCATCGACGAGGCGCATACCCTCATCGGCGCGGGGGGCTCGGCGGGCACCAGCGACGCGGCCAACCTGCTCAAACCCGCCCTGGCCCGGGGCGAGCTGCGCACGGTGGCCGCCACCACCTGGGGCGAGTACAAGAAGTACTTCGAGAAGGATCCCGCCCTGGCTCGGCGCTTTCAGGCCGTCAAGCTGGATGAGCCGAGCGTCGAGACCACCATCCTGATCCTGCGCGGCATCCGGGACAGCTATGAGGCCGCCCACAAGGTGATCATCCGGGACGACGCCATCCGAGCCGCGGCCGAGCTGTCCGACAAATACATCACCGGCCGCTTCCTCCCCGACAAGGCCATCGACCTGGTGGACACCGCCTGCGCGCGGATCAAGATCAACCTGTCCGCCAAACCGGGCGTGCTGGAGGACAAGGAGCGCGCCGTCCAGGCACTGGAGCGTGAGAAAGGCGCGGTGGACCGCGATCGGACCAACGGCATCGCCGTCGACGAAGAGGCCTATCAGAAGGTCCTGGACAGAATCGCTGCCTTCCGGGCGGAGGCGGAGGCGCTGCGGGCTCGCTGGCAGGGGGAGAAGGAGGCCGCCCAAAAGGTGCTCGAGATCCGCGGCCGCCTAGCGGCCCTGGGGGGGGAACCGGCAGCCGACAAGGACGCGCTCAAGCAGGAGCTGGTCGCCGCCGACGCGGCCTTCCACGCCCTGCAAGCCGACGGCGGACTGATTCAGGTCGAGGTCAATCCGGACGTGGTGGCGCAGGTGGTGTCCGACTGGACCGGCATCCCGCTGGGCAAAGTGCTGCGCGACGAAGCGGAAAACATCCTGCGGCTCGAGGAACGGCTGGCCGAAAGGATCAAGGGTCAGGACCACGCCCTCAAGATCATCGTCGAAACCATCAAGTCGGCCAAGGCCGGCATCAAGAACCCCAACCAGCCCATGGGCGTTTTCCTGCTGGCCGGCCCGAGCGGTGTGGGCAAGACCGAAACGGGCCTGGCGCTGGCCGACCTGCTCTTCGGCTCCGACCGGAACGTGGTGACCATCAACATGAGCGAGTTTCAGGAGAGCCATACCGTCAGCCGGCTCATCGGCTCACCGCCGGGCTACGTCGGGTACGGGGAAGGCGGCATGCTCACCGAGGCGGTCCGCCAGAAGCCGTACTCGGTGGTCCTACTGGACGAGGTAGAAAAGGCGCACCTGGACGTGCTGAACCTGTTCTACCAAGTCTTCGACAAAGGCATGCTCACCGACGGCGAGGGGAAAGAGATCAACTTCCGCAACACCATCATCCTTCTCACCAGCAACCTGGCTTCGGACATCATCCAGGAGATGACCGCCGGTGACGAGCCTCTCCCGACAGACGCGGTGGTGGGGGCGATCCGGCCGGTGTTATCCAAACACTTCAAGCCGGCGCTGCTGGCGCGGATGGCCATCGTGCCTTACTACGGGTTGCGCGGCGAGGCGATGAAACGGATCGTGGAGCTCAAACTCCGGCGCATTCAGCGCACCCTGATGGAAAACAACAAGATGGCGTTCGACTACACGCCGGCGGTGATGGATCAGATCGCCGCCCGCTGCACCGAGGTGGAAACGGGCGCGCGGAACATCGAGTACATTCTGGACGGCAACATCCTACCCCAGCTCTCCCAACGGGTGCTGGCCCAGATGAGCGAAGGGGCCATGCCCACGGCGGTCCATCTGGACGTGGACGCGGCTGGCGCGTTCACGTTCCGTTTCGACACCCCGACCTCCTGAGGCCGGCGGCGCATTGACGGGAGGCACACCATGGCACGCATTCAGGCCGTTGACGAATCGGGCCGGCGGGTCTTGCTCACCCTGCTGATCATGCTGGCCGGAATCGGCGGGATCGCGACGGCGGCTGTCGGTTCGGCACTCGTTCGAACCATTCCCGACTTCAGCGTCTCGCCCGCGCTCATTCCGGTGGACAGCACGTCCGACGCATTCTTGTGTCTGTCCAACAGCTACAACGCGCGCTACGCCTCATTCCAGCCCGGTGACACTTTCACCTTCACGTTCGACACCGGCTGCGGGCAACTGGTCCACGTGGAGCCTGCCGTCTACATCAACTCCGCCACCTTGCGGTCCGTGGACTTCACGGTGCAGGCGAACCTCAGCCGCAACCAGATCGTCATGAAATACCGCGGACTGATCAAGGCGTACGAGCCCGGCGACAGCGTCTGCATCAGAATCACTCTGCAAACCGATCCGTTCGTGGGCCAGGGAGTCGTTGAGGTCGTCTGGCGATACGCCTCCGAGCCCACCACCTCGGTCCGCTCCGCCCGGTACACCGTGATCCACACCGTGGATTTTCCCACCGGTCCGCCGGGGCCCGAGGGGCCCGAGGGACCCGAAGGGCCTGAAGGCCCCACCGGACCGACAGGACCGACAGGACCGACAGGACCGACCGGGCCTCAGGGCGAGATTGGACCGACCGGTCCAACGGGGCCTCAAGGTGAGATCGGCCCCACCGGCCCCACCGGCCCCACCGGCCCCACCGGCCCTCAAGGTGACATTGGGCCGACCGGGCCCACGGGCCCCACTGGACCTCAGGGCGAGACTGGACCAACCGGGCCTACGGGCCCCACTGGCCCTCAGGGCGAGATTGGACCGACCGGTCCAACGGGGCCTCAAGGTGAGATCGGCCCCACCGGCCCCACTGGTCCCACCGGACCCACCGGACCCCAGGGTGAGATTGGACCGACCGGTCCAACAGGTCCTCAGGGAGAAATCGGCCCCACGGGTCCCACCGGACCCGAAGGGCCCACAGGACCGTCCGGGCCCACAGGGCCCTCTGGACCCGAAGGACCTGCCGGACCATCCGGGCCATCTGGACCTGAAGGACCATCTGGTCCATCCGGACCCTCAGGCCCGTCAGGACCCACCGGCCCTACAGGACCCGGGATCACATGGGTGCACGTCACCGGCACCAGTCAGCAGGCGGCGCGCAACACCGGCTACCTCGCAGACAACACCGCCCAGGTGACGGTGACCCTGCCGCTTTCAGCCGACTGCACCGTCGGCGACATCGTTCAGGTGTCCGGCCTCGGCGGCGGCGGCTGGAGAATCGCCCAGAACACCGGCCAGAGTGTTCTGACTTCACCCATCGATGGGACCGGCGTACTGTGGACCGCCCGGGACAGCAACCGCAGCTGGTACTTCGTGGCCGCCTCCGGTGACGGCGCGCATCTGGCCGCCGCGGTCTATGGCGGCTACATCTACACGTCGGCCGATTCGGGCACCACGTGGACTCAGCAGAACGGCAGCGGCACCCGCAACTGGACCGGTATTGCCATGTCAGCCAACGGCCAGTATATCGTGGCGGTCGTGACCGGCGACCACATCTACACCTCCAGTGACTACGGCGCCAATTGGACCAGCCGGGACAGCTCCCGCGATTGGTACGCGGTGGACTGCTCCGGCAGCGGCCAGTACATGGTGGCCGCGGTGAACACCGGCTACATCTACACCTCCACCAATTACGGCGCCAGCTGGACCGAGCGGACCGGCCCCGGCTCCCAGACCTGGTGGGACGTCGCCGTGTCCGACTCCGGCAACCTGGTTCTCGGCGTCCGCCATGGCGGCCAGATCGCCCGCTCCACCGACGGCGGCGCCAATTGGGGCAGCGTCGGCCCCACCTACAACTGGAGCGCCATTGACTGCTCCGCCGACGGTTCCCGGCTGGTGGCCGCCGCGGACGGCGGTCCCATCCACACCTCCAACGACGGCGGCACGGGCTGGATCGATCGGACCGGTTCCGCCAGCTGGCGTTTTGTCGCCGGTGACGACACCGGCCGGCACCTGCTGGCTACAATCACCAACGGCCAGCTCCACGTCTCGCAGGACTTCGGTTTGACCTGGCACACCCGGGAAAGCGCCCGAACCTGGGTGGGCGCCGGCGTCTCCGGCGACGGCCGGATCATGCTCGCCGCCGACTACGGCACCCAGCTCCACGTCTCCGCTCCACAAACCACGACGGGGGCGTCCGGTTACCTCACCGGCGGACGCGACGCGGCGGTCGCCCTCCAGTTTCTCGGCGGCGGAACATGGCGTGTGCTAAGTGCCGCGGGTGTCATCACCCCATACTGATCGGATCGTTCCAGCCAATCTTGCTTTGCATCGCCCCGCCATCCGGCGGGGCGTTCTCTTCATCTGCGGATCGTTCGGATTTCGGACATCAGAATCCGGACATCGCGGACAGACGTGTTTGCTCATGGTCGTGCTCCACGACACCTTGCTCACCGTGCGTTGCCCAGCTTTCAATGCAATGAGTCGACAATCCCCTTATTTCGCGTCCTTCGGATAGGCGGGGTGGCCCGCGAACAGCGCCCGCTCCCGCACAGCCAGCTCGGGCCGGTTCAGTTTTTCGTAGCAGGCGGCCAGGTGGAAATGGACCTCCCGGTATTCCGGCTTGAGTTTGAGCACCTCCTCAAACCGGATGATGGCTTCTGGAAAATTTCCCAAGTTCATGAGGGCATAGGCGAGGTTGAACAGCACCTGGGCGTGACGGGGATCCTGCAGCAGATAGGCGCGATACGCCATCACCGCCCTCGGCAGGTCGCCGGTCTGCTGTCGGGCGAATCCCTCAAGGAACAGGGTTTCCGGGTCTTCCATCCCCAGCGCTTTCAGACGGCCGACAAACACGAGGCTGCCGTCAAAGTCGCCCGCGGCCTGGGCGTCGTACGCCGCCTGCTTGAGGTACATCCGGTTGTCCGAGTCGAGTGTCGCCGCCCGGGCGCTGGCGGCGGCCGCCTCCACGCGGCGGCCCAACCGGCCATGGGCGCGGGCCAGCCAGTAGTAAGTCTGCGCCCAGTCCGGTTCGAGCAGCCGGGCCCGCTCGCATTCGGCCAGGCCCGCTTCGACTTGCCCGTGCTGGATCAGCCAGAGCCCTAGGTTTAGGTGTGCCAGGACGAAGTTGGGGCTGCGGCGGATCGCCTCCTCCAGATGTCGCCGCACGCGCGGGTCGTCACGGTTGGCGATGCTCATAGCCAGGTTGTGATGGGCCAAGGCGTCACCGCCATACGTGACGCTATGGGTCCAGAGTGTTTCACCCGTGCGCCACACCCGGTTCAACACGACCGAGGCCAGGCTGAAATACAGCACCAGGACGGCTGTCGCCAGGTGCCACCATGGCCGGCGAAGGCAGGCGGCCAGGGCCATCGCCGCCAGCAGAAACAGGAACGGACTCCCGGCGTACGGCCGGTAGTCTGACACCATCAGATGCAGCGGGAAGACGCTCGACTCCGGCACCTGCAGAATCCAGTAGCCGAGTACCACCGCGGCCGCCGCCGGCGCCCGCCGGCGCCAGGCGAACGCCAGCGTGACCGAGCCGATCACCAGAACCAATCCGGCCCAGACCGCCCCGTCCATCCATCCGGTGGCTCGACTGACTTCGGGGGCCAGGCGGATGGCGAACGGCCAGAGAAAATTGGGCAGATAATGCAGGAGGTGCAGGCGGAGCTGTGTCAGCGCATAGGTGGCGGCCGCTCCCGACGGACCGGCCATCGCCTGGCTCCAGTCGGAGAACTGCAATCCAAACCGGGTCCAAGCGAAAAACGCCGCCACCACAGCGCCGTACAGAGCCGCCCGTCCCCAGGGCCGCCACGCAGTCATTCGCTCACCGAGAACGGTCCACTCCAACGCCAGAACCAGCGCCGGTGCCACAGCCACATGAGTCTTGGATAGCAACGCCAGCGCAAAAAAACCCAGCGCAACCGCCCAGCGCCAGGTTGTCTCCCCCCGGGCACGCATCCGCAAATACACAAGCAGGCTCGCTACAAGAAAAACCTGCGACAGCATCAGGTCGCGGGCGCAGATATAGTTCACCGGCACCCCGGCCACCGGGTGGACGGCGAAGATCGTCGCCGCCGCCAGGGCCACCCAGTCGGCCTGGACCCCCGTCCGAGATGCCCGCCAAGCTGCAGCGGCCAGCAACGCCCGCAGGAAGAAAAACACAAGCACCGCCGCCACAGCCTGCAGGGCGATGTTCCAGGCGCGGAATCCGGCCGGATCCTGGCCTGTCAGAGCGTAACTCAGCGACAGCGAGAGAGGGAGCAGCGGACGGTATTGGACGATCCGGTCCAGAGTCGAGATGGTGCGAGGGTTCACGAAGTGCCGCCACGGGGGCCATACCTGCTGGATCCCGGGATTGTCCACCACATGGTATTGGTCGTCCAGGTGGAAACCGTTGGGCAGGGCGTTCCAGAACACCCCCACCACCAACGCCGCCAATGCCAGCGCCGTCACCAGCCGACCGCGGAGGGGCCACTCGACCGGCAAGGCAACATCAACCGACTGGAAGGAGTTCTGCTTGTCGCGACCCAAGGGAGACTCCGGAGCCGGGTAGCGTCCGTTGTCGCCGGCGCTGCCGAACGCTCCGGACGCGGCCCGGCGTCACTGCAACTGGATGGTGAACACCTCGGCGTCGTCGCTCTCCGGGAACGCGCCGAACAGGATCGCCGCCGGCGCTTCCTTCACCCGGAGATAGTAGGACAAGTGATCATCGACAGGATTCTGGATGGCCCAGGCAGTGAAGTCGCGGCCGCCCAGCTGGAGTTTCAAGCCCTGCATGGGATAGTTCAGGATGCACCGTTCCGGCAACCGGCCGGCCGGCCCGATCCCGTGGGTGTCGATGGTGGCCTCGCCGCCGGCCACGCCGAACATGGCGCCTTTCCAGGCGTGTCCCGGCGCGGGACCCACTTCGAACCACTGGCCGATGCCCGGGACGGCGTACACATCCAGCCGGTATTCCGGAGCGATCTTGGGCGGCGGGATCGCCGCCTTGGCCACAATCTTGGTCCCCAGGGCCGGGGTGTCCAGCGCCAGGGTGTCGATGCCCCGGAGCGGCGTTGGCAGCGTGGCGACATCCACGGCGCCGCCGGTGGAGACGAGTATAACAGGAAAACCGAGCCCGCGTTGGGCCTGGACGCCGAGGCTCAGCATCGACAGCCCGTAGCGGACGGTCGGCGCATCGAAATCCGCCGGCGTGCCCACGATGACCCAGACCGCGGTCTCGCGGGCCAGCAGCGCCTCACGCGGTCCGGACCAGGCCATCTTCGCCAGATCATCGGTCCAGAAATGCCCATCGGTCCCGTAACCCAACTGTTGTAGTTCAACCATCAACCGCTGCACTGCCTGTTCGTCACGGGGCAGGGCGCTGATCCAGGCTTTTTTCATGAGTTCCTCCTCCAGAGGTTGAGACGAACGGATGAATGGTCCACTCCGGCCATTTAAAATCAAACAGCATGCGGGACGGACTGTGCAGCGGCGGCGACCAGCGCGGCACCGCCGACACCGTTTCCCAGGACGCGCCGAACACCGCGCGGCAACGCTGCTCCCAGCCTGCGGAGTGGCTGTGCGCCCAGACCACCAGGTTGGCGGGTCGGCTCCGCCGGTCACACTCGAATTCGCATGGGAGCCGGCCGCCCTGCTCCAGGATGGACGTCCCGGGAAAATCCCGCCGAAATAGATTGGTACGGTGCTGGTCGTCCACCATGACCGCGACGAACGTCACGTCGTCCGGCAGAACCAGGCGCGCCTCCGCCCATTGCAGAACCAGCTCGTGGCGCTTCATGTCACAGCGCCAGCCGGCTTCGTCGTCCGGGTCGTGGGGCGGGATGCCGCCCTCCCGCGCCTGCCGGTGGATCATTTTCCGGGAGACGTCCACACCGGCCCAGTTGCGATAATCCGCCAGCGACCGTGTCGTACCCAGGCTGTACGGGCCCAGATCGACTCCCTCGTCGGCCTGGCCGAGGAGTTGGCGGAGGCGCCGGGCCGGCTCCTGGGAGCGGGGCGCCTGCTGGTGGTCGTCCCAGTGCCGCAGGCTCCCCTGGCGGGTGTAATAGTGCCAGATGACCGCCCGGTGCGGGTTGTACAGGTTGAACCCGTGGGTGAAGGCCCGAACGGTGTAGCCGATCTCCTCGCCGCTGAAGTAGAAGAGCGGGTCGTATGGCACCTTTCGGGGCAACCGGGCGGACGCGAACATGAAGCCGCCGCTGACGAAGCGCGCGGGAAACGCCCGGGACAGCTGCTCGAAATTGATCACGCCCTTCGGCTCCAAACACACGTTGCCGTCGGGATGGAACCGGCTGATGGTCATCCGGTTGGGGTTCCGGTCGTTGAGGTATCCATCGAAGCCCGGCTTGTAGGATGGCGGGTAGCTCCCGATGACCGCCTGATCGTCGCCGAGGTCCCTGAACATGGTCAGGAGCTGCTCATCCCAGCTTTCGGCGAACCGGGTGTGGGAATCGATCTGAAAGTAGAAATCCTCGTCACCCAGCAACTGCTGAATCTTATGCCGCGCCCAACAGACGCCCCGCGACTCCACGTACGGCACGTCGAGAATCCGGAAGCGGGGATCGGCGGCAAACTCGCGGAGACCGTCGTCTGTGGCGGCGCGCTGCCAGCATATCCCAAACGTCAGCCGCTCCGGGTTTCGGGCGTTGGCGAGGGCGTCCCGGACCGTAGGCAGCAGCTCCGGGTCGCGATATGCCGCAATGCTGATAAAGATGCGGCTGTTCATCTTCTCCTGCGGGATCAACCCAGGGTCAGCACAGTAACCTGGCTGGGCACCAGGCTCACGCCGGGTGCGTTGGGCAGCACAGCCAGACAGTTCTGGCCGGTGACGCTGGTGAGACGCTGGGCGGGTACTCCGTCCACCATGATGGTGATACAGCCCACGAGGTACTCGGTCTGGCCCGACATCATGTGGGAAACCACACCGAGCAGGACGCCGCCGTTGTCACCCACGCTCACCGTGCCGATGGACAGCTGGTTCACCGCGGGCATGCAGTCCACCAGAACGTTGTAGGCGGCCGGGGCCGAGGTGGCCGAGAACTGCATGTCCGGATACGGGATCGGCGTGGGCACCACGATCGGGGTGAGGCAGACATCCGGGAAACCCAGGTTCATGCCCGCGCCCATGCTCAACATAAACATCTCTGACTCCTTGTTCTGAATGATTCCTTACGGCAATCTGATTGGTTGATGTGCCGTCCCGGAACCGTCTGCGGCAACCTCGATGCTGATCGAATCACATCGACCGTGAACGCCGCGAGACGATGCCGGGTCACGTCCGCCGGATGACGCGATACTGTCGGTTGCGCCTTCTCCACGATTCATCAACCTCAAAACAGCCAGCGGCTATCAATCAATTGTCAGTAGCCAATTTAACTACCCCAGTTGAATCTGTTCCGCGTTCACGGTGACGTGCTCTTCCGACATGATCAGCGTGTTTTTCGAGTGCATTGTCAGCAGGTCCTCGACGACAACCCGGGAGGAGGTACTCTGGGTTTCGTCGAGTTCCTTGACATACCGGAACGAATTACCGAGGCGTTGTGTCAGGCGCCGACAGACGACGTCCATGCCCAGGGCCACGGATTTCACCCGGGCCACCTGGCTGCTCAGGAACCGTCCGACGAACGCCAGCCGGCCGATCCGGACTTGACCCTGGTGGGCGGCCACGGCGATGCGGCGGGAGGCGCAGGCGATGTCCTGCCGAGAGGCCAGCCGCAGGTCCCCGTCGGTCTGGAGCGCCAGGCTGCCACCCTGCACCCGAAGGTTCACGGGCCCGTCCAGGATCATCTCCGTCGCTGCGGGAACGGTCGCATCCCGCTCCAGCACCGACAGGATGTAATCTTTGCCGTCGGCCCCCACCGCCACCAGCACTGCGTCGCCCGGCCGGGGCGCCACGAGGCAGCCGAACGCCTGGTGGGCGCTAACGTCGCCAGCGGCGGTGCGCACCTTGAAGAGCCGGCCGTGACCTGCCACGATCCGACCAGTCTCCAGTTCCGTCTGGGTGGACATCCACGGGGCGCTGTGTCTGCTCATCGAAACCTCCTGTTCACGCGGCCGTGGGCCGCTCACTTCTTCGTGTCGTCCGCCGCTGGCGGCGGCGTCCAGTTTTCCGCCTCCGCCTGGTCCGGATCGGTTCCCCGGACCGTGGCGCGGTCGGCGCCGTCCCAGATGGCGTGGTCGTCGATCACCAAGTGCATCCGGGCCATGTACAGCTTGGCGGAGGAGAAATCCGCCGCCGTGAGATCCGTTTTGTCGAATTCCGCATAGGACAGGTCGCTGCCGGCGAAGCGGGTTGCCCGGCAGACAGCCGATGGGAAAAAGCAGTGGTCTAGACAGGCCTTCGAGAAATCGGCCTGGGACAGGTTCCCTTCGGCGAAGAGCGACTGGCTCAGGTCGGCGCCGGTCAGCGTAGCCTCGATCAGTTTGGCGCCTTTGAACATGGCGTTGCGTCCCCGAACCTTATCCAGCCGGGCTTTGGTCAGGTTGGCGTCCATGAAGTTCGACATACTCACATCCACGCCGGTGAAATCGGCTCCGGTCAGATCGGAGCCGGTCACGTTCACCTGCTGGAACGAGGTGCCCGCGAAGTTCTGGCCGGCCAGGTTGCAGCCCGCCAACAGCACCTTGAACAGCCGGGCGCCCTTGAACACGGCACCGGAGAGCTGGGCGTCATGGAAGATCACTTTGGTGAGCTGCGCGCCGGAGAAATCGGCCTGGCCAGCCGATGCGTGGGACAGCACCATTTTCTCCATTTTCGCACCGTTGAACTTCGCCCCGTCGAGTTTCGCGTGCTGCAGGAGCGACCAGCCCAGGTCGCCCTCGCTGAAATCGGCGCCGGTCAGGTCCGAGTGGGTGAGCAGGGTCTGGAACAGCTTGACTCCCCGCAGTGACGCGCCGCTGAGATCCGTCTTGCGCAAATCCACCTTGGTCAGGTCGGTGCCGTCGAACCGGGCACCAGGGAACGCGCATTTCTTGAAGCCGGTCCGCAGAATGTTGACGCCGCGCAGATTGGCATTCCGGAACACGACCTTCTCAAACCGGCCGCCCGTCAGGTCGGCGCCCGCGAGATCAATGCCGTCCAGATTCCGGTCGGCGATGGTTCGGTTGCGCCGGATGGCGTCGAGGACTTCTTCCCGGGTCATGGCAACAGGTCCTCCCGCTTGTAGATGAGCGTCAGCTTGAGATTGGCCCCGTCGAGGCGGGTCTCGCCCATCACCGCCTTGTACAGGTCCACGGCGCACAGGTTGGCGCCGCGCAGGTCGGTGTTGACCAGGCGGGCCTTGCGGAGCGACCCCCGGTAGAGGTCGATCCCGTACATGTCGGCGCCCTCCAGGTCCGTCTTGGTCAGGCGGGTGCCGCGGGCCGGCACCCGCCGGAGGTTGGCCATCCGGAGGTCGCAGAACTCGATGAGCGAATCGCGGATGACGGCGCCGCCGAAGTCGGCGCCCGACAAGTCCGCCTCGCGGAGGCTGCCCTGCTGCATGCGGATGTTGCGGAAGTCCGCGCCGGCAAATACGACACCCTTGCCCATCCGCAGTTTGTCCAGGTTGGCGCCGACAAATGTGACGCCGCTGCCGCGGGCATCGATGAACAAGGTGGAGTTTAGGACCGCCATCGAAAAGTCGGCGCCGTCCAGAACGATCTTGCGCAAGATGCACTTATTGAAGCGGGCCCCGGTGAACACGGCGCCGGTCGCGTCCCCTTCGATGATGCTGAGGTAGGCCCGCGTCCCGCTCATCTTGAGCCCCGGCAGCTGGCACTTCTGCAGGGTGACCATTTCCAGATCGGCACCGGAAAAGTCGGCGCCGGACAAGTCCGCGTCCTTAATCACCACCTGCTTGAGGCGGGCGCCGCAGCAATCCGCGCCTTTCAACTTGGCCTTGTTGAGAACACCCCGATCCAGCGTCGCGCCGCGCAGTGAGGCTGTCGTGAAGTCCGCTTCCAGGGCGATGACCTGAGTCAGGTTGGCCTTATCCAGACACGCGCCGGTGAATGAGGTTTTCTGGAGCTGGGCCCCGGTCAGGTCGGCGCCGGTCAAGTCCAGGCCCGACAGGTCCACACCGTTCAGAATGGCGCCGGCGAGCGTTTCGCCGCGGCCGTGCATCTCGACGACCTCCTCGCGGGAGCGCTTCTTCATCCGATCCGGGTCCATACCCGCCTCGGCGAACTTGGCTCTGGCCTCCGGCGGCAGCTCACCCGCCTTGACCTTGGCCATGGCGTCGGCGATCTGTTGCTTGCCGGCGGCGATCTTCGCCATGCCCTCCTGATATCGCGCTTCGCCCTCGTGGCCCATCTGGTACGCCCGGGCGGCTGCGTCGTTGAACTGCGCCTCGGTTTCGGGAGTGAGGACGCCCAAGTCGCGCAGCCGATCCCGTTTGGCCGCCAATTCGCCGGCGATGCGGTCGCCCACATCGGCAAAGGTCTCGCGGGGCGCGTTCTGAGCGGCTGCAAAAATCTGCTCAGGATCGTGCCCCGCCTTGGCCAGGGCTCCCTTGGCCACGGCTTCCGCCTTGGCCTTCTCCGCGTAGATGGCGTCGATCTTGGGCTGGTGGAAGGCCCGGATCTCCTGCATCGTCTTTTCCACGATGGCCTTGATGTCCGGGATGGGCAAGGTCATGCCGGCCAGCGGCGACCCCGTCGGCGTTTTCCCCGCCTCGGGCAGGGCGATCTCCAGCCGGTGAGGCTGGGCCAGTTCCTTGGGCAGGGCATCCAAGATCCAACGGCGGAGGTCGGCCCCTGCGGCGCGGACCTCGAACACCGTCCGGCCCTTCGGCAGCCGGAGCGCCTGCGCGTTGGGGAACCGCTTCGCCCAGGGTGCAAAATCGGCATCCGAAGCGGTCGCCGGCAGCGCCACGAGGAAAACGGGCGTCGCCTTCAGCGCCTGCGCGGCTTCGGGTCCCGGATCGGCGGACGGATCCGGCAGGGCGATCACCGAGACGGCGTCGCCGGCCTCCTGCTCCACCAGGAGCGCCTGCAGTTCGTCGGCCACCCGCACCGCCACCGGCGCCGGCCCTTCGCCGGGCGGGGCCGGCATGAAGAGCGGGGTCTCGTCGGATCCGATCACGACCCGCTCCGGCGCCGCCGGCCAGGCGTCGGCATTACCGGGTCGGATGGCGATGCGCACCAGCACCGCGTCCTGAAAGCGGGGCAGGACCAGGCCGGCGGGCAGGTCCACCGGCGGAGCGTCGGCGGCGCCCGGTTTCCGCAAGCCCCACAGGGATGGTTTGTCTGATTGATCGTCAGAATTGACGCCGAGCCAAGCTCGACGGATGGTGTCCGCCTCGAATCCCAGGTCGGCCAGGGCCTTCTGGGCCTGCCGGTCCTGTTCGAGCCGGCGCCGCCAGGCCACCACCCGCGGGAAACCGCGGTCGTGCCACGGATTCACAGGGGGCGGCGCCAGCAGGTTGTCGGGATCGATGCCGGTCTTTTCCAGGTGTTCGGGCGGGACGTGATCCTTCAGCACCTCGCCCATCTGTTTCTTCGCGTCGGCGGCCTCCTGCTGGGCCTTTTCCAGCTTGGCCACCGAGTCGTCCACCTTCTGGGACATCCCCTTGATTCGTTCCCGCCACCGGTCGAACTGCTCCAGGTCGATGGCCACGAGGTGCCCATACTTGGCATGCATGTCCCGGGCCAGCGCCTCGAGCTGGTTCAGCACCGCCTCGCCGCCGGCGATGATCTCGCGGCTCATTCCCTGCATGTCCGCTGGCGTGCGGGGCATGACGGGGCTCCGGCCCGTCGCCCGCTTCTTGATCTCCTCCACTTCCTTAGGCAGGCGCCTGGCCTTGCGGAGCACCTTAGCGATCTTGGCCTGGGCGGCCTGGAGCGGCGCCATGTCGATGGTCACCGCCCGGTCGGCGGTGCGCAATTGTTCGTCGCGGTACGCTTCGATGGTCTTGGCCGGCGCATCGCCTTTTTCCACCGCGAGGAAGATCCGCTGGACGTCCATGTACTCCTCGTCCAGGATCTCGCCGGTGCCGCGGTGGAGCACCAGGCCCCGCAGGATGTTGGGAAACAGCCACACCGTGTCGATGCGGGTGGCTATTTCCTCGAACAGGAGATCTTCCACAGCTCGCGATTTCAAGTCCTTCTGGCGAGTGACGAAGCAACGGACACGGCACTGCGGCAGCCGTGAGGTGAGCACCGGGTAATCGGGATGCATGTGGCGGATCTCAATGGTCTCGGCACCGGTCAGGAAACCCGGGAAGTACTGGTCCTCGGAGGCGGCGTTGAAATACTCGTAGTTCATGTCGTCGGGAAAGTAGGGCCACCGCTCCTTCAGCCACTTGTCGTCGTAGGTGCCCGACTTCTTCTGGCGCACCGGGCTCATGAAGTCCAGTGGCCCGAAGCCGGCTGGATCGGGCCGGTCGGCGGGTGAGCCCACCAGCCGGCCGGGCAGTTCCAGGTTGGGGAGCGGCACCTGCTCCCGGCCGTCGGCGCCGCGTGCCGCTGCAATCCCTTTGCCCGCTGGGTTTTTTTCGAAACCCGGGCCGCCGAAGGCGCGATCCCAGGTCAGGGGCATCTCGGCGAAGGGCTCCGGGTCGGTGATGGTGGCCAGACCGCCGGCGCCGCGCGCCCAATACCGATCGCCGAAAACGTTCAGTGTCTTAGCCAGGGCGCCGACGCGGACACTCACGGGCGCCGCCGGCCAGCGCTGTCCCCGCGGGGCGAAACACGATCCGGCCACAAGGAATTCGCCGCGCGGCTTGGCCATGCCCGTGTCCACGACAGGCATGGGGCCGAGCTGCGCCGGCACCGTCCGCCATAGCTCCTGCTCGGTGAGGAGGCTGTCGGGCGCGGTGAGGTCAAAATAGACCATCAGCGTGTAGGCCATGTACAGCCGGTTCCGCAGGCCAAACGGCTTGATGAAGAGCGACAGTTCGTTGGGCTTGTATACTTTCATTTGCTACTCATCTTCGACAGATCTTTGCAGCTTTCGGCTCGGAGCGAAACCGAAAAATGTTTCTGTCATTCGGCCTCATCCTCCACTTCTCGCCCAGCACAGAACCGGTCGATGCCCACAGTCTAAAGAGGTCTCTTCGGATAAAAATACAATATGCTCAGTGTAGAAATGATTAGAGGTCAAGTCAATGACTGGGTGAAGGTTTTACCAAATACCAGCCGGATATCGGCAACCAGGATCCGGTATCGGCTCCTCTACAATCCTTCGCGCGGAGAAGCCAGTCGATATTTCCATGTGGACTGGCATCGACCGCCAGCTCCACCGCGAAACATTCGCACCGCGACGGCCCCGCCTCGCCCAGAAATCGGAGCACCGTGAACGGGTCCACTGGCAGTGTGCCCGAAATGAAACTGAACCGTCTGGTCTGTTCAAACGCAGTGAAATCGTCTTCCTGAAGTGCAAGAGTGTGGACTGACACACCTCCTCGTAGCCAGGCGTCACTCGTTCTTGCAATCTCTGGTCCTTCTGAACCTTGCCCACGGATTAGGCAGATGCCTTCGTCAAACCAGACAGCACGGATTTCGCGGAACGAGAAACCGTATTGTCGACCGGTGGGATTTCACTCAAATCAACATCTGCAATCCCGACAGGACCGTGTTCTCCGCGTGCAGGTCGGTTTTCTCGGCCACCGTGTTGAGGCCGACGCCGATCAGGTTCGTTTCGTCGCCGATCGTGGTAGTCCTCACCGCGATGGAGCGTAGGTCGTTGCCGAGCATCTGCGCCTGTTCCCCCTGTATGGTGGTGACACTGCCCTTGATGTCGTCGGTCACCGCCGCGAGCATCGACACGCTCCCAGCCAGTTGGGACGTCTTGCCCGCCAATCGCTCGGTGGTTCCAGCCAGGATGGACGTCTGGCCGGCCAACTGGGCCACCTCGCCGGTCAGGGTTTGCTGGGCTCCCCGCAGGTGGGTGATATCGCCTTCCAGGTCCACTTTCTTCAAATGCATGTGGCTCACGTCCAGGGCGAACTCCCGCTTCTGCGGGGCGAAGCGCCCGTGCCCCTCCACGTTGAACGCCCACGCCCAGGCCATTTTGAATTCCAGGCTGAGGCCGACCGTCACGTCAATCGCGGAGATGAACTTGATATGGGTGTAGTTGCCCAGGTAGATGCTCTCCTCCGCCCCGATCACCATGGTGAACGAGTTGCCCGAGATCGACTCCTTCTTGTTGTGGCACTTGAACTCCAGATCTCCTTCAGTCTCCGCCTTGATCCCCTTGATCTCCTGCTCCAGCTCGCTCACCTTCTTGCTCAGCTCCTCATCGTGCGGCGGCGGCGTGGTCGCCGTGGTGGGCGACGGCGTCGTCGGCGGCTCCGGCGGCCCGCCCCCCGGCGGCGGATCGTTGGGTATCCCGATCCGGATGAACGACCCCTGGTTCGGCACGTGCATCAGGATCCGCTCGCTCCCCGCCTTGTCCTCGATCGCAATCTTGTTCTTCCCCCCTGTCTGGATCGTCGCCATCGTCTGGTTCGCGTCCTTCACCACGCTCGGCGTCTCCGCGTTCGGCACCGCCCCCGCAATCACCGGCCGGTCCGGATCCCCGTCGATGAACGTCAGCAACACCTCCGTCCCCTTATGCAGCGGAAAGTGCATCCCGTGCCCCGCCCCCGCATACGGCTGCATCATCCGCACCCACGCCGACGCCTTCCCGTCCTTCCGCCCCGACACGTCGAACGGCAGCACCACCTTGTACCGCCCCTGCCCGTCCAGCTCCGCATACTGCCCGCTCCCCGCCCCGTCCACCTTCGCGTTCAGCGTCCCGTACAGCCGCGCCTTCGCCGTCACCCGCTCCGGCCGGTACTGCACCCCCGCCGCCATTGCCGTGAACGTGTTCCGGTAGTACGGCTCCCGCTCCCCCGGCGTCAGCTCCCCGCCCAGCCCCGCCAGCAGGTAGGCCGCCTGGCTCCCCTCGTGCGTCAGCCCCGTCGTCAGGTACGTCCCGTTGAAGTCCGCCCGGTAGTGGTCCGGCACCCGAAACGTGTACCCCGGCCGCAGGTACGGCACCGTGCTGCTGCCGGTGAACACCCGCTCCCGGCACAGCAACTCCTCCGCCCGCACCGCCGCCAGCCGCGCCCCTTCCGCCGGGTTGCGGAAATGCTCCCCGTACAAGTACACCTCACCCCGGCCCTTGGTCGAGACATCCGCCTGGCCGCTCAGTTCCAGCGACGGCGTCTCGTAGTTGTAGTCTTTCAGAACCACGCGCCTGGGCAGCGTTTGCTGCAGGCAACGAAGTTCGAACAGAATCTCCTCGCGATGGAAGTGCTGCAGCCCCGACGGAGTGGAATAGTGTAGTGTTTCTCCGTCGGGGAGCGGCCCGTGCGCCACCTTCGTGTCCGTCAGGATCACCTTCTCCCCGTCCGCGCCCTGCTCGAAGTAGTAATAGATCCCCTCCCGCTCCATCCAGCGCGACACGAACGCCAAATGGCTCTCCCGATACTGGCAGACGTACTCCCAGGCCGGATAGTCGCGCTGCAGCCGCAGATCGAAGTCCAGGCTGGAGAGCCCGCCGTCCTTGAGGCAGGCGGCCAGGATTTGGGGCACGGTCTGGTTCAGGAACACCTGGTTGTGGTGCGTCAGCCCCAGCCACCACAGTTTCGGCACCAGAACCGCCCGATAAAAGACATAATTATCCATCTGGTGGAGTTGTTCGAATCCGGCCAGAACACCGTGAAACGGAATATCTCCTTCGGCCCTCAGGATGGTGAACGCCACCGGTGCCGCCAGCACCGCCGCCAGGTCGAGAGACGCATCCTCCGCCACCAGCTCCAGCTCGAACCGGTAGCACCGCGACAGCCCTTCCTCACCGCGGAACCGCACCACCGTGAACGTTTCCGCCGGCAGCACAGTCGAAACGAATGCAAACCGCTTGCCTGTGATATCCAACATGGCTGTCTCCCTGAAAGCAGGATTCCTGAACATCGCCCATCGGCCGTTGGCGGCCTGGCGACTGATGAGCTGAATCTCCGATTCAGTGTATGAAGAACCAGCCGGTCAGTCAATTTGATAATGGGTCCCCTCAACAGACCGACAGTCCGTTTGCCCCAGATCCGCCGGCGGTCTTTTGCTCCGGCCTCAATGCCAGCTTCGCAGAGTATGTTAGAATATCTTCCCGATGCTCAGCCGTTCCCTGCACACCAGCTGTGATCGACTGCTCCAGCCCCTCGCCCGGCTGTCCGAACGGCCGCGCCTCGTGGCGCTGGTGCTGCTGCTATTCTTTTTCGCCCAGCTGGCCGTGATCGCCATTTACCAACCGTGGCAGAACCCGGACACCTGGCAACTGGGCTTCGAGGTGGGCCGGATCGCCCGAAACGTCGCGCTGGGTTACGGCTACGGATCCCCCTTTGTCATCCTGCCAGGGGACGTGCCGCCAGCGATCCCGGCGTCGTCAACGGACAGCCGCCCCGCGACCGTCCCGCCCGCGGTCGTGGTGAACCATCCGCCCATCCCCCCCACCGCCTACGTGACACCGCCCATTGTCCTGGTCTGGGCGGCAGTGTTCGCGCTGTTCGGCCCATACAGCCCGGTATCCATGTTCCTCTTGCTGGCACTCCAGTGCGGTTTTATGACCCTGGCCGTGTTTCTGCTTCATCGGACGCTCACGACGACACTCGGTCCCCGTGCGGGCGGCCTCGGATTGGTGCTCTTGATCACTTATCCGCTGTCCTGGTTCGGCACCCAGGACATGCGCGGCGAGATCCTGTTCCTCCTCTTTCTCAGCTTGTCGCTGTTTGCGAGCCTGGCGTACCTGCGCGGCCGCCGCTTCGTCCACCTGGCGGTCCACGCCGCCGGATCGGCGCTGGCCGTCCTGACCATGCCCAAGACACTGTTCTTTTTCGTCGCCTACCACATCTGGATGATGCTCCGACTGCGCCGCGATGCGCCGGCGGCGTCCGCCGGGCGATCCCCCGTGTGGTGGCATTACGTGGCCACGGTGGCGCTGGCCGCCTGCCTCAGCTGGAGTCCCTGGATCGTTTTCGCGTCGATCAATTTTCAGCGCCCGGTGTTGTTCGGCACTGGATTGTCCATGCAGTTCTGGCTGGGCAACAACCCGACGGTGCCCGCCAATCCGCACCGGTCGCTGTATGCCAACTTTCCATACGAGAACCAGACCGAGCGATTGTTGATCCTCAACTTGGGCGAAACGGAGTATGCCCGGCTCTGCTGGCGGCGCTTCTTCGATTTCGTTCGGGACCAGCCGCTCACCTACGTTTGGCTGACGGCCCGGCGGATCTTCGCCTACTGGGTGTTTAACCCGGATTACCTGCGTCCCACCCGGCTGTTGCTCATTCCGTGGTATCTGGCATACATGGCGCTGGCGGCGACAGGCCCGTACCGGATCGGGTGGCGCAATTGGAATCCTCTCGAGCAGGTGATCGTGATCTTTTTCGCCTTTTTTCCCATCGTTCATTTCCTGAGCCAGTGCAACGTTTACCGGTATCGCTCGCCCCACGAGATGCTGCTCGTGGTGCTGGTGGCTTCCGTGGCGGCCCGCTTCTGCTCCCGCGCGGATCTATCGAATCAACAGCGACCAACCGGCCCAACCGCCGACCGGTCGGCGTCCGCCCTCCGTCCGGTCCGGTGAAGGCGAGCACCATGAATCACGACCCCTCGCCGCAATCGATCCGGATGCGGGTCATCCATGCCCTGCCCCGTTTGTTGGGCCAGTTGGATCGAGACGCCGACTCCCCAACGTTCGGCTGCTTCGATCGGGATTACTGGCACTACAAGATCCGGGACTTTGCGTCGGCCATCCTGCAGCAGGGGATGGTGGTGATCGAGTGTCTCCGCCGGCCGGAGGCGCCCGACAATCCGCTGCGGGGCCATCCCCTGGCCATCCGCTGGGTGGATGGCGCCTTGCGGTTCTGGGCCGCCCAGCAGCTCGGCGACGGCTCGTTCAACGAGTACTATCCCGGCGAGCACGGGTTCCCGCCCACCGCCTTCAGCCTCCGAGCGGCGCTGCTCGTGCTGCGCTCACGCGGCCTGACCGACCCGGATGTCCGCATCGTCGCCGCAATCCAGAAAGCGGCCCGGTGGCTGATCCGCCACACGGAAACGGAAGCGCTCAACCAGGAAGCCGCCGCCCTGGCCGCGCTGGCGCTGGCCCGCCGTCTGCCGGGCATCCGCCTGGATGCCGATCGGTTGATGGCGCGGCTGGACCGATTCCTGGCCCGGCAGTCCGCCGAAGGCTGGTTTCCCGAGTACGGCGGCGCTGACACGGGATACCTCTCGGTGACGCTGGACTGCCTCTGGGACCTCTTCGAGGCGACCGGCGAGCTCCGTTTTCGCGACGCCCTGGACCGCGGCGCGGCCTATATCGCCACACTGATCGCGGTGTCCGGCGAGACGCCGCCGGCGGTCAATTCCCGGAACACCGATTACATCCTGCCTTACGGACTCGTGCGCGCCGCGGCGCACAATCCGCTGGCCGCCGCCGTCGTCCGCGCCCTGTTCCAACGGGCGGACACGGCGGCGCACCCCCTTGCCCGGACCGACGACCGCTACCTGTGCCATTATGTGTACGCATCCTGCGCGCGCAGCCTGGCCCATCTGGACGCTGTTCCCGCCGCCGCGGCGCTCCTCCCCTGCCAGACCGGCGGCGATTACGTGCTGCCCGAAGCAGGCGTTCTGATCCGTCACGTCCCTGGTCGTGCGTCGGTCTACGTCGCCGCCCGCAAGGGCGGTGTCGTCTGCCGGTACGGTCCCGACGGGATCCGGGACGCCGATCACGGCTGGCGCCTACCGCGACCCGGCGGCCGCGTGGCGGTCACCCACTGGCAGGATCCCGGCTACCGGATTCAACTGGCGGCCGGCGCCGACGGTGCGGCGGCCGTGTCCGTCGAGGGCGCCATGACCGTCCACCGCTGGCGCGTCTCATCTCCACTCCGTCACACCGTGCTCCGGTTGGCCGCGTTCGTCCTGGGACGGCGGCTGATCCCACGGCTGAAACAGGCGCTCATCTTCAAGCGGGTGTCCGCCGGCATCCGTTTCCGGCGGGACGTTCGACTTGACGGGGACGCCGCCGACATCCGCGACACGGTTACCGCTCCACGCCGGGAGACCGCCAACATGGCCCGTGCGACCGACCACTCCTTGCGCCACGTGGCCAGCGCCGGCGGTTTCATCCCCGACGACTTGATCCCGCCGGCACCCGCCGCGGAGCAGCCGGAATCGGCCGCCGGTGACACCCGCGTGTTCATCCGGCGGATGAACGTACCACTCAGCTGACTGGCATGCGGTCAGAACACCGGCCGCGCCACCATCACATGAGATCGCCCGGCCTTGGGACAAACACAATGATCAACCCGACGGCCGACGGGAACCCGACAGGTCGGCCGTACTGCCAGTGATTGGAGGTGCCTGATGCGTCAACGTCTCGTCGGCCCGGCGGTGGGCATGATCGTCGCGGCCGGGCTGGATGCCGGCTTCGACATTTTCATGGTCATTTCGAACCTGTTGATCCGCCCGACGTTCGGGCAATTCCTTCCCGGGCTGGAGCATGTGCCCCATTCTTCCTTCACCCCGTGGGACACCCTGTCGCTCGGCCTGGTCCTCCCTGTCATCAGCCTGGTGTTTGACGCCGTCATCTGCTTTGGGGCGCTGCAGATGCAGCGGGCACGGTCTTACGCCTGGGCCATGGGCGCCGCCATGCTCTCACTCATCCCCTGTCTGGGTTCGCCGTGCCTGGTGCTAGGCATCCCGTTCGGCATCTGGGCGATGATCACCCTGATGCAACCTGACATTCGACGCCTCTTCCCCGGTTTCAATGACGCCGGGTAAACGACTCCGCCGCCGGCCACCCGAATCGCCGGGTCAACCACGCCCGATCTGAAACACCCTCGGGATCCCCGCCAGGTCGGGAAACATGGCGGCGTCGCACCCCATCGACGCCAGCAATGCTGACAGCGCCGGCCACTGCCCATAACCGAATTCCATGAGCAGGCGGCCGCCCGGGAGGAGCAGCGCCAGGGCCGGCGGCACCCATGCCCGGTAACAGTCGAGACCGTCCGTCCCGCCGTCCAGAGCCAGCCGGGGCTCCCAGTCTCGCACCTCCGCCGGCAGGAGTTCCAGGTCGCCCCGGGAGACATATGGCGGATTGGCCACAATCAGGTGAAACTCGCCCGCCGATCCGGCTCGCAGAAACGTCAATCCGTCGCCGCAGACGAACGCGGCGCGCGCAGCCACGCCGAGACGGTCGGCGTTGCCGCGGGCGACCTCGAGAGCCGCCGGCGACCGGTCCGTCGCGACCAACCGGGCCCGGGGCAGCTCCCGCAACAGACTTAAGCCGACGCAGCCGCTCCCCGTGGCCAGATCCAAAATGGACGGCGCCTGGATTGTCCTCAGTGCGTCGGCGCCCTTTTCCACGAGCAACTCAGTTTCCGGTCGGGGAATCAGAACCGCCCGGGTTACTCGAAACGTGTCACGCCAGAAGTCCCGCTCGCCGGTGATGTACTGGACCGGCTCCGCGGCCGCGCGCCGATCCACCGCCACGGCAATCGCCGCGGCCGCCTCGGCCGGTACGATCGCCTCCGGATGGGCGAGGAGATCCGTCCGCTCGCGCCCCAGCACCCAGGCCAGCAGCACGTCGGCGTCCCGCGCCGCCTCGGGCCGGCCGGCGGCCCGCAGGCGACGGGTCGCATCTCGTCGAATCGCGGCAACGGTGGAATATCGGGTATCGGCGTTCTGCATGTCGGACACACGGACGGCGCCGGGGAGGCGGGCGTCCTTATAACACCGTCGCCGATTGCTTCAGCTTCTCGGCTTCGAAGTGGGCGACGAGCGCGTCGAGCACCCCGTCCAGATCCCCGTCGATGATCAGATCCAGCTGGTGCAGCGTCAGGCCGATGCGGTGGTCGGTGAGCCGGTTCTGGGGAAAGTTGTAGGTGCGGATCTTCTCGCTCCGGTCGCCGGAGCCTACCTGGGAGCGGCGGGCGGCGGATATTTCCCGGTCCCGCTTTTCGCGCTCTGCCTCATACAGCCGCGCCAGGAGCACCTTCATGGCCCGGGCCTTGTTCTTGATCTGGCTCTTCTCGTCCTGGCAGCTCACCACCAGTCCGGTGGGAATGTGGGTGAGGCGGACGGCGGAGTAGGTAGTGTTGACCGACTGGCCGCCGGGGCCGGAGGAGCAGAACGTGTCCACGCGGATGTCTTTCGGGTCGACCTGGATTTCCACCTCATCCGCCTCGGGCAGGACAGCCACCGTCACCGCCGAGGTATGGACCCGGCCGCTGGCCTCGGTGGCCGGCACCCTCTGGACGCGGTGGACGCCGCTTTCGTACTTGAGCCGGCTGTACACCCGATCCCCTTCGATGTTCAAAATGACTTCTTTGTAGCCGCCGATGCCGGTGGCGTTCTCGCTGACCACGGCCATTCGCCAGCGGTGGCGCTCGGCGTAGCGGCTGTACATCCGGAACAGGTCGGCGGCGAACAGGGCGGCCTCCTCGCCGCCGGTGCCCGCGCGGATCTCGAGAATGACGTTCTTTTCGTCGTTGGGATCCTTGGGCAGGAGCAGCACCTTGAGCTCTGCCTCGGCTTGGGCGAGCCGCTCGGCCAGTTCGGCCGCCTCCGCGGCCGCCATCTCCCGCAGCTCGCTGTCCGTTTCAGTCGCGGCCATCTGCTCCGCCTCGGTCCGACTCCGGGTCATTTCCTTCCAGGCCCGGTACGCCTTGACGATGTCGGCGATGGCCCGCTGGGCTTTGGCGTGCTTCTGATATTCCAGATGGTTGGCCGTGACCGCCGGATCCTCCAGCAGCCGCTGCAGCTCCATGTATTGATGTTCGATTTCTTCCAGTTTCCTGAACATGATAGGACTCCCGCGTCAGGCGACCGCGGCCGGTTCCGCCGCCGCCCCCTTGAGCCGTGCTTCCAGCTCCAAGCCCTCCTGCAGCGCCCGCAGCGACACCTCCAGCATGGCGTCGTCGGGAGGTTGAGTGGTGATCCGCTGGAGCGCCAGACCAGGCGCCATGATCGCCTTGAGGACTGGATTTCGCGGGAAGCGGGCCGACAGCCGGATGAGCTCGTAGGAGATCCCGGCGATGAGCGGCAGCAGGAACACCCGCGACAGCACCTTGAACACCCACCAGTCGAACTTGAACACCGTAAACACCAGGATGCTGATCACCATCACGAACAGGAGAAAACTGGTGCCGCAGCGGGGATGCAGCGTGGAGTGGGTGCGGGCGTGCTCAACGGTGAGCGGCTGCCTGGCCTCCCAGAGGTGCACCACCTTGTGCTCGGCACCGTGGTACTGGAAGACGCGGTGGATGTCCTTCATCCGGGAGATGAGCAGGATGTAACCCAGGAAAAAGATGACCCGGATGACGCCGTCCACGAGGTTGAAGAACAGCCAGTGCGAGTGCACCGCCGCGCCGGTGGACGCCGCCGGGTAGACCCACGCGGTGATCAGGGCGCTTAGCCAGTACGGCACCAACACAAACAGGGCGATGCCGGCCGCCAGCGAAAACACCAGCGTCCCGACAAGTATCCAGCGGCTGCCGCCCTCGGGGCCGTCATGCTTCTTCTTCCGCTGCCCGTCGCCCTCGGCCGACTCGGCCATGGCCACCTCGGCCGAGAAGTTGAGCGCCTTGATGCCGATGACGAGAGACTGCAACAAAATGGCGGTGCCGCGGACCAGCGGCCATTTCAGGACCCGCGCCTTGTCGGTCCATTTGGGCGCCGGTTCGCGCTTGACCACGATCTCCCCGTCAGGGCGACGCACCGCGACGGCGATGGTGTTGGGCGTGCGCATCATGACCCCCTCCAGCACCGCCTGGCCGCCCACCAGAATATCCGTCTCCAGTTTCCGGCGACACTCCGACATGACCGTTGACCCTCCCGAGTAAATAAAAAGGGTTGCCCGACGGCCTGTCGCCCGGGCAACCCTTTGGGTATCTGAAGAATCCGGCTACTGTTCGCTGCTTTCCGTGCTTCCCTTCTTGGTGTAACGGCGGGTGAAGCGCTCCACGCGGCCGGCGGTATCCACCAGTTTCTGGCGGCCGGTGAAAAACGGGTGGCACTTCGAGCAGATCTCCAGCCGGATTTCCGGTTTGGTGGACCGGGTCTCGAAGGTGTTGCCGCAGGCGCAGGTGACCTGGGCCTTCTCGTACTTGGGATGAATGTTTTCTTTCATGTTCGCTCCGTCTGACCGACTGATTCCACGGCCGCGCCCAATGCGCGCAAGCGAAAGTTTATACAACAGCCTCATGCCGAATGCAAGCACTTTTTGCCAGTCGGATCAGGCGTTGTCGGCCCATACCGCGTCCAGCAGCTCGGCCGACAGATCCGGAATCGCCGAGCGGATGCGGGTCCACGCCGGAATCATGGGCGTGCCCACCGGGTCCTCCCGGAATCGCTCGACGGCCAGCCGGAAACCCTTCTGGAAGGCCTCCACCGCCGAGATCTCGGCGTGCCGGTCATACTCCAGTCGGTTGATGGCGGCCAGGGCGCTGTACTTGTCCACCGCCTCGCGGGCTTCGCGCAGGTAACTGGTCTGGAGGGAACGAAAGTGGGCATCCGACAAGACAACCCCGTCCTGAGTCAGGATCCGGAACAGGGATAGGGAGATGTCCATGACCATCCGGACCAGGCCCGTGCCGGGTTTGCGGATGTCGATGGCTTGGTGTTTATGGCAGTAGCTGTCCATCAGCTCCACCTGGCAGATGCGCTTGAGCGAGGTGTTGTGGTAGACCTCCCCGAGGGTGGAGATCTCCAAGCCCCAGTCCGGGGCGATCCGGATGGATTCGGCCAGATGGGAGTGGATCGCGAACTCACCCGCCAGGGGATAACGAAAGCTGTCGAGATATTCCAGATAGAGCAGGCGGCCCACCGTGCGCTTCAGCGACCGGATGATCGGCGTGAAAAACAAGCGGGTGGCGCGGCCGTAGAGACGCCCGTTCACCCGGGCATAATAGCCCTTGCAGAATTCGAAATCCGCGCGGCGGCTCATCAGCGGATAGACAAGGCGCGCGAGCAGGTTCCGGTCGTAGTTGGTGATGTCACAGTCGTGCAGCGCGATCCCGTCCACATCTCCTTGCGCCAGAATATATCCCAAGGTCATCCACACGGACAGCCCCTTGCCGGGCATGTCCACCGGAAAATCCTCGCGTCGCAACCGCTGATAGATCGCCTGCATCCGGGGGCCGTCGTGCCAAACCACCTGCACCGTCGGCAGTCGCCGTCGCAGGTAGTCCCGAATGTCAACGAACTGCGCCCGTTCAGCTCGGTCCAGCGACACGACGACCTGGTGCAGATAGTCGACGCCCTGCAGCTGTTTTAGGATCTTTTTCATCGCCGGCCCTTCGAACTCGGTGACCAGTGCAGGCAGCAGGAGTGCGATCTTGCTGGTCACGGCATGGCTCCGGAGCTCCGCTTCCATTTCCTCGACCGGATGGTCTCCCAGGATGGGCAGGGTAGTGATGACTCCGTTCTGAAAGAAATCACTCATGGCATACTCCCGTTTGTCGCTTTTCGCCCGGCTGCGACGCCGTGCCGGAACGACGGCATTTCCGCAGCCTCAGCGGCGGTCGCCGAGCAATTGGTGGATCGCCAGGTTCCAACCCGCCGGTCCGATCGCGGCCGCCAGCAGAGCCCGGGGCAGACCGTCAGCCCTGAGGTGCGTGCCGTCAGGGCGCCGGACGAGCACCGGCACATCCACGACTGACAGAAAATCCAAGTCGTTGGGGCTGTCTCCGATGCCCACCGTCCCGATTTTCCGGCCGGGCCATCGCCGCTGGTAAGCTGCGATCAGCCACCGCACGGCCGTCCCCTTGTCCTGCCCCGCAGCCACGACGTGACAAAACCGTCCGCCTTCCAGAATCCTGAAGCCGGCCCGGCGGGCGATTGCGTCGAGTTCGGCGAGCCGGCCCGGTTCCACCGCGCACGGCTCGGTGAAGAGCCGTGCCGCCGCCCGGCCCGCCGCGTCGGGCGGCAGCGCCGTTCGGGCCGAGATCTCGTCGATGGTCATATCGCCGAATCCGCGCGCACCCAGCCGAGCCGCCTGGCTGACCAGAAATCGGCGTGCTTCCGCGTACGTCCGGCCGAACAGCCGACAGCGGTACCCGGCCACCTCCGACAGATCAGCCACTTCGGGCCCTCCGCCGTCCGGCGGCAGGAACACGGCGGCCCCGTTTTCCACAATGAACGGGTCGTTCAACTGCATGTCCCGCCGCAGGGGTTCCACCTCGGCCAGGGTCTTGCTGGTCACCAACACCAGGGGGATGCTCCGGCCGGCCAGGAGTTCGAGCCCGCTCCGCGCGGCGGACCAGGAGTAAGTCTGCTTGTCCAGCAGTGTTCCGTCCAGATCGGTGAATACCACCCACTGCGTTGCGGTATCATGCATGCACCCACCTCATCGGTCCCGCCTCGGCCCGCCGGCGATCGAACCGCAAACCGGTGCACGGGACGTGCCTACAGATGATGGAAATCATCCGGCTCTTCATCTCCGCCTTTGATCAACCGCTCCAGGTACTCCCGGGCGATGGCCCGCCCACCCAGGCCGAAGGCCAGCGCCAGCGCCAGCACCACGCCCCCGAACACGATTGCAAACGCGATGAGAACCGTCTCGCGTCCGATGCCCAGTTGTTCCAACGCCATCGCCGTCGCGAAAAAATACACGCCGTATTGGACGCACCGGCTGGCCGTCCGGGCCAGCCGCACTCCGGCGTTGACACCGGCGATCAGCACGGTCCGCTGCAGGAAGTTGCCGAGAATGAAGCCGATCATCAGGATCACGACGGCCACAAACAGATTGGGCAGGTACAGCAGCATCTGGCTGAGCAGATTTTCGACCGCCGGTACCTTCAGGGCGGTTAGGGCGATCACGGTGAAGACGAGCACCACCAGCCAGCCTGCCAACTGGCCGATGAGCCGGGACGGGCTGTCCTTGAGCCCGCTCCGCTCCAGTGCCTGCATCATGCCCGATTTCTTGAAAAAGCGGTCCGCCTTCACCACCCGGAGCAGGCCGGTGATCACCTGCCTGGTCAGCCAGCCGCAGATTATGCCCGCAACGAGCAGGATCAGCGACACCAGAAGGTTGGGCAGGAACGAGGCGATCATGCCCACGAAGCGCTCAAACGGCTCCACAATGATCCGTTCCCAGATTTCTTTCATGGCTGCACCTTCCTCGGTGGAATCAGTGCTGCGGTTCCCAGCGGGAGACCAGGTAGGGCTTGTCCCGCTCGAACGCCTGGCACAGTGCTTCCAGACGCTGCTCGACCGCGGCGGCGTCGCTGTCCCGGCACTCGATCACGAACGAGGCCACTTTGCCCAGATAGAGCGGGGTCAGCGATTTGATCAGGTGTTCCCGGTTCATGGTCCGCCGATGACAGGCCAGGGCGAAATCGTAAATGAGCCGCACCCAGACCTCGTCGGGCAGGACAAACCGCTCGTCGCTCAGGTCGGCGGCCGCGACGAGACCGGCCATGCTTTCCGGCGAGACGATCTGGCAGTAAACGTCCCGGAGTTCCCGAACCCCCATGCGCATTTTGTCCAGCATGCCGGCCAGGTTGACCGACACGGGCTCCAGTCCCACCGCATAAACGAATCCGAACGTGGGCACCGACATGGACCCGACCACCGACTGCCAGGACAACCGGTACGTTTCCATCAGGCTGAAGAGCGCCCCCACCACTTGGTGCAGCATGGCGCTGAGATCCGCGCCCGGGTCCTTCGGGTCATGGATTTTGGCGCCCAGGAACGACTGACAGACACGGAACCCATTGGCCACGGCCGTGCCGGTCATCCAGATGTCAATCCCGTACCGGGCCACGTCGCTTTCCCAGACGTCCTGGTTGGCGTAGAATTCGGACAGGCGACCCGAGAAGCCGAAATCGCCCCCGATGGGCTGGCGAATCTGCTTGCCGAACAGGGCACGGGTCATCGGGTAGACGATGGTGTTGGTGATGGTGCCGTCGAACTTGTGCCGGTGATAGTAGGGCGCCACGTAATCAAAGCCGCTATCCAGCACCGGCCGCAGCAGCAGCTCAAACCACTCGGGGGTGATGCTGCGCAGGTCCGAGTCCACGACGGCGCAAGCCCTCACCTTCAGCGCCCGGGCGATCTCGAAAACGGTCCGGAACGCGCTTCCCTTGCCCGGCAGTCCGACATACGGCGTCATGATCTTATGCAGGGGCTGCACCTGGTTCTGGACGAGCACCGTGCCGAAATCCACCGACGCCTGGCGGACCACATCCAGGGTCTCGTCGGTGGAACCGCCGTCCGAGTTCACCAACACGGCCCGGCAGGACGAAAAGTACTTGCCGAGGCCGGCCTGCGCCGCCCGGACCACGTGACCGATGGTGCGGGCGTTGTTGAAGCTGGGAATGCCCACCAGGACATCGGCCTCGCCGATCTCTCCGATCTGGCGACAGACATCCTCTCTGAGCACGGCGGCCAGTCGTTGCATCGCTTGATCCTGTGCGTTGTCGTTGGAGGCGGCGGTGAAATAGCTTGCGTGATCGCGGTTCCGGTTTCGGTTACAAAGACACTATAACACAGATCGGGGGCGCCGCTCAGTTTATATCGCCGCAGCCGCGTGCTCGCGGTCTCTGGATATCGGGCCCAACTCGGCGTTACTGCAGGCGGCGGGCCACTACTCCTTCGCGGAGTTCACCCGATCACCGGTCAGGGCAGCCGGCGGCTCGGGGTCTTTGGAGGAGGAGGGAGGCCGGAGAAGGGAAACGACCACGGAGCCCGCCAGGATGACCGCGACCACGCCGAGGGCGACGGGAACCGGGACCTTGTAGACGTCGGCCAACAGCATCTTCGCTCCGACGAACGCCAGGATGAACGCCAGCCCGTAGTGCAGATAGTGGAAGACCTCCATGACGCCGGCCAAGGCAAAGTAAAGGGCGCGCAAGCCCAGAATGGCGAACACGTTGGAGGTGTACACCACGAACGGGTCGGTGGTGATGGCCAGGATGGCGGGGATCGAATCCACAGCGAAGACGATGTCGCTGGTCTCGATCATGATCAGCACCACCAGCAGCGGCGTCCCCACCCAGGCGCCGCGGCGCCGGAACAGGAAGCGCCCCCCCAGGTAGCGCTTGGTGATGGGGAACAGTCGGCGGAAGCGGCGCAGCAGCCGGAGGATGGGGTTCTGTTCCGGGTGAATCTCGTGGCCTTTCTGAAAGAAGAGCTTCACCCCGCTGTAGACGAGGAACACGCCGAACACATAGATCACCCAGTGGAACTGGCGGATGAGGGTGACACCGGCGGCGATGAACGCCGCGCGGAACACCAGCGCAGACAGGATGCCCCAGAACAGCACCTTGTGCTGGTAGCGCGGCGCCACGCCGAAATAGGAGAAGATCACCAGGAAGACAAACAGGTTATCGACGCTGAGCGACTTCTCGATGATATACCCGGCGAGGAACTCCAGCGCCCGCTCCCGCCCCAGCTCGAACCAGACCCCGACCGCGAACACCAGGGCCAGTGCAATCCAGACCGCACTCCAGACCAGCGCTTCGCGAATGGACACCTTGTGCGCCCGCCGGTGGAACACGCCCAGATCCAGGACCAGCATGCCGCTCACGGCCACGCCGAACACCAGCCACATGATTGTTTCGTGGGACATCGTGCGCCTCGACCCGGGCGGGGGCGTGTGGACTTACGCGCCGGAGCCGGTCATCACTTCGAAATGGGAAAACTGCATGGTGAAGGTGGCCCGGCCCTGGCTCAGGGTGCGGACCGCGCGGGAGTATCCGAACATCCCGGACAGCGGCACCTGGGCGTCGACGACGGCGAGGTTCTTGCGAGGGGTGATCTTCTGCACCTTCCCCCGCCGGGCGCTCAGGTCGCCCACCACGCCGCCCAGAAACTCCTCCGGCACCAGCACCTCGGCGTTCATGATGGGCTCCATGAGCACCGGGCCGGCCGCCTGGACCCCCAGTGCGAACGCCTTCATGGTGCAGGCCTTGAAGGCGATGTCCGACGCCTGGCCCTCGCGCTGCTCCAGCGCCAGCAGCGTGGTGGCCACATCCGCCACGGGGTAGCCCATCAGCACCCCGCCGAACGCAGCCTCGCGGACGCCCGTCTCGATCGCCTCGTACACAAAACCAAGGATGCTGTCGCGGGGTACCTGGCTGGAGAACTGGTTGCCGCAGCCCCGCGCCAGCGGTTCCACCCGCAGGGTGACGGCGGCGTAGTGGTCGCGGCCGGCGATCTCGTGCTCAAAGACCGCGGCGCCTTCGGCCGCGGCCGAGACGGTCTCGCGGTACACCACCTGAGGTTTGCCGACATTCACCTCCAGACCATATTCGGTGCGGAGGCGGTCCGTCACGATCTCCAGGTGCAGCTCGCCCATGCCGGAGATGATGGTCTGGCCCGTATCCGGATCATCGTGGGCATGGAATGTGGGATCCTCGTCGGCGAATTTCCGGAGCATCAATTGGAGTTTTTCGAGGTCGGCGTTGCGCCGGGGCTCCACCGCCATGGAGATCACAGGCTCGTAGGCGTCGATGCGCTCCAGCAGGATGGGATGCTCCTCGTCGCAGAGGGTGTCGCCGGTGCCGGCGAGTTTGAACCCCATCACCGCCACGATATGGCCCGCCTCGGCCTCGTCAAGCCGCGCCCGCTTATTGGAGTGCAGCTGGAAGATCCGGGCCACGCGCTCCGCCTGTTTCTGCGTGGCGTTATAAGCCGCCTGCCCCACCTGCAGCCGGCCGGAATAGACGCGCAGGAAGCACATGCGACGACCCTCTTCCATCATCACCTTGAACACGTACGCGCAGAGAGGCTCCGCCGGGTCAGGATGCCGCTCCGCCGGCGCGCCGGTTTCCGGCACGTGGCCCCGGATGGGCGGCATATCCAGCGGTGACGGAAGGTAGGCGCAGACGCCGTCGAGCAGCGGCTGAATTCCCTTGTTGCGCAGCGCGGCGCCGCAGAACACCGGCACCAACTGCAGGTTCAGGGTGGCGCGCCGGATGGCCGCCCGCAATTCGTCGGCGTTCACCTCGGCGCCGTCGAGGAAGCGCTCGGCGATGGTGTCGTCGTGGTCCGCCAGGATTTCCACCAGACGCTCGCGGTGGTGTTCGACCTCCGCCGCCATGGCGTCGGGCACCGGTTCCGCCACCACTTCGGCGCCGAGATCTTCGTCTTTCCAGACCAGAGCGCGGCTCTCAACCAGGTCCACCACGCCCTCGAGGCGGTCGCCGTGGAAGATGGGCAGCTGGAGCGGCAGCGGCACGGCGGCCAGCTTGTGGCGCATTTGATCCACTACCCCGAAGAAGTCGGCGCCGGCGCGGTCCAGCTTGTTGACGAAAGCCAGTCGCGGCACGTGGTACTTGTCCGCCTGGTGCCAGACCGTCTCGGACTGAGGCTCCACGCCCCCCACCGCGCAGAAAACCACCACCGCGCCGTCCAGCACCCGTAGGCTGCGTTCCACCTCGATGGTGAAATCCACGTGGCCCGGGGTGTCGATAAGCTGAATCTGGTGGTCGCCCCAGGGGAAACTGGTAACCGCTGACGTGATGGTGATGCCGCGCTGCTGCTCCTGGACCATCCAGTCCATGGTGGCGGTGCCGTCATGGACCTCGCCGATGCGATGGATCTTGCCGCTGTAGTACAGAATCCGCTCCGTCACCGTCGTCTTGCCGGCGTCGATGTGGGCGATGATGCCGATGTTGCGTGTTTTCAGTAATTGGCTGCGTGCGGCCATGGTGTCACCTGCACAAAGGGACACTCTACATGAAAATCCGGGGCTTGTCATCCGACTTTTCGGCGGTTGGGCGGGCGTCTTCCCGCCCGCGCCGCCGACCGACAAAAAGAGGCCTGATTTGACGAAAGATGGTACAATACGCCTTCAATTTCCCAGACGGACGGCACATGAAGCTCTCGGTGGTCATTCCTTTCTACAATGAGCGGCACACCCTGGCCGAGATCCTGCGCCGCGTTCACGCGGTGACTCTGCCCGGGATCGAGAAAGAGATCATTCTGGTTGACGACTGCTCGCAGGACGGCTCGGGCGATCTCGCCGCCGAGCTGGCCCGGGAGCTGCCGGGCGTCGTGGTCCTCCGCCATGAGCGGAACCGCGGCAAGGGCGCGGCCCTGCGCACCGGCTTCGGACGCGCCACCGGCGACTGGGTGTTGGTTCAGGACGCCGATCTGGAGTACGACCCCGAGGAATACGCCATCCTGCTCAAGCCCGTTCTCGACGGCAAGGCCGACGTCGTCTACGGCTCGCGGTTCATGGGCGGTTCCGCCCACCGGGTGGTCTATTTCTGGCACATGCTGGGCAACCGCTTCATCACCCTCTGGTCCAACATGTTGACCAACCTGAACCTGACCGACGTGGAGACCTGCTACAAGGTGTTCCGCCGGGAGCTGCTCCACCGCTTCGAGCTGCGGGAGGACCGCTTCGGCTTCGAGATCGAAATCACCGCCAAGTTGGCTCGCCTGCGCTGCCGCATCTACGAGGTGGGCATTTCCTATTACGGCCGGACCTACGAGGAGGGGAAGAAGATCGGCTGGAAGGACGGAGTCCGGGCCCTCTGGTGCATCCTGAAGTACAACCTGTTCACCCGCGCCCCGCGGCCGGCGGCGGGAGACGGCGCATGACTGCGCCCGTCCGCATCACGGACGCCGCCGGGCGGGAATGGCGGTTTGACCGCCCGCCCCGTCGGGTGGTCTCGCTGGTGCCCAGCCTGAGCCACACCCTGGCCGGCCTGGGCCTTGCCGATCGGATGGCGGGCCGCACCGTCTTCTGCCTGCGCCCGCTGGAACTGGCCGCAACCGTTCCCGCCGTCGGCGGCCCAAAGGACCCGGACGTGGAGCGGGTGCTGGCCCTCCAACCGGACCTGGTGTTCATGGACATGGAGGAAAACCGGGCCGCGCACGCCGGCGCCCTCCTCGACCGGGGGGTGCCGGTGTGGGCGGTCCTGCCCACCAGTCTCGACGACGTGGCGCGCCTCTTCGCCGAACTGGGCGCGGTCTTCGGGATCTCCGACATCGCTGCGGCGCAGGCGGAGATATTGGCCGCCTGCCGAGAGCGGGCCAGCCGCTCATGGCAGGTGCCCATCCCCGTGCTCTGCCCCGTCTGGCGGCACCCGTATATGACGTTCAACCGCAACACCTACATCGCCGCGCTGCTCCGGGAATGCGGTTTCCAGAACGTCCTGGACGAGGCGCCGGAGCGCTACATCCGCTTCGAAACGGCGCTGGTCCCCGGCGGTCCCGACCTGCGGGTGCTGCTGCCCACCGAGCCCTATCCTTTCGACGAGGAGATGATTCCGGTCGTGGCGGCGGACTTCCGCGTCGCGACCGATCAGGTCTTTCTGGTGCGGGGCGAATTGCTGAGTTGGTACGGCGGCTACACCGCCACCGCTCTGGCGACCCTGATGGACCTGCACCAGTTCATGCTGGAGCACGCAACCGACACTTAACCGACGCGGAGGAACCTCATGGAACCCACCAGCCGGAGCTTGGCCAAAAACGCCTACCGTCCCCTGGAGCCCGGGGAGCAGTACGTCCCGTACGTGACCGCCGACGCCGTCATGCCCGAGTTCACCGCCCGCGCGGTGATCACGGGCATCCTCATGACCTTGCTCTTCTCTGTGGCCGCGACCTATTCCGGTCTCAAGGTCGCGCAGGTGTTCGAGGCGGCCATTCCCATCAGCATCCTGGCGGTGGGCCTGTCGCAAATGTTCAAGCGCCGCAATACCATCCTGGAGAACGTTATTATCCAGAGCATCGGCGGAGCGTCCGGCCTGATTGTGGCCGGCTCCATCTTCACCCTGCCGGCCCTGTACATCATGAACGTCGCGCCGGGCACCCTGACCATGGTCCTGACCATGTACATCGTCTCGGTGCTCGGCGCCTTCCTGGGGCTGCTCTTCCTGATCCCGCTGCGGCGCTATTTCGTCGCCGACATGCACGGCAAACTCCCCTTCCCGGAGGCCACCGCGATCAACGAGGTGTTCGTCTCCGGCGAGAAGGGCGGTGAGCAGGCCCGCACCCTGGTCTACGCCGCCTGCATCGGCGGCGTCTACGACTTTTTGGCCACCAGTGTCCGGGCCTGGTCTGAGATCATCAACTTCCAGTTCATCCCCTTCGTGCGCCACCTGGCCACCACAACCAAGGCCACAGTGAGCATCAACGCCGTCAGCCTGATCGTCGGCCTCGGTTTCATCACGGGATTGCGCTACTCGGCCATCATCTGTGCCGGCGGCCTCTTCTCCACGTTGATCATGGTGCCCCTGATCTACCACTTCGGCCAGCACGTCAGCGCCCTGGCCATCCCGCCGGCGCCGCTGCCCGGGTTCCCCGAGTTCATCCCCGGCATGTCGGCGGGCGACGTGTTCCGTCTTTACGCCCAGCGCATCGGCGTGGGCGCCATGGCCGGCGCCGGGATCATCGGCATCATCAAGTCGCTCCCCACCATCTACAAGGCCTTTTCGCTGGGCTTCCAGCAGATCTTCCATCCCCACGCCCACGCCGCGGCCACGGCGCGCACCGACCGCGACTTGAAGATGAGCACCGTGCTTATGGGCATCGCCGTGTGCACCGTCGCAGTGGGCGTCTTCTTCTTCTACCTCATCAGCCAGGACCCGGTCTCCTCGAGCAGAGCCCTGGCCATCTCGCTCACCGGTTTGGTGATCGTGTTCATCTTTTCATTCCTGTTTACCACCGTAGCCGCGCTGGCCACGGCCATGACCGGCAACAATCCCATCTCGGGCATGACCTTGGTCACCCTGATCATCGGCTCCACCGCCCTGGTGTCGGTGGGCCTGCAGGGTGACTTCGGCAAGTTCGCCGCCATCGTCATGGGCGCGGTGGTCTGTACCGCCCTGGCCCTGAGCGGCGGGTTCGTCACCGATCTGAAGGCGGGCTATTGGCTCGGCTCTACTCCGCGTTACCAGCAGCTGTCGAAGGTCATCGGCACCCTGTTCGCCGCCATGGGGGTGGTGCTGACGGTGCTGCTCATCCACTTTGCCTATGGCAGGCCTGATGCGGCCACCGGCCAGTTCATCTCCGGCTTCATGAACACCGACGTGGTGCCCGCGCCGCAGGCCAATCTGTTCGCCACCATCCTGTCGGGCATCTTCGACAACCAGCCGGTGACCTGGCTGCTCTATGGGGTCGGCCTCGTGCTCGCCATCCTCCTCGAGATGATGAAAATTCCGCCCCTGGCGTTCGCCATCGGCATGTACCTGCCGCTCCAAATCAACACGCCGCTGTTCGTCGGCGGCCTGATCTCCCACTGGGTGGCCAAGAGCAGCAAGGACGAAAAAGTCTCCGAGGCCCGCGTCCAGAAAGGCACGCTGCTGGCGAGCGGCTTCATCGCCGGCGGCGCCATCATGGGCGTGGTGGGCGCGCTCGTCGTGCTGGCCGGCCTCCACCCGTACATCGACCTCGCGGTGGGCGAGCGCAACGACATCCTGGGGCAGGTGATCTCGCTGATCATGTTCATCGGCCTGTGCGGGTTCCTATACTGGGATTCCCGCCGGGCCAAAGCGTCCGCCTAGGAGTCGGCCACCGGTATGAACATCCTCGTCATCGGCGGCGGCGGTCGCGAGCATGCGCTTGTTTGGCGCCTGGCGCAGGACCCGGGGGTGACGGCGGTGACCGCCGCCCCCGGCAGCGACGGCATGTGTCCGCCCGCCGAGCGGGCGGCGGTGGACGCCGCGGACGTGGACGCGCTGGTCCGCCTCGCCGTCGACGGACGTTTTGACCTGGTGGTGGTGGGGCCGGAGGCCCCGCTGGTGGCGGGCCTGGCCGACCGGCTGGCGGCGGCCGGCGTGGCGGTGGCCGGACCCGGCGCAGCCGCCGCCCGGCTCGAGGGGAGCAAGATCTTCGCCAAGGACTTCATGGCCCGCCACGGCATCCCCACCGCCCGCTACGAGGTGCACGACCGGGCCGCCGGCGCCCGCCGCTCCCTGGAATCGGGCCGGTTCGAGTTTCCCGTGGTCATCAAGGCCGACGGGCTGGCCGCCGGCAAGGGCGTGGTGATCGCCGCCGACCTGTCCGCGGCGCAGGCCGCCCTGGCCGAGATGATGGAGCGGCGCTGCTTCGGCGCCGCCGGCGACCGGGTGGTGGTGGAGGAATTCCTCCAGGGCGAAGAGGCCTCGTTCATGGCCCTGACCGACGGCGAGCACGTCGTGCCGCTGCCCCCCGCCCAGGACCACAAGCGGGTGTTCGACGACGACCGCGGCCCCAACACCGGCGGGATGGGCGCCTATTCCGACGACCGGATCCTGCCGCCGGGTCTGGCCGACGCCGTCCTCGACACGGTCATCCGCCCCACGGTCCGCGGCATGACGGTCGAGGGTCATCCCTTCCGCGGGGTGCTCTATGCCGGGCTCATGCTCACCGCGGCCGGCCCCCGGGTACTGGAATTCAACGTGCGGTTCGGTGATCCCGAGACCCAGGCGGTGCTCCCCCGCCTGCGCGGCTCGCTGGCCGAGACGCTCCACCTGCTGGCCGAGGGCCGGCTGGACCGCGCCCGGCTGGAGACGGACCCGTGGCCGGCGGTCTGCGTGGTGCTGGCCTCGGGCGGCTACCCGGGCGAGTACGCCAAAGGCCGGCCGATCCATGGGTTGGAACTCGCCGGCCAGCAGCCGCACGTGACGATATTCCACGCCGGCACGCGGCGCGAGGGGGACCGCTTCGTGACCGCCGGCGGCCGGGTGCTGGGAGTGACCGCCCGCGGCGCCGACCTGGATGCGGCGGTGATGTGCGTCTACGAGGCGGCGTCCCAGATTTATTTTGAGGGGATGCACTACCGCCGGGACATCGCCCTGAAAGGTCTGCGGCGATACCGCTGAAGAATTTCAGAAGCTTCGGATTTTCACCGCCACTTGCGCCGCTTTACGCGCGCCGCAACAGACGGTTCAGCAGGCGACCGATCATTGCGAAGCCCCCTTTGGGAGGAGGGTCGTAGGTCCGCCGGGCCACCAGCAGCGTCTGGTCGTCTTGAGGCGGAGCGGCGGCACGGAAGCGCTCCACCGCCGCCAGGAGCGCCGGGCCGAATGCCACCGGCTCGCCCACCTGCAGTTCGCCCAGCAGCGCCAGCAGGCCGAGTTCGCCCAACTCGTCGCCCTCGGGCCCCCGGGCCTCGATGAAGGCGTCGGTGGCGGCCACGACGAGGTCACCGGGATCCAGATGCACCTCGAACTGGATGTACTCGGTGTCCGGGATGATGCCCAACGGCAGGTTAGCCACCCGCTGGAAGCCGTAAGATCCCTTCTCCTCGCGGATCGACGGACCGGTGTCGGGGGTGGCGTGGTCCAGCGGCCGCCAGCGCCCCAACCGGCCGCTGTAATGGAAGGGACGCGGATGGCCGGCGTTGCAGACGATCAGGTGGCCGGTGGGGGCGTAGTAGGTCATGAACAGCATGGTGGCGAACCGCCCCACATGGACGTGCCGGCTGTACGCCTGGTTCACGTCGCGCACGAGCCGGGACTGGTCCAGGTAGTTGATGTGCTCCCGGACCAGGCGGCGCAGCATCCGGGCCGTTTCCTGGGAGGTCTCGCCGTGACCGGCCACGTCGGCCATGACCATGCGGGTGACCCGGCCCGAGCCGCACACGGACAGGAGGTGTACGTCGCCGCCGGCGTCCGTTTGGTGAGGCCGGCTGTCCACCCAGACGTCGAGGCCGGGGGTGCGGATGAGATAGCTGTCGAGATGATTGCCCCCGATCATGTCCATGCACTGCAGGACGGGTTCGGGCGCTTTCAGAATGTTCGCCATTGCGACTCCCAGTTGACCGTCTGAACGCGCGGCCGCCGCCGGGCCGGAGCGACGGCCCATCATGCCCCGCGATCCGGCATCGTGTCAACTGCCGCCCGTCACGGATCGTGGGTGCGCGGCTGGACTCAGTGTTTGATGCACCATCCGGCGGGAGGGATGGCGCGGCCCGTCCGGGGCTGCGGCCGAATCCGTTGAGTTGAGCAGAACTTTGTGGTGAAATACCCGCTGAAACCGTCCGGAGGTGCAGGCGATGGAACAACCGGTGGTGGGCGTGCTCATGGGAAGCCTGTCGGACCTCGAGGTGATGCGGGGCTGCCTCGACACCCTGGCCAAGCTGGGGATCCCTTACGAAGTGGACGTCTCCTCGGCCCACCGCTCGCCCGACAAGACCGCCCGCTACGCCGCCACCGCCCGAGAGCGGGGCCTGCGGGTGATCGTGGTGGGCGCCGGCGCCGCCGCCCACCTCGGCGGGGTGGTCGCCGCCCACACCACGCTCCCCGTGGTGGGCGTGCCCATCGACTCGTCGCCCCTGCAAGGGATGGACGCGCTGCTGGCCACCGTGCAGATGCCGCCGGGCGTGCCGGTGGCGGCCATGGCCGTCGGCAAGGCCGGGGCGCGCAACGCCGCCGTGTTCGCCGCCCAGGTCCTCGCCTTGGCCGACCCGGCGCTGGCGGCCCGCCTCGACCGCTTCAAGGCCGAACAGGCCGACGCGGTGGCGGAGCAGTCCCGCCAACTCCGCGAGCAGCTCGGCTCCGGCGGAGGCGCCTGAGCCATCCCTTTTTTCCCGAGGCGTCCGCGATGCGCTTCTACCTGCATTCGTTCGGCTGCCGCGTCAACCAGGCCGACGGCGACGGCCTGGCCGACGCCCTGGCCGCCGTCGGGCATGTCGCCGTGGCTGACCCCGCCGCCGCCGACCTCATCATCCTGAACTCCTGCACCGTCACCCATCGTGGCGACGCCGACCTCCGTCAGACGGTGCGGCGGTTGCATCGCGCCCATCCGTCGGCCCGGCTCGCGGTCACCGGCTGCTACGCCGAGCGCGCCCCGCAGGACGCCGCGGCGCTGCCCGGCGTCAGCGTTGTGGCCGGCACCGGCGACCCGGACCGGCTGGTCGCGGCGCTGGCCGAGGGCCACGCGGTTCCCGGTGCCGTCGGCATGGTTTCGACCGCCGCGATGGATGTCCCCGTGGCGTGGCGGGGGCACACCCGGCCCATGGTCAAGGTGCAGGACGGCTGCAACGCGGCATGCGCCTACTGCATCGTCCCCGCCGTGCGGGGCGCCGAGCGCAGCGCGACCCCCGATGCGGTGACGGCCCGCGTCGCGGCGTTGGCCGCGGCCGGCGCCCGCGAGATCATCCTCACGGGGATTCACCTGGGCCGCTACGGGCACACGCTCACGCCGCCCGCCTCACTGACCGACCTGCTGGAGCGGCTGCTGCGCGACACGCCCATCGGCCGCGTCCGCCTCAGCTCCGTGGAGCCGCTGGAGTTCGACGCGGCGCTCCTGGCGCTCATCGGCCGCGAGCCGCGGCTGGCCCCCCACTTCCACGTGCCCCTCCAGAGCGGGTCGGCGGCGGTGCTCGCGCGCATGGGCCGGCCGTACACGCCGGACCAGTACCTGGCGACGGTGCGGCGGCTGGCGGCGCTCCGGCCGTTGGCCGCCCTGGGCGCCGACGTGATCGCAGGGTTCCCGGGCGAGACCGAGGCGGAGTTCCAGGAAACCACGGCGCTCGTCGCCGCGTCGCCCCTGACCTACCTGCACGTGTTCCCCTTCTCGCCGCGGCCCGGCACGCCGGCCGCCGCCATGCGCGGCCGCCTGCCCGAACGGGAAACAGCCCGGCGAACGCGCATCCTGCGTGGCGTAAGCCAGGAGAAACGCCGGCGGCACCTGGAGGCATGCCTCGGCCGCGCGCTCCCCGCCCTCGTCCTGCGGAGCGGCGGCCGGTTCGCCGGCAGCCAGGCGCTCACCGAGAACTACATCACCCTGACCCTCGCCGAGGCACTCCCGCCCAACACCGCCGTCGACGTCCGGATCCGCACGATTGACTCCCGCGGACAGGCGTCCGGAACCCTGGTCTGAGGTCGTGACGAAATCCCACCGCGAGCTCCACGATCCCGACCGGAACGGCCGGCAGGTTGTCACAGGTTTTTCCACACGATCAAATATGGATTGACTTGCCGCAACCGCCGTCCATAATACAATCATCTTGAAATCCTATTTGGAGTTGATCATATGTCAAAAGTACGAGTCATGATGATCACATGGGTGGCCATCCTTGCCCTCGCCATCCCGGCGATGGCGGCGGACTTCATGCATCGCCCGCTGGAACTGAAGCCCGCCCTCACCCGGGGAACCGGGATCTGGTTGTTCAAGGGTGCTCCGGCGGCGGGGCTGCAGAACGCGGTGGAAAAATCCACGGCGCCTCAAGCCGGGTACCGGTGGCGGCCTGCGACTCTGAAGGCCGGCGCCCCGTCCATCCTGGTCTACACCGACGACCCGTATAATCCGGCGCCGAACACCCTGCTGGACCAGGCCCTGCAGTGGTGGGGTCTGCCCTATACGGCGATCTACAACGGGGCTTTCGCCGCGTTCGAGACAACCCTCGCCAGCCAGGCGTGGGACATCGTCATCTTCGCCAACGACAACAACGGACCGCCCCTATCCACGTTCACCGCCCTTGAAAATTACCTGCTCAGCGGCGGAATCCTGTATGTGCACACTTGGCGCGCGGGGAATGCTCCCTCACTTATCACCAACATGGGTGCTAATATTTGGTCCAACCTTGGTTCACCCATGCCAATCTACCAGTGGGATCCGAGTCATCCGATCTTCACCGATCCCAAATCCGTGCCGGACTTCCTCACGTTCGCTACTGCCTATTATGGTATCTATGGCCAAATGCTGATGGGTCAGCCGGGTTTTGATGCTCTCGCCGGATACACGCCCAGCCCGGATTCATACTCAGCCGCCCTGATCCTGGGCAATGACGGCCGGTCGATCTTGCGGGGCTTCATGGACGCCCCTTTGGCCATCGATCAGGACGGTGACTTCATGCTCGACGGTGTGGAGTTGTGGATCAACACCCTCGCCTACCTGACGGGCGGCGGTTACGACCTGATCTTCGTGGACGACTATGGCCGCTCCAAGCTGTGCATCAACAGTGACACCGGCGACTACGTCTACCACGTCCTCACCGGCACCGGCGCCGGCGAGTACACCGGCACCGGCGTCTTCAAGGCCTACAACTACGGCTACTACTTCTACAACCAGGACGGCAACCCGTGGCTCGTCTACGTCAACCACGCCACCAACATCAACCGGGCCACCGGCTATCTCAAGTGGGGCGCCAAGCGGATCAACTCCGTGCTCTACGACCGAATCACCACGGACAATCCTGATTCCTGCGACTGATCGACTGCCGCATTCAGTTCGACCCCCAGGGCCCGCGCCGCGCGCGGGCCCTGTTCTTTCGCTCCCGCACCACCGGTCGTCCTGCCGAAATCTCTCCGTAACGGCATGGAATCGCTTGCAATTCCCGTCTGTGTGAGGCAAGATCAGCATAGCTTTGACTTCATATATCTTTAGCAGAAGGAGTCTCTATGTTTAACTCACACATCAGGCCGTTTGTCGTGCTTTTGGCTCTGATCCTGATCGGTGCGACCACCTGTGTCGCGCTGGGAGCGGACGCCAGCCGCCGCGGTCACGATCTGCGATCCGTCCAGCCGCGGGTGTCCACAGGCACCGCCGACCAGCCCTTCCGGATGGCGCCCGCCATGGCCCGGGCGCTTCCAACGGCCGCTTCGAACCGGGCCGCCGGCCTCAGCTTTGACCAGCCCCTCGTCACCACCGGCTGCACCCCCGGCCTGCCCCAGACCGTGACCCTGAAGCTGGCCAACCGGACGGGCGCCCCCGGCCTGGTCCGGCTGGAGTACATTATCGACGACGCCCAGGGCTTCATTTCCGGTCCTGAATCCGTCTACCTGGGCGCCTGGGACGAGGCCGCCATCGATGTGACGGTGGTGGCCGATCCGGCGCTGCCGCCGGGTCAGACGATCTCCACCTCGGTCCTCGCCCTTGGGCTGGGACTCTCCGCGGCCACCGACATCCAGAGCCTGATGGCGGTGGCGGTGTGGGAGCTGATCGCCACCGAGCCCGACAGCGGCCGCATGGACAACGTGGTGGCCGCCTACAACGGTCTGGCCTGGTCCATCACCGGATACGGCGCCAACACCAACGTGCGCGTCTACAATCCGGCCACCGACGCCTGGTCCACGATCGCCGGCTCCGCGCCGCCGTTCGGCGTCAACTACGCGCGATCCGGGGCGGTCTACGGTTCCAAGGTGTACATGTACGGTGACTCCACCACCGTCGGATTCACCGGCCTGTGGTCGTACAACATGGCCACCAACGTCTGGACCCATGAGACACCCACGGGGACCCCGCCGCCTTACGCCGGCATCTGGGCCCCGGCCTGGGTGGCCGATCCGGAGACCGGCATCCTCTACATGACCGGCGGCTCCACCGTCCCGGGGACCGGCAACCTGAGCACGGTGTACGTGTACAATCCCGCCACGAACGCCTGGCTGGCCTCGCTGCCCAACTTCACCACGGTCCGGGATTTTCACGCCGCCTTCATCTTCCGGCGCCCCGGCGACAACCACAAGCTGCTCTGCGTGGCCGGCGGCAACAGCGGCGGTGCGGGGATCACCAGCACCCAGTGCTACGATTTCAACACCGGCACATGGGGCGCCGAAAACGCCACCGTGTCGCCCCTGCCCACCGACCACTGGGGCATGGGCTACTGCCAACTGTCGTGCAACCAACCGCAACTCTGGATGGTGGGCGGTGTATTGGATAGTTCCATCACCAGCCTGTCCTACTATTACGATGTCAACACCGGCACCTGGGAGAGCGGCGGACCGTTCCCGTCACCCTCGGTCTACCGCACCAGCGCCGTGGCGCTGGACGGCACCATCTACAAGCTGGGTGGTTCAATCGCCAGCTTCAGCTACACCGGCACCGCCAGCCGGATCGAAGTGTGCGACGTGTACGACCTGATCTTTGTGGACGACCACGGCCGCTCCAAGCTGTGCATCAACAGCGACACCGGCGACTACGTCTACCACGTCCTCACCGGCACCGGCGCCGGCGAGTACACCGGCACCGGCGTCTTCAAGGCCTACAACTACGGCTACTACTTCTACAACCAGGACGGCAACCCGTGGCTCGTCTACGTCAACCACGCCACCAACATCAACCGGGCCACCGGCTATCTCAAGTGGGGCGCCAAGCGGATCAACTCCGTGCTCTACGACCGAATCACCACGGACAATCCTGATTCCTGCGACTGATCGACCGCCGCATTCAGTTCGACCCCCAGGGCCCGCGCCGCGCGCGGGCCTTTTTTATCCAACGGACGCGGGCGTGTTCCGGCCAGTCCCACCGATTTCCGGTTGCATCACCCCGCCGGATGGCTTAACCTGTGAGCGGACAATCCCCTGTCGCAGCATGCACCTTCTCGCGGAGGCCGCACATGACCGAAGAGCGCAAGGCGTGGGTCATCTCGGTGGACATGGGCTACGGGCACCAGCGGGCCGCCTTCCCGTTCCAGCCCATCGCCGAGGAGCGGATCCTGACCGCCAACAACGACCAGATCATCGCGCCCAACGAGCACCGCTACTGGGAGCGCGCCCGCAGCGGCTACGAGTTCGTCTCGCGACTGCGCAACGCCCCCTTCCCCCTGCACCTGCTCTTCGACGCCTACGACCGCTTCCAGCGGATCTCACCGTTCTTCCCGTTCCGCGACCTGTCCAAGCCCACCACCACGGCGCTGTTCCTCCACCGCAAGATCCGGGGCGGCCTGTGCAAGAGCCTCGTCGACTACATCCGCCTCAAGGACCTGCCTATCCTGACCACCCACTTCATCCCCGCGCTGGCCGCCGACCACCACGGCCTGGAGCGGGTGTTCTGCGTGGTCACCGACACCGACATCAACCGGGTCTGGGTTCCCCCCAAGCCCAGGGAGTCGCGGATCACCTACCTGGCCCCGTCGCGCCACGCCCGGACCCGCCTCATCCAGTACGGCGTGCCGCCCGAGCGCATCATCCAGACGGGCTTCCCCCTCCCCGACTCGCTGGTGGGCGGCAAGGAGGGCCCCGTACTGAAGCGCGACCTGGCCCGGCGCATCCCCAACCTGGACCCGAAGCTGAAATTCAGGCAAAAGTACCTGCCGCTGATGGCCGCGGACCTCGGGATCGACAACATCACGGAGGAGTCGGGCCGGCCCCTCACCCTCATGTACCTCGTGGGCGGCGCCGGCGCCCAGCGGGAGATCGGCATCCAGCTCGTGGAGGCGCTGCGCGGGCGGATCGAACGAGGCGAAGTGCGGGTGTTCCTCGTGGCGGGGATCCGGATGGAGGTGTACACCTTCTTCATGCAGGAGTTGGAGCGGCTGGGGATCGCCAACGGCGTCGACGTCGTGTTCGCGCCCGACAAGTTCGGCTATTTCGAGAAGATGGACGCCGCCCTCCACGACACCGACATCATCTGGACCAAGCCGTCGGAACTCACCTTCTACACCGCGCTGGGCCTGCCGGTGATCACCAGCCCGCCGGTGGGCGCCCACGAGGTGGAGAACCAGCGCTGGCTCCAGAACATCGGCTCCGGCTTCCCGCAGGAGGGGCTGGACTACCTGGACGACTGGCTGTTCTACGTCCTGGAGTCCGGCAAGTTTGCCGAGGCCGCCTGGGACGGCTTCAAGAACGCGCCGTGGATGGGCACGTACCTCATCGAGGACGCCGTGTTCGGCGCCGCGCCGTCGACACCGACGGCATCCCGAACCACGTAGAGCTCCGGACCGACCGGGTCACCGCGGTGCTCGATGTGCCGGAGATGTTTGACGCCGTGTATGTCGGCGACGCCGGCCTGGCGAAACTCTGCCGCAACACGACCACCGGGGCGTTCATCTACCGGGTGCTCTCCGGCAAGGGCGCGGGCGAGTATGCGGGTATCGCCACCATCACCCGGCGGCCCGACGGCTCATTCGTTCTGAGCGGCGAGCGGGGCGTCCGCTATGCCCTGTCGGTGTACCATGACTCGCAGCAGGATCCGGAAAGGGGGTATTGCCGCAATTTCGATTCCGGCGCCAACTCCAGCATCACCGACAAGAACGCATCACAGGCCAACGTCAACTGCTGTCCATAGTGCCGGTCACGGCAGGACCACTCAGCCCCCGGCCCGCAGCGGCCGGGGGCTTTTTATTGGAGCGCCACCCGCGGGGCGGACAACTACTCCGCCGCGCCAGGCGGCGGGTCCTCCAGCCACTCCGTGGCGTAGTCGGCGGTGCGGGGGATGATGCAGAGGAACTCCACCGGCTCCGGGCCACGATTCTCGTACCAGTGGGCGGCACCGGCGGGGATGTAGACGGCGTCACCTGCCCGCACCGTCCGCTCGCCGCCGTCGAAGCCAAGCACCATTTCGCCCCGGACCACCACCTGCTCGTGCTCGATGTCGGGATGGCGATGGCGCGGGATGCGCCCGCCCGGCTCGAAGAGAAAGCGGCGGGTGACAAACCGGGGCGCGTCCTGGGCCGGGCCGATGAGCACGGCCATCCGCGCGCCGCGGGCCCGCTTCACCGGCTGGGCCGCCGTCTCGGCCGGCGGCACAACCACCGGCTGGAGATTGTTGATGGTCATGGCATCCTCCCTCAGGTGTCCTCCCGACTGGCGGCCATGGCGCGCACCGGCCAGGGATAGCCGATAGTATACCCCAAACCCGCCGAATCGGATTCCCGCTTCCTCTCCGCCTGTCTGCGGGAACGGTGATTGGCGGGTGGTGTTTTCGCAGCGTTTGTGCTGAAATGGCTCACACCTCCCGCCGGAGATCGTCCATGGAAAAAGAATTGCAGCCGCCGCCCGTGCTGCGCCGCGGCCACCGCGGAGCGGACGTGCGCCGGATCCAGGAATGGCTCTGCCTCAACGGCTGGAGCCTCCGCGTGGACGGCGGTTTCGGACCGGCCACCGAGACGGCGGTGCGCGGCTTCCAGGCCGGCGCCGGTCTGCCGGTGAGCGGCGCGGCCGATCCGCGCACCTTCGCCGCGCTGGTCGCCCCCATGACCGGGGCGCTCCGGCCCATCGCACCGGCGGGCCGGTCGTTCCGCGCGCTGGTGGCGGCGGTAGCCCAGCGGCACCTGGCGGCACGGCCCCGCGAGGCGGGCGGCCGGAACCGGGGCCCCTGGGTGCGCCTCTACACCCGCGGCCGCCAGGGCGACCGCTGGCCGTGGTGCGCGGCGTTCGTCAGCTTTGTCATCCGCCAGGCGGCGGAGTGCCTGGCCGTGTCCGCGCCGTTGCGCTACACCTGCTCGTGCGACGTGCTGGCCGCCGAGGGGTCCGCCACAGGCCTCTTGGTCGCCGGCGTGCGGATCGCCGACCGCGCCGCCATCCCGGCCGGCAGCGTATTCCTCACGCGCCGGGCGCCCGGCGATTGGGCACACGCCGGCATCGTCACCGCCGCGGCCGCCGACTGGTTCGAGAGCATCGAGGGAAACACCAACGACAGCGGCAGCCGCGACGGCGACGCCGTGCTCCGTCGGTACCGCGGCTACCGACGACAGGATTTCATCGTGTTCCCCGCCGGCGCCGACGGTTGATTTGAGGCGCCGGCGCGCCGGCCGGCCGGCCCGGCCAGCGGACCGTTGCGGCCGGAGCCGCCGCCGGTTACAATGCCTCCATGGAACCCCGGGACCGCACCCTGGCCGACTTCGCCGCCGTCGACGCCGCAAGCGCCCGGCTGCTCGAGCAATTCCCGGCGCCGGAGCGCCGCCGGGAATTGCTCCGGTCATTCACGCGCCAAGTCATTCTCCCCGCCGAAGCTGGACTGGCGCCGCTGGCGCCTGCCGCGGACCGCCCTCCGGCCGACATCGCAAGCGCCCTGGCTCGCTCCGTGGATATTCTCTTTCCCTGCCTGGAACGCGGCACGTTGCAGCTGGCGGATCTTGCCGACCTGTCCAGCGCGTGGAACGACGGTCACCCCTGGCGGAGCGGCACGCACACCGGATTCCCCGCACCGGGCCTGGCCGCCGACCCGGCCCGGCTGGCCGGCGATCTCGCCGCCACGCTGGAGTGGCTCGCCGCCCCCGCCGTGGCCATGCTGCACCCCGTGGCCCAGAGCGTGCTGATTTCGGTGCGGCTGACCGATCTCGCACCCTTCCCCGCCGGCCTGTTTCACCTGGTCCGGGTGACGGCGTGGTTTCCCCTGCTGGCCGCCGGCTGCCCCCCGCCCCTCCTGCAGCCGGATGACGCCCTCCGCTGGCTACAGGCCCTGCAGGCCGGCCTGGCGTACGACACCCGGCCGCTGGCGTTTCTGTACCGCGCACGGGTCGAGGCAGCCTTCGCGGCGCTATTTCTCGTCGTCTGATTTCAGGAAATTCTTCAGGTCCATCTTCAGCAGACCCTTGAAGGTGATAGGCCCGCGCTCTTTCTTGATCCCGAGGGCCTGCCGGGCCTCCTCGTTGTCGGGTTTGAGCTCGTACACCCGCTGGTAGAACTTCTGGGCGCGGATATGAAGCTTGATCTTGTTGTAGAACCGCGCCAACTCAAGAAGGATCTCGATCCGGTCGGGTTTCATCTCCTGCGCCTTGAGCAGGCGCTCCTCTGCTTCCTTGTATCGTTGGGGATTCAGCGACAGGGTCCGGCCCAGCCAGAACTGGTACTCCGCCACGTCCGGCAAGATCCGCACCGCCTGCCGAAAATGCTCGGTGGCGTCGTAGAACTTCTGGGCCTTGAAGGCCTCCTTGCCGTGGGTGTAGTGCTGCTTGGCGATGTGTTCGCGGTCTTCGTAAGCGTATAACTTGGTGTTCTCCTTCTCCGGTCCCGCCCGGGCGGGAATGCTCTGGGGTTTGAGCATTGTCTTGTCCAGCTCATACTTTTCGTTGTAATTGGCGCGGCGCGCCGGGTCCTTCAGCGTTTCGGCCGCCTCGGTGATCTGGGCGAACAGCGCGTCCACCCGCGCCTGGAGCGCCGGGTTGTTGAATCGGTTGAAATGGTCGGGATGAAAGCGCTTGGTGAGTTCCACGTAGCTCTTCTTGATCTCGTCGGTCTCGGCGCGATAGTCCACTCCGAGCAATTCATAGTGGTTGCCGTTCTGGGCCAGGATAAACAGGTCCTCCAACTCGGCCATCAGCTCGGGTGGAACGGTTTCGGACGATGGGGCCGTCGCATTGGCGGCCGGCAGTGTGGCGGCTCGTTGTGGCGGTGGTGTGGCTCGGGGGGCCGGACGCGGCACGGCCGTGGCCGGCGCCGGTTGCGGCGCGGCCCGGGGCGCCGCGGGGCGGGCCAGCGGCGGTTCGTTCCGGACAGCCTTCGGCCCGGATTCATCCCCTGGCTTGAGAGTGATCACCTCCATGAAATCCAGAGCCAGCAATGCGCGCAGGACCTCTTCCTCTTGCAGCCCGCCAGAGCGCACCAGCTCATCAACAGTCAGACCGTCGTGCAGGCGGCTGAACAGGAAGCCCTGTCGGGTGGTCAGGGGCAGACCCCGGATGCGACTCATCGCGTCGGGTGCCACTCGCACCCGCACCTGACGGTCGGGCAACAGCGCTTCGATGACGCCGCCGTCGAGCCACTGGTCGTAGAGCTGGAGCAGGAGACTGGCGATCTTGTGCCGGACGCGGTCCGGGCTGCCGGTGACGCTGGGCTTGAAGTTGATCAGTACAGCCAGCTTCGGATTGGCCAGTTCGTTGACCAGACGGCCGATGTATTCGGCGATCAGCGCGCGGAGCTGTTCGATCCGCCCCAGGCTGACCGTATTGGTGGCCCCGGTGAGAAGATCCGTCGGATCGGCGCCCCGCTCCTTCAGGAAGGGGACCAGCCGCTCGCGGGCGGTAACCGTGTCCAGGGCGACGATGTCGCCCTCGGCAACGGTCAGTGTGCATAACCCGTTGCCGTACGGGAACGACAGCTCTCCGGAAAGGCGCTGCCGGTGGACGCGCTGCAGTGCATCCAGGATGTGTGGCGTCGAAAAGGCCGTCGCGTCATTCATGCCCATGCTTCATCCGTTCGATTTCCTTCTCCAGCTCGCGCACCCGGTTCATCAGTTCCGGTAGTTTGAAGAACGCGAGGGTGCACCGCTTGTACAGTTTGTGGTCGGTGGCCGGAACGCCTACAACCACGGCGCCCTTCTCCACGTCGGTGATGACGGCGCTGCCGGCTTCGATGACGGCGTTGTCGCCGACGATGCAGTGCCCCGCCATCCCCACCTGGCCGCCCACCTTGACGTTGTTGCCCACCGTCGTGGTGCCTGCCAGGCCCACCTGGCCGGCGAACACGCAGTTCTCGCCGATGGTGCTGCCGTGGCCCACCTGGATCAGGTTGTCCAGCTTGGTGCCCCGGCCGATGCGGGTGTCGTCGAGCGTGCCGCGGTCCACGCAAGTATGGGCCTGGATCTCCACATCATCCTCGACGATGACGCGCCCCGCCTGCGGGATCTTGTGGTAGCCGCCCTCGGCGGTCTGCGCGAAGCCGAAGCCGTCGGCCCCGATGACCACCCCGTTTTGGAGGATCACCCGGCAGCCCAGCTGGCAGTATTCCCGAACGACGCAGTTGGAATGGATGAGGGTGTCATCGCCCACGCTCACCCCGGGGTAGAGCGTGGTGTTGGCCAGGATCCGCACGTTCCGGCCCAGGCGGCAACCGGACTCGATGACCACGTGCGGGCCGACGTAGCAGTCCGGGCCGACGACGGCGTCCGGCGCCACAACTGCCGACGGGTGAACCAGCGGTCCTTTGGGCAGCGGCTGCTGGTAGAACAGCTCCTGGACCAGCGCAAAGGTGTGGTTCGGAAACCGGGAGCGGATGGTGGGAGCCTCCACTGCCGGAAAATCTTCGGCCACGATGAAGGCTGATGCTTTGGAGCCGGCCATGATCTTCTGGTGCTTGCGGTCCATCACGAAGGTGATCTCGCCAGGACCGGCCCGCTCGACGCTTCGGACGGCACGGATCTCCGTCTCACCGTCGCCGGTATACGGGCAGTTCACCCGAGCGGCAATGTCCTTGACTTTCATGCTGTCACTCCCGGCGGCCTGCGCCGCCCGCCGCGTGCATCGTCTGCGCCCACACCGGCTCGGTGCGGGCAAATATGGTGGCATCTTCCAAATTATGGTATTATAATACCTTACGAGTGTCAAGTTAAATGCCTGTCAAAACAAGAGTTATCCAGCAAAAACACGCTGCCTGCCCGGCCGCCGCCGCCTCGTCGAAGGAGGGCTGATTGTCCCGCCGCATCGCCATCGCGTCCATGATCTGGGGCGGTTCCATCCTGCTCTCGCGGTTGATCGGGCTGGTGCGAGAAGCCGTCATCGGACGGGTGCTGGGCGGTGGGGCGGCGGCCGACGTTTACTTCACCGCCTTCACCCTGCCCGACTTTTTTCACTACCTCCTGGCGGGCGGCGCCCTGTCCATCGTCTTCATTCCCATCTTCAACGGGTACCTGGAGCGCGGCGAGGAAGGCCGGGCATGGGAAGCATTCAGCGTGACGGCCAATTTCATCCTGCTGCTCCTGGCGATCCTGCTCCCCGCCCTTTGGGTGGCCGCGCCCCGACTGGTCCCGCTGGTGGCGCCGGGCTTCGATGCCGTCCAGCAGGCCGACCTGGTCCGCCTGACCCGCATCATGCTGCCGGCCCAGGCATTCCACCTGGTGGGCGGCCTGTTGTCAGCGGTGCTGCAGGCCCGTGACCGCCACCTTCTCCCCGCCCTGGCCCCGTTGTGTTACACCGCCGCCGTCATTGCCGGCGGCCTCATCGGCGGCCCCGCCGCCGGCGGATACGGATTCGCGTGGGGTGTGCTGGTGGGGAGCGCCATCGGACCGTTCGCCCTACCGCTGGCCGGCTGCCTCCGCCAGCGCTTCGACTGGCGGCCGATTCTGCGCCTGAACCATCCCGATCTGAAGACGTATCTGGTTCGATCGATCCCCATCATGATCGCCTGGTCCATCGTCGCGGTGGACGACTGGATCCTGCGCCGCCTCGGCTCCCTCATCGGTTCGGGCGCCGTCTCCACCCTCCAGTACGGCAAGCAGTTGATGTACGTCCCCATGGGCGTGTTCGGCCTGGCCACCGGCGTGGCCGCCTTCCCCACCCTGACCCGGCTGATCGCCCACGGCGAGGGTGCGCAGGCCTACACGACGCTGGCCGGCGCCGTCCGCCGGATGCTGGTGCTGGCGTTCGCCGCCCAGGTGGTGCTCACAGGTGCCGGCCGCGGGATCTCCATGCTCGTGTACGGCGGCCGGATCGCACCGGACCAGCACGCCGCCATCGGCGTCGCCCTGGGCTGCTTCTCCCTGGGGCTGTGGGCCTGGGCCGCCCAGACCGTCGTCGCCCGCGGCTTCTACGCGCTGGGCAACACCTGGGTGCCCTCGATCCTGGGTACTGCAATCGTCCCGCTGGCCTATCCGTTCTATGCCTGGGCCGGCGGTCGCTGGGGGCCCACCGGCCTGGCGTGCGTCAGCTCGCTGGCGGTGTCGGTCTATGTCGTGGCGCTGATCCTACTGCTGCGGCGCCGCTTCCCGGGCGCCGCCGACGGCTATGCTTACTTCTTCGCCCGGCTGGTCCCCGCAACCGCCGCCGGGATCGGCGCTGGACTGCTCGCGGCTGACCGCCTCGCCGGAGCGAACCCGTACCTGGCGGCCGGAACGGCCGCTTTGGCCGGTCTGGTCGCATACACAGCCGTTGCCGCCGCGCTGGGCGCACCGGAAATCCGCGAGGCGGCCGGCTGGCTCCGGCGCCTCGGCCGGCCCGCCGCTTCCCCGCGCTAGCCGGCCGGTGCTGGAAACAGCCGGGGAGATCCGGTACAATCATCGCAGCCACCCGGAGGTGCTCCGCATGAATACCCCGAAACTTCGGCTCCTGCTGTTACCGGTCTGCCTGGCCGCCGCCTGGACGTTCGCCGCAGCGGCCGAGCCGGTATGCCGCCGCCTGGCCAATGGGTTGGAAGTAGTGATCCTCACCGACAACACCAATCCGGCCATCGCTTCGTTCGTGGTGGTGAAGACCGGCCTCCGCGGCGAGGGCATGTCGTCCAGCGGTATCTCCCACATGCTGGAGCATCTGCTGTTCAACGGCACGGCCACCCGGACCCAGGAGCAGATCTACGAGGAGGCCGACCTGATGGGCGCCTACCACAACGCCTTCACCCGGGACGATTACACCTGCTACATGATGCTCGCACCCCGGGAGCACTTCCCGAAAATGCTGAATCTCCAGGTCGACATGGTGTTCCACTCGATCCTCCCGCCGGAGAAGCTGGAGAAGGAACGCGGCATCGTCCTTGAGGAGCTGGCCCGCGACCGGACCAGCCCGCGTTACGCCGCGGAGCGCGCCCTGGCGGGTCATGTCTTCGCGGGCTCACCCTACGCGCTTCCCGCCCTGGGGACCGAGGCGTCCATCGCCACGATGTCGCGCGAGCAGATCCTGCGTTATTACCGATCGTACTACGTGCCCAACAACGCGGTGCTGCTCCTCGTGGGCGACGTGGACATACCGACCGCTCTCGACCATGTGGAGCGCGAACTGGGCGCGCTTCCTCGCGGCGAACTGCCGGGCGGACCGGCGATGCCCGCTCTGTTCGGCCCAGACCGGTTCGCCGCATTCGACGTGGACGGTGCGGCCAGCCAGGTGGTGGTCACGCTCTCCGCCCCGGCGTTGACGGAGCCGGCCTGGACCGTGTTTCGACTGGTCCGCCGCTGGCTCGAGGACGAAGAGATGTCCCCCCTGGCGGCGCTGGTGCGCGCGGGCGCAGTCAAGGGCTTTCAGGGCGAGACGCTGACCAACCGGGATTACTCCCTGTATCAGATCACCCTGGAGCTGCCCGGCCCCGGTCCCGTCTCCCCCGAGCGGGCGCGGGCGTTGGCGGACAAGCTGCGTGCCCTGCCGCTGGATCACCTGCCGGAACCGGTGGTGCGCGCCTACATCACCCAGGAAACGGTCAGTGAGATCTACGACATGGAGAATATCCACTACGTGGGGATGTGGAAAGGGCAGATCCTGGCGCTGGCCGATCCGGCCCGGTACCCGGACTATTTCGGCGACCGGGCGATCGCGCCCCTGGTCCGGTTCGACGCGACGGCGGTCCGAACCGAAACCGCCCGGCTTCTCGGACACCCGAATCCCATCATCACTGTGCTGGCCGCTAAACCCGCCGCCAAGTCACCTGCCCCAATGATGCCCCCCGGCGCCGGCATGCCCCGCTGAAAGGAGCTCAAGGTGAACGTACGACTCACAGCCCTCTGTTGCCTGGTCCTGCTGGCGGGCGCTCTCCGCGCCGAAGCTCCGCTGGAGCGCACTCTGCCCTGCGGTGCCCGTGTCGCCGTGGCGGGATCGGGCGCATCCCGGATCTTTGCCGTCCATGTCCTGTTGCGTAACCGCTCCGCGGCGGAACCCCCGGGCCGGGAGGGGTTGGTGGACCTCGCCCACCGCTTCCTCGGGGAAGGGAGCGCGCGGCGCAGCCGTTCCGAGATGACGCTGGCGCTCAACGCGATCGGCGCGCAGCTCAAGACCGTGGACAGCCCCATGATCCCTTTCGATGATTACTACTCCGTGCCGGACTACTCCTGGGTCCGCTTCCAGGTGATCGACACCTACCGCCAGGAAGGCCTCCGCCTGCTGGCCGAGATCCTGTTCGAGCCGCGCCTCGATGCGGAGAATCTCCAGCGGGCGCAGGCGGCCCTGCTTGAGGTGCAGGGTCGGCGGGAAAAAGACCCCCGCGCCGTCGGCCAGGAGCAACTGTACGGTCTCCTGTTTGACTCGCCCTGGATGAGCCGTTCCATCTACGGCGCCCGCGCGTCAACAGGCGCCATCACCATCGAGGATGTCCGCGCCTTCTGGCCCACCTATTTCAGCGCCGCCAACATGATCTGGACCGTGTCCACGAATCGCCCAGCGGCCGAAACCATGGACGAAGTGGCCGCGCTCCTGGCCTGCTGCCGCCCGGCCGAGCCCACGTCCGCCGCCGCGGCAACGCCGGCTTCCGCCGCCGGCCAGCAGCGAACGCTGGCGCTCAAATCCCGGCAGGGCTACCTCTGGGCGGGCCACGCCTTCCCGGTGGCTGCAGCCGACTGGCCGGCACTGGAGGTCCTGGTAGCCATGTTCTCCGAACAGCTCGCGTTCGAGCTGCGCGAGCGTCAGGGTCTCGCCTACAGCGTGGGCGCCGGTCTCGGCGCCGCCGACAGTGGCCGGCTGGCCACGGTGACGGTGTCCATGGGCACCCGGCAGGCGAACCTGGACGGCGCCACCGCCGGAATCCGCGAGCAGATGGACCGGTTCGCCCGGGCCGAGATCACGCTCCGCCAACTGGAAAAGACGATCAACCGGCTCAAGGGTCAGATCCTGATGCGAAACTTTCCCGCCCTGAACCGCTCTTATTTCATGGCACTGGGGATGTTCCAGGGGCGACCGCCCGATTACTACCGGCAACGACTGGACCGGCTTGGAGCGGTGAGCCTGGACAACCTGCGCCGCGTCCGCCAAACGTATTTCCGGCCGGACCTGTTTGCCTGGGTCCGGGTGGAATGAATCGCCGGCGGCCCCCGTTTTGACTGGAAAATACAGTGCGAGTCTGATAGATTGAGTGACCGCATGACAATGCCAACCCTGTGATCAACGAACATTCGATCCCATTGGAGGAACAATGAAAACAACGGTCCGTTTGCTGACGCTTCTGGGCGTGCTGGTGCTGGTGCCGTTCGCCATGGCCGGTGTGTACCTGGAGCAGGTGGTCAAGTCCGACCCCGTCACGGTGATGGGCAAAACCCAGCCGGCGCGTGAAACCGTCCAGAAGATCTTCCTGGCCGATGACCGGATGGCTTCCGAAAATTCCGACGGCATGTCGGTGATCGTCCGACTCGACCAGAAGAAGATCTACTTCATCAACACCCAGGGCAAGTCCTACCAGGTTTCCGATCTGCCGCTCAAGTTCCCCCCGGAGATGCAGCAGATGATGGCCGCCTTCCAGTTCACCACCGACATTCAGAAGACCGGCAAACGCCAGCAGGTGGGCGCCTACAACTGCGAAGAGGTCGTGATGACCCTGAAGGGATTCATGAACTTCACCATCCGGATGTGGTGCACCGGCGACATCCGCATGCCCTACGACAAGTACTACGCCATGTCCGCCGAGATGGTCGCCTACAGCCCGGCCATCAAGCAGATGATGGAAAAAATGCGCTCCTTGGGCAACCTCTACGCGGTGGAGCAGGAGATGACCGGCGAGGTCATGGGGACCAAGACCCGCTCCGTCACCAAGCTGGTCAATTTCGATGCGAACGCCTCGATCCCGGCCGACAAGTTCAATCCGCCGGCCAACTTCAAACAGGAACAGCTGGATTTCCAGAAACTGATGCAGCGGCAGTAAACTCCGGCCCGGGCCGGCGGTCGCACCGCCGGCCCGGGTTGTCTCTATGGACCCACTCCCGCCGGCGCGGTCGCAAACATCCACTCCGGCCCGCCGGCCCCTCGCCCGGCAGCCCCCTACCACTCCAGACTTTCGTCGAGGATGATGCGCTGGCGGTCCTTGGGACCCAGCCCGTGCCAGTGGCACTTCAAGCGCATGCAGACATAGAAATCCACATCGAGCACGAATGCTTTGACCAGAAACTTGGCCGCCCGGGCGCCGCAGGCCTCGCAGTGTTTGTTGTCGAGCCACAGGCTCCGGTTGCAATGCGGGCAAATCATGTTGGTCACTTCCTCACCGGCCGGGAGGAAGAGAGAGCATTCGCTGGTGAACACGTTCAGGTACGGGCTCAGTTTCATGACGCTGAGCCGCCCCTGACGGTCATGCACGTGGACCACCAGGTCGTCGCCCTGCACCAATCCGGACTTGCAGAGGGGGCAGAACAGTTGCAGCTTGGTCCCCGACTTGATGAATTCCTTGTGATCCTTTGGTTCCTCGAATCCGGATGCCTCCAGGATGATTCTCCCCTTGGCCTCTTCGCTCAGGCCGTGCCAGCGGCAGTTCTTGCGCAGGCAGAACAGGAAGTTGAACGCGTCCGTCCCCTCCCTGATCTGCAACCGGCCGACGCGGGAGCGGCAGCTGGCGCACTGGGCGTCCGGCTCCTTCAGCGTATGGCGGCAATGGGGGCAGCTCAGGTCCTGGACTTCCTGCCATTCGGTCAGCTGGATGGTGCTGGATGAGTCGAAAAAATTGAGATAGGGGCTGAGCCTCAGTACGCCGCGCTCTTTGGCCTGGTTGATCACATCCAGCAGGATCCAGTCCTCGCTGATCAACGACTGGCCGCAATGGGGACAGTGACACTTGAGATATGAGCCTGTCTTGAACACCGCCGGATGCGGCGCGTGCTGCGAGTTGTCGTCGGGCGCCATCACCTACCTCCACCGGCTCCAGATGGCCGCCGGTCGTTCTGGAACGTCGGCCTTGATCCAGACAGCCGCTCACATTCAGACGTTGCCGTCGGCGCCCGAGTGATCGGCCGCGCCGGAGACAATCATCAGAGCGGATCGATTGCTCCAAAATTGTACGAGAAGTTCCGCCGTGGATCAACACCCGTCATTCAATATCGAGCCGACCGCCCGGTGTCCAAAACCGGGCTGCCGGACACCCGGAGCCCACCTTCTGGTTGAAAGTTAACCGGTTCGTTGCTATAGTTGTTCAGTTTTAAAACCCTGTTTTATATGGAGCCGCGCATGGCAACGGACACCCCGCAATCAACCCCCCCGGTGGAATTCGACGTGAACCCCGTGCAGGCAATCCTTCGCAAGTACAAGGGTGAAAAGGGCATTCTGATCCCCGTGCTTCAGGAGACGCAGGACGCGTACGGCTATCTGCCCACCGCCGCGCTCGAGGAGATTGCCACATCCACCGGTGTGCCCCTCGCCCAGATCTACGGCGTGGCTACGTTTTATGCTCAGTTCCGCCTTCGACCTGTGGGCAAGCACATCGTCCGGGTGTGCTGTGGCACGGCCTGCCACGTCGCCGGAGCCGAGCGGATCACCGACGCCATGACGCAAACGCTGGATGTCGCGCCCGGCGACACCACCGGCGACGGCCTGTTCACCCTGGAGACGGTCGCCTGCCTCGGCTGCTGCTCGCTGGCGCCCGTGATGATGATTGACGAGGAGACCTTCGGACGGCTTGATGAGAAGACCGTGCGCAAGATCGTCAAGGAATACCGGATGGAATCCTGATCCCAACCGGCGAATTTTGGAGGTGTGCGTTGTCTCACCCGCTACAGCCGAATGTTCTCACCCGGCCTAAAATCGTCGTGGGCCTGGGCAGCTGCGGCATCGCCGCCGGCGGCAAGAAAGTGCACGAGGCGCTGGTCAAGGAAGTGTCCAAACGCAACCTGGACGTGGACATCGACGAGACCGGCTGCATCGGGATGTGCTTCCGCGAAGTCCTGGTCGAGATCCGGGATCCCAAGCGCGGTTCATTCATCTACGGCGATGTGACCCCGGACCGTCTGCCCCGCATCCTCGATGAGCATGTGCTGGCCAGCCGGGTGATCCCGGAATGGCTGGTCAAGAGTGACGAGCTGCCCGGCAGCGAGGATGCGTTCTTCGCCAAGCAGAAGCGGATCGTGCTCCGCCATTGCGGTGTGAACAACCCCGAATCACTGGCCGAATATCAGGCCCGCGGCGGATACGCCGCCCTGGCCAAAGTGCTCCAGGAAATGACTCCCGAACAGGTGATCGAAACGATCACCCAATCCGGCCTGCGCGGTCGCGGGGGCGCCGGATTTCCCACCGGGATCAAGTGGAAATTCGCCCGCCAGAGCCGGGATGAGATCAAGTACGTGGTCTGCAACGGAGACGAGGGGGATCCGGGCGCCTTCATGGATCGCAGCGTCCTCGAAGGCGACCCCCACAACATTCTGGAGGGCATGCTGATCGCCGGTTACGCCATCGGCGCCCGCTTCGGCTACATCTACTGCCGGGCCGAGTATCCGCTCGCGGTCAAGCGCCTCAAGCTGGCCATCGAGGTGGCCCGTCGGAACGGGTTCCTCGGCGAGGGGATTTTAGGCAGCGCGTTTTCCTTCGATATCAAGGTCAAGGAAGGCGCCGGCGCCTTTGTCTGCGGCGAGGAGACCGCTCTGATCGCCTCCATCGAGGGGCAGCGGGGCATGCCCCGCCTGCGCCCGCCGTTCCCCACCACCGCCGGCTTGTGGGCCCACCCCACCTCCATCAACAACGTGGAAACCTTTGGCAACGTGCCGTGGATCATCCTGAACGGCGCCGACAAGTTCGCCGAGATGGGTGTGGGCAAGAGCCGCGGGACCAAGGTGTTCGCCCTGGCCGGCAAGATCGTCCGGGGCGGACTGATCGAAGTACCCATGGGCATCACGCTCCGCGAGATCATCTATGAGGTGGGCGGCGGCATCCAGGGCGGCAAGGCATTCAAGGCCGTCCAGATGGGCGGGCCGTCCGGCGGCTGCATTCCGGCCGCCCTGATCGACACACCGGTGGATTACGAGTCGGTCACCCAGACCGGAGCCATCATGGGCTCCGGCGGCATGGTGGTCATGGACGAGACCACCTGCATGGTGGATGTGGCCCGGTTCTTCCTCAATTTCACCCAGAAGGAATCGTGCGGCAAATGCACGTTCTGCCGCCTGGGCACCAAGCGGATGCTGGAGATCCTGACCCGGATCACCGAGGGCAACGGTCGCCCGGAAGACATCCCGACACTGGAAGAGCTGTCAGAAAAAATCAAGAAAGGTTCGCTGTGCGGCCTCGGGCAGACCGCCCCGAATCCTGTCCTGACCACCCTGAAGTACTTCCGCCATGAGTACGAAGCCCACATCAACGACAAGAAGTGCCCGGCGCACCGCTGCAAGAAGCTCCTGACCTACAGCATCATCGCCGACAAATGCACCGGCTGCACCGTGTGCGCGAAGAACTGCCCGGTCCATTGCATCAGCGGTGAACGGAAACAGGTGCACGTGATCGACCAGGCCACCTGCATCCGCTGCGGCGAATGCCTGCGCCGCTGCAATTTCGCCGCCGTGCTGGCGGATTGAGCGCCGCCGGCGCTCCGGATCCACATTCGAAGGAGTGTTTCATGGCCCAGGTTAAAGTGACCATCGACGGCAGGGAAGTGCTGGCCGACAGCGCATTGACCATTCTGGAAGTCGCCCAGTCGCTGGGTATCGCCATCCCCACGCTGTGCCACGATCCGCGGCTGGCGCCGTTCTCGTCCTGTTTCGTCTGCGTGGTGGAGGTGGCCGGCGCCCGGGGGTATGTGCCCAGCTGCGCCACCAAGGTCACGGACCAGATGGTGGTCAAAACCGACACCCCTGAGCTGCGTCAGGCGCGTAAAACGGCTCTCGAGCTCATCGTGTCGAACCACTTCGCCGACTGCCTGGGCCCCTGCCAGCTGACCTGCCCGGCCAGCGTCGACATCCAGGGCTACATCGCGCTGGTGGCGATGGGCCGATATTCCGAAGCGGTGGCCCTGATCAAGGAAACCAATCCCTTCCCGTCCGTCTGCGGGCGTATCTGCACCCGGCCCTGCGAGGGCAAGTGTCGCCGCAACCTCGCCGACGAACCGGTGGGCGTGGATTACCTCAAGCGGTACGCCGCCGACCTGGACCGCGCCGGCCGCCATCCCTTCACCCCGCCGCGCAAGCCGCCGTCGGAGCGGCGCATCGCCGTCGTGGGCGGCGGACCCGCCGGCCTGACAGCCGCCTACTACCTCGCGCTCGAAGGCCACCAGGTGGTGGTGTTCGAGTCGCAGCCCAAGGCCGGCGGCTGGCTCCGCTACGGCATACCGGAATATCGCCTCCCCGAGGATGTTCTGGATTATGAAATCGAATCGATCCTCCAGTTGGGCGTCGAGCTGGAGAGCGGCAAGCGGCTGGGACGCGACTTCCAGCTTGAAACGCTGTTCGACCAGGGATACGAAGCCGTCTTCCTGGGGGTGGGCGCCTGGCGGTCCACCCTGATGAACATTCCGGGTGAAGATGCGCAAGGAGTTCTGTCCGGGATCGGCTTCCTGGAAAAAGCCAACAACGGCGAAATCGACTCCATCTCCGGCCGAGTGGTCGTGGTGGGCGGCGGCAACACCGCCGTGGACGCCGCCCGGACGTCGCTCCGCCTCGGCGCGGATTCCGTCACGTTGGTCTATCGCCGCAGCCGCTCGGAGATGCCCGCCCATCATCTGGAAATCGAGGAGATGGAACACGAAGGCGTCCGCCTGGAGCTCCTGGCCAATCCGACGCACATCCATCAGGACGACCAGGGCCGGATCACCCGAATGACCTGCATCCGCATGCAACTGGGCGAACCCGACGCCAGCGGTCGCCGTCGCCCCGTTCCCATCGAAGGTTCCGAGTTCGACATCGAGACCGACTGGATCCTTGAGGCCATCGGACAGCAGGCCGAAACCGACTACATCGAATCTTCCCGCCTGCTCAAGGAGATCAAGACGACCCGCTGGGGCACGCTGGAGGTCGATCCCGAGGCCATGACCACAAGCGTCCCCGGCATCTTCGCCGGCGGCGACATGATCACCGGGCCCGCGACGGCCATTGAGGCCATCGCCGCGGGCAAGAAGGCCGCCGGGGCCATCCATCGGTTCCTGACGGGCCATGTGATCCCCCGGCTTCAGAAGCCGTTTCTCAGCAAGAAGGAAAATCTCAAGCCGGAGCTCGTCGCCGAAGATTTGTATGTCAAGTCCCGGACTCCGCGACAGGTCATTCCCTCGATGCCGGTCGACGAGCGGATCAAAGGTTTCCTCGAAGTGGAACTGGGCTACACACCCGACCAGGCGGCCGAAGAAGTGCAGCGTTGCCTAGAATGCGGGTGCAATGCGTTCTTCGAATGTGATCTGCAGCGTCACTGCACCGACTGGCAGGTGACCCAGCGGGCGTTTTCCGGCGAATTCCAGCACCAGCTGCCCGACGAGCATCATCCGTTCCTGCGTCTTGATCTGAACAAATGCATCCTGTGCGGGCGCTGCGTCCGAATCTGCGACGAAGTGGTGGGCGCCGCGGCGCTTGGCTTCGTCAAACGCGGCTTCGATGCCAAGATCCAGCCCGCTCTGGAAAAACCGTTGCTGGAGACCACTTGCATCTCGTGCGGACAGTGCGCCGACACATGTCCCACCGGGGCCATCACCGTCCAGCCCGACGCGCCCAAACCAGGCCCCTTCAAGCTGCCGCAGGTGGAATCGGTCTGCAATTATTGCAGCGTCGGCTGCGGTATTCTCCTGGAAGCTGTTGGGGGCCGCGTAGTCCGGGTGCTCTCGAACCGGGCTGCGCCGGTCAATGACGGCGGCAACCTGTGCCGTAGCGGCCGGTTTGGATTCCGCGCCATCAACTCGTCCGACCGGCTGATCCGGCCGCTGGTCAGACGCGACAACCGTTTAGTCGAGGCGACGTGGGACGAAGCCTACGCGGTCATCCACGACCGGCTTGCCGCCGTGCTGTCTGCTCACGGACCCCGTGCCCTCTCGGTCATGGCCGGCGCCCGGCTGACCAACGAGGAGGCGTACCTCATCCAGAAACTGTCCCGGAGCGTCTGGCAGACCGCCAACGTCTACGAGGCCGGCGTCACTCCCCACGCCGGGGCCGCCGAGCTCGCCGCCAGCCAGCCGACGACCGATTTCGAACGGTTGACGCGGGCCGACGCAATCGTCGTGCTCGGCCTCAACCCGCTGGAGAAATATCCGATTCTGGACTTCAAACTCCAGCGGATCGCCCAAAACGGTCGAAGCCGGGTGTTCTACTTGCACCCCGACAAGACGTTTCTGGCCGGCCGGGCCCACCGCTGGATTCCCCTGCCGGTCGACCAAACAGCCGTCTGCACCCGGGCGCTTCTGGCCGGAGCATTCAGCCGGCTGGGTGTCCCTGGCAGCCAGCCGGCGCTGGCGGCGCTGAGCCGGGAGCTGGCTGCGCCGCCCGCCCAAAGCGACCTGCAACAGGCCGGCCTGGCCGAAGCTGACATCCAGGCGATTCTCGATCTCCTGCTGGCCAAACGACCGGTGCTCGTGTTCGATCCAGAGGAGATCAGCGCCGACGCGAACGCGCACATCCACAACCTGGCTGTTCTGCTCAACAGCCACAATTACCGGATCGCCCTGCTACCCATGGTGAGCCGCTGCAACAGCCGGGGCGTGTTGGAGATGGGGTGTCATCCCGCCTTCCTTCCCGGCTGGCAGCCCGCCGACAGCCTCACGGCGCGTGAACGGATCCAGCAGGTGTGGAAGCGCGGGCTTCCCGCCGAACCCGGCTTGGACCATCGGCAGCTGTCCGCCGCGCTGAAATCCGGCGGCATCCGGGCCGCTCTGGTGTTCGGCGCCGATCCCGCCGGCGGCGCCGCATCGACCCAGTCGCAGACGCTGCTCCGGGGACTGGATTTTCTCATGGTCCAGGATCTGTTCCTCACTCCCACAGCGGAGTCGGCTGATGTGGTCCTGCCCGCCGCCTCGTTTGCCGAAACTTCGGGCACGGTGATCAACGCCGAACGGCGGATTCAAAAAATTCGTGCCGCCATGACGCCGCTGTCTGGCAAGTCCGGCATCCAGATCCTGCAAGACCTTGCCCGTCTGTGGGACGCCGATTTCGGTCCCGCCGACCCGGTCGCCCTCTGGGATGAAATGCAAGCCGCCACGCCGACGTTCAGAGGCATCGCGCTCGCCCGACTCGACATTCGCGGGGCGGTGCTGGCACAGGTCCGGACGGATGGGCACCTGTTCGTCTTGGATCCCGGGTCGCAGCCGTGGCCCGAGAGCTTCCCGAACGGCATCGACGCCATGGTTCGGCGGTGGCAGAACCGTCTGCGCGAACTGGGTATCGTCCGGGATTGACACAATCCCCACCGGGGCGTACATTCAGATTCGGTGAATCCCATGCGCACCGCGCCGACATATCGCGTGTCTTCCGTTGAGCCTTCGTCACACCGCGGTTCTGTTGCGTCTAACCGTAACCGGTTGGCCGGCTGGATGGTGCTGGTGCTGCTGGTGATCGGAGCCGCCTCGCCCGCCGACACGGAGCGACTGACGGATCCGCTGGTGTTGGCTCGCCTGATTCCTGTTCGCTGGCAGGAGCTTCATCTCCTGGCTGAGAAGGAGTACGGACGGCGGCAGATCGCCCACCTCCAGATCAGCTATGCCCGGGCGGATTATGTGTCCTCCGACCACAGCTGCGAGGCTGAATTCGAGGTCATCGACACCCTGCATTCCCCCATGCATTACAACGAATTTGAATTCGACCGCTCCAATGCCCCGGCCGATCGCATCACGGTCCTCGACCTGTCGTATGGCACCGGCTACCTGGTGCAGGATTTTGCGGAGGAGCAGACCCGGATCCGCCTGCTGTTCAAGAACCGTTACCTGGTGAAAATCCAGCAGTCCCCGCAGGTGGATGCCGTCATCATGCACCGGGCGATCACGGCCTGGCTGACCTTGCCCGATGTGCACGGCACCTTCAAGTGACGGACGGGCCGGCAGCGGCGACGGGTACGCATCTCTTCATTTCAGCATATCCCATTCCCGGTCCAGCGTGGGCTGGTAGTCGGCCGGGATCGTGCATTCCTCCACAACATGCCGGGTGTGAAAGACACCCAGCTTCTCGAAGATCATGGCGAACCGGCTCTGCAGATCGTCGCGGATGGCCGTCCGGATCTCTTCGGGCAGGGTCCAGAACTGCCGCTTGAAAGGCCCGAACGCCTGCTTCCGGACCTTGTAGATGAACTGCTCGTCCGTTTGGCCTTCCTTGCGTTGGGCGGCCAGCTTTGTCCGCAGATAATCATAGATCTCCGCCCGCAGCTCCTGCGGCAGCAAGGGGTGGTCGAAGATCAGATTCTGAAACCCGGTGGCCAGATGGATCTCCGCTGTGCCGCTCTCGGGGAAGCGATGGAACAGCTCCATGGGCAGTGTCGATGCGCCGTGCTGCACGGCGCCGGCCAGGCCGTACGTTTCGCGTGCCCGGCGGCTGAGTTTCTCCAGCGTGCCGAAATCGAGCGAGACCCGGGCCACCTGGCCGTCCGGCAACGGCACGCCGCCGTGGGTGGTGCCGGTCTGAACACTGATTTTGCTCAGGCCCTTGAGGCTCCGGTCGATCTTGGCCAGGGCGTCGCAGTACCCGGTCATGAAGGCGTCGAGTTCCTCGCACGTGCTGTTCCGCCCGCCGACTTCGCCGATTTCGCCACCGACGCTGATGGTGGTGTTGAGCGGCTCCAGTTCCCGGATGTAAGCCGTGAAGGTCGCCGTCAGATCGGCGTTCAGGTTCTGCTGCTCGGCCAAAGTGCTCAGGCGCAGGTCCACCAGCGTCGAGGTGTCGATGTCGATGTTGAAGAAGCCGGAGGCGATGGCGTCGCGGATCAGCAGCTTGATGGCTGCAGTTTCGATCTCCGGATCGTCCCGGAAAATCTTTGCCTTCACCTGGAAGTGATCGCCTTGCAGGAACAGCGGTCCGCGATAACCTTCCCGAATGGCCGCCGCCTGGATGACCGTCGAGTACTCCGCCGGCCACTGTAGGGTGTAGTTGATCTCGGATCGGGCGATTTCGAAAATCACCGCACCGGCTTTGTGTCGGCACATGGTCTGGAAGACGGCCCGGGCAGTGTCGAATGCCATCCCCCGGATGTTGACGGCCGGCACGGTGAACAGGAGATGTTTGCCTCTGCCTTTGAGGGCGTACAGATCAAACAGCGACGCCGGGTAGATCCCCAGACGGTCGGCCGCGGTGCGGATGGCGAACCGGCAGTGGCCTTTGATCTCGACATCCGGATGAAACACCGCGTTGAAGACCAGCGGCTCGATCAGCCGCTCGCGCAGCGCGGGCTCGTCAAGCACCTTGCGGACACCCCGTCGGTCGTATTCCAGGACGCCGCGCAGCACCTCCTGGAAATCCTCGATCTGGTTGAAGAGCATGCTACAGACCTCCAAATCCAGGCCGGAACACCACCCTGCCCCGCCACCGGCATTCGACCGTGGCCGGCCGAGCAATCGGCTCCCCCCGTGGGTATGCTGCCGTGTGGGTTGCCGTTGCCCCCAGTGTATTCGGACTGCCGGTCGGCTGCAATCCATTTTCACACCGGGGAAGTGGCCGAGATCAATGGTGGTGTTCACCGAGCCTGAAATGGCCGAATGACGGCAGCCCGGCATTGGCATGACGATGATCGGGGTTCGCGGCATCAATGACTTTGTCCGCGCGGATGATCCCCTCGGCGGCGGCCTCTGGCGCTTCGCGCTCGAGACCGGGCGGACTGAATTCGCCCGGCCTTCTCCAGCGGTTTCAGCATTGCCGCCGCAACCGTTTCAACACGAGATTCCAAGTTTCAAAACAGGACCAGCGCGGCGGCGGCAAGACCCAGCGCGGCGTTGGCTGTCACCGCCGCCAGCGGGAGCGGCCGGCGCAGAAGCCGCCACAGGAAACCGAAGGGAAAAATCCAGAGCCACCCAGTGAGCCACGGGAACTCACGCGACATCCGCTGGCGCACCAGGGCGTAGAACATCAGGTCGCATCCCCCGGTGACCCAGACGAGCAGAAACGCCGCCACCGGACGCCAGCCGAACGCCACCGCGGCCAGCAGGCCGATGGGGATGAATATCCCGTGCTGGACGATCCGATAGGCGGCGGTGGCCTGCTGGAACCAGGGATGGAGCGGCTGCGCGGCGCCGGCCTCCAGGTAGGTCAGCTCGCGGGCGTCCCGGATCCGGTTGATCCGATACCCCCAACGCAGGACCCACTTGTAGCCCAGGGCGTCAAATGCGGTGAACAGCAACACGAGATCCAGCGCTGCCAGCCAGCGGGGTGGCGGAGCCGGCCAGCCCACCAGCAGAATCAGCAGCGCGGTCGCCATGAGGAACGCGATCACGGCGAAGTCAGCCCGCCACAGCGCGCGGTAGTCAATCCACGTGGGCATCGGGCGGTCTCCTTGTCTCCGGCGCTCGAATCCCGTGCTGGAAATGGCGCAGGTTGCCGTCATAGTCGCCCACATAGAGATCCACTTCGCCGCCGGCGCCGGCCTCCGCCCAGGGTGAGGCGAAGCCCTTGACCCGCACGTGCTCGGGCATGACGGCTTCCTTGAATCCCCCCGCGGCCGCCTCGCCGGCCGGGGCGACAAACAGCCGGATTCGACCGTCTTGCTGCCCCACGAACAGCCAGACGGCGGCGGCGACGCGCACGAAGGACGGCACTGCATAGCCGCCGACGCGGATTTGTCCCAGGCAGTCCGATGCGGCCTCCCACGGCGGACCGCCACGCGGCGACTGGGAGCGGTACACCGCCAATCGGCCATCGGCGGCGCCGACGATCAACTCCTCGCGCCTGTCGCCGTCGAGGTCGAACAGGCATGGCGCACTGTGCCCCTTGACCCGGACGCCGGCGGTGAAGGCCGGCCAAGCCACCCAGCGGGCGGTCTTCGCGGTGCCGGTGTTCCGCCAGGCGGCCACAACCCCGTTCCCCTGGCCCACCAGGACCACTTCCTTTCCTTCCCATTCGGTGAGGACGGCCCGGGCAAAGCCGCTCACCTTGACGCCGAGGAAATACGAGGCCCATTCCTGCCAGGGCGGGTTGCCGGCCTCCGTCCGCGCCTCGTAGGCGCGGACCTCACCGTCCATGTTGCCCACCACGAGCCGGAGACGACCGCCCGCACGGCTGCGCGTCGGCGCGCACACCGGTCCCGGGAGCAGCCGGTTCTGGAACAGCTGCAGGTTGCGCGTCCACGCCCAGACGCCCGGCGCTTTCTGTTCGAAGTACTGGACGCCGCCGTCGCCGTCCGCCAGCAGGAGATCCAGCCGGTCGGGTTGGCGCAACGACACAAACAGCGGCGCATAAAAATCCCGGCGCGGGTGCGTGACGGCGAATGGCTGCACCGACAGGCCGCGGGCGCCCCGCTTCAACTGGAAGTACGCGATCTTCCCCATGGATGACCCCACCGCCAGCAACACCACCTGGTCCAACCGGAATGCGCCGGGCGTGGCGTACATACCGAAGGAACGCCGGAGCGCCAGCGGCAGCGCCTCAGGCGCCAGGCGCCCCCGACCATCGTTTGCCAACATGGTCAGGTGACCCGTCGAATTGCCGACGATCAAGTCGCAATGGCCGTCGAAATTGTAATCCACCGCCGCCGGCGCCGCGTCGTCGCCCACATCGATCACCGGGTCGGGCCAGCGCTCCCAGCGCGGCGCCGCTGGTGTGCCGGCGTTGGCATAGACCAGCACCTGGCCGGAGCGTGACGAAAAGCCCCCGGTGCCCACAATCAACTCGACGGTGCCGTCCCCGTCGAGATCGCCCAGCGCCGGCGCCGCGAACGCCCCTTCCCCCACACCGGCGAAATAGTCGGCGTCCGCCTGCCAGGCGTTGCCGTCGGTGCTTCGAAACAGTGTCAGACGGCCGTCCTTGCCGCCGGCGATGAGGTCGGTCCGGGCGTCGCCATCCAGGTCGGCGCACGCCAGCTTCAGGAACGGCAACACCGGCAGGCCGCACGGATTGAACGTGACGGCGGTGCAATCACGCCAGACCGCTTCCCCGTCCGTCACTTCCGGCGGAGGGGAGAGTAAAACGACCCGGTCGGCATTGCCTTCCGGTGATTGCGCGGCGGCATGAGCGGGGAAATATCGCGGATCAGCGGATACGGCCAGACCGGCCATCAACCCGACGAGGCCTATTCGGCAGAGCGTCCGTCGCAAGGCCACGAAAAATCCTGGAAACAAACGCGGGGCAGGGGGATCACCCTGCCCCGCGGGAACTGTCACTGAACGACGATTTCGAAATGAACGCGCCGGTTGGCGTTGCACTCGGGTGAATTCACGTTGGCCGCCGTCGGTGTTTCCGGCATGGCCAAGCGGGTTTCGCCGTAGGAAATCGTGGTCATGCGGGACTCATCAATGCCGCCTTCGCGAACCAGGAATTCCTTGACGGCCTGAGCACGCCGTTCGCCCAGACGCATGTTGTACTGGGGCGACCCGTGCGCGCAGGTGTGGCCTTCCACGGTCACCTTGATGCCCGGGTTTTCCTTCAACGTGGCAATGTTCCGGAAGAGGATCGCCTTGGCTTCATCGGTGAGCGTCGCCTTGTCGAACGCGAAGTGCACGTCTTCCAGCACGATGGGTTTCGGCGCCGGCGGCGGTGGCGGCGGTTCCGGTTTCGGTTCCGGTTTCGGCTCCGGCTTCGGTTCCGGCTTCGGTGCCGGCGGCGGCGGTGGCGGCGGCGGTGGCGGCGGCGGCGGCGGTTCCGGTCTCGGCTGCTCCACTACCGGTGCCGGCGGCGGTGGTGGCGGCGGCGGCACCGCCTTCTCGCCGATGGCGATGGCCAGGCCCGCTTGAGCCGCCAGGTTGTGCCGGGCTTCATCGAGTGACACCAGATCCCGGAAATCAAACCGAAGCGCCACCCGATCGCTCATCCAGTACTTGGCCCCGAAGCCGAAGTTGGTGAGGAATTTATTCAGGGTGTCTCCCCGGTCGGGAGCATAGCGCGCCCCGCCCAATCCCGCCACGAAAAACGGGTTGAACCGGGATTCAGGGAAGAGGTAAATCAACCCGTCCACGTGGTAGAACATGTTGTTGGTGCTCATAGCCGGGATGCCAAACGTCGCCTCTTCGAGCGGGTAGAGGTTCGTATCATCCACACCCGGGAACGAGAAGTCGGCGCCGCCTTCAAGCCCGAACCGCGGATTGAAGTTGTAGCCGACCCGGAAACCGAACAACAGGTTGTCTTTCAGGTTCAGGTCGCCGTCGTAGAAGATGCCGCCGATGTACGGGGACAGCTCCACGCGCTTGTCCTTCACCTGAGCAGACGCTGTGAGGGTGAGCGCCAGCAGAGCCAGCACCAAGCCGATCCAACGCATGCGTCTCATCGCTCCTCCAGATAGATTGTGAATAAAGGTATGACGGAAAGTGTATTCTTTGACATTATTGAAATGATGCTGCCAGGAGGGACTTCGTTTCATAAAACACCAAACACGCCCGGAATGTACTGTTAGCATAACATATATGCCAAGAAAATGTTAGTTTCCAGACGTATTCCTATTACCGATCATCCCGGCGTCAGAGCTTGTGGCGGCTCAAGAGCTGGTCCAGATAGCGGGAGCGGAGCTGGTTCCGCGCCAATGCCTGTTGCAGCGGCGGCAGGCGCAAGATCGCACCCAGGACAGCGGCCATGGCGCGATGGCTCCAGAGCGTCTGGCGGTCGAAAATCAGGTTTTGCAACTTGCCCCGCTCGATGGCCATCACCACCACACGGTGCACTCCGTCCACCGGCGTGATCACCCGCTCCGGCCGCGACACCAGGCGGATGGCCCCGCCGGTGCAACTTTGTACGCAGACACCGCACCCCAGGCAGCGGGACTCGTCCACGCGCGCCCGGCGGCGCGGACCGCCGGGCTCGCCAGACGCCGCCAGGACCATGGCCGCCACGGGACAGGCGTCCACGCAGCGCCCGCAGCCGGTACAGCATGCGGCGTCCACCGCCGGCAAAAAGTTGGTCGTGTGCACCGGCCGCAGCACCGCGAACCGCCGCGCGGCGATCATCGCCTCGCAGCAGCAGCCGCAGCAGTTGCAGATGAAGCCGGCACGCTCCATGACGTTTTCACCAAACTGGACAAGGTTCCGCTCACGGGCCTGTTCCAACAGCGCCAGGCATTCCGACACTGTGACCGGCCGGGTGACCCCGCGGCGATTCAACGATTTGGCCGGGCCGTTGAAGGTCATGCAGATGTCCTGGGGCGCGTTGCAGGCCCGGCCCACGTGCTCCATCTTGTGGCGACAGTAGCACCGGCCGATGCCAATGGCCGAGGCGGTGCGAACGATGTGGCTGGCCCGTTCGTAGTCCAGCACATGCAGGGCGTTCTCCGCCGACAGGGCGGGTTCGCTAACAAACACCCGGCCCAGTTGGGTCTCCCCTTCGCAAAACAACGCGCGGATGAACGCCTCTTCCACATTGAGGTACTGGTAGAACAACTCCGCCAGCAGCTTCTGGTCGAGGTTCGGTCGCACCCGCATGAGCGAAAATTCGAAGAAGCCCGCCATGGGTGGCGGCAGGACGTAGCGGCTCTCGCCGTTGTGGTCCACGTCGAGGAGGAGGCTGCGGTCCGCCAACTCTTCCAGGATCCGCCGGGCATCCGCCTCGGAGATGCGCCAGGCGCGCGCGGCGCGCCGGGCCGTGAACGGCCGCAGCGGCAGCCGGGCCACCAGCTCCGCCTCCCGCGGGGTGAAGAGCAGCGCCAGAATCCGGAACAGCAGGTCCCCAGGCGGCGCGCCCTGAGGGAATCGGTTGAGCCGATCAGTCAGTCGGCGGTAGGCCTCGCGGGCCGTGGCATGGGCCATGACGAATATCCCCTTGCATGCCGGACGGAGATACGGATCTCGCCACCAGCGTATCGACGACTTACGATTTCCCCTTCGTCCGCCGCAGCCTGTTTCGCACCTTGGCCCAGGATGGGGTGATCAGGAAGCTGTCCGGCATGTTGTCCACCATCCGGACGAACTTGGGCCACGGTACGGTGAAGGTCAGCTCGCCGGCCCCGACGCACGGTCGCGCAGACACGTCGAACATGCCCAGCACCGCCCGGGGGCGGGACGACTGCGCCTCGCGATGGGAGTAGTCCACGATCGACGCACAGCCGGCGCCGAACGGGGCAATCACACCGTTAGGCTCGGTCTCGTCATAGTTGGCCAGGGTGAACAACCCGGCCAGCACGTCGGGGGGGGCGAAGAAGATCACCGCCACCGGCGCATCATCCGCCGTCAGCCGGTCCCACCGCCGGAACACGATGTAGCGGCCGGGGGCGGTGAACGGCGGCTGGTGTTTCAGGTGTTCCTTCACCAGCTCCGGCGTCTTTTTGTACCGCTCACCTTCCAGTTTGCCGGTGATGCCGCAGGAGAGAAAATACTCGAAGCCAGGCATCAGTTCCCCGCCGAAGCCGAGGTAGCGACGCCCGCCGCTGCAGCCGAGCACCGTCGGATCGAGCCGGAGGGAGTGTCCGCGGCGGGCGCGGGCCAGATCGGCAATCAGGCAGCGATGCCCGGTGGGAATTGGGGGCGGCTGGCCCAACTCCGGATCGTCGGTGTAGAAAAACCCCACGGGCAACTCGACGCCGGGAAAAAATCTGGTCCAGAGGCCGGAGAAGCGGTCACGCAGGTCGGCATCCATCAGGGCGACTCCTCTTGTCTGGGTTTAACGTTGCTGGCTCCATTATACCAAGCCGCAGCCACGCGGCCGACGGCCATGCCGCCCGCCGCCACCCCGTCAGTGCCGATAGACCGGGTTTGAGGAGGACAATCCGAAGTACCGGCCCTCCAGCAGATGGTTGGGGAAGATCTCCTCCTGGAAGAGCACGTTGATGAGCCGCCGGTTGCGCAGGGTGTTGGCCCAGTCCAGGGGTGAGCAGCCGGATTTGTCCACGCGGCGGATGTCGGCACCGCGTTTCACCAGCAGGTCGATGAGCTCCCACCGCCGCTCGAACACCGGCTCACCCCGGTCATCGGCGATCGCGTGGTGCAGGGGTGTCCGGCCGGAGGCGTCCGCCCGGTTGGGATCCGCATCGAAATCCAGGAACAGCGCCGCCACCTTCCCCCAATCCCGGATGCATGCCCAGGCCAGGGGCGTGCGCCCCCCCGTGTCCGCCGCGTTGACGTCGGCGCCCGCCAGCAGCAGGGCGGCCATCACTTCCTGCTTGCCTTGGTACGGCTCGGAATCCTCCCGCTGGCGCAGGAGGTAGTCCAGCATCACGGGCGCAGTTTCCGATTTTGGCGGTCGCGCGCCGGCGGCGGCGAGCTCCCGGATGAAGGTCGCGTGGTCGCTCTGGGCCGCGCAGTGCCAGGCAGTCCGCCCCGACGGGTCGCTCCGGGACGGGTCAGCTCCGGCGGCCAGCAACGCCATCGCCGCCCCAACGAACCCGTTTTCGGCAGCGGCCATGAGAGCCGTTCGTCCGTCTTTGTCCGGCTGGTTCGGATCGGCGCCGAAGGCCAGGAGCAGGCGCAGGCGCGGAATGTCGCCCCGTCCCGCCGCGTTATGGAGCAGCGGCCGGCTCCCCTCCACGTGATCCGGCGCGGTCAGTTCCTCCAGCGGCGGCTCCCGCCGCCCGGCCCGGATGAGCTGCTCCACCGTGTCCGCCCGGCCCGACCGCAGGGCCAGGAACAGCGCGGTGACGTCACCGGGTACGGCTCTGGGTCCCGGACCGGTCTCCTCCTCGCCGCAAAACCGGAAATCATAGGATCCCATACCCAAGGATCTCATGCCCCCGGTTTCCAATTCATCCAGCGCTTGACCGTACACATGGACGGTCCGGGCGTCCGCCGCCGCTCCGTGGTCCAACAGCAGTCGGACCACCGCCGGCCCCTTGTCGGCGGCCAGATGAAGCGGCGTCAGATTGATGGGGTAAGGCCGTCGAACATTCACCCCGGCCTGCAGCAGCATGTCCACCGCCGGCGCATCGTCCCGATAGATGGCCGCGGCCAGAGCGGCTCGGCCAAAGTCATTCAACCGTTGCCGGACCGACGCCTCGGGATCAAACCCTTCTTCTCTCGGCCTGTCGGTTTTTTCGTCCCGTTCAGCCGCCAGAGCCGCCGGCGTCCCGGATTCCCGCCGCCTTTCGGCCGCCTGCGCGGCCAGGATCTCGGCTACCCGTTTGCGGGCGGGCGCCTGGGCCGCCAGGATCATTCGCAGGATCTCATGCTCCCCGTACCGGGCGGCCTCGAGCATGAGGTCTTCCGCGAATTGCCCCATCTGACGCAGATGCTGGGCGCGGATGGCCGCAGCCACCGGCGCCGCCTCGCCCACGCGGACACTGTCCAGCAGATACTGCTCCAGGTTGAAGTGGATCCGCTCGTCCGCCCCGCGCTCATCCTGGGCTCCCGCCTCCTTTCCGCTGTCCGTTTCGGTTTCGGCAGCTGCGGATTCCGAATAATACCCCCAATAGGGGGCGCTCTCCCACGCGAGCCAGTCGTACAGCTCATCGCCGATCGGGTCCGGAAGCGGGGTGAGCTCCGGCACCTGGGCGTACTGAACATGGTAGATGCGCCGGGCCACCTCCCGATGACCCGCCCGCGCGGCAATCTCCAAGGCTATTCCCCCTGCCCTGGCCAGCCGCGGATCGGCCCCGGCGTCGAGCAGGGCCTGCACGATCTCCCCATTGCCCCGGCAGGCGGTTTCCATGAGCGGCGTCCGGAAACTGTCTTCCGGACCGGCATCGGGTTTGGCGCCGCGGCGGAGCAGCAGCCGGGCGATTTCCCAATTGGCGGTGTAACAGGCTGTCCACAATGGCGGGGTCTGGCCACCGTCGGGGGAGGCGCCGGCGTCGAGGAGCGCCGCCGCCGCCGCGAGGTTGCCTTCCGCGGCGGCGAAGTTCAGCGCACGGTTTCCGCCCTCGCCACCTTCGTCTTCCAACCGGGCGCCGGCAGCCGCCAGGGCCGCAACCGCCTCCGGGCCACCCTGGGCGGCGGCGATCATGAGCGGCGTCTGTCCCGCCTCGTTGCGGGCGTTGGGATCCGCACCCGCCGCCACGAGGAGTTCGATCACCCGGCGGGCTTCCGGATCCGGCGGAAGCCGGTCGAACGACGGGTGGTCGTCCGGCACATCGCCCCAAATGGCGACTGTTTTCCAGCAGGCGGGATGGATCGCGGCAACCATCAGGGGAGTCCAGCCGCGGTACTCCTCCTTCGCGTCGAAACCGGCCTTGATAAACACCTCGAGAATTTCGACCCTGCGGAGCGCCGCCGCCTCGGCCAGCGGCAATCGGGTGTAGCCGCCGCCGCCGCCGATATCGGGTTGCACCCCGACCCGGAGCAGGGACCGGACCACGTCTGTCCGTCCGTCTCCGATGGCCTGGTACAACAGCCGTCGGGCGAAGTGGGCGCCGGCACCGCGATCGTCTTCGGTCACTGCGAGGAACATTTGTTCCGTGCACGCCGGTGCGACCGCGTCCATCAGCACCGAATCGCCGCCGGCGGCGGCGACCAGCGCCGCACAGCTGTTGTCGTGGTCCGAAACCAGATAGGGATTGGCCCCGGCCGCCACCAGCACCCGGGCGACATCCGATTGGCCGGCCTGCACGGCCGCCAGCAGGGGCGTCACGTTGCGGAACGATCGGCCGTTGACATCGGCCTTGGCGGCCAGCAGTGCCCGGACGACACCCACGCTGCCGGTCTCGGCTGCCGCTACCAGCGGCGTCTCCCTCCAGTTGTTGGCGGCGTTCGGATCGGCCCCGTGGGCCAGCAGGATGGTGGCCGCCGCGTGGTGGCCGCCGCGCGCGGCCCGGTGCAGCGGACGGTACCCCTGAAAATCGCGGGTGTTGGGATCGGCCCCGGCCGCCAGGAGGTTCTGCACCACCACGGCATCGCCGCCTTCGGCCGCGTCCAGCATCTCCCGACAGCCCCACGGCGGTTTGGGCGGGGTCGGCCACGTGGCGTGCTGTCGCTTCAGCGCCGCGAGCGCCACCCGGACCGTGGCGGGCTGGGCGTGGCGCGCCGCCCGGCCCAGCAGCGTCTCGTCTTGGAAACCTTTGGTCCCCAGGAGCTCCTGGTCGGACGCGGCGGCCAGCATGACCGCGTCGCCCGTGGCGGCGGCCAGGAACAGCCGTGTTTTCCGATCCAGCCCGTCGGCGGGCACGCCCGCGGCCAGCAGCGCCGCGGCGAAATCCATCCGGTCGTGCCGGATGGCCGGCCCGAGGAGCGCGCCCGCAGCGAGCGGATTGCGCCGCAGCACCGCCGCCTCCAGGTCGGGGCCGGCGGGGCTGCGGTTCTGCCAGGCCCGCTCCAGGTCGGTCACCTTGCCGCCCGGCGCGACGGGATCTGCGCCGGCCGCCAGCAGCAGGCGCGTGGCCGGCAGCTGCTTAACGTCGCTGGACAGCGTGTAGCCGAGCGCGGTCTGCCCGTGCTGGTCCCGCCGGGCCAGCACGGCCGGATCCGGTTGTTCCAGCAGCGTCGCCAGGGCTTCGGCCCGATTCCAGCGCGCCGCCTCCATCAGCGGCGTCAGACCGTCTGCGTTGCATTGTCCCAAATCGGCCCCACGCGCGAGGAGCAGGCGGATGGTTGCGGCGCAGTTCTCCCCGCTGAGAGTCGAAAAGAGGGCGCTCCGGCCGGCACCCTGGATGTCTGCGCCTCCGTCCAGCATCAGCGTGACCACCTCGAGTTTCCCGGCATAGGCCGCGCGGTCCAGGGGCGTGGCCCCCTGTTTGTCAGGCGCGTTGGGGTCGGCGCCCCGCGCCAGCAACAACCGGACGATGGCGGCCTGGCCGTATTCAGCCGCCTGGTGCAGCGGCCGCTTGCCGGTCAGGTCGAGGGGCTGGTCCGGTCCCCAGCCGGCGTCGAGATACGCCGTGACCCGATCCCCATCGCCCTTCCGGATGGCCTCCTCCAGGTCGTCGCCCTCATACCGGTGGAAGCCGGTTTCCACCACCGCCAGCGCCTGCAGGCGCCGCTCATCGAACGGCCGGATCCGGGGCTCCTTGCCGCTCCCCATCAAAGGCGCCACGCCCACAGTCCATAACAGGATGGACATCCAGACGGATTTGTTCCCCATCACTCACCGCTCCCCAAATATTGCCGAACGTTTGAAAACTACAGATTGGTGCAACCGTATCGAATCGGGGCCTCGGTGTCAAGAGAATCACAAGCGACGCCGCAGGTTCTTCCTGCGGTCCGGATGACGATCGCGCGCCGTCTATTTCGGCTCTGGTTGATGGTTGACTCGACAGGCTAAACCGGCCGAACTTGCTCGTGCCGGGGATGAACGAGACAGCGGCCTGCGCCCGGCAAGCGCGGACCATCGGGCACGGCTTACTTCTCTTCCTTCATGTCGGCTTTGGGCACCTCGGGCCGGGTGAAGTCTGGCTTGGGATCGCCCCACAAATAGTGGCCGAACCATTCGAGGTTGTGGCGCATGACGGCGCGCGACGCCCGCGGCTTGGTGATGCCGTGGCCGAAGCCCAAGTACACCACCATCTCCACCGGCACGCTCCGGTCTTCGAGGCCCTGGCGCAACTCATAGGCATTGGGGATGGGGACGCGCCGATCGTTCTCGCCGTGCTGGATGAGGGTGGGCGTCTGCGCCTCCCTGATGTGGCTCATGGGCGAGGTGAGGCGGTAGATCTCCGGGTCATCCACCGGATCGTCGCCCAGATCGTTGATCGTGAACGGGGTGATGTCGGTGTTGTAGTAGTAGGTCGCCCAGTTGGCGATGCCGGCGCCCACCGAGACGGCGGCGAAGCGGTCCGAGGACGTGGTGAGGAACGCCGAGATGTAGCCGCCCTGGCTCCAGCCCATGCAGCCCACCCGCCGGGGATCCACCCACCCCTTCGCCACCAGGTGGTCCACGCCCGAGAGCACGTCCCAGGCGTCGCCCACCCCCAGGTTGCGCATGTTGAGCATGCGAAACCGCTCACCGTAGCCGGCGCTGCCGCGGTAGTTCACCTTCAGGACCAGGGCGCCGCGCGCCGCCCAGATGTCCGCCGGGTAGTAGCGGGAATCGGGCTGGAGGGGCACCGGCCGGTCGATGTCGGTGGGCCCGCCGTGGATGACGCAGAGGAGGGCGTACCGTTTGCCGGGTCGAAGTCGGCCGGCTTGATGAGCACGCCTTCGATGGATTCGCCGTCCTGGCTGGTCCAGGTGACGAGCTCGCGGGTGCCCAGGATGAGACCGACCGTCTGGGCGTTGAAGTCGGTGAGGCGGCGCGGCGCAAAGGGTTCCGCCGCGGTCACGAACACCTCCGGGAGCGCGTCGGGGGCACCGGCGAGGAACGCCACGGTCCGGCCGTCCTGTGTCAGGCTGAAGACGCCGGCCAGGAGACCGTCGGGCTGTGACACCCGGTCGATCCGGCAGTCGTCGGGGCACACCCGGAACAGGTGCATGGCGGTGCGCTGCGGGGCTGAGAAATAGATGCCGTCCGTTTTCCAGGCCATCAGGTGCGGGTTCTCGTCGAAGGCGTCCGTGAGCGAGACGGACGCGCCGCCTCCAGCCGGCACTACTGCCACACGCGTGTTGAGCGCGTAGTACCGCGGGTTGCCCATGACCGAGGCGAAGGCGATCCGGGTCCCGTCCGGCGACCAGACGGGCGACGTGTCGGGGCCGGGTTGGTCCACGATCTTCGTCACCATGTCGTCCGCCAGGTGCAGCAGGTAGATGTCCGCGCTGGCGCTTTGCACCAGATCGGGATTCACCGTGGCGCTGAAGGCGATCCGGGTACCGTCGGGTGACCAGGCGAAGTCGCCCACGCTGAAATCGCGCCCCTTCGTCCGCTGCACGCCGGTGGCGGGCGTTTCCAGCGCCTTCGCCGCGTCGATCGTCCAGAGATGAGTGTGGCGGTAGTCGCTTCGCACCAGGCGGTAATCCCCGAGATGCTCTTTGCGGTCTTTTTCCGCCGGCGCCTCCGGCTCCTCGGCGAGGAAGGCGATCAGCCGGCCGTCCGCCGACCACTCGTAATCCCCAACGCCGTCCTTAGCGTCCGTGATCCGCACCGCCTCGCCTCCTTCCGGGCTGATGAGGAACAACTGGTCCTTGCCGCCGTCCCGGCCCGAGACGAACGCCAGCCAGCGGCTGTCCGGGGACCATTTCGGGTTGCCGGCGCCGTCGGCGCCGCGGGTGAGCTGGAAGGTGCGGCCGGTGGCCGTCTCCGCCAACCAGATCTGCGGCGGGAACGCGTCTTTCTTGAAGTCGGGTGTCAGTACCGAGTAGGCCACCCAACGGCCGTCGGGCGAGATTTCGACCAGGCGCGGTACGCGTAGCTGCAGCAGCTCGTCCACTGTGGGCACGTGCCGCGCCGCGTTCGGCTCCGCGGTGGCGGCCCAGGCGCCTGCGCTCAGCATCACCGCCAACGAACCGATGATCCAGGGTTTCTTCATGGAAGGCTGCTCGTTTATTTCATTCCGGTGATTCTTACGGACGACCGGCCAAACACCTTCTCGAGCCGGGCTGAAAATTCGGGTTTGATTGCTATACTAAGGGGGACATCATGGACAACACAATCACCGAATTCGTCTGGGTCACGGAAACTTCGGATCCGTTCTTCCACTGGCCGGCGGTGGCCGCAGTGGCCGAATCCGGCCAGCCGCTCGTGATCTATTCCAAGAACCGCGTCCCCGTGGATTTTTTCCGGGACCACCCGCGGGTGGCCCTTGGGCTCACCATCACCGGCTGGGGCGGCACCTGGCTGGAGCCGGGCGTGGCGTCGCCGGAAACCATGGTGGCGCATTTCAACCGGGCGGCGGACACCATGGGCCTGCAGCGGCTGCGGCTGCGGGTGGACCCCGGCATCCCCACCGCCGAGGGGTTGCGCCGCGCCAACGCGGTGCTCGCCGGCATCGCCGCGCCGGTGCGCACCATCACCTCCGTCATCCAGTTCTATAAAGGGCACGACACCCTGTTCCACAAGCTGGGGATCGACTTGCGCCGCTACAGCTGGAAGTCTGGGCGGGCTCTCTATCCGGACCCGGAGCTGGCTGCGTGGTGGCTCCACGAGCTGCTCCGGACCCGGCCCGATTTCGCCGGCTGCGTCTCTTTCTGCGGGATGCCCTACCAGGTCGCGGGGGCCGAGCACACCGGCTGCGTGGACGACGCGCTGCTCGCCGCCATCGGCGTGGATCGCTTCAAGCGGATCGCTCCGGGACGGCAGCGGCCGGGGTGCCGCTGCGTCATCGCCAAGCGCCAGGCGATGGGAGGCGCCTGCGCCCACGGCTGCCTCTACTGCTACGCCCACAAAGAGCATCTGCGCCGCGTCCCGACTTAGGGCGATGCCGACAGCTCGTGCGGGGAGCGGCCCGCCGGCCGCCTCCCACAAGATTCGCCCGCGTCCCGCCGCGCCTCAACTCGGCATGCCGCCGGGCGGCGGCTGCCAGAGTTCGATGCGGTGCCCCTCCGGGTCCATGACCCAGCCGAACTTGCCGAACTCCGACTCCTCGGTCCGGTCGTCGACTGCACACCCTTCCGCCCGCAGAGCGGCCAGGACGGCGTCGAGGTCGGCCACGCGGTAGTTGACCATGAATGCGGCGGGGCTGGGGTCGAAGTAGTCGGAACCCGTCTCGAAGATATTCCAAACCGTGGCGCCGGCCGATGTGGGTCCGTCAAACACCACGCCCCCCCATGCCTGGATATCCAGGCCGAGATGGCTGCGGTACCATTCGCGCAGGGCCGTCGGGTCCTTCGCCTTGAAAAAGATGCCGCCGATCCCGATCACGCGTGGCATGGCTTGCCTCCTTCAGTTTCGAATGAACACGTCATACACGTACACCAGTTTCAGTTCCCCGCCCGGCGGCACTTCGGGCTCCCAGGTGAGGACGTGCTTCGGATTGACCTGCTTCAGACCCTTGGCCGTGACGACGTCCTTTGCCTGGGGGGACGCCTCAAGCACATCGCCCGACAGCTCCTTGACAACCTCGAGCTTCACCGCCCGCTCCAGCCGGCTGCGCAGCTTCAATTCGCCGCGCACCTTCACCCGGTCGTACGAATAGCCATGGAATGTCGCGGCGTCGCGTGTGCGCGCCACCTCCACCTCGGCCTGCTCCGCCAACACATTCATCGCCCGGTTGATCCGGATTGTGGTCTCGGCGCCCGGTGCGGTGTAGTGACAGATGTCCTGGCCGGTGAAGGCGCCGCTGGCGACGAACTCCGCCGCCGCCGTGGTGAGGGGCATGGTCAGGGTGTTTTTCAAGCGGCAGCAATGCCACACCTCCCCGGCCTCGTTCGCCCTCTCCGCGGCGTCGCGGTAGCGGTCGTCCGGGTCGATGTAGTCATCGATCCGCCAGGTGTAGACGTGCCGGTACGGCATGGCCGCGGTGAACAGCGGCACCCAAGCCGTTTCGCCCCGTTTCAGGCTAAAATCGGGTACCGGGTACAGGAACAGATCCTCCACCGCCGTCCCCTCAGCCACGCCGGCGTACGCGATCTCCGGCAGCGGCGCGGCGTCGAATTCCGCGACGTTTGCCAGCATGGCCTGCTGGGTCATGACATCGGACCGGCGGCCGCCCGCCGCCCCGCCGCCGAGTGCCGCAAGGAATCCCTGCAGGCGTTGCACCATGGCGATGGGGCTGGACACGTGCCCGAACCGTATGTTGGGAAAGCCGGTGATCAGTTCCAGTTGAATGCGATGCCAGTCCGCCAGTTCGTTGATCACCACCGCGTGGGCGCTGAAGCGGGCGGTCTGCGGATCGGTGAGGTCGATGCGGTAGGCGGGCGCCCAGGCGGCGCCGCGAGCCAGGCAGCTCACGGTTACCCGGCTGCCCCCTGCCGGCCGCTCCAGCTCCAGTCGGAGGCCGGGGCGTTTCTGCGGCACCCCAGTCATCCGCGTGACCTCGGTCCCGTCGAACTCAACCCGAACAATCGAGCCGGCAGACAGGGCTATCAGGCCGGCTTCGGTCTGAAGGGTGATCATGTCCATCCCCGGGACCACCAATTGAGGCGGGTCTGCACCATCATCGCCGGAGCGGCCATCCGGGATATTGGGCGCAGATGATTCCCCCGGGAACGGCGGCGCGGCCAGCACCGTTCCGGTCACGACATCCCGCTCGCCGGAGCCCACGCGCAGCGTCACCCGGCGGCCCGCATTGGCCTGGAGAAGCTGGGCCAGGTTGACCGCCGCGACGGGAACCGCCGTCTCTTCCTGTGCCGCCACGAGGCGGCGGAGGACGACCTCAGGACCGTAGCTCACCCAGAACGTCCCGTGCACGGGCACCGGCAGCGGGCCCAACGCAACGGTGGCGGCACCCGCAGGCAGGGTAGTACCGGAGATTAGAAATGCGGTGCCGTCCTTGAACAGCGCCACCTTCTCCGCGGTGACGGCGGCCGGCACGGGGGCTCCGTCACCGCTCGGCACGCCGAGTGCCACGGGCGCCAGCGCGGCCACGAGTTCCAGAAACACAGCCAGTGCAACGGTACGTCCATTGTGCATGCCACACCTCCTCATGGTGGAAGCCGATCATCATTCCATCCGGCCAACGGAATCGCCGCTCCGCCGCTATCGATGCCGGATGGTTACCTGTTGTTCATCGCCCCGCGAGCGATATTTCAGACGGAAACTGGTCTGTCTGCCACTGTAAAGGGATCGAACGGAATGTCAAGGGGGTTCCAACCCGCAGGGGCGGCGTGATTTTTTTTCCCGTTTCGCATACAATACGCTTGCACTCAACAGGCGATCGGATCGGCAAGGAGGTTTTCGATGGACGGATGCAGGATCCTGGCGGCGTGCATGGCGATTGCATCGGTCATGCTGTGCGGCGGTCTCATCGCGGGTCAGGAGGCGAAACCGGCAGAGCCGGCGTCAGCCAAATTTTATGAGGCGCTGATCATCATGCCCATCATCCCGGCCCGCACTGCCGATGCCATCCAGGCGGATCTGATCCGCGCCGACGAGGATCGCCAGAAGGCCGAGCAGGCGGTCGCCGCCTGCAACGCGCAGGTGATCGAAGCGGAGGGCTGGATCAAGCTGCAGAAGCTGGATATCGACGGCCTCAAGCTGCAGATTGACGCCGCCAAAAAGGAAAAGCGCGACGCCGACAAGGCCGCGCTGGAAACCCAAAAGAAGGAACACGAACTCGTCCAGGATTTCCTGGAGAAGCTCAAGTCCGTGCGCGAGGCGGCGCTCAATCTGGCCAAGGCTCAACAGGTGCTCGCCAGCGCCTGCCGCGCCGCCGGTCAGGCGGAACTGGATCTGGCGCAAAAACGGGGCACTTGGGCGGCCCTGCCCGCCGGAGATGCCGGCGCCGTCACCGCCGCCCGATCCGCCTTCCTGGCCGAGGAGACCGTTTCCCAGGCGCTGAAGGATCTGGCCGACAAGCAGTCCGAGATGTACGACAAGCAGAAAAAGCTCAACGATCGGCGCATCGATCTGGCCAAGGCCCGCACTGTCCTGCTCAACGACGGACGCCTTCAAGCGGTCCAGCCGCCGGTCGTCGCTGAGTGACTTCGGCCGATTGACGATTCGTCACCCGCAAGTTCGTGGCGGCTGACCGGAGTTCGCGGGTGCTGAGCGTTCGGGCCAGCCGGCTAAAGGAAATCCCGGTCCTCCGCGGCGACGCGTTCCCCCGTAAACCGGTACAGATGGGGCGGACGCCCTCCCCTCCGGCCCACCGCTTCAGCCAGAATTCTCACGCGCTCGATGAGCCCGCGCTGCAGCATCAAGCTGCGGAAATTGGTCCGGTTCACCTTCCAACCCAGCACCGCTTCATAGACCGCCTGCAGTTCCTCGATCCGGAACTCCGGCGGCAGCAGGTGCCGGGCGATGTTGGTATAGCGAAGTTTTCCCTTCAACCGGGATACGGCGGCGGCCACGATCGTCTCATGATCGAACGGCAGCGCCCGGGTGGCGCGGCCGGTCGCCGCCGTCCAGCGGCCGCGGACCGGCGTCAGCTCGCCCTCGCGCGCCAGCGCCAAGTAGGCGATACTCACGGTGCGGCCGCGCGGATCACGGTACAGGGCGCCGAAGGTGGCCAGCTGCTCCATGTACAGGTCCTCGGCCGCAGGCGTGGCGCACGCCGCTTTTTCCACGAGCGCCCGGACGGCTGCGGACTCCAGCGTTTCGTCCGCCCGCAGGGCCACCCCCGGCAGGGCCTCGGCGCCGGCGAACGGCTCTTCCGCCCGCCGGATCAGGAGCACCTCCAGCCGCCCGCCACCGGCTCGCAGCGCCACCACATCCACCGCCACAACGGGCCGCTCCAGCACATTTCGGCTCATCTGCGCCCTCTACTCCTCAGTTTTTGTTAATTTTATATAAAACCAGCTGAGCGGTCAACCCCTTCACGTCATTCAATCCGCGCCGATTTATATCTCTATATAACAACTAAATATTCGATTTTTGATCAGTTTTGTTTTATCGGATGAAATAAATTTCACCTTCACAAACTACTTATATTGAAATATAATAAAACTACAAAGGAGGCCGAGATGCCCCTCACCACCGCCCACACCCAGAGCGATCGGACGGAACCACCGCGTTCCGCGGGCAACGAGCCCCCCCTGCTTTGGATGCCCGAGACCGAATTGGCGCGTCCCGATCCGGCCGTCGTCTTCGCCGCCGGGCTGCGGCACCACCACCTGGCGAACACCGCCTATCCCATCGCCCATCGGAAGACCATCTGGCCCTTCCGCCAGGATCCAGAGCGGCACCGGGATCTGCTACGCCGGGCGCTCGCCGGGCCGCGCCTCTGCCTCTACATCCACGTTCCCTTCTGCGAGCGGCGCTGCGCGTTCTGCGAATACACCGTGCTCGAGCAGCACGACGAAGCGGCCGAAGCGGCCTACTTCGCCGCGCTGGAGCGGGAGGTCGAGCTGTACCATGATCTTCTGGATCCAGGCGCCCACGAACTGGCCGGCCTGGACATGGGCGGCGGCACGCCCCTGCTGGTCCGGCCGGAACGGATCGGCGCCGTGCTGGACCGGATCCTCAGGACGTTTCCGCTGGCCGCCGGTTTCGCCATGAGCATCGAGACAACCCCCAAGATCGCCGCCATGGATCCCGACCGGTTGGCGGCGGTGCGCGCCTTGGGATTCGAGCGCATCAGCATGGGCCTGCAGACGGTGAGTTCCAAACTCCTGCGCGTCTACGGGCGCGATCAGGCGGGCGACAACCGGCTCGCCGCCGACCACATCCGCCGGGCCGGGTATCGGGCTTTCAACATCGACCTCATGTACGGCTTCGCCCACCAGACCGTCGACGATTTCGCGGCCAGTATCCGGTACACCATCGACTTGGCCCCTGACTACATCACGCTGTACCGCATGCGCTACAAGGGCACCCGCATCGCCGGTGAAGCCGGACAGGTGGACCTGAACCACATCAACGCGATGTACCACGCCGCCCGCGAACTGCTGCTGGCGGCGGGCTACGCCGCCAATCCGGGCAAGAACGCCTTCAGTCGGATCCCGGATGACCCCGGTACCAGCCGCTACCTCACCGAGCGCGTGGTCTGGAGCACGCCTTATCTGGGCTTGGGGCTCGGCGCCCAGACCTTCACCAACACCGTTCTGGGATACAACCTCGGCGCCGCCACGAAGACGATGGGAACCTACCTGGACGCCGTCGCCGCCGGCCGGCTGCCGCTGCAGGACCTCTACCATCTCCCGCCCAGCGAAGGCATGGCCAAGATGATCGCCGTCTCGTTCTATTTCGGCCAAATCCACCGCGCCGCGTTCCGGCGCGCCTTCGGGCGCCCCCTCGAAACATGCTTCCCCGAAGCGGTCGCCTTCGTGCTCGCGCGCGGCCTGATGGAGTACCACGGACCTTTCCTGCGGCTGACCCCGGCCGGCGTCGACGCGTTCAACGGCGTCATCGCCCTCTTCTACTCGCCGCGCGTCCAGGCCCATCTGCTCGGCTTGGGGGAGGGATGATCATGAACCGCTTCGCCAACATCCTCCTGACCGGGCCCTGCAACCAGCGGTGCCCCCACTGCATCGGCCGCGCACTGGCCGCCCGGGCGCTGCCGGACAATCTTGACCGTTTCCCCCCACTCAATCTCGAGCCCTTCCTGGCCCTGCTGGTCCGCGAGGGGATCCGGGAGATCTCACTCACCGGCACCAACACCGACCCCCAGCTCTACCCACACGAGGCCGCCCTCCTGGACCGGCTGCGTGACCGCCTGCCGGGTGTGCGGGTGTCGCTGCACACCAACGGCCGGCTGGCCCTGGCCAAGATCGACGTGTTCAACCGCTACGACCGGGCCACGATCTCGGTCCCGTCGTTTCGGCCGGAAACGATCCGCCGCATGACCGGCTGCGACGGCGGGCCGGACCTGGCGGCCATCCTGCGCCAGGCAGTGATTCCCGTCAAGATCTCCACGCTCGTCACCCAGGACAACCGGCGGGAGATCCCCGAGATCATCAGTCGCTGCCGCGAACTGGCCGTTCGGCGTCTGGTCCTCCGCCGACTGTACGGCGAGACACAACCCGAGGACTTCTTCCCGGGCTGCACACCGGTCCGGATGTTCGCCGGCAATCCCGTCTTTGACATGGACGGACTCGAGGTGACCGTCTGGGACTTCGCGCGTTCCACCCTGTGGTGCCTCAATCTGTTCAGCGACGGGACCATCAGTCGGGACTATCGCCTCGCGGGATGAGCCATGAGCCGCGTGACCATCGCCAACCTGACCGAGGACGCCCGGCGGACACGGACCCTGGGTGTGATCGTCGGGTCGTTCGACCCGCTGCACCGCGGGCACGAGTGGATGGTGCGCCACCTCCTCCGGCGGTGCGACCGCGTCCTGCTGCTGGTGCCGTTCCGCCATTTCGACAAGCACCCCGTCTGGCCGGCCAACGCCACCTTCTCCCAACGCCTGACCATGATCGACCGGTTCTCGGAGCGGTGCGGCGGCCGCGTCCTGGGCGGTGTGACACACGAGGCGTTGTTCGTGCGGCTGGCCGACGAGCTGGCGGCGCTCTTCTCCGACGCGGCGATCATCTTCGCCATGGGCGACGACACGTGGCAGCGGTTGCTCCGCTCTTCGGAGTACTACGCCCGGCTCGGACTGCCGTGGACGGCGGCTGATGCCGGCCGCCTCGCCCGGTTGCGCCGCCAAGTGATGGTGTTCGGCCGGTCGGGCGACGCCGCCGGGCGGATTCGGGTGCCCGCTGCGGTGCGGGACATCTCCGCCACCCGGATCCGCGCGCTGGCGGTCGCCGGGGCCGGCGATGCGGCGCTGTGCCGCTTCATCGCCCCGGACATCCTCGCCATCTGCCGACACGCCGGTCTGTACCGCGGGCCGGCGACGGACCGACCCTGCGGTGTTCGCGCTTCGGCGCCGCCCTCACCGCAACCCCCAGTTGTGCCCGACCCGACTTTGTGCTGAAATGGAAGCATCTCATTTTGCCATCCGCGGGGAGGTCTACGATGTGTCCCTCCATCGCCGTGTTCGGCGGCGCGTTCAATCCGCCCGGTCGGCACCACCGAGCGATCGCCGAAGCGCTCAGCCGGCAGTTCGACCGCGTCGTGGTGGTCCCTTCGGGACCGCGACCCGACAAGCCGTCCATGCAGGACGTGGAATCCATTCATCGGGCGGCCATGGCTGACATGGCGTTCCGCGGGCTGGCCAACGTCCGCGTGGATCTGTTCGATCTCGAGGAAGGCACCTTCACCCGCAACCACGATCTGGAAACCCGCTACACCGCCGAAGGGGAGGTGTGGCACGTGGTGGGCAGCGACCTCGTGGGCGGCGGGAATGCGGGCCGCTCCTTCATCCAGACGCGGTGGTCCCGAGGCGAGGCGCTCTGGCAGGAGCTGCGGTTCGCCGTGTTCACCCGGCCCGGTCATCCGCTGATCCCCCTCGACCGGCCGCCCCGTTCCCGTCTCTTCGACCTGAACCTCGCCGGGTCCAGCGCCGACGTCCGCGAACGACTGTTCCGCCACGAACCCGTCACCGACCAGCTGGACCCTCGGGTGGCCGAATACATCGACCGCTACGGACTCTACCGCGGCCGGCCCCCGGTGCGCACGGCGCCGCTGCGGCTGGACCCGCCCCGCCCGCTCCTGGTCGTGGACGAATCCAATCCACAGGCCGGCGAACTCGCCGCCCGCCTTGCCGGTACCGAACCTGCGAGCTCGCCCAATTGCATCCTCGTGGTGGGCGGCGACGGGACCATGCTCCACGCCATCCGCCGCCACTGGCGCGAGCGTCTGCCGTTCATTGGCATCAACACCGGTCACCGCGGGTTTCTCCTGAGCGGCGCCGCCGATTTTGCCGCCGGCTGGCCGTCCGGTCCGCTGGTGGTCCGCCAGGCCCCGCTCCTGCACGTGGAGGCGGTGGCGCCCGACGGCCGGATCACCACCGGCGTGCTGGCGTTCAACGATGCCTGGGTGGAACGGTGCACCGGTCAGACCGCCTGGGTGGAGGTCCGGGTGGGGGGTGAAGTACGGATCTCCCGGTTGATGGGCGACGGCATCCTGCTGGCCACCGCCGCAGGGTCCACCGCCTATGCCCGCGCCATGGGCGCCACGCCCGTGCTGTTCGAAACGCCGGCGCTGGTGCTCGTGGGCTCCAACGTGCTGGAGCCTCCCGGCTGGAAGGCGGTGATGCTCGCCCTCGACAGCCAGGTGATCTTCCGCACCCTGGAACCGGTCAAGCGCCCCGTGGCGGCCTACGCCGACGGCGTGCCCCTGGGTGTGACCGCCGAGCTGCGCCTGCGGACCAGCCGGATCGCCACCGCCGAGCTGGCATTCAGTCCGGCCCACGACATGGCCGAGAAGATCGCCCAAATTCAGTTTCCGCCGGTGACATGATGGTCGTTTTTTCGGAAGTTACTCATCGGGTCGAGAATGCGCTGATGTCATCGGCCATCAATCATCTCGGCACCCCCGAAACGCACACGCACGGCACGATGAACGGATCAGACACAGGCCCGGCTTCATGCATCCGGTTCCATGAGGATTGCAATGCCTGAGGTGGTCCCAGCCACACCCATACGCCACACCGGTTCGTGCCCCCTCGTCAGCGTGATCGTGGTCAACTGGAACGGTGCACCCTACCTGGAAGCCTGTCTGGAGTCCGTCGCAAAACAGACTTACCCCCAGATCGAACTCCTTGTGGTGGACAATGGCTCCACCGACGGCTCCCCCGACACGATCCGCCGCTGGAGTGCCCAACCCAATGTGCGGATTTTTCTGCTGGACGCCAACACCGGTTTCACCGGCGGCAACAATCTGGCTTTCCGCCATGCCCGCGGAGAATGGCTGGCCCTGCTCAACAACGATGCTGTGGCCGAACCCGACTGGCTGGCCCGCCTGGTGGCACGTGGCAATCCGGCGGCCCGCATCGGCATGCTCGGCGGCAAGATTCTGCTCACCGGCACACCCGGCGTCATCGACAAGGCTGGCCACCTGATCTGGCCCGATGGCCAGAACCGCGGCCGAGGCACGGGTGAAGCCGACCGCGGCCAGTATGACCAAGAGGAGGAGATACTCTGGCCCGACGGCTGCGCCGCCCTCTACCACCGCGAGCTGATCACCCAGACCGGCGGATTTGACGACGCGTTCTTCGCTTACGGAGACGACGCCGACTTGGGTTTGCGGGCGCGGCTGCTGGGCTGGCGGGCCTGGTATGTGCCGCAGGCGGTGGTGCACCATCACCACAGCGCCAGCGCCGGTGCATTCTCGCCGAACAAAATCCTGCTGGTGGAACGCAACCGACTGCTTCTGGCACTAAAGAATTTCCCCCCCGGTTTGTTGGTTCAGAACCCCTACTGGACCCTGCGGCGGTACCTGTGGCTGGCATGGGGGGCGGTCAGCCGGACGGGCACTTCCGGCCGTTTTGTCCGCGAACACAGTCGGTTCCGCCTGCTCGCCGTCCTGGTCCGAGCCTACGCTGAAGCGTTTCGACTGATGCCGCACGTGCTGCGCGAACGGCGGCGCATCCAGCGGAACCGACGCCTCACCGCCCCGGAAGTAGCCGCGTTGCTACGGCGTTTTCGAATCGACGTGCGCGAACTGACGCTCAAGGGAGCGCATCGGTGAAGGCAGTTGCCGACGCAGTCGCACACGCGCGGCGACACTCATCCAAATCGGTCCGCACCGGCATTCGTTCGTGGCCCGGATCGAACCTGTTCATGCCGCCGCCGCAGAATGCTGTCCAACTTCTCACGCTGGGGCCGCGGCCGGCACCGCGTCAAACGGATCAGCTTCAGGCGGTTGGCCCTGGCCGCGCGGCGAACCCGCCCCGCTCGACGAAACCTTCATCAAATTTTTCGCATCTTCGTCTTTGCATCCGGCGCTGTCATCTCTTATGATTCGACCAGCGCCGGTGTCCCGGCCGCTATCGGTCACCGGTTCCCGCAAGGAGGAAAGTTGCATGCGTCGTGCCATCATTCTGGGTACGCTCATCTTGTGCTGCGGCCTGCTCACCGTAACGGCCGGCATCAACGATGACTTGATCGCCGCCGCCAAGGCCGGCAACCTGGAGCAGGTCAAGGCCCTGGTCGCCAGGGGCGCGAGCATCGAGGCCGGCGACGAGAACGGTCGGACCGCTTTGCAGTTCGCCGCGGGCGGCGGCAAGCTTGAGGTCGTCCGCTTCCTGCTGGCCAAGGGCGCCAACGCCGCCTCCGCCGACAAGAACGGCAACTCGGCCCTGATGAAGGCCGCTTATGGCGGACACCTCGAGATCGTCAAACTCTTGTTGGATAAAGGTATTGATATCAATCAGCCGTTTGGTGTCTCTAAAGCCACCGCGCTGTACGTCGCCGCCCAGCAAGGTCACGCCGAGGTCGTCGCGGAACTCCTCAAGCGGGGCGCCAAGACCGAAATCCGCACCCGGTTCAACAGCACGCCGCTTTTCATCGCCTCGGAGGCCGGACACGCCAAAGTCGTGCAGCTGCTGTTGGTTCACAAGGCCGCCATCAATGTCCAGTGTTTCGAATACCGCACGCCCCTGATCACCGCGGCAGCCAATGACAGGACTGAAGTGGTTAAGCTCCTGATCCAGGCGGGTGCCGACGTCAACCTCAGGGATGACAAAGGGCACGCCGCCCTCTACTACGCATTCCGCCAGGAAATCAAGGACGCACTCAAAGCCGCCGGCGGCAAGGAATAAGACGGGGGGCCGGCATGAGCCAAGATCCGGCGGCAAAAATCGAGACTCTCCACACCTTCATCGATGAGCTGGACGCCCGCCTGGGGGCCCTGAGCGAGGAGGAGATTGAAACGCTCTTCCGCAATTTCGCCGACGATACCCAGCCTTGGCTCATCGGCCTGTTTACCGCCATCGAGGAATCCCACCAGATTGAATCCGAATTCCTTGGCGAATGCGTCTTCCACGTCTACGCGCTGCAGACATATTTTGACGAGCGGCTTCAATCGCCGCCCCCGGCCTTCAGCAAGGATGATGTGCTGGCCGCCATCGATGCCGTGGACCGCTTCTTCGACAAATCCGCCGCCGACGCCTGGGACCACCCGGTGTTGTCTCAGGAGTGGACCCGGTTGTTTTACACCGTCTGGGACGGTTGCCTCGACGAGCTGACCGAGGAGGGAAGCGTCGATGAAGCGTTGCGCGCCGACCTGGTCAAGTTCTTCCTGGTTGTGCTGACCCTTTTTTCAGACCACTTCCCGAACGCCGCCATCTGACCCGACCGAATGTCCCCGCGGCCGACAAGTTTCTGCCGCACAAGTTCGAGCCACCACCAGCTAGGCCGCTCCATTGGCTGTCACCGGCCGCGGTCGATTGGCTGGTCGTCCGCACAATACCTTCAAACGCACCGGCGTCGATTCCGTACAATAAACTGTCTGCTCACCTCAGACGATGCATCCCGCGCCGCATCATCAACCAATCCGAAGGAGGTTCCGTTTGAATATCGACAACATCCCCTTCGACACCACCGATTGGTCCGCCGTGGCGGCGACCGTCCATTCCGGCACCACTGGCGAAGCCCGGTGGCGCACCCGCCAGTGTGGCGACATCCGGGTGCGGATGGTGGAGTATTCCCCTGGCTACGTGGCCGACCACTGGTGCCAGAAAGGTCACATCCTGCTCGTGCTCGACGGCGAGCTGGACACCGAGCTTGCGGATGGCCGCCGTGTGCACCTGGCCGCCGGCATGAGCTACCAGGTGGCCGACGGAGACGTCGCCCACCGTTCGGCAACTCGTACCGGGGCGACTCTGTTCATCGTCGACTGAGCGACCGCTCGAGCGAGTTGTTCGTCCCATGTACGGTGTGTTCGTCCTCATCGCCGACATCCACGGCAACCGCTGGGCCCTGGAGGCCGTCTTGGAGATCTGGACCGGCGGGGCATCCGGGATGTCGCCAATCTGGGCGACAGCCTGTACGGCCCCCTCGATCCGGATGGCACCGCCGACCTGATTATGGCCCGGCCCCTGGCGAGCATCCTGGGCAATCAGAACCGGTTGCTTCTCCGGTCGTCACCCAACGGGGAAACAACTCCCGGTTGGACCTTCACCCGAAGCCGGCTCACTCAGCGCCACGTCGATTGGCTCGAGACTTTGCCGCCCGCCACGGTGGTGGCCGGAGTGTGCTTCTGCTGCCACGGCATGCCGCAGCGGGACGATGCGTATCTGCTGGAACGTGTCACCCGTGCTGGTCGCGTCCGGCCGGTCGGCCGGCACTCCCTTGAGCGGGAACTGTTGGGGCTTCCATCTGAGGTGGTCGCCTGCGGGCACAGCCACATCCCGCGGCGTATTCTCCTTTCCGAAAAACTGCAAGTGGTCCACCTCGGCAGCGCGACCTTGCCGACCTACAGGGACAAAGAGCCCCATCCCCACATGATGGCCGCTGGTGCGCCTCACGCCCGCTATGCAATCCTGCGTCACCATGGAACAGGATGGGCGGTCGAGTTCGTGTCGGTGCCCTATGATTGGGCTGCTGCGGCACAGACGGCGGCGGCCAACCACCGATCCGACTGGTCACACTGGCTGGCGACCGGGTGCGCGCAGCCAGTCTGACGGAACCGGCGAAGCCGCACTCAGATAAGGAGGGAGTCAGATCCCGGCATAGGGATCTGCCGGGTCATCCACCGGGCGGGTTTTCCAACGGCGGTGCCCCCACAGCCACCGGTCTGGCCACTGCCGGACGGCTTCCTCGATACAGCGGGCGTAGCGGCTGGTGTTTTCCAGAACGTCGGCCGCGGTGTTGCCGGTGTTGCGCACAGGGATGGACGGCAGCGCATGGATCAGATAGCGGGTCCGCCGTTCCGGATCCGGCACCAGGAACGACGGGATCACAGCCGCGCCACTCCGCAACGCCAGCAGGGCCAGGCCCGATGTCATGCACGCCTTCTTGCCGAAAAAGTCCACAAAGACGCCTTCGCGCTCCTGCACGTTCTGGTCCGCCAGAATGCCTACGTCGGCGCCCGATGCCAGCGCCCGGAGCACCTTGCGTGATGCGTCCCGCTTGGAGATGGCCTGATTGCCCGACAAGCCGCGATAGCGCAGCAGGGCGGCGTCGATGCGCGGATTGTCCAGGGGGCGGTACAGGTAGTGAATCGGGCGGTGGAACACACCGTGCGCAAAGGACAACAGCTCCCAGCATCCGAGATGGGCCGTTAGGATGAGGACCGGCCGGTTCTCCGCCTTGAATTTCACGTATTCATCCGTGAAATCGTACCGGACCAGCTTGCTCAGACGCTCCGGATCGTGCAGGCGCGGGAAGTGGGCGATCAGCGCCAACATCTCACCGAGATTCCGGTAGGAGTCCCGGGCGATTTGCCGTCTCCGGGCCGGCGGCATGTCCGGAAAGGCGATGGACAGGTTTACGTCCGCGATCCGCTGGTGGCGGCGGTCGAAGTGGTAATACAGGCCGGCCACCCATCGGCTAAAGCCGATGGCCGCGCCGAGCGGCAGTGCATACAGGAGCGTCATAATGCCGCGTCCGAAACCGTAAAGCAAGGTATCCGAACGTCTTGAGGCCACGCGCACTCTCCTCCCGGCCGGCACGCGCCCATCCGCGCGAACGGATCGTATGCGGAAGTCATTCAACACCCAAGGACTGCAATTCTTACGGAGAAAATGTTTTTTTGCAATCGGAAAAATACTTGTCATTTCACGTCTTTTTGGATAAAGTATCACTCTTTGTCTGGGAGTCTATAACGAGGTGTCCGGATGAGCGAGAACCACCCCCTGGAAAACAACATCCAGCCAGTGCCTGAAGCAACCCCGAATCCCCATGAGGAGGCCCGCCCGCACGTGAGCGAATCCGCGCCGGTCGAAGCCGTCCCGACGGAGATCGCGGCGCCGCCTCAGGCCGATGTTCCCGCCGCCGCAGAACCCGCCGTGGCTGACAGCGGTTCGGAATTCGAGAAAATGATGGCCGCTTGGGATCAACAGGTCCCCAACGTCCAGAAAGGCGAGTTCGTGCAGGGCACCATCGTCAAAATCAAGGACAATGACGTGCTCGTGGATATCGGCACCCGCTGCGAAGGCAGCTTTCCCGCCGAGGAGATCCGCAACGCCCAGGGCGAGTACCTGTACAAGGAAGGTGACACCATCACGGTGCAGGTGGTCTCCTCGGTGACTACCGATTTCACCATCCGCCTGTCTCACAAGAACGCCCGCCGGCAGGAAATGATCCGCCAGTTCAAGAAGGCGTACGAGGACGGCACGGCGGTGACCGGAACCATCAGCGAATCGGTCAAAGGCGGCCTGCGTGTCAACATTGAGGGTTTCGAGGGCTTTTTGCCAGCTTCGCAGATCGACCTCCGCTTTGTCGAAAACACCGACACCTGGGTGGGCCGCACCGAACAGTTCCGCATCATGAAATTCCATCCCCGCCTGGGCAAGCTGGTCGTATCCCGCCGCGCCCTGCTGCAGGAAGAGAAAGACCGTCTCAAGAACGACCTGTGGAACCAGATCAGCGTCGGCCAAGTGGTCAAGGGCAAGGTGACCCGGCTCACCGGCTACGGCGTCTTTGTGGATCTGGGCGGCATGGAAGGCCTGATCCACATCTCGAATCTCTCCTGGGACAAAGTCAAGAAGCCTTCCGAGATCGTCAAGGTCGGCCAGGAAATCGATGTGCAGGTCATTGAGCTGGACATGGAAAAAGAGCGTATCGGTCTCAGCCTGAAGGAGTTGGTTGCCGACCCCTGGCTCACTGTCGCCGACCGATACATGCTGGGACAACGCGTCCAGGGCAAGGTGGAAAAACTCGAATCGTTCGGCGCCTTCGTGAAGCTGGAGCCCGGTGTCACCGGCCTCATCCCCATATCCGAGATGAGTTGGGCCCGCCGGATCAACCATCCCAACGAGGTGATCAAGGCGGGCGACCAGGTGGAAACCATGGTGCTGCGCGTGGATCCCACCGAGCGGAAGATCTCCCTGTCCCTCAAGCAGGTTACCCCTTCGCCGTTTACCCAGTTCGCGCTGGATCACCAGCCCGGCGATATCCTCGAAGGGGAGATCACCAACGTGGTCGGGTACGGCGCATTCGTCAAGCTTTCGGAGCAGGTCGAGGGGCTGATGCATATTTCGGAGATCTCCTGGTCTCCTGTGCGCAACATCGACGAAACCCTTCATGTCGGCGACAAGGTGACCGTCCGCATCCTGCACATCAACAAAGACACCGAAAAGGTTGCCCTAAGCGGCCGGCTGGGCGAGCCGCCCGCCATGGAAGCCGGTGATCCGGGTGCCGGCCACGCCCCGCGCAAGGGCGGCCGCCGTCCGCCGCGCCGCGAGAAAGAGAGCGAAGAGCAGCGGTATATGACTGATGTGGCCTCATTTGCCACCAAACTGGGTGAACGATTCCCCAAAGAACTACTGGAACGGATGAAGGCGCAGAAAGGCGAGTGATCGCCGCGTTGCCTGTCATTTCCGGATGATCGAGTTTCGGGCCGGCTTCAGCCGGCCCGAACCATCTTGCGTTCACCTCTTTAATTTGATAAATTACCCTCGACATTCTTATGAAAATGAAGGCAAAGCGTTCTGCAGCGCCTGCTCCCGAAACGCCGATTGGGATGTTGCGCTGCATCTATCTCAATCTGGACTCCCGGTGCATCGAGTTCGACTCCGAAGGTCTGGAGGTGAGCGCGGTCAAAACCGTTTCCGACGTGTTCCGGCTCATCAAAGGCAACCCAGCCTCCGATTGGGTCATCCTCTTGGGTCTCTCCCGCAACCTCATGGACAACTATCTGGCCATCGCTTCCCTGTTCTTTCGCCAGCAACCGGGCAAGATCCCCATCATTCCGGTCACGCATTCCGGCAACCAGATCGCCGAACACAAGGCGTTCCTTTTCGGTAAAAAGCCTTATCCGTTCAAACGACTCGACCTGGCTAAAATCCAGCAGTTGGTCGAGGTTCGGACTTACAGCCCCCGACACTTCATCCGAATACCCGTGGAATTTGTGGCATTCGCCCAACCCGACGGCAGCACCGCGCAGTACCCGGTGGTCTGCCGGAACATCAGCTGGAGCGGCACCTATTTCGAAACCCGCGAGCCCATTGAGCTAGATCGTTTCACCCTGATCCTGCGGTCGCGCATCCACACCGTTGAACTGCCGTCACGAGTCGTTCGCCGCGTCAATCTGGCCAACGCCTCACCGCCCCGCCACGGCTTTGGAGTGGAATTTCTCATGCCGCTGCCCTTGAGCCTGATCCATTACATGTACGCCAAACACATGAAAAACCAGCAGTGATCAGCTCCGTATCCGCAACCACAGCCTGATCCGTGTTCCGGTTCGACTGCAACCGGTTTCCCTGGTCCGGCTGATTGTGAGCGTTGCCGGAATTGTGTTATACTCGCTCCACAGTCGGTTCCCGTCCATGACGGCACGGGAACCCGAGGCAATATGCAAGGCATCCGGAAGACGGGTAAAAAGCGCGGCCGCATAGTTAATCTGTTGGTCCTGTCCATGCTCATCGTCGGGACCATCCCCCTGATCATCAGTGGCTACAACCTTATCTCGTACAACGCCGGCATTCTGGACACCGACCAGAAACTTCTGCACCTGCAGATTTGCAAATCGGTGGCCAGCGAGGTCGCCCTCTTTTTAAGATCATCCGCCAACATCATCACACCGGTGGAGAAAAGCGTCGAGATCGGCTACGACTCCAGCAATCCCAGTGCTGTGTTTTACGACAGCAAGACCCGCGATCTGATCACGGCGCTGTTCCAGTCCCACAACCGGATCATCAACATCCGGGTGTTGTATCTGAACAACCGGGGCGTGCAGGCCGGATATCGGATCGACGAAGCATCGCCCATCAACAGCGAGCTGATGGACACCATCCAGCGATGCCTTTCGTCGGACTACTTTCACATCTCCCGACCGCAATATTCCGAGGATTTTAATCAGGTATTGTTCGTCATCGGCAAGACCGTGCTGATCAACAACAAGATCCAGGGCGTGATCACCATGGTCTTCAGCATGGCCGATGTGATGGACACCGTCCGGCGAGCCCACCAGTCCAGCAACACCGCGTTCATCCTGGATAGCCACGGCAATATCATTCTCCATCCGGAAATCCGGATCATCCGCGCCCGGATCAACGTCGCCGACAGTCCCATCTTCCAAGAACTGCGCAAATTGCGCTCCCATGCCATCTCTACATTTCCGTTCACGGACCGCTCGTCCGGGCACCCCGAGGATATGCTGGGCACCGTGTACATGATTCCCGACTCGGTTGTCGGGTGGGGAGTCGCGGTTCAAACGCCGGCCGAGGTGGCCAACGTCGTCATCCAGAACATGCGCCGGCAAACGGTGTACTGGATTCTGTTGTCGATCATTCTGGCGCTGCTGATGAGCTTCTTGTTTTCGCAGCAGATCAGCATCCCCATCCAGATTCTGACGCAGAAGACGCTTTCCATCACCGACGGTAACTTCAGCGAGCGGGTGGACATCCGATCCAATAATGAATTGGGCATCCTTGCTGAAAACTTCAATCTCATGACCGAGGAGATCGAGGACTACATCAAGCGCCTCAAGCAGGCGGCCGAGGAGAACCGGCAGCTGTTCCTGGGTGCGATCCGGACTCTGGCTGCGGCGATCGACGCCAAGGACCCTTACACCCGCGGACATTCGGAACGGGTCACCCGCTATTCGGAAATCATTGCGACCGAACTCGGGTTACCGACCGAAGAAGTGGAAAACATCCAGATCGCCGCCCTGCTCCACGATGTGGGCAAGATCGGCATCTCGGACTCCATTCTCCAGAAACCGGGCATCCTCACTGAAGCTGAATATGCGGTCATGAAACAGCACCCCGAGTTGGGCGGTAACATCATGAGCCAGATCCAGCAGCTCAAACACATTATCCCGGGCATGCGCTATCATCATGAATCGCTCGATGGATCCGGCTATCCGCGCGGCCTCAAGGGCGACGAGATCCCGCTGGCTGCCCGCATCATCGGCGTCGCCGACGCGTTCGATGCCATGACCACCGAGCGGCCGTACCAGAAACCATTGGCCACCGAGGAAGCCCTGGAGATCATCAATCGAAAAGCCGGTCAGAAGTTTGACCGGCGAGTGGTCGACGCGCTGGCGGCCGCGGTTTCCAGGGGTCTGATCGACCTGCCCAATCCGGAAGACGTGAAAAAGCCGCGATACGTCACGAGCAATTGACCATGCCCTTTTCCAAGCTGCTCGCTGACATGGTGAATTCGGTCGCCGGCGCCTCGGGCGCGATCTTTCTCGACGGCGAGTGCGAATACGTACAGTATTACGGTCATCTCGATTCGTTCCGGACCAAGTTGCTCGGGGCATACCAGGGGATCCTCCTCCAGCATATGCGCGGCATCGTCGGCCGACTCCGGGTGTCCGGCCTGGACAAGATTGTCACCGGTTATGAGGGGGCCAATTTCATCACCAAGAATCTCAAGGATAATTATTACGTTGTCCTCGTTTTGGACCCAACGGCCAACATCGGCCAGGGGATTCAAGAAATCGACCGCGTCGCCGCAATCATCAACGCCGAAATTGCCTGATCCGCTGGAGCGTGGGCATGCTGCTGGTACTTGACGTTGGCGACACCAACGCGACGTGTGGGATTTTTCGCGACCCCGACAAGCCAGACCACGTGTGGCGGCTGGCCGCACAGCCGAGCCGATCTGCCGACGAATACGGCCTGGTGATCCGCCAATATTTGTCCTTTTGCCAGAGCGACAGAACGGCACTCCGGGCCGTTGCCATCGCCTCGGGCGTACCCGCTGTGACCGACGCATGGACTCGGCCCATCAGACTGTATTTGGATCATGAGCCAACTGTTGTCGCTGTCGCCAATCAATCCCTGCGCGCCATCAGGTATCCGCCGTCCGGCGATCTGGGCATCGATCGCATCGTCACCCCCGGCGCCGCCCGCCGGCGTTTTGTCTCACCGCCCACGGTCATCAATATCGGCACGGCTACGGCCGTTGACACAGTTGCCGCAGGCGGCGTGCTTCTCGGCGGCACCCCTTCACCGGGCGACGGCGCGTTCACCGATCGCCTCACCGGACAGACGGCACGTTGGCTGCACGACGACTTGTCCCACCCCGACCGAGCCAGCGGATTCAGCACACAGGCCGGCCGGCGCTCCGGCTGGCTCCTTGGGTATCTGCCTTTGCTGAAGGGATTCTCACAGCGCGTCTGCGCAGAATTGGATCCCGACGCCCAGACCGTAGCCACGGGTGGCGTTCTGACTGTTTTCCGCACCGATCTGGATTGGCTGGCCGCCGTCGCCGACAAGTTGACACTAGGCGGCATTTACTACGCAAACAGAAAATCACATGAATGAACCACGCTTTAACTATTACAACTACTTCACCGATATTGAAGATCACTTCATCTCCAAACGCGGCAAGCATATCTTGCTGTCTCCGTTGGATTGGACGCTGATCGAAACCTGGCAGACGATGGGAATTCCACTCCATGTAGCGCTTCGCGGTATCGATCGTGCCTTGACGGCATTTCGCGAAAAGCAGCTTCGCCACCGTCTGGTCAACTCGCTGTTCTATTGTAACCAGGCTGTGCTGGAAGAGTACGAACACCATCTGCTCAGCCAAGAGGGACAGTCCACCGAGGATAGTGAACTGTCCCGCCATTCCGCTCCCGCAACACTGGCGATTGATTTGTCCGGTTTCCTGACCGAACGTCAGACCGAGTTGCGCCGTCTGGCCGATCGGTATCCCGGCACCCCCGCCGCGGAAACCGGCATGCGCATGGCCCGGCGTCTTGAGGAGATCATCACCGCCTGGAAGCATTCCGAGCGCCCTGACCCGGAGCGACTGGAAAAGGATTTGCGCACGATCGAGGATGATCTCGCTCCGGCGCTCGCCAACTCGGTGTCCGCCAGTGAGCGCAAGACACTGACCGAAGCTTGCCGGCGAGAGCTCCGGCATCACCGTGCCAGCCTGCCACCCGAGATGTACCAGCGCATCCTGGAGAGCCTGACTCGCCGACGTATCCGCGAGCGGTTCGGCCTGTCCGAACTCACGCTGTTGGACAGTCGATGACCGAGATTCTCCACATTGACAAGTTGATTCACCGGGGGTTGGGACTGGCCCGGCGGGCCAACGGCCAGGCGGTGTTCGTGCCGTTCAGCGCCCCCGGAGAGGATGTCCGGGTTCGTGTGCGCACCGAGCACAGATCCTACGCCGAAGCCGATCTGATCGATGTGCTCAACCCATCGCCCGATCGGCGGACGCCGCCTTGTCCGTACTTCGGCCGGTGCGGCGGCTGCCAGTTGATGCATCTGACCTACCCTTGTCAAACCCACTGGAAGGCGCGCATCGCCGAAGAGATCTGGCCCTCGGGCCCGCCGGTTGAAAGCGGCAGCCAACACGGCCAGGAGTTCGGCTACCGGCACCGGGTCCGTTTCCAGGTGGCGCCCAACCTGAATGGCGTCGGGTTCGCCCAACATAATACTAATAATATAGTAATAATTCGCGATTGCCTGATCTGCGCGACGCCAATCCGCCAGATTATCCCTCACATTCAGGACGAATTGCTGCCGGTGCTGCGTACCGCCGGTATCCGTCCAAATTTTATTACTATTATTATAGTAAACAATGCTCCCCTTGTCCGGGTGCATACACGTCAGCCGGTCCGTCCATTCGACCAACAGCAGGTGCAACACGCGGCGCCGTACCTGGTCGTCTTTGGCCCCCAGGCGGAAGTTATGCCAACCGGAGATCTGGATTTCGGCGGACTTCAGCTGACAGTCGGTCCGGACGTTTTTTTTCAGGCGTATCCGGCCGCAGCAGCAGAAGTGGGACGGCACCCCGTCACGCACCTGAACCCCGATGCGCGCCTGCTGGAACTCTACAGCGGAGTCGGCTTGTTCAGCCTTCTGTTCGCGCAGCGGGTGCGCGCAGTCCACGCCGTCGAAGGCGATCCGGCGGCGGGTCGGTTGTTTCCCTTGAATCAACGGCGCTATGCGGCGGACAACCTGACGTTCAGTAACCAGTCCGTCGAACATTGGCTGGCCGAGAACGTTGTGGATTCGGTCTTTGACGCTCTGTTCCTGGATCCGCCGCGGACTGGGCTCAGCCCCGCCGTCCGTCACCGGATCGGACAGTCGCGATTGAATCCCATCCTGTATCTGTCCTGTGAGATCGCCACCCAACGCCGGGACGTGCAGCCCTGCCTGACTTCCGGCCGGCAGTTGACCGCATTGGTCGTTTACGATTTTTTCCCCAATACGTTTCATATCGAATGCCTGGCCCGGATCGAACGCCATGCGTGATTCGGCTGCACCAGCCCGTCTGGGATTAACGGCGCCGCTGTTGCCGGTCGTGGCGCTGATCGTTCTCGGCATCCTGCTCGCCCGCGCAGTGTGCCTGCCGGGTTGGCCGGCAGTGGCCATGGCCGCAGCCGCCTTGTTGGTCCCGGCCCTCATCGCCGTGCATTGGGGATTCCAGCGGTCCGCCCTACTGGCTCTGGGATGCGTGTTTGTGCTGGCGGGAGCGGTCCTTGAGCTTCGCGAGCAGGACCGGTTTCGCCAATCCGCTGCCGAAACCAATGCTTGGCGAGACAACTCAGCAGCCGGCAAATACGAACGGCTTGAAGGCATGACCCTGGATCTGCCCCGCCCGACACCCGCACGCGACGCCCTGGAGGGCGTGGTCATGGTGGATCGGATCTGGCGACATGGCCGTGAAGTCGAGGCGGCGCTGCCCGTTCTACTGCGGGTGTACGTGCCCCACGACTGGCCGGGTCAATGGCGGCGGGGCGACCGTATTCAGTGTCTGGCCCGGCTGACCCTCCCCCGCGGTTTCCGGAACGAAGGCACGCGACCGGCCGGCCTGTACTACTGGAACCGCAACATCCGGTTGCTGGGAAGCTGCAAATCACCCGGCCTGTTTTCGATCGTAAACCCGGCTTCCGAAGGCTGGCGTGACCTCATCGCCCGGCGCCTGGACACCCTGATTCACGCGGAATCCGGCGACTTTGTCCGCGCCGAAGTGTTGGGCGCCCTGCTCCTCGGTTCGAATATCAGCACGCCCGAACTGCGCAGCGCATACATCGACGCCGGCATTTATCACCTGCTGGTGATCAGCGGCACCCACTTCACACTCATCGCGCTGTTTGTTGGAGGATTGCTCGCGCTGCTGCCGCTGCCGGCGCCGATGCGGCACGTTCTGCTCCTGGTGGTCCTGTCACTGTATCTCGTCCTGGTGCAATACCATGTCTCGGTGGTCCGGGCGTTTATCATCGCGATGATTTACATCCTCGGACGCCTGCTGAATCGCCCGGCGGCATTCTTGAACGCCATCGCCCTTGCCGCCCTGATCCTGCTGGCCTGGCAGCCGTGGTTCCTGTTCGATGCTGGATTTCAGCTCACTTTTTCAGCCGTGTGCGCCATCGCCCTGGTGGGTCGACCGTTGACACAGGCCGCCGCAGGACCGCTCCAGTACGCCGCCGGGACTCTGTTCTCCCCGCGCATCGATCTTGATCCGTCCCAACCTCACCGTGCCGGGCGCCGGTGGCGCTATCGGATGGAGTGGTTGCATTTCCGGTATGTCCGCTGGTGGGCTCCGGCGGTTTTCGGCCGCTGGGTCGGGCGCGGACTGCGCGCGGCAGCTTGGACGGTCAGCGGTTTGTGCGCTTCGTTGGCGGTGCTGATGGTGAGCCTCCCGGTTTTGGCCGCCCTGCACTTCCCCCTGCCTTTGAGCGGCACGGTCCTGACGCTGGTCGCCACCACACTGGTGTGGCCCATCATGATCCTGTTGCTGTTGGCTGTGCCTCTCGCCGCCCTCGGGGGCACGGCCGCCGGGATGCTCATTCAGGCGGCCGGTTGGCTGGCGGGCATTCTCAATATGCTGGTGGATGCCTGCCGCTGGCCGCCCCTCTGGATGATCCCACCCGGCGGGTTGCTGGCGGCGTGCTATCTGACTGTGTTGTTGCTATGTTTCGCGATCAAACAGCCTCGGCACCATTCGGCGTTCATCATCTCCGTTCTCATGCTGGTGACGCTGGTCGGCATTCCCCTGCCCGGGCCGGATGGGTTGCACTTCAGCGTACTCGATGTCGGAGAGGGTGACAGCCTGTTGCTGCGGACACCCGAAGGTGACAACGTGATGGTGGACACCGGCGGCACGCCGTCCATCGGGCCGCCCAACCGAGCGCGGGACGGCACCGGCGATCTGTCGCGTCGCGTGCTCATCCCCACGCTCCTTGAAAAAGGGATCCGCCGGCTGGACGCACTGGTGATCACCCATTTCGACACGGACCATGCCGGCTCGGCGATCGGTCTGTTGCGCGCGTTTCCTGTCAACGCCCTGCTTGTCTCCGATGCCGAGTGGCGCAGGCAACCGCCGTTCGCTGATGAGTTGGCGGCGCAGGCGCGGTTGAATCGGCTGGTCATCCGCCCACTAGCCGCAGGTGACACACTGCGATTCCACTCACTGACCCTCCGCGTGCTGCACCCCGGACGCGGGAAACCGGACTCGCGGGCCAATGCCAACTCGCTGGTGCTGGAGGGGCAGTGGCGCGATCACCGGATCCTGCTCACCGGAGACATCGAAGCCGCCACCGAGCAGTATCTTGCCGAAGCAGGCCGCCTGAACCGTTGTGCGATCATGAAGAGCCCTCACCACGGCAGCCAGACGTCGAGCACGCCTGCTCTGCTTCGGTCCGTCGATCCCTCGCTGGTCCTGATCTCCAGCGGCTCCCCCTGGCGCTTCAACCATCCATCCCCGCGCGTCATCGCCCGGCTGGAGAGTCGCGGCATCCCGAACCTGACCACACACCGGCATGGCGAAATTCTGGTGCGATTTCACCGCCCCGGGTTCCAACTGTCCTTCCCCGGGCCGGATGTCACCGCATTTTTGCACTGATTTTCAATCTGTCGTATTTGAACTGCCTTAAAATCAGCGGATATAGGTCTAACCACGCCCTCTTCGTCAGTTTTTCGTAAATCGGCCAAACGAGAACGTTTGTCAGGGTGAGTCTCGTGATCGCCCGCGCGCAGGCCGTTCACACAACAAACGTCGGAAGGGAGGGTATCATGACCGTGAATCGCAGATGGATCGTCGGATTGATGCTGGCTGTGCTGATCGCGCTCCCGCCCGTGATCCTGGCGGAAGGGAGCGGGAACGACACTTCTAAGGGACCTGCGGACACCGTCCGCAAAATCAACATCAACACCGCCACCGCTGCCGAGCTCGAGGAACTTCCGGGCATCGGACCCAAAACCGCCCAACGGATCGTCGAATGGCGGAAGGAAAACGGCAAGTTCCAGAGGGTCGAGGACTTGATGGCGGTCAAGGGAATCGGGGAGAAGAAGATGGCCCAGCTCAAACCGCTGGTCACCGTACAGTAATCTCTCCCGGGGTATCATGGATCACGCCCTCCCCGCCGATCAGGCGGGGAGGTTCTTTATTGTTGGGCTGGCTTCGGGGCAGACGGAAGATCACCTGAAACAGATATCATCTTGACTCAAAAAAGCCCCGATGATAATTGGAAAGAGTGGACATCTCACAACGCGCTCGGCGCAATCTGCGCTCATCTCGCCTGTGGCGAGACAGGAGGATCCATGCCACATCGGTTGATCGCGAAGAACGACTTCACCGATTTTCTGAAAAAGATGGCCCGGGATTTTCACCTGGTCGGGCCCGTCGAGAAGGAGCCGGGTCAGTTCACCTTCGTCCCGCTGGACGATTATTCCCTGCTGCGGATGGACTATGTCCACACCATCCTGCCGCCCAAGAAGTACTTTTTCCCTCAGCGCGAGACGCTCCTGCGGTTTGACCTGTCAGCAGGTCAGCCGACGGTGGTTCCGGTGGTGGCAAGGCAGCCGCTGGCACTGGTCGGTGTCCACCCGTGCGATCTCCACGGCATCCAGCGTTTGGACATGGTGTTTCAGGATGAAAATCCGGATCCGAATTACCTGGAAAAACGCAACGCTGCTCTGATCATCGGCGTCAACTGCATGCCGGACGACCAGTGCTTCTGCGCCAGCATGGGTACCATCCGTCCGCCCGACAACGGTTTTGACCTGTTTCTCACGGATATCGGCGAAGGGTATGCCGTGGAGATCGGGTCGCCCAAGGGGCAGACCGCCCTTGATGCCTACGCCCGCACCGTGCCGATCATGGACACCGCGGTGAAGGCAGCCAGCGAGTGGTACGACAAGAAAACCTCCAGCCAGAAGATCGCCGTCCGGACCGACGTGGGGCACCTCCCGCTGCTGTTCGGCGGCGAATACCATGATCGGATCTGGGAAGAACTGGGCCGGCGCTGTCTGTCCTGCGGCGCCTGCAACCTCGTTTGCCCCACCTGCTACTGCTTCGACGTGCAGGACCACGTTGACATCGCCAACCTCAGGCGGGGCGAGCGGGAACGGGTGTGGGACGGCTGCCAGCTCGAGGATTTTGCCCTGGTGGGCAGCGGTGAAAACTTCCGCAAACACCGCAGCGACCGAAACCGCCACCGCTTCTATCGCAAGTTTCTCTACCCCGTGATCCGCTACAAGAAGACGTTCTGCGTCGCCTGTGGACGGTGCGTCCGCAACTGCCTTGTGCACATCAGCGTCGTGGACACCGTCAACCATTTTGCGGAAATGAGCCCCCAAGGAGGAGCGCGATGAGCCAGTCGCCCTATCTGCCGCAATGGGCCACTATCAAGCGGATCCATCAGGAGACCGAGCTGGAGAAACTGTTTGAACTGGAACTGCCGGGCAAGGCGTCTCTGGGACACACGCCGGGCCAGTTCGTCGAAGTCGGCATCTACGGCGTGGGTGAAGCGCCCATCTCCGTCAGCTCGTCTCCCAATCGCAAGGAGAGCTTCGACCTGGTGGTTCGAAAGGTGGGCAACTTCACCAAGCTACTGCACCAGCACACAGTCGGCGATAGGGTGACCATCCGCGGCCCTTACGGCAACGGCTTCAACCTGGACGCGTTTCGGGACCGCGACGTCCTGTTTGTGGCCGGCGGCATCGGTCTCGTGCCGCTCCGCTCGCTCATCCACGCCGTCCTGGAAGACCGCCCGGCCTTCGGGCGGGTCATCATCATGTTCGGCGCCAAGACCCCGGCCGACCTGCTGTTCAAGGACGAGCTGGCCGAGTGGACCAACCGCCGGGACATTGACTTCTACATCACGGTGGACCGCGCGCCGCAGGCCGGCTGGAGCGGGCATGTCGGAGTCATCACCACCCTCTTCCCCAAAATAGATTTCGACCCGAAACGAACCGCGGCGGCGGTTTGCGGCCCCCCGGTCATGTACAAGTACGTGCTCCTGGAGCTGCTGGCCCGGGGCGTCCCCCAGCAAAAGATTTTCCTGTCGCTCGAGCGACGGATGAAATGCGGGCTGGGCAAGTGCGGCCATTGCCAGATCAACAACGTGTACATCTGCCAGAAGGGTCCCGTCTTCTGCTATCAGGAAGTCACCCAACTCGAGGAGGCAATCTGATGGCCAAGCCGCGAGTCGCTTTTTTTGATTTCAGCTGCTGTGAGGGGTGCCAACTGACTGTCTCCAACTGCGAAGACGAGCTGCTGGATCTCGTGTCGCACATCGACATCGTCAACTTCCGCGAGATCATGACCGAGCGCTCGGACGACTACGATATCGCCTTCATCGAAGGGTCATGCACCCGCAAGGAGGAAGTGGCCCGCCTGCAGAAGATCCGTGATAACGCCCGGATCGTGGTGGCCCTCGGCGCCTGCGCCACCATCGGCGGCATCAACTGTCTGAAGAATGTTCACAGCCTGGAAGAAGTCCGCCAAACAGTTTATGGAGACCAGTCCCACTATTTCCCAACTTGGGAAACCCGCCCCATTGACCAGGTCGTCAAGGTGGATCACCACCTGCACGGCTGCCCCATCGACCGGGGAGAATTTCTCCGGATCGTCAAGGCCCTTCTGACCGGCCAGACCCCGACGCTGCCCAACTACCCCGTCTGCATGGAGTGCAAGCTGAAGGAAAACGTCTGCCTCTACACCCAGGGGAAAACCTGTCTCGGCCCCATCACCCGTGCCGGCTGTGGCGCCATCTGCCCCGAATTCGGCGACAGCTGTGTGGCCTGCCGCGGCATGGTGGACCAACCGAACATTCCCTACATGATCGAGGTGTTGCACGAACACGGCCTGACTTATGAAGAAGCCCGTCAGACGACGAGGATGTTCCTGGGTTACAAGACGTTCCAGGAGAAGATCCAGGACGCGGACATCCCGTCCCTGACCGAATCCTTGCCTGAGGGGAAATCATGAGCCGCAGCGCCAACGTCACCGTCAACGTCCACCACATCACCCGCGTGGAGGGCCACGGCAATATCCGGATCAACGTCAAGGACGGCCGCCTGGAGGAGTGCAAGCTCGAGATCGTCGAATCGCCGCGCTTCTTCGAGGCCATGCTTAAGGGACGGCCCTACTGTGAGGCGCACCACATCAGCTGCCGGATCTGCGGCATCTGCTCGGTAGGCCACACCTGCGCCTCGATCCAGGCCAGCGAGGCCGCCCTCGGGGTGACGCCCACCGAGCAGACCACACGGCTGCGGAAGATCTGCCTTCACGGCGAAACCCTGCAGTCCCATGTTCTCCACGCCTACTACCTGGCCGCCCCCGACTTCTTCGGCGTGGGCAGCGTGTTGCCCCTGGCGGTCTCTCACCTGCCGGTGGTGCAGCGGGCGCTCCGGCTCAAGAAGCTCGCCAACGACCTGTGCGCGGCGGTTGCCGGACGCCACGTCCACCCAGTGTCCATGGCGGTGGGCGGATTCACGAACGTGCCGGATCTCAACAGATTGAAAGAAGCGCAACAGCGCCTCATCGCCGCCCGTGAGGATTTACGGGAAACGGTGGAACTCTTCAAGTCCGTCCGGGACAAAATTCCTGCGTTCGACCGCCCCACGGAGTACATCTCCCTGACCCGGGACGACGAATACGCATTTCTCAACGGCGACATCCTCTCATCGGATGCCGGCCGGGTGCCGGTGGGCGAATATCTGAAGATGACCAACGAATTCATCGTGCCCCACTCGTCCGCCAAGCACACAAAAGCCAAACGCGACAGCTTCATGGTGGGCGCGCTGGCGCGGTTCAACAACAACCACGCCCGGTTGCGGCCTGAGGCAAAGCAGGCGGCAGCCGCCCTGGGCCTCCGGGCCCCCTGCCACAACTCTTACATGATCACGGTGGCTCAGGTCGTGGAGTGCGTGCACTGCCTCGAGGACGCGATCGAGCTCATCGACACAGTGCTGCGGCGGGGCGTTCGCCGCGAGCCCATCGCGGTGACGCCGCGGGCCGGCCGGGGCATCGGCGCCACCGAAGTGCCCCGGGGAGTGCTGTACCATGACTACACGTTCAACGCCCAGGGACTGATCGAAAAGGCCAACTGCGTGATCCCGACGGGTCAAAACCTGGCCAACATCGAACTGGATATGCGGACGCTGGTGCCGCAGGTTTTGGACAAAAGCCCCGAGGCGATCACTCAGCTCTCCGAGATGCTGGTACGCGCCTATGATCCGTGCATCTCCTGTTCCGCGCATTTCCTGAATGTGGAATTCGTGGAATGAGGATCCGGGTCATCGGCGTGGGCAATCTGCTGCTTGGCGATGAGGGTGTTGGCGTGCACGCAATCCGGACGTTGGAGCAGGTCGGAGTGCCGCCCCGGGTGGAACTGATCGACGGCGGCACGGCCGGGCTGGGGCTGATCGGATATCTGGAAGACGTCGACAAGGTGATCTTTATAGACGCGGCGGACATGGGGCAGTCACCCGGGACGTTTCGGCGGTTTCAATCCGATGAAGTTCGGATACTGAGCGCGGAGCGGGGACTCTCCTTGCACGAGATTGGTTTGTTCAACGTGCTCGGACTGGCCCGGCAGACGGGCAGCTGGCCACCGGAACTTGTCATCTTCGGGGTGCAACCCGCCACATTGGGGCACACCGTGGAGCTCAGTGACGTCTGCGCCGCCGTCCTTCCGGCTCTGGTCGCGGCGATACAGGCGGAATTTGACTCTATCTGAACAAACGGAACAATCCGACCATACTTCGGAGGTTGCGTTGGCTAAAATTCTGATCATCGATGACGACTTCGACATCGTGGAAGCCATGAAGATGACCCTGGAAACCCGCGGGTACGAAGTCTTCACCGCCTTCACCGGATCCGAGGGATTGAACCGGGTGAAGGAGGTCTCGCCCGACCTGATCATTCTCGACGTGATCATGGAAGACGACACCGCAGGCTTCAAGGTCTCATGGGCCTTGCGCAGCGCCGACCCCAAGTCGGAATACGCCGCCTATCAGCGCACTCCGCTGCTGATGATCACTTCAATCGCCGAGAAGAAGGGGATGAAATTCGACCCGAAGACGGACGGTGACTTCCTGCCCGTGGATGAATTCATCTCCAAGCCCGTGTCACCCAAACAACTGCTGGAGAAGGTGCAAACTCTGCTCCTCCGGCGATAGGACACAGCTCGAATGGATATCAAAGATCTTCCCCTGAAGAGTGAGCTGCCGGAGCGCATCCGCTGGTTCGTCCGACTGCGCTGGTTCGCCGCCACCGGGACTGTACTCCTGGGGTTGGCGGGACGCTGGCTGATCCCGGGACTCAACACGATGCCGCTGTTCTACATCGGCCTGGCCATCCTGCTCTACAACCTGATTTTCCGCCAGCTGCGCCGGTGGCTGGACGCCCGCCTGAGCATCCACCTGCAGATCATCCTGGACTGGCTGGCCCTGACTGCGCTGTGCCACCTGACGGGCGGGGTGGACAGCCCGTTCATCCTGTTCTTCCTGCTGCACGTTGTGCTGTCATCCATCCTGGTGTCGCGACGAGAGTGCTTTCTACAAGGGCTCCTGGCCATTGTCATGGTCAACGGGATGACGCTCCTGGAGATGCTGGGCATTTGGCCGCTTCCCGACTTCCCGGCCATTCCCGTTCTGCCCCATTACGAAAATCCGTCGTATTTGCTGGTTTTCCTCTTCTCCTTCAACGCGATCATTCTTTTCATCATCTACCTTTCCACCTTCCTCGTCCAGCAACTGCGCCGGCGGGAGGCCAATCTACTGGAACTGCAGGACACCCTGCAACGCGCGTACACCGATGTCGTGAAAATGGATGAGGCCAAGACCCGGTTTTTGCGGATCGTGAGCCACGAGATCCGCGCCCCCCTGGCAGCCAGTCAAAGCCTGCTCCAGGTGGTGCTGGAAGGATATGCAGGTGATGTCAGCGCTAAAGCCCGGGAGATGATCGGCCGGGCTGACCACCGGATGACGCAGCTCCTCGAATTCATCAACGAGTTGCTCGACCTGGCGCGCGGCAGCCAGCGGCTGCCCGAAGAAGACAAAAACGATATTCTGGTCTACGAGTCGATCTCCCGGATCGTAAAAGAGATGGAAGCCAAGATGGCCGAGAAGGGGCTTCGCCTCAGCATCCAGATCGAGCATCCCAACGTGATCTTCCGCGGCGACCTGCAGGATCTGGAGCGCATTTTCCACAACTTGCTCGGAAACGCGATCAAGTACACCCCCGAGGGTGGTGAGATTGCCGTGATCGGCACGCTGCTGCCCGACAACTTCTTTCTCTTCAAGATCTGCGACACGGGCATCGGCATTCCGCCTGCAGAACTCCCGCGGGTGTTCGACGAATTTTTCCGCGCCACCAATGCAAAAAAGGAGCTCAAGACCGGCACCGGCCTCGGCTTGTCCATCGTCAAAAAGACGGTTGAGAAGTACGGCGGCCGCGTAGAAGTAACCAGTGATTTGGGTACAGGCTCCTGTTTCAGCGTTTACCTGCCGGTCATCGCTCTAAATCGGCTCACCTGAGCACCGCCACCGGCAGCCAGTCAGGCATCTGGCGATGTGCCCCCCACGAACCGCATGCGGTGCGTTCCGTATAACCAGTTGTTCAGACTCCTCGAGACGATGGCCGACTATTGATGATGGAGAGTAAACTAAACTGGACATCCAGGCATCTTAAACTGGGGATTGTGTGCACGCGGGATTGACTTGTCCGGAAAGGGATTGATATAATATTTGCAAGAGGTTGGGCAAAATGCCAGGCGCGTGGAAAAAACTCCCGAGCACGGTTGGCCTGATCCTGTTGCTCGTGTCTTGTCAGTTGGCGCCTCTGTGGGCGGCGCCGGGCGGATCCGTTTCGATTCTGGAAGGCATCGTCCGCAACGAATCCGGCACGCCGCTGGTGGGTGCCGTGATTTCCCTGTTCAAGGAAAACTGGACCGACAAGCCGCTGTTCACGGTCAAGTCCGGCCGTGACGGCGCCTTTTCCCTCAGCGATGTCAAACCGGGCCGGTACATCATCAGCATCGTCAAATCCGGATACGAGCCCACCTCCTACAGCATCCTCGCCCCCCTGCAGAACAACCCCCTGTTCGTCATCCTGAAAAACCTGTCGTCCGACGAGCAGAATACCGGCAATTGGGACGTGGCCACCGTCCTGCGCTCATCGAAGGACCGGGGCCTGATTTTCCGCGCCTCCCCCAACGTTCCGGAGCCGCCGCCCGGCCGGCGGCTGCTCACCGAGACGGACAAGAAATCGACCGGTCGCAGCGGCCAGGTTCAGTTCACCACCTCCCAGCCGCTCAATCCGCTGGGATATTCCGTGTGGCCCAATCCCATCGGCACCGGGTTTTCCACCCGCTTCGCCTACGTGGAGCCGCTGGGCGGCAACAACAGCTACGTCGTCACCGGTCTCCTCACCACCGGGACGGACAGCCAGTACCGCCTCAAGAACATCGTGAACTATCACGTGTCCGATAAGCACAAGCTTCAGCTGAACCTGAGCTACAACAAGGCGGGCGAAAAGGCCCGGGCCATCCATGATCTGGGCGGGGTCGACGCCAACGCGCTGGAAAACGACATTTTGAAAACCATTGAGCCCATCCAGAACATCAGCGTCGGCATCCAGGATTATTTCAAGATCGCCGAACCGCTGACACTGGTCTACGGCTTCGACATCGATTACTCCAAGAGCAACCGGAAAGCCGCCCACATCAGCCCGCGGTTCCAGGTCTTCTTCAATCCCGTTGAGGACCTGTCGTTTCGATTCCAACTCAACAGCGACCGGGTGTCCCACGATCAGACCATCACCCTGCCCGAGGGCGACCTGATCTCGCTTCACACGCCGCTCAACATCGCCAAAATCAACAACAGCGCGTTCACCAACCGGGTGGATCACATGGAAGCGGGGCTCAACTTCTTTCTCGGCGACAACACCAATCTGGAAGTCAGCTCCTTCCTTGACGAAGTCGCCGGTTCCGGCTACCCGTTTGTGGCCATCCTGAAGAGCCCGGAGACCGGTGTCACCCAGTTCCCGCTTGTTCCCTCCGATATGGCCGAATCGCAAGGTTTCCGGTTCAACCTCACCCATTCGTGGACCCAGTCGATCAGCACCTCGGTCCTCTACATCTACGGTTCCGGGGCCGAGCTGACGCCGGCCGGTTTGCAGAAACCCGCCATATCGGATCTGTCGACCCAGATCAACAACCGATATTTCAACGTGCTTGCGGCATCGATCAACGCGCGTTTCGAGAAAACCGGCACCGACCTCACCGCCATCTACCGCCGGGCCGATGGCAACCCGCTGGCGCCCATCGATGCCTATTCCGACTTCTACGACGTGACCGACAACTCCCTCAGTGTGTTTGTCCGCCAATCCATCCCCCTCTTCGAGACATCCATCGGCAAGTGGGAAGCGATCGTCGATATCCGCAACATCCTGAACCAGGGAGTTCAGGTGTACGAGACCACCTCCGGTGATCTGATCCTCGTCCGGGCACCCCGGACACTCCGCGGCGGCATCAGCTTCCGCTTCTGACACAGCTCCATCCCACCGATTTCCCGACTCCCGGTTCAAGGAACATTTCCGGGAACAAATCTGTCCACATCAAGCCGATCCGACTTGTTCAATATATTGAACCCCTGTTCAAATTATTGTAAAATATGTTTCGGAATATTGGATCAGCGGCTAGCATCCCGAATAACCTGATTGTTTTCAGTTTATTGGAATAGCCGTTACCAGCGCGTTCATGGCATGGGTCTTGCGGCAATTTTCACAGCAGCAGCGCAGAAGGAAGCATGAGCCATCCCACCCTGACCGACAAGCTGAAAGTATACGGGCTGTTGCTGGTGGGTTTGGGCTTTCTGACCGCCGGAATTTTTAACATACGCGACCGGATCAGTTGGAACGACCCGTCCGACGGCATCGCCTGGATCGAGCGCGATGAAGGCGTGGTGGTCCTCACGGTGACCGGCGAGCAGCCCCTGCCGGATGTCCAGCCCGGCGACACCCTGCTGCGCATCAACCAGCACGAAATCCTCAACATGGGCGACTACACCGACGTACTGTTCCTGCTCAACCCCGGCGAGACGGCCCATTACTTCCTCAAAGACCGGTCCACCGGCGACGTCAAGGAGATCCGCCTGACGATCCAGCCGAAGCCGGTCCTGGCCATGAAGGACTTCTTCCGGATCATCGTTGCCTTCGTCTACCTCTGCGTGGGTGTCCTGATCCTAGTCAAGTACTGGCGCAGCCGCGGCAGCATCCACTTCTACCTGGTGTGCCTGTTCTCGTTCTCGCTGTATCTGTTCAGTTACATCAACCGGCTGCAGCCGTTTGACTATCTGGTGTACTGGATCTCGGTGGTCTCGACCCTGTTGCTGCCGCCCCTGTTCCTGCACTTCAGCATGAACTTCCCTACCCGCAAGAGCTGGCTGCGGACCCACTCCCCGGTGATCCTCTTCATCTATCTCCCGTTCGTGTTCCTGCTGGGCCTGCAGATTTTCTGGTTCGCCGGCCGGCTGGCGTGGATCGGCCTGCCCCGCACCCTGTCGGCCCGGATCACTCTGGACATCGTCCACCTGATCTATTTCAGCCTGTTTTTTCTCGGCGGTCTGACGCTGCTGTTCATCTCGCGCTACAGCTCCGAATCCACCGAGCTGCGTCAGCAGATGAAGTGGATTGTCATCGGCACCACGCTCTCGCTCGTCCCGTTCTTCTTCTTCTACGTCCTCCCCTTCCTGCTGAACCTCGACATCAACCCGCTGATGCAGGCGTCCATCCTGTGCCTCATCTTCCTGCCCATTTCGTTTGCATACGCCATCGTGAAGTACCGGCTGATGGACGTGGACATTCTGTTCAAGCGCGGCGCGGCCTATTTCATCGCCAGCGCCGCCGTCTTGGGCATCTACTTCCTGCTGATCGGCCTCAGTGGCGTGATCCTGCAGTTCTTCTTCCCCGAATCCAACACCTTCGCCATCGCCATCTCGGCGCTCGTGGTGGCCTTCCTGTTCGCGCCCATCCGCCGGCGGGTCCAGCAGGAGATCGACCGTTTCTTCTACAAGGACGAATACAAATACCGTCAGTCCCTCATCGAGTTCGGCCACACCATCAGCACCGAAAGCAGCATGGAGACCATCACCTCCGCGATCATCGAGCGCGTGAACAAGTCGCTGAAGGTGGAGACGGTCGCCATCTTCCTGCGCCACCCGCAGGAGCCCGAGCAATATGACCTGCTGGCCTACCGCGGCCTCCGGCGCCCCCTGCCGCCCCGCCAGCGGTTCACCATTCCCGATGCCTTCCTGATCACCGGGGTGAACGTTCCCACCCTGCCCTTCACCATCATCGAGGAGGAAACCCGCCCGGAGAATCTGGCGCTGCGGGACGAGTACGCCCGGCTGTCCCTGTTCTACTTCCAGCCCATGGCGCACCGCAACGAGACCATCGGCGTCATCGCCCTGGGCAAGGGGCCCCAGGAGACCTTCCTGTCCTCCGAAGACCTGGAGCTCCTGAGCATGATTGCCGGCTACGCCGCCATCGCCCTGGAAAACTCCCGGCTCTACTCCACCCTCCAGGCCAAGGCCCACGAGCTCGAGGCGCTCAAGGCATACAACGAGAACATCGTCGAGGGCATCAACGTCGGGGTCGTGGTCGTGAGCAACGACGGCATCATCACCACCTGGAACCAGGCGATGGTCCAGCTTTACTATCTGCCGGGCCGGCAGGCCATCGGCCGCCGGCTGGAGGAGGTGTTTGCGCCCGACCTGTCGGCCACCATCCGCAACGCCTTTCCCGCGGACTCCTACACCACCAGCGACACGGCCAACTTCTACAAGCTGTTCCTCGAGAACCGCCGCGGCGACAAGCGGTTTGTCAACCTGACCGTGAGCCCGTTCGTCCGGGAAACCGGCCAGGTGGCCGGGACGCTGCTGGTGTTCGACGACATCACCGCCCGCGTCCAGCTCGAGACCCAACTGCTCCAGGCGGAGAAGTTGTCGTCGCTGGGCCTCATCGCCGCCGGTGTAGCTCACGAGGTGAACACGCCGCTCACCGGCATCAGCAGCTTCACCCAGATGCTCATCGACGAGACCGGCCAGAACCACCCCCATCACACCATGCTCAAGAAAATCGAAAGCCAGTGTTTCCGGGCGTCCGAGATCGTCCAGAACCTGCTGAACTTTGCCCGGGTGCAGACCACCGAATTCGGCTCCGTCTCCCTCAACGAGCTGCTGCAGGAGTCGGTGGCCCTCCTGGAGCACCAGTTCACCAAGAAGACCATCGCCATCCGCATGGATCTGGCGCCGGACCTGCCGCCGGTGCGCGGTAATGAGGGCCAGCTCATGCAGGTGTTCGTCAACATCCTGCTCAACGCCCGGGATGCCGTCCCCCCGGGCGGACACATCGACATCCGGAGCCGCTTCGGCGACGGCTTCGCCGTGATCCAGTTCGAGGACAACGGCAAGGGGATCCCGCCGGAGATCCGCCAGAAAATCTACGATCCGTTCTTCACCACCAAGGAGGTGGGCCAAGGGACGGGACTCGGCCTGTCCGTGAGCTACGGCATCATCCAGGAGCACGCGGGCCGTATTTTCGTGGAGAGTGAACCGGGCCAGGGCACCCGGTTCACCATCAAGCTGCCCGCGGCGGAACCCGCCGCGAAGGAGGCGTCCAGCTCATGACGACCAAAGAGCGCCCGGGCCAGGAACGGATTTTACTCATCGACGATGAGGCCATTATGCACGACGTCCTGGGCACGCTCCTGCGCAAGGAGGGCTACATACTGGACGGCGCCGTGAACGGGCGGGAGGGCCTGGAGAAATTCTCGGCCAACGCCTACGACCTGGTCCTGGTCGACCTGATGATGCCCGAACTGGACGGCATGCAGGTGCTCCATGAGGTCCGGCTGCTCGATCCCCAGGCGGTGGTCATCATGATCACCGCCTACGGCACCATCGAGAGCGCCGTCACCGCCACCCGCAACGGCGCCTACGGCTTCATCACCAAGCCATTCAAGAACGACGAGCTGCTCCTGGAAATCAAGAACGGCCTGCAGAAGCGGGCGCTGGTCCTGGAGAACCTCTACCTGCGCCAGAGCTTCCAGCGGCAGTATTCGTTCGAGTCCATCGTGGGCAAGGCCCCCCGAATGCAGGAAATCTTCAAGCTGATCCGCCAGGTGGCCCCCACCAAGAGCACGGTGCTCGTTGTGGGCGAGAGCGGTACCGGCAAGGAGCTCGTGGCCAAGGCCATCCACAATTATTCCCCCCGGTCCGACCAGCCGTTCATCCCCATCAACTGCGGCAACATCCCCACCGAGCTGCTGGAGAGCGAGTTGTTCGGCTTCAAGAAGGGCGCCTTCACCGGCGCCGTGGCCACCAAGAAGGGCCTCTTCGAGGTGGCCAACGGCGGCACCATCTTCCTCGACGAGATCGGCAACATCAGCATGGAGCTGCAGGCCAAGCTCCTGCGGGTGATCCAGGAAAAGGAGTTCCGCCGCCTGGGGGACGTGGAGAACATCCGGGTGGACGTGCGGCTGCTGGCCGCCTCGAACGAGGATGTGAAGAACCTGGTCCAGCAGGGGAAGTTCCGCGAGGACCTCTACTACCGGCTCAACGTGATCCGGATCGACCTGCCGCCGCTCCGCGAGCGCCGCGATGACATCCCGCTGCTGGTGGAGCATTTCATTGAGAAGATCTGCGACGACAACGGCCGCCCCCGCTGCACCATCGAGCAGGACGCCATGAACCTGCTCATCAACTACCGCTGGCCCGGCAACGTCCGCGAGCTGGAGAACGTCATCGAACGGGCCGTCGTGCTCAGCGGCGACGATCACTGCATCCACCGGGCCCAGTTCCCCATGGAGATGACCGCCGGCCAGGACCTGTTCCGCGTTGTGGAGGACGTCCCCGATACCGGTCTCGCCCTCAAGGAGGCGGTCGCGGACTTCGAGCGCCGGCTCATCGTCCAGGCGCTCCGGAAGACCAGCGGCAACCAGAAACGCGCCGCCCAGCTCCTGCAGCTCAACGCCACCACGCTGAACGAAAAACTCAAGCGCCTCGACATTGATCCGGCCCGGATCTGAGCCGGATCCGCCCCGTCACGGCAGCGGCGTGACCGGCCCGACCTCGCCGCATCACAGGTGGAAATCGCCTGCCGCCTCCGGCTGGTACAGGATCTGTTCGATGCGGATGCGGCGGGTGCCGCCCGGCACCGGCCATTCGATGACATCCCCGACGGCGTACCCGATGATGGCGGTGCCCACCGGTGCCAGGACGGAGATGGCGCCGGCGCCGATGTCCGCGTCCTTCGGGAAGACCAGCGTGTAGGTAATCGTCTCGTTTGAGTCCAGGTCGCGCAGGATCACCCGCGAGTTCATGGTCACGACGTCGGGCGGAATCCGCTCGGGCGGCACAATCTTGGCCCGCGCCAGCTCCTTGGCCAGGTTCCGCGGGTCCTGCCGGTTACGGTTGGTGACATCCGGGGTGGCGGGCAGGATTTTCTCCAGCCGCTCCCTGTCGTACTCGGTGATGAAGATTCTTCTCGGTTGCATGCTCACCTCTTGCTCCCGAACCTCCGATCCGCTGGCCGCCGCGTGCGGCCGGTGATGCGTCCGGCTGGCCGCCCGGGGCGGCTGGGCGCCGGCCGCGGCTGTCGACGGATTATGCCTCGGATTCGCCGAAGACGTCGGCGGTGAATGCCTGGATGCGCGCGCCCTTGCGCCATGCGTCGTCGGGCAGGCCCGCCTTACGGCAGGTGTGGCGCAGAAACTCCTCGCGGTCCCAGCCGTACTCGGTGGCCACCTGGGGCAGCAGCAGCCCGCGGCGGAAGCCGGTGGAGATCAGCAGGCCGTCGCGGCCCACGACGATCTCCGCCGGGTCGGCCACGTCGCGCATGGGCGAGAGCACCGAGATCTCGATGGTGATCGCCGCCAGTTCGTCGGGCGCCACGGGCGGGAAGCGCGGGTCGTGGCTCGCCGCCGAGACGGTGCAGTCAACGATGGTTTCCCACAGCGGCTTGATGGCCTCGACGTAGCCGATACAGCCGCGCAACTCCCCGCCCCGTTTCAGGGTGACGAAGGCGCCGCAGGGGAGTTCCAGCTCGGGGTGCGCCGGCCGGTAGGCGTCGCCCGCCTGTTGCCGCCGCACGTGGGCGTGCAAAGTCTTGCGCGCGAGGAACAGGCACTCCGTCCGGACGTCATTCGACAGAGGGTTCACTGCGGGCCTCCCGGATCACCCGGTTCTGCCGCCGCTGGAACAGCTTGCGCTTCAGGCGGATCCGCTTTTTGCGATGCGCGTCGATCTTGCGCCAGAACACGAAGAAATAATGCACCATGCTGCTGACCGCGATCACCAGCACCAGCCAGAGCGAGATCTTCCCCAGCAGCAGCCAGATCCCGCCGAACCGCGCCCCGGCCAGGATGAGGCAGACCGCCACCACCTGGAAGACCATCTTGGTCTTTCCCAGCGCCGACGCCCGGATGATCAGCCCTTCCGACGAGGCCAGGTTCCGCAACCCGGTGACGGCGAACTCGCGGCCGATGATGATCACCACCATCCAGGCCGGCACCAGATGAAGCTGGACCAGAATGATGAAGGCCGAGGTGACCAACAGCTTGTCGGCCAGGGGGTCCATCAGGATGCCCATGGTGGTGACCTGGCGCCGCCGGCGGGCGATGTAGCCGTCCAGGACGTCGGTCACCGACGCCGCGAGGAACAGCCCGATCCCCCAGATCTCCTTGTTGGGAAACTCGGTGAGGAGCACCGTCACCAGGAAGGGGATCGAGAAAATCCGCAGCAGCGTGAGATAATTGGCCAGATTCATCGCGCTCCACACGCCGGCCCGGTTCGCTGACGGCCCGGCGCCGACGGCTTGTTTCCACCATATCACACCGGCCGGGGCCCAGGCAAGCCGGCGCGCCCCATCCCGCGGCGCGGGCAGCGGACGGCCGGCGGAAGGGCCGGTCGACCGCCGCGGCCCGTTCGCCGCGCCGACCGGCGGGCGCGCGACGCGAAAAAAACCCGGCAACCGCTTGCCGGGTCTCTCATCATGATGGCGGATATCGCGTTCCGCCGATCCCCACCTCACTCACCCATCAAACCGGAATATCCGCAACCGTCGGGCGGCCGTCCGCTGTGGGGACCGTTCCCGGCGGCCGGTTCACTTACTCGGTGATGACGATCTGGGCGGCCGCGCCGCAGGCGTCGTCCGCGCCGTCCAGGTGCGCGGTGATCCGCCACTTGCCGTACAGCCCATTGCTGGTGATCAGGGTGCCGCCCACCGGGAAGGGAACGTCCACCCGGTAGAACCGCTGGTTCAGGTACGAGACCTCCTGGGGGATCACCACCTTCTTGGCCCGCGGGTAGCCGGGGAGGGTACGGGTCTGCAGGCCCTGCGCCTTGGCCGTGCCCGGCGAGGCCACCGGCACCGCCAGCTCCTGGTACAGGCTGCCGCTGGGCGTGTACACGCGGAGCGCCAGCCGGTGCTCGCCCGTGAACGTGGTCGGCAGCAGCACCGACAGGGTCAGGTCCACCGTCCGACTGGCCGAGAACTTGCTGGCGTAAGCGTTGGTGTTTTCCTCGGGCGAGCTGGCCAGCACGTAGGCGCACGGCTTGGCCGTGACCTTGTCGACTTCAACCGCGGCGCCGGAGGCGGGCAGGGCCAGGGCGCCGATGATCAGCAGGGTGGTTACGATGTTGCGCATGATCGCCTCCTTAGGGCAGCGGCACGCTCACGGCGTACATCACGCCGGTGTCGGTGCCCACGTACACCATTCGGTTCACGTAGTCGTAGGCCGGGCTCCCCACCACCGGCACCGGCGAGGCGCCGGGCGCCAGTTCCACCGAGGTGTGGGCGCCGGTGGTGATGTTGATCTGGTAGAGCCGCCCGTCGCTTGCGCCCACGTAGATGTAGGACGTGCCGAACAGGAACAGCGGCGTGGACGGCGACGGGATGTCGGTCACCGCCCAGCGCACCGTGTAGTTGGCGCCGCCGTCGTCGGTGATGCAGTAGACGTTGTTGCTGGTGCTGAAGAACAGCCGGTGGGGCGTGGCGGTGTAGGTGGGGAACAGGTACGCCTTCACCGGCGTACCCGTGCCCGTGTTGCAGCTCCACTGGGTGGACCCGTCAGCGGCGCTCAGGCAGTACACCACGCCGGCGTTGGTGCCCACGAACACCCGGCCGTTCCAGACCACGGGCACGCCGTCGATGTCGCCCAAGGGCTGAGACCAGACTTTGGCGAACGCCGAGCCGTTGAACGACAGGCACCAGACGGTGTGGCTGGAGCCGCCGCCCTTGGCCCGGCTGGCGAAGTAGACCCGGTTGGTGTCGTAGTCCACCAGGACGCCGCCGCTGATGATGCCCATGGCGTTGGCACCGCCGCCGTTGTTGAAGCTGAAGAGCGTGGCCCCGGTGGCCGGGTTCAGCGCGTAGACCTTGTTTTCGCTCGTGGCGTTGCGCGTGGCGGCGAACACCAGGTCGTAGGCGCCGCCGTACGCGGTGAACATCGCCGACGGCGCCGCCTGGACCACCTCGCCGAGCGAGGCGCTCGTCCAGAGCGGCGCGCCGGTCTCGGCGTCAGCGGCGTAGACATAGCCGTCCTGGGAGCCCACGAAGGCCACCTCGTCGGCACCGGAGACCAGCGCCGTGGGCACCACCGCCGGCCGGTCCTGGGCCGGACCGTTCATGGCCATGGGCTCCCACGTGTAGCCGCCCGCGCGCGGCCAGTCGCCGCCGGCAGCCGACGGGTTGGTGGCATGGAGGTTCCGGTCGTTGGACACGGCGTAGACGCCGCCGGCCCCGATGGCGCCCGGGTTGACGCCCGGCGGCGCCAGCGCCGTGGCGCCGGTGCTGTACGCCCACTTCACGGCGCCGCTGGTGTCGAACGGCCGCGCCGCCACCGTCTTGCCGCTGGAGTAGGCGCTGCCGTTGTAGACGAACGCCGCATAGTAGTAAGTCGTGCCGTTGGTCAGGCTGAGGTGCTCCAGCGAGTCGTACTCGCCGGCCGTCCCCGCCTAGTCCGCCAGCAGCGTGCCGTCCGTGGGGCTGGTGGGATACGTGTCGGTCCGATAGCGGATCCGGGTGGTGGTGTAGCTCCCCGCCGGGTTCACCCACTCCAGCTTGTTGCTTTCATTCGTCGCCGTCGCTGTCAAGTAAACTACATCCGCCGGTGTGCCAGTGCAGGCACCTAGCTGGGCAACGTGGGTGATGCTGATGTCATCCACATACCACCCCTCAGAAACCGTATTGCCGTCTGTTGAGAAATTAAATCGGATAATAATCGTAAGTCCGTTGTAGCTACTCAAACTGACCGAATAACTATTCCATGTTAGATTGTTCCCAGTAAAACAACCAACTCCGGTCGCGTAGCCGCATGCATCCGCCGAATTACGAAACGTGCTAGGGTATCCTGGTGTCGGCGTCAATTGCGTCCAACTACTGCCGCCGTTGGTGCTGATTTCAACGACCCCACCGTCATAACGGCTTTGGATATTGAAGGCTGTCCAGAAGCTCAGGGTGGAAGATTGTCCCGCAGTTAGCGTCAAACTAGGCGTCCGGACGTTGGCGCACAGATTGTTTGAATAGCCCGAGAAATAACTGTAGGTGCCTGAATGTCTCCGGGTGCTGGAGATACTCCACAAGCCATTCATTGTTAACGTCGGATCCCCAGATTCAGCCCCGGCGCTCCATGTGGTATCTACAATTGGGCCCGTGGACATTCCGGATTGTTCGACGGTGTTGGATTCAGACACACCATTACTTTCGTCGGTCGCCCGGACAACGTAATAATAGGTAGTCGCCGGCAGCAAGCCATCCGTGTCCTGATAAGTGGTCCCGGTGATACCCACCGCAATCCGGTTAGACAGGCTCGGGGTGAATCCCGTCGAAGTGCTTCGATATATTGAGTAGGTCACAGGTCCACTGCATTGCGCGATCGCTGCATCCCAACTCAACTCCAGTGTGCAGCCGGTTCCGCCTGGCGCCGAGACTGAACCCAAGCCATTGAACATTGGTGGTAAATTACATGCGCCTTGTACTGTGGCTGACGCTTCAACTGAATAACCGGAATCGCAGGCGCTGCTGCCGCTGCCGTACGAGGTGACGACGTAATAGTAGGTGAACCCGCCGGAAAGGTTGTTGTCGCTGTAATCGGTCGTGGGTGCGCTGACTGTAGATAGTAAGGAGTAAGGCCCACCCGACGTGGTGGAGCGATACACCTTGTACTGCACGGCACCAGAAACCGAGTTCCAGTCCACTAGAATACTGTTGTTGCCGTTGGTCGTTGCAGTGACGCCGGTGGGCGCCGCCAGAGCCAGGCATGAAACGCCGCTCATCACCAAGGCATACGGCTGGGTGTTGGTGCCGCTGGTGCCGTTGCCCGGCACATTGGTGCCGCGGACGGTGATGCTCCATTCGCCCGATGCCGGCGACGACACGTAAACCTGCTCCACGTTGTTGATACTGTCCTGGGTGCCGCCGGTCCAGTCCTTGCGGTTCGGATAGTAGCGGGTGCCGCCGGGTGCGTAGACCTCGAGGTCCATGTTGTTGATCAGACGGGTGCCGGATGCCGCTGCGGCCCATGGGTCGGTCCAGACAAGGGTGACGATCAGCGGATCGTTGGCGTTGGCGATGTAAAAAGTGTAAGTGTGGGTCTGTCCCGTCTGGAGTCCGGGCGTCACATCGTACACGGCCAGTTTGCGGCTGGCATCATCCCCCCAGCCGGAACCCGGGAACAAAGAATGTTCCAGGTCCACCCGGCCGAAGCCCTCGGCGTTGTTGGGGAGATCGCGGCCGGTGTCCCAGTCCGGCGGCAGCTCCCGGGTGGTCCCGGTGCCGTACTGGCCGGGATTCATGTCCCAGGCTCCGTTGATCAGGGTGGCCTTGACCAGGGCTGATGAGGGATTGAACCCGTCAACTGGCACGGCGCTGGAGTTGGTTGTGGAACTGTTGTTGGGGTGCCAGCCGTCGACGTAGTATTGGCGGACCAGCGTGGATGCTCCGGCGGTCAGCGGATTGGACATCGATGTCCCACCCATGTTCACGTAGTACGGCCGCTGAGCGGTCGGCACGTTACAGATGCCCCATTGTTCGTAGGCCTGGTTCAAGTCGGTCCGGGTCGAGATAATGGCTATGCCCGGTGCCGTGATGTCCGGCTTGATGCGTCCATCGTCGCAGGGCCCGCGCGAGGAAAACGCGCCCATCCCATTGGCGTTGTTGGCCATCGGATCCGAATAGATCGGCTCGCGGCCGAAATTCGTGCCGTTGAACCAGCCCCACGCCACCTGGGTGAAAGCAGTCCCGGTGCAATCGTTCTCGGGGTACTCGTAGACAAAATCAGGCCGGTAATTTTCCGATGCGCCGACGGTGATGCAGTTCTTCGCCGTGCCCGGAGATCCGATTGAATCCGTGTCGATCACGCCGCTGGTTCCACCAGTGTCCCGGCCCGAGTTGCCGGCCGAAAAAGTGATCACCATGTCCTTATTGTTCCAGGCAAACCTGTCCAGATTTGATGAATCGGTTGAATACTGGCCGGCGAGTGCGGCGCCCCACGAATTGGAATGCACGCGGGCGCCGTCCGCATAGGGCGGACTGAACAGATTGTTGAGGTCTGCGGGAATCCCGCCAAGTCCACCACTGCTGTCCATGACCGATTGGAACACGAATTGCGCCTTGGGCGCAGTGCCGGCGAAACAGGTGGACGGGAACGTGTTCGTGTTCGGCGTGGAGCCGGACCGGAAGCCATTGCCCACGATGGAGCCGGAGGTGTGAGTGCCGTGTCCGCCGCCGGTGGTCTGGTTGTCATCCCACGTTGTCCGTCCCAAGGCGTAGCCTTTGATCACCCGCATGGGATTGGTGCTGGAGCCCTGTTGTCCGTAATCCTGATGCAAGGTGGCCAAATTGCCGGTGGATAGACCCGTGTCTGAAGCCGACGCGATCTGCCCCTCGCCGCGGATGCCCCGGGCCCAAACGTCCTCCACATCCATGATCGGGCCGGCGGTGGCGCCGCGGCCGGTGGTGGTATTGGCCGACGTGCGGGCGATGTTGTTGTGCAGTTCATGGGGCACAAACCGCTCCACCCAAAAGCAGCCGGGCACGGCGGCCAGGGCGCGCACCTGCTGGGCTTCACCGGCAAACCGGACTAGCCAATAGTCGCCGGTGTGGTCGTAGTCCGTGATGTCCAGATTGATACGGCTTAAAACGTCGAAGAGATTTTCAAATTCCGGATAGACCAGAGGGTCGAAGTGAGCGGTGAATTCAAGTTCCTTGATCGGATCTGCCTCGATGATCCACTCGAGCTTCGGGTAGATTCGAAAAGCCGGCTGATAGAGTCCCATCCAATATACTTCGGGGCGCTGCTCCAGGGCCTTCCAGCCGGCGGTGTCCAGGCGCACCAGGTAAGCCAGTCGGGGCAGGTAGCCCAGGATGGCGATGCCGGACTGTTCCAGATGCTGCCGGAGGGCTGTCTGGCCGTCGGGCGAGTCGGCCTGGACGATGAAGTAGTCCCACGTGCCGGCGGTGAACGGCCGCTTGACCAGGCTTGGCTGGAAGCTGCCAAGATCAGGGTAAGCAAACGACTTGCGGCCCGCCCGGTCCTTGCTCACCAGGCGGTCGGTGGCGAACTGGAATGCCGCCAGGTCGATGACATGGTCGCCGGCCGCCTGAAGCTGGTCGGCCGGCAGGTAGCGCTCAGCGAACGGGTGATAGGTCTTCCAGTCGGAGGCGATGAAGACCAGCGACTCGCCGGTGGCCGGGTCCACGACCGCGGGAGGAATGACTTTGCGGCCCCCGCCCAGGTTATCCGCGGCCAGCACCGGCAGACAGAAAAGCCCCGTCAGCAAGGCCAGCATGACCATCACGCCCAGGATCCGTCCTGTCTTGAAAATATGATCGTTCATGTCTCCTCCTGACATCCGAAACCCGACCCCCGATCGATATATATTTCAAATCCAATTACTGACTCAATGCCCTTCGTGTGGGTTGCCCTGGCACGGGCCGCCGCCGGCGGGCACCCGGCCGCACGAGGCGGTGAAGGCCAGCGGCCGGAACGGCTCCAGCCAGCTCACCTCCGGCGGCAGCGCCGGCGGCTCCGGCGGGGCGGCCGCGGGTTCCGGGCTGTCGGTGAAAAACCCGAGGCCGCGGAAAAACTGCACGAAACCCTCGTCGGGCGCACCGTCGGCGGCGCCCGGCTCCACCGCGGCCAGGGCTTCCCACCAGCGCCAGCCCGTCCCGGTCAGACCCACCATGATCTCGCGCCGGGGATGGATCACCACCCCCTGTTCGCCCACCTGCCGCCACGACACGCCCTGCTGCACCCGGGGCACTTTGCTCATACTGACCTCACGCGAAAAAAATCCTCGGCCCATCCCGGCGCCGGCTTCCGCCGGCCGAAGCCAGACCTGCCCAATCCACGATGCGCTGGAGAAACGACTGACGACAAGCGCCGGATGCTTCAGGGAGTCACCACCGGGCGTCGCACGCTGCAAAACATCCGCCGGCCGATCCCGCAACGCAATCGTCCTTTATAAATTTAAACGCTCCGCCGCCATGGAGTCAACAAAAAATTCCCTGTTAACTCTTTTAGAAAACACAATTTGCGCACATTTTTGCAGTTTTTGTGCCGCGCGTCACACTCATGGGGAGGCGGGGACGGTGGTGATCAGAGGGAGAGACTGTTCACAGGTTCACAGGTTCACAGGTTCACAGGTTCACAGGTTCGCAGGTTCGCAGGTTCGCAGGTTCCAGGTGCTGTTCACCGTTCACCGTTCACCCATCAGCCGACTCCCTACTCCGTGTCCCCTGGGTCATCCGTGGTGATGCTACCCGCGGCTTCGGCCACGAGGCGGCCCAGCCGGCAGGCGGCGTCCGACAGCTCGGTGTGGGTGCCGCCGGTGCGGGCCGAAAACGCCGGGCAGCGCCGGCAGACGGCGTCCAGGGCGCAGGTGCGGCACGCCGTCCACGCCGCCCGGCTCAGGCGCCGGAACGCCACCAGCGCCGGCGAGTCGCGCCAGATGTCCTCGAACCGCTCCCGCCGCAGGTCGCCGGCCGGTTCGTCCTGGAAGCTGCAGCCCCACACGCGGCCCGCCGGGTCGACGGTGCAGAAACGGAAACCCGCCGAGCAGAGCGTCATGTCCGTGTCCCGCCGTTCCGGATCCGCCGGTTGCAGAAACTCGCGGCATTCGGCCAGCACCGCCATCAGCTCGTCGCCGTCGAGGCGCTCGAGGTATTGCGCGTCGCCGCCGGGGGGCGGGAAGAGCATGAAGTCCACCAGGAAGGGCCAGCCGCGCGAGCGGGCGTAGCGCCAGGTCGCGGCCAGGGTGGACGCGTTGGCGCGCAGCACCGGCGTCTTGAGCCGGGGCGGCAGCCCGGCCGCGGCCAGCCGCTCGATGGCCGCCATCACCCGGGCGAAGCTCCCCGGCACCCGGGAGACGGCGTCGAACACCGCCGGGTCGGAGCTGTAGAAGCTGACGTCCACGCCCGCGACGCCCGACGCCGCCAGCCGCCCGGCCGCCGCCGCGTCGACGAGATAACCCGAGGTGAACACCCGGGTGTGGAAGCCGCGGCGCACCGCGCCGTCCAGCAGCTCCCAGAAGTCGGCCCGGAGCAGCGGCTCCCCGCCGCTTAAGGTGAGGAACAGGGTGCCGGCGACGGCAAGCTGGTCGAAGACGTCCAGCCACGCGGCCGTGGCGAGCTCGTCTGCCGCCTCCCACCGGGTGTCGCCACCGCTCGTGTAACAGTGGCGGCAGCGGTGGACGCACCGGTACGTCAGCTCCGCCAGCACCGAGATGGGGATGCGGTCGCGGGCGGCCTGCTCCAATAATCGTTCGTAGTGCGTGGGTTCCTTCATAGTTAGTTCTCGGAATATCGTAGGGGACCTGGGACCTGGGTTCTGGGACCTGGTACATGAAAGGGGAATCTGACACCAATCATCCAGTATCCGGAAACCAGGATCCAGAATAAAAAGCCCGGAACCCGCTGTCAGAAACCAGGTCCCGGCACCCAGAACCCAAGTCCCAAAACCGAGGTTCCAAAGCCCAGGTCCCAGCACCCAAGTCCCAGGTCCATCAAATCAACCCCAGCACGTCCATGAACCGCCGGGACCGGGTGAAGCGGAGCGTCCGCATCGGGATCCGGTCCAGCGCCGCGACGGCCGTCTCCAGGAGGGGCGCCAGCTCGGTGTCCTGTCGACCCGCCGCCACCACCTGGGTCATGAGCCGGGCCAGCGCCTGCGCCGGCGGCAGCGGCACGAGCTCGTCCGCCGGCGCCTGCTCCAGCCAGAAGATCCCGGCCAGGGGCAGCGGTCCCGCCGCCGTGCTGATCCCGATGGGCGTGCCGGCCAGCTCCACGCCGTCGCCGGGCTCCAGCCGGACGACGCACGTCTCATCGCTGAGCACCGGCAACCCGGCCAGTTCGGCCACGGTGCTCTTACCGGCGCCCGACGGACCGATGAAAAGCCAGCTGCGGCCCCCGGCCGCCAAGCCGCAGCCGTGGACGAGGAGCCCGCCCCGCGGCGCCAGCCACTCCGTCAGCACCAGTTGCAGCAGCACCCGGTGGAAGCGGGTGCCCGGCGCGATGGTCGCCCGGCCCCGCGCGGCCGTCGGGTTCAACTCCACTCGGTAGCCCGCACCCCGCGCCGTGATCCGCCCGTTGCGCCGCCGCACTCCAGGTGGGGCGGCCGCATCCGCGCCATCCGGGAGCACGTCCAGGGCCTCCCGCACGTCCAGCACGAAGTCGAGCTGTATGGCGGCATTCGCCGGACTCCGGTACAGCCCAAACGGCGGATCCAGCAAGTGGTCGCCGATGCCCAGCTCCATGCGGCATCCGGCGACGATCAGGTCGATCCGGGGCGGACGGGTCGCGGTCTCGCGGCGGGACGGCTGGCGGCGCAGGATCATGTGGTTCCCATCAGGCGCCGTCGCCGGCGCGCACGGGTTTGCGGGCGCAGACTTCATAGCCCAGGGTGAACGCCCGCTCCCGGTCCAGCCCGTCCAGCCAGCCCAGGACCAGCGGCGCGAGCAGCCCCAACGCAGGCGCCAGCAGCACGAACAGCGCCCAGCGCCAGCCGCCCTGAAAGAACGCCAGGGCCGCGACACTGCGCCGCGCCAGCACGGCGAAGAATCCGCCCAGCGGCTCGATGGCTTCCGCCGCCAGACCGGCGCCGGCCAGCAGCCGCGCCACGCCGAAGCGGGTGAACCGGAAGTAGTCGTGGGGCGCCTGGTGGATTTCCCACAGAAACGGCACCACCAGCAGCAGCTCGCCACCGGGCTTGAGCACTCGAGCCAGCTCGGCCAGCGTGCCGGCCGGGTCGGGCACGTGCTCCAGGGTGACCACGCACAGCGCCGCATCGGCCGCCGCGTCGCGAAGCGCCAGTTCGCGGAGGTCGCCCCGCACGTCCACCCGGCCGTAGTCCCACCGCAGGTCGCCGATGCCCCGGTCGTAGCCCACCAGGCGCTGCCGCGAAAACAGGGCGCGGAACCGGCTCTCGCCGCAGCCGGCGTCCAGGACCACTTCGCCGTCCGCCCGCCGGGCGGCGAACGCCTTCACCGCCCGACCGATGCGGGCTTCGACGGGATCCAGCCGGTCAAGGAGCCAGCGGGGCAGGATCCGGCGGGCCGATTGCTTGACGCAAGGCTCCAGCTCCATATCGCGCGCTCAGAGCGCCGGAGCGGGTGGGGCGGGCTGCAGCGTGTAGATGCCGCGGGGCACGAAGTGGAACATCCGGCTCCAGCGGGTCTCGTAGAAGTACAAGACGCGGTACGTGTACAGGGTGACGACGTCCAGCGCGTCGTTGACCTCGTGCACGCCGCGATAGCGACCGTCGGGGAAGGCCTTCTCCAGGACCAGCGTGTCCGGGAAGGACCACAGGATGAACAGCGGCTTGCCGAAGATGAACTCCTCGGGGACGGTGCCCCAGTCGCGGCTGTCGGAGCTGTGATCGCGGTTGTCGCCCATCATGAAGTAGTGGCCGTCGGGGATCCGCAGCGGGGCCATCTCCGAAAAGGTGGTGGGGACATCCTCGCCGATGGCGTGGTAACGGTACGGCTCCACCAGCTGCTGCCCGTCGATGTACACCTGGTTCTGGCGGACCTCGATGGTCTCGCCCGGCAGGCCGATCACCCGCTTGACGTACGGGGTGAGGTAATGGCCGTTTTTCCGGTCGGGCGCCTTGAACACCACCACCTCGCCCCGGCGGATCGGGTGGTTCAGACCCAGCCAGCGGCAGAGAGGGAAGTGGTTGGCCAGTATGGTGAACTTGTCCACGATGAGCCGGTCGCCCACCAGCAGGTTGTAGTCGCCCAGGGTCTGGTCGGTGCCGGGGATCCGCCGCTCGGTGGGCGTGTCCATGGACGGCGTCGGGACGGCCATGGGGTGGACGATGAACGTGACCACGAACAGGGCGATGACCAGGCACACCAGGACGGCCACCACGTATTCGCGGACGGTCTCGGCCAAGGTCGCCTTGGGGCGCGCCTTGGCCTTCCCTTTCACCGGCTTGTCTCCGCCTGTCTCTTTTTTCGGATTCTTCCTGACCATCGGCGCATCCCGCCCCGCAAAATCGAAGCCCCACCATAGGTTTTTCACTCGGAAAAGTCAAGGCCCAGTTTGAACCTTCCGCCCCGCCGGTCATTCCAATACCGCAGAACCGCCGGCGGCGCGACGGCCGCCTTTGCATTCGGCCCCGCCTTGAGGTATAGTGCCGGGCGGGACCACCGGCAGCACCTAACGATGAAGGATTTCCACCGCGGCACCATCCTGGCCCTGCTCTCCGCGATCAGCGGCGCCTACCTGTTCATCTTCAGCAAGCACGTCTTGGCCTACGTGGGTCCGGCCACCTACTGCAGCTACTACTACCTGTTCGCCGCCGTCTACTTCACCGCCTGGCTGGCGCTGTCCCGCCAGCGGACGCTGTTTCGGATCCCGCCCCGGGCCGCCGGCAAGCTGCTGCTCATCGCGGGGCTGGAAAGCGTCAGCGTCTTCGCCCTGTTCACGGCCGTCCGGCTCATGGATCCGACACTGGCTTCGTTCTTCAACAACTCCCAGACAGTCTTCATCATCGTGCTGAGCGCCGTCTTCCTCAAGGAGCGCTTCAACCGCCTGGAGTCGCTGGGCACGGCGGTGGCGCTGGGGGGCATCCTCCTCATCTCCTACCGCTCGGCGGAACCGGCACTGCTCGGCATGGCGCTGACGCTGCTATCGGCCGGCTGCTTCTCGTGCACCGTCGTGCTGGTCAAGAAAAACCTGGGCGATCTCCCGCCTCTGACCATCGCCCTCTACCGGGCCGTGGCGCTCATGGCCGTGTTCAACATCTACGCCCTGGCCGGCCCGGGACTGGAGCCGGTGAGCCCGAGCCTGCTGGCGTACACCGCCGCCGGCGCCCTGTTCGGCCCCTTCCTCAACATCCTGTTCTACTTTTACTCGCTGAAGTACTTCGAGGCCTCCAAGACGTCGTTGGTGCGGGCCTCCCAGCCCATCTTCGTGCTCATCAACGCCGCGCTGTTTCTCCACAGCGTTCCCGCGCCTCGCGAAATCGCCGGCGGCCTGGTCATCATTCTGGGGCTCTATATCCTCGTCCTGGGCCACGAGCGGTCACTCGCGGCGCCGCCGCCGGATCCGGTCCGTTGACCGGACCCGGCGCGGTTGGCTATCTCCTTGCGGCGTGCTATAATACAGCCACTTGTTAGCAACCAATTGCTGAATGATCCGATAAATAGTGCGAACGCATCCGACTTCAGGAGGGCCGATGGACATTCAGAATGTGGGCAAAATCATCCAGACCGGCCTGGAAGGCACCGAGGCGGTGGGCGGCGGCCAGGACAAGGCGGTCGGGAAGACATCGGATTTCGAGAAGGTCCGCATGGACAAGCTCGAGCAGGAAGAGCAGGTCACCGGCCTGAAGGCCAGCGACATCCAGTACAACGACAACATCCTGAACCGCATGGACGCCCGCCAGGTACAGAACGACTTCCTGCGCCAGGTGCAGGCTCGCGGCGAGGGAAAGGAGCTGGAAGTCCTCTCGGAGCACATCCAGAAGACGCAGGCCAGCCTGGAAAAAACCCGGGCCACCCTGCCGGCGGTGGACAAGAGCGAATTCAGCGGCGCGATCCAGAACTATTTCAAGGAATCGGAGACCCGGTTCAAGGCGCTCGACTCCATGTACCAGGAGATCTCCTCGGGCGACCGGCCGCACTCGCTTCAGGACCTACTCAAGATGCAGATGCAGATCCAAGGCATCAGCCAGAACATCGAAATGCTCAGCAAGGTCGTGGACAAAGTGGTCGACGGGATGAAGACCATCCTGCGCACCCAGGTGTGACGGACAAAATCCATTTTCGGGAGACGGTATGAGCACAATCCGTTCGTTTGCCGGAAGCCGGATGCGGCTCCTGCGTGCATCCCTGCTCGTCCTGTTGGCGGCCGGCCTTCTCGGCTGCGGCGCCACCGAGATCGCCTCCGGGCTCACCGAAGGAGAGGCCCAGGAAGCCGTGGTCACCCTCCAGCAGTTCGGCATCTCGGCCGAAAAGGTGCGGGTCGGCGAGGGCGAGGAAGCCACCTTTTCGGTGACGGTGCCCGCCGCCGAAGTGGCCAGCGCCAACCAGATCCTGAAAAAATACGAGCTGCCCCGCGAGAAGCCGAAGGGCCTGGGCGAGATCTTCACGCAGGGCGGGCTGATCCCCACGGCCACCGAGGAAAAGGCGATGATGCTGCTGGCCATCCAGGGCGAGATCGCCCGCACCCTCGAGACCGTGGACGGCATCGCCGCCGCCCGGGTGCACATTGTGATGCCGGAAAAGGACCCGCTGGCCGAAGGCGGCGGCACCCCGGCGACCGCCAGCGTCTTCATCAAGTACCGCGGCGAACAGCTCCCCCTGACCCCCGAGGAGATCAAGCAGATCGTCGCCCACTCCGTGGACGGCCTGGACCCGAACCGCGTGGCCGTGGTCCTGAAGCCCATCCTCATCGACCAGGGCAAGCTGACCCGCATGGCCAAGACAAGCACCGTGATCGCCGGCCAGGATCCAACCATCTTCATCATCGTGCTGGCCGGCCTCTGCCTCGTGCTGGTGATCGTCATGGTGGTGCTGGTGCTGAAGCTGCAGAGCGAGAAGAGCCGCTACCTGCAACTCCGTCGGGAGATGGGTGCCGGCGGCCGGTAGCAGAATGGATGGCCCATGAGCGACCTCACCGCCCCGATCGATTTTTCGAAGTATTTCCGGGACCTGGACGAATCCCCGCTGGTCGAGGTGCGCGGCCGGGTCACCGAGGTGGTGGGCCTGATCGTCAAAGCGGTGGTCCCCAACGTCTGGGTGGGCGAGCTGTGCCTCATCAAGACGCCCCACACGTCCGAACCGGTCAAAGCCGAGGTGGTGGGCTTCCTCGACAACGAGGTGCTGCTCATGCCGCTGGGCGACATGCGCTTCATCGGCATGAACTGCGAGGTCATCCCCACCGGCCACCCCCTCACTGTCAAGGTGGGCGACGGCATGCTGGGCCGCGTGCTCGACGGTCTGGGCGAGCCGATGGACTTCGACGAGAAGGGTCCCCTCGACTACGATGACGAGTACCCGGTTTACAACGACCCGCCCGATCCCCTGAAGCGACGGCGGATCCTCAGCCCCATCACCGTGGGCATCCGGGCCATCGACGGCTTGCTCACCTGCGGCGAGGGGCAGCGCATCGGCCTGTTCGCCGCAGCCGGCGTGGGCAAGAGCACGCTGCTGGGCATGATCGCTCGCAACGCCCTGGCCGAGGTTAATGTGATCACCCTCATCGGCGAGCGCGGTCGCGAGGTGCGCGACTTCCTGGAGAAGGACCTGGGGCCCGAAGGCCTGGCCAAGTCGGTCGTGGTGGTCGCCACCTCCAATGAGCCCTCCCTGGTCCGCCTCAAGGGCGCCTACGTCGGCACGGCCATTGCCGAGTATTTCCGCGACAAGGGCCGGAAGGTCATGCTGATGATGGACTCGGTCACCCGCTTCGCCCGCGCCCAGCGCGAGGTGGGCCTGGCCTGCGGTGAGCCGCCCGCGCGCGCCGGCTACACGCCGTCGGTGTTCTCCGAGCTGCCGAAACTGCTGGAGCGGGCCGGCAACTCCGACAAGGGATCCATCACCGCGTTCTACACCGTCCTTGTCGAAGGCGACGACATGAACGAGCCGGTCGCCGACGAGGTCCGTTCCATCCTGGACGGGCACATCATCCTGTCCCGCGACTTGGCCTCCCGCGGCCACTACCCGGCGATCAACGTCTCGCTCAGCGTCAGCCGCGTGATGACCTCGGTGGTCCCGTCCGAGCACCGGCAGGCGGCGACCAAGTTGCGCGAGGTCCTGGCTACGTACGAGAAGGAAAAGGATCTGATCATGATCGGCGCGTACCAGAAAGGGAGCGACCCGCGGGTGGACTTCGCCATGGACAAGATCGACGCGGTCAACACCTTTCTCAAGCAGAGCACCGAAGAGAAGATGGGGTTCGAGGAGACGGTCAAAAAACTGAAGGAACTCTTCTGACCATGGCCCAGAAGCCGAAGTACCGCCTCCAGCCCGTGCTGGACCAGAAGGAGAAGGCCAAGTCCGACGCTGAGAAGGCGCTGGCCCGTGCGCACCAGGCGCTGGCCGAGGAAAAGCGGAAGCTGCAGGAGTTGGAGGAGCAGAAAACGCGGCTGCTCGCCCAGATCGACGATGCCCGCCAGAAGCGGGATCAGAAGGCGATGGAAGGCGAGCTGACCGTCCAGGAGTCTCAACAGTACAAGATGTACATCCAGGGACTCCACGAGCAACGCAAGGAACTGGACGTCCGGATCTACAAGCAGACCAAGGTGGTGGAGCGCGCCGCGGAGGCGGTGGAAAAGACCAAAGCCGAGCTCATCCGCTGCGCCAAGGAATTCGAAGCCATGAACAAGCACAAGGATGGGTGGCTGCAGCAGCTCAAGCTCGAGGAGCAGAAAAAGGAACAGAAACTGATGGAAGAGATCGGGATGATTCAGTTCATGAAACGGAGGGGTGACAACCAATGACTACCGACAAGATCTCTTCCGCCTCGGGCGGCCCACCCATCGATCCGTCTGCCGACGCGGGCGCCGCGCCGGCCGTGGAACGCAAGGATGCGCCGTCCGCCTTTGATAAGGTCATGGACAAAAAAGAACGCGAGCGGGACGACCGGGACGACGTCCGCAAAGGCGCCGATCGAACCTCCCCGAAGCATACGCCCGTCGACAAGGACGCCCCCCTGCGCGAGTTCCCCGTCTACCACCATCTGCGCACCCGGACCATCGAGCCGCCGGCCGCCGGCGATCTCCGCACAGACGCAGCCCTGCCGCGGAAGGTCATCGACGAGGTGGTGCAGGCCGTGCGGGTGGGCGTCAACCGGGCCGGCGACAAGGAACTCCAGTTCGACCTGAAGTCCACGGTCATGGACGGCATGACCATCCGGGTGAGCATCCACGACAACCGGGTCGTGACCATCCTGGAGGCCACCAGCCGGGATGTGCGTGACAAGCTGGAAGCCCATGTGGGAGAACTCATGCACACCCTCACCCAGAAGGGCCTGCAGGTGGCCTCCGTGGAAGTACAGTACAAGGAGCCGCCCAAGCAGCAGGACCAGCAGTCCCGCGAGCAGCAGCAACAGCAGCAGGAAGAGGACGAGACCGAAGACTGGACGAAAATTTAAGGCGACCGGACAACACCCATGACCAGCCGACTCCATCTGCTTTCCGCTTCGGGCCCGCGGGCGACCCCCTATCTCTTCCAGGATCTGCCGGTCGCGCCGGGCGCCGGCACGGGCAACATCCGGCAGGTCGTCGGGCTGTGGTGGCCGCTGCTGTCGGGCCAGCGCGTGGAGCACGCCGTCATCGAGCTGTTCCGGCGGTACTGCAAGGTGAAGGAGAGCCAGCCGCCGCTCCTGGTGGTCAAGAAGGGCGGCCCGGGGCCGAAAGAGATCCAGGTGGACGCCGCCGTGTTCACCATCGGCCGGAAAAAGGACAACCACCTCGTGCTCGGCGAGGTGGGCGTGTCCGGCGTGCACGCCCAGATCCACCGGCGTGGCGACCGGTGGGAGATCGTGGATCCCGGCAGCGTGAACGGCACCGTCGTCAACACCCAGCGGCTGGCCAAGGATGCGGCGTGTCCCCTGAAAAGCGGCGACGTGATCGCCATCATGGGCACCGAGATGGTATTCAAGCTCCAGGAGCCCGAGTTGCGACCGCCGCAGGTGGCGTTCGCCTTCCGCGGATTCGAAAGCACCCTCAACCTGCCGCCGGAAACGATCACCCTGACCAACGCCCGGATCGGTCTGCACGGCTGCGCCCAGCTGGCGGACCTGCTGCTGCCCACGCGCCAGGTGCGCATGTGGTTGGAGTCACTCGTCGGGCTTCGGTACAGCGAGGAGAGCGTCCAGGAGCCGCTCAGCGACGTCGAGAAGGGCCTGGCTGAGTTCCTGCTGCTCAAGATGCTGCAGCTGGTGCACCGCCACACCGGAGCCGGCGACCACGAGGCGTTCTTTCTGGCCGCGCTCGACTCCCCCCTGCAGTCCCTGACACCGGCGGCCGAAGCCGTGGTCGCCCACTTCGTCATCCGGTTTGAAGATACCGAGGGGGACATTTGGCTGCGCATCCCCGGAGGCGTGGTCCGGTTCTGGTCGGAGCACGGCCGGGAGATGGGACTGGGTACGGCCGAGCCGACGACCGCCTACTGGCTGGACCGGCTCGACGGCTGGGACTGGCTGACGGTGCCCCTGGCCGCGCTGGTGGGCGGCGTCAGCCTGTCGCTCAACGACATGATGTCGCTGGAACCGGGCGATATCATCCTGATGCCCGAAGGCGCCCTGGCCGGCGATCCCGAAACGGGCCTGACCGGACCGGTCCGGCTGGCGCTGCGGGCCGGTTCCACCTGCACCGGCGCCGGCGCCCTCCGGTTCGCCGACGGCCGCTACTCGATCGAATTTCAGCATTTCACACGCCGACACGCGGAGGCTATCATGTCCGACAACCCGCCCGTCCCCCCCCCCGAACCGACGGCCGCAAAACCCACGGAAACCCCCGGCGAGCTGATGACCGATCTGTCCCTGACTCTCGAGGTGGAGCTGGATCGCGTCACGCTGACGCTGTCGGACCTGGTCCAGCTCGTGCCCGGCCAGATCATCCAGCTGCAGCGCGCACCCGCCGATCCCGTGGACCTGTGCGTGAACAACCAGCTCGTCGGCCGCGGCCAGCTGGTCAAGATCAACGAGGCGCTCGGGGTGAAGATTTTGTCGCTGAAAAAATGACCACCTATGAAGTTCGAGCCCTACAAACGCTATCTACCCGTTCTCGTCCTGGTTGCGATGGTCGCAATCGGACTCTGGCTCCTGCCCGGTGACGCCAAGACTCCGGCGCAACGCCCAGTCGATCCGGCCAACCCCGAACTGATGGACACCACGCCGGTGGAATACGGCTGGATGCTGCTCAAGCTGCTGCTGGTGCTGGCCGGCATCTGCGGCCTGGCCTGGCTCAGCCTGCGGTGGGTCCTGCCGCGGCTCTACGGCAGCCCGGGGAGCGATGTCCGCCACATCCGGATCCTGGAGAACTACCGGCTGGACAACCGCCGCAGCCTGTTTCTGGTCAGTGTGGCCGGCGAGATCCTGCTCCTGGCCGCCTCCGAGCAGGGTATCCATTTCCTGACCCGCGTGGAGAAAGACCTGGCCGCGCTCGCCGCGCCCGCTCCGGCGCCGCCGGCCGCGCCGGCCCCGGCCGTCCCCGAGCGCAAGCCATCCTTCATCGAGGTCCTGCTGAGGAAGAAATCATGAGCAACCGCCCCACCCGTCCCCGCATCTCTCGTCCGGTCCTGGCCCTGCTGTTGGGGCTGCTGGCGGGCGCCCCCGCCTACGCCCAAGGCGGCGGCAGTGTCGAACTGAGCAATCCGCTGGTGATGATCATCGTGTTCGGCGCCCTGTCGTTGGCCCCGTTCGTGCTGATCCTCATCACTTCGTTCACCAAGATCGTGGTGGTGCTGGGTCTGCTCAAGAACGCGCTGGGGACCCAGCAGGTGCCGCCGTCCCAAGTGATCACCGGTCTGGCCTTTCTGCTGACCATCTTCATCATGACCCCGGTGGGCCGCGACGTCTACGACAACATCAAGGGGCTGGAGGGCGGCCGGGACATGTTCTCGCAGTCCACGGTGACGTACGCCTTCAAGGCGGCGGACCTCGGCAAGGAGCCGGTCCGCACCTTCCTGCTGCGGCACTCCGGCGCCAAGGACCGCGCCCTGTTCGTGGAACTGGCCCAGCGGCTGGCCAAGGACCCGGAGAAGGCCCGCGAGGTGGGCCCCAGGGATTTCCAGGTGATCATTCCGGCGTTCGTGATCAGCGAGCTCAAGGAGGCCTTCCTCATCGGCTTCATCATTTATATCCCGTTCGTGGTGATCGACATGATCGTCGCCAACATACTCACCGCCATGGGCATGATGATGCTGTCGCCCACCACCATCTCGCTCCCCTTCAAGTTGCTGCTGTTCGTGCTGGTGGACGGCTGGTACCTCATCGTCCGTGGTCTGGTGTTGAGCTATCTCTGACGGAGGCCACATGGTCGAACAACTGGTTCTGAAAGTGTTCCGCGAGGGCCTGCTGATGGTCATCATCCTGTCGGCCGGTCCCATCGTGCTCAGCATGGTGGTGGGTCTGGCGATCAGCCTGTTTCAGGCGGTGACCCAGATCCACGAGCAGACGCTGACCTTTGTGCCCAAGATCCTGACCGTTTTCCTGAGCCTGGCCGTGCTGGGTCCCTGGATGATCAGCCAGATGGTGAAGTTCACTGCCGCCTGTTTCACCTTGATCGCCAATCTGCCGAAGTGAGGAGCGCATGGGCGCCGAAACGCTGCTCCGGGAGATGGGGATTCTCGACTCGTTCCAGTCGTTCGTGCTGGTGCTGGGTCTCATCATGGGCCGGATGCTGCCCATCCTGATCATGAATCCCTTCCTGGGCGGCAAGATCATGCCCCAGAACGTGAAGGTGGGCTTCACCATCCTGATCGCGGCGCTGGTTTACAAGCCCATCACCGCCAGCCTGGTGCAGCCAATCCCTCAGGATACCCTGCCATACATGGCGCTCCTGTTGAAGGAAATTCTGTTCGGCGCCAGCATCGGCTACATCTCGTCGCTCGTCTTCTACGCCATCCAGTCGGGGGGGCGCATCCTGGACCTGTCCCGCGGCGCCTCCATGGCCAATATGCTCGCGCCCCAGACCGAGGATCAGGTCTCCTATTTCGGCGAGCTGCAGTTCCAGATGTCCATCGTGCTGTTCTTCGTGCTGGGCGGACATCATTTCTTCTTCCGGGCCATCTTCCAAAGCTTCCAGCTGGTGCCGCTCGAGACGTTCCCCGACTTCGTCACACGCACCGTTCCCTCGGCCCAGCACCTCGCCCACGCCTCCGGCCAGGTGTTCCTCATCGGCCTGCTGCTGGCCGCGCCCGTCACCGTGGCCACGTTTCTGACCGACTGGGTGTTCGGCATCATCAACCGGGTGTCGCCGCAGATCAACGTCTTCTTCCTCGCCATGCCCACCAAGATGATGGTGGGCCTGGTGGTGGCGCTGTTCGTGCTGGGATTTTTGGCGGAACAGATGGGTTCCTTCTTCGTGACCATGTTACGCGACGTGAACCGCTGGATCCGCATGTTCTAGACCGCACCGCGGGGCCGCCGGCAGCGGCCGCCGCAACGACGCATGAAATGAGGTGTCGCCATGACCAACATCGAACGACCGGATGCCGCTGGCATCGGTCCCGTGTACGATCTGGACCGCTCCGAGACGCTGGACCAGCTCGACGCCTTGGCCGGCCCCGCCGCGGCCGCCACGGCGGAACTGGCGGAGATCCAGGCTTTCGAGAAACTGCTCGGCCTCCGCGAGATCGCGCCGCATGCGGCCGCCCTCTCTCCGCCGGCGCCGACCGACCATTCCCTGGGCACCCAGAGCGGCACCCAGGTGCGCGGCGCGCTGCGCAAGATAGCGGTCAACCTGGAGTTCAACATCCAGCAGCTGCGCTCGCTCCCCGCGATGCAGGGCGACCGTCCCGACGTGCAGTCGGTGCACAACCGCCTCGGCTACGTGGACCGACTCGTCGGCCATCTGAACACGGTGCTGGCCAACCAGGACAGCATCCTCAGCCGACTGGCCAGCGAGCAGAAAACCTGAGGAGCAGACACGATGACCGAACCGAATCTGGAAAAGGAACTGGCCCTGGTGTTTGAGGGGAAAAAGCAGCTCAAGGATGTGCTGGACTTGGGCGCCGGCCGGCTGGAACTGCTCACGGAGCTGGCCTACCTCTACTTCGAGGAGGGTCGGTACGATGAAGCCCGCGTGCTATTCGAGGGGCTCATGGCGTTGGACATGGGCAACGCGTACCACTGCCGGGCGCTCGGCGCGGTGGTCCAGCGCCTGGGCCAGCTCGACGCCGCCTTGCGCTATTACCAGCGGGCACTCAAGCTCAACGACCAGGAACCGGAGACCTGGGCCAACCTGGGAGAGGTGCTCCTGATCCAGGGCAACGCCGAGCAGGGCCTGGCCCATCTGGAGCGCGCCGACCAGCTGTACCGGAGCCAGCAGCCGCACGCGCCGCAGCGGCGGCGGGTGCAGGCGATCCTGCGCACGTACCGGCGGGTCACCCAGTAGGAGCGGATCACGAGGCAGACGGATGTCCGGCGACAAGACCGAACAACCCACACCCAAACGGCTGCGGGAGGCCCGCAAGAAGGGTCAGGTCGCCCAGAGCAAGGACCTGGCCAGCGGGGCCGTGTTCGTCGCCGGCTTCCTGATGGGCGCCATGACGCTGCCTGCCTTCGCCGATAAGATGCGCCAGTTCATGGCCTACTGTTTCACCCAGGGCAGCCAACTGCGCGACGTCGAAAACATCAACGTGTTCGACGTGCTGGGCAAGGGCGGCTCGCTGGTGCTGGAGATCTGTGCCCCGATCTTCGGCACCATGTTCGTCCTGGCTCTGTTCGTCTCCTACATTCAGGTGGGCGGGTTGTTCACCATGGAGCCGCTCAAACCCGATCTGAAAAAGTTCAACCCGGTGGAAGGATTCAAGAAGCTCTTTTTCAAGCCCACGACCTATATCGAGCTGGCCAAGTCCATCCTCAAGATGACGGTTGTGGTCGCCCTGGTGTACATGGTCATCGCCCAGCACTTCCGCTACATCGTGCTCACTGCGCAGCACCCGCTCAACGAGACCGCCCAGCTGGTGGGCGCGCTCATGTTCAAGCTGTTCATGTACGTGGCCATTTTCTTCCTTGTGGTGGCTGCGGCCGATTTCTTCATCCAGAAAAAGATGTTCATGAAGAACATGAAGATGTCGAAGGAAGAGGTGAAACAGGAGCACAAACAACAGGAGGGCGATCCTCACACGAAGCATCAGCGCAAGCGGCTGTTCCGGGAGATCACCCAGCACAACACCGTCCAGGATGTCCGGAAAGCCACCGTGGTGGTGGTGAACCCGGACCACATCGCCGTCGCCATCGAGTACAACAAGGACACCATGGGCGCGCCGCGGATCGCGGCCAAAGGCCTGAATCTGTGGGCCCACCAGATCATCGAAATCGCCAAGCAGTACGGCGTCCCCATCATGCGCAACGTGCCGCTGGCCCATTCCCTCCACGAACTGGAGATCGGCGACGAGATTCCGGAGAGCCTCTACGAGGCCGTGGCCGAGGTGCTGAACTGGGTATATCAGATGGCCCGGGAGTGATTTTTTTTCGCAACAACGGCAGGTGACGGACGATAAGTTAGGCGGACACAGAAAATCACCTGTCAAGGAGGATACATTATGTATTTCGGAGGAGTGGCTGACGCAATCGGCGATGTGTTTGGCGGCGTCATGGACGCCCTCAACCCGTTCGGGATGGTGGGCGACCTGGTGGGCGACGTGCTCGGCGGCGTGGCCGGCGGCATCGGCGGCATGCTCGGCGGTGTCGGCGGCATCTTCGACATGGCCACCGGTGTCGTGGACAGCATCCTGCCCGGCAACCTGTTCGGCGGGATCGGCGACATCGTGGGCAACCTGTTCGGCGCGCCCACAGGCCAGCCGCCGCAAATTTCCATTCTGAATCCGTTTCCCCTCGAACTGGAGATGTTGAACCCCGGCCTGATGCTGGGTGCCCCGCCGCCGACGATCGTGGGCGCAATGGGTGCCGCGATGGGCGCTGCGCCGGCTGCGGCGTCCGGTGCCCAAGCGAGCTCCGGCGGGGGTAACCTCGACACACTGATGTCCCAATTGGCCAGCAAGACCGACTCCATGTACTCAAACCTGGAGCAACAGATCAACAACCTGGACCCCAACAGTGACACCTATCAGAAAGATCTCCAGAACATCCAGCTGGCCATGTCGAAGTACACCCAGATGACGGAACTGCTCAGCAACCTGCAGAAAGACCTGCACGAGATGAGCATGTCCATCATCCGCAACATCAAGGGCTGAGCCCTCGAACGCCACAGGAGGCAAAGATGGCCCAAGCGAAGTATCGCACATTCGAAAACGGCAAGTTCGACGGCAAGGTCCCCTTCAAGGATGTCGCCGGCATGACCGATCGGGACATCATCGGGCTGCTCCAGGTGAGCCAGCTCTACTACACCCAAGGCCGGTTCGACGCCGCCCAGACCATCCTGGAGGGACTGGCGGTGATGGATCCGGACAACCGGCTGGTCCAATCCGCCCTGGGCGCCGTTTACACCAAGAAAGGGAACAACGACGCCGCCCTCGAAGCTCTGAACAAGGCGGCCAAATTGAACCCCGGCGACATCTCGATCTACGTGAACCGCGGCGAGGTGCTCATCCGCCTCGGCAAGGTCAAAGAGGCCGCAAACGACTTTAAAAAGGCCCTGGATATGGATCCGGAGCGGAAGAGTCCGGCAGCCAACCGGGCCCGCCTCATCCTGGTGGGTCTGGCCGCAGTGGCCCAGAAGGCCAGAGAAAAACAGGCGTAAGCCGGCGCGTCCGGCCCCATGCCCGTTCGTCGTTTGAAAAGTTCGTCTTTTGGCAGAGGGAAGATACCCCTTGCAGGGTATCTTCCGTCTTATTCGAACCCAGGAAGGTGAGCGCTTATGGCCCTGGACATCAAAGGCGTGTTCGACGGAATGGTCGCGGATCTGAAAAGCGGCGACGTGCAGCAGCTCATGAACAAGTACGGCGACATCGTGCTGGCGCTTGTGGTCGTGCTCATCGTCGGCATGATGATCATTCCGCTCCCGACGTTTCTGCTCGACATCCTGCTGACCCTCAACATCACCATCGCCGTGACGCTGTTGCTGGTATCGATGTACATTCCCGACGCCACCAAGCTGGCGTCGTTCCCCACGATCCTGCTCATCACCACCCTGTTCCGGCTCGCGCTGAACGTGTCTTCCACGCGGTTGATTCTGCTTTACGCGTACGCCGGTGAAGTCATCAACTCGTTCGGCACGTTCGTGGTGGCCGGCAACTACGTGGTCGGAGCGGTCATCTTCCTCATTCTGACCCTCATCCAGTTCATGGTCATCGCCAAGGGCGCCGAGCGCGTTGCCGAGGTCGCGGCGCGGTTCACCCTCGACGCCATGCCCGGCAAGCAGATGAGCATCGACGCCGACCTGCGCGCCGGCGCTTTCGACCTGGCGGAGGCCCGCCGGCGGCGCACCGCCATTCAGCGGGAGTCGCAGCTCTATGGCTCCATGGACGGCGCCATGAAGTTCGTCAAGGGCGACGCCATCGCCGGCATCATCATCGCCCTGATCAACGTGATCGGCGGTCTGATCATCGGCGTCCTGATGAAGGGGATGACCCTGGTCAAGGCGGCCCAGACCTACACCCTGCTCACCATCGGTGACGGTCTGGTCTCCCAGATTCCGGCGCTGCTCATCTCGGTGACCGCCGGCATGGTCACCACCCGCGTCGCCTCCGAGGACGAAAACAGCAACCTGGCGCAGGATATCGGCGGCCAGCTGATGGCCCAGCCCAAGGCGTTCGCCATCTCGTCCGGCATCCTGGTGGCGCTGGGCCTCGTCCCGGGGTTACCACTCATCCCCTTCTTCATATTGGCCGGTGTCACGGGCGGCGTGGCCTATGGCCTGTACAAGACGAAGGAGATGACGGGACGGCCCGCCGTCAAGAAGCTGCCGGCCAAGCCGGGCGAGGCGGCCGCGGGGGCGGGCAAGGACGGGGCCGCCGGCGCGCTGCCCGCCCAGAAAAAGGCCGACGCCATGTTCTCGCTCACCATCCCGCTGGCCATGGAGATCTCCAAGGAGCTCTATGCGGCCATCAAGGGCAAAGAGGGCGAGGAGGAGCGGCTCACCAGCGAGATCATGCCGGCCCTGCGCCAGGCCATGTACATGGAAATGGGCGTCCGCTACCCAGGCGTCCAGATCCGCGGCGACGCCCCCCTGCCGCCCCACGCTTTCCAGATCCGGCTCAAGGAGGTGCCGGTGAGCGTGGGTCAGCTCCGGCCCAACATGGTGCTGGTCAACGAGGCCCGGGCCAACCTGGGCATTTACCAGATCCCCGCCGAAGAGATCAAGAATCCGGCGACGGGTCGACCAGCGTGCTGGGTTTCCGTTGAGCACAAGGCGCAACTCACCAACGCCGGCCTGCGGGTATGGGACACCGCCGAAATTCTGATGCTCTACCTGTCGGGATTCATGAAGAAGTATGCCGCCGAATTTCTGGACATCCAGGAAGCCCAGATCCTGCTGGATCTGCTCAGCAAGTCCTTCCCCACGCTCGTTCAGGAAGTGGTCCCGAAGGTGGTCAGCCTGCAGACGTTCACCGACATCCTCCAGCGCCTGGTCCAGGAGGGGATCTCCATCCGCGACATCCGCACCATCCTCCAGGCGCTCAGCGAATGGGGCCGCGTCGAGAAGGACCCGGTTCAGCTCTGCGAATACGTCCGCTCCAACCTCAAGCGCTACATCAGCTTCAAGTACGCCGAGGGGAAAAATGTGCTGGTGGTCTATCTCCTGGATCCGGAGATTGAAGATCTGGTCTCTGGCTCCATCCAGCGCACCACCACCGGCAACTACCTGGCGCTGGACCCTGACACCACCCAAGACATCCTACACACGTTCCGCCAGGAGTTCGGCAACCTGCCCCCCACGGCCCAGCGGCCGGTCATCGTCACCGACATGGAGATCCGCCGTTACGTACGCCGGCTGGTGGAGATGGACTTCGAGAATCTAAATGTGCTGTCGTACCAGGAGCTGTCACCCGAGCTCAACATTCAGCCCATCGCCCGCATTTCGTTGAAAAAGAAAAAATAATCGGGAGACGATCCCCTGCCTTCGCGATGCGGCACCGAACCCCGCCGGGGCTTGGTGCCGTTTAATCGACGCATCTTTTCACGATACCGTCAGGCGGTAAAAATCAGGCTGCAACAGGTGACCGCGCCTTCCGCCTTGGCCAGCTCGTCGACCTCCACCAGCCGCACCTCCAGACCGAGCGCCTCCAGCCGGGCGTACGTGCGGGGGAACGCGGCCGGGTAGATGAGCGCGTCGCTCACTCGGAGCGCGTTGGCCCCCCACGGCTCCGCCGGGTCCACGTCGACGAGCTGAAAGCCGGCGAACGCGGCGGTGTCCACCCACGACCGGTTGATTAGCAGGGTGCCGTCCGTGACTGCGGTGACGGCGGTCTTGAGATGCAGGCAGCCGGACATGGCCACCGAAACCACCGTGTAGCCAAAGGGCCGGAGCCGCTCCGCCAACTGGGCGATGCCCTCGGCGTTGGTGCGGCCCGACACCCCCACAAAGAGCACCCGGTCGACCCGCAGCACGTCCCCGCCGTCGAGGGTGCCCGGCGCCTCGATCCGAAGCACGGTTCGGAACCGCGCCAACGCGTCGGCCACCGCATCGGTTTCTCTCTGTCGCGACGGCGCGCCGGGGCGGGTGATCACCGCGGCCTCGGCCACCACGACTGCCGTGTCTTCGATGAAGACGCAATCCGGCAGATCCGGATCGGCGGGCAGCCGCTCCAGCCGGCAACCCAACGAGACCAGGCAGGCTTCGTAGGCGGCGTGCTGGCGATCCGCCCGGGCGACGTCGACGGCCTGGCGGGAGAGGTGGGTCAGCTCGCACTGCGCCATGGCTGGACTGACACCCCGGGTCATCGCCACCTGCTTGCCGTTGTGGACCATGCCGTCCTCCTCCCGCGTGATCCGCCCATTTGAGCACATTCGCCTCTTCGTTTCAAAGAGTATGCGGTTTCCCCATGAATTCCGGCCGCGGCGGTCTTCGCCGCAGCCGTGTTTCCGCCTCGATTTCATGGCGGCTTCACACGCCGTTCACACAACGAGCCGAAGATTGGAGTAGACAATGAGCCGGGAGGTGACCGCCATGAGACCCGCATCGCTTCTGTCGGACATCCGGACTGCGGCCGTGGAGACCCGGGACACCCTGGACCGGTGGCGGCGCCCGCCCAGCCTGCGGGCCAAGCAATATCTCGCCCTGTTGGCCGGCGCCCTCGTCGCCGGCGTGCTGGTCGGACTGGGTCTCACGGTGTGGCTGGACATCCCCGCCGTGGCTCGTCTCGAGGATTACCGCCCCAGTGTCGTCACCGAAGTCTACGGCGACGACGACCGCCTCATCAGCCAGTTTTACTTGGAGCGCCGCAAGCTCGTCGCCACCCGGGATATGCCGGCGCATCTTCGCCGTGCCGTCGTGTCCGCTGAGGACCGGCGCTTCTACGAGCATGCCGGCGTGGACTGGATCCAGGTGGCAGTCGCGGCCTGGCAGACGGCGCGCCACGGCCGGGTCGTCCGCGGCGCCAGCACCATCACCATGCAGTTGAGCCGCAACTTGTTTCTGAACCTGGACCGCAACTGGAGCCGCAAGATCCGGGAGGTCCTGCTGGCCTTCCAGATCGAGCGCCACTACTCCAAGGAACACATTTTGACGCTGTACCTGAACCGGATCTACTTCGGCCATGGGAATTACGGCGTGGGTGCCGCCGCCGAATATTATTTTGGCAAGCCGGTCCACGATCTGTCCCCCGCCGAGAGCGCCCTGCTGGCGGGCATCATCCGCAATCCGGCGTATTACTCTCCGCTGGCCCATCCCGACCGGGCCTGGACGGTACGCAATCGCGTGCTGCACGCCATGCGCCGCGATGGCAACTTGTCCGAGCGGGAGCTCCGGGCTGCATTGTCCGAGCCGGTCCGCCTGTCCCCGCAGCCCAGCCCCGACGGGATCGCGCCCTATTTCCGCGAGATGGTCCGACTCCACCTGGCGCGGCACTATTCCAACCGGCAGGTCCTGACCGAAGGGTTGAAGGTGTACACCACCCTGAACCCCGAGCTGCAGCGGTGCGCCGAAGCGGCGCTCGACGACGGCCTGCGCACCTATGACCGGCGACACGGCTGGCGGGGCGCGTTACCCAACGTGACCGCCGCCGGAGTGACGGACCTGGCCGGCTACGACCGCCGAGAGTGGCGCCGGCCCGTGCAGTCCGGCAGCAGCGTCACCGGGCTGGTGCTGACCGTCACCACCCGGCAGGCCGACGTGCGGGTGGGCGCTTACCGCGCCGTCCTCGACGCGCCGGCCGTGGCCTGGACCCGCCGCACCGATCTCCGCCGCCTCGTCCGCCCCGGCGATCTGGTGCCGCTACGGGTGCGGCAGGTGTACGCCCCCGCGCACCGCCTCGTCGTGGAGCTGGACCAGCGGCCCGAGGCCCAGGGCGCCTGTCTGGTCCTGGACAACCGCACCGGCGCCATCAAGGCGCTGGTGGGCGGCGCCGACTGGGCGGCGAGCCAGCTCAACCGGGCCACCCAGACCCGGCGCCAGACCGGCTCGGTCTTCAAACCGTTTGTCTACGCCACCGCGCTCATGAACGGGTTGAGTCTCGACGACACCATTCTCGACGAACCCGTGACCGTGGCGCTGCCCGACGGAACGGAGTACATCCCCCGCAACTTCCAGGACCAGTACCGCGGCGCCGTCACCCTCCACGAGGCGCTGGCCCGATCTCTCAACGTGCCGGCCGTCCGTCTGGGACAGCACGTAGGGATGGCCCGTGTGATCCGGACTGCCCGGGCGCTGGGCGTCACTGCACCCATCCCGCCGTATCCGTCCACCGCCCTTGGCGCCGCCGAGATCTCGCTGGCCGAGATGGTGTCCGCCTATACGGCGTTCCCCACCGGCGGCCTGCGCGCCGATCCGTACTTCATCCGCCGCATCGAGGATTTTCAAGGCCGGGTGTTGGAGGTGCACGCGCCCGCCGTCCGCGAGGTGATGCCGGAGGCGGTGGCCTGGGCGCTCACCGGCAACATGCGCGAAGTCATCAGCTACGGCACCGGCGTCAAGGCCCGGGCCCTCGGTTCGGAGATCGCCGGCAAATCGGGCACCACCAACCGGTTCGCCGACGCTTGGTTCATCGGCTTCACGCCGGGCATCACCGCCGGCGTCTGGGTGGGCTACGACGACAACCGGACGCTGGGCGCCAACGAAACCGGTTCAGCGGTGGCGCTGCCCGTCTGGATCCGGATCATCGCGCACCACCAGGCCGGTCATCCCGGCGAGCGGTTTCCCGAGGCAGCCACACCCCACGAGTCGCCGGACGGCGAGGATCCGGACGACGGCGCCGCGGCGCCGCCGTTCCAACTGGCCCGGGTGGACGAAGAAGATCTGGGAGCGTGACGGTTCCGAGTACGCGGTCGCAGCGCTCCGAACCGCTGCCGCCGCGACGACGGCCGCACGGGACGATGGATCCGGCGCCCGGGCTCACTCGTTGGCTTCGAGAAAGCGCTCGGCGTCGATGGCGGCCATGCAGCCGGAGCCCGCGGCCGAGATGGCTTGCCGGTAGTGGGGATCCTGAGCGTCGCCGCAGGCAAATACACCGGGGATATTGGTGCGGGTGCTCTTCCCCTCGGTGATGAGATAGCCGACCGCGTTCATGTCAAGCTGCCCGGCGAACAGCGCCGTATTGGGCTGGTGACCGATGGCAATGAACACGCCCTGGCAGGGATAGTCACGCGTGGCGCCGCTGACCGTGTCCTTCAGGCGCACGGCGTGCACGCCGTGTTCCTTGTCGCCGAGAATTTCCTCGATCACCGAGTTCCAGACGAAGGCGATCTTGGGGTTGGCCACCGCCTTGTCCTGCATGATTTTGGAGCCGCGCAGGGCGTCGCGCCGATGGACGATGGACACCTTCGTGGCAAACCGGGTTAGATAAACCGCCTCCTCGAGAGCGGTGTCGCCGCCGCCCACCACCACGACGTCCTTGCCGCGGTAGAAAAACCCGTCGCAGGTGGCGCAGGCTGACACGCCGTAGCCCATGAGCCGCTGCTCCGATTCCAGCCCCAGGTACTTGGCCGAGGCCCCCGTGGCGATGATGACCGTTCTGGCCCGGTGCACGATCCGGGCGTCGTCTTCGAGGACGAACGGCCGCTGCGACAGGTCGGCCCGCACGATCGCAGCCGGCCGGAGTTCGGCGCCGAAGCGCGCCGCCTGTTTGCGGAACAGCTCCATCATGTCGGGCCCCATGATACCATCGGGGAAGCCGGGGAAGTTCTCCACCTCGGTGGTGATGGTCAGCTGGCCGCCCGGCTGCAGTCCCTCGAAGACCAGCGGCCGCAGGTTGGCGCGGGCCGTGTACAGGGCCGCGGTCAGTCCGGCCGGGCCTGATCCGATGATGATCACGTCATGCACCGCCTCGTGCGTCATTACACAGTTCCTCCTCGAATGAGTTCCGTCAGTACGGCGGCTGCTTCCGCGGGCGTCGCGCACAGCGGGGTTCCCGCTGGAAATTCCTGCGGATCCCCAAAGCCCCACAGGCAGGCGACGAAGCCCGTGCGCGCCGCTTGTGCGGCATCCAGGTCGCGCCGCCGGTCACCCAGATAGATCGCCTCCGAGGCCAGAACGGCCTGGTGCTCCAGCACCAAGTCCAGGAGCTCGGCCTTGTCGCCGTCGGGCGCGTCGTCGTTGCACACCGCCAGAACGAACCGCTCCGCCAGGTTGAAATAGTCCAGGAAGGCCAGGAGATACGGCCGACTGCAGTTGCTGGCCACGGCGCAGCGGACCGATTGCTCCTTGAGCGCGTCCAGCAGCGGCAGAATGCCGGTAGGCATCCGCGCGTCACCCGCTTCGATGCGCGCCACCTCTTCTTCCTGGACCAGCGCCTGAAAGCGGCGCCAGCCGGCCTCGTCCAGTTCCAGGCCCATCCCGCGGGCGTACTCGCGGTTGGGTACGCCCATCAGGGTGTGGATCCGCTCCGGCGCAGGCGGCTCCATGGGTCGGCCCAGCTCGGCCGACAGGCGCGCCACCGCCTGCCCCACGGCGGCCACCACCAGGTCGCCGGAGTCAAACAGGACGCCGTCGAGATCGAAGATCGCCAATTCCAGGGACATGACACATCCTGAGCATCCGGCCGGCGGGGAGGTTGAACCAGCGCTTCCCGACGAACCGGACTGCGCGTGGCGATTGCTGCGGGGATCGGTGCACCGCGCGGTCGGCTACCGCTGCGCGGCGCGGAGCCGGTTCAGAGCGCGGCGCAGGCTGGCGTTGGCCCGGACGTAGTCGATGTCGGGCCGGCCCGACGCGATCCGTTCCTGGGCCCGCTGGCGCGACCGGGCGGCGCGGTCCACGTCGATCTCCCGGTCCCGCTCGGCCACGTCGGCCAGCACCGCGATGTCGCCGCCGGACACCTCGACAAAACCACCGGAGCAGAAAAAGCGGATGGTGTCGCCGTTCTCGTCCACGGCGGTGACCACCCCAGCGCCCAGCTTGGAAACCAGCAGGGCGTGACCCGGCAGGGCGCCCACTTCACCGTCGGGCCCCGGGAAGGCAACACTCCGGATGAAGCCCGAAAACAGCGTTTTCACGGGGGTGAGCACTTCCAGGTAAAGGGTCGGTGCGGACATGGCGCGGTGCCGTTCTCCTTCGGGAATCAGACGGACGTCTTGGCGATGGCCTCGGCCTTTTCGAGCACATCCTCGATGCCGCCCACCATGAAGAACGCCTGCTCCGGGATGTCGTCATACTTGCCGTGGCAGAGATCCCGGAAGCCGGCCACGGTGTCCTTCACGGGCACGTACTTGCCGGCAAACCCGGTGTACTGTTCGGCGACGAAGAACGGCTGCGACAGGAACTTCTGGATCTTGCGCGCCCGGCTGACCACGAGCTTGTCGTCGTCGCTCAGCTCGTCGATGCCCAGGATGGCGATGATGTCCTGCAGCTCCTTGTACCGCTGAAGGATCTGCTGGACCTCGCGGGTGGTCCGGTAGTGCTCCTCGCCGATGACGCGCGGATCCAGAATCCGGGAGGTGGACGCCAGCGGATCCACGGCCGGGTAGATGCCCATTTCGACGATGGCCCGGTCCAGGTTGGTGGTGGCGTCCAGGTGGGTGAAGGTGGTTGCCGGCGCCGGATCGGTGTAGTCGTCGGCCGGCACGTAGATGGCCTGGATCGACGTGATGGATCCCTTGCTGGTGGTGGTGATGCGCTCCTGGAGCTCGCCCATCTCGGTGGCCAGGTTGGGCTGATAGCCCACCGCCGACGGCATCCGGCCAAGCAGCGCCGACACCTCGGAACCCGCCTGGGTGAAGCGGAAGATGTTGTCGATGAACAGCAGGACGTCCTGTCCCTCCACGTCGCGGAAATATTCAGCCACAGTGAGTCCCGTCAGGGCCACCCGCAGGCGGGCGCCGGGCGGCTCGGTCATCTGGCCGTACACCAGAGCGGCCTTGTCGATAACACCCGACTCCTTCATCTCCAGCCACAGGTCGTTCCCCTCGCGGGTCCTTTCGCCCACGCCGGCGAACACCGAGTAGCCGCCGTGCTGCTTGGCGATGCGGTGGATCAGCTCCATGATGATGACGGTCTTGCCCACACCGGCACCGCCGAACAGGCCAATCTTGCCGCCTTTGGGGAAGGGCTCGATCAGGTCGATGACCTTGATGCCCGTCTCCAGCATCTCCGTGGCGACGTTCTGGTCGACGAACTCGGGCGCGGGCCGATGGATCGGATAGCGGATGTCGGAGGTGAGGGGTCCGCCCTTGTCCACGGGCTTGCCCAGTACGTTCATCACCCGACCCAGGGTGTTGGGACCCACCGGAACAGTGATGCCTTCCTCGAGGTCGATGGCTTTCATCCCGCGGACCAGGCCCTCGGTGGGCTCCATCGCCACGCAGCGCACCCGGCCTTCGCCCAGATGCTGCTGGACCTCGGTGGTGATGTCGATGGGCGCCGCCACGTCGAAGCCGTCGCTGACGAGACGCACGGCGTTATAAATCGGCGGGATGCTCGTCTCGGGGAAGGCGCAGTCCACCACCGGTCCGATCACCTGTACCACTTTCCCGATGTTCATGCTCGTCTCCCTGTCGTTTCGAATTGCTTCGGACAGCGGCGGTCAGCTCAGCGCCGCGGCGCCGCCGACGATCTCGATGATCTCTTTTGTGATGGCTGCCTGGCGGATCTGGTTCCGCGTCAGGATCAACCGGTCGATCATCTCGCCGGCGTTCCGCGTGGCCGCGTCCATAGCGGTCATCCGGGCGCTCTGCTCGCTGGCCACCGACTCCACCAGCGCCCGGTAGACCTGGGTGATCACGTGCTGCGGGAAGAGATCGCGGTAGATCGTCTCCCGCGGCTGGTCGTAGAGGTAGTCCACACCGGCCGGGAAGGTGCTCGCGGTGGGCGGTTCCAGGCCGAGGTCGCCGATGGGGAGCAACGGCTCCACGGTGATATCCTGCTGCGCCGCCGACTTGAACTGGTTGTAAACCAGGAAGACCTTGTCCACCACGCCGGAGACGAAGCGCTCCATCAGCGGTTCAGCCACCTGCCGTGCCAGCTCCAGGTCCACAAACGACAAGCGGTCCACGTAGAAGGAGAGGATGTTGTACTTGCGCCGGCTGAAGTGCTCGTACGCCTTCTTGCCCACGACGTCCAGCACGACCTCGGCGCCGGGCGACCGGTCCATGAAGGCGTAGGCGGCCTTGAAGATATTCGTGTTGAAACCCCCGCACAGACCCTTGTCGCCGGAGATAACGAGCAGCAGGATCTTCGTCTCGCCCCGAGCCTGGAGCAGCGGATGGGACTGGTCGGGGTGGCGCAGCGCCAGGTGCTGGATGAGCTGGAGCATCCGGCGGGCGTACGGCCGCGCCGTCAAGACCCGCTGCTGCGCCTTCTTCAGCTTCGCCGCCGCGACGAATTTCATCGCTTTGGTGATTTGCTGCGTGTTGCGGACGCTGCGGATGCGCCGGCGGATGTCCAACAGGTTCGGCATCGGGCTCGACCTCAGGACCGGCCGGCTGCGGCGCGCTGTTCCATGAACAGCTTCTTGAACTCCGCGACCGCCGTTTTAAGTTCTTCCATCAATTCGGCGTCCAGACTCTTTTTCTGGCTGATCCTGGCCAGCAGCCCGCCGCCACGGGTATCCAGGTGCTCATAAAGCGCCTGCTCGAAGGCGGACACTTGGTCCAGCGGCAGGTCGTCGAGATGGCCGGTGGTACCGGCATAGATGATGACCACCTGTTTTTCCACCGTCAGCGGTTTGTACTGCCCCTGCTTGAGCAGCTCCATGAGCCGCGCCCCGCGGTTGAGCTGGGCCTTGGTGGCCTTGTCCAGGTCGGACCCGAACTGGGCGAACGCCTGCAGCTCGCGGTACTGCGCCAGATCCAGCCGGAGCCGGCCGGCGACCTGCTTCATCGCCTTGATCTGGGCGGAACCGCCGACGCGGGACACCGAGATGCCGGCGTTGATGGCCGGGCGGAAACCGCTATGGAACAGGTCCGTCTCCAAAAAGATCTGGCCGTCGGTGATTGAGATGACATTGGTGGGAATATACGCCGAGATGTCACCCGCCTGGGTTTCGATAATGGGCAGCGCGGTCAGCGAGCCGCCGCCGAACTCGTCATTGAGTTTGGCCGCGCGCTCCAGCAGCCGGGAGTGAAGGAAGAACACGTCGCCCGGAAACGCCTCGCGGCCCGGCGGCCGCCGAAGCAGCAGGGAAATTTCGCGGTATGCCGCGGCGTGCTTCGACAGGTCGTCGTAGATCACCAGCGCATGCTGGCCCTTGTCGCGGAAATATTCGCCGATGGCGCAACCGGCGTAAGGCGCCAGGTACTGCATGGGGGCGGGGTCGCTGGCGGCGGCCACCAGGACGACGGTCCGCTCCAAGACGCCGTGCTTCTGCAGCGTGTCCACCACCCGGGCCACCGTGGACTGCTTCTGTCCGATGGCCACGTAGATGGAGATAACTCCGGTGTCCTTCTGATTGATGATGGTGTCGACGGCGATGGCCGTCTTGCCGGTCTGGCGGTCGCCGATGATCAGCTCCCGCTGGCCGCGGCCGATGGGGATCATGGAGTCGATGGCCTTGATGCCGGTCTGGAGCGGCTCCTTGACGGGCTGGCGATCCACGACGCCGGGCGCCAGGCGTTCAACGGGATTGAACAGCTCGGTGACGATGGGCCCCTTGCCGTCGACAGGCCGGCCCAGCGCGTCCACCACCCGGCCCACCATGGCTTCACCCACCGGCACTGACATGATTCGGCCGGTGCGCTTGACGGTATCCCCCTCCCTCACTGCAAAAGCCTCGCCCAGCATGACCGCGCCGACGTTATCCTCTTCCAGGTTCATGGCGAGGCCGAACACGTCGTGGGGGAATTCGAGCAGCTCGCCGTACATGACCTTGTCGAGGCCGTAGATGCGCGCGATGCCGTCCCCCACGCTGATTACACTGCCCACCTCGGTCACATCCACCGCGGTGTCGAAGCCCTTGATGGTGTCCTTGATGAAGCGGGTGATTTCGTCAGCTTTGAATTCCATGGCTATCGGTTCTCCGTTGCGTTTGGGTCGTCTGCGATCAGAATCCGGCCAGCCGCCGCTTGAGGCGGTCAAGCTGGTTTCGGACGCTGCCGTCGTACACGGTGCCGCCCACCTGGATCCGCAGGCCGCCGATCAGCGCAGGGTCCACCACCGTCTCCATCGCCACATTCCGGTCGAGGATCCGGCACAAGTCCGCGGCCAGACGGTCTCGCCGCACCGGTTCCAGCGCCCGGGCGGTGGCCAGGCGGGCTCGCACCACGCCGCTCAGGGCATCGGCCTCCTCGTCGAACATCTCGCCGATGGCGTTGACGTGCACGATGCGGTGGTGCTCCACCAGCACCCGCAGGAACTGGGCGAAGTACTTTTGGAAGCCACATCGGCGGGACAGGTCGTCCACGATCGTCCGCTTTGTCTCCTGGGGCACCACTGGATTGCGCATGGCCGCGAGGAACTCTGGAACGCGTTCGCTGACCGTCTGCAGGAGGCGCAGGTCGCGGCGGACGGCGTCGGTGACGCCGGCTTCGTGCGCCACTTCCGCCAATGAACGGGCGTACCGCCTCAACAATGATTTCCGGATCACCGCTTGTCTCCCATCCGGGCCAGGAAGCGCTCGGCCAGCCGCTCCTCGGCCTCCGGCGTGATCTCCCGCCGGAGGATTTCCTCGGCGATCCGGCCGGCTTCTTCGGCGACAAACCGGCGCAAATCGCCCATGGCTTGCTGTTTCAGAGTCTCAATCTCCATCTGGCCGCGCGTCTGAATGCGGGCGGCCTCGGCCTCGGCCTGCTGGAGGATCCGCTCGCTCTCAACGGCCGCGTCCGCCTTCGCCTTCTCCTTGATTTCGCGAATCTCCTCGTCCAGCGCCAGCAGCCGCTCCTCCATCAGATTGAGTTTCCGCAGGGCGTCCACGCGGGCCGCCTCGGCCTCGGCCAGCTGTTTCTGGATCTCCTGGGTGCGGGAGCGGAAAAACCTACGCAGCGGCGCCCATAGCAGGCAGATCAGAGCGCCGACGACCACCACAAAGTTGAAGATTCGGCCCGCCTCGAGGACCTCGTGGCTGAAGGAACTCGGAAAGTCGGCTGCACGGACCGCGCCCCCCGGACCGGCTACGGCCAGGAGCAACCAGACGAGCAGCGGGCTCAGCTTGCGGGGAGCGCTCATGCCGGCCTCCTGCCGCCGAGGATCTGGGCGGCGATCAGCCGGGCGAACTCCTGAATTTCGTCGGCGAGTGAGCGGCGCAGCTCGACCCGTTGGTCGTCGATCTCGGTTATCGCCCGCTCCACACGGTTGCGCATCTCGGCGTTGGCCGCAGCCAGCCGCTGTGTCTGGCGTTCCAGCGCCTCGCGCCGGACGGCGTCCATCTGGCTGTAGCCCTCCTGGCGGGCGGCCTTGATCCCGTTCTCATACCGCCGGAGCAGTACGTCGTACTCCTCGAGCGATTTCGCCGCCGCGGCCCGCTTGCCTTCGGTGCGCGCCTCGCGCTCCTTCAGCACGCCCATGAGCGGCCGGTACAGCAGCCGGCTCATGATGAAATGGAAGAGAATGAATACGAGCGCCACCAGCGCGACGGAAGGATTCAAAGTCAACGCCTCGGTGGCACTGCTGAGCAGGTACATGTTACGAACAACCCCGGCGGCCGGCGATTGGAGCTAACACACGGACTCGAAAGAGCTTATTGAATATCATCGAACCGCAACAATGTCAAGCCGATTCCTGGCCGATCCGAGCCGGCGCCACTCACGATCGTGGCGCCGGCTCGGATGCGGCCCGGACGACCGCAGATTCATTTCTCCGTTGCGCCTTCCCCGAACAACCTGATATGATTGCGTTATTCATCCGACCGCAAGGACACGGCATGGACGACCGTGGGTTGCAGCAGTACTGGAGAGCGGCGCTGAATGCCGCCAAGATCATGTCCGAGGGGAATTTTACCGCGTCGGAAACGGAATTCGCCGACGTGTGTGCCGAGCAACTCCGCCGGTCTGGTGCGGCCGAAGCCGCCCCCGCAGCCGAAGCCGCCCTGGAGCAGAGTCTCAAAGAGATTGCCCGCCAGCTGTTGCGCTTCTTCGTTGAGATCTCCCTGGACGCCGAACAGGAGTCCCGCTTCAACGAGATCATGGCCGAGCTGCTGCAGTGCCGCTCGGTCGACGATTATGACGAATTCAAGATCTCCCTGAACTTGTTCCTGAATTTCTTCCGCAAGACGCTCTCCGAGCTGGAGGATGACCGGACCCAGCTCGAGACGTTCCTCACCGATCTGAGCGCCTCGATCCTGACCCTGCACAATACGGGCAAGAGCTTTCTGCAGATCCTGGACGAATTCCGCAACAAGCTGGAGGGGTTGGACAGCACCCAGAAGATGGAGGTTATTCAGGAACACCTGGTGGCCCTCTCCGAACACATCAAAGGACAGGGCGCCGAGCTGTACGGGAGCCTCGTGGAAGCCAACCGCCGCATTGGGCGGCTTCGCCAGCAGCTGGAGAAGATCCGGGTCAGAGGCGGCGCCGCGCAACCCCGCCAGCTGCTGGAGAGCCAAGCTTTCCGCGACAAGTTCCGCATGGTGCTCCAGAACACCCGGCTGCAGCGCGACAACGTCACACTGGTGCTCCTGCGGGTGCAAAACCTTGCCGAACTGGAACAACGGATCGGCCACGAGATGTCGCTTCGGGTGCTCAAGCACCTCGTGGCCGCCTGTTGTCAGAACCTCCACCGCAACGACCTCATGAGCCGGCTGGAGCACGAAACGCTGGCCATTCTGCTGCTGAACACATCCCTCGCCAACGCCCGGTTGTTCGGCGAGCAGCTCCTGGCCGCGGTCCAGAAACTCAAGTTCCGCGCCCAGGGCGGCGCCCATCAGTTGGCCGTCCGCTGCGGCATCTCCTGCTGCCGGATGCACGACACCACTGAGACCATCATCCGCAAGGCGGTGCTGGCGCTGGAAATCGGCACCATGAACGACGCCCCCCTGATCACCGAAAACGAGATCCCCCCGGACCTGCTGGAAACCATCTACGCCATTTATTGATCGTCTCCGCGGGCGGCGCAGCCGCTCACTCGCCGATTCACCTTTTCACCGGCGCGCCGCGTCTCGAACGCCGGCTGACTGATTCGGTGTAACCGGCTCAGCGGTGCAGCTCGATGACGTCGCCGTCCGTGAGGACGTGGTCGCGGTTGATTCGCTGTCCCTCAAAGGTGTGCTTCCCCCACACCCGCGCGAACGCCAAGTGTTCCACAAAGTCGTGGTGGACCATCTGACAAAGGTCCAGGACGGTGCTGCCGATCTTGAGTACGTACGGACGACCCTGATCGGGGGGCTTGCCGGGCTGCTTCGTATAGACACGGATGATACCCAGCCGCGTGAAGATCTCGTCCTTCAGCGGCTCGAGCCCCTCGCCCGTCTCCGCCGACACCCGGCGCACGGCGAACCGCCCGCCGAACAGCTCCTCGACCACCGCCGCGTTGTCCCCGGCGCCCGCCAGATCCATCTTGTTCAGGAGCAGCAGCGACGGCATCACCACACCGCCGCGGGGCAGCTCGCCGGCCGGCGCCTGGAGGAACACCTTCTGCTCGGCCAGAAAGGCGGCGACGTCCTCGATCTCCTCCAGCACGCCGGCGCTCGATTGATCCACCGCCATCAGCAGCAGATCGGCGCTGCGAATGACGTTCATCACCCACGGCTCCATGAACTGCCGGCTCAGCGCGGGCAGGTCGATTAGCTGGAACTGGATATCCTGCCACTCGAGCATTCCCTGCTGCGGCTCACGGGTGGTGAAGGCATAGGGCGCCACCTCCGGCTCTGCGCGGGTGAGCGCCTTGAGCAGGGCCGATTTGCCCCCATTGGGCGGGCCGGTCAACACCACCCGGCCGGCGCCCTCGCGCGGGATGTTGGATGGGTCCAGCCGCTTCGGACCCTTCTTGGTCTGCTGCTCCTTACGGGCCAGCGACAGCTTCTTCTTGATCTCCGCCTGGAGTTTCTCGGTGCCCTTGTGCTTCGGGAGTGTGGCCCACATGTCCTCGAGGGCGCTGAGCCGCTCGGCGGGCGTCGTGGCCTGCTTGAAGCGCTGCTCCGCGTCCAGGTACTGGGGCGTCAGGTTGGCCGGCATCGCACGGATACCAAAACATGCGGTGTCATTGATTCGGTGATATTATAGCGGTTTCGGCAAACACTGCAATGTGCAAGCTGGGACAATCCGGATTCGGAAAGCTACCGCCCGAGGACACATGGAGAGTTGCTGGCGCGGCGCACTGCTGGGATTGACCAACGGCACCATCTGTCTGGCCGCCTGCGTGCCGGTGCTGCTGCCCTACTTGGTGAGCGAGGGCGAGCGGTTGAAACGGAACGTCGTCGTTCTGGCAGGATTCCTGGGCGGCCGGCTGGTGGGCTACCTCGCCTTCGGGCTGCTGGCGCGGCTCTTCGCCCTGGCTCTGCCGGCGGCGCTGCCCGGGCGCCTGCGCTGGGCCGGCGCCATTTACCTGGTGCTGGGGTCGCTGTTGGCGGCGTACGGCTTCCGCCCTCCCCGGACCGAGCCGTGTCTCCTGCCGGCCGCCGAAGGCCCCGCCCGCCGAGTGGCGGAACGACGGCCCGCCCTGTTGCCGCCGCTGTTGGGCCTGCTGACGGGGCTGAACCTGTGTCCCCCGTTCTTGCTGGCGTTCACCGAGGCGGTCGCCACCGGCACCTTGGCCGGCAGCCTGCTGTTCTTTCTCGCTTTCTACGCCGCCACCTCGCTGTTTTTCATTCCGCTGCCGTTCCTTGGCGCGCTCGGCCGGTACCCGGTAATCCGCACCGTGGGCCGACTGGCCGCCGGCGTGGTGGGTGTTTACTATGTCTATCTTGGCGTGACGACGATTTCGTGACGTTCCGGTCAAGATCCTTTAATGACCGGCGGTGAACAATCGGTCAAGGTTCAGCGTAATCATATAAACAAATCCATTGCGGTCATGCGGGAGGTTTGACATCGCCATGACTTCCACTGCTGAGGAGAAAACGCCGGGGTCCGTGCCATTCCGCAGCCGCGGCAAGGCACTGCTGCTCACCCTGCCGGTGATGCTGCTCACCTTCGTGCTGCTCATGGGCGGCCCCACCATGCCCCGATCACCGATCAAGCTGGCCGCCGTGCTGGTGACGTACGGGTTGATCAACGTCCTCTTCTACCTTATGGTGCGCACGGGCCGCACTGACCGCTACCGGGCCGTGCTGTTCGTGACCATGGCGGTGACCTTCGTCATCGGTTTCATCGCCAACCTCATTGAAATGCGCGGCAGCATGGCCCTGACCACGTCGGACATGGCCGCGGGCGAAACGCCGTTTTGCCACATGGTGATTCCCATGACCATCATCCCGGCGGCGCTCACCAAAACCATCATCTTCCCCGGTCACATGCTGGGCGGCTTTGCGCCGGTGGCGGCGATGTTCGCGCTCTGGATCGGCGTGTCGCTGGCCATCGGCCGCGGGTTCTGCAGCTGGGGCTGCTTCTTCGGCGGGCTCGAGGACGGCTTCTCCCGCATCCTGCGCCGGCCGGTGATCCGCAAGATCGCGCCCTACTGGACGTACCTGCCGTACGCCGTGCTCGCCGCCGTCGTAATCCTCTCAGCGGCCACCCTCTCGCCCACGTACTGCGAGTGGCTGTGCCCGTTCAAGACGGTGACTGAGTACAACGAGATCACCTCGACGCGGACGGCGATCCAGGCGGTGATCTTCGTCTCGCTGTTCGCCGGGCTGGTGGTGGTGCTGCCGACGCTGACCAAAAAGCGCACTCAATGCGGATTGTTCTGCCCCATGGGCGCTTTCCAGTCGGTGACGAACAAGATCGATGCGTTCACGATCCAAATCGATCGGACCCGCTGCACCGACTGCCAGCGCTGCGTCCAAACCTGTCCGACGTTCTCGCTGGACGAAGAATCACTCGCGGCAGGCAAGCCGAAGATCACCTGCTGCAAGTGCGGCAAGTGCATCGACGCCTGCACCAAGGGCGCCATCGGTTACCGCATCAAGGGCACCGCATCTCCGCCGGAACGGGCCCGGCTGCTCTTCCTATACCCGGCGTTCATCTTTCTGGCCACCATCGGCGGCGGCATGATCATCGACGGGCTCCACCGCATCCTGCTCCTGGTCACCACCGGCCGGATGATCCAGTGACCTCCGGGAGGAACCATCATGGTGAAACGATTTCGCGCTTTTTTCGGATATGCGTGGGCCGTTGCGGCACTCTTCATTGTTCTGGCTACGTTTTTCGGGATGAACAGCTGGGCGAACCTGTTCGTAAACGCCACCGGCCTGAAGATCAATCCATGGTACGACGGCGGCGAGGTGATGCAGGCCATCCATCGTCCTGGTTACCAGACCCAAGTCCACAAGCCGGTCTTCGATGCGCTGATCGGGGAGCAGGACGAAGGGTTTGTCCAGATCGCCTGGGTGCCCGCCGAGGGCCAGTCCCTGCCGGAGCGGCTCACCGACGCCATCGACGTGACCGGTGACGGTCGGCCGGATTTCGAGCTGGACGTGAACACGCGGACCAACACCGTCCGGCTCACCAAGCATCAGCCGTGGGTGAGCCGGACGGTGTTGGTCCGCGTGCCGAACGACAAGCGCGCCGTGCGGGTGGCGCTAAAGAATTTTCACTGAGACGGCGAGTCTGGGCTTGGGTTCCGGGGTTGCCAGACGCAGCCGGCGCGTTCTTTAACACTGATTCATCCAGCTGTCACCAGTCTGCGCCGGGCTACGCTCGAGGCGATTCGAACGGTGCGCCGAAACAGTTGCAAAGGGTGCGGAGCCGGACTGTCACAATCACAACCGATCGGTGCCGTCTTTACCGGCTTGGGATTCCGAGCACGAGTTCGATGACGATAACGAGTTACGAGCACGGGGGGGCGAGCCTCGAGTCTCGAGCCCCTAGCCTCGCTTCCACCCGATTCACCAGCCACTCAGGGCGTGCCGGTGGCGATGGTTCCGGACACCCACTCCAGGTTGGCCCGCGCCACCAAATAATCGTGTTTGGCTCGGGACAGGTTGATCTTGGCCTGCAGCACGTTGAGCTGGGCGTCGTCTACGTCGAGCCGTGTCTTGACGCCGAATTCAAAACCCTTCTCCGCCATGGCCAGCAACCGCTCCGCCTGGGTGACCGTTCCACCGAGCGCCCGGATGATCTCGCCGGCCTCGTGGACGTTATCCACCGCCTGACGCACCTGGAGAGCGATGGAATCCACCAGTTTCGCCTGCTCGATGCGCAGCGTCTCCAGATCGCTGCGGGCCTGCAGCACTTTCCCCTTGGTCCGCCCGCCGTCGAAAACGGGGAACGTCAAGTATAGGCCCACCGAGTAGGCCAGCCCGTCCGCCTGCCCGTCGCCGATGGTCTGACTCCGCCAACCGGCACCCCCGCGGAAATCCACCCGCGGTTTGTCCCCGGCGCTGTAGATTTTAACCAGCTCCTTGGCGATATTGGCCTGGTGGCCCAGTTCGGAGATCTCCGGTCGGTTCTGCAGGGCGATCTCCAGCACCGGAGCGTACTCCGGATAGGCGCCCACGGGCGCATCGAGCGTTCCCGTGACGTCCACCACCTGCCCCTCCAGGCCCAGCAGGAAGCGCAACTGTTCCCGGGCGATCTGGATGGCGTTCTCCGCTCGGATGACCGCCGGCCGCGCGTTCTCGAGATCCACCTCGGCCGCGAGCACGTCGTAGTCGGTGGCCAAGCCGGCGTCGAACTTGCGTCGGGCTTCGTCCAGATGCCGCTGCTTCATGGCTACGTTTTCCAAGGCCAGGGCATGCAGCTCGCGGGCCAGCAGCACCCCGTGGAACGCCGTCGTGATGTCCCGGGCAACCGCCTGCTGGAAGATGACAAGCTGGTCTTCCGCGTCGGCCATCCCCTCCTTGGCCGCCCGGATGGCCGCCCCCACCTGGCCCCAGGTGTAGATCGCCTGGGACACCCCCGCCTCGGCGGTGTACAGGTTGCGAGTCACGTCAAAATCAAAATCCTCGAGGAATCCCCCGCCGAAGGCCTTCTGGCTCTCGTCGCTGTCGCGGGAAACCGAGGATGTCACCGTCACCTGGGGCATCGCCGCCGCCCGTTCCTCAAGGTAACGCCCCATCACTTTCCGTCGGAACTCTTTGGCCTTCTGGATGTCCTTGTTCTGGTCGGCGGCGATGCGGAGGGCTTCCTCCAGCGTGAGGACACGCGCGACCGGCGCCTCATCCGCGCTCTGTGCCGCCAGGGGCACGGACAGCAGCAGCGCCGTCAGCGCCGCGGCGGCGACGGTCCACCGCCGCGTGTTGAAAGTGTGTACGAACTGTCGGTCGGCACTCCTGTTCATGATGCACTCTCTTCGCGTGAGTGAAAGTTGGATTGGAAACCATCCGCTCATGACGCCGTCTCCTCAGCCGCCGGTTCCGCTGCGTTCGGCGCCGCGTCCGAATCACGCGTCGGGATCTGGCGGCGGCGTCCGAACCAGGCCGCGACATCGTCCAAGAGGGTGTACACCACCGGCACCACCAGCAGGGTCAGGAAGGTGGAGGTGATCAGGCCGCCGATGATGGCGCGGGCCATGGGCGCCCGCATTTCGGCGCCGGAACCGATGGCGAACGCCAGCGGCAACATGCCGAAGATCATGGCCAGGGTTGTCATCATGATGGGGCGCAGGCGGGTTCGGCCCGCAACGATTAGCGCCTCGCGGCGGCTCACCCCTTCCGCCCGCAGGGCCTTGGCAAAGTCCACCAGCAGGATGGCGTTCTTGGTGACGAGACCCATGAGCATGATGAGCCCGATGAGCGACATGATGTTCACCGTGTCGCCGGTGATGAACAGCATACCCGCCATGCCGACGACAGACAAGGGGAGCGACAGCATGATAGCGAGCGGGTCGATGAACGACTCGAACTGCGCGGCCAGGATCAAGTACACCAGGATAACCGCCAGCAGGAGCGCCTCGGCCATGTAGCCGAACGACTCCACCATGATCTCGTTCTCGCCGCCGAACACCACCTGGTAGCCGGGCGGCAGGTCCAGCTTGGCGGCCTCGGCATCGATGCGCTGCACCGCCGTTCCCAGCGGCAGGTTGTCCATGTTCGCCGAGAAGACCACCTCGCGGCTCAGATCCTGACGATTGATTTCAGAGGGAGTCGTACTCACCTCGTAGCGGACGAGGCTCAGCAGCGGCACCAGAACCGGCAGTCCCCCGGGCGTGCGGACCGTCACCTTGAGCTGCTGGACTTGGCCGGGGTCGCGGCGCAACTCCTGCGGCAGGCGCACGCGGACGTCCACCGCGTCGCCGTCCTCGTCCTCGTAGGTGGACACCACCTGCCCGCCCACCAGCGCCCCGACGGTGCGCACCACATCCATGGTCATGACCCCGGTGGCCAGCGCCTGCTCGCGATCCACGATGATCTTGTACTCGGGGATCTCCTGCTCCAGGCTGACTTCCTGATCGACGACCCCGGCGATGGAGTAGGTGGCCTCCTTCAAACGGAGCGCGTGCTGCTTCAGCAGATCCAGGTCCTCACCCCGGATGCTCACCAGCAGCGGTTTGCGGGAGTCCATGTTGCCGGGCTCCGCAAACGACGGCACGATGCCCGCCACGTGCAGCAGCCGCTCCCGAACCGCCCGCTGCAGCTGGAACTGGTTCCGGCTTCGGGCGTCCCGCTCCACCAGCTTCACGTAGACGCTGGCGTCACGGACGGTGCCCCAGTCCCCCGCCCCGATGGTCGCATAGGTATGCCTGACCTCCGGGAATTCCTCCAGAACCCTCAGCACCGACTCCACCCGGTTGCGGGTTTCGGCGATAGACGCGTTGGGCGCCGTCTTGAAGTTGATCTGGAACTCCGCCTGGTCATACGGCGGGAGGAACGCCGTCTCCAGGAGACCGAACACGGCCACGCCGCCCACGAAGGCTACGGCAGCCAGCAGCACGATGGTCTTGCGGTGATCCAGTGCCCAGCCGACCAGCACCCGGTAGCCGTCGGCGGACCGGTCGAACCAGCCGTTGAAGCGGTCCAGGATCCGGGCGATCAGATGCCGCTTCCCCTTACGCTCCACGTCCGGGTCGTACCAGCGCGATGACAGCATCGGGTCCAGGGTGAACGACACGAAGAGGCTCACGAGCACGGCGAAAGTCACGGTGATCCCGAAATGGAAGAAAAACCGCCCGATGATCCCCTTCATGAACGCCACCGGGATGAACACCGCCACGATGGAGAACGTGGTGGCCATCACCGCCAGGCCGATCTCGCTCGTGCCGTTGCGGGCGGCGGTGAAGTGGTCCTCGCCCCGCTCCAGGTGGCGGACGATGTTCTCCCGGACGACGATGGCGTCGTCGATGAGCAGGCCGATGGCCAGCGACAGCGCCATCAGCGTCATCATGTTCAGAGTCATCCCCATGAAGTTCATGACGATGAATGACGAGACCACCGAAATGGGCAGGGTCAGGCCGGTGATCACCGTGGAGCGCCAGGAGTTCAGGAACAGGAACACAATGAACACCGTCAGCAGGCCGCCAAGAATCATCGTCTCCTGGACGTCCCGGACCGAATCGCGGATGAAGATGGAACCGTCGCGGATCAGCTCGAGGGTGGTGCCGGCCGGCATTTCGTTCTGCAGCTGGACCACCTCGGCTTTGACCGTGTCCACGACCTCCACGGTGTTGGCACCCGACTGCTTCAGGATGTCCAGGGCCACCGCCGGCACACCGTTGATGAGCGCCAGCGATCGCTGCTCCTGGATCCCGTCCTCCACGCGGGCCACCTCGGCCAGGGTGATAGGCCGGCCGTTGCGCTGGGCGATGACCATCTGCTGGAACGCCGCGACATCCCTCGGCTTGCCGGCCACGCGCAGGGGAAATTCTGTTCCGTTGCGGTTGATCCGCCCCAGCGGGGTATTGACGTTTTCCGACTGGAGGCCGAGCACCACCTCGTCCACACCCATCCCCAACGCCTCCAGGCGGACGGGATCGAGCTGGATGGCCACTTCGCGCTCCGACTCGCCCACCATGTCCACCTTGCCCACTCCGGAAATGTTCTCCAGGCGCCGCTTGACCTTCTTGTCCACCATCGTGGTCAGCGCCTGGGGCGACAGTTTCTCCGAACGGATGGCCACCGACACGATGGGCACCGCCGCGAAGTCCAGCTTGTTGATGATGGGCTCCTCAATCCCCTGGGGCAGCTCGCCGCGGATGGCGCCGATCTTGGACCGCGCCTCCTGCGAGGCATCGTTGATCTTGACGCCGAGTTCGAACTCCACCACCACGGTGGAGACTCCCTCGCGGGACGTCGAGGTGACGTGTTTGACGCCGGAGATGAGGTTGACCGCCTCCTCGATACGCTTGGTGACCTCCCGCTCCACCGTTTCCGGGGACGCGCCGGGGAACACCGTCACGATGGACAGGACCGGGATCTCCACGTCGGGGAACATGTCGATGGCCAACCGGCGGTATGAGAAGACACCCAGGGTGACCAGGGCCAGCATCATGACCGCGGCGAACACGGGCCGCTTGATGGACAGGTTGGATAGCAGCATCGAGCCTCTCCTTCTCAGCGGCCGACCTGGATGCGGTCGCCGTCCTTCAGGTTGAAGGCGCCCCGCACCACCACCCGGCTGCCGACCGCGAGCCCCGAGAGGATCTCGACGTTGTCGCCGGCGACGGCACCGGTCTGCACGGGGCGACAGCGGACGGTGTCGTTTTCCACGACGAACACGTCCGCTCGGCCGGCAGCGACGTCCCAGCCCTGCAGCGCCTCACGCGGCAATTGACGGACATCCTCCCGGCGCCCGGTGACGATTCGTCCTTTGGCGAACAGCCCGCCCTTGAGCACCTCCGGCTCGTTGCGCACTTCGGCGATCACGCGGACGGAACGATCCGCCACCGAGACCGCCGGGTTGATGTGCTTGACTTCGCCGGTGAACGTCCGGTCGGGCACCGCGTCTGTGGTGAATGTCAGCGGCTGACCCAGTCGCAACTCGTTGAGTCGCGCCTCGGGCACCGTCACCGTGAGTTCCAGGATGCGGTTGTCCACGATCTGGAACATGACCTTCGGCGAGCCCATTTCGCCTGCCAGGTCGCCCACGTTGACGCCGCGCAGCGCCACCGTGCCGGTCATCGGCGCGCGGATGACCGCTTTGTCCAAGCGGGTCTGGGTGTGCCGAACGTCGTCCTCGGCGAGTCGCTGCTGCGCCCTGGCCGCCGCCACCTGGGCCTCGGCGGCGTCGCGGGCGCTGCGGGCGTCATCCACGGTCTGCTGCGTGACCAGGCCGTACTGCTTGATGTTGGTGAGCCGGGCCAGTTCGCGCTCGGCGCGGCTCAGCGCCACCTCCGCCTGGAGGACGTTGGCCTGCGAGGCTTCCACCGCAGCCTGAGCCTTCCGGAGCATGACCTCCCCCTCACGTGTGTCCAGCCGCGCCAGCGGCTGCCCCTGCCGCACGCGCACCCATTCGGTCACGTACACGTCGGTGACGATGCCCGTGTATTCCGACTTGACCTCGGTCTGGAACTTGGGCGCCAGCGTGCCCACGACATCGATGCCCTCTTCCAGCGATTCGGTCGCGAGGGTGACGACGTCGACGGCCACCGGCGGCCGCCCCGCGGTCGGTGGCCGGTCCGCTTCGAGGTTGGAACAGCCGGCCGCAACGAGCAGCAGGGCGGCGGCGCAGACACATAGTGTGATTCGGCAGATCATGAGTCTTCTCCTCGAGCCGTGGATTCCGATGTGGTGATGCCCGTACCAATGAGCTTCAACAGGCGTTGCAAACCGTCCCGACCCGGCGCGATATCGGCGTGGCAGAGCTGCAGGTCCATGCAGGTGCTGGTCACGCCCAGAATCACCCAGGCGATGTCGGTGGGGTCTCCCGGTCGGACCGATCCTTCACGAATCCCTTCCTCGACCAGGGCCACCGTCGCCCGCAGGACCTGCTGGTGGACGGCTTCAAAATCGAAATAGGGGGCGCCCTGCGGCGGGCCGTAGTACATGGCGTGCATGAGCCGAACCAGCGCCAGGTGGGTGATCACCATTTCCATCAAACGGTCGCAGAGGGCCCGGATGCGCGTCACGGCGTCGCCGGGCGTGGCGACGGCCTGTCGGATTTCCAGTTCCAGGTCGCGCGAGGCTTCTTCGAGCATTTTCAGGTACAATCCTTCCTTGTTGCCGAAGTGGTAGTAAAGGGCGGGCTTGGTGACGCCGGCCGCCTCGACGATTTCGTTCACCGACGTCGCGGAATAGCCCTTTTGCGAAAAGAGCTCTGCGGCAGCCTGGAAGAGACGCATGCGGGTGGACCCTTCGGTGCCGTAATCGTTACCCGCACTTCGTTTGTTCTGTTTTGGTGCTGGCATTCTTTCCTCCAGTCCACATATACCGAACGGTAAGTATATAGGTTCTTGTTCTCTTGTCAACAAAAAATATACTGATTGGTATAATTCTGTTCAGATTCATCCAACTAGTTGTTATTAATATATTTAATGATATTCAAACTTGTGGCTCAAATGGCTAACTGAACATCTTTGCCTCGACGCCAACAACGAAAATTTCTCCACCACACAACCTTCTGGAATGGAACCCGGAACAATTGTTTGGGATAATGTCCGTGATATCTTCAGGAGAAACCATGATGCGCCGACCGGTTTTGATTGTGCTGACTCTGGGGCTGCTGATCATGACGGCCCTGCCGCAGCCGCCCCGGGTGATCGACCATTACCGGGTGCTGTTGAACCAACTGGAACAGGAAGGTCTGCCGCGGCTGTCCTCGAAAGGCATGGTGAGCACCGCCGAGCCGCATGCCACCGTGGCCGGCGTGGCGGCGCTCCGCGCCGGCGGCACGGCTGTCGACGCCGCTGTGGCCGCGGCTTTCGCGCTGGCCGTGACCTATCCCAATGCCGGCAACCTGGGCGGGGGCGGCTTCCTGCTCCACGTGCCGGCGTCAGGCGGCACGCCGGCGGTCTTCGACTTCCGCGAAACCGCGCCCGCCGCCGCATCGCGGACCATGTATCTCGACCCGGCGGGGCGCTACATCCCCGATTCCTCCACCGAAGGCTTTCGCGCCGCCGGCGTGCCGGGAACGGTCCGCGGGCTGCATGCCGCCTGGCAACGAGCCGGTCGGCTCCCGTGGGCCGCGCTCCTGGAGCCGGCGATCGCACTGGCCGCGGAAGGCTTCCCGGTCAGCGCCGATCTGGCCCGCCGCCTGGCGGCCGAGGCGGCACGGCTTTCCGCGCACCCGGCCACAACCGCCATTTTCTTCCGCGACGGGCGCCCGCTGGGCGAAGGCGAACACCTCGTCCAGCGCGATCTGGCGGCCACCCTGCGCCGGATTGCTGCCGGCGGTGAGGCGGAATTCTATTCCGGCGAGACAGCCGAACGCCTGGCGGCCGAATCGACTCGTCACGGCGGCCTCATCACCCGGGACGATCTGCGCGCTTACCGCGTGGCCATGCGCCTGCCCCTGGCTTTCCGTTTCCGTGACTTTGAGATTGTCACCATGCCGCTGCCCGGAGGCGGGGTGGTGCTGGCGGAAATTCTGCAGATTTTGGAACCGTACGCCCTGGCCCGCCTGCCTGAACCCGTCTATCTTCAGCTGCTGGCCGAGGCGATGCGCCTGGCTTACGCCGATCGGGCCAACCGGATGGGCGATCCCGACCATGTCTCCGACCCCACGGCCGAGTTGCTGGCCCCGGCGCACATCGATCGGCTGCGGCTGCTGATCAAGCCGGGTGTGGCGCTGGACAGCCGATTCTTCCTCCCCGGAGCCGCGGCGCCGCAGCCGGAATCCACCGAGACCACCCACCTGTCGGTGGTGGACGCAGCGGGGCATGCCGTCTCGCTCACGTACACACTGAATGAAAATTTCGGCTGCGGCGCGGTGGTCGCCGGACTTGGTTTTCTCCTCAACAACGAAATGGACGATTTCGCCTCAGCTCCGGGCCAGCCCAACACGTTCCGGCTGATCCAGGGCGAAGCCAACGCCATCGCCCCGGGGAAGCGGCCCTTGAGCTCCATGACGCCCGTCGTAGCCCGACGCGGCGGCCGGCCGGTGCTGGTGCTGGGCAGCCCCGGCGGCCCCACCATCGCTACGGCGGTTGCCCAGGTGCTGCTCAACGTGCTGGAGTTCGGCCTCGACCTGGACGCCGCCGTGCAGCGGTCCCGCATCCACCAGCAGTGGCTGCCTGACGTCCTGTACCACGAACCGGCCACTCTCGCCGAGCCCGTCCGGCAGGTCCTCGCGGGCATGGGCTACGATCTCAAGCCGTACACTCGGAGCGGCCGGCTCGGCCTGGTGGAGTGCGTCGCCGTCGAATGGGACGCCGCCGGCCGACCCGTGATGCGCGGCGCTTCCGATCCCCGCGGCACCGGGCTGGCGGCTGGTTTTTGATCCTCTTCGCGGAGGTTGACGATGGCCCGTGTAAGAACCTGTCAGTTCACGGTCTTCGAGACCGCTCTGGGTTTCTGCGCGATTGCCTGGCGGGGCGCCCGGATTTGCCGCTTCCACCTGCCTGCGGCCGATCCGGCGGCGGTCGCCGCCCGGCTTCGTGGGGAGGACCCCGCCGCGGAACCCGCTCCGCCTCCGGCATCGATAGTGCGCGTGATCGAACGGGTGCGCCATCACCTGGCGGGACGCCGCCGCGATTTCCGCTCCGTCCCGCTGGATCTGGACGGTCTGCCGCCTTTCACCCGCCGCGTCTACGAAGCCGCCCGCAAGGTTCCGGCCGGACAGACCGTGACCTACGGCGAGCTCGCCGAACGCTGCGGCTCGCCCGGCGGCGCCCGGGCCGTGGGACAGGCCATGGCCCGCAATCCGGTGGCCCTGATCATCCCATGCCATCGGGTCCTAGCCGCCGGCGGACGCCTCGGCGGATTCTCCGGTCCGGGCGGGCTCGACCTGAAGGCGCGGATGCTGGCTCTGGAAGGGGTCTCGCTGGACAACTGACCCGCATCATGTCCGGAGCAACACCATCTCAAGCCACCCAATGTTCCCGCATCCGCCTTGCGCTACTGTTTGCATTGGTTCTTGCCGGTCTGAGCGTGTGTCTGGCGGTGGCCACGGCCTCCCATTGGTTCCCGAACGTCCTTGCCGGCGGGATCGTCTTCGCGCCCAATCATAACCGGCCACCCGATCCGGCCGATGATCTCCGCCCCGCCGAATGGCGACGCCTGGGCGTTTCGCGGCAGGCGCGGATCCGGGTGGGTGATCCGCCGGCTGCGCTTTCCATCTGGATCATCGAACCGCCGGCTGCTGCGGGCGGCGCACCGCCGACCGTCTTCGTTCTGCACGGAATCCGCGACCGTAAAGACCACCTGCTGGGGCTGGGCCGTGCCCTGGCGGCGGACGGCCACCGGGTCGTCCTGGTGGATCTGCGCGGCCACGGCCGCTCGGAAGGTGATTGGCTCAGCTACGGGGTTCGGGAATCGGCCGATCTCGCCCGGCTTCTCGACGAACTGACCGCCCGCGGATGGGTGTCCGGACCGGCTGGCGTGATGGGTCCCTCGTACGGCGCGGCCGCGGCCATTCAATGGGCGGGCCGCGACCCGCGCCTGGCGGCGGTGGTCGCCGTCGCCCCGTTCACCAGCCTGCGCGACGTGGTCCGGGACTACATCCGCCACTATCTGCCCGGCTTGGGCGGACTCATTCCGAACCGACTGGTGGACGAAGGTCTGGCCCGGGCGGGACGTCTAGCCAATTTCGAACCAGCTGAAGCCGATCCGCTGCGGGCCATCCGCAGCGCCCGGGCGCCCGTCCTGTTCATCCACGGGCGGGACGACCGCAACATCCCCTGCGCGCACAGCATCCGCCTGCACGCGGCCGCCACGCCCGGCAGCCAGTTGCTGCTGCTGGACGGTGAGGACCACTTCTCCATCACGCGCAGCGGCACCGACGCGACCCGCCAGGTCATCCGCGACTGGTTCCGCCGGTGGCTGAATGCCTCAACCGCCTCGGGATTAACCTGTTCCCAATAGCTGCTCCGTCAGGAATCGGTGTTACAATGGGCCCGCTGAATTCCGGCGATCGGCCAAATGGAGAACCAAGGTACACCAACGGTCTGGTGGTGAACGCCGAAACTCTTAACCGGAGGAATGCCGCATGTTCCACCGAGTCACGATTTCCCTGCTAATCGGCCTGGCCCTGACGAGCGTACTGTCCGCCGCAGGGCGTTTCGAGATCACCCCCATGGCCCTGTATCGAATCGGCGGTGAATTCGAAGCCGAAGACGGCGAGACCACGCGGGACCTTCTGCTCGAGGGCGGGCCGGGCTGCGGTTTCACGTTCGGCGTCGACTACGATGAGCATTATCAGTTGGAATTCTCCTGGCTCCGGCAGCAGGCGGAACTCCGGGAGGGAACCGGATCACTGTCGCCGTCCGTCCGACTGTTCGACCTGAATGTGGACCAGTACCAATTCAACGGCCTCTATCACTGGATCTGCGAAGGAGGTCGGATCCGCCCCTTCCTCATTTTCGGGATCGGCGCCACCTACCTGGATCCGGTGCCCGCCGACGTCGACGGTTCCCTGCACCTGTCGGTGCGCATGGGCGGCGGGATCAAGCTGGGTATCGGCAAGCACGCCGGGGTGCGGGTGCAGGGGTGTTACGTGCCCGCTTACGTCAGCGAAGAGACCCGGGTCATCGGCGTCTTGCCGGGCGAAGTGTACATCGTCACAGCGGGACAGTTCTTCCACCAGCTCGAGGCCTCCGGCGGTTTTTACATCCGCTTTTAGACGCGTCGCGCGGTTCATCATCTCCCCTGCTGGCGGTGCGGTTCTGTCGGTTGGGGGGTCTGTGCCAGGCCGGTCGGTCAAGTCGTCTATTTGCAACATTCCGGCAACAGTTTTATGATATTCTCTACACGGCGTATACAGCCGGGGCGCCGCGCGCGGCGCCCTGCAACCAGCAGCGGGCGCCGTATCGTGTCCCACTGAACCGCTCCCAGGAGGCGCGCTCATGAAACCGCCCATGCTCATGACGCCGGGACCCACCGAGGTCAGTGAGGACGTGCTCACCGCGATGTCCCGTGCCATGGTCAACCCGGACCTGGATCCCGCATTTTTCGAGTTCTACCGCGGAGTGACCCGCAAGATCGCGCGGCTGGTGGGCACGGAACATGAGGTGGTGGTGCTGGGCGGAGAGGGCATCCTCGGCCTCGAGGCCGCCTGTGCCTCGCTCATCGAGCCCGGCGATCGGATCCTTTGCTTCGCCAACGGCGTGTTCGGCTACGGCTTCGCCGACTTCGTCAAGCTGTACGGCGGCCAGGTGGTGTTCTGTTACGGCGACGAGCGGCATCCGTTCGATCCGGACGAGGTGCTGGCGCTGCTCCAACGCGACTCCGGCTTTAAGCTCGCCACCCTCGTGCACTGCGAGACGCCCACCGGCCTGCTCAATCCGGTGCCGCTGCTGGCGCCTCTGCTGCGGCAGCGCGGCATCCTGACGGTGGTGGACGCCGTATCCTCCATCGGCGGAATCCCCATCGCCGCCGACAACTGGGGCGTGGACATCCTGCTGGGCGGCTCCCAGAAGTGCCTGTCCGCCTCGCCGGGTCTGTCCTTCCTCAGCGTCAGTCCCGAAGCGTGGGGGGCCATCCACCGCCGGAAACAACCGGTGGCCGGCTACTACTGCAACCTCGACCACTGGGCCGACTGGTACGAGCGGAAATGGTTCCCTTACACGCTGCCGGTGAGCGATCTGTTCGGCCTGGACGCCGCGCTGGACCGGGTGCTGGCGGACGCGGACGTCTACGAGCGCCACCACCGCGTGGGCCAGGCGGTGCGCCAGGCCATCACCGCCGGCGGACTGGAGCTCTTTCCCAAAGCCGGCTGGTCCGACACGGTCACGGCCTTCCTGCCGCCGTCCGGATTGAAGGAGTCGGAGATCCGGCGGGAGATTCTGGAACGGCACCGCATTCTGTTGGCCGGCTCGCTGGGCACGCTCACCGATCCCGTGATCCGCATCGGCCACATGGGCGAAAATTGCTGGGTGGACAAGGTGGGTCTGGCCCTGGGCGCCCTCGACGACGTGCTGCGCGGACTCGGCTTCCAGCCGAAAGCCCCGCTGGCGGACACGTTCACAGCAGCCCTGGATTGAATCCCCTTGCACCGTGCCGGACCCAGACCATCACTGCGGTCCCGGCTGAGACAACTCCAGCCACGCCATCGACCATCCGCCCGGTTTGTGCCGTCGGGGCCGGGAGGAATCCTACGGATTGTTTCCGTCATCCATTCGCCCGTATAATTCGGCTGTTGTCCCGTCTGCAACAACCGACGGCGTATATGCACTCACTTGACGATGGATACACCACACCCAATGCAGGAGGCGGCATGTTAGAAATGCGAATTGACTTTCCGGGCGGCACCTTGGTCAACGCCCATTTCGGCCATCACACCGTCGTTACGGACCAGCCGCCAGAAGGCGGCGGCACCGACAGCGCCCCGGCTCCTTTTCTCTTGTTCCTAGCTTCAATCGGCACGTGCGCCGGTATTTATGTTTTGTATTTCTGCCAGCAGCGGAAGTTGAGCCTGGACGGCGTCCGGATCGTCCAGCGCATTCATTTCACGACCGGCACGAAGAACGTGGAGACCATCGAGCTGGAAATCCAGGTCCCGGCAGACTTCCCCGAAAAATACCTCCCTGCGCTGATCCGCGCCGCCGACCAGTGCAAGGTCAAGCAGCATCTGGAAAACCCACCGGAAATCACCACGGTCGCCCGCGTCGTCGCATCGGGGACTTTTTGACAGTCCCGCGTGCCGGCGTTACAATGCGGCCAACCTGCCGCGGAGGCTCTGCCATGCGCTGTTGGATCGCCGGGTTCTGGATCGCCGCACTCGCCGCGGCGGCCTTCGCGGTATCGCCTGCCGTGGCTGATCCTGTATCGTTTTACTTCATCGGCATGGCCGGTCTCGCCCAGGAACAGTCCGAGCTGCGCCTTATCCGCCTCTTCGCCGACTTCGACTGCGACGGCCGCACCGACATCGCTGTCACCGGCAGCCAGACGTGGGGCGGCGCCGGCGGCATGTGGGACATCTACCTGAGCCAACCGAACGGCCGCTACGTCCGGGTGGCGCAACTGCTGTTCCATCCCAAAGCCATCGCCATCGACAAGATCCGGCCGGGCATGGGCCGGGTGTCCGTGTTTCAGCGCACCGGCAAGGGCCTGGGCCGGCTGATCCACTACCGCCTGTCCAGCCAGGGTCTCGTCAAGGTGTCGGAGCGGAACCTGAACCTGAACGACCAGGGAATCGGCCCCGACCAGGGCGCCTTCCAGGAGCTGTTTCCCCAACCCATTGCGTCCGAATACTGCCTCTGGACCGAGTACGAGCGCGACCGTAACTGCGTGTGGCGGCCCGGCTACTGATCGGCTATCGGCTCCCGCACTCCGTCACCCCGCACCCACCGTCGACCTGCCGCCGTGGCGGCCACATTGACACTCCCCACTGTTCAGAGTATTCTCAAAATAAAAAGGACAATCTGGCATGCGAAGCAACACCAAGGAGTTTTCCATGTGGGCGTTTTTTCTGATGATCGGTTGCGTCCTGCTGTTCGGGATCGCCTGTGACGCCGCGGACGGCAGGAGCCGCAAGTCACTCTGGGACCGGGTCGCCCAGGCGGAGGCGGACGGCCTGCCCGAGACCTCCGCGGCGCTGCTGGGCCAGATCTACGACGGCGCCTGCCGCGACGGCGCCGACGTCGAGGCTCTTCGGGCGCTGGTCAAGAAGATCCTCATGGAATCCGTGACCGGCGGCAACCACCCAGAGGAAAAGGTGCGCCGGCTCCGAGCGGCGCTGCCCCAGGCGCCCGCGCGCATCCAGCCGCTGCTGCGGGTCATCCTGGCCCAGTGGTACAACCATTACTATCAGCGGAACCGGTACCGCTTCCTCGATCGCGACGCCACCGCCAAGCTGGACGAACAGGACTTCACGACTTGGGATCTGCCCCGGTTGTTCCGGGAGATGGACGCCCTCTACCAGTCGGTGCTCGCTGACGAGGCGCTGTTGCGTCAGATCCCCACTGCGGACTTCCGCGAGTTTCTAGAACCGGGGAACATGCCCGACGCGCTGCGGCCCACCCTGTTCGACTTCATCGCCGACCAAGCCATCGTCTTCTACACATCGAATGACACCTTCCGACCCAAGCCGCAGGATGCCTTCGAAATTACTGCCGACTCCGATGTGCTGGCTCCTGCCGCCGCTTTCGTGCAGTGGCAGCCGGTCACCACCGACACAGAGTCGCCGCTGCTCAGAGCGCTGCAGTTGTTCCAGCGCATTCTGCGCGCCCACGCTCAGGACGCCGACCCGGCGGCGCGGCGCGACGCCGATCTGCGCCGGCTCCACTGGGCACGCAACGTCGCCGCCGGTGAGGCGGCCGCCGAGCGCTTCATCGAGCGGTTGCAGGAACTGGCGGAATCGGCCGGTGATAATGTGTCCGCCCTGGCCCGTTACTATTGGGCTCAAGAGCTGCAGTCGCAGGAAGCGTTCACCGCGGCCCTGGCCGTCGCCGAGGCGGGCGCCGAAACCGCACCCAAGTCGGTAGGCGGCGCCAATTGCCGCAACCTGATCACCGCCATCCGGCAGCCGGTCTTCCAGTTGCAGGCCGAGACAGTGACCCTGCCGGAGCGTCCCTGGCATGTCCGGGTCACCTACCGCAACGTCACCGGCTTGACTTTCCGTATCTACCCCGTATCCCTCCCCCCGTCAATGGAGCTTTTCCGGGAGCAGCATCTCAACACCGATGAGCTGGACAAGCTGCTGCGCAGCCAGCCGCTCTGGGAGATCCACAAGACCCTCCCGCCCACCACCGATTACAAAGAAACGACTCAGGATGTCGAGCTGCCGGGGCTGGCGCCCGGCTTCTACCGCGTCCTGGCCAGCTACGACAAGTCGTTCCGGCTCAAGGAAAACGCCATCGCAAACGCCACTTTCTGGAGCAGCCCGTTCGGGGTGGTCCTGCGCGCCCGCGGAGACCGTATTGAGGGCCATGCGCTGGGCAACGCCACCGGTCGACCCATAGCCGGGGTGGCGGTCACGGCGTACGCCTACGATTACGCCAAGCGTGCCTACAAGCAGTCGGGCGCCGCCGTCACCGATGCCAACGGCTACTTCTTCATCCAGCCCGGCGAGAACCGCCGGGACCAGATGTTCTTCTTCCGGGCGCCCGATGGCACGCGCTATCTCCACGACGACAGCGTCGGCTACGCCCGCATCACGCGGACCGAAGCCGCGACGCGAACCGTCCTCTTCACCGACCGCTCGCTGTACCGGCCGGGACAGATGATCCACTTCAAGGGCCTCTGCCTCGAAACCGATCCCGCCGGGAACAGCTACCGGGTCCTGCCCCGGCGGACCGTGACCCTGGCCTTCCGCGATGTCAATGACCAGGAGATCGCCAAGGCCGACTTCGTGACCAACGACTTCGGCTCCTTCAGCGGCACCTGGACGGCCCCAACGGGCCGGCTGCTAGGCGCCATGCGGCTCGTCACCGCCGACCCGCCGGGCGACGCCATCCTCCGGGTCGAGGAATACAAGCGGCCCAAGTTCTTCGTGGAGCTCCGGCCGCCCGAAGGCGAATGCCGGCTGGGCGACGCGGTCACGGTCACCGGCGAGGCCCAGGCTTATGCCGGCGCGCCCATTGACAGCGCGTCCGTCCGCTACCGAGTGGTCCGGCTGGCCCAGCTGCCGCCCTGGTTTTACTACTACCGCGACCCGCGCTGGCGCATCGGCGAGCCACAGGAAATCGCCAGCGGCACGCTGACGACCGACGCCGCCGGCGTGTTCCGCGTGACGTTCGCCGCGCGGCCCGACAAGAAGATCCCTGCCGGTGACCATCCCACCTTCGTGTACCGGATCCAAGTGGACGTGACCGACACAGCCGGCGAAACGCGGAGCAGCGAACGGGTGGTCCGGCTGGGCTACACCGCCCTGCAAGCCGACATCACCGCCGCCGAGTGGCAGGAGTCGACCGGGCCGATCCGTTTGAAACTCCGCACCACCACCCTCGACGGCGAGCCCGTCCCCGCCACGGGCACCTTGACGGTTTTCAAACTGCAGATGCCCGACGCCCCTGTGCCCGCCGAGCTGTTCGGCGCCCGCCGTGGCGCCGGCGAGGCCGCGTCGGCCCGCACCGCCGAGTGGCAGCGCTGGCCCGCGGGCGACCAGGCGTTGACTCGCGAATTTTCCACCGGCGCGGATGGGACGCTGGTCGTGGATCTCACCCTGTCCCCCGGTGTCTACCGCGCCCAGCTCCACACCCAGGACCGGTACGGTTCGCCGGTGCGCGCCATGCAGCCGCTGCTGGTGCTGGATCCCGCGGTCCGCACGTTTCCGGTCAAGACGCCGGCGTTCTTCGGCAGCCGTCCGGAGGCGCTGGAACCCGGCGATTCGTTCGAGGCGTTCTGGGCCACGGGCTACGCCGAAGGCCCCGCGCTTGTGGAGATCTTCTCCGACGGCGAGTGGCTGCAGCAGTATTGGATCCATCCGCAGGAGACGCAGCATCGGATCAGCTACCCGGTGACCGAGCGCCACCGCGGCGGCTTCACGGTGGTCACCACCTTCGTCAAGGAAAACCGCCTCTACACCACCACCACGCGCGTCGCGGTGCCATGGACCAACAAGGCGCTCCGCCTGGAGTGGGGCACCTTCCGCTCCAAGCTCCGTCCCGGCCAGGCCGAGACCTGGTCGCTGAAGGTCACCGGCCCGGGCGCCGAAGCCGCCGCGGCCGAACTCGTGGCGACGCTCTACGACGCCTCGCTCGATCAGTTCTACCCACACGGGTTTCCCGGCCTGTCCGGCGTTTTTCGCCAGGACCGGACGTACATCCACCCGTTCTTTTCCACGAAGGGCCAAGGCCTCCGCATGTGGGAGGACGAGTTTCGGCGCTACGCGCCCTACGAGGAGCCACTCTACATCCATTTCCCGTCGGACGTGACCGACAACTACTTCATGTACGAGATGCGGCGGACCATGGCCGAGGCGCCCGTCATGATGGCCGGTGCGCCCATGCCGCCGCCCGCACCCGCACCCGCGGCGAAGATGGCGGCCCCGGGAGAAGCGGAAGCCGCCGATGCGTCTGCCGCGCCGGCAGAAGTGCCCGCCCAGCCGGTGTCTCCGCCGACGGGTCCGGTCCCGCTCCGTATCAACCTGAACGAGACCGCTTTCTTCTTCCCGCAACTGGAGGCGGGCGCCGACGGCTCGTTCACCCTGAACTTCACCATGCCCGAGGCACTGACCCGCTGGCGCTTTTTCAGCCTGGCTCACACGCGCGAGCTGGCCAGCGGCGCCCTCAACGATGAAGTGGTCACTCAGAAGGAGCTGATGGTCCAGCCCAACCCGCCCCGGTTCCTCCGCGAGGGTGACGAGCTGGAGTTCAGCGTCAAGGTCATCAACCTGACCGATCACGCGCTCGAAGGCGCTGTCACCTTGAACTTTCTGGACGCCCTCGGCGAGCAGTCCCTCGACGGCGCACTGGCCAACGCGACGCCGAACCAGTCTGGCGCCATTCCGGCGAAGCAGTCCCGCTCGTTTGCCTGGCGGATCAAGGTCCCGGACCGTCTCGACCTCGTCACCTATCGCGCTGTGGCCCGCGCCGGCGAGTTCTCCGACGGCGAAGAGGGGCTGCTCCCTGTCATCAGCCGGCGGATCCTGGTCCAGGAATCGCTGCCGCTCTGGATCAGCGGTCAGGGTGAGAAAGCGTTCCGTTTCGACAAGCTCCTGGCCTCCGGCGCCTCCGACTCGCTGGTCCACCTGAAGCTGGTGCTCCAGATGGTGTCCAATCCGGCCTGGTACGCGGTGCAGGCCCTGCCGTTCCTCATGGAGTTCCCGTATGAGTGCTCCGAGCAGGTGTTCAACCGCCTCTACGCCAACGCCCTGGGCCACCACATCGCCCACGCCAATCCGCGCATCCGCAAGGTGCTGGACGCCTGGCGGACCGCCCAGCCGGCGGCGCTGGCCTCCAACCTCGAAAAGAACGCCGACCTGCGCGGTGTGTTGCTGGAAGAGTCGCCGTGGGTGCTGGACGCGCGGGACGAAACCCAGGCTAGGCGCAACACGGCCTTGTTCTTCGACGAAAACCGGATCCAATCCGAGCTCGCGTCCGCCCTGCGCAAGCTCGAGCAGATGCAACTGCCCGACGGCTCATGGCCCTGGTTCCCCGGCGGTCGCGGCAACAGTTACATCACCCTGTACCTGGTCACCGGCTTCGGGCGCCTCAAGCACCTCGGGGTGCAGGCGGTGCCTCAGAAAATGGCCCTCAAGGCCGTCGACCATCTCGACGGCTGGATTGTTGACGTGCACAAGGAGATCATCAAGAACCAACGGCTCCGCCAGAACAACCTCACGCCCACCGCAGCCATGTACCTGTACGCCCGGAGCTTCTACCTCGAGGAAAAGCCGCTCCAGGGGGAAGCCGCCAAGGCCGCGCTTTACTTCCTCAAACAGGGCGAGACCCACTGGCTCAAACTCGACTCCCGCCGCGCCCAGGCGCAACTGGCGCTGGCCGAACACCGTTTCGGCGGCACCGTCCCGGCGATGCAGATTCTGCGTTCGCTCAAGGAGCGCAGCCGGGTTCATCCGGAGCTCGGCCGCTACTGGGCGGAGGGCCAGCTCTCCTGGTGGTGGTACCACGCCCCCATCGAAGCGCAGGCGCTCATGATCGAGGCCTTTGACGAGGTGGCCCGCGACGCCCAGACGGTCGAGGAATGCAAGATCTGGCTCCTCAAGCAGAAGCAGACCCAGAACTGGAAGACCACCACCGCTACGGCCGACGCGATTTACGCCCTGCTGCACCGGGGCGAGGGTTGGCTCGCCGCCGACGCCCTCGTCGGGGTGACCCTCGGCGGGCAGCGGGTGGAGCCGGACACGGTCGAAGCCGGCACCGGCTGCTACGAAAAGCGGTGGAGCGGCCCCGAGATCCGGCCGGAAATGGGCGAGGTGAAGCTGGAGAAAACCGACCCGGGGATCGCCTGGGGCGGCCTGCACTGGCAGTACCTCGAGGACATCGGCCGCATCACGCCGTACGCCGGCACCCCGCTGCAGCTCCAGAAAGCGCTCTTTGTCCGGCGCGACACGAAGCAGGGCCCGGTGATCGAGCCGGTGACCGGGCCGCTGGCCGTGGGCGACCTGGTGGTGGTCCGGGTCACGTTGCGGGTGGACCGCGACATGGAGTACATCCACATGAAAGACCACCGCGGCAGCGGCTTCGAGCCGGCGGACGTCCTCTCGGGCTATCGCTTCCAGGACGGCCTCTTCTACTACCAGTCCACCCGCGACACGGCCACCCACTTCTTCATCGACTATCTCCCCGTGGGGACCTACGTCTTCGAGTACAACCTGCGGGTGACGCACAGGGGCCGCTACCCCACGGGCCTGGCCCACATCGCGTGCATGTACGCGCCCGAATTCAACAGCCACTCGGCCAGCGTCGAAGTCGAGGTCCGATAAACCGTTGATGGTTGATAGTTGGTAATTGGTATGGATCGCCCTGGTCCCGCGACCGGGGCTTTTTGCCGTTGAACCTTGGTGCGCCGATTTAGTGGAAGCGACTTTTTCCCGCTGATTCACGTATACCCCTTCACACCAGGCGGAAGGGAAGACACGCATGCCGCCACCACGCCCGGGCCATCTGAAACTTGCCGCCGCGCTCATCGGCTGGGTCGTGTTACTGACGGAGGCGGCGGCGAAGGCGCCGTCCCGGTGGTCGCCCGTCACGCCCGAGGCCGTCGGACTGGATCACGTCGTGCTCGACGCCTATCATGACGCCATCGCCCGGGGCGACTTCGGCCCGGTGCACAGTTTTCTCGTCATCCGCCACGGCCGGCTGGCGGCGGAGCTCTACTAGCACGACTTCGACGCCGACACGCTACACATCATCTACTCGGTTACCAAGAGCGTTACCTCGGCGCTGGTGGGGCCGGCGCTCGACCGCGGCGAACTGGACAGCCTGGGCACCCTGCTGCTCCCGCACTTTTCCGAGTACGCGCCCGTGGCCAATCCCGATCCGCGCAAGGACGCCATCATCCTCGCCGACATGCTGGCCATGCGCGCCGGATTCGACTGGAACGAATTCCATTATCCGTACACCGACGCGCGCAACCCGTACCGCCAGCTCATGGCCAGCCCCGACTGGCTGGGGTTCATGCTGGACCGCCGGATGGCCTACTGGCCCGGCACCGCGTTTCAGTACAACAGCGGGTGCACCATCCTGCTCTCCGGTCTCCTGCTCCACGCTACCGGGCGGCCGTTCCACGAGCTCGCGGCGGAGCGCTTGTTCGCGCCGCTGGGCATCACCCGCCGGAGCTGGTCGCTGGGCGCCGGGGGACTCACCGACACCGGCGGCGGCCGTTGGCTCCGGCCGCGGGACATGGCCGCGTTCGGTCAGCTCTACCTGCAGGAAGGCGCGTGGCGCGGCCAACAACTCATACCCGCATCGGGGATCGCGGCAAGCGTGATCCGCTGCTCCACCTTCGCCGACGGCAGCGGTTACGGCTATCAATGGTGGCTGCTGCCGCTGGAGGCCGGCGTCGCGCCCGGCACCGGTCCCGACATCTGGGTGGCGTGGGGCTGGGGCGGTCAGCACATCTTCGTCGTCCCGGCCCTGGATCTCATGGTGGTTTCGACCGCAGGCGATTACAGCGGTCAGTACGACGGCCCGGTGAACCACATCCAAGCATTTCTTGCCGAGGTGATCCAGCCGCCCGACGGCGACCTCACCGGCGACGGTGTCACCGATGCCCTGGACCTGGTGATGCTGGCTCAGGCGCTAGCCGGCGACATCGGACCGGAAGACCAGCCCTGCAACTGGCCTCCCATGGGCGATCTCAACGACAACAACCGACTGGATGCGGTTGATCCGACAAAGCTGGGATGGCGACTGGTGCGCCGGGCAAATGCGACGGCGCTGATTCAATAGCCGGTTTCAGGCGTTTTGCCATATTCTGAATGCTCGATGCCCGATCTTCGCCGATCGATCGTCGGCATCGGGGCGCACGCCCTGTAAACGGCGAGCCAACAACCGACCGGTACGCCGCCGCGGCCGGCATCACCCCACGATCTCAGCGTGGCGCAGAATCCCCTTGGGCAGCTCGTCCGGTACCGGCGTGATCTGGACATACTTGATGTTGCGGCCGGGGATCACCAGGAGGGCGCCCTGGGCCTCCACCACGATCTTGTCCGTCTCCAGCGCTTTCTTGACCGTGGCGGCGATGGTGGCCGCGTCGTGCCCGGCCTGCTTGGGATAGCGGAACATGATCCTGGTCCCGTCCATGAAATGAATGACCATGTGAGCGATCCCCACCCCCAGCTTGCGCGCGCCTGCTTTTTCCATGAGCCCACACTCCTTGCTCAGACTGCTTGCGCGCCATTGTACACCGGCCGCCGGTGGCGCCGTCAGTTTTTCCGCGACGCAGGGCCGCCGCCCAGACTGTGAGGATTCCTGTTTGCGGGGACCCGCCTTCCTGTTACAATCTTCCTGCCGGTCTCCCAACACACCCGGAAGCGACGGACGCATGGCCCAGTACCCACCCGCTGCCTACTATCCGCCCCCCGCGCCGCCGCCTCCCCAGCCACACGCCCCCGCCAAGAAGAAGCGGGGCTGCTGCAGTTGCTGCCTGTGGGTGCTGCTCCTGCTGTTCGTTTTGGCGGCCGGCTTCGTCGCCTTCGCCTATTTTTACCTCCAGCCGCCGGCCAACCCGGTGGAAGAGGAATACGAGGAAATCCCCGAATATTTTCCAGCTCAGCGCATGGAGCTGAATCGGATTGTGGTACTGGCGGAACCGCCATCTGTGTCGAGCCCGGGCGAGGCGTCCCATGGCTAGTCGTCGCACATCACAGCTCCTGCCGGTCCTGCTGATCCTCCTGACGGTTACATGGACAGCCGCCACCGTGGACCCCGGCCAGGCGGAACTCTACCGCCGCCAGTACGCCGGCAGCCTGCAATACCTGCGGGTCAACATCTTCGAGAACCCGTACACCGTGCACGTGGCTCCAGACCGCTTCGTGCTCCCCACCCGCGGGGGCCTCAACGCGCTGCTGTCGGCCGGCGAGCCCGTGCGCGTTCAGAGCGTCACCTTCGCCGAACAGACCGTGGTTCTCGCCGTGACCGCACCCAACGGGACCCGCGGCGTAACCCTCCGTTTCGCCTTCGATGAACCACTCGACCCGCCGTTTTCCTCGAGCGGCGTCTTCCTGGATGCGGTGGCGGCCGTGTTCACGGCCACGGCCCGCGTGGGCAAGCCCGGCGACGACGCCCGGCCGCCCGATGAGGAGGAACCTGAGACGCCCCCGACTGAGGAGCCGGAACCGGAGGACGAGGCGAAGCCGCCGAGCGACGAGATCCGACTCCTGGTGGAACCGGGCGCCGACCGGCTCCCCGGCGATGGCGACGCGGTGACCACCGTGACCATCTCCGCCCGTAACCCCGACGGCCGGCTGCTGGATCACCTGGCCGGACCGGTGGACATCCGCATCAACGCCGGCCGCCTGGCGGCCGAACGGATCCAGATGTCGGGCGGCATCGCTCGGACCAATCTCCAGGTGCCCATTCTGGACGATCGCTCCAAGATGCTCCTGCGCAGCCTGCAACTCACCGCCATCATCATCCGGAAGGTGATGGGCGCCGGACCGGGTGCCGACTATAAAGAGATCGCTCTCGAAGAAGCACTCAAGGGGCCCAACGCGGCCGCGCTCAACACAACCGAGGGCGACAAGCCGTGGGTGCTCATCGTGGCCGAGTTCCAGGGGATCAAGGGGAAGGCCAAGATCCACCTATACCCGTCACCCACCCCAGCGTCTGCGGTCTTCGGCTACTACGAGGGGAGCGACATCACCGGCGCCTCCAAATGGACCTTCGACACCGGCAGCATGATCCTCAAGCAGGTGGGTTACGCCGATGAGGTGAAGGTGGCCTATACCGGCGAGAGCCACATGGGCTTTTACGGAGTGAGCGTGGGCGGGATCGGCACATCGCTCATCCCGCTGCCGGGCGACCAGTTCTTTCTCATCGCCCCGCCCATTCTGTTCCACCGGGTGGGACGGACCCAGACGGAGGCCGCGACCGCGCCCGAGGTGAAGCCCAAACCGACGGTGACGCTCACCGCGCGCGACAATCCAGTCGCCGGCGACGGTCAGAGCACCACCCCGGTGGTCTTCCAGTTCATGGACGCCCAGGGACGGCCCCGCGCCGGGGTGCGCCTGACCTGGAAACTGGACTTCCACGGCGTTTTTTCGGCTGACCAGAAAGGCCGTCTCCTCTCCAGCGACCCGGTGACGGGGGCCGACGGCACCGCCCGGGCGGTCTACCAGTCACCCGCGATCGGCGCCAAAGACATGCAGCAGACCGGCTCCATCAAGAACCGCGACGTGGTCGTCGAATACGCCGCCGGCGAGGACTCCGGCCGGGTCATTTGCCAGATCGGCGTCATGAAGGCCGCGCCGGTCCGTCTCGTCGTTGAGAAACCGGGGCTGGAGCGTTCGGTGCTTCCGCTGCAGATCGCCAGCCTCAATGGATTCATCAAGGGCCGGGTCTTGCTCAAAGTCACCACTCACCGCCTCCCAGGCACGGCCACGCGCGTCCCCGTCAACGACGCCACGGTGAAGTTGGAGGGAGACGAGAAGATCCTCAAGTGGGCCGCCGTGGACGTCGTGAAAACCGACGACGAGGGCCAGTTCACCATCCAGATGCACATGAGCAACTGGCCCCGCTGGGACAAGGAGCTCACGAATCCCTTTCTGGTCGCGCCATCGGCACGGTTGCTGGGGCTGCAGCACAACGCCCTGACCCATTTGGGCAAATGGGAGGCCTCCACCGAGGTCAAGTCCCGCAGCCAAATCTTCGTCCAGGGCGCCCAGACACAGGTGGCCGAATTGAGCGCCGAGGACGCCGAGGGACTTGTCAACAAAATGGAGCTGTTCGGCTGGATGCTCCTGGTGCTCAAGGACACGCGCAAGGACGCCACCGACGCCGGCCAGGAACTGCTGGGCCATGCCTGGACGCTGTTCCAGGCCGCGGCCAGCTACTTCTACGCCGACTCCAAGCTGGACAAGTACGTCAAGGATAAATACAAGCAGCTGGAAAAGACCGTCGGGCTGCGCAAGCTCCAGGCACTGAAGGCCCGCTGGGAGAAGAGCCAGAGCGCCCCGGCCAGCGTGTCGGGACGGATCTACCGCTGGCTGTTCAAATGGTTCTTCAAAACTCCCCCGGTCGAGCGGCTGGTGGACAACCGCCAGACCCGGCGAGTCACCCGCAGCATGCTCAACGAACTGATCCTGCCCCAGGTCATCAAACGGATTTCCGATTTTCTGGGCGAGTACGTACCCGAGATGCCGTTCCCCGACATCAAGGGGGCCATCACCGGTGCGCTGCTGGCGCCCTACGACGACCTGGCCAACCAGCTTCTGATCCTGTTCCTCGAAAACGACGACTACGACTCGATCCGCGCCGCCTACGCCCGCAGTTACGCCAAGCTCAAGGTCCGGCACGACTGGCTGGCCCGGGAATACCAGCAGATGGTGAAATGGCGCATCGCCGAGGAATGGCTTACCGTGCTGGTGGACACCATCAGCGAATGCGGTCAGGTGGCCATGAAGATCATCGGCACCATCTACCTGCAGCCGGAGATCGTCAAGCATGCCGAGACGCTGGAGAAAATCCAGAAGGTGTTCGACAACGTCATGGCCGGTGTGCGCTTCGTCGAGGAGTGCTACCGCTTCGTGGGTATTCTCAACAAGTCGCTCGACGTGGTGATGGTCACCACCGCCGACCTGTCAGGCGCCCCGGTTCAGGCCCTGTTGCTCCGGCCCGGCGCCGGGGGCGCGCTCCGCGTGGCGCAGGCCGGCCTGCTCCCCGGCGGCGGGGATGCCGACACGCCCCGCCTGGAGCTGGCGGACAATATGGAGTGGGACGCCTTCACCGCCAGCGGCGGCCGCGTTTCGGCCGACGCGCTGGCCTACCTCCGTGAAGCCGATGAGGCCGTCGCTGCCTGGGAGATGGCGACGGTGTCCGGCCTTTTCGCCCTGCACGGCGGCGCACCCGACCGGATGCAGGCTTACACCGACGGGTCAGAACGCTGGGAATCGCTCCGGCGCCGCCTCCGCCTCCTGGCTCTGCGCGGCCTGGAGCGGCCCCTTACCGCCGCCGAGCGCGGCGACTGGGAGCGGTCGGTGAAGCAGTTCCAGGCGGAGACGGAAACCTACCAGACGCTGCTTGACGACACGGCCGCCGCCATCGACGACCTGCCGCCGGCCGCCGATGCCGCAATGATTGAAAACATCCGCCGACAGACGAGTAGCAGCTTCGTCTCGCGGGTGCCCACGTGGGCGTGGTTCGCAGCGGGCGCCCTGCTCGTGGTCATCGTCGCGGCCGTGCTGCTGGGCTTGGCTCTGTCGCGGCGTTCCCGCCGGCGTGCAGCTGCGGCCGCAGTTGCCCAACGACCGACTCCGGCTTACCCGACACCGACCCCGCCGGCCCGGCCCGCCGCATCACCGGCTTACCGGCCGCCGCCCGTCCCGGGCTACGCCGCACCTTTGCCGGCGCCGGCGGCGGAGCGTCCGGGCCCCCGGCTCCGGGATAACCTGGGCCGGACGCACGCCCTGGACTCCTGGTGCACCACCTTGGGATCCGCGCCCGATAACGCCATCGTGCTGGCGGTGCAGGGCGTGTCGCGCCACCATGCCCGGATCTGGCGCACGCCGGAAGGGGCGTTCTGGATCGAGGACCTGGGCAGCATGAACGGCGTGTTCGTCAACAGCCAACGCTGCACCAAGGGCTGGCTCGCTCCCGGCGCCGTCGTCACACTGGGCCAGTGGCAGGCCCAACTCGAAACCGGTTCCTGAACCTCGGTCGTCCACTCCGTCCCGTTGCATTCACCGCCGAGATGCCGCGGTCCATGAATGCCACAAACTGTCATTCGCGTCCATCGACCGGATCGAACCCGGTGGACGCGCGACCCGTGGCATCCAGCCGGAATGCCCGTTCATCCAAATCTTTTGATACAATTGCCGTGTCTTTCTCTGCATCCTTTTTACTTTCGTGGTGAAGGAACCCGCCGATCTCCGAGGAGCGTGACATGAAACTGACCGAACTGGTGGACGAGCTCGACCGGTTGCTGAACCTCCATGCCATCGAGGATGAATCGGTCAACGGCCTCCAGGTGGAGGGCCGCGCCGAGGTCCGCCGCGCCGGCTTCGCCGTGGACTACTCGCCCGAGCTCGCCGTCCAGGCAGCCGCCGATGGCATAGATTTTCTGTTCGTCCATCACGGGATGATCTGGGGCGGCCTGCGCCACGTGCGCGGAGTGACGCTGGCCTACCTGAAGCCGCTCATCGAACACGGCCTCTCCCTCTACGCCGCCCATCTGCCGTTGGACGTGCACCCGGAGCTGGGACACAACATCCAGATGGCTCGTCTTCTGGAATTGCGGGATCCCTCGCCAATCATCGACTACAAAGGCTTACCCATCGGCATCCTGGCGCACACCGACGGGCCGGTTTTGCGCGAGGACCTGCTGGCCAAGATTCGCGCCACCATTTCCTGCGACGTACATTTTCTCCCCTTTGGCCCCGAGTGGATGAGCCACGTGGCTATTGTCTCCGGCAGCGGTGCCAGGCTGGCTCTGGAGGCCCGCGAGGCGGGCGCCGACTTCTACTTGACGGGCGAGACGTCCCACAGCGCGTACCACCAGATCAAGGCAGCGGGCCTTAACGTCTGCTTCGCCGGCCATTACCTGACGGAAAAATGGGGCGTGCTCGCGGTGATGCGCCATCTGCAGGAACGAGGTCTCGTCGTTGCCAAGTTTTACGACATCCCCACGCCGTTCTAGTACCGCGCTGGCACACATCGCGCGAAGTCAGTCCAACCGGAGGCACCGTGGACGAACAGACACGCGATCAACAGGGCACAGACCATGCCGATCGAGTCTGCGCCGACGATCCGGCCGGGTTGTACATCCACCTGCCGTTCTGCCGGGAGAAGTGCCTGTACTGCGACTTCGTCACCTTTCCCCTGGGGCCGCAGGCGGAACCTTACCTCGCAGCGGTGGAGCGGGAGGCGGCCGCCGCAGCCGCGCGGGCAGAGCCGGCGTTCGCCCGGTTCGACTCCGTCTACCTCGGCGGCGGCACCCCGTCGTTGCTGCCGCCGGCGGCGGTGGCTCGCCTGCTGGATCGCCTGCGCGCCGTTTTCACCATCTCACCGGACGCTGAAATCACCCTGGAATCCAATCCCGAAGACGTTAATCCGCAAGCGGCCGCCGCGTGGGTTGCCGCCGGGGTGAACCGGGTCACGGTGGGAGTGCAGACCGTTCACGCCGACACCCTGATCGCGGTCCGCCGCCACGGCGGTTCCGCGGCTGTCACCGCGGCGGTGGCGGCGCTCCGCGAGGCGGGCGTGGGGAACATCGCCATGGACCTGATCCTGGGACTGCCCGATGAGGGGCCGACCCGCTGGGTGGAGAGCCTGGAGTTCTGCTTGGGACTCCGGCCGGACCACGTCTCGATGTACCTGCTGGACGTCGACGACCACCCGGCGGTGGCACGCCGGATCCGCGACGGCCGCTGGCGGATGCCGCCCGATGAGGCGGTGGCCGATTTTTACCTTAACGCCTCGGCGCGCCTGGCCGCCGCCGGACTGCCCCAGTACGAGATCTCCAACTTCGCCGCGCCGGCGCGCCGCAGCCGGCACAATCTCAAGTACTGGCGCCTGGCGCCGTACCTGGGGCTGGGCGTGGCCGCCCACAGCTTCGACGGCCGGCGGCGCTGGTGGAACGAGCGCCGGCTGCGGGCTTACGTCGATTGTACGGCCGCAAGCAGGCGTGCCGAAGCGGGCGAAGACGCGTGGGACTGGACCCGACGGGCCCGCGAGTTCGTCATGCTGGGGCTGCGCCTGGTGGACGGTGTTTCCCGCGCCGAGTTCCAGCGCCGCCTGGGACGGCCGTTTCCGCCGGAGTGGGCGGCAGTGTTGAAAAAAAATATTGTCCCCTCCCTGGTGTTGGACGATAATGGCACGTTCCGCCTCACCCCCCAGGGGATGCTGGTCAGCAACGAAATCCTCCAGGAACTCTTCGATGCGAATTGATCTGCGCAGCGACACCCTCACCCAGCCGACACCCGAGATGCGCCGCGCCATGATGGACGCCGTGGTGGGCGACGATGTCTACGGCGAGGATCCCACGATCAACGCGCTCGAGACCCGCGCCGCCGAGCTCACCGGCAAGGAAGCGGCGCTGTTCATGCCCACCGGTTCCATGGGCAACGCGGCGGCGCTGCTCAGCCACTGCGCGCCGGGCAGCGAGGTCATCTGCGAATCGGCCTCCCACGTCTACAATTACGAGCTGGCGTCCATGGCCGTCTTCGGCGGCCTGCTCCCGCGAGTGCTGCCGGGTATGGACGGACGGATGGCGCCGGCTGACATCCGCGCCGCCATCCAGCCACCGGTGTACTACCGGGCGAACGCCGGCCTCGTCTGCTTGGAGAACACCCACAACCTGGCTGGCGGCACCGTGCTGGAACCCGCGTACATGGCCGACGTGCGGGCCATCGCCGATGCCCACACCCTGCCCATCCATCTGGACGGCGCCCGAATCTTCAATGCCGCCGTGGCCCTCGGCGTGCCGGTGGCGGAGCTGGCGCGTGACGCCGACTCGGTGATGTTCTGCCTGTCCAAGGGGCTGTGTGCTCCCGTCGGCTCCCTGCTCGCCGGCACCCGCGAGTTCATCGCCCGGGCCCGGGTGCACCGCAAACGCCTGGGCGGCGGCATGCGTCAGGCGGGCGTGCTCGCGGCCGCGGGGCTGGTGGCGTTGGACACGATCCCCCCGCTCCTGGCTGACGATCACGAAAAGATCCGGCGCTTCGTGCGATTTTTCCAGCAATACCCGTTCATCCGTCTGAACGCGGCGGCCACCCAGACCAACATCCTGATCTTCGGGGTGGATCACCCGCGACGGTCCGCCGCGGACCTGCTCCGCCTCCTCGCCGAGCAGGACGTGATCGCCTCGGGCTTCGGCGACCGGATCCGCCTGGTGGCCTACCGCGACATCACCTTCCCCATGGTGGACCGCTGCCTGGAAATCTTGGCGGAGCTGTTCCGCCAGCAGTTCTGATCCGAGAGGTGGATTGATGTGCGGAATCGTCGGTATCTACACGCACCAGCGGCGTGACATCCCGGAACAGGCGTCGCTCGCCCTGTTTGCCGAGCAGCACCGCGGCCAGGAAAGCTGCGGCCTGGCCTGGGCGGAAGACGGCCGGATCCGGCTGCTCAAGGCCATGGGCCTGGTGAAGGAGGTCTTCACCTCCGACGTGCTGGCCGGGCTGCACAGCCACTGCGCCGTCGGCCACGTCCGCTACCCCACCCAGGGTGGCGCGACACTGGAAAACGCCCAGCCGCACCTGGTGGAAACCCTCAACGGCCCCCGCTACGCCCTGACGTCCAACGGCGACCTGATCAATTACGCCTCGCTCCGCGAAGAGCTGAACCGGAATCATGTGTACCTGGCGTCCCGCAACGACGGTGAGGCCATGATCCGGCTGCTGGTCCACCTGTTGGAGCGCGAGGGGATGAACCCTGTCGCGGCCATCCAGACCCTGTTCACCCAGCTCGAGGGCGCGTTCTCCACCGTGTTCATGACGCCCGATGAGATGTACGCCTTCCGCGATCCGTACGGCTTCCGGCCCATGCTGCTGGGAGAGCTCGAAGACGGTTGGGCCGTCACTTCGGAAAGCTGCGCCCAGGACATCCTGCGCACCACCAACATCCGCGAGGTGGAGCCCGGCGAGATTCTTGTCTTCCGGCCCACCGGCATGACCTCGATCCGCACCGACGCCCGGTTCTTCCGCAGCGACCACCGGCCCGGTACGGCGCACTGCGTGTTCGAGCTCATCTACTTCGCCCGACCCGACTCCTTCCAGTACGGCAAGCAGGTCTACCGCATCCGGCAGCGCATCGGCCAGACGCTGGCCGGCTATGACGACTTCACGCCCGATTGCGTCGTGCCGGTTCCCGATTCATCCAACTTCATCGCCCAGGGCTACTCCGAGGCCAGCGGCGCTCCCTACTCCATGGGGCTCATCCGCAACCACTACGTGGGCCGCACCTTCATCAAGCCGGTGCAGCAGTTCCGCGACGAGTCGGTGAAGCAGAAGTTCAATCCGCTGGCCGGCTTCTTCACCGGCAAGCGAGTGGTGCTGGTGGACGACTCCATCGTCCGCGGCACCACGCTGCGCAAGCTCGTGCGCATGATCCGTTCGGCCGGCGCCCGCGAGGTGCACGTCCGGATTGGCTCCCCGCCCGTAAAGTTTCCCTGCTATTACGGCATCGACACGCCCACCTATGAGGAGCTCATCATCAACCAGATCAACAAGGAGCAGCTTCGCATCCACATGGAAGCGGACTCGCTCAAATACCTCGAGCTGAAAGATCTCCTCGCCATCGTGGAAAACGGTTCCCAGTTCTGCGCCGCCTGCTTCGACGGCCGCTACCCAGTGGGCACCCCCATCCCCGGCAAGAAGTCGCAGTGCTGATCCTCGCTCATCCGGCGGCAGTCGATGGGACCGGATTCCCGATCGGTCCGCACTCGCCTTTTCGCCCCTGAACCGCTCACGGGTCTCCGGCCGACGCGCCGCTCGGACCGGACCGACCGGATCGCCCGGCGATGCCGTTTTTCATCTCTCAGCCGCCCGACCGACTGATGACTTGCCGTCGAATTCCCATAATGCTGAGCGAACTCGCACAGCCGGGAGGCGGTCCAAGACGATGAGACCGCGCGCGTTAGGGTTGTTCGTCCTGATGAGCCTGTGGGCCGCCACCACGCCAGTCGCGGCCCAGACGCCGGAGCCCCCCCCCGGACGCGGCGCGTCTGGGACTCCAGGCGGCCATCGAGACGGTCCCGGTCAGGCTGGACGGCCAGGTCTTGTTCTCGCTTCGCGGGATTTCGGCCTTTCCCGCCGGAGACCGGGCTGCTGCGGTCGAGGCCCGGCTCGAAACCGTCGCCCGCGACCGGACCTTCGACCCGCAGAAGCTGGCCGTCGTCGAGGCGGAGACGATGAGCGCGGTGATGGCCGGCAAGCTCCGGCTGGTGAGCTTCGTCGACGCCGACGGCGAGCTGGAAGGTGTGTCCCGCCGGTCGCTGGCGGGCTTCACCTGCAACCGGATCCGCCAGGCGATCATCAAGTACCGGGCGGACCGCCACCCCGAAGCGATCCAGAACGACGTGCTGACGGCCCTCTTGTATACGGGCATCCTGGCGATCGCCCTGCTCCTGCTCGCCTGGGTGTGGCGCCGGATCATGCGCCGCCTTGCCACCCGGATCGAAGAGCGCGTCCGGTCCCTGGGCGTGGACTCACTCAAGACGGGCAGCGCCCAGCGGGTGGGCAGCATCATCCGCCGCGGGCTGCGCAGCGTGTTCACCCTGATCATCCTCGTCGCCGTCTATCTTTACGCCCACTCGGTGCTCGGCCTGTTACCCTGGACCCGCTCCATCCATGCGAAACTGGGCGTATGGGTCATCCAGCCGCGCCAGATCATGGGGAATTCGGTCATCAACCAGATCCCGAACCTGATCTTTCTCCTGATTTTGTTCTTCGTCCTGCGCTGGGTGCTTGGGCTGGTGCGTCTGTTTTTCGACTCCGTGGCCAAGGGGACCATCACCTTGGTGGGGATCGGCTACGAAACCCCCTGGCGCCAGGTGGAAGCCATGCTCCTCCAGGCCGCGGACCGGACGCCCGACCTGCTCAAAACGCCCCCGCCGTTCGTCCTGTTGAACTCGCTGGGCGACTTCTGTGTCGTCTCCGAGATCAACGCCTTCTGCGACCAGCCGCAGCAGATGGGTCCGCTCTACGCCCGGTTGCACCGGTCCATCCTGGACGTGTTCAACGAGTACGGCGTGCAGATCATGACGCCGGCCTACGAGGGCGACCCCGACCAGCCGAAGGTGGTTCCCCGCGACGAGTGGTACAAGAGTCCGGCCGAACCGCCACGCGAGTGACCGCGATCAGATCAGGCCCGGAACCAACCGCTTCACACGGGCGCAGTAGGCGGCGTAGGCCGGGCCCAGGGCCTTGTGGAGTGCCCGCTCCTCGCACTCGATCCGGCGGATGACCGCCCACGTGATGGGGGCCATGAGGACCGCCAAGCTGAGCCAGTTGGCGAATGCGATCCCCAAACCCAAAAAAGCGATGAGCAGCCCGGTATATGACGGATGGCGGACCCAGCGGTACAAGCCCCGCTGCACCAGCTCATGATTGGTATGAATGGCTACATCGACTGTGAACTGCCGGCCGAGCGCCATGATCGCCGACCAGCGGATCACCAGCCCCGACACCAGGAGACCCAGGGCCACGAACTGGTCCCATTCACCCGGCAGGCGAAACCGGGCGGCAGGCATCCATTTGAACGCCACCGCCAGGATTACGCCGAGGGTTATCATCAACCACAGCAGCCGCAGCGAACCGCGGTCCTCCCGTCGAGCGCACGCTGCGTCAGCCCGCTTGATGATCGACAATGCGATCTCCGACACAGGGAACAACGCCACCACCGACCACAGTATGATCCTGAGCATGGGACCCGCCCTCGACCGCCGGATGTTCGGGTTCCACTGTTTGTTCAAACGACGCGTGATGCCACGGGCATCGAAAATTATGGCTCCGTCGGTAACGTGAATCCCTACGACCAAACCTGGCGCAGGGAGTTCAACCGGAGACCCAAAGCTGGAGCTGCTGTGGCTTTCTCGCTCCGGCTGTCGCGGAGCATGATGTCGATGAGGCCACCGGGGAGCTTCGGCCCCACATATTGCAGGAGCTGGGCCAGAATGGCGGGGATGTGGCGGATGGGCACCCGCTCGTTGCGGTTCAGCAGGCGCACCAGATCGTCCATCGCCATCTCCTCAGGACCCTGCAGGTCGAAGATCCCGCTTTCGCCCGACTCAAGCGCGGCCAGGATGGCGTTCACGACATCCCCGATGAAAACGGGCGCGACGCGCTGCCGGCCGCTGCCGAGCACCGTCACCCGCTCCGTCGGTCCGGCGAGCAAGGCGCTCGCCGTGGGTCCGGGCGCCTCCGGCGGACCGATGATATGGGCGCACCGGAACACGGCCAGCGGAATCCGGGTGTCCCGGATCAGCTGCTCGGCGCGGGCCTTGGTCTGGAGGTAGGGGTTGGCGGCGGTTTCCGACGCGCCGAGATAGCTCAGGAACACCACGAGTCGCGCCCGTCCGCCCTCGAGGGCCTGGATCAGTCGGTCGGCGGGAAGCACGTTGGCCTTCATGTAGTCGTGGTCGGGCGGATTCAGCGCTCCCGCCAGATGCACCACCGCCTCGGCTGTGCGGATGACGTCTCGGGCGGCGTCCACCACCAGCCAATTGGCAATAGAGCGGCAGCCCTCCACGACGAACGCTTTGCGTACCAGCGCAGTCGGCATGATGCCGCGCTGCACCAATTCAGCCAGCAGCCGGCCGCCCACCTGCCCGTTGGCACCCGTGACGACGACGGATCGAGGGAACACACACGCCTCCCGCCCCGAATAATCGACGCCGATGGTTGGTCATCGACTGCTGCATATCCATCAACCCACCGGTCGGCGAATGATGGTCTTCCACCTGGCCGGGGTGGCCTTGCGGCTGTTGCTGAGGGAGATCTCATGGCGCTTTCCCGCCAGCCGCCGGCCAAGGGATTCGATGTTGCGGTGCACCTTCGCCACCGCCGCACCCTCGACCAGGACCGCGCAGCGGAGCCGATCAATAGCCACAGGCGCCGCCTGGCGCCGCACCTCGGCCACGTCGCGCTCCACGAGCGCCCCGGTGACGAGAGCCGGCTACATGATCATGAGGGTCCACCGCCAGTGCGACTCTTCGTGGATCGAAAATCGAGTCATGTCAGCGACTCACCCCAGTCCTTCCAGCGGCATCACGTTGTGGTTCACGGCCAGCGGGCCCTTAGTCACCATGAACGTGACGGCATACGCCTCGGCGAACAGTGTCTCCACGGCGGCGGCGAATTCCGGAGAGTCGTTGGGGTCTCCGACGCCATCCACCATCAGGTGGCTCTGAAGCGGCACCTCGACCTGGGCCACTGCAGTTGCGGACGGACCGTAGAGCGATTTCAGCTTCTTCCGGTAATCGATCCTCGGTATCGCGTCTGTTCAGGTGGCCCAACACCGGCGACAGTATAACATGATCGGGGATGGAAAGACGCCGGCGGCGAACCGCGGCGGTAACCCGGCGATCGATGGCGATTGTCATTGCGATGATCGCGCTGCCAGTCGGACACAGCGGGCACCGAGCGTGGCCAGGTCAGCGAAGAAGTCGGGGTACGACTTGCGGATGCACTCCGCGCCGACAATGGTCACGGGAGCCGAGGCGCCGAGCGCCGCCACCGCCGCGGCCATGGCCATGCGATGGTCGCCCCCGGCGTCCACCGTGCCGCCTGCCAGCCGGTGGCCGCCGGCCACCACCAGGACGTTCCCCTCCCGACGGACGTCCCCACCGAGCCTTGTAAACATCCGGATCAGCGCAGTCGCTCGATCGCTTTCCTTGTGCGCCAGACGTTCCGCGCCGCCCAGTACGCTTCGCCCGCGGGCGTGGACCGCCAGGGCCACCAGGGGTGGAAACAGATCGGGCGCATCGGTCAGGTCGATCTCGAAGGCACACAAGTCCGCGCGGGAGATTCGCACACCGTCCATTGCCGACGGCCCTCCGGGAACGGCGTTCCATTCAGGTGCCGCACCGGCCGCCACCAGCGCGTTCATGACGCGGCGGTCAGCCTGAGTGGAGGCCGGATCCAATCCCGTCACGACGATGTCACCGGCTACGGCCCCGGCTACCAAGAGAAAGGCCGCTCCGCTCCAGTCTCCTTCCACGATGCAGTCCGCTGCCCGGTACCGCTGATTGCCGCGGATGCGGAACCCCCCATCCTCCTCGTGTTCGGCAGTCACCCCGAACGAGCGCATCACCGCCAGGGTCAGGTCGATGTACGGACGGCTGGCCAATCCGCACACCGAAAGGACCGAGTCTTGCGGCGCTAAGGGAAGGGCCATGAGCAGGCCCGTCAGGAACTGGGACGTGAGCGCGCCGTTCACCTCGGTCTGTCCGCCTTGCAGCGGCCCCCGCACCCGCAGGGGCAGATGGCCGTTCGTGCTCGCACACTCCGCGCCCAGTTGCCGGAGCGGAGGCTCGATGAGCCCCAACGGCCGGCGGAGCAGCGATCCCCGTCCGGTGATGGTCACTTCACTGACGCCCAGCGCCGCGATGGCCGGGAACAGCCGCGCCGCCAGCCCCGATTCCCCGCAATCCAGCGGAGTTCCCACGGGCGCCAAGCCGCCGGTCACGGTGACGCGGTCCCGCCGCACCGCCACCCGGGCGCCCAGCGCCCGGGCCACCGTCAGGGCCGCCCGGGCATCGTCACAACGGGACGGATTCCGGATCACCGTCCGCCCCGTTGCCAGCAGGGCCGCCGCCACGGCTCGAATCATCACACTCTTGGAGGCTGGCGCTGCGACCGTCCCCGCGACTGTCGAAGCATGCATCCGAATGTTCATGCCTTGCCCCCGTCGCCGTTTCCGTCCCGCCGCGGCAGGTCCCGAAACTGGCGGACGAACCCCGCTACGTCGGCCAGCGCCTCGTCGGCCGGCCGGTCCGGCGCCACCCGCCGGGCGATGGCGCTGCCCATGATGAAACCGTCCACATCCTGCAACGCCATCGCCTGTTCCGGGCTGCTGATACCGAAACCGACGAGCAGCGGCAGGTCCGACCGCATCCGGATCCGGTCCACCTGCTGCTGCAACGCGGTGTCCGCGGCCTGATCGGTTCCGGTCACTCCCGCCACCGACACCAGGTAGACAAATCCGGATGCCGCTGCCAGGATCCGCTCCAGCCGCGCCAGCGGTGTGGTGGGCGCCACAAGCTGAATCAGGTGCACCCCTGCATCGGCACAGGTCCGGTGCAACTCGCCGCTCTCGTCCACGGGCAGATCCGGCACGATGAGACCCTGGACACCGACCTCGGCGAGTCGCGCCGTAAAATCGGCCGGTCCTGCCTGATACACCATATTGGCATACGTGGTGAGCACGACGGGCCGTCGGAACCCTGACAGCCACAGCCTCGCCGCCAAGCGGAACACGTCAGCGGGTCGAACTCCGTTTTCCAGCGCGCGACGGCAAGCGGCCTGGAACACCGGACCGTCGGCCAGCGGGTCGCTGTACGGGATGCCCAATTCCAGGATGTCCACCGCCGGGGCCAGCACGTCGATCAGCCGCCGGGTGAACGCTGCGTCGGGATAGCCGGCGTATACGTGGGCCATGAAGGCCAGCCGGCCGGTTTGGCGGCAATCATGCAGTCGTTGGGTCAGGTTCATGGTTGCGCCTCCACAGTCGCCAAGTCCTTGTCGCCTCGTCCCGACAGGTTGAGCACCACCACGTCGTCGGATCCAAGGTTCATCTTCAGCACATGGGCCAAGGCATGGGCCGATTCCAGCGCCGGGATGATCCCCTCGGCGCGAGCCAGCAGTCGGAAGGCCGCCACCGCTTCGGCGTCGGTCGCGCTGACGTAATCGGCCCGGCCGGTACGTTGCAGCTGGGCGTGCTGCGGGCCCACGCCCGGGTAGTCCAAACCGGCGGAGATGCTGTGCGCTTCCTCGATCTGGCCGTCGGCATCCTGCAGCACCATGGTCCGGGCCCCCTGAAAGATCCCCTCGCGCCCACCGCCGAGCGACGCGCCGTGGCGGACGCCGTCACCGCCGGCTTCCACCCCCACGAGACGAACTCCGGCGTCCCCCAGAAACGCATCGAAGATTCCGATGGCGTTGGAGCCGCCGCCCACGCACGCCACCACCGCATCAGGCAGCCGTCCGGCCGCCTTTAGAATCTGCTCCCGCGCCTCGCGACCGATGATCTTCTGGAAATCCCGCACCACCGCCGGATAGGGATAGGGGCCCGCCACCGACCCCAGCAGGTAATAGGTGGTGCGGACGTTTGTCGTCCAGTCACGGAGCGCCTGACTCACCGCGTCCTTCAGCGTGCCGCAGCCGGGCGCAGTCTCCACCGGCGTTACCGTGGCGCCGCAGAGACGCATCCGCTCCACGTTGACGCGCTGGCGGGCCATGTCCTCGACGCCCATGTACACCTCCACCGGCAGGCGGAACAAGGCGCCGGCCATGGCCACGGCGACGCCGTGCTGCCCGGCGCCCGTCTCGGCAACGACCCGCGTCTTGCCCATGCGGCGCGCCAGCAACATCTGTCCCAGCACGTTGTTGGTCTTGTGGGCACCTCCGTGGAGGAGATCCTCCCGCTTGAGATATACTTTCCCACCCGCAGCCGCAGAGAAATTTCGCGCCAGATACAAGGGCGTAGGCCGGCCGGCGTAGTCCCTGAGCAGGCGCGTCAGCTCGGCGCCGAACGCCGGATCGGTCATGGCCCGGCCCCAAGCCGTCTCCAGCTCGTCGAGCGCCGCCATGAGCGTCTCGGGGACGAACCGCCCGCCGAACCGACCGAAACGGGTGCGGTCCTTGGCGACGCGGGCGAACCGCCACACGGCGACTGCGTCCTTTATCCCCGGCGCCGTCTCCAAGCCGGAACAGGCATCCACGGCGAAGGGATCCACCGGCAAGTCGGTCACCGTCTCGGGCCCGAGCCCGCCGGCCAGGAACACCTTGCCGGGCACGCCGGCCAGCAGCCGGTGGTTGAACGAACGGCCGGTGCCACCGAACCGCGTTCCGTCACCGCTGTCATACAGTCGGGCGAATACGCGGTAGCCGTCGGCATCCGGCAGGCTCTCAATCACGCGGAACGCCTTGATCACCGGCTGCGTCCAGCCGCGGCAATAGGCGGCGCTTTCGCGGCCGTGGAACTGGAGCACGTCGAGGCCGACCACATCCACGACACGACGCACCGCTGCCCGCGGCGCGTCCACGAACACACCCACCGCCGCCACGGTGTTGGGGAGCTCCCGGGTGATCGCCGCCGCGTGCTCCGGCTCGATGTAGCGCGGACTGCCGGGGTGGAAGTTGAAGCCGATGTAGTCGACGCCGGATGCAACGGCCGCCGCCGCGTCCTCAGCTCGGGTCACGCCGCACACCTTCACTTTCGGCCGTCGCAGCGCCGCAAGCCGCTCGGCCGGGTCGGCGGCGCGCATGAGCGCCGTGCCCACGAGCACGGCGTGGGTGTCCAGCCGGATGATGTCGGCCAAGCTAGCAATGCCCGACTCGCTCACCACCAGGCGGTCGGTGGGGATCTGCTCCTTCAGTCGCAGCGTGGTCTCCAGGTCCACCCGAAAATCGTTCAGATCCCGGTTGTTGATCCCGATGATTCCGGCATCCGCGGCCAGAGCTTTGTCCAACTCCGCTTCGGTGTGCACCTCTACCAGGCTGTCCATGCCAAGGCCAGCGGCGACGGCGATGAAGCGCTGCAGGTCCGCCACCGACAGCAGTGCGGCGATGAGGAGCACGGCGTCGGCGCCCAGCGCCCGCGACTCCAGAATCTGGGCCTCGTCGATGATGAAATCCTTGCGCAGCACCGGCAGCGCCGTGACCGCCTTCACCCGCCGGATGTCGGCCGGGTCGCCGCCGAAGAATCGTCGATCGGTGACCACCGATATGGCCGAGGCGTAGCGGTCGTATCCCATCGCCAGTTCGCGGACGGATCGGCCGCCCAGTTCGCCCGCCGACGGCGATCGCCGCTTGATTTCGGCGATGAGATGGTGCCGTCCCCGCAGGTGGGCGCGAAGGCTCCGCGCCGCGGGCTTGAGCCGCGTGAAGTCGGCGCCGCGCGGCAGCTCGGTCCGCTTATGGGCGACGATTTGATCCAAAATCATGGCTGTACCTCCTCAAGTCTTCCAGCTTGGCCGCCGCCCGGCCCGAATCGACAGCCGCCGCGGCCCGGGCGACGCCGTCGGCGAACGACGCGGCCCGCCCCGCGACCAGCAGGCCCGCCGCCGCGTTGAGCAGCACCACGTTCCGGCCGGGACACCGCTCACCCGCCAGCACGCGCCGCACGACATCCGCGCTGGCCCCGGGCCCGTCCACGGCCAGCGCTTCCCGCGGTACGCTCTCCAAACCGGTCTCGGCCGGGTGGAGGGTGAACGTCTGCACGCAGCCGCGGTGCAGCCAGACGATCCGGTTGGGGCCGTCCAGCGTGAGCTCGTCCAGGCCGTCGCCGTGGACCACCATGGCGTCCGCCAGGCCCAGCCGCGCCAGCGCGCCGGCGACGAGCTCCGTCAGCGCGGCGTCGTAGACACCGATGACCTGGGCGCTCACCCCGGCCGGATTCAGCAACGGCCCCAGCAGGTTGAACACGGTGCGGAAACCCAGTTCCCGACGGATCTCCCCCACCCGCCGGAACGCCGGGTGGTGGGCCGGTGCGAACAGGAAGCCGATCCCCGCGGTCTCGATGCACCGGCGGACGCCCTCCGGCGGCAACTGCACGTTCACGCCGAGCACCTCGAGCACGTCGGCGCTGCCGCAGCGCGATGACACCGATCGGTTGCCGTGCTTGGCCACCGCCACGCCGCAGCCGGCCAGCACGAACGCCGCCGCCGTCGAGATATTGAACGTGCGGCAACCGTCGCCCCCGGTGCCGCAAGTGTCCAGCAGCGGCCGCGCCCGCGGCGTGATCCGCACCGCCGCGGCGCGAGCCAGCTCCGCGAAGGCGGCCAGCTCCGTCACCGACACCCCCTTCAGGTTCAGCGCCATGAGTGCCGCCCCTACGCGGGCGTCGGACCAGGAGCCGTCCATCACTGAGCGCATGAAGCCGAGCGACTCCTCGCGGGTGAGGTCCTGCCGCCGGGACAGCTTCGTCAGGATGCCTTCCGCGGTGCTCATGGCAGCCTCCGCAGCGCGTTGGCCAGAATCCGGCTGCCGTGGGCGGTGAGTATCGACTCGGGGTGGAACTGCAGCCCCGTCAGCCGGCCGGCTGGATCCTCCACGGCCATGGGGACGCCGTCGGCGGTGGCGGTCACCTGAAGAGGCGGCGGGATTTCCATCCCGCACAGCGAGTGGTACCGGCCGGCGGAAAAGGTTTGCGGCACGCCGTCGAACAGCGTCGTGCCCGCGTGGGTCACCCGCGATTTCTTGCCGTGCACCGGCACGGGCGACCGACCCACCACACCGCCGAACGCCTCAATGAGGCACTGGTGCCCGAGACAGATGCCCAGGATGGGATATTCCGGATGGTACCGCCGAATCAGGGGTACACAGATGCCCGCCTCGGCGGGGGAAGACGGTCCCGGTGACAGCACGATCAGCCGCGGCCGGAGTTCCCCGAGCACTTGCGCCAGGTCGGCGGGCGCGAGGTCGTTGCGGTGGATGCGCACGGCCGCACCCAGGCCGCGCAGCTCGTCCACCAGGTTGTAAGTGAAGGAATCAAAGTTGTCGATCATCAACACGTTCATGAGGTCACTCCCAAGGCCTCGAGGCATGCCCGGCTCTTGCGCCACGTCTCCTCGCACTCGCGCTCGGGCACCGAGTCATGGACGATGCCGGCACCGGCGCGGACCTCGGCGGTGCCATCCCGCAGCAGGATGGAGCGGATGACGATGCAGGAATCGAAATCGCCGCGCGGGGTCAGGTAGCAGACCGCCCCGCCATAAAAACCGCGCGCGGCGGGTTCATACCGGCAGATCAGCTCCATCGCCTTGATCTTGGGCGCCCCGGTGAGCGTGCCCATGTTCATGGTGGCCTTGTAGGCGTGGAGCGCGTCGAGGTCGCTTCGCAACCTTCCCCGCACCGTGGAGACCAGATGCTGAACGTGCGAATACTTCTCCACTTTCAGCAGTTCGGGCGCGTGGCGCGTGCCCGGCTCGGCGACGCGGGCGATGTCGTTGCGGGCCAGGTCCACCAGCATGCAGTGCTCGGCCAGCTCCTTCGTGTCCTGGAGCAGGTCCAGCTCGTAACGGGAGTCGAGCTCCGGATCGATGCGGCCGTCGCGGCGCCCCCGGGGGAAGGTGCCGGCGATGGGCCGGATTTCCACTGTCCGCTCCGGGCCGGCCGACACCTTCAGGCAGGTTTCGGGACTGGAACCCAGCAGCACGTATTCCGGCGCCTGGAAGTAGAACATGTAGGGTCCGGGGTTGATCGCCTTGAGCCGGGCGTAGACCTGCAGCGGCGGCTCGGCGGCCGGCACGCGGAAGCTCCGCGCCAAGACACACTGGAAGATGTCACCCCGGCTGATGTGCTCCTGAATCCGGGTGACCTGCGCCGAGAAGTCGGCGTCAGACACCGACACCACCGGCGGCCCGACCGCCGGCGCCGGCGGGCAGCGGAACGGCTCCGCCGCCCGAACCGCCTCTTCCAACCGCCGGATCGTCTCCATGCAGTCGTACCGGGCGTCGCTGTCCGCGCCGTCCAGCACCGGCAGGTTGGAGATGAGATAGGTCTTGTTCTGCAGGTGGTCCATCACGAACAGGTTATCCGCGAAGTAGAAGTCCAGGTCGGGCAGCCCGTCGTCGGGCTGGGGCGGCAGCGCCTCGAACGCCCGGACCGCGTCGTAGGCGATGACACCGTACAGACCGCCGAAGGGGATGTCCAGCCGAATGCGCGGCTCCAGCCGGAAGACCACCGCCCGGAGCACGTCGAAGATGTCGCTCGATTTCAGCCGGGTGTCCTCGTCCTGAACATTCGACCGCTGGCGCACCCGTCCCGTGATCACGTCACCGACGATTGCCACTTCCTCGGCAAAGGGGAAGGCCCCGCCCAGATGCGCCAGGTAGCGGCGGCCGCGGGCATTGAGCGCCCGCACCGCGAAGCGGCTGTTCTTCGCGGTGATCCGCAGAGACGGGTCGACGCAGCCGGTGCTCTTGTCACCGTACTTCTCGATGAGGTCGGCCGATTCCAGCAGAAAGGCGTGAGAACCTTCGCGGAGGCGGTGGAAAAGGCCCACTGGGTCCACCGTGGTGTCCAGCACCTTGTAGACCGTGTCCAGGGTACCCGGCGTGACGTGCGGCGGCATCACAAAATCCTCCCTTCGGCCTTGGCCAGCCGCCGAAGCTGTTTCATCAGCTCATCGAACTGAGCCGGGTACAGCGACTGCCGCCCGTCGGACAGCGCGCGCTCCGGCTCGGGGTGCACCTCCACAATGATCCCGTCGGCGCCGCAGACCAGCGCCGCCTTGGCCAGCGGGATGACGTATTCCCGGTATCCGGCGGCGTGCGACGGATCCACGATCACCGGCAAATGGGTCCGACTCTTGAGCACCGGTACGGCCGCCAGATCCAGCGTGTTTCGGTAGGCCGTCTCGAATGTCTTGATCCCCCGCTCGCACAGAATCACCGCCGGGTTACCCTCACTGAGGATGTATTCCGCGCTCATCAGGAACTCGTCCAGCGACGCCGCCATGCCCCGCTTGAGCAGCACCGGCCGGCCGGCCTGTCCGACCTCCCGCAGCAGCCGGAAATTCTGCATGTTCCGCGCGCCTACCTGGAGCACGTCGGCATAGGCGGCCACGAGCGCCACCTCGTCGGGCGCCATCACCTCGGTGACCACGGCCAGGTCGGTGGCATCGCCCGCCTGCCGGAGGAGTCGCAACCCCTCCTCGCCCAGTCCTTGGAAGGAGTAGGGCGACGAGCGCGGCTTGAACGCCCCCCCGCGCAGGAAAGTCGCGCCCGCGGCCTTCGTCCGGCGGGCCGTGTCCAGGATCTGCGCCTCGCTCTCCACCGCGCAGGGGCCGGCCATGACAGAAAAGTTTGGCGCGCCCACCAGCCGGCCACTTACGTCGATGACTGTCTCCGACGGATACAGCTCCCGGCTGGCCAGCTTGTAGGGGGACAGAATCGGCACCACCCGATCCACCATGGGGTGACTCTCCAGGTGCAGGCCCGCCAGCACCCGCTCGTCGCCGAGCGCCCCCAGCACCACCCGTTCGGTACCGGGCATGTACAGGGGTTTGAGCCCCTCGCGGCTGATGGCCGCGAGGATGACATCGGCGTGCGCCCGGGTCGCCTCGTGTTTCAGAACGATGATCATGCCGTCACTCTCCTGTGTCCGCTCCACGGCGGCCGCCACACCGGTTGGGGTGGGCGTCGAAGAGGCGACAAAAAACCCACCCTCGCGGGTGGGTTGTCGTCAATTGGATTGGAGGTTTAGATCAGAGGGGGCGATGCGAAACCCACGCCGCTTCGGCAAAACGCCAGCTCCACCAAAACCAGTTGGCGCAGGACGTGATCCGGATGTCGGCTTTCTGATTGCGCATCATCGGCGGGATTGTAAGTGTCGAACCGTTCGCTGTCAAGAGACTTTTTTCAATCGAGCGCAACCGGAGTTATTTCCGCCAGAACATGGGTGTGAACAGGATCAGGACGGTGTACAGCTCCAGGCGTCCGGCCAGCATGGCCAGAGTGAGCACCAGTTTCACTGCCCCGGGCAAATACGCGTAGTTCTCAGCCGGTCCGATCGCACCGAAACCGGGACCGATGTTGCCCACCAAGGTCAGGGCGCAGGAAAAAGACGTGAGGATATCCTGATCGGCCAGGGCCATGACCAGGGTTACACCGCCCAGCACCAGCATATAGAGAAAGAAAAAGCCAGTCACGGCGTAGCCGATGTCCTTGCGGATGACCTGGCGGTTCACCTTCAGGGTGAAGATGCCCCGGGGGTGGAGGAGGTATTTCATTTCGTGGAGCCCCTGCTTGAACAGGATCATGATGCGGATCACCTTGATCCCGCCGCCGGTGGACCCGGAGCACCCGCCGACGAACATCAGGAGAAACAGGACGCATTGCGCCAGGACCGGCCATGTTTCATAATCGGCGGTCGCAAATCCGGTGGTGGTCATGATGGACGCCGTCTGAAACGCCGCGTGGCGCAGGCTCGTGCCGAGCTGCGCGTAGGCGTCGCCATACAGGCTGAAAGTGGTCAGCAGGGTGGCCGCGGCGAAAATCGAAAGATACACCAGCAATTCGCTGTTGCGGAACACGTCGCGGAACCGGCCGGTGAGCAGCCGATAGTGAAGAATGAAGTTGATGCCGGCCAGCAGCATGAACACGGTCACCACGCCGTCCACGTATACGGAATCAAAATGCCCGACGCTGGCGTTCTGGGTGGAAAAGCCGCCGGTGGCCATCGTCGCGAACGTGTGCGTCAGCGCATCGAACAGACCCAGGCCGCCGCACATCAGCAGAACCGTCTCCAGGACTGAAAACACCAGGTAGATCAGCCAGATGATCTTGGCGGTTTCGGCGATGCGCGGCGTGATCTTGTCCACCGTGGGGCCCGGGGCCTCGGCCTGGATCAGCTGCAGGCCGCCCACCCCCAATAGCGGCAGGATGGCCACGGTGAGCACCACGATCCCCATCCCGCCCAGCCAATGGGTGAAGGATCGCCAGAACAAGATCGCGGGGGAATGGCTTTCGACATTCGTGAGGATCGACGCGCCGGTGGTGGTCAAGCCAGACATCGTTTCAAACAGGGCGTCGGTGAACATGGGGATCGCCCCGGACAGCATGAACGGGAGCGATCCGAACAGGGCGGCCGCCAGCCAGCCGCCGGTCACCAGCAGAAAGCTGCTTCGGGTGGACAAAAAATCGCGTTTTTCCCGGCGCAGGCCGATGATCGTCGGCAGGCATACGCCCAGTCCCACCCCCATGGTCACGCCGAATGCCCACGCGCTGCGGGTGTCCGCGTGGAACAGGGCCACCGCCAGCGGCAGGGTCATGCAACCGGCGATGATGAGCACGATGAATGCAATGAGACGAACGACCTGACGGATGTTCATGCTGGACCGGTGAAGAGCTCCTCAATCTGGCTGCTGCTTTCAAGCAGGCTGATTACGATGACGTCGTCGCCGGCCTGCAGGCAGAAATTACCGTCCGGGAGGTGGTGCTGATTTTTTCGGATTACCGACAGGATCAGGGAGTTCTCGGGCATCGGCACGTCTTTGAGCGGGGTCATCAACACCGGACATCGCTCGTCCACTGTCAGCTCGATCACTTCCGCCTGCCCTTCGGCGATGGTATGCACGGAACGGAACTTGCCGCCGGTCAGATGGGACAGGATCGCGTCCACGGCACTCCCTTTGGGGCTGACCGTGGAATCGATCCCGATTCGGGTGGCGATCTTGACGTAGTTGGCGTTGTGCACCAGGGCGATGGCCTGCTTGACACCCAGCGTCTTGGCGTAGGCGGCGGAGAGCATGTTGAGCTCCTGGTTGCCGGTGGTGGTGATGATGAGTTCGTAACTGTGAAGCTGCTCTTCGTCGAAGATCGCTTCGTCGGTGATGTCGGAATGGATGATGGTGACATTGGGCAGCTCGTCGGACAGCTGCTTGCACTTGACGTAGCTGCTCTCGATGATCTTGACGTGCCGTTTCCGCTGCTTGATCAGCTTGGCGACCTGTCGGCCGATCCGTCCGCCGCCCACAATGATCACCTCCCGCAACTGCTCGATCACCGAGTGGCCGGACCGGGCGAACAGGCGTTCCAGCGTCTCCTTGTCGGACACGATCTGCAGCATGTCCCCGCTCTGCAGCACCGCGTGTCCGGTGGGGATCACGATTTCATCATCCCGGATGATGGCAGCGACGAGATAATCGCCGGGGTGCGCCGACCGCATGTCCCGCAATGTTTGTCCCGCGAACGGCGAGCCCTCGGCCAAGGTCAGTGTGCGCATTTGGACGGCTTCGGACTTGAAGAGGTACACGTCGCTGTACGCGCCCTCCCGCACCGTGCGAGCGATGGCGGCCGCCGCTTCCATTTCCGGATTGATCAGGTGATCGATGCCCAGATTCGACGTGCCGAAGCTCTTGCTCTTGATATAGTCGGAATTGCCCACCCGCACGATTTTGCGTGGCACGTGAAATTCGCTGTGCGCCATCAGGGCGGTGACCAGGTTGATCTCATCGGAATCGGTCACGCTGATAAAGCAGTCGGCGGATTCCAGCCCGGCTTCCCGGAGAACCGCCAGCCGGTTGGCCTCGTCGTTGATGACGATGCAGTCCAGGTGATTGGCCACGTGCTTGGCCGTCTCCGGATCCTTTTCGATCAGGATCACGTCGTGTTCTTTGGCGATGAGCTGGCCGGCCAGTTGGTATCCGACCCCGCCGGCTCCGGCGATAATGATTTTCATGACGGGTCCCATTATCCCAGACTCGGTCCAGCCGATCAACTGCGGGCGGGGCCGATTATGTTATAACCACCCGGCGGCCCAAACAGGTCCGACAACAAGGGCAACAGACGATGAAGGAAACCAACGACACGCAACAATCGGGCGGCCCCTGGAGCAACATCCAAACCGTGGTGTGGCTGGCGGGGCTGGCCATCCTGGCCTGGCACGGCTGGTGGTGGCCGGGCATCCTGGTATTGGTGGCGGTCAGCATGGCCGCCAAGGGTATGGCGGCGGCGCTGGCACCGCCGCTCCTTGGGGTGGAACCTGTACCCGCCGCCCCAGCTCCGCCGACCGTGGCGACGTCGCCCGCACCTGAATATCGTCCGGACCTGCTACCGGACACCTGCGACCACTGCGGCGGTCCGGTTGATGGCCGGCAGATCCGGTGGACCGGCACTCAGTCCGCCGCCTGTTCGTACTGCGGCACCCGCTTGCTGCTCCGGACGCGTTGACCAACAACGAGATTGACCACGGTCGCTGCCGTCACGCGGAGTGAAGGTGCGCGGTTGGTGCAGGCCGAGTCGGTCCTCGATCGATTCAGCCTTTTTGCAGAAATATCGACGGACGAAAAGCTGTGTGGGCACCGGCCCTCATGCCGCAGATTGTATCAGTGATTGGTATCGCTTCGAAGATTCCAATGTTTGACTGGACTCGCACCGGACAATCCCGTTGGAAATGCACCCGGTGCCGCCAAAGCTGTGGCTGGCCGCTGACCCTACTTCGACGGTCATTTACGGTGACGACAGCCGAATACAACCGCGAGCACCGCCAGAACAAGTCCAAGAACCGAAAGGATTACACCAGCAGTGAAAAACGGCGGTTGGTATTCGAATCGCGCTTGGTGAACCCCTGCATCCATTTGGAATCCCTGAAAAAACCCGTTCACTGGAACGATGGGTTCCGGGGCCCCGTCCACCCATAATTTCCAGCCGGGGTCACCCGTTTCATTCCACACCAATAGGCGGGATGACGACAGGAACACACTGGCCTCCATGCCGTTGTTCCATCTGCGGTACGATAGTACCCGAAATTCTCCGTCGTCGGGGTAGGCTGCCGCCGGACCTCCTTCCCGGACAGCGGTGTGCCCAGGTTCGAATACCCGAGAAAACATCACGCGGGCCGATTCTCCTGCGGCAACAGCCACTACCCTCTCGGGGGCATACAGCTCCTGCACCGGGTCAGCGAGGGCCTGCACGAAGATTGGCACTCCGTCCGCCAACTCCCGCACTGCCACCAGCGGATCGCCGGTAGGCCTAAGTGTAGGCACATAGCGCACCGAATGGGCCCTGAGCACGTTGCGCACTTCTGCCCAAGGGATCGCGTTGCTGCCAAGAGCTTGGAAAAAAGTATGTTTACCCGGGCTTTCCATGACAGCGGGTGTGCCAATCAAACCACTCCGGCAACCCAAAAGCAGGGGCATGTAGTTGCGTGCGAGCGCCTCATACAGTCGGAACTCCTCTTGCCAGAGTGCCGGAGGCACGGCCGCCGGTCTGCCCGCCGGGGCGATCCGACTGGCCGCTGGTCCATCATTGGAGCCCAAGCCGGACAGAATGTTTCCCGGAGCGAATCGGTCAGACGGCAGAGTGGGCAGGATCGGCAGCCCAGCCGTAAAGGTCACACCTATCAGGACTGACACTCCCAGGCAACACACCCTTTGGAACAATTTTTCCGGTATGAAGCACATGACGACCAGTCCAAACAACAACATCCACTGCATGACAAGTTGGGCACCTAGAGATTGCCGGGCTGCCATCAGCCTCGCCGCATCCATTTCCATCCCTATCGGAAAGAAAAGTGGGAGGCTGGCGGCAGCAGCCATTCCCCCTAAGGCGGCGACAAGCACCTTTCCAATAATTCGTCGTTGCCTCCAATCAGCGTCCAGGAAGGCGTCTATGCCACGTACCGCTAGAACAACGATCACCAGCATTGGCAGAAACAGGAGTTTGACAGGGTATCGCAAATATCCCAACAGGGGGACGTAATCCCAAAGCCATGCGTACAATCCTCCGGCGGAACCCATCGCCAGCCAAACGCCGACGCCGATCACCACCGCAGAACCCACTTTCATCCAGCGGGGTGATGCTGCGAATCCAGCCAGAGCCAGTGCCAGCGGGACGCCACCCAAATATAACGACAGAAAATACGGCAGCAGCGAATCCCCTCGTAGCTGGGGCTGCCAGGTTATTTTTGTCTGGAAATTCCCGTACGGCTGCGGGAGAAGTAATTGCAACACGTCCGCACCCTGAAAGGCATAGCGGTCATCCACGGAACCTGCGCTGCGCTGACTGCCAGCTACCAGTGACAAGGCCGGCAAGATCTGGACAGCGGCCAGTAGACCGGCCAACACGGCCGCCCCTGCCAGCGGTACAGCCATTCTGCGGATCGCCAGCCGCTTCCGATGAGCCAGCAGAACCAGATAAACCGCTCCGGCCAGCAGGACGCAGAGGAAGTAATTGGGCTCGATGGCCAGCACGGCCAGCGCTACAACGCCAGCCAATGACACCACGTTACGCCCGTCGAGCCGCCAGACCGCCCGACGCAAGGCGCACAGGAAGAGCGGCATCAGGGCTACATAAGTCACCAAATTCTGAAAAAGGGCATGAGACAACGCAAAACCGTTTAGCACCCAGAGCAGGCCTCCCGCCGCAGCTGTCAATTCCCGACGAACATGGGGACGGATAAAAAAATAAAAAGCAATCGCCCCAACAAGGTAGTGGAGCAGAAAATGCAGTTGGAAAAAGTATACTGTTGGCATCAGGTAATACAGCCAAAACCCTGGGTAGACCACCATGTAGTCCGGATTAGCCAGCGCCGGCTCGCCGCAGTTCACGAACGGATTCCACAAAGGCAGGTGACCGTCGTTAAGAGCGCGAGCCACGAAGATCTTCAGCGGGAAATATTGGTTGATAATATCGCGGAGGTATATGACCCGTTCACCGAACAGTTCGGGCAGAAAAAAAAGCATCCATGCCAAGACAATGAACACCAGCGCTTTGTAACGACTTGCTGTCGAAGAAAACCAGTCCAAACTTGCTCGACACAATGCGTGTGGAAGCTGATGTTCGTCCTTCATGGCGGCATACTCCCGAATTCAGCTTCCCTCCCAAAACCCGCGGATGATGAAAGCCAACAGGCAGGCAAGGACTCCCTTGGCTCAAGGTAAAGCACAGTATCTTTCGGAGCTCTTACGTCGCAGTCGTCCGCTTGCATGACGTGAGCGCTCCTGATTGCCACGTCGGCGATGCCCTCGCATAAGCGCAGAGACAGCCGGTCTTGTTGTGGTTCTACTGGCGCCACTTTGGTTATGCCTCCCCTACCCACCCCGGAGACGACGTGGCCTATGATCTAGAAATCCTGCCCGGCAATATCGGTTCAGGATTGGTCCCAAGCTCTTGGCCGGGCTGTTTGGCCGGCGTTTGAATGTTGTCGGCACCGCCTGTCGAAGAGTGCATATTGTCAACTTTGTACAAAATATAATAACCACCCCACGAATGCTTGGCAAGTTTCAGATTCGACCTTCTCTCGAGCAAAGATGATGTTGTGATGACAGCTTGTTATTCGGATGCTGCAACGACTGCGTGAATGTCATACGAGACGCTTCAAGACCACATGCTATGCTACCCATCAGCAAATGATGACGGTACGACGTTGATTCGCGTAACAGATGATGTTTTCTGTGCACGATCCATGTTTATTGTCTTGGGGGTGGATCAACCCGGCGTCAAACCAAAAAAATTAGACTCATGAATGGATCGGAAGAAAACGACCAAAACCAAGATGACCAGAAATGAGTGGTAATGTGTTTCAAAGTGGCGGAGGAGGTAGGATTCGAACCCACGGTCCCCGTAAAGGGACAACGGTTTTCAAGACCGCCGCCATCGACCACTCGGCCACTCCTCCGCGGCAGGCGGGACCGCGCAACCGCGTGTCCCGCGCCGCGGCCGATTATACGGCCGGGTCGCTCCGGTTGCAAGTCGTAGATCCACGCGGGCTGTGCGCTCAGATATAGCGGCTCCGCAGAAGATCGGCCGCGGAAGCGTCGAGAGCCTCGATTCGTCGCACGTCCTCAAACCGTTCCAGCAGGTCTTCCGCCCTCAGCCGCCGCTTTTCCTCTTCCTGGACATCGTGAATGATCCGGCCGCGGTGCATCATGATCAACCGGTCCCCGAGGTTGGCCGCCTGCTGCATGGAATGGGTCACCATCAGGGTGGTGAGCCGGTCTCGGCCCACGATCTCCCGGGTCAGCCTGATCACCACCGCGGCCGTCTTGGGGTCGAGCGCCGCAGTGTGCTCGTCGAGCAGCAGCAGCCGGGGTTTCACCCAGGCCGCCATCAACAGGGTCAACGCCTGACGCTGCCCGCCCGACAAGTTGCCGATCTCGTGATCCAGACGGTCCTCCAGTCCCATGTTCAGCGACCGCACCTTCTGGACGAGTGTTTCGAGGCGACGGCGGGACAGCGCCCGCGCCAGGCCGAACCGACGGTCCCGGCGGGCGGCCAGGGTGAGATTTTCGGCGATGGTCATGCCCGGAGCGGTGCCCGCGAACGGATTCTGAAACACCCGGCCGATCCAGCGGGCGCGCCGGTAGACCGGCCAGCTCGTGATGTCGACTCCGTCAAGTTCGATCCGGCCGCCATCCAGGGAGAATTCGCCGGCCAGCGCGCCGAGCAGCGTACTTTTTCCCGAACCGTTGGTGCCCACCACGACGACGAAGGCGCCGTCGTCAAAGCCGAGATTCACGCCGTCCAGCGCGCGCACCTCGTTGGGTGACCCGCCATTGAACGTTTTGGTCAGTCCGGTGGCTTTAAGCATGTTCGGCGGCCCGTTTCCGTCGGATCAATCGCGCCAGGAGGCCGGGCAGGAACAGCGCTCCCAGCACGAATATCGCCGTGATCAGCTTCAGGTCGTTGGGCTCCAGCCCCCACCGCAGGGCGATGGCCACCAGCAGGCGGAAGAGGATCGATCCCATGACCACGCCGACCAACGCCAGCCCCAGGCGGCGCGTCCGCACCAGCGCCTCGCCGATGATCACGCTGGCCAAGCCCCAGACAAGCATGCCCAGCCCCATCTGGACGTCGGCGAAGCCTTGATACTGGGCCAGCAACGCCCCGGACAGCGCCACCAGGCCGTTGGCGATCGCCACGCCGGCCAACAGCAGGTTTCGGGTGTCCGCCCCCAGGGCCCGGACCATGACCGGATTGTCGCCGGTGGCCCGCATGGCCGTGCCGAGGTCGGTGCGGAAGAACATGAACGCCAGCAGGAGTGACGCCGTCACCACGCCCGCGCCCAACACCAGCCCCGCCACATCGCGCAGGGCGACGGTCCAGCCGAGCAGCATGACATTCTCCGGTATGCCCAAGCGGCGCGCGGCGAATTCCTCGGTCAGGGTGATCAGCGTCGGGGTCGACAGCAGCGGCACGTTGCTCTTGCCCATGATGTGCAGGTTGACGGAGTACAGCGCGGTCATGACCAGAATGCCGGCGAGCAGGCCGTGGATGCCCATCCGCGCGTGCAGCAGTCCGGTCAGTGCGCCGGCGGCACAGCCGGCGGCTGCGCCGGCCAGGGTGGCCCACGCCGGGTGGACGCCCGCCGTCAGGAGGACGGCGGTCACCGCCGCCCCCAAGGCGAAGGACCCGTCGGTGGTGAGGTCGCAGAAATCGAACAGCCGGAACGTGACGTACACGCCCAGCACCATCAAGGCAAGGAAGAAACCGATGGTTGCCGCGCTGATGAGCAGGCTCATGGCGCGCCGCCTTCCGCAGCGATGTCCAGGCTGCCGGCCCAGATCACGCCGCGCGTGAACAGGCTGTCGCCGACACCGACGATCTCCCGATGATCCCGGACCAGGTGGAGCAGATCGAGCACGCGTTCTTCCTCGCACAGCTCCCGGACGGTATTACCCAAGTCAAGGCGCCCGCGGGGCAGCGCCCGGAAGCCGAACACCGCCGCGTGGCAGTGGGCCTGGATATCCGGTTCCGCCGCCGGCCGGAGAAATACCGCCAGCGGACCGGCCGTTCCAACCGCCGCCACCCCCGCCACCAAGGTGAGATGTCGCGCGTGTTCCCGCTCCGGCGTGAACGCCAGCCAGTCACGGACCGCCGGAAACTCAAACGGATTGTCCAGCCCGGAATCGCTGGCCGGCGACCGCCGCAACGCCGTCCCCACCAGGCCGGCGGTCTCGGCCAGCATCACCAGACCCGCCGCCGGCTCGTCCAGGATATTCAAGACGGCGGCCAACACATCCCCGAGGGTCACCGCCCCGGCCGGTCCCACCGCCTGGAACCGGACGAAGTGGTCGAGCCCCCCATCAACCACCAGGGCGTAGAGAGCCACCACTTCGGGCACCAGGCCGCCGCGCGCGACCATGAAGTCGGGCACACCCGAACCGTCGGTGGGGCGGCAGACCGCCACGCCCCCGGCGGCCAGAAATTCGCCGAAACGTGGTCGACACTCCGAATATCCGGGCCCGAAGGCGCCAAGCCCCACGGCCAGGGTTTCGGTCGGCAGTGACAGCCGCGCCGCCGCGTCGGGGCCATAACCCCCCACTGCCAGACGTTCCGGATCTCCCACCCGCCGGCACGTCAGATGCCCGGACGTTTCAGGCTCATGGATCTCGAACGCCAGTGGTCCCACCGAACGGAATCGCGACGCCGCCAGCGTTTCGGAATCGCCGGCTCCTTCGCCGCCCGGAAAATCCGAAGCCAGCATCGCCCACAACCCGCTGATTTGCAGAAGATTGGCAACCGGTTCCGAAGCCGCCCGGACGCCGAACGTCCCGCCACAGCCTTTCAGGCGGTTATAGAAACGGACCAACAGACCGATGCCCGCCGAGCTGATGAAATCCACCCCGCTCAAATCCACCCGTACGTGATATTCGCCGGCGCGGACCGCCTCGTCCAGGTCCGATTCGAGCTGGTCCGCACGGCCGGCATCGAAGCGGCCGCTGATCCGGAATTCAAAACCCTCGGCATGGCGCACGCGTTGGATGTCCATCACCGCTCCATCACCTGATCGGCACGCTGGAGCAGGGCGGGCGGAATGACCAATCCGCACCGGGCCGCATTTGGCCGGTGCACGAGAATCCGCGTCCGGCTCACCAGTTCAATGGGAATCCCGGCCGGCGGCTCCCCGCGCATGATCCGGACAGCCAGCCGGGCCATGTCTCGTCCCGCCTGCTGGTAGTCCCGCGTCACCCCCACCGCGGCCGCGCCCTGCACCACCGGCGTGGACGTGAAGGCGAACAGCGGCGTCCGCGATTCCAGGGCCACCCGGCTCACGCCGGCGAAGGCGATCTCCAGCAGGTTGCTGGTCACCGGACAGAGGGCGTCCACGTTCCGATCCACCACCGATCGGGCCGCATCCAGCACCTCGGTGCCTGACGACACGCCGGCCGGCACCAGTGCCATGCCCAGCCGGCGAAGTTCCGCCTCAAATGCGTCCTTGTTGTAGATGGAGTTGTCCTCGTTCGTCACAAACAGCGTGCCGATCCGCCGTGCTGCCGGCAGGCACTCCCGGATGACCCGGGCCATTCCTTCATAGTCGGATCGGGTGCTGATCCCGGTGACGTTGGGCAAGTGGTCGGTGAAGCTGCGGCCCGCGCCCGCACGCACGGGATCAGCCACCACACCGAACACAATAGGCAGGCGGCGCTCCTTCTTGACCAGCGTCTGCAGCGTCGGGGTGGAGTGGGCAAGCAACAGATCGGCGCCATCGGTCACGGCCGCGTCAGCCAGGGCGATCAGCGTGGGCAGGTCGCCCTGCGCACAATGACGGCGCAAAGTGAAGTCGCGTCCTTCCACCAGGCCCATCTGCCCGAGGGCCTCCCGGAGGCCGGCCTCCGAGTCGGCCGCGATGGACGACTCGTTGTAGTTGAGCAGGTGCAGCCGCCAGCACCGCCCGCCTGCTGCCCAGACGGTCCTATAGTCAGCCGATACCGTTGACACACTCTCGGAATCCCGCAACGTCCGCAATACGGATGGATCCGGATCCGGCCGGATATGCGGCCCGGTATCGTCGACGACCAGGGACGCCGCCGCCAACACGTCGGGAGCAATCTGCCACTTCCCGCCCAGGGTCGCCATTACCGTCCGGTTCACGCTGAGCTGGGGGGGCACCAAATTTTCAATGGGCACCTCAGCCGGCACCAGCCCGTTCAACACGCGGCCCGCCAGACGGCCCACCTCGCGGCCGACCACGGCGTAGTCGGCGCCGAGGCCGAACAACGCCCCCATCCTCACATGATCCGGCGTGTTGACGAACACGGGGATGCGGGCCTGTGACGCCGCGGAAACGACTTCGCCGATGGCTGTTTCGACAGTATTGTCCCCGCCGATCCAGATGGCCTCCACGCCTCGGGCGGTCAGTGACACGGCGGCCTCATGAACACCGGCGGAGTTGTCCACGGACGCCTCCAGCAGGGTGATCCCCTGTTCCACAGCGATTTCCCGGGCGATCCGCGTGCAGGTTTCGGAGCATTTTTCCGCCGGGCACCACACGGTTCCCACGGTGCGCAGCCGGGGATGGATCCGCTTGGCCAGACGGAAGATTTCACGAACCGGCTGGAACGTGCCGATGCCGGCCAGGTGGAGGGGATGATCCAGCGGGTCCCGGGTCCCGATGCCCACGCCCGCACCGACGGGATCCGTAACCATCCCAAACACGTGAGGGACGCGGCCATCGCGGTTGGCTGCCGCCAGTGTCTGCAACGCAGGTGTCGTCAGGGTGATCGCCAGGTCGAAGTCGCCGTGGACGATTCCGTGGGCGATCGTGCCGGCGGTGGGCAGATCGTTTTCGGCGTTGAACAGCTGCAGTGTCAGCGAACGGCCATTCACAAACCCTTCATCGGCCAGGCCGGCCAGCACTCCGTCACGGCTCAAATCCACACCGGTACGGCTGGAGATCTGGAAGATGGCGACGCGTGGTACATCACCGCGTACCCGTTGCCGATTCGGCCAGTCCGAGACGAGCAACACCCCGGCGGCCGCAGCGATGAGACCGAAACCCAGCGCCAGCCGCCGGATGGCATAGGCAGCGACCGATCCCTGCCCGAGGTTCTGACGCGCCATGTTTGCACCCGTCCGTTGATTCAGTGTGTATGATTGTAACTTCTCCGCACCGGCCGATCAACCACCGTCCACAGAACGGACGGGAAACCTTTGACAACGGGCGTGAAAATGCCTATCTTGGGGGCTTGAATTTGCGCCGGAGGAACACATGACCGAGGCAACGGTACCGCGCCAACGGGTCTTGTCGGGGATCCAGCCGTCGGGACAACTCCATCTGGGCAACTATTTCGCCATGATGAAGCGCATGATCGAGTTTCAGGCCCACCATGAACTGTTCTGCTTCATCGTCAACTACCATGCGCTCACCACGGTTCAGGACGGCAAGACTCTGCGCCAGGGCACGTTGGATGCCGCCATGGATTTCCTCGCCCTCGGTCTGGATCCCGAGCAATCCATCTTCTGGGTTCAATCTGACGTGCCCGAGGTGACGGAGTTGACGTGGATCCTGTCCTGCGTCACATCCATGGGCCTGCTGGAGCGCTGTCACTCCTACAAGGACAAGATTGCCCGCGGCCTGATCCCCACCCACGGCTTGTTCGCTTACCCGGTGCTGATGGCCGCCGACATCCTGCTGTACCAGGCCCACCGCATCCCCGTGGGCAAGGACCAGAAGCAGCACGTGGAGGTCACCCGGGACATCGCGGAGCGGTTCAATAACGTGTTCGGGGACACGTTTGTTCTGCCCGAACCGGCCATCGACCCGGATGTCGCCGTGGTACCCGGCCTCGATGGCCAAAAGATGAGCAAGTCGTACGGCAACACCATCGAGATCTTCGCCGACGAGAAGGTGCTGCGCAAGAAGGTGATGGGCATCGTCACCGATCCCACGCCGGTGGAGGCGCCGAAGGACCCCGACAAGTGCACCGTGTTCGCTTTGTACCGACTGTTCGCGACGCCGGATGAACTCGCCGACCTGGACCGGCGCTACCGAGCCGGCGGCATGGGTTACGCGGTGGCCAAGGAGATGTTGTTTGATAAGATCCGGACGTATTTTGCGCCTTATCGGCAGCGGCGGCTGGAGCTGTCCGCCCAGCGCGACGCCGTGGAGCAGATCCTCGCCCGGGGCGCCGAAAAGGCCCGGGCCATCGCCCGGCCCACCCTGCGCAAGGCCCGTCGCAAAACCGGGCTCGAATACGTCAAATCATGAGTCCGAGTCCGGCGGCTGCCGCCGGACATAGAAGCTGAGCGCCGAATCGCCGTGCCGGACGGTCCGGACACACTCCAGCCCACCGGAGGCCGCCGGCACCATCACCTTCTTGAAATGATTCACCGTCACCAGCCCGCCGGGAGCCAGCAGGCTCGAACCGGCCACGACCGCCAGCGCCTTGTCGTACAATCCTTCAAAATAGGGCGGGTCAAAGTAGATCAGGTCAAACTGTTTTCCGTCCCGGGCCAGCCGGGGAATCTGCACCAGGACATCCCCTCGAATCACCCGCACGCCATCTTCGACCCGGCAGTGCGCCAGATTCTTCCGGAGATACTTCAGCGACCGCTCGCTCATCTCGACGAACACCACCTCCGCCGCCCCGCGGCTGAGCGCCTCAAGTCCCATCGAGCCGCTCCCGGCGCACAGGTCGAGGAATCGGGCGCCGCCGATGAGATCCCGGACGATGTCAAAGTAACATTCGCGCAGTTTGCCGATGGTGGGCCGGATGCTCAGATCCGGCGGCAGGAACAGCTGGCGCCCCCTGAGGCGGCCGGCAATGATCCTCATGGTTGCTCCGAGCCCGCGGCGTCGGTGTCGTCGGGGCGCCGGAAGGCGGCGGGTGCCGGATCCTTGAAATCGGGCATCTTCTCGAAATACGGCACCACGTCTGGATAGAGCGGATTGGGCTGATAGCCCCATTCCAAAAAGTCAATTTTGAAAAACCCTTTATACCGGGAGATGCGTGAATTGCCGTCCGCCCGGCAGGCCTGGGGAACCGTTACGCCGTTGGGCAGGGTTCGGTATTCCACCTGCGCATGGAGTTCCACGAGGCCGTCCAGATTGTCATCCAGCAGTTCGAAATGGTGCAGCCGGTCGACGACCAATCGAACGGGGTGACCGCTGACCGGATCCACGTAGAACACCCCCTCCACCAGCGGCTCTGCATCGGAGTGGGGGTAGATCCGCAGGATCCGGCACTTCCGTTCGTCGATCACCGCCTCGCCGAGGTCGGTGATCTCGAACAGTCCTTTCCGCTCCGGATAGAGAGGAAAGAACAGCAGCTCGAGGAAGCGGGGCGCCCCAAACACGTTTCGGCTGGATTCGGAAACGGCTTTGGGCTTGAGCTTGCCGTCGGTGTCCGACACCAGACGGGCGATGACTTCCCGGTCCTTGTCGGCGCTCACTTCCGCCACCGACAACCGCTGGTAGATCGAATCCGCGTAGACGCCTTCCGGCGTGCGCTCCTTGAACCGCTCCACGTACAGCCGCTGGAAATAGACACACCGGTCGCGGAAGAAGCTGCCTCGGTGCTGGGCGTTGGCCAGGTTATCAATGAGCTCGGCCAGACTCGGCGGACTCCCGTCGACGGCCCCCTGGGCTACGAGTACCGCCGGCATCACGGCCAGCAGGACAACGGCGATCAGAATGCTGCGGATCATGGTTCGCCTCCAAGGCATCATGCAGGGATGGTCCGCCTGCGGGCGCATCGGCGGGTCAGCGCCAATAGCGTTCCCACTTGCCGTCGACGAGGGCCCGGATCTCCGGGTTCATACGGACGGGCTCTGGCCAGGCCCGGGTAAAACCTTCGCCGGGCCATTTGCGAGTCGCGTCAACGCCCATCTTTGATCCGAAGTCGGGCAGGCGGGACGCGTGGTCCAGGCTGTCCACGGGACCCAGCACGAACTCCGTGTCCCGTTGCGGATCAATGTGGTTCAGCGCCGCCCAAGCAGTCTCGCTCAGATCCTGGATGTTGACCGTATCGTCCACCACCAGGATGCATTTGGAGAACATCGCCTGTCCAAGTCCCCAAATGCCGTGCATCACCTTGCGCGCGTGTCCCGGATACGCTTTGCGGATGGCCACAATGATCAAATTGTGGAACACGCCTTCAAACGGCAGGTGAATGTCCACGATTTCGGGAAATTGTTTTCGGATCACCGGCAGAAGGATCCGCTCGATGGCCTTACCCATCCAGCAGTCCTCCATGGGCGGTCGCCCGACGATGGTCGTGTGATAGACCGGCTGGCGCTTCCGGGTGACGCACTGGACGTGGAACACCGGATAGTCGTCCGCCAGCGAGTAAAAGCCGGTGTGGTCGCCGAACGGACCCTCCCGCTGCAATTCGCCGGGCTGCACGTAACCCTCGAGCACGATCTCCGCCGAGGCCGGCACTTCCAGATCAACCGTCCGGCAGGGGACCATCTCCACGGGACCGCCGCGCAGAAATCCGGCGAAAAGCATCTCGTCGAAATCCTCGGGCAGGGGCAGGGTGGCGGCGAAGGTGACCACTGGATCGGCCCCGATCGCCACGGCAACCTCCAGGCGGCGGCCGTCGCGGAGACACCTGTGGTAGTGGTGAGCGCCTCCCTTGTGAATCTGCCAGTGCATGCCGGTGGTCGTGGCGTCGTGCAGCTGCATCCGGTACATGCCGCAGTTGCGTTTGCTGGTGACCGGATCCCGCGAGAACACCAGCGGGAGGGTGATGAAGCGGCCGCCGTCGTCGGGCCAGCACTGCAGTACGGGCAGGTCCGCCAGGGAGAACCCTTCGGTGAGGACCACTTCCTGACAGGGCCCGCTGCGAACAGTCTTCGGGAAAAAATTGGCTAGATCCGCGAGCTTCGGCAGCATCCGGATCTTGTCCGCCAGCGACGCCGGGCTCCTGAACTCGAGCAAATCCTGAACGCGCGCCGCCACGGCGTCGAGGTCGGGCGCGCCCAGGGCCAGGCACATCCGCTCCAGAGTGCCGAACGCATTGATCAGAACCGGGATCTCCGATCCCTGAACGCTCTCAAACAGGAGCGCCGGACCGCCGGCCTTGACTACCCGGTCGGCGATCTCGGTGATCTCCAGTACTGGTGACACGCTCTCACGGACGCGCCGAAGCTGGCCCGCCTGTTCCAGAGCCGTGATGAATTCATGCAGATCGCGATACGCCACGCGCGCGCTCCATTCCCTCGCTGGCCGCACCCGTCAGAGGCCTTGCCGCGCCTGGATCCGCCGGACCGCCACCATCGCCGCCGACGCCACATTGGCGTCGCTGTCGTGGGTGTATGACTGGACTTCGGCCAGATTCTGCACCGCCCCCGCCACCCCGACAGCTTCGAGGATGCGAATGCGGGTCTTGCCCTTGCTGGCACGAAGATGCGGGTACAGGTCGGCCAGCTGATCGGGCGTCAGTTCCACAAGATAGCTGAACATCTGGTCGCCGTGTTTCATGCCGCCCAGCTCACGCACCATGTCCTGCAACCGCTCCTTGTGACCCAGACGATAGAACGCATAGGCGAGCGCCAGCTGAAATCGCTTCCCCCGGGCGCCGGCGGAGCGCTCCACCAGCACCGGCTCATACTGGGGATCGGCCAACCGGGCCAATCCTTCTGCTGCGGCAACACGGAAATCCTCCTTATCGTGCCGCAGTGCCGGCAGGTACAACTTGGCCGCCCGGTCATCGCCTATCAGGGCCAGCGCCTGCAGGCATTTGATCTGGAGGTCATCGGACGAGGAAGCGGGGATGACGCCAAACACCTTTTCGCGTTCCTTGATCCCCATCTGGTAGATGTCCATGACGGCATCCACCGACTCCTTGCAGCGCAGCAGGCCGCTGGTGAGAATCGCCTCGTCGTGAACCGCCTTGTCGGGATCGTTCACGTACGGAACGAGCCGGCCGCACGCGTCCGGGTCGCCGATCTTGTAAAACGAGCGGAAGTATTCAATCTTGATGCCGTTTTCCGGTTCCCGGGACAAGACATCCTTCATCTGCGGCAATGCCGCCCGACCCCGGAGGGTGCCCAGGCCCATCACGGCGGCCTTGCGCACGCCCGTTTCGGGATCCTCAAGTCGCTGGGCCAGGGCCCGGACCGCATCCGCCGAGACGGGTACGTACGGTTCCACCACCAGCGTGTTGTAGTCGCTGTCGAACGGGTTGAGGAATTCGATCACCTTTCGCGTTCCAGCGACAAAGCCGCTCTCGTCGACCACGTAGACCTCCAACAGGGCGGCGATCGCCTTCTGGCGGATGTTGGCTTCAGAATCCGCGGTGAGGGTGATGTAGGTATGCAGCGCGCGGGGGTCACGGATCTTCGCCAATGCTTCGAGCACCGCCAGCCGGACGGACGGTTGAGGATCGGCCGCCGCCTCGATGAGCGCCGGGACCGACTGGTTCAGCTTGTGGACGCCGAGCAGCCGGGCCGCTTCCACTCGCCGGTCCGGGTCTGGATGCTTCAGATCGTAAATCAACCCGTCGATACTGACCTTGCGGGTTTGGGTTTGGGCCTGGGCCACAACCCCCGTCACCGTTGCCCCGCAGAAGAGCAGCAGCAGAATCAGGTGCAGTTTGCGCACGGCGTGTCTCCTTTGACGCGGCACCGGCCGGCTGGCCGCGCCGTCTGACGATCTCCCCCGGTTCCGGACCCGGGCCGGTCGCGCCCGGGGTTCATGGTGTCGCCTCATTATAGGGGAGCCTCCCGCCATGTGCAAAATGTTTCAGCCGGCGGACTCGTTCTCGGAGCGCCGTCCCCGTGTCCCGGCCGGGAGATTCTTTGCCTCTGCCGGCGTGAATGTGGTATACATGAGGCGCGCCGCAGCCGCCCCGCCATGCGGGCAATCCGTCGCCCGCGGTGCGCCACGCTCATGTCCACAAACACACTGATCAGTTACGTTTTTTTAATCGCCGGCCTGGTGGATTTTGTTGTCATCCCGCGCGTCCTGCTCGGCGTCTGGCGACGGAACGGCCCGCCGGAAGCCACGCAAACCAAGCTGATTCGGATGCTCCGATACAGCGGCCTGGTTCTGATAGTCATCGGTGTGCTCTTTTTCTACCAGATCTTGAGCGTCTGACCTGAATCTGCCACGGTTGCACCCATGCCCGCAACGCTTGCCGCCAACCGACTGGAAATTGGCATTTTCTTTCTGTTGTGTCTGTTCTGGGGCACCACTTGGCTTGCCATCAAGCTGTCTCTGACCACGATCCCGCCCGTGTTCGGCGTCGCCATCCGCTTTGCCGTTTCGGCCGCCCTGCTGCTTGTCCTGGCGCGGCTCCGCAGCGAAGCCATACCCCGGGACCGCAACACCCATCTCAGCATTGCTGTCGTCGGCACGTTTTCATTCTGTGTCAGCTACCTGCTGGTCTATATCGGCGAACAATGGATATCTTCGGGGCTGACGGCAATCGTGTTCGCGACGTTTCCGTTCTACATCGCCCTCCTGGCCCACTTCGGCCTGCCCGACGAACGGCTGGGTGTGCTGAAACTCGTTGGAGTCGTTATTGGTTTTGTCGGTATCTTTGTGCTGTTTCGCCAAGAGCTGGGCGGCAGCGAATCCCCGCTGGGCGTAATGATGATTCTCGGCGCCAGCCTGGCTTCCGCCGTCAGCAACATCGTGGGTAAGCGCCTGCTGCTGCGCAACACCGTGCCGCTGGTGATGTTCAACGGCCTGGGCATGCTGTACGGGAACATCCTGGTCTGGGTTATCTGGCTGCTGGCTGAACGACGGACGCCCAGCGCATGGACCGCCGAGGGGGTGCTGGCTACGCTCTACCTGGTGATCTTTGGCACGGTCATCTCGTTCATTGCTTACTATTGGCTGCTGAAGCGGGTGGATACCACTCGGGTGGCGATGATGACCTTCATCACCCCCATCGTGGCGATGATCGCCGGCTGGATCTTCCTGCGCGAGGCCGTCTCGCCATCCTTGCTGGCCGGCTCCGCCCTGATCCTGCTGGGCGTTTTCTGCACCTGGGCCGGATCCCGGAGGCCGCATGGAGCGCATTAAAAAATTCACCGCCGGACCCGACGACGCCGGGCTGCGCGTGGATCGCGCGGTTCTCTTCCACGTGGACGGCGTCAGTCGCGCCCTGCTGCAAAAGACCATCCATGAGGGCCTGCTCACCGTGAACGGACTGCCGGTGAAACCGAGCGCAACGCTGCGGCCCGGCGACAAGGTGGTTCTCCGCCTGACGCCCCGCGAGCCGCTCCGGATCCAGGCCCAGGCGCTGCCGCTCGAGATCATGTACGAAGACGAGCGGCTCATCGTGGTCAACAAGCCCGCCGGCCTGGTGGTGCACCCGGGCGCGGGCGTGGCCGACGGAACGCTGGCCAACGCACTGGTCCACCATTTCGGACGTCTGCCGGGCACCGAGTCCCTCCGGCCCGGCATCATCCACCGCCTGGACAAGGAAACATCCGGGCTGCTCCTGGTCACCCGGACCGAGGAGAGCATGCTGCGACTGTCGGCGATGTTCCAGAAGCGCGAGATTTATAAGGAGTACGTTGCGCTGGTGTACGGCGCCATGGAGGCGCCGCACGGGATCATCGACCTGCCCATCGGCCGGCACCCCGTCCATCGCATGAAGATGACCGTTCACGCACCGCGGGGGCGGGCTTCCCGCACCGAGTGGTTCGTGGAGCAGACGTATGCCGGCCTGACGCTGCTGCGCGTGGTGCTCCACACGGGCCGAACCCATCAGATCCGCGTCCACCTGTCGGCCCGGAGTCATCCCGTCGTCGGTGACACCCTGTACGGCGGCAACCGGCCCATCCGGATCCGGCAGGGCGGCGCCGTGCGGACCATCTCCCTGCCCGGCCGCTTTTTCCTGCACGCCCGGCGGCTGCGCTTTCTCAATCCCTGGACGGGCCAGGAAATGGAATTTCACGCCCCCCTGCCGGACGACCTGGCGCGCTTCCTCGATCGCCTGCCGCCGCCGGAGCCCGCTGCTCAGAGCCGCCGCTTCAAAAGATAGAGATCCGCGGCGGAAACGCCGCCGCTGTTGTCCAGGTCTCCCTCGGCCGGATCGATGGCCCCGGCAGGCACATTGCCGGCCAGATACCCCGCGAGCAAGGCCAGATCAGCCGCCGTCAACACGCCGTCGCTGTCCACGTCGCCGGTGGCGTACCGCCGGCACGTCCGCACCGACAGCGTCACCGACCAGCCCGTGATCGTCCCGGCATCCGGTTGCCGTTCATCCACCGCCGCCAGGCCCCACAGGCCCTCGGCTGCCACGCCGCGCAACACATCCAGAGAGCCTTCAGGGCGATATTCGCCCGTGAACGGCGCCTGACCCGCGGTGATGACGGTACCGGCCTGCTGGTCAAAAACCGTGTGGATGTAATCATCCCCGGACCCGCCGTTCCCGCTGGACAGTTCGACCATCGTCCCGTCCGGACCAAACAGAGACAGTATCAGATCGCTGACATAGGGATGCGCGACGTCCACCTGGACCGTCACGGCGGCCACCGCGCCCTCCAAATCAGGCACGGCGATCCAGGTGACGGTTCCGGCGGGATCGCCGTCCGGGATCGGTCTCGGAACATCGGCTGCATTGAACGTCCATCCCGTTTCTTCACCCAGCACGGCAATGAACGTGTCCGTCGCCGACCCCTGACTGGACTCGACGATCACCCGCAACACGACTTCCGCCGCGCACGATGCCCCTCCGCTGATCTGAAAGCGCAGGTCGCCGGCGGCGACTGCGACGACGGCGCCGGGAGCCAGCATACCTACTGCCGCGGCGCCGCTGCGGACAGAGGCCGGACCATCGGCCACTTCCAGCGTGACGGACACATCATCGACAGACTTCGTGCCGCCATTCCTAACGGAGAGCGCCACACCCCAGGTTTCCCCCGGGTCCAGGAACGCGTCGCCGTTGCCTTCGATCTCCGCCACGCCCACGTCGGCAAGCTCCAGCCTCGCCAAGGCGGCCATGGATACATCCACGCGGGTCGCCGGACCTTCTTCGACCACGACCCCGTCGACCACCGCCGGCTGGTAGCCGTCGGCTTCGAACTGCAGCCGATACACTCCGGGCAGGAGGCAGCGGTGAAAATCGCCCACGTCGGGATCGGTGTAGAACGGCATGTCCCGGCCCGTCACGGTGATAACGGCTGCCACGGGTAGCCCGGAATCGGCGTCGGTCACCAGACCGCGAACGCCCCGGTGACACTCCGCCAGGTAGGCGACCATGCTCGTCCGGTTGTCTTCCCAAAGTTCGTCCAGGGCGGCGGCATCTGGCCATTTGTCATTGCTGATCTCACCCGTCAGGTCCATACAGCCCATCCAGTTGTAGCTCCAGTCCTGGAGTCCGCCAAACAGCGCGTACCAGTCGTTGCCGTTGGTGATGCCATGTTCGAAGTAGGGGCTGTCCCACATCGGCGGATTGGCCGCTGCGTACGTCTCGGCGAGATGGATGAACACGTCGTCGTCGGGGCAGGCGGCATACATGCCCGAAGGGAGCGTGGAGCTGTCCCAGGGATAGTTCATCACCAGGGCACCACCGTGAAAATTGGCGGATATCACCGGGCTGTGATCACCGAAGAAGGTCATGACGCGCAGCGTTTCCGCTTCGCGGCCTGTCGGCGTGTTGTCAGGGTCGGTGATCCGGTCCGGAAAATCTCGGTTAAGATCCACACCGTTGGCGTTGTACCGGGATCCCAAAGCGTTGCCGTCAGGGTTGAGCAGGGGGAGGATATAGATCTCCGTTTCGTCAACCAGCTCGGTGATGGCGACATCCACGCCGTACTGGTCGATCAGGTGACGGCAGAGATAGATGAGCATTTCCGTACCGACGGGTTCGTCACCGTGGATGGTGGAGATATAGCGACACTCCGGCTCGTCCTCCTCACTGGCCGGGTGATCGGAAATCTTCAGCACCCAGAGCTCCCGGTTCTGGACTGAGCGACCGGCCGAGAGCAAAAGGCAGATGTCGGGTCGGCTCGCCGCCAGGCTCTGGAGCTCCGCGGTCAACTCGTCGTAATCATGGTACGCCTCCAGGGGATCACCCGAACGCTTCCCCTGCGCCAGAAGGGTGCGGAACCGTTCGGCGGCCGGGTCGGCTTCCCAGGCGATAGCCAGCCCCAAGGCGCTTGTTTTCTCGAATTCCTCAGAACTGACATAGACATGGACGGTCCGGCCGTCCACGCGGTCGATATCTGCGCCCAGCTTCTGCAGCAGCCAAATGTCAGTCGGCGCCGTGATGTCCACTCGTGCCGTCCGGCGCACCACCGCGCCCGACGTCGCTTGCAGAATCACGATCAGCGCCAACCAGAAATACCGCTGGATGTGCAGGGCTGTCATGGGATGCTTGCCCGCTTTTCAGAATCCGACAGGTACCGGCCACCCGACCCGCCAGGCGGCCGGCGACAAACGGGGCGGGCGCGCCGCGCCCCGCCCCGGGAAATCATCTCAGTGGATGTCCAGCGCGTATGGCATTACCGCCAGCATGGCTCCAGGACCCGGCAGGACAAACCGCCCGAGGAAGGCCAGATCCTGGCGCAAGCCGGGGTGAACCCTGGCCAGCTGCGTCTCCGCCATGGATTCCATGATCTGCTCGAACAGCTTCTTTGGCACGGGATATTCCACGATTCTCACAGACCGGCCGGCCGGGATCCCCGCCTCTTTTTTGGCGACGGCAACGGCCGCTTCGAGGCCGCCCAGGTCGTCCACCAGACCATGCTGAATGGCTTCCGAACCGAGCCAGACGCGCCCCTGAGCGAACGGTTCCAGTTCCGCAAACTTCTTTTTTCGGCTGTCGGCCGCCTTCTGCACGAACCGCTCGTAGAAGCCGCGGGTCATGGCGGCAAAACGTTCTCGCTCGGCCGGCGTCATCCCGCGGGTGTCGTCCATCATGTCGGCCCACTGGCCGCGTTTGACGGTCTCAAACCGGAGCTGCAGCCAGTCGTACATCCCCTTCATGTTGAACTTGGCATTGACTACGCCGATGGAACCCGTGATGGTGGCGGGTTCCGCAACAATCCGGCGGCAGCCCATGCCGATGTAATAACCGCCGGAGGCGGCCACATCAGACATGGACGCGATGACCGGCTTTTTCTGATCGGTGATCCGCAACTCCCGCCACATCAGGTCGGAGGCGATGCCGTCACCGCCGGGGCTGTCGATGCGCAACACAATCGCCTTGACTGATTTGTTCTGGCGGGCCTTCTGCAGCGACTCGATGACGGTATCCGAACCCATTACCCGCCCCATGAGTGGGCTGTAGGCATCTTTGCCCCGAATGATGGTTCCCACGGCATAGACCACCGCGATCTGGTCGGACGCGCCGTCGGTGACCGCCGACCGGCTGACCCGCCGGTAGCTCCTGCAGGAGATGGTGGTGAGCTTGTCACGCCCCTTCTCCCCGTTTTTCTCCCGGAGCAGTGCGTCCACTTCATCGGGGTACAGGATGCCGTCAATCAGTTTGTGCGCGGCGGCTTCGGTGGGATGGCTGAGTCCCTCCTCCATCATGGCCGCCACCTGCTCGGCGGGGATTTTCCGGAAGCGCGCAACCATCCCGTTGAACGATGCGACGGTTTTATCCAGAATATTGTTCATCACCTCGCGCTGGGCATCGCTGGCCGAATTCCGTTTAAGCATGTCGCCGGCGCTTTTGTATTTGCCGATGTTCTCGACTTCCGGGTCGATGCCGAATTTGTTGAGCGTGTCCTTCAGAAACATGGCCTGGGCGATGAAACCATTCAGCTCGAAGAACCCCTCCGGTGGCATATAGATCTTGTCGGCGGGCAGGGCGCAGGCGTAATCCCGCTCGTTGCAGACCACCGTGGTGGCATAGATGAACTTGCCGGTTTTCTTGAACGCGGCCAGCTTATTCTGCAGTTCCTCCACTTTGGACCAGCCCAGATTGGGGCTCTCGACTTGGAGCCAGATGCCGGTGATCCGCTTGTCGCTGCCTGCCTTGTCGATGCTGTTCAACACCTGCTGAAAAGTGAGGGCGGGCGGCTCAAACAAGCTGAGCGTGAAATCCGATGGGGCGTTCTCCGGTAGCTCTCCGGTCAGTTCCACCACCAGCACGGTCCTGTCCTTAACCGACGGCTCGGCCTGAACCATCGCCTGGACCGCAAAGTACATCATCAACCCCACCCCGATGAGCACCATCAGGACAACCAGGGTGATGATCCAGCCCTTCTTGATTTTCATACCCGTTCCTCCCGCTCCGATGATTGAAAGTCGACCCGTCTGCTGGAGCCGCGGCCGTCGGAGTTCACCGGCGGCGGTGGCCGGTTTCGATATCTCAGCGCCCCGCCCGGGACGGATCGTCATGCATTCGCGCCCGGGTGGGATACGTGTGTGCGTGGCACAGCGCCACGGCCAGCGCGTCTGAAGCGTCCAAGGGAAGCTCCTGTCCGCGCAGGCCAAGCAACAGGAGAACCATTCCCCGCACCTGTTCCTTCTCGGCGCGGCCATACCCCACCAGTGCTTTCTTGACGGCCAACGGGGTGTAGGACACGACCGGAACGTTCGCCAGCTCCAGACCCAGCAGAATGGCCCCCCGGGCCTGCCCCAGCTTGAGGGCGGAGCGGGGATTGGCCGCGAAGAACACATCCTCGACCGCGGCGAAATCCGGAGGATACGCCGCGAGCACCTGGCGGAGCCCTTCGTGAATCTGCCGGAGTCCGGCGGAGAACGTCGCCGCACCGCGGGGACGAACAACACCCCAAGCCAGCGCCGTCAGCCGGTTGTTCCGGTGTTCGATCACGCCGTAACCCGTCGCCTCGCTGCCCGGATCGATCCCGATCACACGCATGGAACTGTCCCGTCCTCAGGGAATGCTCCTATTTCACCACAAAGCGCCCCGGCGGCCAAGGTCGAATCGCGAATACCGAGACTCGCGTCAGCGTCGCCTGTCGATCCGGCACCCTGTTTCCGCGATCGCTCCGGTACAGCAGCCTGCCCCCGGCGGCCGGCTTTGAAACAATCAGGCGCCCGGAAGGGGCGCCTGATGAGGAAACCGGCTGACGTACCAATCGCAGGTTATTCCTGCATTTCCGACTCGTCGATATCAAAGTTAGCGTAGACGTTCTGCACGTCGTCGTGGTCCTCTAGGGATTCCATCAGTTTCAGCATCTGCTGGGCTTCCTTGCCCGTCAGTTTGACCGTGTTCTGGGGGATCATGGAAATCTCGTTCTCGAGCATTTCAAGCCCCGCGCCCTCCAGCTTCTCCTTCAGCGCGTCGAAGGCTTCTGGTGCGGACGTGATCTCGAAATTGCCATCATACTCCTCGATGTTTTCGGCGCCCGCGTCGAGGCTGATCTCCATCAGCTCATCCTCGCTTTTCTGGCCTCCTTTCACCAGGAAGTAGCCTTTGCGGTCAAACAGGTAGGCCACGCAACCGTTTGCGCCGAGGTTGCCGTTGTATTTCGTAAACAGGTGGCGGATCTCGGATACGGTCCGGTTGCGGTTGTCGGTCATGACCTGAAGCATGACCGCCGCGCCACCCGGACCGTAGCCCTCGTAGGTGATCTCCTCATAGTTTGTTCCGGGCAGTTCGCCGGTGCCCTTCATGACGGCCCGCTTGATGTTGTCGGCGGGCATGTTGGCCGCTTTGGCATCCAGGATGGCTTTGCGGAGCCGCGCGTTGCCGTCGGGATCCCCGCCGCCGACCCGGGCGGCTACGGTGATCTCCTTGATCAATTTGGTGAACACCTTGCCTCGCTTGGCATCCACTGCGGCTTTCTTGTGTTTGATGGAATGCCACTTGGAATGTCCAGACATACAAATATCTCCTCTGTTGTCAGAATTGCAGGTTGAGCTCCGTCGTATGAATCAAAGGCCGTAGAACACACGGAATAGGTATATTATAATTTCGTTTTAAGCGAAAGTACACAGGGTATAGGAGCCGCCGATGCCCGATGTCCTGGCTGTGATTGGGGGAAGCGACGCATACCGCCTGCTCCAGGCCGGCGCCTGGCGCATCCTCGAAACAGTCGCTGTGCCGACGCCGTTCGGCGAAGTTTCTGCGATCCAGCGGATCGCCGTGACGGAAGACCTGACCGCCTGGTTTTTATCCCGTCATGGCCAGGAGAATTACGCCGTCAGCGCCCCGTTCGTCAACTACCGCGCCAACATCTATGCGTTGAAAGAGCTGGGGACGGCCCGCATTCTGGCCTGGTCGGGACCCGGCACTCTCCACGCTGACCGGCACCATCCCGGAGAGCTGGTCCTGCCCACCGACATCATCGACGAAACCCGCCGGCGCTCTGCCACGTTCTTTGCAGGCCGCGGCTGGGGGTTCATCCGCTCATCCCCCTGCTTCTGCCCCGGCATCCGCTCAGCCTTCCTGGCCGCCGGAGCGGTCGCCGGACTGGCCATTGCAACAGACGCAGTGTACGTCTGCACGGAAGGCCCTCGCCTGGAGACTGCGGCGGAGATCCGGAAACTCCGCCGAGACGGCGGAGACCTGGTGGGCATGACACTGGCTCCTGAGGCGTTTCTGGCCCGCGAACTGGAGATCTGCTACGCCCCGCTCTGCTACGTCACCAATTACGCCGAAGGCGTGGTGGAGCGGGCGTATCGCGGCGACAGACTGTTCGGGGGAATGCTGAGTGAGACCGAGCGTGACGCCGTCGACCGGGCGGTTCAGCACTTTCCTCGCCTGTTCTGCCGCGCCCTGGAACTGCTGGCTGAAGCGCCGCGAGACTGTCCGTGCGCCCAAGCCATGCGACGCTACACGCGCGACGGCCGCCTCGACGAGGACTGGCACAAGTGGATCGGGAACTCGGACGCCTGAGACGACTGTTGTCATCCCCCCGGTCTTTTGCTATCATACCCGCTCTTCGCCTGCCGGCCGCCGTCAGGGGCCGACTCACCCGGACAAGCGACACATATGAAACAACCGCTCACCCACATCCGCAATTTCTCCATCATCGCCCACATCGACCACGGCAAGTCCACGCTGGCGGACCGCATCCTCGAGCTTACCGGCGCCCTCACCGCCCGTGAAATGGCCGACCAGGTGCTGGACGACATGGACCTGGAGCGGGAACGCGGGATCACCATCAAGGCCCACGCCGTCCGGCTGAATTATCGCGCCCAAGACGGCTGCGACTATCAGTTCAACCTCATCGATACGCCCGGACACGTGGATTTCACCTACGAGGTGTCGCGCAGCCTGGCCGCCTGCGAAGGCGCGCTGCTCGTTGTGGACGCCTCCCAAGGCGTCGAAGCCCAGACGCTGGCCAACACCTACTTGGCCGTGGAAAACGATCTGGAGCTGATTCCGATTCTCAACAAAATCGACCTTCCCGGAGCCGACGCCGAACGTGTTTCTTTGCAGGTGGAGCAGGTGGTCGGCCTGAAGCGCAGCGAGGTCCTGCTGGCCAGCGCCAAAGAGGGTCGCGGCATCCAAGAGATCCTGGAGGCGATCGTCGCCCGCATCCCCCCGCCCCAGGGGGATCCTGACGGCCCGCTAAAAGCCCTGGTGTTTGATTCCTGGTACGATGTCTATCGTGGCGTAGTGATCCTGCTGCGTGTGTTCGACGGCCGGATCAGCAAAGGGATGCGGATCCGCCTAATGAGCACGGCCAAAGATTACACCGTCGAAGAGGTGGGCGTGATCACCCCCAAATCTCAGATGACCGGTCGCCTGGAGACGGGCGAGGTGGGCTTCATCATGGCGGGGATCAAGAACGTCGACGACGCCCAGGTGGGCGATACGATCACCGAGGCCGACCGTCCGGCGGGGGAACCCCTGGCCGGCTTTCAGGAGATCAAGCCGGTGGTGTTCTGCGGGTTGTATCCGGTGCAGAGTGAACAGTACGCCGATTTGAAGGACGCCCTCAGGAAACTCCAGCTCAACGACAGCGCCTTCCGGTTCGATCCCGAAACCTCCACCGCCCTGGGTTTTGGCTTCCGGTGCGGCTTCCTCGGCCTGCTGCACATGGACATCGTCCAGAGCCGGCTGGAACGGGAGTTCGAGCTCGACCTGATCAGCACTGCACCGAGCGTGCGTTATCGCATCATCCGCAAGACGGGCGAGGAGCTGTATGTCGAAAATCCCGCCCACATGCCACCCACCGGCGATATCGCCCGGATCGAGGAGCCGATCTACACCACCATTGTCATGACAGCAGACGAATACCTCGGCGGCATCCTCAGCCTGCTCGAGGAAAAACGCGGCGTGCAGCGCGGTTTTGAGTACGTGGGCGAAAAGCGCGTCATGCTCACTTATGACCTGCCGCTCAACGAAATCGTCATCGATTTTTACGATCGGCTCAAATCGGTCAGCCGCGGGTATGCCTCCATGGATTATCACTTCGCCGGTTATGCCGAGTCCGACCTGGTCAAACTGGACATCCTGGTCAACGGTGAGCCGGTGGACGCCCTCTCCAGCATCGTTCACCGCAGCCTGGCCTTCCGACGCGGCCAGGCGCTGACCACCCGTTTGCGCGAAGTCATTCCTCGCCAGTTGTTCGAAGTGGCGGTCCAGGCGGCAGTGGGCAACAAAGTCATCGCCCGGACCACCGTCAAGGCGATGCGCAAGAACGTCCTGGCCAAGTGCTATGGCGGCGACATCACCCGCAAGCGCAAGCTGCTCGAAAAACAGAAAGAAGGCAAGCGGCGGATGAAACGGGTGGGCCGGGTGGACATCCCTCAGGACGCCTTTCTGGCAATCCTCGATATCAAGACGGACTGAGGCTCGTCTGCCGTGGCTTGGTCAGGGGCTTGTCAATAGCGGTTCTCCGCCGAGCTGCCGTGGATTGACGATTCCTCCCGAGATGATCAGTTTCATGGCCTCCTCCACGGAGAGAGGGACCCGCACGATCTGCTCCATCGGCAGCATGGTCAGCAGCCCCGTGGTCGGATTGATCGAGTTCAACAGCAGCACCAATCCCATCCGCTGTCCTTCCTGCAGTGTGATCGTGCCGTTCAGAAATCCGAACGCCCACAGGCCCGGGGATGGGTACGGTATCATCACCACCGCTTTGGGCTCCTCCGCCTGGCCGGGTGCGAACGCGTTCAGGATCTGCTTGATCGCCCCGTAGATGGACCCCGCCAGCGGAATTTGGGCCAGCAGCTGGTCCGCCAAGCCAAGTAGCCGCTGGGCCACATAGTTTTGGGTGATCAGCCCCACGACGAAAATCAGCAGGACGGTTGCGACGATGCCCAAGCCGGGGATGTAGGTGGAAGTGAATCGACCGATCAGCGGCACCAGCAAACTGTCGGTGAAACGAAACAGAACAATCAGGATGTACACCGTGATCACCACGGGCACCACCACCAGCAAGCCGGAGAAAAACGAGCGGCGCAGCGTGCGAGCGACCGAGCCGCGGACATTGGTTGCCACCATGTACACACCTCCCCTGGATGATCGCGGTCATCTTATCACAGCCCGGTGTGTGGTTCGGAGTTCAGGGCGGTACGGGCGATCCGTCGGTCTTCCCGCGGTCGCGAGCGTGGGCCCAGCCCACGGTGATGAGCCGCGACACCGGCACGAAGTGATAGCCTCGCCGGGTCATGCTGACGATCAGATCGTCCAGGATCGTCCAGCCACGCTCCTCCCGCCGCTGACTCCCTGTGTGCATGAGGATGATCGCTCCGTTGGCTCCACCCGGAACACCGCCGTCGAATGCGAGCAGCCGCTCCAGGATCTGCGGGGCCGTGAGGTAGCGGGGTTCGACCCGGTCCGCGACCCAGTCCAGGGAGTCCATTGACTGGTCGCGTGATTCACTTCGTGTCCACGTCACATGCCAGTAGCCGAGTTCCGCCGCCCACGCATTGATCGTCGGATTGGTCTCGCCGAACGGCGCCCGCCACAATTTAACCATCGGCTGGTTGGTTACATTCCGGAACGCGATCTCGTTTTTTTCGAGCAACTCATGCAGATATTCCCGAGTGATCCCCGACCGGGTGTCGTGATGCCGATTTGCTTCCCAAGTGGTCAGATGCACATGGCGGTACAAATGGCTGCCGATTTCATGGCCCCCGGCCACGGCGGCCCGCACGGATTCGGGAAACCGTTCCAAAAACTCACCCGTCAAGAAGAACGTGGCCGTGATACGGTGTCGAGCCAGCACCTGGAGGATGGCCGGCAGATCGCAGTCGGTCGAGTCGCCGTCGAACGTCAGACTGATATTGGGCAGATCGGGGGAACCACGGGTAAAATGGTACGGTCCTTCCGCCGACCACTCCTGCTGCAAGTGCCCCGGCAACGCCAAGGCTGGAGTGAACCGAGCGGTGTCTGGTCCGGCCCCTGGGACCGTGTTCAGTGACGGCGCCGGCTTCACCACGCCGTCCGCACCGGCCGGTTTCACTGGTTGGTGACGCAGTGATGTCGGAAATGGCGGGGCGACCAGTGCACCCATTGCCGTCAAGACCAGCAACAATCCAAGCCCCCAAACCAAGGGGCGGAACAACGCGGTCTTTGATTGTCGCACACCGCCGGCCGGTTTCGAATCCTCGATCCTGGGCAGATCAGAAGCCATATTTTTCGGCGCGGGCGAGGTGTCGCGGCAATTCCAGGCGGATGTCTTCCTGAACTGTCTCCCGTTGAACCCGGGTGAACTGGCCGTTGCGATACAGGATCTCCCCGTCTACCAAAACCGCGTACACATCCGACGCACGGTACGCATAGACAATGGCTGCTACCGGATCGGGCGATGGAAAACTGTGGAGCGGATCGCGCGCCAGTACCACCAGATCGGCCTTTTTACCCGGCTCGATGCTGCCGATCTCCGACTCCATCCCCAGAGCACGGGCGCCGTCGATGGTGGCCATCCGCAGGACTTCCTGCGCCGGCAGGGCCAGCGGTCCCCGCCGCACCTTCTGGATGAGCGCCGCAGTGCGCATCTCGGTGAACATGTCCAGGTTGTTGTTGCACGGCGCACCGTCCGCCCCGAGCGAGACCGAGACGCCGCCCGCCCGCATCTCCGGCACCATGGCCACGCCGGAACCCAGCTTCAGATTGGACGAAGGACAGTGCAGCACATGCATCCCTTCGTCCCGCAGGATGGTCATCTCTTCGTCATCCACCCAGACGCAGTGGGCCAGGTAAAGCAGCTCCCCCGGCAGTTCCAAATCGCGGAAATACGTGACATTTTTTCGGCCGGTCTTATTCCAAACCGCCTGCACTTCCTTGAGATTTTCCGCGGCATGGGAATGAACGGGCACCCGGTCAGCGACGGCAAAGTCGCGGAGTTCCCGAAAGAGCCGATCCGAGCAGGCCAGAGCGAACCGCGGCGCCAGGCCGGCGCGTATTCGACCGTTTCCCCGACCGTTCCACTCCTGATGCAGTCTCTGACATTCCCGAATCGATTGGGCGGTCTTCTCGCGCAACGGCGCCGGCACCTGGTCTCCCTCGTCCATCATGCACTTGCACACGACGGCGCGAAAACCCATCTTTTCGACAGCTCGGAAGACCGCATCCGTGTGGTTGACCGTTTCCATGGTCAATGCGGTGGTCGTCCCGGACGCAATCAACTCCATCCCTCCCAGCATGGCGCTGAGATAGAGTGACTCCGGTGTGTGCGCCGCCTCGAGTGGCCAGATCCTGCGGCGCAGCCAGTCCAACAACTCCAGATCGTCGGCCATCCCGCGAAACAGGGTCTGCGCCAGATGGATGTGCGTCTGGACAAATCCGGGGCAAAGCAGCCGGCCGTCAAGATCAATGACATTGGTCAGGGAACTATCGAACCGGCCGACGGCTCGAATCCGCCCCCCGTCGATTGCGACGTCACCGTCGATGACCTCCAGGTCCCGGTTCATGGTGACGATCCGGGCGTTTTTAAGTACCAGGAAACGTTCGGGAGCCACATTTCCGTCCAAAAAAGATATCCTCGAGCCAGAATGACGGCTGCCGTCGGCACAGGCAAAAAAAAAGTGCTAACCCGGCCGCCGGATTAGCACGATCTGAGTCAGGTTGTCTTACTGCGGCTGGATGTAATTGCCCAGATCCAAGGCTTGGCGGGCATTGATCACCTTGGCCTTGGCGGTGTTCTCGAAGACTTGGATAATGACCACCTCGCCCAAAATGATGCGGGGAATCTCCCGCTTGACCGTAGCCGTATGGCTGGCTGCCTTGAAGCCGGGCTCCACCTTTTCCTTGTAGCTGTCATACCGGTTTGACGGGTAGAACTCATCCGTCTGCTTATATTGCCCCTCGACGCGGTACACCGTGCAGATCTGACCGGGCGCGACATTCTGGTTGCGACCCAGGTTCAAGTACACGACATTACCGGAGCCGGCGACACTCAGGCTGTCTTCGATGTACACGATGTTACCAGTAGCCTTTCCGTTGTCTTCGATAAAGCGCTGTGGTTTGCGTGCCTTGTCCCGTACAAGTTTATCGGCTTCCTGGAACGGCACCAGGGCGTCCCCGATGTGCACGGCCCGAGTGGCGAGATCAATCTGCGCGATGGCTTTGTCGTCATGGGCGATGAGCACCTTCAGCGTGCCCAACTCCAGATAGTAGTATCCCACAAAGGCATTGGTGACCGGATTGTGGATCTCACCGGCAGAGCGCAGAATGCTGAAGCGCTGGCCCGGGGATACATTCTGCCGCATCCCCTTGTTGATGTAAACGATTTCACCCTCATCAAAATAGCGCTGGATGTTCTCGTCCTCGGCTCCGACAATGAACGTGTCAAAGGTCATCGGCGTCTGGTTGATGCGTCCCGTGCCGTACAGTTCGTAGTCGGTGGCATAATACGTGTCGATGTCTTTGACTACCAGTTCCAGTGGCTTGCGCTCGAAGGTCGTGGGCGGCAACTGCTTCTTGAGCGCAACCATGCCTTCAGCCGGCTCTTCGGTCACAACTTCGGATTCAGCGGGAACCTCGGGCTGCTCCACCAGCTTTGGCTGCTCGATCAGCAGCGGATCGCCCGGATAGATCCAGTGCGGATTGGTGATGTATGTGTTCAGTTCCCAGATCTGGGGCCAGAGGTAGGGATTGTTCAGGTACTGGCGGGCCAGATCCCACAGGGTATCACCTCGCTGGACCACGTGCACCCTCGCCTCTTGGCCGAACGCCGGCGCTGTGTACGGCGACCAGTGACCGTCTTGCTGCTTGCTCAGATTTTTGAGCGGTACGCCCTGGGCCGGAACATTGGTTGCGGGTGCCTGTACGGTCTGACTGACCGCCACGGCAGTCAAAAGAGACAGAAGAAGGACAATTTTAGCTATCTTGCTCATGACCACCTCGTAGGCAGTAAGCTAATTCATTGTATTCATTTGATCACTAGTAATAGCACGTTAACAAATAACGATTGTTTTTGTCAATACAAAATGTGATAAAAGTGTAGCACTTACAAGAAATCTGACAAAATAATTTAACCCAGCCTGATTGCAATCTGATTCAAGAGTAACCCGGTGTAAACAAACAAGGCCGGGCGATGCCCGGCCTTGTTAACATTTTCAAAAAAAATACAGTTAGCGAGCTTCGAGCAACTTGATGGTCACGCGCCGGTTCTGCTTGCGCCCTTCGGCGGTCTTGTTGTCGGCCACCGGGTTGGTTTTGCCGAGCCCGACGACGAAGATCCGGTTCAGATCCACGCTCTTTTCGCCCACCATGTAACGCACGACACTCTGAACACGCTTCTCGCTGAGGCCGTAGTTGTATTCTTCTGATCCGATGCCGTCGGTGTAACCTTCAAGGGTCATCACCATGTTCTTGTTGCCGGCGAACAGGCGGGCCGCCTCATCAAGCGTCGCCTTGGCTTCAGCGGTCAACGTGGACTTGTTGAAGTCGAAGTGGACGTTCTTGGTGTCAATGACCGCATAGTTGTTGCGGGCATCAAAGCGGGCACGCAGCTCGGTGACACCCGTGTTGGCCTGGGTGGCAAGCCCCTTGGCATCGGTGCCGATCCGCTTCGCTTCTTCAGCCTTGGCATCGGCCGTGGCAGCCTTGTCGGACACCTGCTCGATGCGCGAGCTCAGCTGCTTGTTCAGGCTGGAGAGCTCATTGATCTGGCCGTTGAGCTTGGACACTTCCTGATCCATCTTCTGGTTGACGCGTGTTTCCGACGACTGGACCTCTTCCCGGACGAACTTCTTGGTCGCGCAGCCGGAGAACAGAACCAGGGCCAGGATGGACAGCACCACCAGGATCAGCATAGTGTTTCTCTTCATGATCGAACCTCCAAAAGCATTGAAGTGGATAATACCTGTATTCAATAATTATTTGGGACTTGCTTTTTGATGCAAATTATGTCGAACCGTGCCTATCATAGTCAATAAAATTCTAAAAGACAACAGTTTTATGGGAATTTTATGACCCAATCACGAAGCAGTGGAGTTCTGATCATCGACAAACCGGCGGGGATGACCTCGCATGATGTCGTCGCCCGACTCCGTCGATGCTTGCCCGACATCAAGGTCGGTCACGGCGGGACCTTGGACCCGATGGCCACCGGGGTCCTGCCCGTGCTGCTGCACCGGGCCACGCGACTCGCCCAATTTCTTCTGCATGCCGACAAGGAATACGGCGGGATTATCCGCTTTGGCTGGGCCACCGACACCCATGACCGTGAAGGCGAGCCGCTGACGGCTCCCCGGCCGGTGGATTTTAAACGTAACGACCTAGACGGGTGGATCGGGCGTTTTGTCGGGGACATCGTCCAACTCCCCCCGGCCTATTCGGCGGTCAAGTGGCGGGGCCGTCCGCTGTATCGATACGCCCGAAGCGGCCAGACAGCACCTCGTCCGGAGCGAACGGTGCGCGTGGAGGCATTGGATGTTCTCGTCTGGAATCCCCCCGATTTGCAGTTCAGGCTGGTCTGCTCCGGGGGGACATACGTCAGGTCCATTGCGCATGAGCTCGGAGAAATGGCGGGGTGCGGCGCGCATCTCCACACGTTGTGCCGTCGGCGACTGGGCCCGTTTTCGCTGGCGCACGCCGCCGCGCTCGCAGATCTCCTTGCCGCGCCAAATCAACTCGCTGACCGAGTGCTCCCCCCGGAAAGCCTGGTGCAGCACCTGCCCCCGTGGCCGTGTTCGTCGGATACCGCCGACCGCATCCGAAACGGTGTGGAAATATCCCTGCCCGAAAACGATCCACATCCGGATGGGATCCGGTTTCGCCTGATGGACGCAAGGGGTGCGTTAGTCGCCGTGGGCCGGGTGCGCACTCTGGAGGAGGGCCGGAAAGTGCTTCGACCCGAAATCGTGCTCGCTTAAATGCCCGATCGGTTGGGGCACCCGAACAAATCGAGCACCCGTCCGATGAATTTGATCCCCTGGATGAAGTCGTGCACCCGGATGTTCTCGTTCGGGGCATGGATGTGCGACCCTTGATGGGCAACACCAAACGAGAGCACCGGCAACCGGTTCGGCGCGCACACATGGTACATCGGCCCGCTGGCCGCCATCATCGGCAGGAATGATGGTTCGGAGTGGAAGGTCTCAAGACTGGCCTGGCGAATTCGAGCCAGGTGATCCGCTGACGGCTGGTGCCGATAACCGGGTATCGCACATTTGAGCAGCAGCTCGACGTCGCCAAAGCCGAGGGTGTCCAGATGGGTCCGCAACAGGTTCACCACCAGCTCGGGTGTCAGATCCGGTACCAGGCGCAGGTCTACGTTCGCCCAAGCCTCCCGCGGCATGATCGTCTTGGTGCCGCCCTTCGTGTACCCCGCTCGAATGCCACAGATATTGAGCGACGGATGAAAAAACAGCCGCTCCATGAGTTCACGCGGATCGTTGGAGTGGAGGAACTCCTTGATCCCAAAAAGATCGCGGAAATAATCCGGATCGAAATCCGACGGCACCAGGCGGTCCCGGTCCTCGGCCGAGACAGGACGCACGTGGGTGTCCAGGCCGTCGATGGTGATAGTGCCGCGGGCATCGCGCAGTGAAGTCAGAGCATAGAGCAGCCGCCACACCGGGCTGTCGACGATCGCCGCCATCGCGGAGTGGATGTCGCTCCGCAGCGTGGAACACCGCAACTCGATGTAGGCCATTCCTTTCAGCCCAAAACTGATGTAGGGATGGCCGCTGTTGTCCAGCACGCCCGACCCCCAGAAGCACAGATCAGCCTGAAACAGCTCCTTCTCAGTCTGGGCCAGCCGTTCCATATTGTAGCTGCCTAATTCCTCTTCGCCTTCAAAGAGGAACTTGACCCGGAACGGCAGGTCACCAATCACTTTACGGTAGGTTTCCACGGCGGCCAGCGCGGCAGACAGGCTGCCCTTGTTGTCAGCGGCACCCCGAGCATAAACATAGCCGTCATGCACCTCCGCGGAGAAGGGACCGAAGTCCCACTCGTTCAGCGGTTCCACGGGCTGCACGTCGTAGTGGTTGTAAAACAGGATGGTGGGCGGTCCGGACCCGACCTCGCCGTAAAGATACGGCTTGCTGTCTCCGCAGGTGATTTGCCGGACCTGGCATCCCATCCGGAGCATGATCTGTTCGATCAGCGTCGCGGTCGAAGTCATTCCGATCGTGTTGGTGATGATCGACGGCTCCCGCAGCAGCGATTGCAGTTCCTGGACATAACCGGCGCTATGGTCTTCGACGTACCGGTAGAACTGCTGCATGTGTTTGTCGGCTTCACGCTTGCTGTTCATGAATTCTGATCTCCTTAGGCGGCGGATCGCTCCACCGGCCACATCCGATCACATGTCGACCAGCCGATATCGGCGGCTGCCGAGACCGATCTCCTCGGCATATTCCAACTGGCGTCGCCAGTTGACTTCGGGACACAGTGCGACCAATTTGTCCTCCCCTGCCGGACGGCGGCCGATCTGACTGGCTGCAAACGACTCCTCGGCGTTGAACAGGTCAACCGACGCTTGATCGATCGCGACAGGATCCCGGGAGGCCAGGATGCCGATGTCCGGAACGATGGGATCGTCGTTGTAGGGGAAGCAGTCGCAGTCCGGCGTGATGTCAAGGAGGAAATTGACGAACAGACACCGCTCACTGAGCCGGTGCAACACGCCGTAGGTGGTTTCCGCGATTTTCTCACCCAGGATCTCCGGTTTCTCAGTCCAGAGGATCTTCAAGGCTTCCTCGGGACAGGCCGGGATGCATTCCGCACACCCAACGCACCGCTCATACATGAAGTGGGCTTTTCCGCTCTCGATATGGATCACCCCCTGCTGGCAGACCGTGGCGCAGCGGGCGCAGCCGGTGCAAGCGGCCTGGTCTGCGAACTCGGGGCGGACGGTGCCGCTGTGCATCAGCTGCTTCATGGAGCGAGACCCCAGCCCCATCCCGATGTTCTTCAGGGTGCCGCCAAACGCGCAGGCCAGGTGCCCCTTGAAATGGGAAAGACTCACCAGCGCGTCCATCTCACCCACGACGCTGCCCACCTTCACCTGACGAAAATGCTTCAGGTTCACATCGGTCTCGAGATAACTTTCCGACCGCAGGCCATCCGCCATGATGATGGGTGCGCCCACCTGAGTCAGTCCGAAGCCGTGCTCCTCGGCGAGGATGAGATGGTCCACCGAGTTGGTGCGGTGTCCGTGGTACAGGGTGTTGGAATCCGTGAGGAAGGGCTTGGCACCCCGCGCCTTGAGTGTGTCCACCACCCGGCGGACAAACGGCGGTCGTAAAAACGCGGTATTACCGCGCTCGCCGAAACTCAGCTTGATCCCCACCAGGTCGCGTGGCCGAACGAACTCGAGCCCCGCCGCTTCCAACAATTCCTCCAGTCGTTCCAGCAAGCTGCGCTTACCCGTCAACCGCGACCGAATGAAGCAGACGTCCTTCATGGTTGCCCCTTCCGAACGAATGGCTGAGTGGAACCCAGTGCAAAGTTATTATAGAATGCTACCATCCCATCCGCCAACAGGTGATCGCCGTGAAGCTACCAGCCCAGATGCAGCAAACCAAAATCGTGGCCACCTACGGGCCCTCCCTGCAGACGCCGGACGTGCTGCGCTCGGTGCTCAGACTCGGCGTCGATGTCATCCGCTATAATTTTTCCCACGGCAAGCCTGATGAGTTCACGCGTCTGGTTCGGACGCTGCGGGGTCTGGAGCGCGAACTGGGCCGGCCCATCGGGATCCTTGCCGACCTGCAAGGGCCGAAGATTCGGACCGGCGAGCTGGCCGGCCACCAGCCCGTCGCCATTACCACCGGTCAGGACTTCTTTCTCACCCGCCGGGCGGTCGCCGGCACCGCCCGCGGGGTGTCCATCTCGTACGCCTTCACTCCCGACGAGTTCCAACCCGGCGCCCGGATTCTGATGGACGACGGCAAGATCGGCCTGCGGGTCGTCCGGATCACGAACGACACGCTGCACTGTACCGTTGAGAAGGGGGGCGGCTTGCGCGAACGCCAAGGGGTCAACTTCCCCGGAACCTCCACCCGGCTGCCGGCGATGACCGCCAAGGACCGATCCGACGCCGTCGCCGCCTTGGCTGCCGGTGCTGATTTTCTGGCGCTCAGCTTCGTCCGGCAGGGGACGGATGTGAAGCTGTTGCGACGGCTCCTCAACGCCGCCGGCTCCGGAGCGGCCATTGTCTCCAAGATTGAGAAGCCTCAAGCGCTCGACAATCTCGATGATATCCTGGCCGCCACCGATGCGGTCATGGTCGCCCGCGGCGACCTGGGCGTCGAGGTGGATATTGAGCGGATCGGCGTCCTCCAGAAGCAGATCATCGGCCGCTGCCGCCGGGCAGGAATCCCGGTCATCGTCGCCACTCAGATGCTGGAGAGCATGACTGACCAACCCCGGCCCACCCGGGCGGAAGCGACCGACGTCACCAACGCCATCCTCGACGGCACTGACGCGGTCATGTTGTCCGGCGAGACATCCCTGGGGCGCTACCCCATGGAGACCGTTCGCACCATGGCCACCATTGCGGTCGAAACGGAGTGTTACCTGCGCCAGATGCCCAATCTGCTGGCCGACCCGTATCCGCTCGAATCCGGCGAGGATCCCCTGACCGCCATCGCCCGCGCCGCCTACCACGCCAGTCGCGAAGTCCATGCCGCAGCCATTACCGTGCACACACTCTCGGGGCGGACCGCCCGGGTGCTGTCCCGATTCAGACCCGACTGTCCGATCGCCGCCATGACTCCGGATCCCGCCGTCTGGCGACGTATGTCTTTGTACTATGGGGTGCACCCCGTGCGGATCCCGACGTCGCGTTCCAGTGATCATCTGATGGAGCAGGCGGAAAGCTGGGCCAAGCGTCATTTCCAGCCGGACCAGCCGGCCCATTTCGTGATCCTGTCCGGACAGGCACAGTCCGTCGGCGCCACCAACACGATGCGCATCGCCACCATCCAGACCATGCGGCGGGGCCGCTCGTCCAAGCCTCGGCGAGGGTAGTTCGCGTCGGCGCACCGCCACCGGGTTTCATGGGCGATAGCGGTTGCGTTTTCAGCCAGGATTTGCTATTGATACCTACAGGATGAAGACATTCGGACATACGCTGCGATCTGTCCGAAGCTGGCATGTGTTTCTCTTCCTGCTGCCGGCTTTGCTGTGCGGTGCCTGCCGGACAGTTCTCTCCGCCCCGCCCACCCGTTCGTGCGAGGACGTCAAAGGCGTCAACATCTTTCTAGTGGACAACTCTCGCTCCGTTCCCCGCATTGATGCGAATGTGGAGCGCGCCCAGGTTCTGCACGAGTTGATGAGTCTGCTCCAGGGCTATGAGAACCGGTTGATTCTCTTCGGCGGTCGTTCCGAAATCGACGTGGATCTGCCGGATCGCTATGTGAACGACGGCTGGCACACCGATTTCTATTACGGCTTCAAGGCTGCAGCCGAGATACGTCGGGAATACCCGCCGGAATGCGACGTCAAGTTTATCTTGATCACCGACGGCATCTTGGACGCCTTCCCCGAGGATTACCCGGACGAGCGATTTGAACTCAAGCATCAGGCCCAAGCCTACGCCCGTGAGCAAACCTACCAGTTGTTGGAGCGCGAACGGGTCCCGACTTATATCATTCTCCTTGGCGACGAGTTCGACCCCCACCTGATCGAACAGTTTTCCATCAAAGCCAACGGTCTGGCCCGGGCCAACCCGTTGGTGGAAAAAGCTTCCGAGTTCCTAAAAAACAACGGCTTCCTGTTGAAGCGCTTTGTGTACCGGGTCGAGCCTGAGGCCGGCTTGCCGGAAGTCAAACAGATCGTTCGTGAGATCGCGGCCAAGGACGCCCCGCGGGTGGAGTTTGCGCTACTCTTTCTGCTTCTGGTAGCGGTGATCGTTCTCGTGATCCTCGCCATCCGCGGCTTCCCGGCTCCGGGCGACAAGGAAATCATCGACCTGACCGACGGCGCACCGGTGCTGATCGGCGCCGACCAGCCCCTGCAGATGCTCCTATCCACGCCGCGGCGGGCCTCCCGACACGGCTTGCAGCCGGTTGTCGCCACGTCGGCCGCCGTCGCCAGTGTGAGCTACCAGCGCCGGATCTTTGACTTCACATCGCGTGGCCTTCGGAATGTCCAGAAGCTGACGCCCATCTATCGGCAGTTGTTGGATATGGATGTTCGAGATCTGGGCCGCCACCTGGAGCGGATGGAGCGCAACGGGACCGACGACGAGATCATTGCCGCGACCGATTTGAAGTATTACTGCTCCAACATGGACGTCGACCACATCAAGAACATCCTCCGGGCGCGGGAAATGGAGCGGATGGACATCGACGCCAAAGAGTTCCTGATGGCCAAGGTGTACGTCTCGCTCGCCCCCGACCTGGTTCAGGAGATGACCGAACAACGGATCACGATCAGCATCCCGAAGCGGAACTTGATCCGGGCGCAACTCCAGGAGGGCCAATTGTACGATCTGGGGAGATATCAGGTCCGGGTGGTGGCCCTGCGCAAGGATTCACCCACCACAGCCCGTCTGGTGCTGGAGTACACCCGGATGCCGTCAACCCTGGGCCTGAAACGGATCATTCCAACCGCCGTCCAACGGGTTATCCGCTGCCGCAAACCCATCACCGCGTTTTTCAACGCCTCCGGCGTCTGATTCCGAGGTATCGATTCCCCGCCGCCCAAACAGTGCCCAGAGAATTACGACTGAGCCGGACCGCCGACTCGAACCAGTTCCGGTACGGGCGGATTCACCGAACTGACGGACATGAAACTTTTCCGGGTGTTCCGCCGTACTAGTCACAGACCGAAAACAGACGGAGGATTCATGGACAAGAAGAAGAAGCGCGCCATATGGTGGATTGCGGGCGGGGCCGCGCTCGTCGTCATTATCATCGTCATCCTGCTGCTGGCGTTCAAAAGCAACGGCCGCCCCATCGTGGAAGCCGACCTTGTGCAACTTTCGGACAAATTGACAGCGATCGTCACCGCTTCCGGGGAGATCAAGCCGAAAAACTACGTGGACCTCCAGTCGGAGATCACTGGCGTCATCACGGAGTTGTATGTCAAGGAGGGCGACTCGGTGCGCAAGGGCGACGTTCTTTTGAAGATCGACCCATTCCAGACCGAGGCCGACGCCCGCTCGGCGGAATATCAGTTCCGTGCCACAGAAGAAGAGGCCCGCAACACCAAACACCAGATCGAGGAGGCCAAACTCAACCTGCGGATCACGGAGGCCAACCTCCGGAGTGCCCGAGCCGAGTTGGACCAGGCGCAGATCAATCTGGAGCACGAAGCCTCCCTCTTCAAGCGCAAACAGCAACTCCACGAGGACAATCTGGTGTCCCGCGAGGAATACGACCTGGCCCGCTCCAGTTTCCGATTGGCGGAAAGCCGCGTCGAAGCGGCCAAGGCTCGGCTCAGCGAACTGGAAACGCGCATCGAGGTGTCCAAGGTCAACATTCAGCAGATGGAAAACAGCTACCAGGCCGCGGCCAGCCGGGTGGGACAGTTTCAGGCCATGCTGGATCGGGCCCGCGATCTGCTGAACAAGACCGTCCTGACTTCCCCGCTCACCGGCGTGATCACCAAACTGGAAGTCGAGAAAGGCGAGCGCGCCGTACCAGGCATGATGTTCAACCCCTCCGCCACCCTGATGACCATCGCGGATCTGTCCGTGATCGAAGCCGAGGTCAAGGTCGACGAGACCGATATTGTCAACGTCAAGCTTAACCAGCCGGTGATCGTCAAAGTGGATGCGCTGCCTGACCGTCCGCTCAATGGCCATGTCACCGAAATCGGCAACAGCGCCATCACCACGGGAACCACCACCACGACCGACCAGGCCAAAGATTTCAAGGTGGTGGTCCAGCTGGACAATCCGCCTGTCCAACTCCGGCCGGGCCTGTCCGCCACCGCCGAGATCACCACCGCGGTCAAGGAAAACATCCTGGCCGTCCCCCTTCAGGCGGTGGTGATGCGCGAGGTGGAGCTGGATGGCATCGGCGGTGTTGTCCACCCGTGGCAGAAGAAGGATGCCAAGAAGGAAAAAGACGCCAAAAAGCCGAAGCTTGTCGAGAAGCAGGGTGTGTTCAAGGTGGACAAGGAAAATCGGGTGGTCTTCGTTCTGGTGGAGACCGGCATCACCGGTGAAACCAAGATTGAGATCCTCAAGGGCTTGACAAAGGGCGACGAGATCGTCGTAGGCAGTTTCAAGACGTTGCGTAACCTGAAGGATGGCGACTTTGTGCAGAAACGGCGACCGGGCACCGGCCCGGCCCGCGACGAGGAGCAGAGCTCATGAGCCAGGGCAACCACATCATCATCAAGACCGAGGCTCTCTGGAAAACCTACAGCATGGGCACGGTGGAGATCCAGGCTCTCCGCGGGGTAGATTTCGAGGTCAAGCGCAGCGAGTTTGTGGCGATCATGGGACCCTCCGGCTCCGGCAAATCCACGCTGATGAACCTGATTGGATGTTTGGACACACCATCCAAGGGCAACTACTTCCTCAATGGCCAGTTGGTCAGCCAACTCAACGACAACGAATTGGCCCAGATCCGAAACAAGGAAATCGGGTTCGTCTTCCAGACCTTCAACCTGCTGGCCCGCTCCACGGCCTTGCAGAACGTGGAGCTACCCCTCATCTACAGCGGCATACCGGCCAAGAAGCGGCGCGAGATGGCTGAGGCCGCCCTGCATAACGTGGAGCTGGCCGATCGGATGGGCCACCGGCCCAACGAGCTTTCCGGCGGTCAGCGCCAACGTGTGGCGATCGCCCGGGCGCTGGTCAACACCCCCTCCATCTTGCTCGCCGACGAGCCAACGGGCAATCTGGATTCTAAAACCGGCGACGAGATTCTGAGCCTGTTCCATCGGCTGCACGAGCGCGGCAACACCATCATCCTGGTCACGCACGAACGGGATGTGGCCGCACACGCCCAGCGCGTCATCCACCTGCGCGACGGCCTCATCGAATTCGAGGAGATCAATCCCCCGTTCGCCGCCGCCGCGCCCCAGGTGGTCTCCTGAACCGACCGGCGGCGACCGGCCACGCCGGCTCGACGTCCAGCCCGTCAGCCGGACGGGCAGCCGGGTTAGGACCCGCCGTGAATGGATCAATCTGCGGGAAATACCGGCTCCGGCACTCGGCTCGACGAGGCCATCGCCGGTGATGAGCATGTCACCCGATTGCAAACGGCCAGCGGCGGGACGGCGCGGACAACACATGCAGCGTCGGGGGTTTTCATGAAACGAGCACTGCTCACCTGCGGACTTGGCGTCGCCCTGGTTTGCGCAGTCTGGGCAACAGATTCTTGGCTGCAGAAACCCTACACCCAGTGGCAGGTGAATGAGGCGCGCCAGATCCTCACCCGCTCGCCCTGGACCTACGTTTATCAGTGGGGATACATCGGCAGCATTCAACAGAATATTGCGGGCACGGGCGATCCAGAATGCGAATTCGTTGTCATCATCCGGGCCCACCTGTTTTCGGCTCGAGCGGTGCGCCAAGCCTACGTCGCCCTGATCGCCCAAGGCGACCAGAATCGACTTGCTCGCTACCGGGATATCGCGACGCGGGACTACCCCGACGAGATCGTCGTGTCGCTCACCGTCGACTCCAAGCCCAAGGGTGTTTCGGCTGTTTTTGATGTCGAGCGCGCACTGCACAACCTCAGTCTGCCCGAACTGCGTTCGAACACCTTCCTGGCCACCAACTCCGGCAAGAAAGTGTATATCAAGGATTATCTCGCCCCGACACCGGACGGCTCAGGGGCGAAGTTCATTTTCCCCCGCTATGCCGACGACGGGGTGCCCCTGGTCACGCGCGACGACACGACCCTGCGTTTTCAAACGACCAAGATCAAGATCAAGAGTCTGAGCGACCTGGAAGAGGATGAAAACCGGCCCTCCGAAAATGTGGCCTATGTCCTCAGCACCCGCACCCTCATTCAGAACGAGATGGAGATCGACGCCACGTTCATGATCGCCAAGCTCCTCTTGAACAACCGTCTGGATTTCTGACCGCAGCCGCCTCGGACGGATTGTCTTCGTTTCGGGCTTCATCTACAATGAGCGCAGCGCACCGCCAACCTATGCCGGCACCCCTGCCGCAAGCCGGCGTATGCCGGCGACACGTGGAGGCCCCATGCCCGAACGTCCCCGGATCCTGCTGGTGGAGGACGAAAAGTCCATTGCCGACATCCTGCTCTACGCCCTGGACACCGACGGGTTCAAAACCAGCTGGGTGAGCACGGGCGGTGAAGCCCTCGCGGCGTTGGAGCGCGACCCGATTGATTTGGTGATTGTGGACATCGGACTGCCTGATCTGAGCGGTTTTGAGCTGTTCGCGGAAATCCGCCGGCATCATCCGATTCCGGTCATCTTTCTCACCGCGCGCGGAAGCGAGATCGACCGCGTCTCCGGCCTGGAGATGGGTGCGGACGACTACGTGGTCAAACCCTTCAGCCCGCGGGAGGTGGCAGCACGGGTGCGGGCGGTTCTCCGGCGGGGGCAGCGGCCGGCCGCCGGGCTGTCAGCCAAGCCCCGGCAACCATTCCCGTTCGCCGTGGACACCCAGCGGCGCACGATCAGCTACTTCGGCCGGACCCTGGAGCTGTCGCGGTACGAGTATCGCATTCTGGAAAAACTCATTGAGCATCCCGGCTGGGTGTTCTCCCGCGAACGGCTGATGGAACTTGTCTGGGAATGCCCGGAGATGAGCCTTGACCGCACGGTCGACACCCATATCAAAACCTTGCGCGCCAAACTCCGTGAGGTGCGTCCCGAGCCCGACCCCATCGTGACGCACCGGGGTGTGGGGTACGCATTGCGGGAGGACTGGTGAGCATTCGCCTGCGGATCTTCCTCGGGTTTTGCCTTGCGATCATCGCCGGCTTCCTGGCTCTAAGTCTATGGATCACGGAGGACATCCGTCTTCAACCATTGAAATCCACGGAAGAAGCCATGGTGGATACGGCCAACATCCTGGCGGCTGGACTAGAGGACCGCCTCCGGGAGGAGCGTCCCGACATCATGGATCTTCGCGCCGCCATGGATCGGGCGCTCCGGCGAAAGCTTGACGCGCGCTTGTATCAACTGGAGAAGCGGGCGGTGACGACTCGGGTGTACGTCACCGACGCGCGCGGCATCGTGATCTACGACTCTCACGGCGGGATCGATGAAGGCAAGGACTACTCCCGCTGGAACGATGTCTACCTGACCTTGCGCGGCCGATACGGCGCCCGGGCCACACGCGGAGACGCCAAGGACTTCTATTCCACCGTGCTCTACGTGGCGGCACCGGTTCACGCTGGCGGCCGGCTGGCCGGGGTGCTGACCGTGGCCAAGCCCGTGAACAGCGTCAAGGTGTTCATCACCGAGATCACCCGCAGGATCGCCCTGGCGGCGGTCATCTCCTTTCTGGCTGCAGCGGTATTGAGCTTCGTTGTCTCCACCTGGATCACCCGCCCACTCGACCGCCTGGCCGGGTACGCCCAGTCCGTCCGCGACGGCCGGCGTGCCGGTCTGCCTCCGCTGGGCAGCAGTGAAATCCGCACTCTGGGTCAGGCGTTCGAGCAGATGCGCGATGCCCTCGAAGGCAAACAATACGTGGAACAGTACGTGCAAACACTGACCCACGAGATCAAGGCACCCCTGTCCTCCATCCGGGGTGCCGCCGAACTTCTCCAGGAGGAACCGCCGCCGGAGGCCCGCCGCCGCTTCGCCGCCACCATCGCCGACGCCGGCACCCGGATCCAACGGTTGGTGGACAGGTTGTTGGATCTGACCGCGCTGGAGAGCCGCAAGGGTCTGGTGCAGGTGGAATCCGTCAACCTGGGTGAGTTGGTGGATGACGTTGCCGCGGCGGTTGACACCCAGCTCCGTGCCAAGGGAATCGCCCTGAGCCTTTCACTGGCTCCGAATCTGACTGTACCAGGCGAGCGCTTTCTGCTTCGCAGCGCACTGGTCAACCTGATCCAGAACGCCATCGACTTCACACCGGTCGGGGGCGCCATTCAGGTTGCGGCGGCCGCGGAGACCGGGCTGGCGGTGATTTCGGTTCACGACAGTGGCCCGGGCATCCCGGCGTATGCGTTGGATCGCGTGTTCGAACGCTTCTACTCGCTTCCCCGTCCAGACACGGGGGCCAAGAGCACCGGCCTGGGATTGGCGCTGGTGCGCGAGGCTGTGGCGCTTCATGGTGGAAGCGTCGAACTGGCCAATCACCCGAGCGGAGGCACCCTGGCGACCCTCCGTCTGCCACTGGCGCCCCCTGCCAGATGATTCAGACCCACCATCCGCTCCTGAGGAGCTCTTAACCAACGGTCCGGCGGCTTTGGTTGAACAGCGCCCGACCACTCCAACTGCACGTCTGCTCACCGAAAATTCACACAATCACCCGACCAGTTCAAACTTCGTTCACTCCACGACGGGAGACTCGAACCAGAAACAAATCCATCCGTCGGGAGGTCGCCATGATTATCCGCTCACTGCTCGGGGTCCTGCTCCTCGTCAGCTGGGTGGCCGGCTCCGGCTTGGCTCAGGACGATCGCGATGCGGGCCACAGCCTGTCCCCGTTTTTCTACGTCCAAAGCGACGATCCGTCTACCGACCGACTGCCGCTGAAGTCCACGGCGGCAGACGTGCGCATCGCCGGTATCATTGACGACGTCACCGTCACCCAGACCTACCGGAACGAAGGAACACGAGCGCTGGAGGCGATATACATTTTCCCCGCCTCCATCCGCACCGCGGTATATGCCATGATCATCACCATCGGTGAACGCACAGTTGTCGTCCGAATCCGGGAGAAGCAGCAGGCACGCCAGGAATACGAAGCCGCCAAACACAGCGGCCGGAGCGTCTCGCGGCTGGAGCAACATCGTCCCAACGTCTTTCAGCTGAATGTGGCCAACGTCCTGCCCGGTGACGAGATCCGGGTGGTCCTGGCCTACACGGAACTGCTTATACCCACAGAAGGGATCTATGAGTTTGTGTACCCGGCTGTGATCGGACCACGATACGTTGGCCAGGCGGCGTCCGACACCCAGCCAGCCGAACACTGGACCGCCAATCCATACCTGAACTCAGGTAAGCCGTCACCCTGCGCGTTTGCCATGAAGGTGCAAGTGGACGCCGGCCTGCCCATCCAGGACATCCGGTGTGCCAGCCACGAGGTCACCATCGATTACGAAGGGGATGACCGTGCCACCATCGGATTGGTGCCTCGCGAGCGGACCGGCGGCAATCGGTCGTTCATCCTGCAATATCGTTTGGCCGGCGAGACCATTCGGTCCGGATTACTCCTGGCCCGTCGACCGGGGGAGAATTTCTTTCTCCTGACAATACAGCCGCCCCGCCGGATCACGCCGGCGATCATCACCCCGCGCGAGTATATCTTTGTGCTGGATGTATCGGGATCCATGCACGGGTTCCCACTCGCCACCGCCAAATCACTGATGCGCCAGTTGTTGGATGGTCTGCGTCCATCGGATCGCTTCAACATCTTGCTGTTCGCCGGCAGTTCCCAAATCATGGCGGTGCGATCCGTCTCCGTCAATACCGAGAACCTGGCAATGGCCACAAAACTGATCGACAACCAGGCCGGCGGCGGCGGCACCGAGCTCGTGCCCGCTTTGCGGCAGGCACTGGATCTGCCCGCTTACGAGGGCTGCTCGCGCAGTATCGTCGTAATCTCCGACGGTTACGTGGACGTCGAAAACGGGGTGTTCCGCCTGATCCGAAACAATCTGCACAAGGCCAACGTGTTTGCGTTCGGCATCGGCGGCGAGATCAACCGCTGGCTCATCGAAAGCCTGGCCCGTGCCGGTATGGGCGAGCCGTTCGTGGTCACCGGACCGGAAGAGGCTGCCACCGTGAGCGCCCGGTTCAGCGAATACCTCCGGTCTCCGGTTTTGACTCGGGTGAAGCTTGAATTCGCGGGATTCGATGCGTATGACGTGGAGCCCGCTCGGGTCCCCGACCTCCTGGCGGAGCGGCCGGTGACCGTGTACGGCAAGTGGCGGGGCGACGCCGCCGGAGTGATCCGTATGAACGGTCTGGCGGCGGATTGTCCATACGAGTCGACGCTGCCGGTGGACCGCTTCAGGATGGAGGCGTCGCTGCCGGCGTTGCGCAATCTGTGGGCACGCCACCGGATTGCCCAACTGGCGGACGAATACACCCTGCAGCCCACCGACCCGGTCCGGGCGGCGATCACCGGTCTGGGCTTGCGGTACGCCCTGCTGACACCGTTCACGTCTGTTGTGGCAGTTGATGAAGTCATCCGAAGGAAAGACGGCGAGGTGCAACAGATCAAACAGCCGCTTCCGCAGCCCGAAGGCGTGTCCGAGACGGCTGTCGGTGAATACGTGCCCACCACGCCCGAACCGGAGGCCTGGTCACTGATTCTCCTGGCCTTGGGCGCCGTGGGTTGGCTCATGCTGCGGCGATGGTTGTCATGAAAGCCGTCCCGGACCACCCGCTGGCCCTGTTCATCGGGCTGATCGCCGCAACCTGGCCCGTGTGGCGGTGGTATGTGCTGCGGCTGGGAGACGGTTCCGACGAACAGAGGGGCTTGCTGGCGCTGGGCGCGGTGATCGCTCCGGCGCTGGGCCGGAGAACCGCGGTCCCGCTGCCGGCTTCGCTGCTGCCAGTGCTGACCGGGCTGCTGGCGGTCTGTGCCCTGTGCCTCTGGTGGGCGCCGCCTCTGGTACGGGCTATCCCGGCTACGCTGGCGCTGGGTGTCCTCGCCAGCGCGACATGTATCGCCCGGCTGTTCCACCCGGGGCTGGCCGGCTTGCTGCTCCTGGCCCTGCCGGTGGGTGCATCCATGCAGTACTGCCTGGGCTATCCGCTCAGACTGGCGGCCACCGCCATCGCCGCACCGTTGATCCGGCTCGCGGGTTTTGCCGTCGAAGCCCATGGTGTCAGCCTGAACTGGCCGGGGGAGACGGTGCTGCTGGACGCCCCATGCAGCGGTGTGCGAATGCTCTGGACCGGTTTGTTCATGGCCAGCTTCCTGGCGGTCTGGCTGGGGTTCGGCCTCTGGCGCACGCTGGGCTCACTTGTCGGTGCCGCCGGTGCCGTGGTTCTGGCAAATGGGATCCGGAACGCCGTGTTGTTTTTCCGCGAGAGTGCCATCGTGCCGATGCCGGACTGGGCACACGAAGGCATCGGCCTGGGAGTGTTCGCCGCAGCGGCGGGCGCGGTACTGCTGCTGATGCATCTGCTGGATCGGAGGGCGCCATGCTCCGCCGCGTGACCTTCCGGGTGGCGTGCCTCGTCGTCGCCGGACTTCCTACTGTGGCGCCGATGGGCAACCGGACTCCCCGCCCTGCGGCGTTCCCCGGCTGGCCGGCGACCTTCGAGGACTGCCCGCTGGTTCGGGTCCCGCTGACCCAATTCGACCGCTCGATTGGTGCCAGCTTCCCGGGCCGGACCGGCCGGTTTCGCCTCAACGGACGGATGGTGCTGTTACGCAGGCTGGCCGAGCCATCGCGCGGATTGCATCCGGCGGCGGACTGTTTCCGCGGTTCGGGGTATCAGGTCCGTCCGCTGCCTGTCTGGGCGGCACCCGGCGGTTCACGGTGGGGGTGTTTGCTGGCGGTACGCGGCTCCAAACGGCTGCGGATCCGTGAGCGGATCATCAGCACCGGAGGTGGATCGTGGACTGACGTTTCCAGCCGGTACTGGACGGCGCTGCTGGGCAGCAGCCGGGGTCCCTGGTGGGCCGTGACGGTGGTCGAGCCGGCATGAACCTGATCACTGGAATGGTTGGTAACTTCGGTTTGTGTTCTTGATCTGAGGCACACAAGTCATTCCCGCTCTTTTGGACGTTCCACCGGTCAATGTGATGCGCGGGGCGGGCGAGCGTTCACCCGCCCAGTCGTTCCGTTCGGTTGACCGTCGCGGTACGCGTCGTGTTGAACACCTCGCCACTACCTCGATCATGTCTCTGCTGGCAAACCGCCCAGAAAAAGGCTTTCCGGCGGAACAGCGCAAAACATGTTCCGGCTATCCTGTTCACGTTTTCCTGAACGGCGACATTCAGGTATGAAGAATTTCTTTCAGGCAGGCCTTGATGCCATTGCAGGGAATTGGTAACCAAGCGGGCCGGTTGTTGATTTCATAATCCAGCTCGTAAACCGCTTTTTCCAGCTTGAGCACGGCCAGAAATTCGGACAAGCCGCCGTCTTCAATCCAGCCCATTTCCGCGAAATAGGTCTCCCGGAAGACCTGTTCCACCAACCGGCTCCATTCCGCCAGTCGGCATTCCAGGGCTCCAAAAGCTTCCTGCGACAGGGCATGCCGCTCCTCCCATTCGAAGAGGGCGGCGTACATGGCGTAGTGGAAAGAACGGAGCAGGCCGGCCACGTCCTTGAGCGGACTGTATTTGGCGACCCGTTGCGCTGACGCTTTCAGAGGCTCGCCTTCAAAGTCCATGACGAAGCAATCGTTCCCCACCAGTAAAACTTGTCCCAGGTGGAAATCGCCGTGAACCCGGCACTTGACCCATCCCGCAGGTTGGAGTCCGGTCAGTCTGCTGAAGGCGGCCAGGATCTGCCGGCGCATTTCCGGAAGCCTTTCATAAAAATCGCGTGTGGCTGGGTGTGATCCAGGCTCACCGGACGCGATTTTGTCAAGGATGGCGGCCGCCCCGGCGGTCATTGTGCTGCACCAGCCAGCCAGATCCGCCGGTGTGATCGGCTCTGGCGCGAACGCCGCCTCCAGCCCCTCCGCAGACAAGGTGCGATGCATCGTCGCCAGAACCCTCGCCAGACGGCGCACCCGATCCAGATAACCGGAAGCATCTTCAAGCGGCGGCTCCGTGACGATTCCCGGTTGGGTCTCCGCCAGCAGATGGAGCCAGTGGGATAGAAACAGCAGGGTACCATGCCAAAGATCGCCCTGATTTTCCACGAACCGACGGGCGATGACCAGGGTGTATTCTCGGCCGCCGACATCCCGGTAGCTGAGCGCCCCCTCCAGAGGCGGCAGGTTCTGGAACGTGCCGGCGGCGGCAAAAAAACGGCTCATCTCCAATTCGGGTGACTGGCCGGCGGGCAACCGGCGGATGAATTTACAAACCACGTCGGCCTTGACCAGAATCAGCGAATTGGTTGAATTCTGCGCCAGCGAATGAACCTGCCGCCATAGCGGCAACGGGAACGATTCAAAGTGGAACGTGCCGCGTCCGCCCGCTAGTGTGCGCCCCTCGCTCATGAGCCGGATCATCATTGCGTGCAACGCCGGTTCATCCAGTGCCTCGCGCACCGCCCAGCCTGCTCCCACCGCAAACGTGGATCCAGGCCCCATCTTCCCGGTCGGTTCCAGACAGAGCGGGAGTAGGTACAGCTCAGGGGTGCCGTCGCCGGCGGCCACCTCCACCAGGGAGATTGACAGGCGGCGATCTCCTGGAGGCAGCAACGGGGACAGATCCAGCACGTCGACCAGTCGGATCGAACGCACCGATTCTGCTTTGGCCTGGAACCAGCGGGCCGTGCGGAACCACTCCGCCGGCAAGGCGGCCACGGCAGTGGCCCAGGCAGGAACCGGTCGGGTGGTTTTGTTCATGCTTTCGCCTCCCTAACCATTCGAACTTGTCGGGGCTTCAGCATCGGTTTCCTGTTGTTTGGTCCGGCTCCGGCACTGACGACCGCAGCCATCCGACGGCATCGAGCTAAACGGAATATGACGCTTTCCCTTTCCGTCAAGTAGAACCGTCGGCCTGTTGTGAGCCGGACGTTCGGCTCGTCAGGAGCGGCGAGCTGCGGTGTCAGGCTGGCCATGAACGTCTCCGTGCTGGAGTTGCAGCCGCAGGCGAAAGCCTTGCGGCCGGGAGAAAAAATCAATATGATGCATTGTACTGTAAGATGCGCAATACCCGAAAGGGCTTTGGAGCTGCGCCTTGTCACACCCGAGTCGAGTCGCCATTCTCACCAAGGAGTACCCGCCGTATGTGTACGGCGGCGCCGGCGTTCACGTGGAGTACCTGAGCCGGGAACTGTCCCGCCAGGTCCCGGTGTTGGTCCGTTGTTTTGGCGACCAGGCGGTGGACGCCCCCAACCTCACTGTCCGCGGGTACGGACCTTGGACCGAGGCCGGCCAGCACACCGACGCCCGATTCGAGGGTGCGCTGGACGCCTTGCACCGCAGCCTGTCCATGTCCAAAGACCGGTTGGACGCGAGCATCGTCCACACCCACACGTGGTACACGGCCATGGCCGGCTTCTGGGCCAGGAAATTGTGGGCCATCCCCCATGTGTTGACAGTGCACTCTCTGGAACCGCTCCGCCCGTGGAAGGAGGAACAACTGGGCGCCGGGTACCACCTCAGCTGCTGGATGGAACACACCGCCATGGCAGCGGCGGATGCCATTGTCGCCGTCTCGCGGGAGACACGCGCGGATGTGCTGCGCCATTTCCGGGTCCAGCCGGAACGCGTGCATGTCATCCACAACGGGATTGATCTGGACCAATACCGCCGCACGACGGCGGTGGACGCCTTGCGCCGCTGGGGTGTGGATCCGGCCAGACCGTTCGTTCTGTTCGTCGGGCGGATCACCCGGCAGAAAGGAATTATCCATCTGGTCCGCGCCATTCCTCATCTTGACCCTGACCTGCAGGTGGTGCTCTGCGCCGGCGCTCCCGACACCGACGACATCCGGCGCGAGATGACCGAAGGAGTCACCCGCGCCGCGGCCTGCCGACCCGGCGTGATCTGGATCCAGGAGATGTTGCCGCGCGATCAGGTCATCCAGTTTTACTCCCACGCGACTGTCTTCTGCTGTCCGTCGGTTTACGAGCCTTTTGGCATCATCAACCTGGAGGCCATGGCCTGCGAGAAGCCGGTGGTGGCTTCAGCCGTCGGCGGCATCAAGGATGTGGTCGTGCCTGAAGCGACCGGGCTGCTGGTCTCGTTGGCCCTTCGGGAAGGAACCTTCGAACCCGTCGATGCCGACGCATTTTCGCGCGATCTGGCCGCCGCCATCAACCGCGTAGCCGGTACGCCGACGTTGGCACGATCCATGGGTCTCGCCGGCCGAGCACGCGTCGAAGCGCATTTCTCCTGGACAGCTATCGCCCGGAAGACTCTCAACCTTTACGAATCCCTGATATAAATGACACGTCCGTACCCTACGGGCAGACTGTACCCGGCCGGCTGGGTTGAAGCGCGGCGCCGGAATTGCCAGAGTGACACTATCCAAACGCTGTGGCATAACCCCGCTTCATCAGGCTGGATGGCAACCCGCCAAGCCCTTTCTGCCGTGTGTCAATTTGACATACCCAAACCTATCAGATATAATGAATTGCGATCCAAGAGGCAACGGTCATGCATTTCAACATCGGTGACAAGGTCATCTACCCGAACCACGGATTGGGTGTTGTGGAGACCATCACTCGTCAGAAAGTCTTGGGTCAGGAGATTCAGTTCTACCAGCTCCGGTTGCTCGAGAACAACTCCATGATCCTCGTGCCGGTGCAGAACGCCGAGACCATCGGCCTGCGTGGCATCATTTCCAAAAAGGACGCCCGCAACCTGCTCTTCCTCCTTCAGATGGCCAACCCCGAAGTCAAGCAACAGATCAAGGAGTGGAAGAGCCGTTTCCGCGAGAACACCGAGCGGATGAAAAGCGGCCGGATCACCGACGTCGTCGAAGTCGTCCGGATACTGGCCAAAGTAAACAGCCGAAAAAGCCTGTCGTTCCGGGAAAAGAAGATGTACGACAAGGCTAAACGACTCCTGGTATCTGAACTCGCCGCCGCCGAGAACATGCCGGAAGATGCCGTTGAACGGCAGATTGACCAGGCTCTGGTGGTGTCACTGAGCAACATAAACATCGGAAACGCCTAAACAGCAGCCGGCATGCAATACCTGTTTCTTGGAATTGGGATCTTCATCACGGTCGGACTGTCGTTTTTTTTCTCATTGTCCGAGACGGCCTTGCTTTCACTCAACCGGTACCGCATCCGGTTCCTGGCGGACACCAAGACCCGCCGCGCCGAATTTCTCCTGACCATTCTGGACCATCCGGAAAAGGTGCTGTCCCCCATTCTGCTGGGCAACACCCTGGTCAACACCGCCACAGCTGTGATGACATCCTATCTCATCGCCACCCTGACCACCCAAGAAATATTGCGCATTCAAAATGAGATCGCACAAGTCGCCGCCAGCATTTTGATCTCCATCGTCATCCTCATCTTCGGCGAGATCACACCCAAAACCCTGGCCGCCCGGCAGCCGGAGCGCTACGCCTTCCGAGTGATTTTGCCGCTCCGCGGCGTCACCTGGCTGCTTTCCCCCATTGTCCGCCTATCGATGGCCGCCAGTCGTGTGCTGCTTCGCTTGTTCATCGATGTTCACGAGCAGTCGCCACTCCGGCGATTGTCCATAGAGGAGCTCAAAACACTACTCACCCACTACAGCGATAACGATATCCCCCCCGAATCACTGGAGATGATCCACAAGCTGTTTGAATTCGCCAACATTCCGGCGCGCGAGGTCATGGTTCCGAGACACAAGGTCGTCATGGTCGATGTCGCGGCCGGCCTGGACGAAATCCAGGCCGTCTTTCTGCGGTATGATTTTTCAGCAGTCCCGGTTTATGACACCGTGCCGGAAAATATTGTGGGGGTCGTTCGGCTGCGGGACCTGTTCAGCCGGATGGCCCACGCCGGAACCGGCGCCACCAATTTGACTGTGCGGCAGCTGATCAGTCCAGCCACCTTCGTCCCGGAAACGGCGCCTATCGACGACATTCTCAGGCAGTTTCGGAGCACCGGCGTCCGGTTCGCCGTTGTTGTGGATGAACTTGGGCAGTTTGAAGGCGTAGTGACCATGGATGATGTTCTCGAAGAGATCGTCGGTGAGATCCAGCGGATGAGCGATGCGGGTCATTTCCCCATCCACCGGCTGGGTCCCGGTCAGTACTCGCTCGAAGGCCTGCTACCAATCCGAGAGTTCAACCGGTATTTCCCCGAGCCGCTCCCGAGCGATGAAACCTACGCCACCCTGGCCGGCTTCCTGATGGATCAACTGGGCCGGGTACCCGAGCTACATCAATCGCTGAACTGGGGTTCCTACCGATTCTCCGTGCAGGAAGTATCCAACCGGCAGGTTCGCAGAGTCCGGCTGATCATCCTCGATCGCTCCGCCGCCTCCACCACTGCAGACGCTTGATCCGAAGCGGTTACGTAAAGCGACTCGACCGTTTTGGCTGAGGCGCAGTGCGACCGATCAGTTGTGCCGTTTGGCCGGGGATCCTTTCAATCTTGAGGATGTTCGCCAGATCGCGGGCGGGCGCTCTGCCTATCCTTATGCCGCTCCATCATCCGGCGGCGCATTTCACCGCGAAAAGTCTCCTTCATCCGCTTCAACGCAACCCGCTGCTCCGGGGTCAGTTGATCCCGGATGTCCAGCTGCATCAGGATGGTGTTCCGCGCCATCTCCGCGCGCGTCTGGGCAATCTGATCCACCAGCTGCAGCGTTTGATCCCGGTTCACATCCACCTGATCGGAGATTTGCTGAAAGTCAAGCAGGAGCTTTTCCAGGCGGGCTTTGCCGTCTACCAGCTTCTTTCGGTGTTCCACAAACACGGTATCGATCTGCTCGATCTGCGCCGGTGTCAATTTCAGTTCGGCGACCACCCGGTCGTGCTTCCACCACTTGCCGGGCAGATCCAACAGATCCAGCCGTTTCACGTCAGGATCCTGAGCCGACAGAGACACGCACAAGACCGCCCAAAGTAACGCCAACAGCATGGCAGACAGCATGTGGCGGGAATGTATCATCATGGTTACCTCCGAATATTCATGCTTTGAGTGAGCTATCCGCGGGGTTCGACAACAGTGCCTTGCCCGGCATCCCGTCCGCCGGATCCTGACCGTCCACCGGATCCGCGGCTTCGGGCTCGGTGGGACGAACTTCATTGGTCATGTCCCATTCCTCGTAAACGTCCATCACGCGACTTTCGTCATAATCCATCAACTGGTCCACCTCCAGCAAAAGCTGTTGGTCACGCTGGTCATTCGCCGAGAACTCCACCGGCGCCGGCGAGAGATCCCCCGGTAGCAGGAGCAGCAGGCTGAACGCAATCAGCAGAGCCGCCGCCCCCGACCACGCCACGACACGGACCGGCGGCGGCAGGAATGCAAGCCGCAGCAGCCGGAGGGGCTGCCGCGCTTCCGCGGCTTCAATTTTGCGCCAGACCGCCTGGTTGAATCCGGGCGACGGGTCGAGCCCGGGGTGGGCGGACAGGACGGCCCAGGTTTTTTCCACCCCCTCAAGCAGCTCCCGGCACTCGGCGCAGTCTGCCAGGTGCCGGGCGACCTCCGGATTCCGGGCCGGGTCATTCTCGTCATCAAGATTGAGGATGTGATCACGCACGTCTTCACACTCCATGATGCACCTGCCTAATCTGTGGCCGTGGGATCCAGCCGCCGCTCCGCTCGGAGCAGCGTCTCCCGCAGCCTGAGTTTGCCCCGGTGAATATGCGTTTTGATGGCCGCCACGCTGCACGTCATGATGTCGGCGATCTCTTGATACGAACAGCCCTCGTACTTTCTCAGCGTCAGCGCAACCTTCTCCTTGTCCGGCAAAGCCACCAGGGCCTGCTGCACCAACAGTCCCAATTCCTTCCGTTCCAGCGCCTCATGGGCGCCGTCATTCTCTCCGGCCGTGAGAAGGTCCAGAAAACGTTCCCGCGTCTCCGTCGCCAGCTCGGACTCTCGGACCACCCGCCGCTGCTTCCGGATGTGCTTCAAGGTGGTGTTGGTGGCCACCTTGAATAACCAAGTTGAAAACCGGGCGCTGGCGGTGTACCGCTTGCGCGCCAGGTAGATCTGGACAAACACGTCCTGTGCGATTTCCTCAGCAGCTGCGGCGTCGCGGACCATCCGATAGACAAAATTGACGACCGGCCTCCGGTAACGATTCATCAGCAAGTCGAAACTCGCGGTATCGCCGTCCCGGACTCGTTCCATCAGCTGCGCATCGGCGTCCATCGGTTTGTTCCACCACTCCGTCCGATAATTAAATCCCGCCACCGACAAAAAGTTGCATCGCGGTATAACGGATCAATTTCTTGACACGTGGAAAGCGGGTATAGTTAAATACCGGCTGAAACTTCCCATGAGCTTTGGAATCATTTTATTTTGAGAGTGTTCTGCGTTGACGTTGAGTCCCGACGTTGACAATCTGATCCGTAGAACCCGTGATGGCGATCTCCACGCGTTCCACCAATTATACGATCAATATTCCAAACGGGTGCTCAACTTCAGCTATCGCCTGACCGGATCTCGAGAAACCGCCGAGGAGGTTACCCAGGAAACGTTCATCTCGGTCTTTAAAAACATGAAGGCGCTCAAGGACACTTCCCGTTTTGAACCCTGGCTGTTCATGATCGCCCGGAATTTCGTTTACCAGGTGTACCGGCGGAAACGGCTACCCACGGTGTCCACCGATGAAACCGACGAAGACAACCGCGAAATCGTCCACCTGGAAGACACGGACAGCACCCCCGAGGAACAGTTGCTCCGGGGAGAATTGCAGCAGGTGGCCCGTCAGGTTATTCAGTCTCTGGCGCTCAAGTACAGGGAGGTGTTTGTCCTAGCCGTCCTGGAAGGCTTCAGCTACCAGGAGGTGGCCAAACTGGTGGGCCGCAAACCCCAATCGGTCAAAACCGACATTCACCGGGCGCGGTTGATGATTCGAGAACGGCTGGCCCGCTACATTCGCGAAGGATCTGTAGAAGCATGAATTGCGGCGAATTTGACAGCAAGATTTCTGAATACCTGGACGGGGAACTTCCCGTCGGGGAACGGGACTGTTTTGACACACACGTTCGGAGCTGTCCCGCATGCCGCCGCGAAGTGGCCACCCTGCTCGAGGCTCAGCGGCTCCTCGTCGCCAACCTGCCGCAATTGGAACCCGCTCCGCGTATCTGGTCGGCGGTCGCCGACGCGCTGTCCGCACCGGAGCCGCACCGGTGGTGGGATTATCTGCGCAGCCGCCCTTGGGTGCTGGCGGGAAGCGCGGCAGCCCTCCTGGCCATCATCGGGGTGGGAATTTTCATTTGGCAAGCTCAACGCAGCGTCTTCAGTACGATGAATCTGCAACACGAAATGGAGGCGCATGTGCGCTACCGCGCAGCGGTGGTCGCCCAGGGCAATCCTTTCCAGACACACGGTGCCCCGGCTGATACTCGGGCGAGGGATCCTGAAAACCCGTTCTCGCCATACTTGCGCGGTCACTTCGCCAACCCTTTCATGGAGATGGACGATGGTGAGTAAATCCTGTCTGCTAATCGCAATCACCGGCTTGGCGCTTTTCGCCTCGCTCCTGGCTGTCGAATCTCCCGATCAGACGCTGGAAGACAAAAAATCCATTGCGGTGACCCAGCATGAGCTGCTGGTGCTGCTGATCGACAAAGGCCAGTATGACAAGGTACAACCGGAACTTCAGAAAATCCTGGACCTCAAATTCACCGACAAGCACGAAAAGTACGTCGTCGACGAAATCCTCATCCTCTCTGAGCTCCTCTCAAAGAAGAATCAACACAAGGTAGCGCTCCAGTTGGCCGACATGGGTTTAGGCTCACTTCGGGAGAAGGAAAGCCAGGCCCGTCTGTACAAGGAAAAAGGATTCATCTACAAGCAGATGGGACTACCCGACAAGGCCATGGAAATGTTTGAAAAGGGCAAGGCTCTCGAAGTTCCAGGCGGGAAATAACCGGCACTCCGAGCCTGGTGCAAGCACGAAATCATACCCTGCTGTTACCCGAAAATCGGTTTCCGGCTCATGGCGCGCTTTCGTCTATGGCCGCTCCGAATCCGGGCGGACCTTGCCGGCTTACCGCTTCACCTGAACCTCTTCCAACTGGATGCGTCGAATGTCCAAAGAGGGCACCGTGAGACACCGTTTGCTTGACCAGGCATTCATCCGATATGCGGTCGTCGTGCTGCTCGGCACCGGGGCTGTTCGTCCGTCGGTGGTTCTCCAGCCTACCCAACCACGGCTGGCCGCTCAGGAAACAGATGAATTCGACCGCCTGAGGCGGGAAGGGTTCGACGCTCTCTACAACATGGATTACACAGCCGCCCGCGACCGATTCGAATCGCTGGGCAAACTGGCGCCCCGACATCCGGCTGCCCAGTTGTACCAGGCAACCACGCTTTGGCTGGAAATACTCAACCGGCAGCGACGGTTGAGGTCCAATCTGTTCAGCGGGAATTCCTTTTTCGCCGAAACCGAGGAGAAGGTCGATCCGGCGACCGACAAACGGTTGCGCGCTTTCGCCAACGCCGCCATTGGGCGCAGCCAGCAAGCACTGGCTGCGCATCCGAACGACACGGACGCGCTTTACTTACAGGGTATGGCTCACGGATTGATTGCCAGTTATGAGGCGACGGTGACCCGCTCGTTTTTCTCGGCCCTTCGTAACGGGCTCGCTTCGGTCCGTCTTCACGAACAGGTGTTGAAACTGGATCCCGAGTACGTGGACGCCCGCCTGACCACCGGCACCTATAATTACATCATGGGCAGCTTGCCGCTCTATGTGAAGATCCTGGCCGCCCTCGGCGGACACAGGGGCTCCCGTGAACGGGGACTGGATGCTATTCGTACGGTCGCCGAGCACGGGCGCTGGGCCAATGACGATGCGCGCGTCGCCTTGCTGACTTTCTACGTGCGGGAACGACGGCTTGCAGACGCACTGCAAACTGTGAGCGTCCTCGCCCAAAAGTATCCGCAAAATTATGTTTTCCAGTTGGAGCGGGCCGGATTGCTGATCGAACTGGGCCGCGGTGCGGAGAGTCGTCGGATCTTCGAAGCTCTGCTGGACAATCCATCGAGATCGTCCGTGGCCGATTTGGTTCATTACCAGTATGCCGAAGCGTTGGCCGCCCAGGGACGGCGTGACGAGGCTTGCCGCCACTTTATGGCGGCGGCGAACACGCCCAACGCCGCCTCCGAACTCGAGGCCAGAGCCACGTTGCGGGCCGGCCAGATGTCGGATCTCCTGGGGCGGCGCGATGCAGCCATCCAGCATTACCGGCATGTGCTGGCCATACCGAACGTTTACGATTCCCACGAGCAAGCGCGGCGAGGTCTGGAACAGGCATACAGCGAAGCCAGATAATCCGTTGTCCGCAGGGTCGGACCGCCGCCAATCGTTCAGGGTCCGAGGTCGGAAATGAGCACACCACAGTCGTTCAAGGATGCGCAAAGGTCCCAGCAAAGCTTTCTGGCCCCGTTGGAAAAAAGGGTGCTGGTTTGGATGGCGGAACGCCTGCCAGCCTGGATTAATCCCGACCATCTCACCGGACTCGGCTTCTTGGCCATGCTCGGCGTCGGCCTGTCTTACTGGTATGCCAGCCAGAGCCGGCTCGGCCTGATGCTGGCAAGCGTCTGGCTGGTCGTCAACTGGTTTGGTGACAGTCTCGACGGGACCGTGGCTCGGGTGCGGAACCAGCTGCGGCCCCGCTATGGTTTTTACGTGGATCACATCTGTGATGCCTTCGGCACCTGCTTCATGCTGGGCGGCCTGGCGCTGTCGGGCTACATGTCGCCCCCGGTGGCCGCCGCTCTTCTGATCACTTACCTGATGCTGAATATCGAGGTCTATCTCGCCACCTACACCCTCGGCGCCTTTCACATGTCGTTCTGGAAATTGAGTCCTACCGAGCTGCGGCTCCTGCTCATCGCCGGTAACAGCGCCCTGATGTTCCGCCCCATGACCAAGATTTTTGGGCCGCCGCTGCTCGTCTACGACGTAGGCGGCGTCATCGGCGCCGCCTGCATCTTCGCCACCCTGGTGGTCACCGCGATCAGACACACCCGGCAGCTCTACCGCGAGGAGACCAAGTGGTGACCTCGGCTCCCAACGCCGAAAACTGGCGCCACCTGGCGCGGCACTGGCTCCGTTTCAATGCCGTGGGTGCGTTGGGCATCGTTGTCCAGTTACTGGTCCTGACGGGACTGATCGACGGTCTGGGCCTGAACTACCTCTGGGCCACACTCATCGCCGTCGAAGCGGCAATCTTGCACAATTTCGCCTGGCACGCATGCTGGACCTGGGCTGACCGAACCCGCCATCGCCCTGGCGACCTCCTGGTCCGGCTCGTCCGCTTCAACGTGGTCACCGGCCTCACGTCCATCCTGGGGAACCTGATCCTGATGCGACTGTTCGTCGGCGCTTTCGGCCTCCATTACCTGGCGGCCAATCTGCTGTCCATTGCTCTGTGCTATATGCTGAATTTCGCGGCTAGCGAATGGTTTGTGTTCAGAACCTACAGGAGCGCAAATCCAACGAATTTGCCACCTGTGGAATCCCGCGAACCAGATGCCGGCGCCTCACGCTGAGTGCCCCAGCGGGCCAGTGCCGCTTCGGTTCACTCTCCAGACCTGGATCGTTTCGCCCAGTTGCTTTCGGCGCGGCGGATCACTCCGGCCGGGATCCCTTTCTGGTGCGCCTCACGCAGCAGCGCAGCTCGCCCCCGTTGGGCATATTCGAATTCCCGTTGCGCAGCGGCGTGGACCAGCCGGGCCGCCTCCAGCCGCTCCCGGCGAACAGCGATGGTCGCGAGACTCTCCCGCTCAATTGTCCAGACGTTGTCCGGCATGCCCGGCATGAACACGTCGAACGGCTGCGCAAGCTGGTAAGCGGACTCCGCCAGGATCAGATCCGTTTCCGCCTGGTCAAGGTTTTTCTGGGCATCTTCGATCGACTGATATTGGTCCAAGAGCCGGTCGTAGAACGCTTCGTCGGGATCGACGGACGAGGGGTTGGCCGGAATCGCTGTTCCTGTCGACGGAACACCTGGTTCCGCCGCATCAGTCCGGGACAGGCTGGATTGGGAAATGCGACCCTTGGCACTCTTCAGGTCCCGGTTCGTGTAGACTTTGGCTGATGTTTCCTTCGCGGCTGCCTCGCGGGAACGGGAGGCCAACTCGGCCATACTCTGCGCTCCGCACCAGACAGTGGCGATACACATGACCAGTACCGTACATGCTTTGCGAACCGCTTGCGGGTCTCTCATTCTGATCCTCACCACATACCATTATACTCAGGATTTCACATCACCCACGGATCAGATGGCTACTGTCCGTCAACAGATCCGCCGCCCCCACCCTCACCGGGAGTGGACTAGTGTCTGGTATAATGTCCTGCAGGTTCACGCCGGAACTCGCGGTGAAAATGCTTCCCATGCGAAACATCCTGCTGACCGGTGCCACCGGCTATATCGGCCGGCGCCTCCTGCTGCAGCTGGCCGGCGACCCGGCGGTTGCACTGCGCGTCCTGGTTCGGACGCGCGCCAAACTGCCGCAACTGCCGGACTGCGTCGAGGTGGTTGAGGGCAGTACGTTCCAGCCGGACGTGCTCGCCGCCGCTGTTCGGGGGATCGACCTTGCCTATTACCTGATTCACTCCATGGGCCAGGGGGCGAACTTCGAAGAAATGGACCGGGTCAGCGCGCGCAATTTTATCGATGCCTGCGTCGCGGCGGGAGTTCGTCGGATCGTGTATCTGGGAGGTTTGGGCCGGCCTGAAAGCGCCAGCCCGCACCTGCGTAGCCGGATGGAAACCGGGGCAATCCTCTCATCACGCCCCGACCATGTTCAGACCATCCATTTCCGGGCGGGGGTGATCATCGGCTCCGGCTCCACCAGCTTCGAGATCATCCGGCATTTGGTCCAGAAGCTGCCGGTGATGGTCACGCCGCGCTGGGTATCCACCCGGACCCAGCCTATCGGCGTGAACGATGTGCTGGCCTACTTGCAGGCCGCCCGACACTTTTCAGGGGACGTCACAACGGAAATTGATATCGGTGGCGAAGCGATGACCTTCGGCGAGATGATGCTGGCCACCGGCCAAGCCATGGGTCTGCGCCGCTGGATCATCCGCGTGCCGGTGCTTACGCCGAAACTGTCCTCATACTGGTTGATCCTGTTCACCCCCGTGCCATACCGACTGGCCGCCGCCTTGATCGAAGGATTGCGATCGGAAACAGTGGTCACGAACGACCGGGCGCAGCAGCTCTTCCCCGGAATTCAGACCGAACCGTTTGCACAGTCCGTGCGCACCGCCATTGCCGAGATCGAACAACGCCAGGTCATCAGCCGCTGGAGTGACAGCAGCGGGGAGATCCGCGAGGATCCTGACGCCCCTCTGGAGCAGGCGGTGTTTCAAGACCGACGCAGTTACGCCTTGAACGGAACAACCAAAGCCTCTGTCTACCGCGCTGTCACTTCCATTGGCGGTGAACACGGCTGGTTTTCGTACAACATTCTCTGGCGGCTTCGCGGGCTGATCGACAAGCTGGCCGGCGGATACGGCCTGAATCGCGGACGTCGCGATCCGGAAGCGCTGCGCGTCGGTGACAGCATCGACTTCTGGACCGTCGCCCACTTGGTTCCCGAACGCCGTCTCCTCCTCCAGGCCCAGATGAAATTGCCCGGACGCGCCTGGCTTGAGTTCCTCCTGACCGACCGCGAACTCATCCAAACCGCATACTATTATCCGAATGGATTGTGGGGACGCCTTTATTGGTATCTCGTGCTGCCGTTCCACGGCTTGGTGTTTCGCAAGATGGGCCGGAATATCATCCAGGAAGCCCGACGCATCGAAGCCGCTGACGGCCAATCCTGAGGACATGAACAATGAGTGCGTCCGCGGTCGATTTTTTTCAACACATCTCCCGGGAACTAACGCAGGGGCGAACTGTAGCCCTCGCCTTAATCATCCGTCGGCACGGATCCGGACCCAGGGAGCCGGGCACCAAGATGACTCTGGACAGCGACGGACGGATCTGGGGAACCATAGGTGGCGGCGAACTTGAACTTCGCGTCATGGAGTGCGCCCGGCGTGTCCTGCGCACCGGCCGGCCCGAGCGAATGGAATTCGAGATGAAGAACGAGGACGCTGCCACCGCCGGCATGATGTGCGGCGGTTGGGTCGAAGTCCTGGTGGACCGGCTCCGGCCAGATGATCCACACGTCAACGATGTGGTCGCGGGTGCAGCGGTTGCCATAGCCTCGCGACAGCCCTTCGTTCTGGTCCTTGCTTTATCCGGTGAAGGTTTGTCCCTGCAGACGATCTGGAACCTGGTCGTTGGCGGTCATTCTGTGGTGGCTAAGTCCTTTTTCGCCGACCTGTCAACCGACTGGGTCACGCCGCCGACCACGGCTGGACTGCCCGAATACCGGACTTCAGACAGCGGATCTCTTTACATCGAGTGGGTCCTGCCACCGGAAGTGGTGTACATTTTCGGAGCCGGACATATCGGCGTCGAGCTGGTCCCCCTGTGCCGGCGCGCCGGTTTTCGGACGGTGGTGTTGGACGACCGGATCGACTACGCCGCCTCTGCCCGCCTGCCCGATGCCCACGAGGTCGTGGTCCTGGACAGTTTTGTTGGCTGCATGGACCGGTTGTCCATCGACGAACGCTCGTTCATTGTCATCGTCACCCGGGGACACCAGCACGACCGCGAGGTGCTCGAGCAAGCGCTGAGAACCGGTGCCCAGTACATCGGTATGATTGGTAGCGTCCGCAAAAAGTCGGCGATTTTTTCTTCTTTGGCGGCCAGTGGCTTCACTTCTGCTGAATTGGATCAGGTTCGTTGTCCCATCGGATTGAGAATCGGCGCGGAGACCCCCGCGGAGATCGCGCTGTGCATCGCCGCCGAGTTGGTAGCTGTGCGCCGGGGGATCTTGCCGTCACGCCGGCAATCCTGACGGCAGGCCAGCCGCGGTGTTCCCGAACATGGCGCCAGATCGTGCGTACAACATCAAGGTGCCGGTGCAATGATTCGCCACGAGACCCACTCCAATCGACTCGACTTGTTGCCGTTGACAATCGTGCTGGTCAGTGTGTTGGCGGCGTGCGTGCCGCCGCGCCTGGAAATCCAGCCCCCCGACGGGCCAGCGAATTCGCCGACCAGGCCGGATTTTGATCTGTCCGGTCGAATGCCCGAACTCCCGCTGGCGCTACCGGGCTCTTCACCTCTCCACCTCGCATCAGCTGCTCTTACTGACTCCATCGCCGACTTACTGGGCGGAGACTACGCCACCGCCGCCGATCGTCTGGCTGCCTTGCTCAACCGTCTGGAGCCAGGCGATGAACGCCGCGTGACGGCCGATCTGCTGGGGGAAACCTTGTTCCTTCTGGGCGACTGGGATCGGTTTCTGCGCTACGCGCCATTCTACAGCGCCGGCTTGTTCGACGATCGGATCTTGGCCCAAACATTCAGGGGACAAGCACCCTTCCGTTCGGTCATACCAGCCGAACCCATCACGTTGCCGCTGACTGCCAGTCAAATCGGGACGCCAGCCCTCATGGTCAGTGTCAATGGTCGAAGCAGCCGATTCTGGTTGGACACCGGCGCCGGTCTGACCGTGCTCACCGAATCAACCGCCCGACGCTGCGGCATCCTTCCCGCCGGGGCCAAGACAACCGCTGTCACGACCACGCGGCACAAGGTCGCTGTACGAGGTGCGATCATCCGGGAACTTCAAGCTGGCGGTGTTTTTTTTTACAATCTGCCCGCCATCGTCCTGTCCGACCGGGACCTTCGCCTGCCCGGACCGCTGGGCCATCCTGTTGCTCTTGATGGCCTGATCGGGTGGAATGCATTGCGCCACATGAGTGTTGAACTGGACCTGGCGGCCGGCTTCTGCCGGCTTGGACCTTCACAACCGATTGTCGAAAATCGGCGCAACCTGTTTTGGATGGGTTACCCCTGTGCCTGTGCCGCTATGGCCGACGGTCGTCCCCTTGTGTTTGGGCTGGACACCGGTGCCGCCGCAACCAGTCTGCGCCAGCCGTTTTTAGAGAAGTTGGGCACCCAATCGCTGCCGCGACGAACCGCCAAGATCGCCGGAGCCGGCGGGACCGAAAGTCGTGAGGTCCGGTTCGTCCCGCAGCTGACCGTCCGGCTGGGCGGGCAATCACTCGTCTGGCGCGAATTGGCAGTCTGGCCCGTCTCCGGTTATGCCCTGACTCCTTTGGACGGCGTGCTCGGCGCCGATCTGCTCGCCGTCGCGAGACTGGAGCTGGACCCGGGGGCCGGGCGTTTGGTATTGCACCCACGCCTCCGTTGACGTGAACTGATATCGATGGGGTGCTTGATATGTTAAAATAATTGATGTCATGAGGAGGATGGTTTCCGTGCGACGCTTGGTGTTTTGGCTTGTTTTAGGTGTCTTGACGCTTTCTGTCGCTGGACAGAGCCTAGTCAGCCTGTCCCGGAAGGAAAAATCCCGCGCTACCCAAAAACCCGCCACGGCGACCTCTGGCCAAAACACGGCCACATCCTCTCCGACAACCTTGGCCGAATTATCGAAAAGGAAGAACGCAATGCCCGCCAAGTCCGGCGCCCGGGCATTTACCAACAAGGACTTGGCAACAGCGAGCGGAAGTATCAGTCAATCCAGCGTCCCCGCGTCGGTGGCCCAAGCCGCCCAACCCAAAGGCGGTCCGGGCAAGCCCCGATCCGTTGCTCCGCAATCCGGTTCCCGCGGCGCAAGCCCGGTAACCAATCAAATGACGCCCATCGGCGCCGCAGGCGTGACATTGCGGCGTACCGGCTGAAGCCGACGCTGAGCCGGGATCGGTCCGATCCTAACTCCACCGCGCGATCCGACGACTGCTTGTACAAACCAATTCACTTGGCGATTCGGAGTTTTAATTGCCACGCATTGGTGGAAGCCGGGCAGCCCGTTGGTTCGATGACTGACGATTCGCCCGCCTGGTAACGGACGATCACCCCCCGATTTTGGCGCCGCACTCGCCGCAAAATTTGGTTCCCGGGGGAACAGTGGTGCCGCATGTGGGGCAGGCCGTTTTCTGCTGGAGCGGCCCGCCGCACTCCGGACAGAATTTCTGCTTTTTGGCCAGCGGCACGCCGCAGTGGGGGCAGGTGGCCCGCGCGCCTTCCCGCCAACTGCTCTCCTTGAGCATCTCGCGGTCTTCCTCCGCCATCTTGGAGTGGGCCCAAATCTCCTCAACCGTGCGGGAGGATTGCGCAGCGGCCATTTCCACACCCAGGTCTGGGGAGCAGTTTTTGCACAGGCCGCGCTGACTGTTCCAGCAGCTCTGCCGACACACCCAACCGGAGCAGCGCGGGCACTGGATGAAATCAGGCCGCAACTCTTCCATGGCGGCAGTGAATGCATCGTCGTGCGCTTTCTCCCAGCTGGCGGAACGGGCACGTTCGCCGAGGTCCGCTGCTTGGCCGAACAACCCGCCGAACAGGCTTCCGGCTGCGTTCAAGGCCTCGGTGACCCGGCTGATAGTCGATGCCTGGAAGCGGGTTCGAAATCCTGATCCGCAGCGATCGCAGTAGAATTCAAACTGGAATCCCTGGTTGGTGCTCAGGTCGGAATAATTCTTGGTAAACGCAATCTTGTCGCTCATCTCGGTCGCTCTTTCAACCTCCTGTATTGCGCACGGTTATTATACACCTGAACCTTTTACTCGTCAGGAGGATCAGATGGAATGTCTGACCACCCGTCGCCGGAGAGAAGCCTTGTTCCGCCCGGTTCTTGTCCTGATGCTGTTGCTGGGTGCCGGTGCGCTACCCGCTGGAGACCGCCGCGACGCCTCAGCTTGCTTCACCGGATTGAACGCGACCTATTCCGGATCATGGGAGCGTTGGGACATTGATCTGGTGGACGGAGGCGGCACGCTGTCCGCCACCTATTCCGGCGCCGTCGACCGATGGAGCGTCCAGATTGGAAATCGAAGCGCCTCCATCTCTGCCACCTACTCGAATTCCATGGAGCGATGGGATTGCGGTGACATCGCTATCCGAACCGTCTACTCCGGCAGCTACGAGCGCTGGGAAGTTTCCCGCGGCGGGCGGACACTCCGCGTCGCCATGATCTACAGCAACGACAGGCAGCGCTGGAGCGTATCCGGCCCCGCCGGCACCATGCATGTATCGGCAACATACAGCCACGACTGGTCGCGCTGGCAAATTGATGACCGGATGTGCGCTGAGGATGTGGAATTGCGGATGGGCACCGTGTTCGCCTGTGTCATATCCGCCATTTGGGCCCATCGCAACACAAAGTGATGACCTGTGGAATCCGTCGCCTGCTCTAGGTCTGCTTTCGGGATCGCCCACGCGGCGCTGTCCCGTCCGAATCCGGCGGCGCCGCGCCGGCGGTTTTGAGTCGACCGGCCCGGCGCAGCGCTTCCTGCAAGACATATTCAATCTGGCTGTTCACGCTGCGCAGGTCGTCGGCGGCCCATTTTTCCAAGGCCGCATACATGCGGTCATCGAGGCGCAGCAAGAACCGTTTGTTCTTGCTCATCCAAACAGTGTCCCGGTGTTGATGATGGGCTGTGTTTCCTGCTCCGAAACCAGGGCGACCAGCAGATTGTTCACCATGGCGGCCTTGCGCTCCTCGTCCAGTTGCACCAGTTTTTGCTCACTGAGCATTTGAAGCGCCATCTGGACCATCCCCACGGCGCCCTCCACGATTTTCTGGCGGGCTGCGATGATTGCCTGAGCCTGCTGCCGGCGCAGCATCGCCTGAGCGATCTCCGGGGCGTATGCCAGATGGCTGATGCGGGCGTCAAGCACTTCCACACCGGCAATCTCCAGCCGGTTATGCACTTCGCTGCGCAGATTATCCGCCACTTCGGACGGGCTGCCCCGCAGCGAGCTTTCCCCCTCTTCGTGGCTGTCATACGGATAGGTGCTGGCCAATCCCCGGATAGCCGTCTCGCTCTGGATGGCTACGAACTGCTCGTAGTTCTCCACGTCGAACATCGCCTTGGCCGAATCCACCACCCGCCAGACAATGACCGCAGCAATCTCGATGGGGTTGCCCTGCGCGTCGTTGACCTTCAGTTTTTCGCTGTTAAAATTGTGCACCCGCAAGGACAACCGCTTTTTGACCGTGAACGGGTTGGTCCACCAGAAACCGCTTTCGCGAACACTGCCCACGTAACGGCCGAAGAAGATGAGAACCCGCGATTCGTTTGGATGCACAACGAAGAAACCACCCGTCATGATGCTGCCCCCGATCATGCCGGCAATACCGAAGCCAAGCGGACCGAACACCGATGTGTCGTCCAGTCGGGCAGCGGTGATGATTCCGAGCACACTCCAGAAAAAGATCACCAAGTTGATGAGCAGGAGCAGGAATCCGTTGATCCGCCATGCGGGCCGTTCAAATATCGCATCCATGCCACACCTCCGCCGATCAGATATTAAGATGATATCACAGTACAATCATTCGGTCAATTTGTTTGTGCTGCCCAAACTGTATCTCACCCGATCGAAGATGTTTCTTGTTTCGCCACGACCCATACAATCAACCGAAAGGGGAGGCTGTGTATCATTGCTGGTTTGGTTTACAATAAGCGGACCAGAGTCCGGCAGACAGCCGCACGGAGGTAACAGATGGAGCAGTTCGTCATCGAGGGCGGGCATCCGTTGCAGGGCGAAGTCACACCGTCGGGGAACAAAAACGCCGCACTACCCCTGCTCGCCGCCTGCCTGCTCACCGAGGAACCGGTCACACTTCTCAACGTCCCCGACATTGGTGACGTACGCACCATGCGCGCCTTGATGGAGAGCCTGGGTGTGAGCGTGACTGATGTGGGGGGCGGCACATGGTGCATCCAGGCGAGTCAAGTCCGGCCCGCCGATCTCGATCCGGAACTGTGCCTGAAGATCCGCGCCTCCATCCTGCTGGCCGGTCCGGTGACCGCCCGCTGCGGCAACCTGCGTCTGCCCCCACCGGGCGGTGATGTCATCGGGCGGCGGCGCCTGGACACCCATTTGCAGGCTCTGCAGGCGTTGGGCGCCCGAACTGATTATGATCGAATCCGCAAGGAGTTTCAGTTTCACAGCGAGGGCTTAAGCGGCGCCGACATTTTGCTGGATGAAGCGGGAGTCACGGCCACCGAAAACGCCATCATGGGCGCGGTGACTGCCCGAGGCACCACATACCTCCGCAACGCGGCCTCCGAGCCCCATGTCCAGGAACTGTGTCTGCTTCTCAACCGCATGGGCGCGCGGATTGACCACATCGGGTCCAACGTGTTGCGCATCGAGGGTGTGACCCGGCTGAAAGGTGCAGAATTCACCATCGGCCCCGACTACATGGAAGTTGTCAGTTTTATCGGCGCGGCCGCGGTCACTCGCGGCGCCGTTCGGATCCGCCGCGCCGGGCCGCAATATTTGGGCATGATCCGCATGACCTTCAACAAATTCGGTGTTGACTGGACTGTGGACGGCGACGATGTGGTGGTTTCCGCCGATCAGCGCCTGGTTGTCGAACCGGAGCTCGGCGGCGCCATTCCGGAGGTCCGGGTGATGCCGTGGCCGGCGTTTCCCACTGACCTGATGAGCATTGCCATTGTCACCGCCACCCAGAGCCGCGGCAGCGTGCTGTTCCATGACTGGATGTATCCCAGCCGGATGTTTTTCACCGACAAGCTGGTTGCTATGGGAGCCCAGATCGTGCTCTGTGATCCCCACCGATGCATCGTGCAGGGACCCAGCAAGCTGTATGGCGAAAACATGGAAAGTCCCGACATCCGCGCCGGCATGGCCTTGGTCCTGGCTGCGCTGGCCGCTCAGGGAGAATCGGTCATCCGGAACATCCACCAGATCGAGCGCGGGTATGCCCAGGTGGATTCCAAACTCCGCGCCCTGGGTGCTCGCATCACTCGGGTTTGCAAAACATGATCCGCGTTGTCCCACCCACCGTGATATTCACTCCGCGTGGTTTTCAGCCCCCGTCGCGAAAGGCATCTCCGGCCGGTAAAACCACTGCTCAATCTCCTGCCGAGAGACTGTGGCCCGGGCAAAGACCATCCGTCGTTTGTATAAAAATCGGGGCAGCAGCCGGGCAATTGAAACAAAAGCCATCAAGGAGCGGGGTTCGCACAGGGGAACGTAAACCACCACCGCCAGGTCGCGCAGGCTGATGGGGACAAACCAGCGAAGATACATGCTGAACGGCATGTCTTTGAACCGAAGGAGCCACCGATTTTTCACCGAGTGCAGGTTGATGTCCGGGTGCGTGCGGCGGCGGTTTTCAGGCAGCACCCGGCGGACATGCCAGGCGGTGACCGCCGGGTCAAACACGCAGCGCCAGCCTCGCCAGGCGGCCCGCCACGCAAGTTCGGCGTCCTCGCGATAGGCGAAGAAATCCTCATCCAGGATTTCTCCGTCCACAGCCACGTCAGCCAAACACGTCCGGCGGTAGAAAGAGGCTGCGCCGGTTGCCCCGAACACATACGCGGGCCGGTCGTATTGCCCGGTATCGGGCTCGCCGCTGCCCCGATCCAGGTGTCGCTGGTTGCGAAGCCAATAGATGCCCGTGGAATCCAGCACGTGCGTCCGCACACGCTCCGCATCTGTCACCACCAGTCGCCAGAGTTTGGGTGACAGGCTGCCGCATTCGGGGTGACGCGACAAACGATCGACACCTCGTTCGAGACAGTCGGGCGCCAGCTCCGTATCCGGGTTGAGAAACAGGACATACTCGGCGGCATGTCCGGCAAGCAGCCGGTTGTGCGCCGCGGCGAAGCCCAGATTGCACGGCGCGTATTCCAACACGGTTAGCTCGGCCCGATGCTCTTTCAGAAAAGCGCGGGTGCCGTCGGCTGATGCGTTGTCCAGCACATGAATCTCGAAATCCCGGAACGTCTGCGCCGCCAAACTGGTCAGGCAGCCGGGAAGATCCTCCCGCGAGTTGAATGTGACCAGCTGCACGGCAAGTTTGGCGGCCACGGTTCAGCTCCTGTCCGTGCCGGTTGTGCGGATGCGATCCATCAACCGGCGTCCGGCTTCGCATAAAGCCTGGCGGCGGTCGGCGGATGCCGCAACCGCCGCCCGCATGTACAGCCCCACCGGTACCAGGCGGCGGTAAAGCACCGCGAACGCCGGATGGTGTTTCGTGTAATATCGGCACGCGTTTCCCCAATAGATGGATAGAAATTCCGCCGGAGACAATGCCGACGCACTGTATCCCCCTTCATGGATGAACCGCGCGTCTGGAACAAACCAGAGATCCAGTCGGCGGTCTCTCAAACGCCGGCATAAATCCACGTCCTCAAACCAGGCGGGACTGAATGCCTCGTCGAACCCCCCCAGTTCGCGAAACGCGTCCGTCCGCAACAACAGACAGGCGGCCGCCGGTTGCTGCACCCGGAAGGGGCGGTCCCACGGATAGTGGGCGTAAAAGTGACGTCTCAGCCCCCATCCGTTGATCCTTACCTGTTGTGGCAAGAGTAGTTCGGCCAGCGCCCAGGCCGGCGATGGCAATTGCCGGAGTTGAAAATGCCGCTGGGGACGCCCTTCCGTGTCCACCAAGCATCCGCAGCCACCGACAGCCTCCGTGCGGCCGGTCACACCTGCGAGAAGACGGCCGATGTTGTTCGGCGTGTGAATGATATCGGGATTTAAAAACAGCAGCCAATTTCCGCGGGCCTCCCGGGCGGCCGTGTTGGCGGCGGCAGCGAAACCGCGGTTGGAAAGAAGTCGGATCAGGCAGGCTGTTGCGTCACCGGCGATCATGTCGGCGCTGCCGTCGGTCGATGCGTTGTCCACAATCATGACCTCAAGACCGGTTGGATCGTTTTCCCGCCGCAGGCTCTCCACGTTCGCGCGCAGACGCGGGCCTGAATTCCAGTTGACGATGATAATGCTGAGCCGCGGCTTCATCCCGTTCTCCAGACCGTTCCACCGGTGATCGCGGGGACTATTTCACCACAAAGACCGATCCGTCACAAAAGAATTCCCCTTCCAAGCTGACCCAACCGGTCAGCATTCCGGTGAAGACCGCGTTCGCTGATCGTTTTTACCGGGAACCATCGCCCGACTGCTGCGTATAAGTGAACGCAACCCAAGACAACAGCAACCCTTCTCTGCCGCCCTTTCAACACGAAAGGGCGTTTTTCACTGAACGGTCCATGGTCAGCGGTTAAAAGCCATGGATCACCCGCAGCGCTTCATACGTGACGATGCCCACGCTGGTGGACAGGTTGAGGCTGCGCACCGCCCCCCACATGGGTATGGTGTAGGTGCACTCGGCATGAGCCAGCAACAGGTCATCGGGCAAACCGTTTTCCTCGTTCCCGAATACAAGCATGTCTCCGGGGCCATATGGCGCCTGAGTGTAGGGACGTTTCACCCGGGAGCTGAACAGGTGGAACGGGCGTGGACCCATGGCGAGTTGCAGGTGCCGAAAATCCGGCCAGACACTCACGGTCACGTGCTCCCAGTAATCCAGACCTGCCCGTTTCAGCTGGCGGTCCTCCAGACTGAATCCCAACGGCTCCACCAAGTGGAGCGCACAGCCGGTGGCGGCACACAATCGCGCCACATTCCCCGTGTTGGGTGGTATCAGTGGCTGGACCAGTACGATATGCAGCAGGAGGTCGCTCATTTTCGCTTCATTGTCCCGATCCGCTCACGAAGCGGACGTGCGGCAGCCGTCTGCCCGTGCGCCCTGGCGGGTGCCGCGGCGTTTGAATTCGTTCATCAGCGCAAGGCGCACCTGATGTTTGGACCACGTCCACCGGGGCGCCAGCAGAACAGGCGCCGGCTGATCACCCACCAGGCGATGGATCACGAACTCCGCTGGCAGCTCCTCCAACACGTCTGCCAGCAGCGGCACATAATCCTCTTGAGCGATGGGCTGAATCCGACCGGCTCGATATTCGGCCTCCAACGGCGTGTCCCGCACCACTTGGAGGTGGTGAATCTTGACACCGTGGAGCGGAAGGCGGGCGAGCCAGCGGAAACTGGCCCGCATCATCGGAGCGTCCTCGCCAGGCAAACCCAAAATCATGTGGGCGATGGGAAGCACACCCGGCAGCACCGCCAGCCGCTTGATGGCCCATTCAAATTCGGCTGCATCGTGTCCCCGCCGGATACGGTTCAGGGTCTCCGGATGCACCGACTGGAGTCCCACGTCTACAAACAGCGGCCGACGGATTGCCAGACCGGCGAGCAGTTCGATCACGGGCACCGGCAGACAGTCCGGCCGCGTGCCCACCGCCAAGGCCACCACACCATCCACGGCAAGTGCTTCCTCGAATTCCCGCCGTAGCACATCGACCGGTGCAGCGGTGTAGGTGCCGCGCTGAAAATACACAATGCAGCCCGTGATCGCTCCCCGGCGCCTCCGGACCTCCATTCCCTGACGCACCTGCTCGGCTACCGGCAGCGAGCTGTGCAGATAGGACGGCAGAACGCTCTCCTCGTCACAGAACACACAACCGCCCGCCACCGCGCGATGCGGGCAGGGCCGATCGGTGTTGACGAGCACTTTGCTCACCCGACCGCCGAACCGTCTGCGGAGAAAACCACCGACATCATTCCACGGAAGTGGGTTCGGATCCATGGTTCCGCTCAATCCAGAAAACATCAGGCCGATGCTGACCGTCGATACCGACCGGCGCCCAGGCGCCGAGGTTGTGGCGCGCCACCCGGAGGTCCGGAAACGAGGACAGGAACCGGCGGGCTATGCCAGCAAGGCAACGGAAGACAAGTTCGGTCCGCTCCGCCTCCTTTATCGGTGATACCCGGATGACAGCACCTGCCTGTTTGTTGGCCACTTCCACATAGAAACATTCGTCATGTCCGTCGTGCACAATGACGCATTCCAGCAGCACGGCACTCGCACGGGAAGCCATCCACAGCTCGTTGACCTTAAACAACACTTCGTCCTCGCGCCAACAAAACGGCTTGAATGCCCGGTTGAGCGCATCCAGTTCCAAGGCGTTTGAAAACACGACATGGGGCATTTCGCTCACCCTCCGAGGGATTCGGGACAGCTTCTCGGTTGCAGCCACCACGTGAGCCGATGCGAAACCGGCGCCTCTTGCGTAACGGAAGAAAAACACGTTTTTACCCTGTGTCCGAAAGAGGATTTCAAACTTCGACATGGGAAGATCCGGGGCAGAATCCAACCACGGTCGAGGGGCCGCCGTGTTGTGCAAGCCAACCACCGCGCCCAGGCTGTCGTGAATGAAATCACGGTATTCCGCATCGTCGGTCGCCACCAAGAGTTCGCCACCTTCCGCGATGTGCCAAAACAGGCTGCGCAGGAATTCCGGCCCCAGCAAGCGGTGTTTGTGGTGGCGTTTTTTCGGCCATGGATCTGGAAACCGGATATACACCCGTCGGAGACTCGCCGGTGGGAACAGCCGCGGCAGGTGATACAGTGCGTCTCCCCAAACCAGCCGGAGGTTGTTGACGCCGGCTGCCGCCGCCTTGCGGGCTAGTGCCAGGACCCGTTGGCGATCATATTCGATGCCGACAAAGTCTGTCGTCGTCCGGGTTTTCGCCTGTTCCAGCAAGAACGTATCCCAGCCGAATCCGATCTCCAGTTCCAGCGGAGCTGCCCGGCCAAACAGTCCGGCCCATCCGCCCGCCTCAGCCAGACCGTTGAGTGTGACCAGATAGGCCGCGACCAGGGGCGACAGGCTCAGTGATGCGGATACCGCCCGCGCGGGACGGTCATGGGACCGGCTCATGGCGCCCGATCTTAGCACACCCGTTGGGATGATCCAAGAACAGCCCGCCTGAGTGTACCGGTCCACGTAAGACTGGCGGTCACAATCGTACCGCGTTCGGGAAACACGTTCCCCGTCTGTGTTTCTCCCTCAGAGTGGATGACTCAACAGTCGATGCTGGAACCAGGAGGCAAAATATCCACCGACGCGTACACCTTGGCCAGTGATTGGAAAACCATCGGATCCGCTGCGATGACCGGCCAGGTGCCATAGTGCATGGGCACGACGCGCTTCGGTCGAACCATCTCCACCGCTCTGGCCGCCATTTCGGGTCCCATCGTATAGCGGTCCCCGATGGGAACCAGCATTACATCGGGCCGGAAGATCTCGCCGATCAGCCGCATGTCACCGAACAGGCCGGTGTCGCCCGCATGGTAGACGGTCAGACCATCGCTCTCGATGACCGCACCACACACGCCGCCGGAGGGCGACGTGTGGAAGGCTGGAACCAGATGGATGACCAGACCATTGACGCTGACCTTCCCGCCAACGTTCATCCCTTCAGCCTGGATCCCGAGCTGGCCGGCCATCACGGCGATTTCGTGCAAACTGAACAACACGGCGCCGTGCTCCCGGCAGATGCTGAATGCGTCGCCAAGATGGTCAGGATGGTCGTGAGTCACGATCACCACATCCGCATGCGGCAAGTTGTCTTCGGTGACATCGCACAGCGGATTGGCGCTCAGAAATGGATCGATCAGAACACGACGCGACCCCTCCAGTAAGAAAGCGGCATGACCGAAGTAATGGATCTTCATATTGATTCCTTAAGTTGGGGACTAAAAGGGTAACGGCAGCCCGCGCTGCCGTTACGTCATTCCCTACGGAATTTTTCGAATCACTTGGATTCGTTGCTGTGAAACCACTTATTCAGTTTTCGCTGTCTGATGAACTCCTCCAAGAAAATCCGGCCGCTTTTCAGGGTGCTCTTCCGGCTGGCTGCTCCCGTGTTGCGCTTTTCGCGTGCGGGCAACCCGGTCGGGTTCGGCCCCTGGCTTCCGGAACAGCCAGATTAGCGAGCACCCCCACGCTGAGGAAATTTGCGGTTCATGCCCACCTCCTGCACACTATCTCGCTTTTGATTTTACTTTATCACAAAAACAGAAATAATCAACCCCGCGGTGGACCATGGAGTCTCTCATAGGCGTTTTTTGACACGCCGTGCCGGGAGTGTTACCATCACCTTCGGGAACCGCATCATGTCGCAGCAAGTTGTTTTTCTAGTAAAAAATCTATACACCATGGAACGACTGGGCGTCATGCAGCTTTCCGCCCTGGCGCTCACTCAGGGGTGGCAGACTGACCTGATAATCGCCGACGGCTTGGATTATCAGCGATTACTGAACGCGGTCAGACGGATGAACCCGTCGGTTCTGGCGCTGAGCGTGATGAGTCCTGAGTACCCGCAGATGCGGGAGCTTGCGCGACGCCTCTATGCAGACACCGGCGTGTACATCCTGGTGGGCGGGCCGCACGCCACCTTTTTTCCGGACATCATCGAAGAACCGTTCATCCAAGCCGTAGCGTTCGGTGAGGGAGACATCAGTTTTCCCGCTTTCCTGGACCGTTTCTCACGGGGCGAAGACTATACCAGGACTGCCGGAATGCACTTCCGCGCCAAGGGCCAGGCGATCCGCAACGCCCCGGCGCCACTGGTCGAGGATCTTGATTCGCTGCCGTTTGCTGATCGTCGCATCATGGCCAAGGGGAATCCGCTTCTCGCCTCGAATCCCACCCACATTTTCATGGCCAGCCGCGGTTGCCCGAACGCCTGCACCTACTGTTTCAATCACACCTACAACCACATGTTCCGGTCGTGCGGCAAGCTGTTCCGTCGGCGGAGCGTTGATCATTTACTGCGCGAAATGGAAGCGGTCAAGGCTGAATTCGGGATGCGCTTTGCATATATCGACGATGACATTTTCACTTTCTGCAGCCCGGAGTGGTTGGCGGAATTTACCACCGAGTATCCCCGCCGCGTGGGTGTGCCGTTCATGGTGAACACTCACGCCAATTATATCAACGAGCACCAGATCGAACAGCTCCGAGACGCAGGGTGTACGGTGATCTGCTTCGGTATCGAGTGTGGCGACTCTGGAGTCGCCGGCGACCTGCTGAAACGCCACATCAAACCTCAGCAGTTTTTAACGCTCAGCCGGCTTCTGCATCGCAACAAGATTCGGTTTATGACACAGAATATCTTGGCACTGCCTGTTCCTCATCCGTTGGCGGTGGATCTTCAGACCCTGGATTTAAACATCGCCTGTCGGCCCCAGTACGCCGTCGCGCATCTGTTCTATCCTTTGCCAGGAACTGAACTCGCCCGGTACGCCGAGGCAGCAGGTTTCATCGGCGACTCGCCCACCACCGGGCTTCCGGAGCGTACCAACAGTTACAGTGCTTTGAATTTCCCCGATCCTCGGGAAAAACGACACGTGGAGCGCCTGCACAAACTGTTTGGAATCGTCGTATCGTTCCCCTGGTTACGCCCAGTGCTGCCGGTTCTTATTCGACTCCCGCTGGGTCCGTTTTATGCCCTCTTGTTCATGGCGTGGTACGGCTTTTCCATGCGTTTCCGCATGGAGAAGACCCGCAAGACAAGAGCTGAGCTCAGGTTCTTCATCAAGAGCCTGCTCCAGTCGCTGGCCTCTTTTCTAAAGAAACAGCCCACGCGAAGCTGAGCTTGTCGCACCGCATGACTGTTATGCCGCGCCCGCCTGAATGAAATTTGAGAACTTTGCCGGTCGGGCTCATCTTAACTGGTGGGAACGCGAATTTGCTGATCGATGTTTTCCCGCTGGTATTGACAGGTTCCCTGCTGATTTTCTATGATAGAGTCGGAAGCCTTGAGGTGGGCCATGAACAAGAACATTGAGAAACTGGTACAGGAGCTGAACGAGATTCTCAACCAGGTCATCCGCGAAAACAAGGAGCTCAAGGAGATCATCCGGAGCATTCACGCTCAAGGTTATAACGTTCAGATTTCATTCAACTCCGGCACGGGCGGTGAGGCCGGTGCCGTAGCCCGCACCGACAATGCCGATGCCGCTCTCGACGATAAATCCACGTTGAATTTGTCAAAAGATGACTACCTTTTTCTCAAATCAATAAAGATCGCAGTAGACGACTGATCCCCCGCAGCCTTCAGAAACGGGCTTTGCATTTTCAGAATAATTACAATATGGTGGAGTTTTAAATCTATCTCATGACGTTGTGATTCACCGCCCCAGCGCCAACGGTACTATCACCAGCACTGACAGCGAGATCACGATACACGCCCATAGATTCAGCCACCACCCGGTCTTGATCATCGTGGTGATCCGGACAGCACCTGATCCATAAATGATCGCGTTGGGTGGGGTTGCCACAGGAAACATGAACGCCATACTGCATCCGAGCGCACAGCCGAGGGCTGGTTCCACGGGGCTGACACCAGCGGTTTGAGCAGCACTGATGGCCAGCGGCACCAGCATGGTGGCGGTTGCCGTGTTGGACACAACCTCGGTGAAAAACACAGCAAATGACGTGAACACGATGGTCAGCGCCACCAGAGAAGTGGCACCGCTGCCTTGCACCAGGGCCAAGCCGATCTTTTCAGCCAAGCCGGTTTTAAACATCATTCCACCCAGAGACAATCCTCCTCCAAACAGGATCAGGGTTCCCCAATCTATACGGGCCACCTGAGCCCAAGTCAACGTGAATGTGCGCTGACTCCATTCAACCGGCAGGACAAACAGCAAGGTGGCTGCGACAATCGCAACGCCCCCTTCGGGCAGCATGCTTTGAAGACAGATGTAGGTCGGGTGGCTGGTACCGACGAACAACGCGCAGATGCCCGGCAGAAGCCAGAGGGTAACCGCTAGTCCAAACGCAACGGTCACATTGCGTTCACCTTTGCTCCAAGGCCCTGCTCCACAGCTGCCATCGGTCACATGCACATCCACCGAGGGTGACTCGGCCAACCCCGGAGAATGTAAAAACTTTATAATCAGTAACATGCCGACGAGCATCAACAGCGTGATCGGCAGGCAGATGGCCATCCAGGAAAAGAAGTCGATCCGCCTGTTCGCAAGATTATCAAGATAGCCAATGGCGATGAGGTTGGGCGGCGTCCCGATCGGCGTGCAGACCCCTCCGATGGACGCGGCATAGGCGCAACTCAGCAACAAGCCATTGGCCAACCTGGGTGTGCGGTGTTTAACTGCCAAAAGATCGGTCCCTAGGCCTCTATGATTGATCGCTTCAAGTACTCCGATAGCCATTGGATAAAGCATCGCGGTCGTCACGCTGTTGGAAAGCCACATGGACAGACCGGCTGCGATCACGGCGAACGCGGCGGTCACCCGCAGTGGTCCGGCCCCCGTCCATCGGCTGCCGAGCACCCATCTTGCGATCCGCCTGTCCAGCCCGTGGACACTCATCCCCTCCGCAATCACAAAACCGCCCAGGAACAGAAAGATCACCGGATCAGCAAATGGGGCCATGGCTTCGCGGACAGATGCAACACCCAACAGGACCACCAGTACGGGCCCGAGCAGCGCAGTCACCGGCAACGGCACCGCTTCACAGATCCACCAGATCAGCACCCAGACCAAAACTGCAGTCAGATGCGCGCATGCGACGCTTAGACCTGCGGGGCTGAACACCTCCAAGAGGATGAAACCTAGCGGCCCGAGGAGAAGTCCCGCCGTGCGGCGGTATCGCTCGAAACGCATTTCGAATGGACTGAGGTTGGTCTGGACTTCCGACAAGCTTGGTGATCGGGGCTCTTCGCTCATGATTCACATTCGTACCAGACGGCTGCGAAGCGCGCAAACGCAGTGCTAGCCTGATCGATACCCCTTGTCAACGCATTCTGACCATCAGAGATTGTATTTTTGGCGGACGGGCCCCATAGCGGTCTCGGCCCATTTTCCCATCAAGCAGCGACCATCCACCACCGCCCCCTCGCGCACATGAACCGACGCTCCGCACACCTGGCCGGTGACTGAAGCACCATTGAGCAATTCGAGGGAGCCGGCTGCATAGACATCGCCCTCGACATGGCCGGCAAGCGACAGTTTCCTGCCCACCACCTGCCCGCGAACCTTGCCTTCCGTGCCCATGATCAATTCGTCCTTGGCTACCAGCGTGCCTTCTAGAACACCGTCAAAACGAAGCGTGTTCTCCGAGAGCAGGTCACCCTTGATGTGGACATTCGGGCCGAGGTATCCGTCCAGCTCGCTCTTGTTTTTCATGTTCGCACCTTCAGTCCTGAACGCGGCTCAAGACCGTATATAATCGTTCCAATTCAGCAGACGAGCCGTAATGGATCACGATTTGACCGCCTCTCCCGCCCGCATGGATGCGCACCCGGGTTCCCAACCGCTGGCAGAGTTTTTCTTCAGCGGCGAGAACATGCGGGTCCGCCGCTGTTTTCACCCGGCTCCCTTTCTGCGTTTTGAGAAGTCGGCTGACCAACCGTTCCGCTTCTCTGGCGGAAAGATCCCTCTCGGTGATCACGCGAGCGATTTCCACCTGCAGCTTATTTCCCGGCAGAGAGAGAAGGGGGCGCGCCTGACCCGCGGTCAGTTGGCCGTGTTCCAACATGTCCTGAACCCCCTGAGGAAGCTGCAGCAACCGCAAGGCGTTGGTGATCGTTGGCCTGGCCTTACCCAATCGGCGAGCCAGCTCGTCCTGTTTGAGTTTTTGGTCTTGAATCAACAGGTGATACGCCCGCGCCTCCTCGATGGGATTCAGATCCTCACGCTGAATGTTCTCCAAGAGCGCCAGTTCCAACATCTTATCGTCGGGAACTTCCCGGACGACAACCGGAACTTTGGTCAAAGCGGCCGCTTGGGCCGCACGCCACCGCCGCTCCCCCGCGATGATCTCATACCGGTCTCCCCGGCGGCGGGCAATGATGGGCTGGACAATCCCGTTTTCGCGGATGGAGGCCGCCAACTCGTCCAGGGAATCCTGGCCGAAGCTCAGGCGAGGCTGTTTCGGGTTAGGATAGAGAAGATCGATGTCGACGGTCAAAGGCGCTCCATCCAACTCCACCGATGGGAGCAGGGCGTCCATGCCCTTACCGAGCACGCGTCTTTTCATTTTCCAGTATTTCCTTTGCCAGAGAGATATAAGCGTTGGCTCCGCGTGAGCGGGCATCGTATAAAATGATCGGTTTGCCAAAACTGGGTGCTTCGGCGAGACGGACATTCCGCGGAATGATGGTCCGGAAGACCTGGTCCCTGAAAAAATTGAGCAGATCGTTACGGACTTGGGTGGACAGATTGGTCCGTTCATCAAACATCGTCAACAACATGCCTTCGATGGCCAGATTCGGATTGAAATTCCGCCGGACTCGGATCAGCGTGTCCCACAATTCCGTCACCCCTTCAAGGGCAAAATATTCACACTGAATGGGTATCAATACCGAGTCCGCTGCCACCAGTCCGTTAATGGTCAACAGGTTGATCGCCGGCGGTGAGTCGATGAGGATGTAATCGTACTGGTCACGGATGCGATCCAACTGGCGTCGTAACAGATACTCCCGCTCGTCCATGTCAATGAGTTCGACGGGAGCCCCTGCCAGGTTCTTGTCAGCCGGAGCCAAGAAGAGATTGTCCAGCTCTGTGGCCTGGACAATGTTCTCGACCGGTTCTCCCATGACCAAGACATGGTACATGCTCTTGCGACCATTGCGTCGCGCGGACCCGAGCCCGCTGCTGCAATTGGCTTGGGAATCACAGTCAACCACCAGCACTTTCAAACCCGCCAAGGAAAAGCATGCAGACAGGTTGATGGCTGTGGTCGTTTTGCCGACCCCGCCCTTTTGGTTGGCGATTGCGATGATCTTGCCCATAATTCGGTCCGCAGAATGCACAAATTTAGCACACCCCCCCCACCGAGGGAAAGCGAAAACTCCAGCCCGCGTTTCACGTGAAACATCAGCCGAGAATCCGGGCTAGCGTGACCGTCCGTCGCGGATCTACGGCCGATGTCTGCCGATCGACTACCGACAGGATCTCCCGGCCGGCGGTGAGAACCTGAGTCGCCGGGGATGCCTCCCCAGAAAACAGCAGCAGATGGGCGCCGGGGTGCCGGCGTAAAATCGAGACCAGGAGCGCGGGGGTGATCTCGAGCGCCCTGGCCATCCATAATATTCGTGCTTCCGCCGGGGCAACGAACGTCTCGAGCCGCGTCGCCGTCACCTCGAGATTGGTCAAGCCAAGCTCATGCTTGACCATTCTTAAAAACGCGCATTTCTTCTGCCGGGGTTCCATGGCGACAACCCAACGCGTCGGGTTGACCAGCGCCAGCGGCACGGCCACCAACCCATTGCCGGATCCGATGTCGATCGCCAGCTGCCAGTCGACAGGCGCCAAGACATCGAAGGCGGCAACCACCTCACCCAGGTGCTTGCGTCGGAAAGTCTCAGGATCTTTCTCGCCCACCAGCCGGATGCGCCGGTTCCAGTGATAGAGCAGCGACACATACTTGTCCAGCGGCCGGGGTTGGGGTTCCGGGTTATTCACCAGTAGTATCCTGATCTGCTGCGTGAGTCTCCATGTCCATGAAAACGCTCAGCGCTGACAAGGCGGCCGGCGTAATCCCTCGCATGTGTTCGGCGGCGAGCAGTGAGTCGGGCCGCATCCGTTTCAACCGTTCGCGCATTTCCCGCGAAAGCGAAGGAACGCGGTCGTAATCGAAATCCGCCGGGATGCGCCGCCCCAGCTTTTTCTCGAGCCGTTTCAAATCGTTCCGCTGCAAATCAATGTATCCGGCATACTTGAAATCGTGTTCGGCCTGGTCCAGGATCTCAAACGTCGCGTCGATTCCGTCGTGCGCAAGCAGCGGTGCCAGTTCGCGGAACCGGATTTCTGGCATCTTGATGATTTGGGCAAGCGCCCGGCCGGCCCCGATGGCTTTTTGTGTGTGCTCGGGTAGGTCTTCCACTGGATCCTTGGCGCGCGAGATGTGTTTGGTCCGCACATAATCCACCACCGACTCAAGCGTGGCGTACTTGCGGGTAAAGGCCTCCCAGCGGACATCGTCCACCAGACCGAGACGGCGGCCCAATGGGGTGAGACGCGCATCGGCGTTATCGATGCGGAACAGGAGGCGCAACTCCGCCCGCGATGTGAACATGCGATACGGCTCGTCCACCCCGTGATCGGTGAGATCCCGGATCAAAATCCCTAGGTAGCCCAGAGACCGCTCGACCACAAACGGTTCGCTCCCATCGATCATCCGCGCGGCGTTGATGCCGGCAACAAGCCCCTGAGCCGCGGCTTCTTCATACCCGCTCGTGCCGTTGATTTGGCCGGCATGAAAGAGCCCCCCGATCCTCCGGCTTTCCAGTGAAGGCCACAGCTCGGTGGGTTGGATAAAGTCGTACTCTATGGCATACGCTGGCCGGATGATTTCGGCCCGTTCAAATCCTGGCAAAGCATGCAACATGCTGATCTGGACATCCAACGGCATACTGGAGGAAAAGCCGTTCAGGTATATCTCATGAGTATTCAAACCCTCCGGTTCAACGAAAAGCTGATGCCGGTCCTTATCGGGGAATTTCACCACTTTGTCTTCGATCGACGGGCAGTAGCGCGGACCAATCCCCGTGATCTGACCGGAGTAAAGCGGCGAGCGGTGAATCTGTTCACGGATGATTCGGTGGACGCGGTCATCGGTATAGACGATGTGACAACACGTTTGTGGCAAGATGACGGATGAGGTTTGAAACGACAGAAAGGTCGGCGTTTCATCCCCCCTCTGAATCGTCAGCCGGCTGTAATCAACAGTCCGTCCATCAATGCGCGGAGGGGTCCCGGTCTTGAGCCGTTCGCATGAATAGCCCAACCGGCGCAGACTGCCCGCAAGGGCTATCGAAGGCGGCTCGCCCGCCCGGCCTGCAGGGATCTGGCGCGGGCCGATGTGAATGATACCATTGAGAAAAGTCCCGGTTGTGAGAACCACGGCCCTGGCCCGATACCACCGCTCGTCATGGAGCACAACCCCCGTGGCACAGTCGCCCCGAACCGTGATCTCGACGACTTCCCCCTGAATCAGGTGAAGATCGGGCACGCTCTCCAGTGCACGTTTCATCTCCTGCCGATAGCCGTCCCGGTCCGATTGAGTCCGGGGACTCTGAACTGCCGGTCCCCGCCGCCGGTTCAACAGGCGAAACTGGATGCCAGTTCGGTCGGCGATTATGCCCTGTAATCCGCCCAATGCATCAATCTCACGGACCAGGTGCCCCTTGGCAACCCCCCCGATTGCCGGATTGCAGGACATTGACGCCATCAGGTTGAGGTTGGGCGTAATCAAAGCGGTTCGGGCGCCTAGACGTGCTGCCGCGTGGGCCGCTTCACAGCCGGCGTGGCCCGCCCCGATCACGATGACATCGAAAACGCCCGCCTCGACCGCCACGGGATACCGCCGTTTACTTCTTTTTCACTGGCGGAATCGGTTCTTGAAACAGAGCCTCGGCCAGGCCGACGTTGAAATTGACCTCGGAGTACTCCACCAGTCCGGTGTTGCTTTCCCGGGTAAAAAATTCGACTCGATGGGGTGCCATCACCCCGCTGGAGCGGAACCAGCGGAAGAACATCTCCGACTTGGGAAGGACAATTCCATCCTCATTGCGGTCCTGATATTCTACTTTGACCGGTAGCGGGGCACCTTCCTCAAAAAAAACCGTGACCGTGTAATTCTCCGCGTCGATGAATTCCAATGCTTCCATGGGTTTGACTGTTTCAATTTCGGAGGAACTATAGTACAGCACCTTCATCCCGTCTTCCTGCCAGCGGCGTCGAAAAATGTTATAGATGTTCCTTTTTTCCGACTGCCGGAACCGTCTCATTTCTTCTTCAGTTTTGGGTTTGACTCGTCCGTATTCGTAAGTCCAGCCCTTATCGAGTTCCAGGTTGAAGATGTCCGCCAAAGCTTCGTGCTGCTTTTCCAGCTCGGTGCGGGATTTGCCTTCCCAGCGATAATATTCCCAAAATTTCGTCCACGATTGACCGTCACGCTTTATGATGAAAATTCGCCCGTGACCATACATATCTTTCCAGGTCAGAAATTTTTCGCCACCGAGCGCCTGAATGGTTCGCTGAATCATTCCCTGCGCGCGGTTATCATCGGCGACCCGGCCCCAGACTCCGGACGACATCAAAATCATCAACAGGAACGGCCACGCTTTGTTTGGCATCGCACACTCCTCATCATGCTCACAATCAGGGATTCGTACTATGCCCGGATCGTTTCAATGTCTGACAATATATCACGAACGATCGAGCGCTAGCCGTTGTTCGACTGTTGGCGAAAGTAGGAGCGGCAAGCGTCGACATCGCATCGGATTTGGGTGATGAGCTCTGTCAGCGTCGGAAAGCTGCTTTCGAATCTGATCATTCGGTGAAAATTCACCCGGACCGCGCAGCCGTATAGATTGTCCGTATAATCAAACAAGTGGATCTCCAGGACGCGCTTTCGACAAGACAACGGTGCGCCGGTCTGAATAGTGGGCCGTATACCCAGGTTGGCCGCGCCTTCCCATTTCTTGCCGCCCGTCAGCAACGTGGTTGCGAAAACCCCGCTCGGCAAAAGCAGATTGATCGGCGATTCCACGTTGGCGGTCGGAAAGCCGATCTTTTTGCCGATTTGTAAGCCACAGACCACCTGGCCGTCTACGGCATAAGGGCGTCCCAATAGCTGGTTGGCTGTCTCCAACTCACCGGCCATCAGCAAGTTGCGGATCCGGGTACTGGAGACCACTTCACCTGCCACTTCCGTTTCTACCGCAGGGATCACGTCGAAACCGAAGTCAGCACCCATCTTACGAAGAAGCTTCGTGTTGCCCCGACGGTCGCGGCCAAAGCTGAATTGGGCGCCGATTACCACCGCGGACATGCTTAATTGACGGACCAGGATATCCCTGACGAATTCTTCAGCGGATAAACCAGACAGCTCGCGGTTGAATGGATAGACTACGACTCCGTCCAAACAGGCGGTCGCAAATACCTCCAGTTTTTGTTCCAGTGTCTGAATGAGTGCCGGACAACGATCCGGTGCCAGTACGGCCAGCGGGTGCGGATGAAAGGTCACCAAAACCGCCTCCACCTTTCTGCGGTCAGCCTCCTGGCGCATCAGTCGAAGCAGGTTCAGGTGCCCCGCGTGCACCCCATCGAAGTTTCCAATGGTCACAACCGGGCGGCGAAACGCCCCGGTCATCTGGTGGATTTCCCGGATGATCCTCATGAACGCTTGGTTCCGCTGTCGCTTTTTTCGACGAAACGGAGTTGCAAATCGGCAAGGAGTCCGCTGAGCAGGTGTTCTTCCTCGGCGGTCAGATTACCGCGGGTCTTCTCCCGCAGAACAGCGAGTGAGTCGATAAACAGTTTGGCTACCGGCAAGTTGAGTTGTGTTTGGCCGGTGGAAGGATCCGGCACCTCACCCAGAAAGGCGAGGGCCGGCATGGCCAGGTTGTTCAGGATAAAATTGAAATCCGCAGCCGGTCGGTTGCTGGATGTCGTATCTTCTTTTGCTGCGGTGCCCGAGGACGGATCGATCCCCCCGTCCCTCCTCGCGGCCTCATCACGGATGCCTCCCTCTTCGGTGACTTTGCGTCTGTCCACAACTTGGAAATCGTCAGGTTTCCCTTTATTATCCATCATCGCTGTCTCCAATGCTCAGAGTTCTCTAGCTGTTCAGTGTATCATCAATGAGTGCACATATACAATCTTGCTGGGGAATGGTGATCAGCGCACAATCGATGACAAGACCATCCGGACGACCAAGATGCAGATCAGAATCACCAGACACAACAAACAGACGAGATCCTGCCCCGCCGACTCAACCGCGGCTACCCGGATCGGACGGGGAAAACCAAACAACACATAAGCCCCCCAATGGCGGGGATTTTGGAACACGGGATCCCGACGCATCCATCGGCGAGCTTCGCAAAGGGCGATGGCCACCTGACCTGAATGTTGGGGCAGTTCCAGATAAAACCGCTCCATGAAGGCTGCCGCGGATCTGTCGTGCACGGGCCACAGAGTCAGGAGAACTGCCCGGCATCCTGACGCCAGCAGCGCCCGCCCCAGACTGACGTTGCCATCCCCGGGAAACACCCGACCTCGCCCGGACGAGCACCCCGACAGTACCACCAAATTGGCCTGCCATCGCGCCGCCTGTAATTCCGACAAGGAGATGCTGACTGTCTGTTCCCCCTGAGCATGAAGATAGATGCGACTTTCCCACGGAACCGTTTCATCGGTTTTGATGTGGGTTGCCACATGAATGATGTCCCAAGGCTGTCCGGCCTGATTGTTCTGGCCGATTCCGCGAGCGAATTCTCTCCCCGCAATCAACCTGAAGTAGGGCCATCGCAGCGTTCGTGCCGCGTCGCGTACTTCCCGCTCTGCCCAAGGCAATCCCGGTCGGCCAGCGGCTCCTGATGAAAATCCATGAATACCTAGAAAACCGCCGCCCGGAGAACAATCAATTTCGGTGCTGCCGCCTACAGCCAGAAAACGCCACGCCGGCAGGTAGGTGACCGGCCATTGTTCCCCAACTCGAAGTCGGCGCCCGTCCTGCAAGATGACTGGCAATAATTCAACCGGTAGGCGGTACAGGCAACCGTCCGGCAAGATGAATAATTCTCGGTAGCGCTGGAGTTCGGGAACAGTATCCCGCACAAACAGTAGCTCGGCCAATGAACGGCGAGCCGCTTCGGCTTCAGGTTGATCTCCTTCGGCGGCTTTCACTATTTCTTGAAATCGGCCCGCTGGTGCCATCTTCTCCAAACGGGCATCGCGGCCGTTGAGCTGCAGCCGGTAGACAGCCTCCACCCCTTGAAAGATCACCAGCGCCAGCGCCGATCGCTTTCTCAACCAGGTCTGGACAGTCGCCAGTGAAATTCCTGACGCTGATTGCGTATGGGTCGGATGCCGATCGACCATCTCACGAAACAGCACCCGAGCCCGGTATGACTCGAGCAGGCGGAACACCTCCGCTTCGTTCCGGCCTGGCGGGGATGTCCGCTGCATCAACTCGAGCAGGCTCGCCAAAGACGCCTCAACGACTTCGTCACAATTTTCCAGATAATGAAGCTGAACCTCGGCCCCCCCACAGTTCTGCTCCAGGCGGTCAAATTCGATCATGGTGCGTCGAAAGCACTCCAGCGCCGCCTCGTGCCGCCCTTGTCCAGCCAGTGCCTTACCCTGAAAAAAACACATCTCCCAGGCCATGGCGCGGTAGCCTGCGTCCTGAAGCTCCGCAGCCAGAGAACCGAACGCGTTCTCCGCTTCAGCCAGCCGGCCTTCGGCATACAGTAGATGGGCCGTGACTCCCCGGATCATATAATTCCCGAGCGGGGATGGTTGTCGGGCTTCCCAGCGGCGGGCATTCCGCACGGAGATTCGCGCTGCCTCGACGTGCTGTTTGGCCAGCTGGGCGATGGCCAGATTGCCGGCGATCTGCCCCGCCCGCGCCCATTCGCCCGATTCTTTGGCTGCAGCGATGGCATGCCGGTAGCACTGTTCCGCCTTCTCCCACTGTCTTTTTCGGGCGAAAATATTGCCCAAATTGCCTTGTGCCAAAGCAACCAGCGCCGGCGCCGAACCGCTAGTCTCTGTCCTTAAAACCGCTTCATAATCCTCTCTGGCCCCTTCCAGAATGTTCAAACGCTCCCGCAAGGCACCTCGATTCAAGCGCACCAGAGCGGCGGATGTCTGATCGTGCCGCGACTCGTAGTACTCCAAGCCTGATTCATAACATTGCAACGCTTCAGTGGAGCGGCCGAGTTCGTCCAGCACGAACCCCTGGTTCACCATGGCTGCGGCGTGGATGCGATCTTGGAGGTCCCGTTCCGATGCGAGGGCCGCTCCGAACAATGATGCCGCTTCCACCACACGCCCTTGCCGTACCCGCAGCATGGCCCGCACACAGTCCCGTCGACGGCGTACGGACGGCAAGGGAAATTTCTCCAGACTCCGTGATGCCGCATCCAATTGGTGCTCTGCTGCTTCATCATCACCGTCAGACAGCGCAATCTGCGCCAACAGGATCCTGCCTTCCGCCGCGCGCCACTGGTCGCCGATTGCTGTCGCCACCTCAACCGTCCGCCAAGCGGCGCGTCGGGCCGCGCCTAAACGCTCATTTTGGAGCAAGATCTCCGCACGCGCTGCGAGCGCGTCCAGCTGCCGGATTGATATCGGTCGGGTGATCGCCGGCAGACGAGACATCGCAGCCGTGCCATCAAAATAGTCGCGGGCCAGGCTGGCGTACGGATTCGCTGTCGGCCCAAGATGCCGCAGGAGCAATCGCACCTGTTCCGATGCCGGCGGCGTGAGCTGCCGGACCAGCTCATAATCCCAGTAGAAAAATTCCGGAGTCGTTGTCGCAAACGCCACCAGTCTTTCGGGTGATCGTGGAGCGGCACAGAGCAGTCCGCGGTGCAACCCAACGAGTGTCGCGTCTGCCGGACTCAGTTCTCCCCGCAGGTCCTTTTCCGATCTGGCTTCCAATTCAGCCATCAGACGACTAGCCCGATGAGCCGTTTCAGGATGGCGGATCCATGTGGACAGAAGGCGGATCGCCTCAGCGTGTTCACCGCAAAGCGCATGCTCAAGCGCGGCGGCTTCAGCTATCCGGAGGCCCGAGGTTTCACGTGAAACCTGATGCCCCGCTGCAAACCCCGCACCGAACACGAGAACCACGCAGACAGCCCGCCGCAGCCCGCTGGACAGCATCGGGTTGCGCCGCAAGACACCCTCCCCACAAAGCATCCCGGCTTAAGGAATCAGTTTGTAACCCGTCCCGTATACGGTGATCAAATGTTGAGGATTTTTCTGATCCGTTTCAATCTTTTTTCGAAGCTTGGCGATGAAATTATCGACAGCCCGGTTGGTGGGATCGGCCGCCATACCCCAGACCTTCTGAAAAATCGCATCTCGGGAGACCGGCTGGTTTTGGTGTTGATGGAGGAGCTTGAGTATTTCCACTTCGTAATAGGTGAGCGGGATGTGCTCCTGGCCGGATCGCAGATCGAAGGTGTTACAGTCCACCCAATAGGAACCGATTTGAAATTTCTGGGTGTCGGTCTCCGGAGCCTGGCTGCGGCGGAGCAGCGCTTTGACGCGCGCCAGCAATTGTGCCACCGAAAAGGGCTTGGTTACATAGTCGTCCACACCTGCTTCGAATCCCCGGATGACATCATGTTCCTGGCCGCGGGCTGTGAGCATGAGGATTGGCACACGGCTGTTCTCTGATCTGACTTGTCGGCACACTTCATACCCGTCCATGTCGGGCAACATGAGATCCAGTACGATCAGATTGGGTTCCAGCGACTTGATGAGTCGCAGTCCGGATGCTCCATCCTCGGCGAGGATGACCCGATGACTCTCAAATTCCAGCAGGTCTTTGAGCCCGCGGGCCATTTCCAATTCGTCTTCAACAATTAGGATTGTGGCCATCTGTATCGCGGCTATTGGTTGTAGTTTGATAATGTAATAGCCCGACAGGCATTTGTCAATTTCCATTGACCGGTGGCGTGCATGCTGATTCCTCCGTCTCGACGGCAACGTGCCTGCCGGAACTCACTCTGTGCCCGATGGCGACGCCGAAATCGGCAGGTCACTAGACTGCACTACACCCAACCGATTTTCGGGCACCCAACCATTCCAGCCGTTGGGCAAGACCACCTGCCACCAGCCTTCTGTCCGAGCGACCAGTTCAACAACCAATCCTTCGTGAACGGTAAAAAGCACCGGATTGTCCTGCGACGGACCACTCCGGACGTCTTGTTGCCGGGCCAGAATCACCCCCTCCGAAACGGACGAATCGCGCACCACAACTCCCCAGAGGAGGATTGCCGATGCGATGCCGAGCAATAGCGAAGCGGCGAATATCCAGCACGCGGTACGGCGATGCGGCAGATCGCGTACCCGAAGTGCGTACCATCCCGCAAGACAAATGGCAACGAACGCGCCCAACATCAAACCGCTTACCCCGTTAACCCCCAACCACGAGACCAGGACGTCACGAATAATTTGGGGCACCCCGGGCGGATTTTGCGGCACCTTGTCAATGGTTAAACTATTGATATATCTGATATTATGGCTTGCGTCGGCGTGGCCGGGATTCAACCACAAGGTCCGTTGAAAATACAACACGGCTTCACCCAGGCGGTGTCGTCGGAAAGCGGCGCAACCAAGATTGTAATACAATTCAGCGTTTCCCGGCGTTGCGTGCGCCGCCTGGCGCCAGGCACGATCCGCGGCATCATACTGACCGCTGCCATAGAGATGAACACCCATGCTGGCGGGTGTTTCGGACGGCACAGTCGCCGCCACCCATCCGACCAGCAGCCCCACGATCAGCCATGCAAACGCCACAATCGGCTTCATGGCTGACCTCCTTCCATAATCCGTATCAGCCGTTCGAGCCGCGCCAGGAGTTCCTTGGGCCGGAACGTTTCTGCCACTGCCGGAGCGTAGCGATAGCATTCACACTGTTGGAGTATGTCCAACAGATCGGCGGTGGTGGCTTCACTGACCTGGTGTGCCGACAGCACCTGCCGAAGCCGGGCGCCCGTCAACTCAAGACTGTTGACACCGAACCGGGCCTGAAGATAGTTCTGGAGCAGTCGATAGACCCCGGTAAACAACTCCGCGGAGAGCCCTTTCCGACCAAGTGCGGAACAGGCGCGGAGATCCCGGCGTGCCTGTACCGCTGCTCGGGAACGCGCCCAGCTGCGCCGGTCGCGACGGAGATATCGGCGCCGTTCATCGATGACGACAGCCCCCAGTGTCACGATCGTAAGAACACCGAATATCGCCAGAAACCAAGGGCGGCGATACAGCCGCCCCGGCGGGGTTTGCTCGAGTGCGGGTCCTGTATGAATATGTCGGATATCCCGGCCCTTCATCTGAATTGGCATGGTGAATCCACCGGTATTGCCCGCACCAGTCCCGGTCACTCGTTCGCCTGTGGCGTTTAACCGCATGGCTGGAGGGGTCACGGACCGGTAGGTTCGTGATTCCGGATCGAAGAAGGACAGCGCAGGGACAGACAGCTCGAAGACGCCGGATTCAAGAGGAATCACCACAAATTCCCAGGTTCGGCTTCCACGCAGTGTGCCGCCTTCCAGGCGGATGTTGTCTTGAACTTTGGGTGCATAGATTTTGCATCCCGGCGTTTCCGTCAACCGTTGCTCGGGGATGTTGCGCAGGTTGCCCTCCCCCTGCACGGTCAGTCGGACGGTGGCCGCCTCTCCCGTTGCAACCGCTGATTTGTCCAAGTCGGCCTGAATCTCGTACCGGCCACACAATCCGTGAAAAGTGGCCGGCCGGCCGGCCCGGGGAAAGTCGCTCACGTCAATCGTGATGGAGTTCGTGCGGCGGAGTACGACCTGGCGTCGGGTCATTCCGAAAAATGACTGCGTCGGCGTTTCCACCAGAATTCTGAGGATCCACGGGTCCGCGTCAAACCGCCCCGGCCGCAAAGGAAACAGCACCCAGCGGCGGAGCACCTGCGTGTTGTACACCCGGCTGTCGTGTTCCCTTCGGCCCACGCGGTTTGGATCTCGGGGGTCAAGCTCAACGGTCTCCACCCAAAACCCCTCGAATTTGCCCTCTTTTTCCAGATCGGCGCCGCCGATTCGGACCCGGTAATACAACACCAAATCCAGCGGAACAGGCTGACCGACGCAGACGGTGCGGACCGGGCTTTCCAAACGGAGCAACAGGTCATCTCCCGGATCAACCGATGCACCGGCTTCGGCATCCGAGTCGAATGGATCCAGCGTGCCAAAAGGCGATCGTGTGCCCGGACTGGATGGCAACACGCTGCCGGCCACTACTTCCACGGGTATCGGATCGGTCCTGGTCACCTGCCCGTCCAGCCGGATTTTCACGGACGGCAATTCCAGGCCGCCAGTCTTGAGTGGCATGAACGTGAAAGCGATCACTTTGGTGAAAGACGCACTGCCGTTGACGAAGCGGAATTGCGTGGAGACATTCGGTCCGCCAATCAGCCGGAAATCCCGCGCAGACGGCTTCTCCACGATCTCCGCCCCGGCAGCGTCCGAGCCGTCGATGGTAATCTCCAGTGTGACCGTATTCTCCAGACCGATCCGGTCGGCACTCGCCGCAGCCCGGACTTTCCCTCCTTCGCCCCGCGCCAGCCCGCCCATCGCGTTCAAAACGACCAAGCCCGTCAGCAGGCCAGCTAAGCCAACCGAGTACCGACGATGCAGATTCTCAATGGTCACCGATTGCGCCTCACCCTCTGAATGTATGCCGCCAGTTTGCTCCGCGCGCGTTGCGTCTGACCAGGATCACCAGTCACGCCCCGATTTAGGGCGCTGGCGCGCTTGTCCCTGCTGCATCCGTAGCAGTTCTGTCTTCTCCTGCTTTTCCAAAGCCTGCAACAATAGCAGCGCCTGTGCTGGATTCATGATGGGCACAGCATCCTTCTTGTCTTTGCCTCCTGCCGATCGGCCGTCGGGTGGCTGTTGATGTTTGTCTTCTCCGGACAGAGAACCTGCAGGCGGTGAATCGGCAAATTGGCGGTTTTGGACTGCGTCTTTTCCTGGGTCGCGTGATCCGTCCATCTGTCGTTCGGATTGTTTGGACGGCTGTCGCTCGTTTTGACTGTCCTGTCGATTTTGCCCGCTCGCACCTGATTCCCCGGCAGATTGTTTACCTGCCTGGTCTTGCCGCTTTCCCTGCTGTTGACGTTGCGCCTTTTCCTGTTCCTTCAATTTTCGGATCGCCAGCTCCAGATTCCGCTTGGCATCCTTCTGGGCGGGATCAAGAATCAGACTTTCCCGATACGCCGCCGCGGCCGCCGGCCAATCGTTCTCGATGGCATGCGCGTTGCCCAAATTGTAAATCGTGCGGGCTTTCAACTTGCGGTCCGAGGTGATCATCGCTCTGTGGTATTCAGCCTGGGCCTCCTTTGATTTTCCCATGGCCAACAGGACATCGCCGATGTTGAACGCCAACACAGGATGATTTGGATTTTCGGCCCGGCCGCGACCGAACGCCTCCAGAGCCTGGGGATATTGGGCGCGATCATAGTATTCTTTCCCTTGCCGGGTGGCCTCGTGCAACGGATCACGCAGAACCCCGCCGGTTGTGGACATCGCCAGCATAACCATGAAACAGACGTGCCCGCGCCCCTGCATCGTTTCGCTCCTCCTGCTGTCACTCCCGATCTCGTCACGCCCGGCGCCCCGACCGACCACGATCAGAACTTCGTGCTCCGGCCGACGCCTGTGCGATGCCAGATGTACGCCCACCACCGGGCGGCATCGGCCGCCAGCCGACGCATGCTCTGTCGGCCGTCGGAGATCAGCCCCATAACGAGAAGAGACAGAACCGCCGACAGAAGTGGAAGCTGGAAACGATCCACAAACCGGCGGGTCATCCGGGACTGAAGATCCTTCTTCTCCATGCCATCAATCCGCTCGACCAGCACATCCACTTCGTCTTCCAGCACCGACGCGCGGAAATATTGGCCGTTGCCTGCGCGAGCTATGGCCGCCAGCGTCGATTCGTCCAAGCGACTGACGACCGGTGTGCCATTCGTCTCCCGCTTATAATCCACTACCTCGTTCCGCTCGTTGAAAATGGGAATCGGTTGCCCGTCCGGCGTCCCCACTCCAACCGTGAATATGACAACCCCTTCTTCAGCCGCCCGTTGAGCTTCGGCCTCGGGGTCGCCGGTCAGGTTCTCCCCGTCAGTCAAAAGGACGAGCACCTTGTACTTCTGCTGGTGGCGCTGGAAGGTGTCCCGTGCCAAACGGATGGCCGATCCGATGTCGGTGCCTGGATCGGGAATCAGTCCGGTCTCCATGAGCTCAAGGAACAAGGCCGCCGCCGACCGATCCACGGTCAGCGGACACTGCAAAAACGCACTGCCGGCGAATGAGATGATCCCCACGCGCGCGTCGCCCATTTCCTCCAGCAACGCCTGCAACTCCCGTTTTGCTTTGCCGATCCGATTGGGCGGTGCATCCGGAGTGTTCATGCTCAGGGACGTGTCCACCGCGATCAGCACATCGACACCCCGGCGGATCATGCTCTCCATCCGGGTGCCCCATTGCGGCCGGGCCAACGCCAACAGGCAGCCGGCATACGCCGCCAGCAGCAAACAGGCGGCCGCAATCTTTTTTGGATAACTCACTCCCGCGAGCAACCGACGCCGAATCTCGGGCGAGCGGCTGATGCTTGCCAGTTGCCGCCGATGCCAGCCCCCGAGCAGGCCGTATGCCAGTGCCAGGGGTATCAGGCCCCACAACCAATCGAGCCACCAAGGATCAGCAAAACGCACGCGTCAGGCTCCTCGGATCGTTATCTGCCGCCGGTCAAGGCAATCGTCGGAAGATCGTGCCGCCCAACACCGTCCATAGGCTCAACAAAACCAAACCTGTCACCACATAGGGCGGGTACAGTTCCACATAGTCCGACCAGCGGTGGACACGTATTTTACTCCGCTCAAGGGCGTCGATCTGCTGAAAGATCGATTTCAATGCCGCCGGATCCATCGCGCGGAAATAACGGCCGCCGGTCCGCCGCGCCACATCGGTGAGCACGTCTTCATCGATCCGCACGTCCATCTCCACAAGCTCTTTGTGACCTGTGTACGGATTGGTTACCGGAAACGGCGCCGTTCCCTCCCGCCCCACGCCCACGGTGTACACTTTGTGCTCCAGCATCCTGGCCATCTCGGCAGCGGTGTGCGGGTCGATCTCGCCCGTGTTGTTGACGCCGTCGGTGACTAGGATGATCACGCGCGACCGGGCTTTGGACGCTTTCAGTCGACTGATCGCCGTAGCCAACGCATTGCCGATCGCCGTGCCATCGGGCAACTGGCCCAACTCCGTGGCGTCCACCAGCTGCAGCAGCACGTCGTAGTCGACGGTGAGCGGACAACGGGTCACCGCCCGCGCGGCAAACACCACCAAACCAATTCGATCGGAAATGCGTCCAGTGATGAAATCGCGCACCACTTGTTTGGCCACGGTCAGCCGATTGCGCGGTTTGAAATCGCGGGCATCCATGCTGCCTGAGGTGTCGAGGGCGATCATGATGTCCACACCATCGGTGGAAGTCTCCTCTCCCGCGATGACTTTCTGCGGCCGGGCCAAGGCAACCACCAACACCCCAATGGCGGCGATTTTGAGCAGGAAATGCAGGTGCAGCCAGATCTCCCCGCCGGACCGCAGGGCAAAACCAGCCGGATGACCGATGGCCGCACCGTCTGCCCGGAGGTTCCGCCAGTGTCGCCAGACCAAGAGCGGCAGCGCCGCAAGCAACCATAGCGCCTCGGGGTTGCGGAACATGCTCATGACGCCGCCCCTGTCTCGTTCGCAGCGTCGGTTACAACCGCCTCCGGCGCAGCGATCACCTGGTCATGCACCAGGCGAATGATCTCGAACGCTTCTCGCAATGCCGCCTCACTCTCTTTGGGTGTCGTTGGAAAGCGGGCGAACTTGACCCGATCAGCCATCTGGAAAAACTGCGTGATGCGTGTCACCACTTCGGACGTCAATCGCATGTCGCCTGGTAGCTGCGTCACAATTTCAGCGGTTGTGCGCTCCAGCACCATCACGTCCAGTTCCTTCCCCAAGTAGTCTTTGACGATCTCCGAGATCCGAAAGAAGAACTCCCGTGTCTGCCCCCGACGAGGCAGATCCTGGCCAGCCAGGTCGTGCAGCCGATCACGCGCCTCCAGCTCGGGCGGAATCGCCGGTACCTGCCGCTTCTCGCGGCGTCGCCGCCACCACCAAACCAGCCAGCCCACCACGGACAACATCACCAGAACCGCGCCGATGACCACGGCCAGACGCCAAATCGGAAACGGAATGATCCAGGGCGGTTCTGGTTTGTCCCACTCTTCGTCTGTTTCGGATCTCAGTGCACGGATGGTCACGGTTACCGGACCTGTCCGGGCTTCCAGCGTCTGCTTCCCGATCCGGCTGGTATACCGAAGAGCCGTTAAACGCCGGGAGCCTAGATCAAAAAACGCCAGGCGTAACCGGCGCCGTTCATGAACGTATCCGTCCGACTGTCTTTGACTCAGCCGATCCTCGCCCAACACCGCCACATCAGGGGGAAGATCGCGGACCAGTTCCGGCCGGCTGGCGCCGGACGGGTATCGGAATGTCAGCTCCAGCACAACGGGATCGCCGACAGCCGGCGTCGTATCAGCTTCGGTTTGCTGTGCAGTCACGTCGAACCGGAATACTGCGCCGGCGGCGAGCGCAGCAGCCGCCGTTAGCCAACACACCAGGATTAATAGACATCCGCGCCGCATCGCCAGACCACCCGGGCCGGATCGAAGGGCTCATACTATCAGACCGGGTCCGCGGATTCAAATACCACCGGGCGACAACTGTGCTCCCTTTGGAAAAACGGGAACGACAACGGCTCAAGTCTCAGATCCGGATCAACCCGACGAACCACCGCTCACGGATCCCACCAGCGAATCGATGGCGCCGGGTCCGCTCAACGCCGCAGTTTTTTCACCGCCGTGATGATCCGGTCAGCCGCCGTGCGAATGTCTTCTTCGGTGGTGGGACGGCCGGTGGACAGGCGCAGCGTGCCCAATGCATAGCGCTCCGGAACAGCCATGGCTTTGAGCGTGGCCGAGAGTCCACCTCCCTTACCGTGGCAGGCGGCGCCGGCGGAAGCGGCCACGCCGTCCAGCGCGTCTACGAGATCAGCCACCAAGATACCGCCGAACCCAACACTCAACGTGTTGGGCAATACCCAGTCTTGGTCCCCGTTTCGGCGGATGTCGTCCAAGCCTGCAGTCAGCAGCGCCCCGAGCAGATCACGGGTCCGACCTAGATGAGCTGTGCGTTGTTCTCCTTCGGCTGCCGCCAATTCACAGGCGGCTCCCAATCCGACTATCCCGGAGACATTCTCTGTCCCCGGCCGACGGCCCCCTTCCTGTCCGGCGCCTCGCATGAATGGAGCAAGTGAGACACCCGCCCGAACATATAGCGCCCCGACTCCTTTCGGGGCGTACAGTTTATGGCCGGCGATGGTGAGCAGGTCAACGCCCAGTTCATCCACTCGGCAGGGAATCTTGCCTGCACTCTGCGCGGCGTCGGTATGGAAAGGGATGTCCCGCTCGCGGAGGATGACCGAAATCGCCTGCAGCGGCTGGATCGACCCCACCTCGTTGTTGGCGTGCATGATGGAAACCAGGACGGTATCCGAACGCACAGCCCGCCGCACGTCGTCGGGATCCACGCGCCCGTTTCCGTCCACTGGCAGCCGGGTGATGGACCAGCCTTCGGCGGCCAGCTGGTGGCACACAACGTCGACCGCCGGGTGTTCCACCGACGAGGTGATCATGTGGCCCGCTGTTTTTCGGGACCCTCGGATGATGCCGAAAATAGCCAGATTATCCGATTCCGTGCCGCTTCCGGTAAAGATGATTTCGGTGGATTTTGCACCCAGCAATCCGGCCACCTGTGCGCGGGCGGTCTCAACTCCAGCACGCGCCAGTTGACCGAAGCGGTGGGCTGAGGAGGGATTGCCGAAATATTCCTCCATATATGGCCGCAGGGCCGATCGCACTTCCGGCGCGATAGGAGTCGTGGCGTTGTAATCCAAGTAAATGGGTTGTGCGAATCTTGCCTCTCGTGCCATCTCCAAGTTTCCATCCTTCTCAAAACCGCATGGGTAATGGTTGGCTGGCGTCGCCGGACGCCGCCTGCACCGGGAACACTTTTCGGTAAGCGGCCACGACCGCGCCCATGGTAACGGGCAAAACCAAAAACGCACCTACATAACACAAGCAGACGCCCACCATGCCGAGCAGCACCTGGATCGCCATCACACCAACCGTACCCCACAGATTCGCCCGGGCGGCCCTGGCTCCCAAACGGACTGCCTCCGAACCCGATAATCCGTGTTCGGCGATCAGCGGAAACGTGTACAAGAAAAATGCGCCCAAGATGATCACCACCATCATGATGATCAGGACAAACACCCCGATCGTGGCCAGATAGAGTCCGAAGGCCAGCGTCAACCTGCCACGGTCGATGAACAGCGGTAGCATGATCACGGCTCCGCTGAGCGACAATGACGCGGGCAAGGCAACCAGCAGACTGACCGCCATCAGCAGCGCGGTTGCCACAAGGCTGGAATGGAAATATTGAAATCCATCGAACAGGCGGCGGAATTCAACCCGATCCCCTCTCAGCTGCTCCAAGTAACACAAATAGATGCCACACATCATGGCGCCGAACAAGATGACGGGTACCACTGTACCCAGGAGCATACCGCAGGCAGTGATGCCCACAAACAACCAATAACGCCCCCTGACCAGCCCCCAACCTTCGATCAGGCAGGCCCACGGTTTCACCTGGCCTTGGGTGAATTGGATCAACCGGCTGTCCCCCATCGCTGGCCTCCGCCCGCTTTGATATGGGCATCATTGTCCCCTATTAGACGGTATTTGACAGATAAAGTAAATCATCACCGAAACCACTCTGCTAAAATGAGCGCCATGGTGGGCGCCATCTGTTTACTTTTCTTCCTGTCCAGTATCGCCGCCCTGCTGTTCGAAACGCTGTGGTTTGTTCAGGCCAGTCTGGCCTTCGGCAACAGTGTCTGGGCCTCCGCCTTGGTGCTGGCCGGTTTCGTGGACGGCCTTGGCGTCGGGAATGCCGCCGCTCTGAAAGCTCGGGCCATTTCGGCCGGCTTTTTGGACGCCTTCCCCGAAGCCTCGTTGTGGACCGGCGCCGGTCTCGACTGGATGCTGGTCGGAATCAAACCGCCGCTTCGCACAACCCCCACAAAAGCCATCGACAGACTGTGGGCGGATCCGGTCATGAAAGCCAAACTCGATGCTCTCCTCTTGTACGGTCCCGCTCAAATGGGGGCCGCTTTCATCACCGACGGCACCCGCCTGCGCGATTGGATCGGCGCGGCGCCCCCATTCACCGACGACCGATCCAAACGGCTGGCCTCCCGCGACACCGACATCCGGCCAGATTTTTCTCTCTCTGTCGTCTTCAGGAACAGTCCCGCGTCAGCGGAAGATTTCAACCACCGCGAGATGATTCGGCATTGCTTGCCTGAACCTTCCCGGCAGGCAGCCTTGAAACAGTTTCCCCGCCAGACCGCCATCGATGCGATTCCCGCAAACACATACACCTTGAATCTGGTGCCATATCTGCATCGACATCTCGACGATCCGGATGCGGTCAACGCGATATTCTGCATGCTCAAGAGCGCTACCCACGACATCTGGGCCATCGTCGCGGCTAATCAGGGAAAGAGTCCGTTTGATGAGTGGGGCTTCAATACGATGGCCCTGCTGGTGCTGACGAATGGGGACTTTTCCCAGGCTGTTCGTTGGTTGTCAAATACTCAGCTGTCTGCGCCGTCTGTTTATCTCCCATTTCGCATCTATTTTCATCCTCGACTGGGTATCGATTTCCCCCGCGCGGCTGGAGCCGCCTCATGAAGCCACTTGCGGTGGTGTTTCTGCAGCAACGGAACAACAAGCACAGCGTAGCTGCTCTGGCCGGCGCACTGGAGTCGGTCGAAGATCGCCTCGGATTGACAGTCTGGTTCGCCCGGCCGCGTCAGGTGATCGAACGCCTGAGCCAAGCGGCCGCCATTCATCGCCGGGTGGTTCTGGCCTGGTCATTCCACACACCCGATGTCCTATCGGTAGCGCCGGCCTTCCGAGACATTCGTCAACAGGCGGCGGCGAACCGCTGGCCGTTGCTCGGACTCGCCGGCGGCGCACACCCTTCAGGCGATCCGGCCGGGACGTTGCGGCTGGGCTTCGACTACGTGCTGCGCGGCGAGGCGGAGGCCGGTTTGCCGCACTTTCTGGCGGCGCACGCCGCCGGCGGCGAACTGCGGGGTACTCCGGGGCTAGCCTGGGTGGACAATGGCGAGTACCGTCAGAACCGCCGCCCGCGCCCCGTCAACCTGGATCATTATCCCCCGTTTGCCGCCCGTCACGGCTTGTTCGCGCCCATTGAAATCAGCCGCGGTTGTCCTTGTCACTGCGGATACTGTCAGACGCCTGCGCTGCTCGGCCGGCGGATGCGTCACCGCAGTCTCGATAAAATAGTCCATCATGCCGAGGTCATGCGCCGCCACGGTCTAACCGACCTGCGTTTTGTATCGACCAATGCGTTCGCTTGGGGTTCAGCCGACGGACACACCCCCAATCCGGCGGGTATCGAAGCTCTGTTGAAGGCGCTGGGTGGCATTTTTGACAAAGGCCGCATCTACTTCGGTTCTTTTCCCTCCGAGGTCCGACCCGATTCCGTCACACCCGAGCTTGCTGTAATGGTCCGCCGGCTGGCTGGCAACGATAATGTCGTGATCGGCGCCCAATCCGGCAGCGACCGCATGCTGGAGCGCCTGCGCCGCGGTCACAATGTGGCCCAGGTAGTTCGGGCCGTGGAGATCCTGCGTGCGGTCGGCTTCCGCGTGTACGTTGATTTTATCTTCGCTCTGCCCGGTGAGCGGGAAGATGATCGGAGGTTGACCCGCTCGCTGATGCGCTGTGTTTCGGATCTGGGTGCGATCGTCCACGGCCACACATTTTTACCTCTGCCGGGTACGCCGCTCAATCGCGCCAAGCCGGGACGGGTGGATTTAGAAACTCGCCAGCTGGCCCTCGAGCTGGCCGGCACTGGACGGCTTTGTGGGCATTGGCGCCAGCAGGAAGAGCTGGCTGTCCGCCTGGAGCAGTTTTTCCGGGGCCAATCGCCGGCCACGTCCACCGGTGACGATCTCTGAACCGATCGCATCGAATCTTCGACTTTCCGGCACGGCGCCGGTGCTTCGACTTGCTGGATTCTCTGGCCGCTGAATTGACGTCTGTGGTGGTACGCCAGGCGCCGCGGCGGGTCGACGCGCCGGGTTCGCCGATCGCGGTCTGTCATTGAACGCGGCGGGAAAGATAGCCGGCGAGGAGCTCGCGCAGGTAGTCGCCATCGAACGGCTTGTGATGGCCGGGATAGACGATTCGGACGGGCAGGTGCAACAGGCGGTGGGCGGAAGCGGCGTATGCCTCGCGGTCGCTACCGGGCAGCGTGTCCAAGAGTGCACCGTCGTACACGACATCACCGGCATAGAGTTCCTGGCTGACGGGTTCATACAGGGCGATGCTTCCTGGTGAGTGTCCTGGCAGGTGGATCACTTCCAGTGTCCGGTCACCCAATTCCACATAATCCCCGTCTGCTAACAGGCGGACGGGGGGCACGGCCCGAAAGCGGTAATCGGCAGCCCGGAATCCCGGCACCGGCAGACGGGTGAAATGATCGTCCAGAATCCAACCCATGGCCGGATCGCTCAGGGTCAGCGTCGGATCGGCGCATGCCAGCGCCGCCGCTTCCGCCGCGTGAACCGCCACGTTGTCAAACACCGCCAAGCCCCCGGCATGATCAAAATGAATATGGGAGGCCACGGCCAACAGCGGCTTGCCCAGCTGATCCGCCAGCGCCGCCCGCAAATCGGCGACACCCGTGCCCGCATCCAGAAGCACGTCTCGATCCCGGCCGCGGATGAGCCATATGTTCGCCCGATTCCACTGCCAGTAGAACGGTTCGGTGATCCACATCAAATGCGGATGCAGGTGCTGGATCTTGAACCAGTGACCGGCGGTTGTAATCACGCGGCCTACTCAAAGGCGGATTGCCGTCAGCGGGACGCAGCCCGCGCATGCTGCCGCGAGGCGTACCGAGTCAGGTATCCCTTGAACCAGCCTTGGTTGGCGTACCGGATGAAGTAGAGCTGCTTCCGGTCGAATTCGAGCCGGTCGGCCAACAGGACCATCAGGGCGCCTCCGGCGACGAGTTGTTTGACATGAAAGATGTCGCGGATGTTGAGAATTTCCTGCAGGGCTTCCTGCTGCACCGCCTCGTCTTGGATCTTGGAAAGATCCGGGCCGACCACTGCGGCAGGATCCTTGACGATTCGGTTGTAAAAACCGCGGATATCCTCGGCGGTGAACATCACGGTGGGATCCCGTCGCTCGGGATAGGTTAACGTCACCAGCGCCCACACGATTCCGCCGCTGAGATAGACTTGCCGTCGGTTGAGCAAACCGGGCTTGCGCTCGATCTTTTCCTCGAGGATCGGCAGAATGTGCAGTCGGATGGTGCGATCGATGCAGGCCGGGGCGTGATCCACGGAACCGCATTCCCGGTCGATTTCCAGCGACAGTGACTTGGAACCCACCGGAATGTCCATGGGCACGAATCGGTCACCACCCACGCTCTTCTCCAGATATCCGCCTTTCGTGTTCCCACTGCCCAGATCCAGGGCTAGGGCGGTGTAAATCGCCCGCGGCGGGAGAATACCCAGTGCGCCAAGCTCGGCTTCCTGTTCGGCGGTGATGAGTTGCATGGAACAACCGGTGGTCTGCAGGACCTCCCGCCTGAGCGTCTCGAGACGGGCCACGGCCCAGGGCCCCTTGAGTTCCGCGGCGTTCACCACTCCGCTGCTGACGGCGACGACAATCCGGTCCCCCGGCAAATGGTGTCCGTCCCTGACCCAGCGATAGAGCTCCGCGATGTCCCGAACGGATTCAGTCACGGCGTCTGTACTGTAGGTAATCATCGACGAGGTGATATGGCGGCGATCCAATTCCTGATAGTCACCCAAGCCCGCCTCGTCTTCGCTGAACCGAGCGATGACCGCCCGAATCCCGGATGCGCCCACCTCGATGCCGCCGTAGACGCCCGGCGGGGCCACATGCCGGGGCGCTGCCGGCGCCAGACCCAGCCTGGATCCGATGGCGGCCCAACCGGGATACACGGTCAGGGCAACCAGCACCAGCATCACCAGCCCCAGTGCCGCATAGAGCGGCCGCCGTGTCAACACCTGCCACCAAGCAGCCCGCGCCTGCGGCCCATAGCCGGCGGCGCGCACCCGGCCCGTGGTCTCCTCGTCCAGGGTGAAGGTGTCGCCGGCGGCGTGGCGCCTCGTGGTGTCATCCGGTTGCGCGAGCCGCGTGGACTCGGCATCCTCAGCGGGGGTGATGGAATCGAAAAGCGTCTCCAGACCGCCGTCGGTCAGACCCTCCTGCTGTCGGATCTCTTCGCATAATGCGGCGAAATCCGAAAGATTGACCAAACGGTTGCCGCGCTCCTTGTTGAGCATGCGCGCCACGGCCTCACTCAGCACCTGCGGACATCCGGGCAGCGTGCTGCCCAGCAGCGGTGGATTATGGGTGAGGATTCTGTACAGTACGCCGGTGGCGTTTTCAGCCTGGAAGGGATTATCGCCTTGCAGCAGCTCGTAGGCAATGACCCCGAGGGAATATTGGTCTGCCCGGGCATCTACCGGTTCGCCCCGCGCCTGTTCGGGGCTCATGTAAGCCAACGTGCCTACGGTAATACCTTCGCGGGTGTGGATGGTGGATTCGGCCAGTCGGGCGATGCCGAAGTCGACGATCTTCACCGCGCCGCTCCGGGTGATAATCAGATTGGCCGGCTTGACATCCCGGTGGATCACACTGTTCTGGTGGGCATAATCCAGCCCGTGCGCCACCTGGGACAGGATGTTCAGCGTTTGGGCCAGGGAGAATCGCACCCCGTCATCCCGGAGCTGCTTCAGGTTCCGGCCGTCCAGATACTCCATGACGATGTAAGGTATCCCGTTTTCCTCATAGAGATCGTGAACCTGGACGATGTTGGGATGCGGGATTTGGGCCAGCGCCCGGGCTTCCTTCAGAAAACGGGCTGCCTTCTCCGCGTCGTCGATGTATTGGGGAAAGAGCGCCTTGATGGCGACAAAACGGGCCAGCCGGCGGTCGTAACCCTTGTAGACCGTGCCCATGGCACCGGCCCCGATCGTGCCCACTACCTCGTATTTGCCGATGGATTTCATGCGCCCCAATCTACCACAGGTAGGAGGCAATTAGAAGCATCCGGCCCGACGGACATAACCTAATCAACCCATGGTCGTCAGCTCGTCTCACTTTCGCCGGATAAACACCATCCCATCGACCGGATCGGCTTGCCATCGGGACCAACATCGAAGGCTTTCTTCCGGCGGTGATCCGCGTCTTCCTCGTGTTCGACCGCCCGTTGCTGGCGGTACTTGTTGACAATCGGGACCGAAAGATCGCCGACATACTCGATGAACTTCCCATCCGCAGCCGGTGCACCCTCGGAGGTCATGATGCCCGTGCTCATCCTGTCACTTCAGATGACGATATACTTCTTCTTGATGTTATCGAAACCGATCAACTCGAGTCCGCTGAACGGCTGGCCCATGAGCATGCTTTCAAATTTCTCTAGGATCAAGCGGCCACCCACAATCTGGCGGCAGTCACTGGTCCTCTTCAATTCCTCCGCTGGGGAGCCGGGAGCCGCCCCCATTCGAACGGTGACGTCCCGGGTGCCGGCCCGCTGACGGAGCAGCCGATGCTCTTTACCAATCTCTCCGTAGCGGGCGTAGGCGGCCATCATGGCCTGCATCGGATCGTCCTTGGCCGCGGCCGGCTCCTGGGCCCAGGCAGGCCAGCCTGGTGCCAGCAGAATCAGAACGCCGCCACAGAGACAGCTGGCGAGCGGTTTCTTGTTGTCCTCCAGACAGTGCGATTCAACCGGGTGCACCTTCCGACAGTTTGACATCCGACAGGCTGTGATTCACTCGGTGATACTGGTGATTCCACTCTTAACGCGGCGTGGGCGGCGGGCGGATTGCGCCCAACCGGCGACGGAGGTATCATCGTGGAATCCGGGATCAGGCTATGCCCCCGCTGCCGGGTTTGGCCCATGTCCGTGCTGACGGTCATCCCTTGTTCCATGAGGTTGCCGCAATGGGCATCCGTGATTTTCAACTGGAGCGGTTTTTCGCCGCTCACGAATTTACAGCGCGCTGTTTGCTCAGCCCGTCAGACTGCGAGAGCATGTCGCTGGAGGAGCTGCTGGCGCTTGCGGATGCGGACAGCCTAGAGCAATGGCGGCAGTTGCAACTCGGTTACACCCAGACAGCCGGCCACCCCATCCTTCGCGCGGAGATCGCCCGGTTGTACCCGGGGGCGAGTTCCGACGACATTCTGGTGTGCGCGCCGGAGGAAGGCATTTTCATTGCGATGCATGTCCTGCTCCAGCCCGGAGACCGGGTGGTGGTGACGGCCCCGTGTTATCAATCGCTGGCCGAGCTGCCAACGATGCTGGGCTGTGCCGTGGACCGGTGGGCGGTCCGTACCGATGGGAACCGTTGGACCTTGGACCCGGACGATCTGGTGGCGGCGTTGACGCCCCAAACCCGACTGGTGATCGTCAATTTTCCTCACAATCCCACGGGTTACACTCCGAGCGCCGATGTGATCGCCCGCCTGGTGGAGCTGACCGGATCACGGGGCCTCTACGTATTTTCCGACGAGATGTACCGGTTCCTGGAGCACCGCCCGGAGTGCCGATCGAATTCCCTGCTTGGCGCCCACGAGCGGGTGGTTGCCCTGGGCGGGCTCTCCAAAGCGTTCGGCCTGCCGGGTCTGCGCGTCGGTTGGCTGGCTACCCGTGACCGCCGATTGCTGGACCGCTGCGCCGCATTCAAGGACTACACCACCATCTGCAGCGCGGCGCCGGCGGAGGTCCTGGCGATTATGGCCCTGCGCCGCAAAAACGAGATCATTGCAGCGAACCGGCGCATCATCGGCGTGAATCTCGAAGCCTGCCGGACTTTCTGTCAGGAGCAGGCCTCTCGGGTGGACTGGCTGGAACCAGACGGCGGCTCCACGGCGTTCCCCCGCCTGCGGCCGCCGTTGCAAGTGGATGAATTCTGCGAACGCCTGCTCCGTCGTCGGAGCGTGCTGGCCGTCCCCGGCCGGCTATTCGACTGGCCGGGCGGGTATTTCCGGGTGGGTTTGGGCCGCCGCAATTTACCGGAGGTCCTATCTATTGTCGCGCAAGAGCTCGAGCCAGGTTCATCGGCTTGAGAGATCGGCGATGGGCTGTCGCAGCACTTGCCAGTACAATGCGATTTGCCGGGCCGCCAACCTGTTATATTCTGGCACCTGGTCTAAGATGAGGGCGATCTCGCGGTGAATTGTGACAACACATCACCCTAAAACAAACAATCCGCAACAACGACCTTCGCCGTGATGGCTCCCGAATGACACCAAGATCCGTATTAATAACGGAAACGGAAACCGACACCCACAAATCCAGCCGCTTGATAGTTGCTCTCCTCACCGACGTCCCCGCTGGAATACGCACGAGCCATTCGTCCGCCCAGTTCCACGCCCCCGATCAGATTGACCTGAAGGTCAGGACGAATCCGCCAAACAACTCCGCTGTACAGCGGGAACTCCCGGTTGCTTCCGATTCCGGCCAGCTCGACGCCGTCACTGCGGAGTCTGAAGTCAGATTTTTCATAACGGCCGCCCACAAACAACCGCCATTTGCCCGTGGAGTCCCAGTTCAAAACCAGGCCGGGTCCCCGGGTGGCGCCGAGGCCGCCCCCGGTTTCCATGCTCAGGTGCTCGGTGATCCGCCAGTTGACGAACAGCACCGGGAAGACACTCGGATCGTCTTCCAGCTGGGTGATGACGCCGATGCCGGGTCCCAGGGTCAGACGGTCACCGAAGCGATAGGAAAAACCGGCCAGGCTCCCGCCGGTGATTGCGTCGCCGAAATCGGCGCCGCTCTCGGCCGTCGTGCGGAGTGTGGGAATCATGAAGAGCGTCCACTCCCGGTTGATGCCGTAGCGGATGAAGGCCCCGATGCTAATGGTGTGGATCGTCCCCCAAAGTGCCTCCGCCGCAATGCCGGGCTGTCCCTCAAAATTGTAGGTGGTCCGATCGTATCCGACCGCAATGGAGACACTCCGCCTGAAATCCGGCGCATAGGTCAATCCTCCTTCAAACAGCATCCGGCCGGTGCCGAACGAGCCGCCGGAATCGATCCCACTGTTGAACTGATGCAGAAATGCTCCTTCGGCGAACATCGACCACTGGTCCGCCGTCCGGACCGACGGCCCGCCTCTTGGCTGTCCCTGTCCGGCCACCCCGGCGATCATGGTCAGCACCAGTGTGATCGCCAGCGCGCACCGGCGAATCTGCGGGCGGCTTCCGACACACAAATCACCTTTTGCCATCCTCGACTCCGGGCTGTCGTTGTTCTCGGTAAGCATGAAAACGCTTTCTGAGATGCGCGGTGTCCCGTGCCGATTCTCAAATTCAGTTCGGAACATCGGATTTGCGCTCTGCGGTTGCTGCGCCTCCGATCCGGTCCGCGGCCCGCGCCGTGTACCGCCAGCACCTGATCCGACAAAATGTGCTTGACACAGCCTCAGCGGCTGTATATCTTGTGCGGCGAGGCAACAAATGGTTACAGCAACGCTTTCCCGGCTTCATCACCACCATCACCCGATTATCGGGCCGGGCACTGGTGCGCACGCTGTTTAATCATCTACTTTCACAGCACAGATCACACCAACCCCCGGCCAAGGCCGGGGGTTTTTAGTTTGTTGTGCCGCTTTGCAGAAAATGTTCACTTTGTCGGTGGATGAATACATGAAACTAAGCAAGACAAAATCGATCAGCACTCAACGATCAGCATTCCGCCGCCTGGCGTCTGGTCTTGGACTGTTCATTGCACCGTTTCATGCCCATCACCATCACCATTTCCACCTCCCTTCCGGGTGAAGGTGCATGCAGCACATCGTCCAACGTTTCCCTCACCCGGGCTCCCGTGCCCGGGTTTTTATTTCAGGAGCTATCATGATCAACGATGACCGAATTCAACTGGCGCTGCCCAAGGGGCATATGTACGCAGCGGTGGAACACCTACTGGGGGATGCCGGCCTGGCCGTGCAGGGCAACGGCCGCAACTACCGCCCGGTCTGTATCGATAACCGGTTTGAACTGAAGATTCTGAAACCCCAAAATATCGTGCGCATGGTGGAACTCGGTTCCCACGACGTTGCTTTTGCCGGCTATGACTGGGTTGTGGAGCTGGATGCGGCTGTCCAGGAATTGCTGGACACCGCGCTCGATCCGGTTTGCCTGGTGGCTGCGGCGCCACAGGAGATGGCCAAGGATCCGGCGTTTTTCCGCCGCCGGCTGCTGGTGGCCTCGGAGTATGAATCCATCACCCGACGCTACCTGGATGGCCGCGGCGCGGATTATCTCTTTGTCCGCAGCTATGGCGCCACCGAAGTGTTTCCGCCCGAAGACGCCGACCTGATCGTGGATAACACCGCCTCCGGCCGGACGCTGCGCGAGAACGGCTTAACCGTTGTCGACACCCTGCTGCGTTCGTCCACCCGGCTCATCGCCAACCCGATCGCCATGGACGGCCCCAAGGGGCGAACCATCGCGGAGCTGGCCATGCTGGTACAAGCCGTCCTAGACGCTCGAAGCCGGGTCATGCTGGAAATGAACGTGGCCGGAGACCGTTTACCCGCGGTGCTGGCTGTGCTCCCCTGCATGCGCAAGCCCACCATGTCCAGCCTGTCAGATGGGACCGGCTTTGCCGTCAAGGCGGCGGTGCCCAAGGTTCAGGTCGTCCGGCTGATTCCGGAGCTGAAGGCAGCCGGGGCCACCGATATTCTCGAGTACCCATTCTCCAAGGTGGTGCTGTGATGGTCGGCCAGGTGCTCCCCCTTGTCCGGCCGGCCCTGCGCGGCATCACACCCTATGCGACTCCCACCGGACGCGACCGGTATCGCCGCCTCGACGCCAACGAAGGGCCCCCGCCCGCGCCCGGCCTGTTGCGCGAGTTGTTGGTTGAGGCGGCATCCCGGCTGTCTTACTACCCCGAGTACACCGAACTGCGGCGGCTGGCCGCTGTTCATTACGGCGCTCCCGCGGGCGGTATCATGCCGGTCTGCGGCGCCGATGAAGGTCTCCGGCTGGTGATCGGGGCGTTCGCCGGCCCCGGCGACCGGATGGTCACAGTGCGCCCCACGTTCAGCATGTACACATTTTACGCACAACTAGCCGGCGCCGCGGTCACCGCCGTGACGCTCGCCCCCGATTTCGAATTGGACCTGAATGCGGTACTGGAGGCGGCCGGAGGGGCGGCGCTGGTCGTGCTGGCGTCACCGAACAATCCCACCGCCCGCCCCATCCGCCCCGGCGATCTGGCCCGTTTGCTCCAACTGGCACCGGAGCGCCCGATCCTCCTAGATGAGACCTATGCCGAATTCTGCGGCCAGAATTTCATTCCCTGGATTGAACGCTTCTCCAATCTGATCATCTTGCGCACGCTGAGCAAGGCACGCGGCCTGCCAGGGTTGCGCTGCGGTTTCGTCGTCGGCCACCCTGCGGTGATCTCGTCACTGGATACCCTCCGCTCACCCTACAACCTGACCGCCACAGCGGCCTGGGTCGGTTCCGCTTTCCTGGCGGGCGACACAGATTTTCGGGAACGGCTCGCCGCGGCCACCACTGCCCGGGCCACACTGCAGCGGGAGCTGGCACGGCTGGGCGTTCCGGTCTGGTCGTCAGTCACCCACTTCTGCGTGTTCTATCTGGGCGACGCCGCCGGTTCAGCAGCGTCCGCTCTGGCCGAGCAGGGCATCCTCGTCCGATTGCTGGGCGACGACCTGTCGGGATTCATCCGGGTCAGTGTTACCGGACCAGAAGACACCGCGGTCTTTCTGTCCGCGTTCACCCCGTGGCTGACTCAACGTCGTCCGGAACCCATTCCCGCTGCCTGGAGGTTGTCATGAAATCAGACCGCATTCTCATCAATCGCCAGACCCGGGAAACATCGATCTCCGGATTCCTGACCGGGGAGCCTACGGTCCGCCGGATCGTCACCCCGATCCCGGTGTTCTCCCATTTTCTGGATCAACTGGTGTTCTACGCCGGACTTGGCCTCGAGCTGGACGCGCGCGATCTGGTGCCGGCCGACGACCATCATGTGGTGGAAGACACCGCCCTGGCCATTGGTGACGCCTTGAACACTTGGTTCGGCGACCGAACCGGGTGCCAACGTTTCGGGCAGTACTGGCTGCCCATGGATGACGCCCTGGCGCTGGCTGCCCTGGACATCGGTGGCCGCCCCGGATTCTGGTTTCGCGGGCGCTTCCGGCGTGAAGCGGTCGGGGGGCTGGCGGTGGAGAACATCCTGCATTTCTTCCGATCGTTGGCCCACACCGCCCGCTTCACGTTGCACCTGCAGGTCAGTGGTCAAAACGTCCACCACATGGTCGAGGCGCTCTTCAAAGCCACCGGCTTGGCTCTTGAGGAAGCACGGCAACCCTGGGTCGGTTTGGCCCGAAGCACCAAGGGAGGCCTCCGATGATCGGCATCGTGGATTTCGGCGCCGGAAACCTGCGGAGTCTGGAGAACGCGCTGGCTGCACTGGGCCGGCCGTCGCGGCGGGTATCGCGACCCGACGAGCTTCGGCGATGTTCCCGGCTGGTGCTGCCGGGAGTGGGACACTTCGGCGCCGCAGCAGCCATGTTGCGGTCAAGCGGTCTGGCCACCGCCTTGCGAGCCTGGGTCAGCTCCAACCGCCCGTTGCTGGGGATATGTTTGGGCCTGCAACTCCTGTTCGAGGCATCCGACGAAGCCCCGGGTGCCGCCGGTCTGGGCGTATGGCCGGGGCGGTGTCTGTCCTTCGACTCCCGCTTTCTGAAAGTCCCCCACATGGGGTGGAGCCCTGTGCACATGACAGCCGGGCCGGAAATACCGGTGGCCTATTTTGTGCATTCCTATTTCATTCCCACCGCCGCCGGTCCCGCACACTGGAATTGGCGGGGTCTGGCGCGCTACGGCGTCGAGTTTTTGGCCGCCGGACAATCCGGCCCGCTGACCGGCTGCCAGTTTCATCCGGAAAAAAGCGGACCGCGAGGACTGGCTTTCCTGAAGGAGGTGTTGTCATGGTGATGAGACGGATCATCCCCTGCCTGGATGTCATGGACGGCCGGGTGGTGAAAGGCATCCAGTTTCAGGGTCTCCGAGACGGCGGCGATCCCGTGGAGCTGGCCCAGCGATATTACGCCGACGGTGCCGACGAGTTGGTGTTTCTTGATATCACCGCCGGCCTCGAGGGCAGGAAAACCATGCGGGATTTGGTGGAGCGGACAGCCCGGACGGTGTTCGTACCCCTCACGGTGGGCGGGGGTATTTGCTGTGTGGATGATGCCTGGCGACTGCTGCGCTCCGGCTGCGACAAAGTGGCGGTTAACACGGCGGCTGTGCGACGGCCGCAGCTCCTGTCGGAATTGGCGGACCGTTTCGGTCGTCAATGTGTGGTTCTGGCCGTGGACGCCCTGCGGACGGAGACCGGATACTGGGTGGTGGTGGATGCCGGCCGGACAGTCACCGGGCTTGAACTGTCCGACTGGCTGCGCCGGGGCCAGGCATTGGGCGTCGGCGAAATACTGCTTACCGTCATCAACACAGACGGTCGGCAGGAAGGGTATGACCTGGCGGGGCTCCGGCTGGCTGGCTCCGTTTGTCGGGTGCCCGTCATCGCCTCGGGCGGCATGGGTACCGCCACACACATGGTCGATGCGTTGTCCGCCGGCGCGGATGCGCTCCTGGCCGCGTCAGTATTCCATTACGGCCGGTACACAGTCCGTTCCCTGAAGGCCGAATTGAGCCGCTGCGGCGTGGAGGTACGCCCATGCTGATTCCGAGCATCGACTTAATGGGCGGCCGGGCTGTTCAACTCGTCGGGGGAAGAGAGAAGGTGTTGGAACGGGACGATGTCGAGGAGCTGGCCCGCCGATTCGGCATGTACGGCGAGATCGCCGTGATCGACCTGGATGCGTCGCTGGGCCGCGGCGACAACAGCGCGCTGGTACGGCGGCTGTGCTGCATCGCCCGCTGCCGTGTCGGCGGCGGCATTCGGGACGAGCGGCGCGCCGCCGAGTTGCTCCGTGCCGGAGCGGCCCGGCTGATCATCGGTACGGCTGCGGATGAAGCGCTCCTGACCCGGTTGCCTCGCGACCGCGTCCTGGTGGCCGTAGACCATGACCGCGGCCACGTGATGAGTCACGGTTGGCGTCAGGATACCGGCGAGTCACCCGCCGCACGCATCCGCCGGTTGGCCCCTTTCTGCGGCGGTTTCCTGGTGACGGGAATTCACCATGAAGGTCGGATGGAAGGCTTCGCCATGGATGAGATCCGGGAGTTGCGTGAAACTGTCGGTCAACCCGTGACTTACGCCGGCGGCGTGACGGCAGCCGCCGAGGTGGCGGTACTTGATCGGATGGGTGTCGACGCCCAGGTGGGCATGGCCCTTTACACCGGCCGGCTGGACCCCACCGAGGCGTTCCTTGCCTGTCTGGATTTCAGCAAAGAAGGCGGACGTCTGCCGTGCGTGGTCCAAGACGACGCCGGCCGGGTGCGCATGGTCGCCTGGCAGACTCCGGAGAGCCTGCGTGAGGCATTTCGTACCGGGCGCGGCGTGTATTTTTCGCGGCGTCGCCAAAAATTGTGGACAAAGGGTGAAACCAGCGGTCACATCCAGCGGCTGGTCCGGGTGGTGCCTGATTGTGATCGAGACACCGTGCTGTTCACGGTGGAGCAAGAGGGTCCGGCCTGCCATACCGGATCCGCCAGTTGCTTTGGTCTGCTGGGGTTCGCGCCGGCAGACCTGGAAGCGGTGTTGCGCCAGCGCGCCCGATGCCCGTCCGACAACAGCTACACTTGCCGTTTGCTGCGAGATCGGGATCTGCTGACGGCCAAATTGCGCGAAGAAATGGATGAGGTGATCGAGGCCACCGGCCGGATGGACGACTTGATTTGGGAGTGCGCTGATGTGCTCTATTTTTTAATGGTTCAGATGATGGCCTCGGGCATCAGCTTCGACCAGGTAATGAGCGAACTGGAACGACGCAGGAGGTAATCGCATGATAAGAATGGTAGACATATACGAAGCTTTGGAATGGGCCCGGCAGCCCCGCCTGCCGGTCCCGCCGCCGGAGGTGGCGCAGATCCTGGATGATATTCGGAGTGTCGGCGATGATGCGGTGCGCCGCTGGGCCCGCCGCCTCGACGGCCACCCCGGTGACGACTTTGAAGTGTCGCGAAAATCGCTGCAGGCCGCGCTCGACGGCTTGGACCGGGAAACCCGCGCCCTGTTGGAAGACGCAGCCCGAAGGATTCGGACCGTCGCCGCATGCCAGCGAGAGCTGTTCACGGACCTTTCGCTTGAACTGGACGGTGTGGTCCTTGGCCACCGAGTGATGCCCGTGACGCGCGTGGCGTGTTACGCGCCGGGGGGGAGATATCCATTGCCCTCATCCGTGCTCATGGGCGTGATCCCGGCGCGTGAAGCCGGAGTGAAGGAGATTGTCGTGCTCAGTCCGCGCATTCATCCTGTGACGCTGGCGGCCGCGGCGATCGCCGGCGCCGATCGGGTGTTCAACATCGGCGGCGTGCAGGGTGTGGCCGCCGCCGCCTGGGGTTTGGCCGGCCTGCCTCGGGTGGATCTGATTGTCGGACCCGGAAACCGGTTCGTTACGGCCGCCAAACAGGCGCTCTACGGCCAGGTGGGCATTGAATTCCCAGCCGGACCGTCGGAGCTGCTCATCCTGGCCGATCGCACTGCAGACCCCGTGCTCCTAGCGGCCGACCTTCTGGCCCAGGCGGAGCATGATCCGGACGCACTGCCCGTCCTGGCCAGTCCGCATGGAAACCTATTGGAGCGCGTGCAGCAGGAGCTGGTCGTCCAGCTTGAGACGCTGCCTGCCGCATCGCCCTCACGGGTCAGTGTGTCCAACGGCATGCTGGTGCGGGTTTCCGACTGGACGGAAGCGGTGGAGTTGGCTGACCGGATGGCACCGGAGCATTTGGAACTCGCTGGACCCGAAGCTGAGGCACTGGCTGACCTGTTGACCAATTACGGCAGTCTGTTCATCGGCTCCCTTTCAGCCGAAGTGTTCGGCGATTACGGTTCGGGCACCAATCACATCCTGCCCACCAGCGGCGCCGCGCGATTCACCGGCGGGGTTTGGGTCGGAACCTTCCTGCGGATACTGACTCGCCAGCGCGTCCGCACCGACGGCCTGCCGGCGCTGGTGCATCTGGCGGAAGGTCTCGCCCAAGCCGAAAGTCTACCGGCTCATGCGTCTTCCGCCCGGCTGCGCACGGAACGGCGAGCCAACGGCCACGGCCTGATTCACTGATCCTCGCAGGCCGCCCGCGAGTCAAATTCACGCCGGCGGTCCTGTGACTTGTCAACGGGCGGAGACGCAACGGCACGCGGCGGACACGCCGTCCGCCGATACCTCCACCCACACGAAACCACCCCGTCCGAATGGACCTGGATTCAGGATCCGGGTGCGTCCCACCGTGTCTTCGCCCACTGCCTCATGGATATGACCGCTCAGCAACAGGTCTGGGCTGTGCTCCTCGATCAGTCGGCGGACCGAGCGGCTGCCGGCATGCAGTCCCGACCGGATGCGGTCGACGCGAGTGTCCCGCGGCGGTGTGTGGCTGATCACCAGCCGGACATCGCATGAGCCGATGGCCCGGAGCGGAACTTCCAATCGGCGGTAAATTTCCTCTTCACTAAGCTCCATTGGAGTCCCGAAGGGTGTGGGCGTCGACGCGCCCACGCCTGCGACGCCCACCTGATCCTCAAGTATCCGGTGGCTCCCGTGCAGAGAGACTCCCTCGCTCACCAGCAGATCCAGCACGTCCGGATGGTCCACGTTTCCAGGGACGGCGAGAACTTGCGGATTGATCCGCCGAAACGCATCCAACACGCGCGCCGCCTGGGCGGCATGACCGAACTGCGTCAGGTCTCCCAGCAAGAGCACCCAATGTGCGGCCTCGATGGTTTCGCTCAGCGGGCCTAGGTGATCCAATCGCTCGTGGATATCGCTGGCTGCAAATATTCTAAGAGTCTCCACCTGTGCAGACGCCTCCCAGCCTGGGGTCGAGGTCACTTATCATAGCAGAGTTGTCCGGACCGCTCCATCTGAGTGAACCAACTGCGACTTCCGACTGTTGAACTTGTTCTGATTCAGTTATGTGTTTTGGACACCGGAATTGAAGCATATATAAAAAAGCATTTGCCATATACCTTAAAAGAAATTAAAATACTGCAAGATCATAATCCCGCAAACGCTATTCAACTTTCGAGGATGTCTTATGTTGAAGAAAGTGCGTATTTTGATTGTGGATGACGACCCGGATGTTTGTGAGTATCTCCAAAAATTTCTTTCCAAAGACGGCTATGACGTCACCGCAGTCGCCAATCCCACTCAGGTTTTGGACGAACTGAAAAACAAACCGTATCAGATCATCATTCTCGATCTGAAGATGCCCGGCATGTCCGGCGAAGAACTGCTACGCCGCATTCGCGCCATTGACTCAGACATTTGCATCATCATTTATACCGGTTACCCCACGGTGGATTCCGCTGTCGACACCATGAAACAGCAGGTGTTTGACTATATCAAAAAGCCGTTCAACATCGATGATTTTCGCGCGGTGATTCGCAAGGCCATTGAAGAACGCGGTTTGATTATCACCCCGGAAGCGCGACTGAACCAGGAAATCGGCAATAAAATCAGGACACTGCGCAAAAAGAAGAACCTGACGCTTAAGAAGTTGGCGAATCGTACCGGATTGTCCGTCAGCCTGATCTCCCAGATTGAGCTGGCCAAGACCTCGGCATCCGTATCCACTCTGTATAAAATCGCTTCGGCCTTGGGGATCAAGATCGGGTACTTTTTCAGCGATATCTGATCCCTTCTCAGGCGATGCCCGCAGATTCAGCTTCCGGCCGTTCCGTGTGACGGACGGGTTCCCTGCCCAACAATCCCTCGATTAAAAATTCGTTGTAAACTTTTTACAATCCGCATACAATGGCCTCCGGTCCTCGTATGTCACAAGCAGCGTTTCCCATGAGCACTGACTTGCTCTGCGGCCTTCTGCACCGGTCGGCAGGTATTTCCATATTTATACTGGATAAAAACTTTCGTGTGATTTGGAAGAATTCCGAGGACGAGTGTCCCCTCCAGCACGTTCCCCACGCGGAAGGCATCTACTGTTACCGGATGCTCCGTTCCAGGGATGGTCATTGCGTCCTCAGTTGCCCGCCGGTGTCCGGGGGCCCAGGCGCCTGCCAGCAGTATCACGAGCATGCCGACGATCGGGAAGCCGTCTTTCATGTGACAATCTCGGCCCGCCGGGATCAATCGGGGGAGAACGCCGGATATCTGGTGGTGCAGCAGGACATCACGCAATGGAAACAGCGTGACGAGCAACGTTATCAAGATGCCAACCGCCAGTATCTGCTGCATCTGGCGGGCGGATTCGCCCACGAAATCAACAATCCGCTGACTGTTGTCAGCGGGATGCTGCAGGAATATTCACAGTTGAACGATATGGATGAGGAGCGCCGGCAGGACTTTCGGACAATGGTCAGGGCGTGTAATCGGATCCGGGAGTTCGTCAACCGTATCCGCGCCCTGTCCGCCGAGGAATCCGAAGATAGCAGCGCCGCCGACGCGGCCACTATTTTCAACCGGGCCGCCGGGTATTTTCAGGAGTTTTTCCGCATCAAGGATATTCACATCGCCTGGGATCTGCCGGACCGCTGGCCCAACCCGAGCATGAGTCCCGGCGTCCTGGCTAAGATCGTTTTCAACTTGCTGCACTATATTGCCGACTCCATTCGACCCGGCGGTACGATCCGGATCGAAGTTCTCCCTCCCGGCGATCAGCCGTACCTGCAAGCTGTGTTTTCCAGTGAGGAGTTCATCAGCCTGCCCCACCAGCTGAACAACATTTTTTTATCCCCCGGACATCCCAGCGAACTTGATGCCATCCATGCGCTTGGCCTCACCACGGTGCACAACCTAGTCAAAAGCCACCACGGGAATCTGCGCATCGAGCAGAAGGCGCCGCGCGGAATGGCATTTTTTCTCGAAATTCCATTAAGTTAGGAACGTGACCGGCTCAGTGGTGGGTTCGTAGGCGCTGAAATCCGGAATGTCCGGGAACGCGCTCAGATGAGAGATTTTGGTGAACGGGACGAACACCTGGGTCTTGGACAACTCCACCTCGCCCGTCCGCTTGTTGGTCAGCGGAAACTTGTCGTGCTCGAAAAAGATACCGTGATCATCGACGCCGGTTAGTTTGACGAAGATCAGACGAGTCGGGCCGGGTGGTTCATAACCGGCGATCACCAGACTTTCCGTAAACCCAATATAGACAAAGCCGCCGACAAGCTGTTGGAGCGTGAGGATGTCCATGTTGCGCCCTCCTTGGGACCGTTTGTGCTTATTGTAATGGAGGGTGGATGACCCGCCAAGCACTTTAGAGTGAGGCCCGCCGGAATCCTTCACCCATAATTTCGTACACCTCGCTCACCATCACGAACGCATCGGGGTCGTGATCACGGACGATACTCTTCAGGCGGGGTAGCTCGCGTGGCCGGATCACGACGAGAATGATGGGCCGGTCTTCGCCGGAAAACGCTCCGACGCCGTTGAGCAGGGTGGCGCCCCGTCCCATCACCCGGATAATATCATCGGCTATCTCACGGTACTTCCGGCTGATGATGAGGAACTTCTTCCCCTGGTTCATGCCTTGGATCAGGAAGTCGATGGTCTTCGAGTTGACAAATATGGCAATGATGGCGAACATGGCCATCTCCGCTCCGAATACGAATCCCGCCCCCACCGTGACCAGGGCATCGATCATCATGAGGCTGCGCCCGATTGGAATTTCGGTGTATTTGTTGAGGATGCGAGCCAGGATATCGGTTCCGCCGGTGGAGGAATTTTTCAGGAAGACCAGCGCCATCCCCGCACCGGTCAAGATGTCGCCGAAGATTGTGGCCAGCAGGACGTTTTGAGTGATGCCCCGCTCGGCCAGATCAGGTGCCGTACCCAGCAAGGGCGCTACAAAATAGATCCCGTCCACCATGAACGACAGCGCCACGGTAGCGACGGCCGAGCGCAACCCGAACTCCCGTCCCAGGGTCATCAAGGCGATCAGGAACAACAAGCTGTTAAATCCCAGCATGGACAAGCCCACCGGAACACCCAACAAATGAAAAAGAATCGTGGAGATCCCGCTGACGCCTCCAGCGGTGATCCGGTTCGGAATCAGAAACAGGTCCAGGCCCAAGGCCACCAAAAAACAGCCGAAGATGATCGCCGCATAATCCACGACCGGCTGCATCCGGCCCATTTTGATCAGTGTCTTCGCTACCATGAATGCATCCCCCGCTGAAATGAGGGCCGGATTATATCATCGACCCTCCCAATTGCAAGTTTGTCCCGAACCCCGTGTTAGAATGGTTGCATGGCGGCCCGCTTTTTCATCGGTCCGGCCGGTTGGAGTTATGCCGATTGGGCCGGAACCGTATACCCGCCGGATATTGTCCGGCGCCGGCAGCAGTTACCCTGGCTCGCCCGTCAATTCGATTTGGTGGAAATCAACACCAGTTTTTACCGCATCCCGTCACCGGCGATGACGGCGCGCTGGCTGCGCGCTGTAAGTGACCGCCCGGCATTCCGTTTCACCGCGAAAGTGTTCCAGGGCATCACCCATGCACGGCGGCTGGATCCGGACGTCGTAGCTGACTGCCGCAATGCCATGGCGCCGTTGCACAGCGAAGGCCGCTTGGGCGGATTGCTCCTCCAATTCCCCTGGTCTTTTCGCTGCGGGCGTCTGGAAAAAATCTTTCTCCGTCGAGTCCTGGACGCCTTTGAAGGATTTCCGCTGGCGGTGGAGGTCCGTCATGGAAGCTGGGATCAGGATGCTTTTTTTGAATATCTGCGCTCCCGGGCAGTCATGTTCTGCAACATTGACCAGCCAGTCATCGGCGACTCGCTTGGACTGACCGCCCGAGTCACGGCCTCGAGCGCCTACCTGCGCCTGCACGGCCGGAACCAGGCGGACTGGTTCTGCCCTGACGCCGGTGTTGCTCAGCGCTATAACTATCTGTACAGCGAAGCCGAAGTTGCCGCGTTGGCGGCAACAGCAGAAGCTTTGGGGAGCGAGGCGGACCACGTCTATATCGTGACAAACAATCACTATCGGGGCAAGGCGGTCGTGAACGCCATCCAGCTTAGCCGCCGATTGATTTCCGGATTCTCGCCCGCCTGGGAGCCGAACCTCGGAACGATTCCGTAAAACTTTTCACCCGCTGCTACCGTCTAATAGCTTGTGAATTTCATGATCGCACTGACACGCATTTTACGCTCCACCGTCATCAGCCTGCTGCCGGTGTGGCTTTGGCTTGCCCCCGTATCGGCCCAGGGCGAGACGCACGAACTGATCCCAGCGGTGACGCGCAAAGCCAGTCTATCGACGTTGGCCATCAAAGCCGATTTCCACCTGGGTAAAACCTGGCACGAAACCCTGCAGCCGTTTCCCGCTCTGGAGAAGCGGATTCTGGTGGTTGACCTGACAGTGACCAACACCGGTACTCTACCGCAAAGTCTTTACCTTGACGAGGTTTGGCTGCATCTGCAAGGGGAAGACCAGCGGGTCAGACGCGTGCACGCGGAAGAACTCGCCCCTCAGGTTTACATCTCTCCCCAGCAGATTTTCTCCGATTCTGACCCCGGCCGGAATTCGCGAGTCCATACGGCCACCCCTGGTCCGGTGTACCGAGACGGCCAGGTGGTGGTGAATCCGACCCACTCATCGGGTGTGATGGTGGATCTAGGCGGAACCAAGGACAAAACCTCTCCGATCAGCCTGCAGAAGTTCATTCTGGCGTTGTTTGGAAAAGAATTCAGTGCCTCTTATCTGAAACCGGGCCAGACCGCCACTGGACTGTTGTATTTTTACCTGCCGTGGGAAATGGACTCATTCGCCGGGATCACGTTCCGCCTGGACGAGATACTGGGAGGAACGGAACAGCTTCAGATGGAAATTACCGCCCCGCCCGCACCCTGACCATCCGGCCCCACCCGCTTCCCACCGCTTGGCGCAGCCGCGTAACGGAAAGAAGCCTTGCTATCTCCCGGGCCGTTCTGATATAAAAAAAACAACATGCGGATGCACCTTTTCGCCAGAACGGAAATCCAATCTCCCAATCGAGGATCTCGGGAGACCATGCGGTCTCTGCCGTCCGATCCAGCCATCTGAACATCAAACGCCTGACCCGCGAGGCGTCCAATAAGGAGTCGATGATGAAACGAACAGTGTTCTTCGTTTGCCTGTTGTCGCTCGGTCTGTTCGCGACCGGCCTGGCAATAACACCCCAGGAGCTGGTTCAGCGGCATCGGCAGGCGCTGTCGACGAATCAGGAACTCCTCTTCAATTTGTCCACCATCCGGATGGTGGGGCAGCTCGAGAAATACGGCCTGCAGGGCGATGTCGGTGTTTTTGTCTCCTTTCCCGACCGCTTCGCCGTCGCCCACGAATTTTCCCTGTTCTCGGAGCGCTGGGTTGCGCGCGGCAAGGATGTGGAATTGCTCGAGATGACCGGCTGGCATCGCACCGCCGTCAGGGGCGACCTGTTCCACCTGCGTGCCCTCCAGTTCATCCTCGGTTATCAGTACCTGAATCCTGGCGTCGCCCAGCCCACCGACATCCGTGAGGTCGAAGGCGAAGTGGGCGCCACCTTGCTCACTGCCGAAGGGGTTCCGATCCGGGTGGTCTTCGACGCCGCCACCTTTCTTATTCGCAGCTTCGCCTTCACCGGATCGGACGGGCTGGGTGTGGTTATGCAGATCGAATCGTACCGCCAGTGGGATGGCCTGCTGCTGCCCGGGCGGTTACGCGAGGAATCGATCAATCCGGCGATTTACACATTCACCCAGTGTGAGGTCAACCGGGGTGTGGACGGCTCGTTCTTCAACATCGCGCCGGCTCCACCGGACAGCAATTTGCCTGAACGGTCCTCGGTCCGGCTGCCTCTTCAGCGCTATTTCGGCCTGCCGCTGATCAAGTGCTGGATTGGCAACTCGCCAGCCCTCACGTTCCTGATCGACACCGCCCTGCCGTTCTCGGTCATCGACCGTAGCATCGCCACCCAGTTGGGTTTTACCCCGCAGGGTCGTCGCACGGCCGCCGTCCGGTATCCGCTCGGTGATCTGGCGTTCGTGCGCCTACCCACGGTGTTGTTGCGCGAGGTCGAGTACCGCAACAAGCTGTTTCTGGCCGCCAACATGATCCCCGCCAGCACCAACATCCAGTTGCCCGTCCACGGCATCCTCGGAGCCGACTTCTTCCATCAGCAAACCATCAGCCTGGACTTGACCACCGAATCGTTCCGGATTACATCCACGCGAGGGTTTTCTCCGGAACAGCAATGGGCGCGAGTGCCGCTTCTCACCACCGGCGGCTCGCTGGCCGTGATCGCCACGCTCAACGGGGTGGAAACAGCCATGGAGCTGTCCACATCCAGCGGCGAATCCGTCGGTTTCAGCGCTGCCAGCGAGACTGCACGCGGGCTCCTTCGTCGTCAGGGTCCGTCGGCCGAGGCCTTCACCGTTGGTCTGGGATTCGGCTTCCCGGAAACGGTCGTGCTCCTCGGTGCACTGAGCCTGGGTGGCCAGACGGTCGAAGCGCCGCTCGCCCATCTGGTCCAGTTTCCCGACACCTACCCCGGTGGGCGCCGCCAGGTCGGCTGGCTGGGCAGCGGCCTGCTTCGACGTTTCTCCATCCATCTCGACATTCCCGGCCAAACAGCTTACTTCGAACCCACCACCGCTTCCCGCGAGGCGGATACATTCAATGCCGCCGGATTGTATCCGGTCAGATCGGGCGGTAAACTGGTGGTGCAGCGGGTGGTGCCGGGCTTGCCAGCGGCGAAAGTCGGGATCGAACCCGGAGATATCATCATCCAACTGATGGGGTACCCCGGCGAGCAGATCGTGTTCGATCGGGTATACGGGTTTCTGAACATGCTGCCGGGTCAGAGCGTCTCGCTCCAGGTTCAGAAAGTCGACGGCAGCATCCAGGACCTACAGCTCCGGAACGAGAGCGCGTTTTAGCCCTGCCCGGAGCCAAATGCACTCAAGAAACTCTGCCCCGCCGGCAGGGTGAAGCCGAAATTCTCGGCGATGGTCTGGCCCACATCGGCCAGGCTGGAGCGCAGACCGATATCCGAGCCGTGCGTCAGACCGGGGGACCATCCCAGCAGGGGCACATACTCCCGGCTGTGATCGGTGGACGTCGTAGTCGGGTCACAACCATGATCCGCCGTAAGCAACAGACAATCGCCGGACCCCATGGCGGCCATCCAACCCGGTAGGGCGTGATCCAACTCCACCAAGGCGGCGGCATAACCGGCGGCGTCGTTCCGGTGGCCGTACAGCATGTCAAAATCCACCAGGTTGGTCAGGATAACCTCCCCGCTGCCTGCGGCGATCAACTCGCGTGTGATCCGAATTCCTTCGGCGTTGGTCTTCGTTTTGATCTCCTGCCCCGTGTGACGCCAGGCGAAAATCGACGCGATCTTGCCGATGGAAATGAGCGACCGCCCCGCCGACGACAATTCGCTCAGCAGGTTGGGTTCAGGCGGAGGAACCGCGAAATCCTTCCGGTTCGTGGTCCGGGTGAAGGCCCCCGACTCGCCGATGAACGGTCGGGCGATCACCCGTGCAACCCTGTGTCGCCCCTGGAGCAATTCCCGGGCTGCAAGGCACATGTCATACAGTTGTTCCAGCGGGATGACGGCCTCATGAGCCGCCAGTTGAAACACGCTGTCGGCCGACGTGTACAGAATCGGGTTGCCGGTGCGCAGGTGTTCGGCTCCCAATTGTTGGATGATCTCGGTGCCCGATGCCGGATAGTTGCCCAACACCCGCCGGCCCACCCGCTCTTCAAAGGCGACAACCACTTCCGGCGGAAAGCCGTCGGGATAAGTGGGAAACGGTTGTTCGGTTATGATGCCCGCCATCTCCCAGTGACCCACCGTCGTGTCTTTGCCCTGTGAGGCCGTAGCCGCCTTGCCGTGAAGCGCCGTGGTGTTGTTCAAGGGGGGGTGGCCCGCCAGCGACGCGATGTTGCCCAAACCCAGGCGATGCAGGTTCGGCAGGTAAACCCCGGTGGCCGCCAGGGTGTGGCCGATGGTGTCCGAACCGGCGTCGCCCCATCGGTCGGCGTCGGGCATCGCCCCGATGCCCGCGGAATCGGCCACGATCAGAATCATGCGTCGGAATCTCATGGCTGCCCGTCCGTGATGCCCCGGATTTCCCTGCGGAGCCCGGCCGCCAGACGAGCGAGCCGCTTCGGCTCGAGGGTCAGCAGTCGGCGGTCTTTCATCAGCCACCGACCGGCCACCATGGTACCGGTGACCGCCTCGCCGTGGGCGACGTAAACCAGGTGGGAATAAATATTGTGTACCGGTTCGTACAGCGGTCCGCTCAGATCCAGGACGATCAGGTCCGCCTGCTTGCCGGGTTCCAGCGATCCGATCTGTTTGTCCGCGCTGATCGCCGCCGCACCCTCGATGGTCGCCATCCGGACAACGTCCCGCGCCGGCATGACCGTTGGATCGTTTTCCCTCTGTTTGTGTATCTTCGCTGTCAGATCCATCGCCGCGAACAGGTCCAACCGGTTGTTGCTGGCGGCGCCATCGGTGCCAAGACCCACGGGGATGCCGCGCCGGCGGATTTCGGGAATTGGAGCGATCCCGGAAGCCAGTTTCAAATTACTGTCGGGATTGTGCGCCACCGCCGTTCCGCTGCTCTGGATGAGATCCAGGTCAGCCGAGGTGAGGTGCACGCAATGGGCGGCCAGCCGGCCTTTTCCCAACAAACCCATCCGCGCGGCGTGCTCCACCGGGCGCGCATTGTAGCGCTTCCGAATGTCGGCCTCTTCGTTGGCGCTCTCCGCCAGATGATAGGTCAACAGCGAGTTGAACCGCACGGCCAGTTCGCCGGCCAGGCGGAGCGTTTCCGGCGAACAGGTGTAGCAGGAGTGGGGAGCGGGGATCACCCGGACCAGCGGATCAGCCTGCCAGCGCCGTATTGTCGCCTCCGTGTACTGGAGCGCCTCGGCCGGCGTGTCGCAGTCGGGCGCCTTGAAATCGATGATGGTCTGGCCCAACCAGCCCCGCAGGCCGGCCTCACGGACTGCCCGCGCGACGTCATCCTCAAAATAATACATGTCAACGACCGTCGTCGTCCCGCGGCTGATCATTTCGGCGCAACCGAGCAGGCTCGCTTCATAGACGAAGCGTGCGTTGACCAGCCGGGCTTCTAGCGGAAAGATGTACCGGCGGAGCCATGTCATCAGCTCCATGTCATCCGCCACGCCCCGCATGGGAGTCATGGCGATATGCGCGTGCAGATTGACCAGCCCGGGCATGATCCATCGGTTGCCCATTTGCTCCGTCCGGCGAGCCCGCACCTGCCGGCGGACCGTTTCCGGCTCCCCGACCGCAACAATGGAGCCGCCGCGGATTGCAACCGCTCCGGGTTCCCAAACGGCCATGTCCGGGTTCATGGTCACGACATGGTCCGCAACAATCAGCCGGTCGGCCATCGGTCGGTCGGCTGCCCGCAATCCGGGTGCACCAGCCATCAGGGAGGCGCCGACAATCAGAACAACCCAGAAGTTTGGTCGAAGGTGCATGATGCCGCGTGTCCTTTTCACCATAACGTGCCGTCACCGAATCCTTATTGTATCGTGAACGGCGCGTTCCGTCGCCTCTAGAGAAAAATTTTTCCATTCGCCTGCCGGTTGTGTTACATTGAGGTCCGGTGAAGGGGTGTGCCGATGAAAGACCGCAAGGCTGTCCTGGCGGCGAAAATCCTTGAAGTCATCCAGAAAGCGACGGCAAAGTCCGCCGAAGTTCGGATCATCTTCAGCCATGGTGATTCCTGGAAAAGCATCGACATCAGCGGTGAGGAGATCCTCCACCTCGACAGCACGGAGATCACCGAGAAGTACGGCGCCCTGCTGCTGATGAACAAGCTGATCGCACCGTCTGACCTCAAGAAGGCTACGGCGAGTGACGCCAAACCCTGGCAGATGGATGACGCGCTCATCGCCGAGCTCAAACTGGACGCCAATCAGGTACGCAAGATTTTTTCACTGCAGCTCTCCCGAATGATCCATGCGCTGCTCGAATGGCCGACTCTCAGTTTTAAGATCAGCACCCGCGATTCTGGCAGCCGCCCCTCTGGCAAAAAACCGCTGCCCCTCGCCGAACTGAAACTGCACCTGCTCCGACTCGCGCCACCTGACGACCAGATCCGTGAAATCCGGGAAAAAAAAGATCGTCTGTTTGTGCTGGATTCCAGCAAGATGACCGTCCTTCGCCATCTGCCCCTCAATGCCCGAGAAGGCAATATTCTGAGCCGAATCAAGGGTCGCCTCACGCCCGAATCGATCGCGCGGGAGGGCCAGCTGCCGCCGGAGCAGGTGTTTGAACTGGTCGCTGTCTTCCGCGCCCTGGGCTTCATCGAGGAGGAAGGCCGCTTGCCGGCGGTGCCGCCGCCACCCGTGCCGCCCACTCAGCCGGCCGAGGTGATGATCACCGAAAACGATATTTCGGCCATCCTAAAGGAGATTCGTGAGTACCGCGAGGAGCTGGACAACAAGGATTACTACGAAATCTTCAGCATGACCCGTGATGATTTCACCGCGTCACGATTAAAAACCAACTACTACGCTCTCGCCAAAAAATACCATCCGGATAAATACCGGAAATACGGGTCTGAAGACATTAATCGCATTCTGGAAGACGTACTCAATCTATTCAACACCGCCTACGATGTCCTGAAGGATCCGCAGCGAAAGCAGAATTACGACACCGAGTGCAGCACGTCTGAATTGAAGCCGACCGTTGCTTCGATGGCCAAGGCCGGCCCCCGACCGCAGGAGATGGACCAGATCGCGCTCGACAATTTTCACCAGGGCCGGAACCTGATCCAGTTGCAGAAGTACGCGGAAGCCATCTCGTTTCTGCGCCGCTCAGTACAGATCAAGCCAGACAACGCCGAGTATAATGCCTACCTGGGATACGCCATGTCGAAGGTACCCCAGTTCCGCAAGGAAGCGGAAAAGCATTTCCTCCGTTCGATCGAGATCAACCCGATGAACGTCAACACCTACCTCCATCTCGGCCGGCTTTACAAAGAGGCGCATCTGGCCAACAAGGCGGTGGCCGCCTTCCAGGAAGCACTGCGCTGGGACCCGGAGAACAAGGTGGCGCTGCAGGAGATCGATGAGATCACCGGTGTGCGCAAATCCCGAGGCGGCCTTTTCGGCGGCTTGTTTAAAAAGTAACCTCGCCATCGCCACTCCTTGCACATATCACGGTGACAACCACTTTCTTTCTGAGCAGCGGTGCGCAAGGGAACGCACAGGAGAAGCCGCGGCAGGCTCCTTGTGCGGGAACGGAATCGGAAATTCGGCGATTTCCCGAATCCCGACATTATGAAGAAAAGTTAACGAAAATAAAAAAAATCTTTTTCCCCCTGCCATTTTTTTCTTGAACTGCAAGGGTTTTTGATCTATTTATGAATCCGTCAAGGGGGCAAACCCTTATCAGACGGGCACCATGACAGAAAAGCAATTGAAGATCTTGATCGTTGACGACGAACCCGAGGTCACTCGATCCATCGCCGCCTATCTCGAGCGGATCGGCTACGAACCACGCGGCCTGAATGACCCCGATCAGTTCATGGATGCCTTCCTTGAGTTCAAACCGGATCTGATTATTCTGGACATTATCATGCCAAAAGTGGACGGAGTGGAATTATGCCGATCCGTCCGCCGGCTGCCGCTGTATTGCCCCATCATCATGCTGACGTCCAAGGGTGATGTCGTCGACAAGATCGTCGGCCTTGAGGTCGGTGCCGACGACTATGTCCCCAAGCCGTTCAGCCTGCGCGAGCTCGAAGCCAGGATCAAGGCCGTCCTCCGCAGGCAGATCCTCCAAGCCAAGGCGCTGGACAGCGCCGCTGCCGCCAATCTGCTGCAGCACGGCAATATCACCATGGACCTTAAGAACCGGATTTTAAAGATTGGCAAGAAGAAAATCGAGCTCACGCCGAAAGAGTTTGAACTGATGCGGCTCTTCTTGTCCAATCCCGGCCGCGCGTTCAGTCGGGAGGATCTGTTGGAGAAGGTGTGGGGCGACAACTACCGCGGTTATCACCGGACGATCGACTCCCACATCAACCGTCTGCGCGCTAAAGTCGAATCCAATCCCGAACACCCGGAGATCGTCGTCACCGTGTGGGGTGTTGGATACAAGTTTAACGAGGATTATCAACCCAAAACCTAACCTTTAGGAGGTACTATGAACAAAGCAGATCTGATCAAGAAGATGTCGAACGACGCAGACATCACCCAGACCCAGGCAACCAAGGCCTTCAACGCGATCATTGAGGGCATTGCCAAGGAACTGTCCAAGAACCGCCGGGTGACCATCGTCGGTTTCGGCACCTTCTCTGTCAGCCACCGGAAAGCCCGCATCGGCCGCAACCCCAAGACCGGCGCGCCCCTGAAGATCGCGGCCCGCAAGGTCCCGAAGTTCACGCCGGGCAAGGCGCTGAAAGATCGCTTCTAGTTCATCCCAGAACAGAAAAAAACAGGGTCAGGCACAAGTGCCTGACCTTTTTTTTGAATTGCTGGACGGATCCCTGCGGGTGGCTTACCGCTCGTTGCAGAACAACGAACTTCGGCCGGCCCGGCCCGATGTCGGACGTCATCTCGCGTGTGGTGTTAAATCGACATCGGCATGACAATGTACTTGTAGGTGTAGTCGAGGTCTCCCGCCGGCCGGAACATGCCGGCGATGTTTTCATCGGTGAATTCAAAGCTGACCTGCGGCGTCTCCACTACATTCAGAAATTCCAGTAGATATTGAGAATTGAACCCCAATTCCACCGGATCCCCCTGATATTCCACCTCGAGCACCTCTTCGGCTTCGCCTTTGTTGACATCCTCTGAACGCAGCAGAATTCGTCCATTTTCCATCCGAAAGATGATCCGCTTCGAAACTTCATCGGCGAGCACGTTGAGCCGGTTGATGACCGCCCGCAATTCGTTGGTTTTCAGGACAAATCGGTGGTGCAGGCTGCGTGGGATGACCATTTCATAGTTCGGAAACTGCCCCGCCAGCAGCCGCGAGACGAGAAGCCTGTTCTCAATGCGGAAAAAGAGGTTGTTCTCGTTGTGAGCAAACTGCACAATCAGTTGCTCTTTCGACAACATCCGTGACAATTCCAACACGGTTTTCTTGGGAATCAGAATGCGGATATCGGTTTCCAGGTTTTCCAAAACCTTCGGCGCTTCCACATAAGCCATCCGGTGTCCGTCGGTGGACACCATTTTCAAAAAATTATTATTCATGAGCAGCAGCAAACCGTTCAGCGCAAACCGCGACTGCTCCTGGGTTGTCGAGAAAATGGTCATCTGAACCATCCGCCGCAGGATGTCTCCCGGTATGTCGAGAAACTCCCCTTGGAACATGGAGATGATGGGAAAAGTATCCACCGGCAAGCAGACCATCCGCGACTTGGATCGTCCGTGGCTGATGATAACCCGTTCCGAATCCTCGCTATAAATTTCGATCTCAGCCGACTCCGGCATGAACCGGATGATGTCGGTCAGTTCCCGAGCCGGCATCGCGAGTGCGCCTTCCTCCTCGACCGCGGCCGGACAGGTCGACTTGATGCTCACGGTCAGGTCACTGCCGGCTAGTGTCAGACTCTGTGCCTCCGCGCGGGGTTCCACCAGGACATGAGCGAGGATGGGCATCTTGGAGCTTTTTTCCACGATGGGCGTGATGTAGCTCAGTTCGGTTAGGATGTCCTGTCGCTTGACTTTGAATCTCATCGGCAACTCCTGTCCTATTTCCTGATCAATCGTAAAATTTATAACGGATGGACCAGTAGTAGTAATAGTGCCTGTGGAAAGTGATGATAATCAACGGAATGATTGTAGCATGAACCAGTTGTTTTGTTGAAAAAAATGTTTAGGAACGATCGCCGAGCTGTGAATAACAGTGAACAGAAGCAGATGGAAATATTTTCCAAAGAAAAATCACAGACTTTTCCACAGAATGGTTGTGAAAATGTGGATCGTTTAGTCAAGTAGAGCACGAAGCCGGTTCAGGGTCGCGCGGAGTTCGGGATCTTTTTCTTTTCGCTGATCGATCTTCTCAACGGCATAAAGGACGGTCGTGTGATGTTTGCCCCCGAATTCCTTGCCGATTCGGGGAAGAGAGTGATCTGTGTGACGCTTGCAGAGGTACATGGCGATCTGGCGGGGTTCGGCGATCGCGCGCGAGTTGTTTTTGGATAACAGGTCAGACACCTTGATCTTGAAAAACTCGGCCACCACCTTTTGGACCCGGTTGATGGTGACGATGCGCTGCTCCGGCGACTTGATGTTGGTCAAAATCCGCTTGGCCAGGGTGAGATCCAATTTCTCACCGGTCAACGACGAGTAAGCGATGAGTCGGATCAGCGAACCTTCCAGCTCGCGGATATTCGATTTGATGTTTGAGGCAATGTAATAAATCACATCGTCGGGGATAGGTACGCCTTCGATCTCCGCCTTCTTGCGGAGAATGGCGATTTTGGTCTCCAGCTCCGGCGGCTGGATGTCGGCAATCAAGCCCCACTCGAACCGTGAGTGCAGACGTTCTTCGATGTTGGGAATCTCTTTGGGCGGACAATCACTGCTGATGACGATTTGCTTCTGGGAGTCGTACAGGGCGTTGAAGGTGTGGAAAAACTCCTCCTGAGTCCGATCCTTGCCAGACAGGAACTGAATATCGTCCACCAGCAAGACGTCGATGTTTCGGTACCGTTCGCGGAACAACAGCATCTTGTCGTAACGGATACAGTTGATCAGCTCGTTCATGAACCGTTCGGAAGACATGTAGACCAGCTTGGCCTGGGGTCGTTTCAGCAGAATGTAGTGGCCGATCGCGTGCATCAGGTGTGTCTTGCCCAACCCGACCCCGCCATAGATGTACAACGGGTTGTAAGCCGTGGACGGCTGTTCCGCCACAGCCATTGCGGCAGCATGGGCAAACTGGTTGCTGGAACCAACGACAAAGGAATCGAAGCGGTACTTCGGATTCAACCGCACCTGGCCCAGTAGTGCCTGTGCCTGTTCGCCCGTGGCCAACGTCTTTTCCGGACGCAGATATCCGTTGGTGGTCGTGTCGTTGTCCACCAGGAAGCGGATACGGTAGCCGTCGAGATCCAGCGACTGCTGAATGCTCTGGAGCAGGTCGGAAAAGTTCTCCGTGATCCATTCTTTGTAGTATTTGTTCGGGACGCGGACGAGGATCTCGTCGGCGGTTACCCGGGCGGCCTCCGTGGATTCGAACCAGGTCTTGTAGCACTCGGACGAAACTTCGCCCTTGACCTTCTGAAGAATCTGCTTCCACTGATTCATACGGTGTCCCTTCAGACCGAAAAACCCCTCGTCCAACTCCACGTGGCTGGCATGGATTGTTTGTTTTGGACGATACGGTGAACAGCCGAGGTGCCCTATTTAAGCACAATCGCCGGCTCGGATCAAATAAAAAGCGTCTACTGCTTCTTCTGCACGACGGTCAGGACGTGACAGGGGGCCTTGTGAATCACGGCTTCCTCGATGGATGTGAAAAACAGGCGGGCGAACGCGCTCTTGGCTGAATTGCCCAGGATGATCAAATCAATGCCGTGCTTTTTTGTGAAGCGCACGATTTCCTCGACGGGATCTCCGGCGGCCGTGTGGTATGAGGCCGAAACCGATGAGAGAAATTCCGCCGGGACGAATTCCAGAATCCGCTCGCGGAGTTCATCGCTGGTGTGCCGAGGCGTGTGTAGGGAGCCGGCGACCAGGCTCGGCGCACCGGCCAGTGGGTCGTCGACGTGCAGAAAGCAGACCGTCGCCTTGAACAAGTGGGCAAACTGCACGGCGGTGCGGGCGACGTCGTCGATCAAGTCGTCAAATTCTACCGGCGCCAGGATTCTGTGAATCTGCAGCATGGTATTCTCTCCGACAAGTGGCTTGGACAGTATTATACCCGCAGGGTTTGCTGGAAAGAAAGGGGCCGTCCGGGCAATTTCCTTCGGCACTACCTGGAAGCCCGCCGGATGGTCGCCAGTGCAACGCGCACGAGCCGGCGTTCGCCGTCGGCTCATGATGTGCGGGAGATACCGAGGGCCGACCAGGCGGAGTCGGCGACCGTTTCCCACCCCCGGTTGGCGAGGGGACTCGCCGGACTCGGGTGCGGCAGGCAGCCCGTGCGGACAGACAAACCCACCAGCGCTGTCGCAGAGCGCTGCGCCGCGAATCGCCCGATGCCGATCACCCATCGCGGGCGCAACCAGGCGACAGTGGCGCGCAAAGCCTCGTCGCAGGCGGACAACAGCGGGGCCCGATCGCGCACCGGCAGCTTGTCGGGTGTCAGGTTGGCCCCCGTGGCGCTGAAAAACGCCAGGGGACAATAATTGGCGACAAAGCCGCGCTGGAAAAATGCCGCCGGGGTTCCCCAGCGCCCCTGGATCCATCCCCAGAGACGGCGGCCGCTCACTTCGCTGCGCCGGCAGGCGAAACCGAGCACGGGCCGGCTCGGATGCTGTATAGCCGGCCGTCCCACACTAGCTTCGATACCCAGCCAATTGCGAACGGCGGACACTTCGCCGAACGGTATTCCGGTCTGCACCATGCCCCACGGACCCGGGTTCATACCCAGGAGTAGAAATTCCTTGTGGGCGGCCCCGAAGCGGCCGACGTAGGCGGCGTAAGCGGGGCGGGCATACACCAGCGGATTGTATGCACAACTCACCGGAGGGCCGAAGCGCAGGCCATCAATCCGGGTGGTCAGGCCATCGGCGATTGCCAGGAGCGGATGAATCATGCCGTCCAGTCTAGCACAGAACGGAAATCCTCATTTACTTTCCGGGATCAAGTGCTTATAATGCCGCGCTTAACGAAAACCGTCAGGAGAGTGTCCCCGTGGACAAGCCGTTCAGTGTGAAGGATTCCGTCAATCTGCCGCGTACAAATTTCAAGATGCAGGCCAACCTGGTGCAGAACGAGCCGAAGATGCTCCAATTTTGGGAGTCCATCGGATTGTATGAGAAAATTCTGCGGAAAAACGCGGGGCATCCCGCTTACATCCTGCACGACGGACCTCCGTACGCCAACGGCAACATTCACCTGGGCACCGCCCTGAACAAAGTCCTCAAGGATTTTGTCGTCAAGTACAAGTCCATGAAGGGATTCTTCAGCCCCTACATCCCCGGGTGGGATTGTCATGGCCTGCCCATCGAGAAACGGATGGAGGCGGAGCTGGGATTCGGCAGCAAGCAGATGGATATCCTGGAGTTTCGGCAGCACTGCCGCCGCTATGCCGAGAAGTACGTGGGCATTCAGCGGGAGCAGTTCAAGCGGCTGGGAGTTTTCGGCGACTGGGCCAACCCCTACTTGACAATGAGTTACTCATATGAGTCAACGATCGCCCGCGTCTTTGGCAACTTTGTCGGCATGGGCAACGTCTACCGGGGCGCCAAACCGGTGTTTTGGTGCATCTCCTGCCAGACGGCCCTGGCCGAGGCCGAGGTGGAATACAGCGATCATGAAAGCCCATCGGTTTATGTTAAATTTCCCGCCAAGTCGGACTTCGGTCGAGCGATCCCGGAGGTTGTCGGCAAGCCGCTGAGCGTGGTGATCTGGACCACAACCCCGTGGACGTTGCCGGCCAATCTGGCGATCGCGCTGCATCCGGAATACGATTATGTGGCTGTGGAAGTGAACGGCGAGGTGCTTCTGGTGGCCGAAGGCCTCCTCCCCAACTTCCTGCGGGACTGTGGCCTGGATCAGGGTGCGGCGCTGGCCCGGGTCAAGGGTGCGGTCCTCGAGGGTCAGGTCTGCCGTCACCCCTTCATCGACCGAGACTCCGTGCTGGTCCTGGCCGATTATGTCACCCTGGAACAGGGAACCGGCTGCGTCCACACCGCCCCAGGGCATGGGCAGGAAGACTATGTCACGGGCCAGCGGTATAGCCTGCCGGTGCTGTGCCCGGTGGACAACGAGGGCCGGTTTACCGACGAGGTGCCCAATTGGAATGGGAAGGTGGTCTTCGAGGCCAATGAACCCATCGTCGAACACATGCAGCGGACCGGGTCGTTGATTCGGGCGAAGGCGATCAGACACAGCTATCCCCATTGCTGGCGCTGCCACAAACCCATCGTCTTTCGCTCCACTAAGCAGTGGTTTATTGCGCTGGACAAGAACAGCCTGCGCGCCAGGGCGCTGGAGGAAATCAAGCGGGCGAAGTGGTATCCGGAGTGGGGCGAGATCCGCATCACAAACATGGTGGCCAACCGGCCCGACTGGTGCATCTCACGCCAGCGGAGCTGGGGCGTTCCTATCACCGTCTTCTATTGCCGCCAATGCGGTGATGTGCTGATGGATACCGCGGTGGTGGAGCATGTGGCCGAGATTTTCGAACGCGAAGGCGCCGACGCCTGGTACCGGTACAGCAGCGCCGAACTGCTGCCGCCGGGCACGGCCTGCCCCAGCTGTCGGCACACCGAGTTCGACAAGGAATTCGATATTCTCGACGTCTGGTTCGACTCCGGAGTCAGCTATGAGGCGATCAGCCGGAACCGCCCGGAAATGCCCTGGCCGTCCGATATGTACCTTGAAGGGGGCGACCAATACCGTGGTTGGTTCCACTCGTCGCTGCTGGCGTCGCTGGGCTGCCGCAACAGCGCACCATACCGGGAAGTGCTGACCCATGGATGGGTGCTGGACAAGGACGGACTGGCGATGTCCAAGAGCCGGGGCAACGTGATCGAGCCCGAAGCGGTGATCAGTCAGTCGGGCGCCGAGATCCTCCGGCTCTGGGTGGGTTCGGTGGAATACCGCGAGGACGTGCGCATCAGCGACGAAATCCTGTCGCGGCTCCGCGAGGCTTACCGCAAGATCCGCAACACGCTCCGTTTTCTCTTGGGCAATCTGGCGGGCTTTGATCCCGCTCGGGACACGTGCGACTATGGGGCCCTCCATGAAATCGACCGTTGGGCGCTGGCGCGGCTCCACCAGTTGCTTGAACGCTGCGGTCAGGCGTATGACCGCTACGACTTTCACATCATCTACCACAGTGTGTATCAATTCTGCACCATCGACCTGTCGGCGGTCTATTTCGACATACTGAAGGACCGGCTCTATACGTCTGCGGCCGCTTCCCCGGAACGGCGTTCGGCGCAGAGCGCACTCTGGACGATCCTCGATCACCTCGTCCGTCTGCTGGCGCCGCTAATCCCTTTCACTACCGAAGAAGTATGGCAACACCTGCGGCCCGTAACGGATCTGCCGGAGTCTGTGCACCTGGCAGATTTTCCGACTCCGCAGGCCATGTGGCTGGATGAAGGCTTGCTGGCGAAATGGGACCGGCTGCTGGCGATCCGCGAACTGGTCAGCAAAGCGTTGGAGGCGGCGCGCCAGGAGAACCGGATCGGCAACTCCCTGGAGGCGCGCATCACGGTTTGTTCCGGTCCCGGAGACTTTGCGTTTCTCCATGGCATGGCCGACAACCTGCGCTACATCTTCATCGTATCCGCCGTAGATCTTGTTGAAAAACCCGGCGTCGGGGACGGCCAGCCCGAGGTGACAGTGGACAAGGCGGCTGGCGCCAAGTGCGAGCGGTGCTGGAACTACTCCACGCAGGTGGGCGCGTTCGCCGATTTTCCGACGGTGTGCGAACGGTGCGTTCCGGTGGTCCGCGCCCTGGCCGGCAAGGTTTGAGAAACACCACGCGGTCAGCCGCGACAGCCGCGCAGGCTGACCGCAGTCCCGTGCCGCCTGCACAAGGCCAGCGATAATCCGCGGACGCAAGCCGTGTGTCGAGACGGTGCTGACACCCGTATCAAAGCGCCGGTCAACGCTCGCCAGGCGGCGGGACGCCAGGCGCAATCACAGGGTCGGATGCCGGCGGATCGAGGGATCGGGCGGCGACGGCGTAATGTGGACTGAGCCAGAAGCGGCTGACCAGCTCACGGACCTGCTCCCGGCGGCCGATCCGCAAGGCGGACTCGATTTCTGCCCCGTCCCAGAGGCGAGTTTCCCACAGCCCGTTCAACACCAGCCAACGGGTCAAGGCCTCAGGCGAAGCCAGCCGGATGCTCTCGCCGAGCTCCGCCAGTTTAATGGCGGAAGCCAGCTGCCATAGATTGAGGGGACGTTCCGGCAGGCTGTTCAACCACTCCCGCAAGGCGGCCAGTTGCCGCTGCCAACCGCCTGACGATTCTGCGACGAATTGGAGATGGATGTAGCCACGACCGGACAAAGGCTGGCTTTCCATCTCCACGGCCACCGGCGGACCGCCGGTGGAACGCTTCAGGTACAGTTGACGCAGCAGTTCCAAACGAAGAATATCCCGCTCACCCCCGTAGGGGCCAGGCAGCAGGAGGCTGACCACGGCGCAGGAGGTCGATGGCTGGTCCGGAATTTTACCGAGCGCGAACGCGCTGGCCTGGGCCGGTGGTCGGAACGGGACGAATTCCGAGGTGGAGATCAGGTCCGTGATGGGCGACAGCAGCTCGGTACCGGCAAAACGACCGACCATCGCCATCACAGGCGGATTGCGGTAGAAGCAGGCGTCATAATGCGCGCGCAGGGCGGGGCCGTCTATTGCAGCGGCGGTCCCGGCGGACCAGCGGGCGTACGGGCTGTCGGGGCCGTAGAGCGCGCGGAGCGCATCCGCCAGCACCGCCTGTGCAGGAATCCGGTCAGGGTGGTCGACGAAGAGCGGCGCCAAGGCGGCGGCACGGGTCAGATCGGTGTCCGACGGGCTGTGGCGATGCAGGATGCGGAAGAACACGCTGAGCGCAGGTTGGCGGAAGTAGGCCGGGCAGATGAGGGTGACGAAGGTCAGCTCGGGTCCGGCTTCGATTCCGATGCGGGCGCCCAGCATCTCCAGCCGCTCCAAAAGGAGCCGATCTTGGTTGTCGCGGCAGGCCAGGAAGCGCGACCAGAGGGCCAGCCGGTTCAAACCGGGCTTGTCTGCCGGTTCTGTGTGGACGCCGCCGGGATAGCCGGCGCGCACCCAGACCAGCGGAAAACGGTGAAACTCCTTAAGGTAGGCCGATGGTCCCCGCAGGATGCCGGAGGTGACGATCCGGTCCATCTTTTCAGCGTTAAACTCCGGTTCGGGATCGAACTCCGGGACAGCCAGCGGGATATCCGGGGTGTCTTTGAGCGCTCGCGCCGCGGCATCGACCCTGTTCGGCAAGACGGTTGACAGAACCTGGCGAAAGGCGGCCGGAGTCATTATTTGACGACCGCCGCCGCCAGGCAGTTCCAGCACCAGCGCATGATTCAGAGTCAGATGAGACTTGGCGGCGTCGGCGATTTCGCGGCGGTTGGGCGCAGCCAAGCGACGTCGCCAATCGGTGTACCAGTCGGACCGAATCGGCTGGCCACGCTCCAGGATGACCTCGTGAAAGACAGGCACCTCGGCGATGGCGGCACCCAGGTGGGTGAAGGCCTGGTGTCGTGCCCGCTCCTGGTCTACGTCCAGCCAGCGGCCGGAGGCTACCAGCTCAGCCGCAGCAAAGAATCCGCCTTCCACGGCATCGAACGATTCGGTCGGGCACTGCAGTTCCACCGTGAAGACCGAGCGGTCCCGACCCACACGGAATCCGCTCCGCACCAGCACCGGGACCCAAGCTGATCCCTGACGGTATTGACGGCCGGCCACCGAGGTGAGTCCGTCGGCCAGCAGGCTTGCGGACAACAGAAACGCGCCCAGGCGGGCCGAGTTCCAGCCGGGACCTTGGTAGCACACCACCACCCGCGGAGGATCCACCGGGATGTCCCATTGGGCAAAGGCGAGCGGTGCGCCGGCGGCTGTGGACGCGGCGATCGGATCCGCCGGCGGGCTGGGCCAGCCGCTGGCGCGTTGAGCCAGCAGGTTGGCGGCTTCGGCGGCATCGCCCCGGCCGGTGACCACAATGCGGATTTGACCCGGATCCGCAAGGTGCGCCCGCAGCGCGGCGAGGGCCAGCGGATCCGGCGCGGTTGCGTCCAGGAGGGATTGGACGCGCTCCATCCGGCCGCCGGCCAGCACTTCGGTGGTCAGATCATCCCGGACGGCCTCCCACCCCAACGTCCGGGCGCGGACCGCCCGGAGGCGGATCCGGGCGGCTGCCTGGGCCCAAAACGGGTCTTGGACCCGGTCGGTGAACAGGGTGTCCATCAGCGTTGACAAGGCGCGAGGCAGTCCCTCGGGCCGGCAGACCAGATCGAAAACCACATGGCGGCCGTCGTACCGGACGGACGGCACGGCATCCAACGTGGCCAGGGCCTCGCGTGGCGTGTCCTCATCGGGCCGACCGGTATCCAGATACAGCGCTTCCAACCAGGACGCGCATTGCCGGCCGCGGGACAGCCAACCGGCTGGCAGGGGCAGATAGACCGAGACGTAGGTGAATTCCAGCTCGTAGCGGGGTTGGTAGATGAGTCGCAGTCCGTTGCCGAGCGTGTGGGTGGTGATTCCCTCGGGTGCCGGCGGCGGATCTCCGACTCCCTGGGCAGCGGCGGCCACGGTCAGTGCAGCAGCCAGACAGATTGTCCAAAACCCGTACCGCACCGCACGTTTCTCCTCAGTCGATGGCTAGCGACCGGCGGCAATTCGAGCCAGGACCGCGTGCGCGGCATCTAGCGCGGCCAGCCCTTCCTCGCCGCGGCAGCCGTTGGGGGCTTCTCCCCGAACCGCTCGGATGAAAGACACCAGCTCGAGACGAAGCGGTTCACCGGCCTGAACAGAGATCTCCTGGGCCACCATCTCCCGACCCACGGGATTGTCGGCGGGCTGCACCCGGCGCGACACGACGGCCTGGCGGCCGAGGTCAACGCTGAAGTATTGGCCCTCCTGGAACCAGCGGAACTTGCGGAGTTTTTCCGCTGAGATCCGGCTGGCGGTCAGATTGGCCACCGCGCCGTTGGCGAACTCGATGCGGGCGCTGGCGATATCGATCTTGCCGGTCAGGACCGGCGCACCGGAGGCCCGGATGTCCCGGATTTCCGACTGGACCAGGTGCAGCACGAGGTCCAGATCATGAATCATCAGGTCCAAGACAACGTCCACATCGAGGCAGCGGGGGACGAACACACCCAGCCGATGGGCCTCGAAAAACCGCGGATCCCGGGCCAAGCCGCGGACGGCGAGGAAGGCCGGATTGAACCGCTCCAGGTGGCCGACCTGCAGCACCACTCCGGCGTGGGCGGCTCGCCGGATGAGGTCCCGTGCGTCGGCGGGATCGGCGGCGATGGGTTTTTCCACCAGCACGTGTCGGCCGGCGTCGAGAAACGGCACGCAGATCCGGTGGTGGTCGGTGGTGGGGGCGGCGACGGTGACGCAGTCAGTCAGCGAGACAAGTTCCCGATAGTCCTCAAAAAATCGGGTCCCATAGCGTTCCGCCACGGCTCGACCTTGGTCGGGATTGATGTCGGCGACACCCACCAGGCGCACATCGGCGGTGGAGGTCAGAATGCGGGCGTGGTGCTGCCCCAGGGATCCGACACCGATCACCGCGGCCTTGATCATGATAGTTTCCTCCGCTGAATCGACAGTGAATCACGGCGGCAACGGGTGGTATACGGACCACGGGTACGGCGGGTTGCCGCCGGGTCAGTGCCGGAAGTGCCGCCGGCCGGTGAACACCATGGCCAACCCGCGGACATCGGCCGCGGCGATGACCTCTTCGTCCCGGATGGAGCCGCCGGGTTGAATCACCGCGGCGATGCCCGCATCGGCGGCAAGATCCAGAGTGTCACGGAACGGGATGAAGGCGTCCGATGCCAGTACCGCCCCGGCCAGAGGCTGACGCGATTTGGAAATGGCGATCCGGGTGGAATCCACCCGGCTGGTCTGGCCGGCGCCAGAGCCCAACAGTCGGCACTCCCGGGCGACAACAATGCCGTTGGATTTGACGTGCTTCACGCAGTACCAGGCGAAGAGCAAATCCGTCCACAACGCCTCGGCCGGCTCGCGGGCGGTCACGACACGGAGGTCTTCACGCCGGAGCGCACCGGTGTCGGCCTCCTGGACCAGGACCGCACCTTCAATGCTGCGGAATTGCAGAGCGGGCGTGCCGGGCCGGGGCGCCGGCTTGCGGATCAGCCGCAGGTCCTTCTTGCGGCTGAAGACGCCGAGCGCCTCAGGATCGAAATCGGGTGCGATGATCACCTCGACGAACAGCTTGCCGATCTCCCGGGCGGTCGGCCCGTCCACGAGGCGGTTGAAAGCGATGATGGAGCCATAGGCCGAGTCGGGATCGGTCTCAAACGCCCGACGGAACGCCTGGGCGCCGGAATCGCCCAACGCGACGCCGCACGGATTGGCATGCTTGATGATGGCGCAGGCGCACGTCTCGAATTCCACCACCAACTGCCAGGCGGCGTCCATGTCCTGATAATTGTTGTAGGAGAGTTCTTTGCCGTGCAACTGCTCCGCGGCCAGCCAGCCGTCCAGCGGTCGCCCGCTGACTCCGTAAACAGCCGCGCTCTGGTGGGGATTCTCACCATAGCGCAGGGGGCGCTGCCGACGCAGCACGTGGCAGATGAGCTCGGGCAGCCCGGCGGCAGGTGCCACCTGTTGTACCGCGCCGTCCGTGATGACAACGGTATTCAGATATTGGCAGATGCCTGCGTCGTACACGGCCGTGGTCTCAAACGCCTTCCGAGCCAGCGCCAGACGGGAATCCAGGGCGAGGCCGCCCGTCTCATCCAGCTCCCGGATCACCCGGAGATAATCATCCGGGTCCACCACCACGGCCACGTCGGGATAATTCTTGGCAGCCGCCCGGATGAGGGTGACGCCGCCGATGTCGATCTCTTCCAGCGCTTCTGGCACGGTGATGCCACAGGCGATCCGCTCCGCAAACGGGTACAAATTCACGGCCACCAGGTCAATCGGCTCAATGCCGCGCTCGTCGAGGCTGTCCATGTCGGTCGGGCGATTGCGGCGGGCCAGAATTCCTGCGTGCACTGCCGGATGGAGGGTTTTCACCCGTCCGTCCAGCAGCTCGGGGAACCCGGTCACATCAGACACCTCGCGCACATTTAGGCCACATCCTCGGAGCAGGCGGGCGGTGCCGCCGGTGGAGATGATGGCGGCCCCATGGCGCACCAGAGCGGCGGCCAGTTCCGGGAGGCCGCGCTTGTCGTGGACGCTGAGGAAGGCGGTCCGGACACGGATCACGGCGAGCTCCTTTCGCCCCGCGGAACTTTTTTTGAGTATGAGTAGAACGGCGTACCGGTCAAGTCGCCGTTGGCCCGGCGCCAGCAGTAGAGCCACAGGTTGGCGATATCGGTGATGGTGTGGGAAAAGTGCAAGGAAGCCAGTCCGAACGCGGGAGAACGGTCATCGAACGTCCGGGAGCTGCCACCTTCGCGGTACAGTGCCGCGATCCGGTGGGCATAGTTCCGATTGCGTTGTGCCATCGCCTCCAGATAGAGATCCGACCGGTCGTCCACAAACAGCAGGGGCGAGTAATCGTTGAACACCGCGACGAAGCGATGATGCTTGCAATCAACAAAATTATGGAAATCGGTGAAATACGCGTGTTCCTCGGCGGATTCGGCAAACTTCCCCATTGTGTTGTGGTCGCAGACGCGCCGGGCGATGGCGCCGAAACCCGCGACCACCTCGTCGAACAGGGGCGTGCCGGCTAGGCGGCGGTCCATCGCGGTCAGCTCGTTCACAAGCTCGGCCCGGGCGCCGGGCAAGTCGGCGGCCGGCGCGGTGCTCCGGAAGGCGGCCAGCAGCACATGCTGCCGGCGTTCCATGATGTCCCGCAGCGCCGGAGGCATCAGCTTCCGGGCGCTGATGACGACGGCGTCCGGGGGCGGGCCGGGTTCAACCGGTGCCGGGGCAGACCCGGCCGCACTGACCACCAGGAGCCAGTACAGGCCGCAGCATGCTGTCGCCATCCCGGCAGCAGGACGGTTTCGGGCGTTGTGGCGGCCAGGTATCGGTGCGGCTGAACGTAAGGGGGTCCAGCGACGGAATTCCCTGATCATGCCGATGAATATAGCATAGCCCGGACAGTATTTCCCTGCAAAAAACCTCGTTGAATCCGGCGCCTGTTTTGTTATAATGCCGTCTTTTCGGGACTTGGATTTCTGGCCATCGGTTGGAGGCAGGCATGTTAAATTTCATCCGGGACAAGAAAGCGAAACTGAAATGGGTCCTCTGGCTGGTCATCATCGCACTGGGCGCCGGTATGGTGCTCATGTTCGTCACCACGCCGTCCGGAGGCGGCGAGGTGGAGATGGGTAATTATATTGCCAAAGTCGGCGACCACGAGATTTCCATCAACGCCTACCGCTCCAACCTGCTGACGGTCCTCAACATGATGGGACCAGATGCCCGGCGCGACGAAAACGCGATCCGGCAGTATGGCAACATGGTGCTGGGCCAGATGATCCGCACGGTGGTGCTGTCGCAGGAAGCGGCCCGGAACGGCTTCACCGTGTCGGACGAAGAGGTGATGAACACCATCGTTAACAGCCCGGGGTTCAACATCGACGGCAATTTCATCGGCACCGAGGAATACAAATCCAACCTGAAGCGGCTGGGCATCTCGCCGGAGGAGTACGAAGCCAACGTCCGGCGGAACCTGCTCAGCCAGAAACTGCAGGACTTCCTGGCCAGCTCCGCGGCGCTCTCCGAACAGGAGATCCAGGCCAAGTTTGTGGAGGAAAACGACAAAGCGAAGATCCGCTACGTCACGTGGGGCGAGTATGCCTATACCCCCAAGGTCGTGTATAACGAAGCGGACGCCCGAAAGTACTACGAGTCAAATAAGAACAATTACAAAATCGACGAAACGCGCCAATTCAAGCTACTGATCCTGGACACCAACAAACTGGCTGCGGCGCTGGCGGCGTCGGTCACCGACGCGGAGATTCGTGCCGATTACGAGGCCAACCGCGCGGAGCGCTACCAGGAGATGGTGCGGGCCTCGCACATCCTGATCAAGGTGCCGGAGAACGCCACTCCGGCCGAAGTGGAACTGCTGCGGCAGAAGGCCGCCACCGTCCGCGAGCTGGCCCTGCGCCCCGGGGCCGATTTCGCCAAGCTGGCAGAGCAATACTCCGAAGACGAGGGATCGGCGAAACGCGGCGGCGATCTGAGCTTCTTCCCTCGCAACCGCATGGTCAAGGAGTTCGAAGATGCGACCTTCGCGCTGAGCAAGGGACAAATCTCCGAAGTGATCAAGTCCCAGTTCGGATTCCACATTATCCAATGCACCGACCGGCGCGATTTCGATTTTTACCGCTCGGTCATCGCGCGTAATCTGAGCCGCGTCAGGGCCGAACAGCAACTGGAAGGCTCTGCCCGACAGGCGCTGCAGAAAGCCCGTGAGAGCAAGAATCTCGAGGCGGTTGCCAAGGAGTTCGGCGGCACCGTGGAACTGTCCAATCCGTTCAACAAAACCCAACCCGATTATTCGCTCGGCCTGCCGCCCGACAAGATCGACACGCTTCTCGCGTTGACGCTCAACGAGGTGGGCGATCTCCAGCAAACCAGCCGGGGTTTCGTGATCCCGCAGCTCGTCAAGATCATTCCGCCGCACGTCCAGGCGTTTGACAAGGTGAAGGTGCAAGTGGACCGCGATTACCGGACCGCCAAGGCCCGGGAACTGGCTGCCGCGGATGCACGCGTGTTCCTGGCCGAGCTCAAGGCTTCGGGCGATCTGGACAAGACCGCCGCCAAATACAAGCTTACCGTCGAGACATCGGAGCTGTTCAATGTCAGCGGGTCCATCTCGAACCAGCTGGGAGCGTCGCCGGCACTGGCGCTGGAAGCCCTCCGCATCGAGCCGAACGGTGTGGGTGGGCCGGTGTCGGTGCGCGACAACCAGGTGGTTTTCCAGGTCACGGAGCGGGTGAAACCCGATCTGTCAAGGCTCGCCGCGGAGCGGAAAGCGCTGGTCGAAAAACTGCTGGGCGAAAAACGCCGCCAGCTCACGGACGCGCTGCTCAATTCCCTGGTCAAACGGTATCAGGATGACAAACTCATCCAGGTGAACCAGCCGCTGTTGGACCGGATTCTGGGTTAAAACAGAAAATAGAATCGTTTCAGGTGTACCATCGCCGGGGTGTTGCCCCGGCGATTTTATTTTCAAGGGGATGCCACTTTCTGGGTGTCTGCCACCATTTGATCGGCCCGGAGTGGTGTGCTATATTGGGCTGAGTTTCAATGCCTTTCGCTCCGCAGGAGGAAACATGCCGGAACGCCCCGGGATGTTCAGCGCGGCGACAGAGAAGCGGCCATTTCCGTGGAAGCGGCTCTGGCTCATCGTCTCGGCGGTGATCGTGGTCGTGGTGGTGATTGGTGCCATCGTCCTCGTTCAGAAAAAGGGCCCCCAATATCGGGAAGGCCGCACCATCCACGCCGGCGTACTGCGACAGGGCGAGCCAGGCTTTCCTGATTATCTGCCGTACCTGAGAATCGTCAACGCCGGGGGCATGGTGTCCGAAAACCTCCTGGGGGGACAGCAGGCAGTGGTCGCGGGGACCCTGATCAACCAGGGAAACCGCCTGGTCGAAGTGGTCGAAATCCGGGCATCGCTCTACGATGCCCAGGACCGGCTGGTGCAGCAATTCGTTAAAACCCCCATCCAACCGGATTTTCCCCTCCAGCCCATGGAGATGCGGAAGTTCAGCCTGTGGGTGGAGCCTTTTCCGCCCCAGTGGCTGACGGGCCGCATCGAGGTTGAGCTCCATGGATATCGGGTTCGCCGATAGCCGCCGTTGGCTCTGGCAGACCGAATCCCAGACCGCAAGAAGGAAAACGCATGAAGCGCATCGCACCCGTCACCATGGCCCTGCTCGGCGGCGCCCTGCTGCTGATCGGCTGCGCCAGAGAAGCTGAAGAGAAACGACGCATTGAGACGGAGTTGCGGGTCCTCCAGTGCGAGGCGGGCCGCTGGGCCGGCGCCGATGACTTTCTGCCGCGGCTGTTCTTGGACCACGCCCAGGAGCCGGTCGTGCGCCGTCGTGCGGCCTTGGCGATGGGCCGGATCGGCCAACCCGCGTTTCTCGCCACGTTGCAGCAGGGGCTGAGCGCCACGGATGCAGAGTTGCGGGCCGCCTCCCTGCTGGCCATTGGTGAGATCCTCGATGCGGAAAACATGGGTCTATACGATGCGGCGCCGAACCCATCGGTGATGGATGCCATCCACCGCTGTCTGGCCGATCCGGCTGCGATCGTCCGCGCCCGCGCGGTGGAGGCCTTGGGCAAGACCGGGCGGCTGGAATTTCTGCCCTCGCCGGCTGCGATCGCGCCGGACCCGGGTCAGTTGAACGAGGAGACCCAGCAATTCTACGCTCGGGAATGGATCAAAGCCGCCGTCCGGGTGGAGCAGGCGGCAGCGGTCCCGGCCATGATCCGCCTGCTTCCGAGCCCGGTGGGCGGCACGGCGGGGCGGATGCTGGCTCGCCTGGCTCGCCGACGGTCCCTGGTGCTGAATCTGCCTGCGGGTCTCCTGAGCAGGCTGCTGGTGAGTCCTGATCCCCTGGTCCGGTCGGGCGGACTAGACCTGGCACCGCTTGTCCAGTCGCCGCCGGACGCGCCAACGTTGTCTGCACTGCTGGCCGACCCGGACCACGGCGTTCGTGTCCATGCGCTGGGCGCGCTGGGCCGCCTGAAAACCACGGCTGCCGCAGCCGCGATCATCAGACACGGCGAGTCGATCCTGGCGCGGTCCGAGCTCAAGGGGAGCGTTCGTCACGCCTACTTGTGGAAGGAGCTCGAGGCGGCGGTTGACGCCCTGGGTCGGGCCGGCGATCCGTCTGGTTATACCGCGGTCCGCCGCTGGATGACGGTTGACGGCTTTCTGGCGGCGCGGGGCTTCCAGGCCCTGGTGGCTGGCGATCCGGCCACCGCGATGCCGCTACTGATGGATGTCGCGCCGCTCAGCGACCAAGCTTCGGCGTTGCATTGGATCCAGGCGGCGGCCGCCAGCCAGGATCCGGCGGCACTCGCCTGGCTGCGTGGATTGGAACAGGGACAGTGCCCCAATGGCTGGCACGCGGACTGGGTGGCGAGCGCCCGGCCGTTCTATGTCAGTCGGTTGCTGGGTGCAACTCCCGGCGAGCCGACCGAGGTCCTGCGCCTCCTGGCGGACCCCGATCCGTTCGTCCAGGCGGCCACGCTGGACTGGCTTCGCGAAAAGGTCCCGGCGCTGGATGCGGAACAGACCGAAGCGGTGTGCCGCCTCGTCGCGAAGGGCCTGAACGGCGACGCAGCGGATCCGCTGATTGCGGCGGTGCCCCTGCTGCCGCGGGCCGGCGAAACCGGACGCAACCTGCTCATCCGGCTGCTGTCGTCTCGGTACTACCCGGTCCGACTGCGGGCCGCCCGCACCCTGAAGCAGATGGGCGAGGCGGATCCGTTTGCACGGATCGTTCCGATGCCCACGGCGCCGGAGGATTTTTACCGGAATTTTCTGAAGCGCAGCCGGTACGGCTGCCAGGTGGAAATCCGAACCAACAAGGGCTCCTTCTTTCTCGAACTGTTCCGTAACGACGCACCGCTGACGTGCATGAATTTCCTAAGCCTGGCCGGCGAGCGCTATTTCGATGGCATCATGATCCACCGGGTGGTCCCCGATTTTGTGGTCCAGGCCGGATGCCCGCTGGGCACGGGCAACGGTGGCCCGGGTCAGTTGATTCCGTGCGAAGTCAATACGCTGGTCTATGACAGGGGCATGGTGGGCATGGCCCTTTCCGGCCGCGACACGGGCGGGAGCCAGTTTTTTGTGACCTTGTCACCCCAGCCGCACTTGGATGGCGGATACACCATCTTCGCCCGGGTGTCGGGAGGCCTGGAGGTGGTGAACAATCTGATCGAAGGCGACCGGATCGAAGGAATCGAGATTTTTTGGGATATCCCGTGGGAAGAAAAACGGCCCCTCAGGATCTGACGCACAGCCGAACTGTCCGCGTTTTTGTGGAGGGGGGCGTCGCCGGGCAGGAAGTCCGGTTGGGCGTCGAGGAGGTTCGGCATTTGTTCCGGGTGCTCCGGTTGCGAGCCGGGGCCCGCGTGACGGGTTTCGACGGCGAGGGGCGGGAATACTCGGGGGTGTTGTCCGTGCTGGATGCGCACGCAGGCCGGCTCCACATCACGCAGGTTGTGACCGTGCCCCCGCCCGAATTGCCTGAAATCTGCCTGGCCCCGGCGTTGATCCGGCCCGATGCCTTCGCGTGGATCATCCAGAAGGCGACGGAACTGGGTGCGGACCGGCTGCTGCCGCTGGTGGCCGACCACTGCACGCGAACGGACGCGCGCGACGCTTCACCCTGCCGGCGGATGCGGTGGGAGCGGATCGCGCGGGAGAGCCTCAAGCAGTGCGGCCGGAACCACCGGTTGCAGATCGCCGAACCGGTTTCCTCCCGCGAACTGCTGGGGAACCCGCCTGGCGGCGAGGCCTGGCTCTGCCACCCCGCCGAAGCCGAGCCCCTTCTCGCCGACGCGGCGGAGGGCCAGCGACCGATGCGGGTCATCGTCGCCGTGGGACCCGAAGGTGGTTGGAGCGAGGACGAGGTCAGCATCGCCCGGTCGGCCGGATTCCGGCCCGTTCATCTGGGCCAGTATGTGCTCAGGGCCGAAACGGGCGCGCTGGCGGCGCTGTCGCTGGTGATGAGCCGGTGGCGGTGGCGGTGAAATTGGTGGGATATCGTCTCGGAGGAAGACAAACATGATGTGGCGCGTGTTGGTGGTGACGGCGTTCTTGGCGGGATTCGCGGCGGCTCAGGAAGCGGCTCCTCCGCCGACCGGTTCACCCGTTTCGCCGGCCAAACGGGAACTGGTGCTTCAGATCATCGCCATCATTGAACCGGCCAAGCTCACCGGTGAGATTGAAACGGCGCTCATTGCGGATCTGGAGCGGCGTTATCCTCAGATCCTGGCGCAGGTGGTGCCGGGACTCACCCGGCCGGAGGAGGAATCGGCGAGAAGCGCCCACGACCGGGCCGTGGCCGAGAGTTTCCAGCGCGTCGCCAAACGCTTCCGGACGCTGTATGAGGAACGGATCCAGCTTGCCCAGATCCTTGAAGAAATCTACATGCCCTTGTATGATAAGTATTACACGGACGCGGAACTCCAGGACCTCCTCACCTTCTACCGGACGCCCACCGGCGGCAAAACGTTGCGCGTCACGACCCAGCTGGTCCAGGAAGCCGTGGACGGGTCCAACGCCCGATTGATGCCCCAGTTGCTGGGAATTTTCCAAGAGGTGATGGAGGAGGAGAAGGCGGCGTGGCCGAAACCTGAGCCGCCCCGAGAGCAGACGCCGAAAGATGCGCCGGTAGAGCCCCCGCCTCCTGCCGCGGGCGCCCATTTGTGAATCAAGAGGTGAACATCATGGAATCACAACCCGCCACCGTGCCCGAGGCGCCGGAACAAGCCGTGCAATTGTCGGCGCATGACCGGGAGCGGATCGACGCGATCAAACATCAGACCGATCTGAGCCAGAACCAGGCCATCCTCGAGTACGGCGCGGACGTTCAGGGCAAGATCTCGCATTTTGCCGATCAGGTGCTCGGCGAGGTGCGGGCCAAGGATGCCGGGAAGGTGGGCGACATGCTCACCGATCTCCTCCTGCATGTCAAGTCGGTCAAGGTCCACCGTCTGGCCGAAGGGCCGGGCTTCCTGGCATCCCTGCCGCTGATCGGCGGCCTGTTCGACCGGATCAAGCGGTTCATGGCCGAATACCAGTCGCTCAGCACCCAGATCGACCGGATCGCCGGTCATCTCGACAAGGCGCGGAACCAGCTGCTGCAGGACGTCTCGCTGCTGGACAAGCTGTTCGAGCAGAACGTGCTCCACTTCAAGGATCTCGAGGTCTACATCCAGGCAGGCGAGGAAAAGCTGGCGGAATTTCAACAGACCGTTCTGGCTGAAGCGCGAGCGAAGGCCGAGAACAGCGGCGATCCCATTGACGTCCAACGAGCCGACGATTTGGGCCGGCTGGCGAACCGCTTCGAGAAACGGCTCCACGACCTGAAGCTGAGCAAAACGGTGTCGCTCCAGACGCTGCCCCAGATCCGGCTGATCCAGGCCGGCAATCAGGAGCTGGCTGAGAAAATCCAGAGCTCTATTCTCAACACCATCCCGCTGTGGAAAAATCAGATGGTGATCGCCATCGGGCTGATCCGCCAGAAGAAGGCGCTGGAGTTGCAGCGCGAGGTGTCCGCGACGACCGACGAGCTGCTGCGGCGCAACGCCGAACTGCTCAAGGAGAGCACGGTGGAGATCGCCAAGGAAGCGGAGAAAGGAATCGTGGATGTGGAGACCGTCCGCAAGGTCAACACCGACCTGATCACGACCATCGAGGAAGTGATCCGGATCCAGCGGGAGGGCCGCAATCGGCGCCAGGCGGCTGAGCAGGAACTCGTCCGCCTGGAACAGGAGCTGAAGGACAAACTGGCCGCCACCGGCAAATAGGCGACGGTCCGATCCGGGTGTCAGTCGATACCCCGCATGAAACTCAAAGTTCTCCCCGAAGATTTTTTGGTCGAGGAAGTGCTGAGCACGGCGATCGGCCGGGAACCAGCGGCGTTCCGCGTGTACCTACTGCGCAAGCGGAGTTGGGACACCTTCGACCTGCTGGATGTACTTGCCCGACGGTTGCACGTTCGCCGTGGTGACATTTCGCTCGGCGGCATCAAGGACCGCCACGGCGACACGACGCAACACGTGGCCGTACCCGACCGGGCCGACTTGCCGGACGTGGTCACCGACGTCAACTACGAACTGACCGCGGTGGGATTCTCACGCCGGCCCCTGTCCGCCCGGGACGTGCGCGGAAACCGCTTCCGGATCACCCTTCGGGACGTCGCTCCGGGCGAAGCGGCGGCGGTGCGCGACGCAGCCGCGGCGGCGGGGCGCGACGGTTTTCCGAATTACTTCGACGACCAACGTTTCGGCTCGGCTCGCCACGGTCGCGGTTTCATGGGGAAAGCGATCTTCCTGGGCCAGCGCGAGCGGGCGCTGCGGCTGTTCTTCGAGCCGTCCCGCTGGGACCCGCCGCGGGAGCGCGCGCTCAAGGCCGCCGTGCTGGCCCACTGGGGGTGCTGGCGCCAGATGCCGGATCAGCCGTTCGGTCCGTACCGGAAGGTCCTGCAGGTTCTGACCACCGAGTCCTTCGAGCGGTCGTACACCCGGGCGCTGGCGGCCGTCGACAAGGATCGGCTGCAGATGGCGCTCAACGCGTATCAATCGTTCTTGTTCAACGAGATTCTGTCGCGATGGCTGCTCCGCCGCCACCCGGAGGCGGACGGCCCGCTCCGCCGCCGCCGCTATCTGGTTGGGGAAATGGTTTTTCCGGAGCGCCTCTCGATGGAATTGCGGGCGGAGCTCGGAACCTTGAAACTGCCGGTGCCGGCATCTGACAGCGTGATCGCCGATCCGGCGATCCGGGCGATGGTGGAGGATGTGCTTGCCGAAGAAGGCATCCGCCTCGATCATCTCCGGGTAAGAAAAATACCCGGACTGTCGGTTCAGGCCACGGAACGGTCCGCGTGGGTGCTGCCGGAGGGGCTGGCGGTGGCTCCTGCGGAACCGGACGACCTCAATCCGGGACGATGCGCCATCGGTCTGGATTTCTTCCTGCCGAGGGGCGCCTACGCCACGGTGCTGATCAAGCGTCTGGGTGGCTGATCGGCAACCGTCCATCCGCGACGGCATGGGGTTTGACTCCGGCGTGCGGGCCCCGGTCAGTTCGGAACACCCGCCACCCGATTGATCCCTGCCCCGTTTCACGGTAGAATAGTGCCCATCGATCGGTGATTCTTCCTTTGACTGGCTGACATGCGCAGAGTTGTGGTGATCAATTTCAAGGGCGGAGTGGGCAAGACCACCACGGCGGTCAACGTGTCCTTCGGGCTGGCCGAACTGGGCTTTCACGTCCTGCTGGTGGACAACGATCCGCAAGCCAACGCCACCTTTGTGCTGGACCGGAAATTCAGGTACAGCCTGACCGAAGTGTACCGGGAGGAAGTGCCGCTGGAGCAGGCCATAGTGAACGTGCGGCCAAACCTGGACCTCATTCCAGCGTCGAAATCGCTGTCCAACATCAACACCTGGCTGATCGAGAACAGCATTCCCAACCGGGCCCAGGTGCTGGACCGCGTGCTGGCGCGGGCCCCGGAATACGACTTCATGATCATGGACACGGCGCCCAGCTTCTCGCTCCTCAACGCGAACGCGATCTCCTACGCCCGCGAAGCATGGGTGCCGGTGGCCATGGAATACCTTGCGCTGGCCAACGTCCGGGAGTTGATCCACGTGTTCTCCCGGGCCGAGGTGCATCTGGCCCGCAAGATCCCCATCAGCAACGTCATCCCCTATTTTGTGGATTCCCGCAACAAGAAGACCCGCCAAATCATGCGGATGCTGCAGGACATCTTCGGCGACAATCTGACCAATCCTATTCACACGAACGTCAAGGTGTCCGAAGCCTGCTTCCATTTCAAGACAGTTCTGGAATACGATCCCGAGTCCCGCGGCGCTAAGGATTTCAGATTGCTCATCCGGAAGATCGTCGAAGAGAATTCCCGTTACCAATCCAACTGACCGCCCGATTCCCGCGCTCTGACGTCGGGCGAATATCGGCCTGTCTACAGGCGAAGCCGGTCCGATTCACCGTTCGCAACCGGCCACACTCCGGCGGGGTGTCCTCAAGAGTTCATGAAAAAATTGTGAAAACGTAACACGTTGGTTTAATAAGCGCAACAAGCGGCGCTTCAACGGGATCGATAGTACGGTGTCACACACAGGGCGTGTCGGCTGGAGGCAAGCCGAATGGCGGATCTGCGGAATTGGTAACGGTGCCAATTCTCCGTGACCGATTCGCTCGGGCGGGGGGCGCTGCGGCCATGGACGAGGAACACCGGTCGTCACCGGACCATCTGAGTCGGAAGAACGCGCGTTTGCGGTGGGCGATTGAGGAACTGTCCATCCTCAACAAGATCGCCACGGCCATCAACTCAACCCTGTCGCTGGACCGGACCCTGAGCCTCACTCTCCAGAAATGCCAAAAGCACCTCAAGGTGGAACAGGGGACCATCCTGCTTCTGGATGAACACGGCGGCGACAACCCGTTCCGCACCACGGTGCGCAAGGCCGGCACCGACGGCGAAGCGCTGCCCTACCGGCTGAACGAGCAATTGGCCGGCTAAATGCTCAAATATCACCGGCCGCTGCTGGTGCAGGACCTGCTGCGGGACGAATGCTTCCATGTGCCCGACAACCAGGAATTCCCGGTCCAGTCGCTCCTGGACGTGCCCCTGCTGTCGAGAGTACGGATGATTGGGATGCTGGCGCTGCTCAACAATAAAAAGGCGACAGCTTCACCGAAGATGACCCGCGGTTGCTGAGCATCATCGGGGCCCAGGCGGTGCGGGTGATTGAGGACAGCCGGTTGTTCGAGGAAGAGCAGGCCCTGCAGCGGATGCAGGAGGAACTGCGGCTGGCCTTCGAACTGCAAATCAACCTCCTGCCGAAACTGCTGCCGACCATTGCGGGCTACGACATCGCCGGTCGCAGCCGGCCCGCCCGCCAGTTGGGCAGGAATTAGTTCGATTTCGCCGAGGTGCGGGAAGGCCGCGTGACTTCTGTCTGGGCGATGCCACGGGGAAACGCATACCGGCGGCGATGCTGATGGCCAACCTCCAAGCCACGATCCGGGGACAGGCCAAAGTCAGCGCCAGCGTCTCCAATTGTCTGCAGCGGGCCAACACCATGCTGGATCACAGCACGTCGGCGGAGAAGTTCACCGCCCTCTTTTTCGGATGTCTCGACACGTCCGCGCACCGGTTCTGCTTCGCCAACGCCGGACACTGCCCGCCGATCCTGATGGATGCGGCCGGCGCCGCCCGCCGGCTGACTCAGGGCGGAATGGTGCTGGGTTGTTTGGAGGATTCCGCCTATTCGGACGACGCGGTGAGACTCCAACCCGGAGACGTGTTGACGCTGTTCTCCGACGGGGTCACCGAGGCGATGAACGGACAGGATGAGGAATTCGGCGAACTCCGCTTGGAGGCGGTCATCCGCGGCAACCGGGAGCAGCCGGCCGAGGTGTTGATCGAAGCGGTGTTTCGGTCGGTTTGTAAGCACGCGGGCGATCGGGCCCAGGCCGATGACATGACCGCGGTGGTGATCAAGCGGTGCGTCGGCCGGTCCTGAAACCGCAGGGCAGATCTGCGGAGAGGAGGCGGCAATGGGGCTGTTCCTCCGGATGCTCAAGCTGAAGTTGCATCCCGAGTTTGTGGATCTCATGCAAGAGTTCTACACGGGGCGGGTGCTGCAGGCGCTGCGGGCGCAGCCCGCTCTATTCGAGGCGGTCCTCCTGCTCGCCCGTACCGAACATGAGCGCAACCGGCTTCACGAGGCGGAAGGCCACTACCGGCGGCTGATCGGGCTCCGGCCGGATTGCTGGCTGGGTTACTCGAACCTGGGCGCGTTCTACTACCGCATCGGCCGCTATGCCGAGGCGGCGCGATTGTTCGAGCAGGGCATCCTGCGGGCGCCGGAAACCATCACCCTCCACAGCAATCTCGTCGCCATGCGCTTCAAGTTGGAGGAGTACGATCAGGCCGAGGTGGCGATCAGCCGGGTGCTGAAAATGAAAATGGAGCTGTCAGCGGCCGCCCTGTCCAACTGGGGGACCATGTTTTTCTACCAGCGCCGTTTTGTGGATGCGGCTGGGATGTTCGAGCGGGCCGCCGCCCTGGGCGCTGGGACCGACGACTACGTGATCTGGGGCAACCTCGCCGAATGCTATCGCCAGCTGCCGGGACGTGAAGCGGAGGCCCAGACCAGTCTGGCGAAGGCCATCGGGCTCGCCGAGGGCAAACGGCGGGAACGGGCGAAAAATCCCACCCTGCGTTCGCGGCTGGCGTTCTACTACGCCCTGGGCGGGCGCGGCGCGGAGGCGTTGGCCGAGATCGGCGAGGCCCGCCGATTGGCGCCGCAGGACGCCGAAGTTCTGCTTCGGGCAGTCTGCGTGTATGTGCTGTCGGGCAGGCGGGATGAAGCACTGGCTGCTCAGGGCGAAGCGGTGGCCTGTTACGCGTCGCTGTCCGATCTGCCCAATCACCCGGACTTGGCCGCCCTGAGGCAGGACCCGCGATTCGGACAGATCGTCAATACCGTTCCGACGAACGGACAGAACCCAAGAAAATAGAAAGAATTAAGGCCGTAGCCGGGTCAAGGGATCCGGAAACCAACGGGAAGGAGGATAAATCTATGGGCGCGGAACAGGTCTTGTTAAGTTTGTCTGATCCCCCCGTCAGAATCCTTTATTCCAGTGATGGAGTCCATTTCTATCCCCATCATCGTTTCTATGTCAACGCCGATGACATTGTTGAATGGCGTTTTCATCCCGGCAAACTGTGCATTCATTTCGTCGGGGTGTCGCCGCTGGTTCCACATTTTCCTGTCGGGGAGACTCCGGGCGTGCTGCAGGGAAAAGTGGCCAACGTGCTGCCTGGATCCTACAAATACTTTGTGGCGCTTTACGACAGCGACCGCGGAATCCTGGTCACGGACGATCCCGACATGATCGTGAATCCGGGCGGCGGCACGGGCAAGTAACGGAACGCTCCGTACCTTCCATCCGGCGCCAGGCCCGACCGTGAACCGATTCACTCGCCGGGCCGGCCCAGGATCACCACGACCTCGTCGCCGCCGAAGGCGGTCTCGGCCACCGTCTCGCCCAGGAAGATGAACCCGTCCCGGGCGGCGGCCTGCAATTCCCTTTCCATGGTGGACGTCTTGTTGGTGGCGAGCAGCCGGTACTGGTACCGGCGGGGTGGCGCACCGGCGTGCCGTTCCAGCACCACAACCACCTCCCGGCCGCCGAAGGTGCTGTCATAGATGGTCTGGCCGCGGAAGAGAAAGCCGTCGGCACCCGCCTGCGCCATTTCCCGTTCCATTGTGGACGTGCGGTTGGTGGCGAGCAGCCGGTACTCGTACCGCTCCGCGTCGTCCGCCGGCAGGCGGCGGACGATGGCTACCAACTCGGTGCCGGGCACCAGTGTGCCGCCGCCCATGAACGCCTCGAAACGGCACCCCTCCCGGGCGGCGGCGTTCAACTCCTTCTCCATGGTGGAGGTGCGGGACGTGGCCAGCAGCCGGTAGTGGACGGTTGAATCCTCTCCGGCGACGGATCCGGCGAGCAGCGCCAGCAGCAACAACACCATTCCGCAGATTGAAAACAGTCTTCCCCGGTTCATATGTCCTCCCTCTGGTGGTCTCGGCGCCAGGATTCGTTCTTGGTCCCGGCGGCCGGGCGTGGTATATCTCCGCATGAATAGACCGATGAGCCGAGCGGAAGGTTCAACTGGTCGACGGCCCGGCGGATGCCGGGGGCGGGAGGAGGTGGCATGGAGATCCGGACACGCGAGGTGACCGCAACGCGTTGGCCTGACGTGGAGTCCCTGTTCGGCGCCCGCGGCGCCTGCGGGGGATGCTGGTGCTGGTACTGGCGCCTGGCCAAAGGCGAGTCGTGGGACGCGGTCAAGGGCGAGCCGGCCCGGCGGCGGCTGCGTCGGGGGATCGCCAACGGCGCGGTCATGGGCGTGCTCGCCTATGCGGATGCCGAACCGGTGGGCTGGTGCACCTACGGGCCGCGCCCGTCGTTCGCCCGGTTGGATCGCGCGCCCAGCCTCCGGTGCCCGGACGCCGATGCCGTGTGGTCGGTGCCGTGCTTTTTCGTCCGGCGGGACCATCGCGGCCGGGGGGTGGCCACCGCGCTGCTGGCCGCCGCGGTGGCGGCGATCCGGGCCCGCGGCGGCCGGATTGTCGAAGGGTATCCGGTCAAGCCGGCCCGGACCGGCCGCCAGCCGGACGCCTTTGCCTGGACGGGGACCCGGGCGCAGTTCGAGCGGGCGGGCTTTGTGTTGGCGGGCAATCCCGACGGCGGGAAGCAGCGGTACCGGCTCCGGCTGGCCGGCGAGTGAATCCGGGCGGATCCGATGGCGGGGCGTCCGCATCTGTTCATGAGTTAGTATGAGCCGGGTGGGTGAATGGCCGACCGAACGTTCTGTATCTGCTGGAACTGGGAACACGACGCGGGCTTCATCCGCCTGCTGGAGGCCGCGTGCGCCAGCCGGGGGCTGGGCCTGATCCAGGTGACCCCGGCCAACCTGGCCGACAGCATCCGGCAGTTGCGGGAGGGCTGGCTGACCTTCCACGGGTTGCTGGACCGCGCCTCCGACACCGACGAACGGTTTCTGGAAGTGGTGGAGTGGGCCAGCGACCGCGGCGTCTATCGGATCAACCCGTACGAGCGGGCGCGCCTGCAGTGGGACAAGGCGGCGGTCCATATCGTGCTGAGCCATGCCACCCACACGCCGCGCACCATCATCCTGCCGCCCTTCGACCGGGTGCCGGAGCTGCCGCCCCTCGATCTCGCGCCACTCGGCGAGAGTTTCTGCATCAAGCCGGCCCAAGGCGGCGGCGGCGACGGGGTGGTGGTGGGCGCCACCACACTGGACGAGGTGGTCGCCAGCCGGCAGGAGTTCGCCGCCGACCGCTACCTGCTGCAGTCCATGGTCCGTCCGGCGGACCTGAACGGCCGGCCCGGCTGGTTCCGCGTGGTCCATTTCACCGGTCGCGTGTTTCCGTTCTGGTGGAATCCGGAAACCCATGTCTACGCCCCGGTGACCGCCGAGGAAGAAGCCGGTTTCGGGCTGGGGCCGCTGCGTTCGGTGTCGGCGTCCATCGCCTGGGTGTGCGGGTTGGAGCTGTTCTCTTCGGAAATTGCCCGGACCCACGACGGCTTGTTTGTGGCGGTCGATTACGTCAACGACCCGGTGGACCTGCGCCTCCAGTCGGAGACGCCCGACGGTGTTCCCGACGAGACGGTCGCCGTGCTGGCGGCCGGACTTGCCGATCTGGTCCAAGCCGGCGGGCCGCAGCTGTAGTGGGAAGATCCCCCGCGTGCGTGGACGAACATCCCGGCTGAAATTCCGTAAGACAATTTTGTTCTCCAGCATCGATGACGAGGTGACCATGCGACCCAAACTGTTCCTCGCGGTGTGGCTGGTGTTGCTGGCGGCAGGAGCCGCCGGCGCCGGCGAAACGCCGCCGTTCGCCTTTGACCGATACCACGAGCCCGAAGCCATCGCGGCCCGGATGCGTCAACTGGCCCTCACGCACCCGGACGTGGCGCGGGTGCACGAATTGGCAACCAGTCCGGGCGGGCGGCCGCTCCTGGTGCTGGAGATCGGTCCCGAGACGGCGGCGCCGGCGCACCGGCTGCCGGCGGTGCTGGTGGCGGCCAATCTGGAGGGCAGCGTCCCCGTGGCCAGCGAAGCCGCCCAGTACCTGGCGCAGGTCCTGTTGGACAAGCCCGAGGCCCGCGGCGACCGCACCTGGTACATCGCCCCCCTGGGCAATCCCGACGCCGCGGCCCGCTTCTTCCGCCGGCCGCTCGTCGAGGACAACCGGAACGACCGGCCGTTCAACGACGACCAGGACGACCGCATCGATGAGGACGGGCCCGACGATCTCAACGGCGACGGGCTGATCACCCAGATGCGGGTGCCCGATCCGGCCGGCGAGTGGATCCCGGTGGAAGGCGAACCCCGCGCCCTGCGCAAGGCGGACTGGTCCAAGGGGGAAAAGGGTCAGTTCAAGCTCTACACCGAGGGCATCGACAACGACGGCGACGGCCGCTACAACGAGGACGGCCCGGGCGGGGTGGATGTGGGCCTCAACTTCCCCCACCTGTTCAAACCGTTTACACCCACCGGCGGCGCCTGGGCCGGCAGCGAGGCGGAGAGCTACGCGCTTGTCGCCTTCGCCTTCGCCCATCCGGAGATCGCGCTGGTGGTCACCTTCGGCCGGTCGAACTTCTGCCTGAACCCGCCCCGCGGCGGCCGGACCGGCACCGCCGACTTCAACCGGATCAAGATCCCCGAGCGCATCGCCAAGTGGATCGGCCTCGAGGCGGACAAGACCTACACCATGGCTGAGGTCATGGAGGTCGCCAAGCGCTTGGCCCCGCCGGGCATGGAACTCACCGAGGCGATGGTGGCCAGCTTCCTGGGTCTCGGGCCCGTGGTCAATCCGCTCCCGGAAGACCTGAAGTTCTATGAGGTGCTATCCAAGCAGTACAACGAGTTTCTGAAGGATCGGAAACTAGACGCCAAGCGCCTCGATCCGCCGGCCGACCGGGACGGCAGCTTCGAGCTGTGGGCCTATTACCACCTGGGCCGGCCGTCCTTCGCCATGGACTTCTGGACGCTCCCCGTGGTGGAGAAGGCCAAGCCGGCCGGGGCCGACCCGGATGCGCTGACGCCCGATAAACTGGAAACCATGACCAGCGGGGAGTTCCTGGCTCTGGGCGAGGAAAAAATCGCCGCCTTCATCAAGTCATCCGGGGCGCCCTCATCAATCCAGCCGGCCATGGTCATCAATGCCGTCAAGGCGGGCATGATGACACCGAAGAAGATGGCCGAGATGATGAAAACCATGCCCAAGCCGAAAAGTGCCGAGGGTCTCGATACGGAATCCGAAGCCCTGCTGGCCTTCAGTGACAAGGGGCTAGGCGGTGCGGGATACGTGACGTGGCAACCCTTCCAGCACCCCACACTCGGGGCGTTGGAAATCGGCGGCGCTGCGCCGTACGCCACCGGGACGCCGCCGCCGGCACAGTTGCTCCCGCTCCTGGAGGGTCAGGTCCCGTGGGTGCTGACCCTCGCGGACAAAATGGCGCGGATCCGCCTAACGAAGGTGGAGGTGACGGCGCTCGGCGGCGGCATCCACCGGGTCAAGGCCTGGGTGGAAAACACCGGTTACCTGCCGTATACCACGGCGATGGCGCAGCGCAATTCACAGTACACACCGGTGGTGCTTGAATTGAAGGGTGCGGGCCTCCGGTTCCTGGAGGGCCGGCCCCGGAGCCTGGTGCGGCAGGTTGCCGGTCACGGCGCCGAAACGGTCACCTGGCTTGTGCAGACCGACCAACCCGTCAGCGCCACCATCACCGCCACCACGGCCACGGCGTGGGGCGACGAGATTAGCGTCCAGCTGGGAGGTGTCCAATGAACCGCATCACGCCATGCGGCCTCTGCCTGATGATCATCCTGGCGCTGGCCCTCCCCGTCCGGGCGGACAGGGCGCAGGCGGCCGTGCCTCTGTCGTTCGATAACTACTACACTTACGAGGAAGCGGGCCGGGCGCTCGAGGCGCTCCATCAAGCCTACCCCAAGCTGACCCGGCTCGACGTGGCCGGCCACAGCGACGAGGGGCGGGCCATCTGGTGCCTCACCGTGAACAACCCGGCTACCGGCGCGGAGCTGGAGAAGCCGGCGATTTACGTGGACGGCAACATCCACGGCAACGAGATTCAGAGCGGCGAGGTGTGCCTGTATCTCCTGAATGAGCTTCTGACCCGCTACAGCAAAAATCCGGAAATCACCCGTCTTGTGGACACGCGCTGTTTCTATGTGGTGCCGGTGGTGAATCCCGACGGCCGGCACCACTTCTTCGCCGACCCCGGCAGTCACAGCAACAACCGGAGTCTCCGCTACCCGCTCGACGACGACCAAGACGGGCTCGTGGACGAGGATTTTCCCGACGACCTGGACGGGGACGGCAACATTTGCACCATGCGCCGGCGCGATCCGTTCGGGACTCACCGCACCCATCCGGAGGATCCCCGCCTGATGGTCCGGGTCAAGCCCGGTGAAAAGGCTGAGTGGGGCTTGTTGGGTTCGGAAGGGATCGACAATGACGGCGACGGCCGGGTCAACGAGGATGCAGAAGGGTACGTCGACCCAAACCGCAACTGGGGCTACGACTGGATGCCCGCCTACGTCCAGAGCGGTTCAGGGCCTTTTCCGTTCGCGGGCAGGGGCCTACGAGAGCTGGCCGCATTCATCCAGGCCCGCCCCAACATCAACATGGCCTGGACGTTCCACAACTTCGGGGGCATGTACTTACGCGGGCCCAGCGCCAAGAGTCAGGGCGAATATCCGCCCGAAGATGTGGCGGTCTACGACTACATTGGCAAGCAGGCTGAAAAAATCACCCCGGGCTACCGCTACATGCTGAGCTGGCGGGATCTCTACGAAACTTACGGCGACTCGAGCGAGTGGCTGGCCATGACCCAGGGCGCCTACGTCCTTGTGGGCGAGCTGTACGCGTCGGAGGAGGAAAGCTTCAACAAGCAGTCGGTCGAGCGCAAGGTAGACCCCGACTATGAGTCCGGCGCCATGTTCGGCGACGATGCCGCCCGAACCCTGGAGCGGCTCCGGTTCAACGACTACCTGGCCGGAGGCGAACTGTACCAGCCATGGCGCGCCTTCACGCACCCGCAGTACGGTGAGATCGAGATCGGCGGTTGGGTGAAGATGAGCACCCGGCTACCGCCCCCGTTTCTGTTGCGGCAGATGCTCCATCGAAACACGGCGGCGGTCCTGTTCTCAGCCAAGCAAACGCCTGAAGTCGGTCTCGAAGTCGCCGCCGTGGAGCCGGCGGGCGGCGGCCTGCACCGGGTCACGGTGCGCCTGAGCAATCCGGCGGCGATGCCGTCCATGACCGCCCACGCGCGGCGGGTGGAGCTCTACCCGCAGGACACGCTTGTGCTGGCCGGGTCAGGTGTGAAGGTGGTTGCCGGTGGGCGGGTGATCAATCCTGCCACCGGCGAAGTGGACTTCGTGGACCACCGTCCGGAGGTCCAGTTCCTGACGGTGCCTGGTTTCGGTCGCATGGAGTACCAGTTTCTGGTGTCGGGTAAGGGGCAAGCGGAAGTGACGTACACGTCCCGACACGCGGGCGTACGGCGGGCGAGCGCGCAGATTCCCTGAGCGTATCCGGGCGCCCGCTCGAACCGAACGGGCGCCCGGCCCATGGTCAGGGCAATTCCAAATAGTACCAAATGATCTTCCAGACGCTGTCCTCCTGCCGCCAGACCAGGTAGGTGACGGCCGGCTGGGTGCCGGCCGCCTTCAGCGAGAAGGCCGTGCCGTTTCAGCTGCCGTAGGTGGGACCGCCAGGCGCAGGTCCCGTTCGAACGGTTGGCTGCAGTCAAAGGCATCATCATAGGGATTCGGGATGCAGAAAATGGTGAAGGCTTTCATGTGATCATGTCGGACCATTTGGACGGCTGGGTTGGCCAGGGTGGCGGTGTGCAGCGCACCCTCCAGCCCGGTCACCGGGCCCATCTTCTCGCAGACCCCTGCCATGCTGGCGCAGATGAAGCCGGCGAATGCCTCCGGTGAGTCCATCGGCGGTGTGTCCGCCGGCAGAAAGTAGTTCAGGCAGGGGAAGGTACGGGGTGCGATGTGGCGGTGGCTCCAGTCGAAATCCTGCTCCAGGAGCCAGGCGGTGAAGAAATCCGTGGCGGCCGCGATCATCCCCGGATCGCCGGCAACGGGCGCCGAAGCCGCGGCGGGAGCTGCGGCGGGGCGCAGGTCGGGTGTCCATCGGCGGGGCCTTGTCGGGTTCGATCTTGGATGCGACGATCTTACGGTTCTTGTCCTCCCGCTCCCACAACATGTAGAGAGTGGCGCCTTGCCGGATTGGGATGGACAGATAGAACGCCGATGCATAGAACCGGCCGTAGCGGTCAGAGTCCGTTGGGGGCGCAAGGTCCGGTGACATCCGAAATCCCTCTTCGCAGCAAATGGCATCGCCGAGAGCGGTGGGGACGCGGTACAGGAAGACCAGCGCCCGGTCAACGTGTTTCGCCAGCTGCAGGCGGGGATTGTCCAGCCGGACCGGATGGACCACGCCGTGCAGGCTGGACACTTTCCCGATGACCCGGATGGCCACCGCCATGGCTTTCAAGATGCGGAAGGGAGCCATCTCGTAGTGCACAGACATTCCCGGCCGTTGCTCCACCAGCCAGGCGGACAGGAAGTCTTTCACCGTCGCGGAGATTATCTTCCGCCCGGCCCGTGTTTCCTTAGGGGATGAACGGATCGCCCGTGTCCTCTCCCAACGCGTCCAGGAACGGCAGCCCAAAAAAGATCCGCCACCAGTCGGTCAGACTCGACCTCCGGGTGTTGTGACGCTCGGCGTTATCGTCCGCGCGGACGTCGGAGTTGGCCGACGAGAGATGGCCGTTGAAAAGGGCGGCGGTTATTTGGCTGACCGGTTATCCACGTCGACATCCGGGCGGTGGCCGTCGGTGGAGATCGATATCTGTATGGACGGCACGCCGCCCTGCTGGCGGAATTTCTGCGGTTAGTCCTTGTGGTAGCTGACGTTGTCTGAGCCCTGCCTGAATTCCCGGCAGCGATGCAAGACAACCAGGGTGTCAGGGCGCAACTGTGTGTACATGCGCAACTGCAGTTCCCCTCATATGCCGGGCATCTGGCTCTTCACGGTTTCCATGTAGAGGGCCAGATCCAGTACGTTGCCAAGCGGGGCTTCTGTTTCGTCAGTCAGCGTTGAATTGATCATGGCATGGGTAATAGCTTTGAAGGTGGCTCGGTCGGAGATGGACACGCGTTCGAAAATTTCCTCCGGCGGCGGGAGTAACTTGCCAGTCAGTTGACTGAACCGTGCGAGTCAGTCATCCGGCGGGCGCTGCTGCACGGTCATCCGGTCGTCGTAGCACCCGCTGAACCGGAACACCGGCTGCGGTTTGTCCTGCGGACGTGTCCTCCGCGTACGCGCCAGCAGACAGAATCATGCCCGCCGTGCCGAGCAGCACCAGCCGCAGCATCCAAACAACCACGCCAGTCCCCTGATCATGTCTGTCTCCTCCCAAGGACAGAGGAGGGCTGAATCGGAAAGCGGCGTACCATCAAATCAGCCTCACTTTAGATAACGGGAAGACTCAGCGCGGCACCACCCAGATGTTGTCGCGCAGCGCCAACTGGACGTCGTCGAGCCAGACGACCCGTCCGGCGCCGCCGGGGCGGAAATCGGCCACGATATCCACGTGCTGAGCGGAGGTGTTGTACGCGCCCTGCCGGCGCAGCTCCTCCAGCCGGGCCTTCCCCTCCGGCGAGTCGGGGTCGTCCACGTAGCTCTCCTTGTAGCTGTTGCCGATGGCGATGTGCAGGGTGCCGCCCACCTTCTCCACGAACAGCGGATGCTTGAGGGCTCGCTCCAGGCCGTTGTTCATGCCCAGGGCCACCTCGCCGAGGCGGCGGGAGCCGTCATCGGTTTCGATGATGCCGCGCAGGACATCGAGTCCCTCGTCCGCCGAATACTCGCAGATGATGCCTCCCTCGAGCCGGAGGTAAATCCCGCGGATAGTGGCTCCGGAGTAAAGGACCGGCAGGTCCAGATAAATCTCCCCTTCCACCGAGTTGGCGGCGGGGCTGGTGAAAACCTCGCCGTCGGGGAAGTTGCGCTTGCCCACGCACTTGACGATGCGCTGGCCGGCGATTGACAGGTCCAGTTCCAGCGACCGGCCGGTCTTGGGGCAGGCAGTGACGATGCGCATCCGGCGGGTGCGGGACATGATCCGGTGGATCTCATCCTCTACGGCTTCGAGCATCTGCGGATCGGTGGTGGAGGCGCGGACGATCACCCGGGTGTATTCCTCCAGTGTCAGCCCCTCCAGCTCGGCGAAGCCCTGTGTTGGAAACAGGGTCAGCAGCCATTGCTTGGCCAGCCGGATGTTCTTGAATGGCTCGTCGGCTTTGACGATGGCCGAAGCCGCCTCCGCCGACAGGTGGGCATAAAGCTCGGGCCGCTCGGCGCCGAGGATTTCGATATACTTGGTCATGGCCTCATAGCGCTGCCGGTGCCAGGCCGGCACCCGGGCGATCTGCTCGGGTGTGCCAAGGCGGGCCATGGCGGCGCCCCATACCCGGCCGCGGTCGTTGTCCGGCGCTACCAGGTAGATGTCGGCGACGGCGCCGGCGGCAATGACCTTGTCCTGGAGGGCAGCTATGAGCGGCCACGTCACGGGTTCGCCCTTGATCATGACGACATCGTCAGGTGCGATGCCGCCCAGTGAATGGTTCAGCATGTATCCGGCCCAAGTTTCCAAGTCCCGGCCGGAGACGGTGGGGTGCATATGGCCTCCTGTTGCCTTCGATTCAGCGGCGGTACGTAAACCATTATACCGCTCGGCGGACGCTGCGCCAATTGCACCCCGGGAGGCGGCAAGCCAGCGGCGACCTCCCGGTGTCGGGAGCCTCCGTAGCGTGTGTGCAGATCCCGACGCGATTAGAGCCGGTCAGATTTGGCCGAGTGGATCCACCCGGCGTCCGACTGGATGTCGGTTTTGTAGACCACCAGGTCGGCGTCCCACTGGTTGTCAGTGAAGTAAACGATCCGGTCGGCATCGCTCTGGATATCGGTGTAGCACCAGACGGCGCTCGTGTTGGCGTCCCACGGGCGCGTGGTCTCAAAAACAGCCAGATCGGCCTCGGAGCGGATGTCGGTCACAAAGACCTTCAGGTTGGCTTCTGACAAGATGTCTGTCCGGAACAGTTTCGGCATGTGTCCTCCTTGGGTTGGGCGAATGCCGGTCCGCGAATCGTATGCGCCGGATCGGCGGTCACCGGAACTATTGCGTTAGACAGGCGGAACAGTGGTTTTTATGCACTGATGCGAGCGGCGTCAGTACCGCCGGATTGCAATGGCCCCTCGTTTGTTGGGAGAGGCTCCTTCAGCGTTGGACATTTTGAGCCGACGAGACGACGGCTCTGACCTGCAGTGCGGGTTCCGGTGCGTTGGCGGGGGCGGCAGTCGAGCGCCTGGTCAAGCCGGAACGAATCAGACTGATTATGGTTGGGGTGTTGGCGATTAAGAGCCGGAACCAGGCCCAACGGCTTTTCTGGGGGAAAAAGATCCCCCTAAAAAACAACCGCGAGATGAAGTGCATGAACTGATACCCGAAATTCTTCCGGTTTCGTTTCAGCCACCGCTGAGACTGGCGGAACGTGGATGGCCGGTAGCTGTGAAGCCAGGAATGGTACACTTCCGCTTCTAAATCTGCAGCTGTCATCCGGCGATGGGTAAATGCGGTCTTAAATGCTTGAAAATCCAACCAATGGCGGGGGCGCGACAGACGGCGTTCCTTTTCTAGGCGCCGATAGAGGGGTGTGGCCGGGTAGGGCGTCAGCAATCCGAAGACCGGTAATACGGGAGGCCAGGTCCCGATCCGCTCGAGTGTTTTATTTGAAACGCCGGTTTCATCGCCGTCCAGGCCGTAAATGAAAGAGGTGATGGCGTACACGTCATGCTTGGCCAAGAGGGCTAGTGTGGCAGCATATTCACCTGGTTTGTTGAAGTCTTTATGGGCTTCGGCGAGACTGGCTGGCACTACCGATTCCAACCCAACGAAAATCCAGCGGCAACCGCTGGCGGACATCAGTTCAACCAGCTCTTCATCCCGAAGAAGGTTGACGCTGACCTGTCCCACCCACGGGAGACAGACATCCTCAGCGATCATGCGCCGCAACAAGTTCTTGGTGCGGCGCCGGTCGATCGCGAAGTTGTCGTCGACAAAGAAAACCATCATCAGAGCATTCTCACGCCGGCCCAACGCTTTGAGACGGCGGATTTCCTCTATCACATTGTCGGTGGTGCGGAAACGAACGTGGCCGCCAAAAAAACCGGTCACCGAACAGAATTCACAGCCGTAGGGACAGCCGCGCCCAGTTTCGACGGGGATGACGAAAGCCCGTTGGAACGGGATGCCCAGGCGGCCGAACAATTTGCGGACCACACCAGGCACATGGCGCATCAGGTCAAATCGATCCATATCCATTTGGTCCCACGGCATGATGGGATAGTTTTGGAGGGATGGCTTAGACGCAGCCCCGGCGCAGGTTGGAGCCTGGTAAATGCGACGAAGCCGTCCGTCAGCTACGTCACGGATAACTTCGGGCCAGAGATCCTCAGCTTCGCCGACCACGACGGCGTCGGCGTGCCGTGGGCCACCCTGGCTGCCCAGCGCTTCATCGGGAAGCGCACTGACGTGCGGTCCGCCCATGATGACAGGGATAGTGGTGGCGGCTCGAACGGCATCGGCCATCCGATAGGCCTTTTGGGCCATGCGTGTCATGAAGCCCATGCCCACCAAATCGATGTGATGCTGATGGATAAACTCAACTAAGCCGACTTCATCGTAGCGGTCAACATTTCCGTCAATGATGGAGACCGGGTGTTGCGATGGGGTCAAATTTTGTAGCAGGATTGGCCAGAGCTGGGGAACAAAATTATCGGTTACCTGGTTGTCGGGTACGTAGAGAAGGATGTGCATAAACCGGCCTGTTCCGGGAAATATTGACCGGTATGAGTGGCTGGGCAGTGGGTCAATGGAAGATCGTGTTTTCTGCTCTGGTCAGTATCGGGTGTCTTTCCGGCCTGTGGTGATACGGCAACCCAAAAACAACGAACTGTTGATATCTTAACACCGATAGCCGCCGGTGTCCCGGTATATTTTGACGTGGTTATAGCTTAACGCCGCAGCCGGCGGGCGCGGCGCCGGAAGAACTGCTGCAGCGGCTTTTCGTACGATGCGTCGGCCAGAATCTCCACCTGGTCGATGCGCTGCTTGCGTAGCAGCGCCTGACGCTCGCGCCGATGGGCGTCCACGGCCTCCTGATAGCGACGCCGTGTCGGCGGCCAGAACGCCGGAACCAGTCGCAGCTGACCGCTCTCCAGATCGGCCAGGCGGAGCCATCCCAACGGCGGCAGCGACCGCTCGCCGGTGTCGGTGATGGCGATACCCACCAGGTCGTGCATGCGGGCGGCAACGCGCAGAGCGTCGGCGTAGCCGGCGTCGATGAAATCCGAGATCAGGAAGACAATGCTGCGCTTTTTAAGCACACGCGAAGCAAACTCCAGAGCGTTTCCAATGCTTGTGTCCGGCCGCGCGGGCTGGAAGGCCAGAATCTCCCGCACCAGCCGCAACACATGGCGCGTGCCCTTGCGCGGCGGAATATACTTTTCCACGGCGCCGGTGAACAGCACGACGCCCACCCGGTCATTGTTACGGATGGCTGAGAAGGCGATGATGGCTGCGATTTCGGCAGCAACCTCTTCTTTGCTCTTGGTGCCCGAGCCAAAGCCTGTAGACCGGCTGGCATCCACCAGCAGCAGCACGGTCAGCTCGCGCTCCTCGACGTATTTCTTCACATGGAGGGAACCGGAGCGGGAAGTCACGTTCCAGTCGATGGTGCGGATATCGTCCCCGGCCTGGTAAGGCCGGACCTCGCTGTACTCGATCCCGCGGCCCTTGAAAACGGAGTGATACTCTCCGGCCACCGCCTCGTTCACCAACCGCCGGGTGGCGATCTCGATTTGCCGGATCTTCCGGTAGATGTCCGGGGAGAGGCTCACGGGGCACATCCGGTCAGGGCACAGGGATGACGTCGAAGACGCGGGTGATGAGATCGTCGGCGGTGAGTTCCTCGCTTTCGGCCTCGTAGCTCAGGATGATTCGGTGACGCAGGACGTCTAGAGCCATCGCCTTGATGTCCTCGGGAATCACGAAGCCGCGGCCGTCGAGGAAAGCGTGCGCCATGGCCGCCCGGATCAGAAAGATGGTGGCCCGGGGGGAGGCGCCGTAATCGATCAGAGCCTTGAGATCCAGGCCGAAGTCGGCCGGCGTGCGGGTGGCGCAGACCAGGTTGACCACGTAGTCCTTCAGCTTTTCATCCACGTAGATGCGGCGGATCGTCTCGCTCGCCTGCAAGATCTGCTCCGGGCTGGCGACGGAACGGACGGGGATCTCCGGAGCGGTGGCCATTCGGTCAAGAATATCGCGTTCCTCCTTCCGGCTGGGGTAGGTGATCCGCAGCTTGAGCATGAAGCGGTCTACCTGGGCCTCGGGCAGCGGGTAGGTCCCCTCCTGTTCAATTGGATTCTGCGTCGCCAGCACCAGGAACGGTTGGGGCAGCGGAAAAGTGGTGTCGCCGATGGTCACCTGCCGCTCCTGCATGGCTTCGAGCAGGGCGCTCTGAACCTTGGCAGGGGCGCGGTTGATCTCGTCGGCCAGAATCAGGTTGGCGAACAGGGGGCCCTGGCGGGGGTGGAATTCACCGGTTTTCGGGTTGAAGACCATGGTGCCGGTAAGATCGGCCGGCAACAGGTCGGGGGTGAACTGAATGCGTTGGAACCGCGAGGCAATGGTGCGCGCCAGCGTCTGCACCGACAGCGTTTTGGCCAACCCCGGGACGCCCTCCAGGAGGATATGCCCGTGAGTGAGCAGGCCCACGAGGAGCCGCTCGACGATATACTCCTGCCCGATGATCACTTTCCGGACCTCGGTCCGGATGTCGTTGAGAAACGCGCTGTCCGCCCGGATCTGTTCGTTGAGCCGCTGGATGTCGACGTTGGCCATACCGCCTCCTGGACGGGGATCGGTCCGCGGATACCGCGGACCGGTACAAATGCCTCCGGGTCTGGTCGCCGGACGGTCCGTCGCTATCATACCCGGAGTGGGGCGGGAGTCAAGATGCACCGGATGATGGAGCCGACGGCTCGACCATGGTAAGATGACGGTGCACCACCCGCATGCAACTTTATACCGTGATCGGTGCGTCTCATGTAGTGAAACCTGGCAGGAGGTGCTGGCATGATCTTGAAATACCGCCCCACGTTGATCGTGATGCTTGCGCTACTGGTTCTGAGCGTGGCTGTGTCGGCGGCGACCCAGACATTCAAGGTCGGCGACCGGGTGGTGCTTCGCATCAAGACCGTCTCCGGCAACATCAGCGTGACCGGCTGGGAGAAACCCGATGTCAAGGTGGATTCCGTGGTGGTCGGTGATAATGTTACACCCGAAGTCACCCAGCGCGATGGCGAGATCGTGATCCGGGAGATCCATAACAACCCGGGTTTCTTCGGCAGCAGCGGCTCAGTGAACTTCAAGATTTTTGCTCCTGCCGGCGCCATGGTGGACGGGAAGTCCATCTCCGGCTCCGTCACGCTGGAGCGCCTGAACGGGGCGGTGGAATTCAAAACCGTCAGCGGGGAGCTCAGCCTCACGGCGGCCGCGCCGTCCGACGTGGATCTCGCTTCGGTCAGCGGCAACGTCGTCTGTCGGTTGGATAAACGGTACGCCAACTCGCTCGCCATCAGCAACGTCAGCGGCGACATCACGCTGGTGCTCGCCGGCGGCGGGGACGCCTTTTGCCGCCTCAGCACCATCAGCGGGGATCTCACCGTGAAGCAGAAGATGGAAGAATCCGAAACGAAAAAGGGCTACGGTTCCGAAAAGGTCACCGGCCGCCTGGGCCAGGGCAGCGGCAAGATTACACTGAGCACCGTCAGCGGCGACATCGTCCTGCGCTGAAGCGCCCACTCGGCGCACGCGCCCGTCGCGCGCGCCGAGGGCATCCCCTTCCCCGTCCGGACCGCATCCACGGATTCTCTGATTTTCGGGCTGGTTCGTGAAAACGATACCGGCCGGACTGTACATTTCCGTATAATAACAAAAACGGCGCCGGGAGGAACTCGTGAGACGACTGCTCCTGATTGCCAGTCTGGTTGCTGCGAGCCCGGTCCTGACCGTCGCGGCGGACCTGATCCACATCCCCATGAAGACGTTCACTCTGGAGAACGGGTTGGAGGTCGTCCTGGTGCCTCGCCACGAAACCCCGATCATCCACTCGCTGATCCGCTACAAGGTGGGTTCCGGCAACGAAACCAACGGCATCACCGGGATTTCCCATATGCTCGAGCACATGATGTTCAAGGGCACCAAGGAAATCCAGACGCTGAACTACGAGCTGGAACTCCCGCTGATGGAAAAGCAGGACGAGCTGTTCCGCGAGGTGCTCCGGCTTCGCCGGCTGAAAGTGCTGGGCCGCGCACCCTCGGATTTGGATGACCGGATCGAGGTGCTGCTTCTCAAGATCAAGGGGCTCTCGGCGAGCCAGAAACTGGTGACCATCCAGAACGACTTGGATGTGGCGACGTTCCAGGTGGGCTTCGCCCGGCTGGGCGCTGATACCAGCTTCGACCGGACGCATTACATGGAGTACTTTCCGTCGAACTGCCTCGAGGCGTGGGCGTATTTCGAGTCGGCCAGGATGCGGGAACCTTTCTTCCGGGAGTTCCATTCTGAGCGCGATGTCGTGCTAGAGGAACGCCGGCAAACCACCGAGACCCAGCCGGAAGCCGTCCTGTTCGAAAACTTCCTGGCCGCGGCCTACATGGCCCATCCATACCAGTGGGATGTCATCGGCTGGCGGGCGGATATCGAAAACCTGACCCGCCAGGACATCGTGGACTATCACCGGCTCTACTATGCGCCCAACAACGCCATCCTTGTCCTGGTGGGGGATTTTCAGGCCGATCAGGCGGAAAGCCTGATCCGGAGGTATTTCGGCAAGATCCCCCGGCAGGACATCACCAAACCGGTCACCCTGACCGCCGAACCCGTTCAGTTGGGCGAGCGGCGACTCACCATTGTGCAAGATGCCGCTCCCCGGCTTGTGGTCGGCTTCCACCGATGCGCGGTGACGCATCCGGACTACCCGGTGTTTGAAATGATAGACACCCTCCTGAGCCAGGGGCGGACCAGCGTTTTTTACAAGGAGCTGATCCGTACAGGCCTGGCAGCGGATGTCCGAACCGGGGTTTGGGAGATGAAGCGCCACCCGGGCCTTTTCACCGTGACCGCGGTGGCGGGCGACGGGGTAGGACTCCAGCGGCTGGAAACGGCAGTCCTGGACCAGCTCAATCGGCTCAAGGACCAGCCGGTCTCCAGGCGTGAGTTGGAGGAAGCGCGCAGTTTCCTAACGGGCCGTCTGCTGCGGCAGCTGCGCGACGGCGAGGCGTTGGCGGCGGTGCTGGCCGAGGGTCAGGACTTCTTCACGGACCCGTCCGCCTACAACCTGTATCTGAGCCGTCTCCAGAGCATCGACGCCGGCGACATCCAGCGCGTCGCCCGCGAGTGGTTCACGCCCAGCAACCGCACGGTGGCCTGGAGTGGGCCGTCCGCAAATGAAAGGAGCACGAAATGATCGCCCGTTTGCTCATCACCGTGGCAGCCGGCCTGGCCCTGGCGGCCGCAATGCCGGCCGACGAATCCGTCAGCCGCGGCAGTCGGACCATCAGCCGTCTAGCGTCGGTCCCTCTAAACTGGAAATTGCCCTCGGAGGGCAAGGACTTTCAGGTGGTTCGCTCCAAGGCGGGCGTGACGTTCTATTGCCGAAGCGACCGCTCGATCCCGCTGCTGAGCGTCCGCGTCGTGGTGCGAGCCGGAGCGGTGTTCGAAACGGGCTATCCGCCTCAGGTGGCGCGGGTGACCGCCCGGATGCTCCGCGAGAGCGGCAGCGAGGGCATGACGGTGGAGAAACTGGACTCTCTGCTGAACTATTACGCCGGCAATCTGGACATCGACTGCGGCCCGGACCTTGTGACCATCCAAGCAACCATCGGCAGCGACCAGGCCGACACGCTCATCGAAATCATCGCCAAGCTGCTGGCCCGGCCCGCCTTCAATCAGGAGCGGTTTGACTACGTCGTCCAGCGGATCCGGACGGAGGAAGACACCGCGGCGGAGGACCCGTTCTACCTATGCGGCCGTAAATTCCAGCAGCTGCTGTACGCGACTCACCCGTACGGTTACTTGCACTCGGCGGATGGCCTCGAGAAGGTGACGTTGGCCGAGGTCCAGCGCTACTTCGGCGACCACTACGGACCCGCCAGCCTCGCCCTGGTCGTCACCGGCGATTTTGATACCGGCCGCGTGCTCAAGAAGTGGGAGGAATTCTATACGGGACATCCGACCGCACGTGAGATTCCGCCTCCATCGCCGCCCGACCCTCAGGACCACCCGGGCGTGTTCCTGCTGCAGAAGAACATCAACCAGTGCTCCATCTATTTCGGCTGCCAGTCGGTGGCGCGGGATCTGTCGGACATCCACCGCATCCACCTGCTCAATCACATGGTGGGCGGCAGCAGTTTCGCCTCCCGATTTACCCAGCAGGTTCGCGACCGGGAGGGTCTGGCCTATCGGGTGGACTCGATCTTCGACACCGACGTACTGGGCCGCCCTGCCTTTGTCGCCCGGTGCCGAACTAAAACCGACACCACTGTCCGGGCGCTGGACGCGATGCTTTGGATCATCGACCTGTTCCGCGACGGCAAGATCGGAGAGACTGAGTTCGAAGCGGGGGTCTCGGGCCTGAAGAACGGCTTTGTCAAGCGGTTCGCCACGGTGGAAGACGTACTGGCCAATTTTCTGATGCTGACCATCCTGAACCGGCCGCGCAGCTACCTCGAGGAGTATCAGGCGCATGCCGGCGCCATCACCCGGGTCCAGCTCCAGGAGACGGCCCGGAGATACCTGAACCCGGACCGCATGACCTTTGTTGTGGTGGGGAACGTCCGGGAGATCGAAGATGGTTTGAAAAAGTTCGGCACGATCTACCGCCTGAGCGAGGCAGCGTCGGCCAGCCGGCCGGATCGGCAGCCGCCGCCGGGGCAGTGAGCGCCGGCGCGTTGGAGCGCGGCGACCCTGCTGCCGGCTGCACCTGCGCAACAACCCGCATACCACAGGATTCCACATGGCATCATTGCAACGCAGTCTCTTTGGACCGGCCGAACGCGAGGTCGTGTTCGACCTGGAGACCCAGCGCAGTTTCCAAGAAGTCGGCGGCAAGCAGAACATCCATCAACTCAAACTGTCGCTGGCGGTCCTGTACGATTACTCCACCGGCGAGTTTACCACTTTCCGCGAAGCGGATGCGGGCCGGCTGGTGGATGAGCTGCTCGCCGCCACTCGGGTGATCGGGTTCAATATTAAGATCTTTGACTACGCGGTCCTGCGGGGGTATCGGTCGGATGTGGACTTCCGCCAACTCAGCGCCAGGAAGACCCTGGACCTGCTGGAAAAAATCGCCCAGCAGTGGGGCTTTCGCGTGAGCCTGGACAGCATCGCCAAAGCCACGCTGGGCCGGGGAAAATCCGGTCAGGGGCTGGACGCGCTGCGCTGGTACAAGGAGGGACGCTTCGATTTGATTGAGCGCTATTGCCGGGACGATGTGGACATCACCCGTCAGGTGTTCGAATTCGGCCGGGATCACGGGCACCTGAAATATCTGGATCGCTTCGGCGAGATCCGCACATCACCGGTGGACTGGAACCGCTAGGGTGGCGGCGGCATCGGTTTCCAAGCGGAACCGGCCGATGGCGAAACTCAATCGATGGAGGAACGCATGCAGCAGGGCGAGGTGATCGACACCCGGATTGAAGAGCTGGGCACACCCGGCATCGAGTCGCGGATTCGCTACCGGCACTTTGTCGAGGAGACGGACCGCGTCCTCCTGGATCTGTCGCTGGACCACTTCCGTCGCTGCCTGGCGCAGGGCACGGAGCCAATCAGCTTCGAGCCTGCCGGCCCTCGGCGCCGGATATATTTCGACCCCTCCAAACTGAAAGCGGCCGTGGTTACCTGCGGCGGACTGTGTCCCGGCCTCAACGACGTGATCCGGGCGGTGGTCAACGAGCTGCACTACATCTACGGGGTCCGGACCATCTACGGCGTCAAATATGGGCTGCAGGGCTTCATTCCCGACTACGGGCACGACCTGCTGGAGCTGACGCCCGACACGGTGGCCGACATTCATTCGCAGGGAGGGACGGTCTTGGGATCGTCGCGCGGCCAGCAGGACGTCGGTGCGATCTGTGACTGTCTGGACCGAATGAACATCCGCCTGCTGTTCATGATCGGGGGGGACGGCACCCTCAAGGCGGCACAGCGGATCTATCAGGAGATCACCGACCGCCAGCTCAAGATCGCGCTGGTTGGCATTCCCAAGACCATCGACAACGACATTCACTTGGTGGAGAAAACGTTCGGCTTCGATTCGGCGGTGGAGGAGGCGGCCAAGGTCATCCAGTGCGCCCACGTTGAGGCCAAAGGAGCACCTTACGGAATCGGCCTGGTCAAGGTGATGGGCCGATGCTCGGGGTTCATCGCCGCGGCCGCCACGCTGGCGTTGAAGGAGGTGAACTACTGCCTGGTACCCGAAGTTGATTTTGACCTCGACGGGCCCGCCGGCCTGCTGGCGGTGCTGCGGGACCGCCTCCTCGCCCGGCGCCACGCCGTGATCGTGACGGCCGAAGGCGCCGGTCAGAAGTTCTTCGGTGAAGCGGGCGGCTTCGATGTAGACGGCAATCCCCATATGGGCGATATTGGAACGTTCCTCCGCGACCGCATCAACGCCCACTTTGCGACCACCAGCCCGCCGATCTCGCTGAAATACATCGATCCGAGCTACCAGATCCGCAGCGTGCCGGCTAACAGCAGCGATCACACCTTCTGCGGCTTCCTGGCCCAGAACGCGGTCCATGCCGGCATGGCCGGAAAAACCGGTTTGGTGGTGGGGTCGTGGCATAACCAGTTCGTGCACGTGCCCATGCGGGAAGTCATCCGCAAGCGACGCTTCCTGGATCCCCGCGGCAGCATCTGGCTGGCCGTGATGGAATCCACCGGGCAACCCTCCCTGAAAAACGAGTAGCTTACCCGCGGTCGGCGGCCCGCCGCTCCGGTGTTGACCCGGCGTGGACAATGGTCACGGCTGCGGCCGGCCGAGTTTCCGATTGACAAACAAACGCTTTAACATTAAAGTAATAAACGAATTACACGCGCGCGAGGCCGATTCATGCTGCTGAAAATCAACCCGCACCAGCCCCAGCTCCGGCACATCCAGAGCGCCGCGGAAATCCTACGGGGTGGCGGCGTGATCGCCTATCCCACCGACAGCGTGTACGCCATCGGTTGCTCCATCCTGGACAAGAAGGCCATCAACCAGCTGTATCGCATCAAGGACGAGGACCGCCACAAACCGATGAGCTTCATCTGCGACAGCATCCGGATGGCCAGCCAGTACGCCATCATCAGCAATTTCGCTTACCGGATCATGCGGCGCGTTGCGCCCGGTCCTTACACGTTCATCCTGGAAGCCAACAACATCGTGCCCAAGATCATGCTCACCAAACGGCACACGGTGGGCATCCGCATCCCGAAGAATGAGATCTGCCTCGCTTTGGCCGAACAGCTGGAGAACCCTATCATCTCCACGTCGCTGCATCCCCATTACGGGGAAAACATGCAGGATCCCAACGAGATTCACGATCGCCTGAAGGGGGTGATCGATCTGGTGATCGACGGCGGGGAGATCTACGCCGAGCCGTCCACGGTGATCGATCTGACCGGGCCGTCCCCCGAAGTGGTGCGCGAGGGGGCCGGCGACATCTCGTTTCTGGCCTGATGCCGGCCGCCTGGCCCGCGACAGCCCGGACGGAGTCCGACGGGGGAACCGCATGAACATCACGACCAAGAGTCGATATGGATTACGGGCGGTGCTGGACATCGCCTGCCATCAGGAAGGCGACCACCAGCGGGCCGTCCGTCGGAAAGACATCGGGGCACGCGAGGGCTTTTCCCAGGACTATCTGGAGCAGATTCTCATCCGGTTGCGCGAAGCGAAGATCGTTCAAGCCTTGCGGGGACCCGGCGGCGGGTACCGCCTGGCCCGGCCCCCGGATCAAATCACCGTCTGGGAGGTCATGGCCGCCTCCGAAGACCGGCTGGAATTTGTCCCGTGTCTGGAACTGGATGAGCCGCAGTGTGGCCGCCATACCCATTGCTCGGCCCGGCAGGTGTGGCAGCGGCTGAATCGTATTGTCCAGATGGAGATGAAGGCCATCACGGTCGCCGATGTCCTTGCGGGCCGTATCAAACCCGACGCAATCAACCTCGACAACAAGCCGTCAGTAAAATCCGCCTCTCGATAACGATTCGGGCCGGACATGCCGGCCTTTCTTCCTTTAGAGCACGATCGAAAGACAACCGCCGCACGCGGCTCAGAGGAACTTGCGCGACGACCGGCCCCGGCGCAGCTCTCCCAGGTGGTCCCGAATCCGCTGAATCATCCGGACCAGCACCAATCGGTCCTCTCGGTTCACCGCCAGCACGAGCAAAGCGGCAACGTAGCTGAGGCTGAAGATGGTCACCTCGAGCGCAAGCTCCAGCGGGATCGATGCCGTCAGCGGCGCCCGGCGCATCCAGTACAGGTACAGCGCGGCCGGAACCGCCGCCAGCGTGACGGACAAAACGCGAGGCGAGACGGGAAAGAAGCCGTACAGTAAATACACTTCCATGGCCATCGCCAGCCGGTACGCCAGCCAGGTGCCGGAGATGATCCACGCCATGGCCAGGGCACCGAACTGGGGCACCAGCGCCAGCGCCGCCGCCAGATTCAGGCTGGATGCAGCCAGCGTGTTGATCAGCATCAGGCGGGAGTGACCGCCCATGGACAGCGTTGCTTCGGCGGGCCCCAGGCCGGCGACCAGCAGGGGGCCGAGCGACAGGACGGCAATGTAGAGGGAACCCGGAACGAACTGGGGGCCCAGGATGGCCAGACACAGATCGGCCCGCAGGATGAGAAACAGATAGCATGGCAAGGCCAAGCCCAGTGTCCACCGGCCCACCTCCCGGTAGAGATTCCAGGAGTCGCCGAGCCGGTTGTCCGCGAGCAGCGCGGCGATGCGGGGGGTGGTGGGCGCCGCGAAGGCGCGCGGGATGACTTCGGGGATCAGCACGACCTTCAGCGCCAGCGAAAAGAGCCCCACCACCGAGTTGTCGGCATAGACGCCCAGCAAGATGATGTCGACCCAGGTGAGCACGTTGGCCATGATCATGGGACCCACGAGGGGAAGCGAGAACAGCAGCAGCCGCTGTCGGTCGATGACTTCGGTCGGGGCCGGAGGCACCCGCCGCAGGAGTCGGTAGAACAGGAGCCCGGCGAGGGCGGCGCAGGCGACCATGGCCAGAGTGAATCCGCCCAGCGCCGCGCCGAGGCCGCAGCCCAGCGCGAACAGCCCGGTGAAGAAGACCAGCTTCAGAAACGGCTCGCAGAAATACTTGACGACGGCCGTGTGCCGCACCACCCGGAGAGCCAGCGACATCTGCACCAGGAGCCCGCAGACGGCGGTGGCCGGGATGGCGATCCCGACGAGCCACAGAGTCCAAGCCAGACCGGTTTCGTGGAGCAACAAGCCGGCCAGCGGGCGGGCGAACACGACGAGCAACGCGCCGAATCCGATCGCCGCGGTGGCGCTCACCGTCAGGGCGAACCGGAACGTGCCGCGCAACCGTCCCCATTGGCTGTGTTCATAGAGGACACTTCCGTCGCGGACCACGCCTTGCGAAAGCCCCGCCAGCGAGAGTGTCGAGAAAATGTGAGTGAGGGAGACGCCGATGTTATAAACGCCGAAATTGGCCAGTCCGATCAGCTTCGGAACCAGGACGGCAAAGACGAAACCGAGCAGCTTGTCGATGAATTCGAACACCAAGGTGAATGCGGCGCCCTTGGCGACGCCGGGGAGCTGCTCGGCGTTCAGGTCTGGCGGCTGGGACATCACTTCTTCTTTTTCTTGTGCTGGTCCTTTCGCGCCTTGCGCTCCGACTTGCGTTTGTTCTTGAGTTTCTTCCAGTCGTCGCCGCTCAGCGACTTGGTGGCGAATTCCGGCCGGAACTTCTTCTTGAAGGGATTCTTCAGACCGGCCAGGAGGCTTTCCGTGTCCAGGTCGGTTTCTTCGGCCATCATCTGGCGCATCTGCATCATCTGATCGAGCTTCTTCAGGCCCGGGATGCGGCCAAGCCAACTCGTGGACTGGCCCATCTGGGCAAACAGTTTGCGCATGCTCTGAAACTGGGCGATCAAATTGCGCACGTCGTGCGGCTTGTAACCCGAGCCGCGGGCGATGCGGGCCGCCCGGCTCTGGTTGATGATTTGGGGACGCTGCCGCTCCTGCGGAGTCATGGAGCCGATGATCGCCTCCATCTTGTTCAGCTCGCCCTCGTCCATCTGGACGCCGTTGGGGAACGCGTCAGACATGCCGGGAACGCGCTCCATCACTTCGTTGAGCGGTCCCATCTTGCGGATGGTCTTGATCTGGTCCACGAAGTCTTTGAGGCTGAACTCGCCCTGCAGAATCCGGACGGCATCCTCCTCGGCCTGCTTCTGGTCCACGACGTCCTGAAAATCGCGCACTAGGCCGACGATGTCGCCGAAACCCAGTATCCGCGAGGCGAAGCCTTCCGGCCGGAATTCCTCCAGCCGGTCCAGCTGCTCGCCGACGCCGACGAATTTGATGGGCTTGCCGGTGACTTCCTTGACCGACAGGATAGCGCCGCCGCGAGTGTCGCCATCAAGCTTCGTCATGATGAAGCCGTCGACGTTCAGCCGCTGGTTGAACGCATCGGACATCCGCACCGCATCCTGTCCGATCATGGCGTCGCACACCAACAGGATGTTGTCGGGACGCGTCTCGCGCTTGATGTCCTCGAGTTCGCGCATCAGGTTTTCGTCAATAGCCAGGCGGCCGGCGGTGTCCAGGATCACGGTGTCGCGCCCGGTCTTGACCGCTTCCTGGACCGCTTCCTTGCAAATCAGCACAGGGCTGAGGCCGTCGCGGATGAACACGCCCGCGCCCAACTGTTCGCCGAGCACCCGCAGCTGCTCCACGGCGGCGGGGCGGTAAACGTCGGCGGCCACCAGCATCGGGTTACGGCCCTGACGCTGCAGCAGGCGGGCCAGCTTGGCCGCGGAGGTGGTTTTACCGGAGCCCTGCAAGCCCACCAGCATGACCACCGCCGGTCCGCTGGTGCGGAAGCGCAGGGAGGTGTCCACCGGTCCGAGCAGGCCGATGAGTTCATCCTCGCAAATCTTGACAAAGACGTCGGCGGGCGAGACTTTCATCTTCTGGTCTTGGAAAGACACCCGCGTTTGGACAATCTCGCCCACGGCTTTCTCTTTAACCTGGGCGAGGAATTTGCGGACCACAGGCAGGGCTACGTCCGCCTCAAGCAGCGAGCGCCGGACGTCGCCGAGCACGTCGTCGATCTTTTCTTCGGACAGAGTCTCGAGCCCCTGCAGCCGCTGGCGGAGGGTTCGGAATCCCTGGGTCAAGCTTTCCAACATGGTGCCACAGCCCTCCTGCAAATCGAATGGCCATTGTAATACATTTCGTCTGCCAGGGGGAATGGGTTACAATAAATGCCCCATTTTCCCCGATTGAGGTGCCCATGAAGCTCCCGGCCGACCTGATCCGTCTCCTGCCGAAGACGGATGTGCATTTGCACCTGGACGGTTCCCTCCGGCCCGAGACGCTGATTGACCTGGCCCGCCAGCACCGGGTGCAATTGCCGTCGGACACGGTGGACGGCCTGTTCGAGCTGGTGTTCAAGGAAAAGTACGCCAGCCTGACCGAATACCTGCACGGTTTTCAGTACACCGTCGCGGTGCTGCAGAATCCCGAGTCACTGGAACGGGTGGCCTACGAGCTGATGGAGGATAACATCCTCGAAGGGGTTCGCTACATCGAGGTGCGCTTCGCCCCCCACCTGCACGTGCATCCCGGCCTCGGTTTCCAGGAGGTGCTCCAGGCGGTAGACCGGGGGCTGGCGCGGGCGGCCGCCCACTACAACAGCCGGAGCGAGGGCGTCCGGAGCGGCCGGGAGCCGCGCTTCGCCTACGGCATCATCGCCTGTGCCATGCGCAAGTTCGAACCGGTCTATTCGGAGTTCTACCGCCGGTTCTTTGAGCTGCACAGCTACTCGCCGCCCAAGCAGGTGTTCCAGCTCGCGGCGGTGGAGCTGGCGCGGGCGGTGGTGGACATCCGTGACCGCTGCGGCGTGCCGATTGTTGGTTTCGACCTGGCCGGCGACGAGTTCGGCTACCCGGCGGTGGACTTCAAGGATGCCTACGATTTCGTCCACCGGAACTTCATGAAAAAGACGGTCCACGCAGGCGAGGCCTATGGCCCGGAGAGCATCTTCCAGGCCATCACCGAGTGCCACGCCGACCGGATCGGTCACGGCAGCTTCCTGTTCAGCGATGACATGATCCGCTCACCGGAGATCGCCGACCGGCGGGATTATGTGAACCGGCTCAGCCAGTACATCGCCGACCGGCGGATCACCATCGAAGTCTGCCTCTCGAGCAACCTGCAGACAAACCCCCAGATCCACAACCTGGCGGAACACTCCTTTGGACAAATGCGGGCGAGCAACCTGAGCTGCACCCTGTGCACCGACAACCGCCTGGTCTCCCGGACCACCATGTGCCGGGAGCTGGGCCTGGCCCTGGAACACTTTCCCATCACGGCGAAGGAGCTCAAGGATCTGCTGGTCTATGGTTTCAAGCGGAGTTTCTATCCAGGGCCCTACGAGGAGAAACGCCGCTACGTCCGCTCCGTGATCAACTATTACGAAGAGTTGCAGCGGCAGCATCTGCCCGAGACGCTGGGCGGCGGCGAAGTATGACGCTTCTTGCCCCGCCGGCGGATGGGCGATCCGCCTGACGCTCCGGAGAGCTCAGGCCCGTACCGGTGCATCCATCAGCTTCAGGCCGACGATTCCGGCGGCGATCAGGAGAATGAAGAACCCGCGACCCAATCCCACGGGCTCGCCGAAGAGGATCGCCCCGGCGGCCACGGCACCCACGGCGCCGATGCCGGTCCAGATGGCATAGGCGGTGCCGAGAGGAATCTGCCGGGCGGCGAGCGACAGGAAGAACAGGCTGAGCAGCCCCACCACCACGGTAATGACACTGGGAACGGGACGGCTGAATCCGACGCTGTACTTGAGGGCCACCGCCCAGGTGATCTCGCAGCCGCCGGCGATGAGCAGGTAGATCCAGGCCATGGCGCCCTCCCCTAGCAGCGGCCGGCCCGCACTTCGGCCAGTGCCGGGTCCAGGCTGGTGATGACGCAGTCGATGTCTGCGGCGGTTACGTCGTGGTGGATGACAAAACGCACCCGACCGCCCTCCGGCGGGTAGGTCAGAATGCCGCGACGGCGCAGTGCCGCGACGAATCGCGCTTCGGGCTCCGCGCCGCAACCGGTCCGGAAACGGACGAACACCATGTTGATGTCCACCCGGTCCGGAGCCAGCTCCAACTCCGGCCGCGCGGCCAAGGCCGCCGCCAGCCGCTGCGCCTGGCGGTGATCGTCGGACAGCCGCGGTACCATCTCCGTCAGCGCCACGATGCCGGCGGCGGCGAGGATCCCCGCTTGGCGCATGCCGCCACCCATGAGCTTGCGCATCTTGCGGGCGCGGTGGATGAAATCGGCGTCGCCCGCCACTATGGAACCCACCGGAGCGGCCAGCCCCTTGGACAGGCAAAACATGACTGAGTCGGCCAGGCGGGCGATCGCCGCAGCCGGCACGCCAAGGCTGGCGGCGGCGTTGAAGATCCGGGCTCCGTCCAGGTGCACGGGGATGCCGAGGCGACGGGCATTCTCGTGGATCTCCGCCATTTCCTCGAGGGGCTGGACGGTGCCGTCCCAGACGGCGTTTTCCAGTGCGATGAGCCCGGTGTCCGGGAAGTGGATGTCGTCGCCCCGCCGGATGCGCGGCTCGATCTCCGCCCAGGTGATGGCGCTCCCCCGCGGCCAGATGGTCCGCAGCTGCACGGCGGAGAGCACCGCGGCGCCGCCCACCTCGTGCTGGACGATGTGTCCCAGCTCCGACACAATCACCTCATGGCCGGGCCGGCAGTGGGTCATGATGCACACCTGGTTGCCGAAAGTGCCGCTGGGGACAAACAGTGCCGCCTCCCGGCCCGTCATTTCCGCGGCCAGCGCTTCCAGCCGGTGGATGGTGGGGTCCTCGCCGATGACATCGTCGCCCACTTCGGCCGTAAACATAGCCTGCCGCATGGCCGGCGTCGGCCGGGTCACGGTGTCGGACCGCAGGTCGATGAACCGCTCCGTCATGATGCCTCCTCGAAAAACTGGTTGCGTAACAGGCTATTTCAGCACAGTTGGGCATGGATCGCCACCCCCAACCGATGTGGCGTGCTGATGGGCAAAGATGATGGCGGAAAAGGCCGAGGATTAGTCTGTCAGCGTGCCGCGGATCACCGTGACCGCCTGCCCGCTCAGCTTGACGCGGTCGCCGGCCACCCGAACCCGGACCACACCGCCCCGTGTCGAGGCCTGAAAACCGGTCATGGCGTCCTTGCCCAGGCGAGCCCGCCAGAAGGGCGCCAGACAGCAATGGGCCGAGCCCGTGACCGGATCTTCGTTCACGCCCACCGCCGGGGCGAAAAACCGGGACACGAAGTCGAAGCGTGGGTCATCGGCGGCCGCGGTGACGGTCACGCCTCGAACGGGCAGCCGGCGCAGCGCGGCAAAGTCGGGCTGGGCAGCCCAGACAGCGTCTTCATTCTCCAGGAGGACCACCAGATCGTCCACATTCCGCCCCGCATAGGCGACTCGGACGCCCAACGCTTCCTCGAGGCCGTCCGGCGGCTCCACGGGATTCTCCGTGCGGGCGGGAAAGTCCAGCTCGATCCAGTCACCGTCGGAGCGGGCGGTGAGGAGTCCGCTCCGGGTGTGGAAGCGGAGCTCCCGTGCCGGGTCGGCGTACCCTTCCGTCCACAGGATGTGCGCACTGGCCAGGGTGGCGTGTCCACACAGGTTCACCTCCACCGTGGGTGTGAACCAGCGCAGGCGAAAGCCGTCTGTCGCAGGCAGCAGGAAGGCGGTCTCGGACAGGTTCATCTCCTGTGCCACGGCTTGAAGCCATGTGTCGGGCCGACCGGTTTTCAGCGGACAGACACCGGCCGGATTGCCGGCAAAGGGCTCGGCGGTGAACGCATCGGCTTGGTAAATGGGTTGGGTCATGTCTGTTACCTTGTGAGAAAGTCACTCATGCCCGGGCGTCGACCGAAGCGGTTTCTGCAACGGGTGCGGCGGCCAGGGAGTCGCGGATCACCCGTGCCAGCCGCTGGATACCTTCGCAGATCCGCTCCTCCGGCATGTTGGAGAAGTTGAGTCGGATTGTATGCTCGTGGCCGCCGTTGGGGAAGAACGCCCCCCCCGGAACAAAGGCCACATTTTCGGCTAGGCTGGCCGTCAACAGATCGCGGGCGTTGAGTTGCTCCGGCAGCTCCACCCACAGGAACAGGCCGCCCTGGGGTCGGGTGTAGCGGACGCCCGGCGGGAAAGCCCGGTCCATCGCTTTCAACATGACGGCGCAGCGGCGGCGGTAAAGGGTGCGGATCTGCTGGATGTGGGCGTCGAAGTCGTATCGGTCTAGGTAGAGCTGCAACAATCGCTGGGGCAAAGTGGAGGTGTGCAGGTCGGCGCCCTGCTTCACCAGCACGTATTTCTCTACCCACTCCTTGGGTCCGGCCACCCAGCCCAGCCGTAAGCCCGGACAGAAGGTCTTCGAGAACGTGCCGAGATAGATCACCTGCCCCCGCTCGTCCATGGACTGTATCGCCGGCAGCGGCGAGCCGTCAAAGGTGAGCTCGGCGTACGGACTGTCTTCGATCACGACTACCGGGTGACGGGCCGCCGCCTCGAGCAGCGCCCGCCGCCGCGCCGTGGGCCAGCGGCGACCGGTGGGATTCTGGAAATCGGGGACGACATAGATCACTCGGGCGCGCGGCTCAGCGGCGAGGCGTCGTTCCAGCTCCTCGATGATCATGCCGCCATCGTCGGTGGGCACCTCGACGAAGCGGGGTTGGAAAACGCAAAACGCCTGGATGGCCCCGATGTAGGTGGGGCTCTCGCACAAGACCACGTCACCGGCGTCTAGGAAGATCTTGCCGGTGAGGTCGAGACCCTGCTGGGAGCCGGTGGTAACGAGCACCTCGCCGGCGGTGCGGCAGGTTCCCTGCACCCGGTTCATCCGGGCGGCGATGATCTCGCGCAAACGCGGATCGCCTTCGGTGGAGGAATACTGGAGCACCCGGCCCCCCTCGAGCTCCAGAACGGACACCGCTGCCGCCTCGATTTCACGGACGGGGAACAGCTCTGGCGCCGGCAGACCGCCGGCGAACGAGATGACCTCGGGTCGCGCGGTGAACTTCAGGAGCTCCCGGATCTCCGAAGCCCTGATGCCGTTCATGCGTTCGGCCAGTGGTGTCAACATGGTGTCTTCCTCCTGTCGAATCAGACGATGGGCCGGGTGCCCACCGTGGCGGCGGAACGGCGGCCGGCCGGCAGAGTAGCCGCCCGGATGGCGGCCATCAATCGGTCCACCCCCTCCGCGAGCTGGTGCGGCGGGGGGTATGAAAAGTTCAGTCGCAGGTACGGCTCGCCCGGTTCCTCGGCGTAGCAGGCCCACCCCGGCAGGAAGGCCACACCGCGCTCGGTGGCCGCGGCCAGCAGCCGGGAGCGCTCCACGCCTTCGGGCAGGCGGCACCAAAAATAAAATCCGCCGGCCGGCTTCAGCCAGGTGAGACGGGTGTCGGTGTGGCGGCGGAGTGCCTCCTCCATCGCGTTCCGGCGCTGCGTGTAGGCCCGCCGCAGCAGATGCAGGTGCTCGTTCATCAGACTGCGGCGGATGAAGCGCTCCAGGACGTACTGGCCCGGCGTGTTGGAGTGCAGATCCATGGCCTGTTTGAGGAGGGTCAGACGGCGGACCACCGGCCGCGGGGCCACGATCCACCCCAGGCGCAGGCCGGGAAAGAGGATCTTGGAAAAGGTGCCTAGATGCAGAACGTGCCCGCCACTGTCGAGCGCCTTGAGCGACGGCACCATGGTGCCCTCGTAGCGGAGTTCGGAGTACGGATCGTCCTCGAGGATGGGCACGCCGTGGCGGGCCGCCAGCGCCAGCAGCTCGCGTCGCCGGGGCAGGCTCATCACCGCACCCGATGGATTCTGAAATGTGGGCAGAGTATATATGAGCTTCGGGCGGACGCGCTCCAGCACCCGGGCCAGAATGTCGGTGCGCAGCCCCTCCGCGTCGACGGGTACGCCCACCAGTCGGGTCCTGGCGGACCGGAAGACCTGCAGCGCCCCGAAGTATGACGGTTCCTCCACCACCACGGTGTCGCCGGGCTCCACCAGCGCCCGGGCGGCCAGGTCCAGTCCCTGTTGGGAGCCGGACAGAATCAATACTTCAGTGGGGCTGCACGGGATGCCGCGCGCCGCCAGCCAGCCGGCCAACGTTTCGCGTAGTGCCGTGAGCCCCTCGGTGGGGCAGTGGAGCATAAGCGCCGGTCCCGTTTCGGCAGCCAGCTCGCCGAGGATCGAAATGAAATGGTCCAGGGGGAGCAGTTCGGGCGACGGCAGCCCAATGGCGAGGCTGATCACATCGTCCCGCTCGGTGAGGGCCAGCAGATCGCGCACCAGCGGGTCTTGGGCACGCGAAGTTTCTTCGCGAAAAAGCTGCGGCCACGGCAGCTCACCGCCGGTGGGCGCCGCGGCAACCGGCTGGGCATGGCGGACCACCACGGTACCGCGGCCCACGTGTGCGTCGACAAGCCCGTCGGCCCGCAACTCGTCGTAGGCGGTGACCACCGTGCTGCGGTTGACGCCAAGGGCCTGGGCCAGCCGGCGCTCAGGAGGCAGGCGGAAACCGTCCGGCAGCGTGCCCCCCAGAATCATGCCGCGCACCTGCCGCACGATCTGTCGGTAAATGGGCACGGCGCTGGTTCGGTCGATAGTCAGTTCCATGGGCGGCTCCACGGCAAAACCAAGTATTTATCCAATTGGATCAGTCCAATTTGGATTATATGGAATCATTTTTGGACGCACAACGGCCAATTTCGGAACGATCTGTACCATCCAATTAGTCTGTTTGAGGGTACCAATTTCTTGTTTATGGCGATCATTTGGATGTCTGGGCTGAGTAGCAAGCGAGACATTGAATGGCCCATGAGCATTCGATGCGTGGGGGCACAACGCCTCTGGGGATTGCGGGATGGTCGAGCGTGTTGAAAAGATGATACATGTTGATGCGGCGGGCGGATTCGATGCCGTGTCTCGAGTCGCCTCTCGTATAGCCGAGCCGGCCTCCGTCCGCATTAACTAATTGGTGTGGATTGATGCGGGAGGTGCTGGGGCGAATGTCGTCACGGGTGGGCCGGCAGGTCTGACCCGCGCTTGGCCTGCTCGGTGCGCGCCAGCAGGAGCAGCAAGTTCGCCTTGGCATATCGGGGGTTGAGCCGGCAAGCCGTTTCCAGAAAGGCGATACTCTCGTCCAGGCGGCCGGTCTCGATCAGGAGCACGCCGTAATTGTAATTGCCGTTGGCGTCATCAGGATTGATTTGCAGGCCGCGCTGATAGCAAGATTCGGCTTCGTCATGGCGCTTGTTCTGATGATAATACACGGCCAGGTTGAACCATGCCTCGCTGTTGGCGGCGTTCACGGACAGCGCCCGCCGGTACAGCGTTTCGCTGTCTTTCCAGTAGCCGACCTGCCGGTGGGCGCTCACAGCGTACACCAGGCAAAGAGTCCCGCCGGCCAGCGCGACGACGAGCACCCGCCGGCCGCGGGCCGTCAGAGCCGCCACCCCCCAGACGACGGTTACGTTCAATCCGATGGATGGCAGATAGGTATAGCGGTCGGCCATGGCCTGGACACCCACCTGGACCAAGCCAATCACCGGGATCAGCATCCCGATGAACCAGAGCCAGCCCACCAGCAAGGCCGGCTGAACCTGCCGCAGACGGAACAGGAGAGCCGTCACCGCGAGCAGGCCGGCCAGCGCCAGCAGTGACAGCGCCAGCGGGGGGCTGTCGGGATACGGGTAAAAAAATGCCAGGTCAACAGGCGCCGCCATCTTGAAAATGTACTTCCAGAACGACAGAGCGGCGTTGGCGATCCGGTCCGCCAGCGAGATGGCCGATCCGTGTCGCAACGCGCCCTCCTGGGAGATCAGCGTCAGGAAAGAGGAGACGCCGCTGAGCATGAAAAATGGAATCTTCTCCCACACCAGGGGCCACAGCCGTAAACCCAAGCCGGTCGCCCGGCTCACCCCGTCAACGCCTTCCACACTATCTTCAACGGACGTGCCTGCCCGCCCGACGCGCCGCAGTGGCCAGAAATCGAGCAACAGCAACAGGAACGGCACGGTGACCGCCATCGGTTTGGCCATCAGAGCCAGGGCGAACACGCCCAGCGCGCCCCACCAGGCCCAGCGTCGCCGCTTGCGCGCATACTCCCCATATATCAGCAGCGTTGCTAGAACGAGCAGGGCGCACAGCACGTCCTTTCTCTCCGAAACCCAGGCGACGGATTCCACGTGCGCGGGATGAACGCCGAACACCAGCGCCACCCAGAACGATGGCCAGAACGTGCCGCCATATCGCTTGAAAAATACGAATACCAGCAGCGTGGTGACGAGGTGAAGGAGGACGTTGCCCAAAAGGTGTCCCCCCGCCCAATCCCCCCACAACGCATAGTCCGCCGTGTGAGCCAGCCACGTCAGCGGATGCCAGTTTGAGCATTTGAAGGATCGGAGCGCGGCGACCAGCCCATTCCAGGAAAGACCGCCCTTCACGATCTCGTTTTCGGTGATATATCCGTGATCGTCAAAATTGATAAAGCTGTGATTGCAGACCTGTATGTACACGACGACCACGGAGCCGGCCAGCAGCAGAAGGGCCAACGCTGTGCGAGCCGGGTGGCGACGACCGGAAGCTAGCGCATTATTTTCCGGAGCGGTCGCTCCTGTGGATGTCGATGCCAAATGCAACCTCCAGCCGATACAGCCTTTCGGGTCAACCGGTGACTGCTGGCGGTCTGGACTGCTTGGTGAGCCAGCGCATGACGCGCGAGTAGTCGCCGAAACGGGTCAGGTCGCCGATGGCGCCCAGGAAGACCATGCCGATGGGGCGTCCGTCCAGCGCCGCGCCGATGGCCAGACAGTACTGGGCCGGGTGGGTGTAGCCCGTCTTGGCACCCAGGATGTCCCAGGGGTGGCGGCGGATATAGGCGTCGGTGTGCCGGTACAGGATGGGGTGACCCTTGCCGCTGACCGGGATAATGACGTACAGCTCTTTCTGGCAGGTTGACTGAAGGACCGGCTGATTGAGCACTGCCCGCAGGATGGCGAGCATCTCCCGCGCGGTGGACACATCGCCCGCGTCCAGACCGGTCGGATCCGTGAATCGCGTGTGACTCAGGCCCATTTCCACCGCCCGGAGCGTCATCCGGTGGGCGAACGCCTCGGGTGTCCAACCCATGGAACGGCCCAGTGCGACTGTGGCGACGTTATCGGATACCATCAAGGCGGCGTGCAGCAGGTCGCGGTGAGTGTACGCGCAACCGGAGCGCAGGCGCGACGGGGCGCCCCGCTTCACCAAGCGGTGATCGGTTTTGGTGATGGTCTGGGATGTGTTCAAATCCAATCCGGACTCGACGAGAACGAGGGCGGCCATGAGCTTGGTAAGCGAGGCCACCGGCCGGGCCTGATCGGCCTCTTTGGAGTAGAGCACCCGGCCCGTGTTCAAGTCGGCGACTATGGCCGCCGGCGAGCGGATTCCGGGAGGGGCCGCTGCGGGCAAGGCGCCGGTCGACGGGCGCGCCGCCGGGGCTGGCGGTGTGCCGCTGAGGATCGGCATCGCCGGCAGCACCAGAACAAACAGCAGATTACCGAACATCCGGCGCAAAATTTCGCTCCTCGGTGCGGCGGCGAGGCCGGGTGGGGCTAGGGGGACAATCAATCCGGCCGTGTCGCCGCAGGCGTCAGAGTCAGAATCCAACGGGCCGGTCCGGGCAGCAGGGCCGTAGGACATCCTTCCTCCCAGTCGGCATGGCCGGCGCCGTAGTAAGGGGATTGCGGGTGGCCACTGGGACCGCCCGGCATGTGGAAGATCGCCCTCTCTTCGCGGCCGGGGGAAACCACCAACCGCTCGGAGGCGCCGGCGCCGGGTGACTGGAACCGGGGCATGTGTGAGTCACCCGGCAGCGGGCGCGGGGTCATGTCTGCCCACTCGGCCAGGAGCGGGACCGCCCCGCTGAGGCGATGGCGGACTTTCACGTTGTTCCGGTCACCCCACGTGCACGCCGCCAACGACCGGTCGCCGGCTGTCAGCTCGGCCACCACCCGGTCCACCGCGGCCAGGCAGACCGCGGGCCAGTCGCGGTACCGGGAGTCGAGGAGGTGAGGCGGCTGCTCCGTCACCAGGCGCCACAGCACATCTTCCCACTGCCTGCGACCCGACTCGCCGAAATCCGGATCCGCGGCGCGGCAGGGGGCGATGAACCAGCCGTACACCTGCTCCAGTAGCGTCAGGCGATAAGCCCGCACCAGGCGATATCCGGCGGAGTCGGTACTGGCGTGTCCGTTCCAGTTGTGCTGGACCAGCCGCCGGAACTCGGCGCGACCCGGATGACCGGTTACCGCCTCTGGTGTGAGCTGCGCCAGCACCTGGTCCCGCCAACGGGTCAGGAACACCGCCCGGTCGTCCAACTGGAGGCGCAGCATGGCCCCCTCGTCCGGCGCGGATATGGCGGCCAGGCCGTCGCGGATCTGGCGGGCCCGGGCGCCGAGATCGTATCCCGAATCGCCGATGCGAAGGAGATCGCCGCCCGTCGTCACACGGTTGTTGGCGGTCCAGATGATCCCGGACGGCGGATCAACCAGGCGCGGGTATTCCGCTGCCGGCAGCCACCCGTCCCACCGACAGGTGCCGTCAGCCCAAGAAACCGGCCGCCGCCCGTCGAAGCCCACGCGGCGAGGGATCCGGCCGCATATGGTCCAGCCGATCCGCCCGGCAGCATCCACACACACAAAATTCTGAGGCGGGATGCCGCAGCGGGCGGCCCACTCGATCGCTTGGTCGACAGTCTGTGCGTTTTCGAGGTCCAGGAGTCGGAGGTTGATTCCGTCCGGCTCGTGGGCGGTCCACCGGAGAGCGCGCGGCCGGCCGCGGTGGTCGCGGCCCACGACCGGTCCCCAGATTGTGTTCACGACCTCCAGGTCAACCGGCGCACCGCCCCGCACGGCTATGCGCTCCACGATTTTCTCATACTTCCGCGGACCTGCCGGCGTGAGGTAGCGGCCGGGGTCCCCGGAATCGGGATGCACAATCACCCAGTCCAGCCAGTCGCCGTAGCTGTTTGTAAATCCCCACGCGACCCGGCGGTTGGTGCCGACGACCAAGGCGGGCGTCCCGGGCAGGGTGACGCCAGCCACCTGCCGTTCGCCGTCGTTGGCCGGCCAGGCCATGGCGACCTGATACCAGGTGTTCGGGAGGTGCAATCCCAAATGCATGTCATTGGCCAGGAGGGCGCCACCGTGAGACGTCCTCTGTCCCGCAACCGCCCAGTTGTTGCTGCCGAAGCAGGGATCGAGCGGGGCAGTCCACCGATTCGCCTGCACTGGAGCCGGCGGCCGGCGGCGGAGATCGAGAAGGTCGGCGGAAGGCAGATCGGGGACGGGCATGCTGCCGCCCTGGAGCGGGGCGTCCCAAGTGGTTCCCGGTGGCGCCAGAAAAGGGAGCAGTGCGGGTGGAATTTTGTCCGCCATGACGGCAAGGTCGGACTCCATCCGGTTGCTGGTGTCGTGCAGAGCGAAGAACATCGCCACCAGCGCCAGCATTGTGTCTTCCGCCCGCCACGGCTCGGGCTCGACGCGCAGGAGCAGGTACTCGAACGGTGCGGCGCTCAGGGAGGTCAAACCGACGTTGACGCCGGCGGTATAGGCGTCGATGAGGCGGCGGTCGACGGGCGGCACGGCGGCCACCGAGGCTTTCGCCCGGCTCCGAAACCGGTGGCTGCGGGCCTGGCGATCCCATTCCAGCGCCTGGCCGCCCAGCAGGGCGGCGAGTTCGCCGGCCGCCTGCCGCCGCAGCAGGTCCATCTGGAAGAAGCGCTCCTGGGCGTGAATGAAGCCCAACGCGCGCGCGACATCCACCCGGGAGCCGCCGCGTATCCATGGAACCCCGCGGGCGTCTCGTGACACGGTCACCGGGTGGTTCAGTCCAGCTACGGCGATTGTTCCGTTCAGAACGGGGCGACTGCCGCGCACGGTAAACCAAGCCCAGCCGAAAAACGAGCCGACGACAAATACGCTGGCAGAGGCGGTCCAAAGAAAGATGGGGCGGATCAGACGCCGTACAGCCCGTCGAGGGCGAGGTGGCGGAGGCGGTTCGGCGGCGGTGCTCATGGGTCAGATGGTAGCGGGTCTGGTGGACGGGATGCAACCGAAAAGTGCGCTGCCCGGATGCCGAGGCGCAGTGTGATAAAATTCGTCAATCTTGCATAACGTGCCCGTCGCTGCAACCGGCGTAGCCAGTGTTCGGCCGGGCGAAGAGAGGCTCTATGGTCCAACGCGCATTACTGGTGATTCTGCTGCTGGCGGCCGCGGCCGGCACCGCCCCGGCCCAGTCCATTCTGTTCGGAGACCGCGACAATGAGATCTTCGTGTGGGCGGGGGTATCCGACCTCTACGGCGACTGGTCGGCCACGTTGGTTGGATTCAACTACGGCCGGCATGTCCTGCCCTATCTCATGGTGGAGGGCGGGGTGGAACACTGCAGCGACGATCCCAACTCCGACACCTGGCTCAATCTCAACGCGCTGTTGCAGGCCCCGCTGCCGGGCCGGTTCAAATTCTACGGTCTGGCGGGTACCCACAATCTCATCCACCTCCAGTTGGGTGTGGGGACCAAGGTATTCATCCTGCCCAACGTGGCCGGCCGGATCGAGTATGCCTATGTCCACGACGATGACGCCGGTTGGACCAACTCGCTACGCGGTGGCGTGGTCTTGGCGTTCTGATTGCCACCCCGCCCGACCGGCAGTTCCGCGAGCCATTTCAGGCAACCCGTCAATCTCGACATGAGGTGTTGACAACAGCCGGCCCCTGGTCTACTCTTGTTATGTGCATATGCACATAACAAGGCGATCACCCGTGAGCCCCCGTCCCTGCAAACCCCGACACTGCGGCTGCCCGTATGGCGGCCGCGCTTTCAAGCCCACCCGTATTCCTCTGCGTGACCTGGAGCCCATCCATCTGGCTCAGGACGAACTGGAGGCGTTGCGCCTGTGCGATCTGCTTGGGCTCTCACAATATGCCGCCGGGCGCCGAATGGGCGTTTCGCGTGGCACGGTGCAGCGGCTGGTGTGGCGGGCCCGGTACAAAGTCGCCCGGGCGCTCATGGAGGGTTGTGCTTTGATCTTGTCCGATCCGGAAGATTAGGAGGTCTCATCATGAACATCTGTTTCCCGGTGGATGAAAACCGAGGTCTGAACAGCCCGTTGTGCCCGCACTTCGGGTCTGCGCCTGTCTTTCTGATTGTGGATACCGAAACGCGCGCCACGCAAGCGGTGGTCAACGCCGATCAGCACCACGCCCACGGCATGTGCCAGCCGCTGGCCGCGTTGACGGGCCAATCGGTCGAGGCACTGGTGGTGGGCGGTATCGGCTGGGGCGCCTGCCTCAAGCTTCGGTCGGCCAACATCCAGGTGTTCCGGGCCGAGCATTCCACGGTGGCGGAGGCGCTGGTAGCTTTCGCCGCCGGACGCTTGGTTCCAATCACCCGTGAGACAGCCTGTGGCCACCACGGGCACGGTCACGATCATTGAGCCGGCGGGTTTGGCGCCGAAACAACGAGTGACGGTTTCGATCGGGTGAGACGGGACAACCGGCAAGCGGATGCGTCGCTGGCTGCAGGATCATTCCCATTCGATGGTGCTGGGCGGCTTGGCGCTGATGTCGTACACCACGCGGTTGACACCGTGGACCTCATTGACGATGCGGGTGGAGATTCGTTCCAGCACGGCATAGGGCAGGCGGACCCAGTCGGCGGTCATCCCGTCCTCGCTCTTGACCGCCCGCACGGCCACGGTGTATTCGTAGGTCCGCTCGTCACCCATCACGCCGACGCTGCGGACAGGCAGCAACACGGCGAACGACTGCCACAGCTTCGTGTACAGACCGGCTGCGCGGATCTCGTCGAGCACAATGCCGTCGGCGCGACGGAGGATGTCCAGGCCTTCCGGAGTCACCGGTCCCAGGTGGCGCACCGCCAGACCGGGTCCCGGAAACGGCTGCCGCTGGATGAAGGTGTCGGGGATGCCTAGGCGGCGGCCCAGCCGTCGCACCTCGTCCTTGAACAACTCTCGGAGCGGTTCGATGAGCTTCAGATTCATCCGGTCGGGCAGGCCGCCCACGTTGTGGTGGCTCTTGATGACCGCGGACGGGCCCCGGACCGACACCGACTCGATGACGTCAGGATAGAGCGTGCCCTGGACGAGGAAGTCCACCCGGCCCAATTTGCGGGCTTCCGCTTCGAAGACCTCGATGAACAGCTGCCCGATGATTTTCCGCTTGGCTTCCGGATCGGCCACCCCGGCGAGCGCAGCGAGGAAGCGGCGGGCGGCATCCACCGGCACGATGTTGAGCTCCAGCTGTCGATAGCGCTCCAGCACGTCAGCGAATTCGGCTTGCCGCAGCAACCCGTTGTCCACAAACAAGCACAATTGCTGACGGCCCACCGCCCGATGGACCAGCGTCGCCGCCACGGTGGAATCGACGCCGCCGCTCAGGGCGCAGATCACCTGGCCGGCGCCCACCTGCTCCCGGATGCGGCGCACCTGCTCTCCGGCGAACGAGGCCAGCGACCAGGATCGCCGGCAGCCGCAGATGGTGAACAGGAAATTCCGAAGGATCCGCGTCCCCTCGCGGGTGTGCGCCACCTCGGGATGGAACTGCAACCCGTACCAGCGCCGGTCGGAATGTTCAGCCGCGGCGATCGTCTGGTCCGACTCCGCAACCGCCCGGAAACCCGGCGGCAGCCGCCGGACATCGTCGCCGTGGCTCATCCAGACGACGGTTTCATCGGGGACTCCGTCCAGCAGCGGAGTCTGGCCGATCCGCCGGATCACGGCCCGGCCATACTCCCGGCAGATGCCCTGCCGCACCTCGCCGCCGAGCAACCGGGCGGCGAGCTGGAGCCCGTAACAGATGCCCAGCACGGGCACGCCCAGCTCAAATACGCCGGGATCGCAGAGGGGGCTGTCCGGGTGGAGCACCGACATGGGTCCGCCTGACAGCACGATGCCGCTAACCGGGCGCCGCCGAACCGCGTCTAGAGAGACGTTGAAGGGTACGATCTGGCAGTAGACACGGCACTCGCGGATCCGACGGGCAATCAGCTGCGTGTATTGGGAACCGAAATCCAGGATCAGGATCTCGTGGCGTGGCTTCATGCGATCGCTCCCGGTAGACGGTGTTCGGCGGTGGCCGGAGCGCCGCCCGGGACCCGCCCCGAAGCTTGCGGTTGCCGGCGACCTGCGATACAGTGCATCTTAACAAACCCGGCCGGGACAGATCAAATCGGCTCCGGTGAACTTTCCGGTGGACGCCCGAATCTGAATCACCGGTCTAACGTGCAAAGGAAACCGGAGGGAAGATGAAACGTTTGCTGGTTGCCTGTTTGCTGGGCATTGGGAGTCTGGCGCTCGCGCTCGGCGCCCAGTCACCCGGGAAGATCATCGACAAGTATCGGACGGCCATCGGCGGAAAAGCCGTGAAAGCCGTGCGGGCGACGGAGTGGTCGGGTACCGCCGTCGCTCCCGACGGGCGCACCGGTCGGTTCGCGTTGCGGATGTCGGTGCCGGACCGGTACCGCCTGGACGTGGAGCTGGGTGCGGTCGCTTTTACCGAATGCTACAACGGCATGTCCGCCTGGCGGCGGGATGCGGCGGGGCTCCGGACACTGGTCGGCGGAGACGCCGCGGCGCTGCGCCTGCGGGCGCTGCTGACCGCCGCGCGGCTGGGGGACCTGTCCCGCCACCGGATCCGGCTGGGGCCGACGGTACGCACCGTTCGGGTGGAGGACCGGGCCGCGGTCGCCGTCGACCTGACGCAGGGTGAGGAGACGGTCACCCTTGTGTTCGATTCCGCGAACTATCTGCTCCTTCGGCAGGAACGCCGGACGGATGCGGGAACGGAGTCGTGGCAGTTTGATGATTTCCGTCGCGTGGACGGTGTGTTGGAGCCATACGCCCTGGCGTATCAGGGTCCGGCCGGTGAATTCCGTGTGACGCTGGCGCGCGTCAGCCATGGTTCAGGTTTGGCCGCTGAGACATTCCGTTTTCCAGCCGAGGCCGGCGGCCGGCCGCTGCCTGATCCGGCGGTGCTGCTGCGGGAGATCTCCGCCAACCAGGAGAAGAACGCCCGTATGCGGGAGCGGTACACGTTCCGCGAGAACCGGACGGTTCAGGAGATGGATGGATCCGGTCGTGTCAAAAAGACAGAAGCCACGACCTACGACGTGACGCCGGTGAACGGGGCGTTTGTAGAACGCTTGGTGAGCAAGAACGGCAAGCCCTTGTCAGCCAAGGAACAGGCAAAAGAGGACAAGCGCGTCGCGGAACAGGTCGAGAAGATGATCAAAGATTCGGACAGGAAATCCAAACGGCGCGGATCGGCGGCTGAGGAAGACGCGGTGCTGATCTTTCTTCGGGCTGCGGAGATCCACTCGCTCCGACGGGAGCAGCTGCATGGCCAGGAAGTCATCGCCTTCGACTTCGAGCCGCGAGCCGATTTCAAGCCGCGCAACCAGACGGAGACCCTTCTCGGCAAACTGGCCGGGACCATCTGGGTGGACGAGGACGCCCGGGAGGTCGCCCGGGTCGAGGCGCGGCTTACGGACAAGTTCAAGATTGGCGGGGGGCTGCTGGCCTCGGTCGCGCCGAACACACGCTTTCTGGTGGAACAGCGGAAGGTGGCCGGCGAGGTGTGGTTGCCGCATCTCACCGACGGCAACATCGCCGCGAGGGTGCTGCTGGTTTCCGGTGTCAATGTCCGGGTGGTCTCCCGGTTCAGCGACTATCAGAAGGTTCAGGTCAACGTGAATTATGAGATACCCCCGCCGTCGAAGGCGGACTGACCTGCAGTCGGTTGGTCAGGAGTGGCAGCGGGGTCAGATGACCGATCCGTCTGGCGGGAGCGTGTCCGCGCCGGGTGGGCGAGCCACGGCGCGGCAGCCGGGACGGGCCAGGAGAAGACGCAGGCCCTCGGCCTCCCAGTCCCGGCCGGACAGCTCCGGGGGCCAACCGTCGGCGCAGAGAGCCAACGGTTCGGCACCGGGACCGGTTACGATCACCGGCCGCCAGGGGCCCTCTTCTTCCGGCAGGAGTCGAGTAGCGGCGAACAACCCGCCGTCGAGCCGCACCTCGCTGTTGAGATCGTGGCCGCTGGCCAGCTGGATCAGATAGTCGCCCAGCTTGGCGGGTGTCAGTCGGTCGGTCCGGTGCGCCAGCCCCGCCCGGATTTGCGATCCCTTGAGCACCCAGACGGTGGTGATCGCGACACCGGCGTGCACCAGGAACCAGCGCGCCGGCTGGGCCGGATGCAGGAGGGGATGACCGGCTTGCAGTCCGATGAGTGCGGCCGCCGGCGGGGCGACGAAGAGGCTGTTCGAGAAGACCCGGCTCAGACCCCAGGCCAAGGACGGATAAGGCTGAACGGCGGGATGTACCAGGTCGGCCGCGGCGCCGCCCGAGTCCAAAAAATGGCTGAACAGGTCGCCGGCCTGATCGCGGGACCGATGCAACGACATCCACGGTTCCTCCACCGCCAGGATCAGCCGCCGGGGAAGCGGGATGGCCAGTTCCACCAGCAGCCGCCACACCGGATCCCGGACGAGAGTCCAGGGATTGACGGGGAATGCCGCGGCCGGTGGATGCGCTGCGGTGCGCAGCGGCAGATCGGTGCCGGGAAACAGCCGCTCCAGCTGCAGCTGGAATTCGCGGTCGGCCCAGATGGGGATGTCCGCCCCCGCCAGAAGCCGGATGGCATCCACATGCTCCACCGCCAGTGGGAGCATGCCGCCCAGATGGGGCGGCACTCGTTCCTCGCAGCAGGTTCGGAGCAGTTCGGATAGTCGCTCGGCGTAACCGGTGAGACGCAGTTCGATGCCGGCGCTGGTCCCGGATTGAAGCAGAACGCGGGACGCGCGCGGCGTCACCATCAGTCCGAGGTCACAGAAAACGGCAGGGTCCATGGAATTGGATTATAGCCGAACCGGATTCACCCGCCAAGAGACGGCGGTCCGGCTGCTCGCCCCGGCCCGGAAGAAATGGTTGCTGCCCGGGGGGCATGCCGGTACAATAACGACTCTTGGACGCAATGATCGATATCGTCAGCACGAGGCCCGGATGAGCGGACCGATCAATTTGGAAAAACTGTTTCATGCCATTCTGAAACCGGCTCTCGGTTGCACGGAACCGGTGGCGGTGGCCTTGGCGGTCGGCTCGGCCGTCCAGGCCGCCGGCGGCTGGGTGGTGGGGCAACGTGACCTGCCGGTGTCCGGATTGAGGGCCGCAGACATCCGGGATATCACGGTGCGGGTCACCCCGTGCATCTACAAGAACGCATATGCTATTCCGATCCCCAATGCTCCGGGATTGAAGGGCATCTACATCTCGGCGGCGCTGGGCGCCTTCTGCAATCCGCTGCTGGAACTGGAACTGTTCAACCAGGTGGACGACGCCACGGTCGGCCAGGCCCGGTGGCTCATCGACCAAGGCCGCGTCTCGGTGACTGTCGACGAAAACCTGCCGCCGGTCGACTTGTACATCGAGGCGGAAGTCCGCTTTCAGCGGGGACCGGATATTCTTGCCGGCGGCTGCCGCATCCAGGACCGACACACGCACATCGTGCGCCTGCTTGCCGGTGGCCGGGAAACATATCGCGATCAGCCCGAGGCCACCGGGAACCGATCGGCCGACGCGGACCTGGAAACGTTGCACCAGATGCAGTTCAGCGAGATGGTCGCCTTGGTGGCTGATCTGCCAAATCCGGTTGTGGAGCTGATCCGCCGGACCATCGCGCTGAACATGCGTGTCTGCGAGGCCGGGTTGATCGAACCGTTGGGCCTGGGCGCGGGATTTCATGGCGCCGGCGGCGACACCGACGACCACGTCGACTTGCCCCATCACGTCTCCAGCGTCGCGGCGGCGGGCAGTGATGCCCGCATGTCCGGCTTCCCGTTGGAGGTGATGAGTTCCGCGGGATCCGGCAACCAGGGAATCATCGCGACAATCCCGGTGGTGGCTTGGTCCCGCAGTGCGGGCCTGCCGGAGGACCGGCTGGTTCAGGCGGTGGCGCTGGCCCACCTGGTCACCATGCACATCACCCTGCACGTGGGTTACCTGTCCGCGCTCTGCGGCGTGGCCATCAAGGCCGGGATCGGGGCAGCCTGCGGCATCACCTACGCGATGGGCGGGGATGTCACGGACATCGGACGGGCGGTCAAGATCATGGCGGCCACGCTCTCCGGGATGATCTGCGACGGCGCCAAGCCGGGCTGCGCGCTGAAAGTCAGTTCCTCGGCGGATATGGCCACCCGCGCGGCCCAGATGGCCATGAAACAGATGGAGGTGTCGGCGGATGACGGCATCGTTGCGCTGACGCCCGAAGCCACCATCCGTAACCTGGCGGAACTGAGCCGATCCATGCGGGCCGTGGATCGGAAGATCATCGAGATCATGGACGAAAAGGCCCGCCGCTGAGTGACGCGGACGGGCAACCGGACAGCGGGGGGGCGCTGGACCGGTCGACAGCAGGACAGATGTTGCCGCCAGCGGCGCAGGCCGGGTCGATCGCCGGAGACTTGATTCTGCGGGGACCGGGAGATGACTCCACTGCCTTGGCTCAATGCTCTGCCAGCCGTTATCCAGTCCGGGTTCGCCCTGGCCTGGGTCGCCGTCCTGGTGGCGGGCTGCCGCGGCTTGGGTGCCCGGATTGAAGGGTTCATCCTGCCGGTCGAGGAGCATCCCCGGCGTCACAGCGCCTTCACGTTCGCGTTCCAGACTGCCTTGGGACTGGGCGCCATGGCCCAACTGTTCTACGGCCTGTCACTGGTGGGCCTGGTGCGGCTGCCGGTGGTCGCGGCGCTGGCCGTCGGGTTCTGGTGGTGGGGGCAGCGCGGTCAGCCGGGCCGGCCGGTGTGGGCATGCCTGTGCGATCACGGCCGCTGGCCGGCGCTGGCCCTGGTGCTGCTCGGTGCGCCGTTCCTGCTGTGCTTTGTGCCGGAACTCAATTTCGACGCCTTGCGCACTCATCTCTGGCTGGCCCGCGAGCTGGCCGCCACCGGGGTGTTGCCGGTGGAACCCAGCAACTGGAACGCGTACATTCCCAACGCCATTGCCGCGCTCTTCGGCGCGGCGGGGTTGGCGGGCGGAGAAATCGGCGCGAAGCTGCTGCATTTCTGCCTGGGTGCCCTGATCGCGCTGCTGCCCGGCGTGTTTGTGGAGGAGCGGCTCGAACCCGGAGGCACCTGGCTGTTCGCGGCTTTTTGGCTGGTGCTGCCTGTGGTGATGTGGGAGATGTCCTCGGCCTATACCGATCTGGGTGTGACGCTGTTTCTGTTTGCGGCGATCTTGTGCTTGTTCCGGTGGCGCCGGTTTGGTACAGAAGGCTGGTTGACCTTAGCCGCCATCTTCACCGGTTTTGCACTGACTGCCAAGCTCACGGCGTTGCCGTGGCTGGGCTGGCTGACGGGCGCGGTGCTCGTGTTCGGCGCCTTCCTACGCCGTCCGCGACGCGACGTGCTTCTCCACGCCGGCATCTTCAGCGCCCTGGCCGTCCTGATTGTCGCGCCATGGCTGTTCCGCACGTATTTCCTGACAGGAAATCCGCTCTTCCCGATACCCTTGCCCGGTTTCCACTCTGACCTGATCACGCCATCGATCGTGGCCGAGGTGCGCCGGGAACAACTCGCTTTCGGTTTCGGACGCGAATGGAGCGCGCTGGCCGCCCTGCCCTGGAATCTATTGATCCACCCCGAAGCGTTCCGGGGCGGTCCGGGGCCGCTGGTATTCCTGGCCCTGCCCCTGCTGGCGCTGTGGTGGCGGCGCAGCTCGGGTTGGGACCGATGGTTCGCCTTGTCCTTCGGGTTCGGTACGCTGGTCTGGTTCTTCACCGCCCAGGAGATCCGCTACCTGCTGCCCGTGTTGCCGCTGGCCGCCTGGTTGATTCTGCGGCCGCTGGTTCTGGGTGAGCGCTGGGGCCGCGCTTTCCAGATTGCCTGGGGAGTGGGGCTGGCGCTCCAGCTCGCATACTTGTCACCGCTCGTCTATCCATGGGTGCATCCCGGCGTCTCCTTTCAGATCCGGGTGGGGGTGGCCGAACTGAAGACAGCAGTGGGGATCATGCCACGCGAGGAGTATCTTGCCGCCCGGAATCCATTTTTTCCGGTTTATGACTGGGCCAACCGCAATCTGACCGGTTCGGTGCGGCTGCTCTCGTTTGATGCGGCGGCCTACTGGAGCCGCTGGCCGCTGCTGTACGCCTTTTCGAAGGAAGGGGCTTTCGCCGGCACCGAGCACGATCCGGAGGTCATCCTCACCCGGTGCCACCGTGCGCGCTTGACCCACGTCATCGTCAACACCGACTGGCTGACGCCCGACGTGGACCGCCGACGCGTGTCAGAATTTTTCAAACCGGAATTCCAGGACCATTACCTGCAGATAATTCATGCCCGCGGGCCGGTCAAGCTGTTCGCCATACCTCCACCGGTCGGGATCGGTGTTGCGCCGTCGCCCGTTTCGCCTGGGGTCGGTCCATGAAGCTATCTGTGCTGATTCCGGTTTACAACGAAGCCGCCACCATCGCAGCCGTTCTGGAGCAGGTGACCCGGGTGGACCTTGGGGGTGCCGTGCGGGAAGTCATCGTTGTGGATGACGGCTCCACCGATGACACCGCGGAGCGGGTGCAGGCGTTCATCGCCGCGGCTCCGGCCGGAAGCGAAATTCGCTTTGTTCACAAGGCCAATGGCGGCAAGGGATCGGCCATTCGTGAGGGTCTCCGCCACGCCGGTGGTGACTTTGTTCTGGTCCAGGATGCAGACCTGGAATATGATCCGCGGGATCACGTCCGGCTGCTTCAGGCTGCGGTCTCCCGCGGTGCCCCAGTTGTGTACGGATCGCGCAATCAGAGCGGGCGGAACCCGCGTTCCAGCCTGGCCTTTTACTGGGGCGGCCGGCTGCTGTCGGCGTGGGCCAACGTGCTGTTCGGATCGCGCCTCACCGACTATGCAACCTGCTACAAACTGCTGGACCGCCGTCTGATGGAAGAGCTGCAACTGGCGTGTGATGGTTTTGAATTCTGCGCCGAGGTCACAGCCAAAGTGCTGCGCCGGGGTATGTCTATCGTGGAGATCCCCATCAGTTACCATCCCCGCAGCTTCGCCGAAGGAAAGAAAATCCGGGCGCGGGACGGGATGATCGCCGCCTGGACCTTCCTGCGTCTGCGCTTTTCGCGTTCCGCAGCGTCCCCCCCGTGCGCCTGACGGTGCGCACCACGCGACCCATGTCGGCCGGCGCCTTTCTGCCCGGTTTTTGACCCAGATCAAACGCCGCTGCCGATTTCCGGTGAGAATGGTCTGCGCGGGGATCCGCTTCGGCGCCCCGATCATCCAGGAGAACAACCATGCACATGTATTGTTACCAATGCCAGGAGACCGGTGAAAAAACCGGCTGCCGCTACCACGGCGCCTGCGGCAAAACGGACGAAACCGCCAATCTTCAGGATCTGCTGATCCATGTCCTGAAGGGGATTGCGGTGTGCGCCGAGGCGGCACCCTCCGGGCGGCCCGTGGACCGCGACGCGGGGCTCTGCATCGCCCGGTCGCTCTACGCCACCATCACGAACACGAACTTTGATCCGGACCGCTTTGTGACCATGATCCGCGAAGGGCTGCAGATCCGGAACCGCCTGCGCGACCGGCACCGGCCGTCACTCCCGCCCTCCCTGCATGACATGGTCACCTGGGACGAAACCGACGTCTGGCGGCTGCGCCAGAAATCCATGACGGTGGACATCCGCAACACCCCCAGCGAGGACGTCCGCTCGCTCCGGGAGCTGACCACGTACGCTTTAAAGGGCATTTCGGCGTACGTGGTCCACGCCGCGGTCAACGACTTCTACGACGATACGCTGCTCGGCGCCGTGATCCGGCTGCTGGCGGCTATCGCCCGGGAGGAGGACGAGTCGGCACTCGGTGATCTGGCCATCGAGGCGGGCCGGGTCATGATCGACGCCATGGCGCTGCTGGACCGCGCCAACACCGCCGTTTACGGGCAGCCGGAGGCGGTGCCGGTTCCGCTGGGCACGCGCACCCGCCCGGGTATCCTGGTGACCGGTCACGATCTCAAGGACCTGGTGGAGCTCCTGGAGCAGACCGCGGGCACCGGCCTTGACGTGTACACGCATTCCGAGATGTGGGCGGCCCACTACTACCCCGCCCTGCGCCGGCATGCTCACTTGGTCGGCAACTATGGCAACGCATGGTGGATGCAGGATTTCGAATTCGCCAGTTTCAACGGCCCCATTCTGGTCACGTCCAACTGCATCGTGCCGGTCCAGGACGCCTATCGGCATCGGATCTTCACCACTGGCGCGGCCGGATATCCCGGGATTCCCCACATTCCGGACGCGCCGGCCGGTCAGGCCAAGGATTTCGGCGCCCTGATCCGGTTGGCGCACAGATGTCCTCCGCCCCAGCCCATCGAACAGGGCCGTGTTGTCGGCGGATTCACCCACGGATTCGTCTCCGCGCATTTGGATCGCGTTCTGAACGCGGTCCGCACGGGGAAGATTCGCCGGTTCGTGGTGATGGGCGGCTGCGACGGCCGCGATCCTCGGCGGCAGTACTTCACCGACCTGGCCCGGTCACTGCCGCCCGAGGTGGTCATCCTCACGGCCGGGTGCGCCAAGTACCGCTACATCAAGCTGCCGCTGGGCGACATCGCCGGCTTGCCCCGGGTGCTGGATGCCGGCCAGTGCAATGACTGTTATTCGCTGGTGCGGATCGCTCTGGCGCTTCAGGCAGCTCTGGGCATCGACGACGTCAACGACCTGCCCATAGACTTCGAGCTGGCTTGGTACGACCAGAAGGCGATCGGCATCATACTGTCGCTGCTGAAACTGGGCTTCCGCAAGGTGCGCATGGGGCCCACCCTGCCCCTCTTCCTGCAGACAGGGGCTGGTCGGCGCTTCATGGACCGGTACGGACTGGGCTGCACCTGCTGATCGCGTCCCCCGGTTGATCGGGCTACGTCCACTCGGGTCAGGGGCCGGCCCGGGCGGTGTCGCAGATCCGCAGGAGGTTCACGATGGTGTTCGAACAGATCATTCAGGGCCGCAGCCGGAATTTCGCCTACCTGTTTGCCAGCTGCCCGGGTGGCAGCGGCTTCGTCGTGGACCCTGGGCCGGACCCTGTCCCCGATCGTCTCTTGGAAATTATCCGTGACCTAAGGGTAGGTGTCAAGGCGATCATCCTCACCCATCATCATACCGATCATGTAGCAGGCACGGTCGCGTTGGCGGCGGCGACAGGCGCAGCCGTGCACGCCCACGCGGAGACAGCCCGCCTGCTTTCCGGCCGGGTGCGGGTGGACCGACTCCTGGTCGACGGCGCGATGCTCCGGTGGGAAGAGAACCTGGGTGCTGTGGTGTTGGCCACGCCCGGCCACGCCCCCGGGAGCATCTGCCTGGTGGTGAACGACACCTGGCTGGTCACCGGCGATACCTTGTTCATCGGCGACTGCGGCCGCACCGACCTGCCTGAGGGCGACGCGGCTGCACTGTTCCGGAGTCTCCAGCGGCTCAAGGAGCTCCCGGATCATCTGGCGGTCTGTCCCGGCCATGACTACGGCCCCGTCCTGATCCGCCGGCTGGACGAGGAGAAAGAGCACAACCCGGCGCTGCAGGCCGCCGACCTGGCCGCGTTCAACGCGATTCCCTGAGCGGTTTTAATCGAACGACGCCACGACCGGAGCATGGTCGGACGGCTTCTCCCCCTTTCGCTCGTCCCGGTGCACCGCCACACCGGTGCAGCGCGCCGCCATGGGCGCGCTGGCGAGGATGTGGTCGATGCGCAGCCCCCAGCCGCGGTGAAACGCGCCGCCGCGGTAATCCCACCAGGTGAAGATCGTCTCCTCCGGATGGTGCCGACGAAGTAAATCCGTCAGTCCCCAGCCGGTCAGGTGGCGCAACGCCTCCTTCTCCGGATCGGTGAAGAGCAGCTGCCCACGCCACGCCGCGACATCCCACACGTCGCGGTCTTCGGGGGCGATGTTGAAATCGCCCGCGAGCACCAAGGCGGACGCCGGCGGCAGCGCGGCGTCCAGCGAGTCGCGGAACCGACGGTACCAGGCCAGCTTCTCCTCGTAGCGAGGGGAATCCAGGGCGGTGCCGTTCGGGGCGTACACGCTCACGACGTGCACGCCGTCTACGGTGGCGGCGATCACGCGGCGGTCGGCATCGGCCGCATCGCCGGGGAGACCGCGCACCACTTCCGCCGCCGGGGCCAGGCTGAGCAGGGCGACCCCGTTGTATGTCTTCTGGCCGAAGACGGCGCAGTGGTAGCCCAGCGCCTCGATCTCGGCGAATGGGAACTGATCATCGACGACCTTGGTCTCCTGCAGACAGACGACGTCGGGCCGTTCCCGACCCAGCCAATCGAGCAGCCGGGGCAACCGGGCCCGGATGGAGTTCACGTTCCAGGTGGCGATTTTCACGGCGCGTCTCCATGGCGACATTCGGTTTCAAGATTTTTATAACACGTGGGTTGGAACCGGGGCGTGCACACGGCGAGGAAGATCAAATCCTCACTGCCGGTGTTGGCGATCCGCTGGCGGCACGCCGGCGGGATGAGCACCACATCACCCGGCGTGACGTCCTGCGGCGGCAGATCGCCCACCTCCACCCGGCCGGCGCCGGTGAGAATGACATAGCGTTCCACTGTCCCCGTCAGTCGGTGCCACCGCGTGGTGGCGCCGGGCGCGACACGCGCCCGGGCGATGGACACGTCCGGATCATCCGGACTGTTGGACAGTTCGAGGATGAAGCAACCCTCGGGAATGAACGACTCGGCGTCCGGAGTGACATGATGGATGGTTGCACGCATCGGGTGATCCTCTCACCGCCTGTTCCTGATTATACACCCGCGGCCGGCCGGGTTCGTCCAGCCGATGTCCGTGTCGGTCCGAGTGGGATGTGCTAAGCTTTTGACGGCCTCCCCGGCTTCGGCTACACTGGTGCCGGAAGGACCGATCCGGCAGGCTCCGGCTACAGAAACGGAACCCGGTCGCCGCCGCGGAGTTGACGTGAAACTGCAACTGGTCGTCGAGGGAAGCACCCTGCATGGCAGAGTCCTGCCGCTCGGCGACGGCTGGCTGCTCGCCGGCCGGGCGCCGGAGTGTACCCTGCGCTTCGATGCGGTCCGGGACAACACTGTCTCGGCGCGGCACGCCATCATCCAGCGGGAGATCAGCGGTCACGTCCTCTACGACCAGGACAGCCGCAACGGAACGTTTGTCAACGGGGTGAGGGTCCGGCGGGTGGAGCTCCAGCCGGGCGATGTGGTGGAACTGGGTACGGGCGGGCCCCGTTTGCGAGTGGTGCGTATGGCGGAATCTCCGCCGGCCGCGAGTCCCTTCACGCCGGCGAGTCCGCCGGTCCCGCCGCAGCCGCTGTCGCTCCACGAGAGCATCACGACGCTGGGCCTGTACAATCCGGAGAAGGAAAAACAGCGCCATTCCACCTGGCTCGGCGCGGCCGCGGCGGTATGCATCGGCGGCGGCATCGCCCTGTTGGTGTTGGTGGTCCTGCTGCTGAGCCTGGGGGTGACCGGAACGATTGTGGGTTTGATCGTGGCGTTCATCCCCGCGCCGTTCTACCTGGCGCTGTTCCTCTGGCTGGACCGCTACGATCCCGAGCCGGCGTGGGTCATCACCGCCGCCTTCGCGTGGGGCGCGCTGGTAGGAGTGCTCATCTCCTTCGCCATGAACACCTTTTTCGGCGCGGTAGCCTCGGCGATGGCCGGGGCGGAGGCCGGCGACGCCTTGTCATCCATCTTCTCCGCACCCATCATCGAGGAGGGGATCAAGGGGCTGGGCGTGATCCTGATCTGGCTGCTGCTGCGGCGGGAGTTCGACGACGTGCTCGACGGCGTCATGTACGCGGGGGTGATCGCACTCGGCTTCGCTACCGTGGAGAACGTGCTCTACTACGGCGGGATGTTTCTGAAAGAGGGAGTGGGCGGACTGGTTCCGGTGGTGATCATGCGGGGCGTGCTCTCGCCGTATTCCCATGCGCTGTTCACCTCAATGACGGGCATCGGCTGCGGATTGGCCAGAGAAACACACAATCGGGCGCTCCGGGTGGTGCTGCCGCTGGCGGGCCTGGCGCTGGCCATGTTTCTGCATGCCCTCTGGAATGCCGTGGCCACGTTCACCCAGGGTTTCTTCTTCGTGATCTACCTGATTGTCTGGCTTCCCCTCTTCATCGCTCTCCTGGTACTGGTGATCGGACTGGTGGTCCGCGAAGGGAAAATTGTGCGGCGGATGCTGGCCGTGGAAGTGACCACCGGCCGTCTCACCGATGCCGAATTGAAAGCGGCGGGTTCGTTCTGGAACCGACTCGGCTGGCCGCTGGCCGCGCTGCCTCATTGGGGCCGTTTCACCGCCCGCCGGCGGTTCCTGCGGGCGGCGACGAAGCTGGCCTTCTGCTTCTGGCATGTGGAACGGGCCGCGGCCTCGCGCGCCCAGACGATCAGCCTGCCGCTCATCCCCCGTTTCCGCGCCGAGATCAAGGAGCTGCGGGCGCGCCTCTGAAGGCGGCCGCCGCTTGGCCGGTTCTTTGGCGCGCTGTCCGGAGTTGTGATACCATTACCCGGTTGTTCCGGGAGCCGAGGCATGCTGAAACGGTTGTTTTTCCCCCGCAGCGAATCCGGCTTTCTCACCCTGGTGAGGTTGTCGCTGCGGAGCTTTTTCACCACCGGCGGCCCCACCACGTCCGCGGCCATTTCGTATTTCACCCTGATTTCGCTGTTTCCGGCATTCCTGCTGGTTGTGGCGGTGGGCGACATGCTGGTCCGGACCCACGAGCGCAGCCGGGAGGTGGTCCAGCAGGCGGTGGCCATCTTTCCGGCGACGACCCGCCACTTCATCCTCGACAACCTGGACACGATGATCGCGCCGCCGTCGTGGGAGTCCATCATCACCTACGCCTCCATCTTCCTGTGGGCGGCCATGTGGTCATTTCATCTGCTGGAGGAGGCCCTGGACAAGGCATGGAACGTGGCGGCGCGTCGGTCGTTCTGGACGCGCAAACTGACCAACCTCTGGATCATCCTGGTCAGCACCGTTCTGTTCCTCGGCTCCACCACCCTTCTGGCGACCATCCGTTTCCTGCGGCCCCGCATCGTGGACGAGGGCTGGTCGGTGGGCGAGCTGTCGTTCCAGATCCTGCTCGGGCTCAGCGCCTATCTGCTGATGGCCCTGATGGTCACCTTGATTTATAAAATCCTGCCCAACACCTCCGTCTGTTTTACTGAGGCGCTCTCGGGCGGCCTGATCGCCACACTGATCTGGCAGCTGGCCAACACCATCTTTGTCTGGACGGTGCCGCTCTTCCACTACGAAGTGGTCTACGGATCGATCTGGGCGATCGTGGTGATCGTCGTGTGGGTGTACGTGTCCTGCTGGATCATCCTGCTCGGCGCGCACATGACCTATCACATCCACCGCTTCGCTGGCCCCCCGGCCGGCAAGTCTCCGGAATCACCCTCCGCGGCCAAAGCGGACACTGCCGGCCCAGCCTGACGATGCAATGCTGACATTGTCCGATTTCCAGTATGAGTTGCCTCCGGACCGGATTGCCCAACTGCCGGCGGACCGGCGTGAAGAGGCCCGGATGATGATCGTCGACCGGGCGGCGGCGGACATCCGCCATGCGCGGGTGGCCGACCTGTCCGACACGCTGCGATCGGATGACCTGCTGGTGCTCAACGACACCCGGGTCATTCCCGCCCGGCTGTTCGGCATCAAGGCGGGCAGCGGCGCCGCCGTGGAGCTCCTGCTGCTGCGCCGGCTTGACGGCGGGACCTGGAAGGCGATGGTCCGTCCCGGTCGCCGGCTGCGGGACAGGGCGGAAATCCGCCTGCCGGCGGGCGCCCGGGCGCGCGTCGCTGGCGCCTTCGACGACGGCACCCGGGCCGTCGCGCTGGACACGCCGCTCCCGCTGGACGACTATCTGGACGCCCATGGCGTCACGCCGCTCCCGCCGTACATCCGACGCACCGGCAACCAGAACGAGGCTTTCCACCGCCTCCGCTACCAGACGGTCTTCGCGCGGGAACCGGGTTCGGTGGCGGCGCCCACCGCCGGGCTTCACTTCACGCCGGCGGTGCTGGACCGTTTGACGCAGCGGGGCGTCGAGATCGTCAGTCTGACGCTCCATGTGGGGCTGGGCACCTTCAAACCCGTCCAGGTGGAGGACATCACCCGCCACCAGATGGACCCGGAGGGCTACACGCTGACCCCCGACGCGGCCACCCGGATTCAGACGGCGCGCGAGATGGGGCGGCGGGTGGTGGCGGTGGGAACAACGGTGACGCGAACGCTGGAGCATCTGGCCCGCAGCCACGACGGCCGGATTGTCCCCGGCAGCGGCTGGACCAGCCTGTTCATCTATCCCGGTCACGAGTTCCGGGTTGTGGGCGCCTTGCTCACCAACTTCCACCTGCCGGGGTCCACTCTGCTGATGCTGGTGGCGGCGTTCGCGGGGCGAGAGTTCATTCTCACGTGCTACCGACAGGCGGTGGACGCCCGGTATCGCTTCTACAGCTACGGCGACTGCATGCTTATCGTCTGACCCGGGCAGAGACGGATCGCCGCTCAGGGGATTCCGACGTACGCGCTCATTCGCGTCATGTCCTGGGTGATGAACAGCAAATCGCCCACGATGGGTTGATCGGCTTCCACCAGCAACCAGGCGATGTTCACCGAACCAGGGTCCGTCGGGTCGATGTAACCCAGGAATTTTCCCCGCGCCGGGATGGTGTTGGCATAGTATCCCAGATACGAGCCGTTCGACGAGTAGTAGTGGACCGTGAACGCAGTTTGAACGTCCGCCGTGTTGACGAAACCGAGCAGGTTGATGTCCCACGCGGTGCCGATCTTGACCACCGGAAAGATCAGGTCGGTGGCGCCCGCATACACCCCCGGCAGCCCGTCGAACAGATAGTCCTGCGGATTGCCCGTAGCGCGCATGGACAATTCGAAGCCCAGCAGCGGCTGCGTGGCGCTCACCTTCATGTACGCGGCATCGGCATCGGCCTCCGCCAGGCCGCAGGCCACCCAGATCTCGCGGGTGATCTGCTGCAACGGCAGGATCGCCGCGGGCCAGTAGCGCTGGACCAGGCGGTTCCCTGAAAAATCAAACAGCTCGATGAGCACGTTGACCGGCTGGGCAGACAGGTTGGAGAAAGTGATCCCGGTGTAAAAGTCCTCCGGATAAGGGATGCTGTTGTAATATACCGTGTAGGTGGCGGTCGGTGACTGGCGATCTCCCGCAGCAGCGGTCGACTTGGCGCTGTCGCCGAGATACACCGCCGGCATGCCGGCCAGGCCGAGGTCAAAGAAGGATCCGAAGATTTCAAATCCCACCAGCGGCTGGCTGGACGTGACGGTGATGAACCGGATGAGCGACGGTGTGATCCCGTTGAAAATGCTCGCCATGAGCCGGACGTACTTGGCGGAGACATCGATGTACTGGGTATGGCGGGACAGGAAGTTGCCGTTTTCATCGTAGGCGTCGAGCCACACCGTTGCCAAGGTGTCACCCACATTGATCAGGGTGATGCCGGTGTAATAGATATCGTTCTGGACGACGAAGGGGAAGATCATCTCGTCCGAGCCGGCGGCAAACATGGGCACGGTGACGTAGGACATGCCGTCCCGCGTCCCGAATTCCAAGGTGCCCGCCAGTTCCGACTCGTGGTTCATCCGCACCCACAAGCCCTGAGCCAACGCTTGCGGACTGAAGATCTCCGAGACATCGCAAGTGAACAAGGCGTTCGGCGCCAGGTTCTGCAACGTCCACGTTTCCACCTGCGCGCCCGGCTCGTTGAACGCCACAAAATCGACGTCGGTGGTGACCAGGCCGGTGTTGACCACCGACAGGCGGGTCCACCAAGTGGCGTCGCTGGCCACGTGGCCAGCGATCAGGGATGCGTGTTCGGGCGGCGGCGGTTCGTCTGATTCGGTGAACGCCTTGATGCAGACATTGGTGTTCGGGTAACTGGTGGTGATGTCCGTCCAGGTGGTGCCCGTGGTGCTGGCGAAGCTCTCGCCGGGGTTGGCGGTGGCGGTGCTGGAATAGCCGGCGACCGGCATCTCCAGGGCCAGCGGATAGGTATAGCCGGGCGTGTTGACGCGGATCACCACCGAGAACTTCGTCCCGGCGGTCACCGCGACCGGTGCCGGGAGGGGCAGCGTGTAATAGCCGGGGTTGGCCATCGTCCCCTGCAGATGGGCCGCCTAGGTGCCGCTGGTGGGCGATTCGCCGACGTTGGTGTAGACGTACGCGTCATAGGTGGTTCCGGCGCTGAGGGCGTAGAACGACACGGCCACCAGATTCTCCGACGCATCGGCGGTGAAGATGTTGGCCGCCCAGGCGCTGGTGGACCCGTAACCCAGCATCTGGGTCAGGCCCAGCGGGTCGTACTGGTAGCAGGCGGAATAGTTGCTCACGGGATCGATGCCGGTGTACACGTTGAGGTCGGTGGCGATGTTGGCATCGTAGTAGGAGATGTAGAAGTACCCGTTGTCGCCGAACGCCGTGCCCCAGCTGTTGCGGATGATGAAGGCCCCGTCTCCCGGCGGCACGGTTTTAAAGTTGTTCCGGTCGTAAGCGTCATTCCAGCCGATGATGGTCACGGCATGGTTCGGGTACGCCTTGCCTGAAAAGTAATATGCGTCGGTGGTGGTGTTGAAGGCGGCGTCGCTCCAGTACATGGCGGAGTACACGCCCCCGATGCCCATGACGGCCTGCTTGATGTTGGCGTTGTCGAGCGGGCCGCTCCGGTTGGGAATGATGACGGTGTCCTGGATATGCTTTCGCGGCGCCAGGCCGGGCGGCGAGTAATCCGAGTAGGGATTGTACGGGTCGTCGGCTTCGGCGACAGGACCGCTCCAGCGGGTGAGATACGCGAGCGCCATCCAGTGGTTGCCACCACCGGTGCAGCCGTCGGGATCGAACCCGGCGGTGTTTTTGAAGTTGTTTTCTGAAATGTCCAGCGTCTCGCCGGGCAGCAGAGTGGTCTCAATGGAGGCGCAGGTGGCGAAAGCCCAGCACGTGCCGCACGGATTCTGGTTCCGGATCGGAGGAACACGGCCCAACGTCCGAAGGTCATAGCTGGCCGGCGGTGCCGCCTTGGCGCGGTCCTGGAAAATCTGCTGCCCGGTGAGGTGGGACAGGTCGATGGGCGAGGGAAGCAAGCCCAGCGGCCAGCCGTCCCGGCTGATCGAGAGCGGCCGGCCGGACTGTTGATAGGCGATAAAATCAGCCGGCATGGGCGCGAGCCGCGGCGTTGCGGGCGGCTCCAGGTCGCTCGCTGAAACCGCGCCCCCTAGAAGCGCGGCGGCGATCACACAGGCCCATACGAAGCGAATCCGATATATAGCCATGGGGCACCCCCAGCTGATGAATCGGGAGCAGATTACGGTGGAATTGTATCAGAAGATGGCGGGGACCCGCAATCGGCGAGGTCCGATCGGCGGGCCAGAGAGCGCGCGCTGGGGGGGGCGGCGCGCTTGTCAAGGGGCCGGCCGGAGAGTACAATGAGAGCATTGAGCAAAAACGACAGTTTGATCGGTGATGCAGGTTCCGGCGGTCCCCGGGTGCCGCCGGGCGTGTTCAACAGCCCATGCGAGGAGGATTCATGCCGAGAAAACTGGTGGAGATTCTGCTGGCCCTGGCGGGGGTAAGTTTTCTGCTGGCCGTCTTGATCCGTTTTAAAATCTTGTCCGTGGCCATGCTCAACATCGCTCCCCACACCTTTCTGAATGTCACCGAAATCCTGCTCGTCGCCGCGGTGGCTGTGGGGGTGTACGGGTTGCTGCCGGTGCCGGCGCAGGTCGAGAAGAAAGAATAGGCTCGACCGCAGGCCGCTGCGTCACCTGATCCGGACGGTGAAAGCAACCGACGCTCGGCCGGTTGGGGGTCTCAGCAGGACGCCAGGCGGCCGTGCCGGCCAATGTCGTTCTGCCAGCGGGCGGCCAGAGTCCGGCGTGCGCTCCGAATGGCCGCGTGGGCCGGAAGAGGGCGATCCATGCCCAAAATTCGGCTGACGGTCACGATACCCAACAAGGCGTTGCTTAGAAACACTGCGTCGGCGCCGGCCAGGTCGCGCGGCGTCAGCGCGGCTTCGCGTGCCAGGCCTGCTTCGAGCAGGACACGGCGGACGATGCCGGGGAGGGCACCGTCGGCCGCCCGCGGCGTCAGCACCTCTCCCCGGCGCACCACGTACAGCGTCGTGCGGCTTCCGTCGCCCAACCGCCCCGCCGTGTTCAGGCCGACCGCCTCGTCGGCGCCCGCCCGGCGGGCCGCCTGGATCAGGCGCATGTTCTCCAGGTAGGACATGGTCTTGTGCCGGCTCAGCGGGCTGCCGGCGTGACGGCGCCATTGATCGAACACCAGCAGCGTGGCGGGGTTGCGGATGGACCGCGGCGGCCGGCCGAACCACGCCATCAGCCGCCCGTCGGCGGCGACGAGTTTCAGCGCGCCATCGGCGCCGGGGGGCACCACCCGGCTGGCGGCGAAGCGCCGCACGGCGTCGGCGTCGGGCGGCGGCGGCAGGTCCAGCGCGGCCAGCCCGTCGCGGAGACGCTCCAGGTGCAGCTCCAGCAGCAGCGGGACGCCGGCGGCGACCCGGACGGTCTCGAAGAGCCCGTAGCCGTGCTGCAGCGCGGAGCATGACAGGTCGATCGTGGTCTCGGCGGTCAGCTCAAGCATGCGACGATGGACCTCCCTTTCGCCACGGTTTCCTCGTACTCGGCCGCCGGATCCGAGTCCCACACCACCCCGCCGCCGACGCCGAAGCGCAGTTCGCCGCCGGCCTCCCAGCAGGTGCGGATGGCGATGTTGAAGTCACATTGCCCGAAATCGGCGCTGAGCCAGCCGATGGCCCCGGTGTAGATTTGGCGCGGCAGCGCCTCCAGCTCCCGGATCCGGATCATGGCGGCCAGCTTGGGGCAGCCGGTGATGGAGCCGCCGGGGAACAGCGCGGTCAGCAAACCGCCGAAATCCAGCGCCGGCGCCGGCGCGCCCACCACGTCGGCCACCAGGTGGTGGACGTTGGCGAAGGTCTCGAGGCGCGGGAACGCCGTCACGGTGACCGAGGGCGCCGTGCACACCCGGCTCAGGTCGTTACGGATCAGATCGGTGATCATGGCCAGTTCCGCCAGGTCCTTGGCGCTTCCCAGCAGCTCGCGGCGCCGCCGGCCGTCCTCGGCCTCGTCTGCGCCCCGGTCGGCGGTCCCCTTGATGGGCTGGGCCAGCAGGCGTCCTTCCCGCAGCCGGACGAAGCGCTCCGGCGACGACGAGATGACCGTGAAGCCGGCGTCGGCCACGAGGGCGGAAAACGGGGCGGGATTGGCGGCGAAGAGCCGCCGGGCGAACTCCAGCCGGGAACCGGAGACGGCCCAGCGCTCCTGCCGGGTCAGATTCACCTGGTACACGTTGCCGCGGCCGATCTCGGACCGGATGGCGGCCACCTTGTCGCGGTAAGCGGCCGGGGTGTCGGTGTCGCCGATTTTGCGGGCCCGGAAGGGACCCGTTCCGAGGTCCGCGCGGGTTTCGAGTGCGGTCGCCGCGCCGTCCTGTGTCCGCCGGCCCGTGTACAACCGCCGGCGCGCCTGGTCGTAGAGATCCATCTCGCGGTACATGACGAGCCGGCAGTCGGGCAGCGCCAGGGCGCCGGCCCGCGGCGCCGGCAGCAGGCGTTCGAACCGGCGGCTGTACTCGTAGGCGATGAAGCCGAGCCAGTCGGGCGCGATGGGCGGCACGTCCCCCCGCCGCGCCATCGCCAGGGCCGGCAATTCGTGGGTGTCGCACACGAGCAGCGGTTCCCGGCCGAGGAGAATCCAGTCGCCCGGGCCGTAGAACAAGGCGCATGGGCGCGCGTCCACGCGGCCGAAGAAGTCGTCAACCGTCAGGACCGCCTCCTGCCGCACCCACTCTTCACATACGACCACTGAGCACATGGGTCATCATCTCGCGTCCGTGTTCGGTGAGGAAGGACTCGGGGTGAAACTGGACGCCGGCCAGGGGCAGCGTCCGGTGCCGCACCGCCATGGGGATCCCGTCCGGACCCGTGGCGGCGACGTCGAAGACCGGCGGCAGCTCCGTCACCTGCAGGGAGTGGTAGCGGGCCACCCGGACGGGGTTGGGGATCCCGGCGAAGAACCCCCGGCTGTCGTGGCGCACGGGTGATGTCTTGCCATGGACCGGCTCCGCCGCCGCCGCCACCCGGCCGCCGAACGTCGTGACCATGACCTGCATGCCCAGGCAGATGCCGAACAGGGGCACCCGCCCGGCGAAGGCGCGCACCACCTCGGACGACAGGGTGGCCTCCTCCGGGCTGCCGGGGCCGGGCGAGATGACGATGAGCTCGGGCGCCAGCGCCGCCGCCTCGGCCAGGGTGAGCGCGTCGGCGCGCCGCACCGTGACCGTCACGGGGAACGCCTCCAGCAGGTGCTTCACGTTGTAGGTGAACGAGTCGAAGTTGTCCAGGATCAGGATCCGCTGCATGCCGGGCCTCGGGGAATTGCTGGATCAGATTATATGACGGACTTCGGATATCGGACATCGGAAATCGGATGTCGGACATCGGACTTCGGACGTCGGACACAGAAGATCCGAGCGGAGCAGCGGGTAAAAAATAGTAAACGGGCAACGCCGTTCAAGACGTTGCCCGTGGGTATTGGTGCCGAAGGTGGGAATCGAACCCACACGAACCTTGCGGTCCGCTGGATTTTGAGTCCAAAAAGCGATTCCTGAAAAACCCTTAACTTTCAGTGTATTATGTTTGTGATCAATAAGTTGTATGAGAAATCAGATGATATCAGATGCTCTGATTAGTTACGATTAGTGCTGCTTGATTACGATGTGATGCCGAAAATTTGGGGAAAAGCGTTTCGGTCACACTCGGTGAGATAGACCTGGATTGTCTAATCCAACTGATGTTCTAGCGAACTCACCTTCGAAGATTGTGTGACATTGGAGACTTGACATGATGACTTGGGCAACTCATAATTTTCCCACCGTGCTTTCGAGCAGAAATTCCGCAGCTCTCACTAAACTTCTTGGGAGAGTTTAGTGAAGCTCATAGATATCATTCTCTCATGTAGGGTTTGGGGGTTCTGTGTATGCCACTTTTTCATCTAGGGAGCGGTTCACAGAGCAAGTTTAAGATAATCGTGTAAATGGACTCGTTGAGGCTGTGCCAAATCAATTTCATTCTATAAGGAGGCTAACGATGAGGGGGCGAACGGTATGGCTGCTTATTGGCCTGCTACTGCTGTTTCCAACGACAATTTGTACGCAGGACACACAGGAGAGCACGCCGGAAGATCTGGTAAACGAGAAAGCAGAATTAGCCGGCACGGTAGAGAAGAGCAATCAAGTCGCTTACCACCTCTCTTCGGGGGTTGGAACGTCGGTCTCACCTCTTTGGGGTGTTTGCACATTGGGGGCCTACAATTATTTTAAGACAGATTCAGAGCTCAGGAACAGCCTGCCCTGGTATTACAGCCCATATCTTTTTGTTCCGGGTCTTGTAATCTTGATTCTCATCTTGCTGAAGGATGTTTTGTGTTCTGCCTTTCCAGCTGTTAAGAAGCCCATGGACGCTGCTGAATTGTTTGAGAACAAGGTCAGTGGACTCATTGCTGCACCTGGGGTTGTTGTGGGGTTGTGGGAGTGTTTTGCTGTTCCAGCCGGAGGAGCAATTGCGCAGGTATTGAATTTCATCGAACCTGTGGCGTATGCCAGCAGTGCGGCTGAGACTTCAACTATCTCGGGAACTTTTGTTCTCGTGGGTGGCGTTCTTGTCAGCGTTGTTGGTTTGATTGTTTATGCGGTGGTTTGGACGGCGAGCAATGCAATCAACGTACTGATGTTGATCAATCCGATTCCGTTTGGGGATTGGGTTTTGAAGGGTTTTAAGTCCCTGATCATTGGATTGTTACTGGCTTGCACTTTGATTCACCCGGTGCTGGGTTTGATCGTTGCGTTGAGTTACGTGCTCGTTGCGTTTCTGGTCGTGGGTTGGGCATTCCGCTTGATGATTTTTGGAACCATCAATGCTTCCGATATCCTTCTCTTGAGATGGCGGCGCAATGTGGGGCAAGCGGCGTCGTCTGAAATCAAGGCGTTCAGTTGGAGAGATCTGAAAAAGTTCGTGAGGATACCGTCTCGTACATATGGGAGAATCCTACGGGCCTCGGATGGTAGTCTAGTGTTCTCCTATCGACCGTGGCTTATCTTTCCAAAGCGTTCCATGGTTCTTCTAGCTCGGGATCAGCGGATCGATATCGGAAAGGGATTAATTACCCCCTCGATTCTATACCCCTATATAAATAAAAAAGGGCGGGAGACCTATTTTAAAATTTTCTCCCTGCCGGTGCGATACCGGACTCATGAGGAGGCAATCGCCCCGATCATCGGCGTCACGAGTATTCAGTATATCGGTATAAGAAAAGGATTCCGAAATTCGATTCAGTGGGTGAGAGAGAGAATCCGTGAATTATTCGGTCGAGAAGTTATTGAATAAGAGGATTTTTCAGAACACTTTTTATGATAGGGGCTAGCGGAAGAAGCAATTATCGAAAAAGATAAGTCGATTCGGATAGTAACGTCAATAATCTTTCGCACATTTCATGGGGTACCCTCCAATCCAGCGACACAGGGCGAGTCGCTACGTTCATCGCCCTGTGCCGCCAACAGCTACCATCAGATTATGAGTTCTCTGCAATGTAATCTCTGGGAACGGAAAACAAGCAGTAAGATCTAGGGTCACTCCTTTCTGTCCTCTGGGGGAGCCACCGTCGATTCGGTCTGGATCCCGAATTTGCGGATGTTGGTGTACTCGGCCTGCCCGCTGATATCGGGTGCCAGGGCGCCGCTGCGGCTGCCGGGGAAGGTGTAGCGTTCGGTCATGTGCGCCGGCACCGCAATGCCCGAGGCGCCCGGTTCCTTGAATGTGACCACGATTTCAGCCCGGGGCTCGCCGGATCCCAATCCCTGAACCGCCAGGCGGGTCCGGCGGACGACCCCCGTCCGGGGATCGACCCACACCGAGCCCTTGCTGAACACGTCCTGCCCCCGGTTCGAGATCATGGTGGGACGCCCGGTCTCGGTGAAATCCAGCTTGACGGTGACCTGCCCCTCGATCTTGTCCTTGCCGTCCAGCTTGAATTCAAACCGGGCGATATGTTCCTTTTTGAGGAACGACAGTACGAGGGTGGGCACGTTGATGTTGCGGCGGGCCGGCCCGATGTTATACCGGGCGCTTTCGGCGGTGACGGCGTCCAGTTCCGCCGGGGCGGTGAGGAACAGCCGCTGCAGCCGGTCCCCTCGCTCCCGGATGTCCTTCCCGTCCACCTCGTACACGTCCCGGAAGAGGGCCCACTGCTGCGCCGACTCCACCCACACCAGGAGCACGTCGGCCCGGAGCACCCGGATCTGCAAAACTGGTTGCATCCGGTTGTCCGTGCCTTTCAGTCGCTGGGTGTACTTTTCCTCCAGGACGCAGTTCCCGAATTCGCCGTAGAACGTGTCGGTGTACGCCTGGATCCGTTGCAGCAGATCCCCGAGATCGGGGGCCGGTTCCGGGGATGCCGCCGGAGTGTACGATTGGAGCAGGCCCCAGACGGCGACGCATCCGATCAGGAGGCGGGCGGTTAAGATAAATCGAAGTGTCTTCATGGGTGTACTCCCCATGTGTCAATCAGACTGTTTCGATCGGATGATCCGCAGGACTTCGGCGATTTGCTCCCGTGAATATCGTACCGGTCCAAAATCGACCACCTGGAACGAAATCTCTGATTCGATCCCGTAAATCCGGATCATTGCTATGAGAGCCAGATCGCAGATCCGATGGTAAAACACGCCTGGTCTGGGAGCGATATTGAGCGCATCCCGCTCGTCGTCCAATAACGGTATCAGAGTGTCCGTCCAAGCCTCTCGCTTCAAATACTCCAGGCACTTGATGGCGAAGACCCGGGGCAGGATCTCTGGGGTGAAGGCCATCAGGCGGAGCTGGTCCGTCGCCTCGGCGTCGCCCAATTTGACCATGGCCATCCAGCAGGCCTGGACGATGGCAGGCGCATAGAAAACATTGTGGGGCGGATGGGGTGACGTCTCTTTTAGGATCAGGGCGTGAGCGGCCTTGTCTTTCTGCTCCCGGAGCCGGGGGATCCAGGCGGCATCGCCCCAGTCGCCCACGATCTTGAAGGCGTCGTCGCACCGGTCTTCCCAGCGGCACGCATGCCGGTAGATGGCCTCGATGGATTCCGCCGTGCAGCGCTTAAACAATACGTCTCTAGGAAACAGGGTCAGACCGATGATCGCTGAGCGCCTGGTGTTGCCCTCATCGTCTTGCAGCTTGAGCAGAAGAAGAGGGATGGCGTCTGGCTGCTTGGAATTTGCTAATGCAGTCGTAATCCAAAACCGAATCTTGGGATCAGGATCGTTGAGATACGGCTTGGTTATCACCAAATTGCTTCTCACGATTTTATAAAGCAATTCAGTTTGATATACATCCCCTGCCTTTTTCTTAGCAAGTATGCGGGCTAGTTCTTCTTCATCGTTTATTTGAGGTATGGATCCAAACACTTGGAGGTTAAAAAACAAGAAACCAATTAAACAGAATCTATAGAACCCTATATCGCACATGGGAATCTCCTATGGCTGAGGGATAAGACAAATTTGACTATGCAACAATTTATACCCTGTAGCGCTGGAGAATGCGTACATTAATTCATCCTTTCTAGATGGATCTTCATAATCAGAAGGTTCTATTGCAAACATATGGCCAAACTCATGAGCCAGAGTCCAATCCGGATGATCTCCACAAGCGTCTTCTAACATGATGCTAACATAATTGCAAACGCCCCCAGCATCTGGCGAAGATGGATTCTCGTCTCTTTGATACTCCCACACAAAAAACACATTAGAATGATAAATATCGGCAAAAGCTGTTACATCACTCCATTCTGTTTCCCAAGTGACAGTATTGCCGAGATCTTTGGGAATTACCGGAAAACGAACTTCTTCAAGTTCAAAATAAATATTTGCTTGTCGATTCCAAACTGTATTTAGGCCCGAAATAAAATAATTCCATGAACTGGCAGTTCTCAGTGTACTGTGTCCTGCAATGTCCGACACGTAGTGGAAGACGACTGTCATTGTCTTTTTGTTTCGTACACAAAGATTAAGAGAGGATACAACCAAACCGGTTGTCGAATTCGCTCTTGCTCGGAGAAGAGCATGTCCTTTGAGTGTTCCCTTGATGGTCACCACATACGTCGAACTCGACGCATTGGCTGTTTGAGAGGAGATCGTAGCTTGCCCGACATCATCGGTCTCGACTGTAAATTTGATTTTGCTAAATGCAGCGGCTGGCGACACCACAGCCTTCACGGAATTGGTATATAGGGGAGCGCCGACTGGCACAACGAGCGTCTTGATGCCGGCCTCGTTCGTAAATCCAGAATAGGCGGCGGTCTCGATGAAATCAACCTTGATGATAAACACCTCGAGCGTACACTTGCAAATGAAACCACTCGTGCTCACCCTCTTAGCTTCAATCTGATACTGTCCAGGATTTTGAAATTTGATACTACACGTGTTGCCGGAACCAGAAATAATGGCGCTGGGAGTCACCGACCACTGTACAGTTCCTCCACCTTGTCCGGTTGCTGTAAACGCCAAAGTAGTTCCGGAAGGATTCCATGCAGCATATTGCTCCGCTCCTCCTGACACCATGATCGTGCAAGGCCTTGGGGGCGGAATTGTTGGAGTGCCTGGTTGTTGCATCATTGGGGGAGGCATCACTATTAAAATGACGTCGCAATTAAACAAAATGCCACAATCAATGATTTCTCCTTCTTCGTTTCCCCAACACACGCAGCTAGGTATAAATGGAAACAAGCTGTCAGTAATCCGATTTTCCGCAGGGGCGGAATCCATCAGTATTAAGCGATTAATAAAAGAAGTTGTTTTGTTGCTATTTTCAGGGTGATCGTCAGACACAAGTAAAGACAACACCCCTTTCTTGACCAGGAAATTAGCCCAAGCATTTTCCGAAATGGTTGGAAAAGCCAACTCCAATGTCATCTGTCTTTCGTTGAAACAGATTCCCTCCCAGATGTTTGAATAGTCGGTGAGTTGGAACAATTCCCATTCGGTGGATAAGAATTCCTCAGGGTGCATGATAATCGCATGCTTTGCACCGGCGAGTGCCTCATTCAGAGAATAAATGTGATCATCATTCATAGTTTTTAACGACGCATTATGAGACAGGTCCAGATTCGAGACAGATGCTATATTGCCCGCCTCATCGTACGCAAAGGCCCACTCCTGATTTAGAGCGGAGATTCTGGATAGATCTCCATCTCCATCATATTCGTAATCAATATAGTTGGAGCCATTTAACAGGACAGACTCCCTGTCGGGTCGTGTGACACTCTCAATATTCTGTGTTCCATTGATCCGCTGATTCGTGTTGATGAGGCGCTGACGCCCCTCGCTGTCATATGAGGCAATAACTTCAAGATCTGAGGTGTCCTGCATGAGGAAGGTCCGTCCGAGACTATTCTTATATGCATCAATTTCATAGCCGTCTGTGAAGGAGGCAGTAATTAGCGAGGCGTCATCATAGAACAAGTTAAAGATCTTATTGCTATTAGAAGACAAGCTATTGATCCTACCCTGGTCATCATATCCGATCTGGAAATTCTGGCCGGTTGAGTTACTGTAACTGATCACTTCGTCATAATCACTCCGACCAAGAGTGCAATGAAATCCTGAGGTGTTGAAGATATCTGTCACTGCTCCACTTTTCGATCGAGCGAAATCTTGACTGAAGCCGTCTGGCCAAAAGTTTCTGACCATCCGCCCATTTTGGTATTCGTAGTTGTATGTCCCAACTGACGGAAGTGTGATCGATGTAATTTGTCCATTCTCATTATATGTGTATGAGGCAATCTGTTTTCCGTCCTTAAACAATTTCGACGGCCCCCCCCAATCATCATAAAGGATCGAGAAAACCGATTGATCGGGAGAGGTCACAGCGGACAGTAATCCCTCGGGAGTGTGCGAGAAAGTAACAGAACCTCCTCGAGTGGTTCGGCAGACTGTCCGAATCCCATCGTAGGAAAAAAAGTAATTGGAACCGTCTTCGTCCCGGAGTGTTCGAACTTGCTTTTTACTCGTGTATCCGACTTTCAACACCGGCCGATTCTCAGGGGAGGCAATCTCCACCAATTGAGTTCCGCTATAATGAATCGACCATGGATTATCGCCTCGATCTCTCACCTCCGTTAGCAACCCGTCTTCATTGTAAAAATAATGGACCGAACGAGCCAGCGAGTCGGAGATACAAACAATCATATCAGATGAATAAGCGATGTTGACAAAGCCACCACTATCATTTGAGATCTGCTGTAAGAGTCCGTTCTTATACTGGCACTCCAGCGTGTTACCTGCAGGACTGGTGATCCGGGTCAAACGATACACTCCATCCATTTCGCTGTAGCTCTTGACCCAGCCTTCAAAATTCTGAATGGCGATTTCAGATGGGGAAATTTCGATGGGGGCAAAGTACCTTGAGTTGTTACCTTTCTCGCATATATATTCGTCTCTAATCCGGGTGAAATTGACCCGATCTCCGGTTGCAGTGAAGAGAGTCAATCGATCGCCATTTTTCAGGCAGTATTCATCATAGTTGAGCTTCCAGCCGAACCCGATCGATCCCTGGATAGGAGAAAGAGAGCTGTTGTAGATCCGACTGATAACAATGGGAACTCTTCCGGGAATGACCAGGTCACGAATATGGAATGAAATGTTCCCGTGAAAGGTATTCACGTAGTGAAAAGTGAATCCAGCGCTTGAAAAATTGGGATTTGTAAAAAGAAATCGAGGCGCTAATTTCTCTCTCTTTGAGAGGAGATTCTTGAGCTGTTCAACTGGCTCAGTTTCTCTCTGGACGCCTCTGATTGTCTGGCTACCATAGTCAGCATCTCTGTTTGGCGTTGTCGCATTGCTTTGGCTGGCAATTGAAAACGTGAACAGAATGGACAAACAGAATGTTACAAATGCTCGCAGCATTCAAAAACCTCCCCAACGAAAATTGTGAATTGTTAAATGTGTTCCCCTTCCTATGTGTGGGTGTCAGCGCACAATCGTCACAAAAACATGTTCTGGATATTAAGAATCCAAGTTTACGATAGACGATTTTTGTGGTCAACAAGATTTATCTTTAAATACTACTATAGAAAAAACTCATTGAATGATCGGTCTAATCTGGCCTCAAGAGCTGCACGAATAATAACGAATGAGTGACCAAAGAAATTGACAGAAGGTCTGATTAAATAACTGATATTGGATATATTAACCCAGGTGTCTTAACAATCGGTAAAGAGCTCAGTGTTTCGTCCTACATGTCTGATACCGCATGATTATGTTGTAAACTTCGCTTCGAACAGTCCAAGTTTTCAACAACCGCCCTTATTCTCCCAAATAAAGAATATATGATTTTTTATCCACAAGATGGATTTAGGGCGAAATTTTTATTGAATCTGGGGTCTATGTTTAATGGAGAAGACAATCGAATTGGAGGTTGGACATGTTTGAAAATGATGAATCATCGTTGGAACTGATGGATATCAAATGCTTTGTGTCTAGATATCCTGTGTTTACTGAAGCCTGGCTTCGAAAAATGATCTTAAACAAGTCAAAAAATGGATTTGACAAGGTGATTATCCAAGCAAGTCGCAAAGTAATCATTGATGTAAAAGCCTTTTTCGAATGGTTAGAAGAGAACCGTTTTAATGGGAGAAAAAATTAGCTTTTGGTGAGATGTATGAATGCGAGTGGAAATGTTCAGCCTGGTGGTGTTCAGTGGGTTCGATTAATGGTGAGATCACTTAATTTACACTATTATTATCATTGTGGGACCCATTATTTCATGTTCATTTGTTGACTTTTAAAGGAAATCAAATTTGGAGGGATTAGTATGGTGACGAAGACGAAACAAGGAAGATTAATGCAGAATGGTGTAGAAGACGTGGGAGGAGAAGAAGAGTATCTCTATGTTATTTCTCAATTTCAACAGATGAGATTTTTAAAAGGAGAAAATTTTGATGCCGAGTTACCAATTGTTCGTTGGGATGGTATTGATGTGATCAACGCCGGGTTGGCAAAAAAGGTTCTAGTACTGAACATCATTTCTCAACTGGGATGGGATTTTATTCGGAAGGGATTCTGGACCGAACACGACTATTTAAAAAACTTTGCCATTGCGGACTCATGCTGCGAATATTTCCTTAAAACCAGATTGTATCCCAGGAATGGCCAATTGATTGAGTCATATGTTGATGGGTTTTTTTGTGGTTACAGATTCTGCCCGATCTGTCATCCATACAATTTACATTTAATAAAGAATTCCATAAACGATGCCCTAAAACAGTACCAGCGTAATGATGATTTATCCTTTTTTTTCCTCACATTATGTGTCCCGGATGTTGCGTTTACTGAGGTGGGGGACACTTTCAACAGGATCCTACATGGTTGGAAAAAATTAAGTCAAGGGCGAGATTTGAAGAATATGGTAGGCTATTTTCGCACTACTGCCGTGAAGCCCTTGGAGAAAGATCATGGAAAGTCCTATGATGAAAGTCGATATCTTGTTCATGTTCATTGCTTACTGGCGTTGAGAAAATCAGATATTAATATAGGTCTCTCAGACCGTTTAAATACAAGTTGGCAGCGAATTACGAAATGTGACGGAACATCTGATTTTCGCTCAGTTGAAGAATTTTCGGGATATATCGAGAAGGAGCTCAATCGTGATCCAAAAATGGTTAATGAGATTGTATTACGAATCAAAGAGCTGAATGGAGTCAATCGAGTTATCAGATACATGCTCGACCAAAACAATGCGTTTCGTCATGGAGTGGATCCCGAGCAATTGCGAAAGTATCTGGCTATAAAAATGCGTTATCCCAAGAAAAGATGGAACTACACAAGGGGAGGTATATTTAAAAGTATCAAGATCATAACGAACACGACTCATAAGAAGAGCTATAAGCATCTTGTTCTTCGTGGAATGGATTTTGAGCAATTGAGAGATATTCTGTCCACTAAACTGCGCTTACCAAGAGAGACAGAGACTTGGAACTATGATAGAGGATACAAGTGTGAAAGTAGAAAGTCTGTCAGCAAGATTGCTGGCCTGAAGAACCGTGGGGACATTAAATCAATTTTAACAGATGAATACCTTGAATTTCTGATGGAACTTGAAGATCTCAGTGGTAGCGCTGCTGTTTGGGCAGATCTCAATAGTAAATTTATGGTTTCTGAATTCAATAACACGGTCGCTGAATATCTTTACGAAACAAGATCTGTCAATCTACGAGTTTGTGAGCAGTTTTGAAACGGAGGACACTATGCTCGAGGCCAATGAAATTGTTGCCCCGATTGTTTTCGCTGAGAAATGGCATGGGGGCGTGTATTCACTCCGGGGTGAGGTTCGGGGGACTTGCTTTGCCATTGGTGGGGACTACTGTCTGACGGCAGGTCATGTCGTCGAGGCGGTGAACGGCTGCCCTCCTGATCTTGGTCCGGTCATTGCCTTTCGCAGTCAGGGGAGATGGGCGACCGCTGAGATTCAAGCAAGGGAATTGCTGACTGCGGATGTTGGGCTAGTCCGATTCGCTTTTATGGAGAGCAAGGATATGCCACGCCCTGTCGCCCTGCCGTGGCGGCTTCAGATGGTGCCATTACTGACGACGGTCAAGACGATCGGTTATCCTTACGGCTTATCCTACGCCGATGGCGAAGCCAGATTCACCACCCGGGCATTCCTAGGGCATGTGGTCAGTACCCGAGTGAAATACAAGCCGGTCGGTTATCAGGGAAATCCGTTTTGTGCCTATGAGCTCTCGTATGTCGCACCAGAGGGTCTATCTGGAGCGCCGCTGCTATGTGGGGATGAACCTACTGTCGTCATCGGCTTGATAATAGGCAATAATGAATCCAAGATACGTGTGAATCAGTCAACTTTCATAGAGAAAGAGTCTGAGGAGAAAAAAGAGAAAACCATTGTTTGCGAGCATTATCGATATCTCAACTTGGGTGTTTCGGTGATGTCGAGCGAGATAGCGAATACCCGATCTGAACTGTTGGGAAAAAGCATTGGTGAGCACCTGAAAGAGCACGGCCTGATTGAACAGTGAGTGGTGCTCATTACCACTCATCAGATAGGGGGCGAGGGGGGGATTCGAGCGGATATCCCTCGCAAAAATTTTAAGAAATGGGCTATATTAGAGCTTCCAGACAAGGTGGAGGCGGGTTATGAACGAGCTGCTGCCAGGGACGGAGGTTTTCGCCCGTGGCTTGCGGTGGGAGGTTGTCTTTGCGGAGAAGCTGGGACCGCAGACACTCTACCGCCTGCGGGGTATCGAAGGGGCGTTGCGGGGGGAAGAGCTCGATCTGCTCACTCCCTTTGAGAACATCGATCCGGTCCAGCACGATTTTCAACCCGAGAAGGCCGCCCCGCTCAGCAATTGGCGGGTCTACCATGAGGCGTTTCTGTTGGATCAGAGTTTGGGCGGAGAAGCTCTGTTGGCCGTCCAGCCCGGACGCCTGCGGCTAGAGCCCTACCAACTGGTTCCCGTTCTCCGGGCCATCCGGATGAGCCGGCCACGGCTGATGCTGGCGGACGGGGTCGGTCTGGGAAAAACGATTCAGGCCGGGTTGATCTTGACCGAGTTGATTGCCCGTCGCATCGCTCATCGCATTCTCATTGTCTCGCCGGCCGGGCCGCTGCTGACGCAATGGGAGCAGGAGATGAGGACCCGCTTCGGACTCCGCCTGCAGGTGGTGGACCGGGCCCTGCTTGACGAGATCAGGCGGCGGACCGAACTGGGAGCGAACCCGTTTGACCACATCCCCCTGGGATTGGTCTCGTTGGATTTTCTCAAACAAGAAAAGGTACTGGAGCAGTTGGAACGCACTACCTATGACGTGGTGGTCATCGATGAGGCCCACCACTGCATGGATCTGGGAACCGCCGCCGGCCGTGAAGATTCCCAGCGTCATCGTCTGGCGGAAGTGTTGGCCCGACGGTGCGACGCTCTCTTGTTGCTCACAGCCACGCCCCACGACGGCAACGATTCGTCGTTCGCCTCGCTCTGCGAGTTGTTAGATCCCTCACTCGTGAATGGGCGGGGCGAGTTGCGAGAAGGACGCTACAGTCAGCACGTGATCCGCCGGCTGAAGATCCATATCAAGGATTCGCTGACGGGTAAACCCCTGTTTCCGGACCGGCAGGTGGTCCCGTGCCCCGTGGCGGTAGAATCGACTCGCCATCCAGTATTCATGGACCTGCACCGCTCCCTGGTGGATCTGATTGCGCCCGAACTCAAACGGGCATTCCGATCCAGACGGTATGATGATGTCCTGTCATTCCTGGCCTTGCTCAAACGCAGCGTGTCCACCGTCGCCGCCTGTCGGGCCACGCTGGCGGTCGTGGCGGATCGATTCCAGCAGCTACTCGACACTCAGGAGGAGAGCATCGCCGACCGGCGTCAACGGCTCCGTACCTTGAAGGAATGCCACAAGAAGATCAGTCGGTTTGGTGTTGGGACCTCGGAAGAAGAGGAAGAGCGTCATCAGCTGGAGAGTGAGGATTTTGCGCAACAACTGGCGTCGTTGAATCGGGAAATCCGTCAGGGTAAGTACCACCTCAAGCATAAAGCGGACATCGCCGTCGCCCTGTCAGAGCTCGTTCAGCTGGCGGATCATGCCATGGGTGGCGATCCCAAACTGGAGCGCCTGATTCAGATCGTCCAAGAGATCCGCCGGCAAGAGCCCCGGGCGAACATCCTAATCTACACCGAATATATCGACAGCCAGAAGGCAGTCGTGGATGCGCTTCAGACCGCCGGATTGACCGGGCTCCTCACTTTAAGCGGCAGCAGGTCGGATGATGAAACCACCAGCCAGCAGAAATCCAAGCGTCAGGACGTGACCACTCGTTTTCAGGACAACGACAACCTGATTCTGGTAAGCACCGATGCGGCGGCCGAGGGACTCAACCTCCACCAGCGGTGCCATCACCTGATCCATCTTGAGCTGCCGTTCAATCCCAATCGGCTGGAACAGCGCAACGGTCGTATCGACCGCTACGGGCAGGACCGGCCACCCATCGTCCATTACCTGTACCTGGCCGGGACTTTTGAGGAACGAATCCTCTTCCGCCTCATCGCTAAGTACGAGCGGCAGCGGAAGCGCCTGACTTTCGTGCCCAACACCCTGGGATTGACCAGTGCCAGCGATCTGTCCAACGAACGTTTGCTCCAGTCAATGCTCGACGAGGAAACCCGACTCTTCAAGGGCCAGCCGGTCTTGTTCGATCTCGAGGAACCCAAAGAGGACGAGGGGGCCGACGCCGCCACGCAAGAGCTTCTGGAAGAGATTGAACACAGCCTGAAAGGATTCGTGGAAGTAGCCCGATCGCACACCTGGTTGGGGGATGCCGGTCTCAACGCTCAGGAGGAAATCCTTCAGCAAGCCGGCACGGCGCTGGCGACGGGCGAGTCGATGAGTGCCGTAGATTTGGCCGGGTTCGTCACCGACGCCGTCTTGTTGGATGGAGGGGGCGTGAACGGCCGTCCATCCGATGGTGAATTCGAATTGGTGTTGCCACCAGCCTGGGTGCACGATCTCGAAGATATTCCCGGCATGGATCCCGCATCCCGCCGGGCTCGATTGACCACCCGGGCTGATCAGACCCTCGGCGCAACCGGACAGCCGTTGGGATATCTCGGTCGGGCCCATCCGCTGGTGCGCCGGGCGCTGGACCGGGTCCGTCATCTCAGCTTGGGTGAGGGTGGACAGACGCTGCAGGACCCTCGAGTGAGCGGGGTGAGTTCGAAGGCGTCCGAGCCGGCGCTCATCTTCACCTTTTTGGGACGAGTATCCAGTGGTGCGGGACGTGAGTTTGAGCGTGTATTGGCTGTGAAGGTCGCCGCTTCGTGGAGTTCTGAATTTTTGTCGTCCCCCGACCTCTGGTTGGCAGCTGCCGATCCCCGAAGGGCGATACCCACCGCCGGATTATGGGAACATCATTTTGCCTCATGGGGCGGATCAGCCCGATCTAAAGCGACGCAGATTGCGACCGAAGGATTCTTCCCCATCGCTGAAGCCTATATCAAAGAGCGGCGGAAGAACCTGAAGAGTGAAATCGGGGCGCTCCAACAATGGGTGCTGGACCGTACCGAGGCGATCCTGTCGAAGGCAATAGCTGAAGCTCCACAACAATCACTCTTCGACCTGAATACTGAACACACGCCGACGACTCGGCCGGAATGGCGGCAAATCAAGGATCCGGCTGAACGATTGGCGGGGTATTCCCTGGATCGAAGTCAACCGCCCCACCTTCGGAGTGCGGCGGAGAGCGTGCTCACGATCTATCGCCAACGCAGTGATGAGCTCCGCAGTCGCCAGGAGATGACCCAACCCGAGGTTGTGCCGCTGGGATTGCTGATGCTCGTCCCGGAGGGGCGTCATGGCGTATGATTTTTTGCGACACGCTTCTTTCATCGGGCCCATCTTCCCCGAGCCCTACGTCCAGTTCGACCTGGAAAACGACCTGCGACGACTGGGCTTGATCCCCCGGACCACCGGCGATGAGGGCCGGGCGCTGCAGGAAAGCTGGGAAGTCTATCGGCGCATGCTGCGCCAGCTGGTCTCCCGGGGCGGGCCGGAACGGGTGAGAAATCATGTCATCGAGCCGCTGATCCAACGGCTGGGCTATGTCCGGATGTCGCCGGCAGCCGAAGTCACCACTCGAGAAGGGAGCGAATCCGGCGGGTTTCTGCTGGCCGATACCAATGGCGGTCGCTTGCGGGTATGGGCCACGGGTTTTGAAGAGGATTTGGATGCCCCGACCCGGCGGGGTCGGGCCTATCGGTTCAGCCCCGTCCGCATCGCCCAGCGGGTCTTGCTCGCTGCGGGCGAGAGAGTGGGTCTCCTGACCAACGGGGTCGAATTGCGCATCCTGCTCACGGATCCGGCCCGGCCGGACTCCCAGATCGTCCTGCCCATCCAGACCCAGTGGCGGGTCAGCCGGGACGTTCCGGAGACCTACGTGCTGCTGCTCGCTCTGGCCGGTCCGGCGGGGTTGCGGGCGGTCCCGGAGCTGGCGGAAAAGGCTCGCCTGCAACAGGCTCGGGTCACGAAGGAACTGCGGGTCCAGGCCCGCCAGGCCATCGAGGGATTCATTCAGGCGGTGCTGGATCATCCGAAAAATCAAAGTGCGTTGTTCGCTGAGACGGACAAGGCCGTTCTGGCCCGCCACCTCTGGCGGGAAGGGCTGATCGTCGTTTACCGCTTGTTGGTCATTCTGAAACTCGAGGCCTACGACAATCCGGCGCAGGCGTTTTCGTTCGCCTCGGTCGGCTTGTGGCGCAACACCTACTCGCCGTCAACCGCTCTCGCCCGGCACGTGCGAGCCGCCTTGGATCAAGGGGCAGAAACCGGCCGGCTGTTGGAGGACGGCCTACGGGTTCTCTTCCGGATGTTCACGGAAGGGTTCCAGTGCACGGAGCTTCACGTCAGGCCCCTGGGCGGGGCCCTCTTTGGGGACTCGGCCACCCCGTGGCTCTCGAAATTGGATTGGGGGGAGCGAGCCTGTGCGGCGCTGTTGGATCGGCTGCTCTGGACATCGCCGACCCGGAGCGCCGGCACCCGCCGCAGAGTGCACTACGGATCCTTGGATATCGAGGATCTGGGTCGAGTCTACGAAGCGTTGCTGGAACTGGAACCCGGGATCGCCACCGAAACCATGTGCCGCCTGCGACGGCAGAAGCTGGAGGTAGTGGTCCCGGTGGCACAGGGTGAAAAGTACCGTCCAGCGGTCCAGAATGGAAACAACCCTCACGATGAGGCGGACACTGAATCGTGCGACGACAACGATTTGGACGAAACGTCAAACGATGATGAGCCAGGAGAAGATGACGACGAAGCGTCTGAAACCGGCGGTCTAAAGACCCGGGTGGATTGGATCGAAGAGATTTCTGCCGGTCGCTTCTTCCTGCGGGTGGGGCTGGGGCGGAAAGCCACCGGATCCTATTACACCCCCCATTCATTTGTCCGTTTTCTGGTGCAGGAGACACTGGGACCACAGATAGCGGAGCGCAGCCCTCGGGAAGATCCGAATCCAGAGGCCATCCTGAAATTGAAAGTGTTGGATCCGGCCATGGGGAGCGGCCATTTCCTGGTGGAGGCCTGCCGCTTCCTGGGCGAGAAACTGTACGAGGCTTGTCGGCTCTGCGATGAAATTGCGCTGGAGGCCGAAGCGAAAGCCGCAAGAGCCCGTACCGACGCTGAAAAAGAACAGTCTCTGAATGAAGCCGTCAAATATCGTCGGCGGGTGCAAGATTTGCCCGATCCCGACGACGAACTCGTTCGGTACCTGCCCAGCCGAGCGCCCGAGGGGGAGGAGTCGGGGCTCTCACAGAAAAAAGCCGAGGCGCTCTGTCGACGGCTCGTTGCCGTGCACTGCCTTTATGGGGTGGACAAGAACCCCCTGGCCGTGGAATTGGCCAAAATCTCGCTTTGGCTGGTCTCCCATGCCGAGGGGATGCCCCTCACTTTCCTGGATCATCGACTGGTGTTGGGTGATTCGCTTACCGGACCGTTCTTTGAACAGCTTCTCACTTACCCTGGAAGCGGGAAGCCGATCGACAACTTATTCCATCAGGGCCTTAAGCAATCATTATCACAAAAATTGGCCGATGCCCTGCGTTCTATAAAGGAACTTGAAGCTAGTGTGGGTATAAGCGTGGCAGAAATTGAAGCTAAAAAAAGGGCAAAGAATAGAATTGATGAAGCGCTGTTTCCTTTTCGGATGGTGGCCAGAATATGGGCTATTAGTGTGCTGATGGGTTGGGATAATAAAGCACAAACCCAGAAGAGAAAAGGATCGTTTATTCAATCTGGACAAGATACTGGATCTAGAAATTCGGATGATAATATGTTCAGTAACCTTGTTGAAGCTGTCGCAAAAGGGAAAGACATCTCTCAGGTGTTCTCAAATCACAGTTTTCTCAGTCAGATTTTATTACAGCATGAAGGTAATGACGATTCTTCAATCAAGCCGTCGTTACCAATTGATGCAGATAGTGCACTCAAAATGCATGGTAGTGAGAATGTCTTTCAACAAACATCACTGACATCTAATGCTCCAGCGTGTTCATTTGATTTGACCTTTCCTGAGGTTTTTTTCCCTGACGGGAATCCGTCTCAAAAAGCCGGTTTCAATGTTGTTTTGGGAAACCCCCCCTGGAAACCGATACGTCGTGCAGATGACCAGTTTTTTGGAGGACTTGATTTCCGCTATCTGGAGGGAAAGTCAAAACATGAAAAACAAGCCATACAAAAGCAGATACTGAATAATCCAATAATTCAGGCGGCATATCTAGAGTATTCAAATTACTTCTTATCTCTGGACAGGTCCGCTAATCGTTTGTTTTCGGTTCATTTAGCGAGAGTCAAAGGTAATCTAGCAGGCAGGGGTACGTACGATTCCTTCTTACTTTTTGGGGAAAGAGCCTATCAGTTGCTGGATCGTTCGGGAAGATTGGGATTTGTATTCCCATCTGCGTTTCATGCAAATGAAGGAGCGACGGGAATTCGCAGACTTTATCTAGAACAAATGAGGCTGATTTGCTGTCTCTCTTTTGAAAATTCGAACAGACTTTTTGATATTCACTCCAGTTTTAAATTCGCTTTAGTTGTGGCGCAAATCCCTGGACCCTCGTCCAACTTTACGTGTGGGTTTTACCTACATGATGATAATTGGCTTTTCAGCGATCGTGGTGAACGGGCGCTGGAGTATTCTTTGGATTTTGTAAGGCGAACGGGAGGTGAATACCTCTCATTTTTAGAACTCAGAAATGTTCCTGATTCGATGATTGCTCAACGATGTTATGCGAATAGTTGTTCTTTGGAAGATTGGCTGAGTGATCGGAGAATTACGATCAGTCAAGAGGTCAATAAAACATACGCATCAGATCGTTTCACACGGACATCTGAATTACTCGCCAATACGCAAGATCCGAGAAATCCCGAGGTACTGCGAGAACTGCTGACTCGTGGATATCTTATTCTCCATGAAGGAAAGACGTTTCATCAATATGAAGATCACTGGGATGAGCGACCTCAATTTATTGTTGCTCGATCTTCAATTGCTGACAAACCTGGTTGGATCGAGGCCTCCCGATATTTTCGATTGGCGTTTCGGGCGGTCGCCAGTTCCACAAACGAAAGAACTTGCATTTTCAGTTTGATCCCGCCCGGATCGGTTTTTAGTAATTCAGCTCCCTGTGAACGAGAACCCAGGTTACGTGCCAATACAGAAGCATTGTTGTTACTTGCGTGTTTGAATTCGTTCTCTTTTGATTGGATATTGCGACAGAAAGCGTCCGCCAACCTGAACCTCTTTATCCTGAAAGGATGTCCAGTACCAATGACAGAGAAATTACTCTCTGGCTTGATTGTTCATTCGGCGCTACGGCTGACCTGCAACCATGACGGCTTCGTAAAACTCTGGCAAGAGCAAGTTGGAAAAAATTGGCGGGAAAAAGGAAAAGAACCTTTCACGTGGCCCGTTTTGGTCGATGAACACTCAAGGTGGGAAGTCAGATCGGTGATTGATGCGGTTGTTGCTGATGCTTATGGACTTGACCGGAATCAATACGATTACATTCTTCACTCGTTCAGTCATGCCAGCTATCCCCAAGCATTACGGGCATGTCTGGAAAAATTTGATGAATTAAAAGCAATTGGCCATAGCGCATTTGTTCGGAAATATGATCCGTATTGGGACATCCCGCAGAATGAGAACCTGCCTCAACCGGTGCTTGATTACCCCAGTCTCGCCCCACACCGAGTGTCGGAACCTCAAAAGTTATTTCAGTTTGTAGATCAAGAAGAGTCTAGTGGAGCAGAAGATTCTTCTTTACATACCCTACTGACGTTGCTCAAACAGAAGGGGGTAATCAACAGCGCCGATGCTCAAGCAACCCTGAATCTCTCTGCAGCCGAAGTTCGCCCACTGCTCCGCCGATTGGTGAATGAAGGTTGGGCTGTTATTGACGGACAGAAGCGAGGCACTCGCTATTTATTCAAACAGAATTGCTGAATGATCGGAGGGGCATAAATGGCCGATCCTTTTTATAACCAAATCATTGATCGGTTGTCGAAGCATCTTGATCCTTTAGTTTTTGAAGCTTGCGTCATGGATATTCTCCGAGAGGTTTATCCGGGTCTTGTTCCTATACCAGGAGGAGGGGACAGCGGGCGGGATGGTTTAATCGCTGACGAATCAGACCAGCCCTTTCCACTTGTTGCTACAACTTCTTTAGATGTGATTGGCAACGTGCGAAACAATCTTGAGAGTTATCTTGCTGCAGGTGGTCCTCGCCGTGTAGTTGTCGTAGCCACATCGCAAAGTCTAACACCTACAAGGCGAGATCGCATTGTCGGTGCAGCCCATGATCAAGGCTTTACTGTTAAACAAATTCATGCGCAGGACGACCTGGCCAACCGTCTCTATCATAGTCCCAGGTGGTGCAGAGAACTGTTGGGATTGGCGGGACAACCACCTGCTCTATCCAGATTGCCTGCCCAAAATCGGAGATGGCTGGATCTGGGTCTAATTGGACGTGATGCAGAATTGAAAAGTTTGGTGGATTCCAAAGCGGATCAAATTGTAGTCGGGCAACCCGGAACCGGCAAATCATACCTCCTTCACCATTTCGCATTGACCGGATTGGGATTGTTTGTGATTAGCCGTGATTTGGATCGAGTAATCGATGGTATTCGGAGTCAGGATCCGCCTTCGTTGATCCTGGATGATGCGGGAAACAAACTAGAACTGTTGGAGGAGCTGGTTCATTTCCGACGGGAGATCGAGGGTAGCTTTAGGATCATCGCTTCTTGTTGGCCCGGACAAGAAGCAGAAATAAGTCGTCGATTGACTGATCCGATGACGATTGAAGTGGGATTATTCAATCGGGATGAGTTGCTCTATCTTTTAACTGAAAGGATGCACATAAGAGCCTCGGTTGAAGTCGTGACTGCTTTAATTACGCAAGCCGCCGGCAGGCCGGGTATAGCGGTGGTGCTCGGTCAAATGTGGGAAGGCGGACACTGGGAAAAGGCATTATCGGGGGATCTGTTGATGGAAGAAGTGCTCCGCTTCACTTCTGATACAACCCATGTGAAAGGAGTGCTTGCATGTTTTGCATTAGGCGGCGAAGTCGGCATGATTCTGGACGTGGTCTCTAAGATATATCAACTACGTCCATTAGAGATTCAAGAAATACTCACTCGACTCAGTGTCGGGGGCATCATCGAGGTAGAGAGCAATAACCTGGTGAAGGTCCGTATTGAACCCTTACGCTATGCCTTGGTGAAAGATGTGTTCTTCGGGAAGAACCCTGTCTCTTCTGCTCTCAGAGATCAACTGATAGCAGAAGCTCCAAATAAATCAGAGTGTATTAGGACGCTGATCGGGGCTCGTGCTCGAGGAGGAATGGTCCCAGATCAATTGATTCGAACGGAAATTGAGCAGTTGTCTTACTTTAGTAGAGGAAGAATTCTTGCTTTGTATGCGCAGCTTGGCCGGGAGGAGGCGATCTGGGCTTGGGAAATGGATAACACGCTCGCATTCGAACATGCCGCACCCTTCCTCAACTTTATTCCTGACATTTTACTTCCCCATCTCTTTGATAGCTGTCTGGAGGATCAGCGGCCAACAGCTCTGCATCCTGATACTCCTATGAGTCAAATACAGAAATGGGTTTCTGGACTAGAAACTCCAGCGGAATTTATCCGTCGCCGGCAATTGTTAATGGACCGAGCGTTCAGATGGGGAGAACAAGTAGACCACCAACAAGTTTTAGAACGCCTATTCTGTATTGTGCTTTCTCCCCGATTGGAGTGGTATAAACCCCATCCGGGGGAGGGATATAAATTAATGGTTGGCACTCAGGTGATCGATCTTGAGGTGGCCGATTTTCTGAAAACACGTTGGCCAGACATGCACGATTTGTGGAAGAAGTTTACTCAGATAGACTGGATTTCCTTTTCCAAAATGATAAGTGAATGGCTCTATCCATGGGTTGGGAAGAAGCCACCCACAGAGGAGTGGCGGGGAAAGGCCCGTCTGTTCTGTGCAATCATGATTCGAGATATGATACCTCTCATGGCATCGCATCCGGGTGTTCTCGGTTGGGCCTTTCAACTTAACACCAGATTTGAATTAGGTCTGCCCATAGACGTGGATGAAGATTTTGAAGTGATTTATCCAGCTTTGAAAAAATGGGATTGGAAAGCATCTGCTCAGGCTTCATTGGAACGAATACCAGAGATTGCGCAAAGATGGCAGAAAACAGGACCGGAACAGATTCGACGCCGCTTAACGTTGTACGAAGATGAATACAGATTGAATTTAATCCACCGTCTGAATCTTCAGTCTTCCTTCGTTCAAGTGCTTGAGCAACAATCCAAGGGATGATGTAAATGACTCTGCACCCTATCCGCACCCTCGACCATGTCATCGACGAATATCGGGATCACCTGCGAACCGAATTCCGAGCCAAAGACCCCTTGTTGCGGGAGGCGTTGGAAAAGGAGTTGGATCGTCCCCTCTTTCTGGCTCAGGAGCCTTTTTATCAGGCCCATCGTCCGTTCTGTACGGGCAAGGCATGGCGAGAGTTGGGTTTGGATCCTAAATTGGCGGCGGTGATGGAAGAGCGGACTCAAGACCCATTCGCCTATTCCCATCAATCGGACGCCATCGTCGAACTGCTTTCGCCCGTCGCTCGTCCCGTGGTCATCACAACGGGTACCGGATCGGGCAAGACCGAAGCCTTCTTGTTGCCAGTCATCCAAAATGCGATCGAGGATTCGCTCCGCTATCACCGACCGGGCCTCACGGCCATTCTGGTTTACCCCATGAACGCCCTGGCCAACGACCAGTTGCAGCGGATCCAGGATTATCTGGAGAAGTCGAAATTCTCGGGTGTCGTCTCCGTGGCCAAATACGATCGCAGTACGAAACAAGAGGAGCGGCAACGACTCCGGGAGCGGCCCCCTCACATCTTGCTGACGAACTATATGATGCTGGAATATCTCCTGGTGCGTCCGGCGGACCGGGAGGGGATCTTCGCCAACCACCGGTGCCGATTCCTCGTCTTGGACGAGGTCCATACCTACCGGGGGAGTCTGGGGGGGCATATCGCTCTGTTGGTGCGGCGATTTCGATCTCACCTGCACGGCGCCCGGCACGATTGGGAGACAAACGTGTCGGATGCGGAGCGCCACTTCCGATATCCCGAATTGATTCCGGTGGGCACTTCGGCGACCATCAAAAGCCAAACGAACGAGGAAAGATCCAACGAAAATCCCAGACAACAGCGTGATCAGGCCGTTCAGGAATTCTTTTCCAAACTGACCGGCTTCCCTGCGGATTCCATCCGGGTTTTCGGTGAGGAAATCGCCCATCTCACGACTCCGGTGGATGCGACTTTCGCACCCAAACCCGTGAGTCCGGAATCGGTGAATCCCGAAGATCCGGAAAATATCCGCCGAGTGCTCTGCCAGCTAGCCGGACTGGATGAGAACCTCTCTCTTGCGGAGGCTGCCCGTCGATGCCGCTGGCTCTGGGATTTGAATCGCTGGTTGATCGAAGCACCCCGGTCGGTGAGCCAGTTGACCCAACGGGTGGTCGAGGAAGTACCCGAACGGCGGGATGCCGATCCAGAAACAGTACGAGTGGAAGTGGAAGCCGCTCTGGTTGCGGGAGCCGCTCTGCCGGAGGGGATCCCGGGCGGGATCCGAATTCGAGCCCATCGGTTCATCCGGGGGGGCTGGCGCTTTCATAGATGTCTCAACCCGCAATGCAACCGACTCCATCCCAAAGGCGAGGAGAGCTGTGCCTGTGGGTATCCCACCGCCCCCCTGTATCTCTGTCGAAACTGCGGAGTGGACTACCTCCGCTTTGTCGGTGATCCGGAAGAAGGGCCCCTCCGTCCCAGTGCCATCCTGGATGAAAAAATGGAGTGGGTGCTTTATGACTTCCAACGTTTCGAGTCGGATTTCCGGGGAGACGAGGAAACCGGGGAGGATGGTGAGGATGTGCCTCCGCAACGGCCCAATCGCCGGAGGCGAGATCAGCCGAAAGAGATGAAGGGTCGGGTGATACTCCGGGGTTCATTCGATCCTCAGACCTGTCTGTTCAGTCCCAATGAATCCGATTATCCACAGAAGGTCATCCTGGCACCGGCCAGGAACCGCTGCTTGTGTTGTGGCGGAAGCGCCGGCAGCCGGAATGTGATCACGCCCGTGTCGCTGGGAACTTCCGCCGCCTTGAAGGTGATCACCGAGGGAACACTGGAAGCGCTGCGGGCCGCCAACCAGGATCGGCCGGGATACGACGGCAAAGACCGCCTGCTGATCTTCAGTGACAGCCGGCAGGATGCGGCTCACCAGGCCCGCTTCATCCATTTTGCCAGCCGGTATGACCGGATGCGCCGGTATCTCTACCGCTTGTTGAAGGAGAAAGGCACGCTGACCATTCAGCGTTCAGTGGAGTTGCTGGCCAATGAGGGCGTTCAGCATCGAGACAATCCACATCTTCCGGGTGGTGATGTCACCTGGCTTCCCGCTGAGACCCAAGAGCGGATCCGTGCCTGGGAAGAAGCGCCACTTTTGGATGAGATTGCGGTCAATGCCGGTTACCGGGCCACTCTATTCAATCTGGGACTGGTGGGGGTACGTTATGACCGTTTAGACGAATACATCGAGGCCAAAGGTGAGGATCTGTCCGAGCGGCTGGGTATTCCCCTCAAAGCGCTTGAATATATCTGCGCATGCCTGCTCGATGAGATGAGAACGAGATCGGCCTTGTCCCGGCCCCTGCTCTGCGCCCACCCTGCATATACCGCCTTTCCCGAGGCCTTGCGTTCCGCCGAGTGGGAGCGACGGATTCCCCAACCCCAGGGCTACGCCGCTTCTGTTCAAGGAAAACCCCTGTTGCACGTCGGCAAGGAGGAAATACCGGCGGGGATCAACGTTCAAAATTTCTGGCGAAAACCGGGAGCCGGGGGCCGGAGCCCCAGAGCGGGAGAGTTGTTCTGTCGACTCGTTGAGAGTTTTGGAGGACTCCCCCCGAACGAAGAATCCATGCTGACTCTGTTGGATTTCCTTCAGGCAGGGTATTTCATCACCGCACCGGAGTTGTGCGGTCATCGAGACAAACGGCAATTGCTCCAGGTGAATGCGGAAACCGTCCAACTCGTCTTACTCGATGACGATGCCCGCTGCCTATGCACTGTATGTGGGCGCCCCATGCCCTTCGTGAATCCGGGAGCCCCCTGCCCGCTCTGTCATGGGCAGGCGAAGAAGTGGACTGAGGCGCAGGTGAGCGACAGTCGGCACGTCCGTCGCATCCGTTCGGGGACCATCGTCACGTTACATGCCCGGGAGCATACCGCTCAGGTGACCCAGGAAGAACGCTCCCTCATCGAGGACACCTTCAAGGGCAAACCCCAGGAGTCCCCGGTGAACGTTCTGGCGTGTTCCCCGACCCTAGAGCTGGGGATCGATGTGGGAGGATTGGATGCGGTAGCGTTGCGGAACATCCCGCCTCGGCCCGACAACTACGCTCAGCGAGGTGGTCGTTCCGGCCGGAGAACCCGAGTCGGACTTGTGATCGGTTACGCTCCGAACAGGCCTCACGACCAGTACTTCTACGACCGACCGGAGGAGATGATCGCAGGAGAGATCCCGCCCCCCAATCTGGCGTTGGGAAATCGGGACATCTTGCTGCGTCATCTGCATGCCATTGTCTTCAGTCTCGCCGAACCCGGCTTGTCCGGACGCATGGTTGACTACGTGGATCAGAAAGGAGCCATCCAGAAGGAGAAGCTTCAAGAACTGTTGAATGCGCTCCAAGGCCAATCTGACGTGGCGGTACAGATGGCCACTCGGGCCTTTGGAGCGGATGTCCTGTCGGATGCGGGGTTGTCTGAAGCCGACCTCCACAACAACCTGCAGGAGCTCCCGGCCAAGGTGTGGAGGGTCATTGAGCGCACCGCAAAACAGGTGATTGAACTCAGGACGGCGGTGAACATGTTTAGTGAGGACTTGAAAGGAGGAGATGCCGCCAAGCATGCCGCTGCAATGATAGCTCGTCTTCTGGGTACACCGTCGGACAACTCCCGATCGGGTAACGAAGCGGATGATCGGTCGGCCGGCTATCCGATGCGGCGATTTGCGGAATTTGGCATTCTGCCAGGATATGAATTCCCAACGGAACCGGCCTCTCTCCGCTTGCTGGGGGATGCGCATGAAGAAGAACCGGTGACGGTGGGACGTCGCTTTGGGATTTCGCAATTTGAACCGAACGCCCAGGTGTTTGCCCGAAACAAACGTTGGAAGGTTATCGGACTGGACACGGCGTCACCCTGGAATCCGACCACCGGCGGGCCGACATGGAGTTATCGATTGTGCCGGAATTGCGGACTGCGCTACGACGCTCAGAGTCCCCGCTGCCCCCGTTGCGGTGACGATCGTCCGGGACAACCTCTGCCGGCCGTGGAATATGGTGGCTTCATCGCCCGACGGGAAGAACGACCCGTATCCGATGAAGAGGAGCGTTACGCCGAACCCAATCGCATCGGCGTGTTTCCACAGTGGGACGGTGACATCGTGGGAAGGTGGCGCACGGCCGCCGGCTACTCTCTCCGACTGAGTCGGAACGAAGAAGTTCGTTGGTTGAATGAAGGCGAACGGCCCAAGGACGATGCCTCGGTTCGCCTGCACGAGGGAGCCGAGGGATATTTCATCTGTGACAAGTGCGGCGCCCTGGTGAAACCAGCCGAAGAGGAAAACAAACCGAAAGGCGGTCGCAGGCAAGCCCGAACATCGAGCGCTGTAGATCCTTACGGCCACCGCAAAAATTGTTCAGAAGCGGGGAAACCGGGTAAACCCGTGGCTATTGTGGCTTCTGGCAAGACGGAAGTCCTTCGTCTGTTGGTTCCGATTCCTCCCGGATCATCACCAGCGGGCGTTCAAACGTGGGCGGTATCCCTGGGGTACGCTCTTCGCATTGGCATGCGACGATTCTTCATGCTGGATGGTCCGGAGATTGAATTCGAGTTCGAAGGCCCTTGGAATACGAGGACGAGTGAACAGGAAATCCCCTGTGTGGCCTTGGCCTTCATTGATCCGAGCCTGGGCGGGACCGGATTTCTGCCCCGAGTGGCGGACGAATTCCATCAAATCGCTCGGACGGCCATGGATCACTTGGACCATGAAGGGTGTGAAACCGCCTGTTACCGCTGCCTGAAATCCTATACAAACCAGCGCCATCATGAAATTCTGAACTGGACTTTGGCGATACCGTTCCTTGAGGCGCTGTCATCAGACAGCCCGATCAAGCTACCGCTGAAGGTGGGAGATATCGAAGATCCCGCTCCTTGGTTAGAAGCATATGCCTTGGGTCTGGGCTCACCCCTGGAACTCAAGTTCTGGCGACTGTTCGAAAAACACGGGTTTACACCACAGAAACAGGTGCCCGTTGCACCAGCGGAGGGGATGAAGCCGATCTCGGTTGCTGATTTTGCCGTTCCTGAAAAGAGGTTGGCGATCTACGTTGATGGCGCTTCGGTGCACATCGGATCCGTATTGCGGCGAGATCGATTCATTCGGAATAGGCTCCGGAACGGCAATCCCCCCTGGAAAGTAGTGGAATTGAGAGCGCCGGATCTTTCGCTGGGTAAAGGGCTGATTGACAAAATCCTACAGTGACCGATACGCACACTGTCGTGTCGAGATCAGACTGAGTGGGTCTCGCTGTTTGCTTGGAATACAAGAACGGTGCGGTGACCGAGTTTTTTTCGGATGCTGCGCTTTGCCGCCAGCCGAAAACCCGCACACGAGAGAAGGAATATCAAACCTTCGCTGGGAAGAAGACGGAACGGAGGTGCGTCGCCGCCGATCGGTGTGTCGGCTTGCTGGGGAAGCGTAAGGAGCATGAAGCCACCTGGACGAATGAGCGAACGCAACTCAATGGCGGCCGGATACAAGTCTTCGAGGAAAATCTCCTGAAAGACGTTCACGCATAGAACGCCGTGGAAATCTCCCCCAAACGGGAGGCCTAAACCCGGCAGAATTCCATCGGTGATTCGGGTCCCGAGTTCCGGATGCAGTTCGGTGGCAGCCATCCGGAGTTGAGGAACCGGTTCGATTCCGTATGCGTCGAAACCTGCTTGAAGCATGGCCGACAGATCCCGGCCTGATCCGCATCCGATATCCAGTATCTTCGCACCAGCCGGTAAAAAGTCTATCCACTCAGAAGGTATTGCGTTGCTCTCCTGTTCCCATCGGGCGCACCACTCTCCTGCCGCCGAACTGTACGGGCCAGTGATTGCATGTCGGGATGCTTCCAGTTGTAAACGTCTGCCGTAACGTCGGACCCAGGCACTCTCAGAAATCTCCGTCAGGGCTCGCTGCATGTTTCGGAGCAGAATCACATCAGCGCCGGGAACCTCGATCAGAGCGGCTTGGATGATCGCTGACAAGGAGCGCTCAACGCCGGCCGGGAGAGGGTGCGTGAAATCCCGGCTGGTGGATCGGTCGAAAATGTGGGGCGTGGAGCCTGTTCGGAGCCATTCGACCGGACAATTAGCCGTTTGAGCGATTCGCTTCAGAACAGCTTCCGATGGAACCATGCCGTGCTCATATTTTGAGAGTGTTCCTTGTCGCACCCCAATTTGCTCTGCAAACACCGCCTGCGTGCATGTGCCTCGGATCAAAGTGATTCGGTGTCCCAATTGTCGATCGAAATTACGAATATTAGAGAAATATTTTATTCGTTTACTTGACATATGATCTGTTTCATGTTACAGTAGCAAATTGTATTAGAATGTCTTGTAATGATATTCTAATAAACTGAGTTCTTTTTATCAAGAGAATTTTATGAGAATATTTGTATTTCTCATACAAACTATTCTCAGGCAATGCGACCTTTGTAGGGTCCGATCAGTGCCCAGCCAGGCATGATGATCGCAGACCTCTGACGAGACGAATTGACTCTTACGACAAGGAGGATCGCATGATTTACGATATGACGTTAAGGCGTGCCAAGCGCCGGAAGATCAGCCAAACGGGTTCGTTCGTCCATTCCCCGCACCGGAAGCTGGATCCTCAGCAAAAAGCTATCCGCAGATTCTGTGCGTGCTATCTCCAACGCCTGCTGTCGCACTTCCCCATCTTGAGTCGAGAGACGCTGGACTTTCTGGTCTGTCTGGTGGATGCACCCAAAATCGAAACACTCAATCGGTTTTTGCTGCGTCACGTCAGCCCTGAACAACGAGAGCATTTTCAATCAGCGATGGAAGAGTGCCGGCTCTCGCCAGAACGCTGGCCCGATGTAATGGATGTCGCCCTCTCCTGGCTTGGGCGTCCGACCGAACGAGCATTCAGGCAGGTAGTTGAAACGCAACTCGAGAAGCAGAAACGGACGTTGTCTAGTCGGAAGCTGAGCGATTTTGAAAGGAGGGGACAGATGATTCAGAAGATGTTCGCTCTGAGCGATCAAGAGCGAGACTTCTTGATCCTGATGTTCATTTGTACCACGTGGCGGCCAGCGCAGAGCTTCTTCGTCGAACACTTACAATGCCAACTGTATGCCAATCGGCATTATCTTCAGGTCATGCTGGACATGTCGGCGAAAGAATTGAACGCAATTCTTCAGGGTCCCCTGCAACGCATGGGAGCGATTCAGATGGAGAGCGCTTGGTTCTGTTTAGAAGATACCTTCATGGGTTTATTCCAGCGACCTGATGCAGACCAGATTGAGTCCGATTATTTTGAGCGTCTCCCACCCGCTTCCATTGAGCTTGAACAATTTTTAGTAGACACAGAGAAGATCGACCATCTCATACAATTATTGGCCAAGCGCCCGAGTCAGGCGACGCATATATTACTCGTAGGACCGACCGGTACTGGTAAATCAAGTTTTGCCCGAGCATTGGCAGCGCAACTTGGCATTCCCGCTTATTCCATCGTTTCGAGCGAATCGAACACAACCAACAAACGACGAGCAGCGATTCAAGCCTGTATGAATCTCACCAATCAAGGCGAGGGATCGCTCATCATTGTTGATGAAGCGGACAATCTATTGAACACCCACCTGTCGTGGTTTGAACGTGGTGAAACGCAAGACAAAGGCTGGTTGAATCAATTGTTGGAACAAGACGGTATCCGAATGATATGGATCGCAAATTCTATTCGAGGCCTGGATGCATCCGTCCGACGCCGTTTTGCCTATAGTGTGATCTTCCAGAAATTCAATCGATCCCAGCGGGTCAAAATCTGGGAGTCTGTCCTGAAGGCCAACAAGATGACTCGAGCTTTAACCGCTGGTGACATTAAAGGGCTAGCCACCCGGTATGACTGTAGCGCTGGCACAATCGATCTGGCGGTTAAAAAAGCTCGTGCAATAGCTAATCCGGGAACATCAAGATTTAAACGTGCCGTCCGATTGTCATTGGAAGCGAACCGGACACTGGAATGTGGGGGGGAGTGCAGCCCCGATCATAACGAGATCGAGTCCAAATACTCTGTCGACGCATTGAATATTACAAGTGACGGTACAATGCTGCTACGGACTCTTGAAACATTCAAGGAGCGCCTCCAGGAGGGGAAGAATGGCGGGATCCGGAACCTGAATCTGTTGTTTCACGGCCCGCCAGGTACCGGGAAAAGTGAGTTCGCCAGATACCTGGCTCATCGACTCGGACAAGAGATCCAGTTCTGTCAAGCGGGAGAATTGCTCAGTCCTTTTGTCGGTGAGACCGAAAGGCAGATCTTCGAGGCGTTTCGATCGGCGGAGAGAGACGAGGCGGTCTTTGTAATCGACGAAGCCGATACCTTTCTGTTTCCTCGTGCTCAGGCCCATCGATCGTGGGAGATCAGTTTTACCAATGCGTTTCTCACGGGAATGGAACGTTATCGAGGCATCCTCGTTTGCACGACGAACCGTTTACAGGGGCTAGACGAAGCAGCCTTGCGTCGATTTCAAATCAAAGTAGGATTTGATTGGTTGACGCCTGATGGAGCGATGATTCTGTACAACCAGTTGCTGGCGCCTTTAACAAGAAAACGGATGGATCAGTTTACCGAGACGGCCTTACGTAGTCTGAAAGGTCTGGCCCCGGGTGATTTTCGAGCTGTTCGAGATCGACTGGTTCTGCACCCTCCGGATCAAAACCAGCCGCAGGATTTTTTAATGGCATTGAAAGAAGAAATAGCGGTTAAGGAATTGCATTGTCAGAACAGTCGGAAGATTGGATTCAATTGACACGGCTTGTAAGTTGGTGCCGGCAACCGCTCCAGCGGCCGGAAAAAGGAAAGTGAGAAATTGAGTAATTCGGGGTCTATGAATGATGTGGAACTCAGGTCGTGTGTGCTTTGAAGTTGGATTGATCAATCCAGGGGTTGTGAGGAATCTCTAACGAGGTGATTGGGAATGGCGTCGATCCGAGCAAAGAAAAACCGATCCGGACAGAATCGATATTACGTGACCATCAGAATGAGAGGTCAGCACCTGGCGAAGGTCTTCGATCGCAAGACTGATGCGCAAGCCTGGATTCAAGAGACGGAAAGCCAAATTAGACAGGGATACGTGCTCCCACAGAAAGAAACGGAGAAGAAAACGCTTGCAGAGTTGATCCGGCGCTATCATGCCGATGTCCTTTCGGCAAAGAAAGCGTCGACGCAGGCGGTGGACAAATACCGTTTGCGTTGGTGGGCGGAACATTATGGTCATGTTCGCTTGCGGGCACTGACCCCTGAATTAATAGAAGAGGCAAAATCGAAGTTGAAGTCCTCTGGTCGAGGGAATGGACCCACTGCGGTTAAACGAATGTTGGCGAATCTGAGTCACGTGTTGACGAAAGGCGTGCAGTGGGGATGGATCGTGAGTTCGCCGATGAAGAAAGTGGAAAAACCTAAAGAGCCGACGGGGCGGTGTCGATACTTGTCTGCCGAGGAGCTTGATGCGCTCCTTGACGCATGTCGAAAGAGTCCGAACCCACTCCTATATCCGGCGGTTAAGGTCGCAATCGGAACAGGCATTCGAAAAGGCGAGCTCCGGAATCTGGTGTGGCAATCGGTCGATTTGAAGAGTGGGATGATCTACTTGGAAGACACGAAGAATGGCGACCGCCGAGGCGTCCCCTTGAACCGTGAGATTTTTAGTGTCTTTCATGAGCTGAAACGGAGTCGACGGCTCGATACCGATCTGGTATTTCCCTCAAAGAACGGGAAAGTCGGCCTGGAATTTCGAGGGGCTTTTCGGTCGGCACTTCGAGAGGCAAAAATCCAGAATTTCCATTGGCATGACTTGAGACACACCTTTGCCTCGTATCTGGTGATGGAGGGGGCTTCTCTGCTTGCGGTGTCGACCTTGCTCGGTCATCGGGATTTATCGATGACCAAACGGTACACACATCTGTCGCCCGAGTATCTGAAGAATGGTGTGGAGCTCATCTCGGATCGTATTTCGGGGAAAAAGGCTGTAAGCGTGGTGGTAGCTTCATGAAGCGGTTCGGGAATAAATGAAAGAATCGCTGCATTACAGGGCTAGCCGGTGTCCTTTAACTCCATAGAGCATGCGGTTTCACCAAACTTGAACTGGTTCAGAATTTCGATATTTTAATGATCTATTCGTTTTGAAAGATCAGTAAGCGCTCTCGCATTCCTTCTATAACGAAGCTGGACAATTGGCAGGCTGCGTGGACGCCACGTCGTCTATGGAGATCCACGATCACTACAGCGCTATCCGGACCCATCTCCTCAATCAGATTCTCTAGTCTATCGATCACACAAACTATTAGTTTCCCCTTCCTGCGGAGTTGATGAAAGGGGAAGCAGGGGCGGTCGGGGTCTCCTGCGGGTATTCAAGATGTGATCCGGGAGACGCTATTCGGAAGTCAGAATCCCCTTTGTCCTGCTGAGGAATCATATGGGAGAATGGGGAAAATTTGGGGAAAAACAAAAAGTGGAAAGATGATCGGGCGTTCCCGAAATCTCGGAAACGCCCGATTTTATTGGTGCCGAAGGTGGGAATCGAACCCACACGAACCTTGCGGTCCGCTGGATTTTGAGTCCAGTGCGTCTGCCAGTTCCGCCACTTCGGCGAGGCTCGGTGTCAGGGTCAGAAAGAGCCGCAAATCGGGCGACAGTATAGCCTGCCGCCGGGGGTGAAGTCAATTCGGAGCATGCGCGCCGGGTGGCGGAATGGCCCGGACGTTCCGGCGGCAGTTGCCGGTGCGAGAGGCGGCGATGTGCAACACGGGCCGGGCGAAACGCCCGGCCCGTGCCCATCAATCTGAAGAAGATCGCCTATTCCATGAACTTGGCGCTGACGTTGGAGCCGTGGATCGCGTTGTGGCAGGAGGTGCACTGCGCGAAGCGCGGGTTGCCCATGTCATGGAAGGTCGGCGTGTCCGTGTGGCACGACAGGCACAGGAACCGCGTGCTGCTGCGGGTCAACAGATTCGGATTGGTGCTGCCGTGGGGCAGGTGGCACTCGCGGCAGCCATCGCTCCCGGTCCCCAGGTGCTTGTAAAGGAACGGGCCGGCGGCGTCGGGGTGGCAGCGGGCGCATTTCCGGTCGATCCGTTCGGCGCGGATCTCGGTCCGCGACCGGTGCGGATCGTGGCACTGGACGCACAGGTTATCGATGCGGCTGGCCTGATGATGGTACGGCTTCATGATCTCGGCGTGCTGCCGGGTGTGGCACGGCGTGCAGGCATCGAGGGTCTGGACGGACAGCAGTCGGGCCGCCGGGGTGGGCCGGGCCGTCGCAGTCTTCTCCGTGTGCCACATGTCGTGGCAGGACAGGCAGCCCCGGCCGCTCCCGTTGTGGGAGGAATCCGTCCGGCGGTAGCCGGCGTGGCACTTGGCGCAGACCGCGAACGCCTCTTCCGGCTTGGGATTTCTGAGCGTGCGGATGTTCTCGACGCTGGGATCGTCACCCTGGTGGATGCCGTGGCAGTGGGCGCAGAGCACTCCGTTGGCCTGACCGTGGGGCGTTTTGCCGAGACGGGCGTCCATGCCGTCGTGACAGCCCAGGCAGTCGGTATAGCCGGTTTCCACCGTCGGCTCATCGGCACCGGCCGGCAGCGCCGTGAAGGCCAGGACAAACAGAATGAGCAGGACCGAATGTTTCATGGCGCACCCCTCACTTGTGGATCCAGCGCAAGGCGACGATCAGCTGGTTGAAGCTGTAATCGTGGGCGGCGAACACGTCGTCTTGGTAATCGAAATAGCGGCCGGCGACCAGGACGGAGATATCCTTGAACAGCCCCACCTCGACGTTGGCCTGGCCGGCGAACCGCGATAGCGGATACGACTCGCCCGAATCGTCGAGATAGTGGAACGAGACGCCGCCCTTGATCCGTTCGCTGCCGTCGAATCCGGCGTAGACATACACGCCGTTCTGGGCCGCCTCGTACTCTTCCACCGGCGTGACGACGGTGTCAGCCACGGCGTAACGCAGGCCGATCCGGTAGTTGCAGTCGAACAGCGTGTAACCGGCCCCGATGTGGATTCCGGCGCGCGGCGCGTAGTCGACCGCGGCGTCGATGAGCCGCAGCCGGCTGTCTAGACCGACGCGGTCGTCGTCGAGCCGCGAATCGCGGAAGCTGGCGTGGATGGTCAGCAGCTCGGACAGCGGCTGGCTGGTGCCCACCTGAAACTCGTGGCGGGAGCGCCCGGCCGTGCGGAACGTCGGCTCGTCGATGGACTCGTACCGGTAGAACCCGCGGAAGTCGGCCCCGTTGTCCAGCCGGTACTTGCCGCGCAGCTCGTAGGTATCGCGCGTGTATTCGTCGAAGATGTCCGATTCAACCACCTGATCCCGGCTCAGGGTGTGGGTCAGTTCGCCGTCCCGGCGGCGGTACCCGGCGGTCAGCGACAGGCCGTCAGCGGGCCGGACGGTGGCCTCGACGGTGTGCGCGGCGGCGCGATTCTGGTAGTGATACACCTCGCCGTACGCTTCGGTGAATTCGATGGGAGCGCCGTTGACCGGGAAGAGGCGCAGCGTGTCGGTCAGGGCGACCGCCGAGTCCGTCTTTAGGTCCCGCCAGTCAAGGCGGTACTCCACGCCCAGCCAGTCGGTGATGTCGACGCCGAGCCGCAAATCGAGGTGGTGCTCGGGCAGGGCGCCAGTTCCCGCGGCCTCGAGCAGGATCTCGTTCCGGGAAACCATGTCCTCGAAGAGGAACTGTTTGAGATCGATGGAGTCGACGTCGAGGCTGCCGTCGCCGTAGACGTACACCAGGTCGGCGGAGAACCGGCCGCCGGCGTACCCCAGCTTGACCGTGGACACCGGGATGTCGCCGTCGTAAACCAGCGTGCGGTCGAGTTCGGTCAGTTCGATGGTGTAGAGGCCCAGGCCGGCGCCGCGGCTCGTCGGGTTGCGGTACGGCGAGCGGTCGCGCAGGGTGTACCATGACTGGGAGAATCCGGCCAGGAACCCGCTCCGGGAGAACTCAACGCCGGCGCGGAGCTCCCGCTGGGTGTGATCCTTCCGGATGGGGATCTTGAAACTGTCGCCCCAGTAAAAGGCGCCGTAGTTGAACTCGTCGCGGACGCGTAGCTGGCCGTAGCCGAAATCGAAAACAAAATGGGGCACGCGTTTGAACCTGAAGTCGAAGTCGAAATCGTCCCGGGCCAGGTTCCGGTCGTTCAACCCGTAGTTGTAGGCCGGGTCGGAGAAGTAGTCATAGAGGTAGGCGTATTTGACCCGCGCCTCGTAGGTGCCGTGCTTGAGGAACCGGACGTCCAGCCCCTTGGAGCTGTCGTCACGGTTGGCGATGGACAGGTCGACGCGCAACTGGTCGAACCAGTGACCTTCCTTCTTGGGCGACAGAGCGAAGCGGTAGCGGTCCAGGAGGAACCCTTCGGTGATGTCCTGATGGTTGCGGTAGTAGTCGTCGCCGGCGTCCCCGAAGAGAAAGGAGTAGCCGATGGTGAGGTCCGACTCCAGATCGTACTCCGTTCCCTGCGCCCGGACACACGGCGTCAGCAGGAGGGCCAGCAGCAGGAGACAAGCAATCTTATGCATGGCGTCCTCGCCCCGGAAAGATAAGCGCGCACTGATTATCTGATTCTAAAGATGTAGATTTAATTCGTCAAGTTAATTGGTCAGTTATTCCCGGCGCGGCCGGACAAGGGCCGGATCAGCTTTCATCAGCGACGGGCTTTGTGGTGGAGACTGGCATGGGTTCCGCCACAGTGCAGTTGCGGCCGCGCTGTTTGGCCTGGTACATCAGAGTGTCGGCGGTCCGGATCAGCTGGTCGGGGAGTTCGTCCGGACGATCCACGGGGCTGGTGGCAGTGGTCACCCCGATGCTCACCGTGCAATGGACGGCCTGGCCCTCGTGTTCCACGGGGTAGTATTCCAGCATGAGCCGGATCTTTTCGGCCACCCGCTTGCCCCCGTCCAGCGGGGTTAAGGGCAGCAGCACCAGGAACTCCTCGCCGCCGAAGCGGGCGATGCAGTCGGTGGTGCGCAGACCGGAGCGCAGGCAGCGGGCGACGTGTTGCAGGACCCGGTCGCCCAGCTCGTGGCCGTGGGCGTCGTTGATCGCCTTGAAGTGGTCGATGTCCAGCATGAGGAGGGTCAACGGCTCGGCCGGGCGGGACCGGGCCAGCCGGCGGCATTCCTGGAGGAGGGAGCGGAGAAAGTAACGCCGGTTGAACAACCCCGTCAGCTCGTCGGTGGTGGCCAGCCGCGACAACAGGGTGTTCTTCTTCTCCAACTCGTGGGTGGCGGTGCGGACCAGCTCGCCGAGGTGCTCTTTTTCCTGCTCGATGGCGTGCAGGCGCCAGCGGAAGAGCAGGAAGATGAGCAGGCAGGCCAGGAGCGCGGCCAGCAGTTGGAACAGCGGATTCTGCCAGAACGGCGGGGCGATCCAGAAGGTGGCCAGCCGCGCCTTGCCCTGCAGCCGGGTCCCCTCGAAGTGGTGGAGGTCCAGCGCGTATTCTCCGGCCGGCAGGTTGGTGAATTCCCGCTGGAAGACCTGGCCCGGCGCGGAGAAGTTCTCGTCGAACCCGCTGAGCTTGGAACTGACCCGCAGGTTCTGCGGATCCTGGAACCAGAGCACGTCGAACGCAAAACGGATGCTGCGCACCCCGGCGGGAAGCGCCAGATTGCGGGCCTGGCGGTAGAGGAGCCGCTGGCCGCCCCGCAGCGTCACCTCCATCCGGTCCAACGCCACCTGGGGGCGCCCTTCCGGCGGACGGTTCGGGTCGACGATGGCGCGACTGACCCGGCTGGCGCCGCCGAATGTGCCGAACCAGAAATTTCCTTCGCCATCCACCGCGGCGCTGTGATGGGTGGTGAACTCGTCGCCGGCCAGGCCGTGAGCGGTGGTCAGGGTGCGGATCACGCCCTCCGAGCGCGTGTCGAGAAGCGCCGCCCCGGAATCGGTGCCCAGCCAGAGCAGGTTGTCACCCGCCCGGAGGAAGACGGTGCAGTTCAGGTTCGGCAACCCGGCGGCGAGCCCGATATGGCTGAATTGCCGTTCGCCCCGCCAGATGTACACGCCCTGGTTGGTGGCCAGCCACAGCCGGTCATCCAACCAGATGATGTCGTAAATGGAGAGGAGCGACTGATTGTCGGGCGGCTGGAGGGTGGTAAACCGGCGGCCGTCGAACCGGACGAAGCCGCCGCCGATGGTGCCCAGAAACAGACCGGACTGGCCCGGGATGCGGGTGATCCGCCGAACGTAGTTGACCGGCAGACCGTGCTCCTGCGTGTATGCCTGGATGCCGTCCGGTGCGATCCGGGACAATCCCTGGCGCCCGCCTGCCCAGACCACGCCGTCGTCGTCGCGGTACAGTTCCAGCACCTCGTTGCCGGCCAGGCCGTCGGCTGTGGTCAAAACCTTCCGCCTGGTGCCGTCGATCACCACCACGCCGCCGCCGTCGGTGGACAGCCACAACCGGCCGTCAGGCGCCGGCAGGATGGTCCAGACGTAATAGCGGCGGAAAAATCCGTCTGGATCCGGATAAGCCTGCATCCGCCCGTCGGCATAGAAGTAGAGTCCCTCGGTGGTGGCACACCAGGTCCGCTGCCGGACGGCGTCCCATGTCACCGCGATGACGCTGCGGCCGGGCAGACCGGCTCGGGCGTCGAAAATTTCAGTTTGCCGTTTGGCCAGGAGACTGACGCCGTGGTTGGTCCCGAACCAGAGGTTGCCTTCGCGGTCCCGGAACGACGACCAGACCGGCAATCCGCCCAGGCCGGTCCCGGCGTCGAACCGATGGAGCCGGTCGCCGTCCCAGTGAAGCAGCGACACGGTGGTGCCGGCCCAGATGGTGCCGTCGCTATCCTGGACCAGGGTCAGGATGCGGAACGGGCTGGAGCCGGTGACGGGCCCCGTGGGCGCGCCGCGCGCGTGATCGATGAAATACAATCCCGCATCCGTGCCCACCCACACGTCGCCGCCTTCGATGGCGCGCAGGTCGTTGACGGCGGCCGGGAGTGGATAACTGCGAACATCCTCCGGTTGCTTCGGATCCATGCGGAACACGCGGCGGGTGGTGGTGGCAACATAGAGCGCCCGCCCGTCGGTGGAGAGCGCGGTCAGCGGATCCACCACGCCGGGTATGCCGACGGCCTCCCACACATCGTTCGGGCCGAGCCGGTACACGGCCCGCTCGGCCATCAGGTACAGCTCGCCGCGCAGGGTCACGAACCGGCGGACCCGGCCGCCGAGGTCCTGTCGAAAGACGAAACGGTCCTGCTGGACGTCGTAGACGCACGGGCCGCGGAACGTGCCGGCCCAGAGCCGGCCCTGGCTGTCCACGCTGATGGCTTCAACGACGTTCTGGAGCACGCCCTGCGCGTCCCGGTAGGTGACGAATTGGCGGCCGTTGAAGCGCGAAATCCCGCCGGTGCAACCGATCCAGACATACCCTTGATTGTCCTGATGGATCGCCCACACCTGCGAGGAGGCCAATCCGTCTTCGGGGCGCCAGTTGCGGAACGGCAGCACCTGGGCGGGGCACAACGCCGCCGCGCTCCAAACCGCCACCAGCATGAATAACCAGGCTGTTCGTCTCAAGTGAGTCCGTCAGGAGATGGTTTTCTTGTTTCTCAGCCGGACGAGCGACTCGTCGTTCACGCCGACGGCGATGAGGGCGATGGCGCAGTCGACATGGTAACGGTTGCGCTCCTCGTGCCAATCCCGCACCCACAACTGACATCGGTCACGCAGACACGCCCGATCCAGTAGCGGGCAAATCCTGGCCGTCGCCGTGGCGCTCGTGTCAGGGTCGGGCACAAAGTCGTCCATGTGGGAGCTCCTTGATGAGGATATTGTAACAACAAATGCCCGCCGAATAGGCACAAATCTTTCCATGCGGCCCCGGCAGGGACACGCCCCGGAGGCTTGCCTTGCCGGGTGGCGGCGGTTATACTACGCCAAACTCCGCAGGAGAGGCGCGCATGAAACGGATTCTGGTCACCGGCGGCGCGGGTTTCATCGGCTCGCACCTGTGCGAGCGTCTGCTGGCTTCCGGCGACGAGGTGATCTGCCTGGACAACCTGTTCACGGGCCAGAAGCACAACATCGAGCACCTCCTCAGGGAGCCCCGGTTCGAGTTCGTCCGGCACGACCTGGTGGAGCCGATCCTGCTCGAGGTGGACCAGATCTACAATCTGGCCTGCCCCGCCTCCCCCGTCCACTACCAGTTCAACCCGGTGAAAACCGTCAAGACCAACGTGATGGGAACGATCAACATGCTGGGCCTGGCCAAGCGGGTCCGGGCGCGCATCCTGCAGGCGTCCACCAGCGAGGTGTACGGCAATCCGGCGGTGCACCCCCAACCGGAGTCGTACTGGGGCAACGTCAATCCCATCGGTGTCCGCAGTTGCTATGATGAAGGCAAGCGCCTGGCCGAAACTCTGATGATGGACTACCACCGCCAGAACCGGGTCGACATTCGCATCGTGCGCATCTTCAATACCTACGGACCCCGCATGAGCGTGGGCGACGGACGGGTGGTGAGCAACTTCATCGTCCAGGCGCTGCGGGGCCAGCCGATCACCCTCTTCGGCGACGGCAGCCAGACGCGCTCGTTCTGCTTCATCGCCGACATGCTGGACGGGTTGATCCGGATGATGAACAACGGCGACGATTTCATCGGCCCCGTCAACCTGGGCAATCCGGAGGAGTTCACCATCCGGGAGCTGGCCGACGCGGTGCTCCGGCTCACCGGCTCGTCCTCGCCGGTGGAGCACCGGCCGCTCCCCCCGGACGATCCAGAACGGCGCCGGCCCGACATCACCCTGGCGCGAAACCGGCTCGGTTGGGAACCGCACACCCCGCTCGCGGAGGGCCTCGTGCCCACCGTCGAGTACTTCCGCCGCGTGCTGGCGGACCCGGCGGGAGGCGCGGCATGAAGGTCGTCGTCACCGGCGGCGCCGGCTACATCGGCAGCCATACGGTGCAGTGCCTGAGACGCCGCGGCATGGCGGTGCACGTTTTTGACGACCTGTCCACCGGCCACCGCGCGGCGGTCCTCGACGCCGAGTTCCGCGAGCTGGACCTGCGCCACCGCGAGGCGGTCGCCGCGGCGTTCGCCACCGTCCGGCCCGATGCCGTGATCCACTTCGCCGCCCACTGCTACGTGGGCGAGTCGGTGGTCAATCCCCGCAGGTATTTTGAAGACAACCTGGCCACGACGCTCAATGTGCTGGGTGCGATGGTGGACACCCGCTGTCGCCGCTTCGTCTTTTCGTCCACCTGCGCCACTTACGGCGACCCGGTCCGGGTGCCCATTCCCGAGGATCACCCTCAGCATCCGGTCAATCCGTACGGGGAATCCAAGCTGTTCATCGAGCGGATCCTGCACCGCTACCATGAGGCCTACGGGCTTCGCTACGCCGCGCTCCGCTATTTCAACGCGGCGGGCGCCGATCCCGACGGCCGGCTGGGCGAGAGCCATGATCCGGAAACTCACCTGATTCCGCTGATCATTCGCGCGGTGCTGGACCCTGGATTCAGCCTCACGGTTTTCGGCGACGACTATCCCACGCCCGACGGCACCTGCATCCGCGATTACATCCACGTGACCGATCTGGCCGACGCCCACGTCCGGGCGCTGGACCGCCTGGCCGCAACCGACGGGAGCTTCGCCCTGAATCTGGGGACCGGTCACGGGTACTCGGTGCTGGAGATGATCCGGCGGTTGGAGGCGATAGCCGGGCGGCCGGTCCAGCGCACGACCGGACCCCGCCGGGCGGGTGATCCGCCGGTGCTCGTGGCGGCGGCCGATCGCGCCGCCGCGCTGCTCGGCTGGCAATGCACTCACTCATCCATCGACGAAATTCTGGCCACGGCGTGGCGGTGGCACCAGGCGCCCCGGTTCTGAGGCGGGCGACAGGGTGTGGCCCATGGAGCGCAAGCAGATGATCCGACGCATGGGCAACCACGGACGACAGGGACGGTGGTGGTGGTTGGCGCTGATCGCCGGACTGGCCTGGGCCGGTTGGGCTGCCGGTGATGAGGAGCACAAGCGCGAGCTGCCCCCGGTTCCCCGCATCGAGGAAACCGTCGAGCTCGCGGCCATCACCCACGCAAGCGACTTCACCGCATTCATGGAGCGGCACAGTTTTCCCCTGCCCGACGTTCCCCTTGCCCGCTTCACCGCGCGGGTCGCCGGCCGACCGATCATCACCGCGGTCTTCCGCCTGACCGATGCGGCCACGGTGGGCCGGATGTACTTCGACTTTCAGGAACAGCTCAACGTGAACCTCAACCTGGAGGCCTCGCCCGACAATCGCTGGACGGCGTACAAGGTCACCCCTCTGGCTAACAATCGTTCGGGAGCCGGCGTGCTGTCCTACACGAACGGCCAGGCCGGTTACGCGCTGCAGTACGCGTTCCAGGGCAACTACGAGCAGAATCTGGCGACGGTGACGGTGACGCTGAAACCGCCCGTACCCTGATCCGGTCTTTTCCCGGTGTCAGCGCCGGGCCAGCACGGACTGGATTATCGCCAACACATCCCCGGATTGGAACGGTTTGGGCAGATACTCGACGGCGCCGGCGTTGAGGATCTCCTGAATCCATTCCTCGGTGGCATACCCGCTGGTGATGATCACCGGCACCCGGGGCCAGGTCCGGCGGATGGCATCGAACACGGCGCGCCCCCGATTCTCGTCCATGCTCAAATCCAGGATAGCCAGGTCGACGGGGGCGGCTTCGCCCTGGCAAAAGGCCAGAGCGTTTTGGGGATCGTTGAAGACGGTCACGGTGAAATCCCGCGCCTGCAGCAGTTTTTGGAGAAAGAGGGCCACCAGTTCCTCGGCATCCAAAACCAGGATCCGTCCGACGACCAAGGCCGGCGCCGCGCTGGTCGCGTCGGCTTCAACAGGCTCCGCTTGCAGCGGCAGGTAGAGTCGGAAGGCGGTGCCGCGGCCGGCCCGGCTCTCCACGTGAATTCCGCCGCCGTGGTTCTGGACAGTCCCGTACACCATGGGTAAACCCAGTCCGGCCGGCTGGCCTGCGGTTTTTGTGCTGAAGAAAGGTTCGAAGATATGGGGAAGGATCTTGGGATCGATGCCGGGGCCGGTGTCCGAAACCTCCACCGCCAGGTAGTCGCCGGCGCGTTTCAGGTGGAGCGCCTGGCTGTCTTCGTCGGCTACCCGGGTCACCGTGGAGGCGAACGTCAATGTCCCGCCCTCGGGCATGGCGTCGCGGGCGTTTATCGCCAGATTCATGAGCGCCTGATAGAGCTGGTTACGGTCGCCGCGGATCACGGCCGGATCTGCCCGCAGTTCCAACGTCACCTGGATGTTGCGCGGGAACGTGTTGCGGAGAAGCTGGCCCAGCTCACCCAGCAGCTCATGCAGATCCACCCGGGTGACCCGGAGCTTGCCGCGGCGGGCGAAGGCGAGCAGCTGGTCGGTCAACTCGGCCGCCCGCTGGGCGGCGGTGATGACGGAGTGAAGCGGGTCCAGCAGGGGCTTGTCCGGATGCTGCAGCAGGATCAGTTCGGCGTTGCCGAGGATCCCCGTGAGCAGGTTGTTGAACTGGCGGGCGATGCCGCCGGCCAGATGCCCGACCGCCTCGAGCTTCTGAGCCTGCAGGAGCTGCTTCTGCAGTTGCCGGCGCTCGTGCTGCAGCTGCTTGAGGCGGGTGATGTCCCGCGCGACCAGCATCAGAAAGCGGGCGGGCCCGCATTCCACGGTCCGCATGCGGAACTGGACGGGGATGCTCCGGCCGTCCGTCCGGTTCCAGACGGAATCCACCAGCGATTCCAGCTTGGAGGCCGAAGCCGTCCCTTCGTCGGTGGTCAGAGGAACATCGCCTTCGGTGGGCGCCGCCTCGGTCCGCAGCTGGAAAAAGGAGGCGAACGGCTTGCCTTGCACCGCGGCCGCGTCGTCCAAACCGAGCAGCGTCAGCGCTTGCCGGTTGACGAACCGGATCAGCCCCTGGTCCAGAATAAAAACCGCGTCGGGCAGCTCGGTGACGATGGATCGGAAATACGCATCCGCGGCAGTGGGGTCGGCGGTGCCGCGCATGCGGCGGCGAAGTTGCGCCGCGAGCAAGACGATCGCCACCAGCGCCGCCGCGAGCAGGATGGCGAGAACCACCACTCCGCCGGAGGTTTCCAGAGCGGCCACAAGCTGGGGGTAACGGCTGGGCATTGCCCGCATTATAGCACAGCGCCAGGGAAGAGCCGGCGGTCGCGCCCGGCGCCGGGCGGGAGATCGAAACGGTTCTGGGCAAACAGGAGTCGCATCGGCGCCCGCTTCGTATATACTGGTGCCCGAATCGGCGGAGATCCATGCCAATGGCCAAGCGCGTGTACATAACCGATTTGTTCCGCGAGGCGATACGCGTGATGCGCGAAAACCTGCTGCGGACGTTTCTCACGGTGCTGGGGATCACCATCGGCGTCACGTCGCTGATCACGGTCATGACGGTCATCGAGGGCGCCACGGACTACGTGGCCGACGAGATCGCCGACCTCGGCAGCAACGTCTTCCAGGTCACCAAGGTGGCCAACATTTCCGAGGGGATCGACGAGGTGATCAAATCGTTCCGCCGGAAGAACATCACCTGGGAGAATTACCTCTTCGTCCGGGACCACTCCCGCTGGGCCGTGCGGGTCGGCGCGCAGGCCAGCATGGGCGGCACCGTCCGCTTCGGCAACGAATACATTCAAGACAGCCGCATCGACGGCGCGACCGCCAACATGATCGACATCAGCACGCGCGAGCTGGTGGACGGACGATTTTTCACCGAGCAGGAATCGCAGTTCGCGCGCCGGGTGTGCGTCGTCGGCTGGGACATCCGGGAGCGGCTCTTCCCCGGCCAGGATCCGGTGGGCAAATACCTGAAGATCGCCGACATGCCGTTCCGGATCGTCGGCGTGTGCAAGAAGCTGGGCAGCGTGCTCGGCCAGACCCAGGACAACTTCGTGATGATCCCGCTGGCGGTGTTCTTCAAGATGTACGGCAGCCAGCGGAGCCTGGATCTGTTCGTCCAGACCGCCTCGCCGGAGACATTCGGCCACGCGATGGACGAGGTGCGCGTCTTCATGCGGGTGCTGCGCGGCCGGAAGTACGAGATGAAGGATGACTTCTCCATCAACACCGCCGACACCACCATGAAGCTGTTTGATGACATCATGGGCAACTTTTTCATGGTATTCCTCATGCTGTCCGCCGTGGCGGCCATCGTCGGCGGCATTGTGATCATGAACATCATGCTGGTGTCGGTCACCGACCGCGTCAACGAGATCGGCGTCCGGCGCGCGGTGGGTGCGGCGCAGGGCGACATCCTGGCGCAGTTTCTGCTCGAGTCGCTTCTCATCTGCACCGTCGGCGGGGTGCTCGGGGTGCTGCTCGGATTCGGCGCCGCGGAGATCTTCAGTCGCCTGGCCGACGTGCCGGCCGGCGTCAAGGTGTGGGTGGCGGCATTCGGCGTGGGCTTGTCCAGTCTGATCGGGCTGTTTTTCGGAATCTACCCGGCCTGGCGGGCGGCGCGCCTCGATCCCGTGGAGGCGCTCCGCGCGGAGCGATAGGAGACAGCCATGACCTGGGCCGAGCTGCGGGAGACGGTGCTGGTGGCGATGGGTGAGCTTCACCGCCACAAATTCCGCTCCTTTCTGACGGTGCTCGGTGTGACCATCGGCGTCCTGGCGGTGATCACCATCGCCGCGATCATCCACGGCCTGAACGCCAGCGTCATGGACCGGGTGGCCGCGCTCGGCAGCAAAGGGTTCTTCGCCATCAAGTACGACGCCGGCATGCGCATGGGCCACATGAGCCGGGAGGAGCGGCAGCGCAAGGACTTCACCTACACCGACGTGGTGGCGCTGCGCGAGCAGGCCCGGCTGGTCCAGGAGGTTTCACCGTTTCTGACGGCCCGCTCCGTGTTCGGGGACGCCTATGTCGTCAAGTACCGCAACGAGCGGGCCGAAAACCCCATCATCCGCGGCGTCGAAGCCAATTTTGCCGACACCATGGGCACGGTGACCGTGCACGCGGGGCGTTTTTTCACATCCGTCGATTCCGAACGCAGCCTGCGTGTGACCGTACTCGGCTACGGGATTGCCCAAGCCCTGTTTCCCGTCGAGGATCCCATCGGCCGTGAAATCCGGATCAACGGCATCCCGTTCACGGTGGTGGGAACGCTGGACCACCAGGAATCGCTGTTCGGTGGATTCAGCGAGGACAACTATGTGCTGCTCCCCTACGGCACGTTCCGCAAGATGTGGTCGGAGCTGACGGACATCGCCATCGCCTTCTCGGTGGAGGACGCGGGCCAGATCGAGGCGGCCATGGAAGAAGTGGAATTCCTGCTCCGGAAGCTCCGGCGGGTGCCGTACAACAAGCCGAACAACTTCAGCCTGTTTACGGCCAACTTTCTGGTGGACCTGTGGAATCAGCTCACCTTCGTCCTGTTTGTGATCACCATCGTGATCGCCTCCATCGGCCTGATGGTGGGCGGCATCGGGGTGATGAACATCATGCTGGTGTCGGTCAAGGAGCGGACTCGCGAAATCGGCGTGCGCAAGGCGGTGGGCGCCCGACCCCGGAACATCCTGTTCCAGTTCGTCGTCGAGGCGGTGACCCTGACCACGCTGGGTGGAGTGTGCGGGGTCGCGGCGGCGGCCCTGGTCACCCTGTTGATCAACCTGCTGGTGCCCGAGTTGCCGGCGCGGATGTCGCTGTACTGGATCGGCATCGGGGTGGGCGTGTCCATGTCGGTGGGGTTGATCTTCGGGATCTGGCCGGCATACAAGGCGTCCCGCCTCGATCCCATACGCTGCCTGCATTATGAGTGAGGAACGCCGGGCCGGGGTAGTGAACCGATAGACAGCAGGTAGTCAACAGTCGGCAGGCCATGGCCACCATCGACCATGCGCCATCTGGAAACTTGCGAACCTGCGAACCTTCAAACCCTAAATCCTGTGATTGTCAATTTCCGGAAAAAATAATTGACATCGTGGTTGGGTGTGGTAACCTCGCGCTTCGCTATTTGAACAGCTACTCGCCATTCTTATCCAGAGAGGTAGAGGGACCGGCCCTGTGAAACCTCGGCAACCCGGCGGCGCTCCGCGCGCCAGCCCCGGTGCCAACTCCGGCAAAGCCAGCGGGCTTTGGAAGATGAGATAGCGGCAAAACGAATAGTTTGCCTCTTCAGCACCCATTCTTCCTGAAGAGGCAATTTTTTTTGCCCTCCTCGACGCTCTGGACATTTCGGCGGGCGGCTGAGGAGGAGCGATGACCCACAACCTGTCTACGCGCGCGGTGCACGGGGGCGATGTACGGCCCCACGCGTACGGCGCCCTCACCCAACCCATCGTCCAGACGGCAACCTATGTGTTCGACAGCTTCGCCGACGTGCAGGCGTACGTTCGCGACAAGACCGCCGGCTGCCCGTCCCGGGGGGAGTACGGCCGGTACGGCAATCCCACCCAGGCGGCCGTGGAACGCAAGCTGGCCGACCTGGAGGGGGGCGAGCGCGCCCTGCTCTTCGCCAGCGGGATGAGCGCGCTGACCATCACCCTGACGACGCTGCTGGGGCCGGGCGACCACCTCGTCTGCACCGCGGACTGCTACCACAAAACCCGCGAATTGATCCGGGATTACCTCCCGCGCTGGGGCATCGCGGCCACCGCGGTCACCGGTGGCGGCCCGGACGCGTTCGCGGCGGCCCTGCGGCCGGAGACCCGGCTGCTCTTCATTGAAACACCCACCAATCCGTTTCTCCGCATCGCGGACCTGCCGGAGATCGTTGGCCTGGCCCGGGCGCACGGGCTGCTCACGGTGGTGGACAGCACGTTCGCCACGCCGGTGAACCTGCGCCCGCTGGCGCTGGGCGCCGATATCGTGATCCACAGCGGCTCCAAGTACCTGGGCGGTCACCATGATCTGATTGCCGGCGCGGCGGTGGGACCGGCCGCGCGGCTGGAGCCCGTGGAGCGTGCTCGGGGCGTGTTCGGCGCGGTGGGCGGGCCCATGGACGCCTACCTGCTGCTCCGGGGGCTCAAGACGCTGGACCTGCGGGTGCGCCGGCAGAACGCCACCGGCCTGGCCCTGGCTCGTTTTCTCGTCGGACATCCGGCGGTACGCGCGGTCCACTACCCCGGACTGCCCGATCACCCGGATCACGAAGTGGCCGCCCGGATCATGGACGGCTGGGGCGGCGTCGTCAGTTTCGAGTACGACGGCGACCTGGAGGCGACGGGCCGACTGCTGGAGCGGCTCTGCGTGCCGTTTGTGGGGCCGTCGTTCGGGGGTGTGGAGAGCGTCGTGGTGCAGCCGGCGGCGATGTTGTCCCCCGATCCGGCGGAGCGCCGTCGCGCCGGTCTGCCGGACAACCTGGTCCGGTACGCCGCCGGTATCGAAGCGGCCGAGGACCTGGTCGCGGATCTGGCACAGGCTCTGAACGGGACATCACCCGGACCAAGGAGGGAGTCATGATCGTGTTCAAATTCGGTGGCACCTCGGTCGGCAATCCCCAATCCATCGGGGCTGTGGCTGAAATCATCGCGCGGCACCGGTCCGGCGCCGACGGCGGCCTCGTCGTCGTGGTGTCGGCCATGGCGGGCGTGACCAACGGCCTCATCGCGGCCGCGCGCGCTGCGGCGGCGGGCCGGTCGGCGGAGTGCCGCGACATCAAAGCGACGCTCCTGCGCCAGCATCTGGACGTGGTGGACGAGCTGCTCGGGGATTGTCCCGAGGGCCTGGAAGCCTGCGGTCAGATCGAGGACGCGTTGCACGAGCTGGAGCGCCTGCTGCGGAGCATCGCCGTGCTCGGGGAGCTGACCCGGCGGGGACTCGACGTGGTGGCCGCCTTCGGCGAGCGGATGTCGTCCGGTTTGCTGGCGGCGGTGCTGTGCCGGCGGGGGGTGCGGGCTCAGGCGTTGAGCGCCACCGGGCTGATCGTCACCGACGCCCGCTTCGGCGAGGCGGCGCCGCAGGCGGCGCTCACCCGGGAGCGGCTGCGGCAGGCGGTGCCGCCGCTGCTGGGCCGGGGGATCGTCCCGGTGATCACCGGCTACATCGCCGCCACGGCGGAAGGCGTGACGACCACGCTGGGGCGGGGCGGCAGTGATTACACCGCGGCCATCATCGGGGCGGCGCTGGCGGCGGCCGAAGTCTGGATCTGGACGGACGTGGACGGCATCCTGACGGCCGATCCCAATCTCGTTCCCGGGGCGAGGACCCTGTCCGAACTCACATACGCCGAGGCGGCGGAGCTGGCCTACTTCGGCGCCGACGTGCTGCATCCCAAAGCCATCCGCCCGCTGGTGGCCGACGGCATCCCCCTGCGGATCCTGAACACGTTCAACCCGGCCCATCCCGGCACCCGGATCGCGCCGCGGCCGGCGCCGGAGCGGGAAGTGCTCCCGGCGCTCATCTCCACCGAGGGGCTGGCCATGATCGCGGTGGGCACCCCCGACGACTCGTGGACCCTCCAGTTGGCGGCCCGGGCGTTGCAACACCTCAGCGAGGCGGGCGTGGACGTGCCCATGTTCTCGCAGTCGTTCTCGGAGCACCGGCTGAACTTGGTGGTTCGCGGCCCCGACCAGGCGCATGCCCTGGACGTGCTGGAGCGGGTCTTCGGCGGCGGTGCCGCCGGAGCCTGTGTGATCGGGGTGCGGGGCGAGGTGGCGACGTTGTCGGTGGTGGGTCCGCCCGGCACCGACGGAACCGCCCTGACGGCGAAGGCGTTCGGGGCCCTGGGGCGCCGCGGGACGCCGGTCCTGGCGGTGGCCCAGGGGACGACGGGCCGCAGCGTGTCCATCTGCGTGCCGGAAGGCCAGCTCGCCACCGCCGTGCGTGACCTGCACCAGGAGTTGGCGGTGGAGGTGGCCCATGCGTAAGATCCCCGTGGGCATCCTCGGCGCCACCGGCGTGGTGGGCCAGCGCTTCGTCCAGCTCCTGGCGGACCATCCCTGGTTTTCGCTCTGCGCGCTGGCCGCATCCGACCGTTCGGCGGGGCGGACGTACGCCGAAGCCTGCCGCTGGCTCCTGCCCGGGCGGGTGCCGGAAGCGGCGGCCGGGCTGGAGGTGTGGCCCCTGGAGCCGGAACTGGACTGCCGGCTGGTCTTTTCGGCGCTCCCCGCCGATGTGGCCGGGTCGGTGGAGGAACGGTTCGCCGCCGCCGGCTACGCCGTGAGCTCCAACACCTCGGCTCACCGGATGGACGCGGACGTGCCGCTCCTGATCCCCGAAGTGAATCCCGGCCACACAGCTCTCATCGAGGAACAACGGCGCCGCCGCGGCTGGTCCGGCTGCATTGTGGCGGCGCCCAACTGCTCCAGCACCCAGGTGGCCCTGACCCTCAAGCCGCTGCACGATGCCTTCGGTCTGCAACGCGTGAGCGTGGTGACGCTGCAAGCGGTTTCCGGGGCGGGCTATCCGGGCCTGTCGGCGCTGGACATCCTGGACAATGTCATTCCCTTCATCGACGGGGAGGAAGACAAGCTGGAGCGGGAACCCGCCAAGCTCCTGGGCCGGCTGAACGGCGGCGGCGTCGTCCCGGCGGCCGTGGCGGTGAGCGCCCAGTGCAACCGCGTGCCGGTCCGTGACGGCCACACGGCGTGCGTCGCTCTGAGCGCGGCGCATGCGCCGTCGGCGGCCGAGGCGGCGACAGCGCTGGCGGCGTTCCGGGCGGCGCCCGAAGTCGCCGCGCTGCCCAGCACTCCGCCGCAGCCGGTGGAGGTGCTCGCCGACGGCGACCGGCCCCAGCCGGTCCGCGACCGCGACCGGGCTCAGGGCATGACCGTGGCCGTGGGGCGGCTGCGACCGTGCCCGCTGCTGGGCCTCAAATTCGTGGTGCTGGGTCACAACACCATCCGCGGCGCGGCCGGGGGCGCCGTCCACAACGCCGAGCTGTTGGCGGCGCAGGGGTGGCTGTCATGAGCCAGCGATTCCTGCCCGTGCGCAACGCCCGTCCGCCGAGGATCCGACCGGCGCCCCAGGCCCGGCCGCGCTATCGGAGGTTCGGCCGCGCCGCGCTAGCCGACTTTCTGGATGACGCCGTTGTCTGGCGCAACCTCGAGCCGGTGGACCGCCGCCTGCCGGGGCTGGCGCAGCTGCGGTCCGGGCTGGGGCTGCCCGCCGGCGAGCGGCCGCGCAAAGCGGAAGCCGCCTACGGACGGGTGGTGGCGGAGATGCTTCGCGCCGCCCGTCGCCTGGCGTGTCCCGGCGCGGCGCTGACGCGGCTGATATACATCGGCGACACGAGGCTCAACGACGGGTCCGCCTTCCGCAACATCCGCGACGCCGGCGGCTGGACGGGGCGGCTCTTCATCGGTCGCGACGATGCCACGGCCGCGCGCGAGCTGGAGGTGGGACTCACCACCTGGCAGTCCAACCGTTGGTCGGCGCTGCCGGAGTTCCTCGACTGGGTCGAGGACCGCGACGGAACCTTCGACGAATCGGTGGCTTTGGTCATCGACCTGGACAAGACGGCGCTGGGCGCCCGGGGCCGGAACGACGGCCCCATCGACGCAGCCCGCCTGGACGGCCTCCAGGCCACGGTGCGGCACCTGCTGGGAGCCGGCTTCAACGAGGCGGCGTTCCGGGCCGCCTACCGGCAGCTCAATCAGCCGGAATTCCACCCCTTCACCGCCGATAATCAGGACTACCTGGCGTATCTCTGCCTCATGCTGGGTGCGGGAGTGTGCACCCTGGCCGGGTTGACGGCGGAAATCCGGAACGGCTCACTGATTCGATTCACCCAGTTTGTGGACCGGGTGCACCGGTGCCGGCCGCGCCTCGAGGCGGCGGGATTGGCCGGGGTGCACGCCGACATCCGCCGCCGGGTGTGCCGCGGTGAACACACGCCCTTTCCCGCCTTCCGGCGCAGCGAATTCCGGGCCACCGCCGACCGCTTCGGCGGACCGGCGCGAGAGCCGATCCAGGACCTGCTGGCGCGGGGCATTGTCATCACTGAGGAGGTGCGCGCCGCGGCCCTGCGGCTGCGGGCGCAGGGGGCGTTGGTGTTCGGCTTGTCCGACAAGCCCGACGAGGCGGCGATGCCCCCGCCGGCGGAGGCCGCGGCGGGGGCCCGTCCCCTGCACCGACTGGTCACCGCGTCGGTGGGCGAAGCCCTGGAATGACCGGCCGGCCGGATCAGACGGCCGGCGGATCGCCGATTTTTTCCACCACGATGCTGCAGCGGGTGACGAGCGCCGCCAGCGCCCCCACCGCGGCCAGCACCGGCAGCAGGGCCGCGCCCACCAGGCCGAGGGTGAGCGGGATTTCCAGCATGGTCTGGCCGGACTCGTTTTTGATGGTGATCCGGCGGATGTTGCCCTGATGGATCAATTCCTTGATCTTGTCCAGCAGCTCGCTGCCGTCCAGTCGGAACTCCTCGGTGCGGCTGCGGCGGTCGTCGGTTTCCTGACTCATGGCGCCTCCTGAAGCGGACCGCCTCCACTGTTTGCTCCCGGCTTGACGCATACCATCGACCGCCGGCGCATGTATAATTCGGCCGAGCGCCCGTCTGAAAAATGTAACGAAACAGCCGTCGCTGTAAACGCACGCCGCGACGGCGGGGTCTATATGGGTGTGGAACGGGAACTGTTTGAAACGTTCTTTCGGCAGCACCACCTGGCGGCTTGCCGCTTCGCCTGTGCTCTCGTTGGCGGAGCCGAGGCGGAGGACGCGGTCCAGGAGGCATTTGTCCGGCTGCACCTGCGCCAGCGGCGGCTCCCCGCGGTGGAGAATCCCGAGGCCTTCTTCTACCGCATCCTCTACAACGTCTGCCGCACGCTGCTGCGCCGCCGCCGGGTGCGCGCCGCCCTGGCCGGATGGTTGGGGCGGCCCGAGCCGCCCCGGCCGGGTGCCTGCCTGGAGCTCAGCCAGGCGTGGCGGACCCTGTCCCCCCGGGAGCGGGCCATCTTCTACCTGATGGACTTCCGCGGATGGGATATGGCGGCGGTGGCCGCCGCCCTGGGCATGCGGCCGGCCACCGTGCGGGTCCACCGCCACCGGCTCCGCAGCAAGATCGTCAACTGGGAGGCCGAGTCATGAACGATCCATTCGGTGCATTCGCTCCTGCGACCCCGCCAGACGCAATGCTGGCGGCGGTCCACCGCGAAGCCGGACGCCGGCGCCGGCGACGCCGTAGCGTTCTGGCCGGCCTCGCCTGTCTGGCCGTCGCGGCCGTGGCGTTGTGGTGGTTCCGGCCCGCGCCCGCGCCGCCGTCCACGGGTGGCGCGGTGCTGGTCCATGCCGTGACCCACGGCGACCAGGAGGTGCCGTACACGCTGCTGACCCTGCCGGACGGCATGACCATGGTAGTCGTCCGCACGGCGCCGTAATGCCGAAAGAGCCGGCGGGTATTCCCGATCCACACAAGTCCGTAGTTCCACAAAGAGGAGAACGACCATGAGAACACTGATGATCGCCATGCTGCTGGTGCTGGCGCCGTGGGTGCTGGCGGGTGATAAGCTGCTCGTGGAGTTCCAGATCTACATGGGGGCCTATGAAGCCGCCTCGCCCGCCCAGGTGGTGGTGACCCTGCCCACCGGCCGGCTGGCGGAGGCCAAGGGATCCGCGGTGATCGAGGATATCCAAAGCACCTTCAAGCTCAAATCCATGCGCCTGCTGGGAGCGCCGGTGGTCGAGGTGGCATTACCGGGGGAGACCATGGTCACTCAGGGGACTAGTGACGGCGGGCCAACGGATCTGATCCAGAACTACCGCCTTCGGGTGAAGACCTTGGGCAAGGAGGGGGATCGGGCCCGACTCGAGGTGGGCCTGAGCATCAACGGCCAACCCGAAACAGCGATGGACATCTTCGCCAAGTTCGGCACTGGTGTGGCGTTGGCCAACCGGCTGGACGGACACATGCTGATTCTGCTGACCACGGTGCACGAGGAGGGGGAGGAGATCATCCGGCCCCAGCCCCTGAAAAAAGTGCTGCCCGAATATCCGGCAGAGCTGAAGGAGCAGAAGATCGCCGGCACAGTCGTCCTGCGGGTGACCATCGATGCGACGGGGAAGGTGACGGACATCCAGCCGGAAAAATCCGACCATGAGAGCTTGACCCATGCGGCGATTGCAGCCGTCAAGGAATGGACGTGGCGGCCCGGCACCGTCAAGGGTCAGCCCAAGGGGTTCATGCTCATGATCACCATCCACTTCCGGCTCAGCTGACCCGCGAACCGGGAAGCCGGGCAATCCCGCCGACGGGATCGCCCGGCCTGTTGCCAAATCGCCGCGCCGGTGGGATCATGGAGACGAACAGGCAGCAAGTCCGCAAGATCCCATGGGAGGTGCGTATGGTCGTCCGGGTGCTGTTGGCGCTGGCCCTGGTCGGAGCGGCATGCGCCATGGCGTGCGGTGGTCCGCCGGCGGGTTCCGCAGGACCGGCGGGCGCCGCGATGCGATTTAAATATTATGTCCACGTGGATCGAGAGGGGATCGGCATCGAGGCCTTCCGGTTTCTCGTGCCGTCCGACTGGCAGGTCAGCGGCGGCATCCGCTGGGCGCTGGACAATCCCGGCCGGCCGGCCACGGCCCATCTGCTGGCGGTCAGTCCGGACGGCCGCCGGGCGCTGGAGCTCTTTCCGGCCCAGCCCTGCTTCTGGACCGACAACCGGATGCTCCTGACCACCAATCCACCGGGCACGCGCTATTTCGGCAACGAGGTCCGGCCCATGCCCGGGCCAGTCGAAGCGCTGCGCGACATGATCCTGCCCCGTTTCCGAAGCGGCGTGGCGGGCCTCCGGGTGGTCGAGTCGAAGGAGCTGCCCGACCTGGCCCGCGCCGTGGGCGCCGGGGCGGCCGCCGGCCCGGGGCTGCAGACGGGTGCCCGCGGCGCCATGATCCGGGTGGAATACAGCCAGGGCGGCCAGCTCGTCGAGGAGGAAATCTACGGGATCGTGGACTGGATCGCCTTCCCGATCCAGGGCGCGTTCGGCGCCACCACCAACGTCAACTGGGCCGTGGATTACCTGTTTTCCTTCCGGGCGCCGCGGGGGCAGCTGGCGGCCGACACCAAGCGGTTCCAGACCATGATCGGCTCCTTCCGGCTCAATCCCCAGTGGTTCAATAAGTACGTCCAGTTGGTGGAACTGCTCATCCGGATGCAGATCCGTCAGATCCGGCATATCGGCGAGATCAGCCGGATCATCAGCCAGACGCACGACGAGATCAGCCGGGACATGATGGCGGCCTACGAATCCCGGCAGGCGGTCAACGACAGGATCAGCGAAAATTTCAGCCGCTACATCCGCGGCGTCGACGCCTACCACGATCCCTTCACCGACCGGCCGGTGGAACTGCCGTCGGGCTATCGCCACGCCTGGGCCACTCCGCTCGGGGAATACATCGTGACCGACGACCCGAACTACAACCCGAACGTCGGCTCCAACCAGAACTGGCAGCAGCTCCAGCCACGGCGCTGATCGCTGTGGGGTTGCAAAGCGGGCGCGCTCTCCCTAAAATGATGGCGGTCCGGCCGGCGGCCGGATCCACCGCGTGAAGGAGAGCGCGCCGTGCCCATCTACGAATTTTACTGTCCCGACTGCCACACCATATTCAACTTCCTGTCCCGGACCATCGACACGGCCCGGCGGCCGGACTGTCCGCGTTGTCGGCGGCCGGAGCTGGAGCGACAGGTGTCGGCGTTCGCCATCTCCAAAGGGCGGAAGGAGGCCGAGGACGGCCTGCCCGACGACCTCGACGACGCCCGCCTCGACGGGGTGATGGAGCAGCTCGCCCGCGAGGCGGAGGGGGTGGACGAAAACGATCCGCGCCAGCTCTCGCGGGTGATGCGGCGCCTCTACGAGGCCACCGGCCTGCCCCTGGGCGGGCCGATGGATGAGGCGCTCCGGCGCCTGGAGTCGGGGGAGGACCCGGACCAGATCGAGGCGGAGATGGGCGACCAGCTGGAGGGATTGGACCCGTTTTCGACCGAAGGGGTGAAGCGGGCGCGCCGCCGCCTGCTGCCGCCCGCGCACGACGACACCCTCTACGATCTGTGACCGATCCCGATCCGGCGGATGACGGGTTGATGGCGATTCGATCTCCCCTGATCGATTTTGACCAATCACTCGTCCCCGGCTCGCGTATGATTACCATGCAGAATGGGCCGGCCGAGCGGGCCCCGTATCACCCAAAGGATGTGCGCATGAAAGTTGTCTGTCGTTATCGAATCCTCGTGGCGAGCCTGCTGCTGGCCACGGTGGCGGCGATGGCTGCGCCGGCTGAGGTGCTGGTGTGGATTCCCCGCGACGGCCTGGCGCCGGCGCCCGCCGGGCCGGACGTGACGCTGTTGGCGGCGCTGGAGACCGGCTGGCTGGTGCGGATGCCGTCCGCGGCGTTGGACCGGCCGGCAGCTGCAGGTGCCGCGGCCACGGCGCTGGAGCCGTACCGCGGCCACGGCCGGTACTACCTGGTGCGGCTGCGTGGCGCCGGCGATTTCGCACGGGTGTCCGCCGCCGGGACGGCCTGGCGGCTGGATGCCGCCACGGCGCTCTTCGCCGCCCCGGCGGGCTCCGCCCGGGAGCTGCTCCCCCTGGACCTGATGCTTCGGGCGCTGCCCGAGGGGCCCATCGACCCGGCGTGCGCAGCGGCGGCGCCGGCGCAACGGCCGGCCGCGGTCGACCACCCCCTGGTGGGCCAACTGGCGGCGGAGGTGGACGAAAGCCGGCTCTATACCGCGGTCTCCAATCTGCAGAACTTCGGGAGCCGCAACGTCAACTTCGACGGCTGCCGGCAGGCGGGTGACTACCTCTATGCCTATTTTCAGGAACTGGGCCTGCCGGTGGAATTCGAGGAGTTCGAGTTCGACACCTGGTCCGGAATTAAAACCAGCCGCAACGTCGTGGCCACGCTGCCCGGCGAAGCCGACTCCGCCGTGGTGATCATCGGCGCCCACTACGACGACATGCCGCCGAGCGCCACCGCCCCGGGCGCCGATGACAATGCCAGCGGCACGGCCGCGGTGATGGAGGCGGCCCGGATCCTGTCGCGCTACCACTTCGGCCACACGGTCCGCTTCATCGCCTTTTCGGCCGAGGAGTACGGGCTGTGGGGGAGCCAGAAGTACGTCCAGGGCGCCGTCGGCAGGGGGGAGGCCATCGCCGGGATGATCAACCTGGACATGATCGCTTTCACCGACGCCGTGCCCGAGGACCTCGACTTGATCACCAACCTCGCGTCGCGCCCGCTGGCCGAGCAGTTCGCCGCCAACGCCGCCGCCTACGCGGGCCTCGACTGCCTGATCCTCGAATTCGAATTCTGGAGCTACAGCGACCATGCCTCGTTTTGGGACTTCGGCTACCCGGCGCTCTGCGGCATCGAGGACGAGGATCCGTCCAGTCCCCACTACCACACGAACCACGACACCATCGACACGCTGAACTTCGATTTCATGACCCCGGCGGTCCGGGCGTCGGTGGCCACCCTGGCCGATCTGGCCGGACCGCTCTATCCTGCGGGGGACTTGAACCTGGACGGCCGCTTCGACGCCGTGGATGTGAGCGTTCTCCGCGACTACCTGTCCGACAACCTGCTGGAGATTCCGGCTGGCAGCGCAGCCGCCGACTTCGATGGCGACCAGGTCGTGTCAGTGGTTGACCTGACGCTTCTTCAACTGGCCGCCGCCGGCTAGACCGGCCGCTGGCGGGTTCGTCATCCCCGTCGGTGGGTTTCGGATCGATCCGCACCGGATGCTCTGGAGCGAGCCGGCGGCCCCCACCCGAGGGGCGCCCTACTGATCCTATTGAGATCAAATCAGATGTGTCTGATCCGGTCAAACGCGCCGGCCACCGGTCGCGGGCCGGTTCCGCTTCGGCCGGATGGCGAGTCGTTCTTTACATTTATCCCGTGGCCATGTATAATTTGCCGCCTCGAAATCGGCGGCGGCCGCCCCACGGGCATCCGAACCGCCGCGGAGAACGGTTCATGAGCGAGACCGGCACGCTGTTCATCATTTCCGCCCCCTCGGGCTCCGGCAAGACCAGCATCGTCCAGCACCTGCTGGGGACGGTGGCGGGGCTGGAGTTCTCCGTTTCGTACACCACCCGGGGCCCCCGCGCGGGCGAGGTGCACGGGCGCGACTATTTCTTCGTGGACGAACCCACCTTCCGGCGGATGATCGCCGCCGACGAGTTTTACGAGTGGGCGGTGGTCTATAACGACCTGAAGGGCACCTCTCGCGCGTTCATCGACGAGCGGCTGGCCCGGGGTGCCGACGTGCTCCTGGACATCGACGTCCAGGGCGCCATGCAGATCAAGGCCATCAATCCGAAGGCGATCCTGGTGTTCATCCTGCCCCCGTCGTTTCCGGTGCTGGCGGAACGCCTCCGCCGCCGCGGCCTGGACGACGAGGCGGAGGTTCAGCGCCGGCTGGCCAAGGCGCGCGACGAGATCCGCCGCTACGAGGAATACCACTACGTCGTGGTCAACGAGGACCTGGCGGCATCGGTCGAAACGGTCCGGGCCATCATCCGGGCGGAACGCCAGCGCACCGCGGCCAACCGGAACCGGATCGGCACCATCATCCAAACGTTTGGAGAAGCGTACCATGTATAAACTGCCCCCCAGCGTACCCAGCAAGTACCAGTTCGTGCTCATCGCCGCCGAGCGGGCGAAGCAGCTCCAGCAGGGCGCGGCCCCGCTGGTCAAAACCAGCCACGTCAAGCCCACCTACCGCGCCATCGACGAGCTGATGCACGAGAAGCTGGAGTTCGAGATCAGGGAAAGTCCCGAGCCGGAATACGCCGAAACCCTGAACCCTGACGAAGCCGGCAGCTGATCGGCGGGGCGCGACCGTGACCGTCGCCCTGGGCATCACCGGCTGCATCGGCGCCTACAAGGCGGTGGACCTGATCCGCCGCCTCCAGAAGGCCGGCCTGGATGTCCAGGTGGTGGCCACGCGGCACGCCCTGGAGTTTGTCACCCCCCTCACCCTCGAAACCGTTTCCCGCCATCCGGTCATCAGCGACATGTTCCAGCGCGCCGGTGACTGGGAGGTGGCGCACATCGCCCTGGCCCGCCGCGCCGATATCCTGTGCGTGGCGCCGGCCACGGCCAACATCCTGGCCAAGTTCGCCCACGGGATCGCCGACGATTTTCTCTCGACGCTGTACCTGAGCATCCGGCAGCCGGTGCTCGTGGCGCCGGCCATGAACCACGCCATGTGGGACCACCCGGCCACCCGGGCCAACCTGGCCGTCCTGCGCGAGCGCGGGGTGATCGTGGTGGAGCCGGAATCCGGCTATCTCGCCTGCGGCGAGGAGGGCGCGGGCCGGTTGGCCGACCTGGCGGTCATCGAGGAGGCGGTGCACGGCGCGCTGGCCCCCAAGAGCCTGGCCGGCCGCACCGTCCTGGTCACCGCCGGCCCCACCGCCGAGGATATCGACCCGGTCCGCTTCATCACCAACCGCTCCACGGGCAAGATGGGGTTTGCGGTGGCCCGCCAGGCCGCCCGCCGCGGCGCCCGGGTGATCCTGGTCAGCGGCCCGTCGGCCGAGGCGGCCCCGTTCCCGTGCGTCCGCGTGGCCGTGCGGAGCGCCGCCGACATGGCGGCGGCGGTGGCGGACCACGCGCCTGCGGCCGACGCCGTGGTTATGGCCGCCGCGGTGGCCGACTACACGCCCGCCGCGCCGCAGGCCGCGAAGATAAAGAAAGGGGACGGGCCGCTGGCGCTGGAGCTGCGGCGCACCGCCGACATCCTGGCCGGCCTCGGCGCCGCCCGCCGCCCGGGGCGGGTCCTGGTGGGATTCGCCGCCGAGACCGACGCCGTCGTGGCCAACGCCCGCCGCAAGCTGGCCGCAAAGGGCCTGGACTTGATCGTCGCTAACGCCGTGGGACCCGACCGCGGATTCGGCACCGACGTCAGCACCGTGACCATCCTGGACCCCGCCGGCGGCGTCGAAGAGCTGGCCGACATGACGAAGGACGCCATCGCGGCCCGCCTGTGCGAGCGCATCGCCGCCCTGCTCCCCTCGTCCTGATCACCCCGCGGCGCAGTCTCCAGCCGCGGAATTCCGGCGCCCCGGCCGTCGGGGCCGCCGACCGGACCGCCCTTTTGGTTTGGGGCGCGGATCGAAAGTAAGCTAGAATATCTCTCAGCCCAGCCCGAGGAAATCGTATGCCCAGAAAAAAATCCGTTCCGCCGCCCCCGCCGCCCCCACCGTCGCTCAAGAGCGGCTTCGTCGCCATCGTCGGCCGAACCAACGTCGGCAAATCCACCCTGCTGAACCAGGTGCTGGGCAAGAAGGTCTCCATCATCTCCGACAAGCCCCAGACCACGCGCACGCGGATCCTGGGCGTCCACACCACGGCCGCCGGCCAGATGGTGTTCTTCGACACGCCCGGCGTGCACCGGCCCGGTCACGAGCTGAACCGGCAGATGGTCCAGCACATCCACCATGCGCTGCAGAGCGCCGACGCGGTGCTCCAGGTGATCGACATCAGCGAATCGTTCGGCCACGGCGAGCAGTACGTGCTGGACCTGGTCCAGGCCGCCGGCCGGCCGGCGGTGCTGGCCATCAACAAGATCGACCAGGTGAAGAAGAGCCGCATCCTCGAGGTGATCGACTTCTACCGGCAGCGCCACGCCTACGCCGCCTACGTCCCGGTGAGCGCGCTCACCGGCGACGGCGTGCCGGCCCTGGTGGGCGAGCTGTTCGGCCTGCTCCCGCCGGGCGAGTTTTTCTACGACGAATCGTTCATCACCGACTCCCCCGACCGGTTCATGGCCGCCGAGTTGGTGCGGGAGCAGGTGCTCCAGCACACCCGGCAGGAGCTCCCCTTCAGCACCGGCGTGATGGTGGACCTGTGGGACGAGGCGCGCCGCGAGACCGACGGCCTGCTCCGGATCGAGGCGTCGATCCTGGTGGAGCGGGACTCGCAGAAAGGGATCCTGATCGGCCGGCAGGGCGGCATGCTCAAGACCATCGGGTCCGCCGCCCGGCGCGAGATCGAGGCGTACCTGGGCTGCAAGGTGTTCCTCGGCCTCTTTGTCAAGGTGGAGGCGGACTGGCGGAACAACATCCGCATCCTCCAGCAGATGGGCGTGGTGCGCTGAGCACCATGGACGCGCGCGAGGAACAGGCACGACTGGACTGGCTGCGGGATCTCGTCGAATCCCTGGCGCTCTACGCCGACTGGGGCGTGGCGCATTTCGTCGTGGCGCCCGGCCGCCGCGCGCAAGGCATTTTGCCGGAATCCCCAGCGATCCCGGTGGCGTCTGCCGCCGCCACCCAGCCGTCCCCGACACCCCGCCCGGCCGTCGCCGCCCCTAGGGCCGCCGCGCCGGAGCCGGCGCGCCCCGTACCGCCGGAGCCGGCCCGCCCCGCCCCGCCCGCAGGCTCTGCGGCGGGCCAGCCGTCGGCCAGCCTGCTGGAGAGCGCCGAAGACGCGCTGCCGCGCCTCACGCCCGAGGAGAAGGCAAGCCAGCTCGAGGCGCTCCGCGCCGAGATCGGCGACTGCACCCGCTGCGGCCTGTCGGCCGGGCGCCGGCACCTGGTGTTCGGCGAAGGGAATCCCGACGCCGCGCTCATGTTCGCCGGCGAGGGGCCGGGCGCCGACGAAGACCGCACCGGTCGGCCGTTCGTGGGCCGCGCCGGCCAGCTGCTGGACCGCATGATCGAGGCGATGACGCTGCGCCGCGAACAGGTGTACATCGCCAACGTGGTCAAGTGCCGCCCGCCGGACAACCGCACGCCCGAGCCGGAGGAGGGCGCCACCTGCGGGCCGTTCCTGCACCGCCAGATCGAGATCATCCAGCCGCGGGTGCTGGTGCTGCTGGGGTCGGTGGCCGCGCAGTACGTGCTGGGCACGCGCAAGTCCATGGGCCTGCTGCGGGGCAGCGTCCACCGCCACCGCGGCGCCCTGGTCATCCCCACCTATCACCCGGCCTATCTGCTGCGGAATCCCGCCGCCAAGCGGGATGTCTGGGAGGACCTGCAGAAGGCCATGGGGCTGCTCGGCATTCCCGTCCCGAAACGGGGCGGCTCGCCCGGCGGCGCCTGAGGGCGAGGCCATGCCCCCCGCCACCCCCCCGCCCCGCTACGCCGCGGTCGCCCTGTTCGCGCCGGTGTTCCAGGACTACACATACGCCATTCCGCCGGCCATGGCCGCCGCCCGCCCGGGCTGCCGCGTGGTGGTCCCCCTGGGGGGCGGCCACGCCAACGGGGTGATCACCGCGGTGGCGGACGCGCCGCCGCCCGGCGTGGAGCGGATCCGCGATCTGCTCAGCCTCGTGGATCCGGAGCCGCTCATCGACCCACCGCGGGTGGAGCTGGCCCGCTGGATCTCGCATCACTACTTCGCGCCGCCGGGCGACTGCCTGCGCCTCTTCTTCCCGCCCGGCTCGTATGTGGACGCCACGTTCAGCTACCGGATCACCCCCGCCGGCGAGGCGCGCCTGGCCGCGGCGGCGGACAAGGCGTTTCAGGACAAGCTGCTGGCGCTGATCCGCCGCAGCCCCGGCATCGACCGCAAGGAGATCGGCCGGGTGATGCCGGCGCGCTTCCTGGACCGGGTGCTGGCCAACCTCGAGCGCAACGGCTGGGTGGCGCGCGAAAGCCGGGTGCTGGGCGCCCGGACCGGTTTCCGGCGCGTGCTGTTCGTGGAGCTGGCCGACCCGGCGGCGGACCCGGCGGCCTATCCGAAGCGCCAGCGGGCGGTGATCGAGTTCCTGCGCAGCCACCAGGGACCGCTCCCGCTGGCCCGCGTGGTCGCCGAGACGGGTGTCCCGCACGACGTGATGCGGCGCCTGCAGGCCAAGGGCGTGCTGCGGATCGAGGCGGCCGAAAGCTACCGCGATCCGTTCGCCGGCTACCGGGCGCGCGAGACCGAAGCGCTGGTGCTCACGGCGGCGCAGCGCGCGGCCGTGGACCGGATCCGGGGCGACCTGGACGCCGGGCGCCCCGGCCAGTACCTGGTGCTCGGCGTCACCGGCAGCGGCAAGACCCAGGTCTACATCGAGCTGATCCACGACACGCTGCGCCGCGGGCGCACGGCGCTCATGCTGGTGCCGGAGATCTCGCTGACTCCGGCGCTGACCCAGCGGTTCATGACCCACTTCGGCGGCCGCCTGGCCATCCTGCACAGCATGCTCTCCGACGGCGAGCGCCACGACCAGTGGTTCCGGATCCACCGCGGCGAGGCCGACGTGGTCATCGGCACCCGCTCGGCGCTGTTCGCGCCGCTGGCGGCGCCCGGCGTGATCATCCTGGACGAGGAGCACGACGCCTCCTACAAGCAGGACGAGTCGCCCCGCTACCACGCCCGGGAGGCGGCGCGGGCGTGGGCACGGCAGTGCGGCGCGGCGCTGGTGCTGGGCTCGGCCACGCCGTCGCTGGAAAGCTACCACGCCGCCACCGAGGCCGGCGCCATGACCCTGCTTGAGCTGCCCGAGCGCATCCTGAACCGGCCGCTCCCCGACGTCGCCATCGTGGACATGGTACGCGAGTTCGAGCGCTTCGGCCGCAACGTCATTGTGGCGGGCGAGATCTACAAGGCCATCGCCGATCGGATGCACCGGGGCGAGCAGGTCATGGTGCTGCTCAACCGCCGGGGGTTTGCGCCGGTGGTCACCTGCCGCAAGTGCGGCGAGACGGTGCTCTGCGCCCACTGCGACATCGCCATGACCTTCCACCAGGCAGAGCGGCAGCTCATGTGCCACTACTGCGGCTTCCTCCGGCCGGTGCCCGACACCTGCCCGGCGTGCGGGAGCGGACACCTGTTCCTGCTGGGCCTGGGCACCGAGAAGCTGGTGGAGGTGTTCCGCGAGCGGTTCCCGGGACGGCGGGTGGTCCGCTTCGACCGGGACACCACCCGCCAGAAGGGGAGCATGAAGGAGATCCTCGACCGGTTCGAGCGGCGCGAGATCGACCTGCTGGTGGGCACCCAGATGATCGCCAAGGGGCACGATTTCCCGGCGGTGACGCTGGTGGTGGTGCTCTCCACCGACACCAGCCTGCGCATCCCCGACTTCCGCTCCGCCGAGCGGACCTTCCAGCTGCTCACCCAGGTGGCCGGCCGCAGCGGCCGCGGTGACACGCCGGGCCGGGTGTTCATCCAGACCTATTACCCGAACCATTACGCCGTCCGGCTGGCGCGGCAGCAGGACTACCCGGCGTTCTACCGCCAGGAGATGGAGTTCCGGCGCCGGCTCCACTTCCCGCCCGTGGCCCGACTGGTGTTCCTCGCGGTGAAGGACAAGCGGCGGGAGAAGGCCGAGGCGATCGCCCGGGCGGCTGGCGAGCACCTGCGGGCGGCCATCGCCGAGCGGGGACTGGCGACGGCGCTGCGGGTGCAGGGGCCCGTGCCGGCGCTGCTGGAGAAGATCAAGGACGACTTCCGCTGGAGCCTGCTGGTGCGGTGCCTGTCGACGGACGGCCTGCCCGAGGTGCTGCTCGATTTCCGCCGCCGCTGCCTGGACGCCCGCCTCCCCTTCGCCCAGATCGCCGTGGACGTCGATCCCCTGGACCTGTTGTGAGGGGGCACCTTTCCGCCGGTATCTTGCGCCCGCCCCAATGGAACCCGCGTCCCGACCCCCGGCGGTTGATCCCCGCGCGCCGAATCCCTTCCGGTACCGCACGCCTCTAAATAAACGTGGAATGCTTCGATCTTTTAATCCGCTCCCGCCCGGGGGCGGATGTACCAACCCCACCCGAGGAAACCGGTCCGCCGGTTTCCTTATCTTGGATTTATGACCATACCGCCGCCGGGCCGAGCGCCCGGCGGCGCTGCATGTTGGCGCCGCTCTCGGGAAGTGGCCGCTCGACGTTGCCATCTCCGGCCGGCGACGCCACGGCGAAACTCGGGGAGTTGTCGCGTTAACTGTTCGTGCGGGCCAGGCGGTCCCGGATGGCGGCCACCAGGCGGTCGGCGCCGGCGCGGAGCAGGCTGGCCGCCGCCCGCAGGCAGTCGAGCAGCCGCCGGGGGCCGCGGTCCCACTGCACCACCGTCACCACGCCGCCGGCGCCGCGCCGCTCCACCGCCACCACCCGCCCCAGCACCTCCCGGGCCGAGGCGGGGGGATCCAGGGCGGCGGCGGCGTCACCCTTCGTCCGGAATACAAAGCCGCCGTCGGGCGCCTGCCGCCGGAACAGCACCCGGTGCAGGCGAAGCCGGCCGGCACCGTTCAGGGTGAGGACCATGTCGCCGAAGCGTGCCGGATCGGCTGCGGTCTGCACCAGGTGGACCACGGCGCCGTCGGGCAACGCCGGGCGCATGCTGCGGCCAGTGACCCGGACCCGCACCAGGAAGCCGCGGCTCAGCAGCTCCGCCAGCATGACGCCGGCGCGGGGCGAGTCCAGGGCCAGAATGTCCGGGGTTTCGCCGGTCAGGACCTCGCCGGTGTGTTCCAGCTTGATGGGCGGGCGGGGATCGAATTCGCCGTCGTCGGACACCTTGATCACGCGCAGCGGTTCGACCTTGGGATCGGGCGGTTTCGGATCGAACGAGTCATCCATGTGGGGGCCCCCTGTCCGGCGGATGATCGCGTCATCGGACGGCGGCGGCGATTGCGTCGGCCACCGACGGGTCCGGCCGGAACGCCAGCTCCCGGCCGGGAGTTTCGCGGGCCACCGCGCCGACGAAGTCCAGCAGGTCCGGCAGCACCTCTGCATGATACCACGGGATGGAGGTCACGGGGAGCAGGCGCTCCATCGCCTCGCGGGGCGACAGGGGCGCCACCCGGTTGGCGCCGGCGTGCTGCAGGAACAGCAGGCCGCCGAGCGGCGCGCCGGCGTTGCGGGCGATGTCCGCCTCGCCGGCCCACGGCGTGCCGAAGGCCCACAGCTCGCCCTCGATGCGCCGCACCACCATCCGGTCGTCGCTGAGGAGCTCAAAGCCGCCGTGCGCCGCCAGCTGCCGGGCCAGGGTGGTCTTCCCGGCGCCCGACCGGCCGGGGAAGAGGTACGCCTGTCCGTCAAGGATCGCTCCGGCGGCGTGGACGACGCATCCCTCGCGCCGCGCCAGCGCGTACATCAGCAGGAGCTGGTCCAGCGGGTAGCGCAGGGGATTGACCAGCGCCGGCTGGCCGCGGTGCAACGTTCGGAGACCGGGTCCGCAGCGCACCGCGGCCGAGTCGAGGGAATAATCCAGCCACGTGTCCCAGAGCGGCGGCGGTCCGCCGGGCGCGGGCGGCAGCCAGAAACGGAATCCGGCGCCCTCGCGGGCCATGGACCAGGCGCCCGGATTGTCCAGAAAGATCGCCGCGGGCTCCGGCGGAACGAACGGGTGGTCGACGGATGCCAAGCGGACGATGGTGTCGAACGCCGCCGGGCCGTGGGCGATGCGGCCTTCGAAGCCGTCGTAGCGATTCGGCGGGGAGGTGACGTCGGGCGGCACGGGCAGGGACTCCGGCGCCACCAGCGGCAGCGGCGAACGGAGGCGGAGGTTGACGTGTCCGATGGAGAGGGTTCGAGTAGGCATTGGGGTTATCGCTGGGCGCCGGGGCGAACTACGGCAAAAACTGCCGGCAACTCACAGGCAGGGGCGCGCCGAGGCTACGAACCCAGGGTTGCCTTGCACACACCGCTCACACAATTATTACCGCTTTGAGCGGTATCCGATCCGGACCGCTTGCAGCCGATCGCCAGGACTTCCTCGGCCAGTAGTTCGATCACGCGGAGCCGGGGCTTGTCGTATGCCTGTTTGTCGGTCTGATGGGTGTCTTTGTTCACGGATCAGTCTCCTCTCCGGGTCTGGTATTGATGCAGTCGCTCGGCGCGCAGCCGGCCCAACCGGCACACATAGTCAGCGGGTGTGGTCTCGGCGCCAGTCTCCAGCTCGAAAAACGCCGGGCAGCTTCCGCACACCAGGCGCGCCTCGCAGCGGCTGCACGGGAAACTGTTCCCGGCCATCTTATCATGCAGCCGAGGGATGAGATCACACCAAATTTGCTTGAACTCCGCGCGGTGCAGGTCCCCCGCCGGCCGGGCCACCATGAGGCAGGGCCGCAGGGTGCCGTCGGCGTCCACGTAAAACGCCGTGATCCCGGCGCCGCATATGTAGAGGCGCTGCTCCTCGGGCAACGTTGCGTTCTTGTCCAGAAACTCCGCCCACTGGCGGCGCCGCACCGGATCGGCCAGCTCCAGCTCCACGGCGTTCACCGGATCCACGCGGTGGGTCAGTGGTTTGCGGCCGCCGTCGAGGCGGGGATTGATGGCCGCGTCCAGGCGGAACGGCACCCCCAACTCCCGGGCGTAGGCCTCCAGTGCGCCCAGCTCCGCCGCATTTTCGCGCATCAGGATGGTTTTGAGGGCCAGCCTCACACTGGCGGCACGCAGGCGCTCCACGCCGCGGCGGGCGCGCGCCCAAGCGGTGGCCGAGCCGGTGATCCGCTCGACGGTGGCGGCAGTGGCGCCGTAGAGCGATACCTCCACGAGCCGCGGCGGCAGCTCCCGAAACAGTTGCACCACCCGCCGGGACAGCCGGGTGCCATTGGTGAACACGGTGACCAGCATCCCCAGCTTCTTGGCGTGACGGTAGATGAGTTCAAAATCCTTGCGCAGGAGCGGTTCGCCGCCGGTCAGGAGCAGATCCAGGCAGCCCGCGGCGGCCACCTGGTCCAGGATGTCCAGCCATTGGGCGGTGGCGAGCTCGTTGCTCGCGCGGCGGCGCCGCACGGCGCCGCCCAGGTAGCAGTGGACGCAGCGCAGGTTGCACCGGGCCGTCAGCTCCAGGCTCCCCGACAGCGGCACCCGCGCCGACCGGGCGGCGGCGCTGAAACGCTGCAGGTACTCCTGGTTGGACGGACAGACCGACATCACGAACTCTCCACACTCATGTTCGCGCGATAAGCCCGGCGGCGCTCAGTTCGGCGATGAACTCGCCCAGATCCCGTTCCGCCTCGTCGCGGGTCACGGCGAACCGCTCCAGCAGCTCGTCGCGGATCCGGCCCAGCGGCTTTTTGCCGTCGAGGCGCTCCCAGATGAACCCGGCCACCCCTTCGAGGGCGAAGATCCGCTGCAGGTCCGCCAGCCGCCCGCTCACGGGCACCACCAGCGTCTCGCCGGCGATGGAGCGGCTCACGAGCTCCTCCTTCTTATTATAGACGGCGGCCCAGTCCGGCGACGGGGCCGGGTTCGGTCGGTTCACCGCTCACCTCTTGATCAGCAGGGCGGGGTCGCCCAGCAGGATGTAGAGATCGCGGTGGTAGGCGGCCGTTGGATCGGCCGGCGTCCAGGCGGCCAGGGCGGCGCGGATGGCGTCGCCCAGCGTGGCGTGGCCGCGGCCGAGCTCCGCAGCCAGCGCGGCGTTGAGCGCGGCGGCGGCGGCGTTGTCCGACAATCCGGCGGGGGCGTAGACGGCGATGGCGCCGCCGTCGGGTTGGGTCAGCAGCGCCTCGCCCAGGCCCGGGTAGCCGGGGATGGTGCATTCGCCCACGGCGCAAGTGAACGCCAGCAGCAGCGGCAGGCGGGCGCCGTTGGCGAGCCCCGGGATGTCGGTGATGCGGAGCAGGCCTTCGGCGGCGAGGCGGTCGACGCCGCCGTGGCCGAGGTAGTTGACCAGGCCGGCTCCCGCAGTGATGCCGTCAACGAGGGCGGCTCGGGCGTCGGCCGGCGTCTGTTCGGAGAGGTAGATGCGCTCTACAGCCAGATCGAGGGGGAGCCCGGCGGCGATGTCCTCGCTGTCGGCGGGGAAGTCGCCGGCGGGGTCGGGATCGTCGGCGACGACGAGCGCGCGGCGGCTCCAGTCGCCGGCGGGCTGCGCTTCGTAGGCGATGATTTTGTCCACCATGGCCTGGAGCTCGGCGGCGGTGGCCGCCGGCAGGCGGCCGATGGCCAGGTCGGGCACGCTGTCGTCGCCGGCGATGCAGCCGTAGCGCATGTCGGCGGCGGCCAGGCCGTGGGGAGTGCCGGTGTAGATGGGAGGCAGCAGGTTGTCGCCGTACCCCTTGAGATCGCGGTAGTCAAAGGTGCCGCGGCCGGCCAGAACGACGAAGCGGGGAGGCACGGCCCAGGAGGTGGCGGCGTAGCTCAGGAAGTTACTGACGGCGTGAGGGGAGGGGCGGCCGTGGTTGAACTCGTCGTAGATGTTTTCGATGTCCACGACCAGGGTGCGATACCCTTGCGTGGCGCGGTAAGCGGCAAGCTGCTTGGCCGGCGTGCCGAGCTGGCGCGGGGCGATGACGAGGTAGTCGGCGGCGGTGGCGGCGTTGCGCAAGTCGGAGGGCCGGTCGGCGTTGGCTTTGGCCAGCGGGGTGGCGGCGCTCCAGGCCACGGCGAAGTAGTCGCGGCCGCGCTCGGGGCGGAAGGACACGCGCCAGGAGCCGGCGGCGAAGTCGACGGTCGCCGGCTGGAGCCGCGGGACGGCCGGGTCGGTGACGTCGAGGACGGCCAGGTCGTCCCGGTCGAAGCCGGCCACGGTGATCACGTCCTCATCCAGCCCCCGCAGGCGGAGGCGATTGGCCACGGCGAGGCAGCGGCGCTGGTACTCCACGGTGAAGCCGTCGAGATAGACGAGCGAGTAGGCGACGCCGTCGCCGCGGCGGGCGGTGAGCTCCACCTGGTTGTCGCCGTCGCGCAGGAGCGCCGGATCGAGGGTGAAGTGCAGCGCCCGGGCGGTGCGGCCGCTCCAGGAGCCGTCGCCCAGGAGCACGCCGTTGAGGCGGACGGCGACCTGGTGCTCGGCGAAGGTGCCGGTGTCGGTGCCGCCGTGAAGGCGCACGGTGAGGGCGGCGGCGCCGGAGCCAGCGGCGCCCGGCGTGGCCACGGCGAAGGTCCGGGTTTCGAGCGTCGGGTCGCCGGCGTAGAGGTAATCCCAGAACCAGTAGTCGGACTCGGGGTTGCGGGTCACCGCCGGGGCGGGCAGGCGGTCGCGCTCGACGTCCAGCGTCTCAGCGAAGGTCCCGTCGGCGACGGGTGCGACGGGCGCGGCGTCATCGGGGCCCAGGATGGGTGTGAGCTTGCCCGGGGTGAAGCGGTAGACGTCGGTGTCGGCGTAGAGCGTGTGCCGGGCGTCGCCGAAGAAGTAGAAGCCCTGGCCGTCGGGGAACGGCCGGGTGGCGACGGGCACGCCGCCAGAGGTCAGCGCCAGGCGGTCCGCCCGGAGCGTCTGGCGGGGCAGCCCGGCGGCGATGGCGCCGAGGTCCACGGCGTACAGGTCGGCTGCCGGCACCGCCAGTTTGAAGGCGGATGTGGCCGCGGCCTTGGACACGTCGTCGGCCGGCGGATCATCCGCGGCGTCCGGCCGGATGGCGGACGCCGGCCGGCCTGGGTGGGCGGCGCGGCTGAAGCGCACCGGGGCCGCCGCGCGGTCGCGGGGGAGCGGTCCGGCCCAGTCCACGGCGAACGGGCCGTAAGCGTGCACGGTGCCGTCGGCCTCGACTTCCTCCACGAGGTAGTGCTCGGTCGCGGCCCGGTCGGCCTCGGGATCCGGCAGGCGGTAGACGCCGCCCTGGGGGTGGCCCGGCAGGGCCGGGAGCAGCGCGTCGGTGAGGCGCCGCCACCCGCCGTCGGCCGCATCCCAGCGGGAGACGTAGAAGCCCACGGTGCCCTGTTCCGCCGCGGTGGACCAGCGCAGCACCGGCTCGCCGCCGGCCCACACGCCGCCGAAGTCGGCCAGCAGCACCCGGGTGGGCACCGGCGTGCCCGTGGTCACTGCCAGCTCGCACAGGGGGCCGAAGGTGAACGTGGCGCGCGTCTGGGTGGTGTTCCCCGTCTCGTCCACGTAGCGGGCGGTGGTGCCGTTGGCAGCGGGCGTCCCGGTGATGATCAGCCGGCCCGATGCGGTGGGGGTGACGTTCACCTCGTAATCGAGCGAGGCCGTGGTGCCGGCGGCCAGGGTGCCGGGATTCCAGGTCACCGTGCCGGAGCCGCCCACGGCGGGCTCGGCGGTGACGCTCCCCTGGGTCACCGCGTCGTTGCCGGCGTACACGGCGGCCCCGCCCGGGATGTAAGCATCCACGGTGTTCGACGCGTTGAAGGTGATGGCGTGGGGTGTGGGATTGACCACCCACACTGTGATCCGCACCCGGGTGGTCTCACCCGCTGCGGGCGGGTTGGGCCCCGAGATCCACGTGGCGTACTGCCCCGCGTACGGTTTCACCGGCGCGGTGCCGGCTTCGGTGGGGAGATACAGGCGCAGGGTGTCGGCTTCGGGTTGGGCGGTGGGGGCCGGGTTGGCCGCGTTATAGGCGCCCATGTAATAGGTGATGACGTTGCTGGTTGTTGCGTCGATCCTGAGGTCGTTGGACCAGATGCCGTAGTCGTCGGCTGCGAAGTCGGTGGTCCAGCCCTTGAACGAATTGTTCGCCCAGGTGCCTTGGCCGGAAATCTCGCTGCTGCCGAACGACTCGGTGTATTCGCCGGTGCGGCTGGTCAGCGCGATGCTGCCGGCGCTGTCGTAGTCGAAATCGTTGGAATCGGCCTCGCAGCCGCAGTCGATGTAAGAGTATACGGTGAACGTCCGGCTTGAGATGTCTTCGATACCGAAGCCCACGTACGATTCGGCGTAGACGTTGAGCTCCCGAGTTGTGCCGGAGGAAGTGTCTGTCGCCGCCACACCATATACGTTGGTGTCATCGCCGGTAGTGATTGTGCCGGATGTATTCACCGTCAACGACCAGTGACCGGCGGGGGGATTATTTATTTCATAGTAGCCCCAGTCGTCGTCCAAAGTTGAGTCTACGCCGATGACATCGTAATCAATGAGCGTGCCCGACGGATTTCGCACCTCATACCGGGTATAAGTGTTCCAGCTGCTGTTCGTCTGAAAGTCGTTGAGTCCACCGGTGTCGGCATCGAAGATCCAGATGCGCATCTGGGTCAGGCCGGCCGGGACCTCGATCCAGTACCGGTAGTAGGTGTTCAATCCACTGTCATCGCTGACGTAGTCCCCGTTGCCCAGGGCGTCGCCGGCTCCGTTCTGGGCGGCCCAGTAGGGCGACTGATGGCCGCCGGCCGGAAGCATCGCGGTGAACGCGAACAACAATCCTAGAAACAGAACTGTCCGCCGGGTGGCGTTCCGCCGGATCCGGAATGATCCAGATAGTATGGGGCGCATGGTCCCTCCTGCCGTTTTTTTGTCGTGCACAGCCCGTGAGAACAATCTTCAGCCGTTACTACCTAATGCGAACATGTCGTATTATTTGCTATTCTGTGCCATAAACTCAACATTAAAACGTGTTCAGTGAAGCTGACATATGGCATCTAAACAAAATTGTATGGTGATGTCAACCATATTTTCCGATTCGGTCTGGAGTGCGGCGGCACGACGCCGCTTTGGATAGCACGCAGTGCTCTGGAGTGCGGCGGCTTGACGCCGCTTTGGATAGCGCGAAGCGCTTTGGAGTGCGGTGGCTGGACACCGCTTTGGATTCCGGAACGGTTGTCGATTTGCGACGGCTGAAAAGTATTACGACGCTGCGCGTCAATCCAAAGCGCAGTCTAGCCTGCGCACTCCAAAGCGCTTCGCGCCATCCAAAGCGCAGTCGAGCCTGCGCTCTCCCCTATCGGACCAGCCGCAGGGCCGGGTCGCCCAGGAGAATGTAGAGGTCGCGGTGGTAGCCGGCGGCCGGGTCCGCCGGTTCCCAGGCGGCCAGGGCGGCGCGGATGGCGTCGCCCAGCATGGCGTGGCCGCGGCCGAGCTCGGCGGCCAGCGCGGCGTTGAGCTCCACGGCGGCGGTGTTGTCCGACAATCCGGCGGGGGCGTAGACGGCGATGGCGCCGCCGGCGGGCCGGGCCAGCAGCGCCTCGCCCAGGCCCGGGTAACCGGGGATGGTGCACTCGCCCGCGGCGCAGGTGAAGGCCAGCACCAGCGGCAGCCGGGCGCCGTTGGCGAGCGAGGGAATGTCGTCGAGGCGGAGTACGCCCTCGGCGGCCAGGCGGTCCACGCCGCCGTGGCCGAGGTAGTTGACCAGGCCGGCGCCGGTGGCGATGCCGCTGACGAGCGCCTCCCGGGCTTCGAGCGCGGTCTGCTCGGCCAGCGAGATCCGCCGGAGCCGCAGCCACGGCGGCAGCTCCGCGGCGACCGTCTCGGAATCGGCGGGGAAGTCGCCGGCGGGGTCCGGATTGTCGGCGACGACCAGGGCCCGCCGGGACCAGGCGCCGTCGGGCTGCGCCTCGTAGGTGATGATCTTGTCCACCATGGCCTGGAGCTCGGTGGCGGTGGCCGCCGGCAGGCGGCCGACGGCCAGGTCGGGCACGTTGTCATCGCCGGCGACGCAGGCGAAGCGGTTGTCGGCGGGGGCCAGGCCGTGGGAGGTGCCCAGGTACAGGGGCGGCAGCAGGTTGTCGCCGAAGCCCTCGAGGTCGCGGTAATCGTAAGTCCCGCGGCCGGCCAGGACGACGAAACGGGGCGGCACGGACCACTGGGCGACGGCCCAGTCGAGGAAGTCGCGGATGGCCTGGGGCGAGGAGCGGCCGTGGTTGAACTCGTCGTAGATGTCGGCGATGTCGACGACCAGGGCCCGATGTCCCTGGGAGGCACGGTAGGCGGCCAGGGCCTCGGCGGGTCCGAGCAGGCTCTGCGGGGTGATGACCACATAGTCGGCCCCGGGTTCGGTGTCGCGGAGCCGGGACGGCCAGTCGGGGGATACGGCGGTCACCGCGGTGGCGGTGTCGACCGAGGCCGCGAAGTAGTCGTGGCGGGGCTGGCAGCGGAAGCACACGCGCCAGTTGCGGCCGGCGCGCTCCGCGGCGGCCGGCTGCAGCACCGGGGCGTCCGGATCGGTGATGTCGAGCACGACGATGGTGTCGGTGGTGAAACCGTCCACGGCGACGGCATGCGGGGCCAGGCCGTCCGGCGCCAGGCGCAGGCGGTCGTTGTCGGCGCGGGCCTGGCGGACGTAGTCCACCGCGAACCCGTCGACGTAGACGAGCGAATAGGGAATCCCTTCATTCAGCTGGGCGGCCAGTTCCACGGTGTTGGCGCCATCGCGCAGGATCGCCGGGTCGATGGTGAGACGCAGCGACCGGGCGGTCAGGCCGTCCCAGCGGGCGGTGCCGACGTTCACCCCGTTGAGGCGGACGGCCACCTGGTGATCCGTCCCGAAGCCGGTGTCGGTGCCGCCGTGGAGGCGCACCGCGAGCGCGGCGGCGCCGGTGCCGGCGGGCGCGGGCGTGGGCACCGTGAACGTTTTCGCGCCCTGCGTCGGGTGATCGGCGAACAGGTAATCCCAGAACCAGTAGTCCGATTCGGGGTTGCGGGTGACCGCGGGCGCGGGCAGGTGATCCTCTTCCGCGTCCTGCGTCGTGGCGAAAGTCAGTCCCGGCGCCACCGCGGCGGGGGGCGCGCCGTCCGCCCGGGCCATGAGCCGGCCGCGGCCGACGGCGACGCGGTACACGTTGGCGTCGGCGTAGGGGCTGTCCAGCCGCCGGCCGTAGAAGACGATGGCGCCCGGCGCCAGGTCGGTAAGATAAGTGACCAGCCGGCCGCCGCTGGTGATTTCCAGCCGTCCGCGATGCGCCAGCGCCTCCACCGCCGCGCGCGGCAGCGCCAGCGCCTCGGCCAGCGCGTCGAAGGTTACGGCGTGCAGTCCGTCGGCGCGCACCGCCACCTTCGCCGCCTCGGGCCGCGCCCCGTCCGCCGCGGTCTTGCCCGCGACAGCGGTTTTAAAGTGTTCCGGCTTCACGTTCGGCGTGTCCGCGTCCCGCCGCTGCCGCGGGTGCGGCGTGCGGGAGCCGGATGCGTCGACGGGCGGAGCGGCCACGACATCCGGGTTCGATGCGGGTTCCGGTATCGTCACCGTGAACGGGCCGTAATCCAGCACCCTGCCGTGAACGTCCAGTTCCTCGATCCGGTACTGATAGGTCTGCCCGGGCAGCGCTTCCGGATCGGCCAATCGATACACGCCGCCCTGGGGCGCATTCATGAGAGCCAGCACCGGTGTCCGGTTCACCTCTTGCCATGTGCCTACGGTGGGATCCCAACGAGCCAGCCGGAAGGCGGCAGTGCCCGATTCACCGGCGGTGGACCATGAGATGAAGCTCTGATCATCTAGCCGCGACGCCGTCATGCCGCCCACCAACGCCCTGGTGGGAATGCCGCCGAGAGACACTCCTGGCGTGATCGCCAATTCGCACAGCGGACCGAAGGTGAACGTGGCTCTTGTTTGGGTGGTGTTGCCTGTCTCGTCGACAAAGGTGGCTGTGGTGCCGTTGTCAGCAGGTGTGCCTGTGATGGGCAGTCTGCTCTCGCTGGAGGGAGTTGCCCGCACCCAGTATCTTAATGTGGCGGTTGATCCGGTGCTCAAAGCTCCCACGTTCCACTCGATCCAGCCGGATTCACCAATCGCCGGTTGAGTGGTAACCGATCCATGAGATGGGTTCGTCGTAGGTGGATCCTCCTCATCGACGACATCGATATTGAGAAAAGTAACATCGCCAGCAGTGGTAGTACCTGGCACGTATGCACGGACTAATCGCTGAGTATCGAAACTAATGGTATAGCCAGTGGGATTAACGACCGTTACGGTGATTTCCAGATAGGTATTGCCATGAGCAATCGGAGGATTGCCGGTGGATAGTTCAGAGATCGATTGGGTAACATAGGGTTTTACTGGAAGTGTTGGGATAAATGGATGGTCTCCTGCGGGAAGATATAGACGGATGGAACCGGTTTCGGGTTGTGCGGTTGGCGGAGGTGCTGTGGTGTCGGCGTCAATATTAGCCATGTAAAAGGTCATGATATCGCCGCTGCTATCCAGTTCATCCAAAGTCAAAATGGCTGACCAGATACCGTAATCACCGGATGTCATGTCTCCGGTCCATCCGGAAAACTCATTGCGGCTCCATGCGTCATCTCCGGAAACTATTGGCGAGAACGTAGGTGTCTGGCTGGTTCGGGTAGCCAATGAAATTGTTGCGTCGTTGTCGGAATCGAAATCGTTGGTATCACCGGAGCATCCGCAAGTGATGTACGGATATATTGTGAAATCGGGTCCAACCGGAAATGTGTTCTCAGAGTAAGTATAATCAAAATGACGATGCGACATAAATGAGTCAAAATACACGTTCAGATCAAAGCTAGAATCATGAGTCCACAGTTCCACATCGTCGATGTTCCAACCACAATATTGGCCAGTGTCGTTGGTGCCCCCCATCGTCCAACGGAGATTTAGATGTTCGTTATAACGGGCTTCATTCGAGATATCAAAAGTCATCCGAGTCCAAGCCAGATCTTGGAGTACAGTGCTCGGATTCGACCAGATTGTGACGTAAGATAAGCCGTCAAAGACGGAAAAAACAGCCTGATCGGCAGTGTTTTGTTCGACCCCAAGCCAACGCCAAAAACTTACCTGCACGTCAGATAATGCCCTACAGTCATAATCGGTTGAAGTTAGGTCTGCAGCTCCCATACTATTCTGGTATAGCCCGTCATTAACTAAATCCAGATCTCCATCATGTCCACCGTTGTTGTAACCAAAAACGTTGGTTCCTGAGTAGGCGTCTGATGGATCACCACTCTTTCCCCCCGGAGTCCCGAGATCCCACCATGATTGAGGGGTCCAGCCAGGAGCGGCTCCATCAAAGGATTCCAAAAATTCTCTTTTCCGAGCAAATGCTCGGATTTCGAAATAGTTGACATCGTCGCCTGTGGTTACTGTACTCGACATGTCAACGCGTAGTTCCCAATGACCGGCTTCAGGAGAAAAAGCAAACAATCCCATGTTCTCGACGAAATCTGCTGATGGGTTGTTTCCAATGGTCAGATTACATGATTCGGTCCCGCTTGGATCACGAAGAGAATAACGAACTGATGTATCCCAAGAGCCCCCGTGTTGTTCGTCGAGATAACCACCGATGTCCGCATCAAAGATGCCGATTCCCAGCTGAGATACTCCTGGGGGTACTTCAATCCAAATCGAATAGTATGTGTTTAACCCGGCCGGAACGGCGTTACAGCTGATGTAATCACCTGAGTTGCGCGCTAAACCTGAGCCAGCAACAACAGCACCTTTATCGATGAGATGGTGTCCCGCCCAGAGAGTTGCCGCTAGTCCCAAGATGAACGTGCAAATAGATACGGAATGTATGGCTTTGATCAAAGCTGATTTTGTGTCTTTGTCCGGGTTACGATAATGCATCATCGTTCCCCCATATGTGAGTAAACTTAAACACTCATTAATCTTAGCAAAAACTTGTGAGTTTTTCCAAACACCTTCAAATCGTTGTTTGTTTTAACGAGGGCTGATACTCGCCCATCTGCGGTTAATCCGGTGTAAAGAAAGTGTCAACAATCCCAAATTGCTGAGCGATTTGGTTCAGATGTAAGTAGATACCGTGATCCCTCTACAAATACACTTCAGCTTAGTGCGAGTGCTGACGGGCGCGCCGGACCAAGTGCACGCCCCAGCTTGGAACGGTGGCCGGGCGCGTCCAACTCGGTGAACTGGGTTGAACAGAAATCCATGCGACCGACGTGTATAGCCCGTAAACGGATGGGCCATGGAGACCCAAGCCCTGACTGAGGAGTTTGCGGCATGACAGTCCGGAGTGCGGCGGCTGGACGCCGCTTTGGATAGCACGCAGTGCTTTGGAGTGCGGTGGCTGGACACCGCTTTGGATTCCGGAAGGGGCGGACGCTGTCGGTGAATTGTGGAGAATTGAAAGACGCTGCGCGTCGATCCAAAGCGCAGTCGAGCCTGCGCACTCCAAGGCGCTTCGCGCTAACCAAAGACGCGTCCCGCGTCAATCCAAAGCGCAGTCGAGCCTGCGCACTCCAAAGCGCTCGCGCGCTATCCAAAGACGCGTCCCGCGTCGATCCAGAGCGCAGTCCAGCCTGCGCACTCCAAAGCGCTCGCGCGCTATCCAAAGACGCGTCCCGCGTCAATCCAAAGCGCAGTCGAGCCTGCGCACTCCAGGGCGCTCGCGCGCTAACCAAAGACGCGTTCCGCGTCAATCCAAAGCGCAGTCGAGCCTGCGCACTCCAAACTCGGGGAGGGAAGCCCGGCGGCGATCAGCGGTGCAGCAGCTCCAGGACCAGGGCGGTCATGGCGAGGGCGCCGGTGCGGATGCTCGGTTCCACGGCGGCGGTGAAGCGCCCCGAGTGGAGCGGCGCCGGCGCCGTGCCGGGCGCGCGGTACGGGTCGCTGGTGCCCACGCGGAACATGAGGCTGGGGACGGGCGGGTGCTGCAGCCGGTAGGCGCCGAAGTCCTCGCCGATCATCTCGGGGCGCCGCGCCACCACCGCGTCGGCGCCGAGCGCCGCCCGGAAGGCGGCCGCCGCGCGGCGGCACAGTTCCGGGTCGTTGTAGACGGCCGGCGTGAACTCGTCGCGCAGCGTCACCTCCGGCAGCCGGTCCTCGGGCACCCCGGCGGCGAGCGCCACGTGGCGGCTGATCCGGTGGACGGAGGCCAGGATCCGGTCCCGCACCGCCGCGTCGTACGAGCGGATGGTGAGCTGCAGCCGCACGGCGTCGGGGATGATGTTGGGCGCGCTGCCGCCGTGGATGGACCCCACCGTCACCACCACGCCTTCGAGGGGATCCACCTCCCGGCTGTCGATGGTCTGGAGGGCCAGCACGAGCTGCGCGGCGATCACCACGGGATCGATGGTCAGGTGGGGGGTGGCGCCGTGGCCGCCCACGCCGCGGACGGTGATGTCCACGGTGTCCACGTTGGCGAAGGCGAACCCCTCGGCGATGCCCACAACGCCGGCGTCCAGGTCGGGGGTGACGTGCTGGGCCAGGGCGAAATCCGGCCGGGGAAACCGCGTGAACAGGCCGTCCTCGATCATGCCCCGGGCGCCCGTGCCCACCTCCTCGGCCGGCTGGGCCACCAGGAGCAGCGTGCCGGACCATTGGTCCTTGAGCGCCGCCAGCACCCGCGCGGCGCCCACGAACACCGCCATGTGCACGTCGTGACCGCAGGCGTGCATCACCGGCACAGTGCGACCCTCGGCGTCGCGGCCGGCGGCGGCGCTGGCCCACGGCAGCCCGGTCTCCTCGCGGACGGGCAGGGCGTCCAGGTCGGTGCGGAGCATCACCACCGGCCCCGGGCCGTTGCGCAGCACGCCCACCACGCCTTGGCCGCCCACGCCGGTGGTGACGACGGCGCCCGCGGCGGAGAGCTCTGCGGCGATCCGGGCGGCGGTGTTCGCCTCCTGCCGCGACAGCTCCGGCGCCGCGTGGAGCTCGCGGCAGAGCGCCGCCAGCGCGGGGAGTTCCCGCGCCACCGCCGCCGCCGGCGCATCGGGCCCCTCGGCCGCGGCCCCCGTGATCGCGGCGGCGGACGCGGCCGCCGCCAGGGCCAACACCAGCCCGATCCCCGTGCCCAGTCGCTTCATGGCGTGCTCCTCGACCGTGAATGTCCAATCTTCGGCCCGAATTATACCCCGGCGTCCGCCACCGGGGGTGTTGAAATCGGACCACCGTGCCGCTACACTGGTCGTGTTGGGCGCGGTTGTCCGCCGCCTGATACCGACGGACGGAGCGGCGCATGTTGCGACGGGGCTGGCAATGGGCGGTGACCGGAACCCTGCTGCTTGCGGCGGCGGTGGCCGTGGGACTGGCCGTCGCCGGAGCGCCGGCGCCGCCGGACGCACTCCGCATGCCGCGGGCGGCGACGACCGTTGCGGCCGGCCGCCCGTTGGCGCAGCCGTTGGTCCGGCCGGGCCTGCCCAACCTGCACCGCGTATCGCCGGAGCTGTACCGCGGCGCCCAGCCCACCGCCGAAGGGATGGCGCAGCTGCGGGCGCTGGGCGTGCGCACCGTGGTGAACCTGCGCGCCAGCCACTCGGACGCCGACAAGCTGGCAGGGACCGGGCTCCGCTACGTGGCCATCCCCGTCACCGCCGTCGGGATCGGCGATGACCACGTGGCCCGCTTCCTGCGGGTGGCCGCCGACCCGGCGGCGCAGCCCGTGTTCGTCCACTGCCAGCACGGCGCCGACCGCACCGGCCTGATGGTGGCCATGTACCGGGTGGCGGTCCAGGGCTGGGAGCGCGAGGCGGCCATCGACGAGATGCTGCGCGGCGGCTTCCACTTTCACGGCATCTACGAGCCGGTGCTGGCCGGCTACGTCCGCACGGCGGACCTGGCCCGGCTGCAGGAGCTCGCCGGGCTGGCGCCGGCGGCCGCGGCGGCCGAGCGGTGAAGCGCCGGGCCGGCCGGACCCCGCAGCCGTCCGCCCGCTGGGGCTGAATGAATCGACATCAAACCGGGCCGGGCCCGCCGCCCGCCCGCCAGGAGACACCATGCGCGCACTGATCGCCTTCGCCGCCGTCGCCATGCTGGCCGGTCTGATCCCGGCCGCGGACGCCGCGCCGGACTTCAACACCTACTTCGTCGACGAAACCCTGCGCGTGGATTACTTCCACGTGGGGCACGCCGCGGAGGAGCTCGTCACCCTGGACCGGGTCTATCGGCAGGGGATCTGGGCCGGTAGCCGCAAGCACCTCATCGATCCCTTCAACACGGGCAACTACTACGTCAAGGTGTACGACGCCGCGTCGGGTTGCCTGATCTACTCCAAGGGGTTCGACAGCTACTTCGGCGAGTACAAGACCACCGGGCCGGCCGGCGAAGGCGTCCGCCGAACCTATCATGAGACCGCCCTGTTCCCCTGCCCCCGGCAGAAGGTCCGCTTCACCCTCGAGGTGCGGGGGCGGGATCGGACGCTGCAGCCCCTGTTCGCCGCCGAGATCGACCCGGCAGCGGTCACCGTCGACCGGACGCCGCCGGCCGCTGACGCCACGGTCGTCGAGGCGCACATCAGCGGCGATCCCCACGGCTGCGTGGACATCGCGGTGCTGGGCGACGGCTACACCGCCGTCGAGGCGGACAAGTTCCGCGCCGATCTGCGCCGCTTCGTCGACGTGTTCTTTTCCCTCGAACCGTACAAGTCGCATCGCGACTGGTTCAACTTCCGCGGCGTGCTCCGCCCCTCGGCCGATTCGGGCTGCGACGAGCCGAGCCGCGGCGTGTGGCGCCGCAACGCGCTGGGCGCCTCGTTCGACTCGCTGGGGCTGGACCGCTACATGCTCACCGAGGAGAACCGAGCGGTGCGCGACGCGGCCGCCCACGTCCCCTATGATGCCATCCTGATCATGGTGAACCAGACGCGCTACGGCGGCGGCGGGATTTACAATTTCTTCTGCACCTTCACCAGCGACAACCAGTGGCATGCCTACCTGCTCCTCCATGAGTTCGGACACTCCTTCGCCGGCCTGGCCGACGAGTACTACACCTCGGCGGTGGCCTACAACGACTTCTACCCCGCCGGCGTGGAGCCCACCGAGCCCAACATCACCGCCCTGCTGGATCCGGCGCGCCTGAAGTGGGCCGACTGCGTCACGCCGGGCACCGCCGTCCCTACGCCGTGGGAGAAGGCCGCGTATGACACGCTGGCCGCCGCCGGTCAGAAGACGCGCGGCGAACTGGACGCCCGCATCGCCCAGGCCATGCGCGACGGCGCGCCGGCCGACGAGGTGGCGCGCCTCAAGGCCGAAGCGGAGCGCCAATCCAAGGAGAGCTCCGACAAGATGGACGCGTTCCTGGCCGCCAGCGCTTTTGCGGGGAAAGTGGGCGCGTTCGAGGGCGCCGGCTACGCCAGCCAGGGCCTTTACCGGCCCATGCTCGACTGCCTGATGTTCTCCAAAGGGGACAAGGCGTTCTGCAAGGTCTGCGAACGGGCGGTGCTGCGCGTGATGGAGCACTACCGCGAGTGACGCCGCCGGCGGGAAGCGGACCGGCCGCGCGGCGGGCGCCGTCCGCGCGCTCCGGGCTTGCCCGGCGCCGCCGCTGCTGGTATGCTAGCGGACAGTCACCGTGTGAATCCGTTGGTGCGGAGGGGGCGCGATGATCACCCGCCTGGAGGCCCTGAATTTTCGGTGTTTCCGGCATCTGAGCCTGCCGCTGGGCCGGTTTCAGTTGCTGTCTGGTCCTGCGGGGAGCGGCAAGAGCGCCTGCATCGACGCCATCCGCTTCATCCACGACTTGGTCGCGGATGACCTTGAAGCGGCTGTCCTGCGGCGGGCCGGCGACGTGGGCGACCTGGTCCACGACCGGCAAGTCACCCGATTCGAGCTGGCCGTGGAGGCGGAGATCCCCCCCGAGCTGCGGCGCCAGACGTCATTCCCCGATTACCCGGTGGTGCGCTACGAAGTGGCGGTGGGCGCCGACGACGCGGGGCGCGGCCCGGCCATCGTTGAGGAGAAAGTGCTGCTCGAAGAGGCGGAGCCGGACACCGGCCAGCGCGACCTGTTCCCCGTGCCGGTGACCGAGCCGGAAACCATCCTGCGCTCCAGCCGCCTGCGCTCCAACCGCACCGTCATGGCCAAGGTCCCCCACGGCAACGACAATTTCTACGCCGAGGTGGACCGGCCCGAGGGCAAGTTCTGGACCCCCTCCTTCAAGCTGGGCCCCCGCCGCTCGGTGCTGGGCCACATGCCCGACGACCCGGCCCGATTCCCCGTGGCCACGTGGTTGCGGGACCTCCTCACCCGGGGCCTGGTGCGGGTGATTCTGGATTGTGCCGCCCTGGCCCGCTCATGCCCGCCCGGCTTGGGTGTCAAACTGAGACCGGACGGCGCCAACCTGCCGTGGGCCGTGGATGACCTGCGCCGCCGCCACCCGCAGCGGTTTCAGAACTGGCTGAATCTGCTGCGGGGCATCTGTCCCGAGATCGCCGACGTCGGCGTCGAGGAGCAGCTCTCCGACCGGCACTGCCACCTGACCGTGCGCTTCGCCGACGGCCAGGTTATGACCGCCTGGCAGCTGGGCGGCGGTGTGCTCCGCCTGCTGGCCCTCACGTTGATGGCGCAGGAGATCGACGGGCCCACCGTGACCCTGCTGGATGGCGCGATCTGCAACCTCGCACCCCGCGCCGAGGCGGCGGTGGTGCGGGTGCTGGCCGAAAGCCCGCTGGGGCAGGTGATCCTGACCAGCCAGTCGCCGGTCGTGCTGGCGGCGGTGGATGCGGCGGCGGTGATCGCCTGTGTCCGCGCGCCGGACGGCTCCTTGCGCCTGGTGCGCGGCGCGGACCACCCGGACCTGGCCGCCTGGCAGGCCGAAGCGCGGGCGTTCGATTTCTCCGCCCACGGCCTTCTGGACTAGCAAGCACCATAACGGCGGTGAGACGGTTCGGGTGATGCCCCCGCAGGACACCCTATGGCGCCCACACTTCGGAGCGTCCGCTCACGATGTCAAGTGATCAATCAGACGACGGGTGTGTATGGCTGGGACTCGCCTCGCCGGGGAACTCCGGGTACAGCCGCTCCATGCAGTCGGGGCAGATGCCGTGGCTGAACTCCACGCTGGCGTGGCTCTGGAGATAGCTTTCCACCTGGTGCCAGTAGCCGGAGTCGTCCCGGATCTTCTTGCACGAGGCGCAGATGGGCAACAGACCGCGCAGGGCGCGGACCTGCTGGTTGACGCTGCGCACCTTGCGGATCAGCTGTTCCCGTTCGGCCGTGATGCGCTCCCGGACGGTGACATCGGTGAAGAGCAGGACCGTCTGCCCGTGGGCCAACTTCTGGGTGTGCCACTCGATATCCTTCATGCTGCCGTTCTTGCATCGGGTCAGGAAGATCCGGCCCGAAGCCCCCCGGTCTCGCCGGAATTCCCGGACCCAGGCGTCGTAGACCTGTTGCCGGTAGTCCGGATCCGGGTAGAACTTGCGGTACGATTCATCGAGCGTGGGCAAGTCGCTCGCGGCGTAACCCAGGATGTCGACGCACGTGTCGTTGAGGTACAGGACACGCTCTTCGGCGTCGATGAGGGCGATGCCGAACGGCAGGTGTTCCAGCAGCCCATGCAGTTGGGCCTGTTGCCGGATCAGTTCGGCCCGGTCCGCTTCCGCTGCCGCCAGCTGCTCGTGCAGCCGCCGGAGTTCCCGTTGGAGCTGGCTCTTCGTCACCGTCGAGCGATTCATGACCGCACTCCACGGTTCCGGTCACGGTCTGCACGACCGGGGCGGGTCCGGTTGGTGACATTCTCCTCCGGCCGCGCAGGCGACAAAGATGGCATCCGTGGGACCCCCTGCTATCAAAGCATCTAAAAAATGCTGCTGATTGGCTTACGATATTGAGAAAAGCGGGTGCGGTTTGTGAGCCAGATCACAGTTTTGAATGATCGGCCGCCGCGCCGTTTGGCGCTGTGACGGCTGAAGCCGCGGCGGACGGATCGGGCCAGAATGAATGGCGGCACTGGTTCTTGCCGCTGCTTTTGACTGAGTACATCAAGTTGTCGGCCTGTTGCACCATCTCTTCCAGCGTCGGGGGGATCCGGGTGAAGGTGACCGCTCCCATGCTGGCGGTTACGGCTACGGTTTTCAAGTCCGTGAACAGCCCCTGAAGCGACCGGCAGATCCGCTGGAGGACGGGCTGGACTTCGTCGCGGCCGATGCCCGGGAGTAACAGGGCGAACTCGTCGCCACCCAAGCGGGCGACCACGTCCTGCTGGCGCGTGGTTCGCCGCAGGGTGCGGACGACGTTCTGCAGGAGTTCATCGCCCACCGCGTGGCCCAACGTGTCATTGACCTGTTTGAAGTTGTCGAGATCGAGATAGGCCAGGGTGATGGATTGGCCGGACTGGCGGGCCCGCCGCAGCTCCAGCTCGGCCGTTTCCTCGAAGTGACGCCAGTTGGCCGCCGTGGTCAACGGGTCTTGACGGGCGAGGCCGTGTTCATGCCGCAGCGAGGTGATCAAGGTCGAGAGCAGGGTGGCATGGAGCAGGAAGTAGATCAGCCGGACCGTGGCGTTCCAGTACGGGATCAACGGATGGGTGTATACCGTGCCGGACATTAGGTCGTTGACCAGCCAGGCCGCCGCGCTGAGCAGGGCAATGACATAGCCGCTGTCCCGGTCTTGCAGGGTGATCAGGGAAATGGGCACCAGAAAGAAAACCGAAAACGAGATTTCGTTTCCGGTGACGTAGTCGACGTAGCCGATGATCCCGACGAGGGCCAGCGTGATGCCCAGGCTGAGCCACCGGGGAAGCCGGGCCAGATGATGCATTCTGATTCTCATGGCCGATTCTCCACCGGATCACCCGATTCCTGAAGGGCGGCGCGGACACCGTTTCAGACGCTGGCGGAATTCATTTCAGGTACTCCGCCAGCCAGCGATGGATCTCCTTCCACCAGCGGACGTTGTTCTGGGGCTTCTCGATGACGTGCCCCTCGTCGGGGAAATAGAGCAGCCGCGCGGGCACGCCCTTGACCCGGAGGGTGGTGAACAGCGACAACCCCTCGGTCACGGGGACGCGGAAATCGATCTCGCCGTGGGTCACCAGGGTGGGGGTGGCAAACGCCGCCGCCCGCGCGTGGGGGGACCAGCGCGCGTAGAGCTCCGGCATGGTCCAAGGCGTCTCGCCCATATCCCAGGCGGGGTACCACAACTCCTCGGTGGCGCCGTAGAAGGCGGCCAGGTTGTATAGGCCGGCGTGGCTCACCAGGCACTTGAAGCGGGTGGTGTGCCCCAGGATCCAGTTCACCGAGTAGCCGCCGAAGGAGCCGCCGACGGCGGCCTGGCGGCCGGCGTCGACGAACGGGTAGCCGGCGAGCACGTGGTCCAGGCCGGCCATCAGGTCCCGGTAGCAGCGGCCGCCGTAGTCGCGGCTGACCTCCTCGCGGAATCGGGCGCCGTACCCCTCGCTGCCGCGGGGGTTGATGAACACCCCGACGTAGCCGGGCGCGGTGATGAGCGAGTGGGTGAACCAGTCGGTGAGGAATTCGTCGGCCCACATGCCCTGGGGGCCGCCGTGGATGGTCATCACCACCGGGTATTTCCGGCCGGGATCGAACCGGGGCGGCCGGAGCAGGAAGCCGTGCACCCGCGCCCCGTCGGCGCCGGTGAACCAGAAATCCTCCAGCGCGGGAAGCTCCACCTCCTGGAGCAGCTCGCGGTTGAAGGCGGTCAGCGATCGGGCCTCCCCGCCGGCGGCGGGCATCGCGTACAACTCACCCGGCTGGTGCGCGTGGGAGCGGACGAACACCAGCCGGCGGCCGTCGGGGGTCACCCGCAGCCCGGTGACGGTGCCCGCGTGGGCCAGCCGCTCCACCCGGCCGGCGGCGAGATCGACGGTGCAGATGCCGGTGCGGCCCTCGTCCCGCGTGGTGAAGAACAGGCGACTGCTGTCGGGGTGCCAGGCGAATTCGACGACGGAGCGGTCCAGGGCGGCGGTGAGGTCGCGGCGCTCGCCGGTCCGTCGGTCCATGACGACGAGGCGCTCGGTGTCCGACTCGTAACCGGGCTGGGTCATGGCGACATACGCCAAGAAGCGCCCGTCCGGCGAGTAGCGCGGCTGCTTGTCCAGGGCCGGGTTCGGCGTGAGGCGTTCCGGATCGCCGCCGGCCAGGGGGACGCGGTACAGGTCGAGGTTCGTGCTCAGCGCCGGTTCCGGCGCGGTGACGCGGACATAGCACAGCTCGGCGCCCTCGGGGGAGACGGCGAAGTCGTGCCGGCTGGCCAGGGAGACCGGCGGCGTGTCGAAGTCGCCGGGGGTCAGGTCGCGCATCGTGCCGCCGGCCAGCTCCACGTGGAAGACGTGGTTGCGGGCGTCGCCGAGCCAGGTGTCCCACTGCCGGTACAGCAGCCGGTCGATGGTCCGGGCCGTGCATTTGGGCAGTTCCGCCCCGTAGGGATTCTCCGTCTCCGCCTGCCCCTCCGGCACTTTGCGCACCGCGCACACCAGCCCGCGGCCGTCGGGTAGCCAGAGCGGCGATTGGATGTCGGCCTTGGATCGGGTCAGCCGGCGGGCCTCGCCGCCGTCGGCGGCGATGAGCCAGAGGTCCGCCACGCCGTCCCGGTTCGAGACGAAGGCGATGACCCGGCCGTCGGGGGACCAGCGGGGGGAATGGTCCTCCTTCGGCCCGGCGGTCAGCCGGCGGGGCGCGCCGCCGTCGAGGGGCACGAGCCAGATGTCGCTGTCGGCGGCATTGTCGGCCAGCGTCACACGGGTGACGGTGACGGCGACGTGGCGGCCGTCGGGTGACACCTGCGGATCGGCCACCTCGAGAACGCGGTACAGGTCTTCGGGCTGAAGGCTCCGTCGCTCGGCCGGCAGCCAGCCGGCGGCGGCCAGGACGGCCAGGAAAACGGTCCATCGAATCCACGTGCGCATGATGTCCTCCCGATACGTGTCGACAACAAAACGTCGACCGGGCCGGTTCGGCCGGTTCAGCGATCCAGTTCGCGCCGGATATGCCGGATCGCGGCTTTGAGAACCTTGAGCCGGGCCCAGCGCTTGTCTTCGGCTTCGACCAGCACCCACGGCGCGCGGGTGGTGCTGGTCCGCTCGATCATGTCCACCGCGGCCGCCTCGTAGGCGTTCCATTTGGCCCGGTTGCGCCAGTCCTCCTCGGTGATCTTGTACTGCTTGTAGGGGGTGACCTGGCGGTCCTCGAAGCGCCGCAGTTGCTCTTCGGGGCTGATGGCCAGCCAGAATTTGACGACGATGATGCCGAAGTCCGTGAGCTCCTCTTCGAAAGCGTTGATTTCGGCGTAGGCCCGCTGCCAGTCGGCGCGGGAGCAGAAACCCTCGAGGCGCTCCACCAGCACCCGGCCGTACCAGGAGCGGTCATAGATCGACACCCGCCCCTGTCGCGGCAGGTGGCGCCAGAAGCGCCACAGGTAGGGACGGGCGCGCTCCTCATCGGTGGGCGCGGCGATGCTGATCACCTGGTAGTTGCGGGCGTCCATGGCCTGGGTGAGGCGCCGGATGGTGCCGCCCTTGCCGGCGGCATCCGGACCTTCGAATACCAGGATGAGCTGGCGCCCTTCCTCGTGGAGCCGGCGGGTGAGTTGGTTGAACTGGCCCTGGCAGCGCAGCAGCCGTTCGTCGTGCCCCTTGCCATCGGCGCGGCGGGACAGGTCCAGCGCCCGGATGATGCTGGCCGCCGGGGGCTTCGGCCGGTCGGGCTGCGGCTTCGGCGCAGCGGCGTGGCCGGCGGCGGCCAGCCCGTCGGTCAAGGCCTGCAGCAGGACCCGGGCCACGGAGAGGTTGCGGAAGTTCTCGTCGGCGGCGGCGATGATGTGCCACGGCGCGGCGCCGGTGCTCGTCCGCCGGATGGCGGTCTCGGAGACCTCGCGGAAGCGGTCGTACCGCTTGAAGTACTTCCAGTCGATGGACCGGACCCGCCACTTCTGGAGCGGATCACGCTCCAGCGCCTCGAGGCGCCGCTTCTGCGCCTTGCGCGACAGGTGCAGCCAGAATTTGACCACCAGGTAGCCCTCCCGCCCCAGCAGCTCCTCGAAGGCGACCATGCGGTCCAGCCGCTCCTGGAAGCGGGCGCCGCCCATCCGGCCGAAGACGCGCTCGATGACGGGCTGGGTGTACCAGGACCCGAGGAAGATGGCCATCCGGCCGCGGGGCGGCAGCACGCGCCAGAACCGCCACATGGGCGGCCGCATCCGCTCCTCGTCGGAGGGCTCGCTCATGGCGTGGGTCTCGATGCCGCGCGCGTCCAGCCACTCGTGCAGCAGGTTGACGGTGCTGGTCTTGCCGGCGCCCTCGACGCCGCCCACCAGCACGACCACGCCCAGGTTCGATGCGGCCAGCTCCCGCTGCGCCGCGAGCAGCGCCGCCCGGAGCGCCGGCACCTGCTCCTCGTACGCGGTCTTGCCGATCTTCTGAATCACTTCAGCGGTTTCGAACATGGCACCCCTCCGCGAGAATCTCCCGGTGTATGACGGCGTGACGCTCCAGCTTCCGGTGACTCCGGGTAGCCGGGCGCCCGCGGGCGATCCGGTCCGACGTCAGGCGGACACGATCCGGTTGCGGATGCCGCCGATCCCCTCGATGGCGCATTCCACCACGTCGCCCGGCCGAAGGAACTCGGGCGGGGTGCGGGCGAAGCCCACGCCGCTGGGCGTGCCGGTGGCGAGCACGTCGCCCGGCAGCAGCGTCAGGCCCAGCGACAGCCACTCGATCAGGGTGGGGATGTCGAAGATGAACTCGGCGGTGGAGGCATCCTGCTTGACGGCGCCGTTGACCCGGCTGGTGAGGCGCAGGCGGTGCACATCGATCAGCTCGTCGGCGGTGACGATCCAGGGTCCCATGGGGCAGGCGCCGTCCAGGCTCTTGCCCTTGAAGAACTGTCCGCCGTGGCCCGACTGGACGTCCCGCGCGGAGACGTCGTTGAGCACGGTGTAGCCGAAGACGTGGTCCATGGCGGCGGCCTGCGGGATGTTCTTGCCCGCCCGGCTGATCACCACCGCCAGCTCCACTTCCCAGTCCAGCTGCGCGGTGACCCGCGGGTCGAGGGGGATGTCGCCGTGCGGCCCGTTGACCGCCGTGGTCGCCTTGGTGAAGAACTGGGGGCGCTCCGGCAGCCGCAGCTCGCGGCCCCGGGCCCGTGCCCCTTCGCGGGCGTGCTCGAGGTAGTTGAGGCCCACGCAGAAGATGTTGCGCCGCGGCGCCGGGATGGGCGCCAGCAGGGTCAGTCCGGCCAGTGGCAGCGGCGGGCCGTCGGCTTGACGGGCGCGGTCCAGGCCGGCCGAACCCGCCGCGATCAGGGCGAGCATGTCCGTGCCGGGCACGGGGGTCACGGCGTCGCCGCGGACGATACCGACGGCCGGGCCATGGGCAGCGGCGTAAGAGACGAGTCGCATGGTCGCCTCCAGGTGGGATCGAACGGGATCATGGTACCAGAACCGCCGGTGCGGGTAAATCCCGCGGACGCGGTACGTGACGGCGGCTGATGCCGGACCGTCAGGTGGTCCGGTCGCAGGCCGCGTCGGTTGGGGTCGGCGGCTGGTCGTCGCCGGATTTGCGCTGCGGCGCCGCGCCGAGATAGATTCCGGCGAGCGCCACGCCCAGGCCCAGCCACTCCAGTGTTCCGGTGGGGCGGTTGAAGAAGAAGACATCCCACAGGAACGACAGGAGGGGCTGCAGCAGCAGGATCAGACCGGCGAGCGTCGCGGTCACCTTGGGCAGCGCGCGGGCGATGACCACCCAAGCCAGCACTTGGCCCAGCAGCGCGTAGACCAGCAGGCCGGACCACGTGGTTGCGTCGGGGATCGTGAAGAGCTCGCCCTGCAGCCAGCCGCCGGCGCCGAGAAACGCCGCCGACGACAGGGACACCACACTCAGACTGGCCAGCGGCGTCAGCGCCCGGGGATGCGCTTGGGCCGTGCGCAGGATCACCAGGTAGGCGGCGTAACAACCCGCGGTGATCAGCCCCAGGATGACTCCCCAGCGGTAGTCGGGACCGACGGCCTGCCAGCGCGGTCCCACGATGAGCGCGATGCCGCCGAGACCCATGGCGATGGCCGCGAGGTGGCGAGGCCCCAGGCGCTCTTTCAGGATCAGCATGCCGTAGGCGGCGACGAGGAACACCTGGAAGTTGCCCAGCAGCGTGGCCAGGCCGGGTCCCACGAGGCGGATGCTGCGGTGCCACACGGCCAGGTCCACCGCGAACGCCAGGCCGGCGGCAACCGCCAGCAGCGTCGGTCCGGGCCCGTGCCAGAGGCGCTGCCGCGCCGCGGCCGCACCGGCCAGGAGCATGACGCCGCCGAACAGCATGCGGTAGAAGGCGGTCACCGTCGGGCCGGTGTGCACCAGCTTTACGCAGATGGGCGCGAAGCTCAGGATGAGCGCGCCGGCCATGAGCTCCAGCGAGGGACGGCGGTGGTCGGTCATCGGCTTCTCGCCGGGGCGTTCTCCGTCATTCCGCCATGATTGGCCCGCCGAGCGGGTTTGTCAAGATCCGGCGCGGTGCGATTGCGATTCGGCGCGTGTGCGGCTACAATCCGCTTATCATGGGAAGACATTTGCAGACGGTTCTGATGTGGATCGTGTTGGGCGTGTGGCCGCTGGCACTCGACGGCCGGCTGCTGGGCCCGGACGGGCAGCCGCTCGGCGGCGCCCGGGTGGTCGTGGTGGGCCAGACCGGGACGGCGCTGGCCGACGCCGACGGGCGGTTCCGGCTGGAGCCGACGCCGGCGCTTCCCTTCGAGCTCGTGGTAATGCGCCCCGACGGCGTGGCGCTCCGTCCCGTGACGGTGCGGGAGGTTCCGGCGGACGGTCCGCTGGAGATCCGGCTGGAGTCGGCGGCCAGCAACACGGTCACCGTGGTCGCGGGCATCGTGCCGGACCTGGAACTGCCTCCGGCGGCCGCCGCGGCGGTGATCGGGCGGGGCGACCTGGAGCTGCGGGCGCCGGCGCGGGTGCCGGACGTGCTGGAGAGCATCCCGGGCGCCGGCGTCACCGGGGAGGGGCAGTCGGCGGTGCCCGCATTGCGCGGGTTGTCCAAGGGCCGGACGCTCATTCTGGTGGACGACGGCCGGGTGACCGCCGAGCGGCGCGCCGGCCCGTCGGCCTCCTTCCTGGATCCCGAGACGGTGGGAGAGCTCGAGGTGATCCGAGGTCCCGGATCGGTGGCATACGGGTCCGATGCGTTCGGCGGGATCATCCGGGCGCGGACCCGCCTGGCGTCACCGGGGGAGCCTGCGGGCGGCCGGCTGTACGTGTTCGGCGCCGCCGGCGCCGCCGGCGGCGGCGGGAGCGCCGAGGGCAACGCGCCGCTGGCGTTCGGCTCGGTCACGGCGGGGGCACACTGGCGCCGGTATGCCGACTACCGCAGCCCGGCGGGGACGGTCGCCGATTCGGGCGCCACGCTGGGCGGCGCGCGCATCGGCTACCAGAGCCTGCTGGGCGGGGGCGTGCTCCGGCTGGGCTGGCGAAGCGACCTGGCCCGGGACGTGGGCAAGCCGGCGACGGATTCCCAGACGACCGGCACCGTCTACCCAATCGAGGACTCGCACCGCTTCAGCGCGGCATTCGAGCGGCCGGGCCCGGGCGCCTGGTCCCGGATCGGGGCCAGCTTCGCGTGGGACGCGTACCGCCTGGTGCTGGACCGGGACCGCTATCCCACTCCCGACGCGTCGGGGCAACTGAGCCGCTCGGACACGGATGCCCGCGATTACGAAACCCGGCTCGAGGCAGAGCGGGGCCTGGGCGACTGGGCCCGGCTGGTTCTGGGCGCCGCCGCCGCCGGCCGGTACGGCCTGCGGGCGGTCAATACCACCAGCACGTACGGCCCGGGCGGCGTTCCGTCGGCGATCACCACCGAGGTTTCGGTGGCGGATGCCCGGCGCGACGACCTGGCGGCGTTCGCCGCCCTCGACGGCCGGTCCGGCCGGTGGTCCTGGGGCGGCGGCATCCGGGCCGACCGGGTGAGCAGCCGGAACCGCGGCGGGTATTTCGGCGACCGTGACAGCGTCCACGGGGCCGTGTCCGGCTTCCTGGCGGGTGGCGTGGATATCCGGTCGGATCTGGCGGTCACCCTGCAGGCGGCCCGCGGATTCCGGGACGCGACGCTCTCCGACCGGTACTATCGCGGGGTGACGGGACGCGGCTTTGTCACCGGCAACCCGGACCTTCAGCCCGAGACCAGCCTCCAGTTCGACGGGAGCGCGGTCTGGACATCCGGTCCGCTGCGGCTGGCGGCGTACGGGTACTGGTATCGGATCCGCGACCTGATCGAGCGGTACAAGAGCGGCAGCGATTATTTTTTCCGCAATCGGGGCGAAGCGACCATCCGGGGCGCGGAGGTCGAAGCCCAAGTGGCGGTCACCGATGGGCTGCGTCTGGAGGTAGGCGCGCAGTACCTGCGGGGGGAGGCCGACGATACCGGGGAGCCCACCGACGACGTGCCGCCGCCGGGCGGGTTCGTGACGCTGCGCCGGACGCCGGGCCGGGCCTGGTGGTGGCTGGTGCGTGCGGCGGCCTATGCCCGCGACGAACGGCCCGGCCCCACGGAGGGCGTGGTGCCGGGCTACGGCGTCTGCGACATCGGGGCCGGCTGCCGGCTGGGGGATAGGCTGGAGCTGGACGTGTTGGTGCGCAATCTGTTCGACGCCTGCTACCCCGGGTCGGCCGATGAAAAGGCCGCACTGGCGCCGGGGATCTCCCTCCAGGTGGGTCTGCGGGCGACGTTTTAAGTAGGCTGGATAATATCGGCAGGCGGATGACCGGCGGCGGCTTCGCCCGGCTCACATCCGGCGGATGAGGATCAGCGACAGGTCGTCGCGGGCGCGGGCCTCGCCGGCGAAACGGTCGACATCGGCCAGCAGGCGCCGGCCGGCCGCCTCGGCCGACAAGCCGTGAAGTTTGGGGGCCAGCGCCAGCAGCCGGGCGTCGTCGTAGAGCTCATTGTGGATGTTGTGCGCCTCGGTCAGCCCGTCGGAGTAGGCCAGCAGCAACTCGCCCGGGGCCAGATCGATGGTCTGTTCGGTGAACGTCTCGTCAATGAGTACGCCCAGGGGCGCGGCGACGGGCGCCAGTGTATCCACGCCGGCCGCACGAATGGCCAGCGGCGGCAGGTGCCCGGCGTTGAGCAGGCGGACTGGCCCGCCGCCGCCGGCCGCCAGCTCCAGGTACAACAGCGTGGCGAAGCGGTTGGGCAGGCCGTCGCGGCAGAAGATGCGGTTCACCTGGCCGCCCAGACCGGCCAGATCGCGGGCGCCCGGCGCCAGGGCCCGCAGAGTGGCCTGCAGCTTGGACATGAGCAGCGCGGCGCCCAGCCCCTTGCCGGCCACGTCGCCGAGCGCCAGTCCGGTCCGCCCGCCGCCCACGTCGAGATAGTCCACGAGGTCTCCGCCCACGTCGTTCGCCGGGCGGGTGTAGAGCCAAACGTCCCAGCCCGGGATCTCCGGCGCGCGGTCGGGCAGCAGCGCCATCTGAACGGCGCGGCCCACCGCCAGCTCGTCCTTGGCCAGCAGCTTGTCCTTGAGCTCCAGCATCAGCACGAGCAGGATGATGAAAAAGCCGAGCAGCCGCGCTTCCACATTGAAGTGCAGGTTGCCCTGATTCCAGGTGATCTGGGGGGCGAAGAAAAAAAACACGGACAGGATGAACAGGAGTTGTCGCGCCGGGGTCAGCTTCAGGAACATGCTTTTGAGGAGCCAGGCCGACAGCCAGATGCCGCGCCGCAGCCAGCCCATCGCCGCCAGTTTCTCCCGACGCTCCCGGTCCAGGTAGAAGGCGTACAGGTCGTGGAAGTCCCGACGAAACGTGCGGACCAGATCGTTTTTGAACAGATCCTCGATTGTCAGTTTCCAGCCGGCCTTCGGAGCGCCGGGCGGAACGTTGGAAGAATTTGATTCGCCCATGGATCGCCTTTGCCTCGGATGGCGGTCCGAGCCGCAGTCTGCCCGCGATTGTACCTTACCCACCCCGGACAGGCAAGCCGGGGTCCGACTTGGCGGACAGACACCGGATATCCGGATCCTCGCCACATTGTCCGGCGCCTGTGTTAAAATACGCCCTCGCCCCGATAAGGACGCGGGACCATGAACGGGAACCAAACCGATCCGCTCATCGACACCCATCCAGTATCTCCGGCGCCCGCTCCGGGAGAACCCGGGCTGGTCCGCCAGCCTGACGGCATTCCGCCGCGCTACGAAGTCCGCCGCCGGCTGGGCAGCGGCAGCTTCGGCGAGGTCTTTTACGCGTGGGACCGGCGGCTGGAACGGGCGGTATGCGTCAAGGTGCTGCGCAAGGACGTGCTCGGCGACGGCAAAGGCGACGAGGCGACGCAGCGCTTCCTGCGTGAGGCCCAGGCCGCGGCGAGGCTCCAGCACCGCCATATCGTCACGGTGCATGACGTCGTGGAACACGACGGCCGCCTGGCCATCATCATGGAGTATGTCGAGGGCGAGACGCTGCGCGATCTGCTGCAGCGGCGGGGGGCGTTGGATGTACCCACCGCGGTCAGGATCATCGGCCAGATCGGATCGGCGCTGGCCTTCGCCCACGCCGGCGGCGTCATTCACCGGGATCTCAAACCGGCCAACGTGTTTCTGGCCCAGGACGGCACGGTCAAGCTGGGCGATTTCGGCACCGCCCGGGTCATGGACAAAGCGACGCTGACCCACAGCGACTCGCTCATCGGCACGCCCGCCTACATGGCGCCCGAGATGATCCGCGGCGAGTCCGTCGATGGCCGGACCGATATCTACGCCCTCGGCTGCATGGCCTACGAGATGATCGCCGGTCAGCGGCCCTTCACCGATCCCAACCTGGTGACCGTGCTGTTCCAGGTGATGCACGAGGCGCCGCCCTCGCTGCGCCAGCGGGTGCCGGATGTGCCGGCGTGGCTCGATGCCGCTGTCGCCAAAGCCATGGCCAAGTCGCCGGCGGACCGGCACCAGCGAGTCGAGGCGCTGTTGGCCGATCTCGGGGCGGAGATCCCCACGGCCGGCGCGGGCATCCGGCCATTGGTCCCGCCGCGCGCCCGGTGGAAATGGGCGCTTGCGGCGGCGGCAGCGGTGGTGGCGGCGATCGCGGTCTGGTGGTTTTTCTGGTCCGGGGCGCCCCGGCCGGTTGCGGTCGCCATCATGCCGTTCGTCAATGAGACGGGACAATCCGAGTTCAACTTCGTCACCCAGGGTCTCGCGGCCGAATTGGCCCGGCTCTATCCGGCGAGCGGCGCTGTGAGCATGGTGCCCATCGGGGACCTGGCGCAAGGCCCGGTCCGGCCGGAAGAGGTGGTAAAGGCCAGCCGGGCCCGCGGGGCGGATTTCATCCAGTCAGGGCGGCTGCTGACGCGCGCCGGCGCAATCGAATTGGAGTACCGGCTGATGAGCGCAACGGGGAGCCGGCTGTGGACGGATCGCATGCCGTTGTCGGCAAGGAATTTTCAAACCATGGTGCGGCAGGTGTACCGCCAGAACATGACCTGGTTGAATGTGCCGCCGGCGGATCCGGAGATGGTGATCAACCCGACGGCCTACGAACTCTACCTCAAGGGCATCGGCAAGATTCAGGACATGAGCCACGGGGAAGCGGCCGCATTTGCCGAGGCCAAGGCGTTTTTAGAGCGGGGCCTGCAGATCGAGCCGTCGGTGATCCTGTATGCCGGCTTGGCGGAGTTGCACTTTCAGGCGGTCAACACCTGGAATTCGCTGGAACCCGAGAGCCTGTCTTACAGCCGCTATTACCTGGAGAAGGGCCAGGCGCTCCAGCCGGATTACGGCCCGCTGCTCCGGTTGAGCGTCCTGCTGGACATCCAGCAGGGCCGGATGGAAGAGGCGATGCACACGCTGGCGGAACAGTTTCGGGCCGACCGGCTGGAGCTGATGCAGTTCAACCAGGCGGCGACCATCTTCCGTCTCAACGGCGACCACGAAGCGGCAACCGCCCTGATCCGGTACGCGCTGAGCCTGTATCCCGAGCACGATTTCATCCGGCTCAGCCTGGTCCGGAATCTCACCCAGGCGGGACAGACGAGTGAAGCCCGGGAGGTACTCGAAAAGCTCCTGCGGGACTCGCCCCAATACTACTTTGTGCGGTTGGATTACATCCGCCTGGCCATGATGTCGGGCGACATCGGGACGGCGGACCGGCTCGTCAAGAACATGCCGGAGCTGCTGCCGAGCCGGGCCATCCGTCACCAGGTCGCGTGCCTCCAGGGAAACTGCGCCCCGTTTGACCCGAGCGAGCGTTTTCGCCGTGTCGCCCAGCTCGATTACGACCTGTCGCTGGTCATGGCCGAGTGCTTTTCGCTGAGCGGCCAGACCGATGAAGCCCTGAAATTCATGCGGCAGACCGTCGACATCGGCTTCACCGACTGGAGCTACTTCGACCGGAATCCCCTGTTAGCCAACGTCCGCCGCGCGCCCGGATACGCGGCGCTCCGGCAGCAGGGACTGGTCAACCAACGGGAGCGCCGTCTTCGGGAACGGGCGCTGATCCAGCCGATGCTGGACCAGTACCAGATCGTCCTGCCCCCGGCGAAAGCTCTCAATTGACGGTTCACTGGCCGTTGAACACCGCCGGCCGCTTATCCCAGAAAGCGCGGATCCCTTCGGCGTAATCGCCGCTGTCGAAGACCAGTTGACGCAGGCCCTGGATGTGTTCAAACATGACGGGGCTCAGCGGATGGGCGGAGGCCAGCAGGCGGACCTGTTCCTTGATGGCGGCGATGCTCAACGGACTGTTGCGCGCGATCTGCGCCGCCATCTCGAAGGTGAACCCTTCCAGCTGGTCGACTGGAACCAGATGGTTCAGCACGCCGAGATTGCGGGCTTGCTCGGCGGACATGGGTCGGGCGGTGAAAAACATCTCCCGGACGATATTGACCGGCAGGATGTTCATGAAGTGCAGAATGCCGGACGCGTTGTACGGCACGCCGATCTTGGCCGGAGTCATGGTGAAACTCGCGTTCGGGGCGCCGATCAGGATGTCGCAGCTCATGGCCAGATCGCAGGCGCCGCCCCAGACCGCGCCCTCGATCATGGCGATGACCGGAACGGGCAGGTACTGGATCTTGCGGATACCGGTGAGCAGGGAGTCGTAATAGCTCAGCGGGTCCCGGCCGGGTTCCGGCAGCTCCCGCACATCGTGCCCGGCGGACCACACGGCGGCGCCGGGCGCCGCACGCAGCACGATCGCGCGGGCTTTCTCCGCGTGCAGCTGATCCAGCGCCGCCACGAGCTCGTCGATGAGCGCGCGGCTGAGCGCGTTGTGCTTCGCCACGTGGTTCAGGGTGACGGTGCCGATGGTGCCGTCGCGAGCGCACAGCACTAGGGACATGATGACCTCCGGGACGGACAGGTTGGCCGAACTCCCGGATTCCACGAAAATGATTCGGGATCCGTGGCCGCATCTTAGACGACTGGCCGGGAATTGGCAATGGCCGATTCCGGCGCCTGGTGGGAATGCTTTGACGGTCGGGCCGGCAGGTATGATAATGACAGGTACAATCCATTTCTATGGATGCGCCACCATGATCAAGAGACGCGATGAGCACTCCGGGCTCCGTCGGGCTGCCGTCTGGACGGCGGGACTGGCCCTGGTGGCGATCGGGTGCGCCGGCCGGTCTGCGCGCCCGCCCGAGTTTCGGATCCAGCCCGTCCGCCCCCTGGCTGTCCTGCTGGCCGAATCGCGGGATCAGATACCACCGCCCGAAGCGGGTGACTTCCGTCGTGCCGACCTGGTGGACGTGGCTGCGCTCGATCCCACCATCCAGCTGGATATCCGGTATGCGACGGACCGGAACTTCCTCGGAGTTCCCGTTTACGAGCAGGCGCGAGCACTGCTGCAGCGTCCGGCCGCCGAGGCGCTGGTACGGGTGCAGGGCGGTCTGGAGTCCCGGGGCTTGGGCCTGCGAGTCTACGATGCGTATCGGCCGTGGTCGGTGACGTGGGTCTTCTGGGAAGCGACGCCGCCGGAGCTGCGCCGCTACGTGGCTGATCCCGCCCAGGGGTCCCGCCACAACCGCGGCTGCGCGGTGGACGTGACCCTGATCCGGCTGGCCACGGGCGAAGCGGTGCCCATGCCCAGCGGTTATGACGAGATGACCCCGCGTGCGCATGTCGATTACCCGGGCGGCCCGGCGCAACCGCGGCAGATGCGCGAGGTGCTCCGGCAGGCCATGGCCGCCGAAGGCTTTGAAGTCTACCCTTACGAGTGGTGGCATTTCGACTACCGCGACTGGCGGCGCTATGCCATCGCCAACATCCCGTTCGACCGGATCGCGCCGCCCGGTCCGGCCGTTCAGCCGTGACGGGAGCTGGATCGCCGGCCCGCCAACGGCAGGAGCGCTTCCATGTGTGAGTTCTGTCTCAAGCACGGCGAAGGCCGCAAATGGTACCTTGAAGCGGCCAACTACTCCGAGGACCTGCTCGCGGACGTGCGGCGCCGCCGATTCATCGAGTCGTTCGCCACGGATCTGGAAGGAATGACGCGCGACACCGCCCGAATGGAGGACCTCGATCGGCTGCCCGCCGTTTTCCGCGCGCTGGTGCGGCGCTGGAGCGGGCGGCGGATGCGCACATACCATTTCGGCCAGGTGGTGCCCATCGAAGACGTGGTCCGGATCTTCGAACTGGTCAACTCGGTGGTCCGCGTCAGCTGCATCTGCCGGCAGGTGACCTTGGGCCGGGAGAAACGGTACTGCTACGGGGTCAGCATGGGACCGAACGGCGGCCGTTTCGCCGAAATCATCAAGGGTCTGGACGGAAGCTACTACTCCGGACCGGACCGCGCCGGCGTGGAGAGCGTGGACAAAGCCGAAGCCCTGGCCGCCATACGGGAACTGGAGCATGAGGGACTGTGCCATACCGTCTGGACGTTCGTCACACCCTTCATCGCCGGCCTCTGCAACTGCGACCGGGCGGACTGCCTGGCGCTCAGGGCCAGTGTGGGGCACCGCATCCCCATCCTGTTCCGGGCGGAGTATGTCGCGAGCATCGACGCGTCAGCCTGCACCGGCTGCCGGCAGTGCCTGCGCCTGTGTCCGTTCGGCGCGCTGGCATACAGCGCCGGGACCGGCCAGACGGAAGTGGATGCGCGGCAGTGCTTCGGGTGCGGCATCTGTCGAGCCGAATGCGCGGCAGGGGCGATCCGGCTGCGGGACCGCCGCGAAGTGCCCGCCGCCGCCCGTCTCTGGACGGCGTGACGGCGGTTGTCCGACCGGCGCGCGCCCGGAGGTCGCCACGCCGGCAATGGTCGGCGGTTACTACTCCCGGTTGCCGGTTTGACGGGCGAAATGGCGGTACAGCAGCCACGTGATCAGGAACGAAAACGTGAGCACCGCCCCGGGCACCACGATGCCGAACCAGAAATCAGTCATCGGTCGCCCTCCTTCGTGTCGCCCGAGCGGCCGCGGTTGCGCTTGCGATACGCGTACCAGGCCAGGATCAGGCCGGCGAACGAGGTGACATACGCCAGCGACATCCCCATCAGCATTTTCAACCCTTCGTTCATGACACGTCCTCCCACTTGACCTTCCGCTCGAGCTCCTCGAGGTAGGCCTTCTGCTTCTTCTCGTATGCGTCCGAGATGGTGGACAGCTTCGGGTTGATGATCCAGTACACCCCCAACGTCAGCGCCACCCCGGCGGCGAGGATGATGTAGCCCAGCGGCATCAGCATCACGCTGAGCGCCGTGCCCACCATCAGCGCCGCGTAGGCGAGCGGCGACAGAACGATGGCGACCCAGTCCTCGCGGGTCCACTCGTCCGCCGCCTGGGGATCCCATTGTCTGCGGATGAAAGCCATGGCGAACCTCCTCAGAGCAGGCCGAGTTTTTCGGCTTCGCGCCGGACGGGGCCCCACCAGCCGATGGGGCGGGACATCGCATAGTACTTGACCAGGTGTTTCATGTCCTCGGGCTTGGTCAGGAACGTCACCGGCAGATAGATCAGCGCCCCCAGCACCATGAGCAGCCAGAACTGCTGGTAGTCCTGGAGCGCGGGGATGACGCCGAACGCCGGCAGCACCCAGACCACGAGCCACGACAGGACCAGGTTGGCGATCCAGGACGCCAGATAGGCCCAGCCGTTGAAGCGCCACCAGACCACCTGAAGGATGTTGGGCAGCCACACGCCGGCCGCCATGATCCAGAGGGCGAAGATCAGCCACTCGGTGATGTTCTCCATGATGGAACCGAAGACGAAGGAGCCCAGCAGCAGCAGCAGCGTGGAGATCCGGCCCACCCACACAAGCTGGCGCTCGTTCGCCTCGGGCCGCAGGTAATGGTGGTACAGGTCGCGGGTCATGTACACCGCCCCCAGGTTCAGGTGGGTGGAGATGGTGGAGATGTGGATGGCCACAATGGCGGCGAAGAAAAATCCCAGCATGCCGGCCGGCAGGGTGTCGAAGCCCAGCCGGAACCAGGCCATTTCGTAGTCCTTGACCTCGGTCATGTTGGGATATAGCACGAAGAAGCCCAGCACGGCCGCGCCCCAGATGGCGTTGCGGATCAGCACCAGGGCGGTGCCGCTCCAGATGCACCAGGCGGCGTCCTTGACCGTCCGGGCGGACTGGATTCGCTGGGCTTCGGCGTACCAGTCGATGCTGGTGCCCATGCCGAAACCGCCGATCACGGCGATGACCACCATGGTCAGGAACCAGGCGATGGGAAAGTCGCCCCCGAACCAGCCGGTGAACGCGAACGGGTTGAGCCGGTGGGCTTGTCCCAGCGCTTCCAGTTTGGCCACGATCGCCGCCGGGCCGCCGGCGTGGGCGATGCCCCAGAACGAGACGATCAGGATGGCGATGAAGGCGATGATCCCCTGCTGGAAGTCAGCCATCACCACGCCCCAATAGCCGGCGGCCAGCACGTAGACGGCGCAGGCCGCCGAGAAGGCGGTCAGGCCGATGAACGGGTGCCAGCCGAACAGGTAGTGGCAGATCTTGCCCATGGCGATGCCCACCCAGCCCAGGATGAACATGTTCATGAACACCTGCCAGCCGGCGGTCCACCCTCGGAGCAGGTGGGAGGGGAGGCCGCCGAACCGGAGCGTCTGCCATTCGGCCTGGGTATAGGCCAGCGACCGGCGGAAGATCCGGGCCGAGACGAACGCGCTGATGGCGCACCAGGCCGAGAAGAAGGTGTACCAGAGTCCGGCCAGACCATGCTTGTAAATAACGCCGGACACCCACATGGGCGTGTCGGTGGCGGTGTGGGTGGCGTACACCGAGGACGCCGGCAACCACCACGGCAATCCGCGGCCGGCGAGGAAGAAGTCCGCCTCGGACCGCTTGCCCAGGCGGTAGAACAGGACGCCGCTGCCCACCATCAGCACCAGAAAGGCGACGATCCAGAACCAGTCCAGAAAGCTCAATACAACCATGAGCACCTCGTCAGGAGGCCGGTTTGGGGGCGCAATCCACCGGATGCGGCGGATCGTGCCCGGCTGTCAAATCCAGCGGTCAGTAGATCGTGCCTAGTTTAAACAGGATCCGCAGAAAAGTTGACGGTTTTTTTCTGCTAAAAGAAAATCCACAGCCGGCTACAGCAGGTGGATCTGTTCCCGCCGGCAGCGGTCGAGCACGTGGTCCGGCCAGAGACTGGCCTGAACTTCACCGATGTGCCGGCGTCGCAGCAGGAACATGCACAGGCGCGACTGGCCGATTCCGCCACCGATGCTGTCCGGCAATCGCTCGTCCAGCAGCAGTCGGTGCCACGGCAGGTTCAAACGGTCGCGGCATCCGCGAACGGTGCACTGGCGAACCAGCGCCTCGGCGTCCACCCGGACACCCATGGAAGACAGCTCAAGCGCCCGTTGCAGCACCGGACTCCATACGAGAATGTCGCCGTTCAACCCCTGCCGGCCGTCCCCGGTTGGGGTGGACCAGTCGTCGTAATCCGGGGCCCGGCCGTCGTGGACGCTGCCGTCGGGCAATCGCCCGCCGATCCCCATCAGGAAGACCGCCTGGTGCTGGCGGCAGGCCAGGTCCTCACGCTGGCGCGGAGTCAGGTGCGGGTGTTGGCGGCACAGATCCTCGCTGTGGACGAAGGTGATCCGGTGCGGCAGCAGCGGCGTCATGCCGAGCCGGCGGCACACGGCTCGTTCCGTGCGGCGCATGGCGGCGAAGATGCGCGCCACCGTGTGCTGCAAGGTCGCCAGGGTGCGGTCTTCACGGCGGATGGCCAATTCCCAGTCCCACTGGTCCACGTGGACCGAATGGATGGCGCTGGTCAAGTCGCCCTCGTCGGGCCGCAGGGCGTTCATGTCGCAATAGATCCCGTGGCCCGCCGGTACGCCATACCGGAACAGGGCGTATCGCTTCCATTTGGCCAGCGACTGCACCACCTCGAGATGACGGTCGCCAAGCTGGGTCGCCCGGAAACGCACCGGGGTTTCCACGCCGTTCAGGTTGTCCTGCAGTCCGGAGTTCCGGTCCACGAACAGGGGACAGGTGACGCGGGTCAACCGCAGCGCCCGCGCCAGCGACCGTTGAAAATGATCCTTGATGAAGAAGATAGCCTGTTCCAGTTCCACCAGTTCGGGAGCGGGTGCAAGGAGTGAGTGCATGTGAACCTTCCGATGATGAATTATTGTTATTGTAGGAATACAAATTTTTTAGTAAAGTAATATTTATATTCTGCCAGAATTATTGTTTATTTAATAAATATATAGACATTTAATTATAGTTGTTGAATTTTTTGAGGTGAAAGATGGACCCGAATTTCGAGATTGACAAATTGGACGGAGAAATTCTGCGCGCCCTCCAGCGGGATGCCCGCCGGCCGTTCCAGGAGCTGGCGCGGGACCTGCTGGTTTCGGGCGGAACGATTCACGTGCGGGTCAACAAACTGAGGGAACAAGGCGTGATCCGCGGGACGCGGGTGGTGATCGATCCGGTCCGGATCGGCTATGACGTCTGCGCGTTCGTGGGCATCAACCTGCACAATGCGCGGGACTACAAGACGGTGTTGAAGCGGCTCCAGGGAGTGCCGGAAATCCTGGAAGCCCATTACACCACCGGCAAGTACAACATCTTCTTGAAGGTGGTGGCCCGCAGCACCCGGGGATTGCACGACCTGCTCATCGAGCGGCTGCAGGCGATCCCCGAAATCCAGTCGACCGAGACGTTGATCTCGCTGGAGGCGCCGATCCTCAGGGAGGTCCCGGTGCCACGCGTCCGGTAGTCGGCAACCGGCTCCGTCAGCGCGGCGGGAGGACGACCCGCAGCGTCTTGATCTCAAATTTCCCGAAGTCGAGGGTGACCGTGGCGCCGGCGGGCGTCAGATCCCGGATCGGGTTTTCCATCAGATCGGTCTCGGATACCTTCGCCGGCGTGACGGGCAGCTGGAGCACGGCCCGGTCGGGCCGGCCCAGCGACTCGTAAAACCGGAAGACCAGGGCGTCGCCGTCCTCGGCCAGCTTGACCGTCTCGAGGACGACGCCGACGGTGTCCAGGGCGGCAAAGCTGTGTGCGGTGGGCAGCTTGCCGGGGTGCCGCGTTTCCGCCCAGGCCCGGAGCGGCGTGTTGAGCTCGGCGCCGCGGCGCACCGTCGCGCCGTCGGCCCAGCTCCCGGCATGGGTGTAGAGGGAGTAAGTGAACGCATGCCGGCCGCGGTCCGCCATGGGATCGGGCCAGGCGGGGGCGCGCAGCAGCGACAGCTCGATCTCGCTGCCGTGGATGTCGTAGCCGTGCTTGCTGTCGTTGAGCACGGAGATGCCGCCGGCGGCATCGGACAGGTCGGCCCAGCGCAGGGCCGGCACCTCGAAGCGGGCCTTCTCGGCCAGCGTCTCGCGGCGGGTGCTCCGGGCGATGGCGGCGAACGGGATTTCGTAGGTGGCCTGGTCGCTGGCGACGGCAACGGGGAAGGCGGCCTTGAGCATCAGGTGCGATTCCCACCAGTCGGCCTCGGTGGCGATGTCCACGCGGTCGAGCGCGCGGTACACGGTGATGGTCTGGGTGAACAACGAGGAGGGAAAATCCTCGGTGGGCGAGTAGCGGTCCTTGTCGGGACCCAGGAAATTGTGGCGCACCCGCAGCACGGCGCGCACCGGGGAGGCGTGGACCAGCTCCACGGCGGCCGCCCGGTTCAGCTGCCACACCCGGCCGGTGAAGCCCAGGTTCCAGGCATCCCAGTTCTCCGGGATGTCCTCGTAGATCCGCAGCGCATTGATCGCCTGGCCGGGCGCGACAAACTCGCGGTCCAGCTTCTTGTTCCGGAAGCTGCGGATCCGGCCGCTCTCGGGATCGACCTCCAGGCGGTGCCAGCGGTTCTCAAGGAACGTCTGGTCGGCCTTGACCTCGAGGACCGCCGGCCCGGGCGTCCCGGGTCGCGCCACGAAGACCCGGTAGCCCAAGGACGGCACGTTCTCGGCCACGAAGGCGACGCGAAGCGCGCCGGTCTCCGCCTCCCGGGTGAATTCGGCGGGCACGGGCTTGCCGTCCACCGTCCACAGCGCCAGTTCGCCGGACGCCGCCGGCAGCTCCGCGGTGACGAAATCGGAGCGTTCCCAGGCCAACGGATTGAACACCACCACGGGGATACCTTCGATCCGGGATGTATCCACCGCGGCGCCCACGCGGCGCAGCGCCTGATCTTCGATCCGGCCCAGCTTGCGCCGGACGGTGGCGTAGGTCTCCAGGGCATCCCGGTAGACCGGGGTGATGGAGGAGCCCGGCAGGATGTCGTGGAACTGGTTGGTCAGCACGTCCTGCCAGAGTGCGGCCAGGTCGGCCTTGGGATAGGCCGCGCCCAGCAGCCGGGCCCAGGTGGCCGCCTTTTCCGCCGCGCCCAGATCCGCTTCGCACCGCCGGTTGTTCTGCTTGACCTGGGCCTGGGAGGTGAAGGTGCCGCGATGGTACTCGAGATAGAGCTCATCGCGCCAGACGGGGATCCGCTCGCCCAGGTCGCCGGGGATCTGTTTCAGGAAATCACCCGCCTTGGCGTGCACGTACTGGGGCGCCACCGGCAGCCGGCCGTAGCGGCGGACGCGATCGAGGATCTCGCGGTTGGGACCGCCGCCGTGGTCGCCCAGCCCGTACAGGATCAGGCTTTTCTGCCACCCCGTGGTCGCCTGGTACTTGGTGATGGCGTCGGCGTTCTCCGCCAGATCCACCCGGCTCGTGTAGCCCTCGGGCGGAAAATACGTCAGCAGGCGGGTGCCGTCGGGACCCTCCCACCAGAACACGAAATGGGGGAACACCGTCGTATCGTTCCACCAGATCTTCTGGGTGATGAACACATCGAGGCCGCTCTTGCGGTACAGCTGCGGCATGTTCCAGTTGTAACCGAAGGAGTCGGGGTTCCAGCCGATCTTTACGTCCACCCCGAATTTTTCCTTGAAGTACCGTTTGCCGAACAGCAGCTGGCGCACCCAGCTTTCGCCCGAAATCAGGTTGCAGTCGGGTTCCACCCAGGTGCCGCCCACCACTTCCCAGCGCCCGTCGGCGATCCGCTGGGCGATCTGCCGGAAGAGCTGCGGGTCGCGCTCCTCGATCCACTGGTATGTCAACGCCTGGCTCTGGGCGTACACCAGCTCGGGGTATTCGTCCATGTTCTTGAGGACGGTGGCGTAGGTGTTGCGGGCCACCTCCCGGGTTTCGGCCATGCGCCACAGCCAGGCGATATCGATGTGGGCGTTGCCGATGAGATGGACCTTGAACTCCTGGGCGTAACGACGCAACTCGGCGGTCTCCGCCAGCGACTGTTTCAGGGAGGCTTCGAGGCGGTCGCGGCCGCCGCGCTTGACGGCGTCCAGATCGAAGGCCTGCACCGCCCGCGCGTACGCGGCGCCCAGCTGGGCCAGGCGCTCGGGGGACACACCGCGGCGATCTTCGATAGGGTAGGGCCGGCGGGTGAAGGTGTAGCGGACGAGCTCCGGCCAGATCAGCCGTTCGGCGGTCTGCAGGCTGTCCACCCAGTCGCGGAGCGCCGCGACCATGGGGCGGGCCTCCAGGTAGTCCAGCTCGGCGCCCCGGATGGCGAAGACGAGTCCCGTTTCGGGCAGCGGATTGCGCCGGGGCGGCCAGAACTCGCCGCGGGGCGGCCGCCGGCCGGCGTTGACCGCCTCGAGGTCGATCGTGGAACCCGTAATCGGGGGCGGGTCGTTGAGGAACACCTCCTTGACGACCTCGGTGCCCTGGTCGCCGCCGCCGTCGATCCGGATGACCTGGACGACGCGGTCGTCCTGCCGCACGGTCACGTCGACCAGGCCGCGGGCGTACAAATTCAATTTCAGGATGGTGGGCGTGCCCAGCACGGGCACCCCCGCCACGACTTCACGGCAGGGGATCCGGGCGCGCACGCCCACCCGGGAGGCATTCAAGCCCTGTCCCAGTTTGTAATCCTCCCACGCCTGGCCGTCGAGCGTCCAGGCCCAGCCATCCACCGTCAGGTTCACGGCGGCGGCGATTTCCTGGAGTCTGGCTTTGGCGGCCGCCGTGTCGGCGGCCGGTTCCTGGGCCGGTAGCGCGACGATAATAACGGCGGCGAGAATCGCGACAAACAGCAACCGGAGTGTGGTCGGCATCCATCCTCCTTCTTCTGCTCGGGCCGCCGGTCGGGTCCGTCAAACGGCCGCGCCGGCGCCGGAAGCGTGGGGTCATGTTGAAGAAACATTCTAATCGAGGGGTGGAATGAACCCAATCCATTTTTTTCTTCCGGGCAACCGGAGCGCGGGCAGCGGATTGTTCAAGCATCGCCGCCGTGGTACTATCCGTACCACTGAATCTCGGCGGGGAGCGCATCGCATGGACACAATCGGGGTGAGGCGGAATATCGGCCGCGGAATCCGCTGGCTGGCGCTGCTGGTCGTCTCGACTGTGATCGGATCCGGCTGCGGCCGGGATTCCAGCGGCATTCCCGCAGAGCAGGCAGCCTCCTGGCGGAAGGCCCTCGACGCGGACCGTGCCGCGAAGGACCGGGAATTCGCATCCGACGCGATGTCGCCCATGGCCGGCGCGGCGCGGTTGACGCTGGCGGCGCCGGGCGGCGGTCTGCGGGTGGCGGCCGGCGCGGTCACGCCCACGGCGCCGTCCGGACCGGACGATCCGCTGGTGTTCAGCCTGGCTGACGGCCAGTGGCGGTGGGAGTCCCGGGCGCCCGGCGGCTGGGCCGAGGTGGCGCGCAGCCCGATTCCGCCCGGCCCGCTCAGCGAGGGGATCCGCTTCCGGCTGGAGCGATTCACCCTCGCGGCGTATCCCGGCGCCGACGGATTGACCCTGATCGTCTTCGATCCCGCCCGGCGCGAGCGCCGCGAGTTCCGCCGGCTTCTGTACTTCCCGCCGGACCGCGCGTTCGCCGTGCCGGCACGGCTGGAGCGGCTGCCCGATCCCGAGACCGTGGTCATGCTGACCAGCCGCAACCTGGAGAAGCGGTTCGTCCGCTATGCCCGGCTCCACTTCACGGTGGATGGCACGGCCTGCGCGCTGGCGGCGTTCAAATCCGCCGCGGGCGCGTCGGACGACCGCACCCTGTTCGTGCCGTTCACCGATGCCACCACCGGAGCCGAAACCTACCCCGCCGGCCGGTTTCTCGATCTGGACGAGCCCGCCGGCGAGACCGTGGTGCTGGATTTCAACCGGGCGTACAACCCGCTGTGCAATTATTCGCCGGCCTACAACTGCCCCATCCCGCCGGCGGAGAACCGCCTGCCGGTGGCCATCCGGGCCGGGGAGCTGACCTACCCGCACTAGAGGCGAGGTAGGAGCGGATGAACGCTGCCTGACCGCCGGCCTCAAGCGGATCACATTCGATTTCGCGGACAAGGCGCCGGCCGGGCGCCGGCGACAGCTGGCGCCCGGCAGGTGGTCCCACACGATCCGGCCAATAATAAAGTGCGAAGACCGCGTCCGCGGTCCGTCTATTCTTCCGTTGCCAGCGGGAGCCGCCCGGGATCGCGCGCACCTTGTCGCCGCCCGCGGTTTGCTGCAGCCAGATTCATACATGAACGGGAGAGTCGCATGAGCACAAATCGCATCGACAGACAGTTCAGTCTGGTATTGGTGGGCGTCCTGGCGCTGATGCTGGGATCTGCGGCCCCGGCCGCCCTGCCGGACGCCGGCGTCTATTTTTCTAAAACACCGATCGATCCGAACAATCCAGCCAGCTTGTCGAAGAGTTTCCAGGCCGGCGACCCCATCTACGGCCTGATGGTGGTGGACAAGACGTGGCGGGAGTTGTACGGGGGCAAGACGGAGATCCCGGTGATGGTGGTCATGGCGATCGACGGCCAGGACATGCTGGAATACCAGTACATCACCATCAAGGGCCCGTTGGTCAACAACAGGTTCATGGTCCTCGACGTAGCGCCGGAACCCGGCCGGATGACCGCCTACAAAGACCCGAACATGGTCTTCGGCGAAGGGAAGGGAAACCGGAAGATCGGACCCATCGGCTTCACCTTCCGCCTGGGCGAGTTGGGCGCCGGCACCCACACCGTGCAGATCTACGTGCGGGACTTCGGCACCAAGCACGCCGAAGGATCGTTCACCATTCAGGGAAGCAATTACGCCTACTACGCCGGCTTGAACCAGAAATATCTCAACGCCGATGCCCAGGCCGCCACCCTGCCCCCGGCCAAGATGACCGACAAGCAGATGGAGGCCGCCATGCGGAAACTCCTGCTCAACGCCGGCTGGCCGGGCGTGTACCGGATCCACATCGTCGACAAGGACTGGTGGTATGACCGCCACTCGGGGGGCGACAGCCCCATCGTGGGTCGCCACATCGCCGCGGCGGCGCTGTACAAGGACACCGACGGCAAGTACTGCTACCGGGTCTGCACGTTCGAACAGCGCAAGCTCATCACCGGCGGGTTCGGGGCGCTGGAGCTGACCGACCAGGGTCGCAAAATTCCCATCCCTGCGGAAAACATCGACAAGTAGCACCGCCCGGCGTCGGGCGGCAGGCGCACAGCTAGCATGGTGCGGCGGGAGGCGGGAGCCGTGAGCTGCCGCCACCCGCGGCTGTTTTGCCGATGTTCTCTTGCGGCCGCTTTTGCTATAGTGAAGAGGCGGTGTGGACGCATTGTCGACTGCGCGAAAGGAGTACGGGGCCGTGAACAGAGTGTTCGGGACGGTGGTTGGTCTGGGATTGTCCTGGTTGGTGTGGACTGCGGGAGTCCGGGCGGACGATCCGCCGCCGGCGGTTGCGGACGTGACCGTCGTGAAGGCGGAGGCGGGCTTCGCCATGGCCAGGGCCGGCGTCGAGCCCGCCGACGTGCTGCTGCGCTGGAGACGGTTGGCGGGCGCGGCGGAAAGGGGGGAGACGCTGGCCTCGTACTTCCATCTCAAAGAGGTGGAGATCCTGCACGCGCCGCGCGGCGGCGTTGACATCCTGGTGCGTCGCGGCGAGACCGAGCGTTGGGTGGCAATTCCGGCGTACGAATGGCGGCTCTCGGTGCGCCCCGCATTGTCCGGCGAGGCCGGTGTGGCGCAAGCGGATGGGGAACGATTGCTCGGGGCCAGAGATGTGGATGGTGCCGTGGCGCGATGGAGCACCGGGGCGGCCGAAGCGGCCACGCGGGGCGACCACCTGACGGCGGCGTGGTTGCATCTCCGGTCCGGACAGGCTCTGGCTGAGGCCAAGCGGTGGGCGGCCGCTGTCGATGCCCTGGGGCATTGCGCCGACACGCTGGCCGCCGTGGAAGCGGGGCGTTTCCAGCCCATCGTTTGGGACATGCAGGGCGAACTCCTGCGCCAGGACAAGCGGCCGGAATTGTCCGTGGAGATGCACCGGAAGGCGCTGGCCGCATGGGCGCACGACGGCGGGGAACTGGGCCGCGCCAACAGCATGGCCAGCCTGGGCCACTGCGCCTGGCAGCTGGTTCGCTGGCCTGAAGCCGTCCAGTGTTATGAGAACGCCCTGGCGATCCGCCGGGAAGTGGCGCCTGATTCCATGCTCGTTTCCGGCTCCCTGATGATGCTGGCCACGGCGTATTCCAACACCGGCGACCTGGCCGCCGCCGACCGCTGCTTGTTGGAGGCGCTGGCGATCCATCGGCGCCACCTGCCGGGTCATGCCGCGGAAGCGAACATCCTGAACACGCTGGGCGTCAACGCGTCCAAGGCCGGCCACCAAGGCAAGGCCCACCAATATTTTGAGGAATCCCTCCGGCTCAAGCAGGCGCAAAGCCCGGATTCGATGGCGGTGGCGTACACCCTGAACAACCTGGCTGCCGTGGCCCGCTTGCAGGGCGATCTGGCGCTGGCGGAGGATTACCACCGGCAGGCCCTGAAGATCAAGTTGGCGCTGGAACCGGACAGCGCCAGCCTGGCACGCTCCTACCACAATATCGGTCAGATCTACATGGCGCGCCGGGATTTTCCGGCCGCGGCCGACTACCTCAACCAGGCCTTGCAGATTCTGGAGCGGAAGGCCCCGCGCTCACGCGAGTGCGCCGACTGCCTGGAACAGCTCGGCAACCTCGCCCGCCTGGAAAACAAGTTTGACCTGGCCGAAAAGCGCCACCAGGAAGCGACGGCGATCCGAATGCAGGTGTCGAACGATCCGTTGGATCAGATCCGCACGCTGATCACCCTGGGTGCCATCCGCCTGGAGAGCGGCGACCCGGTCCAGGCGGAGACCCACTACCAGGCCGCACTGAGCATGGCGCGGCAATCTGCGCCGGCCAGCCTCTATGAGGCCCGCAGTCTCCGGGGACTGGGCGACGCCTGCCTGCGGCGGGGCGACCTGGTGGCCGCCGCGCCGGCATTGGAGGGTGCATTGAAGATCTTCGCCGCCACCGCACCCCTGACCATCGACGAGGCCACGACCCAACACCTGCTGGGGGACCTCCACCGCCGCCAGGATCGGCTGCAAGACGCCCTGGCCTGCTACGAGCGCGCCGTGGCCGCGCTCGAGGGGCAACTCGAAAAGCTCGGCGGCAGCCGGGAGGTTGCCGAATCCTTCGCCGCAGAATATGCCGGCTTTTACAAAGACGTGCTGGAATTGAAACTGCTGTTGAACGATCCCCGGGGCGCGTTCAACGTCCTGGAGCGCTTCCGCGCACGCAGTCTGCTGGCCATGTTGGTCGAGCGCGATCTGGACTTTTCCCGCGACGTGCCGGCGGGGCTGCTGGAGCGCCTGGAGACCGCGCGCACCCGCAGCCGCGAGGCGCAGGATGAGCTGATGCAGCTAAGTCCCGACAAGGAGCCGGAACGCGTCACGGAGTGCCAGCGGCTGTTGTCGGAGCGTCGCCGCGAACAGGCCCTGGTCTGGGAGGAAATTCGCAGGGAGTCCCCGCGCCTGGCGGCGCTGCGGGCGCCGGAGACGCTGACGGCGGACCAGGTCGCCGAGGTGATGGGGCGGGACACCCTGTTTCTGTCCTACGCGGTGAGCGAGCGGGCCACCCACCTGTTCGCCCTTCTGAACGGCCAGCTGCGGGTGGAGTCCGTTCCGCTCGGCCGGCAGCAGGTGCAGGAAGCGGTGGAATACTATCTCGCCATGCTGAGCAATCCCGCCAGCCGGAAAGTCCGGCTGATGGGCCGGGCTCACGCCCTGTACCGGCAACTCGTGGCGCCGGTCGACGACCTGGTGCGGCGCTCGCAGCGCATCGTGGTATGCCCCGACGGACCGCTGCACATGCTGCCGTTCGCCGCGCTGGGCCCGGCCACGAACCGCTACCTGATCGAAGAGAAACCGGTTTCATACGTGATCTCCGCCACTGTGTACGCCGACGGCTTGCGGCATGAACCGCAGCGTGCCTCGCGGCCGGTGGTGCTGTTCGGCGACCCGGACTATCCGGGCCAGGCCGCCGGCGGGTCGGCTGCGCGGCTGCTCCGGTGGGTGCTCCGTGATGACCCGGTGCCGCCCCTGCCCGCGTCGCGCGACGAGGTGCAGGGGATTGCGGCCTTGTACCCCGGCGCTCACGTGGCGTACCTGGGCGCCGAGGCCCGCGAGGAGCGGGTGAAGTCGCTGGACCGGCAACCCGGCTACCTCCACTTCGCCTGCCACGGTTTTTACAATCCGGTGAATCCCATGGACAGCGGGCTCCTCCTGACCATCCCGGGGGAAGGAGGCGACGACCGCGACAACGGCTTTCTCCAGGTTTGGGAAGTTTTTGAGAACGTGCGGATCGACGCCGAGCAGGTCAGTCTGTCCGCCTGCGAGACCGCCCGGGGCCGGGAGCTTGGCGGCGAAGGACTGGTGGGGTTGAACCGGTCCTTCCTGTACGCCGGGGCGCGCACGGTGATGTCCACGCTCTGGAGCGTCGCCGACGCATCGACGGCGGAATTCCAGAAACTCTACTACCGGCACCTCAAGTCGGGCCGAGCCAAAACCGAAGCCGCCCGACTCACCCAGCGTGAGTTCATCAACGGCAAGGTCCGCATCGTGCCGACGGAGCCCGCCGGAGAACCGCCGGACCTCAGTCACCCCTACTTCTGGGCCGGCTTCGTATTGAACGGACAATGGCGCTAGATCCTCCCATCCACGATCCCGAGGATTTCCTCACCCGCAACCTGCCGCAGGTGGAACGGGTCATCGGGTGGGTGGGCCGCCGCCGGGGGCTGCTTGCGGACGAACTCGAGGAGTTCCGCTCGCGCGTGCTGGTCCGGCTCGTGGAGAACGACTACGACGTCCTGCGTAAATTCAGAGGCTTGAGCAGTGTCCAGACCTTCCTGGTGACGGTGATCCAGCGCTTGCTCCTCGACTACATCGCCCAGGAGCGTGGCCGCTGGCGGCCGTCGGCTGCCGCACTCAAGCGCGGCGCGCTGGCGGTGGAGCTGGAAAAGCTCATGGTGCGCGGCCGGCGCACGTTCGAGGAGGCGTTTGCGGCCTTGAGCGCGCGCCACGGGGAGCCCCTCGACCGGGACGAGCTGTTCCGGCTGGCGGCGGAGTTGCCGTTGCGCCGGGCGACGACGCTGGTGCCCCTGGAGCTGGTGGAGAACCTGGCGGCGCAGGGCCAGTCGGCGGAGAAGGAATTGGGGCGGATCCGGCACGTGGAACAGTCCGCCCGGCTCAGCGCCGCCCTGCGCGACGCGCTGGCGGGCCTGCCGGCCGAAGACCGCCTGCTCATCCGGCTGCGCTACGTCGAAGGGCTGACCGTGGCCCAGCTCGCCCGCTCGTTCGGCGGCAACCAGGTCGCCCTCTACCGGCGGTTCGAGAAGATCCAGGAGCGGCTGCGCAAACTCCTGGTGCGGCGGCGCACGGTGCGGGAGTCCGTCGACGAGATGCTGGGCTGCGCGGACGCCCGAAAATCGCTGAACTTCTTTGACGATGCCGTCGACGCGCGCGGGGTCATGGGCGGCGGAGAGGATCCGGGGGAAAAACCCGGCTAAACGGTCGGGCGCGGCCGTCTAATGCGATGAGCGCCACACCGGCAGTTGCCGGGGGAGGATCAGCGAAATGCGTGAACAGATGAACTGCCCGGACCTGGAAGAGATCGCCGCCTGGGCCGACGGCCGCCTGGACGAGGACCGGCAGCGGGCGATCGTGGACCATCTGGACCGGTGCCCCGAGTGCTACGACCTGGCGGCGGGGGCCATCGCGTTCCGCCAGGAGGCCGATTCCGCCTGGCAGACGCCGGCGGCGGCTCCGGTCCGCGACTTCCGGGCCGCGCCTCGCTGGGCCGTTCCAGCCGCGGCCGCGGCCGCGTTGTTGCTGGCCGCCGTCCTCATCGCGGTTGCGCCCGTACAGATGACGGGTCCGGCGCCGGCCGCGGCCGTCCCGATCGTGCCGGCGACACCCGCTGCCGCACCGGACCAGGTGTTGCCGGCGCCATCCGTTCCTGACAATGCCGGCGGGGATCGCCTGGCGCAAGTCCTGCACCAGGCGAGTGTCCTGCCGTCTGTCCGGGCGGCGATGGCTGCGCCGGCTGCGGTTCCCGCCGCCTGGGCGGCGGAGATCCGGCTGCCGGAAGGTGCGGCGTACGGATTCGGCGCTCCGCCGGCGGACGGCTGGTTCGCCCTCGGGATGCGCTGGGTGGAGGCCGAGCTGCACCTGCAGGCGGGCGACCCGGCGGCAGCCGCCGAGACGCTGGCCCGCATCCGCCGCGACCTGAAACGACTCGGTGGAACGGCCGAACTGGGGTCCGACTACGACCGCACCGAAGCCGGCCTGCGCCAGAGCGAGATGACAGAACTGCCTGCGGCGCTCTTCGACCGGACCCTCGCCGCCGGCGGGGCGCGCGGCGCGGCCCGGATGGAACTCGGCGCCTGGGTGGGCGGCGGCCGGATCGCCGCGCGGACCGGCTACGGCGCATATTTCAAGCTCGCCGAGATCGATCGCCTCGAAGCCGGTGTGGGTGCCGCAGGCGGCCCGCCGGGCGTCGCCGGCGCATTCGATGAAATCCGCCGCCAGATCGATGCCGGGCTTCCGAACGCCGCATCGTTCCGCCGGACCGACCGGGCCCTTGTGGATATCGGACTTTTGCTGCGCGGGGAATGACCATGCGCCGATTCTTGCTCGTGAGCGTCATCCTGGCCGGCTGGGCGGCGGCACTTCCCGCCCAGGACGCCAATCCCGCCGACTCGGCGGGCTGGTGGATCCGGAACTACGGCTTGCTGACCATCCAGGAGGAGCCGCTGGTGGGCCGGGCGGAGCAGGTGTTCGGGCGGGTGGTTGCCGCCGCCGACAAGAAGGGGAACCGCCTGCCCAGTCTGGTGGTGATCCGCGGCGATGGCGACCCCCATGCCGTCGCCCTGCCCGACGGCAGCATTGTCATGTCCGCCGGCGGCCTGCGCCTGTGCTACCGGGATGTCCCCCCCGCCGACGGCGACGCGCGGTTGGCCTTCCTCCTCGGACACGAGCTGGCCCACTTGTCCAAGGACGACTTCTGGCATCGCTCCGCGTTCATGGCGCTGCAGAAATATCCGGGCACCGAAGACCGGCGCCAGCTGCTGGAGGAATTGCTGGGCCAGGCCGGCGGCGCAGCGGCCTCGGGCGAATCCATCCGCAGTGTCGTCCGGGTCAAGGAGCTCCAGGCGGACAGCTATGGTCTCGTCTACATGACCATCGCCGGTTACGATCCGGCGGTCATCCTGGGCGGGGGCCAGTCGTTCTTCGAACAATGGGTCCGCCAGCTGCCGCACGCCGCCGCCGACGGCGGCGAGCATCCCTCCCCGGGGGACCGGGCCGTTTTTATGAGGAGCCAGATGGTTCAGGTGGTCGATGAACTGGACCTGTTTCACTTCGGCGTCCGGCTCGCCCAACTGGGCCGCTACGAGGACGCCGTGCGGCTGCTGGAGCGCTTCAGCCACCGCTTTCCGGGCCGCGAGGTGTTCAACAACCTGGGCTTCTGTTACTACGAGCTGGCCAGGCAGGCGCCGGTGTTCCAGAGCCATGCCGACAGTCTGCGCTTCGATCTGCCGGCAGTGCTGGACCCGTACACGCCGGCGAGCCGCTACGAGCTCCGGCGCCAGGAGGGGCCGGAGTACCGGCAGGATCCCCTCTTTCGCGGCCGGCTTGACCAGGCGATCCGGTGCCTGCGCGAGGCGGCCGATCGGGACCCGTTCTACGTGCCGGCGCGGGTGAACCTGGCGTCGGCGTTTGTCCTGAAGGGGGAATATGCCCGGGCCCTCGCCGCCGCCGAGGACGCGTCGAAACTGGACCCGGCGGATGCCGCCGCCGGCGTGGCCAAGGCCGTGGCGCTCTACCTGCTGGGCGACAGCAGCGGATTGAGCACCTCCGGCGCCGCCATCGAGCTGCTCAAGGGAATCATCGAACGTCGCCCCGACAGCGCGGCGGCCGTGTACAACCTGGCAACCATCCTCGCCGAGCGGGGACGGGCCGCCTCGGCGCACGAGGCCCGGCAGGCGTTCCTTCGGATCGAATCGGCGGGTCCGTACGCCGACGAGGTGCGCCGCGTCCTGGGCCTGCCGCACCCGGAACGGGCCGCCCGACGGGATTCCGGTTTGCCGGTGCTTTACGCCGACCGGGTGCCCGTGGGCGAAGTCACAGACGAGATCGAGCGACGGCTCAAGCCGATGCGGAAGATTCCGTTCGACGTGGGTGATTTCGCCGGCAACGTCTACCGCGGAGACGGCTTGCGGATCCTGGAGCTGGACTATTTCCTCGAACTGGTCGAGGACAGCGCGGTGGGAGTACCCGACCGCCAGGCCTGGCTGGACCGCTTCGGGCCGCCCGACCGGCTGATCCGCGTGGGCGGCGGGGAGCTGGCGGTGTACCGCACCTTCGCCCTGGATATCGCGGACAACCGAATCCGTGCCGTGGTTCGTTTCGCGGAGTGATCCTCCCGCCCCGGTTCCACCTACATCAACGGCCATGCCCCGGGACGGCAGGAAGCGTCCGTTCGAAAAATTCGCCCACCCGGGTTTCGTGGTAATACTCACCGGCGGGACGGATGAATCCCACATGGCCACCCCAGCGGGGGATCTCCAGAAATAAGTTGGCGTTGGCTGCGGCCGCGGCGACCGGGTGACAAGTGGTGGTCAGGAAGGGATCGTCCAGTGCGTTGAGCACCAGCGTGGGCACCCGGATCGCCGGGAGAAACGGCAGGCAGGACGCGCGTGCCCAATAGTCGGCGGCGCTGGCGAAGCCGTGGACGGGCGCGGTGTACCGATCATCGAACTCTTCGAAGTTGGTGATGCCATCGTAATCCGTCAATCGCACCTGGCCGGGAAACCGGTCGGCCTTGGTGGCGATTTTTTCGACGAGTCGGCGGATGAACCGGCGCATGTAGAGCCGGTTCGTCGGCCGGGCCAGGCGGCGGGCCGATGCCGCCAGGTCGCACGGGACCGACATCGCCGCCGCGACCCGCAGACGGTCGGGCAAGGCGGAGGGGGCCTCGCCGAGGAACTTGAGCGTCACGTTGCCGCCCAGGCTGAAACCCACCAGGGCGAGGTCCCGGTAGTCCGTTGCGGCCATGCGCGCCAGGACCGCCGCCGCGTCGCCGGTGTCGCCGCTGTGGTAGGAGCGGAGCAGGCGGTTTGGCTCGCCGCTGCAGCCGCGGAAGTTCAACGCCGCCACGTCCCAGCCCCGCCGGCCCAGGGCGCGCGCCATGCCCAGCACGTAATGAGACCGGCTGCTGGATTCCAGCCCGTGCAGGATCAGCGCCGCCCGCGGGGCGCCGGTGCGGTGCCAGTCCACGTCCACGAAGTCGCCGTCGGGGAGCTCCACCCGTTCGCGCCGATACGCCACGCCGCCCACGCGCCGGCACAGGGTGGGATAGATCGTCTGGAGGTGGCCGCTGCGCAGCCACACGGGGGGGCGGTAGGGGCTGGCGCTCAGATGGGGCATCTTCCGTGTACCATCTCCGTTCCCGACACCTGATGATAGGTCAGTTTGGCAGAACCGTCATGGGAAAATTTCGGGTGGATCGGACCGGATCGGCCCGTTGACATCCGCTGGCGGGGCGGTATCATGGATGCATGGCCCCCCATCCTGCTGAACCGGCTGCTCCGACGGGCCAAGCCGCCTTGCCGTCCCGGCTTGCCTGGTCGTCCCCGCTGGCCATCGCCGGTTGGCTGGCACTGACCAAGCTGCTGATCCATTTCTTCACCAACGGCCAATATGGCTATTTCCGGGACGAGTTGTACTTTCTCGCCTGCGGTGAACACGTGGACTGGGGATACGTGGACCACGCCCCCATGGTCGCGTGGATGGCCTGGCTGAGCCGCGCGCTGCTGGGCGACTCCCTGTTCGCCATCCGGTTCTTCCCGGCGGTGGCCGGCGCGGCCAAGGTCTTCTTCACCGGCGCCATGGCGCACGAGCTGGGGGGCGGGCGGCTGGCGGTGTTTCTGGCCGGGCTGGGCGCTCTGGCGGCGACCATCTACTTCGGCATCGACACGCTCCTGTCCATGAACGCCCTGGAGCCGCTGTTCTGGATGGGCGCCGTCTGGTGCGCGCTGCGGGCGGTCCGGCTGAGCGAGCCGCGCTACTGGGCGGGATTCGGCGTGCTGCTCGGTCTCGGTTTCATGAACAAGCACTCGACCATCTTCTTTGCCGCGGCTCTGGTGGCGGGATTGCTTCTGACCCGCGCGCGGCGGGCACTCGCCAGCCGATGGTTTTGGATTGGCGCGGCGCTGGCGGTCGTCATCATCCTACCCAACGTGATCTGGGAATGGCGCCATGACTGGGCGACCCTCGAGCTGCTGAAGAACGTTCGCGCCACGGGGAAGAACGTGATCCACCCCCCGCTCGAGTTTCTGATCCAGCAGGTGCTGATCCTCAACCCAGTCACCCTGCCGCTCTGGCTCGCCGGGATCTGGTTCTACCTCGCCGACCGGGAGGGCCGGCGCCACCGTCACCTCGGTCTGGCGTTCCTTATATTCTTGGGATTGATGATCGTCATGCACGCCAAGCACTATTACCTGGCCCCCGCCTACCCGATGCTGCTGGCCGCCGGAGGTGTCTGGTGGGCCGTCCGGCTGGAACGCGTCCGCGGGTTGCGTTGGCTGCGGGCGGCGTACCCCGCGCTGCTCGCGGCCACGGGGGCGGCGTTAGCCCCGCTGGTTCTGCCCGTCCTGCCTGTGGCGGCGATCCCGCCCTACATGGCGGCCCTGGGCCTGCAGCGACTCAAGACCGAGGTGGCCCATGAAGGCCCCTTGCCCCAGCACTTCGGGGACATGTTCGGCTGGCCGGAGATGGTGGCGACGGTGGCCCGGGTGTACCACGGCCTGCCGGCGGCGGAACGAGCGCGAACCTGCATCTTCGCCGGCAACTACGGCGAGGCCGGGGCGATCGATTTCTTCGGCGGCCGTCACGGCCTGCCCAAAGCCATTTCCGCCCACCAGAACTACTTTATCTGGGGTCCGCGCGACTGCACCGGCGCGGTGGTCATCCTGCTTCAGGTGAGCCGCGAGGACGCCCTGGAAGTGTTCAGCCGGGTGGAGGAGGCCGAGCGGGTGGGGCATCCGTGGGCCATGGCCGAGGAGCACTTCACCATCCGGGTGGGCCGCGATCCGAAGATCCCGCTCGGTGAACTCTGGCCCCGGATCAGGCACTGGAACTGAGCGCCGGCGCAACCGCAGCGGACGCGGGAACCGGGCCAGGAATTGAACGGAGGAAGCGATCCATGTGTTGCCGCCGTTGGTTGATTCTGATCATGCTGGTAGTGGCGGGAGCATTCTGCTTGCCGGCGACGTACTATGTCTCGCCCGCCGGAAGCGACGGCGGTCCCGGGTCGTCCGCCCAGCCGTGGCGGACCCTGCAGCGCGCCGCCGACCAAGTCCAGGCGGGGGATGTCGTGCTCGTCCGCAGCGGGGCCTATGCCGGTTTCCGTTCCAAATCCTCCGGCGCGGCGGGGCAGCCCGTGCAATTCAGGGCCGAAGCCGGCGCGTCCGTGGTGATCAACACGGCGGGGCCGGACAACTGGCACGGCAGCGTCATCAACATCGAAAACCACGACTGGTGGCTGGTCGACGGATTCGAGGTCACGGGCGCCACGGGATCGGCCGGCATCGACATCCGCGAGGCGGACCACGTGGTCATCCGCAACTGCCACTGCCACCACAACCAGAAGTGGGGCATCTTCACCGGTTTCGCCGAGGCGTTCACCGCCGAGTTCAACGAGTGCGCCTACTCCAGCCAGGAGCACGGCATCTACCACAGCAACAGTGGCGACGACGCGGTCATCCGCCACAACTACTGCCATCATAATCGCGGCTGCGGGATCCAGATCAACGCCGACCCGTCCATGGGCGGCGACGGGATCTGCTCGGAGGCCCGCGTGGAGTACAACGTGGTCACCGCCAACGGCGCGGGCGGCGGGGCCGGGATTAACCTCGCGTCGGTGCGGACGTCCCGCATCACCAACAACCTGATCTATGGGAATCAGGCCGGCGGGATCGCCCTGTGGGACGACGGCCAGGGCACCCAATGGGGCTGCCGGAACAACCTGATCGCCCACAACACGGTGCACATGCCGTCGTCGGCGCGATGGGCGCTCAACATGATCAACGGCTCCACCGGCAATCAGATCCTCAACAACATCCTCATTCACGACGGTTCCCGCGGCGGTTTGGAAACGGACACGGGCAGCCTGAGCGGCCTGGTGAGCGACTACAACATCATGACCCGCATCAGCCTGGACGACGCCTTCCTGACGCTGGCGGCGTGGCAGTCGGGCTCCGGCCAGGATGTCCACTCGGCGTCGCACACGGCCGCGGAGCTTTTCATCGATCCCGGCGGCGACCACCACCTGCCGGAACCGGCCTGGGCGGTGGATCACGGGCTGACGCTTGTTGGGGTCGCGGACGACCTCGACGGCGTGGCCCGGCCCCAGGGAGCCGCCTCGGATATCGGCTGTTACGAGCGGCCCGCCGGCGCGCTCGTCGGCGACTTGAACGGGGACGGCGCCGTGGACAATGCGGATGCCATCCTGCTGGCTGACTACCTGGCGGGCAATCTCCGGTCAGACGACCTGGCCGCCGCCGCCGCGGACCTGGATCAGGACGGCGCCATCGATGCGGTCGATCTGACGATCCTCAAGCGATTGCTGTAGCCGCAACACCGCTGGACCGGGCAAGAGCGCATCGGCGCAGCGGTGCCGCTCAGTAGCTGGTAGCGGTCAGTTTCACCTTGCCGCGGAAGATCCAGTAGATGCTGATCGTGTAGGCGATCACCAGCGGCATCCCCAGCAGCGCGATGACCAGCATGATCCCCAGCGTCTGGGGCGAGGAGGCGGCGTTGTACACCGTGAGACTGTGTGCCGCGGCCGGGTTGGAGAAGATCAGGTTAGGATACATGCCGATGCCGAACAGGGCCAGCAGGGCGAGTACGGCGGCGCACGACGACAGAAAGGCGTGGAACTCGCGGCCGTGATGGATCTCGCGGGGGATGTTGGCGATGGCCAGCATGTTCAGCAGCGCCACGAGAAAGAGAACCGGGTAGCGCTTGATGGTGTCGGTCATGTTGGGTACGTACAGCAGGGTGGCCATGGTGGTGGTCGCGTAACAGATGATGAAGCCGATGATGGTGTGGTTCACCCAGCCGCGGACCTTGGCTTGCAGCTCGCCGTCGGTCTTCATCACCGTGTAGATGGCGCCGTGCATCATGAACAGCGCCACAGTGGTGACGCCCACCAGCAACGCATACGGGTGCAGCAGGGCGAGAAACGAGCCGGCGAACTCGTACCGTTCGGTCAGCGGGATGCCCCAGGCGATGTTGCCCAGCGCGATCCCGATGAGCAGGCTGGAGACGACGCTGCTCACCGCGAAGCTGATGTCCCACATCTGCCGCCACCGCCGCCCGGGCTGCTTGGAGCGAAACTCGATGGCCACCGCCCGGAAGATCAGCGCCACCAGCAGCAGCATGAACGCGAGATAGAATCCGGAAAAGGCCGTGGCGTACACCTCCGGAAACGCCGCGAACAGCGCGCCGCCCCCGGTGACCAGCCAGACCTCGTTGCCATCCCAGACCGGGCCGATGGCGTTGATCATGATCCGGCGCTCGGTGTCGGTTCGGGTGAACAGATGCAGGGCCCCGACGCCCAGGTCGAACCCGTCCAGGACGGCGTAGCCGGCGAACAGGACGCCCACGAGGATGAACCAGATCGTGTTCAGGTCAAGCAGCGTGCTCATGCCCGTTGTCCCTCCCCCGCGGTGTCGTCTTCGACGGGCCCGTGCTGGATCTTCTCGTTGAGCAGGTAGATAAAGAGTATGAAGAGCAGCAGGTAGACCAGGCCGAACAGGATGATCGACGTCAGCACCTCGCCGGCGCCGACCACCGGCGACAGGGCGTCGGTGGTGCGCAGCAGCCCGTGGACGATGTACGGCTGGCGGCCCACTTCGGCCGACGCCCAGCCGGCCTGATTGGCCAGTTGGGGACCCAGCACAGCGAAGACCAGAATCCACTGCAGCCAGCGCGTCTCGAACAACCGGCCCCGCCACCACATGAACAGGCCGAACCAGGACAGCGCCAACAGCGCCATGCCCAGCGCCACCATGAGGTGGTACGTCTGGAACACCAGGTTGACCGGCGGCCGCTCACCGGGCGGCACCGCCCGCAGCCCCGCCACCGGCGCAGCCGGGTCGCCGTGGATCATCCAGCTGAGCAAGCCGGGCACGCGGACGCCGAAGCGAACAGTCTCCGCGTTCTCGTCCACCCAGCCGAACAGGTAGAGAGGTGCCGGGGCGGACGCCTCAAAGTGCCCTTCGTACGCCGCCAGCTTCACCGGCTGGTTCCGGCTCACTCCCATGGCGCTGGAATGGCCCGTCGCCAGCTGCATCAGCGAGGCGAACGCCGCCACCACCAGTCCCACCTTCATCGAGATTTTCGCAAACTCCGTATGGCGCCGGCGCAGCAGGTACCACGCGCTCACGCTGAGCACGAAGAACGCCGCCGCCTGCCAGCCGCCCAGCACCGCGTGGCTCAGCCGGTCCAGGGTGGACGGATTGAAAACGACTTGCCAGAAATCGACGATCTCGGCCCGGGGGCCGTTGGGGCCCATGACGACGTGATGCCCGGCAGGGGTCTGCTGCCACGAGTTGGCCACGATGATCCAGACGGCGCTGAAATGGGCGCCGGCAGCGACCAAAATCGTCGAGATGAAATGCATGCGCGGGCTGACCTTGTCCCAGCCGAACAGGAGGATGGCCAGGAACCCGGATTCGAGGAAAAACGCAAACACACCCTCGGCGGCCAGGGCGCTGCCGAACACGTCGCCCACGAAGCGGGAATAGGCCGACCAGTTGGTCCCGAACTGGAACTCCATGACGATGCCCGACGCGACGCCCAGGGCGAAAATCAAACCGAAGATGCGCACCCAGAAGCGGGTCATCTGGTGAAACAGTGGATTTTTGGTCTTCAGATACATCCCCTCCATGGCCACGAGGATGACGCCAAGGCCGATGCTCAGGGGCGGAAACAGATAGTGGAAAGCGATGGTCAGGGCGAACTGCAGTCGGGACAGGAACAGTACGTCCATCGTGCGCTCCATGCGTCCGGATTGCGGACGGCCGGTGAAACTCGGATACCGTTGGGTCGAATAACAGATTATCGTTTTTAAGAGAGGGAATCAAGCGCGGCGGCCATATGCGGCGCGACGGCTCAAGCGAGCCAGCGGTAGAACGCCATCCCTAGCAGTTCGGTCATGGCGGTTACGCTCTTGCGGAAATTGTCGGCGCTGGGGAAAAAATCCAGGTAGTTCAGCCGCCGCTTGCGCTCGGCCTGGAGGTTGGCCGGGTAGCCGGTGCAGTCGACGCCGACCCGGCGGAACAGATACAGCGCGCGCGGCAAGTGGTAGCCCGATGTGACCAGCACGGCCCGGCGGAAACCGTGCGCATCCATCAGGCGGCGGACGTTCACGGCGTTTTCGGCGGTGTCGCGGCTTTCGGATTCCAGGATGATATCTGAGGCGGGTACGCCCAGATCCATGAGCAGTCGCCGGACCACCGGCGCTTCCGGCTCGCCGCCAGCCACTGCGCCGCCGGAGAAGATGATGGGCCGGGGTTGCCGCTGGTGGATGCGCACGGCGTCCACCACGCGGCCCATGGCGTCGGGCGCAGGCGTGCCGGTGCCGGAAAAATCGGGCACGCCCTCCACGAGTCCCCCGCCCAGCAGGACGATCACGTCGGTCTCGGCGACCGCGGCCGCGTCCCATTCCTGCAACTCGACGAGGTCCAGAAACCGGTTGGCGGTGGCGCCGACCGACAGCAGATAGAGCAGCAGCGCCCCGCCCAGCAACCACCAGCCCGAGCGGCGGCGGTGGGCGAGCCGCCAGATGCCCCAGGCGGCGAACACCGCCACCAACAGCCCGGGCGGCAGGATCACGGCTCTGAGGAGTTTTTTCAGGAAAAACACCGGCGCTGTCTCCGGCCCGCGATTGCCGCCGTCGGCGCGGGTGCGGCTATTGTAGGAATTCCCGGAGGCAAATGCAACTTCGGGCGGGCCCGAAGCACCTCGCGGCCTGGCGGCCGCGAGTTCGCGCTGCACGACCGCGGTGATCTGGCGCCGGCCTGGAGTGCGTCGATACGTCTGCGCTCTGGTTTTCTGCGGAGCGAGCGCCGGGATCTGGCTTTCCGCGACTAACCGTACGCCCGTCCGCCGGACGCGGTTCGCTGAATCTGCACGATCCGTGGGATCGGATCGCTCGCTCCCGCGGCCCGGCCGCGCCGGGGCGGCGGAAATGGGGCAGAGCCAAGGACACGAGACGAAGCCAAGGACACGTGACAGAGCCAATGACCCTTGGGAGAATATGGCTGTTCCCCTGTGCCGTTCGGCACAACCCGGAATGGGGCCATACATGGGGCCCCCCATCGTCAGCCCTTCCCCGTCGCTCCTGCAGAGCTCGGCCGCACGGACCCGCGGCGGACCCGGACCTGTCGGTCCGGGCTACACGCCGCCGCTGGTGCGGCGGGATCGTACCGCGGGCCGCGTTCGGCGAACGCGGCATAGGGCAGTGGCGCGAGTACTGCACGTTCGTGCCGTGGCTGAACTCGCGGCCGCCAAGCGGCGCGGTACATCGGGCCGCGTGCGTCAAACGCGGCATACGCCCGTACATCACAAAGCGGGGTATCGGAGCCAGAGCACCCCGGCGAAAGGCACGCCGAGGCGGGTGTATCATCACCGCCTCAGAACGCCTGCTGTCGCAGCTCCTCGCGGATGCGCCGGATCTCCTCGATCTTCTGATCGATCTTGTCGAACAGGTCGCGCCGGGCCCTGATCCCCTCGCGGGTGAGAAAGGCGACGGCTTCGGACCGGGTGTGGCAGACGCCGGCTTCCAGCAGTTGCTCCAGACGATGCACCGACTCGTCGTCCAGCCGGACCGACACGATGAGCTGTCGGTGCACGGCCTTCGCCTCATCCAAGATTTTCTCGGCCTGGCGCCCCAGCTGTTCGCTGATTTCGGTGGCCGCCTGTTTGGCCGAGCCCACGAACTCCTTGAAATCCGATTTGACCTTCTGACGGGTTTCATCCTTCATGATGGTTTCTCCTTGCGACGTCGCGCGGCGGTTGTCGTCACCAGATCGAAATCAGTCAATCGATGCGTCTAAGCGTGCCGTACACGAGCCGTGTTTGACGAACTGTTGAAATATAGCATACATGTAATAATAATACATTAAATATTATTACCATTCTTTTCGTTTTGGGCCGGGCGCCGCGGCGCGCTAAGATCATGCATTGCATATCACCGGAGTCCCTGCCCGGCGGTTCGCGGCGGGGCGCACAAGGAGGCCGGGCATGGCCAGATACAAGCTGCTGCTGGAGTACGACGGCACCCGTTACGGTGGCTGGCAGTTGCAGCGGAACACACGCACCGTCCAGGGTGAAATGCTGGCCGCGGCCCGGTCAGTATTCGGCGTTGAGGAACTGGAACTCCTCGGGGCGGGCCGGACGGATGCGGGTGTCCACGCCCTGGGCCAGGTGGCGCACATCGAGGTATCCAAATCCCGCCCGCCGGACGAGATTATCCGAGCGTTCAACGACATTCTCCCACCGGACATCACCGTGCTGCAGGTGTGGCCGGTGCCGCCCCGCTTCCACGCTCGCTACCATGCCCGGTCACGGAGCTACTTGTACCAGGTGTCGCGTCGGAAAACGGCGTTCGGCAAGCGGTACGTCTGGTGGGTCAAGGATCCGCTGGACCTGCCGCGCATGCGGGCCGTGGCCGCCCGAATCGTCGGCCGGCACGATTTCCGCTCGTTCGTCGACAAGCGACTGGAGGACAAATCCACCAAGATCGAGCTGAGCGAATTCGAGCTCCGCGAGTGCGGCGACCTGATCCTGTTTCGGGTGAGTGGCACCCATTTCCTGTGGAAACTGGTCCGGCGCCTGGTGGGCACGGTGGTGGCGGTGGGCGCCGGCCGGCTCACCCGGGAACAGGTTGATGCGTACTTCGACGGCCCGTCGCCTGAGCCCGCCCGCTGGACCGCACCGCCCTCGGGGCTCTTCCTGGAGTGCGTGCGGTTCGCGGATGATCCGCCGCCCGGCGAACTCCGCCCGGTGCTCCGGCTCGAGCGGGTGGTGCGCGGGGCCGGGCTGCCGGACGAGCCATGCAAATCCCCGACGGCGCCGTGTGCATCCAATCCGGCAACGCGCCGCCCGACCCGGCCAGAAGCTGGGTGACGGCGGTGAGCGACTTTGACCGAATGGCCCCGCGATGATCAATCGTTGGATCCGGTTTGTCGACGAGCTGACCCGGCAGCCCGGCGCCGATCGCCAGCAGTATCTCGACCGGCGTTTCCCCGGCCTGCAGGAACGGCTCGGTTTCCCGGTAGTGGGCGAGGACCGGGCGGTCTTTGTCTTTCGTGGATCCGCCCGGCGGGTCGCCGTCACCGGTGACATGACAGGCTGGCGGCGGCGGCTGCCGCTGTCCCGGATTCCCGGCACCGACCTGTTCACACTGGAGATGGCATTTGAGCCGGCGGCGCGTCTGGACTACAAGTTCGTCGTTGACGGGGAGTGGCGGATGGATCCGCTCAACCCCCGAGTGATCTCCGAGGGAGGCGGTGAGAACTCGGAACTGCGCATGCCCCGGTACCGGTCCGCACCCGAAGCGGACCTGGACGCATCGGCGCCATTGGGGCCGCGCGAGTCGTTCCGGGTGCGCAGCCGACAACTGGCCGGCTCGCGCCGCGTCACGGTCTGCCTGCCGGCGGCCTACACGCCCCGGCGCCGCTGGCCGGTGGTGTGCTTCCACGACGGCGCGGAGTATCTGGCGCTGGGCCTGGCCGACCGGATCCTCGGTTACATGGAGCAAGTCGGCGAACTGGCGGCGGTAGGGGTCTTCATCCACCACGGCGACCGCACCCGGGACTACACGGTGAACGCCGCCTATGCCGATTTTCTTGCCGAGGAGCTGCTGCCGGAGCTGGCCGGACGATACAGCCTGACGCGCGAGCCGGCCCGGCGGGTGATGGCCGGCGACTCACTGGGCGCGCTGGCCGCTGGCTATGCCGCCTATCGCCACCCGGGCGTGTTCGGCGGCTGCGTCTGCCAGTCCGGCGCCTTCAACCTGGCCTATCCGCCGGCAAGGCGCTCGCGCTTCCTGAAGCAGGAGCGGGAGCCGTTCGGGCTGAAGGTGGCCGAGGCGCTCCTCCCCACGCGCTTCTTCCTCGTTTGGGGCAGTTACGAGCGCGCCATCTGTGGACTGGATTTCGTTGCGGCCAACGAGCGCTTCGCCGCCGATCTGCGGCGCAATCCCACGGTCCGCGGCGTGATGGAGCGGGTGCTGCCCCAGGGGCACAGCTGGGGATTGTGGCGGGACACCCTGCGTGACGGGCTCCGCTGGAGTTTCGGCGGACGGAGTGCCGGCCGAAACGCCGACCGCGGCCCCGCCGCTGAGTGACGAGGAAAACGCCCATGGCGCGCAGGGCAGCCCCTATCCGGAATCCGGCAGACGCAACGGAGCGCCGCGTGCGCGACCCGCGGCATTCCGTAAAGCTGCTGCTGGCCGTGGCGGTGGCCCTGTCGGTGTCGGCCCACCTGCTGTCCCGCCTGCTGGAGGTGTGGATTCCGGTTCTCCAGCAGTCCCTCAGTCTCAGCCTGATCGTGGAGCTGGCCATCCTGACGGCGCTGCTCGGGCCGGTGATCGCCCTGTTCCGGCCGGCCATCCGGCACGTGATCCGCTGGTTTGACGCCGAACGCGAGCTCGAGGACTCCAAACTCCGCTTCGAGACGCTGTTCGCCCGTTCCGGCATCGGCGTGTTCATGGTGGGTCTCGATGGGCGGATCCTCCGGGCCAATGACGATTTTCAGACCATGACCGGCTATTCCGAGCGCGAGTTGCGCGACATGGGACACGCCGAGCTGCTCCATCCGGACGATCGAACCCGGCACGAGCGCTACTACCAGGATTTTCTGAAGGGGCGCATCGACCGGTTCACGCTGGAGGCGCGCTATGTCCTGAAGTCCGGCCGAACGCTATGGTCCCGGATGCACGCCGCCATGCACCGGGACGCCGCCGGGCGGCCGCAGTTCGCTGTGTGCATCACGGAGGACGTGACGGAGCGCCGGAAGGCGGAGCAGCATCTCCGCCAGACCGCCAAGATCATCGAGAACACCGAGGAAGGCGTGGTGGTGACGGACGCCGACGGACGGATTCAGTTCGTCAACCCCGCTTTCACGGCCATCACCGGTTATGCGGGGGACGAGGTTCTCGGCCAGACCCCGCGCATCCTCAAGTCCGATCACCACCCGCCCGAGTTCTACCGCAGCCTCTGGCAGCAGTTGATCGCCACCGGGCGATGGGAGGGCGAGATCTGGAACCGCCGCAAAAGCGGCGAAGTGTACCCGCAATGGCTGACGATCTCCTCGATCCTCGACGACCAGGGCGGGGTGGCCCAGTATGTGTCGGTATTCCATGACATCTCGGAACAGAAACAGCGCGAGGCGCTGATCACGCACCAGGCCTTCCACGACGCTCTGACCGGCCTGCCCAACCGGGTTCTGTTCACCGACCGGCTGACCTTGGCGCTCGCCCACAGCCAGCGGCTGGGCCGATCCATGGCGGTGCTGTTCGTGGACATCGACCGATTCAAGGTGGTCAACGACACGCTGGGCCACCTGGTGGGCGACCGGTTGCTGCAGGAAGCCGCCCGGCGCCTCCAGCGGTGCGTCCGCAGCGAAGACACGGTCGCGCGCATGGGGGGCGACGAATTCACCGTCATTCTGCAGGAGGTGGACGAATCCGGTGCGCGGCGGATCGCCAGCCGGATCCTCGAGGAACTCGCGACGCCAATCAGTATCGACGGTCAGGAGCTGCACACGGCCGCGAGCATCGGAATCAGCATGGCACCGGCGGACGGTCAGAGCGCCGAGACCCTGATGAAGCATGCCGACATCGCTCTGTACAAGGCCAAGGACGGCGGTCGCAACCAGTTCTTTTTTTTCAGTTCCGAGCACAACGGCCGCTACGTCAGCGATCTGAACCTGGAGCGCGACCTGCGGCGGGCGGTGGAGCGGGGGGAATTCGAGATTCACTTTCAGCCCCGCGTCAACCTGGCCTCGGGACGCATCGGGAGCGCCGAGGTGCTGGTGCGGTGGCGCCACCCGGAGCGGGGCCTGATCGGCCCGGGGGATTTCATTCCGCTGGCCGAGGAGACTCGGTTGATCCTGCCCATCAGCCAGTGGGTGTTGCGGGCGGCCTGCACCCAGGCCGTGGCGTGGCGAACGGCCGGGTATCCCGCCCTCCGCCTGGCCGTCAACATCTGTGCCTGCCATTTCCATAAGCCGGGCTTGCCGGAACAGCTCGCGGCGCTGCTGCAGGAGACCGGGCTGCCGCCGGACCAGCTGGAACTGGAGATCACCGAGACGGTGGCCATGTGCGACCTGGAAGCCAGCGTCAAATTGCTCGAAGCGCTGCAGGCCCAGGGTATCCATCTGTCGATGGACGATTTCGGCACCGGCTATTCGTCCCTCGGCTCGCTCTCCCGTCTGCCGGTGCAGTCTCTGAAGCTGCACCGCTCATTCGTCGAAAACGTCGAGTGGGACCCGGAGCGGGCGCGAATCCTGCGGCTGGTGATCGTGCTGGCGCACACCTTGGGTGTGAAAGTGGTGGCCGAGGGGGTGGAAACCATCCGCCAGGTGGACCTGCTGCGGGATTACCGCTGCGACGAAGTGCAGGGTTTCCTGTTCAGCCGGGCGCTTCCCGCGGACGATTTCCGCGAAGCGTTCCTGACGCACCCGGACCGCCTGGTCGCCTGGCCCGTGGTTGAGCTGTCGACCAGGCCGTCGGACGACGTTCCGCCTGTCGCCTGAGGGTGACATTTCCGCCGGGCCGCGACCGTTCGATGGTATGATTCGAGCGTCAGCGCAACTTGCGCCAAGGAGGACAGACGATGGCGCTCAAACAATGGGCAACGCCTCCCCCGATGCAGATCGATCCCGCGAAAAGCTACCGGGTGTCGCTCGAGACGGACAAAGGAATCGTCGAACTGGAGCTCCACGCCCGGCATGCGCCCAAGACGGTGAACAACTTCGTGTTTTTAGCCCGGGAGGGCTTCTACGACGGCATCACGTTCCATCGCGTGATCGCCGACTTCATGGTCCAGGGCGGCGATCCAACGGGGACAGGACGCGGCGGTCCCGGCTACCGCTTTGAAGACGAGTTCAAGGACAATCCGCTCCGGCATGACAAGGGCGTGATCTCGATGGCCAACGCCGGGCCCAACACAAACGGCAGCCAGTTTTTCATCACCCATTCGCCCCAGCCGCACCTGGACGGCCGCCACACGGTTTTCGGCAAGGTCACCGCCGGCCAGACGGTGGTGGACGCCATCCGGCAGGGAGACCGCATCATCCGGGTGACCGTCCGGGAATCCTAACGCGCCGCCGGAGCCGGCCCAATCGGCATTGTCAGCGAAAGAAACACGTCCGGGTCGAACGCGCGGCCGCCTCATCCGTTTGTATGGGTAGACACCATACGAAGGGGAGGTGGATCGTGCGCGACGAAACGTATTGGCCGCGGGAGGAACTGCGGGTGGCCGTGCGTGTGCCGGTCATGATGGAGGTCACCGGGGACCGGGGAGAGGTGTTCTTTCTAGACTCCGTCACCGCCGATGTTTCCCGGAGCGGCTGCCGACTGGATCTGGGCGGACCCGCGTTGTTTCCCAACTGGCTCGAACTGGGCAGACCGTTCCGCGCCTCGCTCAATTTCGGCAGGCAAACCCTGAATGCCTGGGTGGCCGTCATCTGGCAGCACGGCGTCCAGTGCGGGATCCAATTCGTGGACCGGGACAAACACTGGGTCATGAATTGAAAAACCCGGGGCCGGTGGCCCCGGGTCAATGAGTGTCGGACATCAGGCTGACTCGTCGGGGCCAACGGGTGGGTCCGGCAGCCGACCAGGGTGTCATGCCCGCGGGTCGGACCGACTCACACGCTTGCGGCGACCTGCCGGCTGGGCGATTCCGGCGGCGGGGGCGGCGCCGGAGCTTTGTCCGGCTTGGCAGGCGGCGCCGGCGGTGCCGGAGCGTCGGGCGGCGCCGGTGGAGCAGTTGCGGCCGCCTTTTTCGGGGGTGCCGGCGGTTTGGGCGGCGCCGGCGGTTCGGGCGGTTCGGTGTCCCGGCCGAGGTCCAGATCGATATCGATATCGAGATCATCGAGGCCGCTCAGCAACTCATCCATATCTCCAACCAGGTCGTCCATGTCGCGGGTCCAGTGGTCCGTATGTCGTCGGTAAGCTTCCACTTCGAGCCGGGCCAGCTCCTGGGCCGTTTTCCGGATCTCCTCGATCAGGGGCTGCAGCTTGGCCGTGAAATCGGCTTTCACCGTTCGGGCGGCGGCGCGCAGCTCCTCGCGGGACTGGCGGACGCGCTCCGCGACGGCCCGCCGGGCTTCCGTGGAATTGCCCGCTTCGCGCAGCTCCGTTTCCAACCGGGCTTGCAGATGCTCCATCTTGGCCTGGAGCGCCCCGTTGATCTGTTGGCCGACCGCATCGATCTTCTGCTCCAGAAACTGCAGCTTCTTTTCAAGCTGCTCCCGGTGCGCCTCGAGCTCCTGGCACTTCTTCTCGGCGGCAGCCTGCTCTGCTCTCAGGCGAGCCTCATCCTTGGCGGCCGGCGCCGATTGCGGCTGGTCGGTTGGCGTTGCCTCGGCGGGCTGGGCGTCAGGTGGAGGCGCTCCGATGTCGGTGCATGCTGCTGTAGGAGGGGGGAGGATGTCCGGTTCCGTGATCTGCAGGAAACTCAACTCACGGGCGAACAACAAGGCCGTCAGCCCCAGCAGCACGATGGCGCCCAAGAGCAGCCATCGGCTGGGGCGGGGATTATGATTGCGCTGTTTATCGAGTAACATTTCAATTCTCCTCCTGAGGATTTGGCGGGTGTGCACCGCGCCGGGCGAGGGCATGGCGGCGCCGACACCGGCGGCCAGTTCCAGAACCCGGGACAGGCACAAGATATACGAACGGCGGCGGCCGGTGGCGGAGACCACCCAGTCGTCACAGGCGATCTCGCGCTCTTCGGAGAGACGACGACCGATCCAGCGCACCGCCGGTTGGCAGAAAAAGAGGGCCGTGACCACCTGCTGCAGCAGGTTGGCCCAGTCGTCCCATCGACGCAGGTGGGCGGCCTCGTGCAGCACCACCTGGCGGAACTCTTCGGGTGTGAGGCGGTTGACCATGGCTTCGGGGAAGAGGATGAGGGGACGCAGGAAGCCGGCGACGGTGGGGATGGTGATCCCGGGCGCCACCGCCAGGCGAAAATTCCGTTGAAACGCGCCCCGGCGCAGTGCCAGCTCGTCCGCCAGCCGAGGCTCCGGCTCAATGAGTCGGGCCCGGCGGCGAAAGCGCTGCAGCCGCAGCCAATGAAATCCGAGGCGCAACATGCCCCCGGCGGCGCCGACGACCCAAACCAGCATCAGGGTCAGAGACCAACTACCACCGGAGACCACCAGCGGCGCCCAGCGCCCGGAATCCGGTGCCGTTTCAGCGACAGGCGGCCGAGCCCGCGGCGGTCGTGTCGGAGCCGGGAGCTGACCGGGCATCAGGGCGGTGGCGGACATCGTGTCCGGGAGGTCCACCGTGGGTTCACCCCGTGCCGGTGCGGGTGGGTCCCGGAAGGCGGGGGGCTTCGAGGAAAGGGCCATGAAGCCGAGAGTCAATCCCACGATCGCCGCCAGCGCCACCCACCACACCCCATAGCGGGTGCCGGCGTTCAGTCGTCGCCCGAACCGAAGAATCACGGCCACCCCCAGGGTCAGGAGCAAGCCGGCGATCAGGCCGTTGATCAAGCCGGCGGCCGCAGGGCGAGCCAGCGAATCCATGACGAAGACGGGATCCATCAGGATTCCTCCCCCTCAGTCTGGTCGATCAGCTCGCGGATCCGGGTCAGCTCGTCGCTGGTCAGCGATTCGTGCTCCAGCAGGTTCTGTACCAGCAGCTCCGGTGAGCCATCGAAAAACCGGCTGACCATGTGGTGCAGGGCGTGGCGGCGCGCGTCGGTCCGCTCGGTGGCCGGATGATACAGGTGCGCGCGCCCCTGTTTGGTGTGTTGGACGTACCCCTTTTCCTCCAGGATCCGCAGGAAGGTCAGGACGGTGTTGTACGCCCAGCCCCGCTCGGCGCTCAGGGCGGCCACCACGTCGCCCACGGTCGCCGCGCGGCGCTCCCAGAGCACTTCCATGATCTTCAGTTCGGCGTCGGTGAGGGTTGGAGATTTCTTGCGGGCCATGGGATTCGTATCCTTATAACTAATTCTTTAATATTTCGATTTCTATTCTCTGCCGGCTGGTTTGGATTGTCAACTAATTTCTTAATACTAATACGCAGTCTGAATTGTCCAGGTTGCAAAAATTTTGATGCCGAGGAAAAGAGCCGCGCGCCTTGCGGCGCGCGGGATCAATCGGTCATGCCAGAGTCGAAAAATCAGACCGCCCGTTCGGAGGCTGGCGCGGCCGGCGGCACAGCCGGCGCTGCGGCGGTGGGACGGGTCCGAATCCACATGCGACGCGCGCTCAGGGCGAAGTCGTCGATGAGCGAGTAGACGGTGGGCAGCACAAGCAGGGTCAGGATGGTGGACGCGATGAGCCCGCCCATCACCGTCCGGGCCATGGGAAAGTACCGGTCGTTGAAGATGCTGGTGGTGCCGAATGCCAGCGGCAGCAGGCCCACCACGGTGGTGCCGGCGGTCATCAGGATGGGGCGGAGCCGCTCCAGGCATCCCTCCCGGATCGCCTGGGCGCGGGGCAAGCCGGCGCGCCGATAGTTGTTCACGTGGTCGATGAGGACGATGCCGTTGTTCACCACAACGCCGATGAGAATGAGCAGGCCGATCTGGGCCATGAAGTTGAAGGGGGTGTGGGTGATCCACAGGAAGACCGCCACGCCGACGAACGCGAACGGCAGCGAGAACATGATGGCGAACGGATGGGCCAGGCTCTCGAACAACGAGGCCATGACGAAGTAGACCATGAACAGGGCCAGCAGCATGTCGAAGAGGAATTCCTGGTTGCCCTGATCCTGCTCCGCCACCCAGCGGTCGAAGCTCCAGGTGTAACCCATGGGCAGCGGCATGCTGTTCATGATGTCGGTGACCAGCCGGCGGCTCTCGTCGCGGTTTTCCAGGCCGCAGACCACCCCGATGTAGGCGCGGGTGCGGCGGTCCTCCCGCTCGATGGACTGGGCGGTCTTGACGATCTCGAAATCGGCCACGTGCGACAGGAGAATGTCTCCGCCGTCGGCACCGCCGCCCACGATCACGCTCTTGAGGTCCTCGATGTTCTCGCGGTCCTCCTCCTGCAGCTTGACCCAGATCTCCACCTCGCCATCGCTGGAGTGGAAGCCCCGGATCTCGCGCCCGCGGAGCACGATGCCCAGCACCTGACCGACGGCCTGGGCGCTGATCCCATACTTGCCCGCGCGCTCGCGGTCAAGCCGGATCTGCACTTCCTCCAGACCGCGCTCTTGGGCGGTGTGCACTTCCTTGACTGTCGGATTGGCGCGGAACCGGCGTTTGGCCTCCAGAACCAGCTCGTTGAGCGTCTGGGTGTCGTCGCCGTAGAGATTCACGCCCACCCAGTTGGCGGTGTCCACGCCGCGCATCCGCCCCAGGCTGATCCGGGCGCCCGGGATGACCGGCAGTTTCTCACCGATCTGATCGCGGATCTTGGAGGCTTCGCCGGCCACCAGGCGGGCCTAGTCGAAGTAAACCTGGGTGGAGGCGCTGCCGTTGTTGTAGAAGCTGTACACGTCCTTGATCTTCCAGCGTGCCTTGTTGTGAAACAGGTAGGCCTCGACCGGATTGACGTAGGTCTGCTCGATGACGGCATAGTGGTAGTTTTCGGTGAACTCGTACTGGATCCGCAGGTCACGCATCTCCTTGGCTTCGGGCGTGTTGTCCGGCAGCATCTGGAAGGGAACGGTCGCCAGCACGATGATCGCCAGAATGCTCAGGGTCGTGAGGACGCGGTGGCGCATGGTCCAGTCGAGGGCGCGGCCGTAACCCCATGCCAGCGCGGTCCGGGTGGATTCAACCTTGGGCGGACGGATCCTGATGAAGCGGGCCATGGCGAGCGGGATGAAAGCCAGCGAGACGAACAGCGAACAGCACAGGGCGATGATGATGGAGATGCCCACCTCCGACAGCCAGGTGGAGAACTCGCTCTTCCGGCCGAAAATGAGGGGGACGAAGATGATGATCGAGGTCAGCGTCGAGGCCACGACCGCCATGACCACTTCCCGGGTGCCCATCCGGGCCGCCTCCAGCCGGGTCTTGCTTTTCTCGATGTGGCGGAAGATCGATTCCAGGGCCACGACGGCGTTGTCCACCAGCATGCCGGCGGAAAGCATCAGCCCCATCATGGACAGCACGTTGAGCGTCCCACCCGACAGGTAGAGGATGCCCACGGCGGAGATGATGGAGAACGGGATGGCGAAGCCCACCACCAGGGTGGCGCCGATCCGGCGCAGGAACAGGAACAGGATGCCGACAGCGAGGAGCGAGCCGTAGAAGCCCGACTCCAACAGGCCGTTGAGCGCCTTGGTGATCTCTTCGGCAGAGTCGTGCCAGATCAGGAGCTGGATCCCCTCAAGGGCGGGATCCTGGTTGATCTCGTCGATCTTCGCGCGGATCGCCCGGACGGTCTCGACGATGTTGGCGTCGGACGCCTTGAGAATCGTGACGGCGATGGCGTAGTCGCCGTTGAGGTGGCGGCCGTAGTCGAGCAAGGGCTCGGAATAATCGATGTCGGCGACATCGCGGAGCAGCAGGCCGCGGTCATCGACCGGGAAGTTGCGGATGGTCTCGAGGTCAGCCAGGGCGTTCTGGGCCAGCACGCCGAAGCGGTGGACCCCGTCGCGCACCCGGCCCAGGGAGACATTGAGGTTGGCGCTGTCCAGCCGGCGGAACAGCCGGCCCACGTCGACGCGGTACTTCTTGATGTCGGCCATGCGGAGATAGATCGAAATCTCCCGCTTGGACACTCCGCCGATCTCGACATCGGCGACGCCCTGGATCCGCTCCAGGGGTTTCTTGATCTTGTGCTCGAGAAAGTCGTAGCTGCCGCGCAGATCGCGCCCCGACGAGATGCGCCCCTCGATGATGGGAATGTCGCTGGAGCGGAAGTTGCGGACGAAGATGTCGTCCACATCGTCGGGCAGGTCGACGCGGGCCTGCTCCACTTTCTCGCGGATCTCGGCACGGATCACGTCGATGTCCAGGCCCCAGTCGAACTCAAGGTTGATGTAGCTGCCATCGGACTGGGATGTGGCGTTCATCGTCATGAGGTGCGCCACCGTGGCCAGGGCTTCCTCAAGGGGCTTGGTGATGCTCCGCTCCACCTGTTCCGGTGACGCGTTGGGATAGGGGACGAAGACCTCCACCTGGGGGAAATCGATCTCGGGGAGCAGGATCATGGGTATCTTGATGACGGAGATGCCGCCGAGCACGAGGAAGCAGAGCATGAACATGCAGACCGTCACAGGCGACTTGATGGAGAAGTCGGACAGGTTCATGGCTGCACCTCACTCGCAGGCGGATGGCCGGAGCCCGGTCAGCGGTTCGGGCTTCGCCGCGGCGGTCGCCTGGTCGGCGGCGGTGACCCGCCGATCCACGGCCTCGTAGACCACCGGGATCACGATCAGGGTGAGCAGCGTCGAAAACATCAGGCCGCTCATGACGGTGATGGCCATGGGGGCCCGGATCTCGGCGCCCTCGCCGAGGCCGAGTGACATGGGGAGCAGCCCCAGCATCGTGGTCAGCGTCGTCATCAAAATGGGCCGGAGGCGGACCTGCCCCGCAGCCACCAGCGCTTCCCGCTTTGACAAACCCTCGGCGCGGAGCTGGTTCGCGTAATCCACCAGCACGATGGCATTGTTTACGACGATGCCCACCAGGATGATGATCCCGATGAACACCATCACGCTGACCGGGGTGGCGGTGAAGGCCAGACCCAGAACGGCGCCCACTGCGCCGAGCGGCACAGTGAACATGATGATGAACGGATGGACCAGCGACTCGAACTGGGCGGCCATGACCAGGTAGACCAGGAACGCGGCCAGCCCCAGGGCGAACAGCAGGCTGCGATAGGCGGTCTGGAGCTCCTCGTTCTGACCGCTCAGGGCGACCGTCGCGTTGGCGGGGAGCTCCGGCGCCAGGCGGCGCAGTTCCCGGTTGATTTCTGCCGAAACGCTCCCGAGGTCACGGCCCGACAAATTGGCCGAAAGCACCGCGGCCCGGGACGACTTGATGTGGTGGATCTCGTTTGGTCCGTGGGCCATGACGACCTCGGCCACTGCGCCCAGCTTCACCGGAACACCGAGCCCCGCCGGCGCTGGAGCATCGGCTGCAGCGGCGGAGTTGATGACGAGCTCCCTCACCTGGGCCACGGTGGTGCGGTCGGACTCGTTCGCGCGCACCATGATGTCGATCTGCTTGTCCTGCTCCTTGAAACGAGTGGCCACGTCGCCGCGGATCTTGTTCCGGATGACGCGGGCCACCTGGTTCTCGTCCAGGCCGAGCCGAGCCAGTCGCTCCCGGTCGAAGATCACGTGAATTTCCGGATTGCCCATCTCGGCGGTGGTCTTGATGTCGTCGAGTCCGTTGATTCCCGCCAGGATGCCCTCGGTGCGCTGGGAAAGCGTCTTCAATTGCTCCAGGTCGTAGGTCACGACCTCCACCTCGATCGGCCGCTTGAAGGTGAAATGGGCCGGTCGGCTGAACTTGTAGGAGACCTCGGGCAGGGTGTCCAACTCGCCGCGAACCCGGTCGATGCACCGCGCTTCGGCGGCCTTGTCCAAGCGGTCTTTCATCACGAGGTAGACGGCGGCGGTGTTTTCTTTGCGGACCTGGCGGGCGAACTGGTTTTCGTTGGAGCCGCCGATGCTGGAAAAAACGGTGGCCACTTCCGGATATTGTTTGATCCGGCCCTCGACATCCTGCATGAGCCGGTCCGTGTGTTCGATGGATGTTCCTTCCGGCAGCTGGATTTCAAAGGTGAACTCGCCCTGGGTCAGGGGTGGAATCAGCTCCGTGCCGAGCGTGGTGTAGAGCCCGGCGGCGGCCAGCGTGACGACGAGCGTCAGCCCGATCACCACGACCTTGTGGTCCAACGCCAGCCGCAGCCAGTTCGGGTAGGCTCGCTGCAGCGAGAGGAACACCCGGTCAAAGGACCCCAGCACGGGCCGGATGGCCCGGCCGAGCAGCCGGCCGATCCAGCCGATGATGCGGCGTATGTCGGCCAGGACCACCTGGAAGATGGCACCGAAGATGAAGCGGAACAAAGCCCGTATCCCGCGGACGATCCAACGTTCCAGCTGCTGGAAAGGACGGAGCCAGCGCCGCTTGCTTAGCAGCCGCTCCGCAGTGGCGGTCACTGTCTCCGTCGTGGGGTCGGCGCCGTACAGCTCTTCTGCCCGGCGGAAGCGCACCGCCATGAGCATGGGCAGCACGGTCAGGGCCACCACAAGCGACGCCAGCAACGAATAGGTGATGGTCAGCGCCTGGTCCGTGAAGAGCTGGCCGGCGATTCCTTCCACGAAGACCAGCGGCAGGAACACCGCCACCGTGGTCAGCGTAGACGCCGTGACGGCCATGCTGACCTCTGTCGTGCCCCGGTACACTGCTTCGGCCAGTTCCAGCCCTGACCGCTTGTGCCGGTCGATGGCTTCGAGCACGACGATGGAGTTGTCCACCAGCATACCGATCCCCAGGGCGATACCGCCCAGCGACATGATGTTCAGCGTCAGATCGGTTTGGTACATCAGGGCGAACGTGGCCATGATGGAGATGGGGATGGACAGCCCGATCATCAACGTGCTGCGCACGTCCTTGAGGAACAGGAACAGGATGATGGTCGCCAGCAGCCCGCCCATCCAGGCGTTGCTGCGCACTTCGCCGATGGCCTGCTCGATGAAGTCCGCCTGATCGGCGACGATGGCATAGCTCACGTCGGCCGGGATGATCTTGGCTTCCTGCAACGAGGCCAGCCGGCGGGTCACGGCACGGGAGACGGTGACGGTGTTGGCGTCGCCTTCCTTGTAGATCGCCACCTCGACGCTCTCGCGCCCGTTGAGTCGGGCGATCACCTCGCGGTCCTTGGCGCCGCGGACCACCTGAGCGATGTCTTCCAAGCGCACCTGCCGTCCCCCCTCGTCGCGGATGATGATCCGGCGCATTTCTTCGAGCGACTTGAATTCGTTCAGGGTGCGGACCATGTAGCTCGATTCCTGGTCGTACAGGGAGCCGGAGGCCATGTTCAGGTTCTCGCGCTGGAGGATGTCCGTGACCTGGGTGATGGGGATGTCCAGTTCGGCAAGCTTCTTCTCGTCGATATTGATCTGGACCTCTTCCTCGAGGCCGCCCACCACCTTGATCGCGGCCACGCCGTCCATCGCTTCCAGGTTCTTCTTCAACTCCTTTTCAGCGAAAAACCGGAGCATACGCAGGTCGGACAGCCCCTGCAGCCGGACGCGCATGACGGGATCACGGGACGGATCGAAGCGGAGGATCACGGATTTTTCTGCGTCACGGGGCAGTTCCACGAAGTCGAGCTTCTCCCGCACGTCCAGCACCGCCAGGTCCATATCGGTGTCCCAGTTGAATTCCAGCACCACCTCGGACTGCCCCGGTCGTGAGACCGAACTGATCCGGGTGAGGCCGGAGACCACGCCGACGGCCTCCTCGACCGGCTGCGTGATCAGGCTCTCGATCTCCTCCGGCGCTGCGTCGGTGTAGGCGGTGTCGATGGTCAGGGACGGGTAGGAGATGTCGGGCAACAGATTGAGCGCCAAACGGTCGAGCGAGACGATCCCGAACAGGATCACCGCCACCACGAACATGGACACGGTGACGGGTCGGGAGATCGCGCCGCGGATATAGTTCATGAGAGCCTCCTGTTCGTGGGGTCAGGCTGCGCCGGGGATCGCCGGTTCGGAGACGGACTCCGGGCGGGGTCGGTGCGGGCCGTTGCCCAAACGGTCGCCGAGGGGGCAGCGGCGCCCGCCTCGGCCGGATCCGCCTAGCTGTGGAGTCGAGCCAGCTGGTTCTGGCCGTTCTTCCCCTTGACCTGGACGATCTTGATCTTGCCGCCGTCCTTGAGGCCGCCTTGGCCGGCCACGACGACCTGCTGGTTCTCCTGCAGGCCCTGACGGATCTCCACCTGGCCGCCGGTTTCGGTGCCGAGCCGGACGGGCGTGCGATGGGCGATAAGGTTCTGCACGGTGTACACGTACGTCTCGCCGTCTTCGTCGAGTACGGCGCGCTTCGGGATCAGCAGGGCGTCGGCGCGGCGGGCGGTTTCAATCCGCACCGTGACGAACGCCCCGGGCCGGAAGCCCTGCTCAGGTTGCCGCTGTTCCACGGTCACCTTGACCGTGCCGGAGGACTGGTCCACCACCGGGCTGATCCGGGCCACCGTTCCCGAGGCATGGGCGCTGGTGTCGGCACCCAGGCGAATCGTGGCCGCCTGCCCGCTCAGGACCGACCGGCATTCGGATTCGGAGAGAAAGACGTCGGCGTACAGAGGGGAGAAGGCGCTGAGCTTGAACAATGCATCCATTGGACGTACGGTTCGACCCAGTTCCACCTGGCGCTGGACGATGTAGCCGCTGAACGGCGCCTTGATGTGGCAGCGGGCGATTTCGAGGGACACCTGGGCCAGTTCGGCTTCCAGCTCAGCCACACGGTGGGTCAGCTCCCGGCTCTGGGATGCGGACACCCGGGCGTCGTGTTCCAGCTCATTCAGGCGATAGCGGATCAGGGCGACCTCGTGCTCGCTGACCAACTGGTTCTGGTAGAGTTCCTGATAGCGGGCCAGCTCTTCCTTCTGGTTGGCGATCTGGACGGCGGTTTTCTCCTGCTGGATGCCGGCTTTCTCCGACTGGAGTTTGGCCTGGGCCAGTTTCTGCTGGGCGGACTGAAACCGGATCTGAAGCTCCGCATCGTCCAGCACACAGAGCACGGCGCCCGACTGGACGTAGTCGCCCTCCTCGGCCGACAACCGGTGAACGATCCCTGCAGTTTGACTGACCACGTCGACCTCGCGCAAGGCGCGCAGGTTGGTGCTGGCGGTGATGATCGACGAGATCTCGCCCCGCTGGACCGCGGCCAGTTCCACCGGCACCGCCTCCTTGTCGCCGTCCGGGCTCTGGCCGGCTTTCGGCTTCGAAGCGGCTGCGGCGGTTTTGGAAGTGCTGTTCAGAGCGACTGCGCCGATCACCAGGATGGCGCAGAAGCCCAGAAACATGTAAACCTTGACTCGTGTGGATAGTTTCTTCAGCATGACCGTTTCTCCCGCTGTCATGAATTACTGTGGACCAATACGCGCGAGAAACGGGGATAGTTCAGTTCCCGCGGGCCGAGTGGTGCGATGACGGGACGAAGCGGATCCGGCGAGGGACAACAGGGATTGTGGGCGGGATGAGCTGTGGCGTGCAGGCGGACCACCGACGTGTTTGGGTGAATCGGTGGACGGTCCCGGGGATCAGCGGACGAACAGCCGGTGACTGGAAAACTGCGGATCGGAGGTCAGATTGATGCCGAGATCGCGCAAACCGGATTCGTCGCCGGGAGCGGGGATGTGGGTGATATGGGCCTCGCATCCCCGCAGAGCGCGCAGCTTGTCGATGGCCACCTGTGCGGCTGGATTGGTGGTGGCGCTGATGGCCAGCGCGTTGAGGGTCTCGTTGAGGTCGAGGCTGACATCCTTCCCGAACACCTGCCGTTTCAGGCTGGCGATGGAATCGATGATGGTGGGGGAGAGCAGGTGGATCTGGTCCGGGATCCCCGCCAGCCGCTTGACGGCGTTGAGCACCAGACTCGAGGCCGCGTGCATGAGGGGTGAGTTCTTCCCGTCCACCACAAAGCCGTCGGGCAGCTCCACCGCCGCGCCGCAGAAGATGCCGTCGTGCCCCTTGCCGCCCTCTTCGGCGGCGCGGGCGGCGACGCGGGCGGGATTCACCACCGGCCGGTCTTCGGGAGTGAGCCCGTTGTCCCGCATCAGCAGCTCCACGCGCTGGGCGGTCTCGCGGTCCACCAGACCCAGCATGTACTCGCAGGCATAGCGAAAGTAGCGGCGGATGATCTCCTGACGGGAGGCGGCCTGGACCGCGGCGTCGTCGACGATGCCGAACCCGCAGCGGTTGACGCCCATGTCGGTGGGGGAGTTGTAGGGCGAGGCCGCGCCGGTGATCTTCTCCATGATCCGCTTCAGGGCGGGAAAGATCTCGACGTCGCGGTTGTAGTTGACGGTGGTCTGGCCATAGATCTCGAGATGGTGCGGGTCGATGACGTTGACATCCCGCAGTTCGGCGGTGGCGGCCTCGTAGGCGACGTTGACCGGATGCTTCAGGGGCAGATTCCAGATGGGAAACGTCTCGAACTTGGCGTAGCCCGCCGAGCGGCCGCGGCGGTAGTCGTGGTAAAGCTGGGCCAAGCAGGTGGCCAGCTTGCCGCTGCCGGGGCCGGGCCCCGTCACGACGACCAGCGGCTTGGTGGTTTCGATGTAGGGGTTGGCGCCGTAACCCGCGTCGCTCACGATCCGGTCGATGTCGGTGGGGTAGCCGGGGGTGGCGCGGTGGGTGTAGACGCGCACCTGGCGCCGCTCCAGCTTGTTCTTGAAAATCCGGGCGGCCGGCTGGTCGTCATAGCGGGTGATGACCACGGCCGTGATCTCGATGCCCCAGTCGGCCAGGTCGTCGATGAGCTTGAGGGCGTCGGCGTCGTAGCTGATGCCGAAGTCGGCGCGCACCTTGCGCTTTTCGATGTCGCCGGCGAAGATGCAGAGGATGATGTCGGCCTGGTCGCGAAGCTGGTGCAGCAGCCGCATCTTGACGTTGGGATCGTACCCGGGCAGCACCCGGGCGGCATGGAGGTCGAAGAGCAGCTTGCCGCCGAATTCGAGGTACAGCTTGTCGTTGAACCGGTGCACCCGCTCCAGGATGGCGGCGGTCTGTTCGCGCAAATACCTGTCGTTGTCGAAACCTGAGTGAGTCGGCACGGTTCCTCCCGTCGGGCGCGGCGATGAATAAAGGGATACAATGCCACCAAGCGCGCCGGGCGTCAAGTGACTTGGTGAGCGGGGCCGACGATCAGGGTCGGACCTCCACCTCGAACGCCAGGATGTAGCGGTCGAGGCGGGGCCGCCAGATCAGCTCCCGCCGGAGGGCGTAGCTGTCTTTCTGGAAGTACAGGGGAATCCAAATATTATCCGCTTGAGCTCGAATCAGGATCCGCTGCAGCAGTTCCAGACGTTGCTGCCGGTCAGCCGTCCGGGTGCTGGCGGCGATCATCCGGTCGAGCTCCGGGTTGCGGTAGCCGACGATGTTGTACCAGCCGAAGTTGGGATCCCGGCCGCGGGAATGAAAACAGGCCTCGAAGATGTCGGAAGCGTCGCCGGTCAGGGGAATCCAGCTCGCCAGAAACATGTCGGACCGGGATGTCTCCACAGGCTGGAGATAGGACAGCTTGTCGATCCCGACCGGGGTGGCCGAGATGCCGACGCCCGCCAACTGCCGAACGCACTCCTCGGCCACCTCACGCACGCGGAAGTACTTGGCACGGGGGTAGCGCAGTTCGACGGCGCTCCCCCGGGGACGCCAGGCTTGGCGCAAGAGCGCGCGGGCCTGTTCCGGGTCATGGCCGGGATGCGCGGCGTCGGGAGTATACCCAAACACCGACCGGGAGACGACCTGGACGGCGGGCTCCCCCATGTGTTCCAGCGGCCCGGTGGTCAGCCGGGTCCGGTCCAATGCCATGGATACCGCGCGGCGCACCGCGGCCTCGCGGAAGGGGTTGGGCCGGCCGTCGGCGAGCTGTGCGCGGAACGTGAGCCCCAGATAAACCAGGCGCAGCCCCGGCGAGACCGGGGCGGTGAAGCGGCCGTCGGCCCGCAGGGCCGGGATCTGACCGGGCGCCGGCGCCGAGATCAGGTCCACCCGGCCCTGCACCAGCAGCTCGGCTCGGGCCGCGTCGTCGGGCTCCACCCGGATGCGCACGCGACGGAACAACCGCTGGAAATGCCAGTGGTTCGGCACCGCCTCAAGGAGATACTCTCGATCACCATGGCGGGCGGCCAGCCGATACGGGCCGGAGCCGAACGGGTTGCGCTTGGTGTCGTGGAGAGGCCGGTTGCGATAGCGGTCGGCCGGCACGACCATGATCTGCGAGAGCTTGCCGAGTAGCGGCGCGTATGGCTCATGGGTCGTGATTTCGACAGTGCCGCGAGACACCGCCCGGACGGATCGCACGGACGAGAGCAACGTCTGCTTGGGCGACTGCCCGAGCTGCCGGATGCGCTCCAGGCTGTAGGCCACATCGGCGGCCGTGACGGGGCGCCCGTCGTGGAAGACGGCGTCGGTGCGCAGGTTGAAGAGCCATGTGCGCGGGTTGGGGTTGCTCCAGGAACATGCCAGCCACGGTCGGCACGTCAGGTTCTCGTCCAGGAAGACGAGCGGATCGAACAGGTGGTGGTAGAAGATGTTGCTGATCTCTTCCGCGTCCAGGTGGGGGTCCAGATGGAGCGGTCCGGTGGGGAGGGCGATGCGCAGCTCGGACCGGCCGTCAAGTCGAAGCCAGTTGTCCGGCCGGTGACAGCCGGCGGACAGGGCCGCCAGCAGCAGCAGGAGCGACACAACCGCTCGAACAATGGTGCGTCTCATGGCGGTGGCCAGCCGACGAATCGGCGGCCACCGGGCGGAAAACCGCCCGGCGGCCGGTGGGAGAATCCGCTATTCGAGACTGCCGACGGCCTGCTCCACCACATCCAGGATCTCGCAGGAGCGCACCAGCTCCTTCATCCGGGTGTGGTCGGGATAGAGCGGCCGATCCTCGCCGAGATGGGCGACGTATTTGCGAACCACGCCGTGCGCCGCCCGGACGCCCTTGCCCGGTGTGAAGGTCCGGAAGTCCAGTCCCTGGGCGGCGGCCATGAACTCGATGCCCAGCACGCCGCAGGCGTTGTCGAAGATCTGGTGGTTCTTGATCGCCGTATTCATGCCCATGGACACGAAGTCCTCCTGGTCGGCGGCGGCCGGGATGGACTGGGTGCTGGCCGGCATCGACAGGATGCGCTGTTCCACGATGAGGCTGTCGGCGGTGTACTGGCTGAGCATCATGCCGGAGAACATGCCGGCGCCCTTGGTCAGGAACGGCGGGAGCCCCACGCTGAGCGCGGGGTTGGTCAGGCGGTTGAGCCGGCGTTCCGACATCACGCAGACCGTGGTGATGGCAGCGCCCACCATGTCCATGGGCAGGCACACCGGGGTGCCTTGGAAATTGGCGCCGGTCAGGGTGAGCCGATGCTCGGGCAAGAAGATGGGATTGTCGCCGACGCCGTTGAGCTCGATCTCCACCTGCTGGCGGGCGAAGGCCAGGGCGTCGTGGGCGGCGCCGATCACCTGCGGGCTGGAGCGCATGGAGTAGGCGTCCTGGACCTTCATCTTCAGCTTGCCGGTCTGCAGGTCGCTCCCCTCGATGCACTTCATGATCGCCTGGGCGCTCCGCACGGCGCCCGGGAATCCCCGGACCTGGTGCAGGCGCACGTCGTACGGCTTCAGGTTGGCATAGAGGGCTTCGAGGGACATGGCGCAGGCGATCTCGGCCTGCTTGAGCCACCGGTTCATGTCGTAGAGCTGGATGGCGCTCATCGCGGTGATCAGGTTGGAGCCGTTGATGGCGGCCAGGCCGTCGCGCGCCATCAGGCCCGGGACCGGGATGCCGGCGCGGCGCATGGCCTCGGCGCCGGGCAGCCGCTCGCCCTGGTACCAGGCTTCGCCCTCGCCCATGAGCAGGAGGGCGATCTGGGACATGGGCGCCAAGTCGCCGCAGGCGCCCACCGAGCCTTTCTGGCAGACGACGGGGGTGACGCCCCTGTTGAGCATCTCCACGAACGTCTGGGTGATCTCGGGCCGGCAGCCGGACTTCCCGTGGGCGTGCACGTTGATGCGTCCGGCCATGGCGCCGCGGACGTATTCGATGGGGGCGGGGTCGCCGATGCCGGCTGCGTGATTGTAGATCAAGTACTTCTGGAACTGCATGACCTGCTCGTCGTTGAGCACCACCTCGGAAAATTCGCCGATGCCGGTGTTCACGCCGTACATGATCTCATGGGCCTGGATCTTTTCCTCCAGCATGCCGCGGCAGGCGCGGATCCGCTCCAGGGCGTCGGTGCTGAGCGCCACCTTCTCGCCGTGGCGGGCGATCTGGACCAGCCGATCGATGGTCAGGGATTTACCGTCCAATACGATGGCCATACATCCTCCTGGATATGAATGTGGAATGGTTATCCATGAATTGGTGACACCAACGCCCGCTATCTTAGCAGAATCAGGGAGCCTTGGGAACGATGAAGGTCGTGGGCGGTGGCTGTCAGCCCAGCCAGCGGGGCAGCCAGGTGGTGAGCGGGGGCACATAGGTGATGAGGAGCACGCCCAGCAGCAGAACGATCAGGATCGGGATGATGGCCCGAATGACTTCGGGCATGGGTTTGCCGAATCGGTAGGAGGACAGGAACAGGTTCATGCCCACCGGCGGCGTCAGATATCCGAGCTCCAGATTGGCCAGGAAGACGATGCCCAGGTGGACGGGATCGATGCCAAAGGCGGTGCCGAGCGGCACCAGCAGCGGGACCACCACCACGATGGCGGAGAAAATGTCCATCAGGCATCCCACCACGAGGAGCAACACGTTGACCGCAAGCAGAAACACCCAGCGGGAGTGGATGGCGCCGGTGACCCACTCCACCGCCTGGTCCGGTACCTGGGCATCGATGAGGAAATGGGTGAAGCCCAGCGCGACGCCGAGGATCAGCAACACGCCGCCCACCAGCAGACCGCACTCGGTCATGACCCGAGGGACGTCGCGAACGATGCGCAGGTCCCGGTGGATGACGCTCTCGCACAGAAAGGCGTATAGGGCGGTCACCGCCGCCGCCTCCACGGGCGTGGCGTAGCCGGAAAACAGCGCCGCCAGCGCCACCACCGGGATGAGCAGTTCCCACTTGGCGGCCCAGACCGCTGATCCGGCCTCGCGCCAGTCGATGAGGCGGCCGCCCGATTTGATCCTCGGCCCCTGGCGCATCCCCCACCAGGCCGTCAGGATCACCAGCAGGACGCCTGGTCCCATACCGCCGAGAAAGATCTGCTGGATGGTGATGTTGGCCTGAGCACTGGTGTTGGCCACGATGACATAAAGGATCGGCGGCAGGCACGGCGGAAACAGGAGCCCCAGCGAACCGGCGCCGGTGAGCAGACCCAGCGCGGGACGCTCGCGGTAGCCGGCGGCGAGCAGCACGGGCATAAGCAGGCCGCCCAGGGCCAGGATCGTCACGCCTGAGGCGCCGGTGAACGAGGTGAAGAAAGCGCAGACCAGCACGGCCACCAACGCCGGTCCGCCGCGAAATGCGCCCACCAGGGTCTGGAACACGCGGACCAGCCGTCGCGACGCGCCCCCTTCGGCGAGGAAATACCCGGCCAGCGTGAACAGCGGAATGCTGGGCAGGGTGGGATTGGTCACCAGCCCGTAATGCTTCAGCGGGATGGAGAGGGTGGGTTCGCCCTGTCCCCAGAACAGGATGAGGGCGGCGCCGCCCAGGGCTGTGAACACGGGGGCGCCCAGCAGGATGGCGAAGCCCAGCACCACCAGCGCCGGCACCATGAGCAGCTCGGGCTCGAACGGCAGCCCGACGGCCAGCACCGCCAGGCCGGCAGCCAGCGCGCAGGCGATGACGCGCTCTCGCCACCCGGAACCGGCGTGCCAGATCAGGCGGAGCACCACCAGGGCGAAGCCCACCGGCAGCACGAGCTGGACGACCCATACCGGGATTCCGTACACCAGCACCTTGGCGAGCGGGCGCATCGCCTGGATGTATTCGAAGCTGGCGACGCACAGGAACAGGGTGACCGCCGCCGCGACGCTGCTACTGATAAGCCGGGCCGTGGATTTGGCGCGGCCGCTCAAAAAGGTGGTGACAGTGGACAGTGACAGCAGCCGGTTTTCGCGGGCGGCGATGGCGCCGCCGAACATGCCCACGAACAGGCACATGTGCTGCACGATGGTGCTGGAGCCGGAAATGCCGGTGCGGAACAGAGCCCGAAGAACGATTTCAGCCAGTGGCAACACCACCAGCGCGGCCAACGGCAGCACCACCAGCAGGTTCTCCCCGCTGACCAGGGCGCGCTGCCAAGCGGGGCGCGCATGGCCCGGCTCCCGTTGCGGGAGCTCGACGGGGGGTTCGACACTCATCGGCCGGCCGCCCCGGCTTGGGACCGGTACTCTTTTAGAAACCGGGCGACTTCATCGAAGAGATCGGCGGGAACCAGCCGACCGCGGATCTTGTCCCGGTAGGGGTCCACGGCTTTGCGCCACTCGGCTTCGATCTCGGGCGTGGGCACGGTGACTTTCACCCCGCGCTTTTTGAGCGCCTCCACGGAGCGCTCGTTCTCCGCCCGTCCGGCGGCCTTGATCTCCCGGCCCGCATCGGCAGCCGTCTTGAGCAGGGCGGGACGCAGTTCGGCCGGGATTTTCTCCCAGGTTTTCCGCGTGACGACGGTGCCGCCCACCAGTGGTCCCCAGTTGAGCAGCAGCATGTTGGATGCCTGGGCGTCCAGTTGGCTGGCCAGGGCAAAGAAGGGGGGCATGGCTACCGTGTCGATCAGGCCGGTCTGGAGGCTGGGCATGATGTTCACCGTCTCGAGGGCGACGGGATGATAGCCGGCGGACTTCCACAGATCGAACTCCTCGGCGTTGCCCGCCCAGCAGAAAAACTTGGCCCGGCGAAGATCATCGGGATGGACCAGTGGCTGTTTGGAGAAGAAGCGGACGAAACCCGAATCGCCCCAGAACAACACCACGAACCCCTTCTCCAGCATGCGCTTTTCCAGCGTGGGGCGCAGCTTCTCGATCACGTATTCCAGTTCGTCCAGATTGCGGTAGTTCATGGGCGTGCCGCCCAGGGCCGCCACGCCCTTCTCGATCTCGGACAGACCGACGCCCGTGAGCATCCCGGCGTCCAGGCTGCCCGTCTGCATGAGCCCCACCATGTCGGCCTCACCGCCCTGCGTGCCGTCGGGGAAGACCACCAGCTTGACCACACCGCCTGAGGTGGTGCGCCACTTCTCGCCCAAGGCCATCAGGGTCTTGTGGTACGAGGTGCCGCGGGGCGCCAGCGTGCCGAGTTTGATGGTGACTTTGCCGGCTGCCGCCGCGAAGGTGCCCGCACCCAGCAGCAGCAGGGCGGCGGGGAACAGCCGCCGGGCGATCGTCCCCACCAGCGTGCCAACGGGTCTACTCATGCTCCGTCTCCTCGTCGGAATCTGCCGTCAGGAACAGGTCGTCGGCGCGGGCCAGCAGCCAGCGGGCACGGCGTTGCGCGACCAGGTTGGCCAGCCGCCACTCGGGCCGGGCGTCGACATCAACCGCCAGCGCCTGCTCCAGCAGGGCCCGGAATTCGGTCAGGTTCTGCGTCTGCACACTGACCGCTTCGGCCAGCGAGACAAACGGTCCGGCCTGTTGGCCGTCGGACAGCCGCCGTGCGCGCTCAAAGTGCTGCCGGGCTTCGGCCTCAGGATTCCGCCCGCTGGCGGCGCGGCCCATGGCGAAGGTGATCATGAACGCTTGCAAACTGCCTCCCCCGAAATCTGGATCCAATGCCAGCGCCCGGTCCATCATCGCCTCGACGATGGGCAGGTCGGCCACCAGGTCCGGGTCGTCCTTGCCCAGCGATATGGCGGCGGCCCAAGCGGCGCCGGTCCAATACAGCAGGGGCACGTCGGCGGCGCGGGCCTGCTGGATCGCGGCTTTCGGGTCGCGCCGAAGGGCATCGGAGAAGCCGGGATGGGCTGCGTCGAATCCGCGTAGACCGTAAGTGCGCGCCCGCAGGTAGAGTTTCCTCGCCCGCAGACGCATGGCGGTGGCGGCGGCGAAGTCGGCATCCTCGAGTTCATCGGCATCCTGCTGGACAAACGCATAGGCATATTGGGTGAATCCACTAGCGGCCGCCAGGAGCAGGCCTTTGTGACGGGGGCTTTCAGCCAGCAGGCTTTCGATGAGCTTCAGGCTGAAGGGCACCGCCGCTTTCACCAGTTCAGGATCCTCGTCGGCGGCGAATGTTTCACCGCCGCCGGCCAGCGCGTCACCGAGGCGGTTCACTGCCATTTTTTTCACGGAACAGGCCGGTCCGAGTCCCGCGGCGATGAGCACGATCAGCAGCACGGCCGCCAGTGGCGGGCAGACGGCAGAAGGCGAGTCATCGCACGCGACGACACGACTGACGGTGGTTTGTTTGGATGACACGATCGACTCCTTCGGCGCCGGGGCGCGGGCGGAAGACCGGCCCAACAGGCCATGCTATCTTGAGATGGATGTTTTTTCAACTTCTATCCAATGCGGATGACGCGGGATGCGGCTTCGGCCTATTCCAAATCCGGCGGCGGTTTGCGGCGGACAGCCTTGACGGCGGACCGGCGGCGCTTGTCAGCCTGACGGCGGCGTCGGGCCGCCGGAGGGATCGGTGTGGGAATGCGCGGGGGATCCTCGCGCAGGGCCGCCCGCAGAAGGCGGACCAGGCGGGCCAGCGCCCGGTCGCGATTGGTCTTCTGGCTGCGGGTATCTTGCGCCGAGACGAACAGGACGCCGTCGCGGCTCATTCGGCTGGCCAGCCGCTCCTGAATCCGCCGCCGGGCCGCCTCCGACAGACTGGCGGAGGCGGCAACATCCAGGCGGACGGTCACGCGGGTGCTGGCCTTGTTCACGTGCTGGCCGCCCGGCCCGCTGCTCGGCGTGGCCGTGAACGTCAGTTCGGCTTCGTCCAGGAACACGTCGTCGGAAAGCTGGATCATGGCGCGTACCGGTTCAGAGCGTGTCCGTCATCATTCCGTGGCGCGCGGGGCTATTCGGTGGCGATCCCCGCATAACCGCCCAACCGGTTGAAGTCAGGGGACACGAACAGCAGTTGGCCGATGACGGGCTGATCGGCGCTGACCCGCAGCCAGGCGGACGCGGACGGAGCGTCGGGGAACAAATCGTCCACGGCCAGCAGGAACTGGCTGCCGGCCGCCAGGGGCGCCGACCGGACACCCATCAGCGCGCCGCCCCGGTCGTAACCGCTCACGGTGAACGTGCCGTCCTGTCCGGCCAGACTGGTTAAGCGGAGCACACCGGTCCACCCGGCTTCGTCCGGGACCATGGGAAAGATCAGACCGTAACTCCCCCACGGGCAGGCGGGCGCCCCGTCGAACAGGTACGGCTCCGCCAGGCCCGGACGGGTCATGTAGAGCGAGAATCCTGTCAGAGGGACGTCGGCGCCGACGCGCAAACAGGCGGCCCCGGGAATCTCCGCCTGCCCGAAGAGGGCCGGAAGCTCACGCGTAATCTGTTCACCGGGCGCCGTCGGCCAGGCGGCTTCGGCCAGCACCCGGCCGTCGGCATCCTGGATGAACGCGTGTGCGGTGACCGGATCCGTGCCCGAAATGGAGAACGTGACCCCGGTGTAGTACCGCGCGGGATCGGGCACCGCGCCATAGAACAGGCGGTGCGGCCAATCCATCTGGCCGGACGGCAGCGGCGCGACCCGGATCTGCCGGCTGTACGCGGAGAAGGTGCCCGCGCCGTCGACGGCTTTCATGAGAAACGTGTAGGTGCGGCCGGTCTCCAGTCCCGTGACCGTGAAGGCAGTCGATTCGGTCTGGCCGACCTCGGTGGTGTACATCCCGTTCTTCCGGTAGATCACATAATGAACGCCGGGCTCGACATTGGCGTCCCACCGCAGGCGCACGGCGGTGTCGGAGATGCCCCAGCCCTGGAATCCCGTGGGCCGGGCCACCGAATCAGCCGCCGGCGGGATGTCCCGAAGCACCGGCGGACCGGTCAGCGGTGTCATCAGGACAGCCGGCAGACCGGCCAATCCCTGGTCCACGAACGAACCGAACAATTCGAAGCCCATCAGCTCCCGCTCGGCGGACACGGCCACGAATCGGATGAGGATCGGCTCGACGCCCGGGAAGATGCCGTCCAACAGCCGGACATATTTGCCTCGGGCTGGGATGACCACATCGATCGCCGCCAGCTCGTCGCCCGATTCCGCCAACGCGGTCAACCGGGCGGCCACCGCCGCCTGGCCTGGATTGACGAGCGTCAGGCCGGTGTAATAGATATCGGAAATGTACACGAACGGAAAGACCAGCGCGGTATCCCCTCCGCGGAGGAGGGGCATGGTGACGAGGCTCTGGTCGTCATCGGTGCCGAACACGGTGACGCCTTCGATCCGGGATGCGTCGGCGACGAGCACCCAGAAATCGGTGGCCGCGGGTACCCCGGGGAACAGGGCATCGGGTGTCAGATTGGTGTGAGCGCGAGCCGGCAGTTCGTGGAGGGTGGCGGTGGCCAGGTGGGTGCCGTCGGCGGCCAGCGCGTACAGCCGGGGCGCGACCGGCGTGTCGCCGGTGTTGGTCAGCACGATCTGGCTGGCCCAGCCGGGCAGCCGGGTGACGTGGGCGGCAATGACCTGGTCGGCGGCGTCGGCGGGCGGCAGCGAAACCGGCACGTCGCCTTCGCAGCGTGTCCGTTCGCCCAGCGCGTCCTGCGCCGTGAAGACCCAGTGATACGTGCCGGCACGCTCATAGGTGTGGACGGTTCCCAGCGTGGTGGCGGGATCGCTGCCGTCGCCGAAATCCCACACCACCCGGTACGGTCCTGCACCGCCGGAAACAGTGGCACTGAACGTCACGTCCAGCGGGGCCACCCCGGCAGCAGGCGTCGTTTGGGCGGTGCAGGCCAAGATGTGGTTGGCCAGGGTGACCGCAATCCAATCGCTGCCTCGCAACCCGTCGGTGTCGGTGGCCGTGGCGCGGATTGTGTGGGGCCCGTCGGCCCAGGCGGTGGTGTCCCAGTCGACGGCGTAGGGGGCGGCGGTGTCGGCGCCGATGGATACGTCGTCGATGAAAAACTCCACCTGGGTCACGCCCACATCGTCGGTGGCGGTGGCCGCGACAGTCACTAGCCCGACGAGCAGGGCGTGCGGGGCGGGCGCGGTGATCTCCGCCACCGGCGAGTGGCCGTCGGCTGCATCGATGCCGTCCAACGTGGTGGCGCCGGTGTTGTCGGGATCCAACCAATCGCGGAGACGCTGGGCGGCGGTGGCGCCGTTGTCCCAGGAGCGGGCGAACTTGCCGTAATAATCCGGCTGGTCGTTCGGCTCCGCCCCGTCGCACGCGGCGGTGCCGCCATGGAGCTGGCCGATGATGCGGTGGAGATCGTCAAACAGCGGTGAACCCGAAGAGCCGGGTTCGGTGGTCCCCAATTCGTACCGGATCGTCTTCCAGTGCGAATTGGCTGGGGTGCCGCCATAGGTGGCGGATACGGGCGGATCGTTATCGAACGTGATCTTTTTGATGTCGCCGCTGGGATGATGAATGCACACCGTATGCGGCGGCGCGGTGTCCATGGCCGACCAGCCGGCGAAATGCACGTTGTATTCCGGCGGCGGATCTTCGCTGAGTCGAAGCAGGGCGACGTCGGAATCCCAGTTGTTGGCCAGCAGGGTTGTACCGGACACCGTGTCCGTCGTCGGCCCGTCGAAGTTGGCGCAGCTGGAGCTCTGATAGTTGAACATGATCACCCATGTTTCCTCGCCGCCGAGGCAGTGGTTGGCGGTGAGAAAGTAGGGCGTATAGTCGTTGCGGACGTTGTTGACCAGCGCGCCGGAGCAGAGTCGCCAGCCGCCGCTGGTCAAAATCATGGCCACCGAGCGGATCTGGGCCTCCCAGGCGGCGCCTTCGGGACACTGCACATTCACGTTGCAGGCGCCCGAGTCGCCGAATGATTTATCCAGCTTGTCGAACACATTCCGGTACCCGTGGATGATCCGGGCGATGGTGATGCAGCCGGACCGATCGACGCCCGGCGGTTCGTAATACTCCAGGGTACACGCGTCGCCCCGGGTGGGCCCGGTGGCGAATCTCCCGTGCGGTTTGTTGTTGCGATGGGTGAAAGCGCCGAGAACCGAACTCTCATCGTCGTTGTACAGGAAGAAGCGGGCGCCGCGGGGCAGCCAGAACGCGTCGTAGACCAGGTTGATGGAGTGGGCGCCGGGGCACACCAGGCGCAACCGCCAGAGGCGGCCGCCATCCGGGAGAGACGACCACGTGCCGGCGGAGTTCATATCCAGGCGCCGCTCAATGGGGTATCCGAATCGGAACGGCAGACCCAGTGCCGCCTCCCGGCGGTCTTCCGCCAGCAGGCTGGGAACATCCACTGGCGGCAGCACGATGGAGTGGATCGCCGGCTGGGTGGACTTCTGAAAACTGTAAGGGAGCCCGCCTTCACTGACCTGGGCCGCAAGCGTGGTGGCGATCATCAGCAGACCGGCTGCCACGAGCCAGGTACGCGCGTACGGGGTGGCGGGGAGGGATTTACGGCTGATCATGCGACGGCTCCTCAGCAGGCGATCGGTGCGGCAACGTGAGCCGCATTATAGCACGTCCGAACGGATACGACCGGCCGTGCGGCGGTCCAGGGCCAATGGTCGCCAGCCGGGATCAGCGGTGCGGAAAGGGTCTGGTCCCGTCCGGAATATCCTTCTCGGGGGGCGGGAAGGGGATGTGGACGATTCCAATGACCGGAACCGCGCTGCCGTCCGGAGCGCGGGTGGGCTCGAAACGCCAATGGCGGGTCGCTTCGGCATAGATCATCGCCACGTTGGGGGGGCATGGCGACGGCTGGGGTGTGGCCCGGACGACTGCGCCGGCTTCGTCCACCAGCAGCTCGATCGGGACGAGACAACTGGTCTTGACAAACCGGGTGAGCGAACGGATGCGCTGCCGCACGTGGGACGGCGGCATGTATTCGCGCAACCGGGTCCGCAATTCAGGTTCGCTGAGGCGCAGGGGTTCGCGCCGCACGGAAGCTTCCGTCGGCGCCGGGGCGGTGTCGGTCGCGGGGATGACGGGCGGCGGTGCGGCCGGCTGGGTGGTGCGCCCTGTTGGAACGGCGACCGGCGCGGGCGGTTTGGCCGTCGCGTCCGGTGGGCGGTTGGTTGCCGGCGTCGCCGGGCGGATCGCGTCGGCCGATGCGGTGGTAGCTGGTGGTGGCGGAACCGGCTTGGCGTCGGCGCCGTCCGTCGGCACCGCCGGCTGCGATTCGGCTGCGGGCGACGCGACAACGGGATTGTCGGTACGCCTGGAGTCATCGGTCGCCGGTTGGAACATCCAGTAGCCGACCACCGCGGCGGCGGCCAGAAGCACCGCTGCGGCGCTGCCGACCGCGAGCGGCACCCATGACCGGCGGGTCGCTGTCGGTGGCGGCGGTGCGATGGCCAGGGTGGCGGACGCACCCGTGTCGGTGATGCGTTCGGGCACCTTCACGGGAGCCGGGATGGCCAGAGTGGGATCGGATTCGGCTGCCGGCGCGACGGACAATCCCCGCAGCTGCAACTGAAATTCGGCAATGGATCGGGGGCGGGACGCCGGTTCGGTGGCCAGCGCCCGCAGGATGGCCCGGCAGAAATGGGGCGACAGGCCGGGCTGGGTCGAGTCTGGCGGTGTCAGCGTATCGCCTTTTTCCCGCTCCAAAGCGTCGGGCGGGACCTGGCGGGTGACCATGTAATAGAGCGTGGCCGCGCAGGCGTAGATGTCGGTCCACGGTCCCTGCTCGCCACGCCGATGGTACTGTTCGTAGGGGGCGAATCCAGGCGTCAGGATGACCGATAGGCTCCGGCTCTTCTCCCCCATTGCCAGACGAGCGGCGCCGAAATCGAGCAGGATCGGTTGCCGGGCGGCGGTCAGGTAGATGTTCTGGGGTTTAATGTCGCGGTGCAAAAACCCTTGGCTGTGGACGACGCCGACGCCGTCGAGAATGGGCATCATGACGTCCAGCGCCTGCTGCTCGGTGAGCGGCCGATCCAGCCGTTCGAGGAATTCGGCGAGCGAGATCCCCTCGATGTAATCCATGACCAGGTAGGCGGTGGCGTTTTCCTGGAAGAACGTGCGCACCCGGACCACGCGCGGGTGGTTGAACTTGGCCAGGGTGCGGGCTTCCTTGAGGAACTGCTCCAGCCCGTAGGTGAAGCTCTCGGTGTCGTCCTGGCTGTGCAGGACCACGGTCCGGTGGTCGTCGTCGCGGCCGGCCATGTCGCGGGGCAGGTACTCCTTGATCGCAACGCGGGTCTCGAGACTGAGGTCATACCCGAGGTAAGTGATGCCGAATCCCCCGGGGCGGCCCAGGACGCGGCCGACGAGGTAATTGTCCCGCAGCAGGGAACGCGGCGGCAAGGCGATGGGGCTGGTCCGGGAGCGTTCATCGTAACCGCAGGTCGGGCAGATCGGCGCCGTACCCTTTTCGTGAAAGCAGCCGGGGCAGTAGCTCTCGATCGTGCCCATAGACCTCTCCCGGACCGGCGGATCCGGCCCGGGCCGCCGCATCGCCGGGGTCGATCATGCGCCGGAATCGACGGCCGGCGTTGACATTTCCGCCCGGCGCGATCAACGCAACCACGGGTTGATCTCAAGACGGCGGCACGGGCCGCAAGCCGGAAATCATCTTAGCACAGAGCCTGCGATCCGCATAGATGCAACCCCGGCGAGCCCGTTCGGTGAAAGGCAGCCGGAGCGGTCGTGTGCATGATCATGGATCGGGTCCGGATTTGACCTAAGTCAAAGTCAATGCGCCATGGAGCATCTAAAATGTGTCCAGGAAGCGAGACATTACCAGAGCGGAGGCAAATATGAGTATGTTTTGTTATCAGTGTGAACAGACGGCCCAGGGCAGCGGTTGCACCAAGGCCGGCGTCTGCGGCAAGGATGCGGAGACCGCCTCCCTGCAGGACTTGCTGTTTTGCTTCAGCAAAGGACTGGCCATGTACGCTCACCGGCTCCGGCTGCTTGGAGTTCGTGACCGCCAGTACGATTTGGCGGTCATCGAGGCGTTGTTCACCACCGTGACCAACGTCAACTTCGATCCGGCCAGGCTGGAGGCCATGATCCGGAAAGTCGCCGGATTGCGGGATCAGGCCCGCGACGCGTACATGGCCGCCAGCCGGCGGGCCGGCCGGACCCCCGAGAGTCTGGGCGATCCGTCCAGCCTGGTCCCCGCCGCCAGCCGCGGCGACATGCTTCAGCAGGGGGAACAGATCGGCATCCAGCGTCGATTGAACGCCCGCAGCCGGGACCTGGTGGGGCTGGAAGAGCTCATCACCTACGGGCTGAAAGGCATGGCGGCTTACGCCGATCATGCCCAGATCTTGGGCCAGGAAGACGAGGCGGTGTATGCCTTCTTCCACGAGGCGCTCGACACGCTGACCAGGCCGGACCTGAAGGCCGATGAGCTGTTGGCGCTCGCGCTGCGGGTCGGTGAAGTCAACATTCGGGTCATGGAGCTGCTGGACGCCGCCAACACCGGCGCGTACGGGCATCCTGAACCCACCCGGGTGCGCATCCACCCGCTCAAGGGCAAGGCCATTCTGGTGTCGGGCCATGACCTCAAGGATCTGGATGCTCTGCTGCAGCAAACCGCGGGGACGGGGATCCGCGTGTACACCCACGGGGAGATGCTGCCGGCGCTGGCCTACCCCGGTTTGAAAAAGTACCCGCACCTGGCCGGCAATTACGGCGGCGCCTGGCAGGACCAGCGGCAGGAATTCGACGCCTTTCCGGGCGCCATCCTGATGACCACCAACTGCATCCAGAAACCGAAGGAAACCTACTTCAACCGGATGTTCACCACGGGCCTGGTGGCCTGGCCGGGGGTGACTCATATCGCCGACCGGAACTTCGCGCCGGTGATCGCGGCGGCCCAGGCGGCGCCCGGTTTTGCGGCGGACGGTCCCGCTGACACCATTTGGGTGGGCTTCGGCCACAACGCCGTGCTCGGCGTGGCGGACAAGGTGATCGAAGCCGTCCAGAAGGGCGCCATCCGGCACTTCTTCCTCATCGGCGGGTGCGACGGCGCCAAATCCGGGCGGAACTACTACACCCAGTTCGCCCAGGCGGTGCCCAAGGATTGCATGATCCTAACCCTGGCCTGCGGCAAGTACCGCTTCAACAAGCTGGCGTTCGGGGACATCGGCGGCATCCCGCGCCTGCTCGACGTGGGCCAGTGCAACGACGCGTTCTCCGCGGTCAAGATCGCCGGTGCACTGGCGGCGGCCTTCAAGACCGACGTGAACGGGTTGCCGCTGTCCCTGATCCTGTCCTGGTACGAGCAGAAAGCCGTGGTGATCCTGCTGTCGCTGCTGTACCTGGGCATCCGCAACATCCGCCTGGGGCCGACTCTGCCCGCCTTCGTGACGCCGGCCGTCCTCCAGGTGCTGGTGGACAAATTCGCCATCCGTCCCATCGGGTCGGTGGAAGAAGACCTGGCTGCGATTTGGGGCACGGCGCCGACGGCCTGACGCTCAAACACAGGTACAAGCGGTCCCGGCCCGTCTGAGCGGGTACGGGCGTCCGGATGTTACCGCCGGGGTTGTCCCCGGCGGTTTTTTTGAAAATTATTGCCTCATCCTATCATCATCGCTATCATGGCGGAGTATGCACGGCTCGGCCTGCCCCATACGTTTCCGGATTCCAACCAGGGAGATACGGTCATGAGTATGACCCCCGCTGATCCGCCTTCCGCCGCACCCGATCTCCAGGCACTCCTCGATTTCGAATTCAAGCCGTTTGCCGAAATGACCGACGCGGACTACCACCGCATCGGATTCCGGTCCGGTCTCGAGATCCACCAGCAGCTCCTCACGGACAAGAAACTTTTTTGTCGGTGCCCCGCGGGCAGATACAGCGACCACTACCACGCCGAAGTCCTCCGGCACATGCGTCCGACGCTGTCCGAGCTCGGTGAGTACGACGGCACCGCCCTGATGGAGTTCAAGACCCACAAGGAGATCATCTATCGGATCAACCGCGACACGGTCTGCACTTACGAGATCGACGACACGCCGCCCTTCGAGCTCAACGAGGACGCGCTCGATATCGCCCTGGGCATCGCTATGCTGTACCGGTGTTCCATGGTGGACGAGATCCACATCGCCCGCAAGCAGTACCTTGACGGCAGCATCCCCACCGGATTCCAGCGGACGACCATCGTCGGCGTCAACGGCCGGATCCCGTTCAAGGACCGGGAGGTGCGGATCGTCCAGCTCGGACTCGAAGAGGACGCCTGTCGGGAGGTGAGCGACATCGGCCACCGACGGGTGTACCTGACCGACCGGCTGGGCATGCCCCTCATCGAGACGGTCACCGGTCCGGACATGCGCACGCCCCACGAAGTGGCCCAGGTGGGCGAGATCTGCCGCCGGCTGGTGCGCAGCACCGGCTGGGTGCGCACGGGGATCGGCGCCGCCCGGCAGGATGTAAACGTCAGCGTCACCGGCGGCACGCGGATCGAGATCAAGGGCGTGCCGCGCATTCCCAACATCCCGCTGCTGACCTATCACGAAGCCATGCGCCAGTGGAGCCTGTTGCGGCTGCGGGCCGAGCTGCGGCGGCGGGGCGTGACCCCGGCCTCCTTCGCTTCTCGGACAACGGAGGTGACCCGCAGCCTCCGCAAAACGCGCTTCCAGCCCATCCGGACAGCCATCGCCGAAGGGAAGGTGGTGTTCGGTGTGAACCTGGTGGGTTTCCGCGACCTGCTGCGCTGGCCCACCCAGACCGACACCGCGTTCTCCCGGGAGATCTCCGACCGCGTGCGGGTGATCGCATGCCTGACCACGCTGCCCAACATCGTGCACAGCGACAGCCAGAGCGAGACCCTGGCGGCCGCCGAATGGCATGAGATCAAGAAGGCCACTGGCGCCGGTGACAACGACGCCGTCGTCGTGGTGTGGGGCCCGCCCACCGATGTCGAGACGGGCGCCCGGGAGATCGCCATCCGGGCGCGCGAGGCCACGGTAGGCATCCCGTCGGAAACCCGGCAAGCCCTCCGGGACGGGACCAACGGTTTCGAGCGGATCCTGCCTGGCCCCGACCGCATGTACCCGGACACTGACCTGCCCCCCAAGCGCATCGCCGGCGAGCGGCTGGCGCGGATTCGCCGGAACCTGCCGGCATACTACTGGACGCGCGAAGCGTGGTGCCGGACGCAGGGGGTGCCTGAAGACGTAGTGCGGCCCCTGGTCATCTCGCCCCAGTGGGAGCTGTTCGAAAAGGTTGTCCGGGAGTGGGGGCTGCCGCCGGTCCTGGTTGCCGTGGCCCTCGTCCAACTGCCCAAGCGGCTCAAACGAAAACGCCTCTCGACGGCGCGACTGACGACCGCCGATTTCGAAGGAATCCTGGCGGCGCACCGCGGCGGTCGGCTGGCCCGCGAAGGGATTCTGCCCGCCCTCGCCCGAGCGGCCGAAGCCGGACGATTTGAACCCGAGCAGTTGCCGCCGCCGCTGCCAGCGGACGGCGTGGAGACGGCGATCACCCGCGGCCTGGCCCGCGTCAAGGAACTGGCCGTCCCCACCCCGGGGCAGCGGTTCCGGACGGCCATGGCACTGGTGATGCGGGAGCTGGACGGACGTGTGCCTGGCGCCGGGGTGGCCGTGCGCCTCGCGACCCGGCTGCAGGAGGACATCCATGAGCGCTGACGACAGCTACAAGGGTTACCGCGGCGAAGCCCTGGCCGCGCTGAAGAATTTCAACGCCATGGTTTGGAGCGACGTCGAGGTCCACACCCCGCAGGGCGTCTTCACCGGCATCATCTTGCCCCGTTCGGAGACCGCGGACTCTTACCATGTTGTGCTCAAGCTCCGCAACGGGTACAACGTGGGCATCGCCGCCGCCGGCATTTCGAACATCGTCATCGCCGGCCGCAAGGAAGCCCACTACAAGATTCCCGAGAAAGATTTCCCCTTCGATCCGAAGAAACCCCGGGTCAAGCTCCTGGGCACCGGCGGCACCATCGCCAGCCGGCTGGACTACCGCACCGGCGCCGTCATCCCGGCGTTTTCACCCGGCGAGCTCTACGGATCGGTACCCGAGCTGGCCGACATCTGCAACCTGGAAACCGAAAAACTCTACGGCGTGTTCAGCGAGAACATGGGGCCGGAGCAGTGGCGGGGCACCGCTGAGGCAATCGGCCGCGAGATCGCCAAGGGGGTCCAGGGCATCGTCATCGGCCACGGTACCGACACGATGCACCATACCGCCGCCATCCTCTCGTTCATGGTCCAGGACTCGCCAGTGCCCATCGTCATGGTGGGGTCGCAACGCTCCAGCGACCGGCCGTCGTCCGATGCGGCGTTGAACCTGATGCACAGCGTCAAGGCCGCCGCCGAAGGCGACCTGGCGGAAGTGATGGTCTGCATGTTCGGGCCCACCTCCGACGAGTACGGCCTGCTCCATCGGGGGACGCGCGTGCGCAAGATGCACTCCAGCTACCGGTCCACGTTCCGCACCATCGGCGACATCCCGCTGGCCATGGTCAGCAGGGAGACGATCACTCCGCTACGCCCCGACTACAAGCCGCGCCGGCGAGACCGGAACGTGACCATCAACACGGCGTTCGAAGAGATGGTGTCCATCGTCTACTACTATCCCAACATGCGGCCGGACATCATCGACTCTCTCATCGACAACGGCTACCGGGGCATCATCATCGCCGGCACCGGGCTCGGCCACGTCAACAAACCGCTCTACCCGGCCCTGAAGCGGGCAAAGGAGAAGCAGATCGCCGTCTATATGACCGTGCAGACGCTGTGGGGCTATGTCCAGATGTACGTCTACGACACGGGGCGCGACATGATGGAGCTGGGCGTCGTGCCCATGGCCAACATGCTCCCCGAGGTGGCCTACGTGAAACTGGGCTGGGCGCTGGGGCAGACGAGCGACCTGGCGGAAGTTCGGCGGATCATGTACACGCCCATCGCCGGCGAGATCACCGAACGCGAGCCCTGCAACGGCTACCTCGTCTTCCAGGGCGGGATCCCCGAGGTGGAGGAGTTCATCTCCCGCTATCACCGGTGACTGAATCGCCCGCCGCACCGCATGCTTACCCGCCGGACGTTGTGAACCGAATGGCCGGGTGCGGCGGTAGTCTGAATCCATCCGAACCGGACTGAATCTGTTGTCCGTGAACCGGGCGCCAATGCGTCCCGGCAAGGAGGATCAGATGATGAAAAAAGCCACACTCCTGCTCGCCATGTTGGCTGCGCTGTCGGTGTTGTCACCGGCGCTCCGCGCCCACTGCGAAATCCCGTGCGGCATCTACGGCGATGAGCTGCGCGTCCAGGCGATTGCCGAGGACATTGACACCGTGGAGAAATCCATGCAGCAGATCGTCCAGCTTTCGGTGCAGGGAGAGAAGAACTACAACCAGCTGGTGCGGTGGGTCACGAACAAGGAGACGCACGCCAGCTACATCCAGGAAACCGTCGCCCAGTATTTCCTCACCCAGCGGATCAAGCCGGCGGATGCGACAAATGCCGAGGCGCATGCCCGGTACCTCCGGCAGTTGACCCTGCTGCACGAAATGCTCATCGTGGCGATGCAGGCCAAGCAGACCACGGACCTGAGCCGCGTGGCCCGACTGCGCGAACTGCTGGCAGAGTTCCGCAAGGCCTACTTTGGCGAGGCAGGTACCCGCGGCCACAATCACTGATGAGTTGCCCGTCATAACGATATATTCGAATCGAGATCCAGGCTCGGGATCCGCTTTAAACAGTGATGTATCTGCATGTTCGGTGGGAGGCCGCCGGGTGATGTTTCCACTTGACCTGTATCGGGAAAACAGTATAATTAAAACTGTTTGAAACATTCTCCATACCCTCCCCAATCCACCTTATGGTGACGGCTGCCCTGGTACCCACAGGGCAGTTTTTTGTTGATTCGCAGGGCTATTTCGGCTAACGTGGCCTCGCCTGAAGGTGTCGGATCCGCCCCGCACCAGTCCGGATCCGGCTTGGCGGTATGCGACGACCCGGTCGATACCTGCGAATATCGAAGGGCATCCAACGGTTATGATCTATCTAATGATTTTCGCCTTCGGCATTGTGGTGGGCAGCTTCCTGAATGTCTGCATCTACCGGGTGCCTCGCGAACGCTCCATCGTCACACCCCGCTCAGCCTGCCCAGGCTGCGGCCAGCCCATCGCCTTCTATGACAACATTCCCATCCTGAGTTTCCTCATCCTGCGCGGGCGATGCCGCCGGTGCAGCACCGCCATCTCTTGGCAGTACCCCGTGGTCGAAGCACTCAACGGCCTGCTGTGGGTTGCCGCCTATCTGGGGTGGGCCTTGACCCCATCGGCGCTGCTCTACGCCGCCTTCGGCAGCGCGATGCTCGTTTTGGTCTTCATCGACGCCCAGCACCGCATCCTACCCCACGGCATCACCGTGGGCGGCTGGATCGTCGGGCTGGCCACCGCCCCCTGGCAGGCGATCCATCAGTATGAGGCGCCGAACGTCGGCCGGCTGCTGGGTTTGCTGGGCGTGATGACGGCGGACGAGCGAATTCTCGCCTGGATCGGATCGCTGGTCGGCTCGCTGCTGGGGGCGGGGATGCTGCTCGTGGTGGCCGTCGGCTACTATCTCGTCCGCCGGGAAGAAGGCATGGGGCATGGAGACATCATCCTCATGGGTCTGGTGGGCGCGGTGCTGGGTTGGGGGCGCACCCTGCTCACGGTTTTCCTGGGATCGTTGCTCGGGGCGGTGGTGGGTCTGGTGCTCATCCGCTGGGCCGGCGGCGATCGGAAATATGAAATTCCATTTGGGACCTTCCTGGGCATCGCCGCAGTCAGCGCCCTGTTCTTCGGGGAGATTCTGCTCGACTGGTACTGGAGTCTGCTGTGAGCGGCGGTATGCCTCCGCGGCACACGATCTACATTTTGGGCGGAATCGTCACGCTGGCCATTGTGTCGGCGGTGGCGATGAACGCATTCCTCACTCTCCATGTGCACAAGGTTCAGACCGAGCGCAACGACGCGCTCCGGGCGGCGAAGGTGGGCCGGGTGATCGCCCAACTGCAGCTGGTCATGCATTCCCCGCTGACCCGTCAGCAGCGCCTGATCCGGCTGCAGGGGATCTACGAGCGGGAAGGTCTCTACCTGCTGCAGATCCGGGACCCGGCGGGAGTCACGCATTTCGGCCGATCCTCGATCAGCATTGCGCCGGCAATCGCCGCCAAACTGTCTCTCGAAAAGTTGCAGTCCGCGCGCCCGGCCCCGGATCAAGTGCTGCTGGAAGCGCTCACCATCGCGCACAACGGCCGGATCCCGGCGATTCTGGCGCGAACGATGCTGTACGCCGACGGCCTGAAACCATCCTATCTGGTGTTCCTGCTGCTTCAGGATCCGGAACCGCCGCTCATGGGGACGTTTGAGCAGTTCGCCGTGCTCTTCCAGACGATCGCCATCTTGGCGCTGCTGGCGCTGGGCTGGTACCTGCTGCGCCGTGCCGTCCGGCCCTACGAATCGCTGGTCCGTGAAATCCAGCATTCGTCCACCGGGCTGCGGTCCGTGTCGGAGCCGTATGCCGACGAGGTCTCGGTCCTGGTGGGTTCGTTCAAGGACGTGATCCGCCAACTTCGTGACAAGGAGCGGGAGCTGCAGGCCCTGCACCAGCAGGCCACCCAGCGGGCGGATCTGTCCGAACGGCGCGTGCGGGATGTGTTCCACTGTCTGCCGCTGGCGATCCTGTCGTTGGACGCGCGCGGCATCTTCCAGGAGTGCAATCCCGCCCTCGAGGAGCTGCTGGGCCGTCGCCGGGTGGCCTTCACGAACCAGTCGTATCGGGAGATCTTTCAGGATCAGCCGGAGATTTGCGCGGCGATCGATGCCGCATGGGGCGCCCAGCAGAGCCTCACCCGCCGTCTGCTGAAGATGTCGGCGCCCGGCAGCGAGGAGCCGGAGCGGACGGTCAGCCTGTCGCTGTTCCCGCTGGGGGACGCCGAGGGAGTGGTCGGCGTGATCGAGGACGTCACCGGGCCGATGCAGCTGCAGGAGCGCCTGCGCCTGCAGGAGAACCTGGCCGCCCAGGGCGAGATGGCGGCGGGCATCGCGCACGAGCTCAAGAACGCACTGTCCACCATCAGCGGTTATGCCCAGATGCTGTTGGGCAACGCCCGGCCGGGCGCGGAACAGAAACGAGCCGCCGCGCTGGTTCAGGAGGTGGAGGAGATGGCCCGGGTGATCACCGACTTTCTGGAATATGCCCGGCCGATGCCTCTGGAGCACCGGCCGGTTGCGCTGGATGGGGTGATCGCCGAGCAGATGGACTTGTTCGCCGAGCGCCATCCCGACATCGAATTCCGCCGCCAACTGATTCCCTGCTTGGTTTCGGGCGAAGAGCATCTGCTGAAGAAAGCGATGCACAACCTGCTGCTCAATGCGGTCCAGGCGATGGAGAAGTCGGCTGTGAAACGGGTGGAGGTTCGGTTGGAGGCTCTGTCGGGCCAGCTGGTCCGGGTGTGGATCGAGGATACCGGGCCGGGCATCGACGCCAAGGCGTTGGGACGCATCTTTACGCCGTTTTTCACGACGCGACCTGGCGGCACCGGGATGGGGTTGGCCGTGGTCCACAAGATCGTGGCCCTGCACGGGGGGGCGATCCGCGTCCAGTCGGAACCCGGCCGCGGCACCGGCGTGGAGCTGGATCTGCCCGTATCGTTGCCGGCCGAATGATCAGTCGGTCGGCCGGCGGGTTTACTGCTGGAAGCTGTACGGTTTCTTCTGCTTGCCCACCTGGTCGTAGTAGGGCACTGCGTTCCGCCACCAATTGTGGCGGGTTCGGAAATCACCCATGAACCGCCGTGGGAAAAACATCACGTTGTCGAGGCCGGTGTTGAGCCCGCAGGTGGACAGGATCGGCCCGGAGACCAGGAAAAAATCCAGACAGCCGTCGCCGGTATAGGCCCAGTAGGGTGGGGTATAACGGCCGTCCAGCACGCGGGGGTTATAGCCGTAGTAGTAGTAGTAGGGGGAGGGATAGAATCCGGCGGACTCCGACTCCAGAAAGGCGTAGTCCTTCCGGCCGGCGGCGTCGGCGCTGACGCCGGCGGCGTCGGTCAGCTCGAAATGGTTGCCCTGGACGCTGATGCCGGAGCTGAGGGTCAGCCGCACCGGGCCGGAATTGGCATGGTCCGGAACGATCACCACGGCCATATTGTCCTGCCAGAGCAGGAGCCGGGCGCGGGCGCCGTTGAACTCCACGAATCCGGGCGCCGACACATTTTTCATGTTCTCGGCCCACACCCGATTGGCGTCGCCGAGCGTGAACCCGCGTCCCTTGACAATCACCGTGGTGCCGGGAGGGCCGGAGTCCGGAAATATCCCTTCGATGGCGATGCGGGCGTCGGCGGCTGCCGCCGCTGTCACCAGCAGGGTCATCAGACCGAGGAAGAGAAAGCTCTGTTTCATCAAATCCTCCGCAAAATCAAATTCCACTGTATTATCGCACCGGACGGCGAAAAGTTGCGTGTAAAAAAGCCCGGCCCGGACAGTCCGGGCCGGGCATGCATACAGTCGGTGCTCGGTCGATGGATCAGTAGACCGTCACCCGGACCGTGTCGCTGGCGACACCGCCCTTGCCGTCAAAAACCTGGAGATTGAAAACATACGTTCCAGTGACGGTGACTTCGAAGGTGGTGACGGCGCTGGTCGGGGCCGACAGGGTGACGACCGGCCCATCCAACTGCTGCCACAGGAAGGTCAGCGGGTCGCCGTCGGGATCGTACGATGTGGAGCCATCCAGGGTGTAGGTGCCGAACTGGCGACTGATCTGATCGGAGCCGGCGTAGGCGACGGGCGGCGAGTTGGGCGTGATCACCTGAACGACCGCATAGGCCAGAATCTCCGCGCCGCTGCTGCTGGTGGCGATCAGCGTGTAGGTGGTGCTGGCCGTGGGCGCGACCATCAGGCTGCCCTCGGCCTGGACCGCCCCGATGCCTTCGATGCGGACCGCGGCGGCGTTGCTCACCTTCCAGCTCAACCGGGACTGTTGGCCGGGACTGATCTGGGTGGGTTCAGCGATGAAGAACAGAATCTGCGCGTCGGCGACGGTGACGACCACAGTAGCCCGGACCTCCTGCCCCGGAGCGCGGGCGATCAGCACGTATTCCTGCGTAGCCGCCGGCGCCACATAGGTGGACCCTTCGATGGACACGGGGCCGATGCCTTCAATCTCCACCGACTCGGCGTGCAGGACCTTCCAGCTCAGGCGGGACTGCTGGCCGGGGCTGATCACCGCCGGGTCGGCCAAAAAGTACAGGATCTCGACGTTTTCGATCTTCCGGGTGGTGACCACGACGTCATCCACTGCATAGGCGGCGCCGGTGTCGGTCACACGCAGCCGGAAGACGTACACATGTCCGGCCTCGGCGGTGAATGACGGCGTGGCGGTATTCGCGCCGCCGAGCGAGACGGCGGGCCCCTGAACCTGGGTCCAGTGGAAGGCGATGGCGTCGCCGTCGGGATCGTAGGATGCGGTCCCGTCTAACGCGATCAGGCCGGCCTCCACCTCGATCTGGTCGGGGCCGGCGTTGGCGATGGGCACGTCGTTGCCGGAGCGGGCCATCCGGGTTCGGACGTCGTACTTGAGCCGGGGCACATCCACCGGCACCACCTCGGCCACCTCGCCGCGGATCGGCTGCTTCCAGGCGCCGTAGCGGATGCCGGCGGCGTAACGGCCGGTGGTTTCGTCGCCGAGCATGGATTCGTTCCAGCTGCCTTCGACGAACCAGCTCCAGTTGTCTCCCAACGGCCGCACCAGGCGCACCAGCCCGCCTGCCCGGCTGGCCAGCTCGCCGCGGTCGATGTAGCCCACGTTCCCCTCAAGCATGAACCGGGCCGGCAGGTCCACCTGGGCGGTGACGCCGTACTGGTTCAGCGTGTTCAGGTAGGTTTCGCGGAACACGTGGTTCGAGATGTAGTCGCGGTCGATCACGCTCTCACCAAGCAGGCCCTGGGTGGCGAACCCGCCGACGGAGCCCCAGTTGAACAGGTACTCGGCGATCACGCTGCCTTGGGCCAGGGTGCCGCCGTCGGCATAATCATCCAGCTCCACGCGCTTGAGCGAGGCGAACGCGCCCGCCTGGAACCGCTTATACCGCGTAACCAGGCCCAGGTCGAACTGGAACTCCTGCCGCTCGGGATACAGCAGGTACTCGCCCTGGCCTTGCAGCGCCAGGCTCGGGGTGAAGCGGTGGAAATAGCGGGCGCTCACACTGCCGGTGAGGTCGCCGTCTTCGGTGGCGCCCAGATCAAAGCCCAGCAATCCCAAGTCGCCCCACGCCATCTTCAATGGCGCGGCGGGCGCCTCGGCCAGGGCCGGCGTCGCCGCCGGGACCGGCGGCGGGAGCGGCGGCGGAAGCGGTTTGGCCTGCTCCCGCAACCGGGCGAGCTCGTCCTCGAGCCGGGCCTGACGATCCCTGAGCTGCTGGAGCTCGCCCAGGATCTTGTCGAGGTCCGCCAGTTTGTTCAGGATAGCGTCCTGCTTCTGGCCCAGCTCGGCCAGCTTGTCCTTGCAGGTGTCCTGCTGCAGCTGCTGGATCACGCCGCTGATGGGCACGTCGCGCTTGAGGATTTCCTTCACGCCGTCCTTTATCCGGTACAACGTGAACACCACGCGCCGGTTGATGAACCGGCCTTCGGGCGTTTCGTTCTCGGCCTTGGGTTCGCGTTTCCCTTTGCCGGCGACTTCCACCTGGTCGGGGCGGGCGCCGTATTTGACCAGGAAGTCGCGGACCGCGGTCGCCCGCTTGATGGCCAGCTGGTCATTGTAGCGGTCGGACCCCACGACATCGCAATGCCCTTCGACCAGCAGATGGAGATCGGGGCTTTTGCTGAGAAGGTCGGCCACCTCGAGCATGGACGGGAACCCGTCCACGAGGACGGACGAATTGAAAACGAAATTGACTTCCTCCCAGTCGTTCTTGTCCACGGGCAGCACCCAGGCGCCCAGAACCAGCAGAACGATCAGGCAGGACCAGATTGAACGTTTCACAGCTCCTCCTTATACCAATCAAAGATGATGCGGTTTCAGCCCAAACAAAGGGGGTTCGTGTCGTATACTAAGGATGCAACAAACGAGTCGATGTCGTAGAAACCTGCTGTTGTCCCCAAACGAACATGCGCACAGCATTTGCGATATTTTAGTCAAAGGAGGCCGAGTTTGTAAATGATTCGTGAAAAAATCCAACAAGCAATCGGCATCATGCAGGAGTTGAACATTGACGCCTGGCTGATCTTTGGCCGCGAGTCCCACACGTCGATGGATCCATGCGGGCCGCTGGTCGTGGGCGCCGGCTATACCTGGGCCTCCGCGTTCATCATCACCCGAACCGGCCGGACCATCGCCATCGTCGGCAGTTTGGACGCAGCCGAGATTCAGAAGCGAGGCGACTACGCCACGGTGATCACCTACGTGGGCGGGGTGCGCGATGCACTTCGGCAGACGCTGGCCGAGCTGGATCCGTCCACCATCGCCATCAATTACTCCTCTGACGACGTCATGGCCGACGGTCTGTCCCACGGCATGTACCTGCTGTTGCTGCGATACCTGGAAGGGACGCCGTATCCGAACCGACTGGTGCCCTCGGAGCGCCTGATTGCGGCCCTGCGGGGCCGCAAATCGCCCGAGGAGGTCCGCCGTATCCAGCGCGCCGTGACCGAGGCCGAAAAGATCTTTCAGGCGGTGACCGGCTTCATCCGGCCGGGCCGGACGGAACGACAGATCCACGAGTTTGTCCTTCAGCGGGTACGGGAAGCGGGCTTCGAGCTGGCCTGGGACGAGGTGCACTGCCCCGCCGTGTTCACGGGCGTGCCGGACCATGGCGAGGCGCACACCGGGCCCACCGACAAGACGGTGGAGCGGGGGCACGTGATCAACATGGATTTCGGGTTGCGCATCGACGACTATGTGTCCGACCTTCAGCGGACCTGGTACGTCCTGCGCGAAGGCGAGCACGAACCGCCGGAGAGCGTCCGGCGGGGATTCGCCGCCGTGGTGGACGCGATCACTCGTGCCGCCGAGGCCCTGAAGCCGGGAGTGGAAGGTTGGCGCATTGATGAGATCGCCCGCAATCACATCATGGCCTGTGGTTTCGACGAATTCAAGCACGCGCTGGGGCACCAGGTGGGTCGCTCGGCCCACGATGGCGCCGGTCTGCTCTGTCCGCGTTGGGAGCGCTACGGACAGCTCCCGTACCTGAAAATCGAGGCGGGGCAGGTCTACACCCTGGAGCCGCGGGTGCACATCGCTGGTCACGGCGTGGCTACGGTGGAGGAGATCGCGGTGGTGACGCCCGAGGGCGGCCGGTTCCTGTCGTCGTTCCAGCGGGAGATTTGGATTATCCAGTGATCCGTCGAGCGAGCGCGACCATGGTGTGTGCGAATGGACCGGCGATGAAGTGATCGGTCAGACCGTCGGTGAGCGCCGTGGGCCGGACGTTGAGCTCCACAATCGTGGCGCCGGCCGCCTTGGCCTCATATGGAATGAGGCTGGCGGGCGCCACCTCGGCCGACGTGCCCGCCACCAGCAGAACCCCGCATGAACGGGCCAAGGCGAAGGCGTCCGTCAGCGCCGCAGCGGGCATCGCCTCGCCGAAAAACACGAAATCCGGCTTGAAAACGCGGCCGCAGGCGCAGCGCGGCACGGGGAGGGCGCGCACGGACGGATCGTCGGTTGGGCACATTCGCCCGCATCCGAGACAGACCAGCCGCCGCAGACTGCCGTGAAACTCCACCACGCGGCGGGAGCCGGCGGCCTGGTGCAGACCGTCGATGTTCTGGGTAACCACGGCATGGAGCGCGCCGGCTGCCTCCAGCGCCGCCATGGCCCGGTGCCCGGCGTTGGGCTGGACGCCGCCGTAGCCGTCCAGGAGCTCGTGGATGAATGTCCAGACCTTTTCGGGATGCCGCTGGAACGCGGTCAGCGTGGCGTATTCCGCCACGTCATACCGATCCCACAATCCGCCGGGGGAACGGAAGTCGGGCAGACCCGATTCCACCGACACACCGGCGCCGGTGAACGCCAGATTGAATCGGGACTTTTGGAACGCGCTCGCGGCGTGGTCCAGGGTGTCTCCGTTGTTCATGCCGCCTCCGCGGTTGCAGACGCCGACCATCATGATATTGGAAACAGACCCACGGTGGCAACGGGGATCCGCTGTCGGTATGAGCCGTCAACCCGGCCACGTTGCAACAGGTGGGGCTTTCCAGTATACTGCCTTGGGGGACACGGACGATGACACATGCACCCACGCCACTAGCCGACCATCACAACCGGCTCATCAATTACCTTCGCATTTCGATCACCGACCGGTGCAATTTCCGCTGCCAATACTGCATGCCGACGAAAGGCATCCCGTTGCTGAACCATGCGGACATCCTGACCTACGAGGACATTCTGCGCTGCGCGCGGATCGCCATTTCACTGGGCCTACGGAAAATCCGGGTCACCGGGGGGGAGCCCCTTGTCCGCCGGGGCGTGGTGTCCCTGCTGGCTGAGCTGTCCCGGCTGCCCGACCTCGCCGACCTCAGCCTGACGACCAACGGCGCATTGCTGGGGCACTATGCGGCGGCGCTTCGGGCCGCCGGACTCCACCGGGTCAATGTCAGCCTGGACACGTTGCGGCCGGAGCGGTTTGCGACCATCACCCGCCAGCCCGTCCTGACGAACGTGCTCGAGGGCATCCGGGCGGCCGAGGCGGCCGGCCTGCATCCCGTCAAGCTCAACGTGGTCACCATGCGGAGCGTCAACCTGGATGAGATCGCGGATTTTGCGGCCATGACGCTGCACCACGCTTACGAGGTCCGCTTCATCGAATTGATGCCCGTGGGGGGGCACGCCTATTGGGACTCCGCCCAACTGGTGCCGGGCGAGGAGGTGCTCCAGATCCTCAGTAAGCGCTACGAACTGGCGCCGCTGGATGATCCGGCGGGCGCACCGGTATCCGGCCGCCTCTTCCAGATTCGGGGCGCGGCCGGACGGATCGGACTGATCAGCCCCATGACCGACCATTTCTGCCGGCACTGCAACCGGCTCCGCCTGACCCCGGATGGCAAGCTCCGCACCTGCCTGTTTCACGAGGCGGAGGTGGACCTGCGCCGGCTGCTGCGAGGGGGCGTCGACGACGAGGCGCTCGCCGGAGTGTTCCGGTCGGCAGTGGCCCAGAAGCCGGCCGGACCGGCGGGGGGCATCGGTGGTGGGTGGAAATGCACGTCGGCCATGTCCCGCATCGGCGGCTGACCGGCTGATGGAAATTCCGCGGCAGAGGAAGGGCGTGTGGATTTTTTGAGCGAGGCGCTGGCCAAAGCGTTCCGGCTGATCGTCACGGGTGACGCCGACCTCTACAGCGCGCTCTGGATTTCGCTGACGGTCAGTTTGGCGGCCATCACGGCGGCCACGCTGATCGCGGCGCCCGCCGGATTTGTGCTCGGCACCTGTCGATTTCCCGGCCGCCGGCTCATCCTGACGATCTGCCAGACCCTCATGGCGGTGCCCACCGTAGTAGTGGGCCTGTTGCTGTATGCGACACTCTTCCGTCAGGGACCTCTCGGCCCGCTGGGCCTGCTGTTTACGCCGACCGCCATGGCCATCGGTCAAACGGTGCTGATTCTCCCCCTGCTGGTGTCCTTGGTCAGCGCGGCGCTGGAGCAAGCGGATCCCCGGCTGCGCGAGGAAGCCTGGTCGCTGGGCGCGGGTCACCGCCAACAGTTCTGGCTGCTGTTGCACCACTGCCGGATCCCGCTGGCCGTAGCGGTGTTCTCCGCCCTGAGCCGGGCGATTTCGGAGGTGGGCAGCGCGATGATGATCGGCGGCAACATCCGCGGCTACACCCGGAACATCACCACAGCCATCGCCCTGGAAACCAGCAAGGGTGAGTTCGCTCTCGGGATCGGACTCGGGTTCATCCTGCTGGCGGTGGCGCTGGCGTTGAACGCCTTGATCGTCGTCCTGCGCCGGAGGTTCCGTGCTGTCTAGGATCACGCTCGCTGACGTCGGCGTCCGCCGCAACGGAACGGAGCTGTTCCGCGTGCCGCAACTGGCCGTCACCGGCGGACGCATCCTGGCCATCCTCGGAGAGAACGGCAGCGGGAAAACCACGTTTCTCCGTCTGCTGGCCGGGCTGGAGCGCGATTTCAGCGGGGTCATTCGTTACGATGAGGCGCCGCCGGCCGCCTTTTTCCAGGGGCGCAACCAGCCGCGTGACCTGCTGCTGCTGGCGCAGGAGCCGGTTCTGTTCGACTTCTCGGTGGAGCGCAACCTGGCGTACGGATTGCGCCTCGCTGGCTTGTCCCAGCGGGCGGCGCACGCGCGTGTCGCCGGCGTCCTCGGGCGGCTGAATCTGGAGGCGCTGGCGAAGCGACGTGCCACCCGGCTGTCGGGCGGAGAAAAGCGTCGGGTGGCCCTGGCCCGGGTGCTGGCGATGGAGCCGCAATTCCTGTTGCTCGACGAGCCCTTCGCCGACGTGGACCCCGTCAACCGGGAGCTGCTGGAAAACGTGCTGCTGGAGCAGGCCCGGGAACGGGGCGCGGCGGTGGCGTTCACGACCCACCAGGAGGAGATTGCGATCCGTTTGACGGACGAGATCGTCCAGATCGTCGGGCGCCGGCTGGTGCCGCATCATCCCCGCAACGTGCTGCGCGGCACGGCCAGCATGGAGAACCGGCAGTTCTTCTTCCGAACGGGGAACGTGATCCTGGAAATTCTGCCGTTCACCCGGCCGCCCAGACTGGTGCACATCCCTCCCACCGAGATTGTCGTCAGCCGGGAGGCCCTTCACGGTACCGCCCGCAACCAGTTGCGGGGAACGATCCGCGCCACGCGCCAGCAGGACGAGGCGGCGGATATCACGGTGGATTGCGGGATCAGTCTGGAGGCCCGGATCACCCTGCGGTCACTGCAGGAGCACCGGTTGGTGGTCGGGGACCAGGTCTACCTGAGCTTCAAGACCTCGGCGGTCCGCTGGTTGTAGTCGCCAAGTTACCTCGGAAAATCCGGCCTCAGGGCTGAACCACCAGGCGCTGACCCACCCGGATGGTGTTGCCCGGCAGCTTGTTCCACTGGCGGAGTTGGGCCACCGTCACCTTGTGGTTCATCGCGATGCGATACAGCGTTTCACCGGCCTGGACGCGGTGGACTTTCGGCCCGGGTCCGGCGGGCGTGGCGGGAGCCGGCGCAGCCGGCGCGGCGGTGGCGACAATCGGCGCTGCATCGTCCGACACGGTCGTTCCCGGAATTTCGACGGGCGGCAGCTTCAGGCGAAAACCGGCGGGAAATGACAGCTTGGCGGTGGCCCGGGACCGGATCACGGCCGGATTGAAATCCAGCATGACGCCGGCGGGGACGCGGTACTGTTTTTGCAGCTGGGCGAAGGTGGCGCTGCGGGAGAGATGGATCTCGCGGAACTCCCAGGGCGACGCCTGGACAAGGTTGGGGAAGTAGCGTTCCGGTTGCCGCAGGATCCGCAACGAAGCCAGGAATTCAGAGTAATAGTTGCGCGAGGCGAACCCGAACTGGTTCGAGGAGTAGTAGCGGATAATGGTGAGCGGATCTGAACCCAGCCGCTGCCGGGCCTGGAAAATGCCGTTGGTGCCGTGGTTGTAGGCCATCACCGCCAGCGGCCAGCTGCCCAGCTTGCCGTGGGCGTCCCGCAGAAACTTGACAGCGCCGTAGGTGGCGAGCAAGGGATCGAGTCGTTCATCGAGATGCCGGTTGACGCGGAGGAACGTGCGGCCGGTGGAGCGGATGAACTGCCATACGCCCGTGGCGCCCTTGCGGGAACGGGAATCCTCCCGGAACGACGACTCGAAGAAGGGGATCGCCAGAATCTCCTCGGGGATCCCGTTGGCGCGGAAGATCGTCTGCATGTGCGGATAGTAGCGCCCGGCGCGCCGCCAGCCGGCCGCAAACTCTTCGCGGATGCCGCGCTGCGACCGCAGCCGGCCGGCCAGCTCGCGCAACTCCGCGGCGGCGGGCGGGCGACCCAGCCTGCCGCCGACAACGGACAGGACGCGTGCCGTCGCCGGATCCGGTGGGGCGCCGGACTCGATGCGACCGGCAGCATGGCGCAACAGCCCCTCCCAATGCTCCAGGCGCGAGCGGACGGCCTGCTGCTGAGCCTTGGCGGCAGCCGGATCATGGAGATAGTCGCCGTCGAGCTGCATGATCTCGTAAACCAGGCGCAGATCCTGGCGGTCGTGGATCAGCACCTGATTCTGGCCCCAGCGCGTGAACACCTGCTCCCAGAAGTCCACCTGGTCACTCAGCCCGTTTTCGGAGAACAAGGCGCTCGCGGACGCAGCTGGTATCACGGGCGGGAGGAACAGCAGGTAAAGTGCCGCCAGGATGGAGACACCGATACGAAACCGGGGGCGGGATTGTCCGCCCCCGGTTGGATGAGAGATCGTGAAGCCGTGAATGACCGTGGCGGTCAGACCGACGGATCGAACCGGCATTATTTCTTGACGGGCGGCTGCTCAGCCGGCACCACTGTCCGCGGACGCTGGCCGATGGGCACCGGCGTGGGCGTCGAACCCGGCCGGCCGGGGGCCGCGACGCCGCTGCCCACCTTGATGTCGTTGACCTTGTCCCAGTTGACCGTCACGTCGTATTTGGTGCCCAGTTGGTTCCGGATCTCCTGGAGCTTGGCTTCACGTTTCTGGGTCATCAGCTTGCTGGTCACGGCTTTTTCCGCCTGGGCGAAATCCTGCGTCTGGGCCGCCTGTTTTTCCTCCAGTTTGATGATGTGGAATCCGAACTGCGTCTTGATCGGTCCTTTGATCTCGCCCGGATTCATGGTGAACGCCGCTTCCTCGAACTCCTTGACCATGCGGCCGCGGGAGAAGAATCCGAGATCGCCGCCGCGCTCGGCGTTGCTCTTGTCCACGGAATATTTCTTTGCCAGTTCGTTCCAGTCGGCACCCTTGTCGAGTTCGGCTTTGACGGTACCGGCTTCCTCCTCCGACTTCACCAGGATATGCCGGGCGTGGATGCGTTCAGGTGTCACGAACTCGTTCGGATTGGCCTCGTAATATGCGCGCGCTTCGGCGCTGGTCACCTGAAGCCCGTCGGTGGCCGTCTTCAGATATTCGGTGTATAGGATCCGCTCGGCGTAAGAGTTGATCTTTTCCTTGATGTCCTCACGCTCCATCAGCCCCTGGACCTTGGCCTCCTCGGCGAACACCATGCGGTCCACGATGTTCTGCACATAATCCTTCTTCCGCTGGGGATCATTGAAATGGCTGACGAATTGGGGCGGAATGCGGGCGAACTCCGCCTCGATCTGGCCGACGGTCACGACGCGGGTCCCCATCTTGACCAGGATCTCCTTGCTGTGATCGGCGGCGGGTGCCGGTTCGGTCTTCGGCGCGGGCGGCTGTTCGGACTGCGCCCACACCCCGGCCGTGAGCACCAGCAGCGCCAGCAGGGTCATCCATCCAGCAGTCGTCTTCCTCATGGCAACCTCCTGAAAGAAAAAAGCGAAGCGTTAATCTAGCGGATTTGGATCCCGGGTACAAGTGAAAACATACGCACCCGCCGCCGGCGCGTTGCAAACCGGTTCGGGCGTTGTTAGAATCATTGTGATGCCGCCGCGACGTAAAAAGACGAGTCGGTCATCTGATGCAGGCTTCCGGCTGCCGGGTCCACGGGAGTTCGGCATTCTGGAAATCTTGTGGCGGGACGGTCCGCTCTCTGTCGCCGAGATCCGGGCGCGGCTGCCTGATTCCCCTCCACTGGCCTACACCACGGTGATGACCATGCTGGATCAGCTCCACCGGAAAAACCTGGTGCTACGGCGAAAAAGCGGTCGGGCGTTCCAGTACACCGCCGGCATGCCGCCCGAGCGGGTGCGCCAGTCGCTGGCAGCGGCGTTTTTGGCTGATTTCTTCGACTCCGATCCCGTGCGACTGGCCGCCGCCCTGCCGGGGCCGACCGGACCGCCTGACTTGCGACGCGCCGGCCGGCCTCGTCCGCCGCGACCGGCGCCGGAGGACGGCTGGTCGCGGAACACGCAGTCTCCGCCCGCGCCGCCGCCCGTGGAACCGGACGATGAAGACGACAGCTACCTGTTGTAAATTTCCGCTGCTCCCCGACGCCGGACAGGGTATAATCGGCCGCTGTTTGGCTGGAGGAATCACCACACCATGAAAGCACTGATCCTGGCGGGCGGCAAAGGCTCGGAACTGCTGCCCCTGACCGCGAACACCCCGAAGCCCATCGTGCCCGTGGGCAACATCCCGTTCATTTTTTACCAGCTGGAGCGGCTGAAGAAGGCCGGCATCAAGGAAGTGATCCTGTCCCTGTCATACCAGCCTCGCCATATTCAGGAGTTGCTAGGCGACGGTTCCGACTTCGGACTGGTCATCCATTACACGGTGGAAGCCGTGCCCCAGGGCACCGCCGGTGCGCTGCGCACAGCCGCCCCGCTGATCACCGGCCCTACGCTGGTGCTGAACGGTGACATCCTGACCGGGGTGGACCTGAGCCGGGTCATCGCGCACCACCGCGAGCGCCGCGCCCTGGTCACGCTGGTAGAGGGCCGGTCAACCCGGCCGGAACGGCTCGGCGTCATCCTCAAGAATCGGACCGGCCGCGTGACCGGCTTCATTGAAAAACCGCGCGACCACGAACTTCAGGACGATTGGGTGAACATGGGGGTCTACGTCATGGAGCGGGAGATCCTGGACGCCATTCCGGCCGACACCTACTACACTCTGGAGCGCGAGCTGTTCCCGGGGCTGATCGGACAGGGTGCCAAAATAATCGCCCAGAAAACCGACGAGTACTGGTGCCACATCGACAATCCCTGCTGCTATTTGCAGGCCAACTTCGACGTGCTGTCCGGCCGCGTGCCGCTGCCCAAATTTTTCGGCCTGTTCGAGCCGAAACCGCTCAGCCTGCCGGCGTCGAGCCGGATGGACGCGAAATCCTTTGTTCACGAGTCGTGCGTGATCAAGGACAACGTCGTCATCGAGAACGCCGTGATCGGCGAAAAATGCCGGATCGAGGAAGGGGTGCAGATCCGCGATTCGGTGATCATGAGCGGCAGCCGCTTCAAGAGCGGCGCCTACCTGCGCTACAGCGCAGTGGGGCGCAATTGTGTGCTGGGTGAGGCGGTGACCATCGGCAAGGGAGCGTTTCTGGGCGACAAGACCACCGTGGCCGATTTCAGCCGCATTTGAGGGGGGCACCCCACCCCCAAGCCGGCATGGGGAGGCGACAGGATGACGCACCGTCGACATCGGGCGATTTACGTGGTGGTCGTCGCGGGGGTGATGACCGTCGGTCTGGCGACCTGGACCCGGGCCGCCGGATTCCGGCCCATCACCGTCCGGGAGATCTACGACAATCCAGCCTTTCTGTCCCGCGTGGTTGAACAGCCGGCCTGGCGGGCCGACAGCCGTGAACTAGTCTGCCGGGTCAAAGACCCGGCGACCGGCCGCAGCGTGTATCAAGCGGTGGATCCGCTCACAGGCGAGAGCCGGCTGGCGCTGGACCCGGAGCGGCTGATCCAGAAACTGTCGAGTCTGGCGGACCTCGCCCACAAGGCGCCGCCGGAAGCCGCGGTGGCGGGGGTGATCTTCTCACCCAGTGGAGACCGGGCGCTCTTCCTGTATCGCGGGGACATCTATGAGACCGAGTTGTTGAGCGGCGCGATCCGCCGGTGGACGACCACCCCGGAGGCTGAGTCCGAAGTGCGCTACAGCCCGGACGGCGCGAAGATATCGTTTGTCCGGGACGGCAACTTCTGGATCCTCTTTCGCGAGACGGGTCGGGAAGTGGCCGCGACAACCGACGGCAGTCGCGTGGCGGCTTACGGGGTTGTGGATTGGGTCTACCAGGAGGAGTTTGCGCTTGGGCAAGGCTACTGGTGGTCGCCCGATTCGCGCGCTGTGGCGATCCTGCGTCTCGATCAATCCAACGTGGCGGAGTATCCGCTTGTGGACTGGTTGCCCCAACATCCTGTCATCACGCTCCAGAAGTACCCCAAGGCAGGCGGCACCAATCCCGTGGCGGCGCTCTTCCACTATCGCCTCGACACCGGCGAGCTCCGACAACTGGCGGTGGGGGGCGTGCCGGACGTGTATCTGCCGCGGGTGGCCTGGACGCCTGATTCGTTGCACCTGCTCGTGCAGCAACTCAACCGGCGGCAAAACCGCCTGGAGCTGGTCCGGATGCTACCGGCGGCGGCGACCTGGCAGGTCATCCTGACCGAGCAGGATGCCTGCTGGGTCAATGTGCATGACGTGTTGTACCCGCTCCGCCAGCGGCAAGAGTTCATCTGGGGATCGGAACGCGACGGTTTCCGGCATCTGTACCGGTACGACCTGGATGGCCGCCTGATCGGGCGACTCACCCGGGGGGCCTGGATGGTGACCGAGCTGAACGGTCTGGATGAGTCCCAGGGAATTGTCTATTTCACGGCGACGGAACACAGTGTTCGGGAACGCCACCTCTATCGGGTGGGACTGGAGGGCGGACCGCCGCGACGGTTGACTACGGAGCCGGGCACCCATGACGTCGTGATCTCGCCCGACGCGACCCGCTACCTGGACGCATATTCCACGGATGCGTCGCCGCCGGAATTCCGCATCGGCCGGCTGGCGTGGCCGCTGTCAGGAAAAGCGTTCCGGCGTCCCGACCCCGGGCTGCTGACGCCGTACGGGTTTTCGCGCTGGGAATATTTGATACTCCGGGCCCCCGACGGCGCCGAGCTCCACGCCCGGATCCTGAAGCCGCCGGATTTCGACGCCGCCCGGCGGTATCCGGTCCTGGTTTATGTTTATGGCGGACCCCATGCCCAGGTGGTGACCGACAGCTGGGCGGGCGCCTACTATCTGTGGCATCAGCTCATGGCCCAACGCGGTTTCGTGGTGTTCAGCCTGGACAACCGGGGCTCCGCCGGGAGAGGCAAGGCGTGGGAGAACGCGATCTATCGGCGGTTGGGTGAACAGGAACTCCATGACCAGCTCATCGGGGTGGAGTACCTCAAAACGCTGCCGTTTGTGGATGCGCAGCGAATCGGCATCTGGGGTTGGAGCTATGGCGGTTACATGACCTGTCTGGCGATGACCCGGGCATCAGGCGTCTTCCGGGCGGGTGTCGCTGTTGCGCCGGTCACCGACTGGCTCAATTACGACACCATCTACACCGAACGTTATATGGATCTGCCGCAACACAACCCGGACGGCTACCGCCAGTCTTCACCCGTCCACTTCGCCGCGACGCTGTCCGGACGATTTTTCCTCGTGCACGGCACGGCCGATGACAATGTGCATCTGCAGAACACGGTTCAGCTCTCCCGACGGCTGATCGAGGCGGGCAAGCCGTTCCAACTCATGCTCTACCCGCTCATGGAGCACAGTATCCGGAGCCCGGAGTCGCGGGTTCACCTGTTCGAGGCCATGACCGCCTTTTGGGAAACCTGGCTCACGGATTAGACGGCGGCGGCTTTTCGGATTGGAGGATCCGCCGAACCAGGGTGGCCAGATCGTTGATCTTGTATGGTTTTTGCATGAATTCCACGTATCCCGACTGCAGCGCGCGACGGATCTTCTCGTCGGAGTCATAGCCGCTGACGAGGATCACCCGCAAGTCCGGCCGAATGCGCCGGAGACAGCTGATGGTCTCCAGCCCGTCCATTCCGGGCATGACCATGTCCAGAATGATCAGGTCAAAACGCTCCGGGGCGGCCTCGATCATCCGCACCGCTTCCTGACCCGAGGACACGGAATCCACATTGTAACCGAGCTCGGCCAACAAATCCCGCGCGACTTCTCGGACCATGTCTTCGTCATCGACCACCAGCACCCGCTCATGTCCGCGCGGCATGGTTGGGGCAACCTCAAGCAGGCCCTTGGCGTTCGCGGAGAACGGCACGTCCGGCGTCAGTGCGGGAAGCAGGATCTGGATGGTGGTGCCACGGTCCGGCTGGGCGTTCCAGAATATGTAGCCGTTGTGTTTTTTGATGGCACCGTAAACCAGCGAGTCGCTGATGGACGCGTCGGCCGTGCCGCCGGTCGCGGTGAAGAACGGATCATAGAGCTGATGGAAGTATTGCTCCTCAACGCCGGTGACCGTGTCCATGATGCGAAGCTGCACGTAATCGCCGACCGGGACTTCGGGATGCAGCCGGAGAAATCCGTCGTCGGGCCGGAAGCGGTCTGTGCTCAGGAGGATTTCACCGCCGTGCGGCTGTTGCGCCTGCGACCGGAGCAGCACCTCGGACAGGAACTGCTCCAGCATGCTCCGGTTGCCTTGGATCTGGACCGGCTCGTTGTCCAGCCGGACCTGGAGGCGGAGATCGGGGGCCAGCACCGAAGCGAGAGTGGCCAGAACGGACTCGACGATCTCGTTCAGGTCCAGCGGCATCAGCGGCAACTCACGTTGCCGGGAGACAGACAGCAACTGGGCGATGAGGTCGGCGGCCCGGTGCGCCGAGTGCTCCACGATCTCGATCCGCCGGCGGTCTTCCGGCCCGTGCAGGTCCTGTTTCAGCAGCTCCACGGCGGGAAGGATGGCCCCCAGCAGGTTGTTGAAGTCGTGAGCGATGCTGCCCGCCAGTCCGCCGATAATTTCCATTTTGCGCGCGTGGTGGAGCTGCTGCTCGATCTCGCGTTGCCGGGTGATGTCGCGGCCGATGACCAACAGCCCCAGCGGCGGTCCGGTGAGGCTGTGCAGGGGGCTGACGGCCAGCTCCAGCAGCAGCTCGCGGCGATTGAAAAGCATCGCCTGTTCCCAGCGGATGGTTTCGCCGCGGCGGCAGCGGACGAATGTCCGGAACGCCTTGATCTTGGGCAGGCCGCGATTGAGGAACAGACGGGAAAATGGTTTGCCCAGGTCGTCCCGCGTGAAGCCGGAGATCTCAAAAAAGCGGGCGTTGGCGTAGGTGAGTATCCCCTTCCGATCAATGGTGATGATGCACTCGGCGAGCGAGTTGAAGACGTTCTCCAGGAACTGTCGCGTCTCCTGAAGCGCGGCGGTGCGTTCGGCCACCCGCTGCTCCAGCTCCCGATTCCATTCTTCCAAGCGATTCTGGAGCAACTGGACCTCGGCCACCATCTGGTTGAAGGACTGGGCCAGCGTCCCGAATTCGTTGGCGCCCGCCAGATCGAAATGATGGTTCAGGTCGCCCGTGGCCAGTCTGCGGGCACCGGCCAGCAGGGTGTCCATGGGCCGCCGGATCATCCGGGCCACCTGCTGCAGCCCGAGGTAGGTGACAACCAGGGCGACGAGGAACGACACCAGGATGAAGATGTGAATCTCGTGCAGGTGGGCGTACATGTTGTCCAGCGACAGGCCGGCGTGGAGGATGCCCCAGCGGACCGTCGAAGGCTTGATGAACACGGGTGCCTGAATGTCCAACACGTAATTTTTCCGGCCGCCAGGCAGAACGATCAGGCCCTCGGTGAACGCGGTCTGCCGCAGGTACTTCAGGTCTGTGCCTCGGATTCGGAGGATCGCGTCCTGGTTCTCGCGATAGTAGTTGTTGCAGGCCGCCAGCGTCAGCTCTTTGTCGTAAACGGCCAGATAGAGAATGTTCTGCTGCTCGACCATGGTTTCCAGATAGCTGTAAATGGAAGCGTAGTTATAGGTCACCAGCAGCGGGGTGAAGGTGGCCCTGAGATTCCTCTCAAATTCCTCGCCGCGCTCATGGGTTTCCGTCAGCAGGATGTCGCGGAACTGGTAGCGGATGAACACGGCCAGCAGGAACATGGCAATGAAGAGGATCAGGAAGGACAAGAACAAGTAGCGGTTGTGAACGCGGGTGAAACGGCGGCGCAGCGAATCGAGGATCTGCATATCGGCCTACCGGGGCGCGGGATCGAACCAGATCTCTTCCAGGTTGAGTGAACAGATGCCGAACGGATTCAGCCGGGCGCCCCGGACGTGGGGCTGCAGCAGATAAGTCATCACGTAACTCTCCAGCGGGATCAGGGGGACGGTTTCCTGCAGGCGGGTCTCGATGGATTGGATGATCCGGAGCTTGGCATGGAGGTTGGACTCCCGGTAGAGCCGGTCGATGAGGTCGTCCACGACCGGATCGCGATAACCGGCGACGTTCTGTTGCGAATCGGAATGGAGCAGACTCTCGAGGTACTGCTCGGCGATGGGGGTGTCGGCCGTCCAGGCCATGATGGTGATGTTGAAGTCGCCACGTCGAATTTCTTCCTGAAAACCGGCCCACGGGATCTCCCGGCAGGCGAGCGAAAATCCGAGCCGGCGAGCCGTGTCCGTCAACAGATTGAAAAACTGCGGCTCACGCTGGAAGTCCAGGTAGATCAGCGTCGGCGTTTCCCCGCCGGAATGGCGGGATCGTTCCAAATGCATGGCGGCGGCCGACGGGTCGAAAGCAAATCGTCCGGAGGGCGGACTGAATCCGAACATGCGCGCCGGCAGGAAGGATTCGGTGGGCTTGAGCGTCGGATGACTGTGCGTGAGATATTCCGTCCGGTCGAATGCAAGCGACACCGCTTTGCGAAAGGATGGATCATCCGTGGGGGGGCGCCGGCAGTTCAAAACCAGCATTGAAGTGGTCAGTTGAGCCTGGATGAGTCGTTGCGCCTGTGGCATGAACCCGTCGTTTGGGGTGCCTGAATACGCGTCCATGACGTCCAGTTGGCCCGCCTCGAAGAGGCGGCGGTTGTGACGGCTGGAATATTCGGATGTCACGGTGAAGCGCACCCGGTCGAGGTGAGGCGGCGATCGGTGAAAATGGTCGTTACGCTTCAATTCGATCCGATCGGTCTGAAACACATCGAGCATGAACGCACCGGTGCCGATGAAGGGCGGCTGCTCGACTTTGCGGTCCGGTGGGAAATACCGCCGGGGGACGATGCGGAGTTGGTCCATGGCCAGGATTTTGAGAAATTCCGGATAGGCGTGCCGCAGGACGATTTCCAGTGTGCGGGCATCGCGGGCGCTGATGCGAAAGGTGGGCCGGCCGTCGATGTACTCCTGGTCGACGAGGCGCTCCAGGATCGCGCCGCTGCTGGCAGGCTGGCCGCCGGCGGTCAGGCAGCGCCGGAAGGTGTGCAGAACATCGTCGATTTCCAGCGGGGAACCGTCGTGGAATCGAACTCCCGAGCGGAGGGTGAATGTGTAGGTGCGTCCGTCGGACGACACTCGCCACTCCTCCGCGAGGTCGGGTAGAACGTTCAGTGCGTCATCGTATCGCACCAGTCCGTTGAACAGGCAGGCGATGATCGTCGCTTCGTACACGTCGGTGACGTACAGCGGATCCAGTGTGGCGACAACGGGTGTGACCAGCCGGCATATCCCTCCCCGCAGCGGCACGCTCTTGGGCGCCGGCGGCCCGGGCGCCGCCTGCCGGCAGGCGGCGCCCAGCAGGATCAACCCGCCACAAGCCGCGGCCATCCGGACGCGCCACACGCCCCGTCGGGAGAGCCGGGACCGGTGAAATCTGCTGTGTTCCATCTGTCTTGTATTATATACTGATTATGCCGAGTCCGATATCGAAGCCGCGGTCAGCGCATGCACACTCAACGCATCGAGGCAGTCCCGATCGACTATTTTTCCGGTTCGCCGCTCCTCAGACTGTACCACCAGCTCTGCCTCAGCCAGCTCACCCAGATGCTGATCCACGAATTCAACAATGCGCTGACCTCCTTGAGCGGTTATGCGCAGATGGCCCTGGCGATCCGACGTGAGGACATCCTGCTGAAGGCCGCCCACAATTTCAACGACGTGACGAGCCGGTTGCATCAACTGGTCCAGAACATCCACAGCCTGACCCGGACCGATCTGGATGTGTTCGAGCCCATGGATCTCAAGCAAAGCGCCGTGCAGGTGTACAAGGTGCTGGACCATCATCTGAGCAAGCGCAGCATCCGGCTGCACGTGACGGGAGAAGTCGAGCACGTGGTGTCCGGCCATCCCGTCCTGCTGACTCTGGCTGTGCTCACGTTCGTGCTCGATGCCCGGGATCGATTGCTGGCGGAGGGAAGCGGCGGGGAAATCCGGATCGAACTGGCCAGTGCGGGCTCGTGCGCGGTTGTCGTATTTTCCGACTCGGCGGTCAAGGGGTCGGGGTTGGGCACCTCGGCGGCGTTGCCGCCGCTGGACGCATCCCGGCTGGTGGATCCGCGCCGTGAATTTGCCGCCCGGGCGCTACATGCCATCGCGGCGGCCCATGGCGGGTGCGTGCGTCCTCACGACGAGCGGGACCGCCGGATCATCCGGATGGAGATTCCGTACCAGCAACCGGCACCGCCACCGACCGGCTGATCCAATCCAGGTAGGCGCCCCAGCCATCGTCCACGTGTAACCGCAGGATCTCCGGCACCTCGTACGGATGGATCTGCCGGATTGTTCGCTCGAGCGCCGGATAGGCGGCGGCTGTTGTCTTGATAACCAGCAGGCATTCGGTGTCGCGACACCGCGCACCCTGCCAGGTGTAGATCGAAACCACTCCGGGCAGCACGTTGATGCAAGCGGCCAGCCGGTCCGCCACCAGACGGTCGGCGATGGTTTCCGCGACGGCAGGATCCGGGGCGGTGCAGAGCACCACACAGGCATCGGTCATGGGCTTCCTCGCGCTGATAGCCGGCCCGTCGGTTGCCGCCCAGGCTTGCAAACCGCGGGTCGACGCAGTATGATTATAGCAAAGGGATCCGCGGGTGTAAGAGCCATGCCCGTCAAGAAGCGCGCCGTCATCCGCGAGTTGCTGTACATCGCCATCATTCTGTGTTGCCTCGGCTTCATTGTGGCGTCGCTGTTCGGGCGGCGGGGATGGCTGAGTTTGCGCGAAAAAGAGGCCCGCTTTGAGGCGCTCCAGCAGGATGTTGACCGGCTGAAGCGGGAGAACCAGCAGCTGAAAGAACGGGTGGACAAGCTGCAGAAAGATCCCGCAACGGTCGAAGACGAGATCCGACGGAAAATGATGTACGCGAAACCGGGTGAGACCATCTACCAGGTGACGCCGCCCAAGGAGTCCCCATGAACGACGCGCCTAGCCAGGACCACGTGCGCGGGGTCTTTCTTGGCGCCGCCATCGGCGACGCCATGGGGATGCCGTTCCAGTTCCTGCATCCGCAGGTCGTGCGGGAGCTGTTCCCAAAGCGCCCGGAAGCGTACCTCGTCGCGCCGGAGGGGCATGTCAACGCCGCCCTGGGCCGGGGGCACTACACCGATGAAACCCAACTCCTGATCCTGACCGCGGAGTCGCTGCTCGAGTGCGGCGACGTGGACGTGGACAGCGTGGCGGCCGGCATGCTCCAGTTGTACGAAACGGACAGCTGGATCACTCCCGGGCGATCTATCCTGGCCGCGTGCCGCCAGCTGCAGCGGGGCCGACCCTGGTTCGAAGCCGGCGGATACCGCGACGGGAGCAAGCCGTTGGCGTTCGTGCCGCCGCTGGTCATCCGCCACTTCGCCGACAACGACGCCATCGTGCACCACAGCACCGCCCTGGCCCGGGGCATCCTGGTGGAACCGAAGGTGCTGGCGGGCTGCGCCTGCTTCGGGTTGCTGCTCAAAAACATCTGCCTGTGCCGCGACAGCCGGGAGCTCGTCGGTGCCGTCCGGGTCACGGCGGACTGCATCGCCGGCCACCACCCCGCGTTCCGGGACATGCTCCTGTGGGTGCTGTCGCTGCTGGACACCGGCATCGAGGAGGGGCTGGAGGAACTGGGCACCGGCTACAGCGTGCTGGAGACACTGTTTGCGGCGCTGTTCGCGTTTCTGAAGTATCCGGACGACTTTCTCATGACCGTGTCCAGCGTGATCTACGCCGGAGACAATGCAGACACGACCGGATTTCTGGCTGGCGCCTTGTCCGGTGCCTTCAACACCTTTGAACGGATCCCCGAGAACCTGGTGGCCGGTTTGCGCGATCACGAACTCCTGCTCGACCTGGCCGACCGGTTCTACTCTTTCTCATCCTCGCTCCCGTCGTAGCCATACTGCTTCAATTTGAGTCGGAGCGTCTTCCGGTCGAGCCCCAGCAACCTCGCCGCCATGGACTTGTTGCCGTTGACCTGGCGGAGCACCCGCAGGATGTAAAGCCGCTCCACTTCGGCCAGCGGGATGATCTGGCCGGATGCGGCGGCCGGGACCTGCCGTTCGATGAAAGAGTCTTCAAAGCCGGCCGTCCGGACCTTAAGCGGCAGGCTGTCCGGTCCGATGACACTGGTGGGTGAGAGCGTCGCCGCCGACTCGACGACGTTCTCCAGCTCGCGCACGTTGCCGGGCCAGTGATACGTCTCCAGTGCCTGCCGGGCGTCGTGGCTGAACGAGAGCCCTTTGCGGCGGTTGCGGATCATGTAGCGGTTCAGAAAATGGTCCGTCAGCAGCGGAATGTCGCCGCTGCGATCGCGCAGGGGCGGCAGCTCGAGCCGGACGACGTTGAGCCGGTAAAACAGATCCTCGCGGAACAGGCCCTTGGCCGCCAGCGTGTCCAACTGGCGGTTGGTGGCGGCCAGGATCCGAACGTCCACCTGGATTTCGCGGGTCGAACCCACCCGTCGGATCTCGCCGTCCTGCAGGACCCGCAGCAGTTTGGGCTGGACGGCCAGAGGCATCTCCCCGATCTCGTCCAGCAGGCAGGTACCGCCGTGGACCGCCTCGAAGATGCCGATGTGTGTCTTGTCGGCGCCGGTGAACGCGCCGCGCTCATAGCCGAACAGCTCGCTCTCCAGCAGCGTTTCGGGCAGTGCGCCGCAGTTGATAGCCAGAAAGGGTTTTTCGCGGCGGAAGGAGTTTTCATGGATGGCCCGGGCGACGAGCTCCTTGCCGGTGCCGCTCTCGCCGCAGATCAGGACGGTGCTCTCGGTGTTGGCCACGCGGCCGATGAGCTTGAATACATCGATCATGCGGCCGGATTGTCCGATGAGTTGGTTGGCGTGGCTCTTGAGTGTATCCACCGGTTCCAGGGTTTCTGCCTCGCGGAGAAGCCCCCGCTTCTCGACGGCATTGGCGACCACCTGCCGCAGCCGGTCAGGGTGAAACGGCTTGGAGATGAAATCAAACGCCCCGGAGCGGATGGCATCGATGGTGACGGCGCTGTTGCCGAAGGCGGTCACGACGATCACGAGGATTTCCGGATAGCGTTCGGTGATCTTCCGGACCAATTCGATCCCGCTCATGCCGCCCATGCGCACGTCGGTGACGACCAGGTCCACCGGAGCGCGCGCCAGCAGGGCCAGCGCCGCTTCGGCACTGTCGGCGCCGCGGAGCTGGTAGCCGGAGCGACGCAAGGCCTCGATCATCATGACGCGGGAGGCCTCATCATCATCAACCACCAGGATGGCGAACGTGTTACTCATCGTGCGGCGGAGCTCCTTTGAAGATCAGGGTCACGGTCCAATCGGCCGGCGGCCGGCGCAGCAGGCGCAGGCGGCCTTGGAACCGGTCAATCAGGGCGGCCATGATCAGCCACGGTGTTGGAAACGATTGCAGCAGGATGTCGCGACAGCGCGGTGACTTGGCGATCAGCATCCGGAATTCGTCGGGGATCCGCACCTTGCGGGTGTGAAACCGGAGGTGGCCGCCGCCGGCGGTGTCGGTCCAGCATATCCGGACCTCCGGCCGGGGCCGCGCGTCGGTGGAGTCGGCCCAGGCGGTGCACTCCGACAAGAACTTCCAGACCAGTTCCATGAACAGCTCGGGGCGTCCCACGAGAACCGCCCGCCGACCGAGCCGGCCCAGAGTCAGTTGCACACCCTGCGCGTGCAGATAAGGCTGCGTTGCCTGCACCAGCGAAGCCAGCACATCGGCAGGGTGAAAACGCGTCGGTGCCGCATCGAGGCCGCGCAGGAATTCCAACAGCCGCACGATGGCGCGCTCCAGCCGCTGGCTTTCCCGACGCACACCCACGACCAGCAATCGCTGGTCTCCCGCCGGATTCTCCTCCAGCAGGCTGGCGGTACCGGCGAGCGCGTGCAGGATGCTGCCGGTGTCGTGGGCCAGGCGGTCTGCCACGAGCTGGAAGATCAGGCTGGTCTCTTCCGCCTGAAGGGTCCGCAGAAGATTCACGAGATTCGAGGGATCGTATTGATCGGACATGGCAACCGCTTTCCGTCACGGATTGACTCTTCCGATTATAGAGGATCTGCCATAGAATGAGAAGCGACCGGTGAAAAATTCTCCACTTGAGACATTTTGTCCTAGAACGGCCTGTGGGGCCAAGCGGTAACCTGTTGTAAAAAATACAGTTCGGCTAAGTACCGGTTTGGCAGGTTATTTGCACAAAGGAACCTGACATTTTGATGAGGGAGAGAAGTCGACATGGGAAAAATCATCGGCATAGATTTAGGCACAACCAATTCGGTGGTCAGCGTGATGGAAGGCGGCAATCCCGTGGTCATTCAAAACTCGGAAGGCAGCCGCCTGACGCCCTCGGTCATCGCATTCACCAAGGACAATGAACGCCTGGTAGGGCAGATCGCCAAGCGCCAGGCCATAACCAATCCGGCTAACACGGTCTTTTCCATCAAGCGGTTCATGGGCCGCAAATTCAGCGAGGTGGGCCAAGAGACCAAGCTGGTGCCGTACGCGGTGACGGCGGGTCAGAACGGCGATGCTCGGGTGGACATCAACGGCAAGTTGTACTCGCCGCCGGAGATCTCCGCCATGATCCTGCAGAAGCTGCGCCAGGCCGCGGAGGATTATTTGGGTGAAAAAATAACCGACGCGGTGATCACCGTGCCGGCGTACTTCAACGATTCTCAGCGTCAGGCCACCAAGGAGGCCGGCCAGATCGCGGGACTCAACGTCCGCCGGATCATCAATGAGCCGACGGCCGCCGCCCTGGCTTATGGACTCGACAAGAAGAAGGACCAGACCATCGCTGTCTTCGACTTCGGTGGCGGCACGTTCGACATCAGCATTCTCGAGGTGGGCGAGGGCGTGGTCGAGGTCAAGTCGACCAACGGCGACACCCATCTGGGCGGGGACAACATCGACCAGCGGATCATGGAGTGGCTCATCACCGAGTTCAAGCGCGACCAGGGCATCGACCTGTCCAGTGACAAGATGGCGCTGCAGCGGCTTAAGGAGGCCGCCGAGAAAGCGAAGATCGAACTCTCCTCGATGCAGGAGACGGACATCAACCTGCCGTTCATCACCGCCGACGCGGCGGGCCCCAAGCACCTCAACCTGAAGCTGAGCCGCTCGAAGCTGGAGCAGATGATCGCCGACATTCTGGAGCGCACCCTGGCCCCCTGCCGTCAGGCGCTGGCCGACGCCGGGATGAAGCCGTCCGACATTCACGAAGTGGTGTTGGTGGGCGGATCCATCCGGATCCCCAAGGTGCAGCAGATGGTCCAGGAGTTCTTCGGCAAGGAACCGTGCAAGGGCGTCAATCCCGACGAGGTCGTCGCGGTGGGCGCGGCCATCCAGGGCGGCGTGCTGGGCGGCGAAGTCAAGGACGTGCTCCTGCTCGACGTGACCCCGCTGTCGCTGGGCATCGAGACCCTGGGCAGCGTGTTCACCCGGCTGATCGAGCGCAACACCACCATCCCCACCCGGAAATCCGAGATCTTCACCACCGCCGCTGACGGTCAGGATTCGGTGGAGATCCACATCCTGCAAGGCGAGCGGGCCATGGCTACGGACAACAAGAGCCTGGGCAAGTTCCACCTGGTGGGCATCCCGCCGGCGCCCCGCGGCATCCCCCAGATCGAGGTCACGTTTGATATCGACGCCAACGGGATCCTCAACGTATCCGCCCGTGACAAAGCCACGGGCAAGGAGCAGAAGATCACCATCACCTCGTCCAGTGGGCTGGCCAAGGATGAGATCGAGCAGATGGTCCGCAACGCCCAGTCTTTCGAGGCGGACGACAAGCGCCGCCGGGAGCAGGCCGAACTCCGCAACCAGGTGGACAGTCTGACCTACAGCCTCGACAAGCTGGTCCGGGAAAACAGCGCCAAGATCGACGGCACCCTGGTCAGCCAGGCTCAGGAGCTGGTGAAGGAGTCCCGCGACAAACTGGGTAGCCAGGATCCGGCGGGTCTGGAGCCGCTGCGCGACCGGCTCAACAGCCTGACGCAGCAAATCGCCACGCAACTCTATCAACAGGCCTCGGCGGGCGCGGGACCCGCGGGCAGTCCCGGCTCCGGCGCTGGCCCCGGAGCCGGTCCCGGCGGGGGTCCGTCGGCTGGGCCGCAGGCGGGCCCTACCGACGGCAAGAACGGCCGCGATGATGTGGTCGATGCCGAGTATTCAGAAATCAACTGACCAGCCGCAGCGGCACCGCGGATTAGCGATCCGCAAAAACCAAACCGGCCGGAGCCACGCTCCGGCCGGTTGCTGTTTCGGCGGACTGAGGCTTTAGTAAACGGACGGCTGCTCCTGACCGCTCAACACCCGCCAGGCGCCCATGGCCAGCGATTCCAGTTCGTTCTCGCCGGCGAACACCTCCACCGGGGCGATCCATTCCAGGCGCCGCTGCAGCTCGCCCGATAGGCGCTTGGAATGAGCCAGGCCGCCGGTGACCAGAATGGCATCCACGTGGCCGTCCAGCGCCGCGCTCATGGCGCCCACTTCCTTCACGATTTGATAAGTCATGGCTCTCAGCACCCGCTCGGCGGTTGCGTCGCCGGCGTCGATCCGGCGCTCCACTTCGCGCAGGTCATGGGTGCCCAGGTGGGCCAGCAGGCCGCTCTTCTTGGTCAGGGCGTCGTTCAGAGCCTTGGCCGTGGGGTACTTGCCGGAGTAGGCCAGCTCCACCAGTTGAGTCACCGGCAGCGTGCCGGTGCGCTGTGGCGAGAACGGACCGCCGTCGTTGGCATTGTTCACGTCGATGATCCGCCCGGCGCGGATGGGGCAGATGCTGAAGCCCGAGCCGAGATGGGCGACCACGAGGTTCAGATCAGCCAGCCGGCGGCCCAGCTTCTCGGCGGCCTTAAAGGCGGTGGCGCGCACGTTCAGGGCATGGACGAGGGAGCGCCGTTCCAGACCGGGCAGACCCGTCAGCCGCGCTTCGTCGTCGAACTCGTCCACCGACACGGGATCGACGATGAACGCCGGAATCCCCGACGGCGAGGCGATCGCCTCGGCCAGCAGCGCGCCCAGGTTCGACGGATGATCGGCCTTCGTGCGCCCTTGCCGAATGTCATCAAGCATGGCGGCGTCAACGCGGTAGGTGCCGGCGTGCAGCGGCTTGAACAGTCCGCCGCGGCCGACGCACGCCGCCAGCTGGCCCGGTTCGACGCCTTTCTCCGCCAGTTTGGCCCGGACCACGCCGAGCCGGAACTCGAACTGGCCGAGCACGGAGGTAAAACCCTTCAGCTCCGCCTCGGCGTGCTGGATGTCTTCCGTCCAGAGCAGGGTGCGCCCCTCATAGAGGGCGACCTTGGTGGATACGCCACCGGGATTGATGGTCAGAATTTTCATCGGTGATCCTCTCGATTCGGATAATCGGGTACGCGCGGTGGCCGTGCGTCAGCCCCAGATCGCCCCGAGCGCGATGGAGCGGAGCTTGGTTCCGGCGTCGTCGCTGCGGCTCAGCAGCACGATGGGCACGCGGGCGCCCACCACCAGGCCGGCGGCCTGGGCGCCGGCCAGGTAGATCAGCGCCTTGACGGCGATGTTGCAGGCGGAGATCTCTGGCGTCACGAAGATGTCGGCGACGCCGGCGATGCGGCTGTCGATCTCCTTGATGCGAGCCGACTCGGCGCTCAGCGCCACGTCCATGGCAATGGGCCCCTCGATGGTCGCCGGCGCCACGGGGGTGTCCTGGTGCAGCTTCAGGATCCGCTCGTAATCCAGAGTCTCCTCCATCTTGGGATTGATCTTCTCCATCGCCGAGAGCAGGGCGACGTTGGGAACGGCCACGCCGAGTTTGCCGGCGAACTCGGCGGCGTTGCGGATCATGTCCAGCCGCACGTCCAGGGTGGGCCGGATGTTGATGCCGCCGTCGGTCCACAGCATCAGGCGGGGGTACGCCGGCATCGCCACCACCGCCACATGGCTAAGCACCCGACCGGTGCGCAGGCCCGTGTCGGCGTCGAGGACCGCCTTGAGCAGCGTCGGGGTGTCGGTCTTCCCCTTCATGAGCAGGTTGGCTTCGCCCGCTCGAATCAGGGTCAGTGCGCGGGCCACCGCCCGGTCCGGATCGGGCTCGGCCTCGACGCGCAGGCCGTCGCAGTCCCGGGCGTGGGCTTGCCGCAGCGCGTCGAGCTTGGCCGGATCGCCGATGAGAATCGTGTCGCAGATGCCCGCCCGGTAAGCTTCGGCGCAGGCGGCCACGATGGAGCCGCCTTCGGCGGACGGAACCGCCAGCGTGCGCCGGGGCCGGTTCCGGACGGCCTCGAAGAGTTGGTCGAACGTGCAGATCATGGATGTCCTCCAGATGGAATGGCGATCGGATCACTGCTTGTACTGCTTCAGCGTGTCGGCGAACTCCTGCAGTCGGCGGTTGACGCGGTCGTTGACCGAGCCGGCGGTCCAGTTACCCTGCGCGTCCGCCTCGCCGGCCACCACGCCGGTGAGCAGCTCGATGCCTTCGTCAACGGTGGCGACGGCATAGATGTGGAATTTGGCCTCGCGGACCGCGTTGACGATGGGTTCCCGAAGCATGAGATCCTCGACGTTCTGGACCGGGATGAGCACGCCCTGGGTGCCGGTCAGCCCACGCGCGGCGCAGATGTCGAAGAACCCCTCGATCTTCTCGTTGATGCCCCCCACCGGCTGGATCATTCCCTTCTGATTCACGGAACCGGTCACCGCCAGGTCCTGGCGGAGAGGCAGGTTGCTCAGGGCGGAGAGCAGCGCGTACACTTCAGTGGAGGACGCGCTGTCGCCGTCGACGCCGCCGTACGACTGCTCGAAGCAGATGGAGGCGTTCATGCTCAGCGGCTTGTCGGTGGTGTAGCGGGAACGGAGCAGGTGGCTGATGATGAACACGCCCTTGTCGTGGGTCATGCCGGATAGGCCCACCTCGCGCTCGATGTTGATCACCCCGTCATCGCCCACCGACACCTCGGCGGTGATCCGGCTGGGCTTGCCGAACGAGTAATAGCCCAACTGGTAGACGGACAGCCCGTTCACCTGGCCCACTCGGCGGCCGTCGGAATCGATGAGGATGATCCCGTCCTCGATCAGCTCCTGCAGTTTCTCCTCGGGGAGGTTGCTACGGAAGACGCGCTCCTGGTAGGCCTTCTCCACATGCTTCCGGCTGACTTGCGGCTGGTGGTCGCGACCGGCCCAGTGGCTGGCCTCGCGCATGAGATCGGCCACGTCGGAAAAGCGGGTAGTCAGCTTGGTGCGGCGGCCGGCCATGCGGACCGCCTGCTCCAGAACGGCCAGGATGCCCTCGCGGTCGAAGTGGAGCAGGTCTTCCTCGTCGATGATCTTGCTCATCAGCGAAATGAAACAGTTGATGTTGGCGGTGGTGTTGTTCATCACCGAGTCGAAATCCGCCAGGATCTTGAAAATCTTCCGGAAGTCCTCGTCCAGCTGATACAGCATGTGGTAGAGCTCGCGATCCCCGATCATGACGATCTTGACGTCGATGTCGATGGGCTCGGGCGTGAGGTAGAATGACGCCAGCAGCGGATACGGGTCGAAGCTCTGAATGGACATTTTGTTGTACTTGAGGGCCCGCTTCAGGTTCTTGTATACCTCGGGCTCCATCAGGGCGTCGCGCGCGTTGAGCACAAGATAACCGCCGTTGGCCCGCAGCAGGGAGCCGGCCCGGATCTGCATGAAATCCGTCCGGATGGCGCCGGAGCGCTCAACGCTTTTCTCGATGGTGCCGAAGATGTTGCGGTAGCTGGGCACGGTCTCGATGATGATGGGGGCGCCGGTGAGGTCGGAGTTGTCAATGATCACATTGATCATGTAGGGCAGGTAGGGGTTGCCGGATTCCTTCGGCGCGGAGAGGAAGCTCAGGATGTTCGACTTGTCCTCCTGCTTCTCCTTGAAGATCTCGATCCGGTCGAGGATGTCGGCTTGCACGTCGGCCAGGAATTCCTTCACCTCCTCCCAGGGGAAACGGGTGCGGATTTCGCCGATGATCTCATCGATGAATGGCTGGACCGTACCGCGGACCAGGCTGCTTTGGGTCTCGAGGACCTCCTTCTGCAACGCTTTGAGCTGCTTGCTCAGCTCGCCCATCTCCTGGGCCAGTTCCTTGTGCACCGCCTTGATCCGCTCGAATTCGGCGGCGGGGTACTCCTCCTGGTCGGCTTGCTGCTCCAGCTGGGCCATGGCCACGGGCTTGTCGTCGATGACCGGCATCAGTTCGGGGCGCTGGATGGTGCCGTACTGGACCTGGACCAACGCGAAGCTGCGCTCGTTCACCTTTTTCTCGAAGCCGCGGATCAGCTCTTTCTCGCGGGCATGGGCGCGCTCCATCAGTCCGTCCAGCTCCTTCTTGAACTGATCGCTCTCGAGGATCTCCGGCACGTGCTCCAGGCAGTATTCCACCAGCCGGCTCATCTCCTTCTCCAGCAGCTTGCCGTGGCCGGCCGGCAGGTGGAGGCAGCGCGGGGAATCGGGATGGCGGAAGTTGTGGACGTAGCACAGGTCGTCCGGGATCCGGCCGGAGCGGTCGATCTCGGCCAGCAGCGACTGAATGGTGGTCATCTTGCCGGTGCCCGACAGACCGGTGACGAACACGTTGTAGCCGATGCTCTTCATCTCCAGGCCCAGCCGGATGGCCCGGAGCGCCCGCTCCTGGCCGATAATGGTGGTGCAGGGGGGCTGTTCCTGGGTGGAGTTCCACGGGAACTGGTGGCCGTCGAACCGGAAACGGAGAGCGTCGGGACTGACCCGCAATTGATCTTCAATGGACATGCGGAACTCCTTGGCGAGTGTTGGCGCCGGGACTCATCGCCGCGCGGCAACCCGGCGCGCTGCCGTCCCTGTTGAGGCAAAAGCAGAATGGCGGCTATAATGACTCATGTGACATCAAGGTTCACCGGGTCAATCACCACAGGCAATGCCATATTACTTCGAATATACTAACAGCAGCCTCTTTTTGAAATCAACACTCTTTCGGGATCTGCCTGTGCGACACGGCTTCGGCACCCGGCGGGGCGGCGCCGCGGGCTGGGCGGCGGCGGGCGGCGATTGGGCGGCCCTGCAGCAGGTGCACTCCGCCCGGGTGGTCCGGGTGTCGCGTCCGGCGGCGGGGACGGTGCTGGATGAACACGGGGCGCCGCTCCACGACGACGCGCTCCCGGTGGGTGACGCCCTCGTCACCGCCGCCGCCGGACTCACGCTGGTTGTCCAGACCGCCGATTGTCTGCCGGTGCTCCTGGTCGATCCCGTCCGCCGGGTGGCGGCGGCGATCCATTCCGGCTGGCGGGGAACCGCCGCGGATATCTGCGGGGCCGCCGTGCGGCGGATGGTCTGCGACTGGAAGTGCAATCCGGCGGACATCCGCGCAGCCATCGGACCGGGCATCCAGGCGTGCTGCTACGCCGTGGGGGACGACCTGGCCGACCGGTTCGCCGCGCAGTTCACCGGCGCGGTCATCCGGCGGGTGAACGGCCGGGTTCACCTGAACTTGAGCGCCTGTGTGGCGACGGCGCTGCGGCGGGCCGGCGTGCCGTCTCAACACACGGACAGCGCCGTCCTGTGCACCTGCTGTTGGGGCGCGTTGTTTTACTCGTACCGCCGGCAGGGGGATGATGCCGGACGGTTGTACCACTGGATCAGGTTCGACGGTTGAAGATCAACCGGCGGACGCCGTCGGCGAACAGCACCTCCATCTTGCCGATGCCGGTGATCGTGACCACTTTCCCCTTGCCGAATACGGGGTGGCTGATCAGGTCGTCCTCATTGAAGACGCCGTTGATGATGTACGGTTTGTAATCGTCTTCGGGGACTTCGGCGGTGGCGTTTCGCCACTCCGTCATGATGGCCTGGCTCTTCTTCTCGGCATCGGTGAGCCGGGGCGGTTTGGGGGTCTTGGCGGCGGGAGTTTTTTTCGGTTTTTCCACTTGTTCCATAAACTGGCTCTTCTTGTGTTTTTCCGTCTTGCCGGCTGTGACCGCGGCCGGCTTCTTAGTTCCCGCCGTTTTCGGCGACGGGTCCGGTCGAGGCGGCGGGCTCTTCTTGGGAGGCGCGGTCTTCTTGACGACCGGAGCGGCCTTTTTCACGATTGCCGCCGGTTTTGCCGGCTGGCTCTGTTTGGGCGGAGCGGCCTTGCTGGCGGCCGAAGCGACCTTCTTGCTGATCGCCGCCGGCTTCAGCGGCTGAACCTTTTTGGCTGCCGCCGCCGGTTTCGCCGGCGGGCTTTTCTTAGGCGGCGCCGCCTTCTTGACGGCCGGAACGGCCTTCTTCACGATCGACGCCGATTTAGCCGGCTGGCTCTTTTGGGGCGGTGCCGCCTTCTTGGCAGGCGGCGCGTCCTTTTTCACGGTCACCGCCGGTTTGGCCGGCTGGGACTTTTGAACGGCCACCGGCTGTTTCGCCGGCGGAAGCTTCTTGGGTTTCTCCTGTTTTTGGGCAGGACGAGCAGCTTTCACTTGCTTCTGGCCCGCTTGTTTCACCGGTCTGGCCTTCGGATGTGTTGCCATAGCCGATCTCCTGCCGGAATTCGGGCATATTGTAACACGATTTTGTGCGGGATGTTGCGAATAGCTGGAACGCATGGAAAATCGACGGCGCTTCCAATCACGAGGCGCTGTCGGTATACTCTGTCCCATGGATCGGAAAGACAGGCTGCGACACCTGTTGGCCGGCCGGCCGGGTTCGCTTCCACCCGCTGCGCCGGAGTCGGCGGCGAATGAGGCGGGCCCGCCGGATCTGGCGCCCCGGATCACGCGCTACCCGCTGGCGTATCGCCACGGTGACGTGCCGCTGGCGGCCGGCTGGCCCATCAGCGGCAATCTGCTCCGGCTGGCCGGGCTCGACGGACCCGAGACCGGCTACGCCGGCCGCCCGCTCCTGCTGGACACGGAGACCACCGGTCTGGCGGGCGGCACGGGCACCCTGATTTTTCTCATGGGCCTGGCCGATTGGCAGAACGGAGAGCTGGAGGTGCGCCAGTACTTCCTGCCGGACCCGCGGTGGGAGCAGCCGTTCCTGGAGCAGATCGCGGCGGAGCTGGCGGCGCACGACCTCGTCGTCTGTTTCAACGGCAAGACGTACGACATGCCGCTCCTCCAGACGCGGCTGGTCCTCAACGGCATGCGGCTGCGGGAGTTGCCGGTGCTGGACCTCCTCCACCCGTCCCGACGGTACTGGCGGCCCATCATCGGAAGCTGCACCCTGCAGAATCTGGAACAGGCGGCGCTGCGCTTCCATCGGGAGGGCGACCTGCCCGGCTGGGAGATTCCGGACCTGTACTTCCGGTACTTGCGCCAGCGCGATCCGGCGCCGCTGGAGGGGGTGATGCACCACAACCGGCTGGACCTCGTGGGTATGGCCGCGCTGGTGGGCGCGCTCAACATCCGCCTGTCGGCGGAATTGCCCCGCGATCCACGGGCACTGGAGTGCCTCCTGCGGGCCCAGCTCCAGCGCGGTCGGTTGGAGGAGTTCCGCCGCCTGCGGGAAGTCCATGGCGAAGCGCTCGAGGTGGCGGGACGGCGTCACGTCGGCTTGGGAATCACCCTGGCCCGGCTCTGCAAGCGGGCCGGCGATCTGGAGGCCGCCTACCGGCTGGCGCTGCATCTGAGCGAACACCGGCCGGACCAGGCGGCGGATTGCTTTGAGCTCGTGCTCATCCATGAGGAGCACGAACTTCGGGATTATGCGCGGGCCGCCGCCCACTGCGAACGGTATCTGGAACAGGCCGGGCGCCGGCCGGATGCCGACGGACTGCGGGAACGGCTAACCGGCCGCCTGGAGCGGCTGACGGCCAAGCTCCGTCGGCATCAGCCGCCGGAATGATCGGGGGGAGGCGCCGGCGCAGAACCGGGCGTCAGACGGCCGGCGTGTCGCCGGAGTATCGTCCCACTTCCACCCGGGCGGGCCGCACGAGCCGGTCACCCAGGCGATACCCTGCCTGGTGGACGGCCACGACGGTGTCATCGGCGGCGGCGTCCGCCACCGTCCGCACCCCGATCGCCTCATGGATGTTCGGATCGAATCTTTCACCCGGCGCGCCCACGGGATCGAGGCCGAGGCGCTCCAGCTTGCGCCGGAGACCGTCCCGAACCAGCTCGATCCCCTGGCGGATGGCCTCGGCGCCGGCCTGGCCCTGGGCGTGGCCGGCCGCTAGGTCCAGCGAGTCCAGCACGTCGACGAACTCCAGCAGGATTTTCCCCTTCTCCTCTTCGAGGCGCCGCTCCATCTCGCGGCTGAGCCGCTCCTGGATGCGCCGAGTCTCCGCGCGGAACTCCTCGACGCTTTCGGCGTGCCGGGCCTTGACCTCGGCCAGCCGGGTCTCGAGCTCCTGGACGTAGGTGGGCTTGAGATCGAGTTCCGGCAGCGGCCCGTCGCCGGCCGTCCCGTCCGGATGCTGCGCCCAGAAGCGGCGGTCCACCACCTTCACTTCGGGTACCTCGCCGGACACCGGCTTCAGGTCGACGGGCGTCGCCACCGTCGGGGCGGCCGGATCGGGCCGCAGCTGTTTCTTTCGGGCGCTCATGGCTCGCGTTACCTCTTGAAATGTTGGTTCGACCGACCGCCGGATGGGCCGACGGCCGGTGGCCGGCAACCCGTCACGAAGGGAAATGTCGCCGGGTGCCTTTGGCGGTCAGGACGTGACCTCGAACCGCTCGGTCCGTTCCATGTCCTGTCCGGAGATCCGGTCGTGGACCCGGATCCGGAGCGTGTACTGTCCGGGGATGAACCGCTGGAGCGGCAGGCGTCCGGTGATGACGATGCGGTCGCCGGAGACGAACTTGAAGGTTTCGCCGGCCAGGTCCTGGAACCGGACGAATTCCGCGCCGTTGCGCTCCACCACGTATTCCAGCTCGATGTCGGGTTGGAGGCGGTTCTGGTCGATGCCCATGCTGTACACCTGCATATACACCCACATGGGGTCACGCACCTGGAACCGCTTCTCGAACTCGGGGACGATCTTCACGTCACCCAGCACGAACTGCCCGATATCGGAATCGGGATCGGTGATCTTCTGTACCTGCCGGGCGATGATCATCGAGGAGCTGTTCAACTGGGCCGGCTGGTAGCTGGGCACGTTGAGGCGCAGCTCCTGCATGCCGATGCGCCCGCTCTCCAGGTCCTTCACCACGAGGCCCAGCTTGTAGAGCCCGGGGGCCAGCAGGACCAACTTCTGATACGAGGAGTAATCCTGCTGAATGGCTTTCAGCTCGTCGGTCTTGGCGTCGCGGACAATGTCGTCCTCGAACTCCTGGACAAAGTTGCCGCTCACCGTGGTCACGATGCCGTAGATGTTCACCGTGCCGCGGGACACGCCGAACGAACGCTCCTTGAAGCTGATGTCGCCGTTGAGGATGCGCAGCGTCACCGGCACCAGGACCTGCTGTTCGGAAATCTTGACGTAGTCCACTCGGGCCTGGAACGGGACTAGATTATACATGATTCGCGTGTCCACGATGGAGCGGAGGTCCTTGTACTTGATCTCGGGCGGCTTGCTCATGTTGGCCAGCAGTTCGTACTTGGCGAAGGGGCGGTCCTTCTCGCGCAGTTTGTAGTACGGATTGGTCGAGTCGCCGGCGTCCGTGCGGCCGGACACCCGGTCCGCCACGTTGGCCTCGCCGCGCAATTCGGCCATGGTGCGCCCGCCCGAGCTGGCATGAAGGAGGATGTCCTTCTTGTTGACGTCCATCTCGAGGGTGTACAGGTTGCTGCCGGTGGAGTCGACGAACTCCAGTTCGATGTCGCTACCGATCCCCTCAATGTTCCGGTATTCCCAGTACTGGGTGGGGAACACCTTTGTCTGGCCGCCGCCCTCCCAGGCCGGCCGGTCGTAGCCGGCGCCGTACACGTAGTCGTCGATGCGGTCGGGGGGGCCGTACTTGATGTAGACCATGCCGCGGTCGGTCTTCCAGCCGGGGATGCCGCAGGTGAAGTGCTCGTTGGCGTACGCGATGCGGCGGTAGTGCTCTTCCTTGAATTCGTTGTACGGCGTCTTCGGATCCGGGTCGCGCCGCTTCCAGAACTGCTCGATGAACTGGTCCCGCTCCTCGTCGGTGGTGAGTTTCTGGAAGACGCTCTTCTCTTCCACCGTGACGATGTGATAGACGTCCTCAGCCAGCCATTTCCGGTAGTGCTCCTGCAATTCTTCCTGCTGATTTTGTTTTTTCGGTTTCTTCTCCTGGCCGAACACCGGACAACCGGCAAGAACCGTCAGTCCGGCGGCCACAAGCGTCAGGGCTAGAATTGCGTTGCGTCGCATGGCGTGCGCTCCTGGTTCAAAGTGACACTGTATATAAGATGCGTGGCAGCGGAAAAATTTCACTCCGCGGCCGACAATTATAGCGTATTCCGGACGGAGGGGCTAGTCCGGTGTGCCGGGGGACGGACATCGGACATCGGACCTGGGACCTAGGACCTGGGTGCTGGAACCTGGGTGCTGGAACCTGGGTGCTGGAACCTGGGTGCTGGAACCTGGGGGCTGGGATATGGGGAGGCTCGTAACGGATCGTTTTGGGTGTTCATGTTTCATTGAACATCTGTCATTGGGCATTGCGGATGGTGAACCGGTGAATCGGTACATCGGTGAGTCGGTGAATCGGTGAGTTGATGGATTATTACTGGGTCCTGTGACCCAGGTCCCAGCACCTAGGTCCCAGGTCCGACATCCGATTGCCGATATCCGCGTTACGGGACCGAACCCCGAACCCCGAGCCCCGAGCCCCGATTGCGATCACGATTACGATCATAAAAAAAGGGCCCTCCCGAAGGAAGGCCCTTGGAGATGACGAACGGGTCCGACTAGAAGATGAACTTCAGGCCGAACTGGATCTGCCGGTTGGCGCCGGCGGAGAAGGACTTGCCCAAGTTGACGCTGGTCAGCGTGGTGTTGGGGTTGCCGTAGTTGGTGTGGTTGAACAGGTTGAACGCTTCGGCGCGGAGCTGGAGCTTGGAGCCTTCCGCGGTGAACCACGGCAGCTTCACGTCCTTGAACAGGGAGAAGTCCACGTTCCAGTGGCCGGGGCCACGGAACTTGCCGCGGTAGTAGTCGCCCTGGGGGTGGCGCAGGTTGATCACGCTGGAGGCGAAACTGAAGTTGGCCGCGGTGGGACCCACGATGTTGTTCTCGGGATCGGTGCTGAACTCGTAGGTCACGACGTTCGGACGGGCCGGACCACGAGCGTTGGTGTAGCCGGTGCCGAGGGTGTCGCGGGCGACCTTGTAGTCCAGAGGATAACCGCTGTTGGCGGTCATGATGCCGTTGATCTGCCAGCCGCCGATCAGCTGGGCCAGCCAGCCTTCGGCGTCACCGCCGAGCCATTTGCCGGGGCCGAAGGGCAGCTCGTAGATGAAGTTGCCGCTGAACACGTGGCGCACGTCGAACGCCGCGTAGCCGCGGTCATAGCTCAGGTTGTAGTAATCGGACGCGAACGGGCTGGAGTTACCCAGGGTGTACACCGACTCGGAGTTGTTGTCAAACGCCGTGGACCAGGTGTAGTTGACCTGGAACTGCAGGCCGTCCTGGAACCGGTGGCTGAAGGAGCCCTGGAAGGCGTGGTAGTTGGAGTGGCAATAGGTGTCGATGTGGTGAATGCGGTACCACTGGCTGTTCTGGACGCTGTAGTCGACCACGTACCACGGCACGGACGCGGTGACGCCCAGGTTGTCCGCCAGGCCCTGGATGGTGGCCTCGGAGGGATGGAACATCTGGTTCGGGTTGTTCCGGGCCAGCAGGTTGACGCCCGCGGAACCGGCGTAGGTCAGGTTCAGAATGTTGCCGGGCCAGATCTCGCGCTGCGCCGACAGGTTCCAGGTCTGGATGTACGGGGTGCTCCAGTTGTAGTTGTAGAGCACCATCTCGTACCAGGTCTCGGCAGGCAGGTGGAGTTCCACTTCGGGCAGGTCATAGCCATTGCCATACCAGCCGACGTTGTTGGGATAGGTGCCGTCGTAGCCGCCGCCGGGCCGCGCATCCAGCCAGTTGGCCACACCGAACGGCAGCTGGGAGGTGTTCCAGGTGAGCAGGTTGCCGAAGATGCGGTCGAAGCTGATGCCGTAGCCGCCGCGGATGGCGGTCTTGCCGTCACCGAACGGATCCCAGGAGAAGCCGAGACGCGGCGCCCAGTTGGTCATGGGCGCATCGTACAGGTCCATCCCGGTGTCGGGGCCGGCGATGAAGATGTCGGAACCCGTGCCCACCCACTGGGACGGAATCAGGTTCCACCATTCGCCGTTTTCCCAGTTTTCAGGAGCAAACCAGTTGTTCTGGTTGACGATGTGGTAGCCGTTGGCGACGGGGTCCAGCACGTTGGACGCCATGTTGTTGACGTCGAACGGAGCCGGCTTGTATTCCCAGCGCAGACCCATGTTCAGGGTCAGGTTGGACAGGATCTTCCAATCGTCCTGGACGAAGAAGTCCCATTCCTTCTGCCGCCAGCCGCGCCAGTCGGAAATGGCGGTGGAGAAGGTGGTGCCGTCGCTGTACACGCCGTGGTTGACGTAGTCAGCCGTGCCGGCCGCGATGTTGGCCAGCGTGTCGCCACCGTGGCGCCAGCCATCAAAGAAGACGGCCGGGATCGTGTTGAAGCCGGTACCGCCGTTGTTCTGGTTCCAGCGCAGGTCCATGCCGAACTTGAGGGCGTGGGTGCCCAGCGTCCAGGTGACGGTGTCCTTCACCTGGTACATGTTCAGCGTGGAATACTCGCTGCCGTAACCCCACAGGCCGGTGTAGGAGGTGAAGTAGGTCTGGGGATCTACGGCGTAGCCGCCAAACACCAGGTCGGCGTCGATCGTTTCGCGGACCCAGGAGTTGTTGCCACGGGAGTAGCCGAGCTTGAACGAATTGACGATGGTGGGGGACACGATCCAGGTCCAGTCAGCGCCCCACTGCTGCTGCTTGCCGTTCCAAGGCCGGTCGTCCTGGAAGGTGGGCAGGGAGTTGAGGGCCGGGTCCACGCCGTGGTTGTAGATCCAGCGGAACGAGAACGAGTGGGCCTCATTGAAGTTGTAGTCCACCTTCGCGGTGTACTGCTCGGTGTCGAGAACGTCGGGCTGACCCCAGTAGTAGTAGGCGCTGACACCGGGGATCACTTCGTCGCCGTTCGGCGCCGGGTACAAGGAGAAGATCTGGGCGATGGCGGGGTTGGTGACGTTATCGGCCACCCAGGAGGGATAAGGCACTGCGCCGGAAGAGGTCGCGCTGGCCCGGTAGTCCAGGATTTCGGTGTTGAAGAAGAAGAACACCTTGTCCTTGACGATGGGGCCGCCGATGGAGGCGCCGTACTGGTGGCGCTTGAAGTCGCCCTTTTCCAGGTCGTTCCGGTTCTGGGCCCAGGTCTTGGCGTCGAAGTTCTCGGAGCGCAGGAAGTAGAAGGCTGCGCCGTGGAACTCGTTGGTGCCGCTTTTGGTCACCACGTCGATGATGGCGCCGCCCGCGCGGCCGTACTCGGCCGACGGGTTGGACGTCACGACGCGAAACTCGGAGGTGGCATCCACATTGATGTCCACGGTGTTGCCGATGGTCTGCGTGTAGTTGTTGTCGATGCCGTCGATCTGGTAGTTGTTGCCGCGCTCGCGGCCGCCGTTGGCGGACGCATAGCCGGTCTGGCCCTGGACCACGCCGGGGGTCAGATAGATCAGGCTCAGCGGGTTGCGGCCGTTGAGCGGCAGGTCGGTGATGCGCTTCTCGTCAATGACGGTGTCGAGCTGGGAGGTGGTGGTTTCCACCTGCTCGACTTCGGCGCGGACCTCGACTTCGGTGGTCACTTCGGAGACGGTCATGACCACGGGGAAGTTCAGGTTTTCACCGACGGACAGCTTGATGCCGGTAATCTTGACCGGCTGGAAGCCCTCGAGTTCGGCCTTGATTTCGTAATTGCCGATTCTGAGGTTTGTGAAAATGTAGAATCCGTTGTCGTCCGACAACGCCTGGCGGGTGGCGCCAGTGTCCGTGCTGGTCAGGATCACGGTGACGCCGGGGATGACGCCGCCCGTGTTGTCCTTGACCACACCTTCGATCCCCTCGGCCATCGCGCTCACGGCCAAAAAGGCCAAGAGCAGCGAGAGGACCAGGAGCCTGGATAGGTGGTTCATACAACCTCCTCTGCGATAATGATGGATACGCGATGCGTATTCGGGACAAAGTGGAGCAAAATGCATGCCAGAAGAGCAAACTAGGGACGAATGCGTAAAACAATGAAAACAAAAGAAATAATTATACATGTTTCTGTCAGTGCTGAGCTGTATCCAATATTTTGAAAGAACGGAACCAAATATTTGAATTAATCGGATGAATGGCTCCAGACAAGTCCTCACAGAGGAACGACCGAATCGACTAACCGTCACTATAACAGGGGATTGAACGAAGGCGTTTGAACGGGCGACGAAAAACCGACAGCGTCGGTTGAAGATCGCGAGAAAGCGAAGAGCGGCTACTTGTTGAAGTAGAAATAGAAATACAGAATCATGAAGGCCAGATAGGCCGCATAGAACAGCACGGCCCAGTACGTCTCGGATTCCTCGCGCTCTTCCTGCGCGTCCGTCGGCACCGGCAGCGCCGCCGGTGTGGGGCTGCCCAGCAGCCGCTCGGTGTGGCTAATGAGCGGTTCGGTTTTCTCGGCGGCCTCCGACGGCGCTTCGCCCGGCGTCTTGATGTGGACCAGCTCGACGGTGACGTTGTCCCGTCCGCCCCGCTCGTTGGCCGTTTCGACAAGGGTCTCACACGCTTTTTCCGGCGTGTTCCCGCTGACCACCTGGAGAATTTCCTGGTCGTCCAGGTAGACCGTCAGGCCGTCGGAGCACATGAGCAGGGAATCGCCCGGCTGGATGCGCAGCGGGGGCTCAAGGATGTCGATCTCCACGGCCTGGAGGATCCCCAGACTGCGGGTGAGAATATGGCTGTCAGGGTGGCTGCGGGCTTCGTCATGGTTGATGATGCCGCTGTTGACCATCTCCTCCACGAGGGTGTGGTCGGTGGTGAGCTGCTTGATCATGCCGTTGCGGACAAGATAAGCCCGGCTGTCACCCACGTGGGCCATGTACAGGTACGGCGGCAGCAGCACCAAGGCGGTGCAGGTGGTGGCCATGCCCTGCAGCTCTTCGTGCTTGCTGCTGGACTCGAAGATGGAGCGGTTGGCCACGTCAAGGGCATGGAGCAGGGCCGGGTAGATGGGATCCTTGTCGGAGGTGAAGTAGAGTTTGCCGACGATATCCACGGCCATCTTGCTGGCGACCCGGCCGCCCCGGTGGCCGCCGAGACCGTCGGCCACGATGAAGAGGCGGCCCCGCCGCTTCAGCAGCTCCTCGGCTTCCGGTTCGATGAAACCATAGCTGTCCTGATTGTCCTTCCGAATCATGCCCTGGTGGGAAAGCCCGGCAACGACAATCTCATCCCGCTCGACCATAACGCTCTCTGTTTCCGTGCCTACTCTAGATGTTGGGGACAATCTAGCATACATCCGCAAACTTGTCATCTGAGTTTAATTACACCCTTTCAGAGAAAAAATCAAAAATTTTTCGGAAATCTTGGCACCGATCCGTTTGTATGAATAGCACGTTTGAGGAGGGTCGCATGGTCACCATCGTGGGGCGGGGAGGGTATTCCGTTCTGGAGCTGCTTGTCGGCGTGCTGATGATTGCGCTCATCGCCGCCGTCGGCGTGCCGCAGTTGCTGCGCCATATTCAGCGGGTGCAGCTCGAGGGGGCGGCGCACAGCCTGGCCTCCGACATGATGCGGGCCCGGTACGTGGGGGTCGTCCAGAATTGCCGGTGCCGGTTCCGGATCGACGCCGGGCGCGGGTGCTATTGGTGGGAGGAGGACCGCAACCTGAACCGGGTGCTTGATCCGGGGGAGGTGCTGGCGCCGGAACGGACGCTGCCGGGCGGCATCCGCTTCGACTGCACCGGGGTGATAGGGCCGCCGTATGCCCCCACCCAGCCGCCGCCGGGGCCGGTGACGTTCCCGGGCAGCCAGCTCAACGCGGGTCCCGACGGCCGCTGGGCCAGTCCCGGCGCCGTGTACCTGGCCAATGACTGGGGCGATCACGCCGCGGTGAGCGTGGCCATCTCGGGACGCGTCCGGGTTTGGGCGTGGAACGAGGATGTGCGGCGGTGGGAGTGAAAAAGCGCCGGCGCCCCGTGCGGGGCGCCGGCGGCGGTGAGGCACAATCAGGCAGCCGGAGGCGCGGGGAAATGCACTTCCGGGAGGCGGACGCGGTCGGCGCGGCCGCCTACTTGGCGAAGATGATCAGCAGCGTGTACAGGGCCAGCGACTCGATCAGCACCAGGCCGAGGATCAGGAAGAAGCGGATGGAGTCGGCGGCGCCGGGGTTGCGCGACACCGAGTCGCACGCCGCGCTGATCGCCTTGCTCTGGCTGATGGCGCAGACCGAGGTGGCGATGGCCATGGCGAAATAGGACAGGTACACATACCAGTTTCCGCCGGCGCCTCCCGCCTCGGCCGACCCTTCGGCAGCCAGGGCGGGCGCGGTGAACAGGATCGCCAGCAGGCCCAGCAGCCCGATCAGAATGACATTGCGCTTCAAGGTGTCCTCCTTAGTCTTGAATCTTGCGATGACGGTTTTCCGCTTGACGGCTCCAAGAGTCAGTGCGCGGGCGCCGGCTCGTGGCCGTGCGGCTCCTCGTGTTCCACGGCGCCCGAGGTATAGACGATGGACAAAATGACGAAGACGAACGCCTGCACCAGGCTGGTGAAGATCGACAGCATCAGGATGGGCATGGGGAGGATGAACGGCAGCAGCGCGGTGAACACCGCCAGGATCATGTGCTCGCCGAAGATGTTGGCGAACAGCCGGACCGACAGCGAGAACGGCCGGGCCAGGTGGGACAGGATCTCCACGACGAGCATCAGCGGGGCGATGAAGATGACGGGGCCGAGGAAGTGCTTCAGGTAACGCAGGAAACCGTGGGCGCGGATACCCATGATGTTGTAGTGGAGAAAAACGACGATGGCGCAGCCGGCGGTCACGTTGATGTTGCTGGTGGGCGAGTCGAAACCGGGGACCATGCCGATGATGTTGCAGCAAAAAATAAAGAGGCCCAAAGAAATGTGGAACGGGAGATACTTGCGACCCTGGGGGCCGATGACGGAGTCGATGAGGCCCCGCACGCCGATGGCGAGGAGTTCCACGGCGTGCTGGAAGCCGTTCGGGTTATCGACGCTGAGGTGGCGCCGCAGCCAGAGGGAGGCGGCGATCAGCAGGCTGAACACGAGCAGGAGGTAGGCGACGTAGTCGGGGATCGGCGCCTCCGGGTGGGCGAAGGGGAGGCCGACAGCGTTGCCGGCCCAAACGAGTGCGGGGCCCAGCGCCTGGTTCAGCAGTTTGGTCAGCCAGTACTCGCTCGCCATGGGACTCAATCACCCCGGAGATGCCGGATCACGTACACGCAACCTTCCATCAGCACGGCCGCTGCGGGCGCAGCCAGTCCGATCAGGAAGCCCGCGGCGTTGAACAATGAGAAGCGGATCATAGCATAAAGCAGCAGGAGGATCAAACCATAACGCAGGAGGACCTTGAGCCAGATGTGACGCACCCGCCGCCGGGCGACGGCGTGGTCCGCCAGCTGACAGTGGGTGTGATACCCCAGCCAGGCCGCGGCGCCGCCCAGGAGCATCGCCCACGCGAAATCGGCCTGCCCCAGGAGAAACGCCGCCGCGGTGCCGCCTGCGGTGAGCGCCGGGACCCAGCCGCCGATCCGGCGGAGCATCGACTCGAAATCCGGGTCAGGCGGGTGGGGGGCCATGCCGGCCGATCATCCGGAAGAAATTGTAGAAACCCGTGCCGATGCCGAAGAGGATGAACCAGACTTCCCACCGCGGGCCGAGCCAGCCGTTGGACGCACACCATTTCCAGATCAGCCAGGCGACGAAGGTGCAAGCCGGGATCATGGTGCCGGCGCTGAGCAGATCGAGGAATTGGGGCGTTGGCCGGCGGGGGTCGTCCATGTCAGTAGAAGCCGATGAAGGTCATATGGATCCAGCCGGCGAAGCGGATTGCCGGATCGGGATACAGCCCCAGGATCAGCGTGCCAGCCAGGGTCAGGCCGAGCGCGATCCGGGCGGGGAGGCCGAGGGCCAGGGGCGGCCGCGTCACGGCGTCGCCCATGAACATCCGCTTGACGATCCGAAAATAGTAGAACAGGGCGACCACCGCGTTCAGGGCGCCGGCCACCGCCACATAGAGGAACAACCGGTCCATCGTGGCGACGTACGCCTTGATCACGGCGCCGAACACCCAATATTTGGCGATGAACCCGACGGTGGGCGGGATGCCCGCCAGCGACAGCAGGAACACGGCCATGGCCGCGGCGACGACCGGGTGAGCGTGGATCAATCCGGAGAAATCCTCGATGTCCTCGCCCCCGATCCGCTCGCGCCGCATGAAGGTGATCACCGCGAAGGCGCCGAGGTTCATGAAGAGATAGCCCACCAGGTAGACGCCGATGGCCTGCAGCCCGATAAACTCGCGGACCATCAGCCCCATGAGCAGGAAGCCCGCGTGGCTGATGCTGGAGTAGGCGAGCAGCCGCTTGACGTTGGTTTGGCGCACGGCCAGCAGGTTGCCGATGGTCATGGTGACGATGCTCAGCAGTCCGACGAGCGAGATGTACTCCGCCGTCAGCGGCTGAAACAGGAACATGAACAGGCGGATGAAGATGGCGAAGCCGGCGGCCTTGGGGGCGACGGAAATGAACGCGGTGATGGGCGTGGGCGCGCCCTCATAGGCGTCGGGGCACCACATGTGGAACGGCACGGCTGCAATCTTGAACCCGAGCCCGGCGAGGAACAGGATCAGGGCCAGGACCAGCAGCGGCTGGCCGCCGTCGCCGACGCTCTTCAGGGCGCCGTGGATGGACTCCAAGTTCGTGGTGCCGGTCAGCGCAAACACCAGCGACATGCCGAACAGGATCAGCGCGGACGAAAACGCACCCAGGATGAAATATTTCAGCGAGGCCTCGGTCGCCCGGGACTGGGCCTTGAGGTAGCCCACCAGGATGTACACGGAAATGGCCATGAACTCGAGACAGATGTACAGGGTGATCAGGTCGGCGGCGCCGGCCAGCAGCATCATGCCCGCGACGCTGAGGAGAACCAGGGCGTAGTATTCGGGCGAGGTGGCGTTCTCCTCGTCCAGAAAGCGCTGGGAGATGAGCACGGTGAGAAAGCCGGCGGCCAGGAAGACGCCCTGGAAGAAGAGGGTGAGCCCGTCCAGGGAGTACATCTGGTTGAAGGTGTAATGGACGCCCTCCGGATGAGGCAGGCTGGCAAAGATACCGGCCAGTTGGAAGTAGGCGACTCCCGCCAGGACCAGGCCGATCAGGGCGAAGTAGAACGGGGCGGCCCGGTGCAGCCGGCCGCTCTGGACGAACACCAGGCCGATGAGGATGGCGGTGCTCCACACCAGCAGGATGATGGCCGGGGCGACGGTGACCAGGTCCCTGAGGGGAACGATGAACGACTCCATCGATCGACTCCTACTCCACCGGTGCGGCCGGTCCGGCGGCCACCGCCGGTGCGGACGGCGCCGGCGGCACGGCCGGAGTGACGACCTGGGCGGAGATGGTGCGCCCGGTCAGCTGCATCCGCTCGACCACCGCCTTGGCCGGGGCGTCCAGGTAGCGCAACCAGAACGACGGGAAGATGCCGATCCAGACCGCCAGGATGATCAGCGGCACGAAGGTGCACACTTCGCGGAGGTTCAGATCCTTCATCCGACGGTTTTCTTCCTTCTCGCACTTGCCGAACATCACCCGTTGGAAGAGCCACAGCATGTAAGCGGCGCCCAGTACGATGCCGCTGGCGGCCAGAATCGCCCAGACCCGCAGCTCCGGCACCTGGAATGTGCCCTGCAGGATCATGAACTCGCCGATGAAGCCGTTGAGGCCCGGCAGGCCGATGGACGACAGGGCCATGATGAGGAAGATCGTCGCGTAGATCGGCATGTGGTGGCTCAGCCCGCCGTACTCGGCGATGAGCCGGGTGTGGCGCCGTTCGTACACGATGCCGACGATCAAGAACAGCGCGCCCGTGGAGATGCCGTGGTTGATCATCTGGATCACGCCCCCCTGGATGCCGATCTGGGTGGCGGCGAAAACGCCCAGCATGGTGAAGCCCAGGTGGCTCACCGAGGAGTATGCCACGAGCTTCTTCATGTCTTTCTGCATCATCGCCACCAGGGCGCCGTAGATCACGCCGATGATGCAGAGCACCATCAGCCAGGGGGTGAACTCGCGGGTGGCCTGTGGGAACAGCGGCATGGAGAAGCGGACAAAACCGTAGGTGCCCATCTTCAGGAGGACGCCGGCCAGGATCACCGACCCGGCGGTGGGCGCTTCGACGTGGGCGTCGGGCAGCCACGTGTGGAAGGGGAACATGGGCACCTTGATGGCGAACGCCAGGAAGAAGGCGAGGAAGGCCCAGAACTGGAACGACGGATCCAGGCCCATCTCGAGGAACCGGAAGTAGCTGAAGGTCCGGTTCTCCCAGCCGTAGACCGCGATGTACTTGAAGTAGAGCGCCAGGATCGCCAGCAGCATCACCACCGATCCCAGCAGTGTGTAGAGGAAGAATTTGATGGCGGCGTATAGCTTCCGTTCGCCGCCCCATACGCCGATGAGAAAATACATCGGCACGAGCATCACTTCCCAGAAAACATAGAAGAGGAAGAAATCCGTGGCCATGAACACGCCCAACATGCCCGTCTGCAGCAGCAGCATGTACGCGTAGTATTCCTTCACCCGGACCGTGATGGCGCTCCAGGACGACAGGATCGCCACGAAGCCCAGCAGGGTGGTCAGGAGAACCAGCAGCAGGCTGATGCCGTCGATGCCGAACATGTACCGGGCGCCGATGGATTGGATCCAGGGGACGTCGATCCCATAGCGCATGCCATGCTTCATCTGGGCCGTCACTATGGGGCTGTCCCAGTTCAGGATCAGGGGGACGGAGATCAGAAAGCCGAGGAAGCCGGTGATGTTGGCGATCCACTTGATGAGGGTGTCTCGGCCGCGCGGGACGAGCAGGATGACGACCAGGCCGATCAGGGGGAGGTAGGTCACCGCGTTCAGGATGGGTATTCCCAGAATCTCCATGAGCCGTCTCCTAGCGGAAAATGTAAAGGCAGGACAGGATCACGATCCCCAGCACGATGGCCAGGGCGTAATTGGGCGCAACACCCGTCTGCAGCCGGCGCAGGATGTTGCTGATGTTCTGGACAATCCACGCCTGCAGGTTCACCAGTCCGTCCACGACGTATTTGTCGAACCACCCGGAAACAGTGGCCGAGCCGCGGGTCGCGGCGGCTGTGCCGTTGACGAAGCCGTCGATGACCGACAGGTCGAACGCGGCCAGCAGGTTGCCCAGTCCCTTGCAGGGTTTGATGATGAGGGCGTCGTACAGCTCGTCGACGTAGAACTTGTGGTACAGCGCCCGCCACAACCGGCCCCAGGTCATCTCCTGGTCGGGCACCACCCCGCGCTTCTGGTACACCAGATACGCCAGGCCGATGCCGACGACGGCCACCGCCACCGAACCCATGGCCATGGCGAATTCGAAGCCGTGGGAGAAGTGGGGCGTCTCCGGCCGGATGGCATGACGGAAGACCGGTTCCAGCCAGTGTTCGAAGGTGTTGGCGCCGAGCCAGGCCGGTAAACCCATCCAGCCGCCGGCGACCGACAGCACCGCCAACGCCATGAGGGGCAGGGTCATGACCGCCGGGGATTCGTGCAGATGGTGCTTGGCCTCGGGGGTGATCCGTTCGGTCGAAAAAAACGTCAGCACCATCAAGCGGGTCATGTAGAACGCAGTCAGGCCGGCCGCAGCCAGCCCAAGGCCGTAGAAGATGTAATGGCCGCTGGCGAACGACCGCCAGAGAATTTCGTCCTTGGAGAAGAATCCCGAGAAGGGAAAGATGCCGCAGATGGCCAGGTAGGCCATCATCATCGTGGCGAATGTCATCGGCATGTGCCGCCGCAGGTTGCCCATGCGCTGCATGTCCTGTTCGTGGTGCAGGGCGTGGATAATGCTGCCGGCGCCGAGAAAGAGCAGCGCCTTGAAGAAGGCGTGAGTCATCAGGTGCATGATCCCGGCGGCGAAGGCGGCTACGCCCAGCGCGGCGAACATGTAGCCGAGCTGGGAGATGGTCGAGTAGGCGAGCACCCGCTTGATGTCGCGCTGGAACAGGGCCATCAGGGCGGCGGCCAACGCGGTGGTCACGCCGACAAAGCCCACCATCTCCAGCGACACCGGCGCGCGCGTGAACAGGAAGTTGCTTCGGGTCACCATGTACACGCCCGCCGTGACCATGGTGGCGGCGTGGATCAGGGCGGAGACCGGCGTGGGACCCTCCATGGCGTCGGGCAACCAGACGTAGAGCGGGATCTGGGCGCTCTTGCCGCAGGCGCCGATGAAGAACAGCAGGGTGATGGCCGAGAGGACGCCGAAGTGGGCTTCGGCGGGGAGATCCTTGACCAGGCCGGTCAGTCGGCCGTAGTTGAAGGTGCCGAAGGTGGCAAACAGCAGCAGGACGCCCACCATGAAGCCGTAGTCACCGACCCGGTTGACCACGAATGCCTTCTTGCCGGCATCGCCGGCGCTCTTCTTGTGAAAGTAGAAGCCGATGAGGGCGTAGGAGCAGAACCCGACGCCTTCCCAGCCGAGGAACATCATCAGGTAGTTGTTGCCCAGCACGAGGACGAGCATGGCAAACATGAACAGGTTCATGTAGCTGAAAAAGCGGTAGAACCCGGTGTCCGCCCACATGTAGCCGACCGCGAACACGTGAATGAGGAATCCCACGCCGGTGACCACCAGCAGCATGACCGCCGACAGGGGATCCAGCAGGATCGCCCACTCGACCTGGAACGGAAACGTGGCGGACGCCACGGCGCCGGCACCGTAACCGGTGGTGGTGACGTCGCCGCCGTGGATCCAGTGGAAGACGAGCTGCTCCACCGACCGCTCCTCCGCCGGGAGCCGGGCCAGCTCGTAGCAGGCGGCAAGGCCGAGCAGGAATGTCGCCAGCACCAGCCCGCAGGCCAGGGTGGCGACGAGGTAACGGTTCGGCTTGCGCCCCCAGACCCGCTGGGTGATCAGCCCGTACAGCCCGTTCACCGCAAAGCCGGCCAGGGGCAGCAGGGGAATGAGCCACAAGTAGGGAATGGGACCATTCATGTGGGTAGCTCCGCCTCCAGGGTGATCACCATTTCAGCAGGTTCATGTCGTCGATGTTGATGGACTCGCGGTGCCGGTAAACGGCGATGACGATGGCCAGGCCCACTGCGGCCTCGGCCGCCGCCACCGTGATCACGAAGATGACGAAGACGTGGCCCACCACGCCGCCCCACAGCCGCGAGAACGCCACCAGGTTGAGGTTGACCGCGTTGAGCATCAGCTCCAGCGACATGAGAATGATCATGATGTTGCGCCGCACCAGCACGCCGATCAGGCCGATGGTGAACACGATGGTGCTGACGGCGAGAAAATTGTAGATCTCCATGATTATGACTCCGGGGTCTGATCGCGCTCCGGCTTCCGACTCATGAGCACGGCGCCGATGATGGCCAGCAGCAGCAACACGGTGGCGATCTCGAAGGGGAAGACGTAAGGCCCGTAGAGGGCCCGGCCGATAGCCGCCGTTTCGCCGGTGCCGTAGATCATTTTTTTCTTCTCGAACACCTGGAAGAACAGGTCGCCCTTCAGGAGGAAGAACGCCACTTCCACCATCACCGCGAGGCCGGCGATGACCGCCGCCGGCCACTGCCGGTTCAAGGTGCTTTCCAGCGGGATGCGCTTGAGGACGATGAGCGAGATCACGAACAGGTACAGCACGGTAATTCCGCCCACGTAGACAATGACCTGCACGCCGACGATGAACTCCGCGTCGAGGAGGATGTAGAGCCCGGCCATGAACAACAGGGTGCCCACCAGGAAGATGGCGCTGTGGACCGGATTCTTGGCGCTGATCACCAGCAGGGCGAACAGCACGATCAGTCCGCTCAGGCTCCAGAAGATTAGCGTTTCCATGGCGCTCCCTTCACTTCCGATAGTGGGTCTTGTCCATGCCCCGCTCCAGTGCCGGCAGCTCCAGGACGAAGTCCCGGACATCGTATCGGGCCAACTCGTAAGCGGGGGTCAACTGAATGCAGTTGGTGGGGCAGATCTCCTCGCAGAAGCCGCAGAACATGCACCGCCGCATGTCGAACACGTAACCGGTCAGCTCGAATTTTTTCGTCTCCGGATTCTTCTCCCGCTTCACCGTGATGCAGTTCTCCGGGCAGACCTGGGCACAGAGGTTGCAGGCGATGCACAGCGTCTTGCCATCGGCGTCCACGCCCATGCGCGGTTCACCCCGAAACCGCTCGTACACGTGGGAGCGCCGCCGCGGATACTGCTCGGTGATCGCGGGGGTGAACATCTCCCGGATGGTGATGGCCAGCCCCTGGAACAGGTCGACAAAGAGGATCTTCTTGACCAGCTGGGCGACAGGAGTCATGGCGCGCGTCCTCCCGGTCATCGGTTGAGATACAGCATCACCCCGGCGGTGACCAGGATGTTGGCGATGGCGACCGGCAGCAGGATCTTCCACATGATCCCCATCAGCTGATCGAAGCGGTACCGGGGAAACGTGCCCCGGAACCACAGATACAGGAAGAGGAAGACGAACACTTTGAGCGAGAACCACACGATGCCCGGCACCCAGGACAGGTAGGGCGCGAGCAACGAGGGGAACGGCATCAGCCAGCCGCCCAGGAACAGGGTGGCGGCCACCGCCGAGATGGTGATCATGTTGGCGTACTCGGCCAGGAAGAAGAGGGCGAAGCGGAAGCCGCTGTACTCGGTGTGGTACCCGCCCACCAGTTCGGCCTCGGCTTCGGGCAGGTCGAAAGGGTTGCGGTTGGTTTCGGCCACGCCGCAGATGAAATAGATCACGAAGCCCACGAGCTGCGGCAGGAAGAACCACCAGCCGAGCCGTTCCTGAGCCTGTACGATCTGCACGAGGCTCAGGGAGCCGGCCATCAGCACAACGCCCATGACGGACAGACCCATGGGGATCTCGTAACTGACCAGCTGGGCCACCGACCGGAGCGCGCCGAGCAGCGGGTATTTGCTGTTCGAGGCCCAGCCGCCCACGATCAGGCCCAGCACGCAGATGGAGGTGATGGCCATGACGAACAGCAGCGCGATGTCGACGTCGGCCACGTAGCCGCTGTAGGTCCGGCCGCCGACGGTGAAAGCCTGCGGGCCGTCGAAGGGGATCAGGGCGAAGACGATGAACGCCGGGATGAAGGCCAGCAGGGGCGCCAGGATGAAGCCGAACCGGTCGGCCTTGGCCGGGATGATGTCTTCCTTGATGATGAACTTGATCCCGTCGGCGATGGGTTGGAGCAGGCCGTGCCAGCCGACCCGCATGGGGCCGAGTCGCGACTGGATGTGCCCGATGACCTTTCGCTCCAGCCAGGTCAGGTAGGCGATGGCCAGCGAGACCAGAGCCAGCAGGATGACGATCTTGACCAGTTCTTCGGTGTAGGGCTTAAACAGTTCCAGCATGGGCCAGTTTCCCCGTGAGGTTAACGGTCGATTTCGCCGAGGACGATGTCCAGCGTGCCGATGATGGCCACCACGTCGGCGACGAAGTGGCCGACGCACAGTCGGCGCATCGCCTGCAGGTTGAAGAACGACGGCCCCTTGATGCGGACACGGTAGGGGTTCGCCGAACCGTCACTGACGAGATAGAAGCCCAGCTCGCCCTTGGGCGCCTCGATGGAGTGGTACACCTCGCCGGCGGGCGGCTTGAGGACCCGCGGCACCTTCGCGCGGAAGTCCCCCTCGGGAATGCCGTCGAGGGCCTGCCGGATGATCCGCTGCGACTGGCGCATCTCCTCGAGGCGCACCTTGTAACGGTCGTAGGTGTCGCCGTTCGCGCCCGTGGGGATGTCGAAATCGAACTTGGGGTAGGCTTCGTAGGGCTTGGCCTTGCGCAGGTCCCATTGCACCCCGGAACCCCGCAGCGACGGCCCCGACAAGCCGATGGCGATGGCATCGCCGGCGGTGATGACGCCGATTCCCCGGGTACGGGAGAGCCAGATCCGGTTGGCCGACAGGAGGCCCTCATACTCGTCGATCCGGCCGCCGATCAGGTCGCAGAACGCGCGGGTCTTCTCGACGAAGCCATCGGGGATATCGGCGGCCAGCCCGCCGACCCGGAAAGCGTTGGTGGTCAGCCGGGCGCCGGTGGTCATCTCAAGGATGTTCAGGACATTTTCACGTTCGCGGAAACAATAGAGGAAGACGGTGAGGGCGCCGATGTCCATTGCGTGGGTCCCCAGCCAGAGCAGGTGCGAGGCGATGCGGGTCAGTTCGGTCAGGATGACCCGGACGTACTGCGCCTTGGGCGGCACCTGGATGCCGGCGAGCTTTTCCACGGCCCCGATGTAAGCCAGGTTGTTGGATACGGCGGCGATGTAATCCAGCCGGTCCATGTACGGTGCGGCGCCGGTGTAGGAGCGGTGTTCGGCGATCTTCTCGATGCCCCGGTGCAGGAAGCCGATGTCGCAGTCCAGGTCCACGATTTTTTCGCCGTCCAGCTTCAGGATCACCCGGAGCACCCCGTGTGTGGACGGGTGTTGGGGACCCATGTTCAGGACCATCACATCTTCTTTCAGGATGGGGCCGGTCGCGGCGGCGGCTGGCACGGTGTCACTCATGGGGAGCCTCTTCCTTGGGCGCGGCATCGGGCACACGCAGTTCCAGGTGGCGGGCGATCCATTGCGGATCCTGCGCCCGGATGTCATAGTCCTTCCGCAGTGGATGACCGGTCCAGTCCTCGGGCAGGAGAATCCGCCGCAGGTCCGGGTGGCCGCTGAAGCGGATGCCAAACATGTCGAACACTTCCCGTTCCGGCCAGGCGGCCGAGGGCCACACAGCGGCGACGCTGGGAACGGACTCGTCGGCGGCGAGCTCCGCGCGGAGCAGAATCCGCCGGTTGTCGGCGAATGCGTACAGGTTGTAAATCACCGTCAAGGGCTTGGGGCGGTCGGGGTAGTGGACGGCGGTGACGTCGGCGCACATGTCGAACCGCATCTCGTCGCGCAGCCACCGGCCGATTTCCGCCACGTGGTCTTTGGCGATGTCGAAGAACCACTGGTCCAGAAAACTCCAGGCGCCGGTACACCCGCCCGGCCAGCGCCGATTGATCCCGTCCGCAACCGGGTGCTGCCCGAGCGGCTCGTAGCGGGGACCCGCCGGCGGCACGTCGCCGGCAGCGGCCTTGGGTTGAATGGAGGGTTCTTGATCGTTCATGCCTTGTCCGCCGTCGGTCGGGTTTTAACGGGCGATGGTCATCTGGCCGATTTTGTCCTGGAGCTTCATGAGGCCGTAAATCAGGGCTTCCGGGCGCGGGGCACATCCGGGGACATACACATCCACCGGGATCAGCTTGTCCACACCCTGGAGGACCGAATACGTGTCAAAGGGACCGCCGACGTTGGCGCAGGCGCCCATGGCGATCACCCACTTCGGATCCGGCATCTGGTCATAGATGCGCTTGACCGCCGGGGCCATCTTCAGCGTGACGGTGCCGGCGACCACCATGAGGTCGGATTGGCGGGGTGACGGCCGGTACAGGATGCCGAAGCGGTCCAGATCCCACCGCGAGGCCCCCGCGGCCATCATCTCGATGGCGCAGCAAGCCAGGCCGAAGGTGACCGGCCAGATCGAAGACTTGCGGGCCCAGTTATAGAAAAAATCAACCGTGGTCGTGATGACGCTGTGGGAGAGTTTGCCTTCTAAACCCATTTCAACGCGCCCTTCTTCCAGATGTATACATACCCGATGATCACGATGGCGAAGAAAACTGCCATCTCGAGAAGCAGGAACAGAGTCACCGCAGGACTGTTACCCTGGTAAATCACCGCCCAGGGGAAGATGAAAATCGTCTCGACATCGAAAATCAGAAACAGCAGGGCAATGACGTAATAGCGGACCGGATAGCGTTCTCGGGCGTCGCCCACCGGATCCATGCCGCACTCAAACGGAGACAGTTTGGCGGGATCGGGCCGGTGCGGACGCAGCAGCTGTCCGACCAACAGCGCGATCACCGGGAAGAGCAGTGCGATCGCGATGAACAGGAAGATGGCGAAATACTGGGTATATGTGGGCTCGTGATGCATATAAACCCCTGAATTCAGAGGTCGGATTTACCCGAATGGCCGGATTCGGTTGTAATTTTACTTGAATGTGCATAGTTGTCTACTGATTTTTTCCGCGTTGCAAAATCCTCTCCCTTCCGATATTATGGCGGCTGTTTCCAGTGAGCCAAGCCATGGACCATCTGAAGCGTCTAGAAGACTTTATTGTCAACACCGATGACGTGATCAGCCTGATGGAGTTGTACGCGACCCGGATCAAAGCATATCCGGACAACCGCGCGTACTATCACGCCCTGGCGCTCCAGTGCGGGGAGTTCCTCCTGGCTGCCCAACAGCTGGGTGCCGGTCTGGGGGGGGTCAGCGAAGCGGCTCACGATCTGCATCAACTCAGCAAACTGCTGGATGAAAAAGGTTTGGCCGCCACCAACCGCCAGATGGAGGTCTTCATCGAGGAGATCCAGGACCTGGCGCTGAACCTGAAGCGACACTACGCCGTGCAACAGGGGCTCCCGCCAGGCGAGCCGGCACCGGCTTTCAAGTTTGCCTCCCAGAATTCCGCGCTGTTGAAAAACTTTATCCGGAAATTGGCCCAGGAAAAAACGAAGGCACCCGCTCCGCCGTCGGCGACCGACGCGGCGACGGCCATTGTCGATGACCCTTTTGACGAGATGGAGGGCTTCGGCGATTTTGTCGATTCGCTGCTGGACGATCTGGATGATGCCTTTGACGCCATCACCCAGCCGCGGCCGTCGCAGCAGGCGGCGGTGCAGACCGATGAGGGGAAGTTGGCCTTGTCTTCCACCGAAGAGGGCGAGATCCAGAAACTGTTCCTGTCCATTTCCAGCGCCTACCTGCAGCCGGTCAAGGAGTTCGTCGCCGAACTCCAGTCCGGAGCCGCCAGCAAGCAGTGGGTGGATATCTGCCTCAGCTCCCTGAAAATAATTGAAGATGCCGGCACCAAGATGAGTTATGAGAAAATCAACCGCATCCTGGACCGGTTCAAGAAGCTGATGATGGACGCCAAGTACTCCGAGAGCGCGAATATATCCCGCGACATCCGGATCCAGCTGCTGAAGGAGTATGCCAACCTCACCGCGCTGCTGCCGGAAGCCTTCGCCACGTCGGATTCCCACGCCACCCGCGGATCGGTCCGGGACACCATCATCATCAATACCATCCTGCGCAAGACACCGGGCATCGGGCCGGTCAGCCGTAACAAGCTCATCGCAGCGGGCATGAATTCGCTGGACAAGTACTTCATGGCCACATCGAGAGACCTGGCTGCGGTGAGCGGCATCACCGACGGCCAGGCGCGCGCCATTTGCGAGGCGTTCGGGCAGTACCGACAGAGCATCAGCGCCGGCGAGGACGCGGCCACCCGGATCCAGGGCGCGCTGACCCGTCTGTTCAAACACGTCAAGGAACTGAAGGCCGAGCACGAGGCGTACAAGGATCTCACGCGGCGGGTTCTCCGCTCACCCGAATTGGAAGGGAACCGTAACGATATCCGTGTCCAGCGTCAGCGGACCATGTGGGAGATCAACATCATCCTGGCTGAACTGGACGCCATCCGGCTGGTCGAGGATTTCCGGAAGATGGTGTTCGACCGACGCATTCAACGTCTGGACGAATTCCTCCAGAGCGAAGCCCGCAAATATTTTTAGGAAACGTCACACCAGATAGATCACCAGAACCGCGACAACGGCGATGACGGCCAGCACGCCGACGCCGATGATGATCCATTCCAGCGCGCCCATGCCGGTCTTCACCTCTTCAGGCGGAGGCGCCTTCGGGGCGGACGGCATGGATCCGACAGCCGCCCTGGGTTCGGGCTCGGCGCCTTTGATAGTGGGGGGAGGCGGCGCGGGCGGCGGGGGTTCCGGCGCGGGTGGCGGTTCGGGTGCCGTCGATGGGGCGGCGGCGGGCATGTCGGGCTTGGCGGTCTCCGGAGGAGGCGGGGGGGCGACAGATGCCGCCATTTTTGGATCCATCACCGTGGATGGCGCTTCCGCACCGGCCTCGGACTTTGGCGGTGCACCAGGCGGCGCCTCCGGCGGCATTACAGGTTCCTTATCGGTCAGTGGGACGGGGATCGACAGCACGATCTTGATGGGGTCGGTGACGCCCTGCTGTCCCAGGACAATCTCGTCGCGATCCTGGATCGGCTGAATTCCCTGGACCGGCTGGCCGTTCACGCGGGTGCCGTTGGAGCTGCCCAGATCCTCGACCTCAATGATGGCCCCGCGCCGGATGATCCGGGCATGATGCTTGGAGACGGTCGGCGAGGGAATCTGGACCGGACAGTCCGGAGTGCGCCCCATGAGGATTTCGCCCGTCTCGTCCAGCAGCTCCACGCGGGTGCCGTTGGTGGGGCCGCCCACGACCAGCAGGTACGGGATGCGGGGTTCGGCCTTGGGTTGGACCAGCAGCTCTGCGAACTTGGCCTGGAGAAAATCGGTGGTCTTCTCGAACTCCTCGTGCGCATCCTTGATCACGAAACGGATCAGAAAATCCCCGATTTCGATGCGGTCGCCGTGCCGCAGAGGCAGCCGGCGGTTGCGCCCCACGATCTCGCCGTTGAGGACGGTGCCGTTGGAACTGGAGTCTGAAATGTAATACTCGCCGTTTTCGAACGTGATGATGCAGTGGACACGCGACACGTTGGCCGCCGGCAGGGGCAGATCGTTCTCCTTCAGCCGTCCGATCTTGACGATGTTCTGGTCGAAGGAGAGTTCCCGCTCCTCTTCGATGCCCTTGGCGCCCACTACCAGGTGAATCATGGTCGGCGGACCCTCTATTCCAGAATCGGCGAAGGTTTAATTATCCCTTGATCCTTATAGGATTGCAACAGCTTTCGCGATTGCGCATGGTAGCCGAAGAGGTTGTCCGAATCCACCTCCAGCACCTTCATGAAACAGACAGCCGCCTGCTCCCGCATGCGCTCGGCGTCCAGCGCCTTGCCCAGGAAGAACCAGTATTCGGCGTTGGACGGCTGGATCCTGATCGCCTCCTTGTAGGCATATAACGCCTCGCCCCGCCGGTCCAGTTCTTCGAGCACCTGGCCGCGGAAGAAATGCAGCTGGGGATAGGACGGGTAGATGGATTCGGCTTCATCGAATAGCCGTAACGCTTCGGGGAAACGGCCGTCCTTGAACCGAGCGACCCCGGCCTGAAAGGTGTTGAACGAACGATACTGAGCATCCACCAGGGGATTGGCCAGCTCTTCGTTGGCGCACCACGTGCGGAGTTCATCGTAATCGGGGCATCCGCGGCAGATCTCGGTGTATTTCCGAAAATAGAAGTAGGCCTGGATCCGGTTATCCTCCTGCTGGAACAACCGGCCCAGTTCGGCGTAGCTGGCGCCGTGGTCCGGCGCCAGGGCGATTTTCTGCTCCAGGTAACGGACGAGGGTTTCGCGCAACTCGCAGCGCCGGGCCGGCTCCAGGACCTGGTCGATGAGGGCCAGTCTGTCCGCGCTGAGGCGCAGCAACCCCTCCAGAGCCACGATCTCGCACCTGCAATCCTTCAGTGAGCGACACACCGCCAGCAGTTCCTCCCACGCGTCCCGGGCGCCCGGCTGCATCTGCACCGCGACGGCGAACTGGTTTTTTGCGTCTTCGAGATCGCCATGCAGCTTGTAGACCCGCCCGAGAATCATGCGGCTGTCGACGTTGCCCGGATCCTGCAGCACCTTCAACTTCAAAATCTTGAACAGCAGGGGGTACGCGTCTTCGATGGCCGAGTTCAGCAGGATGGTTTTGTAGAGATGTTGCAGGGCTTCCTCGTTCCGCATCATCCGGTCGTACGTCTTGCCCAGCAGGTAATGATAACGCGCGCTCTCGGAATTGATCCGAACCAGGTTTTCATAGGCCCTGACCGCCTTGTCCATCTCGCCTTTCGTGTAGAAGAAATCACCGATGTACTGGTATGCGCCGTCGTGGTCCGGGTCGATGTTGGTGGTGCGGATGAATTCGGCCATCGCCTCGCCGACTTCGCCTTTCTTGAAATAAGCCTGGGCAAGCTTGTAGTGGAGGCCGGCTTGATTGGGGAACTGCCCGACGGCCTTTTTGAACTCCTTGACGGCCTTTTTATAGTCGCCGGCGGCAAACGCCGCGTCCCCTTTGGTTTCATGCTCACCGGCGGCCATGACCGATGGAGTGGCCGCGGCCAGCAGGGCGGCGAGGAACAGGATCCAGATGGAGATCGGCACCCTGCGGTTCATGGCACCTCCTGAAGTCCGCTCAGTTTTTCCTGCGCGCGCGCGTACCAGGGACTGGCCGGCGTCACCGTCCGGCCCACTTTTTCCCAGTACTGGCGCGCGCCGGCGCGATCACCCTGCTGATAGTGTCGGAAGCCTTCCTGGTAGAGCTGCTGGGCGGTGTCGTCGATCTGGCGGAGAATGCCCTGTGCCTGGGCGTGTGCCGGCTGCCAGGCCACAGCCCGGCTGGCGAGATCGTAGGCCCGGTCCGGCTGGTTTCCCTGCAGATCGGCCAGCGCCCGCGCGGCGAAGAAATCCGCTGCCACCGCCGCCACGTCGTTCAGGAAGCGGCTCCGCTGACCGGGGAAAGCTGCGGTTTCCACCCGGCGCATCTCCTCCCAGCGGCTGATCGCGGCGGGCAGATCGCTGGCGCGCAACGCGTCGCCTTCGCGGTAGAGGGTTTCAATGCGGGTGATGGCGTCCAGCAACGCGGTCCAGTGCGTGACGTCGGGCGCCTGCGGCATTCGGCGGATTTTTTCTTCCAGCTGCCGCTTGGCGGTTTCCGCGTCGCCCTGCAGGAACAGCTGGCGTATGGCGGTGTCTTCCCGCTCCACGGTTGCAGCCGCGCGGCGCCGGCGCAGAAGGTCCTCATATTGGCGGGCTTCCGCACCTCCGGGGGCGGCGGGCGGCGCCTGGCCCGACAACTTGGCGAAGAGCGTCCTGGCTGCGGTGTTGTTCGGGTCCAGCTCGAGCACCTTGGCCAGATCCAGTCGCGCGTCGGTGAGGCGCTGCAGCAGAATGGATAGCTTGGCGCGCAGCAGCAGCATCTCGATGTTGTCGGGTTGTCGCCGCAGCGCTTCGGACACCCTGTCCATGGCACCCGTGTACTCGCCGCCACGATACAGCGCCAGGGCTTGGAACAGGTACCCCTCGCCCTGTTCGGGATGGGCGGCGATGAGGCGTTCGGCGGCGGCGGCGGCCGACGGGAGCTCGCCCTGGCCGAGCCGCGCCAGGCAGATGTAGGCGAGGGCGGAAGCCGATCGCGGGTCCAGCTGCAGCATCTTCTCCGATAGGGTGATGATCGCGGTGTAATCGCTGAATTCGAGAGCGGGTTTCGAGAGGGTTCGGTCAATGTCGGCGTCAATGCGCTGGAGCACTGCCGCCCGAGCCTCCGGACGGTACACGCTGGCGGCGGGAATCTTGAAATAGTACGCCAGGGCGCTTTCCATGTCTCCGCCGGCGAGCGCCTGGCGGAGCGCCTTCGCCTGCTGGGAGGCCTCGATCTCCATCTGGGCGTTCTCAAGCAGCACCTGTTTTTCCGTCAGCGGCAGTGGGAAGTCCTTGTCGCCCAGCAGGTCGGCCAGCGGTTGCCACTGGTGCTGCCGCACCAGCTCCTGCACCTGACGCCGGGAATCCTCCTCCCGACCGGCTGAGCGCAACTGCTTGAAGCCCCAGATGCCGCCGACGACGATGACCCCCACGACGACCAGACCAATCACGCCGGCCGCCACCCAGGTGAGCACCCGGCTGCTGCGGATCGGTGGCGCATTCGCCGGGGCGGCCGGCATCGTCGGACGGGCGGCGGCTTCCGCCGGAGGCGGCGGCACCAGGGGAAGACGATAGGTGAACTGGATGTCGCCCAGGCGGATGACGTCGCCATCCTTCAGCGTTTCGCGGACGATGCGCCGGTCATTGAGAAACACGCCGGCGGGACTCTCGAGATCCACGATGACCACGTGGTGCTCCCGTTGGATGATCTTGGCATGGCGGGGCGCGACGCCGTTTCCGTGCAGCCGGATGCCGGCGTCGGACGCGCTGCCTAGCGTAACTTCCTTCTCCTTGAGCAGCACCGCCGGTTGTCCGTCCGCGGCATTGGCGACGATCAGATGATGGAATGTCTGAAGGTCCTTGTCGGTGATCGGGGGTTGGGGATCCACCGATGGCACCGACGGTGACGCGGGGGCGGGAACCGGCTCCGGGGTCGGGCCGATCGTGGCCTCGGCTCGCTTCTGGCAGAGCGAAATCTCCAGCATCTCCCGCGTGGATTCCAAATCCACGTCGTAGAAGATGCACCGAGTGCTGCCCAGAATCAGCTGGTCACCGGGACGGAGCGGCTGATCCGCCCGGACGGGCGTCGCGTTCAGGTAGATCGGCTTGTCCGGCACCAGATTGCGGATGGTGAATGCACCGGGTTCTGTGCGAATCAGCGCCTGGAGCGGGGCCAGCATCGGGTCCTGGATCCGGATGCCGGCCTGGTCGCCCGAACCCAGGATGTTGTCGCCCTCCCGGAGTGCAAACTTGTGAGCCTGGCCGCCGGCCAGGCGCAGTTCCAGAAACGCCATGGTTGTTGCCTCACTGCTTGCGGGCGAATAGCTTCTCGATGACCCGGAGCTGGGTTTCCAGCCGGGCGTCAATGGTGCCGATCTCGGTATCAATGATGCAGCCGCCCCGTCCCACAAGGGCGTCCTCGACGATCTCGATTTCCTTGCTCTCCCCCAGCATGGTATACAGCTGCATCTTGTTGTCTTTGAGGAAACCCAGATCATCGGGGTTGACCCGGATGCGGATCTCTTTCTGGTATTTCAGCGACTCGATGGCCTTGTGGATGATCTCCAGCATGACCTGAGGCGTCACCTCGACGCAGTGGCCGATTATCCGCTCGGCGATCTTGAGGCTGAGCTTGAGCATCTCCGGTTCAGAGTCGTGCAGCATCCGGCCGTATTGTGTCTTGGCTTCGTGGATGATCCGGTTGAGCTGGGTCAGGCCCTCTTCGTATCCGGTGCGCTGGGCTTCCGCCCGGATGGCCGCCGCTTCCGCCTTGGCTTGGTCCAGCAACTCGCGGGCTTTGTCCCGGGCTTCGGCGATGATTTTATCAGCCGATCCCATGGCCTGAACCACGTCGCTCTTGAGAACCACGCCCTCACCGGACCCGGCCGGCCGGCCGGTCCTGTCAGTGCCGGAGACGGATTCGTCGCCGGGGGTTCCCTTGATGATCTTCGAGGACATCTCCGCTACCTCGTCAATAGTATTTCCACATGGATCGGATGCGATCGATCTCCGCCAGATAGGTGATTTTCTGGAGTATCTCCAGACGGACGGCTTGGCGCTGGGACGGCTCAAACTGGGCACTCAGCCGCTGCACCAGCCGCAGCAGCACGTCACTTGCGGCCGGAGGCAGCTTGTAGGCGAGGAAGGTCACCCGGTCGGCTTCGCTGCCCACCATGGCGCGGGCCAGCAGATGCAAGCCGGTGAACTCGATGAGCTGCCCTTTCCGGTACAGCTCGTCCTGCAGGTGGAGAAAAGACTGCCGGGCTTGGATGACGCGCTCCTCGACCGTGTCCTGGTATTGCGCCAACTTGATTCGGACCTTGTCACGCATCTTTTCGGGCAGCTTTTTGCAGATGACGTCGGCGTCGGCGTCCGACAGCCGCTGGCAGGCCATGGCCAGTTCGGCGGTGCCGATCTCCTCCAGCACGATGGCCAGCTCGTCGCAATTGAGGAACACGATGATTTCGAAATGGTCAGCGCCGATGCCCGACATGCGGTTGGGCAGGCGGAAGCGCCTGGCCAGCAGGGTTTGAAACAACTCCGCCAGGCGGGGGGAAGGGCGGGCGTTCCGCATTTCGGCGGTCAGTCGTTTCGCCGGACCGGGCTTCATCTCGTTCAGGACGAGCTGGGCGTAGCGCGGAGGGAGCGCATGCAGCACCAACCCCGCCAGGCGGGCCGGTTCCGGCTCGAGCACGCGGGCCAGCCAGGCCGGGTGGATTTCGTCCAGGGTCTCCCGATATGCGGGATCCATCAGGACCTTCAGCCGGTCCAGCGCCAGGGTGATCCGCTTTTTGGCGGGCATTTCCAGCAGCCGGGCCAACTCGGTCCGCAGCTCCTCCCTGCGTTCGGTCGGCAAGAACGCCAGCAGACTGGCGGTTTGATCGCGTTCCAGCAGCAGGCTGGCGAACACCAGAGCTTGGTCACGGGTCTTGAGCATGAGAGGCTGAAGATCGGGCACCGGTGCTCCTCGTTATGCCCGGATGGCTGTCTTGCCGGGCTTGCCGACGCCCTGGAACATTTTCTGCATTTTTTTCATCGCCCGGGCATGCATCCGACAGACCCACGACTTGGAGAGGTTCAGCAGCGATCCGATCTCATCCAACGTCCGGTTTTCGAAGTAATACATGCGGATGATCTGCTGCTCCTGTTCGCTGAGCCGGCTGATGAACCGCTGGAGCAAGGCGGCCAGTTCGTGGCGCTCCATCTCTTCGTGCGGGCTGCGGGTGCCGCGGGCTTCGATCTCGGCGTGCTCCAGCGTGGTGTCCAGCGACAACACGTACACCGAGGTCATGACAAAAATCAGGTCTTTCATATCCCCAAGGCTGAGGGCACGGCTCCTGCCTTTGAAGGATCCGGCCGTTTCTGTTTCCTGTTGCAGATAGAGTTCCAAGGCGGAGCGGAATTTCAGCTTGGCGGCCTCGGCCCGTGACGCGGGAGCCATTGCGCGGAGTCCGTCAAAAATGGAGCCGCGGATGCGGTAGTAGGCGTAGGTTTTGAACGAGACCTTTCGGTTGGGATCGAAGCGTTGGGCAGCGTCCACCAGCCCAAGGCGGGCCAGGGCGAGCAGTTCGTCGGAGTCGACGTGGCCGGGCAGGCTGGAGCGCATGGACCGCGCGAGCGCCTCCGCATAGGGGAGGTACTCCTCCACCAGCTGTTCCACTTGATTCCGGTTTGGTTCGCTGGTCATCTCGAAGCTACTTCTTGTTCGCCTCCGCGATAAACGCAAGGAACGACTTGGCCATCACACCACCGGGTCCCTGCGGATCTTTGGCCAGGACCTTTTCAAAGATGTCCTTGGCTCTGGCGGTTTCCTTCTTGCAGAGGAACGCCTCGCCGAGATGGGCCATGGTGAACGGGTCATTCGGGGAAGACTTGAGGGCGTTCTCGAGCTGGCGGATCGCTTCATCCACCTGGCCGGACGCCAGCAGCACGCTGCCGATGGCGGCCTGGGGAGTCGGATCACCCGGCAAGAGCGCCGCCACGCCGTTGAAGATGTCCACCGCCTGCTGGTGCCGGCCGATGTCCCGGCACAGATAACCGCTCTCCATCAAAAACTGGATTTCATCCTGGGTGACGCGGATATTCAGTTTGTCGGCCATGGCTCCCTCCTACTTCTTCTCCGCCTGCTGGCGGAGTTGTTCGTATTTGATCTCCAGCAGTTCGGCCAACAGCTTCAGGCTGTGACCGTAGGCCGACAGGGCTGCCTGGCCCGTCGCGGTGTATGCGGGATCGCTCTGCCGGCCGACGGTGGTATCCAAGTTTCGGCAGGTGTTTTGGCAAACGGTCTGGAACTGCTCAATGGCCGATTCGTCCGATTCCAGAAGCTTCTCCAGAAACGGATAATGGCGGAGATCGGCGGCATCACGACCGGGTCCGGAATCCCGGGCCGGCTTGCCCCGGCGCATATCGCCGGCGCGGAAGGCGGAAAGTTTCGGATCGCTCTTGTCCATGGTCCCTCCTTTGGGATGATCGAATGCGTTCAGAGGATTTGGATCACCATCGCCGTCACGTTGTCCTTGGCTCCGGCGTCGTTCGTGCGGACGACGAGCTCCTGAACCAGTTCTTTCGGATGCTTCGGTTGGGCCATCACGGCCTGAATGCTGTCGTCGGACAGCATGGTGTGCAGTCCGTCGGTGCAGAGCAGGATCTTGCAGCCGCTGCTGATGACGGAGACATAGGTGTCCACCTCCACAACATCGCTGCTGCCCAAGGCGCGGGCCAGCACGTTGCGCTGGGGGTGGGCCTTTCCCTCCTCCGGAGAGATGATTCCCTGTTTGACCAACTCGTTGACCATGCTGTGGTCGCGGGTGAGCTGGCGGAAATTGTTGTCGTAGTGCAGATAACAGCGGCAGTCGCCGACATGCCCGATGGTCAACAGGTCGTCGGAGACCACCCCGACGGTTATGGTCGCGCCGATGTTGATCCGGTTGCCGCCGCGTTTGACGTGGCAGATCCGCCGGTTTGCTTCCTGGATCGATTCCACCAGAAACTGGGCCGGTGAAACGACGACCTCCCCGGTGGATTCCGCGGACAAGCTGCCGTAATTGACGACTTCGACCACGCGCAGAAGCGACGGCCGGATAAAACTGTTCAGAAAAACCTCGCCGATTGTCTTGACGGCGATCTTGCTGGCCAGCTCGCCACGCTCCTTGCCGCCCATGCCATCGGAAACGACGAATAGGCCGAGGAACGATTGGTCGCGATGAGTGTCCAAGTTCAGCGCCAGGGCCATGGCCGCATCCTCGTTTGAGGTGCGCTTCACCCCGGTATCTGTCAGATAGGCCCAGGAAAACTGAGTGGACTGACTATCCTCCATGATTAACCGCTGAAACGAGTGGAGCATTTACGGGCAAATGATGGTTCAATACTACCACAAGATCATGAAATTGGGAACTGTCCGTGACGCTTGTAATAGGAGGTTGCAGACAGGCGGGTCGGATCAGTCGTGACGGGTCTGCCGGCGAAGGAAATCGTCCAGCTGCTGGTAGACGGAGACCCACTCCGGAAAGTATTCGCGCAGCACCGTCAGGTGATGCGCCACCGTCAGGCGATCGCCGCGGGCGGCGGGACCGGTGATGCCGGCTGCGGGATTCTCGGCAGGGAAACCGGCCACCGTCGCCGCCGACAAGGCACGCAGACTGTGCGCCAGCGGCTTTCGGACTGCGGGGGGAAAAGCCCTCAGCGCATCGTGGCAGAACAGCATCTGGGCGGCCACATGGGAGCAACTGATCGTCGCCAGGCAGTGATATAACGCTTTCAAAGCGGGTGGCAACTTGATGGGTCGAGCACCCAGCCGGCGGGCCAACCGGCTGCCGGCAGAGACGGCGGCCGGATCGCCTTCCACAGAGACGACGATGCCGGAGAAGCGGGCCGGGTCTGGTTGTGGAAATGTCTGGAGGGGATGCCAGGAGGCCGTCGGCCAGCCGCGGTGCTGGAGCGGCTCCAACACCCGGGCGGCGTGGACGCCGGATGTGTGCAGGGCGATACCGGTACAATCGGCCGGCAGCTGTGCGGCCCATTCGGATGCCACCGCAGACAGATCGTCGTCCGGCACCGCCAGCACCAGGAGCACCGGCCGGAGGCACGCGAATCGAATGCCGGCGGCATGAACAGTCAGGCGCCGGCCCCGAACCGTAACCGTGCGGCGGCGGCTCCCCGGGCCGACGACTTCGGCCGGCATGCCGGCCCGGCGGGCCGCGGCAGCCAGACTCAAACCGACGCGGCCGGCTCCGACAATCAGCAGCGGGACGTCCGGGGAGCGGGCGGATCCGGTCATGACGGAGCCGATACCAGGATGTTGTCGATGAGTCGGGTGTCCCCGATATGAACAGCCAGAGCGATCAGGGTGTTTTCGCTGACCATGGAAACCGGGTCCAGTCGGTTGGTGTCGACGATCGCCACGTACTGCGGCTTGGCCAGAGGCTCGGTCGCGAGCATCTCCTCGATCGCGCGCCGGATCACCTCAGCCCGCCGTTCGCCGGCAAGAACAAGGGCGGCGGCCCGCCTCAGGCTCCGGTAAAGGATGGGGGCGGCGCGCCGTTGGTCCGGCTTCAGGTAAACGTTCCGGGAGCTCATGGCCAGGCCGTCCGGTTCGCGCACAATGGGGCAGATGCTCACCTCGACGGGAAATTTCAGATCGGCGACCATCCGCCGGATGATGATGGCCTGCTGGGCATCCTTCTGGCCGAAGAACGCGAACTGTGGTTCCACGAGGGTGAACAGCTTGGCCACCACGGTGGTCACCCCGGTGAAGTGGCCGGGTCGATACTGGCCGCACAGCTTGCCGGACAAGTCGTCCACCTCGATCCGCGTTTCGAAATCCTTGGCGTAGAACTCGTCGGAAGAGGGGGCAAAGACGAAATCCACCTTGTACCGGGTCAGCAGTTCGACGTCGTGGGACAGGTTCCGGGGATATTTGGTGAAATCCTCGGTCGGACTGAACTGGAGCGGGTTTACGAAGATCGATACCACGACGACATCGGCGCACTCGCGGGCCTTTTTGACCAGCGACAGGTGGCCCTCGTGCAGGGCGCCCATGGTGGGAACGAAACCGATCCGGCTGCCGGCCGCGCGGGCCTTGCGGACGACCGCCTTCAGTTTATTGATCTTGGTGATGAGCTCCATATCGGCCTTCCATTTCGCGCTGAACCTCGGGATCGAGCGTAAAGCTCTCGTCGAGCGACGGGAAAGAACCGCTGGCAACGTCGGCGCCGTATCGTTGCACGGCGCGGATCATTTCCTCCGCCAACCGGGCATAGCTGCGGACGAACTTGAAGGGCGGCGTGTCACCCAGACCAAGCATGTCGTGGAGGACGAGGATCTGGCCGTCGCAGGCCGGGCCTGATCCGATGCCGATGGTAGGAATTTCCAGCTGGCGGGTGATGATCGCGGCCACCGGATGCGGGATGCCTTCGAGCACCACCGCGAAGCAGCCGGCAGCCTGCAGAGCCAGCGCGTCCTCGATCATGTTCTCGATCTCGGCCACTGTTCGTCCCTGAATCCGGTAGCCGCCCAACCGGTGGAACGACTGGGGCGTCAGACCCAGATGGCCCATCACCGGGATCTCGGCGTCCAGGATGGCGGTGACGGCCGGCAGGCGCCGTCGCCCGCCCTCGAGCTTGACCCCCTCGGCGCCGCTTTCCTTCACCAGGCGGATCGCGTTGTGGACGGCTTGGATGGGCGATTCCTGGTAGGCGCCGAACGGCAGATCCGCCACGAGCAGGGCGGACCGGATCGCCCGCCGGACAATCCGCGTGTGATAGAGCATGGCCGCCATGTCCACCGGCAGGGTGGATGACTCGCCCTGCACGACCATGCCCAGCGAATCACCCACCAGCACGATGTCCATCCCGGCATCGTCGACGATCCGGGCAGTGGGAAAATCGTAGGCGGTCAGCGCGATGATCTTTTCGCCGCGGGATTTCTTCTGACGGATTGTGCAGACGCTGTGCTTCTTTGCCAAAACCCTCTCCGGATGGGAAAAACGGTTGTATTATAGGGCCAGCCCCGGGAAAAAGCAAACGGCACCCGTCCGGGCGTCGGCGGCGGGGCGGACACGCCGGGAGGATATCCGATGGATTGTTATGACGCCATCCTGACGCGCCGGAGCATTCGCCGCTTTACGGCGGAGCCGGTCGAGGAGGAACTGCTCGAGCGCTTGCTGCGGGCTGCAATGGCGGCGCCCTCAGCCCGGAACATGCAGCCGTGGGAACTGGTGGTGGTCACCGCGGCGGTCCGGCGGCGCCAGTTGGCGGAGATCATCCCGCACGGGAAGATGCTGTCTGAAGCGCCGCTGGCCCTGCTGCTCTGCGGCAACCTGGAACGAAGCGTCGATGACACGCGACCACCCTACTGGGTGGTGGATTGCGCCGCTGCCGCCCAGAACGTGCTGCTGGCGGCCCACAGCCTGGGGCTGGGGGGCGTGTGGCTGGGCGTGTTTCCACGCGAGGATCGCATGCAGGGCGTCGCAGCGGTGCTGGACCTGCCGGACACCATCGTCCCCCACAGCCTGCTGGCCCTGGGGCATCCCGCGGAAGCCGGCGTGATCAAGGACAAGTTCGACCCGCACAAAGTGCACCGGGAGTCTTGGCGGGGCGTGTCGAGGTAACGGCGACGAGGCGCTCAGCGTACCTTCTGGAGCAAGTCGGCGGACGCCGCCTGGTTGATTCCCGGATGACGGGCCAGCTCCTCCAGATCGGCGATGGCGGCATCATGCCGGCCGCGGCGCAGGGAGGCCACGGCGCGGATCCACAGGTAATCCCGGTACCGGGCGTGGCCTGGCGGAACCGGATGCTGCGCCAGCAGGCGTTGAGCGGCTTCCGGCCGGTCCAGCGCCAGGTGGCATCGGGCGGCCAGGTGTACGGCCGGTGAGGTCTGACCGACGGGCGGCAGCGTGGGCATCACGGCAGCCAGTGCGTCGCGGGTCCGATTTTGCCGAAACAAGCCCAGCGCGGTGAGGAACCGGGAGTCGCTCGGCGCCAGGCCGGCATAGTCGTCCATGCCCAACTGTTCGAGATGCTGCAAGGAACGCGCCAGATCGGCGGCCGGCGGGTGGGGCGGCGTAGACAGCCAACCGGGCAGCAGCAGCCAGGCGGACGTGCAGACCACCACCAGCAAAGCCGCCGCAGTGGCCACGCTGGCCCAGCGCAGCGAGACAAACCGCACCAGGAAGCCGGGCTCCTCGACCGAATCCACCGGATTTTCCATTCCCCGGATGGCGGTGATCACCGGTTGCATGGCAAACATCTCTTCGGCACAGCCGGGGCAGGACAGCAGGTGCGTCTCCACCTCACCGGCCTCCTGGAGATTCAGCAGACCGGCTTCGTAGAGAGGCAGCAGCCGCTTGATCCGGCTGTCACGACAGGTCATAGCGAATACCCCTCTTGGCGGAGCAGCCGGCGCAGATAATTCCGGCAGCGGAAGATCTTCGTGTTGACCACCTTGAAATGATACTGGGGAAATTCGGCGAAAATCTCTTCACGCGAATACCCGGAGTACAGCATCCACAACAGCCGCCGGCACTGGCTGCCGAGCTGCCGCCAGGATCGCTGGATCTTGCTGCGGAGTTCAGCTTCGGTGGACATCGACAGCGGATCCGGCAAACCGGACTGAAGCGTACGCTCAGTATCCTCAGTCATCTCTTCGGTCGTGCGATGACGCCGCTCGCGTTGCTGGTAATAGTTGCCGATCTTGTTGCGCAGAACGCCGAATGCCCACTGGAGGAAGCTCTTTTCGAAGGTTTGCAAAGCGGATTTTTCAACAACAGTCATCAGCGCATCCTGCACGATTTCTTCCGCATCCTGCTCATCGCGGACCCTTCGTTTAGCCAGCGCGAGAAATATTTCGCGCAATTTTGTAAGGTCGATGTGTGAGGGCAGATTGGCCGACATGATCCTGAACCCGGGTGTTGTGTAAGAGGGTGCATTATACCAGCACCCCGGGGATCGTGTCATGGATTTGCATGTCGGCGGCGATCCCGGCTCTCGCCGCCCCGGCCGAGGCGAGGCAAAGGCATTGCGGCGCGTGACCGGCGTCTCGGGGGGCGCGCCGGCGGACTTGCCGCATGAAGGCGCTTGTATTGACGGGTGCCCCAGCTTAGAATAACCGTGGTCCCAACGCATGAACATCTACGATGTGAAGAAAGACATCATCGAGGTGGGGCGCCGTTGCTGGCTGCGCGGCTGGGTGGCCGCCAACGACGGCAACATCAGCGTCAGAATTTCTGACACGGAGATTTTGGCCACCGCCACCGGGCAGAGCAAGGGATTTCTGACACCGGACATGATTGTCCGCGTGGATCGTCAAGGTCGCCTCCTGGAAGGCGACATCCGGCCTTCGTCGGAAATCCAGATGCACCTGTTGGTCTACGACCAGCGCCCGGAGATCCGCGCCGTCTTCCATGCACACCCGCCGTACAGCACGGCGCATGCAGTGGCCGGATTGCCGCTGTCGCATTGCGTGCTGCCCGAAATCGTGGTGAGCCTGGGAGCGGTGCCGCTGGCGCCCTACGGCACGCCCAGCACGCTGGAGGTGCCGGAATCCCTGCGACCCTTTCTCAGCGGCTACGACGCATTTCTGCTCCAGAATCATGGCGCGCTGACACTGGGTCGCAGCATCTACGAAGCGTACTACCGGATGGAGTCCATCGAGCATTTCGCGCATATTCTCTACCTGGCCAGGGGGCTGGGCGCCGTGAACGTCCTGAGCCGCGACCAGGTGGACAAGCTCCGTCAGATCCGGACCGGTTACGGGTTGACCGGGGAAGTGCCCGAGTGCTGTGTCCGCGAATCGCTGCCCGCCGAAGACCCTTTCCGGCTGGACCGCCTGATGAACGGGCTGGCGCAACCGACCCCTGCTCCGGGCGGTGGAGCGGCAACACCCGCCCCCAAGTCTGAACCAGCCGAAGAACCCGATTGGACCAATGAGATCGTCCGCCGCGTCTTGGAACGCCTGCATCTTCACGGCCGGTGATGGAGCGCACGCCCCCGCTTCCCGCAACAGAATCCATTTTGCGCCTGGGGAAGCCTTTTCAGAGAATGACCGATTTCAGCCTGCTGTTTCGGTGAGGATCGAATTTGTCGATTCTGCCGCGTGGTGGTCTGCTGGTCAACCGGATTGCCGAAGACAAGGAGCAGGAGTCGCTGATGCAGGCGGTGCCCGACATGCCATCGATCACATTGAACCCGCGGGAGCAATTCGACTTGCTGATGCGGCCACGGGGCGATGTCCCCGCTGGATGGTTTCATGGGTCGGGACGACTATCTGTCGGTGCTGGATCTGAAGCGCTTGGCGAATGGGTTGCCTTGGACGTTACCCGTCACCTTGGCCGTGGCGGGGGCAGAGGCGGAGCGACTGGCTGAGGACTCGGATGTGGCGCTGCACTCTGCAGCGGGCGCCCTGCTCGGCGTGCTGCATTTACGGGAGTTGTACCCGGTGGACAAGGAGGCGGAAGCCGAGAAGGTGCTGCTGACCACCGACGAACGCCAGCCGGGGATGCAGTATCTGAAGGGGACCGGAAACTACTGTCTCGGCGGGCCAATCATCCTGCTGCAGCGCCCACCGAACAGCCCGTTCACCAACTTCCTGCTGGACCCCCGGGAGACGCGGCTCTTGTTCAAATAGCGCGGCTGGCATACGGTGGTGGCTTTCCAGACACGCAATCCGATCCATCGGGCGCACGAATACATCTTGAAGTGTGCCCTGGAATCGGTCGATGGTCTGCTCGTTCATCCGCTCGTCGGCGAGACCAAAGCGGACGACATCCCGGCGGACGTCCGCATGCGTTGCTACGACGCACTGCTTCAGAACTACTTCCCGAAAACCCGGACGGTGATTTCGGTGTTCCCTGCGGCGATGCGCTACGCCGGACCGCGCGAAGCGGTCTTTCACGCCCTGGTCCGCAAGAACTACGGCTGCACGCACCTCATCGTGGGACGCGATCACGCTGGGGTGGGCAGCTTCTACGGGCCGTTCGATGCTCATCTGATCTTCCGGGAATTCGAGCCGGAGGAAATCGGCATCCAGCCGATGTTCTTTGACAACACGTTCTTCTGTCGCGCCTGCCAGCAGATGGCTTCAGCCAAGACAAGCCCCCACGACTCCGAGCACCATCTGGCACTCAGCGGCACCCGGCTGCGGGAATTGCTGGCCAGGGGCGAATATCCGCCGTCCGAGTTGAGTCGCCCGGAAGTCGCTGCCATTCTCATCGAACACGCGCGGGGGCGCGTCAATGGATCCTAAACCGATCATCATCGGGCTGGACTGCGCCACACCCCGGCTGGTTTTCGGTGAGTTTGCGTCAGAGATGCCCCGGCTTGACGCCCTGGCCCGGCCGGTACGGGCGCCTGGAAAGCACCACTCCTCCGATCACTGTGCCCGCATGGACCGCCTTGGTGACCGGCAAGGATCCCGGCCAGTTGGGATGCTACGGATTTCGTAACCGCAGCACGCACGGGTATGATGACCTGTTTTTCGCCAACGCCTCAACAGTCAGGGAGCCAACGCTCTGGAACGTGCTCAGCCGCCATCGCAAGCGCTGCATCATTTTAAATGTCCCTCAGACATACCCCCCAAGCCGCTCAACGGAATCATGGACGGCTGCTTTTTGACGCCTGACAAATCCGTTCCTTACACTTATCCCCCGGAAATAGCCGCCGAATTGGACGCCTTGGCCGACGGGGATTACATCATCGACGTGAGCGATTTCAGGACCGACGACAAGGCCAGGTTGTTGGAACAAATTTATACCATGAGCCGGCGAGGCTTCCAGGTGGTCCGCCATTGGCTGACCCACCGGGAGTGGGACTTCTTCATGTTCGTCGAGATGGGACCGGACCGGATCCACCACGGCTTCTGGCGCTACTGCGACCCAACCCGCCGACTGTATGAGCCGGGCAACCACTTCCGGAACACGCTGCGCGACTACTACCGCTGGCTCGACGAGCGGATCGGTGAAGTTCTGGATTTGGCCGGCCCCGAGACCGCCGTTTTGGTGGTCAGTGACCATGGCGCCCCGGGGGATGCAGGGCGGCGTTTGCATTAATGAACGGCTGTGTCGCCAAGGCTATCTGGTGCTCAAAGAACCGCCTGCCACACCGATTTCTCTTAAAATGAACATGGTGGACTGGTCCCGGACGCGCGTTTGGGGCGAGGGCGGATACTACGCGCGTGTGTTTATCAATGTGCAAGGCCGGGAACCGCAAGGGGTGATTCCTCAGGCGGAATTCCCCGCATTTCGCGATCGCGTTCAGGCCGAGATCGAGGCGATCGGTGATGAACAGGGTCACCCCATCGGTACGGTCGTTTACCGCCCTGAGCTCATCTATCGAGAGTGCCGGAATATTCCGCCGGATCTGATTGTTTATTTCGGCAACCTATTGTAGCGGTCCGCGGGTGTGGTTGGGGGCGGCAATGTGCACATTTTCGAGAACGACGCCGGCCCTGACGACGCCAACCATGACCGGTTCGGAATTTATGTCTATCACGATCCCCGACGGCCGGCGGGCGGATAGACCGGCGACGCCAGCATCTACGCCATCACCCCGACGGTGCTGGATTACTCCCGCCTGCCGGTCCCTGATGACATGATCGGGCGGCCGTTGCAAGGATTGCGGATGCGGGTCGGGCCACCCCGAACGCGTCGACCATCCGGGAAGTTGGAGTAATTGAAAGAAGTCGGAAATGAAAGGTTTCACCATCTGGTTCACCGGCTTGCCCAGCGCCGGCAAGAGCACGCTGGCCCGCCTCATCGAGGGTTGCCTGCTCGAGCGGGGCCTGCCGGTGGAAGTATTGGACGGAGACGAAGTGAGAACCCACCTGGGCAAGGGATTGGGCTTCAGCAAGGAGGATCGGGACGAGAACATCCGACGGATCGGCTATGCCTGCCACCTCTGGTCGCGGCACGGCGTAGTGGCCATCGCCGCGGCGATTTCGCCCTATCGGGCGATCCGTGACGAGAACAGGGCCCGAATCGGTGATTGTGTCGAGGTGTTCGTCAAGTGCCCGCTGGATGTTCTTGTCGCGCGAGATCCCAAGGGGAATTACAAACGGGCGCTGGCCGGGGAGTTGGAACACTTTACCGGCGTCTCCGATCCGTATGAAGAACCGGAACACCCCGAGGTGATCGTGGAAACCGACCGCGAATCGCCGGAACAATCTGCCGCCCGCATCCTCCAGACGCTGGAGATGATGCACCTGATTCCTGTGGCTGAGGCGGTCAGCTACACGCCCGAAGAAGAAGAGACAATCAAGAAACGACCCCGCGCCTTGGGGTATATCTGAGCGTAGCCGGCATTCATCCGCGAACTCGTGGCGTTCTCCCTTGGCAGAGAAATTTCGGAGGGGGCGGCTCGAATTCGTCTGCAGCAGGGTGAGCAATGCTAGTGGCTGCAAACGGTCCCACGGAAATGCGCAGGACGTGAACAGCCAACGGGCGATCAGGCAACTGGCTGAACCCCGGCGATCAATTGATCACGTTCGGTTGAAATCGTCTTCGTGTCGGGTGATATCGTCCTCGCCCAGGTAGTCGCCGGTCTGGACCTCGATGAACACCAGCGGCTCCGGGCCGGCGCTGGCCACCCGGTGGCGGGCTTGCCGTGGGATGCCGATGCTGCCACCGGGGACCAGCCGATGGTCCACGCCGTCTAGGCTCACCACGGCCTCGCCCTGCACGACCGTCCACTGTTCGCGGCGGTGCCGGTGCGACTGGAGACTGAGCCTCTTGCCGGCTGCCACCTCGATCCGTTTCACCTTAAAGCCCGGCCCTTCGTCCAGCACGATGAACCGGCCCCACGGCCGCACATCTTCGTTGAGTCCGCCACGGGTCATGTCTGCCTCGACTGCGTCATGGAGTTGTTGCACCGACGTGATTGAAAAATCATATTGAAATCAACTATTTCATTCTATATGATCTTTCACGGCAGATAAAGACTTTGCGGGGGGCTTACCAGCACTCTTCCCATGCCCAAAGAGCGGCGGGTCATCGAGTATATTGAGTGGACCACGATCCCTTACCGGACGCTACGGTTCTGGGTCATCGTCATCTTGGCGGTAGTGTTCGGCGTTGGTCTCTGGTTCATCAACAAGTACGGCATCGCCGTCGGCGGCAGGTCTACCGACGCCCAGCCGGAGGTGCTTGAGAAACGCGCCGCCCAATTCACGTATCTGGACGGCGATGTCAAAGTCAAACCTCTGGATTCGCTGGAGTGGGTCGCCGCCGACAAGGTGGAGCGTTTGTATCCCGGCGACCTTGTCCGGACGGGCGCCAACAGCAGCTGCCGGGTGGTCTTCTTCGACGGGACGATATACGAAGTCAAGTCCAATTCGCTTGTCTCGATTCTCGAGAGCTACGAAAACCCCTCCAATCTGACCCGCAGCGTCAACGTGGAGTTGGCCACCGGCGCGCTGGATTTGTCCACTTACCAGAAGAACACGCCGCAATCCAAGACAAAAGTGGAAACAGCCAACACGGTTGCGGACGTCGGTTCCAACACGCGAGCCAGCGCAACGTACGACGATCGCCTCAAGGACACCGGGCTGAAGGTTTCACAGGGGCAAGCAGCCGTCACCTCAAAAGAGACCCGCGATTCCGTGGTGGTGCGCGGCAACGAGTCCGTTAACGTCCAGGACGGCGCGATGCAGAAGCGAGCGCTTCCGCCGGGGCCGGTTCTCCTGGCGCCTCTCACCTCGGAAATCTTTTCTGCAAAGGATCCCGAGCGGGTCAACATCCGGTTCCAGTGGCAGGTCGTGAACGCCACCTACAGCTATCGGGTGGCCATTTCCAACCATCCCCAGTTTTACCAGAAGCTTTTCGAGCGGGTGGTCACCGGCAAAGATTCGCTGACAGTCTCCGGATTGGCGTACGGCAACTACTACTGGCGGGTGACGGCGATCGACAGCAACAACGTAGAAGGTTACCCCAGTGCCACAAGCATGTTCGGTATCCGGCCGCAGAAGCTCAATCCCAGCGAATCCATCCGGTTTGATCTGACCGAAATCGTGGTGATCGGCAACATCCTGGAAGTCATCGGCCGCACCGATCCGGACAACCTCCTGACCATCAACGGCCGGATGGTCATCCTGGAGAAGGACGGCACGTTCAAGCACTTCACCGATCCCTTCGCCAAGGGGGCGGAGGCGCGATTGGAGATCGTGATCAAGGATTACAGCGGCGCGGTGCGCCGGATCAACAAAACGATCAAGATGGACTGATCCATGCGATCCGTCAACAAGCCAGCCGGTGAAATCTGTTTCGTCTACGAGCAGGAAGTGCCCGACCTGGGAGCCGGCGACGATCTGCAGGGTCGAATGTCATTCGTTTCGCTGGAACGGTTGCGCAAGAACCTGCTCAAGGAAGATCCCTACTGCAAGCTGGTGTTCTTTCCGCTGAAACGGGACAAGAATGTTTTTTACAAGGAGATCCGCACCATCTTTCCGCTGGCGGAATTCGTTTCGTACTCCACCGAACATCACCCGGACTACAACGCGATCTCGCGGGAGCTCAATTTTTCCCTGCACGTGTTTCTCCCCATCACGGCTTCCCTGGTGGAGTACATCTACAACCACAACTCGTCGCTGCTCCGGGAAATCGAGAAAAAACTGGCCTTGCAGCAGATCGACGACACCAAGATCATCACGCTGTTTCAGGAAGTCCTCGACATCCTCAATCTGAACCAGGACAAAGACACGATCTTCAAGGAATTTGCCCTGTTGATGTGCCGCATTCTGGATGCGGAGAACTTCCTGATCTACATTTACAACGAGGAGCGCAAACTCCTCGAATTGATCTACGCCATCCGGAACATCTTTGAGGAGAACAAACTGTTGGACTTCAAGTTCAACAACGTGATCCTTGAGGACATCTTCCAGAAGGGCGATCCCGTGCTCAATAACGCCTTCGATTATGAGATCGAATCGTACGGCAACCAGCCGGCCTGCGTGATCCGGTCGGTGCTGGCATATCCGTTCAAGAGCCTGAACCACTCCAACGGCTTGTTTCTGGCGGTCAACAAGAAGAGCCCGGATGGTTTCACCGAATTCGACCGGCAGTACATGCAGATTCTCAGCCATCCGTTCAACCTGATCTATGATAGCCTGGTGTATCATGAGCGTGTCCAGCGCCTGACCATCACCGACGATCTCACCAGCCTGTATAATTTCCGCTACCTGAGGCAGTTTTTGGGATTTGAGATCCAGCGCAGCCTCCGGTACGAGAAGAACCTGTCCATCCTGTTCATCGATATTGACAACTTCAAGAACGTCAACGATACTTATGGCCACCTCGTGGGCAGCGCCACGCTCTGCGAGGTCGGTCAGATTTTCGGGAAGCAGGTGCGTGATTCGGATGTCATCGTCCGATACGGCGGTGACGAGTTCGTGATCATCCTGCCGGAAACTCCCCTCGAGGGCGCCCAGGTCATTGCCGAGCGCTTGCGCCAGCGGGTGGAACATTTCTTGTTCAGCGGCGGCCGGGACCTCAAGCTTCGGCTCACCGTCAGCATCGGCATTGCATCTTTCCCCGAACATTCCATGACGGCGGAAGGATTGCTCCAGAAGGCCGACGCGGCGATGTATGCGGCGAAAGAAGAATCGAAAAACAAAATCATGATAGCAGGTTGATCCTCTATGAACTGGCGTTCTCTATTCAGTGTCTTTTCCACCGACTTGGCGATCGACTTAGGTACGGCGAATACCGTGGTCTACGCCAAGAACAAGGGCATTGTGCTCAACGAGCCGTCCATTGTCGCCATCAACAAGCTGACCAACCGCATCGAAGCGGTGGGCCGCGAGGCCAAAGAGATGCTGGGCCGAACACCCGGCAACATCGTGGCCATCCGGCCCATGAAGGACGGGGTCATTGCCGACTTCGACACCACCGAGCAGATGCTCAAGTACTTCATCAAAAAAGCCCACAACCGAGAATATCTGATCAGCCCCCGCGTCGTAATCGGCGTGCCGTCGGAAATCACCCAGGTGGAGAAGCGGGCGGTGAAGGAATCCGCCCTCCGGGCCAAGGTGAGCGAGGTTTACCTGGTCGAGGAAGCGATGGCCGCCGCCATCGGCGCCGGGCTGCCGATCACCGAGCCGTCCGGGAATATGATTGTGGACATCGGCGGCGGCACCACTGACATCGCCGTCATCAGCCTGTCCGGCATCGTCTACAGCCGGACAGTCAAGGTGGCCGGGGATGAAATGGACGAGGCCATCATCCAGTACATCAAGCGCAAGCACAATCTTCTCATCGGCGAACGAACCGCCGAACAGATCAAGATCGAGATCGGCTCCGCCTTCCCCTTGGAAAAGGAACTGACGATGGAGATCAAGGGACGCAACCTGATCGACGGCATTCCCAAGAACCTGGTGATCACCGACTCGGAAATCCGCGAGGCGCTGTCGGACTGCAATACGACCATCATCAATGCCCTGCGCGTCGCCCTGGAGCGGACGCCGCCCGAACTGTCCGCTGACATCGTGGATCGGGGCATTGTCCTGACCGGCGGCGGCGCCCTCCTCAAGAACCTGGACAAGCGCATCATGGACGAAACCAAGCTCCCGGTGTTCATCGCGGAGAATCCGCTCTTCGGCGTGGCTCTCGGGGTCGGCAAGATGCTCAGTAACTTCGATCTGTTGCGGAAGGTGGCCATTTAGCGCTCCGGCTTGATCTGTCCGGCTCTGTTTGAGAGTTCATGATCCACCTGTTGAGGTCCCTGAAATCATATCAGCTCGTGTCCGCGCTGCTGGTCCTGAATCTGGTGGCGGTGTCACTCCAGTTCAAGACCAACAGCGGGGAGACGGTATTGAAGTCGATCTGTGCCAACCTGTTTTTGCCGCTGGCCTCGACGGCTGGCGGCGCCATGGCGGCCTTGGGCGATTGGTTATCGGCGTTCCGCACCGTCAAGGAGCTCAAGGACGAAAACCTGGCGCTCAAGCGTCGGCTGGCTGAAGCCCGCATCCAGCAGCAGCTCATGGAAGAGCGGCTGGACCGGTCGGCCAGCCTGGAGCGCATGGTGCGGGTGCTGCCGGAATTCGGACAAGATGCCGTGCTGGCGATGGTCATCATGCGCGGCTTCCAGGTGTGGGACCGGACCCTCACCATCCGGGGCGGCTACCAGGACGGGGTCGTCCCGGATCTCCCGGTGCTGGACACGCGAGGCGTGGTGGGCCGGATCCAGCTTGCCGGACCCGCCCACAGCCAGGTTGCCCTGGTGACCAATGCCGGATTTGCCCTGGCCGGGATCATCCAGTCCCGGGGCATTCGCGGGATCATTCACGGTGCCGGGCGGTATCATCTGAAGTTCGACTATGTCCACATCGCCGCGCCCGTGAAGACCGGCGATTGGATCCACACTTCCGGTGACGACGGCATCTTCCCGCCCGGTCTGATCGTTGGACGGATCATCGAAGCAGACCAGTCGGGCCAATATTTCCAGGAGATCAAGGTCCAACCGGCGGTGGATGCAAGCCGCTGCCGATACGTGTTCGTGTTGAAGCGCACGGCTGGGGCGGCGCCATGAAAACTTGGGTGTTCCTCCTGTTGCTGATCGTGGCGACCGGCATGCAATATGTGCTGCCGCAGGTGTGGGCGCCTTTGCGTTTCATGGATTTCATCCTGATCCTGACCTTCCATGCCGCAACCCGCTCGACCCCCCTGCAGTCGGTGTGGCGGGGTTGGCTGGCTGGCCTGGCTCACGATCTCACCTTGTCGCCATTCTATCCGCTGGGTATTCAGGCGACCACCAAGATGGCGGCCGGCTTCCTGTCCCGCCTCGCGTGCCGGCGCATCAATATGGACCACCCGGCCCTCCAGTCGCTGTTCGTCTTCGTGCTCGCCTGCGCCAACAACCTGGCTGTTGTGGGGCTGTTCATCATCTTCGGACAGACCTGTCCCGCCCAGTCGCCCATCCCGCTCCTGCTGGGAGCGGCCGCCACGGCGTGCGGGAACGTGGTCGTACGCATGCTGATCGTTCGGCCGCCCGCCGATCTGTTTGAGGTGGAGCAGCCATAATGTTCGGCCCGAGCGGCAGCCTCTTCCAAAAGCGCCTGATTCTGTTTGAACTGGCTCTGGGCGGTTTGCTGCTGGTTCTGTTCGGCCGGCTCTGGTATCTGCAAATCACACGGGCGGACTACTACCGGGAAAAGGCCGAGCAGAACCGCCTCCGGATCATCGAACTTCCCGCGCCCCGTGGCCTCATTCTGGACCGGCAGGGCCGGCTGCTGGTGGACAACGAGATCTCGTTTTCGCTGGTGCTCCGCCGGGAGTACATGAAGGATCGCCAGATACTGCTCCGTGCGCTGCGCGAGCGCTTCGGCCTGGACCCGGCGTTTGTGAACCGGAAGCTGGAAGAGTACCGGCGAGTGCCGACCGTGTTCCCCATCGTGCTTAAAAACCGGCTCAGCTTTGCCGAGATTGCGTTCGCCGAGGCTCACTTCGAGCGTTTTCCCGAACTGACTCTCGAGTGGGTACCCACCCGCCGCTACTTGCTGGGTTCCATGGCGTCGCATCTGAACGGCTACGTGGGCGAGGTCACTCCCGAGGAACTTAAACAGACGGCTTTCGCCAGCCGGAGGCCGGGCGACATCGTCGGCAAGACCGGTCTGGAACGATTCTACGACTCGATGTTGGGCGGCGATAAGGGGCAGCAAAAGGTGTTCATCAACAGCATCGGGCAAATCACACAGGTGGTGGAGCGGATTCCGTCGAGCAAGGGCCGCGACCTCAATTTATCCATCGACACGGAGTTGCAGCGCAGGGCCGAGGAACTGATGGAAGGGCAGAAAGGCGCGTTGGTGGCCATGGACGTCCGAACCGGCGAATTGTATTGTCTGGTCAGTAAACCGGAGTTCGATCCCAATCTGTTCGTCAACCAGTTGTCGCCGGCCCAGTGGCGACAACTGGTCGAAGACCCCGACAAGCCGCTGCAGAACAAGGTGATCCAGGGCGCCTTTGCCCCGGGCTCCATTTTCAAGATTTTGGTGGCAACGGCGGCCCTGGCTGAGGGCGTCATCACTGAAGACACCCAGTTCAGCTGCACCGGCGAGACCATGATGCTGGGCCGGCTGGTCCATTGCTGGAATGCGTCAGGCCACGGCGCGGTCAGCCTGTTGGACGCCATCGCCAACAGTTGCAACATCTATTTCTACAATGTCGGCATCCGTTTGGGCGTCGATCGGATTCATCACTGGGCGGTGCGCATGGGGTTGGGCGTGAAGAGCGGGGTTGACCTGCCCTCGGAACGGGCTGGTCTGATGCCCTCCAGCCAATGGAAGCAACGAGTCTTTGGTCAGAAATGGTATTCGGGTGAAACAATTTCGGTGGCCATCGGCCAGGGAGCGGTCTCCGTCACCCCCATCCAGGTGGCCCGGTTTATGTGCGCCGTCGCACTCAACGCCGAGCCGCCGGTGCCCCGGCTCCGGTTGGAGCCGGACAACCGGTCCCGACCGGACCGGGAGTCGTTGTTGCCCGCTGCGCTGCACCACCGGATCGTTCAAGGCATGCAGATGGTGGTGGATTCCGGGACCGGCACTCGGGCGCGCCTGGAAGGCATTACCGTCGCCGGTAAAACCGGGACTGCTCAGCTGATCAACACTGAGACGGCCGAGCGGCTGAAGAACTACGAGACCCGGTTCAAGGAGAATTCCTGGTTCGCCTGTTTCGCACCGGTGGACGATCCCCGCATCGCTGTGGCCGTGATCATTGAGCACGGCGGCCACGGGGGGACGGTCGCCGCGCCCATCGCCGGTGAAGTGATGCGCAAGTACTTCGAACTCTACCCTCCGCCGGGAGCTGATCGATTGGTCGAGGCGCGCCGTGGGCAATAAAGATTGGCGGCAGTTCGACAAGATTTTGGTCGGGGCCTTCCTGATCCTCTGCCTGATTGGGAGTGTGGAGATCTACTACTCCACGCAGGTGGCGGGGGATTCGCCATACCTGGAGAAGCATCTGGTGCGCCTCGGATTGGGGATGCTGCTCTTCCTGGCGGTGCTGTGGGTGGACTACCGAATCGTCCTGAACCACGTTTGGATCCTGTACGCGCTGTCGGTGTTGGTACTGGCCGTAGTGCTCTTGATCGGCGCGGAGATCCACGGGTCCAAGAGCTGGTTACGGCTCGGCGGGGTGACCTTTCAGCCTTCGGAGCTGGTCAAACTGGTCATCATCCTGGCCTTGGCCAAATTTCTGGCGGACTATCCCGAGCGGTATCTGCGCCCGGTCACTCTGCTGGTCGCCGGGTTGATCGTGCTGGTGCCAACGGGCATGATCATCCTCCAGCGCGATCTCGGGACTGCCCTGACGATCATGCCGGTGTTCATCGTGTTGATCCTGCTGGCGGGAATTCGCAAGCGGGTGGTGGCACTGGCGGGTGTCATTCTGATCCTGCTCCTGGCCGGCTCGTGGTTCGTCCTCCGAGACTACCAGAAGGAGCGGATTCTTGTCCTTGCCGATCCGGGCCGCGACCCGAAGGGCACCGGATACCAGACCATCCAGTCGGTCATCGCCATCGGGTCCGGCGGATTCACCGGACGCGGGCTGGGCGAGGGCAGTCAGGGGGCGCTGGGTTTTCTGCCCGAGCGCCACACCGACTTTATCTATGCGGTGATCGGCGAGGAAACGGGTTTCCTGGGTGCCGTGCTGGTTTTGTTGCTGTATGGAGCGATCTTTCAGCGCGGCTTGGCGATCGCGATGGAAACCTCGGATCGGATGGCCATGTATGCAAGCGCGGGCATCGTCGCGCTCTACGCCGTGCACCTGGCCATCAACGTCGGCATGACCCTCGGCTTGATGCCGGTGATCGGAATCCCCCTGCCGCCGCTGAGCTGGGGCGGCTCGTCGGTGGTCACCGCGTTCATGGCCATGGGGCTGCTGATCAACTTCCGAATCCACCGATACACGGTTTGAGGCGGATTCCCCCGGCCGGAGATCTCATCCAATGGTTTGGTTGAAAGCGGCGGAGCCACGGCGATGAATCTGTTGTATCCACCGACCCTGCTGCGGAACGTGCAGAAACCGGTCCGGTATCTCGGGCGCGAATTCAACGCGATCCGCCGGGATGCGGCCGCGGCGCGCAGCCGGGTGGCGCTGGTGTTTCCCGATACGTATGAAATCGGCATGTCGCACTGGGGTTCCCGGTTGCTGTACCACCGGCTGAACCGCGAAGACGGGGTGGCCGTGGAACGGTTCCACTGCCCGTGGCCGGATATGGAAGCGGAATTGCGCCGTCAGGGACTGCCTCTGCGGTCGTTGGATAGCGGCCTGACGCTGGGCGAGTGCGATGTGATCGGCTTCTCCCTGCTCTACGAGATGACCTTCACCAATGTGATCACCCTTCTCGACCTGGCCGGCATCCCGTTCCAGACGCGGGATCGGGACACGCAAGCACCGCTGATCATCGGTGGGGGCCCCGTGGCGTCCAATCCCGAGCCGATGGCCGACTGCTTTGACCTGTTCCTCATCGGTGAGGGGGAGGAGGCATTCGGTGAGATCATCCGCCTGGAGGCGGCGCTGCGTCCGCGGAAGCGGTCGCTCGCCCGGCGGTCTGACTGGCTGCGCGCTTTTGCCGAGATCCCGGGCGTATACGTGCCCGCTCTGTATGCCATGCGGGCGGCGGGTCCTTGGCTGGTCGTGGATGCAGAGCAGGCCCGGCGGGACGGACTCCCGATGCCGGTCCGACGGCGCTGGCAGCCCGAGCTGGCCGACACGTCACTGCCGGTGGATCTTGTGGTACCCAACACCGAGATCATCCATGATCGGATTTCGGCCGAAATCAGCCGCGGCTGCCTTCAGGGATGCCGCTTCTGCCATGCCTCGTTCTTCTACCGGCCGCAGCGCGAGCGGGACGCGGCCGGTCTGGTGGCCTGGATCCAGGCGGCAGTGGCGCAGACCGGCTACGAAGAGGTCTCACTCGCTTCGCTGTCTTCGGCCGATTTCGGCGGCATCGAAATGCTGGCGGAAGTCTTGGCCGGCCGGCTGGCGGAAGATCGGGTCGCGCTTTCCTTCCCCTCGCTTCGAGTATCCGGACTCAGCGCCCGGCTGGCGGCGGCTGTTTCTGAGACGCGCAAGACCGGTTTCACGGTGGCGCCGGAGGCGGGCACCCAGGTCATGCGGGACCGCATCAACAAGAACCTAACCGAGGCCGAAATTCTCGAAGGAATCCTGGCGGCCTACCGCGCCGGCTGGGATCTGATCAAACTATATTTCATGATCGGTCTGCCGTTCGAGTCGGACGCAGACGTGGTCGGAATCGCCGAGCTGACCGACCGGATCGTGGCCGCGGTCCGCGCCGAGCCGGATTACCGCGGCCGCAGACGAAAATTTCAGGTCAATCTGAGCGTAGCGTCTTTCAACCCCAAGGCCCACACGCCGTTCCAGTGGGCAGGCATGGAAACCCCGGAGACGCTGACCCGCAAGGTGCGGATGCTGCGGCAGCACCTTCGCGCCCGCGAGGTGCGCCTGAAGTGGCACGATCCTCGACTCAGCCGGCTGGAGGCAATCTTGTCCCGCGGTGATCGCCGCCTGACCCCGGTCATCCTGGATGCCTGGCGGTCGGGCGCACGCTTCGATGGGTGGGACGAGTGTTTTCGGCCGGACCGATGGGACGCCGCGTTCGCGCGATGTCGGGTGGATCCGTCAGTTTATCTAGCCCCTGTGACACCCGGCCACGAGTTGCCGTGGGGGCACATCGACCTGGGTGCATCGGACGCCTTTCTTCGCCGGGAGTGGACGGCGGCGAGTGAATGTCGGAGCACGCCGGCATGTGGCGTGCGGCCGGCCGCGACGCCCGACAAGCCGGTGATCGCACATTGCCTGGCCTGCGGGGCGGAATGCGACATCCCGGCGATGCGTAAGCGTCGGGAGCGGAACGTGGCGGTGCTGGCCGAGATGAGTCGCCGGGCGGCGGAAATCGCTGCGTCGGCGACGGCCGGCGCCACGGAAGTTGCTGCCACCCAACGGTATCGCATCACCTTCACGAAACTGGGCCCGGCGGCCTGGCTTTCCCATCTGGATCTGGTCCGGACCATGCAGCGGATTCTGCGGCGGTCCGGCCTGCCCCTGAGCTACACCCAGGGCTTTCATCCCCGACCGCAGGTGAGTTTCGGGCCGGCGCTCGGTGTGGGGGTGGGCGGGGAGCGAGAACTCGCGGATGTGTGGCTGGGCGCGGCCTGCGGCGGCGAAACCGCTCTGGCGGCGCTGAATGCGGTCAGCATCGAAGGTGTCGCGTTCGTCGGGATGGAGGCGCTGCCGGAGGATGCGCCGTCGATCGATCGCTGGGCCGGAATCGCCCATTTCCGCATCGACGTGCCCGCGGCTGAGCTTGTCGATGAACCATCTGCCGTGACGAGTATGCGGGGAGGAGGGCCGGATGCGTTGCGGGCTCGAACCCGGCAGCTGCTGGCGCAGGAGTCGCTGTCCGTATGCGACCGCCGACCGGGCAAGAAGGGCCGTGTGCGCGAAGTACGCCCGCTCCTGCTGGCAGCCGATGCGTCCGAATCGGGGCAGACCATCGAGCTGAGCTTTACCACCTACGTCGGTCCCGCCGGAGCGGTCCGACCCGAGGAATGGCTGGAACTTTGCCTGCCTGGGTATGCGGGGTCGTACACGGCTGTTCGAATCGGTCTGGAGCCACGCCCGCCTCAATCAGCTTCGCCGGTAAACGACTCGCCGCCCGACGATCGCTCACTCAACGCCTGAAGGAGCAGCTGGCGGGCCTGGTCCCAACTCACGGGAGGGTCGCTGCCGATCCAGCGGCGGTGTTGAGCGCGGGCCTGATGGTACAGCATGGACAAGCCATCCCGAACGGGCCAGCGCCGGGCGGTGCCATCGCTGAGAATGCGGGAGGCGGGGGACCCGTAATTCAAGTCGAAGACCGGCACGGGTGGATGTCCGCCCAACCCCACTTCGTCCAGTCCGACCATGGCGTCGTGCGGCAGAGTATTGATCACCGCCTGGACGGTCACAGCGTGGGATGCGTTCCACGGTTGGACAGCCGGGTAGTCCGTGAGCAGGCGCTCCAGGCGTTCCCGCCCTCGGTTCCAGACGAACGGTTTGATCCCCGCCAGCTCGAGCGCGTACATCACCGCCCGGGCCGATCCGCCCGCTCCCAGGACGAGTACAGGGCCGGCGGCCGGAAGGAATCCGGCCGCTCCGTCGCGGAAACCGGTCCAGTCGGTGTTGTCACCGTGCCAACCGCCAGCACCGTGCGTCAAGGTGTTCACGGCGCGGATGCGTGTGGCCTCGACGCTGCAGGATACGCACAGGCTCCGTAAGTGTTCCTTGAGCGGGACGGTCACGCTCAGGCCGGTGATGTCCAGGTCGGGCAGGGCCGTCAGGAAATCATCCGGATCGGGTACGGGCAGGGGCACGTAAAGGTCGGGACTGTTCCGGAGTTCGAACATCCAGTTGTGCAAGCGGGGGGAGAGGGACCGTTCCACCGGATATCCCGCCACGCCATAGAGCCGGCTCCCGACGGTCACCCGCTGGGCGCGGTACACCTTGAGAAATTCTTCTGCGGTGAGCATGCCTGACACCAACGGTGTGCCGGCGGCCAGATAGAGCCGCCGAGTGCCCCAAGCCAGGGCCAGCAGGCGGCTGACGGGACCCAGGGGGCCGGAACAATACGCCGTCAGGAAGAAGACGCGCCGCCGGGCATCGGCCAGGAGCCGTTTGATGGCCACAATATCCTGCCATGTTCGAGCGGCGGTAATGATCTTGTATTCGCGGGCCGGTTCTGCCGTCATCCGGGTGAGAATATTGTCCAGATCCGGCGGAGTGGCCGACAAATTATGGTATGACATGATGAAACCGATGTCGGAATAGCGACGGGGCCAGTCGCGGAAATCACTGTCCCACTCGATGTCGATACAGTCATCCGGCCGGCAGGCGGTCAACGCGCGCTGCAGAGCGGCCGCCCGCTCGACCTCTGAGCCCGTGAACCGACCGCCGTCTTGCGGCCGGCGGCACGTGTAGACGGTGGGCAAGTCGCCGGCGGGCGGGAGTGCGGCGTCGGGATGCAGGTCCAGACGCAGTTCAAATGCCGAAAACGGGGCCGGTGGCCGTGCCCCACCGTCCGTTTTCAGGGAAGCTGAACCGCTGAGAGTTAGCTTGGTCATGGATTTGGCACACTGTCGAATTCGAGTTCCGCCACGCCGGGATCCTGGGTTTCGGCAGGATAGTGGATCACAGCCGCCGAGGAGTCAAGAAATTTGCGACAGCAGGGATTGGCAGAATCATGCGGTAAAAAAAGTGTTGACACGGGCTATCAAATTTCGTATAAAGATGGGTCAGCCAGCAAGTCGGAGGTTTCACAGATGCCCATTTACGAGTACGTGTGCACCGTGTGCAACCACCGTTTTGAGAAGATCCAGAAATTTTCGGATCCCCCGGTCACGGACTGTCCGGACTGCGGCCAGCGGGTGGAGCTTGCGCCTTCGGCCCCGGCCATCCAGTTCAAGGGGAGCGGTTGGTACATCACCGATTACGCCCACAAGTCCAGCCCCGCCAGCGGCGGCGACCGGAAGGAGACAACCGACAAGAAGTCTGATACCCCATCCACATCAAACACACCTGAAAAAACTGCCTAGCAGTCCCATCTAAATCGACCACCAACTTTTTGACCCTACCAACCACACGGAGCTCCCGGCCAAGGCCGGGAAGCTCCCAGCCCGCCTTTTGGATCCGCGACAGCCGCACGCAGACCTGCGGCAATTGACAAATCCCGCCGGCTGAGCTAAACAGAACAAGCGGTCGAACGCAGAGCCCCAACCGGCTGATGATGCGCCGCTGAAACCGAACGCTTGGGATTGCTTCTAAGCAGATGGGGTGTGATCACACCCCGGCCTGATTTTGGCAGCGGTCTGGAGGAGCCATTCATGTGGGAATACACCGACAAGGTCAAGGACCACTTTTTTAATCCGCGCAACGTGGGGGATCTTCCCGGCGCCGATGCAGTCGGCGAGGTGGGCTCCATCGCCTGTGGGGACGCTCTGCGGATCTATCTGAAGGTGGACGATCAAAAGCGTATCGTGGATGTCCGTTTCAAGACCTTCGGCTGCGGCTCGGCGATCGCGGCGGCGTCCGCCCTGACCGAGATGGTGAAGGGTAAAACCCTGGACGAAGCCATGCAGATCACCAATCAGCAGATCGCCGAATTCCTAGGCGGATTGCCGCCCGAGAAGATGCATTGCTCCGTCATGGGCCGAGAGGCGCTCGAAGCGGCAGTGGCCAACTACTACGGTCTGGAACGCAAGCACCTGGAGGAAGAAGACGAGGGACGCATCGTCTGCCACTGCTTCGGCGTGACCGAGGGGTTGATCCGCAAGGTGGTCCGCGAGAACAACTTGAGCTCCATCGAGGAAGTGACCAATTATTGCAAAGCCGGCGGCGGCTGCCAGAGCTGCCACATGGATATCGAGGAGATTATCCGCGATGTGCGCAAAGAGCGCTTGGAAACACCGGCGAAGCAGCCGGCCCGGGAACAGCGGAAGCTCACCAACGTGGAACGCATCCTCAGGATCAAAGAAATTCTGGAAGAGGAGATCCGGCCCTCGTTGCAGCAGGACGGCGGCGACATCGAGCTCGTGGACGTGGAGGGATCCAAAGTTCTCGTGGCCATGCGGGGCACCTGCGCGTCCTGCCCCAGCTCCGAGATGACCATTCGCTGGGCCGTGGAAGCCAAGCTGCGCGAGTTCGTCGCCGAGGACCTCCAGGTCGTGGAGGTCAAATCATGAACCGCGTCGTCTACCTCGACAACAACGCCACGACGCGCGTGGCCGACGAAGTGGTCGAGGCGATGTTGCCGTTTTTCAGTGAACTCTACGGCAACCCGTCGAGCATGCACGCCTTTGGGGGCCAGGTGGCCCGCCACGTCGCCCGGGCCCGCGAACAGGTGGCCGCCATCCTCGGCGCCGATCCAACTGAAATCCTGTTTGTCAGCTGCGGCTCCGAAAGCGACAACATGGCCGTCCGCGGCGTGCTCGAGGCCAGTCCGGACAAACGCCATGTCGTCAGCACCCGCGTGGAACACCCCGCAGTGCTCAGCCTCTGCAACCACCTGCGGAAACGCGGGTACGAGGTGACGCTCCTCGGTGTGGACGGCGAAGGCCGGCTTGACCTCACCGAGCTGCGCAATGCGCTGCGTCCCGACACCGCCGTGGTGTCGGTGATGTATGCCAACAACGAGACGGGCGTCGTGTTCCCCGTCGAGGAGGTTGGGCAGATCGTCAAGGCCCACGGGGCGGCGTTTCATGTGGATGCCGTCCAAGCGGTTGGTAAAATACCGCTGGACATGTCGCGGAGCACCATCGACCTGCTCAGCTTGTCGGGCCACAAGCTCCATGCTCCGAAGGGCGTGGGCGTGCTCTACATACGGAAGGGCGTCCGGCTGGTCCCGCTCATCATCGGCGGGCACCAGGAACGGAACCGCCGCGGCGGCACCGAGAACGTCGCCTCCATCGTCGGTTTGGGGCGCGCCTGCGAGCTGGCCCAGGCGGCGCTGGGGGAGGAAAACGAGCGGGTCTGCCACCTCCGGGACAAGCTCGAAAACGGGATCCTTTGTTCCATCCCCAACGTGCGGGTCAACGGCAACCGGGAGCACCGGCTGCCCAACACCACCAGCATCAGTTTCGAATACATCGAAGGGGAGGCCATTTTGCTCCTGCTGGACCAGTTGGGCATATGCGCTTCGTCCGGTTCGGCCTGTACGTCTGGTTCGCTGGAACCGTCTCATGTCCTGCGGGCGATGGGGGTGCCGTTCACGGCGGCCCATGGTTCGATCCGGTTCAGTCTGAGCCGGTACAATACGGAAGCAGAGATCGACTACGTACTGGAGCACCTGCCGCCGCTCATCGAGCGCTTGCGCAACATCTCACCTTTTTGGAAAGACTACCGGGAGCAACTGGCCAGGCAGTCTTGAACCGTGCGAGCCCCCGTCGCTCATCCCCTGAAGGTCGGTTTGTATGACCGGCTGGGCCACGCCAGCGGGGGACCGGCCCGTCAGCCTCGCTCGAGATCAGCCAGGTGGTCCATGAGACGCCGCAGGCCGAAGCGCTCGAAATAAATTGTCAGCTTGCGCCCGTTGGCGGTGTTGTCGATGCGCTGGATGGTGCCGCGTCCAAAAGTGGGGTGGACAACCCGTTCGCCCAGTTTCCACCCGGCGGCCGCCCGTGCGCCGGGTTTGACGGCGGGCTTGGATTTGCCGGTGGACGCTGCCGCGCTATCCGCGCGAGGGGTCACCCGGTGGACGATCCGGGGTCCGGCCTGTTGGTCAGCGGTGCGCCTGCCGCCGGACTTGCCGAAGAACGCCTGGATTTCGGCAGCGGTGTCCAGAGTGCGGAAACCCTGGTCCCTGAGCTTGGTGCGGAGGCGCACCGGTCGGGCAGCGGCGGCCGTTAGCGGGAACGGTGTGTAGCGGGGTAACTCCAACAGCGTGTCTGCCGGAATCTCGTCCAGAAACATGGATGGTCGGACCGGATCGGTTCGCGATCCGTCGGGGGTGGGGCGCGACCAGGAGTGGCTCAGCGCCAGGCGCTTGCGGGCCCGGGTCATGCCCACATAACACAGCCGACGCTCTTCCTCGATATCCTCGTCCGTCTCCTGACTGCGGTGATGCGGCAGGAGGCCCTGTTCCACTCCGACCAGAAACACGTGGTCGAACTCCAGGCCTTTCGCGCCGTGCAGGGTCATCAAGGTCACCCGACCCGATCCCGCGACGGTGTCCGAGTCGCTGACCAGGGCGGCCCGATCCAGGAACGATTGCACAGTTCCCCCTTCCTGCTGATGCTCCCGGGCGGCGGTGACGAACTCCTGGATGTTCTCCAGCCGGGATTGTGATTCCGGATCGGATTGTTGGGACAAGTACCGCTGGTAACCGGATTGGCTGACCAGTTGCTCGATGAACTCGCCCAGTGGCTTCTCCGCGGCGTTGCGCGCAAGCAGCTGAACGAGGTCGTGGAATTGCCGGAACGCCGTCCGCAGGCGGGTGGGCACATTCTCATCGATCAGGATGTCCTCCAGGGCGCCCCAGAGGTCGTTGCCGCGCGCCACGGCCTGGCGCCGGAGCAGCTCCAACGCCCGGTCGCCCAGGCCGCGGGGCGGGGCGTTCACCACCCGCAGAAACGCAGCGTCGTCACGCCGGTTGAACGCCAGCTTGAGATAGGCGACCAGGTCCTTGATTTCCTTGCGGGAGTAAAACGCCTGGCCGCCCACCACCCGGTAGTCGACGGCCATACCCTTAAGGCCGTCCTCCACCCGGCGGGACTGAAAATTGGCCCGGTACAGGATGCCCACGCTGCCGGTGAAATCGTTGAGCAGCACATCCTTGACGGCCCGCGCCACCCAGTTGGCCTCCTCCTTGGGATCGCCGGCCCGGTACAGCACCACCGGGTCGCCTTCGACGTTATCGGTCCAGAGCGATTTCTCGCGGCGCTGCCGGTTGTGGGCCACCAGCCCGGACGCCGCCCGCAGGATGGCTCGGGTGGAGCGGTAGTTTTGTTCCAGCTTGAACAGCTTCGCGCCGGGGAAGTCCCGCTCGAAGTTCAGGATGTTGGCCAGGATGGCCCCGCGGAAACCATAGATCGACTGGTCCTCGTCACCGACCACACATAGGTTGCGGTGTTCGCCGCCCAGCAATTGGACCAGCTTGTACTGAGGCGGGTTGGTGTCTTGAAATTCGTCCACCAGCAGGTAGCGGTAGCGATGCGCCAGCCGGGTCCGGATGTCCGGACAGCGTTCAAGAATCGCGTTGGACTTGAGGATCAGATCCTCGAAGTCCAGCGCTCCGCTGGCCGTCAGCCGGCGTTCGTACCGGCCGAAGATCTCGCCCAGCAGATCGGCGTCCGCATCACGGAAGCGGGTGGCGTATTGGGCGGGAGTGATCGCGTGGATCTTGGCGCGGCCGATCCGACCCACGATCATGTCGACGGAGACCGGCGGTTCGGCGATATGTAGCTCTTTCAAGATATCCTTGACCAGGCGGGCCTGATCGTCGGCGTCGCAGATGGTGTAGTTGGGCGAAAAGCCGAGCACGCCGATTTCCTGGCGAAGGAACCGGGCGCAAAATGAGTGAAAGGTGCATACGGTGGGCGTTGCCGAACGGCCCGGGCCCAGCAGGGCATGGATGCGCTCCCGCATCTCATCAGCCGCCTTGTTGGTGAACGTGACCGCGAGGATGTGTTCGGCGGCAAAGCGTCCGGTGGCGATCAGGTGGACGACCTTGTAGGTGATCACGCGGGTCTTGCCGCTACCGGCACCGGCTACCACCAATTGCGGGCCGTCGGTATACTCCACAGCCGCCCGCTGGGCCGAGTTGAGATCGTCCAACAGGTTCACGGAGTGCTCCTCGCTGGGTTGAACCGGTCCGGGGGCCCGCCGGCATGCCGGATGGCGGGGACGGATCCACGGGCGGAAAACGCCATGATAGCACAGATGGTCACGGTCGCCAAACAGCGGCGGGTGCCGGGCGAAAGGCGTCGGCGGAATGCGTCGGGACTACCGGGCGCCGTCGCGGTCGATGAGGGAACCCACGGCCTCGCCCCGCACGGCCTTCAGCACATTGCCCGGCTGGGTGATGTCGAAAACGATGATGGGCAGGTCGTGTTCCAGGCACAGGGAGAACGCCGCGAGATCCATGACGCCCAACCGCTGCTCCACCGCCTCCCGGTAGCTGAGGCGCGGAAGAAACTGGGCGGAAGGATCCTTGTGCGGATCGCGGTCATAGACGCCGTTCACCTTGGTGGCCTTCAACACAGCCTGACAGCCCGATTCCAGAGCGCGGAGGACGGCGGCCGAGTCGGTGGTGAAGAAGGGATTGCCGGTACCGCCGGCGAACAGGACGACCCGTCCTTCGGCCATGGCCCGGCGGGCGTTTTCGGCCGACGCCGGCACGGTTGCCTGCGGCAGGGCGAACGGCGACAGGATCCGGCAGGGGCAGCCGCGCTGGTCCAGCCGGTCCGCCAAAGCCAGACAGTTGATCAGGGTGGCCAGCATGCCCATGTAGTCTCCGGTGACCCGGTCGATGCCCCGGCCGGCGCCGGTGGCGCCCCGGAAGATATTGCCGCCGCCCACCACCACGCCGAGCTGTACGCCCGCCCGGATCACGGCGTGGATCTCATCGGCCAGATAATCCAGCACGTCCGCCGACATCGGTTCCGAACCGCCCCCCGTCAGGGCTTCGCCGCTCAGCTTCAAAAGGACCCGCTGGTATTTCATATTCGCTCCGCCCTGGCCGGCGGTCATTTCTTGCCAGTGACCGACTGGACCATGTTCTTCATCACGTAAGCGGCCATCATCGGATTGGCCGCCAGACGCCGTTTGCAGTAACTGACCGCGTACTTCCACTGTTCGGCAAACGGCACATAAAGCCGCACGGTCACGCCGTTGCGGATCAGTTCATCCTGGAGCGCCTGGCGCGGCACACCCATGAGCATCTGGACCTCATAGCGGTCCCGGCCCATGTTCATCCGCTCTGCAATGTTGATCGCCTCGTGGATGACCCACTCCTCGTGGGTGGCGATCTCGGGGTGATGCCCCTCGCTGAACAGCAACTCCACGTCCTTGAGCAGCTGTTTCTTCATCTCGTTTTTATCGGTCAGCGCGATGCCGGCCGGTTCGTTATAGATTCCGATGCAGATGCGGATCCGGGCCTGGAGCCCCTTCAGCGACAGGATGTCAGCCCGATTCCGGAACAGCCGGGATTGCAACACCGTGCCGAGGCTGGCGTAGCGGGGCTTCAGGTTGCGGTACATCTCCAACGTCATGTCGGTGACGGTATGATCCTCCATGTCGATGGTGACTCCGATGTCGTGGGCCGCGGCCGCCTGAACAATCCCCTCGATGATCTGTTCCGCGTGCTTGCCGCCGCGATGGCTGCCTAGCTGGGTGGGTTTGAGCGACACGGTGGCAAAAGACTGCCGTCCCAAGGCCGCAATTAGACGCAGATAGACATCAACGGTGTATTGCACCTCCGCATCCGACTCCAGCTCCTCGCCCAGCAGGTCGATGGTGGAGCAGACCCGCCGTTCGTCCCAGAAGCTGCGGGCGCAGGCGACAGCGGCCTCGATGCTGTCGCCGGCCACGTAGGGACGGGCGAAGATCTTGACCAGAGGTCCGGGGGCCAGGTCGACAACGAACCGTTTGAATCCCATCCGAGTTCTCCTAATGGTTGATACATCCGCGGTGCTCGATCAAGCGATGAACAGGTGAATGTAATCACTCCGGCGGAAAGGATCAAGAGAATTTTATCGACCGGGCCGTAAACAGGCGCAGCCGGCGTCTCAGGGGGCGGGCGGCGGCAGCACCGACCGGATGGCGTCCTGTATGGCGTCCTGGTGCGGGTGAGCGGATTTGGCGCGGAGGACGGTGGCGGTCAATACGTAGTCCTGAGACCAGAACAGCATCGGCCGCCGGTAGCGGACGGTAGCTTCCAGCACATCCTTCTTGACCGGGTACGCCTCCTCGATCATGCCGACGGGGCTGCCGGCGGGGACGTGCCCGGAGCGCAGAAACGAAATCTCGATTCCCGCCGGATCGATGCCGTAGGGGCCGGCCAGCTTGATGATCTCCTGCTTCATCGCCTCAGTGCGCTCCCAGGCCATGCCATGAAGCCGCCGCTGGATGTCCGTCTGGTACGACTCGTTGGCCTGATGAAACGAAACGCCTTGAACCACCAGATACACGCCGGTCGCGGCGGCGATCAGGATGAGAATGACCAAAAGTTTCATGGTTGCTTCTCCTCGCTGACCCGAATCTCCCGAATGGCCACGCGCTGGAGGGGACGTTCCTGGTCGTCGCACGGCATGGCCGCGATTCGATCCACCACATCAAGGCCGCGGGTGACTGTGCCGAACACCGTGTACTTGCCGTCCAACGAGGTCTGGCGGGCCAGACAGATGAAAAACGAATCCATCGCGGAATCGGGATCGGTTGCCCGAGCCATGGACAGGATCCCGCGATCATGCGGCCGGTCGCTGAATTCCGCCCGCAGCGGTTGCAGCCAGCTGCTGTATGTTTCTTCCACGGGCGGTTGACGACCGCTCAGGAAGCCGCCTTGGATCACGAAACCGGGAACCACCCGGTGAAAATCGGTGCCGTTGTAAAGGCCGGCGGCCGCCAGGCTCAGGAACTGCCGCACGTGCTCAGGAGCTGTGTCCGGGTGAAATGACAATTCGATCTCGCCAACATCGGTGACGATGACAGCCCGGCAGCGCTGGAGGCGCTCCACCGGCGCGCCGCGATACGCGGGCTCGGGGATGGGCCGGATGGACACCCGGCGGATGGCGACCCGCTCCGTCGCCAATTGCCGGGTATCGGCCGGAAGCGTGGAAATTTTTTCCACAACCGCCATGCCGCCGACGACCTGTCCGAAGACCGTGTACTGACCATTGAGCTGCAGCTGGTCGGTGACGCAGATGAAGAACTGGCTGCCGGCGCTGTCGGGGTTGCCGGGGATCAGGACGGCGGCCAGCGCGCCCCGCCGGCAGGGATTGCTGTTGAACTCGGCCTTGAGCTGATGCAAGCCCTCGGTTCCGTAACGGTCCCGGGCGGCGGGGTTGCGGGTCAGCGGATCGCCGGCCTGGATGATGCCGTAGGGGACGACCCGGAAGAACGTCAGTCCGTCAAAAAAACCCTCGCCGGCCAGTTTCAGAAAGTGGGCCACATGCTTGGGCGCGGCATCCGGGAAGAAGCGGATGATGACGGACCCCAGATCCGTTTCCAGCACCGCTTCGATCCGGGCCGGGTCTGTCGGCGCCGGCTGCGGAGCGGGGGTTTGTGCGGTGAGCGTCGGCGCGTTGAGAGTCACAATCAAGGCGAGGACTCCAACCAGGTTGCGGTTCAGACGGCGCATGGCGGCTTCCTTACGTTGGGTTGGTGCGACCCGCCTTGGGCCCGTAAAGGTCGGCCTCCACCAGCTCACAGAGCAAGTGGCCCAGCAGGGCATGCATTTCCTGAATCCGCGGAGTGGAAGGCGAGGGTACCGAGAACAGGACGTCCACCAGGGGGCCCATCTCACGATCATCCGCACCGGTGAAGCCGAGCCGGAAGCAGCCCCGGCCGCGCACGCAGCGGAGCGCGTTGAGCACGTTGGGCGACCGGCCGCTGGTGCTGATCGCCATGACCACGTCGGCCGGCCGGGCCAGTGCATCGAGCTGGCGGGCGAAAACCTGGTCGAATTCATAATCATTGGCCACGGCGGTGATGATCGAGGGGTTGACCGCCAGGGCGATGGCGGGGATGCCCGGACGGTCCAGGTTGAAGCGGCCCATGAGCTCGCCGCTCCAGTGGATGGCGTCCGCAGCGGACCCACCGTTCCCGAAGATGTAGACGCGTCCGCCCTGTCGGATCCGGGCCGTGGTCTCCCGCGCCGCCCGCGCCACATCTTCAGTGTATCGGTCGGCGGCCGTCTCGTGCAGCCGGCGGGCTTGCATAAAAACGTCCCGAATTCGATCGCGCACTATGGCCATCCTACCGAGGAATGGGTTTCAATGTGACATATCGGGAATGCCGTGTCAAGCCGGAGAGCCGCGGGAGGACTGGCGCCCGCGGAGCGATCGGTGGGTGCCTCAAGACAGCTTCTTCTTGATCCGATTCCGGATGCGGCGCTCCAGCCGCAGTTCGCTCCGCTTGCGTTTCTTGTCTTCCATGATGCAGATAATGGTGCGAAAGCAGTCGGGGCAATGGGTGGGCACGATGTACGCCTCATGTCCCAGGAAGGAGGTGTCGAACTTGACCCATTTGGTGATGAGTTTGACCCGACCGCACCCGCTGCACACGTGCAGAGCGCTGTACACCGGATGCTGCATCACGTTGAGCTTGGTCATGGTGCCGTTTCCCGCCACAGACCGGCCAGTTCGTCCGGCGGGCAGTCCTGGAGCGTCCGTCCGGATGCCCTGAGCCGTAGCTCGAGAGCCCGGAAGCGGTCCCGGAAGGTAAGATTCGTCCGCTTGAGTCCGGTTTCAGGATCGATCCCGAGATGGCGGCAGAGATTCACGACGGCGAACAGGATTTCACCAGCGGCGGCCTTGAGGGCGGCCGGATCCCCGTCCGGCAGCCGGCTCTCAAGCGCGTCCAGCGCCGCGCGCGCCGCGCCGGTGGCGGTGTTGGCTCCGTTCCAGTCGAGCCCGGCCCGGCTGGCGCGCACGCCCAGCTGGTAGGCCTCGTGGAGTGCGGGCAGGGCCGGGCTGATGCCGTCGAGAAGCGATTGCCGCGGCTTGTTCTTATGCGCCTGTTCCTCGCTTTTGATCTTGTCCCAGTTGGCGAGGACTTCCTCGCTCGTCTCCGCCCGGACGCCGCCGAAGACATGGGGATGGCGACGGACGATCTTGTCGTGGATGGCGTCGATGACGTCCTGCATCCGGAACTCGTCCCGCTCGTCGGCGATCTGGGCGTGAAAGACGACCTGGAGCAGCAAGTCGCCCAGCTCGTCCCGCAGCTCGGCCGGGTCGTCGTCATCAAGGGCGGCCAGAACCTCGTAGGTTTCCTCCACCAGCATCGGTTTGAGGCTTTCCCGGGTCTGCTCACGGTCCCACGGGCAGCCGCCAGGCGCCCGCAGCTTTCGAACGACGGCCACCAGCTGGTCGAGATCGGTTTCGGGTTTTAACTGCTGCTTCGCCATAAACAGTTTTATTTAACACATAATCGATGAGGGACAAAGTTAAAATTCCTGGTGCCGTGTCTCCCTGCGGTTGGCCATCCGGATTTCGTCTGGTGGCTGCATGCCGTCAAAACTGGATTTGCGGATTCAGCCACCAACGGCACTGAAGCCACTTCTGTACTAGGTGCCGCCGTTTATTCGGGGCTTGTGACCCAACGGGACTCATGATAAGGTGTATCCCGCGTAAATCCCCGACAGCGCCCGCCTTTCGGGGCGCCTGCCGGTCGCTCGGGAGCCCCTCATGGAGACACTCAAAGGAATCGTCCTGGCCGGCGGAACCGGCAGCCGGCTGTTCCCCCTGACCAAGGTCACCAACAAGCACCTCCTGCCGGTGGGGCGCGAGCCGATGATCTACCACCCCATCCACAAGATGACCGAGGCGGGGATCGCGGAGATCCTGGTGGTCACCGGCACCGAACACATGGGCGACGTCGTCAACCTGTTGGGAAGCGGACGCGAGTTCGGCTGCCGATTCACCTACAAGGTGCAGGATGAGGCGGGCGGCATCGCCCAGGCGCTGGCGCTGGCCGAGAACTTTGCGGCTGGCAGCCGACTCCTGGTGATTCTGGGTGACAACATCTTTGAAGACGACCTGAGTGAATACACTCGCGCCTACATGGCCAAGCCCGGCGGGGCGATGATCATCCTGAAGGAGGTGTCCGACCCGGAACGGTTCGGCGTGGCCGAGCTCAGCGGCGACCGGGTGACCGGCATCGAGGAGAAGCCCACCCGGCCTAAAAGCCCCTATGCCGTGACCGGCGTCTACTATTACGACAATCGGGTGTTCGAAATCATCCGTACGCTGAAGCCGTCGGCACGGGGCGAATACGAGATCACCGACGTCAACAATGCATACATCCAGCGCGGCCAGCTGTTCGCTACATTCTTCCATGGCTGGTGGACCGATGCCGGAACGTTCGAGAGCCTGGACCGGGCCAGCCAGCTGGTGCAGAGCCGGGAGGCCGGTGCATGACGGTTTGGCGGGACGGCGCCATCGACGGGGTCGATGTCCGGCCGCTCCGGCGGTTTGAGGATCCGCGTGGCTGGTTGGCCGAGATATTTCGCTGCGACACGGAGGCGCCGGAACGCCTGCCCGTAATGGGCTACGTCTCGATCACTCACCCCGGCGTGGCGCGGGGACCTCACGAACACCGCGCCCAGACCGACTTTTTCTGTTTTCCCGGCCCCGGCACGTTTCGCATTCACCTGTGGGACGCGCGATCGGAATCCCCCACCCGTGGCTGTCGTCAGATCGTCGTCGCCGGAGCGGACACCCCGGCTGTGGTGATCGTGCCGCCCGGGGTTGTGCACGCATACCAGAATGTGGGCCCGGTCGACGGACTGGTCATCAACCTGCCCAACGCGCTGTTCAAGGGACCCGAGCGCCGGGAGCCGGTGGACGAGATCCGGCACGAAGAGGATCTCCACAGCCCGTATCGCCTGGAGGAGGCACCATGACGAAGGTGTTGCTCACCGGTGCCGAGGGCCGCTTCGGGCGCGATTTCATCACCTGGCTCGGTCAGCACTACGAGCTTTTCCCGCTGACCTGGGAGACATGCGACATCCGCGATCTGGGCGCCGTGCGCGACGCTGTGCGCAAGATCAAACCGCAAGTGGTGGTCCATGCCGCCGCGTTCACCGATGTGGATGGCGCTGAGCAGAACGTCGACTCGGCCTTCGCCGTGAACGCCATCGGCAGCCGCAACGTGGCCATGGCCGCGGAGGAGGCGGAGGCATGGCTGATCGCGTTGTCGACCGACTACGTGTTCTCCGGCCGTCTGGGCCGGGCTTACCATGAGTTTGACCCCCCGTCACCCATCAACGTCTACGGACAGTCCAAGCTGGCCGGTGAGCGGGCCGTGGCCGCCTGCTGCCGGCGGCACACCATTGTCCGGACGGCGTGGTTGTACGCCAACACCGGCCCGTGCTTCCCCCGGACGATCATCCGCCACCTGCTTCAGTCGGTGGGCAGTGGGCAGCCCGTCCGGGTGGTCGCCGACCAGCGGGGGAATCCCACATCCACCCGGGTGCTGGCCGATCTGGTCCACCGCCTGATCCGGGAGCCGATTCCCGGCATCGTCCACGGTGCGTGCGAAGGGGCGGTGTCATGGTACGAGTTCGCCTGTGAAATTCAGTTTGGCCTTCACCTGCCGGGCGAGATCGTGGCCTGCGCCACCGAGGATGTCGCCCGACCCGCCAATCGGCCGAGAAATTCCGCCCTGGACAACATGGTCCTCCGTCTGGAAGGGTATGCGCCCCTGCCCACCTGGCAGGAGGCTTTGAAGCTCTGGATCCGGGAGAACCGCGATGAGTTCGTTTGAGCCCCGCCGCGTGCTGGTGACGGGGGGCGCCGGTTTCATCGGCGGCAACTTCGTACGCCACCTGCTGGAGTCAGACCCGGCGATCCGGATCTGGAACCTGGACGCTCTGACATACGCCGGCAATCTCGCCAGCCTGTCCGATGTGGAGGCCCGCTTCGGGCCGGACGGCGACGGTCGTTACCAGTTCATCCGCGGCGACATCGGCGATTTTGATCTTGTGGCGGGGCTGCTCGCCGACGTGCCGATCGACAGCGTCGTCCACTTCGCCGCCGAGAGCCATGTGGACCGCTCCATCCTGGGTCCGGAAGTCTTCCTGACCACGAACGTGCTGGGCACCTTCCGGTTGCTGGAAGCGTGCCGGAAGGCGTGGTCGGGGCGGCGCGACGTCCGCTTCCACCACGTGTCCACCGACGAGGTGTTCGGCAGCCTCGGCCCCGACGGCCGCTTCACCGAGACGACACCCTACGACCCGTCCAGCCCCTACTCGGCGTCGAAGGCGGCCAGTGACCACCTGGTGCGCGCCTGGCACCGGACGTACGGCCTGCCGGTCACGCTCAGCAACTGTTCCAATAATTATGGTCCATGGCAGTTTCCGGAAAAACTCATCCCGCTGGTGATCCTCAACTGCCTGGAGGGGCGGGCCATCCCGGTGTACGGCCGGGGCGAAAATGTCCGGGACTGGCTGCATGTCCGGGACCATTGCGTTGCAGTGGACCGAATCCTCAGGTACGGGCAAGTCGGTGCGACCTACAACGTGGGTGGCGACGGGGAGCGCCGGAACATCGAGGTTGTCGGCGTGCTGTGCGACCTGGTGGATGAACTGAACCTGCGAGCGTCCGGTGTCATCCGTTGTCGAGACCTGATCACCTTCGTGACGGATCGGCCGGGGCATGACCTGCGCTACGCCATCGACTGGCGCCGTATCGGCGACGAACTGGGCTGGCGGCCGGCGGTACCCCTCGCCGACGGCCTGCGGGAGACGGTCCGCTGGTACGCCGAGCACCGCGAATGGTGCCACCAGGTCACATCCGGCGAATACCGATCGTACTACGACCGGCAGTACAGCCGACGTCTTCAAACCTGATTCTTTGACGTTCCGCCTGGATTATCCCGCTGGTCGTGAAACAGCGACAGCGGCGGGCCGTCAGGCGGCGTGGAAATCGCGTCGGATTTCCCGGTACTCCAGAGCCGTAGCGGCGCCGAGTTCCAGAAGCAATCCGTACAGCGGTTCCCCGGCTGGCAGGTACGGCAGATGGAGGGGGCGGCCGTGGGGACCGCCTGCTGCGGCGAGCAGGGCACGGCCGGCCGCCGGCTCCCTGAACCGGAGCGCCTGCACGACGGTCAGAAACAGCTCCGCACGCCAGATTCCCCAACCCACCACTTTCGTCCCCCGCCAGGCCAGGGCCATCCGCCAGGCCGGCAGCGGACCGCAGCGGGCGATTTGACGCCATCGCTGGATCCAGGGTGCCGGCTCCGCCGGCGGATCGGCGCGGTAGTGCGGTTCCAGCTCCGCTAGGGTGCACGACCTGACCTCAATTCCCGGATCGGCCGCGGGCGGAGGAGCCGGCAGGTCCAGGCAATACAGCGGACGGGTCTCCCGGAAGCGCACCGCCCGGTAGCGATGGGCTCTGCGGAAGTGGGCCACGAACGCCCAGCTGGTCCGCACCCCCAATTCCAGGTGCTGCCGAGTGTAACACTTCTCGAGTTCGAAACCCACCCGCAGGCGGTGAAACCGGGGCGGCACATTCCAGCCGAAGACGAATGACTGGCGGGCGTCGTCGTCGATCGCCAGCAGCAGCACTCCGGCGATCTCGCCATCCACCTCGGCGACGAAGCTGCGCGGCAGGTCCAGACCGTACTGCGGGACGAGGGTATGGCTCAATCCCCAGGCGCTGAACGTAGTCCGAGTAGGGAAATTTTCATACGACTCGTTGATGATTCGTGCTGCGGCGGGGAGATCCGCCTCATTCACGGTGCGGCAAGCGATCACGGCGCCGTCTGGCTCCTCGGGTCAAGATATTGTGTCCATTATGCCATAGCTCGGATGCATGCGGCCAGAAGGAGCCGCCCCAAGCCTCGCAAATTCGGCTGGACAATGATGGTCGACGGGCCGGCGCAGGAGTGCCTTCCATTTTGCGCCGGCTTTGGGTATGATGCCGATTTCATCGGCATCGCCCGCCGTCCGGTGGCGGCGTACGGTGTGTTCCCGATCCGCCCATCCAAGGAGATTGTGTTGATCCGATCATTGTGCTGTCTGTTATGTATCGTCTTTCTGGTCGGGACGGCCAGCGCCGCGGATCCCGCGCCTGACGCCGACGCCACACGGCTGGAAATCGGCTTCGAGGAACGGGTACGCTCGGAAAACATGGAGAACCTGTCCGATTGGGACGACACCCACTCGGACACGCGCCAGTGGTGGCGCTTCCGCTCCCGGTTCTGGACCAAGCTCAACGTCGGGCAGCGCGCGGAGTTCTACCTTGGGCTCAACAACGAGAACCGCAAGGTGACCGAGCCCGACACAGAGTTCCGGTTCGACGAGGTCATCGTCGAGAACCTGTACGTGAACCTGGCGCTCACTCCGCAGTTGTCGGTCAAGGTGGGCCGGCAGAACCTGGTGCGGGGCGAGGGATTCATGTTCATCGAGGGGAACCCGCTGGACGGTTCCCGAACCGCTTACTTCAATGCGGTCGACGTGGCCTGGTCGCCGGTCAAAGACCTGAAACTGGAACTGATCGGGATTTCCAATCCGGACCACGACATTTACCTGCCGCGGATCAACGACAAGCACAAGACGCTCATCGATTGGGACGAGGAGGCGGTCGGTGTGTACGCGACTGACCGAACCCGCCGCAGCCAGAGCTTCGATGCGTACTACTTCTACAAGAGGGAGTCCGGCGATTTGCGCGATCCGGCCAATCCCCAGTATCAGCCCGAGCGCCGGGTGCACACCCTCGGCGGCCGGCTGGAGCAGGCGCTGGGAGGCGACTGGTCGGCGGCCGGCGAGCTGGCCGGGCAATGGGGCGGCCAGCATCCCGACACCCCGATCCGGGCGATGGGCGGGTACGCCTGGGTGAAGAAAACGTTCTCGCTGGCCTGGAAGCCCACCGCCCAAGGCGGTTACTGGCGGTTTTCAGGCGACGATCCGGACACGCCGGCCAATGAGAACTGGGACCCGCTGTTCAACCGGTGGCCCGCCTGGAGCGAGTTGTACATCTATAGCCAATGGCCGGAAAAGGGTTTGGCTTACTGGACGAACACCGGCATGTGGCAGGCGGAGGCGACCGTGACTCCTTGGCGAACGGTCAAGGCGCGGGCCACTTACTATCACCTGAGTGCGTCCCACCCGTATCCGGGCGATCCGGGTCTGTTCGCCGGCGGCACGCACCGGGGCGACATGTTCCAGGTGCGCGTCGACGTTACGCCCAGCAGCAGCTGGCGGGGTCATGTGGTGTTCGAGCGGTTCTGGCCCGGCAGTTTCTACGCCGGCGACTCCCCGGGGTATTTCTTCCGGTTTGAAGTCATCTACACGATCAAGGGCGCGTTCGCCTGGAACTAGGAGGAGGATGCAACCACCCGCGTCCGCACCGCCGCCCGCCGGTCCGCCCGCCCCGACGCTTCCTTGGTGGCGACGGTTCTGGGTGGCCACCCTCTATTTCGCCGAAGGCTTTCCCTATAGCATGGTCCGGCAGATCTCCACAGTGTTCTTCAAGGACAGCGGAGCGAGCCTGCAGGCGATCGGTCTGACCTCGCTCTACGGCCTGCCATGGACCCTCAAATTTCTCTGGTCGCCGTTTGTCGACCAGTTCGCCACTAAGCGGCGCTGGTTACTGGCCGCCGAGCTGGCCCTGTCGGCCACCATGGTCCTCATGGCTCTGGGCGCCGCCATGCCCCAGGCGCTCGATGTCGTCGCCGGACTGTTCCTGCTGACGGCCATGCTGTCGGCCACCCACGACATCGCCATTGACGGCTTCTACCTCGAAGCGCTGAACCGGCAAGAGCAGGCGCGGCTTGTCGGATTCCAAGCCATGAGCTACCGGCTGGCCATGATCGCCGGCGGCGGCGGAATCGTCACCCTTTCCGGTTACACAAACTGGAGCACGGCGTTCGGTGCGGCCGCGGCGATTCTGGTGATGCTGTGGCTCGTGCACTCGAGCTGCCTTCCCCGGGTGGAGAAAACCCAGCGGCCGCTGGCCGAGCTGGGGCGGCTGCTCCGCCGGCCCGCCGTACGGCGGGCAGCTGCGGGGGTGCTGATCGCCGGCGCAGCCGTGGCCGGGGCGGGCCGGCTGGGCTGGCTCAACACGCCGGCGGCCGCTTTCACCATGATCCTGGACAGGCTGGGATCGGCCGGCCTGGTGAGCGCGGCGCTGCTCCTGGCCATGCTCGGACTGGCTCTCAATCTCAGGCGGCTCAAACGAAGGCTGTACGCCTCCGATTCCTTTTACGCCCTAGCGTTCGTCGACTACCTCGACCAGCCCAAGGTGGGCGTGATCCTGGCTGCGGTGGTTTGCTGGCGGGCCGGCGAATCGTTCCTCCTGAACATGGCCTATCCGTTTTTAAACGATGCGGGCGTCAGCCGGGCCCAGTACGGAGTAATCTACGGCACCTTCGGCATCGTCGCCTCAATCACCGGCGGTCTGCTGGCGGGTTGGCTGATCGCCCGGTTCGGGCTGCGCCGCATGATCTGGCCCTGCGCCCTGAGCCAGAACATGCTCAACCTGCTGTATATGTTCCTGGCGTGGCAATACGTCCCCCTGAGTACGCGGCGCTGGAGCCTGTCGCTGGAACTGGCCCGGAATGTGTACCAGGCTCCGTTCGTGTGGGTGCAGCGGGCGGCGGAGATGATGCGGGCGCCGGCGGCGTGGTTCCCCGATCTGAACCTGGTGGGGACTCTGATCGTCCTGGAATCCTTCGGGGCCGGCATGGGCACCGCCGCCTTCATGGTGTTCATCATGCGAACCTGCAAGCCGGGCTACAAGGCCGCTCACATGGCCATTGCCACCAGTATCATGACAGTGGGCGCCACGTTCGCCGGAGTGTTCTCAGGCATCCTGGCCGGCTGGCTCGGCTACCCGCTGTTCTTCGGCTTCACCTTCCTGGCCACGGTGCCCAGCATGGTGCTGCTGTTCTTCCTGCCCTATTTGGACGGCACGTCGGCGGCCGATCTCGCCGCCAACCGCCCGGAAAAGCGTTGAAACGCAGGGAACCGCTCTCTATAATGAGGGGCCATGAGCGATGATGTGCGCGTCCTGCCAACATCCTACAACGAGCTGGAAGAATTATTGGGCGAGAAGATCGCGCCATTCAATGTGCTGTTTCAAGATTCCATCCGCTACTATGACTCGCTCCTGGGTCGGGACGCCCGCTCCAGTCCGGTTATGGAGCAGCAGTTCCTGGACCGCTTCCGCTTCCTCTTGGAGCAGGAGCATTTCGCCTCGCCTCGCAGTCTCCGCGAGACATTGATCAAGCTGAGCTACGGCTTTTATATGAAGCAGCGGAACTGAGGGAGGAATCCGTCTCCCCTCACAACCGATTGGTAGCGGACTCGTCCGTTTCGTCGACGGGCGGTGGTGTTTCGACGCGGGCGGGGAAGCGGATGACGAAGACCGAACCTTCACCGACGGCGCTGTCCACCTGGATCTGGCCGCCGTGGGCTTCCACCAGATACTTGACCAGGCTCAAGCCGATGCCGCTACCGCGGACCCGGCGGACCGCGATGTTGTCGCTGCGGTAGAACTTGTTGAAGATGCTGGGCAAATCCTCCGGGGCGATGCCGATCCCCTCGTCCCGCACCTCCAGGCACACGTGAGGCGGTTCGTGAAAGATCCGGATCCGGACGCGCCGGGACTTGTTGGCGGAATACTTGATGGCGTTATCCAGCAGGTTGAGCAGGATCAGGGCCAGCGCGTTGGCGTCGCCGCGGATCATGGGGAGGTCGGGCTCTGCGTCGACCCGGAGTTCCACTTTCTCCTTCTTCATCCGGTAATCGAACGCCTCCAGATGGCGCGACACGACCTGGTCAAGGCGGAGATCCTCGAAGCTGAACTTTTGCAATCCGTTCTCCAGGTTGGCCAGGTCCAGCACGTTGTTGATCAGGTGGGTCATCCGCTCGGTTTCGGCAAAGATCACCGACAGGTATTCCTGGCGGGTGCGTTCGTCGCGGCCCCGGCCCATGAGCAGGATCTCGCTGAACATCTTGATCAGAGCCAGCGGCGTCTTCAGCTCATGGGAGACGTTGCGGATGAACGCCTCCTTCTGCTGGGTGAGCTTCTGTTCCTCGCGGCGGCTCACGTAGACCAGGAACCAGGCCGACAGGATCAGCACCAGGTTGATGGCCAGCAGGAGCATGTTCTGGCTCCGAATGCTGAGGGCCTCCTGCTCGAGCAGGTCGGCGTTGCGGGGCGCGAGCTGGAACAACCATTTGTAGAAAGTCATCGGGAACCGCTGCTCGACGAAATATTTTCGCGATACCTGAAACGGCGTGCCGAAAATGAGATTGTTTTCGTAATCCCGGATGCAGACCACATGATTGCGCTCGAGGTCGCGGACGGAGGCACCGAAGAACACATCCAGATCGTCCCCGCGATACTCCTGGACAAGCAGAAAGCGGCGGTCGTCGCCGGCGAGGGTGAACGGCAGCAGGGAGAACAGGTAGTATCGACCGTCGATGGCGGTATGGAGGTGCTGGATGCTGAGCGGGGGCAGCTGGCCCGGATCGATGGTGCTCAGAACCCGCCGCCGGAACCAGCGGGCGTTCTCCCGTTGCCGGGCAGCCGGGAAATACACGTTCCATTGGTCGTCAAGCAGATAGATCTGGCGGATCAGCGGGACAGGATCCGCCGGGGCGTTGGCCAGCCGCAACTGCAATTCCTCCAGCGTGGTCGACGTCAGGAAGGTGTATAGCTTCTGGTCCTGCGCGGAGATGTTCAGTTCGATCCGGTTGAGAGTCTGACGGACCATGCCGAGGTTGCTCTGCAAGAGGGTGATTTCCAGCAGACTTTCCTTTTCGGCGACATACCGGAAGGTGAGGATGCCAATGGTGATCGTGGAAAACAGCACGATGCCGCTGGCGATGGGGAACATCCGGCTGCGGAAAAACTGGCGCACGCAACACTCCGGAACAGGGGGTCGTCAGGGGGCCGATTCGGCTTGCCGAATGCGTTTCTGCAGCAGGTCGCGGGCGGCTTCCTGAATCTCCGGCAGCAGACTGGCGTCACCCGCCGCTTCCCGCAAATCCTGGGTACGCAGATTCGGGAGCAGGCGCAGGCTGATGGGCGGCGGAGTGTACGGATTGCGGACCAGCGCCACCTTGATGTCATAGTGCACGATCCAGCGGGGCGAATGGAAAACTTCGGCCAGCACCGCGGGGTAGTTGGGGCGGCGGGCGACGATCCGGACGACGAAGGGCAGGGTGATCCGCGGATTGCTGAGGAGGCGCTGGATCACGCTGGGATCCGGGTCGAACATCAGTTGTTCCATCGTGTGCCGGTCCGGACTCATGGCCACCGCTTTGCGCTGGCCCAGGGTGAGCTCGTTGGCGAGCTGATCCGGATCGGGCAGCGCGGCGGTTTTCAGCCCGCGCTTGGGGCGAGGCTGGCGGAGGAAATGCACCACATCGTCGAAGTGCTTCGCGCGGGCGTAGGTGTACACCTCGCTGAAGAACGGCCGTCCCAGCCGCGCGATCATGGGCTCCAGATCGCTCACGGCGTCCATAACCTCCTTGAACGCCGGCCGGCCCATCTGGGCCTGACGCAGAATGTAATAGAGCGCCTCGGCGAAGGCGTCCGGCCCAAGCTCCTGGAACCGGTCCAGGAGTTGATGCTTGCGGATGCCCAAATCTTCGATCCGGCTGCAGGCATCCACCCACTGCTGCACCTTGAGGTACAATTCCTTCATGTCCAAGGGACGACTCCGACGAGCGCGGGCGGTTGATCCCAGAATATCCGAAGAGTGTGCTAGAATCAAGCCGGTTTTCCCATCCGGCGGCATCCGGCCGTCGGGATCCGGACCTACGGAGCGTCTGATGGCGGACATCCTGCGACTTGATCCGACCGAACTGCCGGGCTGTAGTCCGTTTTTCCGGGACATCATCCGGCGGCCCGATGTGCGTCAGGCGTTCCTGGGTCTGGCCCGCTGGGATGGTGCCGCCTTGCGCGAAGCGGCTGCGCCGGCGCGGTTGTTCCGCGGCCTGGACGAACTGATCCGCCAGAACCAGCCGACGCACCCCGCCGTGGCCGAAGCGCTGGCGCACGCCAGCCGGCCGGGCGCGGTGTGCATCCTCACCGGCCAGCAGGCCGGCGCGCTGGGCGGCCCCCCTTACACACTGTACAAGGCGCTGACCGTCGCGGCGATGGTCGGCGAGTTGCGCCGGTCGGGCGTGCCGGCAGTCGGCGTTTTCTGGATCGCCTCGGAGGACCACGACCTCCGCGAAGTGTCTGCCATCACCTGGATGGTGCCCGGCCGGGGCCTGCAACGGCTGACCCTGCCGACCGCGCCAGCCGCCGATCTCCGCCCCGTGGCGGACGTGGTTCTTGATGCGGCGGCGGCTTCGTTCTGGCAGGAGGTGCTGGAACTGCTGCCCCGGAGCACGCACCGCGACTGGGCGTCGGGGCTGGTGGCCGAGTGCTACCGGCCGGGCCGCGGGTTGGCCGAAGCGTTCCGCGATTTCATGGCCCGGCTGCTCGCGCCGCTGGGCCTGTGCCTGTTCGATCCCATGGCCATGGAGCGGCAGGGGGCCCTGGCCGGTTTTCTGGCCCGATATCCCGAGCTTCGAGCTGAGGCCGTTCGCCGCGTGACGGACCGCCAGACCGCGCTCGAAGCGGCCGGACACGAACCGCAGATCCGCATCCAGCCCCAGCGCGCGTTCCTGTTCTACCTGCACCCCGAGGCCGGCCGGCGGCGCGTGATGGAAGCGCCCGGAGGCGGATTCACCGTGGACGGAACATCGGTGGGTTGTGACGCTGCGGGGTGGTCTGGCTGGCTCCGGCAGGACGCCGCCCGCTTCTCGCCCGATGCTCTGCTGCGGCCGCTTTTCCAGGACTGGCTGTTCCCCACCGCGGTCTATGTGGGCGGTCCGGCGGAGCTGGCCTACCACGCCCAGATCCGGTCGCTCTATCCCCTGTGGGATCTGACGCCGCCGCAGCTGTGGCCGCGCTTCTCGGCCACGCTGATCCCGCCCGGCGCGTCCCGGCGGGCCCGGCAACTGGGTCTGGAACCGCGCGCGCTGTTCAACCCCCGCGAGGAGACGCTCACGCGGCTGCTGGCGGCGCATGGGCGCGTCGACCGCCTCGAGGCGTTCCTGGCGCGCCGCGGCGAACTGACGGGGGCGCTGGACCGGCTGGCCGGCTCGCTGCTGGATTATCCGGAGGATGTCACCCGCTCCACTGCCTCGACACTGGGCAAGATCAACGGCCTTGTCGACAAACTGGAGGAGCGGGTCCGCCGCCAGGCCAAAGCGGACAACGAGGAACTGATCCGACGATTCGACACCCTTCATCAGGAGCTCGTTCCAAACGGGAATCTCCAGGAGCGCACCCTGAATCTATTGCCCCTGCTCAGCGTGTTCGGCCCCGGACTGGTGGACCGGTTGATGCAGGCAGTGGATCCCTTCGATCCGCGTCATGTGATGCTCTGGCTGGAGGAGTGACATGATCGTGTACGGCGCGCGGGGTGTGATCCCGGTGGACATGCTGGCCGTGGGGGCCCATCCGGACGACCTCGAGATCTGTATGGGCGGCACCATTGCACGGCTTGCCGCGGCCGGGCGCCGGATCGGTCTGGTGGATCTCACCCGGGGCGAATCCGGGAGCAGGGGCGAGCCGGAAACCCGCGTGGCGGAAAGCCGGGCCGCCGCCGAAGCGCTGCGCGTGGCGTTTCGGACGAACCTGGAGCTGCCCGATGGCGACCTGACCCCAACGGCCGCAGCCCGCGCCGCGCTGGTCCGCGTGATCCGGCAGGCGATGCCCGCCATCGTGTTCTCGCACCACACCCTGGATCCGCATCCCGACCACGCCGGTGCCTACGTCCTCGTCCGTTCGGCGTGCCACCACGCCGGTCTGGCCAAACTGGAGCCCGACCTGCCGCCGCATCGGCCGAAGTACTTCTTCACCTTCGCCCAGCCCCACCGGTTACGGCCCACTTTCCTGGTGGATGTCAGCGAATTCTGGGAAGCCAAGCTCGCAGCCATCCGCTGCCACCACAGCCAGGTGTCGCCCCGGCAGCCGGATGAGCCGGCCACCTACCTGGGCCAGCCCGATTTCCTCGATGTCGTGGGCGCGCACTGCCGGAGCATGGGCGCCATGGTTGGGGCGCGGTTCGCCGAGGGCTTCCACAGCGAAGGGTATTTGCTGGTGGACGATCCGTTGGCGGCGTTCGGCCGGAAGCTGGGGCGGCTGCTATGAACATCGGCATGGTCTGTTACCCCACCCACGGCGGCAGTGGCATCGTGGCCACCGAGCTCGCCAAAGAGCTGGGCAAGCTGGGCCATCAGGTCCACATCATCAGCTTCGCCCTGCCGATCCGGGTGACGCCGGGTTTGCCCAATGTCTTTTTCCACAAGGTGGAGGTGTCGGCCTATCCGCTGTTCAAATATCCGCCGTACTCCCTCGAGGTCACGGCGATGATCGCAGACGTGGCCCGAAACCACAGCCTGGATGTGGTCCACGTGCACTACGCCATTCCCCACGGCATGAGCGCCTGGTCCGCCCGGGAGATGCTCGCCGAGGACGGCATCCGGTTGCCGTTCATCACCACACTGCATGGCACCGATATCACCGTCGTGGGCAGCGAGCCGTCCATGGCCCGGGTGACCCAGTTCATCCTCAGCCATTCCGACGCGGTGACGGCGGTGAGCGACTGGCTGCGGCTTGAAACCGAGCGCTTTTTCAATATGCGCTGCCCCATCTTCGTGATCCCCAACTTCATCGATCCGTATGCGTTCCGGCGTCAGCGCCACGCGGCGCGGGACCGCTTCGCCGCACCGGACGAAAAACTCCTGCTTCACGTGTCGAACTTCCGACCGGTCAAAAACGTGCCCGATATCATCCGGGTGCTGGACATCGCCCGCCGGCGAACCCGTTGCCGGCTCGTCGTGGTGGGCGACGGGCCCGACCGCCCCCACGCCGAACGACTGGCACGCGATCTGGAGGTGGACCATCTAGTCACCTTCGTGGGGATGCAGAGCAATGTGCTGGAATATCTCTCGCTGGCCGATGTGTACCTGATGTCCAGCAGCAGTGAAAGCTTCGGCCTGTCGGCGCTGGAAGCGATGTCATGCGGCGTGCCGGTGGTGGCCTATCGGGTCGGCGGGATGCCCGAAGTTATCCGCCACGGGTGGACCGGTTACCTGGTCGACCCGGGCGACGTTTCCGCCCTGGGCGAAGCCGCAGCCGATCTGCTGACCGACGAGCGCCGCCGCCGGAAATTTGGACGGGCAGCGCGGCAGCGGGTCCTAGCGGAATTCACCGCTGACCGGATCGTGCGGCAGTATGAGGCACTCTACGATGCGGTCATCCGGCGGCGCCCGTGTCTGGAGATGGTGAAGCCGGAGCAGACCGGGGTATAATTCTCCACCAGAAGACTAATTCTCCAGCGTGTTCCCGCGTCGCGTATATCGCCAAAATCCTTACAGAGCGGGCGTTTTCAATTCAATCTGTCTTCACGTTGCCTGTTCGGGTATTGGCATCCACGTTGCAATCAATACCATGAATTTTTTTGTTTGAACGACCCTCAACACCCAATATTAAGGAGAGAGCCTATGAAAATCAGACCGCTGCACGATCGCGTGATCGTCAAGAGACTGGAAGAAAAGGAGCAGATCAAGGGTGGCATCATCATCCCCGACACTGCCAAAGAGAAGCCCCAGCAGGGCGAAGTCATCGCCGTAGGCAACGGCAAGATCCTGGACAACGGCCAGCGGGTGACGCCCGAGGTGAAGGTGGGCAACCGGGTGCTGTTCGGCAAGTACTCCGGCAACGAAGTGAAAATTGAAGACCAGGAATACCTGATCATGCGCGAGGACGAGATCCTCGGCATCGTCGAGTAGATTCGCGAACGCAGAAACTTAGTCATAAGGAGAAACGCACATGGCCAAAGATATCGTGTATGGAGAAAATTGCCGTCACCAGATTCTCAAGGGTGTCAACAAGCTGGCGGACACCGTCAAGATCACCCTCGGCCCGAAAGGCCGTAACGTGGTCCTGGAAAAGAAATTCGGCTCTCCCACCATCACCAAGGACGGCGTGACGGTGGCCAAGGAAATCGAGCTGAAGGACAAGGTGGAAAACCTGGGCGCCCAGATGGTTCGGGAAGTCGCTTCCAAGACCAGCGACGTGGCGGGTGATGGCACGACCACCGCGACCGTCCTGGCCCAGAGCATCTACCGCGAGGGCGTGCGCAACGTGGCGTCCGGCGCCAATCCGATGGCTCTGAAGCGCGGCATCGAGAAGGCCGTCGAGGTGGTGGTCAAGCACATCAACGAGATGTCCGTGCCCGTCAAGGGTGACATGATCGCCCAGGTGGGCGCGATCTCCGCCAACAACGACATTTCCATCGGCTCCATCATCGCCGAGGCGATGAAGAAGGTGGGAAAAGACGGCGTCATCACCGTCGAAGAAGCCAAGACGCTGGAGACCACCCTGGAAGTGGTGGAAGGGATGCAATTCGACCGCGGCTACCTGTCCCCGTATTTCGTGACCGATCCCGAGCGGATGGAAGTGGTTCTGGAGGACGCCTACATTCTCATCCATGAGAAGAAGATCAGCTCCATGAAGGATCTGCTGCCGGTGCTCGAGCAGATCGCCCGCTCCGGCAAGCCCCTCCTGGTCATCGCCGAGGACATCGAGGGCGAAGCTCTGGCCACGCTGGTGGTCAACAAGCTGCGCGGCACCCTGCAGGTGGCCGCGGTGAAGGCGCCCGGCTTCGGCGACCGCCGGAAGGCCATGCTGGAAGACATCGCCATCCTGACCGGCGGCAAGGCCATCACCGAAGACCTGGGCATCAAGCTGGAGAACACCCGCCTGGAGGACATGGGCCGAGCCAAGCGCATTACCATCGACAAGGACAACACGACCATCGTTGAAGGGTATGGCACCTCCGACAAGATCCAGGCCCGCGTGAAGCAGATCAGGGTCCAGATCGAGGAGACCACTTCCGATTACGACCGCGAGAAGCTGCAGGAGCGTCTGGCCAAGCTGGTGGGCGGCGTGGCCGTGATCAAGGTGGGCGCTGCCACCGAGACCGAGCTCAAGGAGAAAAAGGCGCGGGTGGAAGACGCCATGCACGCCACCAAGGCGGCCGTCGAGGAGGGCATCGTGCCCGGCGGCGGAGTCGCGTTCCTGCGCGCGATTTCGGCGTTGAAGAACCTCAAGCTGACTGGCGACGAGAAGGTGGGCCTGGAAATCATCCGCCGCGCCCTCGAGGAGCCCATCCGGCAGATCGCAGCCAACGCCGGCTGCGAAGGCGCCATCGTCTGCGAGAAGGTCAAGGCGAGCAAGGAACCCAACTACGGATATAACGCCGACACCGACACATACGAGGACCTGGTGGCCGCCGGTGTCATTGACCCGGCCAAGGTTGCCCGGACCGCCCTGCAGAACGCATCGTCCATCGCCAGCCTGCTGCTGACCACCGAGGCCACGGTTCACGAGCTGCCCGAGCCCGAGAAGCCGATGCCCGGCGGGCCCGGCGGCATGCCCCCGGGTGGGATGTACTGATCCCATTCGGTCGAACCGAACCGCGAACACAACGCCCCGCCTTTCGGCGGGGCGTTTTTCATTCATGGCTGCGCAAACAAACCGCCGCCCCGGCGGGCCGGGGCGGCGAGGGGCACTCTGTTCGGGACAGTCGGACGGAAGCAGGCGCTACTTGATTCCCTCTTTGTCCAGCAGGCTCATCACCTGGTTGAAGGCCTCCTCATCTTCAGCGACGAGTTTGCCCTCGGGCGAATAGATCTTGAAATGGGGGATGCTTTGCAGGTTGTACTGGCGGGCGACAGGGGAGCCCCAGTCGATGCCGGTGACACCCTTCCGGTTGATGTCGATCTTGACCACGACCAGATCGTCCCGTTTTGTATCCAGCCGGGCCAGCAGCGGAGAAATCTTCCGGCAAGGCGGGCAGTACTCGCTGAAGAAGTCGAAGATTACGGTCTTACCGTTCACCAGGTGATCCTTGAGGTTGAGCTCGGCGCCGTGTCCGATGACCGTCTCGTTGGAGGCGGCGGTGGATTCCGTTACCGGCGGGACGGCCGAGCAGCTTGTGGACAACAGCAGGAGCAAGGGGATGGCGATCCCCAGGCATAGCAGGCGTTGGGTGGGATTCATTGGGTTCTCCTCGCGCAATGGATTAATACGGGATGTTACGCACGCGGCGGGTCGGCGGTTACTTCTTCTCTTCTTCCTCGGGTTGATACGGCTTGAAATAGACTGCGTACTTCTTCTCTCGGGAATTCTCGAACTTTTCGATCCGCACCACCGTGGACGGCAGCGGGATCGACAGGAACACGTTGGTGCCTACCTCGAGGTCGCGTTCAGTGACGAACAGAGCGCCGGTCTTGCTGATGTTCGCGGTCTGTACCACTTCCTCAAAGTACTTGCCGTGCACGTCCACGCCCTTCAGCTTCATATAAAAATTGGTGCGAACGCGTTTGCTGCGGCGCTGGTTGTTTTCCACCCGAATGCTCCCATGGACTTTCCCTAATTGTATGCAGGGAATCGAGCAAAAAGCAACTCATTTCCCTCGCTTGCCGCAAGCCGGGCGCTTGGCGCCCGGCCTTGTATTCAGATGACGGAAACGGCCCGGTGTATTCAGTCCGTTGCTTTCAGGATCCGTTTTTGGGATCATGGGTCGCACGGCCGTCGGTCGGCGCCACAGCCTGTGGTAGCAGGGATACTATGGATTGGCACAAACACCTGGTTGCGCCCGAGTTGCTCGGACCGCCGGAGCCGGCAGACAGGGACGACCTTGCGGCGCGGCTAGACCGCCTGATCGTCCAGCAGGAATCCGCCTGGCCGGAGCTGCGGCGGGCTCGGGACGCCTGGTTCGCCTGCCGCTACCGAGAGACGGCGCTCGGGGCGTTCCGGGTGCGGCTGGAATACAATCCCGCCCGCGAGGCCAGCGTGGCCGCGCCCGTGGACCCGGCGTCCATCCGTCGGCGCGCCTGCTTCCTCTGCCCGGAGCAGATGCCGCCGCCGGAACGCGGCTTGGCGGTGGACGGGGATTTCGCCCTATTCCTCAATCCGTTTCCGATCTTCTATCCGCATCCAGTGGCAATCCATCGCGACCACCGTCCCCAGGCGCTGGCTCCCTGCCTGCCGGCCATGTTCCCGCTGGCGCGGCGGCTGGCCGGCCGCTTCAGCCTGCTCTACAACGGACCCCGCTGTGGCGCGTCAGCGCCGGATCATCTGCACTTCCAGGCCATCCCGCGGTACAGCACCCTCATCGAGGCGGATGTGCACCACTTGGCCGAGCCCGCCCTGGCCGACCGGCGGCGGGAGCTGCCCGCAATCGAAGGAGTGGCGGCGTTCACCATCGATGGTTATAGCCGCACAGTCATCGTCCTGGAGGGGGAACGGGAGGAGAAGCTCCGGCAAGCCGTAGTCGGATGGCTGCATCGTCTGCCTGCAAACCCGGCGGGAGCCGAGCCGCTCGTCAACCTCCTGCTCTGGTACGGACAGACGGGCTGGACGATCGCGTTGTTTCCCCGGCGTTGTCACCGGCCTTCCAACTACGCCGTGGCGCCGGGCAACGGCGTGCTCGTGAGCCCGGGCGCCATCGATCTGGCCGGCGTCATCGTCACCCCGCGCCGCTGCGATTTCGAAGGGCTGGATGCGCCGGCCATCGCCGCGATCTTTCAAGAGGTGTGCCTGCCCCTGGATGCGATCGACGGAGCGGCGGCTGCACCCGCCGTCGACCGGCCGGCGGCTCCGGCGGCGGTGGCCGAGCCGGAGGTGGATGTGGGTTTGGTGGAAGCCCGGCCGGTCGTGGAGGTGGTTCTGGCGGGCGCATGGCAATGCGGCGACCGGATAGTGCCGCCGGGAAGCTACACCGCGTGCGGCGTGGCCGCGGAAGTCCGTCTGGTCGGAGCGGACAAATCCTTCGCCGGTGACGAGACGCTGCGGTTGAAGCCAGCCGACCAGGCGGCCGGCCGATTTCAGCTCCGGAACGTGACCATCGGTGCGGACTTCCACTGGGAGCGCCGCGAGAACCAGACGTTCGCCGGTTCGCTGACGCTGCTGTCGGACGGCGCCGGTGCCCTGACGGTCGTCAACGGCGTGCCGCTGGAGCGCTACCTGGAATCGGTGATCGCATCGGAAATGCGCGCCGACGCGCCGCTGGAATTTCTCAAGGCGCATGCGGTGATCTCGCGGAGCTGGGCTCTGGCTCAGCTTGCGGCGCGCGCGCGCGTCGGCCCGCTCGCCGCGGCGGCGTACCCGCCGCTGGCCGGTCGACGATGGAGCTGGACGGACCGGACGCGCCACGACCGGTTTGACCTTTGCGCCGACGACCACTGCCAGCGGTACCAGGGCCTGGCCCGGGCTGATCGGCCGGCGGTGAAAGAGGTGATCGCGGCCACCCGCGGGCTGGTGCTCGCGGTGGCCGGCCAGGTGCTCGACGCCCGGTTCGCCAAATGCTGCGGCGGCATGTCGGAGGCGTACGCCTCGGCATGGGGCGATGTGCCGGTGGCCGGGCTGGAACCGGTCCGCTGCGCACCGGCGGGAGCCGCGGCCGCGCCCGACCTGACCGTGGAGGCCGCCGCGGCCGAATGGATCCGCGGCGAGCCCGACGCGTATTGCCGGACACGGGACCGGCGCGTGCTCGAGCGGATCCTGCCCGACTACGATCTGGAGACGGGCGCGTTCTATCGCTGGGACCTCGATGTGGAGCGGACCGAGCTGGAAGCGACCATCCGTCGCAAGACCGGTTGGGACCCGGGCGAGCTGCAGGAACTGGTGCCGCTGCAGCGCGGCCACTCCGGCCGCCTGGTGCGCCTGCTGCTGGTGGGCACGCGCGGCCGCCTGCTCCTGGGCAAGGAGCTGGAGATCCGGCGGGCCCTCTCCCCGAGCCATCTGTACAGCTCGGCCTTCGTCGTGGATCCCGTAGGCGGCGACGGCGGACCGCCGCGCCGCTTCCGGTTCCGGGGGGCCGGTTGGGGACACGGAGTGGGCCTCTGTCAGGTGGGCGCCGCGGTGATGGCGGTGCAGGGCGCCGGCCATGCGGACATCCTGACGCATTACTACCGGGGCGCCAAGCTGGTCCGGCTCTACCGCTAGTTTTCACTTCCGAAAACCCAGTGCGCGCATTAAGATGGAGGCAACGGTCAGGGGGACTTTTCGGATGCTGCCTTTTTTTGATTATTGTCGTCAGACTTACGAACAGGTGTTTCGCATTCCGGCGCCGGCGGAGGACCCCTGGGAGATTGGCCATGGCGGCTCGCGGCGCTCGTTTTTCCGCCTGGGCCAACCGCCCCGCAGCCTCGTGGGAATGCTCAGCGACACGCCGCCGGCCGACAACCGGGGCATCACCGAGAACGACTCCTTTCTGTATATCGCCCTCTGTCTGTCGCAGGCCGGCGCGCCGGTACCGCGCGTGTTCGCCGCCGACCGCGCTCGCGGCTGGTTCGTCATGGAGGATGTGGGGGAAACCCTCCTCTATCACGAGGTCCAACGCCTGGGGCGCGGTCTGGCGATCAAGGCATTGTACCGGTTGGCCGTGGACGACCTGGTCTGGATGCACGTCAAGGCTTCGCCCGGTTTTGACTCCAGCCGCACCCACAACCCGGACTACCGGCGTGACTTTGTCCGGCGACATGAATCGGGCTACTTCCAGCAGGCGTTCCTGCAAGACATTCTCCAGTGGGATCCGGTTCCGCTGAGCCTGGACCTGGACCGTCTGGCGGACGCGGTGGACACCCTCTGGACGCCGCACTTCCTCTACCGGGATTTCCAGAGCCAGAACATCGCCGTTCAAGGATCCCGGCTGCGCTACCTCGACTTTCAGGGCGGGCGACGCGGCCCGCGCCAGTACGATCTGGCCTCGCTGGTGTACGACCCGTATGTGGTGCTGGACGCCGAACTGCAGGCGTATCTCGTGGACCGCTACGTGGAGCGGGCCCGCGCCCTGGAGCCGGGCTTCGACGGAAAACGCTTCCGGGCGGATTTTCCCATCGTGGCCGTCCACCGGCTGATGCAGGCGCTGGGCGCCTACGGCTATCTCACCCGCACCGCCGGCAAAAGCTATTTCTACCAGTTCATCCCCGGCGGGGTGCACCTGCTGGGCCGGCTGCTGGGTCAGTATCCGGAGTTAGAGACCTTTCCGGTCCTGGCCGAAACCATCCGCCGCCTGGTGCGCGAGGTGGGTTGGAAGCTGTGACACCCGTACCGCGCAGCCTCCGGCCGCGAGTTTCAGCAACTGGGCGTTGCGCGCGTTTACTGAACGCGCGCGTGTGGCCAGCGGTCACGGGATGACGCAGCGCGCCGGAGCGGCGAATCGATTCAGTCTGCGGACGGGCCGCATCCGTCAAATGTGGCAACCGCTATGTTCAAACAAGACCCGCCACCGGTAGTGGCGGGTCTTGCTGTCAGATGAATGGTCCGGTTGAAGCGATGGTGCCGGGCCGGATCACCGGACGGAGACGATGAGCCGGTACGGATCGAAAGGACCGAAGCCGCCGCCCGCGCCATAGCTGATGCGGATGGTATGTCTGCCGCCCGACGGCACGGTGTAACTGATGAACGAATCCTTGCAGCCGGTGCTCATGTCGTCGTTGTAGGCCACCTGGGTGCCGAACTTGTTGAATAGCGTCAGCTGCGGATCCAGGCCCGAGCCCAGCTGACTGGACACCACCAGGATGTTGACGACCTGTCCGGCCAACAGATCCACTTTGAAATAGTCCTTGTTCGCCACGAGGTTGCCGGTGATTTCGACGGGCGGGGTGATGAGTCGGCCGGTGGCCTCCGACTCGTTGCCCTGAATGTCCGCCATCCGGTTGGGAACCAGCGTGCCGGTGGGTTCCAACGGGATCGAGGAGAAGACCGACATGTTGTGCCGACTCAACAGGCCGACGACGGCCACCGGGAAGGCGGCGTCCACCTCCACGTGGAAGGACTCCCCGTCGACGTCGTCGTAGTTTTCAAAAATTTCAGACAGGAACCGGGCGACGTGCCCGAGAGCGGGCACCGGGATCCACTTGGTCGTTACCACATCTCCGAACTTGTACAACCGCAGGGTGACGAGCGCCTCCAGGCTGCCGGGATTGACGATCGCCAGGGCGGTGTTCAGCGTGTCGCCGACGAGGGGGTGGGGGGTGATGGGAGCCCGGAAAGCGAAGAAGCGCGAAGCCGTGGCCGGGAGGACGCCGGCCTCCCAAATGGGGTTCCAGTCCCAGTCCATAAAGATGTAGGTGGACGACACCCAGATGGGCCGGGACGAGGTGACCCGCAGCCAACCAACCTCCAGGTCATGGTTGTACGGGTTGGTGGCTGAATAAGCAGTCGCGCCGTCACCCAGCGATTGCGTGAAACTGGAGCCGGTGCCATTGTAGCGGTCGCCGTAGATGTTGATCATCCATGGCGAACCGTCGTCTTTGAAGAAGTCCAGAGTGATCTCGGCGTCTTCGGATTCGTTATTCAGGTTGAGGATGTACAGGGTGTTGCAGAACCGGTTTAAGCCGGTCTCGCCGTTGGCCACGTGGGGGAAATAATAAACCGAGCCTTGGGCAGCGACGAGCGCGGCGGCCGCCGCCAAGAACCCGAGCGCAGCCAACGTCCGGACAATCAGGTTCCATTTCATAACAAGACCTCCTGAGGTAATGCTCATTAGACGGACAGACGGAAGCGTTTCATGTAAAAAACAGTCTGTCGGTGGGCTGTGTTGTCGGGGGAAGCAGACAAGGAGTCAGGCGGAGCCAAGGAAAAAATGGCGGAGGCGCATGGGAATCGAACCCACCAGGGACGTCTCTCAACGCCCCTCAACGGTTTTGAAGACCGCGCAGAACACCAGTCCCGATTCGCCTCCGTGGGGCGCCCGTGGAGTGGACGGGTCTATTATCGCATAGCGGCCTCGGGGTCTCAATCCGAACCGTAGCCGAATCGAGCTGACGCCTGATGCCACGCCCAGCCATCGAGAGTTGACAGCGACTACCGAACGCCGGCTCCCGATTTCGCTGGCGCCTGCCGCCGGCTTATTCCCACTCGATGGTGCCGGGAGGTTTGGAGGTGACGTCGAGGCCCACCCCCCAGACGCCGGGCAGGGCCAGGAGCGCATCGCGCAGCTCCGCCCGCACCGCCGGCGGCAGCTCGGCGGGCGCGGCGGTCATGGCCCGCTCCGACAGCACCGGCCGGATGACCACGAATTCGTTCCCCCGACCCGGCGCCGTGAGCGGAACCAGGACCGTCGGACACTGCCAGATCTGCGCGTAGAGCCCGTGGCGGCGCAGAGCGTCCATGACGCAGGCGTCCGCCGCGCGGAGCAAGTCCAGCCGCGCCCGGGTCACCGTAGCCGCCGCGGAACGGATCTCCGGCGGTGCTTCCGGCTCCAGGTTCCAGACGCAGCGGTTCACGCCGGCTACCGTCCGGAAGATCTGTCCGGCGGCCTCGACCACCCGATCCCACGGCCCGGCGCCGGTGAGGAGCAGCGGATGCTCGTAAGAGCGCAAGTCGGCCTTGACGCCCACCGAGCGGACGGGAAGCGGCGTCGCCGTCAGCCCGCAGCGGGCGGCGATGGGGGCGGCCGCCGTGCCGAGCGGCGCCAGCGCCGCCGCGTCTTCGCCGCCGTCGGCGCAGAGCAGGCGGATCCCCAGCCCCGGCCCGGGGAACGGGTGCCGCCACACCAGCTCGGGCGGCAGCCCCAGCGCCTCGCCCAGCCGGCGGACCTCCACCTTGTACAGCTCGGCCAGCGGCTCGACCACCCGGCCGGCGGCGATCATCTCCTCGATCACCGGCACCCGGTTGTGATGGGTCTTGATGACGTCGGCCCGGCGGGTGCCGCCGGTCTCGATGGTGTCGGGGTAGATGGTGCCTTGGCCCAGCAGGTGGTCGGTGATGCCCAGGCGCCGGGCCTCGCGCTCGAAGACGGTGACGAAGGTGGCGCCGATATGGCGGCGCTTGGTCTCGGGATCGGTCACGCCGGCCAGCGCGGTCAAGAACTCGTCGGTTGCATCCACAAAATGGGTCTGGGCGCCAAGGCCCATCTGGGCAAGGTTGTGGAGCACCTGCCGGCTCTCGTCCTGACGCATGAGACCGTTGTCGATGTGGAGGAGGCGCAGCCGGTCAGGCCCCAGCGCCTCGGCCAACAGCCGGGCGGCCACCGTCGAATCCACGCCGCCGGAGGCCAGCAGAAACACCCGGCCGTCCCCCACCTGGGCCCGCACCCGGCCGATGATCTCGGCGGCATAGTTGGTTGTGGTCCAGGTGGGCCGGCAGCCGCAGATGCCCAGCACGAAATTGGCGATCATCCGTTCACCGTGCACCGTATCGTCCACCTCGGGATGGAACTGGAAGCCGTAGCGGCGCAGTCGGTCCGAGCCGATGGCGGCAAAGCCGTGCCGCTCACCGGCGGTGCCGGAGAGCGTGTAGCCCAGTTCTTCAAAATCGGGGCCGACGGCGGTCACCGAATCGAAATGGCTCATCCAGACACGTTCAGTGGGGCCCAGTCCCTCGAACAGCGGATGAGAGTGGATCAGATGCAGGTCGGCGGGCCCCCACTCGCGCCCGCCGTGGATGACCTGGCCGCCGTAGTGCTTGGCGATCTCCTGATGCCCGAAGCAAAATCCCAGGATGGGCACCGGCAGGTCATAAATCGTCCGAGTGTAGTCGGCGTCTTCGCCGAACGCCGACAGGCTGGGGCTGCCCGAAATTATGATCCCTCGATAGGCCTGAAAGCGCTCGACGGGGTCCTCGGGCTGGCGGATCTCCGCCAGTACACCCAGGGCGCGGACTTTCGTGGCGATGAGATGGGCGTACTGCCCGCCGAAGTCGATGACGGCGACGGCATCATGTTCCATGCGATCCATCCTGTTTCGGTGAGATCCGCCGGCCGGTCACCGGCGTTGGCGAATTGTAGCGCAACGCCGGCTCCGACAGCCACCTTTTTGCGCGGCGGTATGACACGCAGCCACCGGCCGACCTCGCGCGCAAGGCCGGCTGCGGCCGGCGTGAGCGAACAGTTGATTTCCGGCCGGTGCTTCTCTAGACTGAGCGGGAACCTGTATCTGAAACCGGTCGCACCGGGCGGCGGCGACGCCCGGGCGGCGGACGTCCGAGGAGGAACCTGCCCGTGACGGGAGTCGGTGGCAGCCGGTCGCACCGGCTGGTGTTCATCGACGTGCTGCGCGGTCTCGCCGTGATGGGGATGGTGGAGGCCCACGTGGTCAACGCCTGCCTGGCCCAGGTCTGGCGTCACAATCCGCTGTTCACCCTGCTGGACATGACCAACGGCTTCGTGGCCGTGTCGTTCCTCTTCTGCGCCGGTGCCGGGTTCTGGCTCGGCTTGGAGCGCAAGGGCGACGAGTATCGCCGCCGGGGGCCCGCGTTCCGGCGCTTCCTCGGTCGGGCGGGCTTGATCATCCTGCTCTCCTACAGTCTGCATCTGCCCGCCGGATCGCTGCGCGCCCTGCTGGCTCTGCCCGATGACCGACTGCAGCGAATCTTCAAGTCCGATATCCTCCACGTGATCGGCCTGGGCTTGTTGCTGGCCCTCGGCCTGGCCCTGCTCGTCCGAGTCCGGCGCATGCTGATCGCGGGTTTTGCCGCTGCGGCGGCGGCCATTTTCCTGCTGACGCCGCTGGTGCATGCCTGGGACGCTGCGGCGGTGCTGCCGCCCGCACTGGCGCCGTTTTTTGGCTCACCGCCACAGGTGCGTTTCAGCCTGTTTCCCTGGTTGGGCTACTTCTTCGCGGGTGCGGCGCTCACCGCGGGCTTCCTCGGCGCCCGCAACGTCGATGACCGTCGGCGATGGTACCTGTGGGTGGGGCTCGGGACGGCCCTGGTCGCCGTGATACTCAAAGCGACCGGCTTCACCTTCTTCGGCGAGACCCGGTGGTGGATCTCCTCGCCGGGCCATTGCCTTTACCGAACCGGCCTGGTCGCCGCGGGGTTCGCCCTGCTGTATGGGCTTAACGAGTGGTTGTCCCGGCGGCCGCTGGGTGGCGTCCTCCAGCGCTGCGGCCAGGAGGCGCTGTTCGTCTACTACTGGCACCTTGTGATCGTGTACGGGACGATTTACAATCCGGGTCTGCGGCAATTGAGCCAGGCGCGCTGGGGTCCGGCGGCGGTGGCGCTGGTGACCGCGACGCTGATCCCGCTGATGTACGGCACGGCCATGATGTGGCGCGACCTCAAGCTGGAGAGTCCCCGTCGGGCCCGGTGGACACTGGCCACGGCGATGGTCTTCTACGTCCTGATCTTCGTCCTCCGGCCGGCCGGGTGAGGCGCAGGCCAGAGCGGCACTGCAACGCGACGTGAAATTTTGTATCGGGAGTGACGCGATGCCCACATGGCTCAAACCGTCTCTGAACTGGCTGCTGGTGTTCGTGCCGGTGGCGGTGATCCTGAAGTTCACCGTATCGAACCTGCCGGCGGCCGTGTTCATCGCCGCCTGCCTGGCCATCATTCCGCTGGCCGGGCTGCTGGGCCACGCTACCGAGGAACTGGCGTCCCGGACCAACGAAGGGGTCGGCGGCCTGCTCAACGCCACCTTCGGCAACGCCGCCGAATTGATCATCGCCCTGATGGCCCTGCAGCAGGGGCTGCACGACGTGGTCAAGGCGTCGCTCACCGGTTCCATCATCGGCAACATCCTGCTGGTGATGGGCGCGTCGTTCCTGGCCGGCGGCCTGAAGTTCAAGATCCAGACCTTCAACCCGATTGCGGCCCGCAGCCAGGCCAATATGCTGACCCTGGCCGCCATCGCCCTCATCGTGCCCGCGGCGTACCATTACCTGGGCGGCCAGGAGGCGCCGCTGCTCGAGCGCGGCATGAGTCTGGAGATCGCGGGGATTCTGCTGGTCACCTATGTCCTGGGCCTGCTCTTCTCGTTGCGCACCCACCGCCACCTGTTCACCAGCGGTTCGCACGTCCACCCGGACGGCCCGCACGGCCCCGGCTGGAGCCTCCGAACCGCGCTGGTCGTGCTTACCGGGAGCACCGCGCTGATCGGCTGGATCAGCGAAATCCTCGTGGGGGCGGTGGAGCCGGCCGCCGAGGCCATGGGTATGACCGGGGTGTTCGTGGGCGTCATCGTCGTGGCCATCATCGGCAACGCCGCCGAGCACAGCTCCGCGGTGGTGGCGGCGCTCAAGAACCGGACGGATCTGAGCATCGGCATCTCGCTGGGGAGCAGTACCCAGATCGCGCTCTTCGTGGCGCCGGTGCTGGTGCTGGCGTCGCTGGTGGTGGGGCCGCGGCCCATGAACCTGGTGTTCACCCTGCCGGAGGTGCTGGCGGTGGCGCTGGCGGTGGCCATCTCCGCCCAGGTGACCATGGACGGCGAGTCCAACTGGCTGGAGGGGGTGCAGCTGCTGTCGGTCTACGCCATTCTCGGCATCGTCTTCTACTTCCTGCCCCACGCCTGACGGGGTGGTGTCCGTGCGCGTTGTTCTGCTGACTTCCTGGCACGCGGCGGGCACCGCCGGCAGCGGCGTGGCTGCCTCGGTGCGGGGCTGCCGCGACGCGCTCCGGGCGGTCGGCGAGGACGTCCGCGTCGTGTGCCCGGAGCGGGACCGGGCCGGCTACATCCGCAACGCCGTCGCCCGGATTGCCTTCAACCACCGCCTCCGTCCCCTGGATCTGGCCGGCGCCGCGGTGGTCGCCGGATTCGATTTCGACGGGTTCGCCCTGCCCCGGGGCGGTCCGCCGCTGGTGCAGGTCAACGGCGGCGTGCTGGCCGACATCGTCCGTTTTGAACGGGGCCCGGTGCGCTGGACGCTGGTTCAGCTGGCCCAGCTCGAGGGCCGGACGGCCCGTCGCGCGGCGGTCGTGGTGGCGCCGTCCCGCTTCGCCGCCGCCACCGTGGCGCGGCTTTATGGCGTGCCGGCGGGGCGGATCGAGGTGGTCCCGTTCGGCATCGACCTGGCCGACTGGGATTTGAAGCTGCAGGCCGCTTTGCCGGCGGAGGCGAATGAGCCGGTCATCCTCTGCGTGGCCCGCCTCTATCCGCGCAAGGGCCTCGACCTGCTGCTCGCCGCGTTCGCGCATGTCATCCGGGAAGTGCCCGCCGCCCGGTTGGAGATCGTGGGCGCCGGCTTGTTGGACCGCTGGCTCGCGGCGGCAATCGCCGCACACCCCGGCCGGGGCCGGATCGCCTGGTACGGCGACCAGCCGCCCGACGCCTTACCGACGTTCTACCGCCGTGCCGCCGTCTTCTGCCTGCCGTCGCGGCACGAGACATTCGGCTTTGCGTTCCTCGAGGCGATGGCGTCCGCCCGGCCGGTGGTGTCGCTCGACACCACCGCGATCCCCGAGATGGTCCGTGACGGCGAGACGGGCCTGCTCGCCCGGCGGGAGGATCCGGGCGAGCTGGGTGCACTGCTGGTGCGGCTGCTCCGCGATCCGGCGGAGGCCCGGGTGCTCGGCGCTGCCGGCCGCGTTCGCGCCGCGGGCTTCTCGTGGACGCAGACCGCCCAGTCCCTGCAGACACTGTTCCGGCGGATTTCATGAACTGGTGAGTCGGTGAATTGGTCAAGTTGAGCCGTTGTATCTCCCGCTTGAGACACAGCGAGCTCACTGATATCCCCTGCGCCCTTTCCAGGCGCATTCTCATCCGAAAGACTCAGTGACGCCGGGTTAAAGGTTCACTGCATCGCCTGGTGCTTGCATGACTTGGTGTCTGAGCGTCTTTGCGAGGCCAAAATTAGGCGCGGGGTTCGTGTGATCGTGGCGGGCGGAAGTGGTCGAAGCCGGAGACGGGGAGGGGCTGGGGGCCGGCGGGAGTGAGCAAGCGCAGTTCGCCCGGATGGTCGGCGACGATGCAGCCCACGCGGCGCAGCGGCGGCAGACCAGCCGCCCGGGTGTAGGCGTTGAGGAAGGTCGCCTCGCGGGACGGATCCACGGTGAAGAGCAGCTCGTAATCTTCGCCGCCGCCCAGCGCGTCCGCTACGGTGACGAGCGCCCCGTCGGCGCAGGCACGGACGAACACCGCATCGATTTCGGTACCCACGCCGCTCATCACGGCGATCTGGCGGAGGTCCTTGGCGATGCCGTCGCTGGTGTCGATGCAGGCGGTGACGGCGCCGGACTCGCGCAGGAACAGGCCCGCGGCCAGGCGCGGCTCCGGCCGGAGGTGTCTGGTCAGGCATCGGCGCGCCGGTGCCTGGGGCGGCACCGGCGCACCGGCGGCGTCGCGGACGCCGCCACGCGCGCCCACCCGCCAGCCTGCCTCCAGTAGCCGCAGCCCGGCGGCCGAGTGGCCCGGCTCGCCGGTGATGTAGACGATGTCACCGGGCCGGGCGCCGGAGCGAAGCAGAGCGCCGCCGGCGGGCGCCTCGCCGATCACCGTGGCGCAAAACAGGAAGCGGTCGGCCGCCGACAGGTCGCCCCCCGCGAGCGGCGCCGCCGCCCACTGGAGGATCGCCCGCAGGCCGCCCATGATGGCCTTGAATTCCGCCTGACGATCCGGAGGGAAGGCTGCCGCCAGGAAGAAGGCGACCGGCCGGGCGCCCATGGCGGCGATATCGCTGAGGTTGGCGGCGCCCACCTTCCAGCCGAGGTCGGCCAGGGGGGAGGTGGTCAGGCGGAAGTGCCGGTTCTCCACCAGCAGATCGGTGGTGACCACCAGCTCGGTGCCGGGCGCCGGGCGGCAGACGGCGCAGTCGTCGCCGATGCCGCGGCGCAGGAAGGCCGGGGCGTCTTCGCCGCCGGCGGCGATCCAGTGAATGAGCTCCTCCTCGGAGAGCCACTTCACGGGTGCTTCCCGCCGGGCTTGGTTTTGGGCGCGGCTTGCTTCGTTGCGTTCTGCAGGGCGTGCTTGAGGACGTCGCGCACCCCGTCGACGTAGATGAACTTCATCCCGGCGCGGGCGAACTCCGGCAGGTCTTCCACGTCTTTGCGGTTGGGGGCGGGGAGGATCACCTTGAAGATGTCCGCCCGCCGCGCGGCCAGGATTTTTTCCTTGACGCCGCCGATGGGGAGCACGTCGCCCCGGAGGGTGATCTCGCCGGTCATGGCCAGGTCGCGGCGCACCGGGTTGCCGGTGCAGACCGACACCAGGGCGGTGGCCATGGCCACGCCGGCAGACGGCCCGTCCTTGGGGATGGCCCCTTCGGGCACGTGAATGTGAATGTCCCGCTCCTCGAAGAAGGAATCGGCGATGCCGAACTGGCTGGCGTAGGCGCGGGCGAAGCTGTGGGCGGCCTTGGCCGACTCCTGCATCACCTCGCCCAGCATGCCGGTGAGCATCAGGGTGCCCTTCCCCTTCATGGAGATGGCCTCCACGAACAGGACATCGCCGCCGGTGGGCGTCCAGGCCAGACCGGTGACGATGCCCGTGCGGTTCTCCTTGAGAAGCTTTTCGCGCGGGATCCGCTCCGGTCCGAGGTAGGTCGCCAGCATCCGCGGCGTGATGCGCACCTCCTTCCGTTTTCCCTCGGCCACCCGCCGGGCCACCTTGCGGCAGATCCGGGCGATCTCCCGTTCCAGGTTGCGCAGGCCCGCCTCGCGGGTGTAACCGTTGATGATGGCGAGCAAGGCGCCGTCGGTGAACGCCAGATCCGTCTTGTTCAGCCCGTGCTCCTTGAGCTGTTTCGGGATGAGGAAGCGGCGGGCGATATGGAGTTTTTCCTGCTCGGAGTACCCGCTGAGATGGATAACCTCCATCCGGTCGAGGAAGGCGGGCTGGACCGTGTCCAGGATGTTGGCGGTGGTGATGAAAAGCACGTTGGACAGGTCGAACGCGACCCCTAGATAATTGTCACGGAACGAGAAGTTCTGCTCGGGGTCCAGCACTTCGAGAAGCGCCGACGACGGGTCGCCGCGGAAGTCGGCGCCGATCTTATCCACCTCGTCCATCATGAACACCGGGTTGTTGGTGCCAGCCTGGTGGATCCCTTGGATGATCCGGCCCGGCATGGCGCCGACGTAGGTGCGCCGGTGGCCGCGGATCTCGGCTTCGTCATGGACGCCGCCCAGCGACAGCCGGACGAACTGCCGGCCCAGCGCCCGGGCGATGGAGCGTCCCAGCGACGTCTTGCCCACGCCCGGCGGCCCGACGAAGCACAGGATCGGGCCGCGGTTGCTCTCGGAGATCTTCCGCACGGCCAGGTGCTCGACGATGCGCTCCTTGATCTTCTCCAGGTCGTAGTGGTCCTGGTCCAGGATCTTCTGCGCCTTGGCCAGGTTCAGGTTGTCGCGGGTGTGCTTGCTCCACGGCAGGTTGACCACCCAGTCGAGCCAGGTGCGCATGGTGGCGGCCTCAGCGGACTCGGGGTGCATCTTCTCGAGCCGGCTGATCTGGCGATCCACCTCCTCGAAGGCGTCGACGGGCATCTTGGCCGCGGCGGCCTTCTCGCGGTACTGCTTGATCTCCTGGGCGAATTCGTTCCCCTCGTTCAGCTCGTCCTGGATCGCCTTAAGCTGCTGACGAAGGAAGTACTCCTTCTGGGATTTGTCGATCTCGTCCTTGGCCTGGGAGTTGATCTGCTGCTGAACCTCCAGCAGTTCGATCTCCCGCTTGAGCAGCTCGTGCACCCGCTGCAGCCGCCGCACCGTGTGGATCTGCGACAGCACGTCCTGGGCGACCTTCACCTTCAGGTCCAGATTGGCGGCGACGATGTCGGCCAGCCGGCCCGGGTCATCCAGGTTGGAGATGATCACCATGATCTCGGCGGCGATGTTCTTGCCGAGCTGGTTGGCCTGCTCCATGGCACTCTTGATATTGCGCACCAGCGCCTCGGCCTTGATGGTGGTGGCCTGCGCCTCGGGCTCCCGCAAGGCCTGGACCGATGCGGCGATGAACGGCCCGCTGAAGTCCATGCTCTCGATCTTGGCCCGCATGACCCCCTGGACGAGGATGCGCAGCCGGCCGTCGGGGAGCTTGAGCATCCGCATGATGATGCCCACGGTCCCCATCCGGTAGATGTCGTCGGCGCCGGGATCCTCGTCTTGGGCGTTCTTCTGGGCCACGAGCAGAATCATTCGGTTCTTGGACAGGGCGTAGTCCACCGCCGCGACGGAGTTGGGCCGGCTGACATACAGCGGGACGATCATGAAAGGGAACACCACGATGTCCCGGAGCGGCAGCACCGGCAGCACCTCGGGGATCTGGATCTGGCCGTCCGCCGGCCGTTCCTCGAGGTCGACTGGGATGTCCTGGATGTCCGGATTGTCCTGGTCCATGACTCGGTGTTCTCCTTGGTGGGATGGGACCTACGCCTCGGTTCGGGCGTGGACGGGAATCTCGTACACAGTGCCCCGCTGTTCCGGGCGTTTGGCCAAGGTGATGGTCAGGACACCGCTCTCCAGCACCGCTTCGGATTGCTTCGGATCGATCACCCACTGCAACTCCACTGTTTTCTGGAACGGGCCGTAGCCACGCTCCAGGCAGAGGAAGCGGATCTTCTCCTCGTCGGTGAATTGGGGTTCCCGCTTCAGCCCGCTCACGGTGAGGATGTCATCACGGAGGGTGACGCGGAGATCGCCGGCGGCGACCCCGGCAACCTCCAGTCGCACGATGACGTGGGTGTCGGTCTCGCCCAGGTCCAGGGGCGGGAACCACTGCTCGGCGCCGAGTGCCCCCGGACAACCGGGCAAGAACAGGTCGTTCATGCTCAGGCCGGGATGCTTGCCGCGTTTTGGTTTGTTGCCCATACCCGCCTCGCTAACCCTTGGCGTCGAACAGCTCGCTGATTTCCTGTAGAAACTCCGACACATCCTTGAACTCCCGGTAGACGGAGGCGAACCGGACGTAAGCCACCTTGTCCAGCCGATGGATCTTGCGCATGAGCATCTGGCCGATCTCGGCGGTGGTGACTTCCTTCTCCGGGTTTTCCTGGACGTATGTCTCGATCTCGTCGGTGATCCGCTCCAGGTCCGTCAGCGCCACCGGGCGCTTTTGGAAGGCCTTGAGCAGGCCGGCCATGATCTTGTTCCGATCGAACTCCTCGCGCCGTCCGTCCTTCTTGACGACCAGCAGAGGGCTTTCCATGATGCGCTCGTAGGTGGTGAAGCGCTTGCCGCAGAACAGGCACTCGCGGCGGCGGCGGATGCTGGTCGCCTCCTTGCTTTCGCGCGAGTCCACCACTTTATCGCCGCTCTGGTTGCAGTAGGGACACTTCATGCCGGTGCTCTGCTCCTGTGGGGCCGGCCGGAGGCTACTGGACGCCCAGCCGGAGGACGCCGATATAGGGCAGGTTGCGGTATCGCTCCGCGTAGTCCAGCCCATAGCCGATCACGAACTCGTCGGGGATGTCGAAGCCCAGGTAATCGACGGTCACGTCAATGAGCCGCCGGGCCGGCTTGCTGAGCAGCGCGCAGATCCGGATGTCGGCCGGTTCCCGGTTGGCCAGCAGGTTCTTCAGGTAGTTGAGGGTGAGGCCGGTGTCCACGATGTCTTCGACAATGACCACGTGTTGGCCCGTCACCGACTTGTCGAGGTCCTTGATCAGCTTGACCTCGCCGGTGGACTTGGTGGAGTCGCCGTAACTGGCCACTGCGATGAAGTCCACTGCCAGCGGGATGTCCATGCGCCGGATCAAATCGGAGTGGAAGGGTGTGGCGCCCTTGAGGATGCAGACCAGCAGCGGGTTCTTTCCGGCGTAGTCGCGGCTGAGCTGGGCGGCCAGTTCGGCGATCCGCTTCTGAATGGCGTCCGCATCGAGCAGAATCTCCGCCAGGTATTCGCCGGGGTAGTCGGGGTAGATCGAATTCACGGGACCCTCCGGAGGCATATCGAATCGATTCATTGTATCAGAGCGCACCGGGCGTTGAATAGTCCGACCGGTTCAGTCGGCCGGCGCGGTGAAACCGTCGCGGAAGCGGCGCATTTCGGCCAATAGGGCGTCCGCCGGTGCGGGCAGGACCCGGCCCGGCGGCAGACTCGCCAGGAAGATCCGGCCATAGGGCTTGGTCAGCAGGCGGCGGTCGCACACCACCACCAGTCCCCAGTCCGCGTGCGACCGGATCAGCCGGCCGAACCCCTGCTTCAACTTAATGACGGCCTGAGGGACGGTGTAGTCGAGAAAGGGCTGGCCGCCGGCGGCCCGGATCTGCTCGAGCCGCGCCTCGATGATGGGTTCGGTGGGAACGTGGAATGGCAGCTTGGTGATGATGACGCACTGGAGCGCCTCGCCGCGCACGTCGACGCCCTCCCAGAAACTGTCGGTGGCGAAGAGCACGGCGCGGGGCTGGGATTTGAACGCCTCCAGGAGCTGGTGCCGGTTGAGCTGGCCCTGCCGCAGGCAGGTGCAGCCGGCCTGGAGGAGGGGGAGTTCTAGCTGCTGGTGCACCCGGCGGAGCAGGGAGTAGGAGGTGAACAGCACGAACGCGCGTCCGCCCGTCAGCGTCACGGTCTCCCGGACCAGCCAGGCCAGCCGATCGGCGAAGGCGCCGGCCGCCGGGTCGGGCAGGTCCATGGGGATGCCCATGAGCACGCGGCGGGCGAAATCGAACGGCGAGTCGAGCACGGCGTCGATCAGCCGTTCGGGCGCCACGCCGTCCAGGCCGGTGCGCCGCTTGATGAAGTCGAAAGTGCGGTCAATCGACAGCGTGGCCGAAGTCAGCAGCACGGAGTCGTAGGTGTCGAACACCAGCTCCTTGAGCCGGGAGGCGACGTCGAGGGGCGCCTGACAGAAGGCGACCAGGCAGTGGTCGCGCCGGCGCCGGAGCTCCAGCCAGCGGCAGGTGTCCGGCTGGCCCTCACAGAAGGCGGCCAGGACCAGCTGCAGCTCCTTGAGGCGCAGCAGCAGCGCCTCAATGTCGAGCAGCGGGCTCTGGATCTTGTCCAGTGTGTCGGCGTCCAGGGCGTAGATTCGCTTGAGCAGTTCCTGGGCGGCTTCCTGGAACTGCTCGCCGGCCGCCAGCATCTCGGCCACCGCCGGCAGAACGACCTCCTGCCAGAGCGGCGAAGCCTCCACCGCGGGGGCGATCCGCTTCTTGAACTCCTCGCCCGGCGCCAAGGACAGCGCCTCGCTGGAGGTGATGTTGTGGGCCATCGTCTCGAATGCCGCGGCCAGCCGTTCGCGGTACGCCCGCCGGGCGTCGGTGAACGGTCCCGCAATCTGGGCATGGACGCGCGCCACCGGCTGCTGGTTCTCCGGGTTCATGAGCGCGTAGAGCCGGCGGCTGATGGACGGGACCAGGCCCCGGTCATCGGCCCGGTGGCTCTGCAGCCGGCCGAGGCTGCGGTAGAACGAGAACGGCGTCACGGTGGCGCCGAGGTAGGCAGTGGCCACGTTCTCCAGGTGGTGCGCTTCGTCCACGATGAGCTTGTGGAACACGGGCAGCACGCCGTTCCGGCCGCCGGTGCCCTTGATGGCCAGGTCGGCCATGAGCAGGTGGTGGTTGGTGACGATGAGTTGGGCCCGAGCGGCGTCGCGGCGGGCCTGGTAGAAGAAGCAGCGTGAGAAAAACGGGCAACGGGCGCGGTTACAGCTGTCCGCCTCGCACTGGACGCTCTCCCAGACCTCCTCCGAAGGTTCGAACGCGAGATCGCTGAGCGAGCCGTCGGCCGTCCGCTCCATCCACTCGAGGAGGAGCCGGAGTTCGGCGGCGGTGTCCTCACGGGCCAGTAAGGCCGGCTCGCGCCGGGCATCCTCGGCCCGCCGCCGGCACAGGTAGTTGCCCCGTCCCTTCATGAGCACCGCGGCGAACTCCAAGCCCAGCCCGGTCTGGAGGAACGGAATGTCTTTGTGAATGAGTTGCTCCTGGAGGTTGATCGTGTTCGTGGACACCACGATCCGCTGGTGGTTGGCCAGGGCCCAGTGGACCGCCGGAATTAGGTAGGCCAGCGACTTGCCCACGCCCGTTCCCGCCTCGATGAGTCCGATCTTGTTCTCGTTGAGGACGCGGATCACCTCGCGCACCATCCGCACCTGCTGCGGCCGCACCTCGAAGCCGGGGAGCCGTCCGGCCAGCCGTCCCGCCGCCCCGAACTGGTCCAGCAACGGGTCGGCCTCGATGGCGTGAACCTCGCGGGCGGCCATGGGCTCCACGAGCACGTGGAGGCGGCCGACGGCGTTGTCGACGATGTAGGAAGCGACGCCCGCAGCGCCCAGGTCGCCGGCCAGGGTGATGTCGTTGGCCGACGGCGTCAGGTCGCCGGACGGATGATTGTGGATCGCCACCATCCCGGGCGCCGCCGCCTCGAGGACCGCCGGGACGCTGTTGGCGTTGCCCCGGGCCACCACGCGCAGCGTGGCCACCCGGTTGGCGCCGTCGAGCGTGGCGACACAGAAAATCTCGTGGCCGCCGTTCTCCTGGATCATCCGGCGGAGCGTGGCGGCGCTGTCAGGGGTGAAGTACGGCTCGATCGGCTGCATGGGTCGAATTCCTCGCGGCGGCCGGTCCGCCGGGGGCGCTGGTGCCAGGCGGTTCCGCGCTATTGTATCACCGCTGAGGCGGCGGTGGCAGGTGTGTCGGGCCGAATGCGGGGCGGGGGATCGTTGACAAGCGCAGACATTCGGGTATACTCAACCCCAAGCCCGCCCGCGGGCCATCTTCCCGCCAGTCCGACGAGTGAACGCATGGGCGCCGCCGATTGTCAGCCCCGCGACTATGTGCCCCGCCATCATCAGGCGTTGATGACCGACCTGTACCAGCTCACCATGGCCGCCGGCTACTTTGTCCACGGTCTCAACCGGCCGGCCAGCTTCGAACTCTTTGCCCGGCGGCTGGCGCCGTGCCGGTCGTACCTGCTGTGTGCCGGCACCGCCCAGGCGCTGGCGTATCTCGAGACGCTGCGCTTCTCGGGCGCGGAGCTCGATTACCTGCGGCGCCACCCGTCGTTTGCCCACGTACCGGCGGCGTTCTTCGAGTACCTCCGTGCGGTCCGCTTCACCGGCGACGTGTGGGCCGTGCCGGAGGGGACTCCGGTTTTCGCCGACGAGCCCATCCTCCAGGTGACCGCCCCGCTCATCGAGGCCCAGCTCGTGGAGACCTACCTGCTGGCCATGATCAATTTCCAGACCCTGGTCGCCACCAAGGCGTCGCGGGTCGCGCAGGCCGCCCGCGGCCGCGCGGTGATCGACTTCGGCACCCGGCGCGCGCACGGGCCCGAAGCGGGTGTGCTGGCGGCGCGGGCCGCCTTCATCGGCGGCTGTGTCGGCACGTCGAACACGGCCGCCGGGCTCCATGCGGACATCCCCACCTACGGCACGCAGGCGCATTCCTGGATCATGGCGTTTGCCGATGAGGCCGAGAGTTTCCGTCGCTACGCCGATGTGTTTCCCGAATCGGCGGTGCTGCTGATCGACACCTACGATGTGGCGGCCGGCGCGGTCCGCGCGGCCGAACTGGGGCCGTCTGTCCGCGGCGTGCGCATCGACAGCGGCGACCTGTACGCCGAGAGCGTCCGGGTCCGACACATCCTGGACGAGCGAGGTCTGGCCGCCACGCAGATCCTGGCCAGCTCCGACCTCAACGAATACATCATCGACGACCTGCTCCGCCGGGGCGCGCCCATTGACGCGTTCGGTGTGGGCACCGAGCTGGTGCTGTCTCCGGACGCGCCGTCCATCGGCGGCGTGTACAAGCTGGTGGCGATGACCGGCGCCGACGGCCGGCTTCTGCCCAAAGCCAAGTCCAGCGCCAGCAAGGAAACCCTGCCCGGCCGGAAGCAGGTTTACCGGCACGGGGCGGACGGGAGCTGGACCCACGACGTCATCGGCCTGCGGGACGCCGACGACGCCGCCTTTCCGGGGAGCGAGCGCCTGCTGGTTCCGGTCATGGCGGATGGCCGCCGGCTGTCGGCGCCGGAGTCCCTACCGGCGATCCAGGCCCGCGCCCGGATCAATTTGGCGCGGCTACCCGAGTTGTGCCGGGAGCTGCGCCAAGCGGCCAGCTTCCCGGTCACGCTCAGTCCCGCCCTGGAGCGCCTTCGCCAGGAGGTGAGATCTGAACACGCGGCCGGATCATCCAATGAGGCAGGAGGTGCCGCGCCATGATCGCTCCCGCCTTCTTTGTGGATGTGGACACCCAGCGCGACTTCATGGACGCGGACGGCGCCTTGTACGTGCCGGGCGCGGTGGAGATCGTCGAGACGCTGGAGACGCTCACCCATTTCGCGGTGGCCCGGGGCATCCCCGTCGTGGCCACCATGGATGCCCACGCGCCGGACGATCCGGAATTCACGCGCTACCCGGCGCACTGCGTCCGCGGAACCCGGGGTGGCCAGAAAATTCCCCAGACCCTGCTGCCGCGGCACATTGTCTTGCCGAACGAGCCGGGAGGCGCCCGCCAGGAGGACGCCGACCAGATCATCCTGGAGAAGCAGACGTTCAGCATGTTCGACAATGTGCACGCCGAGGACTTGGTGCGCCGTCTGGGGATCCGGCGCTGCGTCGTGTACGGTGTGGCCACCGAGTGCTGCGTGCGCGCCGACGTGCTGGACCTGCTGGCCCGGAACTATGCAGTGACCTTGGTGACCGACGCCATCCGGCCCCTGGACCCCGCGGTCGGAGCCGCCGCCCTGGCCGAGATGCAGGCCCGCGGAGCGGTGCTGCGTTCGGCCGTCGAGGTGATGCGACAGCTCGGGGCGGACTGAACTCGAACAGAGAGGACGCATGAAAGTTGCGCTGGCCCAAATCAACACGGTGGTGGGCGACTTCGAGCAGAACCTGCACATCGTCCAGGACTGGCTGGGACGGGCGCGGGCCGCCGGCGCCGACCTGGTCGTGTTCCCCGAGCTGACCTTCGCGGGCTACCCGCCCAAGGACCTGCTGGAGAAACGCAGCTTCGTGGACAAGAATCTCGAAATTCTCCAGCGGTTCAGGCGCGACGTCCGCGGCATCGCCGCCGTGGTGGGGTACATCAGCCGCAATGAGAGCGGCTCCGGGAAGCCGCTGTTCAACTCGGCCGCGCTGGTGGCCGACGGCCAGATCCTGCACTCCACGCACAAGTGCCTGCTTCCCACCTATGACGTGTTCGACGAGGCCCGCCACTTTGAGCCGTGCAGCCGGGCGCTCGGCCTGGTGACGTACCGGGGCCGGCGGATCGCGCTGACCATCTGCGAGGATTTCTGGAACGACGCGCAACTCTTTCCACGGCGGCTGTACCGGTACGATCCTGTGGAGGATCTGGCCGGCCAGGGGGCCGGTCTCTTCATCAACATCAACGCCTCCCCTTTCACGCTGGGCAAACCCGAGCTGCGCCGCCGGATCGTCACCCACGCGGCGGGCAAGTACGGCGTACCGGTTCTCCTGGTCAACCAGGTGGGCGGGTACGACGAAATCGTCTTCGACGGCGGCTCCATGATCGCCGCGGCCGGGGGTGAGCTGATGGCCCAAGGGCGCGCCTTTGAGGAAGACCTCGTGGTGGCGGACCTGACGCTGCCGCCGGCGGCCCTGCCCGAGGCGGCCGCGGAACCGGCCGAGCAAATCTATCGGGCGCTGGTGCTGGGGACCCGCGACTACACGCGCAAGTGCGGATTCCGCCAGGCGGTGATCGGCCTGAGCGGCGGCGTGGATTCGGCGTTGGTGGCCTGCCTCGCGGCGGCGGCGCTGGGGCCGGAAAACGTCACCGGCATAGCCATGCCGTCGATGTTCAGCGCGCCTGCGTCGCTGGCCGACGCCGAGGCGCTGGCGCGCAACCTGGGCATCCGGCTGGAGATCATCCCCATCACCGCCGTGTACGACAGCTACCTGCAGCAGCTCCGGACACTGTTCGCCGGCCGCTCCTTCGACACCACCGAGGAAAACCTGCAGGCCCGCATCCGCGGCAACCTGCTGATGGCGTTTTCAAACAAGTTCGGGGCGATGGTGCTGAGCACCGGCAACAAGTCGGAGCTGGCGGTGGGTTACTCCACCCTGTACGGCGACATGTGCGGCGGGCTGGCCGTCATCTCCGACCTGCTCAAGACGCAGGTGTATGAGGTCTGCCGCTGGATCAACCGGACCCGTCCCGTCATCCCCGAATCCACGCTCACCAAGGCGCCGTCGGCCGAGCTGCGGCCGAATCAGACCGACCAGGACGAGTTGCCGCCGTACGACATCCTGGACGCGGTGCTCCGGCTGTACATCGAGGAGCAGCAGTCCCGCCGCGAGATCATCGAACGGGGGTTCGACCCTGCGATGGTTGACCGGATCGTGGGGATGGTGGACCGGAACGAGTACAAACGCCGCCAGGCACCGCCCGGCCTGAAGGTCACCGGCAAGGCTTTCGGGTTCGGACGCCGGCTGCCCATCGTGCACCGCTTCACGTACTGATCAGGCCGCCGGCCCGACTGGATTTTTCAGTATATTTCATCACAACACGGGTTTATCCTTACCCCATTCCAACCCTGGGGAGGGGCACGCGAATGAGTCGTCGAACCGTTGTGGGTATCGGTCTCATGATGGCCGCCGTCCTGGCGGCGGTTTTACCGGTCCGGGCCGAGGATCCGAAACCGGCCAAGGCCAACTCCGAGCCGGTCTATGCGCAACTGCGTGCGCTGGAGCTGTCCGGCGAATCGGTCCGGGTGGAGAACCTGACCTTGCAGCGGGATGTCGCCACGATCACGTTCATCAACGGCCGCTGCCACTTGGCCCAGAACGTGGACGGGCGGATTACCGGCATCGTGTTCCTCGGTGACGGCCGGCTTGAGGTGAAGCCGCACCTGGCGGTGGAGCAGCGGCACCTGGGCTGGCTCGCAAACTCCCGCGCCTTCAGCGACACGTTCACCCGGATGGTGATCCGGTTCACCGACGGCACGCTCGCCGACATCACGCAATTCGATCAGCCCCAGCCGGGCCCTGTGGACGGTCGCGCGGCCGACGCCTGGAAAACGGCCCGGAAACTCTTCCGCGAAGGGCGCCAGTACATCAATCCGAACCTGGCGGCAGCCTTCCTTGAGTACAACCTCGAGCTACGGCTGCTGACCGACCTGCTCTGGCCCGGACACGGCGGCTATTTCCACGCCTACTGCGAGGGCAAGGAGTACGGTGACCTGCTCTTCCTCATAGACCCCCTCGGCGCGCCGTACGTGGCGCCGGAGGAGGTGGTGCTGGCCGCGCTGAATGAGGGGAATCTCGGCATCTGGGTGTCGGAACAGCGCCGCGACCGCTACACGGACCAGACTCCGGCGAAGGTGGATCTCCGGCTCGTGGACATGGAGCACTACCAGATCGACGCCACGGCGCGGGACAAGAACCTCCGGGCGAAAGTCACCGCCCGCTTCCGGGCGCTCGCGGACGGGGCGCGCGTCCTGCCGCTGGACCTCTTCCCCAAGCTGCGGGTGATCCGGGTGGCCGACACCCGGGGCCGCGAGCTCCAGTTTGTCCAGGAGGACAAAGACAAGGACGCCAATTTCGGCGTGATCCTGCCGGAAAGCCTCAAGCGAGGCGAGATCTATCACCTCACGTTCGAGTACGCCGGCGATGACGCCGTGCAGGACCTGGGCGGCGGCAACTTCGCGCTGGTGGCGCGGGAGAACTGGTACCCCGGCAACGGCTTCGGCGACCGGGCCACCTTTGAGATGACGCTGCGGAATCCCAAGGAACTGGTCATGGTTGCCACCGGCCAGCCGCTGGGGGAAACGCGCGAAGGAGACGAGCTGATTACCCGCTGGAAATCGGACATCCCGCTGGCGGTGGCCGGTTTCAACTATGGTCGATTCAAGAAGACCGTGGTGAATGACGACAAGATGCCTTACTGCATCGAGACGTACGCCAACAAATTCCTCCCCGACGACATCCGGGGAATGATCAAAAATATCCAGGAGTTCGAGCGACAGACTGGAGAGTCCACCGGAACCACCCTGGGCAACATGGACACCACCAAGCTCATGGACAAGGCGCGGGCGGAAGCCCAGCTCTCCATGCAACTGTACACCGACATGTTCGGACCGCTTCCCTACGGCCGTCTAGCCATGACCCAGCAGCCGTACCCCTCGTTCGGGCAGGCCTGGCCGATGCTGGTGTACATGCCCATCACCGCGTTCCTCGACAGCACCTACCGCGCCCAGCTCGGCCTGGCCGGCGCGTCCTCCTTCTTCAAATACGTGGCCGCCCACGAGGTGTCGCACCAGTGGTGGGGCCATGCCGTCGGCTGGGACTCCTACCGCGACCAGTGGCTCAGCGAGGGGATCGCGGTGTTGTCCGCCTCGCTGTTCGCTCAGGTCGCCTACAAGAACGACAAGTTCGTCGAGTACTGGGAGGACATCCGACGGGACGTCATCCAGAAGAATGACAAGGGCCGCCGCCCGCTGGAGCTGGGAAGCGTGACCATGGGGTACCGGCTCAACACGGCCAAGACCGGATCGGCCACCTACCAGATCATCTACTCCAAGGGGGCGGCCGTTCTGCACATGCTGCGCATGATGATGTGGGATCCCAAGACCGGCGACCAGCGCTTCTCGGCGATGATGCGCGACTTCGTCCGGACGCACATCCACCAGAACGTCTCCACCGACGACTTCAAGCGGGCGGTGGAGAAGCACATGATTCCGGAGTTGAACCTGGCGGGCAACGGACGCATGGACTGGTTCTTCGACCAATGGGTCTACGGAACCGCCCTGCCGGACTACAAGTTGGATTATCGCCTGGAGCCGGCCGACGGAGGCAGAACCCGGCTGCTCTGCAAGGTGACACAGAGCCAGGTCGCCGGCGATTTTGTCATGCGCGTGCCCATCTACATCGATTTTGATGGCAATCTGCGGCGTCTGGGCACGGTGGTGCTCAACGGCAACAGCACCAGCCCGGAGATCGATGTGATGTTGCCCAAGAAGCCGAAACGGGTGCTGCTGTGCGGCTTCGAGGACGTGCTCTGCACCATGGACGCGCGCTGAAGGCGGTACCCGTCCGCGGCGGTCACTGGCCGGCAGGCCCGGCGGTGATCCGGCCGCGACTGTAGTCGTACTGGGTGCCCCAGACGCTATGGGGGATGAGATAAACGGCCAGTGTGACCGCCACCGCCAGGGCGGTGGCCAGGAGGCCGCGGCCCTCGCGACGGGTCAGCGCGAAGGCGGCCGCCCAGGCGATGAACGCGAAAAGCGTCTTGTTGTCGGTCAGGTCCCAGCCGAAGGGGATGCCGGTCCAAAAGGCGCCGAACGCGTACTGCTGGACGATGGGGCCCAGGATCAGGCCGCCGATCAACATGAACCAGAACGACACGCCCACCATCTTGGCGACAGGCTCCCGGAAGATCATGGCCAGACCGATCCGGACCGCCAGCAGCAGGGCCGTGAACATGCAGATCACGTGCGGGTACAGCCAGTACACGGGCACGGCACCCTTGAACCGCGTGGTCACAGGCTGGGCGGGCAGCTTGACCGTCTGTCCGTCGAGCCGGAGTTCCACGTAATAGTTCAGTTTGCCGGCGGGTGGTTGATGAGGGAGAAAACCGGTGAGGTTGTCCTGGATCCGGGACATGGGGGCGGCCGACCACCCCTCGCCGGTGTTCGCCCGGCGCCACAGGATGCGACCGGACACCTCGCGGGCTCCGGTCACGTGGATTGTGACCTCCTGGTCACCCGGGTCGTCGCAGGTCCGGTCGAACCGGTAGGTGATCTCAGCGCCGCCCGTGTTCAGGGCACCTTTCAATGGATAGGTGGGTCCGGTCATCCGCTGGTACACGGCCATGGATATCGTGACGATGAATGCGGCCACCCACAGCACAGTTTTCTGCATTCGGTTCCCTCCGTGTGAAATCGCACTATTGTGCCATCTGTCCGAAGCCTGGTCAAAGGCGGAATCACTTCCTGCTAAGACTTGTGCCTGACAATAATTTGTGATATTTTTCAACCACACGACCGCCGCATCTCAGGGGAGAAAGGGAGCACCGATGGTTGACTTTCCCGGACTGGAAAGTTTTTTTCGCGAAAGCATCCACCACCGGTGGTGGCTCTGGTCCAGCCGGCTGGTCTGGTTTGTGTGCTTCATGCTGTTTCTCCGGCTCCATGCCAGGGTGTCCATCGGCGACATCATCCTGGTGGGTTTCTTCCAATTGGTACTCGGCGTGATCTTCCTGTTGCCCGACAGCTACGCCAAGGCCAACATCCGCTTGGTGGTCATGGCAGTGGGCGATTACATTTTTTTCGTTTTGGGGCTATCGCTGGCCACGGTTCGCCACGACCTCGACCTGGTCATCCTGTTCGGCACGGTGTTCTATGTGGGCTGCTTCTTCGCCCGGAGCTTTAAACTGCTGGCTGGCACGACCCTGTTTGTTCTGGTGCTCATGATCGGTCTGGCGGTGCAGCGGCTGATGCCCCTCGAGCCCTGGTTGCCCCGCGATAATCCAATGCTCCTCGGGCTCACCGTTGTGTTCTTCCTGTCCATGGCGGTCTACCTGGGGATGCTCGGCCTCCCGGTCAACCCGTTCATCACCCTCCATGACAAGACCAAGGCCATTCTGCACAACCGGCGTCGGCTCCAGGACGTCATCGAGCGGCTGGCGACGGCGCGGACGCTGCGAGCCATCCTTATGGAAACGCGCACCGGCCTGCTGGAAGGCCTGCCGGGGGCGCAAGTGGATATGCTCCGGGTACAGGGCGATCGGGCCGGTTTCTGCAACCCGGGAGCACCCGATCAGATCAAGGAGGAGTTTGCCACTGACAGCCTCTACGGCCTGAAACAGTGCTTGAACGGCCGGGACCTGCAGGTGGCCGCCGTGTCCGCGCATTCGTACCGGACCACGACCGGCGAGTTATCCGTGCCGGTTTCAGGCAACCCCCACGAGATGTACGCACCCCTCTTCCACGAGGACGGGTTCGACGTGTCGTACTGCGCCCGGGTGTTCCTCCAGCGGGAGCTTCTGGAGGACGAGCGGGAATTCATCCAGACGCTGCGGCAGGCGGCGGCCGGAGCCATCTGGAGTGTCCTGAAATTGGAGGAGGTCCAAGCGGAGAAGAAGGAACTCGCCGCCCGCATCCAGAACCAGCAGCGGGACGGCCAGGTGGGCCGCACCACCGTGGACCTGCTGGCCCGGCTCAACACGGCCATGGATCTGGACGCCGCCATGAACGCCATCCAGGCGGCGGTGCGCCAGGTGGTGGGTAACGACTGCCTGCTGCTGTTCCGCACGTCCACGGCCGGCTCCCTGCTCGAGCTGGCCGACCTCCGCTCCCTGGATCCGATGACCATCAACCGCGGCTTGATGATCCCCAGCGCGAACACCCTGTTGGGACGGGCGATGGGCCGACGCAGCATCATCATGAAGAGCACGCTCAAGGAACAGGAGGATTCAGGCGAAACCCTGGCCGACATCCCGTATTACCTGCAGAACAATCTGCGCTCGCTGCTGGTGCTGCCGCTGGCGGAGGCCGACAACATGCCGCCGTTCGGCGCGCTGGTGCTGGGCAGCAAGAAACCGGGCCATTTCGGCGCCGAGCAGATGGCCAGCCTGAACGCGGTGCAGGCCGCCCTCGGATTCACTGTTCACCGGTGTGCCGTGCAGACGGCGGCGGTGCGCAAACTCGCCGAATGGGAAGCCTTCGCCGGCATCGGCGAGGTCAGTGGACAATCCGCCGGCCGCGAGGACATGCTCATCGACATCGGTCAGGGGTTGGTGGAGAGGTTTTATTATGATCTCTGCCGAATCTACCTGCACAATCCTGAAACGCAGGATCTGGTTGCGTATGAGCGGGACTCGGACACCGGCCAGCGGTCGGTGATGCGGGTTTCGCTGAATACCCAGACAGTGGTGGCGCACGCGTGCGAGATCAAGTCCGGTTATCTGGCGACCAATACCATGCGGGATCCTTACTGTACCGAGACCGGCTCGCTGCCCGCCAGCCGGCTGGCGGTGCCGGTGGTGGTGAACGACGAACTGCTGGGTGCCGTCGAGGTTGAGAAAACAGGTGAAAACTCGCTGTCCAGCCAGGATCTCCAGTTTCTGTCCAATCTGGCGCCTCTGATCGGTCTGGCGTTGACCAACCTGCGCCTGCGGGACCAGCTCGACCAGTCAGTCGTGACGGATCCGGAGACACGGCTCTTCAGCCGCCGACTGATGGTCGAGCGGCTGGAACAGGAGTTGGCGGGGCACATCCGCGCCCGGGAACCCATGGCGTTTCTGCTGGCCGACATGAACGGTCTCGCCCGTCTCAACGACACCCAGGGCTTCGCCACCGGCGACCATGCCGTCAAGATTGTGGCGGAATTGATCCGGACTCTGGCGCGGACCAGTGACACTCCGGCGCGCTGGGTGGGCGACACCTTCGCCCTGCTGATGCCGCGCACGACACTGACCGACGCGCTGGCCGCCGGCCGGCGCCTCAGCGAAGCGTTCCGGCGACACCCCAAGCTGCAGGAGTACGGCCTGTCGCTGAACGTGGCCGTCGCCGCCTTTCCGCAGCACGGACAGTCGGCGCGGCAGTTGGTGGCGGCCTGCCAGCAAACGCTGGTGCAGTCCCGGGACAGCGGCGCGGCCATCCAGATGCCGGCCGAAGAAACTCTGAGTGTTTCCGGCAAGACGGTGGAAGTCGATCTCGCCGCGTTATACCGCGAGATCACCGGCGCCTCCGGCGAGTCAGGACCGCACACGGTGGCGGCCCTGAACACCGTCATCAGTCGGCTGACGGAAATGGGTTGCAATGACTTGTCTTTGGGGAATGTGCTGGCTCGGCTGCTGCTGCGCCTGGACTACCCCGGCGATCCGCCCGCCCTGGCTGTGGCCGTGCCCGATCTGGCGCGGCAGATGGCCGAGGCGCTCGAGATGAACGGTCAGAAGCAGCGGGCGCTGCTGCTGGCGGCGAAAGTTTACGATCTCGGGAAGTTTGCGATACCCCAGTCCATCCTGCATGCGCCCCGCGAACTGACCCCTGCGGAGAAACAGGTCGTCATGGGCCATGTCAATACGGCAGTCCAGGATATCCTCCGGGCCCACAAGATCTTTGTGCCCATTCTCTCGTTTGTCAAGTTCCACCATGAGCGGTGGGATGGCAGCGGCTATCCTTGGCACCTGAAGAAAGACGAAATCCCAGTTGAAGCCATGATCCTGGGCATCCTCGATGTCTACCGTGCGCTGGCCACCGATCGACCGTACCGGCCAAGACTGGCGGCGGAGCAGGCGCGCACCGAGATCCAGGCCGGACGCGGCCGGCTGTTCGACGCCGAGCTGGCGGATGCTTTCTTCAGGATGCTGGACAAGGCCCAGTTCGACTAGCGGCCGTTCGGGCAGCGACGCACGAAGATATCCTCCGCCAGGCACGACTCCAGCGCCACCTGGGTTTCTTCGACCTTGAGCACATAGGCCGGCGACCGCTGGAGCAGTTCCACCGTCACGCCCGGCACGATGCCGAAGGCGTAGAGTTTCTTGATCCGGGGAAAATTTGTGGAGTTCAAGTAAGCGACGGTGGCCGTCTCGCCGACGCGCAGAGCTGACAGCGCGGTGACCAACGCCGCCACCGAGTCGAGTTCCCGCCGGCAGCATTCACCGTCGGGGATCGGTTGCTGATGGGGGCAGAATCGGGGGTGACCCAGCAAGGTGCAGATCGAATCCACGATGCCGGGTGTGAGATTGTGCTCGAAGGTGCAGGCTTCCTCCTCGATCCGGCGGTCGTCCATGCCGAGGACGTCCACCAAGAGGCGCTCCGCAAGACGGTGGCTGCGGACAATCTCACGCGCCTTGGTCCGGCCCATCGACGTCAGGCGCACCTGACCGGGCGACAGATCCACGAGCCCCAGCTCCCGCAGGACCTGCAGGTTTTCTTCGGTTAAGAAATGCGGATGCCGGGCCAGCAAGGCGTCGGGACTCAGCGGGCCCGCCTCCGCCAGTACCCAGATGCGTTCGAGGCATTCGTCGATCAGTTCCTGACGCATGGCGTGAACCTCACAGTGTGATGTGCAGCAGGCGCAGGAGCCCGTGCACCACCCCCCCCGACACGATCGCAACTGCGATTACAAAGGTGATGATGGCCGCCGCCCGCTTCCATCCCTGTTCCTTGAAGATGACAAAGATATTCGCCACGCAGGGGACGAAAAGCGTGAGCACGACCAGTGCGACGGCCAACTGGTTGGCGGTCAGCGCGCCGTGTTGCACCATGTCGAACAAGCCGACGGCGCCGTAATCGCGCCGGATCAGACCCATGACAAAAATCTGGGCCGCGGCGGGAGGCAGGCCGAGAAAATGCCGCACGACCGGCTGGACGGCAGTGATGAGCCCCTGCAACCAGTCCAGGCGGTCCATCATGAAAAGGAGCAACGTGCCGAGCAGGAACAGGGGGACCGCCTCCTGCAGGAACCAGATGACGCGCAGACGGGTCTTGGTGCGGATGTTCTTCCAGACCGGATAGCGGATGGGCGGCAATTCCAGCACGAAATCGCTGCGCTCTCCTGGCAGAATCCGGCTGGCCATGAAGCCCACCAGCAACATCTGCCCGACGACGACGGCGACCAGCACCAGCGGCACCAGCAGGGAGACGCCGGCGACGACGCCCAGTATCACGCCGAGCTGGGCCGAGCAGGGTATGCCCAGAGCCAGCAAAAGGGTGGCGATCAGGCGCTCCTTGGGGGAATTGAGGATGCGGGCGGTCATCGTGGCCATGGTGCCGCAGCCCAGTCCCAACACCATGGGCAGGACTGCCTTGCCGTTGAGTCCGATGCGCCGGAAGACCTGATTGACCAGTATGGCCAGCCGCGGCAGGTACCCGCTGTCTTCCAGGAACCCGAATGCCAAAAAGAAAGCGCCGACGATTGGCAGCACGATGGCGATCGCGTAGGTCAAGCCCATGGACCAGAGTCCATAGGACCCGGTGATCAGATCCTGCACGAAGGCGGACGGGATCCAGCCGATCCAGCGGGCCATCACCGGATTGAGCACATCGCCAAACAGACGGTCTTCCAGGAAGCCCACCAGGATCTGGGCGCCGATCACACCCACGAACAGGTAAACCACACTCAGGCAGGCGGCCAGAATGCCCAGTCCGACGATCGGACGGCGTGACTGCCGGTCCAGATCCATGGCGAATTGAGGATGCTGCTTCAGCAGGTAAAACAGTGGCAGAACGACCGGCAGCAATTGGAACAGTGTGACGGTCAGCAGCGGGTGCAGCAGGCCGAATTCGCCGACGAGGAGTCCCGGGCCGTCGGTCGCCGTGAACAGTCGGTTGGTCCAGCCGGTGGACGCGGCGTCGGCCGGGACGAGTGCCACCAGGATCCGGCCGACTCGCTGGATCGGCGACGACAGCCCGAAGAGCGGTAGAAACCAGTGGGACAGGTGCACCGCCGCCCCAACGCCCAGGAGCATCAGACTGGTCCGATAGCCCAGCGTCGCCGGCCGGCCGCCGGCGGTTGCGGCGTGCTGTGTCTTGAGTCGGGGGATCCAGGCGTCCAGCAGCCGGTTCCGCACGATGTCGAAATGAGTGCGTGGGTTGATCGCTGCATGCTGACTCAGATCGTCGGCCAATGCCTTCAGGCGGGCCATCTGGTCCGGGGTGACCAGGGCGCGCAGGGCGTTGAGGTCGGCCGCCTCGGCGTTGACCAGCCACTCTACGCCCAGCGCGGACGGGACCATCGGGGGCAGCAGTGCCCGGACCGGGTCGGTGAGACGCGGATCGAACCCGCCGGGGTGCCGGGGTGCGGCGGCCTTTGGGATGAGACGGAGCAGTTGGTGGATGCCCACGCCCATGGTGGCGATGGATGTGTTGACCGGAATGCCGAGCCACGCCGCGAGACCGGCTGTGTCGATTTCGATGCCGCGCGCCCGGCAATCGTCGATCATGTTCAGGTTGAGAATCATGGGGATGCCGAACTCGGCCAGCTGCAAGGTCAGAAACAGGGTGCGCCGCAGATTCTTGGCATCACCGATCTGGACGATCGCATCCGGCCGAGCGGCCAGGATCACGTCCCGGGTGACTTTCTCGTCCTCGGACTGGGGCACCAGGCTGTTCACGCCTGGTGTGTCGATGATCTCGTAGGGCTGGCCGTCGATCCGCAGCTGGCAGCGCGAGACTTCCACCGTGGTGCCGGGGTAGTTGGAGACGATCGCATACTTGCCGGTGATCTGGCTGAAGATCACCGATTTGCCGACATTGGGGTTGCCGACAAGGATGATCGTGCGGGTGTTCCGGCTGGATGCGGGCATCTGGTTCCGGTCTCCGAGGCGTGAAACGTGCGATTATAGGTGTCCGGAGCAGCAAACTCAACCGATTGTTCCTCACGGCTACGGCTGGATCCGGTAATGCCCCGCGTCATCCACCCGGATAGCGGGTGGACGCCGGTGGATTTCGAAGTATGCGAAGGCAGGCCGGATCTCCCGCCAAAACTCCAGCAGGTCGGGGCGGTGGACGAACCGAGCGGCCAGCCGGTCGAACCCATCCGCGTCCAGTCGGGCGGGATAGATGTGCACCGGAATGGCCCGCTGCCCGGCTTCGACAGCTTCAACGGCGGCAAGGTAAATCTCTTCGATTCCGCTGTCAGTCAGCGGGATGCAGCCTATGGTGGCGCAGCCACCGTGGATGAAGATATCACCCCCCAGACAACCGGGTACGCCGAGACGGCGGTCGCTCAAATTGGGGTAGTCCAACCCCAGCGACAGGTGGAACCGGCTGGCGGGATTGAATCGATCGATGACGTAGAATCCCTCGGGAATCTGGCCGTCACCCTGCCGCCGTTTCGGACCCGGCCCGCCGGACGTGGCGCAAAACGGGTAGTCCGCCACATGCGCGAACGGGGCGCGGGCGCCAGTGCCGGCCCACAGCTCCAGAAGTTGCTCATCTTTGAATGCCCGGAGGTATACCGCGTGCGGCGGATAGGCGACACCACGACTGCAAAAGCGCTGTTCAAGCAAGGCCGCCCGGGTTGCTGCCGCCGCCCGCACGCGGGGGTATCGGAGTTGGCGGGTGCGAAATCCCTCCTCCTGGCCCAGGGCAGCCAGTGCGGTGATCCCGGCAGCGACATACACCCATGCTCGGCGCATCCACGTCGAACCCGGTGAAAGTCCGGTTGGGCGGGTTGATGCGGTCACACTAAACCTCCGTGGCGCATCCGGTTGTCAATCCGCCGGCTTCGGACCGCGCCTGCCTGCTCGAGGGGTGCGGCAACTGATTGTAACCGGCTCGCCGCTGACGGTCAAACGAACCGTGAACAGCCGGACCGCAGCCGTGATGGCGCATTGTCATCCAAGCGGCGATGCAGTATGATAAAAAGGTCCATCATCCATCGTTCGGACCCAGGGACGGATTTCGATCCGCAGCTAACGAATCTGAGGAGCCGGCGTCGAGTGACTCGCAGACGGATCATCGTCGGACTGGCTGCCGCCGCGGGACTGGCCGTGGCCGGGTGGCTGTTTTGGAAGTCGCACCACTCGCCGGCTGATCCGCCGGCCGATCGGCCCGTCCGGGTGGCCGTCGAAGGGCGGCTGATGACATTCGATCCGCATGCGCACGACGAGAGTGCCACCTGGGCGATACTGTGCAATATTTATGAGGGGTTGGTTCGTTTCGACCGCCTGCTGCGGCTTCAACCCGGTTTGGCGGAATCGTGGTCCAACCCCGATCCTCTGCACTGGATCTTCCGAATCCGCCGCGGGGTGCGCTTCCATGACGGCCGCTCACTCCAGGCTGCAGACGTGGCCTATTCGCTGCGGCGGGCTGTCTTCCACGAAGATTCGCTGGTCAGCGGGTATTTCGCCAGCGTGAAATCGGTTGCCACCGCCGGATCGGAGTCGGTGGTGGTGGAGACGGCCGAGCCGGATCCTATCCTGCTCAACAAGCTGGCGTTTGCCTTCATCGTCCCGCAGGCCGAATCCATGGAGCAGCCGTCGCTGGCCACCCGGCCGGTGGGAACCGGTCCATACCGGCTGGACGGCTGGACTGCCGACAATCGGTTCGTGCTCCGGCGATTCACCGACTACTGGGGGCCCGCGCCGGCAGTCGGGGAGATCGAAATAGTGGGGATACCTGACGAGAAAAAACGCGCGGAAGCCCTGAGTGCCCGCGATGTGGACCTGGCGCGCACCCTGAACTGGTCGGATGTCGCAGTCCTGGCGGGTCGATCCGACACCGCGGTTCTGGCCGAGAACAGCCTGACCGTCATGATGCTCAGTCTGTACACGGGCGAGTTCATGCCCGACGCCCGCTGGCCGAAGCGAAATCCACTGTTCCTGCGGGAGGTCCGACAGGCCGTCCAACTGGCGTTGGACCGCCCGGCGATCGCGGTCCGGTTTCAGGACGGCCGGGCTCAGCCGGCCTATCAGTACGCGCCACCCGAGGTGTTCGGTTACGACGAGCGAATGGCGGTCCCGTCGCGCGATGTAGCCGCCGCCCGACGCCTGCTGCAGACGGCGGGCTACCCCGATGGCTTCGCCATGGAACTGTACGTGTATTCCTCGATCCAGAGCCTGGGCGAGGGGATCCGGGACAACCTGGCCGAGGTGGGCATCCGAGTCCGTTTCCGTTACCTGACCTGGGAGGATCTCTACCAGCGCATGTTCTCGTCTAACCCGCCCCAGGCGGTGATCTTCGGTTGGTCATGCACAAGCGGAGACCTGAGCGATTTCTTTGAATCGTGTTTGTACACGCGCGATGTCCAGGGGCGGGAAAAACTGGGCGCATTCAACACCAGCCGTTTCAGTCACGCTCGGCTCGACAGATGGATCAGTGAGAGCCGAACCCTCATGGACCCGGCCGTCCGACTGGAGATGCTCACGGCCATCCAGCGGCTGGCACTGGAGGAATGCCCAGTGATTCCCCTGACAATCAACCCCGATATCTATGGGTATGACGCGGCGTTGAGGTGGGAACCTCGTCGGGACAGCCGGCTGGACTTCAGTCGGTTTTCTTGGCGACCCCTCGCGGCGAACCCGTGAGCCAAGTGGCAAGCTGTTGAACCGCCGGCGTGCGGAGCGGTCCGGCGGCGGTCAAGATCCGAGGAGGTCAGTATGCCGAAAGTGGGCGTGGTGTTGTCCGGTTGCGGCGTGTTCGACGGTTCGGAAATCCACGAAGCGGTGCTCACGCTGCTGGCCCTGGACCGGCGGGGCGCCGAGGTGGTCTGCATGGCGCCGGCGTCCGATCAGGCGCACGTCGTCGATCACGCGCGGGGTGATGTGAGCGCCGGTGAACGGCGGAATTTGCTGGTGGAATCGGCCCGGATCGCCCGCGGCGTCATCCGCGACATCAGCGGAGTCCGGGCGGTCGAACTCGACGCGCTGGTCCTGCCCGGTGGTTACGGCGCAGCCAAGAACCTGAGCGATTTCGCGTCCAAGGGGGCGGACTGCGCGGTGCATCCTGAGGTGGCTCGGCTGATCCTGGAGATGCATGCCGCCGGCAAGCCTATCGGCGCCATCTGCATCGCGCCGGCCGTGCTGGCCCGTGTGCTTGGACAGAAGCGGATCGCCGCCCGGCTGACCATCGGCACGGACGCGGGCACCGCCGGCGCGATCGTCGCCATGGGTGGCATCCATGTCACATGTCCGGTGCGTGAGTGCGTGGTTGATCGCGAGCACAAAATAGTGTCCACGCCGGCTTACATGCTGGCCCAGCGCATCGCCGAAGTGGCGGACGGCATCGACGGAGCGGTGGCGGCCCTGCTGGCACTCATTGGTTGAGCCATGGCGATCCGCCGGGTGACGGTGTTCGGCAGCTCACGAGTCCGGTCCGGCTCGGCGGCTTACGCGACCGCCCACGCCGTGGGCGCCTGTGTGGCGCGCCACGGGTGCGAGCTGGTCAACGGGGGTTACAGCGGAACCATGGAAGCGGCCGCCCGGGGTGCCCGCGAAGCGGGGGGGGAGGTGGTCGGCATCACTGTTAGGAACTTTGACTACGCGCCACCCAATCAATTTCTGAGTCGCCGAATTGAGACGGCGGACCTGTTTGATCGCCTGGCCCGCCTGGTGGGCCTGGGTGACCTGTACGTGGTCCTGCCCGGCGGTACGGGCACACTGCTGGAATTCAGCCTGGTGTGGGAGCTGCAGAACAAGGGGATCTCCCCCAAGCCTATTCTAGCCGACAGCATGTGGGCCTGCCTGTTGACCGCTTTCCCGCCGGGTGAGCGGCCCACCACCGACGGACCGGCTGCAGGCCCAATCTTCACCCGGGATCTGCCGGGCGAACTGGAACGACTGTTCTGTCGCTTGGGTGTTGGCTAGATCGTAGAGTCTATTTGGTTTTCTTGCTGAACGTGCGTTTGCAGAGCGCGCCGTACTTCCGCAAGTTGAAACGGTCCAACCGTGGCAGGACGTCGAAGTCCCATTCGACCCGATGGCCGAATGTCAAAATCTTCTCCCACTTTTTCCAGGTGACATATTCCTTGAGGGCCTTCTTGATGGCTTCGGAATAATCGTCCCCCTGGCAGACCGCCAGCAACTCCTGCAGAAGGGTTTCATCGATACTCACGGTGGCGCGCATGGCTGCAACCTCTGATCCAATTTGGATCGATCTTATTCGATGCCGGCAGGGTTGTCAAAGGTTTAAATATTCATATCGGGCGGGGCGGGAAAGACCAGGCGGAGGGCGTTGGGCAGGCAATCGATTTCCGCCGGCAGGGGACCCGCCGCCTCACCGTCGAGCTGGAGCGGAACGGGACCGGCCGCGGTGAGCCGGACCCGACGGACTTTGCGATAGATCACGTCCGGCAAGGCGGTGTGGGTGCCTCGCCCCAGGTGGTAGAAGTAGCGCAGGTAGGAACGGAAGCCTCGGGAGCAGAACAGGCAGAGGTCGAGAGTCGGCTCATCCAGTGAGGCGTGGGGCGCCATGATGTAGCCGCCGCCGTAACAGCGGCTGTTGGACACCACGCCGAACGGTGCATCCCACTCCCCTGCGTCCGTGCTGAAGCGGATCGGCGCGAACGCGTAACGGCGCAGCTGTCGAACCGTCTCCAGGACATAGGCCAGCCGGCCCAGCCGGCCCTTGAGGCGGGAGGAAACACATTCAACGATCCGAGCATCGAAACCTGCGCCGGCCATGGCCAGGAAAGGGCGGTCGTTGGCGCGCCCGACGTTGACCGTGCGGAGGCAACCACCCGTCAGACAATTCACCGCCCGGTCGAGCCGGAGGGGCAGTTGCAGCTCGTGCGCCAGCGCGTTGGCCGTGCCGCCGGGCATGATGGCCACAAAGAGCGGGGTGCCCACCACCGCCGGCAAGACCTCGTTGAGGGTGCCGTCCCCTCCGAGGACGATGACTCCGTCTATGTCCGCGCTGTATTCCCGGACCACATCGGCCGCCGTGCGCGGACCGCGGGTGGGGTGTGGAATGACCGGCCAGCCCCGGTTGGCAAAGAGCCGGCAGATTGCCGACAGCTGGTTCATGCGGATGCGGTTTCCGGCGGTGGGGTTGTAGATGAGCAGACGGGTGCCGGCGGCGGCGGGCCGGGACACGGCGGACGCGGCGGCCGCATCAGGTCGGTGGTATTCGGTGGTCAGGGACTCGATCATGGTTTCCTGCCCGGGTCGGGGCGCAGGCGGCGAGTTCAGCGGGCGCCGCGCTTGCGGGCGATGAGAGTCTTGTACAGGTTCTGGAAGACTTCTTCGTCAGCGAATTTTTCCAGAGCCGCCTCAACGGTTCGAATGGCCGTTTCGAGCTGGCCGTCCTTGAGCAGGGCAGACACCCTGGCGCAGGTGTCCCGGATGAAGGTCTTCCGGGCGGACTGCTCTTTCCGCTCCAGCGTATGCTGGTAAAACTTGAGGAGCGCATTCTCCTCCGGGTAGACGCGCAGGGCCTGTTCCAGTGTTTTGAGAGCCTGATCGTAATTCTCGGCTTCCAGAAACACCTTGGCTTTGGAAATGGTGCCGCGGATGAACTGGATCTTCTCTCCGCGGCGCTTGGCGTCGATAATGATACTCCGGGTGTGGAGGATCTCGTCCTGCCCGCTGTATTCCTGCTCCAATTGGTTCAGCATCAATTCAGCCTGAGTGACCTGCCCGTCCCGGGCCAGCGCCTGGATGTTGTCGAGGTGTTTCTGGACCGAGGTCCGGTTCAGCGCGAGACGGATGGCACCCTGCAGACTGTCCAGTCTGGTGTTGAGGAGCAAGTCGGTGTCGCCCCACTGTCGGCGAAGGTCGTCGAGGCGCAGCTGGGCCTGATCGATCCGGCCTTCCTGCAGGAGCCGTTGGATGTCGTTCACGGAGTCCTGCCACAGGAGGCCGGAACGCTCGGCGGTGGCCGTGACCGCTTCCTGGAGTGAAAACTCCCGGCCGAGGCTGGCCTGCAGACGCTCCATGTCGCGGGCCATCTGGCCCAGATCGGCATATCGCTGATCCCGGTCTTTCATGAGGCAACGCTGGAGAATCGCTTCGAGTGCCGGCGGACAGTGCGGATATTTCTGGCGGATGGGGGCCGGCGCCTCGTTCATGATCTTGAAAAATATCTCCGGAATGCTGTTGCCGTGGAACGGCTTGGTGCCGGTGAGCATTTCATACACGATGATGCCCATGGAGAACTGGTCGGACCGCCCATCCAGGTTGCGGCCTTGCACCTGCTCGGGGGACATGTAGCTCACCGTCCCCATGACCATGCCGGTCCGGGTCATGGTGGACGAGGCCATCTGAGCGATGCCGAAATCGACGATCTTGACGGTGCCGTCCTCGAGCAGAAAAATGTTGGCTGGCTTCACGTCACGGTGGACGATGCCGCGTCCGTGGGCGTAGTGCAGCGCCTCGCAACTCTGACGGGCAATGCGCAGCACCTGGTTAAGGCTCCGGATCTTCTGCTTCTGAATCGCATTCTGGAGATCAGAGCCCTCCAGGAATTCCATGGCGATGAACGGGGTATTGTTTTCCTCACCGAGATCGTAGATAGTGACGATGTTGAAGTGCCGGAGGCCGCCCGCCGCCTCCGCCTCGCGGTAGAAGCGCTTGAGCAGCTCGGGATTTTGGCCGAAATCGCCCGAGAGGGTCTTCAGCGCGACCGGGCGTTTGAGAATGGGGTCATACGCGCGGTAGACGATCCCCATTGCGCCCTGGCCGAGTACAGCTTGAATTTCATATTTGCCCAGCTTGTTGAGCATGCACCTAGCGGAGCGAACCGCTGAGCCCTGAGTATTTTGCCTTGCGCTCCAGGTTGTACACGTAGAAGCCAAGATCGATCGGCAAGATGTAGTCGACCTGAACGACCAGCTCGTTGCGAGTCCTCATAACCTTGATATTGTCTTTGGTGACCGGTTGGTTGTACTTGGCGGCAACTTCAAGATAGGCCTCGTGGATCTTTTTTTCTGACCAGCCGTACACGGCGGCCCGGGTGGTCATGGCCCCGGTCTCATCGATGAACTGGACGGAGTTGTAATATGGCGGCACGAACCGGATGGCGCAGTAAACGGTGATCACCAGCAGCAGCACGGCCACCAGGCAGCCGAGTTTGGATTCACCCCTGGAGTTCAACTTCATGAATCCCTCCACGGACAACGGATTGTGTTCATTGTAATGTCGGGTCCGATAAATTGAAACTATTTTCTTGACGGGACAGGTGAGCCTTGTCATCGCCTGGGGCTTTGAGTACAATGCCACCATTTTGAATGCGGGAGGAGCCCATGTCCCTCGGTTACAAGAACGGAAAAAAGGTGGGCGTCCTGTTTTCCGGCGGGCCTGCTTCGGCGGCCAACACCGTCATCTCATCCGCCGTGCTGGCGTTCTTGAACAAGAACATCCCGGTCATCGGCGTATACAACGGCTTCGAGTACCTGGAAAAATTTGAAAAGTACAATCCCTATTCGCTGGTCGAGAAGGTTCACTATTTTCATTTCGACACGTCCGTGACCAGGATTCGCAACATTCGCGGCGTCTTCCTGCGCACCTCCCGGGCCAATCCGGGTCGGGAGATCCAGTCGGTGGAGGATCTCAAAGATCCCAAGAAAATCCGCAGCCTGCAGAACATCCTGGATGCTTTCGAGCACCTGGGCGTCGGCTACCTGATCACCATCGGCGGCGACGACACCCTGAAGGTGGCCAATTATCTCCATCGGCTGGGCATGCCCGTGATCCATGTCCCCAAGACGATCGACAACGACTACTACGGCATTCCCTGGACGTTCGGGTACTGGACCGGTGTCGAGGTGACGAAAAACGCGATTTTGAACCTGAAAGCGGACGCCGAATCGACCGATAGCTATTTTGTGGTGGAGCTGATGGGGCGGAAATCAGGCTGGCTCACGTACGCCGCCGGTATCGCCGGCGAGGCGGTGAAGATGATCGCCAGCGAAGACATCGAGCTTGAATTCGACGTCGAAGCTGTCGCAGAGGAATGTGTGGACCTGATCATCTTGCGCGAGCGCGAGGGCAAGGCGGCGGGGGTGATCTGTGTGGCTGAAGGCCTCGTGGACAAGCTGCCCGACCGGTATCGTCCTCACGAGACGGACAAGCACGGCAACGTGATTTTCGGCAAGGCCGAGATTGCCAAGGTGTTGGCCGACAAGATCGGCCAGTTCTACAAAAAGCGCACCGGAAAACTGAAAAAGGTGATCGGTAAGCAGATCGGCTACGAAATCCGCTCGGCGCCGCCGGTGAGCTTCGACGTGGTGATGGGCAGCATGCTGGGATTCGGCACCTACATTTTGTTCGATCGCAAACAGTTTGGCCACATGGTGAGCGTCACCGACAATTTCGACATCAAAGCCATTGCGTTCGAGGATCTGGTGGACGATCAGACGCTGGTGACGCGCCTGCGCTGCGTCCCGAAGGGGAGCGATTTCTACAACCTCAAGGAGGCGCTGTCCTATCGGTTTCTGGAATGACCGGATAGACCGGATAGCTGCACAAAGGGCCGGCCGCTGTGGCCGGTCCACGTGTTTTCAGGGGGACGCGGGACGTCACAGGAAGAAAACCACGTCCACAAGAATGAAGACGGGAATCAGGATCGAGACGGACCAAGCCATGTAGCCGAAGAAGCTCGGCATCCGAATCTGCTCCTGCTCGGCAATCGCCTTGACCATGAAGTTGGGGCCGTTGCCGATGTACGTGTTGGCCCCCATGAACACGGCCCCCACGGAAATGGCCTTCAGGAAGAGCGTGCCCTGGGGCGATTGCAGCAACTGGGTGACGGTCATGCCCAGCATACCGCAGGCGGTTTCCAGGAAGCTCATGTAGGTCGGGGTGTTGTCCAGGAAGCTGGACAGGATGCCGGTGGCCCAGAAAAATTTCGAGGCCGAATCAATTCCCAGTTCGGCGCCGCGCGCGTTCAGGACCATCAGTGCCGGGATCATGGTGGTGAAGATCCCGACGAAGAGCAGGGCCACTTCGATGATGGGGGCGTAGTTGAAATTGTTTTCCGCGCGCAGCACGCGAGGGGTCAGGGCCAGCGAGGCTCCGGCCAGCGCCAGCATCACCGCGTCACGGACAACGTTTTGGATCTCCAGGGCGCCCAACCCGAGGTGGATCTCGCCCATCTTGACCAGGCCGCTGAAGAGGACCGAACCGATGACGCCCGCCAGCAGGGCGATGTTCACCAGACCTTCAATGCGGATGCCCTTTTGCTCCATGTCGGGCGGGACGCCCGTCTCCTTCTTCATCAGGTGACGGTCCAGCAGGTAAAATACGGCCAGCAGCAAGCCACTGGTCAACGCCCATATGGGCGTGAGAGCGAGAGTCCACTCGAAGGGAACGCCGCGCAGAAACCCGATAAACAGGGGGGGGTCGCCGATGGGGGTCAGGCTGCCGCCGATATTGCAGACCAGGAAAATGAAAAAAATGACGACATGCCGTTGCCGCTGCCGCCAGCGAATCGATTTGATGAGCGGGCGGATGAGCAACATGGCCGCACCGGTGGTTCCGATGAAGCTGGCCAGAACAGTGCCGATCCCCAGGATCGCCAGGTTGGTGACGGGCCGGCCGCTCAGCGAGCCGCGGATGACGATGCCGCCGGCGATCACGAACAGCGAGCCCAGCAGGATGATGAACGATACGTACTCTTCGTATGTATGAAAAATGGGGCCACCAAACAGGTCGGCGAACGGGACGCCGGCGGGACGTGCCAGAAGCATGATGACAAACGTGGTGCTGAGCCAGAACACGCTGACCTTGCCGTAATTGTGTTCCCACCAGCGCGCGTTGATCAGTGGGAACACGGCGATGGAGATCAGGATCCCGAGAAACGGTGCCACCACCCACAGCGGAAAATGCCGGGCGTGGGCCGCGGTGTCGGCGGCTGAGGCGTGGGCCGCGCCTGTCAGCGCGACCAGCCAGATGGGAATGAAAAACCGGACATTGCGGGGGGGGGGCATGCAGGCTCCTGTTCCCGGTGGACGTCCACGGGGGTTCAATGTACAATGGAGCGGTTTCAATGTCAATCCAAACGGCCGACAGATCTTGGAGTTAAGAGGTTGCCGGCATGAAGAAAAGGTCCAGTCGCCGCCGCTCACTGCACACCCGGATCTTCTTGGGTCTGGTGATCGGGGCGGCGGCCGGCGTGACGTGCAACTTGGTGGGCGCCCAGCACGCGGTTGTCCAAGAGCGGGTGGAATGGGTGATTCACTACATCACCGGTCCGCTGGGACGGATTTTCCTGAACATGCTCTTTATGACAGTGGTGCCCATCGTGTTCAGCACGCTGACAACCGGTGTCGCTCATCTGGGCGACCTGAAGCGGCTGAGTCGTCTGGGTGGTTGGACATTTCTATGTTTCTGCGTGTTGATGATGCTGGCAGCCACGCTGGGTCTGTCTCTCGTACAGGTCGTCCGACCCGGGGCCGGGTTCGATCCAGCCGTCCAGGCACGGCTTCTGGAAACCTACCAGGGCGAGGTCCAGCAGAAAACCGGGGCCGGGTCCGCGTTCGGCATCGAGAACCTGATCGCAGTCGTGCCCAGGAATCCCTTGCAGGCCATGGTCAACATGGACATGCTGGCGGTGATCTTCTTCGCCTTCATCGTCGGCATGGCGCTGACCCGCATTCAGGCCCCGCGGGCGCAGGGGCTCATCAGCCTGCTGGAGGGGGTGGCCGACGTCATGATGGTGATCGTCGGTTTCGCCATGCAGCTTGCACCGTATGCGGTTCTGGCCCTGATCTTCAACGTCACAGCCCGCTTCGGCCTTGACTTGCTGATGAAACTGTTGATGTACGTCGTGGTGGTTCTCGGGGGATACCTGATCTTCCTGTTCGGCGTCTATCCGATCCTGCTGTGGCTCGTCGCCCGGCGCAACCCGGTGGACTTCATGCGGAAGGTCCTGCCGGTGATGATCACCGGCTTCTCCACCAGCTCCAGCAACGCCACCCTTCCCACGACGATCAAGGTGAGCATCGAGGACCTGGGGATCCCCAGCGATATCGCCGGTTTCGTCCTGCCGCTCGGCGCCACCATAAACATGAACGGCACCGCTCTGTTCGAAGGGGTGACGGTGTTATTCCTGGCTCAAGTGCTCGGTGTGGAACTGACCCTGGTCCAGCAGGTGCTGGTGGTGCTGCTGGCGGTACTCATGGCTGTCGGCACGGCGGGGATCCCCGGCGGCTCCATCCCCATGATCATGATCGTGCTGGCCACGGTGAACATCCGCCCCGACGCTATCGCCATCATCCTGGGCGTGGACCGGGTGTTGGACATGGGCCGGACGGTGCTCAACGTGACAGGCGACATCGTCACTGCAACCTTTGTCAGCCGCTTGGATCACAGGTCCGGCCCGGCGTCCCTCAACGGGGCGGAAGGCTAGCCGCCCAGGGATCTTCCGGCTAACCTCACTTCACGCAGCGGCAGGTACTTAATGAAAAACTCGCCGGTGAACCGGCGAGTTTCGGTGAGGATCGTCAATCGGGTGGACAGCGGGTCTCAGGCTTTTCCCTTGGATGCGTTCATCGGAACGCGCAGTGTCCAGCCGAACACGTCTTCTTTCTCGCCATACTGGATCGCCTGCAGCTCGCCGTAGAGCTTCCGGGCCACGGGCCCCACCTCGTTCTTGCCGATGGTGTGGAGGGTGTCGCGATAGCAAATGCCGCCCACCGGCGCGATGCTGGCGGCCGTGCCGACGCCGAAAGCTTCAGACACCCGCCCGCTCTGGATACCGTCGACGATCTCGTCAATGGCGATCTTGCGCTCCGAGACGGTGTAGCCCAGGTGGCTGGACAGCTGCAGCACCGATTTGCGGGTGATGCCGTGGAGAATCGCCCCGCTCAGCAACGGCGTGGTGACCACGCCATCGATGACGAAGCAGATGTTCATGGCGCCCACTTCCTCGATATAGCGGTGCTCCTTGGCGTCAAGCCAGAGCACTTCGCTGTAGCCTTTCTCCTGAGCCTCCTGGCGGGCCAGCAGGCTGGCGGCATAGTTGCCGCCGGTCTTGGCCTCGCCCACGCCGCCCTCGACGGCCCGGACGTAGTTGTGCGATACGTACAGGTTCACGGGGCGGAAGCCCTGTTTGAAATAGGGGCCCACGGGGGACAGGATGATGAAGAACAGGTATTCCTTCGCGGACCGCACGCCCAAACCCACTTCCGTGGCGATCATGGCGGGGCGGATGTACAGAGCGGCATCGCGCTGACGGGGGATCCAGCGGGACTCCAGCGTCACCAGTTTCACGATGGCGTCGAGCGCATCCTGCTCGTTGAGCTCGGGCATGGACAGCCGCCGAGCGGACCGGTTGAAGCGCCGGACATTCTCCTCGGGCCGGAAGAAGATGATCTGATCGTCCGGGCCGGCGAACGCCTTCATGCCTTCGAAGATCTCCTGGCCGTAGTGAAGCACCAGCGTCGCCGGGTCCAGATCCAGCGGGCCGTATTTCAGAATCCGGGGATTGTGCCAGCCCTTGTCGGCGGCGTAATTCAGGAGAAACATGCGATCCGTGAACACACGACCGAATCCCAGGTCCTGCACGTTGGTGAACAGGGGTTTCAGATCCCCATCCGTCAGCGGGGCGATGGCGATATCCATAAAAAAACTCCTGCAGACGAAGATGATCGAATGAGGAGTTATTTTAGCATGTGGTTGAAATTTTCCAAATAAATTGACTAGGTGCAGTCCTTCTGGGCCAGATCGTGGAGGAAGTTCTGGAACACGTCCTTGAGAATTGGATCCTCCTGGATGAAGCCCTGGAACGTGTCCAGCAGATCGTCGGCATCCAGGCTCTGGATCAGGCTGTCGCCGAACAGATTGGTCAGGATCTCATGCAGAACCTGGCGACCGGTCTCTTTGTATACGAGCGGGTCGGACAGATCCTTCCCGCGGACCAGCTCGGAAAGCGCCGCCTCTAGGGGATCGGTCACCGACAGGGTGGCCCTGAGAGTCTCGGCGTCCACGGCCGGGGACGCCGCCATCCCCGGTCCCAAGGGATCGCACCCGTTCCCGAAATCCACGCTCTCCGTATCGAGAGACGGGTGTTCAAGGTTCTGCTTGGGATTGATTTCCATCGGCCGGATCCATCGCGACGCCGGTTACGATTTCATGTTCCGGATTGCCGCCATGGACGCTTCGTGCCGGTCTTTGGAAATGTTGGTCATGAGGTTGAACATCTGCGTTTCCTGCTGGATCTGGTACTGCATCTGCAGGAGCTGCATCTGGTTGCTTTCGCCCGTGATCGAGCCGGACCCGCCGCCGAGACCTCCGAGCAGGCCGCTGACAATGCCGGCACCGGGGATGAACGAGGATGCCGCACCGGCAATACCGCCCAGGATGGACGTGAATTTGCTCCAGCCGCTGGGCTTGGGCTGGGTGATGTTGGCAATGTCCTGCATGGAGAAGGTCTGGCTGACATTGTTGATATTCTGGACCGTCATGGCGTCGCCTCCTTGTGCGAATCTGACACTATTATCGGGCTCCGGCAGGAAAAGTTGCCACCTTTTTTCGGCTGAAAACCGATTTGACAAAGACAGGGCCCACTTTTATAGTGGCACAATGCGCCGTCACAGGTCAACGCCATCCCTAGGCCCGACAGTCAACCCATGAAGGCAATCGCCACGCGTATCCGCGATCGGCTGTCCGCCCGAGGGCTGCTCTTGGTGGTTCTCATCGTGGCAGGGTGTTTGCCGGGCGCGCCGGTGGGCGCGCAGGAGCCGGCGCCCCAGACTCCGGCACCCGCGGAAGAGCCGACGTTCGTTGAAACCGTCATTCCGGTGGAGGGCGAACCCGTCGTCATCCGGTCGCGAGCGCAGACATCGGAGCGCGGTGTGTTCCGGGCCAGCGGCGACGTGTCCGTCCGATACCGGGATATCGAGGTGCGGGGTGAGGAAGTTGCCTTTGACAGCAACACCCGCACGATTTCGGCGCACGGCGGCCTCGTCTTCCGGCGGGGCCTGCAGGAGTTGACCTGCGAGTCGTTTGAGTACAACGTGGCGGAGCGGAAGGGCCGCTTCGTCAAGACGCGCGGCGTGGCGGACAACTTTGTGCGCCTGGTCTGCGCCGAGGCCGAGCAGACCGGGCCCGACGAATTCGTCTTCCACCAGGGCGTCGTGACCACCTGTCAGCTCGACCATCCCCACTGGAGCTTGAGCAGCCGGGAGACCCGGGTGGTCAAAGACAAGTCAGCCACGGTCACGCGCGGCTTATTCCGGCTGTTCGGTGTGCCGACGTTTTACGTGCCCTGGATCCGGCTTCCCCTGCCGAAGAAGGAGCGCAAATCGGGCTTCATGATTCCCTCGTACGGTTATTCCGACGACAAGGGCCACAAGCTGTCCGACGCCTTCTACCTCACACTGGGTCGCAGCATGGACCTGATCCTGCAGGGGGATTACTACACCGAGCGCGGATTCGGCCTCGGCACAACCTTCCGGGGGCGTTTTTCGGAACTTTCCTATATTAATTTCTCCAGCTATTCCGTTGACGATCGGAAAGACCAGGGGGGCAGCGTCATCAACGTGGACGGCTATTTTCTTTTCTCGCGGGGGTTTCACGGTGCCATCTCCGCCAACGTGGTCTCCAATATCGTATTCCGCCAGGTGTACGAATCGGACTTTATTGGCGCCGTCCGTCCGGACGAAGCGCTGCGCGGATTCATCAGCCGCAGTTGGTCGGATTACTCCGTCAGCCTGGAATTCAACCGAGCCCAGTACTACTTCGACGACTTCCAGGTGCTGGAGCGGGCTCTGCCGGAGGCCTCGTTCCGCGTAATCGGCCGCTCTCTGGGTTCCTGGCCCGCCTACCTGTTTATGGACAGTTCGGCGGCGTTCATGTTCAAGAAGGTCAACTGGAATGAGACCGATCCCAGCGGCGGCGGCACCGTGGACATGCAGTTCAACACGCCGCAGGGAGTGAGCCGGCTGGACGTGTACCCGCGGCTCCTGGTGCCGCTGCGGCTCGGCGCATTCCGCTTGTCGCTGGAGCCCGCCCTCCGCGCGACGTACTACTCGCGCAGTTTCCCGACCGACGCGCCGGCGGACGCAGCGTCCGTTGACGCGGACCGATCAGGAGTGGGGCGATACCTTGCGGCTGTGGAAGCCCGCCTGGACGCCCCCCGTCTGTTCCGCGTCTTCCACCCCTTCGGGGTGCCGGTCAAACACGTCATCGAAACAGGGGTGACCTGGCGGTGGGTGTCGGATGTCGAGGAGTTTGCACGCATTATCCAGTTTGACTGGCAGGACGCGGTCGTGGGCACCAATGAGCTGGACTACTGGTTGGTGCAGCGGTTCTTCAGCCGCCGGGGAGACCGGCCGTGGGAATGGGCCACGGTGGCGCTCCGCCAGAAGTACTTTTTCGATCCCGATTTTCATGGCAGCCTTGAGACCGGCTTCAACAACCAGATCGCGCCGTACTACACGTTCAGCCCCTACGCGGCGGCGCGGGAACCACGGGATTTTTCGCCCATCCAGGCACTCGTCCAGGTCCATCCGGCGCCGACCATCAGCGGACAACTTCGTTTGGAGTACGATCCGATCCGCGGGGAATTGCGCGATTGGTCCGCCGCCGGAACGTACAACTACGACTGGCTGTTCGCGTCGCTGGCCTTCCTGCGCCTCTATACCGAGGGCGACCAGCTGGTGGACAACGACTACCTGCAAACCTCGGTGGGATTGGGCAAACCGTACCAAGGTTTCAGCATCGAGGCCAATGTCTCGTATAACCTGGAAAACAGCAACCTGGACAATTTTTACATTCGCACCAACTACTACTTTGACTGCATCGGCTTTTCGGTGGAATACACCAAGTTCGACATCGCCAACCGCCGGGATTCAGGCGACATTCGTTTCGCCATGTATCTGCGCGGCATCGGCGATTTCGGGACACTCCAGAAACTGGGCCGGAGATTCTTTTGAAGACAGTCTGGGTGGGGCTTGGCGCCAACTTGGGCGATCGTGCCGCCGGTCTGGCGGCGGGGTTGGCCCATCTGGCCGCCGGCGGGGTGACGGTGACCGCCGTTTCTTCGCTCTACCGGACCGAACCCGTGGGCGGACCGCCACAGCCGCCCTATCTCAATGCCGCAGCCGGCCTCCGGACCCGCCTGAAACCGCGGGAGCTGCTGGCGCTGATCCAGTCGGCGGAAGCCGCCGCAGGACGGCGGCCGGCTGAACGCAACGCGCCCCGGCCGCTCGATATCGACATCCTCCTGTTCGGCCGGGATGTCGTCGCCGAGCCCGACCTGATCATCCCCCACCCCGGCATGGCTCAACGGCGGTTCGTGCTGGTGCCGCTGGTGGAAATCGCTCCCGCCGCACGGCATCCCGTGCTCGGTCGGACCGTCACCCAACTGCTGGCCGCCTGCGGCGACCGGCATGCCGTGGAATGGTATTGCAAATGGCCCGGCCTTCCTTTATAATCCGGCCTGTGGCTAAACCCTAATATTTTCGAGTGTTATGCATTTCAAGTACCTCGTCATCGAAGGGCCCATCGGCGTGGGGAAAACCACCTTGGCCAAGCGATTGGCGGATGAATTCCAGGGCCGGGCGGTGCTGGACCAACCGTGGGAAAACCCCCACATCACCGCCTTCTATGAGGGCCAGCCGGGCGCCGCGTTCAAGGCTCAGCTCTTTTTTCTGGCCCAGCGCTGGACGCTGATGCGGGAACTGACGCGGCAGTCCCCCAGCCCCGCCCCGGTCATCTCGGATTTCCTGCTGGAGAAGGACAAGCTGTTCGCCTGCCTGAACCTCAACGATGAGGAACTGGTCATCTACAACAAATTGTACGAGGCCATGTCGGACTACCTCATCCAGCCCGACATGGTCATCTACCTCAAGGCGGATGTCGATACCCTGCTGGAGCGGATCGAGCGGCGCAATGTTCCGATGGAGGGACGAATTCCGCCGTCCTACCTGAAGGATCTCATTCAGGCCTACGAACACTTCTTTTTCCAGTACCAACAGCGGACGCGCGTCCCGGTCCTGGTGCTGGAAACCGAGCAGATCGATTTCACCGTGACCGGCGCCAAAACCGATGATTTCATCAAGTTTCTGCGGTTCAAGAACGTGACGGGTCTGCAGTACTATGCGCCACCCGCGCGGGGATGAGCCATGAAAATCCTGGAATCACCCGATCAAATCCTGGAAATGACCGCTCGTTTCCAGTCCGGTGAAACCAAACTGGGTTTCGTCTCCGCCATGGGCCTGTTGCACGAGGGGCATCTGGCCCTGATCCGGAAGGCGCGCGAGATGGCCGATTCCGTGCTGGTGATGGTCTACGCCAACCCCGCCCTTGTCCAGGACGACGAAACGCTGCTCCGCCTCAAGGAACAACGCCCGGCGGATATCGAGCTGCTCGCGTCGGAAGGCGTGGATTACGCCTGTTTTCCCGGCCGCAAGGAGTTGCACCCGAAGGATCACCGCACCCATGTGCGCCTCGACAAACTGGATCAGCGCTTCCGGGGCATCGAAACCGACCAGTACCTGACCGGTCTGGCCACCGTCTATCTTCAGGCCATGAACCTCTTCCGCCCCAATTTTGTGTTCGTAGCGCAGAAAAACTACCTGGATTTCCTCATCCTGAAACGGCTGATCAGAGACCTTGACGTGAGGACCGAGCCCGTGCTGAGTCCCACCGTGCGCGACGAGAACGGCTTGCCGTACTCCTCGTTCCACGGGTTGTTCGGCGACGCCGAAAAAGGCGTCGCACTGAAGGTCTGCCAGGCTCTGGGCGCCGCGCGGGAGGAGCTCATGGCCGGCGAGAAGTCGGCTGTCCGGATCATTCAGCGGATGCAGGAGCTGATGGGCCGCGAGCCCCTGTTGCACGTCCGGTTTGTCGGCATCCTGGACCCGGGCAACCTGGAACCGCTGGAGCGCGTGACCCGGGACGCCTTGGTCTATGTGGTGGCCCACGTGGGCCGGTTCCGCTTCACGGACAATTTCATCTTCCATGTTCAGCAGGATTGAGATGGGGGCCGGGACGCGTCCGACTGTGGCTCGCCGGAGGCTTCGCCTGCTCCTGGCGCTAGTGCTGGCGGGTCTGGCGCCGGCCGCCGCAGGGGCTCCCGCCGCCGGCCACCTGTCGGAGGCCCAGGTCGCCAGACAGATCAAGAAAGTGCTCGACCGGCCCGGCCATCCACCTGGATTTTGGGGCGTGTCTGTCATCGATGTCCAGAAAGGCACTTCGCTCTATGCGTGGAACGAGCGCCGCCTGTTCGTGCCAGCGTCCATCCAAAAACTCCTCACCGGCTACGCGGCCTGGCGGACATTTGGTCCCGACCACCGCTTCCGAACCGAGATCGCCACCACCGGCCGGCTGGACCAGGACGGCATCCTGCGCGGACCGCTGATCATCCGGGGTGGTGGCGACCCGTCGTGGTCGTTCCGTTTCTTCGAAGACGATCCGGTGCTTCCGGTGCAGTCATTCGTTCTGGAATTGCTTCGGCGGACAGGAATCCGGAAGGTCGAGGGCGACGTCATCGGTGACGCCACCGCCCAGCTCGACGAACCGTACGGCCCTGACTGGAGCTGGGAGGAGTTTCAATGGGCGTATGGCGCCAAGGTCAGCGCGCTGGCCCTGAATGACGGTGTTATGGAAATGCGGATCACCCCCGGCGAGCCCGGCCAGCCGCCCCAGATCGCGGCGGTGCCCGCCTTCCTGCAGTCCCAGGTGCGGAATCTCGCCATGACCGCCCGGGGCGCCGGAGCGGACGATCTGATTGTCTACAAGCCGTTCGACACCGATGAATTCATCGTGAGCGGCCGATTTCCAAGCGGCGCGTCCGGACGCGTGCTCCGCGTGGCCGTCAGCGATCCCGCGCTGACCGCTGCCCGCTGGATTCGGGAGGAACTGCTGCGGCTGGGTGTGCCGGTGAGCGGCGGAACCGGGGTCCGCTACCGCCGGTCCTACCTGCCCGATGCCCCGCCGCCGGAGGCGGGGACGCGGCTGGCCGTGATCGAGGGCCGGCCCCTGGAGCAGATTCTGGTGCCGGTGATGGAGCGCAGCATCAACAATTATGCGGAAGTCCTGCTGCGCAATCTGGCTCGTGGCCAGGTGCCGCCCGAAAGCACCGACCGCGAGGCCGGCATTCAGGCGGTCTACGGCTTGTGGCCGCAACTCATGGAACCGCGGCAGAACATCGTCATGGCAGACGGCTCCGGCCTGAGCCGGCGCAACCTGGTGACGCCGCGGTTGATGACCGACTGGCTGTGCCTGGTCGCCAAGGCGCCCGATTTTGAGCGATTCTCCGCACTGCTTCCCGAAGCTGGCCGGGAGGGGACGCTCAAGTACCGACTGAACGGACGCACCGCCGGCAACGTGCTGGCGAAGACGGGGCGGCTGTCCACGGTGGTCTCCATGGCCGGTTATGTTCGCACCGCGTCCCGCCGGCTGGTAGCTTTCTGCATCATCGTCAACAACATCCCGCCGGGGAATGACGCGCCCAAAGCCGTCATCGACGAAATCGTCAAGATTCTGTATCGGTATTGACCGGCCGACGCGTCGTCGGCGCAGGCGTAAAAAAAGACCGGATCCCCAAGAGGATCCGGATCTTGGTGGGCCGTGCCGTCACGTCCTCACAATAGGTGATATGCCTGGCGGGCGGTCATTTGTTCGAGGATGCGCTGCAACTCGCGGCGGCCGTAAAAGAGCCGGCTCTTGACGGTGCCAATGGGCGTTCGAAGCAACCGGGCAATGTCTTCCAGGGTGTGCTGTTGAATGTCGTGCAAGTAGACGACCTGGCGGTGGATGGCCCGGAGCTGGCCCAGGGCCTGGTTCAGAAACTGGCGGAGCTCCCGGCGCCGGGTGGCGGTGAAGGGATCGGCACCGGCGTCGGGCAGCTGATCCGTGAGGGGAGTTTCCCCGGCGTCCAGGGCCACTTCTACCTTGAGGCGAACCTTGTGCTTGCGGATGTACCCCAGCGAGACATTGACGACGATGCGGGTCATCCAGGTCTCCATCCGGCTTTCCCCGCGGAATTCTTTCAGGTGCAGGAAAATGTTCTTGAACGCTTCCTGAACGGCGTCCTCGGCCAGGTGGCGGTCGCGCAGGATCCGCAGAGCCGCGTGAAAGAGCCGGGAATAGTGCTGCCGATAAAAATCCTCCGGGTCAAAGATGAGTATCTGGCCGCTGGCATCCCCGGGACAGGCGGGTGACGGGGTGCGCTGGTTGCCGTTCAAACCGTGGACGGTGATGACATTGGTCTGGCTCATGGAACTTCTCCTATCACAACACTCACCGCTCTAACTGCATCTTGCTTGCCAATTGAACTGTTGGAAACGAAATAATATTAACTTGTTGAATAAATTGTACTTAAATAGTTTCAACACTTAGGTGAGGCATTCGAGTGTAAACTATTCTGTCGTTGATTATCTGGTTGGTGTAAAAAATATTGACGCTTACGAGTTGCCTCGGCTGCACCGTTGCGGATTGGACGGAATCTAAGATTGCCTGATCGAGACAAGCTGTTTACAATGGAACCACTCGAGCTCATGGACACACGAATCACCCAACTGTTCGGTATCCGTCATCCCATCATCCAGGGGGGGATGGTCTGGTGCGCGGGCTGGCAGCTGGCGGCCGCTGTTTCGAAAGCCGGCGGTCTCGGCGTGATCGGCGCCGGTTCCCTACGCCCGGACCGGCTGCGGGAGCACATCCGATGCGCGCGGCAGGCCACGGATCGTCCGTTCGGTGTGAACATCCCGCTGATCTACAAGTATGCGTCGGAGTCTGTCGCCGTCTGCCTGGAAGAGCGCGTGGGCATCGTGATCACGTCGGCCGGCAGTCCGAAGAAGTTCACCGCCGACCTGAAGGCGGGCGGAGCCGTGGTGGCCCACGTGGTCCCCAACGTCGCCCTGGCGTGCAAGTGCGAGGCGGCGGGCGTGGATGCGGTGGTGGCGGAAGGATTTGAGGCGGGGGGCCACAACGGCGTCGATGAGTTGACCACGCTGGTCCTCGTGCCCCAAGTGGTAGACGCGGTCCGCGTGCCCGTGGTTGCAGCCGGCGGCATCGGCGACGGGCGTGCCTTGGCCGCCGCCTTGGCGCTCGGGGCCGAAGGGGTGCAAGTGGGCACCCGGTTCGTCGCGAGCCTGGAATCATCCGCCCACCCGGCCTTCAAGGCGGCGGTGGTGGGCGCCGCCGATACCGACACGGTGCTCACCCTGAAGCGGGTGGCCCCGGTCCGGCTGCTGAAAAACGCGTTTGCCCGTACGGCGCTGGAACGCGAAGCGGCCGGCGCCGGCCGGGACGAGCTGGCCGCGCTGCTGGGCACGGGGCGGGCGCGGCGGGGTATGGCCGAAGGCGATCTGGAGGACGGGGAACTCGAAATCGGACAGGTGGCCGGACTGGTGCGGGAGATTCTGCCCGCCGGCGAAATCATCCGCCGATTCCTGGCGGAATACGAGGCGGCCCGTGGCCGCCTGCCGGCGGGGGCCGGCTGAGACGGGGCGTGAGCGACGGCGGAACAGCCGGATCATGCGGATACAAGGAGCAGCCATGAATTTGACAGACAAATGCGCGCTGATCACAGGCGCCTCACGGGGTATCGGCCGCGCCATTGCCATGAAGCTAGCCGCGGAGGGCGTCCATGTGGCCATCAACTATCTGCGCAGCCAGACTCCGGCGCTGGAGACGGCTCGGGCCATCGAACGGTTCGGCGTCCGGGCGGTGCCCATCAAGGGCAACGTGGCGGATCGCGGCCAGCTGGCGTGCATCTTCGAGAAGATCCGCGCGGAGTTCGGACGCCTGGATATCGTGGTGAGTAACGCCGCGTCGGGCGTCCTCAAGCCGGCGGTGGAGCTCTCGGAACGGCACTGGCATTGGACCATGGACATCAACGCCGGAGCCCTGCTCGGCCTGGTCCAGCACGCCATGCCGCTCATAGGTGACCGCGGCGGGCGGGTGATTGCCGTGAGCAGCCTGGGGGCGGTGCGCGCCATCCCCGATTACGCGGCGGTGGGGGCGTCGAAGGCGGCCCTGGAATCGCTGGTCCGCCACCTGGCCGTGGAACTGGCGCCGCGTGGGATCAATGTGAATGCCGTTTCGGCCGGCGTGGTGGAAACCGACGCGCTCAAACACTTCCCCCGCCGGGAAGAGATTCTGGACAACTCCCGCCGGCGCACGCCGGCCGGTCGTCTCACGACGCCCGAAGATGTCGCCAACGTGGTGTATTTCCTTTGCACCCCGCTGGCCGACATGATTCACGGCCAAACCCTCGTGGTGGACGGCGGCTACTCCATCGTGGCCTGACCGGGTGCGCGCGGTCGCTGCAGTTCGGGACCACCGCCGTTCAATCGGAGAAAATGCCGAATCGACCCATCAAACTGTCCAGTGTGCGTTCGGCGGGACAATGACCAGTTGCCGACCGGAATCGACACATCATCGAGGAGGATAACTCAATGTTTTTTCTGGGCCTGTTGATCGCGATCGTGGCTGTCGTGGCGCTTCGCGTGGTGGGCCGCCAGGGCGGCGTGCCCCGTCTTGCCGCCATCGGGGCGCTGGCGCTCGGTGTGCTGCTCATGCTGCTCCAGGCTGTGACCGTGGTGCCCGCCGGCCACGTGGGTGTGGTGGACTTTTTCGGCTCGGTGTCGCCGACGCCGCTGCGCGCCGGCATCAACCTGGTCAATCCCCTGGCCAACGTGCTGGTTTTCAGCGTCAAGACCCAAGAGATGAAGGAGGTCTTGGACGTGCCGTCCAAGGAGGGGCTTACTGTCCAGTTGGAAGTGAGCGTCCTGTATCATCTGAATACGGAAAAGGTACCCGAAGTGTATCGGACAGTCGGTCCCGATTACCTTCGGGTGCTGCTGGAGCCGCAAGTTCGGTCTGTGGCGCGCGGCGTGACCGCCGGCTACGACGCACGGGCCTTGTACACCTCCGAGCGGGAAGCCCTGTCGCGGCTCATTGCCGCAGAGATCAGCCGCAGCGTGGGACCCCGCGGCGTCGTCATCGAGTCGGCGCCGTTGCGCCGGGTGGGTTTACCGCCCGGGCTCACCCAGGCCATCGAGGAGAAGCTGCGCGCCGAGCAGGAGAGCCAGCGGATGAAATTCGTCCTGGAGAAGGAGAAGCTCGAGGCGGAGCGCAAGCGCATCGAGGCGCAGGGCATCTCCGACTTTCAGAACATCGTCTCCAAGGGGATCAGCGAGCAGCTGCTCCAGTGGAAAGGGATCGAGGCCACCGAGAAGCTGGCCCAGTCGGCCAACAGCAAGGTGGTGGTGATCGGCGCCGGGAAGAACGGCCTGCCGCTCATCCTGAACGCCGACTGAAGCCGAGGCGGGCCGCCTAGGCCCGCTTGAATCCCTTCTCCAGGTCCCGGATGTGCAGCCGCAGCACCACCGGGCGGCCGTGGGGGCAGGTGGTGGGCTCCTCGGCGGACAGCAGGCGGTCCACGAGGTTCTGCATCGCCTCCGGCTCGAGGGGTGTGTGGATCTTGACCGCCGCGTGGCACGCCAGTGCCGCGGCCACCCGCCGCTGGACCTCGTCGATGGAAAACGAAGCGCCTATATCGCTGAGCCGATCGAGAATGTCGCGCACGAGCAACTCCACCTCAACCCGGTTGGCCATGGCCGGTACCGCTTTTATTACCACGGTGCCGCCGCTGCCGAACGGTTCGATCTCGAATCCCGCCGCCGCGAACTGGTTGGCGACGCGGTCCATCTCCTCGCGATGAGCCGGGGACAGTTCCAGCGTCTCCGGCACCAGCAGGCGCTGCCGGGGCACCGCCCGCTCACCGAGCTGGCGGCGGAACGCCTCGTACAGCACGCGCTCGTGGGCCACATGCTGGTCCACCACCAGCAGTTCATCGGGGCTGACCGCCACGATGAAACTCTCGCGCCACTGGCCCAGCACCTGCCACCTGCCGGTGTCCTTCACCGCGGCGCCGGACACCGGCGGCGGCGCCGCGGTTTCGGGGTGGCGATCAATCGACAGCGTGAGGGCGTCCGGCGCGCCGGTCCGGACGGGGGTGAACGCGAAACGACGTCCCATCGGCGACGTCGGCTGGGTTGAAAAATCCGCCAGCGCTTCACGGACCCGTTGCCGGACGGCGTCGGCGGCCGAGCCCGGATCTCCGGTCACAGCTTCGCCGGCCGGGGTGTCCGGCTGCTCCGCCGGTGCGGTCCAGTCCGCCAGGCTGGCGAAGGGCCGGTGGGTCCGGATGGCCGTTTCCAGCGTTCGGCGGATGAACGTTTGCACCTGCCACGACTGGCGGAAGCGGATTTCCGTTTTGGCCGGATGGACGTTGACGTCGATTTCGGCGGAGGGAATCTCCACGAACAGGATCGCCGCCGGGTAGGTGCCGCCGGGGATGATCCCGCGGTAGACCTGCGACAACGCCGTGGCCAGCAGGCGGTCGCGGACCATCCGGCCGTTGACGAAGAAATACTGCGCCTCGGTGGATGCCCGGCGCTGGTGCGGGCCGGAAATGAAGCCAGACAACCGCACGCCCTCCTCCTGCGTGTTTAGCGGGATCATGTCCGCGAGGAACTCGTCGCCGAACAGCTGGTGAATCCGTTCGTCCAGCGACCGGACCGGCGGGACGTCGATCACCCGCCGCGTGCCGCTGAGCAGGGTGAAATGGACCGCCGGCCACGCCAGAGCGTAATGGGTGACGGTGCGGGCGATGTGGGCGGACTCGGTGGTGTCAGCGCGCAGGAATTTCTTGCGGGCCGGGACGTTGAAAAACAGATCCCGCACCACGAGCTCGGTCCCGCCGGCCCAGGCGATGGGCCGGACGTCGCGGATCACGCCGCCGTGGATCTCCACGAGCGTGCCGCCCGCGGCGCCGCCGGCGGTTCGTTCCGCCGTGCGCAGCGCGAGGCGGGACACCGCGGCGACCGACGGCAGCGCTTCGCCGCGGAAGCCCAGCGAGGCGATCCGCTCGAGATCCTCAGCCACCCGCAGCTTGCTCGTGGCGTGATGCTCGAAGGCGAGCAGGGCGTCCTCGTGGCTCATTCCCTCGCCGTCGTCCCGGATGGTGATGCGCTCCCGCCCGCCCCGCGCCACCTCGATGTCGATCCGGGTGGCGCCGGCGTCGAGCGCGTTCTCCACGAGCTCCTTGACGACGGATGCCGGCCGCTCCACGATTTCGCCTGCAGCGATCTGGTTGATCAATTGGTCCGACAGCACCCGAATTTTTCCCATTGTTTCGGCTCCGGGACCGGTTGATACCGGTCCGAATGATTGCAACACGTCGCAGGGCCCGCGTCCGGCCGCCGGCTCACGTGACCGGTTCGGGACGTTCGGGGAACCACTCGGCGATCCGGTCGGGCCGGTCCAGCACGTACCGCCAGATGCCCCAGGCCAGCCCGTCGGCTTCGCAGTCCGGCAGCACCGCCGTCGGGAAGGCGGTGCGAAGGTCGGGATCGGCGTTGCCCATGACCAGGGGTAGAGCGGCGGCCGCCAGCATGTCGCGGTCGTTGAAATTGTCTCCGGCCGCGGCCACCTGATCCATGGGGATGCCCAGCGTGCGGGCCACCCGCCGCAGGGCAGCCCCCTTGTTCACGTCGGGATGCATCACATCCAGCAGCGTCAGGTCACGATCGGGGTATTCGGTGAGCAGCACCCGGATGTCGTCGCCGAAGCGGGTCCGAAAGCAGGCGGCCAGGCGCCGCATGTCCGCCACCGAACCGCTGAACATCGCCTGAAGGACATCCAGGCCGGCGAGCCGCTCGAGATCGCGCACCACGGTCACGGCGGTCCGGCTCAGCTCCAGGAACCGGAGCATGCGCTCCTGGCCCACGGCGCGCTCCTCCAGGTACAGCCGGCCCGTGCCGTGCGGATCGCCGAACAGCACCGGCGAACAGCCGGCGGCGCGGCCCGCCGCGGCGACGACGGGGACCAACGCCGGCGGCAGCGTCTGGAAGTGCAGAGGCAGGCGGCTGACCAGTTCCTTGGTCACCGCGCCGTTCTGGAAGATCATCAGGCCGTCCAACCCCAGCGCGAAGGCGTAGCCGGCGCTCACGCGGTACTGGCGGCCCGTGGCTGGCACCAGTTGGATTCCGGCTGTACGCAGGTCGCGGACCGCCTGATAATTGGCTGGGGAGATGGCGTACCGGCGGTCTAGGAGCGTGCCGTCCAGGTCGGTGGCGAGCAGGCGGATCGGCGGTGCCGGCCCGGCAACCGTCGGCCGGCCGTCGGCCGGCGAGCGGGGATTGGCGGGGTGACGGGGGCGCCGGCGGGCCATGGACCGGCTCATGCCGCGGGCGCGCCGTCGACGGCGCCGGTCTTGGCGCGGCGGCGCATGAAGATCCAGCTCACGCCGATGCTCAGGACGTAGAGCACCAGCATCGGTCCGGCAAAGATCACCAGGTTGAGGGCGTCGGTGGTGGGCGAAATGACCGCCGCCACGATGAAGATGATCACCACCGCGTGGCGGAATTTCTGGATGAGAAACCGTGGCGTGACCATGCCCATCATGGCCAGGAAAGCGATCACGACGGGGAGCTGGAAGACCGCGCCCATCCCCAGGATGATGAACAATACCAGGTCGAAGAAGAAGTCGATGTCGATGTTCGGCGTGTAGCCCTTGCCCATGACGATGAAGAACTGGAAGGCCGACGGCAGGGCGATGAAGTAGGCGAAACCGCAGCCGGCGAGGAAGAGGGCCGATGCGAACACGATGAACGGCAGGGCGTAGCGTTTTTCATGTCGGTAAAGGCCCGGCGAGATGAACAGCCAGAGCTGCCACAGGAGGAAAGGCGCGGCGAGGAAGATGCCCGCAAACAGCGCCACCTTGAGGAACAGCATGAACGGTTCCTGGAGCTTCAGGTAGACCAGGCGCCCGCCCTCGGGCAGGTATCGGGTCAGTGGCAGGGCCAGCCACTGAAAAATCTCCTCGTGGTAGGCGTAGGACACCGCAAAGCCGACGGCGACCGCCATCAGGCAGCGCATCAGGCGGCGCCGGAGTTCGTCGAGGTGTTCCAACAGGGTCATGGGTTTCAGGGATTCGCCGGTTGCCGGGCCGCGGGCGGCGCCTTCTGCGGGCGGTGATTCACGCATGGTCAGCCCTTCAGATCGTCGCCCGGTCCGGGCGGCGGGATTTCGACGGCGGCGCGCTCCGCGACGGCTTCTTCCAGCAGGCGGTCATGGGCGTTGGGGGATTCGGCGGCCGCAGGCTCGATGGCCGCGGGCCCGGCGGAATCGGACGGAGTGGCGGCGCTGCCGGAGGACGCCAGGGGTGTGTATGGATCCACCGCGCTGCGGATGTCGGACAGTTCGTTGCGCGCTTCGGCGATCTGTTGCTTGAACTTGATTAAATCCGGTCGCAGGTCGCCTGCCTCCAGGTTGACCTCGCGCTCGATGGTGGTCTTCAGTTCGTCGCTGGCCCGGCGGAATTCGTGCATGAACTTGCCCACGGTCCGGCCGATCTCTGGCAGCTTGCGCGGCCCGAACAGCAGCAGCGCCAAGAGGAAAATGATGGCCAGTTCCGGCAGGCCGATGTTCATGATCTCACTCCGGGCAATAGCCGACGATGGGTATTATAGCAAGCTTTCGGGAGACGACGCCGTGCGTTTTATCGGAAGTCCTCCCGTGGCGGTCCCAGCGGTCAGGCCAACCACTGCTCCTGCGGCAAGGGATGCGCTGAAAAGGGAACCGCCCACTTCCGCAGAGCGGGAATGGGCGGTTCCGAAACGTTCGGTCCGACGGCGGCCGCCGGCCGGGATCAGCAGCAGTCGGCGCTGGCGCCGTGCTTCTTCCGATATTCACTCTTCGGCACGGAGAACTGCTTCTCGATCTTGTCGCGGAATACCAGGCCGGAGTTGTACGTGCAGAACGGGTAAAGCCGGCCGTCGGGGGTGGCGTAGTGGATGACGCACCGCTTGACGCGGTCGATGTCATAATTGTAGCTGTCCATGAAGTGCATCCCGGCCACGAGCAGCGTCTTGTAGGTGTAGGTGCCGTCCAGCTCGCCGCGGCCGGCCTTCTTATCCAGCATCCCCTCGAGGGTCTGCAGGAAGCGGGTGAAGGACAGCCCCTCGGGCGCCTGATCGGCGATGAAGTGTTTTTTCATGTTGACCAGGGCGCCGGCGCCGGTGAAGAACTTATAGGCGCCGCGGAGCCACTTGGAGGCCTCGAGGCCCTGGGCCTGCTTCTGCATGTCGTCCAGCAGCGCCTTGACGTTGACGAAGCGGGTGATGGGCGTGGGCTTCTTGTTCTGGTCCACGAAGAAGTAAGTGCCGATGCCGCAGGTGGGGTGACAGGTGATGTGGCAGGTGGGATTGCCGCGCATGGCGGAGATGAGCTGCGAGATGGGCGATGTGCACGACAGCGGGAACCAGTCCGCCTTGGTGGTGTAACCGGTCTCATTGATGCGCAGCGCCAGGTCGGACAGGGTGAAGCGCAGCTTCTCCCGCTCCTTGTCATCGATGCGGCCGGTCAGGGCCACGGGCTGGAAGCTGATGCCCGAGCTGACGTCGATGTTGTCGAGGGCGAACTGGAGGATGGGGACCACCTGGTCGTCATTGACGCCGCCCACGATGGTGGGCACGTACACGATCTTCATCCCGGCTTTGCGGACGTTCTCAATGGCCTTGAACTTGATGTCCAGCAGTTTTTCCGAGCCGCGGATCTCCTTGTAGAGCTTCGGATCGAGGCCGTCGAATTGCAGATAGAGAGTGTGCAGGCCGGCTTCCTTCGACTTCATGGCGAAGTCCAGGTCGGCGAATTTGATGCCGTTGGTGGCGCATTGGACGTGGGCGAAATCCATCTCGTTGGCCAGCGTCAGGATCCGGAACCAATCGGGGTGCAGGGTCGGTTCGCCGCCGGCGAACTGGACCACCCGGCCGTGCACCGGCCGTTCATCGCGGAGCGTCTGCAACATGCCCTTGACCTCTTCGAACGAGGGCTCGTAAATGTAGTCCTGCACATTGGCGTTGGCGAAGCAGATGGGACAGGTGAGATTGCAGCGGTTGGTCAGGTCCACATTGGCCAGCACGGTGTGGCTGACATGAAGGTCGCACATGCCGCAATCGTCGGGACAGGAGGCGGCTTTGGCCACCGCCGGATTGGAGACGCCCTCACCGATGTCGTAGTGCCACGACAAGGCCTGCCGGTAGATATCCACGTCGGAGAAGATCAGGTCGCGGCAGTAGCCGTGGTCGGGACACGTTTTTTCCATGTACACCTTGCCGTTCTCCTCGAACAGCCGGGCGTCGATCTTGCGGCTGCACTCCGGGCACAACGAAACGGTCGCGTACGGCAGGTCCCGGGGCAGAGGTGTGATATCAGCGCCGCACAGGGTCTGGCGGGCGGCAGAGGCCTTTTCTTTGGCGGTCTTGGTTTTCATGACGGACGCTCCATGCTGAAATGAGAATGCGCCGCCGGTTCTCCGGCGACGACGGTGATTATAGGTCCCACGCTCCACCCAGTCAAAACCAAACTGTTCCTCACGGCGGAACAGTAGCTATTTTTTTCTGAAACTGTTCCATCGGTTTGGAGCTTGTGCCGGTCCGCCGGATTCACTATAATATGGCTGCTTTTTAACCTGAGGGTTATGAACAAGGGCAAGGAAGCCACAGGACCGTTGGATGAGACCACCCAGATCCTCCGGACCGAGGAGCTGGAGGCCAAACTCCGGGCGGGTCAGAAGATTCCCGCCCTGATCGTGATCGACGGCAACGATACCGGCCAGATTTTCAAATTGACCGCCGCGGCCATGTCACTGGGCCGCGGCTCCACCGCCAGCATCCGTGTCAACGACAAGACGGTCAGCCGGAAGCACTGCCTGCTGGAGACCACCCCGGCCTACGTCACGGTGATCGACCTGCAGAGCGCCAACGGCACGTCGGTCAACGGCGACCGGATCCAGAAGCGGCGGCTGGTGAACGGCGACAAGATCCGGGTGGGCAGCACGGTGCTGAAATTCGAGCTTGCCGACGCCGACGAGAGTGAGTTCCACGAGAAGCTCTACCACCTCATCACCTTCGACGACCTGACCAGCCTCTATAATCGAAAGTATCTGATGAACCACCTGGAGTTCCTGTTCCGGGGCCGGCAGCCGTCGCAACCGGTGACCCTGCTCTTCCTGGACCTGGATCACTTCAAACTGGTCAACGACACGTATGACCACCTGACCGGCAGCGAGGTGCTGTCGGAACTGGGCCGGCTGCTCCTGTCCAACCTGCGGGCCACCGACATCGCCTGCCGGTACGGCGGCGAGGAGTTTATCATCATCCTGGCGGAGACTTCCGGCATGCAGGCGATCTACGTGGCGGAGAAGCTGCGCAAACTCATCGAAGCGCACACCTTTACCAGCAAGGACGGTCACGAAATCCGCATCACGGTGAGCATCGGCATCGCCGAGAAGTCCGCCACCATGACCACACCCGAGCAGCTGATCGCTCGGAGCGACGAATGCATGTACCGGGCCAAGGAACTCGGCCGCAATCGCACCGTGCTGTACAAGGAAGGCGCCGCTGATCCCTTCGTCCTGGTCACACCCGGCGGACTCGACGAAGACACCTCGCATAGCACCACGTATTGACAGATCTCCGACCCGCCATCAGACAGCAGGTGCCGGCTGCAGACGGTCACACGGCATCCGTCAGGGTGTGTGGGGTTTTCCCTTGCTAGCCGCCTCAGCCCGGGCCAGGTTCTGCCGGTAGATGTTCAGGTTGGCATCCAGGTTCTTCTCCGCCCGGCTCACCGCCTCCCGGTAGGCCCGGACCGCTTCTTCCAACTGCCCCGTTTGCTCCAGAGCCTCACCCAGCGAATCGTACACGTTGGCCGAGTTGGGGAACAGTTCCACGTTCCGCCGGAACACGGTGATCGCCGCATGGCTGTCCTTGCGCTGTTGCAGGTACAGGTACCCCAACTGGTTGAGCATGGCCTCGGGTACCTCGATGGTATACCCGTATTTCTGGCTGAGCTGGCGGTAGTGGTCCTCCAGCCCCTTGAGCCCCAGGGTGAGGAGGTCACCGGAAGGCTGCCAGCCGGCGTAGATGGCCACCAGTCCGCGGTGGATGCTTTCCAGCAGGACACTATCGTGGTTTTCGTTTTCCAGCGGGACAAAGTGGCAGGTCGTGCTCTTCGGGGCCTTTCCCTTCATCAGCTTCAGGAACCGGTCCAGGGCGGGTTTGTAGTCAGGTTCGTTCCCGAGGGTGATGTAGAGACTGCGGCGCGTGGCCGGGATGGCGGATAGCCGCTCCGCCGCCAGGCGCACTACGTAATCGTTGTCCCACATGATATAGGGGCTGACGGCGACCAGGCCCTGGAACAGATCGGGCTCGGTGAGCATCGTCCAGATCGCGAACATGCCGCACAGTGAGTGACCGACGAGAATCCGGTACGGCTCCGTCCGGTAATTTTGCTCCACCCAGGGGACCAGCTCGGCCTTGAAAAACTCCATGAATCTGGCGCCGCCGCCGGAACCGGGACGGTCTGCCGCCGCGGTGGGTGTGAAATCACGGGTCCGGTTCGTGTTGGTGATGCTGACCACAATAGCCGGGGGCATCTGGTTGTTGCGGGCCAGGAAATTGGTGACCGCGGCGGCCAGGATGTGATTGCCCTCGCCGTCGAGGACATACACCACGGGGTATCGCCGGGCGAAGCGGTCGTAGCCGGCGGGGGTGGTGATGAGGAGGGTGCGCTCCTCGCCGAGCGCGTTCGACCAATACTTGACCAGTCGGCCGATGGTCAGAGGCTCACCGGGCTCGGCGGCTCGGATTCCGGTGCTGAAAACACCCAAGCCGATGAACAGCAGCATCAGCGCGACCGCCGTCAGGCGGCGCCTGATGTTCGGACAGGAATTCGGATCAGTGTGCATAATCTCCCCCGATGACTGGAATGATGATGAGTCATACGACTCAGTCGGTCGGATGTTTGGGCAAGACTGGTTGTGGAGCGGACATCCGGGAGCGGAATCAAAGCAGGAAAAACAGGACAGCCGGCCCGAAGGCCGGCTGTCCGCAATACATGGGCTGGCGGTCGGTCCAGGGATGCGGGCCGCCATCCGTCACAGCATAACCGTTTCCTGGTACAGGCCGAACACGTCGCGGAGGGTGTCGGAGATCTCGCCGATGGTGGCCTGCTTGTGCACGGCGTCCAAGATCAGGGGCATGAGGTTGTCGTGACCGCGGGCGGCCTGGGCGATCGCCTCGCGGGCCAGGCGGACGGCGTTGTTGTCCCGGCCGCGGCGCAGCTCCGCCAACCGCTGTTTCTGGTTCTTCTCGATGGCCGGGTCGATCCGCAAGATGTCGAACCGCTCCTCCTCCTGCATCTGGAAGCGGTTCACGCCGACGATGACCTGCTGGCCGGCCTCCACCGCCTTCTGGTAAGCGTAAGCGGCGTCCTGGATCTCCTTCTGGATGAAGCCGGCTTCGATGGCCCGCAGCGCGCCGCCCATGTCGTCGATGCGGCGGATGTAGTCGGCGGCCCCGTTTTCGATCTCGCTGGTCAGCCGTTCCACGTAGTAGGAACCGCCGAGGGGATCGGTGGTGCTGGTGGCGCCGCTCTCGTAGCCGATGACCTGCTGAGAGCGCAGGGCCAGCCGGGCGGACGCCTCGGTGGGCAGCGCCAGCGCCTCGTCCATGGAGTTGGTGTGCAACGACTGGGTACCGCCGAGCACGGCGGCCAGGGCCTGGATGGTCACCCGCACCACGTTCACATTGGGCTGTTGGGCGGTGAGAGTGGAGCCGGCGGTCTGGGTATGGAAGCGGAGCAGGAGCGACTTCGGATCCTTGGCCTTGAAGCGGTCGCGCATGATCCGCGCCCACAGGCGGCGGGCGGCACGGAACTTGGCCACCTCTTCGAACAGGTCGTTGTGGGCGTTGAAGAAGAAAGACAGCCGCGGCGCGAACGCGTCCACGTCCAGGCCCTTGTCGATGGCCGCCTGGACGTAAGCGATTCCGTCGGCCAGGGTGAAGGCGACTTCCTGGACCGCAGTGGAGCCAGCCTCGCGGATGTGGTACCCGCTGATGGAAATGGTGTTCCATTTCGGCACGTGCCGGGAGCAAAACTCGAAGATGTCGGTGATGAGACGCAGCGACGGCCCCGGCGGGTAGATATACGTGCCGCGGGCGATGTACTCCTTGAGGATGTCGTTCTGCACGGTGCCCGACAGCTTGTCGGCGCTGACGCCCTGCCGCTCGCCCACGGCGATGTACATGGCCAGAAGCACCCCGGCGGTGGCGTTGATGGTCATGGAGGTGGACACCTTGTCCAGGGGAATCTGGTGGAACAGCGAGGCCATGTCCTCCACCGAGTCGATGGCGACGCCCACCTTCCCCACTTCGCCTTCGGCCAGCGCGTGGTCGGAGTCCAGACCGATCTGGGTGGGCAGGTCGAACGCGACGCTGAGACCCGTCTGGCCCTGCTCCAGGAGGTAGCGGTACCGCTTGTTGCTCTCCTCGGCGGTGGCGTAGCCGGCATATTGGCGCATGGTCCAAAGGCGCTGCCGGTACATCCCGGGGTAGATCCCGCGAGTGTAAGGGTAGCTGCCCGCATCGTTGAGTTGCGTCGTGTAGTCGAAGCCGGGCAGATCGTCCGGGCGATACGTCTCCTGAATGTCGATTCCGGAAGTCGTCCGCTTGGGTGTGTCAGCCATGGATCACTCCTCCGTGCGAGATGGCAAAAGGAAATTATAATGCAGGTCGTGTAATCCTGGAAGAATATTTAACTATTATGGTAATTGCGCCCCGCCGTCATTACCGGCGCATTCAGATGCAGGCGGGCGCCAGACTGAACACGGCCGCGGCCGCCAGCACGCAGCCCAGGGCGAACCACAGACAGAGCGGCATCAGCTCGCGGCGATCCGGAATGCGCCGTGTTTCGAGCACGGTCTTCTCCATCCGGTCGATCTCGCGGTAGACTTGGTCCAGGCCGGACGTGTCGGAGGCAAGGAAGGACTGGCCGCCGGTGGTGCGGGCGATCTCGGTCAGCACCTGGGGGTCGAAATCCACCCGCGTCCGGATCCAGGTGGGCGAGCCGTCGGGGGCACGTGCCATCACGCGGGTCTCGGCGCCCGTGCCGATTCCGGCCGTGTACACGCGGACATTGAACCGCTTGCAGAACTCCGCTGCCTGGAGCGGCGACACTTCGCCGCGGTTGTTGGCGCCGTCGGTGAGAAGGACAGCCAGGCGGCTCCGCGCCGGGGAATCCCGCAGCCGGTTGACTGCCGAGGCCAGCGCCATGCCGATGGCGGTGCCGTCGGCGTCGAAGGGGATCAGTTCCACCGAGTCCAGCAGGGCCTCCAGAGAGTAATGGTCGGCGGTCAGGGGACAGACCACGTAGGCGTCTGCGGCGAACGTGATCAGGGCCAGCCGGTCGTGGGTCCGGCGGCGGATGAAATCCCGGATGACTGCCTTGGCCGAAGCCAGACGATTGTCCGGCTCGAAATCCTCCGCGGACATGGAGGTGGAAATGTCCAGGACAAGAACGATGTCCACGCCTTCGGCGGCCGTCTCCTCGCGGAACGTTTCCGTGTAGGGCCGGCCCAGGGCCAGGAACAGCGCCAGCGCGGCCAGCGCGATCAGGCCGCTGGCCAGGCGGGGCAGCAGGCGAGCGTGGCCGGTGTGCGCCGCCAGCCAGTCCACGCCCGGGAAATAGATGCCGGGGCGGCGCTGGCGGAAGACCAGCAGGCGCACCACCACCAGCACGGCCAGCGCCGCGAGGGCCCAGAGCCACCCCTCAGGCTGAGCGAACTTGAGTGTCGACGGCAGGTTTAGCATCGCGCGATCCCAGTCGTTCCATGATCTCGACAAACGCGGCCACGAGGGCGTCGACGTCGGCGGCGGTGAAGGAAAAACGCGACTCGTCAGCGGCAGCCAGGACGGTCCGGATCGGCGCGATGCCCTCCGGCCCGGCCGCCTCCGGCCCGGCCAGCCGCAGGCAGAGCTCGGTTGTGGTCAGGGCGTGCAGGTCGGTGCGGAACCGCCAGGCCAGGAAGTCCCGAAAGACATCCACCAGCCGGCCTGAGAGCTCCTGGGGGGAACGGGCGGCGGCGCGCTGGCCCCATACCCGGTTCAGCCGCTCCCGGAAATAAGCCAGATTGACTTCCCGCGGAGAGGCGACATCGGGCGCCGGTGGTCGGCCTCGTCGCCAGAGCCACCAGCCCGCCGCGGCGGCAACGGCCAGAGCCGCACCGCCCAGAACCCACCACCAGACAGGAAAGCCTCCGGCGGGCGCCGTCAGGCCGCCCCGGGGCGGCTGGGGGGCGAAAGGTCCCGCCCCCCGCAGCAGTCCGGTCACGGTGATCTCGCCAGGCGGATACGTCAACGGAATATCGGTGCCTGCCGGGCTGCGCCAGACGACTGGCACGGCCGGCAGCGGGATCCGCCCGGTTCTGAACGCCTGCAGCTCCAGTCGGATCACGTCATTTCCCGACCGGCCGGACGTTGCCACGCGAACGGCCCGCAGCGTAAAGTCGCCGTAACGCTGCGGACATTCGGGGAGCACCCACCGGCCGGCCGGTGGCGCTTGGACCCGGATCTCCACAACAAACGGCGTCCCGATCATCAGCGCTCCAGTCGCGGTCGCCACGCGCGCATCCACAGCCCGGGGCGCGCCCGGATCCTGCGACTGGAGCCACGCGACCGGGGCCGCCAGCACCACGCCGCCGGCGAGCGCGACGGCGAACAGCCAGCGGATCGTCCGCTGAGCGAGTCGTTGGAAATTGGAAGGTGCGCGCATCTCCGCCCCGCCCGGTCCCGGCGCGGCGCCGGGGCATTCGAGCGGATTGTATCATCCTTCTGCTAGGAATGGGACCGGCCTTTATCCCGGTCGAGCCACCCGCGAGCGAAACGATGGTGTGGATCAGCGCAGATCCAGCAGACCCTGGATGCGCTCCAGGTTCTGCCGAACCTCCTTGATTTGGTGGATGGTGTCGCGGAATGCGGCCAGTGAGGCAAAGCAGGGCGGCGGTTCCCGCCGGGAGCGCTTCAGTTCGTGCAGCCCGTCCGGCTTCATCAGGTGCACCTCGCGGTTGAAGGAACGGAACAGCAGGAACAGCGTCAGGCCGGGAGCGAGCAGGTCGGGCGGCATCAGGATCTGGATCTTGTCGAAATCGGTCTTGGAGAAGAGCTGGGCGGGGAAGCCGGTGTCCGGGATGTCAACGGTCAGACCGTCAAGCGCCTCGTCGCGGAACAACCGGTCGGACACCTTTTCCTTCATGCCCCGCAGCGACGGCCCGCGCACGGCGAACACCGCTCCGCGGCCCGCGTTGGCGCGCAGGCGGGCCATGTCCCAAAACAGATCCACCCGCCAGGGGCAATGGGGCTCCAGGTGGAAGACGAATTTGCCCGTTGCTTCCAGGAAACCGCGCAAGCTGGCTCCCCCCACCGGCACGGGGTCCTTGCTGCGGTAAATCTTCAGTTCGTCGTAGGCGGTGGTCAGCTCGCGCAGGATGCCCCAGGTGTGGTCACGGCTGCCGGCGTCCACGGCGATGATCTCGGCGCCGGGGATCTTGGCTGTGACGCGCTGGTGGATTTCCTCCACCAGGTTCAGCACCCCGTCCTCGCAGTCGAGCAGAGGCAGCACCACTGAGACGGTGGACTTGTCGGTTGCACGGTCCGTGGTCATGAGGTCGGCATCCGGGACTGAGGTTGAGCGGAAGCATTGTAGCAGAAAGCGGCGAGCCGGGAAAGTAGCCGTTGCATGGCTCCGGTGGTTCCGCTATATTAAACCTTAGGCAACAGTTGCGTCGACGCCAGCCGGGCAATGCCCGACGGAATCTACAGGAGCGCCGCCGTGCCGATCCGGACTCCCTTGCTGACCGTGGACCTGGTCATTCGGGTGGGCGATCCCCGACGGATCGTGCTCGTCCGCCGCCGCAACCCGCCGCCCGGCTGGGCGCTGCCCGGCGGATTCGTGGACGTGGGCGAAACCGTTGAGAGCGCGGCCGTGCGCGAGGCGGCGGAGGAGACCGGACTCCGCGTCCGACTGGCCGGGCTGCTGGGCGTCTACTCGGATCCGCGGCGCGATCCGCGGGGTCACACCGTCAGCGTCGTGTTCGTCGGCGACGCCGACGGGCAGCCGCAGGGCGGTGACGATGCCGCGGCGGCTGCGGTGTACGCCCTCGACGACCTGCCCGACCCGCTGGCGTTCGACCACGCCGTGATCCTCACCCACTATCGAAACCGGATGCGAGAGTTCGCCCGATGAAAAAGATCCTCATCATCTGCATGACCGTGGCCCTGCTGTTCCTGCTGGTCAAGGTGGTCGTGCTGCTGCTGCAGAACCGCTTCGTCTTTTTCCCCTACAAGGAGTATCCGCTGACCCCGGCCCAGCTGGGCCTGCCGGCGCAGGATGTGACCTTCACCACCCGCGACGGCGTGCGGCTGCATGGCTGGTTTTTCGCCGGCGAGCCCGGAGCGCCGGTGGTGCTCTTTTTCCACGGCAACGGCGGCAACATCGGCTACTGCCTGGAATTCGTTCAGCGGATGCGGCCCCTGGGCTGGAGCTGGTTCCTGCCCGATTACCGGGGCTACGGCCGGAGCGAAGGCCGGCCCACCGAGGCGGGCCTGTTCCGGGACGGCGAGGCCGCGCTGGAGGTCGTGCGGGCGCAATTCTGTCCGGAACCGGAACGGCTCGTGCTGTGGGGATTCTCCATCGGCAATGTTCCCGCCACCTATCTGGCCAGCCGGGAAAAAGCCGGCTGCCTGGTGCTGGAGGCGCCCTTCTTCAACGCCGAGGCGATGGCGGTGGAAAAGCCGCTGCTCCAGGCGCTCTTCTTCTTCTCGTCGCTGGAACTGGACACGTCGGCCTACGTGCGGGCCTGTGAGTTGCCCAAGCTGTTCATCCACGGCACCCAGGACACGATTGTGCCCCTCGACCAGAGCCAGGCATTGTTCCGCCTGGCGCCGCCGCCCAAGGATTTCTATCCGGTGCCGGAGGCGGATCACAACAACATCTTCCTGGTCGGCGGCGACACATATCGTGAGGCAGTGGCGCGGTTCGTGCGCACCCATCTGCGCACCGGCGGCACCCCGCCGCCACCGGGGGCGGCACCATGATCTCCATTTCGCTGCGCTGGAAGCTGATCCTGGTCACGAGCCTGCTCATCGCCCTGATCTTCTCGTTCAACGCCTACCAGTTTTACCGCATCCAGCGCCAGATTCTGGAGAACCAGATCCGCGAAAAGGTGGACGCGTACACCATGCTTTCGTCCCGGCCGCTCGTCGAGGCATTCAACAACTACTTCCACAGCGGCTTCATCAAGTTCAAAGAGCTGTTGCTGGACATCCTGGTGCTGAGCCAGGACGTCCGCACGATCGAGCTCATCGATGTCAACGGAGTGATCCTGTTTGACTCGGCGGAAATCCAGCAGACGTCGGTCGCCCCGGACAATCCGGCGGGCCGCGTCATCACCGACCCGGACATCCTGAGCCGGATTCGCGGGATCGAAAAGAGCGTCGATTACCACGTCGCCCACGCCGACGGCGAGGCCATCGAAGTGATCTACCCCTTTGTGGAGGAGTGGGGGAAGCACAGCTACACGCTGCGGTACACCTTCGGATATCAGGAGATGGAGCGGAGCCTGGCCCAGGTCACCACGCGCATGATTCAGTCGGCCGTGCTGTTCGTGCTCCTGGGCATCCTCGGCTCGTTCTTCTTCGCCGTGGGCATCACCGGTCCCGTGAAGGAACTCGCCGCGGCGGCCCGCCAGGTGGGCGCCGGCAACCTGGACGTGCGGGTGCCGCCGGTGCGCACCCGCGACGAACTGGCGGGTCTGGCCAGCACATTCGATTCCATGATCCAGAATCTGCGCACCACCATCAAGGAGAAGGATGAGTACGCCGGCGAGCTGCACCGCCTCTATCTGGACATGGAGGAGAAGGTGCGCGAGCGCACGCGCGAACTGGCCGAGAAGAACGAGCTGCTGCAGGGCGCCGTGCGGGAAGCGCAGGCCGCCGACCGGGCCAAGAGCGCGTTTCTCGCCAGCATGTCCCACGAGCTGCGGACACCGCTCAACTCGATCATCGGTTTCTCCGGGGTTCTGCTGCAGGAGCTCTACGGCCCGCTCAACGAAAACGAGCGCCGCGACATCACCACCATCTACAACAGCGCCCGCCACCTCTTGGGGCTGATCAACGACATCCTGGACATCTCCAAGATCGAGGCGGGGAAATTCGAGCTCATCGTCGAACGGGTCAACCTCAAGCCCATCTTGCATGCGGTCATCAACACCGGCGCGGGGCTGCTGAAGAACAAGCAGATCGAGCTCGGCCTGACCATCGACGAACCGCTGCCCACCGTCATGGGGGATGCCGGGCGGATCCAGCAGGTGCTGCTCAACCTGGTCAGCAACGGGATCAAGTTCACCCGCAAGGGCCAGGTCACCGTGTCGGCGGGCCTAGCCAAGCACAACCCGGCGTTTGTCAGCATTTCGGTTCGGGACACGGGCATCGGGATCAAGCCGGAGAATCTGCCCAAGATCTTCACCGAATTCGTGCAACTGGAAAACCCGACCGGCGACACACAGTCGGGGACGGGGCTGGGGCTGTCCATCGCGCGCCGGTTCGTGGAGATCATGGGCGGCCAGCTGAGCGTGGAGAGCCAGTGGACCGTCGGCTCCACCTTCACCTTCACTCTGCCGCGAGCCGACAACGGGCCGGAACCCTGCGCGTGAATCTGCAGTGCCGGCGGTTGCGCCGACTGATGGACGAATGGGCGACGGGTGGAAGGGCTACCGCACCGGCCAGCCGTAACGCGCCCGCAGTTCTGCTGCCTTCTGTTCGAACACCCGCAGGCTGTCTTGGATGATCCGGTAGGCGTCGAAGCGGCCCATGAACCGCTCCACCGTGACCTTGCGGTGCTCCAGCGCCTTGTAGTCCTCAAAGAAGCGCTGCAGCTCCTGCAGCTTATGGTCGGGCAGCTCGGCGATGTCCCGGTAGTGCATGTACTCCGGGTCGTTGGCATGGATGGCGATGATCTTGTCGTCCTCCTCCTTCTCGTCCACCATCTGCATCACGCCGATGGCGCGGGCGTACAGAAGGGACAGCGGATGCACCGGCTCCTGACCCAGCACGAGCACGTCGAGGGGATCATCGTCGCCGAGGCAGTATGACTTCGGGATGAAACCGTAGTTGGCCGGATAGTGCACCGCCGAGTACAGCACCCGGTCCACCCGCAGCAGGCCGGTCGCCTTGTCCATCTCGTATTTGTTCTTGGAGCCTTTGGGAATCTCGATCAGCGCGAAGAATTCCTTGGGTGTGTTTTCACCGACACCGACGTCAAACCAAGGATGCTTCATGGAGGCTCCTGTCCGGTCGGAGTGGTTACGGGCTCTTGTCGCCACGGCGATGAGGGTATTATAGTAAAATGAAAGCAACAACCGCAATCTCAACCCGGGGGTGCCATCATGACCATCGGGCGGATTCTCTTTGCCACCGACTTCAGCCGGCACGCCCAGACCGCGTACCTGTACGCGCTGTCGCTGGCGCAGGCGCATGGCGCCGGTCTGGACATCCTGCACGTCTGCTGTGAGGGGGACTGGAGCGAGGAGGATAGTGAGGCGTGCACCCGGCTGAAAGCGGAGTTTTCGGCGTATGCAGAGGGGCAGATGGCGAGGTACCAGGCCCCGTTGAAGGCGGCGATCACGGATGTCCGTACCCATGTCGTGTTCGGCCGGCGGGCGTCCCAGGAGGTCGCTCGGTGCGCCGGCGAGTGGGGCGTCGACCTGGTGGTCGCGGGCAGCCGGGGCACCGGCGGATTGAAGCGGTGGATTTACGGATCCACTCTCGACCGGATGCTCAAGCTCCTCAGCAAGCCCGTCCTGTCGGTGACGGAGCGACCGGACCTGGCGGTGGACCCGGCCGATCCGGCCACCTACGTCCGATTCCAGCGGATCCTGGTGCCGGTGGACTTCTCCGAATGTTCCCTGTCGGCGGTGCGCATGGCGCGCGGGTTAGGGACGCCCGCCGGCTCCGTCATCCAGCTTCTGCACGTGCTGGAGGATGTCTTCCCCATCGGTTTCGATGTGGGGATGGTGGTCCCGTTCCCCAATTTCCACGAGGGCCGGCTGGCCGGCGCCCGGCAGCGTCTCCAGACGGTGGCCGACGGCCTCGCCGGCTACGCCGGAACGGTGACCACCGAAGTCGTCCCGGGGGTGTCGGCGCTGGAGATTCTGGACCGTGCGCAGGAAGGCGGCAGCGATCTCATCGTCATGGGCCTCCACGGCCGCGATTTCACAGGGGAGCGGTTCATCGGCGCCGTGACCGACAAGGTTATCCGCCACGCCGCCTGCCCGGTGGTGACCATGACTTGTCCGCTGGAATGCCCTTGAATCGCCGGACCGGCTTGGGTATAGTGCCCCCTTTCGAGGAGGTGCCCCATGGCCGGACCTTGGCGGATCATCATCGATGGTGCGCTCAGCGGGATCGAGAACATGGCCCGCGACGCCGCGGTGCTGGAGCTCGCGGAAACCGCCGACTCACCCCAAACCACGCTGCGCTTCTACCAGTGGGATGTGCCTACCCTGAGTCTGGGCAACAAGCAGGACGTGGCCCGCGCCGCCGACGCGGCGTTTTGCCGCGACAACGGCGTGGCGATCGTCCGCCGGCCCACCGGCGGCGGGGCGGTGCTCCACCACCAGGAACTCACCTACAGCGTGGTCTCGAATGACCGAGACCACTTCCCAGTCCAGCGCATTCTGGACATCTACCTGTGCATATCCCGGGCGCTGTGCCGCGGTCTCCAGCTGCTGGGCGCGCCGGCGACGATTCAGAACCACGGCAGCCTGGCCCCGACGCGCAGCGACAATTACATCCACAATCCGTACCCCTGTTTTTCCAGCGCCTCCCATTACGAGATCATCGTGGGCAAGCGGAAGATCATTGGCAGCGCCCAAAAACGCCTCCGCGCCGCCTTTCTCCAGCACGGCTCCATCCCGTACGCCTACGACTGGCGGCTGCAAGCGGGCGCCATGGGGGTTGAGGCCGCCCCGCTGCAGGCGGTCATGGCCTCAATCGGCGACTTTGTTACGCCGACACCGCCGTATGCCGACCTGGCGGGGGCCTTCGCCCGGGGTTTTGCCGAGGAGTTCAGGCTCGCTGACGCCGCCCCGCGGGGCGCGTTCACTCCGGCGGAACTGGAGCGCGCCCGGGCTCTGGCCGGTCAGTTCGCCGTGCCTTCTGAATGAGCGGGGACTTCTAATACAGCGTGAAGCTGACTTCGATGGTGACGTAGCAGTCCACCGGCCGGCCGTCCTTCATCGCCGGCCGGAACTTCCATTTGGTGGCCACCGTGGTGAGGGCCTCCTCGTCCAGGCCGTAGCCGAGGCTGCGGATGACCTTGAGACTGTCCACGCGGCCGTCCTTGCGGATGATCCCATACAGCAGCACGACGCCGGAGATGCGGTTGCGGATGGCGTCATCGGTGAATTTGGGCGACGGCTTGATCACCGCCTCGGGGGGGATAATGCCCGCGCCGACCGAGTAAACCCCGTCCCCCTCGCCGGGGCCGATGCCGCCGCCGGTGCCGCCGCCGTAGCCGCCGCCGGTGCCGCCGCCGGTGGTGCCGCCGCCCGGCGCGTAGATCTCGCCGAGGCTCAGGTCGTTGACGATCTCGCCTTCGAATGTGGGCAGGGTGATCTTCTCCGGTTCGTAGGTGGGTTCCGGCTGGTCAGGTGTCAGATCGGGCACGGGGACGAAGACCGGGTCCGGCTTGGGGATGGTAGTGGCCTGTTGGGGCGTCTCGGGACTCGGCTTGGTGACACCGCGGCCGCCGCCGGCGTTCTGGGGCGGCGCCAGCGACTGAATGTTGACCAAGCGGTAGACGGTGGGCTCGAGCATGCGGGACGCCAAGTCGGGGAAGCGGATGAAGAAGATGATGATGTGGAAGATGATCGCGGCGATGATGGCGGGACGCAGGGGTCGCCGCTCCTCGCGGAAGAGGAGGTCGGAGAGCGCTTCGCGTTTGATGCTTTGGCTGTTCTCGGTCATGTTTCGCCCGTCGGTTGCGTGCCGAACCGCCGTATTCTACCTGCCGTCAGGGTCCAAGTCAACGCTCCCGGCGGGTTGGCGATCGGCCTGAGCGAACTCCACAGAGAGCTAGATTCCTTGTACGGGCGGAAAGTTTAAAAGTTGCCGACGGATGGTGCCGGCGGCCGGCCATCGATCGCCACGTTCCAGACCGCCTGGACAGCCGGTGTACACTGGAGCCATGCGGATCGGCTATCCGTGCATCAACCGATCGATTCCCCCCGCCCGGGTCCGGACGTTCCGGCTGGCCTCCTATTCCTCCTCCCGCCTGAGGGAGACCGTGGCGGCCAACCTGGACTTCCTGGCGGCGATGGTGCGCTACAACATCAGGCACGGTCTGGGGTTCCTGCGGATCAGTTCGGACCTGGTCCCCTTCGCCTCCCACCCGGTGTGTGTCGATGACTGGGGCGGCGCCTTCCGGGAGCGATTCGCCGAAATCGGGCGGATGATCCGGGACAACCGGATGCGCATCTCGATGCACCCCGACCAGTTCACCCTGATCAACGCGCAAGAGCCCGAGATCGTTCGGCGCAGCGTCCGCGAGCTCGAGTACCACGTTCGCGTGCTGGAACTGCTGGAGCTCGACGACGCAGCCAAGGTGCAGGTCCACGTGGGTGGCGTGTACGGCGATCGGGCGGAGAGCCTGGCGCGCTTCGCGCGGAACTGGGCCCGGCTGCCGGCGGCGGTCCGACGGCGGCTGGTGGTGGAAAACGATGACCGCAACTATCCCGTGAGCGACTGCCTGGAGCTTCACGTCCGCTGTGGGATCCCGGTTCTGTTCGACACGTTCCATCACGCGATCCGGAACCGGGGCGAACCGATGGCTGGGGCGCTTGCCGCCGCCGCCCGGACTTGGTCCGCTTCAGACGGCCCGCCCATGGTTGATTACAGCAGCCAGGCGCCGGACGCGCGACCCGGTACCCACAGCCACTCGCTGGACGCGGCCGATTTTCAGACATTCTTGCGGGATACCCGTCCCTACGACTTCGACCTCATGCTGGAGATCAAGGACAAGGAGCGGAGCGCGCTCCGGGCGCTGGCGCTGGCGGTTGGCGATCCGCGACTGCAGCCGGCCGCGGGGTTGCGGTTCGAGCCGGACGGCGGACAGCCGTCGATTCCATAAAACTTCGACTCGGTGCATCCGTATCATCAGTTTCCGCCGGCTGTCGCGGCAGGCTTGATCCGGCGGGCGTTTTTGTCTAGGATGGGCTTTCGCATTCCGTTCATGGAGAGGTCACTATGCGCATGTTTCTGCTGTTGGCGATGACGGGACTCCTGCTGGGCGCGCTCGGTCTGGCGCAAGCCTCCGAATCGACCGCCAAAAAGAGTCCCTGCGCCCCCGGGTGCGGCGGCTGCGACACGGCGGCGCAGCCGGCCACGGCGGCCAATCCGTTCTTAGCCCCTTACGGCACCCCGTACAACGTGCCGCCGTTCGAAAAGATCAAACTGGAGCATTTTCGTCCCGCCTTCGAAGAGGGCATGAAACGGAATCTGGCCGAAATCGATGCCATCGTCAACAATCCGCAACCGCCTACCTTCGCCAACACCATTGAAGCACTGGACCGGTCCGGCGAGCTGCTGGGCGAGGTGAGCTCGGTGTTCTTCGGCCGGGTGTCGGTGGACACCAACGACGAGATCCAGAAACTCAACCAGGAGATCGCACCCCGCCTGGCGGCCCACCGGGACGCCATTGCGATGAATTCCAAGCTCTTCATGCGGGTGCGGATGCTCTACAACCAGCGCGAGCAGCTCGGCTTGACCGGCGAACAGCTGTACCTGCTGGAGAATCTGTACCGGGGCTATATCCGCAGCGGCGTCAGCCTGCCGGAAGTGGAGCAGGAGAAACTGCGTGCCATCAACCGCCAGCTCTCGGTGCTGGGCGTCCAGTACAGCCAGAACGTGCTGGCCGAAACCAACGCCTACCGGCTGGTGATCGAAAAATCCGAAGACCTGGCCGGACTCCCCGAGTCCGTGGTGGCCGCGGCAGCCGATGCGGCCAAAGAGGCGGGGTTGGCCGGCAAGTGGGTGTTCACCACCCAGAAACCCAGCATGCTGCCGTTCCTGCAGTACGCGCAGAACCGCGAACTGCGCCGGCAGCTCTACACCGCCTACATCCAGCGCGGCGACAACGACAACGCCAGCGACAACAAGGCCATCCTCAACGACATCATGAAACTCCGGGTGGAGCGGGCCAAACTGCTGGGCTACCCCACCTACGCCCACTACATTCTGGAGAACCGGATGGCCCGCACTCCCGACCGCGTGTATGACCTGCTGAACCGCCTCTGGGCGGCGGCGCTTCCCGTGGCCCGCAAGGAGGCGCAGCAGCTGCAGGCCATCATCGACCAGGAAGGCGGCGGATTCAAGCTGGCGTCCTGGGACTGGTGGTATTACGCTGAAAAGCTCCGCAAGTCCCGGTACGACCTGGACGACGCCGAGCTGCGGCCCTACTTCAGGCTGGACAATGTGCGCGACGGCGTGTTCTACGTCGCCAACCGGCTGTACGGTCTCTCTTTCGAGCCGCTGGCCGACATGCCGAAGCCCCATCCCGAAGCCCAGGTGTTCCGGGTGAAGGACAAGGACGGTTCCCACCTCGGCATTTTGTACATGGATTTTCATCCCCGGACCAGCAAGCGCGCGGGTGCCTGGTGCGGTGCGTATCGCAGTGAGCACAAGCGCAACGGCCAGAAGGTTCCGCCGGTGGTGACGCTGGTGACCAACTGCACGCGGCCCTCCGGCGACGGGCCGGCGCTGCTGAGCCTCGAGGAGGTCAGCACGCTGTTCCACGAGTTCGGTCACGCCCTCGACAACCTGCTCGCCAACGTGACCTATGACACGACCTTCCGCGCCACCGACTTCGTGGAACTGCCGTCCCAGATCATGGAGCACTGGGCGATCGAGCCGGAGGTGCTGCGCCAGTACGCCCGGCACTACCAGACCGGTGCGGTGATCCCCGACGCGCTGGTGACCAAGATCAACAAGAGCCGCCTGTTCAACCAGGGTTTCGAAACCGTGGAATACCTGGCCGCGTCGCTCCTGGACATGAAATACCACACACTGACCGAGCCGCAGGATCTGGACATCGACAAGTTCGAGTCCGATTATCTCAACACCATCGGCCTGATTCCCGAGATCGTCAGCCGGTACCGCAGCACCTATTTCACCCATATCATCGGCGGCTACGCGGCCGGCTACTACAGCTACATCTGGTCGGGCGTGCTGGACTGTGACGCCTTTGAGGCATTCAAGGAGACCAGCCTGTTCGACGCGAAGACGGCCGACGCCTTCCGCAAGCACGTCCTCGAGGTCAACGGCACCATGGACTCCGATGCGATGTACCGCAACTTCCGCGGCCGCGATCCGAAGATCGAGCCCCTGTTGAAGAACCGCGGCCTGAACTAGATCCGTTCCGACTGTTGCCGCCGATGCCCCGGCCGGATGCCCCGCATCCGGCCGGCTTTTTTTAGTGAGGAGTTCAGCGGGAACAGTAAGCGGTGAACAGTGGACAAGAATAGGAAATAGTATGTAGTTGGGGGCATCAACCATCAACCATCAACTATTGACCGTCATCTGTTGCCGAACCTGCTGATTCGCACGCCTGGTAACCGGTGAACCCGGACTGCCACCCCTGCTCACTCCTCGCTCCACACTCCCAACTCTCCTGTGGTAGACTGGCAGGGTGAAACCGACTCAAATCGTGGAACCTGAGCGGATCCAATCTCTGAACGACCGGCCGGCGCGGCGCGGACAATACGTGCTCTATTGGATGCAAGCGGCCCAGCGCGCCGATGCCAACCACGCCCTGGCCCTGGCCGTTGCGGAAGCCGACGCGCGCGATCTGCCGGTGGTGGCGTACTTCGGGCTCACAGAACAATATCCCGGCGCCAACGCCCGCCACTTCGCCTTCATGCTGCAGGGGCTGGCCGAGACACAGCGGACGCTGGCCGAGCGGGGCATCCGGCTGATGGTGCGGCGCGAACCGCCGGCCGCCGGAGCGCTGGCTCTGGCGGCGGACGCCGCACTCACGGTGGTGGACGCCGGCTACCTCCGCCACCAGCGCGAGTGGCGCGCCGTGGCCGCAGCGCGGAGCGAATGCCCGTTCCTCCAAGTGGAGACCGACGTGGTGGTCCCGGTGGGCGTCGCCTCGCCCAAGGACGAATTCACCGCCGCCACCTTCCGCCCCAAGATCCGCCGGGCGCTGGCTCGCTTTTTCGTGCCGCCGCCACCGGCGCGGGCGCCGCGGCGTTCGTCGCTCCGCTTCGATTTGGATGCCTTCGACATCGCCGATCCCGCGGCGGCGCTCGAGCGCCTGGACGTGGACCGCTCGGTCCCACCGGTGTGCGGCTGGCCGGGCGGGGCGGCGGCGGCCCGCGCCCGGCTGGCCGCGTTCGTCGCCGGCGGCCTCGACGCATATCCCGACCGGCGCAACGACCCAAACGCCGGCGCCGTGTCGGGCCTGAGCCCGTACCTGCACTTCGGACAGCTTTCGCCGCTGGAGGCGGCCCTGGCCGCGCAGGCCTCCGGCTCGCCCGGCGCCGAGGCGTTCCTCGAAGAACTCATCGTCCGCCGCGAGCTGGCCGTCAACTTCGTCTGGTATAACCCGGCCTACGACGGCTACCACGGCCTGCCGTCTTGGGCGCGCGCCGACCTCAATCGTCACGCCAAGGATCCGCGCCCGGCGCGCTACACCCCCGCGGAGCTGGAACGCGCCGCCACCCATGATCCGTACTGGAACGCCGCCCAGCTCGAGCTGGTGCACACCGGCAAGATGCACGGCTACATGCGGATGTACTGGGGAAAGAAAATCCTCGAATGGAGTGCCTCGCCCCGCGACGCCTTCCGCGTCGCCGTCCGTCTCAACGACCGCTACGAGCTGGACGGCCGCGACCCCAATGGTTACGCCGGCGTGGCCTGGTGTTTTGGCAAGCACGACCGGCCTTGGGGCGAACGGCCCGTGTTCGGGAAAGTCCGCTGCATGGTCGCCGCCGGTTTGAAGCGCAAGTTCGACGCCGACGGCTACGCCGCGCGGATGCGCGCACTGGCCGGGGCGGACGCGTGACGCGCCGCCGCCCCGGATTCGGTTTCGGAGGAGGATGCCCATGAGCCGCAGGTCCCGCCGCCACCGCCGCCAGGCGGTGGGGTTGTCGCCCGGCACCCTGGTCCATATGGGCGAACAGAAGACCGACCAGATCCGGGGCGAGCTGACCCGCTACGGTCCCGATCGGTTGGAGACCGGACCGGTGGTCCTGGACCAGCTGCGCCAGTGGCCGCACACCGACGGGGACAAGCTCTGGTTAAATATCGAAGGGCTGCACGACGTGGCCGCCGTGGGCCGGGTCGGTGAAGCATTCGGCATCCATCCGCTGACGATGGAAGACATCCTGAACACCTTTCACCGGCCCAAGGCGGAAGTGTTCGGCGACTATCTGTTCGTCGTCCTCAAGATGCTGGAATTCGACGAGGCCGCCCAGGAACTCCAGGCGGAACAGGTCAGCCTGGTGATGGGCCGCGGATACGTTGTCTCCTTCCAGGAGGGGCGCCAGGGCGACAGCTTTGACCCGGTGCGGAACCGGTTGAAGGATCCCGGCGGCCGACTGCGCCGGCTGGGCAGCGATTATCTGGCCTACGCCCTGATGGACGTGATCGTCGACCACTACTTCGTCATTCTGGAGCGCTTGGGCGATCAGATGGAGGAACTGGAGGACCGCCTGGTCAACGCGCCCACCACCGAGACGCTGCATACCATCCACCGGCTCAAGCGCGACATTCTGATGGTGCGCCGGGCGGTCTGGCCGCTGCGTGAAATGGCGCTGTCCCTGGAACGCCACGAGACGCCCCTGATCCAGGCGGAGAACGCCATCTACTATCGGGACCTGTACGACCACGTGATCCAGATCATCGACACCGTGGAGACCTACCGCGAGATGCTCGCCGGCATGCTCGACATCTACCTGTCCAGTCTCAGCAACCGGATGAACGGCGTGATGAAGGTGCTCACCACCATCGCCACCCTGTTCATGCCTCTGTCGTTCATCGCCGGTTTCTACGGGATGAACTTCCAGCACATGCCGGAGCTCGCCCAACCGTGGGCGTACCCGGCGGTGATCGGCGTGATGCTGCTGGTGGCCGGCGGTATGCTGCTATTCTTCAAGCGGAAAGATTGGCTCTGATTTCAGCCGGTGAATCGGCGATTCGGCGAACCTGCGAACCTTTAAACGGTTCGAGGACAGGGGCGAATACGATCACGATTGCAATTCCGATCACGAATCACGGTGGCGCACACGAGATTCTAGCCTTGGACCTCGGGCTTGACATTCACTCGATCGACGACGCCGAGCACGCAGGCGTCGGCGGGCACCTCTTCGGGCAGGAACGGCAGGGCGGCCTCCCGGGCGGTGACGTAGAAGACCCGTTCGCCGGCGCCCACACCGACCGCGTCCAGGGCGGCGAACGGTTCTCCCACCGGGCGGTCCGCCTCGTCCACCTCCTGCAGCAGCAGGATCCGCTTCCCGGTCAGGGACGGGTTTTTCACGGTGGCGACGACGCAGCCGATGGTGCGAGCTAGGCGCATGGCGGACCTCCGCGGATTCGGGCTGCCGCCCGCGGGACGGGTCGTTCGGGCGGCGCTTTCCATTTAGCATAAACGCGGTATAATAACCACTGTGATTTTGGCGAGAGTCCTCGGCAGCGTCGAGTCCACCGTCAAGCACCTTCAATACGAAGGGCTCAAGCTCCTCTACGTCCAGCCTCTGGATGCCCGGAGCGGAATGCCCGCCGGCGATAAGCTCATCGCGGTGGACAGCGTCGACGCCGGCGCCGGCGACCTGGTCCTGGTCCTCGAGGAGGGCCGCTCGACCTGGGAGGCCGTCGGTCGGGAGATGGGGCCCATCAACCGCGCCGTCATCGGCGTGGTGGACGCCGTCGAATGGTTCTCGCCAGCCGGCGGGGCCCAGCGCCCGCCCGGCCCGCCGGCCCCCTGAGCGCGGGGCGTTGTCGGCCCGAATGGTCCGGCGGCCCGCCCGTGCCAGGGGGCGCCTGGGGATACTCCGGGCGAATGAACTTGGGAGAGAGGCGACATGCCGCCCGTGACCGTGCTGTTGACGCATCCGCTGCCGTTCGGAGCCGAACGGCGTTTTCCGGCTCACTTCACGCTGCGCCGGCCGCCGGGCGTCGCCTGGCCGGACCGCGCCGCGCTGACCGCGGCCCTGCCAGGCTGCCGCGGCCTGGTGTGCCTGCTCAGCGACACGATCGACGCGGCGCTCATCGAAGCCGCCCCCGACCTGCGGATCATCGCCAACGTTGGGGTAGGCTTCAACAACATCGACTGGGCGCACGCCCGGGCGCGGGGCATCACCGTCACCAACACGCCGGGGGCCCTGACTGAGGCCACGGCGGACTTGGCGCTGGCCCTGCTGCTGGCGGCCGCCCGCCGGGTGGTGGAAGCCGACCGCTACGTGCGCGCCGGCCGGTTCGCCGGTTGGGACCTGGAACTGCTGCTGGGCCTGGAGCTCAATGGCGCGACTCTGGGTATCGTCGGCCTGGGCCGCATCGGCCAGGCGGTGGCCCGCCGGGCGCGGGGATTCGGCATGCGGATCGTGTACCACAACCGCAATGCCGTCGATCCGGCGGTGGAGGCCGCACTCGAGGCGCGGTGGCTGCCGCTGGACGAGCTGCTCCGCGCAGCCGACGTGGTCAGCCTGCACTGCCCCCTGGAGCCGGCGACGCGGCACCTCATCGACGCGCGGGCGCTGGCGGCGATGAAACCGGGGGCGATCCTGATCAACACGGCCCGCGGCCCTGTTGTGGACGAAGCGGCGCTGGCCGACGCGCTGCGGGCCCGCCGGCTCCGCGCCGCCGGCCTGGACGTGTACGAGGGGGAGCCGGCGGTGCATCCCGGACTCCTGGCGCTGGACAACGTGGTGCTGCTGCCCCATATCGGTTCGGCCACGGATACGGCGCGGCGGGCCATCGTGCAGATGGCCGTGGACAACGTGGTCGCGTTTTTCGACACCGGCCGGCCGCTGCATCCGGTGTGCTGACAGCGGGCCGCGTCCCCGGCAGCGGCTGACGGACATTCCAAGGGACTCAGGTGGTGTTATGCGCGCAAAAGTGTATGTGACCTTGAAACGGGGCGTCCTCGATCCGCAGGGCAAGACCGTCCAGCGGGCGGTCAAGAGCCTGGGCTTCAAGGAGGTTCTGGAGGTGCGTCAGGGCAAGTACTTTGAGCTCGCTCTGCCCGACGACGTCGCCGCGGACCGGGCCCGCCAGGTGGTGGAGGAGATCGCCCGGACCGTTCTGACCAACACGGTCATCGAGGACTTCCGCTTCGAGCTGGAGGGGGCATGAAATTCGGGATCGTCGTTTTCCCGGGTTCCAACTGCGACCACGACGCCTACCACGTGGCCAAGCACGTCCTGGGTGAGGAGGCGGTGTTCCTCTGGCACAAGGACGAGTCGCTGCAGGAGTGCGATGTGGTCATCCTGCCCGGCGGCTTTTCCTACGGCGATTACCTGCGCACGGGCGCCATCGCCCGCTTCTCGCCCATCATGAAGTGCGTCGGCCGGTTCGCCGCCGACGGCGGGCGGGTGATCGGGATCTGCAACGGCTTCCAGATCCTGCTGGAGGCGGGCCTGCTCCCCGGGGCGATGCTCAAGAACGAGCAGCTCAAGTTCGTCTGCCGGCACGTGCACTTGCGCGTGGAGACCCGCCGCACCCCCTTCACCGGCCTGTGCGCGCCGGGTGAGGTGCTCAGCATTCCGGTGGCGCACCACGACGGCAACTACTTCGCCGACGCAGCGACGCTGGCCGAGCTGAAGGCCCATGACCAGATCGTCTTCCGCTACTGCACTGAAGCGGGCCTCCTCCGCGCGGACGCCAACCCCAACGGGTCGGCGGAGCACATCGCCGGCATCTGCAACCGGGCGGGGAACGTGCTGGGGATGATGCCCCATCCGGAGCGGGCGGCCGAGGCGATGCTCGGCTCGGCCGACGGCCTCAAGATTTTCCAGTCCCTGCTGGCGGCCCATGCCGGGGCGCGGTGACGGGCGCCGGACCCGCGGGAGCGCGACCCATGACATCGAGGAAGAACCGCATGGAAGAACAACCCATCACCCCCGCCCTGGTCGAGGAGCACAACCTCACCGCCGCGGAGTACGAGCGCATCGTGGCCACGCTGGGGCGCACGCCCACCCTGACCGAACTCGGCATCTTTTCGGTCATGTGGTCGGAGCACTGCAGCTACAAGAGCTCGCGGGTGCACCTGCGCCGCCTGCCCACCCGCGGGCCGTGCGTGATCCAGGGGCCCGGCGAGAACGCCGGCGTGGTGGACATCGGCGAGGGCGAGGCGGCCGTGTTCAAGATCGAGTCGCACAACCACCCCTCGTTCATTGAGCCGTACCAGGGCGCCGCCACCGGCGTGGGCGGCATCATCCGGGACATTTTCACCATGGGCGCCCGGCCCATCGCCTGCCTCGACTCGCTCCGGTTCGGGCCGCTCCTGGACGCCAAAAACCGCTTCCTGCTCGATGGCGTGGTGGCCGGGATCGCCGGCTACGGCAACTGCATCGGCATTCCCACTGTGGGCGGCGAAGTCTACTTCGACGACTCCTACAGCCTGAACCCCCTGGTCAACGTGCTGTGCCTCGGTGTCGCCCGTCGCGATCAGATTTTCTACGGCAAGGCCAGCGGCGTGGGCAACCCGGTCATCTACGTGGGCGCCCGGACCGGCCGCGACGGCATCCATGGCGCCACGATGGCCTCGGCCGAGTTCGACGAGACCTCGCAGGAGCGGCGGCCCACCGTGCAGGTGGGCGACCCGTTCCAGGAGAAGCTGCTCCTCGAGGCGTGCCTCGAGGCGTTCAAGACCGGCGCCGTGCTGGGCATCCAGGACATGGGCGCCGCCGGCCTGACCTGTTCCACCTGCGAGATGGGGGCGCGCGGGGGCGTGGGTGTGCGCATCGAGCTCGACCGCGTGCCGCAGCGCGAGGAGGGGATGACTCCCTACGAGATCATGCTCAGCGAGTCGCAGGAGCGGATGCTCATGACCGTGGCGGCGGGCCGCGAAGGCGAGATCCTGGAGATCTTCCGCAAGTGGGACCTGGAGGCGGCGGTCATCGGCGAGGTGATCGCCGACGGCGTCATGCACGTGGAGCAGGGCGGGCGGGTGGTGGCCCGGATCCCCAACACCGCCCTGACCGACGACGCGCCCGTCTACGAGCGCCCGCTGCGCCGCCCGGCCTACCTGGACAAGGTGAATGCCCTGGACCTGGACCGCCTGGCCCTGCCGGGCGGGCTGTTCCGTGCCTTCAAGGACATGCTGGCGGCGGCCAACCTGTGCAGCCGCCGCTGGATCTACCGGCAGTACGATCATATGGTCCGGACCAACACCGCCCTGTTGCCCGGCGCGGACGCCGCTGTGCTGCGGCTCAAGGGTCGCCGGGCGGCGCTGGCCATCACCACCGACGGCAACGGCCGCTACACCTGGCTGAATCCCCGCCGCGGCGCCATGATCGCCGTGGCCGAGGCCTGCCGCAACCTGGTGTGCGCCGGCGCCCGGCCGCTGGCGGCGACCAACTGCCTGAATTTCCCGTCGCCCGAGGATCCCGAGGTGATGTGGACGTTCTCCGAGGTCATCGACGGCATCGCCGAGGCGTGCGCCGCGTTCGGGACGCCCATCACCGGCGGCAACGTCAGCTTCTACAACGAGACACTGGGCAAGCAGATCATGCCGACCCCGGTCATCGGGATGCTGGGCGTCATCGACGATGTCGACCGGCGGATGGACATTGCCTTCAAGGAGCCCGGCCATGCGGTGCTCCTCCTGGGCGAGACGCTGGAGGAACTGGGCGGAACCGAGTATCTGGAACTGGTGCATGGCTTGAAGCAGGGGCCCATTCCGCAGCTGGACCTCCGGCGTGAGGCTAACCTTCAGAGCGCCGTGCGGGAGATGATCGGAGCGGGGCTGCTCGCCTCCTGCCACGACGTGTCCGAGGGCGGGCTGGCCATGGCTCTGGCCGACTGCTGCTTCGCCAGCCCCGATCCGACAATGGCGGTGGAGGTCACCCTGGCGCAGGACCTGCGCGAAGACGCCATCCTGTTCGGCGAGTCGCAGAGCCGAACCGTGGTGTCGGCGCCCGACGCGCACGTCGACCGGATTGGGGCCATCGCCGCGAGCTGGTCCGTGCCGTGCGCTTTCGTCGGCCGGGTGTCCCGCGACGTGTTCGCCATCCACCTCAACGGACACACCCTGGTGATCGACGACGTCATCAGTCTGCGCGACATCTGGTCCACCAGCCTGGAGACGATCCTGCACTGATCCCGCGGATCGGAGCGCCCGCCGGCCGACGGGAACGGATTGCATGGCCGGCGGCTTTTCCGTATAATAACCGCCCGTAACCGTCCCGACATCCACGCCAAGGAAGGAAACCGGCATGTTGAACGATGTGTTGAAGCAGTCGGAAGACAAGATGAAAAAGACGCTGTCCGATTTCGAACAGGAGCTCAAGTCGCTCCGGACCGGCCGGGCGTCGGCCCACATGGTGGACCACATCCGGGTGGACTACTACGGCACGCTGACCCCGCTGAACCAGCTGGCCACCATCTCCACCCCGGAGCCCAGCCTCATCGTCATCCAGCCGTGGGATGTCTCGGGCATCGCCGCCATCGAGAAGGCCATCCTCAGCTCCGATCTCGGCATCACGCCCAGCAACGACGGCAAGATCATCCGGCTGCCGGTGCCCCCGCTGACCGAGGAGCGCCGCCGCCAGATGGTCAAGAGCGTCACCACCGCCGCCGAGCAGCACCGCGTGGCTGTCCGCCAGATCCGCCAGACCCAGCGTGACCAGGTTCAGAAGCTCCAGAAGGACAAGAAGATCACCGAGGACGACGAACGCCGCGGTCTCGACCGGATCCAGAAGCTCACCGATGAGTTCATCAAGAAGATCGACGAGGTGGTCAAGCGGAAGGAACAGGAGCTGATGAAGGTTTGAGTTCCGCACCGCGGCCCCGCCCGGCCGTGCCCGCGCGCCTGGAGACGCCATGAATGCCTTGCCGCCCATCCACGGAACCACCATCCTGCTCGTGCAGAAAGACGGCCGCACGGTTCTGGCCGGCGACGGCCAGGTGACCCTCCAGAACACCGTCGTCAAGCACACCGCGCGCAAAGTCCGCCGCCTGTTCGACGGGAAGATCCTGGCCGGGTTCGCCGGCGCCACCGCCGACGCATTCGCCCTGTTCGCCCGCTTCGAGAAGAAGCTCCGCGAGTGCAACGGCAACCTGGAGCGGGGGGCCGTCGAGCTGGCCCAGGAGTGGCGCACCGACCGCTCGCTCCGCCACCTCGAAGCCCTCATGCTCGTCACCGACGGCCGCCGGGCGTTCCTCCTGTCGGGCACCGGCGACATCATCGAGCCGGAGGACGGCGTGCTGGGGATCGGCTCCGGCGGCGCGTTCGCCCAGGCGGCCGCCCTGGCGCTGCACCGCCACACTGCGCTGGACGCCGAGGCGGTGGCCCGCGAGGCCATGCGTATCGCCGCGGGCCTGTGCATCTACACCAACGACCGGGTGGTCCTCGAGACGCTGACCCCCGAGGCGGAGCCCCACGCATGAGCCGCTATCGCAAGCTGCTGCCCGAGGTGGCCGACCGGCCCATCAACCTGGACACCCTCACCCCCCGCCAGATCGTGGCCGAGCTGGACAAGTACGTCGTCGGCCAGCAGAAGGCCAAGCGGGCGGTGGCCATCGCCCTGCGCAACCGTGTCCGGCGCCAGCAACTGCCGTCGGACATGGCCGAGGAGGTGGCGCCCAAGAACATCATCCTCATCGGGCCCACCGGCGTGGGCAAGACCGAGATCGCCCGGCGCCTGGCCCGGCTCTCCCACAGCCCCTTCCTCAAGGTGGAGGCGTCCAAGTTCACCGAGGTGGGCTACGTGGGACGCGACGTCGAGTCCATGGTTCGCGACCTCGTGGAACTGGCCGTGGACATGGTTCAGTCCGAGATGGCCCGGGAAGTGGCCGAAAAGGCCGTCGCCGCGGCCGAGGAGCGGATGCTGGACCTGCTCCTGGCGCCGCCGCACCGCCCGCACAAGTCGCGGCTCGAGGAGCCGGGCGACTGGGCCGCCTACGACAACTTCCTCAAGTCGCGGGAGCGGATGCGGGAGATGCTCCGCGCCGGCGAGCTGGACCACCGCCAGGTGGAACTCGAGGTCAAAGAGACCCGCTTCCCCTCGCTGGAGATCTTCAGCTCGTCCGGGGTCGAGGAGCTGGGCGTCAACGTCAAGGACATGCTGGGCGGCATGTTCGGCGGCCAGAAGAAGCGCCGCCAGCTCCCCGTAGCCGAGGCCATGGATTACCTGGTCGAGGAGGAAGAGGGGCGCCTCATTGACAAGGAGAAGGTCGCCCGTGACGCCATCCGGCGGGTGGAGCACTCGGGCATCCTCTTCCTGGACGAGATCGACAAGATCGCCGGCCGCGAGGGCGGCCACGGCCCCGACGTCAGCCGCGAGGGTGTCCAGCGCGACATCCTGCCCATCGTCGAAGGCACCACCGTTCATACCAAGTACGGCATGGTGCGCACCGATCACATCCTGTTCATCGCCGCGGGCGCGTTCCACGTCAGCGCCCCGTCCGACCTGATCCCCGAACTGCAGGGCCGCTTCCCGCTGCGAGTGGAGATGGACAGCCTGACCGAGGAGGATTTCTACCGGATCCTGGTGGAGCCGGAGAACGCCCTGCTCAAGCAGTACAAGGCGCTCATGGCCACCGAGGGGGTGACGCTGGAGTTCACGCCCGAGGCGGTGCGGCGGGTGGCCCACTACGCCGCCCAGGTGAACCGGAGTGCGCTCAACATCGGTGCCCGGCGGCTCTACACCATCATGGAATGCGTACTGGACGAGATCCTCTTCGAAGGCGCCGACCTGCCCGACAAGCAGGTCACCATCTCGCTGGAATACGTGGACCGGATGCTCACTCGCATCATCGAGAGCGAAGACCTGAGCAAGTACATCCTCTGAGGCACGGACAGCCCATGCGACGCGCGACGACCACGTCCCCCGCCACCTGCCGGCGCCTGGCCCTGGGCCTGACCGCCGCGGCGCTGCTCGCGTCCGGCTGCGCCCGAGTGGGTGCGCCGGAGCCGCCGCTCAAGCACCTGCCGCCGGCGCCGGCGTTCGTCACCGCCGCCCAGGAGGCGGCGGTGCTGGTGGTGAGCTGCCGACTCCCCGCCGCCAACACCGACGGTTCCGGCATCAAGGGCTACCGCCGGCTGGAGGTGCTGGGTGTGCTGGCACCGCCGGGAGCGGCCCTCGACGCGCTCCCCGCCGTGCTGCCGGTGGTGGCCGACTGGAATGAGACCACATTGGCGGCCCAGCTCCGGGAGCGCCGGTTCGAGGCGCGCCTCAACCTGGCCGGGCGCTTCGGCGGCAGCGAGGGCACAGTGGTGCTGTCGGTCCGGTTCATGAACGACCACGGCCGGTGGAGCCCGCCGTCGTCCGCCCTGCGCTGCCCGGCCGCGCCCGTGGCCGACACGCCGTCGGGCACGGCCGCCGCTCCGTCCAAGGCCGGCGTCATCATCCAGTGGAACGAGCCGGCCGGCAACTTTGACGGCACGGCGCCCGCCGCGTGGGACGCCTGCCGGGTGCTCCGGCGGCGGCTGCCGGACGGGGCGGTGGAAACCGCCGGCGAAGTCGGCCGGCCGGCGCGCGCGTTCACCGACACCGAGGCGGCGCCCGACCAGCGGCTCGCCTACGCGCTGGTGTTCGTCCGCCGCGTGGGCGGCGGCGAGGTCCTGAGCGCGCCGTCGGTCTGGCTCGAGGTGGACACGCGCGACGTCTTCCCGCCCGAGGCGCCCGCGGACCCGGCGGTGCTGATAGAGGACGGTCGCATCAAGCTCATCTGGAGTCCGGTTCCCGACGCCGACGCTGCGGGCTACCTCGTGGAGCGCCGGGAGGATGTCGGCTCCGCCTTCACGCCGGTGACGCCGGCGCCTGTGCCCGACGCCCTCTTCGTGGACGCGACGGCTCCGCTGAACCGTCCCTGGCGGTACCGGATCATCGCCGTGGACGGGCACGGGAACCGGAGCGTGCCCTCGACGGAGATCGAGTACCAGCCGGCCGCCCACTGACCGTCGCGGGCGGGCCCGCGGCGCCCGGGAACAAAATTCTGACCGAGAGGAGTCTTGCATGAAGTTCTTTCTGGACACCGCCAACCTGGAGGAGATCCGCCAGGCCGCGTCCATGGGCCTGATCGACGGCGTCACCACCAACCCAAGCCTCATCGCCAAAGAGAAAGGGGATTTCCGCGACCTGCTGCGGCAGATCTGCGCCGCCGTGCCCGGACCCATCAGCGCCGAAGTGGTGGCGCTCGACGCTGCGGGCATGCTCAAGGAGGGCCGCGAGCTGGCCAAGATCGCCGACAACATCACCGTCAAGGTGCCGGTGACCCTGGAGGGGCTGAAGGCGGTCCGCGCGTTTTCGAGCGAGGGGATCAAGACGAACGTGACGCTCATTTTCTCCCCGCTCCAGGCGCTCATGGCCGCCAAGGCCGGCGCCACCTTCGTCAGCCCCTTCGTCGGCCGGCTCGACGACGTGGGCGCATCGGGGATGGATGTGGTCAACCAGATCGTGGAGATCTACGAGAACTATGGCTTCACCACCGAGGTGCTGGTCGCCTCGATCCGGCACCCGATGCACGTGGTCGAGGCGGCGCTCATGGGCGCCGACGTCGCCACCATGCCGTGGAAGGTGCTCCAGCAGCTCATCCAGCACCCGCTCACCGACATCGGCATCCAGCGCTTTCTCGACGACTGGAAAAAACTGCCCGGCAACACCATCGCCTGACCGGTGCGGCGCATCCCCTGCGCGTGCCGTTTCGTGCCCGCGACCGCCCGGGCGATCATGGGTGCAATTCCATCTGCTTGCCGAGATTCGGGTGCCGGGCCGGCGCGCCCTTCCCGCAGGCCGTGCCGCGTGGCCGCAACCGGGCAGATGCGACTGTCGGCGCCTTGGGGCTCAGGAGCACGCGGTGACGGTAGCGGCCACGCAGGCGGCGGCGCAGGCGGCCATGACGGCGGCGACCTGATCGGAGACGGCCTTGCCGAAGGCTTCTTCCTTGACCAGTTCGGCAAAGCGCTGTTTGGCCTCCTTCCGCTCGTCGCCGTCGGGGAACACCTCGCCCGCCAGGTCGCAGGCCTGGACCAGGCTCACCAGGAAGCGGGTGCGCGCGTCAGGGGCGGTGGCGGTGAACGCGGTGCGGCGCAGCCGCCGGCGGACTTCCAGTTCCTCCAGCGGATTGGAAGTGGGAAACCGCTCCGTGGGGAAGACCCACAGGATCCGGTGCTCCTCCCGGCGCAGGATGCGCTTCTGCACGAGCCGGTCGAGATAGGCCCGCCGGATCGATTTCCGGTCACCCAGCCTGGAGACCCAGCTCTGGACTGTTTTGGGCTTGGCCGCCGCCCGAATGAGATTCAGGCATTCGTCCAGGACGGCATCGTCGGTGTCACCCGTCGGGACGGCCACCAGCTTCTTGCCCTCGATCCGGACCTTCTCCTGCATGGCCAGCTCCATCAGGACCGCCGCGGCCAGCCCGAACGGCAGGCCCACCGAGGCGGAGCACAGCACGGTCCCCTTGTCGTTACGCAGACTCAGCAGCAGCAGCTCTTCGGCCAGAGTGAGCTTCATGGGCGGTTCTCCTCGCGCGCGATGGCGTCGGCGCGCCGTGGCTTGATTATACGGAATCAGACTGTTTGCCGTCACCCGCCGCGATACCAGCGGCGTCCCCCCCCCGTTGCGAATCGCGGAGTCTGGCGCCTTATCTACATTTGACGCGATGACCGATTCAGCCGTCGATTGCGAGTACGATTACGATTGCGAATTACGATTACGTGCACGAACTCTCAACCTTCAACCCTCAACTCTCAACGCATGGGAACGAGCCCCGAACCCTGCCGTCAGAGCCCCAGCTCCGCCGCGTTCGCCTGCATGGCGGCGAGCACCACGCCGATATGCTCCTCGAGCGGCACGCCCAGCTCCTCGGCTCCCAGCCGGATCTCGTCGCGGTTGACGGCGCGGGCGAACGCCTTGTCCTTCATCTTCTTGATCACCGAGCGGACGCCCACCGCCGCCAGCTTCTTGTCGGGCGTGACCAGCGCGGCGGCGGTGATGAGGCCCACCAGCTCGTCCACGGCGAAGAGGGCCTTGGCCACGAGGGTGTCCCGCGGCACGCCGGTATAGCTGGCGTGGGCCAGGATGGCCCGGACCAGGGTCTCTTCCATCCCGAGCCGGCGCAGCTCCTCGGCGCCACGGAATGGGTGGTTGTCGGCGTCGGGGTAGCGCTCGTAGTCGAAATCGTGGAGCAGCCCCACCACCCCCCAGATGTCGGCGTCCTCGCCGAAGCGGCGCGCGTAGGCGCGCATCGCGGCTTCCACGCCGTAGGCGTGCTTGCGCAGGCCATCTTTTTGAGTCCATTCGTGGAGCAGGACCAGGGCATCGTCTCGGGTCATGGCAAGCCTCCTTCTGATCCCCCGATTTCACCACAAAGGGACCGGCCGGGCCAAGAAAAAAACGGACGGCGAATGCCGTCCGTTGAAAGGGGTGGACGCGGGCTGCGGGCCACGGGTCAAATCGGGTTCAGTCCCAGTGCGGTGAGCGTGGCCGGTGTGGGGGCGCCGGCGGCGTCCCAGCCGCGCGAAGCGTAGTACATGTCCAGCCATTCGGCGAACTTCTCCCGGGTGAGGCGCCGCCCCTCGAAGAGCCCCGCCTCGTGGGGCTCCTGGAAGAAGCGCGGCGGCAGGGTGTCGTCGGCGCGGGTGCGGCCGTTGGCGATGTTGTAGAGGCGGGTCAGGTTGGAGATCTTGTTGCCGAGCCGGTTCATGTCCGTCTCGCTCATGGGGATGCCGGTGCACTTCTCGAACACCGGCGCCAGCCGGTCGAGGTCGTACATCACGAAATCGCAGACGATGAGGCAGTTCCGGGTGTTCACGACATCCTGGCCGATGCGCACGAAATCGGGCGTGCTCTCCCAGGTCAGCTCTTTCCGCATCTCCGCCGAGGCGGACCAGAACCGGGTGTGGGAGGCGAAATCGGACGTGGCCAGGGTCAGGCCCATGGAGGCGCATCCTTTGATGTTCACCCCCGACAGCTCCATGCCGGCGATCTGGATGGCGAAGTAGTCGCTCCCCTTGCCGATGCGCCGGGCGGCGATGCGGGTGCCTTCGGCGAGCAGGTCGCCGATCTTCTCACGGTGGGCGATCTGGCGGAGCAGGGCGGCCTGGGCCTCGGCGCTGCCGAAATGGAGTGCGACGCCCCCGGTGTCCGCCGCGCTGATGATGCCCCGCTCGAACGCCTCCATGGCGAAGGAGCAGACCACGCCTGCCGAGATGGTGTCGAGCCCCAGGTCGTCGCACAGCCAGTTGGCATAGGCCACCGCCTCGGCCGAATCGATGTCGCAGCCGGAACCGAGAAAGGCGGTGGTCTCGTACTCGGGGCCCTCCACCTCGTAATTTCCCCAGCGTGCCTCCTTGGAGCAGCGGATGGCGCAGTTGAAGCAGCCGGTGCTCTTCCAGGCCAGTTTTTCGCGGCATGCCTCGGAGGTGATTCCCTCGTAACCGGCGAACTGGGTGTCGCGCCAGTTGTGAGTGGGGAGGAAGTGCCCCTGTTCCTGGCCCATGCGGATCCACATCATGGTGCCGAGGTCGTCGCGGCGCTGCCGGTTGGGGTGGGCGACGATGTCTTTGGTGAGCTGCCGGTTCAGCTCTTGGAAGCCGGCGGGGTCGTGGTAGGCGATTTTCTCGTCGCCCTCCACGACGAGCGCCTTGAGATTCTTGGCGCCCATGACCGCGCCGGCGCCGCCGCGGCCGTACTGGCGGTACAGCTCGGTGCCGATGCAGGCGAAGCGGACGCGGTTCTCGCCGGCCGGGCCGATCAGGGCCACGCGGGCCTTGGGGTACGCTTCGCGGAGCGCCTTCTCCGTCTCGAATATCCCTTTGCCCCAGAGGTGGGCGGCATCCTCGAAGCGGACCTCGCCGGGGCGCACATGGAGGTAGACCGGCCGGTCGCTCTCGCCGGTGATCCAGATCCAGTCAAGGCCGGCCTTCTTGAGCGCCGGTCCGAAGTGGCCGCCGGCGTGGGTGTCGAGGAACGTGCCGGTGAGCGGCGACTTGGTGCAGACCACCGAACGGGCCGACGTCTGGACCTGGGTGCCGGTGAACGGCCCGGTCATGAAGATGAGCGGATTGTCCGGGGCGAACGGGTCATGAGTGACGAGCCCCCGGTCCACCATGAGTTTCAGACCGACGCCCTTGCCGCCGATCCAGCCGGCGAAGAGCGACGGATCGGGCTGGCCGAAACGGAACGTGCGATGGGTCAAGTCAACCTCGAGAAAGCGGTTCATGTAGCCCTTGTACATGGCGTACCTCCTGTGGGCGCCGGCGGCGTCAGTGCGTCCGGGCGATGTGGAGCAGGTCGATGAGCATGCTGTAGCCGGTTTCGGTGCGGCCGGCGCCCGGGCCGACGATGGTTACGTCGCCCATGGCGCGGGACTTGATGGTGACGGCGTTCGTGGCGCCCATCACGCCGGCCAGCGGGTGGCTCAGGGGGATCTGCATGGGCGCCACCGAGGCGTGCACCTCGCCCCCCTCGCGCCAGACCCGGCCGATGAGTTTGTAGCGGAATCCCTTCTGCTTGGCCTCGGCGATCGCCTCGGCGCTGATCTTCGTGATCCCGTCGCACGGGTAGTCGAACGGCTTCTTCGTGGCGCCGAAGACCGTGTTGGCCAGGATAGTCACCTTGGCCAGGGCGTCCCAGCCCAGCACGTCGGCGTCGGGGACCGCCTCGGCGTAGCCCAGCTCCTGGGCCTTCTTCAGGGCGTCGGCGTAGGACAGCCCCTCCTCCATCCGGGTCAGGATGTAGTTGGTGGTGCCGTTGAGGATGCCGCGGATCTCCTGAATGCCGCTGCCGGCCAGGGTTTCGCGGATGAGGTTGAGGAGCGGCGTGCCGCTCATGACCGTCCCCTCGAACAGGAAGTGCACGCCCCGCGCCTTGGCCATGGCCTGCAGTTCGGCGTAATGCAGCGCCAGGGGGCCCTTGTTGGTGGTCACCACGTGCATGCCGCGCTGGAGCGCCGCCTTGATGTGGGCGGTGGCCGGCTGGGCGGTCTTGATGTCGGTGTAGGTCGCCTCGAGCATCACGTCCGCCTCGGCCTCCTCGATGAGGGCCAGGGCGTCGCCCCGCACATAGGCCTGGGGCAGCTCGTTGAGGGAGTGGCCCGCCTTGAGCGTCTCCAGGGCCTTGGTCAGATTGATCCCGTCGGGGTGGTAGACCATGCCCTTCTGCATGTCGGCGATGCCCACCACCGTCCAGTTCAAGCCGTACTCGTTGCGGAGCGCCTCGTGATTCTCCAGAAGCAACTCGGCCAGCCCCTGGCCCACCGTCCCGAAGCCGACGAACAATAACCGCATACAGTCCTCCTATGCTTAATATGAATCTCGATTATGTCCCATGACTCCGCTCGATTCACCGATTAACCAATCACCTTGAGCGCCTGTTCGAGGTCTGCAATGACGTCGTCGGGATGCTCGCCGCCCACGCACAGACGGATCATGGTGGGGGCCACACCGGCGAGTTTCCGTCCGGTTTCGCCCTGCTGCTGGTGGGTGGAAATGGCCGGGATGGTGGCCACCGACTTGATCCGACCGAGGTCCGTCGCCCGCCAGATGCGCCGGAAGCCGTCGAAGACGCGACGGGTCTCGGCGGCGGTGCCGCGGACGTCGAACGACATCAGGTGGCCGAAGGCCGGCTCGTCGCTGTCCGCCAGTTTCATGTAGCGCGCGGCCAGGGCGTGCAGCGGGTGGCCGGGCAGGCCGAGGTAATCGACCCGCGCCACACGCGGATGTTCGGCCAGGTACCGGGCCACCTGCATCGTGTTGCGGGAAAAGAGCGCCATCTTGGTCCGGAGCAGCCGCAGGTCGTTCAGCAGGAAGAAGGCCGAGTGGGCCGACATGCAGGGGCCCGAGTCGCGGAACGGCCAGAGCTTGAGCCAGAGGCCGAAGTCAGCTTTGACCTCGGCGGGGAGATGCCGGCTGGTGACGGGCCGCCGGGCGACGATGGCGCCGCCGATGGTGAACCCGCCGCTCCCCACCGACTTGGTCAGCGAGTGCACCACGATGTCGGCGCCGTGGGCGATGGGACGCAGCAGCGCCGGGGTGGCGATGGTGGCGTCCACGATGAGCGGGATCTCGTGGCGGTGGGCCAGCGCCGCCAATGCGGCGATGTCGGCGCAGGCCTGCTGGGGGTTGGAGGGCATCTCGACGTACAGGAACCGGGTGCCGTCGTCGACCAGCTTTTCCCATTCGTCCATCTCCCACGGACGCGTCACCCAGCGCACCTGGGCGCCGCGCTCGCGCATGCGCAGGTTGAACAGCTGGAACGTCCCGCCGTACACCTGGGCGGCGGAGACGAAATTCAGATTGCGGATATCGCCGTCGCGGATCTCCAGGAACGGTTCCACGGCCTGCTTGATCGCCGACATCCCGGCCGAGGTGCAGAGCGCCGTGGTGTCGGCGCCGGTGCCGTATCCTTCGAGCAACGCCAGGGTTTCTTCCAGGTAGTAGACGGTGGGATTGTGGATGCGGGAATAGCACCAGGTGGGCACCAGGTAGGCCAGGCCGGCCTCCATCTCGTCGGAGTCGCGGTAGGCCTGGGAAGTGGACGGGTAGATGGGCTCGATGATACCGCCCTGGCCGTTGGCGAACGCCTCCTCGACGGAGTACATGCCGTGCACGGCGATGGTGTCGAACTTGAGCCGCTTGACCTGATTCCGGTAGGCGGTCCGCCGGGCGAGATAGGCCTCGGCCTCGCGCATGTACCGCCGCACACCCTCGGAGTAGCTGGAATCCATGACTGCCTCCTGAGATGGGATGATAGACCGACAATGAAATGTCTCGGAAAAGCTGGCCGGCGGGCCGATCGGATAGTTGAGCGAATCAGAGAGTTTGATTATAGCCAACTCTGAACGGCAAAGTCAAAACAACGGATGAAAAAATCATGTTGCGGCCACGGATGCCGGCGGCCGGGGCCGGCCGGCGGGCGCCGCTCGCTTCATGCGTCGACAGCGGCCGGGATGAAGACCCGGCCGCTTTTCACTCCGTGGGTGCTGATCAGGCGGTCGGCCAGTTCCTGGACGCGGCCGGCTGTGCCGCGGATCACCACCACTTCCAGGCAGTCGGTGTGAGACAGGTGGATATGCAGGTTCGACAGGACGTGGGTGTGGTGGTCGTGCTGGAGCCGGGTCAGCCGCTGCGACAACTCGCGGCGGTGATGGTCGTACACCATGGTCACGACGCCCACGACCTCAGCCTGGCCCCGGATCTTCTCCTCCAGCAGGTGCTGGCGCATCAGGTGAGCCAGGGCGTCAGATCGGTTTTTGAACCCTTCCGCCGACAGCCGACGGTCGAACGCCGTCAGCAGCTCCGCATCACAAGACACGCCGAAACGAGCCAGTTTCATGGGCGCCTCCGCTGATGCCACGTTTGCTTCGCATGGTAGCACAGGCGGAGCTGTTGCGCCCAGCGCTTTCAGGGCGAGCGAGCGGCGCGGCCCGTCTTGCATTTTGTCCGGGGCGGCCGTATGATGGCCGGAAGCCGGCGGAACCGGAGCCCATGCGCATTGAATCCCTGCACGCCCGCGCCTTCCGCAACCTGGCCGAGGAGCCGGTGGCGTTCGCGCCGGGCATCAACCTGTTTGCCGGACGCAACGGCCAAGGGAAGACCAGCCTGCTCGAGGCGCTCTATTGCGCCTGTTACACCAAGTCATTCCGAACCCATCGTCTGGAGGAGTGCGTCCGCCACGGCGAGGGGGAGTTTCGCCTTCGCTGCCGGGTGGCGCGGGCGCCGCTGCCGCGGGTGCTGGAGGTGCGGGTGGGGCCGGCGGGCAAGGAGCTCCGCCTCGACGAGAAGGCGGCCGACGTCACCGATTTTCTCGACACCGCCGCCATCCTCTGCATCACCGCCTCCCACCTGCGGGTGATCACGGAGGGGCCTGACGCGCGCCGCCGGTTCTTCGACGGCCTGCTGGTCCTGTTCCGCCCCGAACACCTGCACCGCCTGGCCGCCTACCGACGGGTGGTGCGGCACCGCAACGCGCTGTTGCGCCCGGGCGCCGCCGCCGCCGCGGTCCTGGAGCCGTGGGACCGCAAGCTTGTGCTGGCTGCGCGGGCGCTCGTCCACCACCGCGCGAGCTTCCTGGCGGAGCTCGGGGCGGCCGACCTGCGTGACCGCTTTTCGCCGGCGGCGGTGGCGGTGCGCTACGCGCCGTCGCTCCCGGCCGAATTGCTGGCCGACGAAGAGGCGGCCGTCGCCCACCTGGCGTTGCACCGCGAGCGGGAGCTCCAGGCGGGCCGGAGTCTGTACGGCCCCCACCTCGACCGGTTCGATTTTCATCTCGACGGATGCAATGTCCGCCGGTACGCCTCATCAGGCCAGAAGCGCAGCGTGTTGCTCAGCGTCTATCTCCAGGTGATGGACCTGTATCGGGAACGGCGGGGCGCCTTTCCCGTGGTCATGATCGACGATGTGGATATGGAGCTCGACCTCGAGCGCCTGCGGGTACTGCTGAGCCAACTCGACGCCAAAACCCAGATCTTCCTCACCTCCTCGAAGCCGGAAATTTTCACCGCCATGCTTCCCGCCTGCGAGGTTTTTCAAATCGAAGCGGGTGGGGTCCGTAAAACTTAAATTTTCAACAAGTTACAATTACAGTTTCGGCGATTTTCCGCTTCGTTTTCAGGCCGCCGCCGTGGTATAATCTTTCGTTTAAATTTGTGATTTGGACAAGGCAAATTCTCTATGGCCAACGACGAAAAAAACCAGGCGGCGGCTCGTAACGGCAACGGCGCGGACAGCTACACCGCCGAAAGCATCGAGGTGCTCGAGGGCCTGCAGGCGGTCCGCCTGCGCCCCGGCATGTACATCGGCACCACCGGCCTCGAGGGGCTGCACCACCTGGTCTACGAGCTCGTGGACAACTCGGTGGACGAGGCCATGGCCGGCTACTGCACCGAGATCAAGGTGACCATCCACCTCGACAACACGGTCACCGTCGAGGACAACGGCCGCGGCATCCCCGTGGACATGCACGAGAAGGGCAAATCGGCGGCCGAGATCGTCATGACCACCCTGCACGCCGGCGGCAAGTTCCACAACACCGCCTACAAGGTCAGCGGCGGGCTGCACGGCGTGGGCGCCTCGGTGGTGAACGCGCTGTCCGAGTGGATGGAGCTGGAGATCTGGCGCCAGGGCAAGGTGTATCAGCAGTACTACGAACAGGGCGATCCGAAGACCGAGTTCGCCGAAGTGGGCGTGACCAACCGCACGGGCACCAAGGTGCGGTTCAAGCCGGACGAGACCATCTTCGAGGAGATCAACTTCAACTTCGACGCGCTCTCCCAGCGCCTCCGCGAGCTGGCCTTCCTCAACCGCGGCCTCAAGATCATCATCGAGGATGAGCGCGAGGACAAGACCCACGAGTTCTACTACAAGGGCGGCCTCAACTCCTTCGTCGACTACCTGAACAAGAACAAGCAGGTGCTCCACCCCAAGCCCATCTACATCGCCGAGCAGGCCGATGGCACCGAGGTGGAGATCGCCATCCAGTACAACGATACCTACGTCGAGACGATGCTCACCTTCGCCAACAACATCAACACCCACGAGGGGGGCACCCACCTGAGCGGCTTTCGCGCCGGACTCACCCGGACCATCAATACCTATGCCGAGCGGGAAGGCTTTCTCAAGGCAATCAAGCGCAACCTCACCGGCGACGACGTCCGCGAGGGGCTGGTGGCCATCGTGAGCGTCCGCCTCGCCAGCCCGCAGTTCGAAGGCCAGACAAAGATGAAGCTGGGCAACAGCGAGATCAAGGGTCTCGTGGAGTCGGTGATCAACGAGAAGCTGATGATCCACTTCGAGCAGCATCCCGACGTGGCCCGAAGCATCGTCAAGAAGACGGTCGAGGCGGCCATGGCCCGCGACGCCGCCCGGAAGGCCCGCGACCTGACCCGGCGCAAAAACGCCCTGGAGGGCCTCAGCCTGCCGGGCAAGCTGGCCGACTGCCAGGAGAAGGACCCGGCCCAGTGCGAGATCTTCATCGTCGAGGGCGACTCGGCCGGCGGCTCGGCCAAGCAGGGCCGCGACCGGCGCTTTCAGGCGATCCTCCCCATCAAGGGGAAGATCCTGAACGTGGAGAAGGCCCGCTTTGACAAGATGCTGGAGAACCAGGAAATCTCCACGATGATCTCGGCCCTGGGCACGGGGATCGGCAAGGAGGACTTCGAGCTGGCCCGGCTGCGCTACAACCGGATCATCATCATGACCGACGCCGATGTCGACGGCTCCCACATCCGCACGTTGCTGCTCACCTTCTTCTACCGCCAGATGACCGATCTGATCGACCGGCATCACGTCTACATCGCTCAGCCGCCCCTGTTCCGCGTCAAGTCGGGCAAGGACGAGCGCTATATCCTGGATGAGGCCGAGATGGCCCGCTACCTGCTCAAGCGGGCCGTCGACATGGTCACCATTACCGTGGGCAACGGTAGCCAGGCTAAAACGCTCACCGGCGGGGCGCTGTCCCAGTTCCTGACCCAGGTGGACGAGTACCTCGGCATCAAGCAGCGCTTCAAGCGGCGCCTGAAGGACCCGGACCTGATCCGCTATGGCATGGAGTTCCTGTCGAAGTACCTGGAGCCGGGTTTCTCCAACCTGAAGATCAAGACGCTGTTCGGACAGGAGCCGTTCATCCACGCCCTGGCGACGGACCTGCTGGAGAAGGGCTATCGGGTGGAGATCATCCGCGATCCCGAGCACAGCGTATTCAACCTGCGCATCGCCAACGGCAAGCACACCGAACTGGACCTGCATTGGGAGGAGCTGACCACGGCCGAGTTCCACCGGCTGTTCAAGCTGTTCCACAAGATCCTGCCGCTGGACAAGCCGCCGTTCGTCATCCAGGTCAAAGACCAGCGGGTCGAGGTGACGGGGAAGGCCGAGCTGTTCCACCGGGTGCTGGAGTTCGGCAAGAAGGACGTGGCCATTCAGCGCTACAAGGGGCTGGGGGAGATGAACCCGGAGCAACTCTGGGAAACCACCATGAACCCGGAGACGCGCACGCTGCTGAAGGTGAACATCGAGGATGCCATCGAGACCGACGAGATCTTCTCGGTGCTCATGGGCGACAACGTGGAGCAGCGTCGCTCCTTCATCGAGACCAACGCCCTGATGGCCCGGAACCTGGATATCTAGCTTGAAAGTACCGCGCGCACCCCGTGCGCGAGTTCGGCCGCGGCAGGATCAACCGGATCGCGATCGCATCTGCACCCAGCATACGGCATTCCCGGCACCCTGCCGCTGGCCGGTCCCGTCCCGCCGCCGGATATGCCACGATCATGCCGCGAGAACTCGCGGCCGCCTGGCCGCCAGGTGCCCTGGAATCGCTTGCAACCCCACCCGTCCTTGCCTATCCTAGAGATCCGAACGGAAATCAATAGCCACGATCGCAAGAGGATCGGCCATGAGGACCGACAGGTTTGTGCACAGCAGCCGGATCGAGGTGCCCGCCGAATTCGCCTTTGCCTGGCACGAGCGCCCCGGTGCCCTGGAGCGTCTCACCCCGCCCTGGGATCGGGTGGCGGTGCGGGAGCGTGCGGGCAGCATCCACGACGGCGACCGGGTGGTGCTTGCCCTCGGCGCCGGGCCGCTGCAGGTCGAGTGGGAGGCGGTGCACGAGGGCTACGCGGCCGGCCGCGAATTCCGTGATGTGCAGCGCCGCGGACCGTTCGCCCGCTGGGTGCACACCCACCGCTTCGAGCCCGACGGACCGGCGGCGGTGAAACACACCGACTCCATCGAATACGCCCTGCCCCTCGGGGCGGTGGGCCGCGTGTTGGGTGGGGGCGCGGTGCGCCGGCGCCTGGCGCGCACCTTCGCCCACCGCCACGCCGTGCTTGCGGCCGACCTGGCGGCGCACTGGCGGTGGCGCGACCGCAGCCCGCGGCGCATCGCCGTCTCAGGTGCGAACGGATTCGTCGGATCTGCGCTGACGGCGTTTCTCACCGCCGGCGGCCATGAGGTGGTGCGGCTGGGCCGCCATCCGGCGCCGGGCGTGATCGCGGCCGGCACCGGGTACGAGCGGCTCCGCCCTGAGGACCTCGCGGGCGTCGACGCCGTGGTCCATTTGGCCGGCGAGTCCATCGCCGCCGGCCGTTGGACGGCGGCGCGCCGGGAACGAATCCGCGCCAGCCGCACGGGCCCCACCGCCCGCCTGGCCGAGGTGCTGGCCGCCATGCCGATGCCCCCGGCCGCCTTCCTCTGTGCGTCGGCCGTGGGAATTTACGGTGACACGGGGGACGCGGCGGTGGACGAGTCCGGGGCGGCAGCCAAGGACTTCCTCGCGAGTGTGGTGCGTGACTGGGAGGCGGCCGCGGCGGCAGCGGCCGCGGCGGGGATCCGGGCGGTGAACCTGCGGTTCGGCGTGGTCCTCGGCGCCGCCGGCGGACTGTTGGCGCGGCTGCTGACGCCGTTCCGGCTAGGGTTGGGCGGGCGCCTGGGGAGCGGCCGACAGTACATGAGCTGGATCGCCCGCGACGACGTCGTGGGCGCGATCCACCACGCCCTGATGGACCCGGACGTGATCGGACCCGTGAACGTAACCGCGCCGACGCCGGTGACCAACGCCGATTTCACCCGGACGCTCGCGACGGTGCTCCGCCGTCCGGCGGTGCTCCCCGTGCCGGCGGCAGCGCTGCGGCTGGCGTTCGGCGAGCTGGCCGACGCGCTGATGCTGTACGGCCAGCGCGCGTTGCCGGGGCGGCTGCTCGCCGCTGGCTACGTGTTCCGCTTCCCGGACCTCGAGTCGGCCCTGCGCCACGAGCTGGGGCGGATCCCGTATCGCCACCACGGCAGAGCGAACACAAAGAACAACTGAGGATCAACCGGCTGCAATCTGGAGAACGGACAGAGTAAGTGGAACGATCAGCGTTTGGAAGAGACAGAGAGAAGATGGAGCGGCGTGAAATTGCAGAATCGCGCTGACGGTGCTGGCCGCCCTGGCGGTCGGCGGACTGATCGGGGCGGGGATCGGCCACGGCCTGTGCCGTCCCATCGCCGGAGTGGCAGTGGCCGCGGCCATCGGGATTGCCACGGGGCTCCTGGTCCGCCTGCAGATGCGGCGTAGCCGCCGGGCGCGCCCGGAGCGGACGGAACCGCCCACTCGAGATCCGGCAGGCGGCCATGGTGTCGCACACAGAGCCGACCAGGACCCGAATGCAGAGCCGCGCGGTTGAGATTCGGGGCCGGATTCGATCGGTGATATAATCACCCTCCGAAATCAGAATCCCGGATTTGTGGACCAGGATGATGACCGAAGCCGTTTGGATCGCGTTTGGATTGACCCTGTTCGCGGGGATGGCCACCGGCATCGGCAGCATCATCGCCTTCACCGCCCGGCGGACCGACTACCGGTTTCTGTCGGTGGCCACGGGCTTCTCGGCGGGCGTGATGCTCTATGTCGCGTTCGTGGAGATCTTCCTGAAGGGGACCGAGGCGCTGGTGGCGCGCTACGGCGACTACTGGGGCCACTGGGTGAATGCGGGATCATTCTTCGGCGGCATGCTGCTCATCGGCATCATCGACAACCTGATCCCAGCCGCCGAAAACCCCCACGAAACTCCGTCCGAGGCGGAGACTCGTCCGCTGCATGATCCCGCCGCGCCCCGGCCGGAATCGCCGGCAGCGGTCGCGCCACCGGCGCAAACCGGGACCGCCAGATCGGCCAACCACCACCACAAGCTCCTGCGGATGGGCCTGTTCACCGCCATCGCCATCGGCATCCACAACTTCCCGGAGGGCCTGGCCACCTTCCTGGCGGCGCTGCAAAACCCGAGTCTTGGCGTGGCCATCGCCGTGGCGGTGGCGCTGCACAATATCCCCGAGGGGATCAGCGTCTCGGTGCCCATCTTCTACGCCACCGGCAACCGGCGGAAAGCCTTCTTCTATTCCTTTGCCAGCGGCGTGGCCGAGCCGGTGGGGGCGGTCATCGCCTACCTGGTCCTTCGGCTCGTCGTGGGCGGCCCGGCCGGCGCGGTCCCGCCTGAATTGATGGGCATCCTGTTCGGCGGTGTGGCCGGTATCATGGTCTACATCAGCCTGGACGAGTTGCTGCCCACGAGCCGCGCCTACGGCCGGGGACACGACAGCCTGCTGGGCCTGGTGGCCGGCATGGTGGTGATGGCGCTGAGCCTGCTGCTGATGAAGTGACGCATGCCGGGAGGGAGGCGCCGGTTGGGCGCCGCAGCCGGGGAGGCGGCGTTCGGTCACGAGCCGAATCTCTCTCCGAACTCCCAACGCTCAAGCTGGTGAAACTCGCAGCTTGGTATGCGAGGCCTGCCTTTCGTTTCCCGCCTCCCCATTCATCGTTCTGAACTGACAAATGAAAACGATCAGTGACCGGTGATAAATGGAACGATCCCTTTGTGTGGTTGGTGTCTTTGTGTGAAAACAGCCCGCTGACAACCTCGACTCACCGCAGCCGGAGCCGGATCCCGCCGTACACCGCCAGCTCCGACCAGCCGTAGCCGGCGATCTCCTCCAGGTCCTGGTTCAGCAGATTGAACACCCGCCCGAAGAGCTCCAGCCCGTCGGCCAAGGGATACGTGGCCGTCAGGTTGAGGAGGGTGTACGGCTCGAGCCGGACCCGCCGGGAAGGCCATGAGGAAAAATCCAGGTCCGGCCGGGCGCCCTTGTGCAGGAACTGCACGGCCAGGTTCAGCTTCGCGACCGGCCGCACCGCCGCGGAGACCGATACCAGATGGGGCGCGCGCCGCAGCAGCGAGTCGCCGGTGGCGCGATCCTCGCTCCGGGTGTAGGTGTATGCCGCGCCCAGACGGAACCGTTCATGCGGCGACCACTGGGCTTCGGCTTCCAAACCGGCTGTAGCGGCGTCGTCCAGGTTTTCGTAGCCGTCGCCGAACACGATGAGGCCGGAGTAGCGGTTGTAGAAGCCCGTGAGGCTCAGCCACAGCGTCTGGCCGAAGAGCATCTGGTCCACGCCGGCGTCGACGCTCCAGCTCTCCTCGGGTTGCAGGTCCGGGTTGCCGGTGTTGCCCCAGTCCGAGGGCGGCGCGTAGAGCTGGTACAGCGACGGCGCCTTGAAGCCGGTGCCCACGCTGCCATGAAACCGGGTGCCGGTTTCCGCCAGGTCCAGCACGGGCATGAGGCGGAAATTGAGGTCGGCCCCGAAGCGGTCGTGGTGGTCCAGGCGGACGCCGCCGGTGAGGAAGAACCGGCCGCCGAGCTGGAACTGGTCCTGGAGGTAGAGCGAGTGCATGTCGGCGCTCTGTCCGGGGAAGGCGGACGTGTATGGGCCCCACAGGCTCTCGGAATGGTAGTAGGAGTGGCCCTGCTCCCGCAGGTAGTCGTAGCCGGCGGTGAGGGCATGCCCCTCAACGAGAAACAGCTCATGCTGCCAGGTGAGCTGATGGGTGATGCCCTTGTACAGCGCCTCGCTCGATTCGCCGGGGTGAGCGGCGTCGGCGAAGTTGAGGTATTCGCGGTCGGCGCCCGTGTAGGCGAAGGCGAGGCGCTGCCGCCAGAGCCCCGAGCCGTGGGTGTGGCGCAGTTCGCCGCCGGCCAGGAGCTGGCGCTCGTCGCCGCTGAAATTGGGATCGTCGCCGTAAGGGCCGCCGAAATTGTCCAGACCGCACCGGCCGTCGAGGAAGCGGAAGTGGACCGCCGCCGAAACGGCCGGCGAGAATGCATACTCCAGCCGGCCGGTGGCGGTGGTGTTGCGCCAGCCGTCGGCTTCGGTGTTGCCGTCGCGGGCCGCGGCGGCGGAGAAGCCGTCACTGGCGCTGTGCGAAACGCTGCCGGCGTAGCGCCAGGCGCCGCCGGTGCCGGCCACGCCGGCCCGGGCCCGCCAGGCGCCGCAGCTGCCGCCCTCGGCCTCGGCGGAGACCTCCGGCTTTCCTTCGCCGTGGCGGGTGATGACGTGGATCACCCCGCCGATGGCGTCGGAACCGAGCACGGTGCTCTGGGGGCCGCGGATCACCTCGATCCGCTCCACGTTGTCGAGGGTCAGGTTGCCGAGATCGGCCCCCCGGCTGGGGCTCATGGGGTCGTTGGCGCGGACGCCGTCGAGCAGGAGCAAGGTGTGTTCGGAGTTGGCGCCGCGTAGAAATGCGGTGGTGACGCTGCCCGCCGGGCCGGAAGCGGTGAGCTGGATACCGGCCACGCCGGCCAGCGCGTCGGCCACCGTGGCGTAGCCGCGCCGCTGCAGCTCCGCGCGGGTGAGCACGGTGACCGAGTTGCCCACCGTGCGCAACTCCGCCTCGGTGCGGGTGGCGGTGACGACAATCTCGGTCCGGATGCGGACCGGGGATTCGGCCGTGTCTTCAGCGGCGGCGGGAAAGGCTGCCGCGACACCGAGCCAGCCGAGCAGGAAAGCCAGAACCAGACGACGCATGGATCCTCCTATTCAATCAATGATGAATAGGATTCTCCGGAGGTTGGGGACGCCGGGATGAAGGTAAAAAGCGGACGGTCGGTCCATCACCGTATCTTGTACCTCGAAGAATCCGATGACGAGCCACAGGCAGGTCTTCTGGCTTCCGGATCGTCCTACCGGCCGCTCCTTCCCATCCCCCTTTCGGCGGGACAGTGGATCGCGCGGCGTTCGTCCCCGGTCACAGCGGCGGGACCGCAGCGGTTTTTCACCGCCTTCCCTTTTCAGCCCGACGGGCGCCTGTGTCTCAAACAACCAAGTGCACTATACCCCCCGCACCGGTCCGAGTCAACGATCTCCGGCGAGTTCCTCCTTGATGACGGCGGAGCGTGCCGATAGAATAGAGCCGTGACTTCCGACTCCCCCCATCGGCATATGGTCGGTCCCGCCGCGGATCCCAATCAGGGTCCTGATACCGTCGCCTTGCCGTGCCCGACCGGAGCCCCGGCGCCGGATCGCCCCGCCGCTCCGCCGGCCCGGCCGCCCGGCGCTTGCGCCGACGGACCGCCGGAAGCCGCAGCTGAGGAAACCGGCTGGCCCGCGCCGGGCTGGGCCCTGTACCGCTGCGAACGCCTCCTCGGCGTGGGCGGCATGGGCCGGGTGTACCTGGCCTGGGACACCCGGCTGAACCGGCGGGTGGCCGTCAAGTTTCTATCCAGTGACGATCCCGAATGCGTGCAGCGCTTCTTCCGCGAGGCGCGGGCCCAGGCCCGCATCGACCATCCCCACGTGGGCAAAGTGTACGAGGTGGGCGAGGTGCACGGCCGGCCCTACATCGCCATGCAGTACATCGAGGGCCAAACCCTGAGCGCCACCGCCGCGGGAATGTCGCTGGAGCAGAAGGTGCTGATCATCCGGCAGGCGGCCGAGGCGGTGCATGCCGCCCACCGGATGGGCCTCATCCACCGGGACATCAAGCCGGCCAACATCATGGTGGAGACGAACGAAGACGGAACGCTGATACCATTCGTGGTGGACTTCGGCCTGGTCCGGGAGATGGGCGGCGAGGCGCTCACGGTGAGCGGAACCTCCCTGGGGACCCCGGCCTTCGTGTCGCCGGAGCAGGCCCTGGGCCAGGCGGGGACGGTGGACCGCCGCGCGGACGTCTACAGCCTCGGCGCCACGCTCTACGCCCTGCTGGCCGGGCGTCCCCCGTTCGAGGCGGCCACGCCCATCGAGGCGCTCCTGCAGGCCATCAACAAGGAACCCGACTCGCTGCGGCTGCACGCGCCGGCCGTGCCCGTGGACCTCGAGTGCGTGGTCATGAAGTGCCTGGAAAAGGATCCCCGCCGGCGCTACGATTCGGCCCGGGCGCTCGCCGACGAGCTGGACCGGTTTCTCAACGGCGAACCGATCCAGGCCCGCCCGCCGGGTCTGGTGGAACGCATCGGCAAGCGGTTGCGCAAGCACAAGGCCGTGGTGGCCGTGGCGGGAATCGCCCTGGTGGCGACGACCGTGCTGCTCGCCCTTTGGTGGCAGGCGCGCCGCGACGCCGCCGAGCAGGCGGAACTGGCCCAGCGGTTCGGCCAGCGGGTGGAGCAGGTGGAAGGGGTGCTGTGGCGGGCCCAGTCGTTAGACCTTCACGATATCCGGCCGGCCCGGGCGATGGTGCGACGGATCATGCAATCCATCGAGGCGGAGATGCGCGAACGTGGCAGTGTGGCCCTTGGGCCCGGCCACTCGGCGTTGGGACGCGGCTACCTGGCGCTGCACGACTTCGACCGAGCCCGGGAACACCTGGCGCGCGCCTGGAGCATGGACTACCGGACACCCGAAGTCGCATTCGCTTTGGGGAGCACCCTGGGACAGATTTATTTCCGCGAGGAGCAGGCGCTCAACAAGATTCAAGGCAAAACGCAGCGGGAAGCCCGCCGGGATGAAATCGTGCGCACCCTGCGCAAGCCGGCCTGTCGCTACCTGCGGGCCGGTGCCGGCCTGAACCGCGATTGCCCCGAGTGGCCGGAGGCGATCCTGGCCTTCTACGAAGGCAGATTGCAGGACGCGTTGGACAATGCCAAGAAGGCGTTCCGCCGGCTGCCGTGGCTCTATGAAGCGAAGGTTCTGGAAGGACGGATCTGGCGGGAAACCGGCACCGGGCACCGGATCGCCGGGCGCTACTCCGAGGCGATGGCCGCCTACCGCCGCGCCGCAACGGCGTATGAAGCCGCGATTCGAGTGGCACCGAGCGACGCCCAGGTCCGCCTCGATCTGGCCCACCTGTGGGCTGACGTCCTCTTCATGGGCGTCTGGTACACCGGCCAGCCCGATGCCGACGCCTTTCCCCGGACGCTGGCCGCAGCGGGCGAGGCACAGCGTATCGATCCGGACCTGCTGGACGCATACACAGTCCTCATCGATACCCGGTCCAGCTGGATGGAACATCTGTTCCACACCGGCCAACCCGCCGACGCCGAGGCGGCGGCGATGGTCCGGGTGGCCGAGGCGGCACTGCGGCGCCAGCAGGACAGTGTCGCATTTCTGGACAAGGTGGCCACGGTTTACTGGCAGTGCGGCAAGCTGGCAATGACCCGGGAGGAGGATCCCCGGCCGTGGTTCCTCAAAGGAATCGCCTCCATTGACCGGCTGTTGGCGGTGGAGCCGGACAACGTGGTGGCCCTCAACACGCACGGCCTGATTCAGATGGACCTGGGCGTCTACCGCAAAAGCATTGGAGAAGATCCAACCGCCAACTTCGAGGCGGCCACCGGGAGCCTGGAACGCGCGCTGGCTGTCGGCCGGGAAAACGTGTCCTCCGGCGTGAACCTAGCCCTGGCCTGTCTGAGCCTCATGGAGTACCAGATCCCGCTCGGCCAGGGCAACCCGCCGGCACTGGCTCGTCGGGCAGACGCGGCCTTGGCGGCCGCCGAGAAAGCGAACCCCAACACGCACTGGACCCACCGCACCCGGGCGGGTGTCCGCCTGGCAATGGCCCGCTGGCAGGCAACGCAGGGTGAGCCGATGGCGGAGGCAGTCGCCGCGGCGCGGGCGGCGCTGGCGCGCGCCCAGGCAATCAACCCGAACGACGAGATGATCAGCCTGTATCTGGCCGATTGCGAGCTCTGCACCTTGTACGAGGCGATGGTCGGCGGTCGGGATTGGCGGCCCGCCCTGCGGGCGGCACGGCGGCAGGCGGCGGCGCTCGCCGCCGGGCCGCTGGCCGACAACGGCCGCCACCTGGCCTGGAAACTGGACCGGCTGGAACGGATCGGGCGCGCCGGCGGCCGGCCTGATCCCAAGACCATCATGTGACGCGCGGGCGCCGCCATCATTCGAGACGGGAGGAAACACCATGGGATTCCGGGTTGTCCAACATCCTCTGATCGCCCACAAGCTGGGTCTGTTGCGGGACGTCGCGTGCCCCACGTCCAAGTTCCGCCGGCTGGCCGAGGAGATCACCAACCTCCTCACCTACGAAGCCACCCGCGATCTGGAACTGGAACCGATGGAAGTGAGCGGTTGGGCCGGCGCGGTCCAGGTGCAGCGGCTGTCGGGCAAGAAGGTGGCCGTGGTGCCCATCCTGCGGGCCGGGATCGGCATGCTGCCCGGCGTGCTGGACCTGATCCCGTCGGCACGGGTGAACATCATCGGGATCTACCGGAACGAGGAGACGCTGGAGCCGGTGACCTACTACCGGAAACTCTCCCACGACGTCGACGCCCGCACCGCCATCATCGTGGATCCCATGCTGGCCACCGGCAACTCGCTGCGGGCCACCATCGACTACCTGAAGGCTGCCGGCTGCCACCGGATCAAGGTGCTCTGCCTGGTGGCGGCCCCCGAGGGCGTGGCCAACCTGGAGCGGCACGCGCCGGAGGTGGAAATCTATTCCGCTGCCCTGGACGATCATCTCAACGAGAACGGCTATATTCTACCCGGCTTGGGCGACGCGGGCGACCGTCTGTTCGGCACCAAGTAGGTAATCCGCCGCGTGGACGGGCCGGCGGCGCGGTGCGGCGGGGGCCGTGCCGGCTCACATGGAAGCGTCCTGGACCACCACCCAGGTGTCGCCCCGGTGGTGGAGCACGAGCAGGGTCAGGCCGCTCCGGGTAGCCGCGGCGGTGGCGATGGCCCAGCGCGCCAGCACCGACACGGCGTGGATCCGCCCGGGGCGTGCGTCCCCCAACAACGACACTTCCCGCCCCTGGACCGGAAGAATCTCCAGAATCTCAAACGACAAGCGGCCCCGCGCGGCCTCGTCCGGATACGACTGCCGGTAGCGCGCCAGCACCTCGGCCCGGCCGCGGGTGAGCCCCTTGGGCGAGGCGAAGGCGGCCGTCTCCGCGTAAACCGAGCAGAAGGCCTCGAGGTCGCCCCGGTTCCACGCTTCAGCCTGTCGCTCCAAGAGCTGCACGACGTCGCGGCGGGCGACGTCCGCCTCCCGGACCGCGGCCAGGCGATCCCACAGGCCGCATCCGTAGGTGGCCAGGAACTCCGGCTCCTCCGCCGGCGCCGGGTCGATCAGCACCTCGTCGGCGGCGGCGAACCGGTGGCCGGTCTCCGTGAGCCAGGCGAACAGCGCGTCCCACTGGGCGGCGCTCACTTCGGTGGCGTGGAGGAGCAGGATCTGCGGCGCGGCGCGGCCCACCAACCGGTCGCCCCGCCGCTCCTGGTCGCGGACGGACAGGCGCAGTGAGTACTGGTAATCCTCCGCGAGGCGGTTCATGGCCGCGACGTCGCCGGCGCGGCGGGCGGTCACCCACGGCTCCTCGAAGGCGTAGTCCTGGGTGTCCAGCGTCACCGGCAGGTTACGCTGTCCGGTCTCGGCCAGGTAGCGGCGCACCGCCCGCCAGTCCGCGGCGGTGCTTCCCTCGCGGAGCATCGGGTAGCGGAAGAAGCGCGGCACCTGCCCCCGCGACGCCAACCGCTGGGCCAACTGCACCCGGCACGACTCAGCGTCGGCGACAAACGCCGCGGCGCCGACGCGGGTCAGGTCCGGATGGGTGGCGGTGTGGTTGCCCAGCTCGTGACCGGCCGCCAGCCACGCGTCGAGCAGGGCCAGGTCGTCGGAGCTTTGGACGTTGCCCCAGGTGACCATCCCCACGGCGGTGATGCCATGCCGGGCCAACGCGGCCAGCAGTGCCCCGGTGATCCGCCGCCGCTCGGCTGGATCGGGGTGGAGACGCGCCGAGGTCAGGGGCAGGTCATCCACGGTGACCAGCAGCGGCCGGCGCCCGTCCGCCGGTTGCGCCGGCGCCGCAGCGACGACGGAACCGGCCAGCGCCAGAATAGCGGCGGCGGCCAGGCGAATGCGCGGGATCATGGACATGGCAACCTCACGGGATTCAGATTGACGACCGGACCGGCCGGCGGTGTTGCGTCCCCCCACCCGAATGTGCTACCGCCGCGCCGCGGCCTCGGCGAAAACCGCCGGCGGCGGAACGGCCAGTTCCCGGACCAGCCTCACCCAAGCGAGCAACTTCAGTAGATAATGGGTGGGATCGATTTCCCACCAGTAAAATCCCTGGCGTTCGGAGGCGGGGTACCGGTGGTGGTTGTTGTGCCAGCCATCACCGAAGGTGAGCAGCGTGATGAGCAGGTTGTTGCGGCTGGTGTCGCGGGTGTCGAACCGGCGCGAGCCCCAGGTGTGGGCCAGCGAGTTGACGAAGAACGTCCCGTGATACAGGAGCACGGTGCTGATGAAAAAGCCCCAGGTCAGGAGCTGCAGCCCCGACGTGCTGAGTTCCGGGCGGGCGGCGCCCAGCCAGGCGCCGAGGCCGTAAAGGCCCGCCGCCAGCAGCAGCGGCGGTATCCAGTGGAAGCGGTCCAGCCAGCGGAGCTCGGGGAAGCGGGCGAAATCCTTGATCACCGCCTCGTTCGTGTGCAGGTAGCGGTCGCTGACGATCCAGCCCACGTGGGCCCACCAGAAACCCTGCCGGCTGGGGGAGTGGACGTCCGCGTCGGTGTCCACGTACCGGTGGTGGATCCGGTGGTGGCCGGCCCACCAGAGCGGACCCATCTGGGCGGCCGAGGCGCCGAGGACCGCCAAAAGAAATTGGAAGGCCCGGCTGGTCTTGTACGACTTGTGGGCGAAATAGCGGTGGTAGCCGGCGGTGAGGCCGAACGCCCGGGCGTAGTGGAGGAGGATGCAGGCACCCACGGCGATCCAACTCACGCCGGCCCAGATGACCAGCAGGCAGGCCAGGTGGACCGCGAGGAAGGGCAGGCTGTGCAACAGGTCCAGCCGGCCCTTGCCGCCGGAGGTCGCGGTGATGGTGCTCATGGGCAGCGGAGCCTCTCCCAGGGCGCCTGCGGGGTGCCGGGCCGGGCCAGCACGAGCTGCAAATCGTTCAAGTAGCGCTCGGCGAAGGCTCCCTCGCAGTAGGAGAAATAATACACCCACTTCCGGATGAAGGGATCATCGAAGCCCAGCGCCCGCACCGCCGGGGTGTTGAGCAGGAAGCGCCGCCGCCACTCCGCCAGAGTCGGGGCGTAATGGACGCCGATGTTCTCCAGATCCTGGACCACCAGCTCCGAGTGGTCCTTCATCGCTCGGCTCAGCGCGTCCAGCGACGGCAGCATCCCGCCCGGGAAGATGTGCTTCTGGATCCAGTCGGGCTGGCGGCGATAGGCGTCGTAGCGCTGGTCGGGGATGGTGATCACCTGGACCACCGCCCAGCCGCCCGGTTTCAGGAGCTCGTCGACGCGGGCGAAAAAGGTGCCGAGGTAGCGGTGGCCCACCGCCTCGAGCATCTCGATGGAAACGATCCGGTCGTAGCGGCCCTGCGCGTGGCGGTAGTCGCACAGCTCCACCGCCACGCGCTCCGCCAGCCCCGCGGCCCGGACGCGCTCCCGCGCCAGCGCCAGCTGCTCCTCGCTCAGGGTGATGGTGGTCACCCGGCAGCCCGTCTCGCGCGCCGCGGCGATGGCGAACGCCCCCCAGCCGGAGCCGATCTCCAGAAGGTGATCCTCGGGACCGGGGGCGGCCTTCGCGAGCAGCCGCGCGATCTTGCGGCGCTGGGCCTCCTCCAGACTGAGATCGGGCGCGTCGAACAGGGCGCAGGAGTACATCATCGACTCATCGAGGAAGAGCTTGTACATCTCGTTGCTCAGGTCGTAATGGTCGCGAATGTTCGCCCGGCTGCCGAGCAGCGTGTTGCGCCGCCGGCCGTGGCGCAGTCGGTTGGTGACGCGGCTGACGGCGGCGGTGGCCAAGTTGCCGGAGGCGAGCGCCGCGCGGTTGCGGATGAACAGCCGGATGGCGCCGGTCAGGTCGGCGCAGTCCCAATCGCCGTCGGCGTACGACTCGCCGAAACCGATGTCGCCGCCCCAGACCAGCCGGGGAAACAGCCGGTAGTTCCGGAGCGCCAGCCGGACGGGCGCCGGAGCGGCGGGATCGCCGAACGCCCGCTCGCTGCCGTCGGGCTCCGCCAGCACGAGCCGGCCCTGCGTCAGTCGCCGGAGGATGCCGTAGACCAGGCGCCGGCAGATTCTCTCTTGCCAGCCGGGTGGACGGCGGCCGATGGTCATGGGGCTGTCGGGGTCGGGGCGGGCATACACGGGCAATCGCCGCTGGAAGTAGAGCCGGGCGGCCTGCCAGGTGATGCGCGGGATGCTCAGGGCGGCCGCCAGTGGGAAGCCGGCGACCGTGCGGGCCAGGTTGCCGGGGGTGAGCGGCCGCGGGGCACCGTGCAACCGGGCGGTCATCACCCGCTCGCCGTCCCGCTCCAGGTGGATGCGGATGTCCAGGGGCCCGGCGGGATCGGTGAATTCGAAGGCATACGCCCCCCGCCGGTCGTTGAACGGCGACACGTGGAACGCCTTGTCGGCGCGGTAGCGGAGCGGCCACCCGCCGGGCGGCCCCTCGGGCCGGTCCAGGATGTACACGTGGCGCTCGCCGAAGGTGTTGTTCACCTCGGCCACTACCACGGCCATGGCGCCGTCGGGGCGGCGGCAGAAGTAAAAGCTCACCGGATTGAAGACGTAGTGCCAGTAGCGGGCCGCGGTCACAAGCTCGATCCGGCCGAAGGGGCCGTTGTGCCCGTGTCGGCGGAGCAGCGCCAGGAGCTTGTCGCGGATGGGCGCGCGGCCTGTGGTCAAGTAGTCCCGGTCGTGGATGGCCACCGGGCGGATCCGGTTGTAGCCGAACGCGGCGATCCGGCGGTCCAGTTCGGGCAGTTCGTCGAGATCGAAGGCGTACCAGTAGAGGGGGTAGCGGAACACGTGCCGCACCGGGTAAAGCCGGGCGTGGCTCACTTCGCCCACGTAGACGCGCGAGTTCATAGCTCGAGCCCGAACCGGCGGCAGACGGCCAGGCCCGACGCCACGGCGTCCTCGTGGAAGCCCCAGCGGTGGTAGCTGCCGCAGAAGTGCGTGTGCAGCGGACCGCTGAGAGCGGGCAGCTCCGCCTGGGTGGCCAGCGCCTCGGTCGTGTACATCGGATGGGTGTAGAGCATCTCGGCGACTGTGCGGCCGGGCGCCGGGGGCTGCGGCCGGTTGAGGGACACGCAATACTCCCGGGTGGCGGCCAGTCCCTGGAGCCGGTTCATGTGGTAGGTCACCGACAGGCGGCTCTCGCCGTCGGCGCCGGCGGCGCGGGCGTAGTTCCAGGCGGCCCAGGCGCGGCGCAGGGGCGGCAGCGCGGCGGTGTCGGTGTGGAGTACCGTGTGGTTGCGGTTGTAGCGCCAGGCGCCGAGGAGGCGGGTCTCGTCCGGCGTCGGGTCCTCGAGCAGGGCCAGCGCCTCGTCGGCGTGTGTGGCAATGACGGCGTGATGGAAGCGCCGGCCGGCGCCGTCGGCCAGGCGCACCGTGACGCCGTCGGTATCGCGGCGCACGCCGGCCACCGCCGTGCCGAGGCGGAGTTCGCCGCGGAAGACGGAGGCAAAAGCCTTCACGTAGCTGTGGGAACCGCCGGCAACGGTCTGCCACTGGGGCCGGTCCCTGAGAGTGAGCAAACCGTGGTTGCCGAAAAAGCGGACGAACGACTCCGCCGGAAACGCCAGCATGTCGCGGGTCGGGGTGGACCAGATGGCGGCGCCCATGGGCAGGAGGTAGTCGTCGCGGAAGGCGCGGCCGAGCCTCAGACCCGCCAGGTAGTCGCCGAGCGTCCGCCCGGCCAGCCGGCCCGCGGCGAGATCGTCGCCGGCGCGGCGGCCGAAGCGGACGATATCGCGGAGCATCCCCAGAAAGTCGGGGCGAAACAGGTTGCGCCGCTGGGCGAAGAGGCCGTTCAGGTCGGTGCCGGCGTAGATCAGGCCGGTCTCCCCGCAGGTGAAGCTGAAGCTCATCTCGCTCGCGCGGGCGGCCACGCCGAGATCGTCCAAGAGCCGGATGAAATTCGGGTAGGTGCGGGTGTTGAAGACGATAAAGCCGGTGTCCACCGGCGTGCCGGCGTCGGGTCCGTCGGGGATAGGCACGGTGTGGGTGTGCCCGCCCAGGTAGTCGTTCTGCTCGAAGACCGTGACCCGGTGTCGTCGCTGGAGCACGTGGGCGGCGGTGAGTCCGGCCACGCCGCAACCGATGACGGCGATGTCGAGGGGTTGTGTGTCCATGGCCCATCCCGATGACGCGCCCGGCCGGCCGGCGCCGCCACGGCGCAGAATGCGATGCAGGTTCGGCAATATTATACACGGTGCTGTGCCTGGCACGCGGGGAATCGTGACCACTTCGGATTATGAACGGGTCCGACTGTGCCGGCCCGAGCCCCGCAGCCGCTGCGGGCAGACATTGCAGATCAGGGGAGCAGGTTCAAACCCTGCACCGCCGGCTCGGGCTCTTCGTCGAAGACGAAATGCGTCGTTCCGGCCAGTCGTCGGTTCCGCAAGCCGTGCAACACGAGCAGGGCGGACAGGAGACCGGCAAAGACAAAGATCCATCCATGCGGATTGTCTGATAACCACTTCTCGGCCATGACCGGAAGGTGGACGTAGACGCTGAAACCGATCCAAAAGAGGGGCCAAGTGGCTTTCAGGTTGACCGCCCCCGGCAGGCGGCGGCAGGTGAACGGGATCTTGTCGAACCGCAGGAAGAGCACTTCCCGCAGGATGGCTCCCAGCAGGAGAACCATGCCGTGGAAGCACACCGCCTGGTTCCAACCGATCGGGCCCGCGGACAGGGGCAGCAGTACGATGGGCGGCAGCACGCCGACGATGAATAGGAATTTCCGACACCCCCGCCAGAGCGGCCGTGGTGCTTTTACCGGAACCGTTCGGACCGAGGTACCCGGTCACGCAGCCCGTCGGAATGGTGAGGCTGATCTCCTGGACCGCGGTGAGTCCGTTGTAGCGCTTGGTCAACCGGACGGCTTGAAGCATCGTCCCCCCGCGTCGAGGTATGCCGGAGATTTTGTGAGAATCTTCCCGTTAGACACGGCCACCGGCGCCAGGTTCCCGAAAGAAGGAATGGCGAAAAAGCAGCGGTCTTCCCGCAAGCAGTCAGCCTTGCCGACACGGGTCCCGACGTGGCGCCAGGATACCGACGTGGAGGTTCCTGTCTATGTCCCCGCCTGACATGCCCACGAGCGCCACCTCAGGTGGGAATGGCTCCGGGCATGTGGAATCCGCCGTATGGATTCGGGCCTCTTAGCGATTCTTAGTCGACGGTCATTCGGGATCCGGCGGATCCGGTTGGCGCGGAACCGGCGGCTGCGGCGCCGCCGCGCGGGCGTCAAATCCCGGCGTCTGCATGGCGCCGAACGAAGCCGCAGGAGAGTCGGGATCCGGATCCGGCGGATCTGGTTGGCGCGGAACCGGCGGCTGCGGCGCCGCCGCGCGGGCGTCGAATCCAGGAATATGGAGCGCGTCTTCGGGCTTGGGCGGATCGGGCGGGGAGGGCACGGGCTCCGGATCGGGGGTCGGGACGCCGTATCGCGGATCGGGCGGATGCGGCTGCCCGGTGCCCGGAAGGACAGGCTCCTTCGGCCCCCCTTGCTTCAGGATTTCCACCAGGTTCAGGCTCGGCGGGCCGACACCCTTGTGGCTGTCGGGCCGCTTCGGCGTGCCCGGAGCGCCGCCGCCCTGCGGTCCCGCCGGGTCGGGCGACGTGGCCGCGGGGCCGATGTCGTGATCGAACGGCAGTCCCTCGACAAGGCCCGGCGGCAGCTTGCCCAGGTCGGACGGGTCGGGCAGCCGGCTCCCGGGGGGCTGCAGCCCCTGGTCCGCCGGCCCGCCGGCGGGATGAAATTTTCCCATAGCCAATTTCAGTTGCGTGGTGCTCATGGTGGGGCCTGCGGAATCGCCCGGGGCCGCGGCGCTGTGATCCGCCTGGCCCATGTCCAGAAGCGGCGCCTGGTGCCGGAGCACTTTGTCCGGCGGCAACGCCGCCGACGCCTTGCCGGTGGCGGGACTGCCCGGCCCGGTCGGTTGCTGATCGGGGATTTCGGTTGGTCCGGAAGGTCCGCCACTGCTCGATATTTTCATAATACCTCCTCTCCGTCTACAGAGTGCGTTGCGTGATATGCACCTATTATCGGGATCATCCGCTCGGATGTAACCATGAATGATCGAAGATTGTGTGGGAGAATTCTCAGATCTTCGAACAGCCTGAATCTCCCGCAGCCGATTGCCGGTGGCATCGGTGCGGTCGGGGCGGGCCGGACAGACACGCCCGCCTGCCGTGAACGACAACCTGGACGCCGACTTGAAAGGGATCGGTGTTTCGGAGTCTGTGGAACTGACCAGCAGCCAGTGCGCCGCGAACACTCGAACGCTAATGAGTCGGCGGTGCGGCCTCCGACAACACCGCATCGGCCAGGTTTGCGGCGATGCCCGCCGTCAGCCGGGCCATGGCCCCGAGGATCTCCGGGTTGATCCGGTAGATGGTGTCGCCCGGCTCGTGGTAGGCCAGGTGCGGGCCGTCCGACGAGAGGCTGACGCACGGGATCCCCAGTTTGAAGAAGGGCGCGAAGTCGCTGGAGCGCACGCCCACGCGGGTGATGGCGCGCTTGCCGCCGATGATCTTGGCGTCCGCGTCGGCCGCTTCCACCGCCTGCAGCACCGCCGGGGGCGTGGCGCTGTAGCCGCACCAGGCGCCGGCGCCGGCGCCGGCCATGTCGATGTTCACCATGGCGGCGGCGCGCCTGAGCCCGTAGGGCAGGCCGGCGGCGAAGGCGTGGGAGCCCTGCAGGCCCGTCTCCTCGCCGCCAAAGAGCACGAAGACCACGGTGCGCCGGGGCTTTACCGGCCACAGGTTCATGGTCCGGGCCAGTTCCAGCACCACCGCAGCGCCGCTGGCGTTGTCGTTGGCGCCCGGGTAGATGAAGCCGATGTGGGCGCCGCACCCGTCGAAGTGGGCACCGACGATGACGCACTCGTCGCGGAGCGCCGGGTCGGCGCCGGGGATGAACGCGGCGATGTTGTACCCCTGGCTGTCGGGGACATGGTGCGACACCACCCGGAGGTGGAGCCGCCCGGGCAGCTCGAACGACAGCGGCCGACGGTAGCGCCGCAGGTCGTCGCGGAGGTCCTTGGCGGTGAGGGAGCGGGCGGCCAGGATCTGGTCGGCCACGGCGTAGCTGATCTCCGCCGGGGTGAAGCCGGCGAGCCAGTCACCGTTGGTGTTCATCTGGGGTTGCTCGTAGATGTAGATCAGGCCGAGGGCGCCGCGCTCCCGCGCCGTGTGCAGGCGGGTGCGGTGCTGGTCGTGGTCGGTGAAGCGGTCGTCGGCGGGATCCGGCGTGCCGCGGAAACAGAGGACGAACTTCCCCTTCGGGTCGATGCCGGCGTAGTCGTCGTAGCCGAGCTCGGGCGCGGCGATCCCCCAGCCGGCGAAGACCATGCCGGCGGTGTGGTCGCCGCTGTCGCTGAACGACAGGGGCAGGTAGTCCTTGTTGGGCTCCAGCCGGACCTCGCGCTCCGGCGCCTCCGGCGTCGCGCCGGGCAGGTACAGGACCGCTTCGGCCGCTTCGAGCACCGTGTGCGGGGCCGGGAAGGGCTGGAGGTAGCCGCCGGGGAACGCCGGCTCCAGGCCCCAGAGGCGGAACTGGTCGGCGGCCCAGCGGGCGGCGGCGGTGTAGCCGGGATGGCCCGTGAGCCGGCCGGCATACTCCGGGCCGGCCAGGATCTTGCAGATGGAATAGGCGCTGATGGGGTTGGGCGCGACGATCAGGCGGCCGGGGGCGCCCGGTTCGTCGTCGTCGGCCGGTGTCAGACCGGCCAAGGCGATCAACAACACGGCGATCAGGCAGCAACGCATGACGTTCTCCATGGGAATGAAATGGTCCATATGGCCCAACAGAATATTCTACGGAATGGGACGGAGAAAGGATATGTGAAATGTGCCCGTAGATGCTGTTATCGCCGAGACTCCTGCCGCTGGTTTCGCGGGGCCCGGGCCATCAGGGTGTGGCGGCCTGGCGGGCCAGCCAGCCGAAGCCGCGGGTGGCGGCGTCGCGCCGCAGGGTTTCCAGCCCGGCGCGGCCGACGTCACGGCGGCCGGCGGCCAGCTCGGCCCGGGCGAGCCACAGCCGGACCTCCAGCTCCAACTCCATCAGTCCGAGTCGCCGGCATTCGGCCAGGACGCGCTGCAGCCGCTCCGTCGCCCGGGCGGCCGGTCCCGCTACGATCAGGGCGCGCGCCTCCATGAGGTCCAGCCGCAGCTTTAAGACCGCATACTGGATCTGTGCCGCGATCGTCCGGGCGGCGGCCAGTTCCCTGACCGCCGAGTCGGCCTGGCCGTGTTCCAGGGCGACGGCGGCTAGCATCAAGCGCGCGCTCAGCGCGCCGTCGGCGACGTCCGACTGCTGGAACGCGGCCAGCGCCTGTTCCGCCAGCGCCCGGGCTTCGGCGGCGCGCCCTTCGCGGAGCGCCACCCCGGCCAGCGCCAGGTGGCTGAGGGGCAGTTCGGCGGCCTCGTTGATCTCGGTGCGGATCGCCAGCGCCTGCTCGTGCAGCCGGCGGGCCGCCGCCAGGTCGCCGGCGGCCGCCTCAAGCTCCCCTTGACCGAACAGCGCCCAAGCCTCCAGGCTCCGGACGCCGTTGGTCCGCGCCAGCTCCAACGACTGCCGGTACAGGCGCCGCGCCTCCGGCAGATTGCCCCGCAAGCGCTCCACCTCGCCCAGATTAGCCAACGCCATCATCTGGCCTGGCTTGTCGCCGATTTCTTTCCGGATCGCCAGCGATTCCCGGTACAACGCGCCGGCTTCCTCGAGACGCCCGAGATCGAACAGGATGGTGGCCAGATTGTTCTGGATCAGCGCCACGCCGCTGCGGTTGCCGGTGGCCGCGAAGGCCTGGCGGGCCTGTTCGAACATGAGCCGCGCCCGCTCGTAGTCGCCCTGGATGTAGTAGATGTTGGCGATGTTGTTGCGGATCGTGGCCATCCCCTCGGTTTCACCCAATTCCTCCAGGATGGCCAGCGCTTCTCGCTGCAGCTTGAGCGCGCCGGTGAGATCCCCGCTCACCTTGTAGATCACGGCCAAGTTGCCGAGCGCGGAAGCCTCACCCATCCGGGAGCCGATGGCCCGGCTGAGGCGCAGGGACTCGGTCAAGTCGCGCTTGGCCGCGGCATGATCCCCCTGGTCGTAGCGGATGTTGGCCAGGGCTCGCAGCGCCTGGGCCTGGCCGCCCCGGTCACCAAGGGCGGCGAAGATATCCTGGGCCGCAGTCGCCGCGGCTTGTGCCGGCTTCAGTTCGCCCATCTCCCGGTAGGCGCCGGACTGAAGGAGCAGCGCCCGCGCCGTGAGCGACCGCGTTTCGGCCGTCCGGCCTTTGTCCGCGGCCCGGCCGGCCGCTGCCGCCTGCCGCCGGTAGTCCGACTGACTGCCCGCCGCGGACGCCTCGGCCAGATCCACGCGCGGGTCGTCTCCAGCGGGAGCGGGCAGCTTCCGCAACTGCGCCACCGTGGCCAGGGCATCGGCTCCCTGGCCGACGGCGACTTGGGCGGAGGCCAGCCGGAGCCCGTATTCGAGGTTGTCGGGATAGAAGATCCAGAGGCTCCGGTAGATCTCCACCGCTTGGGCCCACTGGCGTTGCGCCTCGTGGTAGCGGGCCTCGATGCGGAGGCGCGTCTCGCGGTCCAGCGTACGGCTCAGGGCAAACGCCTTGGCTGACGCGGCGCGTGCCTCGGCATCGTGACCCAGGGCGGTCCAACTAGCGGCCAAAGCCTCCCATGCCGGCGGGTAGGCCGGGTCGAGCCGGGTGGCTTCCAGAAGGCGGTCCCGGGCTGTCTGGGCGTCGAAAACCTGTAGCCGGGCCAGCCCTTCGGCGTAGAGCCGGAGCACCTTGGCGTCCGCCGGGCGTACGGCTGGCGCTGCCTTGGCACCGGTGGTCGCGGCGCCGCCGAGCTCGGCACGCAGGCGGCCGCCCAGCCGGGCGACCAGATCGAAGACCTCCGCTTCCTGGCCGGTTTCGCCCAACGTGGCCAGCGTTTCACCCGACACCGTATCCTGCACGCGGACATCGAGGCGGATCCGGTCGCCGCCCCGCTCGCCCAGCGCCAGGTAGGAGCCCAGCACCACCACGTCGGTGCCGAGGTTGCGCCGGATGCGCTGCAGCGTGTCGGGCGCCAGCGTGTCGGCCTCCGGCAACGCCAGCTCGAGGCGCATCCGGGCGATGTTCTCCCCTGGAATCAGGCGGAGTTGGCTGGCAGGTCCCAGTTCGGTGCGGATCATCTCGGCTAGCGCAGTGGCCAGCCAGTCGGCGTCGGGCCGGCCGGAGAGATTTTTGAACCCCAGCACGGCCACGGCGCGGCGCATGGCCACGGCTGATTGGCCGGACGACTGGACCGGCGATGCCGGGGTGAGCACGCCGCTCCGCCACAACACGATGCCGGTGACAGCCAGGGCCAGCGCCGGCACGACCACGACGAGCCAGCGGCGCACCGGACGACGCGGCGCCAGGCGGATGGTTCGCGGGCCGCCGTCCGCCGTTTCGCCGCGCAGGGCGGCGGCGACTGACCGGGCGTCGGGAAAACGCGCCGCGGGCTCCCGCTGCAGGCACCGGAGAATTGCCGCTTCCCATTTCGGGTCCAGGCCGGGGAGGTGGGCCGATGGCGGGACCGGCGCCTCCCGCAGCCGCTTGAGCGCCGTGGCCAGCGGCGTGTCGGCCACGAACGGCCAGGTGCCGGTCACGGTGCGGTAGAGCACCACACCCAGCGCATAGATGTCGGCGGCGGCGGTGACCGGGCCACCCTCCACCTGTTCCGGGGCCATGAACGTGGGCGTGCCGGAGATCTGGCCCGTCACCGTGAGCGCGTCCAGCGGCGAGTCGCTGTCGACGCTGGAACGGGCCATGCCGAAGTCGGTGATCACCGCCCGTTCACCTGCGGCGCCCTCGCGGGCGGGGATGAGCATGACGTTGCCGGTCTTGAAGTCCCGGTGCACGATGCCGGCCTGGTGGGCGGCATCGAGGGCGGCGCAGATCTGCTCCACCAGGGGCAGCGCCGCCGCCGGCTCCAGCCGGCCCACCCGGTTCAGGCGCTCGGCCAGCGTCTCGCCGGGAATCAGCTCCATGGTCAGGAAGAAAACACCCGGCTCCTCCCCGCCTGTTTCCTTTCCGCCCGCCTCCGGCAGCCAGTGGTGGATGCCCAGGTCGAAGATGCGGCAGACATTGGGATGGGTGACCTTGCGGGCCAGATGGATTTCCCGCTTGAAGCGGTTGACGGCGTTTTCGTCGCCGGCGATCTCGGGGCGGATGGTCTTGAGGGCGACCCGCTCGTGCAACTCGGTGTCCTCGACCTCGTACACCTCGCCCATCCCGCCGCGGCCGATGAAGCGGAGCACCCGGTAGCGCTCGGCCACAAGCTCGCCCGGACCGAACAAGCTCATCCGGAATGCGCGACCGACGCCGGATGGGTGCGTATCGGCAACTGTGCCGGGGGTGCGCAACGTCGCGTCGCTGCCGGACGGGCCCGGTGGCCAGCCGGGCCCGTCGAGACCGCCGGGCCAATCCGCCAGCAGGCGGCCCGCGGGTTCCCACAGCGCATCGGGAGACAACCGCGCCGGCGTGTCGGGACGGACGCGACCCTCGCGGACCGCGGCCCGCGCACCCTCGGCGTCCAGGGGGCCGACGACGTCATTGCCGATCTGGAAATAGTACCTGGCCATCAGTCCGGCTGCCTCCTAAAACCCGTTCATGATCGTGTGCCCCCTGGATGTCGCGTCAGAAGCCGGGCGGCCGCCGGCCCTCGAACCGCCCGCCGGCCTGGAATGCTGCGGCGGCGGCCAGCACGGTGCTCTCGTCGAACAGCCGGCCGATAAAAGTGATGCTGGTGGGCGCGCCCTTGGCGTCCAGTCCGTCGGGCACCACCACGCAGGGGTGGCCGGTCAGGTTGGTCCGGAGCAGCGTGTCGCCTTCAAAGGCCGGTGCCACCAGGACGTCCACGCGTTCAAACAGGGCGTTGGTATCCGCGATGAGCCGCGTCCGCAGCCGGTTGGCCTGGATGTACTCCACCGCCGGGATGAACCGGGCCGAGCGGAAGACGTTGGGCCAGGCGTCGCGGGTCTGGCGCGCCATGCGGTCCAGGCCGCCGGAGCGGGTGAGCTCGTCGAAGGCCGCCGCCGCCTCGGCGCTCAGGATGAAGGCGAGCGCATCGACGGGACCCGGCGGCAACTCCACCGGTTCGAGACGCGCGCCGAGCCGCCGCAGCGTCGCCAGCGAAGCGGCGTTGTTGGCGCGGGCCGGGTAGTCACCCTCGAACAGGGGTTTCAGGTAACCGAAGCGCAGCCGGTCCAGCGGCCGGCGGGCGGGGATCCGGTAGGGGGCATCCGTCACGGTGGGGTCCAGCCCGTCGGGGCCGCGGATGGCATCGAGAATCACCGCGCAGTCGTCGGCCGAACGGGCGATGGGGCCGATTTTGTCCATGGACCAGCTCAGGGCCATGGCGCCCGCCCGCGAGACGCGGCCGAACGTGGGCCGGAGCCCCGTCACGCCGCAGCGCGTGCACGGCGAGACGATGGAACCCCACGTCTCGGTGCCGATGGCGAAGCCCACCAGACCGGCGGCCGTGGCCGCAGCCGAGCCGGCCGACGAGCCGCTGGAGCCCTCCTTGAGGTTCCAGGGATTGCGGGTCTGGCCGCCGAACCAGACGTCTCCCCAGGCCAGCTCGCCCAGGGTGAGTTTGGCCACGAGAACGGCGCCCGCCTCTTCCAGCCGGCGGACCACGGTGGCCGTGTCGGCGAGCACCTGGTCGCGATAGGGAGTCGTTCCCCAGGTGGTGGGGTAGCCGGGGACGGCCAGCAGGTCCTTGGCGCCGTATGGGATCCCGTGCAGGGGGCCGCGCCAGCGCCCCGCGGCGATCTCGGCGTCGGCCCGCCGGGCCTGCTCCCGCGCCAGTGTCTCGGTGAGCGTGACCACGCAGTGGAGCTGCGCATCATGCCGCTTGAGCCGGGCCAGGTACATTTCGGTCAGCTCCATCGACGTGACCTGCCGGGTGCGCACCAGCTCGGCCAGCTCGGTGACCGGGCGGAAGGCCAGCTCCTCGATGTTCGTCGGCCGGGTGAACCGGCGCCCGGTCGGCGGGGCGGCGGCTGCGGGAACGGGCGGCGCGGCGCCGCGGGGATGGAACTCCAGCGCCGGGAGCAGGTCGTTGGGGATGGACTCCCGGCGGATGGCCGCGTACGCCTTCAAATTGTCCTTCAGGTCTTCCGTCATGAGCTGGAGTTGGGGCGTGGTCAGGGTCAGGCCCCACAGCACCCGGGCCGAGCGGATCAGGAGTTCCGCTTCGGAGACTTCCGCCGGGCCGCGCGCCAGATAGCCGCCGCCGAACCCGAGGGCCAGTACCGCTGCCGCGCTGCTGATCCAGAGGAGTTTTTGCCTCATGCGTTCACCTCGGTGGCGCGCCCGCGCGGGGGGCGCGCGAACTGCCGCGCGCGGGATCAGCCATGGTGTGGCGATCCGGCGGCGCGGATCCAGACGTGCGTGATCCGGCCGATGTACAGCCGGTGGTAATCCCGGTTGGGGTAGTGCTCCGCCAGTCCCGGATCCAGGAAGCGGACGGGATCCAGGTCCTGGCTGTACAGCGTCCGGCACTCGATGACCAGCCGGGCCTCGGCGAACGCAACGCCGCCGCCGGCGCCGGCGACCGGCGTCAGCCCGGCGGCCGCCGGCTTGTCGAGGTCGCGGCCCGAGCGGGTGCCGCACAGCTCCAGTGCCGGCCGGTACCGCTCCTCGAAGAAGGAAAGCGTGTACACCGGATGGCGCTCCATGAAGCCGAAGGTGTGGCGGACGGGCCGGACGAAGCAGATCGCCACCGGCTGGTTCCAGAGCACGCCCACTCCGCCCCAACTGGCGGTCATGGGATTGCAGTCTCCCGGCGTGCCGGCGGTGAGCAGCATCCAGTCGGCACCGATGAGGCGGAAGGGGTTGTCCGGAATCTCCTCGGGCTTGATGGGGCGGAATTCCGGCGTCATGGTCACGCTCGCTGCGGTCCGGCGGTCGATTGGGATCGAATGCTGGCCGTATTATACCAGAGGCGGACCGCCGCCGGGGGATCCGGCAATGCGTGGTGCAATTTTGCCCGGCCGGCGCCAACCCCCGTGCTATAATCGGTCCACTTTGGGGTCATACGAATACCCTTTCGGAGGTGCCTCATGATGCGTGCACAAAGCGCCGGGTCCAGGCTCGGGTTTCTGCTGGCTGTCCTGCTGGCGGGAACCGCGGGCGTGTGGGCCGGCCAGATTCTGACGGACCGGCCGATCCTCTTCCCCGGGACGGCCCAGTCCATAGATGATCCGCAGCAGTTCTACACGCAGGCCGCGGCCCGCGGCGAGCTGGTCCTGCTCAAGGCGGCGATCTTCGACCCGCTGCAGAGCGGGACGCCCGACCTCGGCGCCTGGGTGCCCGACTATCTGAAGGGGCAGCCGCTCGACGACAAGTACTACCTGGTCCAGTTTGCCGGGCCCATCCGGCCCGCCGACCGGCAGGCGCTCGAGGCCGCCGGCGCCCGGATCTTCGATTATGTGCCGAACCACGCCCTGGTGGTCCGCCTCAACGGCGCGCAGTATGACAAGGTCAGCCGCCTGGCCGGTGTACGCTGGATCGGCGATTACCAGTCCGGGTTCCGGGTGGCGCCGGCGCTGGCCGCGGAGCTGCGCACCCGCTTCGCCGGAGCGGCGGACGACACCCACCGGTTTTCGGTGGACTTCTTCCCCGGCGGCGATTTGGCCGGCGGGATCGAGAGTCTGGTGAACCGGTTCGTGAGCGACCGCCGATTCAATTTCGCGCAGAGCGGTCGCAACACCGTGGTCTTCGAAATGTCCCGCGACATCCTGCCGGCGTTCGTGGAGCACGTCCTGAGCCTCAACGACGTCCGCTGGGTGGAGCGGCGGGAACTGGATCGTCCGCTGAACGACAACTCCTACTGGATGGGCCAGAGCGGCGACACCGCCGGCAAGACGACGCCCATCTTCGATCACGGCATCCTCGGCCAGGGCCAGGTCATCGCCGTCGCCGACAGCGGCCTGGACAAGGACATGTGCTTTTTCATCAACACCGCCGGCGGCGCGGTGCTGGCCAGCCAGACCGTGGAGCCGCCGAACGTGCTCACCGTGAACAACACCCAGCGCAAGCTCATCGCCTACAACATCCTGCCGGGATCCGAAGACGGCGACCACGCCGCTCATGGCTACCACGGCACCCACACCTCCGGCTCCGCCACCGGTGACGATTACCACACGCCGGCCGCGCCCGCGGCCGCCGGTCACGACACCGGCGACGGTATGGCTCCCCTGGCCAAACTCGTCATCCAGGACGGCGGCCGGTCCGACAGCCCCTACCTCTACTTCCCCTGGCCGTTTTACGACATGTGGGCCCAGGACCGCGCCAGCGGCGTTCATATCGCCTCCAACAGCTGGGGCGTCGAGAACAACCTCTACACCACCGCCTGCACCTACACCGACATGTTCGTCTGGGACAACGAGGATTTCCTCATCGTCGTTTCTTCTGGCAACGCCGGACCCACCCCCGAAACCCTGAACTACCTCAGCACCTCGAAGAACGTCATCGCCGTGGCGGCCACCACCAACGGCAGCACCGGCGCCAACTCCATCGCCTCGTTCTCCTCGAAGGGGCCGGCGGCCGACGGCCGCTACAAGCCGGACCTCGCCCTGCCGGGCGACTACATCGTCTCGGCCCGCGGCGAAACCACCGCCAACAACTGCACCACGATCGCCATGAGCGGCACCAGCATGGCGGCGCCCACCGTCGCCGGCTTCAGCGCCTTGGCGCGCCAGTACTTCACCGAGGGGTGGTACCCGTCGGGCGTCAAGACGCCGGCGGATGCCTTCACCCCGTCGGCGGCGCTGCTCAAGGCGGTGCTGATCAACTCCTGCGCCAACATGACCGGCGGCAACACCGGCCGGGTGGGCAAGGAGGACGCGCCGGCCGCCGGGCAGGGCTGGGGCCGGGTGCTTCTGGACAACGCCCTCTACTTCAACGCCAAGGCGGACGCCCGCCAGCTCCTGGTGTGGGATGTGGCCAACGCCAGCGGGCTGACCACCGGCGGCGTCCGGGAATATCCCGTCCAGGTCGCGGCGGGCCAGCCGCTGAAGGTCACCCTGGTCTGGACCGACCCGCCGGGCTCGGAGAGCGCCGCCATCACCCTGGTCAACAACCTCGACCTCGAGGTGGTCGGTCCGGGCGGCGTCCGGTACGCCGGCAACCAGTGGAACGCGGAGCTGACCGGCGACTTGAAGGAATCGAAGGCCAATCCCCCCGGCACCGACGCGCTCAACAACGTCGAAGGTGTTCTGGTCAAAGCGCCGGCCGCCGGCGCCTACACCATTCGGGTCTTCGGCACCAATGTTCCCGGTTTCGCCGGCGCGGGTTTCCAGGGCTTCGGCCTCGTGGTCACGGGCGGCGTGACGCTGGGCGATACGGGGGTGATCAACATCCAGTCCATCGAGGTGGATGATGCGGCCGGCAACAACGACGGCGTCATCGATCCGGGCGAGACCGTCAACCTGAACATCACGCTGGAAAACACAGGCGGCGCGGCGGTCAACTCCACGAATGCGACGCTCGCCACCGCCACCGCCGGCATCACCGTGAGCACGTCCGGCGGCACCTACGGCACCATCGACGCCGGCGGCAGCCAGCTCAACGCGGCGCCGTTCGTGTTCCAGGTGGACGGCTCCGTGGCCCCCAGCACGGTGATCGACTTCGTCCTGACCATCAACGGCAGCGCCGGCTCCTTCGCCCGGCCCTTCCAGCTTCGGGTGCTGCCGAGTTCCCCGCCGGAGCTGACCAACCTGGTTATCGCCGAGAAGGGGCTGTACGACGCGGGTTACCCGACCTTCGTGGATTTCATCATGCAGTTCGACTACGCCGATCCGGACGCCGACCTGCAGTGGTTCTATTTCCTGTTTCGGGTCAACGGCGAGGAAGTCACCGCCCTGCCGTATCCGGTCAATGCTTCCAGCCTGACCGGCCCCGGCGGACAGGCCATCCTGGATCCGTTCAGCGTCTGGCAGATGGTGGCGACCAATGTGGGCGAAACGATCCAGGTATACGGTTACCTGGAGGATTCTCAGGGTAACCGGAGCCCGATCGTCGAATCCAACGTCGTGCCGGTCACCTTGGGGGTCACCCCCGCCACACCGAGCGGGCTCGATGACGACGACTCGATCTACATTCCCTTCGCCGGCGGGTTCACTTTCCCGTTCTACGGCAAGCTCTACACCGGCTGCTACATCAACTCCGACGGCAACATCACCTTCGAAGCCGGCTTCGAGTACCAGCAACGCGGCCCGCTCGCCTTCCTCAATAACATGCCCCGCATCGCCGGCCTCTTCACCGATCTGGCCAAGTCGGTCGGGGACAACAAGATCCTGGTGAACGCCCAGGCCGACCGGTTCGCGGTCACCTATGACCGGCTGGAACAGTGGGCGCAGACCGGGCCCACGGGCACCCACACCGTCACCATCACCCTGTTCCCGGACGGTGCGGTGGAGTTCGCCTGGGGCACCTGCACCATGACCCAGTCACAGACCGAGTACAGCGGCGGTCCGGAATGGAAAGGCGTCGTGGGCCTGTGCCCCGGCGCGATCCTGGACCACCCGTCCAGCGATTTTTCCGCGCTGACCGGACCGGTGCCCATCCCTGCCGGTCTGCCCATCTATCAGGCGTTTGCCAAAGCCGACGCCTTCGACCTGTCCAACACATCCATGCGCTTCGAACCGGCGGCGCCGTTCATCCCGGTGCAACGGGCGTATTTCCCGCGCCTGTCGTACGCGCCCGGCACGTGGACCGAGGGGTACGGGTTCGTGAACACCGGGGCGGCGGACGCCAACGTCCGGTTCACATCGTTCGACGCCGCCGGGAACATCGCCGAGGAGTCGGACTTCTGGAGCTGGCCGGCGGGCGACCAGGGCGCCTACCAGGTTGAAGGAATTCTGGGGCTGACCGAGGCCACCGACGGCTGGGTGCTGGCCGAGAGCGACCAGGACGGCCTGCTCGGCTTTTTCGTCACCCAGCACTTCACCGGCGGCGGCCTGACGGGCCTGGACGGCGCGGCGGTATGGGCGGACACCATGAGCTTCGGCTTCCTGCCCATGGTGCGGGCCACCGGCACGTTTTCCACCGAGCTGTTCATCGCGAACCCGACAACGGAGGCGATCACGGTGTTGCTGTTCGGTTATGACAACGTGACCACCTACGACGGCGGAGAACACGTCATCCCCGCGGGCGGCTTTGTCAAGCTGGACGCGGCGACCACCTTCGGCGCCGCGTTCGACGGCGTGGCCAGGATCACCTTGCCGGGGGCTGACAAGGCCGGCGCGGATCACACCACCGCCGGGGCCGGCTTCATCGGCAATGCGGTGATCCGGGACGGCGACGCCGCCATCAGTTCGCTGAACATCCGGCCGCTCGGACAATCCCGCCTGTATGCCCCCCATGTGGTGTTCATGCCCGACGTCTACTACACCGAATTGGTTTTGTGGAACTACCATGACACGGATGCCGTGGCCACCATCACCCCGCATCGCGCCGATGGAACCGTCATCGGTGCGCCCTTCCAGGTGACCGTACCGGCCCTGAAGTTCGTCCGGCTGCGCGACACGGAGTTGGGCCTGCCGTCGGGCGTGACCACCGAGGGATGGCTCCAGGTGGATTCCACTCTGGCGCTATCGAGCTGCCTGACCTTTGGCAACCCGGTGGACAACCACTACATGTCCACCCTGCCGCTGGAACGCGAGGGCAAAGACGACTTCTACTACGCCCAGGTCGCCAGCGGCGACGCCGGCGGCGTGAGCTTCTTCACCGGCATCGCCGTGGTGAACACGAACGCAGCCCCGGTGGACGTCACCATCAAGGTCTTCCTCAGTGACGGTACCCAGAACGGCAACACCGTGGTGCGCACTCTGGCTCCGGGCGAGAAGTATGTCCGGTTGCTGTCCCAGATCGAGGGGATCGGTACGCTCCAGGCCCAGACCAGCGGCTATATCCATGTGACCGCGACGGACGCCGTCTTCTCATTCGTCCTGTTCGGCAACGACGCGCTGGACTTCCTCTGCGCCGTCCCGGCCCAGTAAAGTACCTCGCGGCCTCCGGCCGCGTGTTCAATCGGCAATCCCCCCGGCCCGCTTCCGCGGGCCGGGGTTCTTTTTGGGGACGGTGGATGGGTGAATCGGTGAATGGGTACTTGCCGCACTTCGCGCCTGGTGCTGCCGGGTGAAACAACCAGCCGCTTTTCGTTGGTGCCGTTTTGGTCTATGCAAATGAAAAGCCGGACGGGAAGGCCCGTCCGGCTCATGAGGTTGGGAAGCGTAATTATTTCGGGACGTTGGCGATGAGCATCTGGTAGGAGTCGCCGGTCCAGTGGTCTACGAACGGGGGCGCCTTGGGCGGATTGTTCCCCTCGGCAGCCAGCACGGTCATCTTGAACACGCGGCAGATCTCCTTGGAGTTGTTCTGGATGCTGGCGATGTAGACGGGCAGACCCCACTGGATGGTCTGGCCCAGGATGTTCTTCTTCGTGCTCACCCAGTTGCCGGCGACACTGGCGGCGATGGCCTTCTCCTTGGGGTACACTTCGTTGAAATAGCGTATGGCTGCCGCCGTCAGTGTGCCCACACTGCCCGGTCCGGCAAAACTGCCGGAGTTGGGGGGGAACTTGGCCGTCTTGAGCTGCTCGGCCGCCGCCGCCTTGATGCCGGCGCGCGATTTTTCAATCGCCGCCAGCTGTTCGGTCACCGCGGCGTTGTTCGGGTCGAGCCGGTGGGCGGCCGCCAGCTGTTCGGCGTGCCGGGCCAGTTGGGATTCCGACTTCCGGGCGGTGTTGTTCAGTTCGAGCTGGACCTGCTTGAGAATCCCCGCGGCCTGGCTCACCGGTCCCTCGTTGACCATCTTCAGCATGCGCTCCAGATCCCGGTAGTCCTGGCCGGCCGAGCAGTCGGGCCGCTGGTTCTCCGGGTCCAGCCGGCTCTTGCGCGAATTCTCGGGGGTCAGCTCAAAGAGCTTGCGGTCGATGGTGTCGGTGTCGCGGCCGTACTTGGCGCCGAAGGCCTCGAGCCGCTTGCGGGCTTCGGGGACGTCCGCCCGGCGCAACTGTTCCAGCTTGGCCATGGTGTCGTTCAGGGTGTTCTCGTTGTACATGACCTCGCCGTTGTGGTTGAAGATCGCCTTGTACTTGGTTTCAAAGGTCTCAAAGTAATCGCAGAACGCCTGCCAGTCCGCCTTGACCTCCTCCTTGCTCAGGCCGCCGGAGACGGGTGCGCCCGAGGGAGACGCGGATGACCCGGACGTCGCGGTGGAGCCGCTGGTCGAAGAATCGCCGCCCGCGGCGGGCTTCACCATGGCGATCTGTTTTTTCCAGCCGCGGGATTTGTTTTCCCAGACTCCAATCTCGGCATACTCAGGGTCCATGGCCCGGACCTTCTCGATGAGGCTGTCGGCTTCCTTGAGCTTGGCCTCGATCTCCGGCAGGTTGTCCGGGAGTGACAGGTTGTCCAGGGCGCGGAACACGGCGTTGACTTGCCGCCCCAGGGCGCGCAACTCCGGGCTGATGGCGCCGAGGGCCACCCCCAGGGCGCACACGATCAAAATGAATGTGCCCCACTTTCTCAGCGGTTCATACATGATGGCCTCCTTGTGTTTCCAACGGTGGTGTGCCGGTCGGGTCGCATCCGAATCCGTTCGGTTAGAGTGCCGGTTACTCGGATTTTCGCAAAAATATTTGGTCGCCGTCAACAGGGCGGATGGAACCCGTCCGCCGAATCACGGGGTAAACTGGACCAGACGCGGGACAGGCCGCGTGTTCCGGGTGAGAAACGTCGAATCCCGGCCGGATTCTGCACGTATAAGGGAACGATTCAACCCGCGCAATGCTCTGAGTGCTTGTATTCGGAGGTGCAGCGTGTGGCTGTCGAGCCTGCTTCTGATAGCTGCATGGATGGTGGCGGTGCCGGGGGAAACGGCCCCGGACACCGCGGCGGACCGCGCGGCCATCGAAGGGTGCGTGCGCGACTATATTGAAGGCTGGTACACGGGTGACGCGGCCCGCCTGGGCCGGGCGCTCCATCCGGAGCTGGCCAAACGGGGCGTGTTGCAAAGTCCGGGCGCAGGACGGCTGTTCCTGCAGCCCATCGGCAAGTCGGCCATGGTGGCGTACTCCGACGCCGGCGCGGGCCGGCTGAAACCGGGCGAAGAGATGAAGCTGGCCATCGAGATCCTGTCGGTGGACCGCGTGGTCGCCAGCGTCCGGGTCGTTTCGCTCAAGTTCATCGACCACTGCCACCTGGCCAAGCTGGACGGGGAATGGAAGATCGTGAACGTGGTCTGGGAGCCGGCGGCTCCGCCGCCGCCTCCGCCACCCAAGTGACGCGGGCGCCGTTCGCCAGGGGATGGGCGGACGGTTCCCCATGGCTTCAGGGGGAAGACTCCTCTGCACCGGGGCGGCCGCACGGCCGCCCCGAATTTTTCCCGGCCGGCGCGCGGTCGCGGCGGGATGGGTGGAAACGTTCCCTGACGGGGTCCAGACCGACGCCAAGCTAGCGGCGATTTGACACAGGCCGCCGGATTGCCTAGAATCAGACCACGATGAATCCGGGCCTCGGCGACATGCTGCGCATCTTCGTGGTGTCCGACGCCACCGGCCGCACCTGCCATACGGTCGTCCAGGCGGCGCTGTCCCAATTCAACACCAGCCAGGTCGAGGTGGTCACCCTCCCCCATGTGCGCACCTTCGAGCAGATCGAGGCGATCCTCGACCGGGCTGACCGGACGGGCGGCGTGGTCGTCTACACGATGGTGGCGGCGGAGTTCCGCCAGCGGATCTACGAACTGGGCCGGCTCAAGGGCGTGCCCACGGTGGATATCCTCGGTCCCGTGCTGACGCGATTTTCCGACATCCTGGAAGTTTCGCCGCTGGCCCAGCCGGGCCTCTTCCGCCAGCTCGACCAGAAGTACTTCAAGCGGATCGAGGCGGTGGACTACACCATCAAGCACGACGACGGTGTCGGACTGGCCACGCTGGACCAGGCGGAAATCGTGCTCCTGGGCGTGTCGCGCACGTCCAAAACACCCGTGAGCATCTACCTGGCCTACCGCGGCTGGAAGGCCGCCAACGTGCCGGTGGTGCTCGGTCAGCCGCTGCCCGAAGAGCTCTTCACCGTGGACCCGCGCCGGGTGGTCGCCCTGACCATCAATCCCGACCGGCTCCAGCTCATCCGTCAGGAGCGGGCCCGCCACCAGCGTTCGGGCGCCCTGGTCGAGTACACGGATCCCCGCCTCATCGGCGACGAGGTCGCCTACGGCGTCTGCCTTTACCGCCGGCATGGCTGGCCCATCATCGACGTGACCTTCCGCTCCATCGAGGAAACCGCCACCGAAGCGGCCCGGATCATGTTCTCCCACTTCGGCGCCAAGCGGGACGGCTTCTCCGAAGTGCTGCCCGAAATCTGAGCCGCCCGGCTGCCCGGCCGGCAGGCGGCGCACCCTGCAACAAAACCAGCCCGCCGTGCGTATATAGCGGAGGAAGACAATCCTGTCCGGGGGAAGTGACTATGAGCGTTTCACCGACTCTCGAAGCGCCCGGTGGCAGCGTCGAGGCGACCGCCCTGCGCGTCCTCATTGTCGATGACGAGACTCTGGCGCGCAAACGCGTCCGCCGGCTGCTGCAGGGCGAGGCCCGAGTGGACGTGATCGGCGAATGTGCCAACGGGCCCGACGCCGTCGCGGTGATCCGGGAACAGGCGCCGGACCTGGTCCTGCTCGACGTGCAGATGCCCGGCATGGACGGCCTGGCGGTCATCGATGCGGTGGGCGCCGACCGAATGCCGCCGGTGGTATTCGTCACGGCGCACGAGGCATACGCCCGTCAGGCGTTCGACGTCCATGCGGTGGACTACCTCCTGAAGCCGTTCGACCAGGACCGCCTGCATGAGGCGCTGAACCGGGCGCGCCGCCGCTGCGGGAGCCGCGCCGACAACGGCCTGCCGGTACAACTGGCGGAGCTGGTGCAGGACATGCAGCGCCGCCGCAGCCACCTGCAGCGGATCGCCGTGCGCACCGACGGCCGCGTCCTGTTGGTGCCCGTGTCCGAGGTGGACTGGCTGGAGTCGGCGGGCAACTACATCTGCCTGCATTCCGGGTCGCAGACCCACATCGTCCGGGAGACGATGGCCCGACTGGAGGAACAGCTGGACCCCGCCCGCTTCGCCCGGATCCACCGGTCCACCATGATCAACCTGAATCGGATCCGGGAGCTGCAGCCGTACTTCCACGGCGACTACAAGGTGCTGCTGGAGGACGGGACCGAGTTGACGCTGAGCCGCAATTACCGCGAGAACCTGATGAGCCGGCTGGGTTTGGCCAACTGAGACCGCCCGATTCACGCGTGTTCGGGCCCGGTACGACAGGGCGCCGGCCGTCTATCGCTGCCGGCGCGCGCGCCGCTGCATCCGGTCCAGGTAGATGTAAACCACGGGCGTCAAATACAGCGTGATCACCTGAGACACCACGAGTCCGCCCACCACCGCCAACCCCAGCGGCTGGCGCGACTCGCCGCCGGCGCCGAAGCCCACGGCGATGGGGAGCGTGCCGAAGAACGCCGCCATGGTGGTCATCATGATGGGCCGGAAGCGGATGAGGCAGGCCTGGTAGATGGCCTCGGCGGGCGGCACCTGCTTCGTGCGCTCGGCGTCCAGCGCGAAGTCGATCATCATGATGGCGTTCTTCTTGACGATGCCCACCAGCATGATGATCCCCACGAAGGCGAAAATGTTCAGGTCCACCCGGAACAGCAGCAGGGTGACCAGGGCCCCCAGGCCCGCCGACGGCAGGCCCGACAGGATGGTCACCGGGTGAATGAAGCTCTCGTACAGGATCCCCAGGACGATGTAGATGACCACCACGGCCATGAGCAGGAGCAGGCCCATGCCCTTGAGCGACGCCTGGAAGGCCTGGGCGGTGCCCTGGAAGCTCCGGGTCACCGTGGGCGGCAGCAGGTCGTCGGCGACGCCCTCGATGCGCGTGAGCGCCGCGCCCAGCGACACGCCCGGCCGCAGGTTGAAGGAGACGGTCGCAGCGGGGAGCTGCCCCAGGTGGTTCACCGACAGCGGCCCCACCGCCGGGCGGATCCGGGCCACGGCATCGAGCGGAACCATCCGGCCGCCCCCGGACTTGATGTACAGGTTGGACAGATCATTCGGCTCCCGCTGCAGCCGCGGCAGCAGCTCCATCACCACGTAGTACTGGTTGTCGGGCGCGAACATCGTGGAGATCTGCCGCGTGCCGAAGGCGGTGTAGAGGACGTCCTCGACCTGGTAGGCGGTCACGCCGAGCGCGGTGGCCTTCTCGCGGAGCAGGTCCACCCGCACCTCGGGATTCTTGATGAACAGGTCGCTGTTGACGTCGAGCAGCTCCGGCATGGCGCGGAGCCGGGCTTCGAGCAGGGGGGCGTACCGGTACAGCTCCGCGGTGTCGGTGCTCTGGATGGAGTACTGGTAGAGCGCCCGGGTCTGCTGGCCGCCGATGGTGATGGTGGGCGGATTCTGGAGGTAGACCTGGATGCCGGGGATCTGGGCGAGCTTTGGGCGCAGCCGGTTGATGATCTCGTCGGCGGTGCTGGTGCGCTCGTGACGCGGTTTGAGACGCAGGAACACATTCCCGGCGTTGAGGCCGGACGCACCGCGGGCGCCGCAGCTGGACATCATCCCCTCGACATCCGGATCCTGGCGGATGATCTCGGTGACCTCCCGCTGGTGGCGGACCATCGATTCGAAGGAGATGCCCTGGATCGCCTCGGTGAAGCCGCGGACCTGGCCGGTGTCCTCGGTGGGGATGAAGCCCTTGGGCACGACGTTGAAGAGCCAGGCGGTGGCGCCCAGGATCACGAACGACAGCAGCAGCGTGGCCAGCTTGTGGCGGATGGCGAACCGGAGGGTGGTGTCGTAGAAACGCAGCATCGCGCCGAACACCTTCTCGGAGGTCCGGTAGAGGGCGCCGTGGCGCACCTCGCCGGGCGGCCGCAGGAACCGCGAGGCCAGCATCGGCGTCAGGGTGAGGGACACGATGCCCGAAATCAGGATCGCCGCGGCGATGGTCACGGCGAACTCATGGAACAGCCGGCCCAGGATGCCGCTCATGAAGAGAACCGGGATGAAGACGGCGGCCAGCGAGATGGTCATGGAGATGATGGTGAAGCCGATCTCCTTCGAGCCGTCGAGGGCGGCCTGCATCGGGGTCTTGCCCATCTCGATGTGGCGGACGATGTTCTCCAGCATGACGATGGCGTCGTCCACCACGAAGCCCACCGACAGGGTCAGCGCCATGAGCGAGAGGTTATTCACCGAGAAATTGGCCAGATACATCACGGCGAACGTGCCCACGATGGAGAACGGCAGCGCCAGGCTGGGGATGATCGTGGCCGAGACGTTCCGGAGGAACAGGAAGATCACCAGGATGACCAGGCACAGTGTGAGCATGAGCGTGAACTTGACGTCGTTGACCGACTCGCGGATCGACTGGGAGCGGTCGAAAATGACGCTGAGCTCCACCGACGCGGGCAGCTGTTTCTGAAACACGGGGAGAATGTCCCGAATGGCCTGGACGATGGCGACGGTGTTGGTTCCGGGCTGGCGCTGGATGGCCAGGATGACCGCCCGCTTGGCGCTCTCGCGGGTCACATGCCAGGCGGCGACCTTGTCGTTTTCGACGCTGTCGATCGCCTCGCCGAGGTCCCGCAGATACACCGGCGCGCCCTCGCGGTAGGTGACGATCAGCCCGCCGTAGGCGGCGGCCTCGAGCAACTGCCCGTCCGACTCCACGGTGTAGGCGCGGTGCGTGCCGTAGAGCACGCCGCTGGGCAGGTTGACGTTGCCGTTGCGGATGGCGTCGGCCACCTCGTTGATGCCGATGTTTCGGCTGGTGAGCCGGTCCGGATCGAGCCGAACCCGGACGGCGTACTTCTGGGAACCGTACACTTGCACCTGGGCTACGCCGTTGACCATGGAGATCCGCTCGCCCAGGGTGGTGGCGGCATACTCGTTGAGGGTGGACAGCGGCAGCGTGTCCGATTTCATGGCGAGCATGAGGATCGGCGAGTCGGCCGGGTTGACCTTCCGGTAAGACGGCGGCGTGGGCATGTCGCGGGGCAGTTGCCGCTGGGCCTGGGCGATGGCCGCCTGCACGTCCTGGGCGGCGGCGTCGAGGTCCCGTTCCAGCGCGAACTGGAGGGTGATCTGCGTGGAGCCGATGCCGCTCGACGAGGTCATGTTGTCGATGCCGGCGATGGTGGAGAACTGCCGCTCCAGCGGCAGGGCCACCGTCGAGGCCATGGTTTCGGGGCTGGCACCGGGCAGGCTGGCCGACACGGTGATGGTGGGAAAATCGACGTTGGGCAGGTCGTTGACCGGCAGGGTGATGTAGGCCATGACTCCGAAGAGGATGATCCCCAGCATCACCAGAACGGTGGTGACGGGCCGGCGGATGAACAGGGCCGGAATGTTCATGGCTGGATGACCTCGGGCTCCACCTTCCGGCGGACGGTGATCCTGGAGCCCGGGGTGAGCCGCATCTGGCCGTCGACGATGACGGTGTCGTCGGCGCGCAGGCCGTCGCGGATGACCGCCTCGCCGGCCATGATCCGATCGACGGTGACCTTGCGCACCGCGGCGGTGTTGTCCGCCGTCACAACGTAGACCAGCGAGCCCTCCTGGCTGGGCACCACCGCCTGGGCGGGCACCACCAGCGCCTGTGGTTCGGTGTCCAGCACCAGCAGCACGTCGACAAACAGGCCGGGCCACAGCACGCCGTTGGCGTTGTCGCAGGTGGCCTTCAGGTGGATGGTGCCCGTGCCGGAAGCGACGGTGCTGTCCAGGAAGGTGACGGCGCCGCGCTCGGCTGGCGCGCCGCTGTCGGGGATGGTGGCGGACACGGTCAGGCGGTCGCGGCGCATCTGTTCGCGCAGGCGGGGCAGGACCTGCTCGGGCACGGTGAAGTCCACGTAGATGGGGCGGATCTGGTAGATCTGGACGAGGATGGTTTCGTTGAACCGGGCCATGTTGCCGGCGTGGACGAGGAGTTCGCCCGTCCGCCCGCTGGCGGGGGCGGTGACGGTGCAGTAGCCGAGATCGAGGCGGGCATTGAGCAGTTCGGCCTCGTCGGCCCGCACTGACGCTTCGTCGGCCTGCAGGGTGGCCTGCAGCGCTTCAGCGTTGGCCTTGACCGTATCGTACTGCTGACGGGTGACATAGTCCTTGGCCACCAGCTCGGCATAGCGCTGCACGTCGGCTTCGGCGTTGCGCCACAAGGCGCGGTCGCGCTCCAAGTTGGCCCGCGAGCGCGCCAGCGCCGCCTCGGCGCGCTGCACCGCCGCCTCGAAGGGGGCCGGGTCGATGGTGAACAGGGTCTGGCCGCGGCGGACTTCCTGACCTTCGCTGAAGTGGACGCTGAGGATGGGGCCGCTGACCTGGGTCTTGACCGCCACGGTGGAATACGCCTCGACCGTGCCGATGGCTTTGAGCTGAACCGGCATCGGTTTCTGAACCACTGGGGTGGTGGTGACGGCCACGGGCGGCGCGGTCCGCGGGGTGCTGTCGGCGGATTTGCCGGTGCAGCCGACGCCGCCGACGGCGAGTCCGGCCAGCAGGACGGCGGGGGCGACCGTGCGCAAGCGGGTCAGCAGGCGGGTGCGGGCGATGCGTGTCATGGTTGTCCTTCGGGGGATCGGGGTGGAGCGGGCGGATCGGGCGGCGCGGGCGATGCGACCGCCGCGGCGGGGCCGGCGGTGAGTAGCTGGCCGGTGTTGCGACCCAGCCGGGCCATGGCCAGCAGCCACTCGGTTCGGGCACGGGTCTGCTCTGAACGAGCGGCTTCCAGGGTGCGCTGGGCGGACAGCAGGTCCAGGATGTCGCCCACACCGGCGCGGTAGCGGTTGAGCGCCACGTCGTACGATTGCGTCGCGCTGCTCAGCAACTCGTCGGTGGTGCGGATCTTCTCGCCGGCGGTCTGCAGGGCGTAGAAGCTGCGCCACACCTCGTGCGCTACCGTCTGCGCCAGACTGTGGACACGCGCGGTGGCCGCCGCCGACTGTTCGCTTGCCTGAATGACGTTGTTGGCGTGGGTGTACCCGGTGAAGATGGGCAACCGGAGCGTGATGCCCACGGAGTAGTTGTCCAGCAACGTGTCCCAGCCGGTGTTGTACAGGGCGCCGGCTCCGGCGGTGGCAGCCACCGTCACGCCGCCGGCGGCCTGCACGCTGCGCACACGGGCCTCGGCGCCGAGCGCTTCCGCCCGGGCGGCGGCCAGGTCGGGGCGGAGACGCTGGGCGACCTCGATGAATCGATCCACCTCGTCGGCGGCCGCGTCGGCCGGGATCTCCGGTTGGAAATCAGCCAAGCGGATCGCCGTGTTGGCGGGCAGGCCCACGGCCGCGGCCAGCGCGCCCTCCAGCGTGCGCAGGTCGCCGGTGGCCGTCTGCAGGGCCAGTCGGGCCTGGGCCAGGGCGGAGCGCGCCTGGAGCACGTCGGCGATGGTGGCCACGCCGGCACGATGGCGCTCCGTGGCGGATTCGAGCACCGCCTGAGCCTCGCGCACCGCCGTCTCTTCCGCCGTGACAAGGGTATTCACGCCGTGGTGGAGGTAGTACGCCTCCAGCACCATGAGCATGACGTCCTCGAGCACGGCGCGATGGGTCCAGTTGGCGGCCCGCAACGCCTGGCGGGCCTCCTCCAGATCCGCCGCCCGTCCGCCGGAATCGTACAGGAGATAATTGACTGCGATGGACGGCCCGAGTGCGCCCTGCCATTCCTCGTACTTCGAGGAACGGGAGCCGTACCCCGCCTGGCCGATGCCTTCCAGATCGACAGTGGGGAGATAGGCGCCGCCTCGGCTCGCCTTGGCCGCCGCCGCCGCCCGGGCGGCGTGCCAGGCAGCCTTGGTGCGGGGATTGTGGCGGAGGGCGTAATCGATCAGGTCGCTGAGCCGCCACCGGGCGTCGGCGGAAAAATCAGGGGGTGTTCTCTCCGGCGCGAGCAGGGTCGGGAGTTCGGCGGGATCGGGCGTCCAGGGGGAGGCCGGGCTGGCCGATGTGTCCCCCGGCGTCGGATGCCAGGGGCGGTACTTCACCGGGCGGCCGGGATCATCGCCGGCCGCGGCGGGTGAAGCCAGGGCCAGTGCGGCCGCCAGGCTGATGCTCCGGACAGCGAACCGGCAGAACCGAACGCTAGGCAGACGATTCAGGCACACGCAGGTCGCTCCTCGTCGCGGATTCTATCCTCATACGAAACCGAACCATTGATGTTTGCAGCGCTCTCAGCGGGATCCGGTGACGGCTGTCACGTTTTTCGACGTTCGGCCTCCTCACTGCAAGTCGCGCAGCAGGTCGTGCGGTGAGACACCCAACTCGCCGGCTACTTCCTTGAGGGTCGAGTCGCCGCCGGCCTCAACACCGCGGGCCTTGAGCCGCTCCAGGGCAATCGGCAGTCGAATCCAGCCTTCGCGCTCGAGTTCGGCCAGAGTCTTGCGGCCGAGACCGCTGCCGGCGCCGGGCGGCGGCGGTTTGTTCGCAGATTGTCCGGCGGGACCGGCCGGCCGGAGCACATCATAGACGCGCTGGGGCGGGACGCCGTTACGCCGGGCGACGGTGTCGACGGTCTGGCCGACGTCATCGACCCGGAGACCGCCGGCGCGGAGGCGCGCCAGGGCATCGTCAGGCAGGATCCCCAGGTAGCGCGCGAACTGGCTCAGGGTGGACAACTCGGCGTGGCCGTAAGGCGGCTCGCCGTACGATGCGATCCAGGATGCCTTGACCGCGCCGTTGAACGCCACCAGGTTGCGGAACGGCGGCCACGCCAGCAGCGTACCGACGAAGACCACGACAGTCAGCCCCAGGGCCAGCAGAAACTCGGGTGTGACCACCACCAGGCGGCGGGCGGCGTTGCGCAGGTAGGACACCAGGCAGGCCCAGTTCAGATAGATGTGCAGGATGGAGGCGATGAGGAATACCACCATGAAATTGATGTGGACGGCGGAGTAGTCGTCCTTATCGAGACCCCACAGCGTCCAGTTGGCCCAGTTGGCCACCCGGCCCTGGGGGCTCAGGAACAGCATGATCCCGGTGTACGCCATCATCACAAACGACAGGGTGGTCACGAGCGAGACGATGCGTCGGAACGACATGATGCGATGACTCCTCCAGATGATGTACCGGGTCCGGGGCCGACTCAGTCGTCGGCCAGAAGCCGGGCGGCCAATTCCTTGACCAGCTTGGCGGCGACCCGGGCGGTGGCGTCTCCGGCATCGTGGGCCGGCAGGTATTCGACGATATCGGCCCCCACCAAGGGGCCCGGCAGGGTTTGGATCAGCGTCAGGAGTTCCCGCGTGCTGCAGCCCCCGGGCTCGGGATGGGCCACGCCGGGAGCGAACGCCGGATCCAGAATGTCGAGGTCCACGCTCAGGTAGACGGGTCCGGACACAGCGGGAAAGGGGCCGTGCGGCCAGTCGCGCATGTCCAGAACCCCCACACCGAACCGTTCCGCCTGGTCGCGCTGGTGGGGGTTGCGGGTGCGCACGCCCACCTGGACAAGCCGCGTCACCAGGCCCTCCTCGAGCACGCGGGCGAAGGTGCAGGCATGGGACAGTCGATTGCCGCCGTAATTGTCGTACAGGTCGGGGTGGGCGTCGAGCTGAACCACGGTCAGTCCCGGAAAACGAGGTCCATAGGCGCGCAGTACGGGGAGGGTGACCGAGTGATCGCCGCCCAGCGCCAGGACGCGGGCGCGACGCACCAGCACGTCCGCCACCGCTGCGGTGATCGTCGCCAGCGCCGCGGGGCCGGCGACGCCGAGGTCGAGATCGCCCAGATCCGCCAGCCGCGGCTCCGTCCCAAGCTCGAGGCCGTTCTCGGTGCTCAGGTTTGTGGACTCGCAGGCCAGGGCCGCCCGGATCCGCGGCGGCGCCGCCGCGGCTCCGCTCCGGAACGACGAGTGTTTGTCCAGTGGCAGGCCCAGCAGGGCCACCATGTCCGGTTTGAGCGCGGCCGGAGTGATCGATGCGTCCAGCATGCGGATAGTCTGACAGATCGCAGGCGGGGTTGCAACTGGTTGCGCAGCGGCCGCGCCGATTGTGCCGTCGGTCGGGTCAGCCGCTGCCCGTCGGTGGAGCGTGGCGGCGCAGCCAACGGACGGGCATCCCGCCGGCGCCGGCCGTGGCCAGCCGGAGCAGCGCCCGGAGTGTCACGGCCACAGGGGGGAGCCAGCGCCCGCCCGGCGCGAACAGCCGCCGGTGCAGCCTCAGGATCTCCGCTTCGGTGAGCGTCGCGGTGTCGTAGCCGAGCGACGGCGCCGCCGCGGCGGAGGCGGCGATAAAATCGCCGAGGCTCCGCCGGCGCCGGCGCACGCCGTAGCGCTCCGGTGCTTCGAACCAGGGCGCGCCCGGCTCCATCTCGACGGGGAAGACGTGCACGCTCCGGATGGAGGCGAACCGCCGCCGCAGCCGACGGATGTAGTCGTGGGTGGCCAGCACCCCGGCGGCCGTCTCACCGGGGAGTCCCAGCGCGAAGTAGAGCGTGGTGGGCGCGCGGAGCTGGTTCAACAGGTCCAGCCTCTCCTCCAGTTCACCATTGGTGAACGGGTAGGCCCGGTGAGTCTGCCGAAGCGCCTCATCCGCGGTCTCCGGCGACAGGATCACCGTCGAGGTGTGGTGCAGCACCCGCCGGAACAGGCGGCACAGTTCAGGGGAGGGTAGACCGAAAAACTCGAAGTCCGCCCGCACCGCCGGCCGGAGCCGCCCCAGCGCCGCAACGAGGGCGGCGGTGTGGTTCTCGCAGGCGGGATCCGGGTCGAAGCAGAAATAGAACCGCGCGATTCCCCAGTCGGTCCGGAGCCGCGCCACCGATTCGGCCACCCCTTCGGGTCCGCGCCGCACCGTCACCGTGCGTCCCGTGAGGCGGCGGACGCCGGGGCCGCTCCCGCCGCACCAGGTGCACGAGCCCGGGCAGCCGCGGCCGGCGGGCACACCGTACACCGCCGCGGCCCGCTGGTCGCGGCCCAGCCGCTGCAGGAGCCGCACCGGACCTTCCCATGGCACGATCCACTGGAGCCGGAAGACGGTTTCGGGGTGGCGGTAGAACCGCAGGGCGGCGAAATCGGCCGCATCCAACTCGGCGGCGTCCGCGCAGTAGCCGATGGGGTTGTGCCGTACCGCGCCGCCGGGGTCGCGCCAGCTCACGTTGGGAATTTCGGACAGATCAGGCTGTCCGCTCCGGACGGCGTCGGCGAGCGCCGCCAGCGGCCGCTCCCCTTCACCCCGCACCACGGCGTCGACGAACGGGCACTCGGTGAGGATCTCCCCGGCGAAATGGCTGGCGGTGTATCCGCCGAGCACCACCCGCACACGCGGCCGGACCGCCTTGAGTTGCCGGGCGGCTGCCAGGGTGTCGTAAGTTTGAGGATGCCAGTGGAGAGAAAACGCCGCCAGCGATGCCCCGGACGCCCCGACGTAGTCCGCGAGCAGGAAGCGCGGGTCCAACAGCTTCTCCGCGCCCAGGTGGACGATCCGGCAGCGCCGGGCCCGCCGCTCCAGCTCCCCGGCCAGCGCCAGCAGCCCGGCAGCGGGAAAATTGATCCGGGCATGCGACCCCAGCACCGGGTCGCGCACAAGCATTCGGGGCACATGCACCAGCACGGCGTCCAGGTTCAGGTCGGCGGCGTCCAGGTGCATGGCCGGTCATCCTCTGCGAGGCCCGTTGGCGGGCGTCGGCGGTGAAAGCGTTGGCGTCGGCATGTGATCCTGTGCTATTAATACCACACGTTTTCCTCACAGGCATGCCGAGTCGGCAAACGACGGCGGGAAGGACTCCGCTGTCGCAGCGCAGGCGGCGGCATGCGCGATCGGACAATCTGACTTGGAGGTGGTTGGATGGGTGGAGAAACCGCGTATCCCAATGTCCACGTCTGGCTGGATCAGATTCAGGCGCTGCTGGCGGCGACACCGGCGGGCGCGCCGGTGAAGGACGCCCGACGGGCACTGGACATCCTGCGACGGATGCTGACGCCGCCGGCTTTGGGAAGCCGGACAGCGGCAGATGACGTTCCGGCCGAAGGCGTCCGGTTGATCTACCTGCTGGGTTGGATCAAGGCGGGTGTCGCGGCCGGCCTGACGGTCGCCTCGAGCGAGGTCGCGGCAGCCGCGGAACGCGCTGTGACCGGTCTCGAGACCGTCCTCGGTTCGCCAGAACCCTCGAACACGCGCGACTGCGCCGAGTACATGAGCCGGCCGTCGCCGTGTCCGCCGGCTCGGCCTGGAATCTGATCCGGGAACAACCGGCGGAATAACCAGGACGGAGCCGACCGGCGATCCGGACATGACCGGTCGACTCTCTCCGATGGTTTCCGGCGGGTGTCGGGACGGCGGGGGCGGCCCGCCGCCATCGGCTCCCGAGCACGGTCCCTTCCAATGCGCTGGACACATCTCACCCTGATGATGACCGAGCGGTGCAACTACCGCTGCGTCTACTGCTACCAGCAACGGGCGCAGCGGGATCTGGCGGATGACCGGATCCGACAAGCCTGCACGCGGCTCCTGCCGCTGGCTGCGCCGCGCTGCCGGGTCACATTTTTCGGCGGGGAGCCGACACTGGTGTTTTCGGCCGTACGGCGCGCTGTGCGGCGGATCGAAGTGTGGAACCGGGGCGGGCAACGAGACCTGACCTACGGCATCACCACCAATGGCAGCCTCCTGGGGCCCTGCAAGCTGGCATTCCTCAACGCCCACCGGTTCCGGGTGGTGCTGAGCCATGACGGCGTGCACCAGGATCGTCACCGTGCCCCCGGCAGCACGGCTAGGCTGGCCCGGTTGCTGGAATCCCTGGGCGACTATCCGGGCATCCGGCTGGCGGTCAATTGCGTGGTTACCCGGGACACGGTCCGGGACCTGCCGGCCACGGTGCGCCTCCTGCTCGGTTTGGGCGTCCCCCGCCTGATCCTGGCTTACGACCGGCAGTCGCCGTGGCGCGACGCAGAGATCGTCGCGCTAGCGGCGGCGCTGCGGGAAGTGCGCCCGTTGCTGCCGCCGCCCGACCCGGAGGATGAGGCGGCCCCCGGGGCATCTCGACAGACGGACGGCGAGCGGCGGATCTTTCGCTGCCCCGCCGGTGAGACGCGGTTGGCGCTCGCGGCCGACGGGACCGTCTGGGGCTGCCACCTCTTCGCCGATTATTTCCGCGGCCGGCAACACACCGATGAATTCACCCGCTACTGCCTCGGCGACATCCGCCGACTCGATCCGGACAGCCTGGCTGGGCGCAACGGGCTGCTTGCGCCGTACCGGCAGCTGGCCATGAACAACGGCCTGACGCCGGGCGGCTTCTGCATGTTCTGCGGCGAACTCTTTGAATGCGCCATTTGTCCGTTGGACGCGGCCCTGAGTTCGGGGCGCATTGGCCGGATCCCGGAGTGGTACTGCCGGTTTGAGCGGATCCTGCGAGGCGGGCGTGTGCCAGGACCCGGCGCACCGGACGGGCGGGAATCCGGGGCAGCTCTTCAGGCAGGCCCCTGACCGCCGCACGGCGGGCTTAGGGCAAACGGCCGGCGGCGGCCTCCTTCAGTTCCGGACGATCGGGATCAGCATCCTTCCAGACGTTCAGAAACCGCCCGAAATGGCGGCGGGCGTCCTGAGCGTTCCCCTGCTGCCGGGCGCACCGGCCCAGGTTCAGGAGTGCGAGGGCGTAGCTGTCGCTGGTGTTCAGGCGGCTGGCGGCCGAATCGCGCAACCGGGTGAACGCGCTCACAGCCCGGTCCATGCGCCCGCTCGCCCGGTAGGCCTCGGCGAGCAGCGGCAGGTAGAGCGACGGGCTGCCGAAGAACCGGACGTCGGGCGTCCAGTCGAGGAGCGGGAGTGCCAGCTCCATCAAGGCGGCGGCCCGACGGGGATCGCTCCGGTGCAGGGCCAGGGCGGCCGACAGGTGGTAATAGTGGCGCCGCAGTTTCGCCATGCCGGTCGCCATCTCCAGCGCCTGCAGGCGCCGGGCGGTGCCCGCCGCCGCCTCGGCCCGTCCCTGCGCCAGGAGCGCCAAACCCTGCAGGTGGAGCGCGAGTGCGTCGTATTCAGGATCCAGCAGCGCCGGCGCCGCGCCGCCGGCGGACTCGGCGTGTCGCAGCGCGCCGGCGGCGTTGTCGCGCCGCAGCTCCAGGTAGGCGGCCAGCAGGGCCAGGTCCACGCGGATGGCATTTTCACCGAGTGTCTCCGCTTCACGCAACCCCGCGTCGAGCACACGGGCGCTCTCGGCGTAGCGGCCTCGGCCGATAAGAAACTCCGCCAGGACATAGTGGCCCATCAACCGCTGGTCAGGATCGGCATGCCGAATCCGCTCGCGGAGGATCCGCTCGGCTTCGCCGGGCCGGCCGCAGAGATTCTCCACGGCAGCCAGCCGGACGTGAAGCCAGCTCTTCTCGCGCGGCAGGTCCAGGCACTGCATCAACTCCTGGCGTGCCTGTTGGTACTGGTTTTCCAGAAGATAGGTCCAGGCCAGCCGGCCCTGATAGGGCATTGGATCTTTGAACAGCGGACGGTTGCGCACGAGGAGCGTTCGGGCCGAGCCGGCCAGACCCTGGCGGATGTCGATCTCCGCCAGGTTGAGCACAGCCAGGTGATCGGTGGGGTCGGCCATCGCCGCCCCGCGGAACCACCGGCTGGCCTCCGGCCAGTCCTCGGCGTTCCGGTAGATCCCGCCCACCAGCCGCTTGATCCCGGCGTCATTGGGATAGAGGGCGTCGAAACGCCGGCCCAGGTCCGCCCGCTTGAGGTAGTTGACCTCGGTGAATTTGGAGTACAACAGCTCCAGGTTGAAGCGCTCGCGCGGCGTGAGCCGCGCCTTGTAGGCCAGGGCTTTCTGCATGTACCGGCGGTCGTTTTCCAGCTCGCGCAGGTGGCCGTAGTTGACCGACATCCGGGCGTAGGCCATGGCGAACTCGGGATCGAGGGCCGTGGCCTGCTCCAGACGAGCGTTACTCTCCGTGAACCGGCCGCTGGCGTAGAGCTTGTCAGCCTCGATGTACAGCCGCAGCGCCTCCCGCGACGAGGTGGTGACGTCCCGCAGCGCGGTGTCGATGTCGCCGGCGATGGATTCGGGCGAGAACTGGAGCGCCTCCTTGATCTTGGGCGTAAGCGCGTCGATGAGATCCTGCGGGTCCGCCGGCTCGGCCAGCTCCACCTGGGCCGAGGCGATATACTCCTGTGTGGTCGCGTCGAGAATAGCCGCCTGGAGGCGGCAGGCGCTGCCCTCCAGGTACATCACCCGGACCCGGTGAGTGGCTCCCTCGGGCTCTTTGATCACCGACAGGTAGCGGGACTGGAAAAGGTCAACCTCCAGCAGGAAAGTCAGGATCTCGCTCAGGTTGGGGGCATCGCCCACCGGGCTGGCGATCTTGACGGGCTCGACGAAGATTTTTGGTTTGCGGGCGGCGGCGGTCTCGCCGCCGGGGTGCCGTTCGGCCGTCGGCGGGGCCGTCGGCCGCGTGATGACGAAGTAACCGGCCGCCGCGGTAAGGAGCAGGAGCAGCGTGGCCAGCTGCCAGCCCTGGCGGCGGGACAGCCGGGCCGCCGTCCGGCGGAGGGTGTCGGACGCAATGCCGGCGCGGTTGTTCCGGCAATCGATGAGCTGGTCCAGCACGCCGGCCATGGACGGCGCACGCTGCTCCGGCGGCCGGGTCAGGGCGGCGACGATGATCCGGATCAGTTCGGGGGGCGTATCGGGCCGGACGTCGGTCACCGGCGCCGGCGTCTCGTTGAGGATCGTGTGGACCGTCGCCTTGGTGTAGGGCGCCGCGAACGGATTGCGGCCGGTCAGCATCTCGTAGAGGACGACGCCGAAAGACCAGACGTCGGTGCGGGCGTCCACCGGCAGCCCGCGGGCCTGCTCCGGTGACATGTATGCCGTCGTGCCCACGGTGCCTTCCGCCTCGCTGGTCTGCGAGTGGCCCGACAGTTTGGCCAGCCCGAAGTCGAGTATCTTGACGTCGCCGGTGCGGGTGATCATGATGTTGGCGGGCTTGATGTCCCGGTGGACCACGCCGGCCTGATGGGCGCCGACCAGTCCCTGGGCGGTCTGGATGGCGACGGAGAGGATCTCCTCGATGGACATGGCGCCCCGGGCGAGCCGGTCCTTGAGCGTCTCCCCCTCGTAATGCACCATGCAGATGAACATCCGTCCGTCGGCGGTCTCGCCGATCTCGTGCACGCCGCATATGTTGGGGTGGTCTAGGGCCGAAGCCGCCCGGGCTTCCAGGACGAGCCGCCGGCGGGCCGCGGAGTCCCGGGTCAATTCGAGGGGCAGGAATTTCAGGGCCACGGGACGGCTCAGCAGGGTGTCTTCGGCCTTGTACACCTCGCCCATCCCACCGGCGCCGATCCGCTCCAGGATCCGGTAATGGCCGATGGTGCGGCCGATCATATCCGTATTGTCAGGGGTCCGGCCCGTGCAATCGCCCGGATCTTCCACCCTACCTACTCCTGCGCGAAACCAATGACCTCCATTGTAGGTCAACTCGGGGAGCGTGGCAAGGTCTGTGCCGCAGCCCGGCGTTGGCCGCAAGCGGCGGCGGGAACCCGATGGCGAGGATCGTTGCGGGTGGGGTCGGAGCGGGGGCCGTCAGCTGCACCGGGACCGCAGCGACCGGGCGCTGGTGATAGCGGCACAAAGGCGATCGGGCTCGTCGGTACCGATCCGGAAGCGGCGGCCGCCGGCCAGGGTCAGCTCCACGGCGTCAAGTCCGGCGATGTTGAACATCCAGCCGTGGGGTGTCAGGCGGACGCCCCAGCCGTACAGCCAGCTGTTGCGGACCTTGGCGCAGCCTGTGATGTTCTCGAGTTTGATGGACCGTCGGATCAGACCGGGCCCGAAAAAACATACCAGCCGGTCATCCCGGATCTCCACCGTGAGCCGGGAGAACAGGAAGGCCATGATGGCCAGGAGGACGGCCACGACAAAGACCTGGGGCGGCGCCGGTCCGGTCAGGAAAAAGACGAGCAGAACCAGGATGGACATGCCGAGCACGACCAGGATCAAGGTGCCGATCTGGGTGTGGCTGTAGTGGAGCATGACGTCCTCGAAACTCATTCAGTATTGTATTGTTTGGGCCGGGTTATGGCAATATCACACCAACACATCCCGCGGCTGATTCCGCGGACCGCGATGCTACCGGCATCGCGGTGATGAAACATACGGCAGGAGGCGCGCCATGAACCATCATCCGGAGAGCATTGGCATCATCGGCTGCGGCCGGCTGGGCCGGCTGTTGGCGGAACTGATGGAGCGGGATTTCACGGTCCGGGTGTATGACCGGGATTCGCAGCGGATCTCCGGCCATGCCGGTGCGACCTCTCTGGCCGGAGCGGCCGGCGCCGACGCGGTGCTGTTGGCGGTGCCGGTGCGGGAGCTTTCCGGCGTCCTCGCGGCGGTGACACCGCACCTGCGTCCCGGGGCGGCGGTGCTGGAGACCGGGGCGGTGAAGGTGCTGCCGGCCCGGCTGCTGCGGCGCCTGCCGGCGGGGGTGGCGGCGCTGCCCCTGCATCCGCTCTTCGGGCCGAGCAGCCTGGGCGAACGGCCGGCGGGGCAGACGATGGTCCTCTGCCCCATCCGGCGGACGCCGCCGCCGGTCGCTCGGTTCTGGGAAGCATACTGGACCGGTCGGGGGTTCCGGGTCGTGCGGACAACTCCGTCGGCCCACGACCGGGTGATGGCCCGGAGCCTTGTGCTAACCCAGTGGCTGGGCCGGGCCTGCCTCGGGCTTTCGGCCGGGGAGCCGCCGTTCGCGGCCCCGAGTTGGGATCACCTGCGGGCGTTGATGGAAACGGCGGCCGGCGACGACTGGATCACCTTCGCCGATCTGCAGGCGTGCAACCCGTACGCCCGGGCCGAGCGGCGGCGGTTGCGGATCGAGATGGCCCGCCTGGAACGCGAACTGCGGGACAGCCCCGCCGTCGGTTGACCAGGGGCGGCCGAAACTTCGAGTTGTTGATCATCACGTCAGCTGACCGTTACCGCCGGGATCTGGGCGATTCGGGATCCGGGAGGGTGACGATTTTGAACCGGGCGGCAACCTGGACGTAGATGTCGGTGAAAGCACCAATCCGGCCGGGACCGGCCGGCGACGCCGTCAAGGAGCGGCGGGACATGCGGGAGCCGATGGAAATACTGTTCATGCGCCACCGGGACGACCTGTACACGCTGTGCCGCCGGCTCGCTGCCAACCGGGCGGATGCCGACGATCTGTTTCAGGACACCTGGGTGCAGGCCTGGCGGAACTTCCAGCGGTACGATCCCGGCCAACGGTTTCTTCCCTGGCTGGTGACGGTCTGCGTGAACCTGCACCGGGATCGGGGCCGCCGGCGTCGGCGGTGGCTGCGACGATGGGTGGAGTTCTTCTCCCGGGAGCAGATGGAGCTCGAGCTCGAGCGGGTCAAATCGGGGACGCCCGATGCGTATGAATCCCTGGCGCGGCGCGAGGAGAAGGCCATGCTCACAAAATGTCTCGACGGATTGGAGGCGCAGTTCAGAATCCCGCTGGTGCTGCACTACTACTTTGACTGGAGCCTTGAGGCGATCGCAGAGGTTCTGGATGTGCCGCCGGGCACGGTGAAGAGCCGCATGTGGACAGGCCGGCGCCGGCTGGCCGATGCCATGCAGGAGGCAGGTCATGAATGAGGATCGGGTGGACGAGTTGCTTCGGGAGATCGGCCGGGAACGGATGACCCCGCCCGCTGAGCTGGTCCGGCGGATCGAACAGCGCGCCAACGCCGACCGGTTGCTGGCGGTGGTCATCGCGACCGGCCTGGTTCTGTCGGCCCTGTGGGTGGTGCCGCTGGCGTTGATCTGGTGGTTGCCGGGCTTGAGCTGGACGATGAAAGTGGCGGGCTACGTCGGTACGTCACTGCTGAGCAGCGTGGCGATGCTCCTGCTGCTCGTCGGCCGGGAACCGGTGGGGCACCTGTTGATCGCCGCGGATGAACGGTTGAAATTTTAATGGAGGTACGACAATGGCTCATCAATCTGTGTTCAAATACGTGTTCTGGGCAATCACCGGGCTGGTCGCGCTGCTGGTGAGCGCGGCCGTGTTCGTGGTGATCCTGCCCAACGTGCTGGCCGAAACGACGGACCGGACCTTCCTGTTGTTTCTGCCCCTGCTGATCGTGCCGTTCGGCATCCTGACGCTGATCGCCGTCCTGGTCTATCGGGATGCCGCCAAACGGGGGCTGGATCCATGGCTATGGGCCACCGTGGCGACCTGGGTGCCGAACCTGGTGGGCGTGATCATCTACCTGGTGGTCCGCTTCATGCACAAGAAGGTCTGCTTGGGGTGCGGCCAGGGGCTGCAGGCCGATTACAAGATCTGTCCCTACTGCGGCCACGATCAGTCCATGACCTGTCCCAAGTGCGGGAAGCCGGTCGATCCCAACTGGTTGCTGTGCCCCTTCTGCGGCCAACCGCTGAAATCCGGTGCCTGAGTCCTGCCGCCCCGTCGGCCTGAGTCGCGCGGCGCGCCGGAACAGCGGACGGCCACCCGCCTCCGGCGCGCCCGGTTCTCCGGCTTGCGCTAACCTTTCCACCGGCGTATGATCAGCCCACCGATCCGAAGTACCGACTGCCGGTCGATGGCCGGCCCCTCCGCGTTCCGCCCATCGGCCGCCGCGCCGGACGGGGTCGGACCATCGATTGAACCACTGGTTGGAGGAAGCCATGAAGCTGCAAGTCGTCCGTTTCGGGTGTGCCGTGTCCGCGGTCTGGGGCCTGACGCTCCTGTGCGTCGGCGTGGCCAACCTGCTGGTGCCGGGTTACGGCGAGGCGTTTCTCCGGCTGTTCGACTCGATCTATCCGGGATACCACTACGGCCAGTGGGGCTTCTGGGGGGTGCTGGTGGCCGTGGGCTACGGCGTCCTGGACGGCTGGATCGCCGGCGTGCTGCTGGCCTGGCTGTACAACAAGATCACCCGCCAGTGATCCGGCGGCGCCGCATCGCCGTCAGCGTCGCGCCTGCTGGAGGTAGAGCCCGGCCAGGATCAGGATGGTGCTTCCCGCCATGATCCCCGTGACCGGTTCGCTGAACCAGATCCACGCCAGGGCCGCGACGCCCACCGGCACCAGGCTGTAGACGACGCCGGCAGTCCGCGTGGGTCCCGTCAGGGAGATGGCCCGGTTATACAGCAGATAACCCAGAGCCGAGGTGCCGATCCCCAAGTACAGGATCGCCGCCCAGCCGGCGGGCGACAAGGCCAGCACCTGTCCCGCCACGTCGTCCGCCGCGATGGCGGCCAGCGCCAGAAACAGCAGGCCGTAACCGGTGCTGGCGAAGGTGATGGTCCAGCCGTCGAGGCGGGCCGACAGGCGCCGCACCAGCAGGGCGTAAGCGGCCCAGGCGACCACCGCCAGCAGCATGAAGAGGTCACCCCGGTTGGGCGGCTGTGCCTGCAATCGGGCCGGGTCGCCGCGACTGAGCAGCAGCAGCACGCCGGCGACGGCAATGGCGACACCCGCGTATTGGCGCGCCGCCAGCCGCTCCCGGATGCACACCGCCGCCAGGATGGCCGTGACGATGGGGCTCAGCGCGTTGATGATAGCGGTGTGGACCACGGCGGTGTACCGGAGCGCGGCGAAGAAGAGGAACTGGTAAAGGCTCACGCCCGCCAAGCCGGCCAGGAGGAGCATGCCGTGGTCGCCCGCGGACAGGCCCCCCGCCCGGCGACGCGGCCACGCGGCCAGCGCGGCGAGAAAGGCGAAGCCAGCGACATAGCGGAGCAGCGCCGCGGTCAGCGGCATCAGTTCGGCGGTGGTGATCCGCCCGGCGACGTAGCTGCCGGAAAAGAGCAGCGCCGCCCCGACCGGCCAGATCCAGTGCCGCTGCCTGTGGCTCATGGTTTGCGCATCGCGCGTGTCCGCAGCCGCCACCGCGGGCAAACGGTGAATCCAATCGGTTGATGAGTGATCGGCAGACACGTTGGCGGTCGGGATTAGTTCGGGATATGACAATCCGTCGGCAAACACTCGAATCCGGGTTTGGCGAAAAGGAATCCCTGAAACAGTTCGATCCCTTCGGACCGGAACCAGGAGTATTCGTCCGACGTCTCGACACCCTCGGCGACGACATCGATCCCGAGATCTTGGCATGTGTGGAGGATGCCGCGGACGATCGCCTGGCGCGGACCCTTGCTTTCGATGCCGCGGGCGATCTGCATGTCGAGCTTGACGAGATCGGGCTGGAACTCGGCCAGCAGGTTCAAGCCGGCGTAGCCCGCGCCGAAATCGTCGATGGCAAAGGTCAGGCCGGCGGTCCGGTAGGCGTTGATCGCCGACGCGAAGTCCTCGGTGCTGCCGATGATGTCGCTTTCGAGGATTTCCAAAACGAGTCGGCTGGACGGGACGTCGCAGCGGCGGGCAGCCTCAATCAGCGAAGAGATAGCGGTCGGTGACAGGCGGACATCCGACGGCATGAAATTGATGTTGAGCCGGGTGGTCAATCCCAAACGCGCCGCCAGCTCGACAGCGGCGGTGCGGCTCCGCTCGTTGAAACGGACGCGCTGGGCCGGATGTATCCCCTGCAAGATCGTTGCGGCCGGTTCGCCGTCCGGACCGCGGAGCAGCGCCTCGTAGGAGTAGATGGACCGACTTGGCGCATGGATGATCGGCTGGAACGCGAACGTGAACCAATTCGGCGGCTTCGAATCCGGGCGGGCCGTGGTCAACCCAGGGACGCTCCGGTCGCTGAGCGCCGCGCGCCAGCGTCCCTGCCGAAAGGCCGCCAGCAGCTTCTTAGCCCGGCCCTCACCGATTTCGGTGAAGGATTCCCCCCGGGCGAAAAAGTCGTTGGCGCCCACGACGCCGTCGAGCTCCGCCGGCGTGATGTCGGCGACCCCCATGGTCCACTCGGCGAAGTTCCGGGCGGCCAGCGGCTCACGGATGATGACGGTCAGCTGGCGATGGCGCGTGTCGCGGCGGATGGCTTCGAACAGTCCGTCTACGGAATCCGGTGGGCCTTCTAAAACCTGAAAAAAACTGCCCGCGATGTACAGCAGCATGCCGGTGATCCCGAGACGGGCGTTGTTGGCGCGGGCCCGGCTCAGCAGCGTCGCCAGCTCCTCCCGGCTGAGGGGGCGCGCCGCCGCGCTGCAGTAGATCAGATGGATCAGATCGGTCATTTCAGCCTGCGTTTCACCTGGGCGCTGGATCGATTATAGCCTGTCGATCGTCTGTTCGCTAGGCACTCGCGTCATGAGCCTGTCAACGTTTGTCATCTCATGGGTGCGTTGTCAGACACCGTCCCGATCGGTACCAATTCAGATGACCGGACGGGCGTCGGCGCCTCCGGGGCGACGGCCGGTTCGGGCAGCGGCCGCTGCCCCGGCTGCCGGTAGGCGCGGATGGCCGCCTCGGCCAGAACCCGGGTGGCGTTGACCACCGGCACATGGGCCCGCGCCGGATTGAACGCGAGCGGGATCTCGGTGCAACCCAGCACGATCACCTGGGCGCCTTTGGCCTCGACGTGGTCGCCGGCCCTGGCCAGCAGGTCTTCGGCATCCTGGCGTCCCGTGCCGGCCTTGATGTGGCCGTAGACCGCCTGCATGACGCAGTCTCGCTCCACGGCCTCGTCGGGCGTCACCACCCGGATTCCCCGCGCGGCGAACTCTTTTGCGTACAAGCCGGTTTGCAGCGTGCCGGTGGTGGCCAGCAGCCCCACGGTCTTGCACTCCGGATGGCGACGGACCACCTCGTCGGCCGCCTCGCGGATCATGTGCAGGATGGGGATGGCGACGGCGGCCTGCATCTGGTCGTGAAAGTAATGGGCCGTGTTGCAGGGGATGACGATGAACGCCGCGCCAGCCTTCTCCAGGCGCGTCACACCCTCCACCAGCCACGGGATGATGGCCGGGTCGTTCGCCATGATGGCCGTCGTCCGGTCGGGCACCTGGGGCAGGCTGTAGATCAGGGTGGGGATGTGGTCCTGGTCCCGTGTGGCGGGTGTGAGCCGGATGATCTCCGCATACAGGTTGGCGGTGGCCTCGGGACCCATGCCGCCGAAGATACCCAGGATCCGGTCGGGACGGACCGGCGGCGGCGGTTCCTCCACCGCCGGGGCGGCGGCAATGATCGGGGCGGCCAGAAGAGCCAGGACCAGACCCTGGAGCAACCAGCATCTGTTCATGACGGATCCTCCTTCGCGGAAGGGCTTGCGGTTTGCCGGGCGGTTAGAACGGCCCCCAGCGCAGCAGCACCGGCGGCACCAGCAGCGCCAGGCTCAGCGCCATCAGGATGAGCATCAGCGGCAGGAACCAGCGGGCCCACTTTTCCCACGGCACCCGCGCCACCCCCAGCACGCCCATGGTCACCGCCGAGGTGGGCAGGATGGGATTGACGAATTCGCAGAGCTGGAAAGCGAAGACCACGGTCTGGCGCGTCAGGCCCAGCAGGTCGGCCAGCGGCGCCATGATGGGCATGGTCAGCGCCGCTTGGGCGGTGCCGGAGTGGATGAAGAAGTTGATCGCCGACTGCACCAGGAACATCATCTGGGCGGCCACCACCAGCGGCAGGGCGGAAATGAGGCCGACGCCGGCGTTCAGCATGGTGTCCAGCACCTGGCCGTCCTTGGCGATGATGAGGAGCGCCCGGCCGCAGGCGATGATGAAGGCGACATTGACCATGTCCTTGGCGCCGGTCACGAATCCCCGGGCGATCCGGCTCGGCCTCAGTCCGGCCACGGCGCCGAGCATCAGGCCCATGGCCAGGAACAGCGCGGCGATCTCCTCGATGTACCACTGCTTTTCGAGGATGCCCCACACGAGCAGCACCATGGTCAGGGCGAACAGAAAAATGACCAGGATGTGGCGGACGGTCCAGGTGTCGTCGACCGTTTCGCCGCTGCCCGCGGATTCGCGCGACCGGTCGATGGCGTAGACGAGGCTGAGCTGCGGATTTCTCTTCACCTTGGCGGCGTACACCATCACGTAGGCGATGACCACGGCGGTGCCGATCACCCAGCAGATGAGGCGATACTCCAGGCCGGAGTAAAGGGGCAGTTCGGTGAGTCCTTGGGCGATCCCCACGGTGAACGGGTTGAAAAAGGCGGCGGCGAAGCCTGCCGCGGCGCCGAGAAACGGGATGGAGATCCCGACGATGGAATCGTAGCCAAGCGCCAGCGACAGCGGGATGAAAATGAGTACGAATGGGATGGTCTCTTCGGACATGCCGAACACGGAGCCGGCCAGCGAGAAGAACACCATCAGCAGCGGGATGAGCAGTTTCTCGAGGTGCGGCCGGGCGGCGATGGCCCGGGTGACGCGGCGGATGGCGAAGGTGATGGTGCCGGTCTCCTGCACGACGTTGAAGGCGCCGCCGATGACGAACAGGAAGGCGATGATAAGCGCCCCGTCGACGAAGCCGCGCACGGGCGCGATGAGCAGCATCTCCGGCCCGAGATAAGCCTTGGGCAGGGACTTGAATGTGCCGGGGACGGTGACCTGCCGCCCGGCCTTTTCGATGCGCTGAAACTCGCCGGAGGGGAGCAGCCAGGACAGCGCCAGGACCAGCACCACCAGGGCCATGACAATGACCAGGGTGTGGGGCAGGCGGAGGGCGGGGGGAGTTGGCGGGGTCGCGGGATCACGCATGGGTGCACGCTGGCCGTCGGTATTCTCGATCCGGGCGCTGGTCGCGGGCCGTTCCATCGCCGACGTCGAGGAAATAGAGGAGGGTCAGCAGAAACGGCATGCCGAAGGCCCCCAGACCGTACACGTAGGAAGTGATCTCCGCCTGCAGGGCCGCGTTGTGGATGGTGCAGCGGGACAGCTGCGTGACGGTTTCCGTGACCGCCGCATCGAGCGCGGCGGCCGGATCGGCGGGACGAGGCCCGCCCTCGCCGGCCAGGGCGCAGACGTCCGGCAGGCCGTGGAGCAGGACGCTGAACGTCGCCAGGTGCACCGCAAGCGTCTGCAGGTGTCCCATCAGTTCGGTCTCGTTCAGGGGCGCGGCGCCGAACAGCGCGTGCCGGCTGTAGCGGCGCCAGTACCCGGCCACGCGTCCGGGGCAGACCGATTCCACGGCGACGCGGCGCCGGCGGTAGCCCGCCAGCGTGGCGGCGGTGGGCCACCGGGACGGGACGGCCCCGTCGCGGTTCCAGTGGACGTTCTCCCGCCCGTCGATGCCGGGGATGGGCCGCGGCTCCGTGCCGGGATAGCTGTCAAGCGCGGCGCGGATGAACGGCCCGTACGGCGTGTCGGTGCGCCGCGCCGACCAGGCCAGGAGCGTCCAGGCGGTGTGCAGCGCCGAATATCCCACCAGGGCCGAATCGGCAAACGACCTCCGCATCCGGTCCAGCCAGGCGGGATCGGCCAGACGGTCGGCCTCGGCGGCCAATCGGTCGGCGGTCGGGCCGGCATCCGCTTCCGCAACGGTCACAGCCAGACGCTGCGCGAAGGTTCCCGCCAGGAACAGGGCGAAATCGACGGCGTGCCGGCCGGGCTCCAGCAGCTCCCAGAGGATCTCCAGGATCCGGGCGGCATACCGGTCGGCGGGATCCGGCTCGTCGGTGCTCCGCCACCGCGAGGCCGGGTCGGCCAGGGCGCCGGGACCGGACGCCGGCGTCAGGCGGAGGAGAGTCGGTTCCGGCACCGCCACCAGGGCCAGCCGCGTCGATTCGGGGCAGGCCAGGGTGTCGCGCATCAGCAGGCCGCGGGCGGTGGGATGGTAGCGGCGGGGAAATTTCCGGCAGACGAGGGGGAGCAGGTCCTCGCCGTACTGGACCTGCAGGCGGCAGAGATGGTCAGATCGCAGGTACGGGCACTCCCGGCTCCCCGGTGCGGCGACGAGGCGGTGGATCGGAGGTATGGCCTCGGGATCTGCGGGAAAGCGCGTGTCCAGGATCCGCTGGTCGGCCGGATGGGCGGCCATGGCGGCGCGGAGGCGCACGAAGTGCTCGTGGTCGATCTCGATGATCCAGTCGGTGATGCAGCAGATGTGCGGGCAGGCGGTGCCGAGGCAGGCGAAGCCCGCTAGATAATCCAGGAGAACGAGGTGGCGGTCCACGGGCGCCTCAGAGCCGGGTCATGTAGTGCGCGATGCCGCGGCGGATGTACTCCTCGTCAAACGGACCGGCGGGCGAGGGCGTTTCCACAATGCGCCGGGGGATGAGCAGGGCGGCCGCGTCGAAGCCCTCGCGGCGCTTGAAGTCGAATTTGCGTCGCAGCGTCTCAGCGCCCATGGCGGAGAGCGCCTCGGCCGTGGTCGTCACGCCGGCGGCGGCCAGTGCCCGGATCACAGTCGCGGAATCGTAGACGCCCCGGGCGAAGAGGCAGACGACCAGGCTGGTCAGCACCTGGCGCCAGCATTCCTCCTCGAGCAGCGCCTCGGCGGCCTGCTCCGGGGTGAGGTGCTCGCCCTTGGCGGCGGCCTTCTGGTCGACGCTGTAGCCGGCATTGTCCAGGTGGCTGTGGCGGGCGCCCACGAGGTAGCCGAGGTGGCCGATGGGGCCGGTGTGGTAGCCGGGCATCTCGTTGCCGCCGAAGGTGAGGGCGAAATCGGCCCCGCCGTAGACCGCGGCCGCGTGGGCGGTGCCGCAGGCCAGCGCCCGGTAGAAGTCGGTGGGCTGGCGGACGATCCGACCCATGGCGGCGATGTACGTATCGGTGTCGCCGAAGGCCAGGGCCAGACCGTCGGTGTCGGCAGTGGAGATCAGCCCGCGGGCCAGCGCCTCCGTGGCCCAGGCCAGGGCCACGCCCGCGCTCATGACATCGAAGCCGTGGATTTCCGCCTCGTCGAGCAGCCGCAGCAGTCCGGCCGGATCGGTGACGCCCAGCATGCTGCCCATGGCGTAGACCGGCTCGTGATCGTAGCCGATCATCAGAGTCTTGTAGAAATAGGGATCGTTGGGATAGGGCAGGCGGAGTGTCGCCAAGTGGATGCATGCCACAGGACAATGGGTGCAGGCCACCCGTCGGCCGAGGTATCCACTGGCTAAAGCCTCGGCGGAAATCGCTTCGGCGCCCTCGAACTGTCCCGACTGCAGGTTCCGCGTGGGCAGGGCGCCGGCCGCGTGGAGAGGCAGCACGTTCATGGCCGTGCCCAGGTCGTGGTACTTTTTCATGAGCGGCGAATCCACCGCCGCGTGGTAGATGGCGTCGTAGGCGTCACGGTAGGCCTTGCGATCGGGGACGTCAAACGTCCGGCGACCGCCTACCACCAACGCCTTGAGCTTTTTGGCGCCGAACACGGCGCCTAGGCCCAGGCGGCCGAAATGGCGATAAGTCTCGGTGATGACACAGGCGTACCGCACCCCCCGCTCGCCGGCACGGCCGATGCGCATGATGGAGCGGGCACCGGCGCCGGCCTCGCGGGCGCGGATCACCGTGCCCACGGTGGCGGCGCTGCGCATCCCCCACAGCGCTGAAGCGTCGCGGAAACGGGCGCCGCGCCCGTCCACCGACAGATAGACCGGCGAGGCGCTGGCGCCGCGGATCACCAGCGCGCCGAAGCCGGCGGAGCGGATGGCCACGGCGCTGCGGCCGCCGGCGTGGCTCTCGCCCAGGTTGCCGGTGAGCGGCGACTTGAACATGGCCACGGTCTTGGATGCCAGCGGGAAGAGCCCCACCAGCGGCCCCACCGCCATAACGATGGGGTTGTCGGGTCCCATCGGATCGGCGCCGGCCGGGCATTCCTCCTCCAGGAGGCGGATAGCCGCCCCGGTTCCGCCGAGGCCGTCGCGGAAGACGTCGGGTCGCTCCCGGACCTCGGAGCGCCGGCGGGCCAGGTCGATGTAGAGCACGCGGTGGAGGGTGGAATCAACGTTCAACGGGCACCTCCGGTTCCACGTCCTCGAGCGCAATGACGCCGTAGGGGCAGTAGCCGGCGCAGTAGCCGCAGTAGACGCAGACCAGCGGCTTGTCGGCGGCGTCGTCCCAGAAGATGGCGCCGAAGGGGCAGGCGCGGGCGCAGTTGCCGCAGCCGATGCACAGCTCGCTGTTGAGCCGGACCCCGCCGCCGGGCCGCGCCGGCAGCGCGTCCACCGGGCAGACCTTGCTGCAGGGCGGGTCGGCGCAGGCGCGGCACACCACCACCAGAAAGCCGCGCCGGATGCCGCCGGCGGAACGGACACCGATGCAGGCGCCGCCGAGGCCGCCGTGGCCCGTGCGCCGCACGCAGGCGAACATGCACGACTGGCAGCCGACGCACCGCTCGGTGTCGATGACCGAAAGGCGTTTGACCATGTGGCACCACCGTGTGGATTCAGGCCTGTGGCGATTATAACCTGCGGTGGCGGGGAGTCAACCGCGCCCGGAGGCTGGAGTCAAAATAGTTGGTGAGGACGGCCGAACGGGGCAGCCGCTGTGCGGGAGATGTGTGTCCCGCTTGCGCCGGAGCCGAGGATGTCGGACAATGGCGCCATCACCGGATCAGGAGAGAGCATGAGCCAGCCGTTTATCTACACTGTCGTTGCGTCGCCGCTGCACGACGCCGCCGCCCTGCACCAGGCCGTGTCGGCCTACACGCGCGCCCTCGACGTCATGGGCGGCCAGTCGATCCTGCCCGAGTCCGTGACTGACGAGGCGCCGGCGCTGATCCTGGTAGGCACCGGAGGCACCGAGCATGCGGTAATGGAACTCGCGGCGCGCACCGGCGCCGGGGATCGGGCCCGGCCGGTGCTGCTCCTGGCGCACCCCGGGCACAACTCTCTGCCGGCGGCGCTCGAGGCGCTGGCCCGCCTGCAGTCGGACGGCCTTCGGGGGCGGATCCTGTTTCTGGACGGGGCCGGCGACGCCATCGGTTGGGAATATGTGGCGGAGGCGCTGGCGGGCGTGCGGGCGGCCCGGGCGCTGGCGGCGTGCCGCATCGGCCTGCTGGGCGCGCCGTCGGACTGGCTGGTCGCCAGTTCCCCCGATCCGGCGGCGATGCGCCGCCGCTGGGGGCCGACGGTGGTGAAGATGCCCGTAGACTGGCTCTATGACCGCCTGGCCGCCCTGCCGCCGGACGCAGGCGCCGAGCGGGCCGCCAGGACAGTCGCCGGCGCCGCCGGCGCCGGCGAGCCGGACGAGGCGGCGGTGGCGGCGTCCGCCCGGGTCTGGGCCGCGCTGGCCGCGCTGGTGGAGGAGGAGCGGCTGGACGCGCTCACGATGCGCTGCTTCGACCTGATCCGTGAGCGGACGGTCACCGGTTGCCTGGCCCTGGCCTGGCTGGCCGACGACGGGATCGTGGCGGGGTGCGAGGGAGACCTGTACAGCACGCTGGGCCTGCTCCTGGCCGACCGCCTGCTGGGGCGCCGCGCCTGGATGGCCAACCCGTACCGGATCGTTCCGGCCGCCGGGAAACTGGGTCTGGCCCACTGCACCGTGCCCTTTCGGCTGGTGGATGGCTACCGGTTGCGCACCCACTTCGAGTCGGGCGTGGGCGTCGGGATCCAGGGGACCTTCCGGCCCGGCCCGGTGACGCTGCTCCGCGTGGGCGGGCGGGATCTGGAGGCGCTGTGGCTGGCCGAGGGCGAAATCACCGCCGCCGGAACGGCCGACGGGCTCTGCCGGACCCAGGTGGCGCTGCGGATCGATCCGCCGGACGCGGCGGAGCTGCTGGCCGCGCCGCTCGGCAACCACCTGGTGCTGGTGCCGGGCCGCCACCGGTCGCGCCTGCGCGCGTGGTGGGAGCTGCACATCCGCTGACCGCGCGTCGAAAATGCCTCGCGGCCTCCGGCTGCTAGTTCCATCTGAAAAGGTTGAGAATTCCATCGGCGAGAGATGGGGGATCCCGGCGGCGCGATAGGCGGATTCTGGATAATGCGCAGCGGGTGCAGCGGCAGATCGGTTGAGCCTGCCCTAGCCGAACTCGGGCACGGCAGCAACGCAAGGTGCAACAGGCCGCGAGGCCCGGGGAAGTTGTGGATATGAAATGGACGCAAGCTGCGCGGCAGCTGCGGAACAGGGTCAGAGTCCATGACAGGGGTAGAAATTTGATGTCCCGATGTGCCTTTCTGACATGGGCGAAAATATGGCTGTCCCCATGTACCGTTCGGCACAGCCCGTGATTGGGGCCGAGTATCTCGTCCCTAATCGTATGTCCCGACACACGTAGGATGCCAATTTCCCACTGGCACGGTTTACATACCTTGTTGTTTCAAACTGGGCGGCTTTCCGCCTGCTCCGGATGCCGGACGGTTGAAACATCGGACCGGGAAGCGTAAAATAATGATAACAATTAACAAACAATTGCGACAAACGGAGGTGCTGTATGCGCAGCTTCCGGGCGTTTATTCTGCTGGGTCTGCTTGGCGCGTTGGCGCTGGCGGCGCCGGCGCAAGTCTATCGGTATTTCGGTCCGCACATCACTGCGGTGGAGCCGTGGGTCAACTGGATCGAAATTTACAACATCACGTATTCCGAGGACGGATTCTACCTGGTGGTTTGGGATGCCGCCGGCCGTCCGTTCCTTTACCTGTGGGCGACGGTGCCGCCCTGCGATTCCATGACGCTCGTCCTGCCGGCCGATCCGGCGTACGTGCCGGGCCCGGAGGAGGTGGCGCTCCCCGCCGTGGAGGGCACGTTCGCGCTGTATACGGCCAGCGCCCAGCTGCGGCCGAAACTGTCCTACCGCTACGGCGACACGCCGTCGCTGAGTGAATTCTTCCTGCAGGATTCGCTGTCGACGCAGTATCTTGTGCCCAACACCGTCCAGGCCCACTTCGACTGGACCGGCCTCACCCTCATGAATCCGGGGAACGAGACCCTGAACGTCTCGATTTACGCCTTCAAGGACGGGGAGATGGCGGGCTGGACCACCCAGAACGTGCCGCCCCACACGAAGTTCGTCCGGCTGTCCGAGTTCATCTGGACCGGCGTGGGTTACGCGGACTTCGACCTGGTGACGTTTCAGTCGCTCGACGCGGCGTTCCCGCCGCCGCTGGCCATCACCGGAAACACGGAACAGGACCGCCACGTGTTTTTCAACGGCCCGCCGACGCAATTGTATGAGCCGGCGCCGCCGGGGATGGACTTCATCTACGCCCCCATCGTGGGCCCGCTGCACTATGCGCCGCCGGGGGTGTTCACCCAGGGCTCGCCCGATGCTGAACCCTGCCGGGAGGCGGCGGAGCGATCCTTCACGCACGTGCTGGTGCGGGACCTGGCGGTGATGCGCACCGAGGTGACTCGGCAGATGTGGGCGGACCTGCGGGCCGTCCAGCCGGATCTGCCCGCCGACCCGTCGGTGCACACCGGCAGCTTGAGCCTGCCGGTGCAGAACGTTTCCTGGCCGCAGGCCCTGTTGTTTGCCAACCTCCTGTCGGTCCAGTCAGGCCTTGCGCCGTGCTACTACGTGGACGGCTGGCTCACCCAGCCGCTGGACGCAACCAACTACACGGACGGCGCGTACTTCTGCGACTTTTTCGCCGGCGGCTACCGGCTCCCCACCGAGGGGGAGTGGGAGTACTTCTGCCGGGCGGGGAGTGTCCATCCGTTTGGTGTGAAAGACTCCAGCTACAGCGCGACCAACTGTTTCACCTGCACTCCGAGCGGGCTGGCGGACATGATGGCGGCGGTGGTGTTCTGCGCCAACTCTGGTGGCCAGCCGGCTGTGGTGGGCAGCAAAAATCCCAATTTCTGGGGCTTGTACGACGTGCACGGCAACGTGGCGGAGTGGTGTTGGGACTTGCTGGACGACATGGACCCGGCGTACCCCACCGGCCAGGTGTTCGACCACTGGGGCGCCATGACCGGCAACTTCCGGGTGGCGCGTGGCGGATCGTTCCGCGACAACGCGGCGGCATGCCGCAGCGCCTTCCGGCAATCGTTTCAGGATTACAAGGCCTACGACGACTTGGGGTTTCGGCTGGTGCGGACGGTCCGCTAGCGGCAAGGGTTCGTTCGGGCCGGTCGTTCGTCCGCGAACAGGAATCGGGCATGGCGTACATGCTGTCTCCTTCCGTATAATACCCTCGCCCCAGTCCGGTGGATGATTTACGGGACAAGGGGCGGGAGATCGCGATGTCCGAGACGATCCGGGACGGGATCCGGAGTCGGCGCAGCATCCGGCAGTTCACCCCGGAGCCGGTGGCGCCGGAGCTGCTGCGGGAGCTGGTGGACATGGCTCGCTGGGCCCCGTCCCACTGCAACACCCAGGCCGTCCGCTTCATCGTGGTGGACGACCCGGCGCTGCGCCGCCGGCTGTTGGAGCACGGCGGCGCGCGGATGATCGAGCGGGCCCCGCAGGGGATCCTTGTGCTCGCCACCGACAACTCGGACAACCTGGCTTACCGGCCGCACTACCAGAGCGCCGCGGCAGCCATCCAGAACCTGTGCCTGTACGCCCGCGCGCTCGCGCTGGCCACCTGCTGGATTATCCATCTGCCGCGACCGGCGGTACTGCGCCGCTTGTTCGGCATCCCCCGGAGCTGGGATCCGATCACCTACGTCGCCGTGGGTCGCCCGTCGGCCGAGCCGCGGCCGGTGGGGCGGAAGTTCGGCCTCGATGAGGTGCTGGCGTTCAACCGCTACCTTTGGGGCACGGACGGCGGGCGAAAGCCGTATCTTCGGATCGTGTCGCGGAAGCTGTACTACCTCTTGCCGATCTGGCTCAAGCACCGGCTCGACGGCTGGGTGAACCGGCGATTCGTGCGGCAATTCGACAACTGATGCCACCCGGCGCCAACGCGGACGGAGGTGTGCGCCATGGTCATGCAAATCATCAAGTTCTTCTACCGGCCCTATTTGCTCCGGATCAAGCCGTGGATCATCCGGCGCATGGGGGTCACGCTAGGCACGAACTGCCGTGTCTACACACCGCTCGCCAACCTGGACAACATCGCGCCGCGGCTAATCCGGATCGGGGACGGCTGCTGCCTGTCGCGAGGGGCCGTCATTTTGACCCACGACTTCTCCCGCTATGGCTTCGACCGGCCCGAGACGAAGCCGGTCACCTTGGGGAACAACGTCTTCGTGGGCAAGAACGCCATCATCCTCCCCGGTGTCTCCATCGGCGACAACTGCGTGGTCGGAGCGGGGGCGGTGGTCACCCGCGATGTTGCGGCGAACACGGTCTGCGCGGGCAATCCGGCGGCGCCCATCTGCACGTATGACGAATACCTCCGCAAAGCGGCTCATTCCTGAGCATCTGTGCGCCCGCTGCGGCGCCTGCGTGCCGGCTTGCCCCCACGGCGTGCTGGCCCTCGATGCGAAGCTGTTCCCGTACTACGCCCGGGAGTCGGCCTGCACCCAGTGCCGGCGCTGCTTGGCCGTGTGTCCGGGCGTGGCGGTTGATTTTCGCGCGCCGGCCGCAGACGGGATCGTCATCCACCCGCTCCTCGGTGCGTACCGGGACGTCTATCAGGCCTGCAGCCGCGATACGGCCATCCGGGAGCGGGCCAGTTCGGGCGGGGCCGTGACCGCCCTCCTGTCGCAGGGACTGCGGACGGGCGTCTTCGATGCGGTTCTGGCGGTGACCATGTGCGCCGGCGAACCCACCCGAGCCGGTTTTGCCCTGATCACCGATCCGGCCGAGGTGGAGCGATCCGGGCAGGCCAAGTACCAGATCGCCCACCTGGCCGAGGTGCTGCCGGAGATCCGCCTCCACGATCGGGTGGCGGTGGTGGGGTTGCCGTGCCACATTCACGCCCTCCGCAAGTTCGAGGCGTTGGAGCCGGACTTGGGCCGCCGCATCGCGGTCCGGCTGGGCACTTTCTGCAACGGGGTATGCGAGCGCGAGGGCACGCTGTACCTGCTGCGCCGGCTGGGGGTGCGGCCGGAGAGCGTCCGCCGGCTGGAGTACCGGCGCGGTCCCTGGCCGGGGAGCCTTCATGTCGAACGCACGGACGGCGCGCCGTTGGCGGTGCGTCGCGACGTCTACGGCGCGCTGCTCTACCTGTACCTGGCGGAGCGTTGCCTGTATTGCATCGACCAGGCGGCGGAGCAGGCCGACCTGTCGTTTGGCGACGCCAAGACGGCTAATGCCCGAGGCGCAGGGCGCTGGTCGCATCTGGTCGTCCGCACGGCGACCGGCGCGGACCTCTTCGAACGGCTCGGGGATGGCCTGGAGGTAGAGCCCGCCAAGGCGGCGGAAATCGTCGGTGACCAGGCATACCAGTTCGATTTCAAGAAACGGCGGGCGTTCCTGCGGATGCGGCACCTCCGGCTGGCGCCGGAGTACGCGCTCGCCGAGCCGCCGGCTGCGTCCGGTGGCCGGTTCCGCGAGGCGCTTTTTATGGTTGCGTACCGATACCGCCCGCTGGCCCGTTGGATCCTGGCGGCCGTCCCCCGGGCGATTCTCTGGGAAATATCCCGTCGGTTCTTCGGGTGCATCCGCCGGCGGCGCTCGGCCGGATCACCCGGCGTCAGCTCACCTGAGACCCAGCGCCAGGCAAACCGATCCGATCATGATGATGGTTTTGATCATTGAGGACCTCCGTATGTCAACTGATACGCAGACGGATGCTGTCCGTTCCGCGTCAGCGTGGCCTGCGGACGGGGTGACGCGCGGGATAAACCAGCGGACGGACCGAGGAGTCGCGGGCCATGGGCGCGGGGCGAATATTCGGGACGCTGCGCGCGGTCAGGGGCGTCGGTCCGCGATGGAAAGGTCCAGTTGGACAGGTTGCCCAATCGGCTGCACCATCCGGGCCCGGTGGGGGGCCAGGGCGTTTTCGCGGTAGGTGTGGCGGCCCCAACCCATGAACAGCACCGTGACCGAGAGCAGGGCGATGACGGTCCAGAACCGCCGGCCCACCGCGGCGTCCTCCGCCCGCAGTTCCCGGCCCAGCTGGTGCATGGCCGCCAGGGCGAAGAGGAGGCCGGCGGTGAAGATCCCCGCCAGTTCCCAGGTCACCCCGTGCCAGGGCAACGTGAAGAAGTTCAGAGGGCCCAGCGCCAGTTGCGCCAGCGAGGCGAACAAAGCCAGCCGGTAGCCGAGGCGGAGCAGGTCTGGCCGGGTGAAGCCGGACACGCGCTCGGCGGCCGGGTAGGCGGGCCGCCGCATCCAGCCCGCAAGGAACAGTCCGGTGACCGCGAGCGTGGCGCAGACGAAGTGCAGGTAGCGGGGCAGCACGTTGGGCAGCAGCGCGGCGCTCCAGAAGCCGCCGACGCTGCCCCAGCGCTGCGGAAACAACATCAGGTTCACGTTGGTCAGGAAAACGAGGGGCACCAGCAGGAGCAGGGCCACGGCCAGCCCCAGCACGCCGAGCCGCAGCGCCGGCCGGCGGGACAACTGCTCCCACCGGTACTTGTGCAGGTAAAGGAGCAGGAACGCGGCGATGAGAATCGGCACGAGGCTGATCCACAGGCGGCCTGTGAGGATGGTGGCCGGGTAGAAAAAGATGGGATACAGGGTGTTGATGGCCAGCAACGGCGCCACCCCCAGTACCACCGCCAAACTCTTGTTCACGGTGACGGTGGCGGCCACGGCGCGCGCCAGTCCGAGGTAGCGCGCCTCGCGCCGGCCGCGCAGCTCCGCCCACAAGGTCAGGAGCGACCCGCCCAGGAGCAGATCCACGAACAGGATGTGCGCCAGGAAGGCCAGCACCAGGATGACGGCGAGCACACCGGCCGGCAGCGGCAGCGGCAGCGGCAGGTCACGCAGGACGGGCGCGGTTTGGGCAGTGAGGAGAAGGATCGACAGCGCGTCCATGGTCACACTCCCTTCCGCGGGGCGGCTGGCGCCGGCCGCTGGCGAGACGGGTTGACGGTCACGCCGGCATCCTGGGCGCCCGGCGGGGCGGCGGGTCGCCGATCCACCGTCCGGATGTAGTCGACGAGGACGTTGAGCTCGGTGGCGTTGCCCGGGAACGGCGGCATGAAGTACCACGCCTTGTGCATGCGCAGGATGTAGTCCCGCATGTCCGCGGCACCCATGGTCCGGCCGGGCAAGGCGAGGCGGCGGAACTTGGCGGTTACCGAATTGATGCCGGTGACGGTGTGGCAGCGGCTGCAGGCGATCATGAACACGTCGCGCCCGGCGGCGAGGCGGTCGGCGCCGGGGGCGGCGAAGGCGGCGTGGGGGAGCACGCCGTCCCGCTGATAGAGGGGGTATTCCTCGATCCGGAGTCCGTTTGCGTACATGTAGTCTTTGATGACGTACGGTTTGCGGATGAATTCCCGCACCCGCTCGAAGCTGCCCACAAAAAACGCCAGGCAGAGGATGGGCAAGACGGCCGCCGCCCGCGGCAGCCAGCGCGGCAGGGCGAAGCCCCACAGCGCCACCGCAGCGGCCGCGACCAGCGTCCCGACGATGATCGCCACGAGCGAGTCGTACCACTGGCTGAAGGCCAGGGTGGACACGGCGGTGGGCATATTGCGCAGCATCTCGCCGGGGATCACCGCACGGTAGACGAACGCCCCCACGGCCGCGAGCGGCGTCCAGACCAGCAGCCAGAGCGCGGCGTAGCGGACCGCCGACCGCCGGACGGGGCTGTCCCGGCCGGTGAGCAGCGTCGCCAGCAACAGGCCCACCGCCCCGCCCATCATCATGGCCAGGGCGGTTCGGAAGTAGAGCTGGGGCACGTAGATGGGGTTGGCAAAACCGCTGAGGAAGGTCCGGGTGACCGGCCACGCCCCGGGGTCCATCATGAAGCCGAGGATGGCCACGATAATGGCCATGGTGAGCCAGGAGAAGGCGCAAAGCGCGAAACCGAAGTGGATGTGCCGGCGCTTGGCGTCATCGGACACGACGGATTTCCGCCATGTGTAGTAGTACAGCATGACAAAAACCACCTCGAGCACGAAGACGATCCACTCGGTGAACCAGGCGCCGAAGAACACCCGGATCAGGCTGCCGATGGCGTCGGGATTGACCAGAGCGGTGGAGAACCAGATCCCGACGCCGGTGAGTGCGCCCACGGTGGTGGTCAGGACGAAACAGACCGCCATCATCCGGCGGGCCAGGTCGTCCCAGGCCTGGGCCGCGATCGGGTCGGCCGGACGGCGGCGGTAGCCCAGGTACTCGATGAAGGTGATGAACGGGAGGAAGCCCACCGCCAGCGCATGGTTGATCAGGACGTGAATCACCGCGATCACGGCGATGAGCATCCGGTTGCCCAGCCAATCCAGGTGGAAGATCGGAAAATCCATGCCGGCCCCCGGAGTTGATAATGGGCCGATTGTAGACGATCTGATCCCAATCCTCAAGAAATCGTGAATGACCGATGGAATCGGCGCCATCGAACCGGCGGATCGGTGATAGGGTGAATCGAATGTCTGTTGGTTATCGCTGGGTGCTTATATTTTATTGGTCATCTGGAAAAGAGTTCGCTCTTGCTGTTGATGGAATTTAGGACTTGGGATCCGGGAACCGGGACCTTGGATTTGGTAATGGTTCCGAGAACTGGAAACCAGGGCCTGGAACCAGGGTTCCAGGTCCGATATCCGAATTCCGATGTTCGATGTCCGTCGCTCGGGAACGAGCCTCTGGTCTCGAGCCTCGATTACGAGCACGATTACGATTACGAATTACAGGCACAAACAATCAACCATCAACCATCAACCATCGACTGACGCCATGACTCGCGCCGCCGTTTCCGGCCGGGATGTGGTGGGCGTGCGGTCGTTGCCGGCGACGCACCGGACGATGAGGGCGAGTTCCTCCAAATCCACGGGGCGACCGCCCTGGCCGGCGGCCTTGACGGCCTGAAGCACATCCCGGGCCAAGTTGTCGTCCGCGGCCACGCCGATCCGTTCCAGTCCGTGGCGCACCGCGGCCAGCCCCGACATATGCCCGAGCGCCACCTCGGGCCGACGGCCCACCAGTTCCGGCGACAGACTGGCGTAGTGGCCGTTGTGGGTCAGGGCGGCCCGGACATGACCGCCGGCGCAGTGGGTGAAGGCAAAGCGGCCGGTCACGGGGAAGTGCGCCGGCACCGGCCGCCGGGCGGCACGGCTCACCAGCCGGTAAAGGGCCGGCAGCCGGGACAGATCCCAGCGGCCGTCGCCGCCGAAATCGCCGGCCAACACCGCCAGGAGTTGACCCAGGTCCACGATGCCGGCCCGCTCGCCCAGGCCCAGCACCGAGGCGTCGACGATTTCGGCGCCGGCGCGGACGCCGTCCAGCGCGTTGGCCAGGGCCAGGCCCCGGTCGTTGTGGCAATGAACGGCGATGAGCGGATTGGCGTCCCGCGCCGCCAGCCCGTCGCGGACGCGGCGGACCGTGTCGTGCATGTTGCGGGGCGTGCCCGGCACCAGGCAGCCGGTGGTGTCGGCGATGCTGACGATGTCGGCACCGGCGCGGACCGCCTCGGCGGCCGCGATGACGACGTGGCGCAGGGGGCTGCGCACCGCGTCCTCGGGGGTGAACCGGATGAGCAGGCCGGGCCGCTGCGCGCGAGCCCGCGCCACGGCGGCGGTGATGCGGTCGACGGCCTGGACCAGCGTGAGCCCCTGGTCCGCCAGCCGCGCCGGGGCGACGCAGAAATAGATGCCGAGAAAATCGACGCCGCAGGCCAGCGCCGCGTCGACGTCCCCGGCCAGAGCCCGGGCATGGGCGCCGATCCGGACCGGCAGTCCGGCGCCGGCCAGCAGGGCCACCGATCGGCGGATCTCGGGGGTGACCACCGGGTGGCCGGCCTCGACGATGTCCACGCCCACGGCGGCCAGGGCCTCGGCCATCGCCAGGCGCACGTGCGCGGGGAAGGCGACGCCGGGCGACTGCTCCCCCTCCCGCAGGGTGGAATCCAGGACGCGAATCATCGCTGCCTCCCCGCCGGCACCGCCGCAGCGAGCCGGCTTTGAAACTTGTAAACGTTGAGCATGGGCAACCTCCCATCCTGAAGCTGGAGGCCAGTGTAGAACCGCAAAACGGTGAAATAAAAATTTTTGATTATATTTGACTAAAAAACTTTATAGTGTTAAATATTTAACATGATCCCGATTGCCGCCGCCGTGGAACGCATTGTCCGGGAATCGCCGCTCCTCGGCGAGGGGCTGGCGCAAGGCATCCTGAACCTGTCGGCGGTGGCCCGTGCCATCGGACCGCAGGTGGCGGCGGAAACCCTCAAGCCGGCGGGCGAGGGGGCCATCGTCATGGCGCTCAAGCGGCTGGCACCCCGCCTGGCCGGGCCGCCGGCGGACGCCAAGGGGATCCTGCGCCAGATTCGCGACATCACCGTGCGCTCCAACATCGCCGAGTTCACCTACCTCAACTCGCCGGGCATCGCCGGCTGCCTCCAGCACCTGCTCCGCGAGACGGCCCGCGCCGGCGACGCGTTCCTTGCGGTCACCCAGGGGGTGCACGAGGTGACGGTGCTCGCTGCCGGCGGCCTGGAGAAGCGGGTGGAGGCGGTCTTCGAGGGGGAACGGCGCGTGTCGCGCCTGCCGGGACTGGCCGCGGTGGGGATCCGCTATACGCCCAAGGTGGTGGGGATGCCTGGCGTCTACTACGCCATCCTCAAGCAGTTGCTGTGGGCGGGGATCAACGTCGTGGAGGTGGTGTCCACGTACACCGAACTGACGCTGATCCTGGAAAAACGGCACGTGGACCGGGCGTTCACGGTGTTGAAGCGTTTCCTCTGGCCGTAGGGGAAAATACGGCGGCCGGATACGTGCAGGGACCGCTGGAAAGTCTGAAGGTTTTGCAAAACCTTCGAACCTTCGAACCTTCGAACCTTTGAACCTTTGAACCTTTGAACCTTTGAACCTTTGAACCTTTGAACCTTTGAACCTTTGAACCTTTGAACCTTCAAACCTTTGAACCTTCAAACCTTCAAACCTTCAAACCTTCAAACCTTCAAACCTTCAAACCTTCAAACCTTCGAACATCCCTTGAAGTGCTCGATCCTCACTTCCCCTCGTCCAGCCGTCGGCGTCCCTCGACGCTCATGCGGCGGGACGCCTCGCGTCGCAGCGTCCGGATCGCGCCCGCCTGCCGGAACCGGAGCACCGACCAGTCGTCGTCGATAGCCACCTGCCGGACCGCCTCGAAACCGAGGTCGCCGAGCGGCTGCCAGCCGGTGTCGCGGGAGATGTCCGAGGTGTAGGTTTTGGATGTCTTCTTCGGATATGCGAACCACAGCACCGCGTCGGGACCAACGGCCGCGGCCACGGGCGGAGCCAGCGCAGCCACCTCGGCGCAGGCGGTGACAAACACCAGCGCGAACGGGTACACCGCGCCGGACGCCAACCGGCGGTCCACCCGGACAGAGCCCAGATCGGCCAGCCGCGACCGAAAGCTGTCCGGCCCGTTCAGCACCAGCACCGGGGCGTGCCCCTTGTAATTGAGCTTGGCCCAGACGGGATCCATGCGGTGACCTCCCGGCGCGTTGAGACGGACAGCCGGTCCGCGGCCGCGCCTATCTGGATTCCGATGCCGTCGCGGCGCCCTCCCGGTTCAGGCGGCTGGAACGGAAGCTGTACAGGAAGTAGATCAGCAGACCGATGGCCATCCACCCCAGAAACCGCCACCAGGTGACCAGGGGCAGGCTGAGCATGAGATACGCGCAGAGCACGATGCCCAGCACCGGCAGCACCGGGAAGAGCGGCACGCGAAAGGGGCGGGGCAGGTCCTTGCGGGTATAGCGCAGCACCAGCACGCCGGCGCAGACGATGATGAACGCAAACAGCGTGCCGATGGAGCACAGCTCCGAAGATACATCAATGGGCGTCAGCGCCGCAAACACCGCCACGATGCCGCCCGTGATCAGGGTGGTGACCCACGGCGTCTTGAAGCGCTGGTGGACGTTGGACAGGAACGGCGGCAGGAGCTGGTCCCGTGACATGGCGAACAGGATCCGCGGCTGGCCCATGAGCAGCACCAGCAGCACGCTGGTGATGCCGGCGATGGCGCCCACGCTCACCAGGGCGCTGGCCCACGGCAGGTCCAGGCGGTTCAGCACCAGCGCCACCGGGTCGGCCACGCCCAGGTCCTGGTAGGGCACGACCCCGGTCATGATGGCCGAAACAGCCATGTACAGGACTGTGGCGACGGCCAGGGAGCCCATGATGCCGATGGGCATGTCCCGCTGGGGGTTGATCGCCTCCTCGGCGGTGGTGCTCACCGCGTCGAAGCCTACGAAGGCCAGAAACACGATGGCGGCGGCGGTCATCACGCCGGTGAATCCGAACGGCATGAACGGGCTCCACTTGGCCGGGTCCACGTGCCAGACGGTGAGTAGAATGAAGAACAGGATGACGGCGATTTTCAGGATGACGATGAACAGGTTGACGCGGGAGCTCTCCTTGATGCCACGCACCAGGAGGAACGTGAGCAGCAGCACGATGGCCACCGCCGGCAGGTTGAACAGGCCGGGCGTCTTGTCCCACGGCGAGGCGGTGTACGCGGCCGGGAGGTGGACACCGACTCCTGCGCTAAGCATGTTCACGAAGTAGGCGCTCCAGCCGGTGGAGACCAGGATCGCCGCCACCATGTACTCCAGAATCAGGTCCCAGCCGATGATCCAGGCGAAGATCTCGCCCAGGGTGGCGTAGCCGTAGGTGTAGGCGCTGCCGGCCACGGGAATCATGGCGGCCAGCTCGGCGTAACACAGCGCGCTGCAGGCACAGGCCGCCGCTGCGATGGCGAACGAGAGGATGATGCCCGGGCCGGCATTGTGGGCGGCCTGGACGCCCGGCAACACGAAGATGCCCACGCCGATGATACAGCCGATGCCGATGGCGACGAGGTCAACGGCGCGGAGTGATTTCTTGAGACTGCGGTGTTCGTCCTGGGTGTCCGCCAGCAGCGTCTGGACGGGCTTGGTTCGCAGCAGCTTGTGGCTCATGTCCGTTCTCCCGGTGACCGTGGTGTGTCCAGCCATTGTAGCCGGGCGGACGGAAAAACTGAAGTCGGAATTGCGGTGCCGCCCCCGTTAAACGCGCACGGGCGGCGTGGTGCGGACCAGGTGATTGACAGCGGCCACGAACACCGGGGTCAGCACCAGGTTCAGGGCCAGGCTGAGCACCGCCACAGCCACAACGGGGCCGCCGATGCCGTAGCTCAGGCTCAGGAGAATGATCCCGGCGCCCACCTCACCGCGGGGGCACATGCCGACGGCCACCGCCAGGCGTTCCCGCCAGTGCGCCTCCCGCCGGTAGCAGAAGGCCGGAAACAGCTTGCCGATGTTGATGAGCAGGGTGAGCACGACCACATGCACCACTAGGGTGCCCGGTGACAGCGGCGGCTGGGCGGCGGTCACGGTGGCCGCGCCGCCGGCCGGCGCCAGCGCCGCCGAGCCGATGAACACGGGCATGCTCAAGCCGACCAGGACCATGAAGACCGCCGACACGATGGTGGACACGCGTTGCTCCACGGGCGACTCGGGCCCTTCCTGGTGGCCCTCGCGGGCGTCGTCACAATGGGGGTTGCACCCCGCCGGTCGCTGGATCACGCAGCCCAGGACGAACGCCGGCAACAGCACTTCGATGTGCACCGGGACGTTGTCGTCGATCAGTTTGGTGAACTGGTAGATGAATTCACTGGCGGCGGCGATGGCGAACGCATAGCCAAGAACCCACGGCCAGCTCACCGGCAGCCGCAACCGGTGCAGCCACCGCCAGCCCACCGCCAGGAGGACGGCCATCACCACCACGATGAAACCAAGCTGCCAGGCCAGGCCGATCATGAGCATCTTGAGGGGGATCATGAGCAAAACCGTGTCCAGATCGTCAAAGATGGCCAGGATGCGGGTTTTGCGGAAGGTCCAGGTGGCCGACAGTCCCGCTGCGGCCATCATGGAAAACAAGATACCCGTGGCCGTGGGAGCGGCGAACCGCCCCGCCAGGATGAGTTCTTTCCACGTCGTCCAGTTCCCCCACTCGGCGGCGGGCAGCAGAAGGTACATGAAATAGAGGGCGGCGATGATCCAGGGAAACGCCGCGGTGGTCATCGCGACGCCGTAATCCTTGCCGAGCGAGCGCACCTGGCTCTGGTCCAGCTCGAACTCGTAACCGACGTGGATCATGATGAAGGCCAAACCGAACATGGTGAGAAACCGGACCGCCTCGGCAACGGCGGCATACGCCGATCCCAGCCAGGCCGGCAGCAACTGGGAACCCACCAGGCCCGCCACCAGAAGTGTGGAGAAGAGGGTGATCTTTTTCATCGAATCGGCTCCTTTGCGTTCGGCACCTGTCGGTGATCGTGCGGCATCGGGGTCGCCGCCATTGGATGCCGGCAACCCCTCAAGCGATCCCGCACCACTCGGGCGTCCCGACGTCGGGCCGCGGATCCAATCAGCGACCGGCGGGCCGCAACTCCAGGTCGAATCCGTCGAGGGCGGCGCCGGCCGCTGCTTCAGCGTCGCGAAGCAGGCGGCGGGGTGAATCGCCCAACCAGCTGAAGTCCAGCCGGTAAAAACGGGCGGTCGCCACGTCGCCGACGACGAGTGCGCGTCCGTCTGGGGAGAACGCGATGCCCGTAACGCTCTGGCGACTGCCGATGACCACATCGGGAGTGGCGCCATCCACCGACCAGACAGCGACATCGCCGTCGTTGCCGGCGGCGGCCAGCCGCCGCGAGTCAGAGGTGAAGGCCAGCCGGATCACGCCGCTGCGCTGCCAAGCCAGGTTTCGGACGATCCGGCGGGAGTTCAGGTCGACCAGTACCACCCGGTCGGCGAAATCGGAAGCCGCCAGTAACCGGCCGTCGGGCGCGATCACCACACTGAACAGGTCGGCGTCGCTGACGGCCAGCCGGGCGGCGGTGGTTGCGCCGGTGCGGGCGTCCCAAAAGTCCAGCGCGCCCTTGTCGGACGCAGTGACGATCAGGCACCCGTCGGGTGAGAAGGCCACGCCGCGCACCGGGCCGTTGGCGGGGGCGATCACGCGCACCGGACGGTCGCCGGTGCCGTCCCAGATCCGGACGGTGCCGTCGCTGCTCGCCGACGCGAGGCTGGCGCCGTCCGGCGCGAACGCCACGCGCTGAATCAGCGATTTGTGGGCGGACCAGGACCGCTTCAGTCGGCCGGTCTGCGGATCCCACAGCCGGATGAACCCGTCATATCCGGCGGCAGCCAGAATCCGACCGTCGGGTGAAAAGACCGTGTCGGAGATGATGTCGCGGCTGGCCGACAACGTCCGCAGCAACCGGCCGGTGGCAGCCGCATAGAGTCGGACGGCGCCGTCATTACCGGCCACCGCCACGGTCTGCCCGTCGGGGGACAGACTGATTGACCAGATGTACTCCTGGCCGGGGGTGGTATAAACGGGTTGGCCCGGCTGGACATCCCACACCTGCAGCCGGCCGTCTTCGCCGCAGGTGGTCAGCCGGTGTCCATCCGGCGTGAAGGCGACGTCCCAGATGGCGTGGGCGTGGCCGGCGAGCTGGAGCCGCAGGGTGCCCGAAGACGCATCCCACAGGCTGATGGTCGCGTCCCAGGTTCCGGCGGCCACCGTGCGGCCGTCGGGGGCGAAGGCGACGGCAAGGACTTCGTCGGCGAACTCCTCACCGGTGAACACGGGCCGGCCGGTGGCGGTCTCCCAGACCCGCAGCGTCTTATCGGAACTGACCGACGCCACCAGCGCGCCATCGGGTGAAAGCGCCACACTCCGGACCACCCCCTGGTGACCTGTCAGCACGCGCCGCGCGCGGCCGTCGGGAAGCGCCCAGAGGCGGACCGTCCGGTCGCGGCTGACGGAGGCCAGGAGGCGGCCGTTGGCGGCGACAGCCAAGTGGGTCACCGGGGCGTTGTGGCCGATGAACACCAGCCGCCGACGGGCGGTGGTGGCGTCCCAGACGCCGATGGCGCCTGAGGCTTCGGCGGTGAAGAATGTCCGGCCGTCGGGGGCGAACTCCACATCGGCGATGGTTCCCGGCGGTCCGGTCAGTGCGAGAGTACCCAAGCCCGACACGGTGTCCCACGCCCGAATCTCGCCCGCGACTCCTGAAACCAACAGTGTCCGCCCTTCCGGCGAAAAAGCCAGTCCTCGCGGTCCGCGGCGGAAGCCGGTCAAGGTGTGCGCGAGCTGACCGGTGGCCAGCTCCCAGAGGCGGATGGTCCGGTCATCCCCGATGGCCGCCACGAACCGGCCGTCCGGTGAAACAGACCCGGCCAGCAGGGGAGTGCCCGCGTCGATACCACGCTGGTGCGTCAGCAGTGCGTTCGCCTGGGCCTGGAACAGCCGCGAGCAGGCGATCACCCGCTGACGGACGCTGTCCGGCTGCGACTCTGTGAACGCGGCTGACGCGAACGGCCCGGCCGGATTGGCCGGATTGTGCAGCAGCGAGGCGGCGGCAAACACCCGTGCGGCCAGATAGTGGCGGTCCTGGACAAGCCGGGCCGACTTTTCGTTGAAACCCTGGGCGATGTGATAATTGGCCAGCAGATGCTCCCGATGTTCCCGGGCTCGGGCCTCGCGGAGGCGGGCGTTGGCGATGCCCAGCAGGACCAGCGCCACCAGGATCACGCCGAGGATCACGCCGGCGGCGATGATGGCCGGCTTGTTTTTGACGGCGAAGCGGCGGAGATGCTGCCAGGAGGTGTACTCGTGCGCGATGACGCGGGCGCCGCTTTGGAAGGACTGGATTTCTCGCGCCAGCTCCCGGGCCGAGGCGTACCGGTCGGCAGGGTCGCGCTGAAGCGCCTTGAGGCAGATCGATTCCAACTCAGCCGGGAGGGACGGCTCAAGCTGGCGCGGCGGGGTGAACCGGCCGTGCATCACGGCGAAGATGACCTGGATGGGCGACTCGCCGCCAAAGAGCCGATGACCGGTGAGGATCTCGTAGAGCACCGCGCCCAGGGCCCAGACGTCGGAGCGCTCGTCGAGCTGGTCGAGGTGGCCCTGGGCCTGCTCCGGCGACATATAAAAGGGTGTACCCACCACGGCGCCGTCCAAAGTGATTCCTTCGCGGCCGTTCTGCAGGGCCTGCATGTCCCGCGACAGCTCGTGACGGTGGATATCCTTCTTGCCTTTCACCTTGGCTAGGCCCCAGTCCAGCACCACTGTTTCGCCGAATTCTCCCAGCATGACATTGTCGGGCTTGATGTCGCGATGGATGACACCGCGACTGTGGGCGTAAGCGATTGCCTGGCAGAGGTCGGTGAAGTGGGACAGCAGGTGGAGCCGATCGGCCAGCGTCCGGCAGTCGCGGAGCGCCTGGGTGAGGGTGCGGCCGCGGACCCGCTTCATCGTGTAATACAGAGTGCCGTCCGGGCGGATGCCCAGCTCATAGACCGGCACGATACTGGGATGCTCCAATTGGCCGGTGACCCGTGCCTCGCGCAGGAAGCGGATGACGGTGAGCGGCGCGGTGCCGGCGGTGCCGGCCCCGGACACGGAAAGTGTATCGCGGCTCACCGCGAACTCGCCGAGCAGTTCCTTGAGCACGATCTCGCGACCCAGGTGCCGGTCGTGCACCAGCAGGATCCGGCCGATCCCCCCGCGAGCCAGCTCGGCCGCCGCGGCGTCGCCGCCGGGATAGTCGTATCGATGGGCGCACTCCGGAGTCACCGTGAACAGGTCCGGTCCGGATTCAGGCAGGTGCGGCTCATCCGTCCGCTCGGGCGGCGGGTCGTCGGGGGGTGTCCTCATGCCTGCATTGTAACGGCCCTTCCCGCCGGGTTCAACGTCTAAGCGCCGCGATCCATGCGTCAGGGGGAGGAACGGTTCAATCGGCCAGGGGTATGTAGGCGGCCAGGTTCAGCAGGACCAGCGTCCGGATCTTGTTCTCCATCTGCAGTAACCGCAGCACCTGTGTGGCGGGGAGCACGGCTTCGAACTTGTGCTGGGATTGCTTCTTCAGATGGACCTCCGCCTCCTCGATGGCCTGGGCTTCGGCGATCTCCTTCTGGGCGTCCTCGTCCTGCACGGCGCCCTTGTTCCAGACATCGGTGTAGGCGAACACCAGCTTTTGGATCCACTCGTTGATCTTGGTCAGGTCCGCCTGGCGGGCGTCGTAGACGGGCCAGAACGCCCGGGCCTGCACGGTGGTCATCGTCAGGTTCTCGGCCACCAGTAGCTTCTTGTCCGCCTTCAGCTTGTCGCGCAAGATCTGCCAGTCGTCCGCCGGTTCGGACCGGGCGGAGTCGGCCGCCAGGAACGACACGGCCGGCAGTATCAATTCGAGGCACACGGTGACAGTTTAAATCATGGGAGCTTCTTTGATATTGGATCAAACAGCATGTCTCTCGATCGTGGCCGGGAATCCGGCATCGGCAATGGGGACATGATCGGTGCGCGGTCACAGAATGGCAGCAGATTTCTTCGGATAGCTGCCCATTCTGCACCGCACCTGCTCGTGCTCCAACTCGTGTTCGTAATGGTAATCCGTAATCGTGTTCGTAATAGTCATCGTAATCGAGACTCGAGTCTCGAGGCTCGTTACCGATCATCAGTCATCGGACTTCGGAAATCGGACACCGGTGGCGTCGTGTGTCAGCGCTGGCGGCGGGGAGTTGAACTTGTGAACCTGTAAACCTGCGAACGGTAGATCGCAGATGCGCGCACGGTTACAAATTACGATGACGATTACGAGATTACGCTAGGGGCGGATGACCCGATCGGCGGAGGCCAGCAATTCCACCGTTTCCGTCATGGCGCCGACGATGCCGACGCGCAGCGCGGCGCGGCGGCCGTAGTGGTCCAGGCAGGTGCCGCAGGAAGCGACCTTCGCCCCGCGCGATGCGAGGGCGCGGATGCTCTCCAGCGCCTCGCCGTCGGTGGTGGTGAGAAAGACGCCGGAGTTCACGCACACCACGAAGTCGAGGGTGATTTCGGAGTCCACGATTTTCCTTAGGAATCCCTGCAGCAGTATCCGGCCCAGCTCCGGGTCGCCGGCGCCCATCTGGTCGGAATTGAGGTACAACACCTGCATGGATCACGCCTCCCCGAAAATGATACGGTCCATTTCAACATAAGATCGAATCCGGTCCAAGCACTTTCTGGGTAGCGGGCCTCGATCCGCTTATTCAGAGCAAAACGATGACAGATCAGGTCCAACACCGGCAGGGGGGTGCCTTCAGACCTGCCGCTCCAGGAGGAGCTCCCGGCCGTCGCGGCGGAAGCCGGCGGCGCGCAGCGCTTCGGCATACGGACTGGCGGCGGCCAGCTCGCCGTTGATCTCCGCCACGCGGACACGGGACAGCGGCCGCACCGCCCGTTGCGTCCAGGTGACGAACATGGCCAGACCGCGCGGCAGCGCCGGATCGTCCGGCGGCACCGCGATCGCCAGCGCTTCGCCCATCCGCCGGGAGACCAGCATGACGTCCGTCCCGCGGAAGACCACGTGGTTCGACGGCAGGCGCGCCGGCAGCGCCGCCGGCAGCCCCGGCAGGCCCAGCCCGCAGGGGGAGGCCGGGTCGGCGGCGCAGAGCCGGTACACGACGTCGGCCGGGAGCGGTTCGGCTAACGCCCGCGCCGCCGCCGGCGAGGCGAACTGGATCCCGGGCACCCCGTCAAAGAAGCGCCCGGCCACCGCCTCGCCCGACAGCTCCATGAGTCGGAGCGCCGGGAACACCGCGCCCCAGCGCAGCTCCGGCCGTTCGCCGGCCAGCAGCTCCCGGAACACCACGCCGTAGCGCCGCAGGAGCAGGCGGACCCGCTCCTTGGCGAGCTCCAGCCGCTCCAGGGCGTCGGCCGGTTCCGGGTCCGCCGGCAGGGCCCGCCAGAGGCCGGCCCAGGGGCGGCTGGCCCGCCAGCGGGCCAGCCCCGTGCGGCGGCCGTGTCCGGCCAAAGCGGCGACGGATTCGGCCTCGAAGCCGTGCTCCAGTCCCCGTCGGACCGCGGCGAACGCGTCGGTGGTGAGAACGCCCGCCCAGGCCAACTGCCAGAGGCCGCGGGTGGCGGTCTCGCTGGACAGACCCATCTCCGCGATCAAGTCGTCAAGCCGGAAGCGGCCGCGATTGCCGCGGAAGAACGCCGCCAATTGAGCAGTCGCCGGATCCGCCGCCGGCCCGGTCGCATCCGGCCGGGCGAACAACGCCAACTGGTTTTCGAACGAAAACGCCAGCCGCTCCGCGCCGTCGCCGAACCAGGCCAGCCCCTCGCCGGCCATGAGCGCGTCGAGCCAGTCAGGCCGGTAGCCGGCGAGGCGGGCGGGGAGGATCTCTGTTTCCCAGAGCTCCACCCGCGCGCCCCAGCCCATGAGCGCGTCGAGCCGCGCCCGCAGCGCGTCGGGTCCGTCGTCGTCGGCGAGTAGCCCCTGATGTGCCGCCAGGAAGAGTGGCAACTCCGCCAGCGGCCGCACCGGCGCCGCCGGCCGGGCCTCGCGGCGGCGGAGCCGGAGCAGCGCGTCCAGGTTGCGCCGGTCGCAGACGGCATCCGGATCCTCCGCCGGCGGCTCGCGGAAGGGGCCGGCGGCGAGGTGGCCGTCGGCCAGCAGCCGCGCCAGGGCCTTCCGCAGCCGGGCTGGGGGCACACCCAAGGCGGCGACGATTTCGGCGGGGGTCACCGGGCCGTAGAACACCAGCCATTCCTGCAGAAAGACTGCGAGTTCCGCCTCGTCACCGGCCAGGGCATGGAGCACGTGGTCTGCTTCTCTGGCGGAGACGCGCACGACGCCACCGATGGGTCCGGCGAGGCGCGCCACCCGGCCGGCAAGTTCGTCCGCCCAGGCCGCTGGATCGGCGCCTGCGTCCCGCGCGGCCGCCGCCAGCAGCGCCGCCCATTCGGCTTCGGGGATGGCCCGCCGCTCGCCCACCCAGAACGCCAGCTCATCGGGGGTGTCGGGGGCATAGCCCGGCGCCAGGCGGTGGAGCTTGGCCTGAAACGCGTCCAACAAGCCGGCGGGAAGCCGGGGGCGGGCGGCGGGTTCTCTGGCCAACGCATCGAGGACGTCGGCGTCGGTGGGCAGTTCCCCCGCGGCCTCGGGCGTGTCGTCGCCGTACAAGTAGGTCCCGGTCCGGCGCCACAGCACTGCGGCGGCGAACGGAGACGGCGCGCGCGTCGTCACCTCGGTGACGCGGATGGCGCCGGAGCCGAGCTCCGCCAGGAGCCGCTCCAGGGCGTCCAAGTCGAAGTCGACGGTCAGACATTCCCTCCACGCCTCGGCCAGGATGGGGAACTCGGGATCGTCCCCCACCGCCGCCAACAGCTCCTTGGCCCGCAGCCGATGGAGCCACAGCGGCGTCCGCTGGCGGAAGCCCGCGCGCCGCAGCAGCAGCGCCCGGCCGGCGCACTCGCGGAAGCGGGCGCCGAAATAACCGGTGGCGCCGAGTCGCGCCCGGACCAGGTCGCGGACGGTGGCCGGCGTCACCCACTCCAGCAGGCGGGCGACGGTCACCTCCGGCGGCGCCTCCAGGAGCACGCAGTCGTCGCTCACGAAGTAGGGGACCGCGCGACCGAGGTGCGCCACGCAGGCGGCGGCCGCGGCCAGGGCGAAGGGGCGGTTGACGCAGCCGCCCCAGCCGGTATGGAGCAGGAGCTGGCGTCGCCGCTCGGGGTGGACCGGATCGGGACAGCTTTCGGCGAGCAGGTGGTGCCGGTGCGGCAGCGACGCACCGGCGGCCTCGCGCTGGCGGCGCAGGTAATCGCTCAACACGCCGGCCGCCTCGGGCGTCAGGTGGTAGCGGGACGCCAGCTCGCCGGGGTAGTCCGGATCGTCCAGCCGCCCGTCGGCGATTTCCAGCAGGCAGCCGATCCGCTCCGCCAGCGACCAGGTGCGGCCTTGCTCCTCGGCGCGCCAGAACGGGACCAGGGAATGGCCGCGGCCGCCGGGGACCGCCTCCACCTCGTTGGCGGTGATGCGGGTGATGCGCCAGATCTGGTTACCCAGGGGGAAAGCGTCGCCGAGCGACCGCTCCCAGACGAACTCCTCGTCGAGCTGGCCCACAGCCGCCTTCGTGTCGGCGGCGCGCAGGGTGAAATAGCCGCGGTCGGGGATCACCCCGCCCGACAGGAGCAGCAATCCGCGCACGTGGGGCCGGGCGCGGGCGCGCCCGTCGGCGTCCACCGCCAGCCGCGGCTGCAGCTCCCGGAGCCGTGTGCCGGCCCACCGGCCGGCCAGCATGGCCACGACGCGGTCGAAGTCCCGCCGCTCCAGGTCGTGGTACGCGGTGCAGCACCGAACCTCGGCAAAGAGCTCGTCCAGCGAGCGGGCGTCGTCCACGGTCATGGCCAGAATCACTTGGGCCAGCACATCCAGCCCGCCGGGGCGGGGGACGACGGGCTCGATGGCGCCTTCGGCCACCGCCCGGGCCGTGGCCGCCGCGTGGACGAGCGCCGACGGGTGCAGCGGCAGGAAGCGGCCGCGCGACGTCCGGCCCACGCCGTGGCCGGCCCGGCCGATGCGCTGCACCGCCGAAGTCACGGAGTAGGGCGGCTGGACCAGGACCACCGCCTCGACGCTGCCGATGTCGATGCCCAGTTCCAGCGAGGAGGTGGCCACGATGGCGGCCAGCTCGCCCCGCTTGAAGCGGGCCTCCGCTGCGGCGCGGATCTCGCGGGCCAGCGCCCCGTGGTGGGAGTAGGCCAAGTCGCGGCCGGCCGACTCGTTGATGGAGCGGGTGAGCCGCTCCACCAGGCGGCGGCTGTTGGCGAAGAACAGGGTGGTGCGGTGGCTCTCGATCTCACCGCGGCACCGCTCCGCCACCTGCAGCCACCAGTGAGCCGGCGGCTCGCCCGGCGCCGGCGCGGGCGGAGCGTCCACCCGCAGATCGTAGCGCCGGGCGCCGGGCGCCTCCACGTGCTCCACCGCCCGTGCCTCATAGAAGGACTCGGGGGGAGCGACCACGAGGCGGTATCCGCCCACGAACGCAGCCACCGCCGCCGCCGGCCGTACCGTGGCCGACAAGGCCACCCGCTGGAACTCGCCGCCGAGCCGTGCGAGCCGCTCCACCGCGGTCATCAGGAACAGGCCACGCTTCTCGCCGGCCACGGCGTGGATCTCGTCGAGGATGACGGTGGCCGTTCCCTGCAGGGCGCGCCTGCCCGAGGCCGACAACAGGAGGATGTTCAGGCTCTCGGGCGTGGTGATGAGGATCTCGGGTGGGCGGCGGATGATCCGGCGGCGCTCGCCGGGATCGGTGTCGCCGGTGCGCACCGCCACGCGGATCTCGGGGAACGGGGCGTCCCGCGCGGCGAACAGCTCCCGCAGCTCCGCCAGCGGCCGCTCCAAATTCTGCCGGATGTCGTTGCCCAGCGCCTTGAGGGGCGACACGTACAACACGCGAGCTTCGGCGGGGGGGACGTCGCCCGCGGCGAAGCGGTTGAGCGCCCACAGGAATGCCGCCAGCGTCTTACCGCTGCCGGTGGGTGCGGTGAGGAGCACGTGCCGCCCGGCGGCGATGGCGGGCCAGGCGAGCGCCTGCGCGGCAGTGGGCGCGCCGAGACGGCCGCGGAACCACTCCGCCACCAGCGGGTGGAACGCAGCCAGTGGATCGGGCCCGGCGGCGGGCGGTGGGGACGACTCGGTCATGGCGACGATGCGGTCTCCCGGTCTTTGCCGGAGATTATATCACCCGCGGCGCCGGTGAGGCAGAATCACCACGGAGGCACGAAGGACACGAAGAGAGCATCCCATTTGCCATTGATCATTTTTTTATTTTGTCAGTTTTCATTTCAGATCGGTGCATGGGAGGAGATTATTGTTGATTGCTGATATCTGTTTGGTTGTTTGGAGCCGAGTCGGATTGTGCCGGGACCAGGGTGCTGGGACCTGATGCCTGGGATCTGGGATTCGGGGCCGAGGTCCAGGATCCAGAACCGAAAACTCGGAATCGAGGTCCCGGGTCCGAAGTCCAGTGTCCGACGTCCAACATCCAACATCCAACATCTTCCTTTGTGTCCTGTGCATCTTCGTGGTGATTAACGGCCGAAAAGAATGTTCAGTCGTCTTCCGCGAGCGGGCACTGAGGATCGTCGGCAAGGTAGTCGCCGGTGAGCGCGTGGGCCAAGGCCCGGCACCCGGCGCAGTCGGCCACGCCGCAGAAGCCGCACCGCAAGCCGCTGAGCTGCGGGCGCAAGGCGTCCATGGAAAAGCGCGCCAGCCGGCGGAGGATATCGGCGAACGGTTCCGCCAGCGCGTTGCCCACCCGCAGGGGCAGCCGGCGGCACGGATAGACGTCCCCGTCCGGCATGAGCGCCATGGATTCGTCCCCCAGATTGCAGAGCGCGCCGCGGAGTGGATCCGCTTCTCCGGGCGGCAGCCTCAGCCAGAAGGCGCGGTACGGCAGCAGGGTCTCGGGTTCGGTCTCGAGCCCGGCCGCGGCGGCGATGGCCGCCACGGCGTCGCGCCAGTCGGCGGCGGTGAGCACCTCGGCGGCGAGCCGGCGGCCGCGGCCCAGGGGCACGAAGCGTTCGAAGATGATGCCGTGGAGGCCCGCGCCGCGCGCCCACCGCACGGCTTCGGCGATGCGGCCGGCGTTGTATCGCGCCAGGGTGAGCATGACCACCAGGGGCTTGCCGGTGTGCCGGAAGCGCTCCAGGTTGGCGGAGACGCGGTCGAAATTGCCGCGTCCGCGCACGGCGTCGTTGGCCGCCGCGTCGGCGGCCTCCAGCGAGATCTTCAGCGCGCCGATCCGGGGAAAGGCGGCGATGCGCGTCAGGGTGTCGTCGTCGGCCACGGTGCCGTTGGTGATGATGTGCGCCTCGGCCAGGTTGGCGAAGCCGTGCAGATGCGTCACCAGGTCAAAGAATCCGGGCAGGAGCAGCGGCTCGCCGCCGGTGAGGTTCACCGACACCGGCCGCGGCGCCAGCGCGCCGAACACGCGGTCGGCCAGTCGGCGGAGTGCCTGCGGCGCCAGTTCGCGGCTTCCGTCGAATGCGTCCTGGTAACAGTGGGTGCAGCGCAGGTTACACCGGTCGGTGAGGTGCCACTGGAAGCCGAAGAGCGGAGCGGTGTCGGGTTGCTGGTCGTTCATGGTTCGTGGGCGCCTTGACGCCGGGAGATTATACCATCGGTCGGGGAGAAGGCCGCGGCGGGGAGAGCGGGCATGATTCCGCGATCGTCTTTCATTGGTCAGTTTTCATGTGTCATTTTATTAGCTATTGATTATGGCTCATTTTGTATAGGCTATTTGGAGTCATGATACGCAATTGCATATCCCGAACTTCGAATCCCGAATGCCGAGCCGCGAACCCGAACCTCGAGCCTCGATTACGAACTACAATCACGATTACGAGCACACACTCTCAATGAATGGGAACGAACCCGGAATTCCGGCAACTTTTTCCCGCTCCACTCGTACACGACAGCGTCATTATTCTGAATCATTGGAGCGCAACATGGGGAAGCAGGAAGGACTGGATCGGCGTCGGTTCATCCGGGGCGGCGTGGCCGGAGTGGTGGGAGCCGGACTCCTGCCGGTCGGCGGTTTGCTGGCGGCGGATGAACCGCCTGCCGCGCCAGCCGATCCGAAGATCCGGGAGTACCGAACGCTGGGCCGCACGGGGTTCAAGGTGTCGGACATCAGCTTGGGCTACTGCAACGCTGAAGCGGTGATCAAGATGATGCTCGCCGGGGGGCTGAACTACATCGACACCGCCGAAAGCTACAAGAACCAGACGGTTGTCGGCAAAGCCATCCGGGACCGGGACCGGAAATCGGTCTTCATAACGTCCAAGCTGGAGCTCAAGAAGGAGGACACCGTCGAGGGGCTCACCGACCGGTTCCGCAAGTGCCTCGAGGAGCTGCAGACCGAGTACATCGACTGCATGATGAACCACATGCCGGAGGAGCTCGAACTGGTCCGGCACGGGGCGTTCCACGCCATGACGGCCAAGATGAAGGCGGACGGCAAGCTCCGGTTTGTCGGCATCGCCCATCACGGCGTGAGCTGGGCGGAGGATCCGAAGAACCCTATGGAGATGGTGCTCGGTGCCGCGGCCGAGGACGGCCGCTACGACGTCATGCTGCTGGCGTACAACTTCCTGGCGCGCGAGGCCGGCGAGAAGGTCCTGCGACTCTGCGCCGAGAAGAATATCGGCACCACCCTGATGAAGACGGATCCCATCGGCAAGTACTACCTCCTGAAGGAACGCGTGGACAAACTCGTGGCCGAAGGGAAAGAGGTGCCGGAGTTCTACAAGAAGTACCTGGAGCGCCTCCAAAAAGATCTGGAGAACGCCCAATCGTTCATCAAGGAGCACAACCTGACCAACCCGGCCGAGATCCGCGCCGCGGCCATCCGGTGGGCGCTGGCCAATCCCCATGTGCACGCCGTCTGCTGCAGCGCCCAGAACTTCGACCAGGCGTCCGCCTTCATGGAGCTGTCGGGCACCAAGCTGACCCGCCGCGAGGCGCGCCAGCTCCAGGCATACGCCGATGGGTTCGGCCGCTACTACTGCCGCCACGCCTGCGGCGCCTGCGAGGCGAGCTGCCCGCGGGGCGTGCCCGTCAACACCATCATGCGCTACCACCACTACTACGACGCGCACGGGCGGGAGAAGCTGGCCATGCAGCAGTACGCCCGCCTCACCACGGCCAAGGCGGACGTCTGCACCGACTGCGAGGGTCACTGCGAGCGGAGCTGTCCCCATGGCGTGGCCATCCAGGGCCTGCTGACGCTGGCGCACCGGCGCCTCACATTGGTTTAAGGGACGATACCCGACCCGTCTGGTTCGGGCGGGCGGTTAGTCGGTGAAGGGGTGGATCGGTGAAGCGAGAGGCGAATCAACCATCAATCGCATTTAAACCTGCAACCCTTTCTACGGCTCGATGACGATCACGAGCACGATTTCAAAATATGATTACGAATTCCGAGCACAAACCCTCAACCCTCAACTGATCTCGAACCTGAAACCTGCGAACCCGGAACTTGCGAACCTGGAACCTGTGAACTTGTGAACCTGGAACCCGTGAACCCTCAGGTCCGTTCGAGATAAAACCATGGAGCGGGTACGAGCCCCCAGCCTCGAGCCTCAAGTCTCAAGTCTCAAGTCTCAAGTCTCAAGTCTCAAGTCTCAAGTCTCAAGTCTCAAGTTGTTCACTCCCCCTTCCGGTATTCCGCCTCCACCGTGATGGCGATGCCGCCGCGGGCGGCGAACTCGCCGCGGACCACGCACCACCGGGGCGCCAGCGCCCGCACCAGGTCGTCGAGGATCGTGTTGGTCACGTGTTCGTGGAAGGCGCCCTCGTTGCGGAACGACTCGAGGTAGAGCTTGAGCGACTTGGACTCCACGATCTTCCGGTCGGGTACGTACTCGATGGTCAGGCTGGCGAAGTCCGGCTGGCCGGTGACGGGGCAGACGCAGGTGAACTCGTCGGTTTCGAGAGTGACCGTGTAGTCCCGCTTTGGATGCCGGTTGGGGAACGTCTCCAGCTTGCGGCTCGGCTTGGCCGGGTGGCCGAGAATCGTCAAACCATTCGCCTTGGATTGTTTCTTTGTGGCCATGGCGCATCCTCCTGAGGAGACACTGTCACTGTACCGCCCGCCGGTCCGGACCGTCAACGGCTTTTTCGTTTCAGGCTGTTGGATCAAGCGACGAAAGCCCGTGGCGTCACCATCAGGGCGTCAGCGGAATCTTCTGGGCGATATCGTGGCGCAGGAAGGCGTCCAGCTTGTTCTCGAGCTGGTAAAAGCGGGTCACCTTCGAGGCGGGCAGGACGGCGCGGAACCTGGCCACCCACTGCCGGCGTGTGGCGAGCAGCGCCTCCTCGAAATCCAGCCACGCGTCCAGCAGTTGCCCGGCCTGCAGCTCGCTCAGAGTGGCGGGCGATTGGGCGAATTTCAGGAGACGGTCCACGAGGGGATCGCCCAGAGGCTCGATCGCCGCATGGTATTCCCGGTACAGGGGCCAGAACGCCGCCGCCTCAGCTTCAGTGAGCGTCAGGTTGTCGCGAATGATCATCTGCCGCTGGGTCAGGATGATCTGGCGGTTCAGCTCGACGCGGGCCCGTTCCTGGGCGGCGGCCCCGGCCGTCAGCAGGCCCAGCAGGCAGATGATGATGGTCAGGAGACGTGGATGCATGCGAAACCTCTGGATGGGGATATCCGGCGCGGGCTAGCAGACACCGCCGGAACGGATCTGCCAAAGAACAGTTCCAACGGACGCCAGAAATCGGCGCCGCCGGGGGCGTTCAGGGCTGGGGCGTGGTGATGATCGGCTTCAGGTCATATCCCTGGACGGCGATGCGCCGGAGGATGTCGTCATACACCGCCGGTTCCAACGCCGGGGTGCGGCTCAGGATCCAGAGGTACTTGCGGTCGGGGTGGCCCACCACCGCCCAGCGGTAATCGGGATCCAGTTCGATGACCCAGTAGGCGCCGCTGAACGGCCAGAAGAACTGGACCTTCAGCTTGGCGTTCGTGGCGCGGTCAACCACCCACGCCTTGCCGCGGGCCTCGCTCGTGTCGCCGTCCTGTTCTCGGCAGCGGTTGATCACGGTGATTTTGCCGTCAGGGCGCAGCTCGTAGGTGGCGGTGGTCCCGCCGGCACACTGCTTCTGGAAGAAGTTGGGGTAGCGGGCAATCTCGTACCATGTGCCGGCGTAGCGCGTGAGGTCGACGCGGACCACCACGCGGGGCGGTGCCGCTTGGGAATGCGCCGCGGTGAGGCAAAGCAGAGTACCGATGGTTAACCAGCGCATGGGCCGCACCTCCGAATGTGACTGGCAATCACACTGTGATTGCAATCGATCCGACCCCTGCTGGGATGCGCGGAGCGGCCGCCGGATTCCGCCGGCGGATTGCGAGTCAGGCCTTTTCCGGTGCGTTCGGAGCCGCCACGCGGCCCGCCGCCCGGCGCACGACGCGCACGGTCCAGTCGCGCAGGTCTTCCACCACAAGGTAGAGAGTGGGCACCACCACCAGGGTCAGGAAGGTGGAGGTGGTCAGTCCGCCGAACAGGGCCAGGGCCACCGGTGCGTACTGCTGGGCCCGGAAGCTCACGGCGCCGAACCACTGGGGCACGATCACCGGCAGGATCATGGGCAGCAGGCCGAAAATGGTGGTCATGGCCGTCATCAGGATGGGGCGAAGCCGGTCCTTGCCGCCGGTGACCAGCGCCTCGAGCCGCGGCAGCCCCTTTTCCCGGCGCAGGATGTTGACGTGGTCCACAAGGATGATGGCGTTGTTCACCACCACCCCGCACATGAGCATGATGCCGAGGTAGGCGGTGGAAGACAGCGGCGTCCCGGTGAGCCAGAACGTCAGGCTGACACCGGTGATGGCGAACGGCACGGTGATCATGATGATCATGGGCTGGGCCAGCGACTCGAACAGCGACGCCATGATGATGAAGATGAACAGCAACGCCAGCCATACGGCGAAGGTCTGCATCTCCTGGCTCTCGGCGAAGCGTCGGAACGAGCGGCCCATCTCCCACGAGTAGCCGGGCGGCAACTCGAGGTCGCCCAGGGCGTCCTGGAGGCTCTGCTGGAGCCACATCATGCCGGAACGGCCGGTGTTGGCCGAGATGGAGACGATCTGTTTCCGGTTCTCCTTGCGGATCACTCGCGGCCCGGCCTGGAACTCGGGCTGGGCGACAGTGGACAGGGTGACCAGCGCGCCCGACGGGGCGGCCACTTTCAGGTTCAGAATCTGGTCGATGCTCTTCCGGTCCGCCTCGCGGAAACGGACGATCACATCCACCTCGCCCATCTCGGTGTTGTAGCGGGTGGTCGCCCGCTCGCTGAGCGCGCCGCTGATGGTCTGGGCCACCTGCCGCGGGTTGAGGCCCAGCGACTCGGCCTTGACCCGATTGACGCGGAAGTGCAGCTCCTGGTCGCCGCTCTCGAGATCGGTGGTGACGTCCTTGACCTCGGGCAGGCTCATGAGCCGGGTCTTGATCTGTTCGGCGTAGAGGGCGAGGATTTCGCGGTTGTCGCCGCGCAGCTCCACGTTGAAGCCGCCCTCGGAACCGCCGAAGTGCCGCATGGCGCCCACCTGGTATTCGACACCGGGCTCGGCCGGCAGCAGCGCCTGCATCCGCTCCTTCAGGATGTCGACAGACGTGAGCTGGTCGCCCTCCTCGGTGAAATAGAGGCTGAGCTCACCGCTGTAGCGGCCCAGGCTCCGCCGCTCCTTGCCGTAGGAGGTGGTGTAGGTCTCGACCTCCAGCGCCTGTCGGTTCTTGGCCACCGTGTCCTCGATCCGGTCGAACAGGGCCGCCATCTCCTCCATGTTGTAATTCGACGGCATCAGCACATTGACGTTCAACTCGCGCGCCGCCACCCGGGGCATGTCCTCCTGCTCGATCTGGGAGAAAAGCCAGAAGCTGAACCAAAGCACCGGGATCAACAGCAGCAGCACGACATAGCGTCCGCGCAGGGTCCAGGCCATGAACCGGCCGTAGAGTTGGGTGATCCACTGCAGGAGGCGCAGCTTGGGCTTTTCCTGGCCGGTGTAGATCCGCGAGGCGATCATGGGCACGAGGGTGAGCGAGACGACCAGCGAAGAGACCAGCGCCAGGGTCACGGCGATGCCGAAGTCGCTCATGAACTTGCCGAACATGGACTGCGAGGCGAAGAGCAGCGGCACGAAGACAATGATGGTGGTCAGGGTCGAGGCGGTCACGGCCATGCCCACTTCCCGACTCCCCACCCGGGCGGCGTCCATGGCGTTGAGCCCTTCCTCCTGCTTGTGGCGGAAGATGTTCTCCAGCACCACGATGGAGCTGTCCACGATCATTCCGACGGCGAACACCATGCCCATGAGCGAGATGATGTTGATGCTGATGTCCACGACGCCGAGAGACCGGAGGGCGTACATACCGGCGAATGTGAACACCACGCAGATAGGCATCGAGATGGACAGAATGAGCGTACTGCGGACCTTCCAGAGGAACAGAAACATGATCGCCAGCGCCAACAGGCCGCCGTACATGCCGCCCTCGCTCAGGTCGGAGATGGTGCCCAGGATCTCCTCCGACGAGTCGCGGAACACGCGGTACTCGAGCCCTCTGAGCTCGGGCAGCTTGTGCAGCTGCTCCAGCTCGGCCGTCACCGACTGGCACACCTCCACAACATTGGCGGTGGAGGCCTTGAAAATCCGGACAGTCACGGCATCCTGGCCGTTGAAGTGATAGACGCTGGTCCGTTCGGGATAGGCATAGCGCACGTCGGCTACGTCGCGGATGCGCACCGTGGTTCCGCGGATGGGCAGGTCCCGGATCTCCTGCAGGTTCTGGAATCGGCCCACCGCCCGCAGGAAGTACTTCTTGCCCTGTTCGTACAGGTGCCCGGATCCCAGGTCCAGGTTGTTGTTCCGGAGAGACTGGCCCAGGGTGTATACATCGAGGCCGAACGCCTGCACCCGGTCCGGATCGATGTCGATGTACACGTCTTTCTGGTCAAGGCCGCGGACGTCCACGTTGGCGACGCCGTCGATCCGCTCCAGCCGGGGGCGGATCACGTTGTCCATCAACGTGTTGAGTTCGTCGCGCGACTGCTTCAGCGTCATGGTCAGATGGAGGATGGGGCTCTGGGTGGTCTGCCAGCGCCGGATGTAGACATTGCGCACGCCCGATGGAAGCAGGTTCCGCACCTGGTCGATCTTGTCGCGCACCTCCAGGCTCTTCAGGTCCATGTCCGCGTCGTAATCGAATTCGAGCATGACGTTGGAGCCGGAGCCGGAGGACGACGACGACATGCTCTTGAGTTCGGTGACGGTGCCGAGGATGTCCTCGATGGGACGGGTGATGTCCTGCTCCACCTCTTCGGGTGAAGACGACGGGTAATCCACCTGCACCCGGAGGCTCGGGAAGCTGATCTCCGGCATGAAGAGGAGCGGCAGCTTGAAGATGCTGATGACCCCGAGGACGATGGCCATCAGCGTGAGCATGATCACGGTAACCGGCCGGCGGATGGACAGTTCCGAGAGGTTCATGACTGCTTCTCGCGGATGATCCAAGTATAGAGCACCGGGATCAGCACCAGGGTCAGCAGTGTTGACGACGTCAAGCCGCCGATCAGTGTGAGTGCCAGCGGCCTTCGGAGCTCCGCGCCGCGCGCCATGCCCACGGCCATGGGCAGGAGCCCCAGCACCGTTGTGGACGTGGTCATCAGGATGGGCCGGAGGCGCAGGTGGCACGCCTTGATCACGGCGTCCCGGATGGTCAGGCCCCCGGCGCGGAGGTGGTTGACGCAGTCCAGGAGCACGATGGCGTTGTTCACCACCACGCCGGCCAGGATGATGACGCCGATGAACACCACCACGCTGATGCTCTGTCGGGTGAGCCAGAGGGTCAGCAACACGCCCACCACGGAAAACGGGATGCTGAACATGATGATGAGCGGCTGGATCATCGACTCAAACTGGGATGCCATGACAAGGTAAATGAGAAAGATCGCCAGCAGCACAGCGAACGCCATGCTCTGAAAGGCGACTGCCTGCTCCTCGCTCTGGCCGCCCAGGAAGGCGGTGAACCCGATCGGCATGGGGTTGGCGGCGATCACCCCGCGGATTTCGGTGATGACCGACGCCAGGTCGCGCCCCTCGACGTTGCCGCTGATGAGGGCGACGCGTTGCTGGTTGAGTCGGCGGATTTCCGCTGGCCCTTCGGCCACCTCCAGGCTGGCCACGGTGGTGAGCGGGATGGTGTTGCCGGCGGAGTCGTGGATCTTCAGCTCGCGGATCTGGGTCAGCGTCTGACGCTGCGCCTCGGGGAGGCGGACCCGGATATCCACCTTCCGGTCAGGCCGGACAAACTCGGTGGCCACGTCGCCCAGGATCTGGTTCCGAATGGCGGTGGCCACCCCTTGGATGGTGAGCCCGTAGGCGGACAGGCGCTGCCGGTTGAAGACGATCTGCACTTCGGGATTGCCGGCCTCGGTGCTCGCCTTCAGATCGGTGAGGCCCCGCAGGCGACTCAACTCGCCGGTCAGCCGCGCAGCCATGCGCCCCAGCACCTGTTGGTTGTAGCCCTGGATGAACACCTCCACCGGCGACTTGAAGCTGAAGAAGGTGGGCCGCGAGAACTTGTAGTCCAGCCCCGGCAGCGGCGCCACCCGGGTGCGGATCTGCTCCAGGATGTGGTCTTCGGCCGCCGGGGTCACCGTGTCGTCCATCTGGATGTACAGCCAGGCGGCGTTCTCCTTGTTCTCCTCGATGCTCATGCCGGACTGGGTGGACAAGCCGGTGACGGCATAGACGCCGGCGATGCCATCGATCCCGCGAATCTCTTTCATCAGCAGGTCCACGGTCTGCTGGGTGTTGTCGATGGGGGTCCCTTCGGCCCGGTTCAGGGTCACCGAAAGCTGCCCCTGCCGGACTTCGGGGATCAGTTCACCGCCGAGCAACGGGTAAATGGCCACGGAGGCCACGGTCATGATCAACGTGACCAGCAGCACCACGGTCCGATGGCCCAGCGCGTAGAGCAGCAACCGCTCATATGCTCGGCTCAGGCCGGCGTACGCGATGTTGAAGCTCCAGGTCAGCGGCGTCAGCAGGAACAGGATGCCTTTCCAAACCAACCGGATCAGACGGGACAGGAGTCCCAACAGCATTCCAGGTAGCTCGATGGCGACAAAACGGAGGACCCGTCGCACGCCGCCGGAAGGCGCACGGTCCGGGACGTGCGTTACACCGTTGGCGTCCGGCTCGGGTTTCATTCCCTTGGAGGCCAGCATGGGAATCAGCGTGAGCGACACGAGCAAACTGGCGCTGAGCGAAAACGTTACCGTCAGCGCCTGGTCGGCGAAGAGCTGCCGGGCCACGCCCTCGACGAAGACGATGGGTAAAAAGACGCAGATCGTGGTGAGAGTGGAGGCGATGACCGCCATGCCCACATCCGAGGCGCCCTTCATGGCCGCCTCGAAAACGCCAAGACCCTCCTCGCGGAACCGCTGGATGGATTCCAGCACCACGATGGAGTTGTCCACCAACATGCCGATGCCCAGGGCCAGGCCGCCCAGGCTCATGATGTTCAGCGACAGATCGAACAGGTACATGAAGAAGAAGGTGATGATCACCGACAGCGGGATGGAGAGCGAAATGATGGACGTGCTCTTGAAGTCGTGCAGGAACAGGAACAGGACGCCCACGGCCAGGATGCCGCCCAGGAGGCCGGTGTCCAGCACCTCGTCCACAGCCTGGCGGATGAAGATGGACTGGTCGAACACCGGCGTCAGCGCCAGGCGCACGCCCCCGACGTTGATGTCGGGGAGAAGGTCCTGGGCGCGCTGCTTGACGGCGTCAGCCACGAGGATGGTGTTGGCGTCGGCGGCCTTGTAAACGGCCAACTCGATGACCTCGCGGCCGTCGAGCTTTGTGATGACGGTCCGGTCCTTGTACCCGGAGTAGACGCGGCCGATGTCCTTGAGCAGAATGTTGGCCGACCCGCGACGGGCGACGATCACCTCGCCGATCTCGTCCACTTGCTGGAACTGGCTCAGTGTCCGCACCAGGAAACGGCGCCGCCCCTCGTCGAGAATGCCGCCGCTCAGGTTGATGTTCTCCTGGGCCAGTCGCGAGGTGATCTGGGTGATGGGCAGGTTGAGGGTGTTGAGCTTGCCGTGATCCAGCTCGACGTAGATCTCCTCCTCGAGACCGCCGTTGACCTTGACTGCAGCCACGCCCTGGATGTTCTCGAGATAGGGCTTAACCTTCTCCTCGGACAGCAAACGGATCTGGGCCAGGTTCTGGTTGCCGGTGACGCCGATGCGCAGAATCGGGTCGGAGGACGGATCGTACTTGAGCAGGACGGGCTTCTCGGCGTCGTCGGGAAGCTGAACGAGGTCCAGCTTCTCCCGGACGTTCAGGCCGGCAAAGTCCATGTTGGTCTTCCAGTCGAACTCCAGAATGACGTACGACTCGCCGGCGCGGCTCACCGAGGAGACGCGGACGATGTTGTTCACCACGCCCACCGCTTCTTCGATTGGCTTGGTGATGACATCCTCGACCTCAGCCGGTGCGGCGCCCTCGTAGATCGTCTTGACCGTGAGTGACGGGTAGGTGATGTCAGGCAGCAGATTCACCGCCAGGCGGCTGTAGGAGACAACGCCGAAGATCACCAACGCCAGGATGAGCATGCTGGTGGTGACCGACCGGCGGATGGAGAATTCGACCAGTCGCATGAGTTACTTCTTCCCGTATTTTTCCATCAGTTGCTGGAAGAACGCCCGGCGCTTCTCGGGGTCGCGGAAGAGATCGGGGTCGCTCTTGCGCTTGGCCTCGACCTCGGCGCGGGCGTCAGGATTCTGCATGATCTCCGCCATGGGGCCGCGCATCATGCCGCCGCCGGCGCCGCCGGGGCCGCTGCCGGGCGCGCCGAAGCCGCCGGCGCCCTCCGCTCCGGACGGGCCGCCGGCGGGCGGGCGGACGGCGGCGGTCTTGCGGACCGCCTGCTGCGCCGCCTGCTGGGCGCGGACCATCTGCTCCTCGCGGCTCTCGCCTTCCATGGCCGCGACCTGGACGGCAAACCCTTCGTCCAGGCTGTCCTGGCCGACCGTGACCACCTTCTCCCCCGGCTGCAGGCCGCTGGTTACCTCCACCCACGGCTCCTCGGTGAAGCCCAGGGTGACCTTGCGCTTCTGCACCTTGTCTCCCTCGCCGATGATGAAGACCCAATCCTCCTCTTTCTCGTGCCAGATCGCCTTGCGGTAGATGCGCACCACGTCCTGGTGCACCGAGGTGGTCAGGTAGACGTTGACGAACATGCCCGGTTTGAGCTGCCGGGAGGCGTCGCGGATCTCGACGGTCACCTTGCCGGTGCCGGTGGCGGCGTCGATGGTTGGGCTGATGAGCTTGACGGTGCCGAAGAAGCGCTTGTCGGGCAGCGATTCGGGCTCGATACGGGCACTGAGCCCCTCGCGGAGCCGGTGCAGCTCGGTCTCGGGGACAAACACCCGGGCCAGCAGCAGGTTCAGGTCGGCCATCGCGGCGATCTTGTCATTGGCCTTGACCATGTCGCCCGTTTCCACCAGCCGCTCGCTCACGACGCCGTCGATGGGCGAGAGGATTTCGGTGTTTTCGAGCTGGATCTTGGCGGCGGCGTAACGTTCCCGCGCCACCTTCAGTTCGAACTCCGCGTTCTCCAGGGCCAGTTGGGAGTAGTCGTCGTCCAGTTTGGACTTTTCATACTCTTGGGTGCTGACCAACTTCTCCCGGAAGAGCTCCTCGTTGCGTTTGTAATCGCTGGCGGCCTGCTCCTTGCGCACCTTCGCCTGTGACAGGGCGATCTCGGCCTGGCTGACGGCCAGGGCGTTCTGGTTGTACGTGTTGCGGATCTCCCGGTCATCCAGCTTGATGAGCACCTTGCCGGCGGCGACGTAGTCGCCTTCCTCGAAGTTGACGCTGGCGGCGATGCCGGTCGCCTTGGAGAAGACGTCGACGCTGCGGACGGCGTCCAGCGTGGTGGAGGCCATGATGAAGGTGGCCACGTCGCCGCGGTCGGCCAGCTGCGCCTTGACCGAGACCGTGGGGCCGGCGCCGCCGGGCCGAATGCCGTTGGCGCCGCTGGGGCGGCCGTTGGTGCCGTTGGCGGCCGGATTGCCACACCCGGCGGCGAGCAGGGCCAGAGCGGCCAGACCGACAATCGAAATGTGACGAAGCGCGTGTTTCATGATTTTAAAACCCGTTTATGGAATGCGAACTGCTTTCTACGCCGGTCAATGTGGAAAGTTGCAGCACCGGACAGATTCAATCCCGAATGTGTGTCCGGGATCACATGTGGAAAGATCAAGATGCGCAAAGTGCGGCCGCAGGTTCTGAAAATCCGTCGGCATCCGTCGACCGCCGCCGAGGCCCAGCGGGCGCCCGTGCAACTTTCGGGTGATTGGGAGTCCGTTCCCCCGCCGGTCGTGGCTCCAAGACATGTTCAACCCCGGACGGTCCTTTTGGTTTCAAAAAAAACTGCCCGGCGTGCGATGACAGGGTCGGCCGGTCAGAAACTGGCCTCCAGGTTGAATTGGAGTCTGTTCCAGCGGTCGGAGCCCGACACGTTGTCGGTGATGTAGAGGGTCGGCCCGAAGGTGATGCGATCCTGGAAGTTGTACTTGAACGTAAGCTGAGAACCCTGCCGGTTGGCGTTGCCGAAGTCGCTGTCCACGTAAGCGCCCGCCAAGGCGTTGGCGTCGATGTGGGTGTAGCGGTAGAACAGGGACCATTGGCCGGTTTTCCGGTTCTGGCCGATTTGGCCGCCCAGGCTCCAGGCGGTATTTTCGTCCGCGTGGGGTCCCTTGGCGCCGACATTGACGCCGTAGTCCGCGAAGGCCATCAGCGGATGCCGCCACCCCGTGTAATCGATCTGGACCAGGGCGTTGACAATGTTGAAATCGCCGGCGTCCAGCACGGTCGCGCCGTCGACGACGGTGGTGAAATTGCCTTTCGCGTACTTGAAGTTGGCGGCGTAGTTGTGAAAGTCGTAAAAACTGACGGCGCCGGCGAGCTGTACGGGGCCGGTGTCATACTTCAGGCCGCCCTGGTAGGCCAGCATGAAGGCGTCCTCCCCGTCGCTGACTTCGCGGATGACCGTCTGGCCCAGGGTGGCGAACACCTCGACCGGTTCGGCGACGAAGCGGAACTGTTCGTAAAAACCTTCCGGATTGACATCGGTGTCCCAGACCATGGGGGTGGACATCCAGGGATTCTGAAATTTGCCGCCGGCGAGCGTGACGTGCCGGCCGAATTCCGGCGGCGTCCAGGCAAGGTAAGCCTGATCGAGCCAGATGCCCTTGCCGTCGAAACTGTCGGTGAACGTCTGGTTGGTGGAGATCGCATCGGCGCCGAAATCCCAGCCGGGCACTGCCTTGGCCATCCCGGAAGCCAGCCGGAAGACGCTCTTGACGCCATGGCCCAGATCGGCTTCGACCTTCACGCGGGCACGGAGACGGAAGGCTTGGCGGTCGGCCGTGGCGTCCTCGTCGAAGAAGATGCTGTCGTATCGCAGGCGCGAATCGCCGCTGAATGTGATCCGGGACAGACCGTGGGCCGCCAGTTCCTTCGCCGCTTCGGCTCGGGCAGTCTCCGGAGCGGCCGGCGGCTGGCCGGCCGCCTGCTGCCGCACCTCCGCCTTCAACTGGTCCAGCATGGCCTGCTGGGCGGCGAGCTGCTGCTCCAACTGCCGGATCCGTTCCTCCAGGGCAGCGGTGTCCGCTCGGAGGACGGGGCCGATGGCGACGGCGAGCGCCAGGATGAGAGTCCAACGCGCTGTTTTCATGGGATGGCTCCTTCGTCGGGCTGTTCCCCACGGATCGGGAAACGGCTACAGCCGGAAATTAACGTTCGGTTCAGATCATGTTAAAACAGCCGCCACCCATCCGGTCAACTGTTTTGAAGAGGCGGGATGGACGGAGAGACCGGCGGAGGGGATTGCCTTCGGCGGGCGATTCCGGTACATTGGGCCCATTCTGTCCCCGTCCAAAGGAGCGCTGAAGATGGTCTGGATTTTTCTCGGCTACCTGGTACTGACTCTGGTGTTGGGCCTGTGGCAGGCCACGCGCACGAAATCGCAGGCGGATTTCGTTTTGGGCGGCTCCAAGCTGCCCGGCTGGATGCTGGCGCTGTCGGAGCGGGCCACCGGCGAATCGGCCTGGCTGCTGCTCGGATTCACCGGCCTGGTGTTCGCCAAGGGGCTGTCGGCGATCTGGGTGGGAGTGGGCTGTCTCACGGGGATCAGCACCGCCTGGCTCGTGCTGGCAGCCAGGTTTCGGTCGGAATCGGAGCGGTACCGGGCCATGACCATGCCCGAGTACTTCTCGGCCAAATTCCCCGACAAGGCGAACACCATCCGGTTGCTGTCGACGCTCATCATCGTCTTCTTTTTCGTGTTCTACGTGGGCGCGCAATTCGCCGGGGCGGGCAAGACCATCCAGACCACCTTCGGGCTGGAGCCCCTCTACGGGCAGATCATCTGCGCGGCCGTCATCCTGCTCTACGCCACCATCGGCGGATTCATCAGCGTGGTGGCCGTGGACGTCTTCCAGTCCGTCCTGATGATCATCACCCTGATCGTGACGCCGGTGGTGCTGCTCGTCCAGGTGGCCGGCCAGGGGCTGAGCATCCCGGCTGCGCTGGTCGAAGCCGGTGCGGGCATGGATTCGTGGACCGGCGGCCTGGCCGGCTTCGCCGGCGGGCTCATCATCTTCAACCATTTCGCCTGGTTCTTCGGCTACCTGGGCGGCCAGCCCCAGCTCAACGCCCGTTTCATGGGTATGCGGGACGACCGCCAGGTGCGAATCGGCCGGAACATTGCCATCACCTGGACGGTGCTGGCATACGCCGGAGCGGCGGGCATCGGCCTGGGGGCGCTGACCCTGTTCGGGCGCCAGGCGGTGCCCGACGCCGAGATGGTTCTGCCCTACGTGCTCACCACGATGTTCCCCTGGTGGCTGGCCGGCGTGCTGCTCGCCGGCGCGGTGGCGGCCATGGTGTCCACGGCCGAGAGTATGCTCATCGTCGCCGGCACATCCATCAGCCAGGATGTCTATCAGGGCATTGTCCGAAGAGGGCGGGCGCCCGACCGCACGGTGCTGATGGTGTCGCGCGCGGCGACGCTGGCGGTGGGCATACTGGGACTGGTGATGGCCCTGACGACGGAAAAGCTGATCTACACCATCGTGTCCTACGCCTGGGCCGGGATCGGTTGCTCGTTCGCGCCGGCGGTGCTGCTGTCGTTTTACTGGGACCGCTTCCGCGGCGCCGGCGTGGTGACCGCGCTGGTCGCCGGCCTGGTGACCACGGTGGTCTGGATCGCCACCGGCCTGGACGCGTCCGTCACGGCCATGGGTGTCACCTTCGCCGTCGCCATGGCTGCGGCGGTACTGGTCACCTTGGCCCGGCCGGCCGAATCAGCCGGTCATTGATGGGGAACCAGCCTCGAGTCCCGAGCCTCGCGCCATGTCGCATCATGGTGGGTTCGGCGAATATCAGATCTTGAACAAATCGTCGAATGCCTTGCGGGCGTCGTTGACGGGCCCCTCTTTCCGCTCCTCCACAACTTTCTCGAAGAGGATTTTGGGCCGGAACAGCAGACACTCGTTGCGGACGTTCTTGCCGTCGATCCGCCGCGTCACCGGCTGCATGCACTCGTTGGGGGCGCCGGGGTCGAAAAACTTGCAATTGCGGCAGGTGCGCAGGTCGGCGTTGCAGCTGCGGCAGGTGTCGGTGGGCTTCAGCTCGTCCATGAACTGGACGTTGGCGGAGCACTCGGTGCAGCGGATGGTCCGCCGGTAGCGCGTCTCCACCCGGCCGCGGACGTGGTCGCCGTTACCGGCGGGGCGCGGGCGGGCCGGCCGTTCGGAATCGCCGTCCTGATAGCCCTTTTGCTTGTACTTGCGGCTCATGCGAGCCTCCATGGAAAGAATAATCCCGTCCGGAGGGGGCGGTCGCGTTCGTCAACCTCACCATTGGAAACGAGCGGGCGGGGTCCAGGAAACATCATTATACACGAAACGACCGAGTCAAGAAAAGTGTTAGAATGGGGATACCCGGCGAAGGCCGGGGGCGCAATCCAAAATGAATACCGGGACTTGGAACATCCGGACAGACTATGAACCGGAGCGACTGGCAACGCTGCTGGCCGCCGCACCGGCGGAGCGGCCTTGCGGCGAGCGGATCCGCCGGTTGTGCGCCGCGCTGGCGGGCGCGCCGTATCGCACCGCGCCGCTCGGCGGCGGGCCGGGACAGCCCGAGGTGCTCACCGTCTCGCTGGACGCCTTCGACTGCGTGACGTTCCTCGAGACGGTCATGGCGCTGGCGCGGTCGGCGGACGAGGCGGAGTTCCTCGACCACCTGCGGCTCATCCGCTACTCGGGCGGCCGGGTGGCGTGGGCGTCGCGCCGGCACTATATGTCCCGCTGGCTCGAGGAGAACGCGGCCGAGGGCCGTGTTGCGCCGCTGCCGCATCCGGCGGGACGGACGCCGCGGGAATGGACGCGGCACCTGGCGGTAGTGCCGGGCCTGCCGCCGGCGACTGCCGCCGTGCGGGGCTGGCCCAAGCAGGCCGTCGCCACCTTCCGCCGCGTGGTGTGCGACGGCGACTTGGCATGCTTCGTCTCCACCCGCCGCGGGCTCGACTATTTCCACGTTGGCATTCTCTTGGCCGAGGCCGGTGGGCCCATGCTGGTGCACGCGGCTCGCTCGGCGGGCGGCGTCGCGCGGACGCCCCTGGCCACGTTCCTGGCGGCGAACCGAATGAGCGGCGTGACCCTGGCCCGGCCGTGGCCCGAGCTGCCGCGGCCGGCGGAACCGAACGGAGGGACGGTATGAACCGGTGGACGGTGGCCATCCGGGTGGACGATCCGGCCGCCGCGGCGGCGGCCGCCGCCGCGTGGGCGGAGCGGGAGTGGGTGGCCCGCGTGGCGCTCCTGGTCCCGGTTGAGGCCGCGGAGAGCCTGCCGCCCGGCGTGCCGGCGGACGTCCGGCGGGTACCGGCTTTCCTCCCGGGCCGGGAACTCGAGCGGCTCATCAGCGACATGGCCGGCGAGTACCTGGCGCTGGTGGAGGAGCCGGTGGCCGCGGCCCCGGAAGCCGGTTTCCCGGAGCGGCTCGTGGCCGCGTTCGAGCATCTGGGCGCCGGGTGCCTGTACAGCCACTGGCGGCGCGAAGCGCCCGACGGCGCCGTGGAAACGGTTTTCGCACCGCCGTTCCAACCCGGTTCAGCCCGTGACACCTTCCCCTGGGGGCCGCTGACGGCCTGGCGGCGCAAGGCGGTCGCGGCCGCACTCGACGCCGAGGGGCCGCTCGCTCCCACGCGCTGGTCCGGTCTGGCGGAGCTGCGCCTGCGCCTGGCCCGCGCCGGCGCCGTCGCCCGCGTGCCGGAGCCGCTGTACCGCGTGCGGCCGCCGGCCGGCCCCTCGACCGACCGTCACTTCGAGTACCTGATGCACGAGCACCGGGACCGCCAGGCGGAACTGGAAACGGTGTTCACGGAGCACCTGCGCCGCACCGGCGCCTGGCTGCCGCCGCCGGCGGCGCCGTTGCCACCCACCGGGGAATTCCCGGTGCTCGCGAGCGTGGTGATCCCGGTGCGGAACCGGGCACGGACCATCGGCGAGGCGGTCGAAAGCGCCGCGAGCCAACGGGTGGACTTCCCCTTCAACGTCCTGGTGGTGGACAACCACTCCACCGACGGCACCGGCGCCGTCGTGGAGGCGGCGCGGCGGCGCCACGCCTACGTCCACCGGCTGGTCCCGCCGCTCCCCGGCCGGGGCATCGGCGGCTGCTGGGGGCTGGCGGTCGAGTCGCCGCTCTGCGGGCGCTACGCGGTGCAACTCGACTCCGACGACCTCTACGCCGGGCCCGACACGCTGCAGCGCATGGTGGAAGGCCTCCGCGCCGGCGGCGCCGCGCTTGCCGTGGGGAGCTACCGGCTGGTGGACCGCGACCTCAACGAACTGCCGCCGGGTGTCATCGACCACCGCGAGTGGACGCCCGCCAACGGCCACAACAACCTGCTCCGGGTGGAGGGGATCGGCGCGCCGCGGGCGTACCACGTGCCGGCGCTCCGCCGCGTGGGCTTCCCCGACGTGAGCTACGGCGAGGACTACGCCGCCGCCCTTGGCCTGAGCCGCATCTGGCCGGTGGCCCGGATCTTTGAGCCGGTGTACCTGTGCCGCCGCTGGGAGGGGAACACCGACAGCGGCCTCACCAGCCTCCAGCAGGCGCTTCATCACGAGTACAAAGATTATGTACGCACTTTGGAGCTCGCCGCAAGGCGGAAGATGGCGGGAAGTGAAGAGTGAGCAGTGACCAGTGAGGGACGAGGAGGATGGGAGGGAGTAAGAGATTGGGACGTTCTGCCCGAGTTCATTCAAATCAAATGAACAAACTGTCACATCGGTAGGCCGAAGATGGACATGCGCCAGGAAGCGACTTCTGAAATCGATGCCGTTACCTGTCTCAACTGCAAGGCGGCGGCTGTGGGGCAGGCGTGCCAGGCATGCGGCCAGAAGAGAATCCCCCCAGACGCGACGAGCCTGCGCCATGTCGCGGGCACGCTGGTGGCGGAGACGCTGGAGCTGGACGGCAGGCTGCCCCGGACCTTGCTGAACCTCCTCTTCCACCTCGGCCGGCTCACCGTGGACTGCCTGGACGGTCGGCGGCAGCGCCACATCCGGCCTATCCCCCTGTGCCTGGCGCGTCGGGCGCATTTCTTTTTCCTCAACCACGATGAGCCGGTCAATCTGGCCAGGCTGGTTTCCCATCAGCCGGCGGACAGCCAGCTCCTGCAACTTGTGGACGGGTAGGCCCGGGACCCCGGCCAAACCCGGCAGCAGTTCGTGGCCGAGCGGGATCCGCGCTACGTGGAGGCCCACAAGTCGGCCAGCACGGTCCTGACCTGGGGCGCCTGGGTCCCGCCATGTTCCTGCTCTACCGACGCCGCCGGCTCTTCACGGCGCAGCACCTGGTGATGACCCTGCACATCAACAGCTTCGGCTGCCTGCTTGGACTGATGCCGCTGGCGGTCATGTCCACCAGCAGCGGTGAGTCGATCCCCGTCACCCTGTTGTTCATGGCGGTCTATTTGGGCTATATCTACCTGGCGCTCCGCCGAGTCTGCGGGCAGGGGCAAGGGATCACCGCGATCAGGCTGTTCACGCTGATTGTCCTGAACCTGGTCGCCGCGATCGTTGGCACTGCCGGCGCCATGATCGATGCCCTGTTCAGTTGAAATCGGGTACCTCGCGCTGCTGCCGTACGCGAGTTCAGCCATAACAGGAACAAGTGCCTCGCGCACTCCGTGCGCGAGATTGGCACGGCAAGATCAAACGTTGCCACTGACCAGCCGCGCAGATTACCCGAAATCCCCCGCGATCGGGCCGCTGGAACCCGCGGCCGGAGGCCGCGAGGTACCCGGAAGAAATTGCCGCATCTTTTCCCGCGCGGGATGCGTATATTAAGCTGATGTTATGGTTATGATCCGGGGAGAGGAGTGTCTGGACGACATGAGGCAAAAGACATGCAACCGGGCGATCCGGCTAATCCTGTTGTTTCTTGCCTTGGCCGCCGGCCTGTGCCCGGCGCGGGCCGCCGGCGCGGCGCGCACCGAGCAGCCGGTGCGGGACATCGAGACGCCGGTGCGGCTCGTGCACGTACAGAACCTGGCCGGTGACATTCTGGTGGAAACCTGGACCGAAGGCTACATCCGCATCCTGGCGGTGCGGCGCGACGGCGCCGAGGTGGACCCGGTGGCCGACGTGCTGGACCAGCCGGGCGATGCCGGCGAGGTGGACGTCTGGACCCGGCCGGAACTGGCCGGCGACGCGGCCGTGGATCTGCGGCTGCTGGTTCCGATCGGGGTGCAGGTGGCGGCGCGGAGCCGCGCCGGCGTCATCACGGTGCGCGGGGTGGGGCGGGGGATCACCGCGGAGACCGACTCGGGCGACGTCCGCTGCGGCCTGCCCGCGGGCGCCGACGCCGACGTGTCGCTCCGCAGCCTCGAGGGGATGGTGGAAGCGCGGCTGCCGCTGGAGTTTTTCGGCACGCCCCAGCGGGGGCTCCTCGATGGGCGGCTGGGCCGCGGCGGCACGCCCGTGATGGCGCGCACCCGGTCGGGCCGCGTCACCGTGTTCGCCGACGACCCGGCCCGGATCGGCCGTCAAGCCGACGTCGCGCCAAGCGGCGTCCCGGCGGAGTCCACCTCCAGACCGACGGCTGCAGACGGAAGTCCGGCGAAGCGGGAGGCCCCATCTGCTGTGCCCGCCGCGGACCCGGCGGCGGGGACAGTCGGCGGTTTCCGGATCGGCGTGAGCACCCGGCTGGTGACCCTGAACGTCCAGGTGGCCGACGCCAATGGGGCGGCGGTGACGGACCTCGTTCGCGAGGATTTCCGCGTGCTCGATAACGGCGCCGAGCAACCGATCGTCTACTTCGAGCCGCAGACCGCGCCGCTCAACCTCCTCCTGCTCCTGGACCTGAGCGGCAGCACGAAGGAGATGACCAAGGTCATCAAGCAGGCGGCCGCCCGGTTCGTGGACATGCTGAACCCCGCCGACCGCGTCGCCGTGGCCGCCTTCACCAGCCGCTACATGCTGGTGTCGGGATTCTCCGAGAACCGCAGGCTCATCCGCCAGCGCATCGATGACATCAAGAACCGCGGCGGCGGCACCGCGTTCTACGAGGCGATGTGGTACGCTTTGGACGAAATGGCGGAGACCAAGGGGCGCCGCAACGTTATCGTGGTGATGAGCGACGGCGTGGACAACATCCTGCAGCGGCCCGACGACTACACCTCCAAGTGGTCGTACGAGGAGATGCGCGACCGCGTCGCTGCCGCCGACGTGACCGTCTTCCCCGTCTACATCGACACCGAGTACGAGCAGGTGGTCAAGGAGGGGAACGTGTCGAGCGTGGTCTACCGCACTGCCCGCCGGCAGATCGCCGGCCTGGCCGAGAGCACGGGCGGCCGGATGTTCCCCGTCCAGCGGTTCGAGGACCTGGAGGCGGTCTATCGGACGGTGGCCGCGGAGCTGCGCAACCTGTACAGCCTGTCGTACTACGCCCCGGCCAAGGCCGGCGCGGGGCGCGCGTGGCACGCCGTGGCGGTGGAGGTGGCCCGCCGCCCCGCCGTGCAGGTCAAGACGCGCCCGGGATATTTCCTCGAGTGACTTTCTGTTGAGCTAATCCGACTGCACCGGCGGCCGTGCGCGGTAGCGGTCCCGCTGGGCGAAACAGGTGACGTCGGCATAGCCGGCGTGGATCCGCGCCGAGTGGGGCACCCCGGCGGGGATGGTGTAGGAGTCGCCCGGACCGAACGTGCGGGGCACGCCGCCGATGACGAGGTCGATGCGGCCGGCCACGACGACGCCCCACTGGGCGGCGTGGGCGTGCTCCGGCACCTCGGCATCCGCGGCGAACTCCATGAAGAGGATCTGGATGTCCTCGCCCTGGGAGAGATAGGCGCGGACACCCGGCATGGGGATGTCCGCGCGGGGCAGGCAGCGGATCATTTCAGGGAACACGTCAGTCATGTCACGGCGCCTCCGGGTCGCCGGAACGGGCCCGCAGGGCCTTTACTTGAACGCCTTCTCCGCCGATGGCGGCGGCAGGCGCTTCGGCCAGCGGGGCGGGTTCTTCCGAATCTCCTCCTTCAGCAGGGCGATGGCCGTGTCTAGCTGCGGGTCCCGCCCGGCCACGAAGGCGTTCGGGTCGTCCTCCACCACGTGGTCCGGATTGAAGCCGTAGCCGTCGGGGAGCCACTTCCCCTCGGGGGTGAAGCTCCCCTGCTGCGGGCAGGATACCATGCCGCCGTCGATGGCGGCGAATCCACCCACCGCCATGTAACCGCCCCAGGTGCGCGTTCCCACGGAGGGTCCGAGCCCCATGTAGCGGAAGCCGGTGCTGAAGTACTCGCCGTCGGACCCGGTGCGCTCGTTGCACAGCAGCACCACCCGGCCCAGGTAGGCGGTGCGGTGGTACGGCTCCGGTATGCCATACCGGGCCTGGTCGTATTCGAAGATCACCCGGCGCAGACGCTCCAGGATCATGCCGGAGGTGATGCCGCCGCCGTTGTAGCGCACGTCGAGCACCAAACCGTCCTTGTCCAGGTTGGCGTAGAAGTGCTTGGCGAACTCGGCCATGCCGTAGTTGCCCATGTTGGGCACGTGGATGTAGGCCAGATTTTCGCCGCCGTGCCGCCGGACGTAGTCCCGGTTGCGGGCCACCCAGTCGTAGTAGCGCGCCTGATTCTCGTTGGCCATTGCCTGGACGCGGACCTGGCGCGCGCCATCGACGGCGGGCTTGTCGTTGACCTGGAGGAGAACCGGCTGGCCGCCCAACCCGACGAGCCGGGCGTTCGGATCCTGGTCCGGCGCCAGGGGCCGGCCGTTGACGGCGAGGATGTAGTCGCCCGCTTTCACCCTGAGCCCGGGCGCGAGCAACGGCGAGCGCGCCGCGTCGCCGAAGCCGTCGCCCTCGAACAGCCGGACGATCCGGTACGCCTTCCCGGCGGCGTCCCATTCAAGTTCCGCCCCCAGCGCGCCGATGCCGGGAGCGGGCGGGGCGCTGCGGCGGCTGTAGCCTCCCCGCACGTATTCGTGGGAGACGTTGAGCTCCGCCTGCATGTCGCCGATGACTTCGTTGAGCTCGTCGCGGCAGCCAACCGCCGGCAGCAGCGCCTCGTACTTGCGGCGCATCGCCTCCCAGTCCCGGCCGTGCATGGCGGGGTCGTAGAAGGTGTCGCGGTGCACCCGCCACGCCTCCAGGAAGATCTGCCGCCATTCCAGTTCGGGATTCACCTCGAAACTCCAGGCAGCGGTGTTCACCTTGGGGGCGTCGGGTTTGACGGGGGCGCCGGCGTCCACGATCTGGAAGCCGGCCCGGGTGCGGAGCGCCACCTTCTTCCGGTCGAACGACAGGTCGTACCCCGTCACACCCGCGGCCATTTCGGTGACCTTCCTGGTCTTGAAGTCGTACACCTTCAGCTTGAAAGCCGGCTGGGACGGCCCGCCGGCCGCGTCCCCCTCGTCCTCTTCGGGGGCCAGGTAGAGGAGTTTACCGGCGATGGATTGAAGGCCGGCGTAGCGCCCGGCGGGCACCGGCACCTCCAGGATCCGCCCGGCGATCCCCTCCAGGTCCACCTTCATGTCGGGGAGCTTCGGAGGCCAAGCGGGTTTGTCGGCCGAAGGCATGTCGCCGGCGGGTTTGTCACCGGCCGGTTTGTCCCCGGCCGCGGCCTCGGGCTTGGCCCCGTCAGGCGGCACGGCGGCGTCCCTCTTCTCCTCGGTGGGACCGCCCGGCTCCTCGTCGCTTTCCACCGGAAGCGGAGACAGGGTGTCGGCAGCCAGTGTGATGACGTAGATCTTGGTGGTCCGGTCCTGGTTCATCTGGAAGTCGAAGGAATCCCATTGCGGGGTGACGCTTCGCTCGGTGAGAAAGAAGAGGTACTTTCCCTCGGCGTCGAATACGGGTCCGTGGTCGCGCGTGGGCGCGTGCGTGAGCCGCGTGGCCTGCTTGCGTTCCAGGTTGTAGAGATAGAGCGAGCGGACAAAATGATTCTCCGGCCGCACGTATACGAGCCACTTGCCGTCGGGGGCGAACCGGTAGTCGCCGACGCCGCCGTACTCGCCGCGGGCGACCTCGCTCACGGCGTGGCTCTCCACATCCACGACGTGGAGGGCCAGCGAATTGTCACAGAACGCCAGTCGCTTGCTGTCGGGCGACCAGACTGGGCCGGCCAGGCGCCGCTGCTCGATCCGGGTGAGCTGGACCGCTACGCCGCCGCCGGCCGCCGGGGCGAGCCAGAGATTCTCCTCGCCGCTGCGGTCGGAGACGAAGGCGATCCACTTGCCGTCAGGGGACCACGCCGGCTCCTTGGAGCGGGCTCCGGCCAACGGCGCCACGGCGCGGATTTCGCCGTTTTCCGCCGGCAGGGTAAAGAGCTGGCCGCGGCTTTCCGCAACCAGGCGCTTGCCGGTGGGCCCGACGCCGAACGCGCCCGGCGCGCCGGTCACGCGGACCGGCCGGGCATGGATGCGGTCGGACGCCAAGGCCAGCTTCAGCGGCTGCGCCCGACCGGCGGCGATGTCGAAAACCCACAGGCCGTTGCCGTGCTGGTAGACGATCCGTCGGCCGTCGCCCGCGGGCGACTTGACGTCGTAGTCCGTGTGGTCCGTCACCCGGACCGCCTTGCCACTCCCCGCGTCCCAGCGCCACAGGTTGGCGGTCCCATCCTTTTCCGAAACGTAGAATACCGATTCGCCGGCCCAGGCGGGGTACTGCTCGTTGACGGGGTCATCGTGGATCCGGCGGAATGTCTTCGCCTTCAGGTCGGCGATCCAGATATGGTTGGCCATGCCGCCGCGGTACCGCTTCCAGTTGTGGTGCTCCAGGGCCATGGTGCAGTAGGCGAGCCGGTTGCCGTCGGGAGCGAACGATCCCTGAGTTGCCTTTTCCATGGGCAACGCCTCGGGCAGACCGCCGGCGACCGGTACGAGATAGAGACGGGAGCCCACCATGGGGACGCTACGGCGGGAACGGAACAGGATGTGCGCGCCGTCGGGCGTCCAGTCCACCGCCTCGGCGCCGGCGGGGTCGAAGGTGAGTCGACGGGGCGCACCGCCGCCGGCGGGCATGACGTAGACGTCCTGGCCCCCGTCGTAGCCGGCGGTGAAGGCGATCCACGCGCCGTCCGGTGAGAAGCGCGGCCCGTACTCGTCCGCCTCGTGGAGGGTGAGCCGCTCGGCGATGCCGGCGACGATGGAGCCGAGCCACAGGTCCCCCTCGGCGCTGAAGACAACACGGTCGCCGTGGATGTCCGGCGTGCGGACCATCCGCGGCGGCGTGATCTGGGCTGAGGCCACGACGGCCAGCGCCAGCCAGGCAAGCGCCACGATCCCGGCGGTCACGCGGTTCTGGTTCATGTATGCACCCCTTTGCCGTATTGGCTGACAATCGCCTGAAGATACACCCGCCGCCGGCGGATTTCAACGCCTCCGGCGCCGTCCACTGGAGCTCAGGGGATAAATGGGATCGCTGGTGGGATCGGCAGCCGGGTGAAGTTCCGCCGGCCGTGAGGTGCCCAATAAACGTTGGCGCCGGTGACGTCTTGCGCTATCATGGCGCCATGCTTCGGATGCGCCACGCCACCTTGGGCGAACGACCCACCGGCCTTGCGGCCACCATCTGTTTCGTCAACCGCTTCAGCGGCCTGCGGTAGCTTTCCATCCGCTTCTCGCGACTTTCGGCCCGGTGGGCCTGTCTTGCGGGACGGGTCCGTCGTCCGGCCGGCGGTGCGGGGCGCATGACCGGGGCATTTTCGACCAACCCGATTTCCTAGAGGAGCAGTCATGAAAATCATCGTACTCGGCGCCGGGCTGGTGGGGCGGCCCATGGCGGGCGACCTCGCCGTTGACCCTGATTTCGAAGTGACCGTCGCTGACATCAACGCGGACGCCCTGGCCCAGGCCGCGGCCCGCTGGCCCGTGCGCACCGTCCAGGCCGACCTGCGCGACGCGGCGCGGGTCCGGGAGCTGGCCGGAACCGGCGACCTGGTGGTGAGCGCCGTCCCCGGCTTCATGGGCTACGCCACCCTGCAGGCGGTCATCGAGGCGAAGCGGCCGGTGGTGGACATCGCCTTCTTTCCCGAGGATCCCTTCGGTCTGGATGCGCTCGCCAAGAGCCAGGAGGTGACCGCCGTGGTGGACTGCGGCGTCGCGCCCGGCATGAGCAACCTGCTGGTGGGGCACGCGGCGCGGCAGATGGAGGCGGTGGAGCGTGTCCTGGTGTACGTCGGCGGCCTGCCCGAGGTGCGGGAGTGGCCCTACGACTACAAGGCCGTGTTCTCGCCCATTGACGTGATCGAGGAGTACGTCCGCCCCGCCCGCTACGTGGAAAACGGCCAGCTCGTGGTGCGGCCGGCGCTCTCCGACCCGGAGTTTGTCAACTTCCCCGGCGTGGGCACCCTCGAGGCGTTCAACACCGACGGCCTGCGGACGCTGGCGACCACGATCGACGCGCCCAACATGAAGGAGAAGACCCTCCGTTACCCGGGACACATCACCAAGATGGCCCTGCTGCGCGAGACGGGCTTTTTCGGCACGGAGCCGGTGGATGTCGGCGGCGTGAAGATCCGTCCCGTGGACTTCACCGCCAAGATCCTCTTCCCCATGTGGCACCTCAACGAGGGCGACACCGACCTCACCGTGATGCGCGTTCTGGTGGAGGGGCGCGAGGCGGGGCGCCGGGTCCGCTACACCTGGGACCTGCTGGACCGCTTCGACGCGGCGACGAAGGTGCACTCCATGGCCCGCACCACCGGCTACACCGCCACCGCCGCCGCCCGGCTGCTGGCCGGCGGGAAGTACCGGCGCGACGGGATCACGCCGCCGGAGTACATCGGCCGGGAGCCCGACTGCGTCGCCTTCATGCTGGCGGAACTGGCGCGCCGCGGTGTCATCTACCGGCAGACGGTGGAACCCGTCGCCTGACCTTCGGCTCGTTGGGCACCACCGCAGCGACTGGTCTGCGCCGTGAGCGGATCCGGTGGCGCCATATTATTAATGTAAGGAATGCACCCGCCGCAATCCGTCTATGAGGCCTGATTCCCGATCCTCGGGCCCCATCGCTTTGCTGCGGCCATCACCATGGCGCGAACGAGCCCCAAGCCTCGAATTTCGAGCCTCGAGTCTCGCTCTAATATGACGATTTCGAGCACGAACGCTCAGGGGATTTGGACGCAGCGGATCTCCGACAGGGCCTTGACCCCGCGGTCCACGAAGAAGTCGGGCCCCGCGAACAGCGGGAACCGGCCGCCCTTGGCGCCCTCGCCGCGGTCCTGAATCAGAAACTCGGCCCGGTCGCCGCGGTTGAACAGCTCGCTGTACGACACGGTGCAGCGGTAGCCGTCGGCCGCGGCGAACACCAGGTAGCCCACCCGGAGGCGCGCGGGGGTCGGGGGAAAGGCCGCCAGCAGGACGTCCCGGGCCGCGCGGCCGCGGATTTCGTTGAAGCCGTGGAAGCCCATCCCGTGCCCGTAGGCCACCGTCGGGTACACCCGCTCGCCGGCCGCGGCAGGCAGGCTCTCCAGCCGGCCCTTCTCCTGGCCGTCCGCCACCAGGCGGACGGCGGGGCTGTAGAGCGGGCTCAGGTCGTGGTTCACTGCGAAGCTGTGGGGGCAGGTGAGTACGCTGATTTTGACGGGCTGCCGGATCTGCCGCGCGCTCACCATGTCGTCGGCGCAGACCAGGCGGGTGTCCGTGGGAACCGGCCAGCGTTCGTCGGAATGCGACGGGACGACCGGGGATACCCGGACGGCGATGAGGCTGCGATGCAGGCTGTTGGTGTAGAAGATCTCCCCCCAGCTCAAGACCGCCTTCTCGCCCGCGGCGTTTTCCACCACCACCAGCAAGTCGATCATGGGCCGGAACTCGGCTTCGTTTTTCTTGACCACCTGGACGTCGCGCAGGATGTCGAACAGCGAGTAGCCGTCGTAGCGGTAGGCACCCACGAACGCCGGCTGGCCGTCCTTGAACTCGGTCTCGCGGACTGTCACCGAGTGCACGGGCAGGCGGGACACGTCCACCGGCCGGGGCGTCGCCACGTCGCCGGCGATGACGAGATCCGGCCCGGCCAGTGTGGTGGCCGCGGCGTCGTCGAAGTAGTCGTTGTTCTCGCCCGCCGTCGCCCAGATGAACAGGAAACCCATCACACCCAGCAGCAGCACCAAGTTACGCAGCATGATCACTCCCCAAGGAAAGAACTTGATTTCACCTACCAATCAATCAGTCCGCGGCCGGACCGAACCGACTCACCGATTCGATTGCAGCCACTCCGTCAGCCGCGCCCGCAGCGCCGCCAGGGCGCGGCCGCGGTGGCTCAAGGCGTTCTTCTCCGCCGGCGGCAGTTCGGCGAAGGTGCGCCCGGTCTCCGGCACCAGGAACACGGGGTCGTAACCGAAGCCGCCCGTGCCCCGGGGGGCCTCGAGGATCCGGCCCTCGCAACTTCCCTCGGCGGCCACCACCTCCCGTCCGTCCGCCACCAGCGAGACGGCGCAGCGGAAGCGGGCGGTGCGGCGCTCGGGCGGCACGCCGGCCAGCTCCGCCAGCAGCTTGTCGATGCGCTGGGCGTCGGTGGCCCCGGGACCGGCGTAGCGGGCCGACTGCACGCCCGGCGCGCCGCCAAGGGCGTCCACCTCCAGCCCGGAATCGTCGCCCAGCGTGGGCCAGCCGGTGATCCGGTTGTAGAACACCGCCTTGGCGCGGGCGCCTGCGGCGAACGACACGTCCCCTTCCTCAAACAGAGGTACCCATGGCACCGCTTCCAGGCCGGCGACGCGCACGCCCAGGTCGCCGAGGATCTCGGCGATCTCCCGGGCCTTGCCGGGATTGGTGGTGGCCACGAGCAAGCGGTCAATCGGCGGCATGTGGTTGCTCCGTGGGGAGGGCGGCGAGCGCCCCCGTTGGTCAGCCCCGGTAATGAGGGAGCAGGCGCTCCATGTCCAGATTGCCGGTTTCCAGCGTCCGGCGCTGCAGCTCGATGATCTCTTCGATGCCCAGCCGGGCGATCTCCAGCATCTCGTAGAGCTGCTCGTTGGTGAACGGCGTCTTCTCGGCGGTGCCCTGGATCTCCACCAGCCGGCCGTCGCCCGTGGCGACGACGTTGAGGTCCACGTCGGCGGCGGCATCCTCGACGTACTCCAAGTCCAGCAGCGTGACGCCGCCGACCAGGCCCACGCTGGTGGCGGCCACGAAATCCTTCAGTGGGCTGCCGGCAACGGTCTTGCTCTTCATGAGTCGCTCCACCGCCAGCGCCACTGCGACAAACCCACCGTTGATAGCGGTGGTACGGGTGCCGCCGTCGGCCTGGATAACATCGCAGTCCACCTGGATGGTGCGCTCGCCCAGTCGCGGCAGATCCAAAACGGCGCGGAGCGAGCGGCCGATGAGCCGCTGGATCTCCTGGGTGCGCCCCGAGAGCTGGGCCCGCTCGCGGGGCGTGCGGGTCTGCGTGGCGCGGGGCAGCATGGCGTACTCGGCGGTGAGCCAGCCGGTGCCGCCGCCCCGTAAAAACGGCGGAACCTTCTCGTCGACGCTGGCCGTGCAGACCACCCGGGTGGCGCCGCAGGTCACGTACACCGAACCTTCCGCGTGACTCAGGCAATTGAGCTCGAACCGGATGGGCCTCAGCGCGTAGTCGCCGCGTCCGCTGCGGGGCATGACCTCAGCCCTCCCGCCGCGGGGCGACGCCCAGGTCCACCAGGCGGATGTTGTCCAGCTTCCGCGCCAGGAAGATCTCGGCCACGCGCTGGAATCGCGGGATGGAGTCGGTGACGTAGAAATCGTCCGCGGCCGGCCCGCCGGCCTCAGGGCGCCGCTCCAGGCTCAGTGCGGTGAGGAGGCTGCTGATCTCGCCGGCCAGCGCCGCGGCCGAGTCGACCAGCTGGACGTCCGGTCCCAGGGTGGCGGCGATCACTCCCTTGAGCAGCGGGTAATGGGTGCAGCCCAGGATGAGCGTGTCCACGCCCTGGGCGCGGAGCGGCTCCAGGTACAGGCGGGCGACCTCCCGCGTCACCGGGTGGTCCAGCCAGCCCTCCTCCACCAGGGGTACGAAGAGCGGGCAGGCACCGGCGTACACCTCGGTCTGAGGGCCCAGCTCCCGCAGCAGGTTCTGGTAACTGGCGCTGCCCACCGTGGATTCGGTGGCGATCACGCCCACCCGGGCCTTGCGGGTCAGCGCCAGCGCCCGGCGGACGCCGCTGGCGATGACGCCGACGATGGGCATGTCAAACCGGTCCACCAGCGCGTCGAGGGCGAACGACGAGGCCGTGTTGCACGCGACCACCAGCATCTTCACCCCGAGCGAGACCAAAAATTCGGCGTTTTGGAGGGAGTACTTGATGACCGTCTCGGCGGACTTGCTGCCGTAGGGAAGCCGGGCGGTATCGCCCAGGTAGATGAACCGCTCGTGCGGCAGCCGCGCCTTGAGTTCCCGATACACCGTCAGGCCGCCGATGCCCGAGTCGAAGATGGCGATGGGCTTGTTCTGCTTCATTCGAGGTTCTCCTCCTGGATGAGCGCGTCCCGGCCAGTCGCGCCGACGACGAATTCGGGCGCGGCGCCGAACGAACGGTCCAGGGCCAGGTGTCCGGACAGGGTGCTGTGCTCGGATCCGTCCACCAGGATCCGCACGCCGTCGACGCCGGGCACGTTGTCCACCACCGAATTGACGATGGAATAAACAGTGGCCATTTCCCCCAGAACGCCGCCAGGGTGGCGGACGGCGATCTCGCGGGAGAAATCGATCACTGCCAGGTTGTTGGCGATGAACACCTGGCGGACGATGGTTCCCTTGGGGATGGTGGGTCCACCGCCCTGGGTCGGGCCGGCGATGAGCGCGTCGAGGATGCGGCGGATGAGATACTCCTTGCGGATGGACTGGGGAATCGTCCGGACCTCGGGCGTGAGCAGGGCCAGCGTTCCCGCCGACGGCGCCGGCGCGCGAAAATACAGCTTGATCTGCAACTCGCCCTGGGTGACGTCGTCCGGGACGGCACCCGTCGCCATCGTTTCCGCCGCCGCCGCATCCGCTTCCTGGCGTTCGGCGGCCTGCTTGGCCAGCTCCGACCGGTACAGAATCCAGACTCCGGCCAGGGACAGGACCAGCGCCACCGCCAGCGCGATGAGCAGCACTCTCCGTGTCATGGTGTCTCCCGGATCGGCTCGCTCGCCTTGAGGAATTCGGTGATCGCCTGGCGGAGCACTTGGGCCAGGGCGGCCCGGTGGCCGGCGTCATCGAGGCGCCGCTCGTCAGCCGGATTGGACAGGTGTCCGGCCTCCAGCAGCACGGCGGGACAATTGACAGTCGCCAGCAATTTCAGCGGACCGCCCAGCGGCGCCCCGCTGGACCGGGAGTAGAACTCGTTGAGCCGGCGCTGGAGAATGCCCGCCATCTCCTTGCTGGCGGGAACCCACTGGAACTGGGCCAGATTCCAGGGGAGCACGCGGAGCTCGCGCCCGCCGAGCGGCGCCTTCAGGTAATGGTACGTGTCGGCCTGGTCGGCGTCCGGCTGGAAAAAGTAGATCAGGAAACCGCCCGACGACTCCTGGGGGGCATGGGCGCAGTGGAGACTGAGAAACAGATCCGCCCGCAGGCGGTTGACGTGGATGGCCCGCTCCTCGAGCGCCAGCCGCTGATCGCCCTCGCGGGTGAGCACGACCTGGATCTGTTTGTCCTGGCTCAATTCCGTCTGGAGCGCCTTAGCCAGCATCAGGTTGACATCCTTCTCGAAGGTGCCGGCCGCCGAGCGCGCCCCGTTGTCGTCGCCGCCGTGGCCGGGGTCGATGATGATCACCTTGCGGCCGGCCGCCTGTCCGAACACCGTGGCCGCGGCCAGCCATGCCGCCGCCACAACCGCCAGGCGGCGGAGCGCCGGGGTGGCAGGGCGGGCTGCTGAGGACGCCAGGCGGGCGACCGGTGCGGGTGGCATGCGGGTCTCCTTTCGGGCAAAGGCGGATTATAGCGGCTACCGGGCGGAGGTGTCAACGCCGCCCCGCTTGCGGCACTCCGGAGACTCTTGACGCGCTTCATCGGTTCCATGTAAAGTGCGTGCAGCAACACCGCCACCAATTGATGCCGGCAGGGATGACCCGATACCTCATTTATTATGTATTGACAGGAGGAGATCATGATCCAGATGCAATGGACGATCCGCCTGATACTGGCCGGACTGGCCTTGCTCGGGCTGCTCGTGATGATGGGCTGCGGGATGTGCTCCCGGAAGCCCTCCGCAGAAAAGGCGGCCGATGAAGCCGAAGAAGCCCGGAAAGCCGCCGAGCCGGGGCTCCAGCAGATGGGCGACGCGTTGTCCCAGATGAAGGAAGTGATGGAAGGCAAGCGTGAGGCGGTTGAGCCGGTGGATCATCAGGCGCTCAAGGCGCTGTTGCCCGAGACAGCCGCCGACCTGGCGCGCGAATCAACCGAGGGTGAAAAGTCGGGCGCCATGGGGGTCAAGGTGTCCATGGCCCGCGCCCACTATGCCAACGAGGAATCCAGTCTGGACATCGAGATCACGGATATGGGCACGGCTTCGGGTTTGACTGCCATGGCGTCAGCCGCCTGGACCTTGGTCGACGTTGACAAGGAATCCGCTGATGGCTACGAGCGGACCACGACTTACCGCGGCCACCGGGCGTTTGAGGAATACGACAACAACGCCCAGCGGGGCAAGATGCGCGTGCTGGTCGCCAAGCGGTTCATCGTCAACGTCCAGGGTTCCAATCTGCCCATGGATCGGATCAAGTCCGCGTTGAACGAGGTGAACCTCGGCCAACTCGCCGCCCTCGCAAAGGAAACCGCGGAGCCCGCCCAATGAGGGATTTCCGACCCCGCGGCCGGCATCTGACCGTCGTCGTGCTCGGCCTGCTCCTGGCCGGCTTGACCGCCGGCGCGTTCGCCGCGCCAGCGGCCCTGTCACCCGGCGACATGTGCCGCCTCCGGTCCGTGACCGAAGCCCGGATCAGTCCCGACGGAAAGTGGATCGCCGCGGTGGTCAGCCGCCAGCGGGAAGCCGGCGACGCGCCCGGCGGCAACTATGCCGAGTTGCATGTCTGGTCCGTGGAGACGGGTCAGGCGCGCCCCTTCATCACCGGGCAGGTGGCGGTCAGCGCGCCGGAGTGGTCGCCCGACGGTCGCCTCATTGCGTTTCTGCTCAAACGTGGTGACGATGCCAAGACACAGATCTGGACGATTCCCGCCGACGGGGGCGAGGCCGCGCCGGCGACGCAGTCTGCGACCGACGTCCTCGCCTTCCGCTGGCATCCGGACGGCTCCCGGCTGGCCTACGTCGCCCAGCCGTCGCCGACGGCCCGCGAGCAGGAGCTGGAGAAGAAAGGTTACAACTTCATCTATTTCGAGGAGAACCTGAAGCCGCGCGCCCTTCACCTCGTCGGCCTGCCCGCGGGCGGGGTGTTCCCGGAACCCGTCCTCCTGGTCGGCGACCTCAGCGTCTGGGATTTCTGCTTCAGCCCGGACGGCGCACGAATCGCCCTGGCGGCCACCGAGCGCAATCTGGTGGATCACATGTACATGTTCCAAAAGATCTACCGGCTCGAGCTGGCCGACCGCGCGCTGACCCCGTGGGTGGATCCCGACGGCAAACTGGGCCGGCTGGCCTTCAGCCCCGACGGCGCCAAACTGGCGTACACCGCGGCGGCCGAGCGCAAGGACCATGCCGAGAGCCAGGTGTACGTGGTGGCGCAGGGCGAGCGCACGCCGCGCAACCTCACCCCGCCCGACTTCGCCGGACATGTGGCGTGGGCGGGTTGGCAGGATGCGGACACCGTGCTCTACCTCGCCGGCGAGGGCGTCAGCCAAACGTTGAGCGCCGTCGCCTGGCGCGGCGGTGAGCGCCGGCTGCTCCTGGACGGCGCGGCGTGTGGTCTGGTGTTCGGCGCACCGCATGCCGCGCGGGATGGGCGGGTGATGGCGATGACCGGCCACGCCGCCGCGCATCCGACTGAGCTCTTCGTCTGGACCGGCACCGGTGAACCGCGCCGCCTGTCATGGTCCAATCCCTGGCTGCCGGAGCGCACCCTGGGCCGGCAGGAGGTCATTCGCTACGCCGCCCGCGACGGACGCTCCATTGAAGGATTGTTGGTCCATCCGACCGCGGAGGAGCCGAGCCGGAAGCCGCCGCTGGTGGTGGTCGTCCACGGCGGCCCCGAGGCGCATTATGCCAACGGCTGGCTCACCCGATACTCCGAACCGGTGCAGGTCCTGGCCGGCATGGGCTACCTGGTCTTCCTGCCCAACTACCGGGCCAGCACCGGCTACGGTGTCGCCTTCGCCGCCGAGGGGTACGGCGACCCGGCAGGCAAGGAGTTTGACGACATCGCCGACGGCATCGACCACCTCGTCTGCGCCGGGATGGCCGACGCCGGCCGCGTGGGCCTGATCGGCGGCTCCTACGGCGGCTACGCCGCGGCGTGGTTCGCCAGCTACTACACCCGCTACGTCCGGGCGGTGTGCATGTTCGTCGGCATCAGCGACCTGGTCAGCAAGCGCGGCACCACCGACATCCCGTACGAGGAACTCCAGGTCCACTCCGGCAAACCGCTGGAGCAGATGTGGGAGTTGGCGCTGCAGCGCAGCCCCCTGTATCACGCCGCCAAGAGCCGCACCGCCGTTCTCATCATCGGCGGCGCCCAGGACACCCGGGTCCACCCGAGCCAGAGCCTCGAGTTCTACCGCCAGCTCAAGATGACCGGCCATCCGGCAGTCCGCCTGGTGCAGTACCCTGGCGAAGGGCACGGCAACCGGAAACAGCCCGGCCGCATCGACACGCTCCTTCGCCAGCTCGACTGGCTGGACTGGTACGTGCGCGACCTCAAGCCGCTGGACGGGCCGCTGCCGCCGCTGGATCTGAGCGACCGGTACGGTTTGACCCTGCCGGACCGTTGAGGCCCGTTTTTTCAATTAATCGCTTGCCAAACGGCGGGCGATTGCGATAGCATGCAGCTTTTGGAGCGGCGAACCCCGACGTGTTCGGGGTTCTTGTTTGATTTTTCGCTTGACGTGGGCCGCCGCCTGTGTTAGCTTAGGCGACTCGCGATGCTGGCGTAGCTCAACCGGTAGAGCAGCTGATTTGTAATCAGCGGGTTGGGGGTTCAAGTCCTCTCGCCAGCTCCACAGACAGCATAGTTATTTGCACCTGCAATAAGACGGAGAGGTGGTCGAGCGGTCAATGGCAGCGGGCTGTAAACCCGCCGGACTTAGGTCCTACGGAGGTTCAAATCCTCCCCTCTCCACCATGATTTTGAGGCGAGGTTCAGGCTTCAGAGGGAGAACGCCCCCCAGTTGTTCGCATACAGACCTCGGGCTGAATCGAGTCTTGACGCCTTGAAAGCGGGAGTAGCTCAGCTGGCTAGAGCATCAGCCTTCCAAGCTGAGGGTCGCGGGTTCGAATCCCGTCTCCCGCTCCACTTTGCCTTCAAAATTTCGGTCGGCTCCGGGCCCACGTAGCTCAGTCGGTAGAGCACTTCCTTGGTAAGGAAGGGGTCACCAGTTCAATTCTGGTCGTGGGCTCCATCTCTCTTCATTTGGAACATGGCATTTATTAATGATGATTTTGGAGGAGATCAGCAATGGCTAAAGAAAAGTTTGAACGGACCAAGCCTCACGTCAACATCGGCACCATCGGTCACGTCGACCACGGCAAGACGACGTTGACGGCCGCGATCACCCGGGTCCTGGCGAAGAACAATCCCAAGATCAAGTTCCGCAGCTTCGACTCCATCGACAACGCCCCGGAAGAAAAGGCGCGCGGCATCACGATCGCCACCGCCCACGTCGAGTACGAAACGAGCAACCGGCACTACGCCCACGTGGACTGCCCCGGCCATGCCGACTACATCAAGAACATGATCACCGGCGCGGCCCAGATGGACGGCGCCATCCTCGTGGTGAGCGCGCCGGACGGCCCCATGCCCCAGACCCGCGAGCACATCCTGCTGGCCCGCCAGGTCGGCGTCCCCTGCATCGTGGTCGCCCTAAACAAGGTGGATGCGGTGGACGATCCGGAGCTGCTGGACCTCGTGGAAATGGAAGTGCGCGACCTGCTCAGCAAGTACGAGTTTCCCGGCGACGAAATCCCCATCGTCCGCGTCAGCGCCCTCCGGGCTCTGGAAACCGACGATCCCGAGGCTGAAAAGGGCATCCTGAACCTGATGGATGCGGTGGACAGCTACGTGCCGCTGCCGCAGCGTGACGTCGAGAAGCCCTTCCTGATGCCCATCGAGGATGTGTTCAGCATCAGCGGCCGCGGCACCGTCGTGACCGGCCGCGTGGAGCGGGGCAAGGTCCATGTCCAGGAAGAGATCGAGATCGTCGGCATCCGGCCCACCATGAAGCGCGTGGTCACCGGTGTCGAAATGTTCCGCAAGCTGCTGGATGAAGGCCAGGCCGGCGACAACATCGGACTGCTGCTTCGCGGCACCGACAAGGACGAGGTTGAACGCGGCCAGGTCGTGGCTAAGCCCGGCACCATCACCCCGCACACTCACTTCAAGGGCGAAGTCTACATCCTGACGAAGGAAGAGGGCGGTCGTCACACCCCGTTCTTCAACGGCTACCGGCCCCAGTTCTACTTCCGGACCACCGACGTGACCGGCAACGCCACTCTGAGCCAGGGCGTTGAAATGGTCATGCCGGGGGACAACACCAGCCTCGAGATCAAGTTGATCACCCCGATCGCCATGGAAAAGGGTCTCCGTTTCGCCATCCGCGAAGGCGGCCGGACCGTGGGCGCCGGGACCATCACCGAGATCATCGAGTAGCCGGGCGCTTCCCGGCGGGGTTTAACCCATGCGTGAACAAGTACAACTGCAGTGCAGCGAGTGCAAGAACAAGAACTATACGACGACGCGCGACAAGAAGAAGCATAGCGAAAAATACGAGCTCAGCAAGTATTGCCCATTCTGTCGCCGGCACACGCCGCACAAAGAAGCCAAATAGTCGGAGTTTGGAGCGTGCAGGCCAGTAGCTCTAATGGCTAGAGCGCCGGTCTCCAAAACCGGATGTTGGGGGTTCGAATCCCTCCTGGCCTGCCATTTATTCCTTTTGATAAGCCGAGGAATAGCCTGTGACGAACATCATTGAAGCGGTCAAGCGTTTTTTCACCTCTGTTGTGGACACGTTCAAGCGGTTCTTCAGTTTCATCAGCGAAACGAAGTCGGAACTGAAGAAAGTCTCGTGGCCGGATCAGAAAGAGGTTTACAGCACCACGATCGTGGTCATCTTGACCTCGGTCTTCTTCGGCTTCTACCTGTTTCTGGTGGATCTGGCCCTGCAGCACGGGATTCACTACTTGAGCACACTGTTCCGGGAATGATCCATGGGCGACAAGAAGTGGTACATCATCCACACCTATAGCGGCTTCGAGCGCCGGGTCGCCGAGAGCCTGATGAACCGCATCCAGATCGCCGGGATCGAGGGCGCCATCGGGCAGATCCTGATCCCCACCGAGGATCTCGTGGAGATCAAAGGCGGCAAGAAGGTGGTCACGTCCAAGATCGTGTATCCCGGGTATGTGCTCATCGAACTGGACATGACCGACGAGATGTGGCACCTGATCCGCTCCATCCCCCGGGTGACGGGATTCATCAGCTCCGGCGGCAAGCCGACGCCGCTGACCGAGGAAGAGATCAACAGCCTGATGAGCTCCCTGATGGCGTCGGCGGAGAAGCCCAAGCCCCGCTTCCGGTTCGAGAAAGGCGAAACCGTCAAGATCATCGACGGTCCCTTCTCCAACTTCGTCGGGGTCGTGGATGACATCAACAACGAAAAGAGCACGCTGAAGGTTTCGGTCACCATTTTCGGGCGTCAGACCCCGGTGGAGCTCAACTTCCTTCAGGTGGAGAAGATTTAAGGAGTTCCCATGGCCAAAAAAGCGGTTGGTTTCATCAAACTGCAGATACCCGCCGGTCAGGCCACTCCGGCCCCTCCCGTGGGCCCGGCACTCGGCCAGCACGGCGTCAACATCATGGATTTCTGCAAGAACTTCAATGCGAAGACTCAGAAGGAGTCGGGACTGATCATCCCGGTGGTCATCACGGTTTACAGTGACAAGTCCTACTCCTTCATCACCAAGACGCCGCCGGCGGCGGTGCTCTTGAAGCAGATGGCGAAAATCGCCAAGGGTTCCCCCGAGCCCAACAAAAACAAGGTGGCCAAGCTGTCCATGGCTCAGGTCAAGGATATTGCCAAGACGAAGCTGCCCGACCTGAACTGCTACGACGTGGACGCCGCGGTGAAAATCATCATGGGCACCGCGCGGAGCATGGGCATCGAAATTAGTGAATAGAGGTGGATTCCGATGGCCAAACGCGGAAAGAAATACAACAACGCCTCCCAACTCGTGGACCTGCGGGAATATGAACTAGACGAGGCCGTTGCCCTGATCAAGAAGATCGCCTTTGCCAAATTCGACGAGACACTCGAAGTCTCCATGCGGCTGGGCGTCAATCCCAAGTACGCCGACCAGATGGTCCGCGGCACGGTGGTGCTGCCCCACGGTCTGGGCAAATCGAAGAAGGTGGCGGTCATCACCTCGGCCGAGAAGTTCAAGGAAGCCCAGGACGCCGGCGCCGACGAAGTGGGCGCCGAGGACCTGGTGGAGAAGATCTCCAAAGGCTACCTGGACTTTGACGCCGTCGTGGCCACACCCGACATGATGAAGTTCGTCGGCCGCCTCGGCAAGGTTCTGGGCCCTCGCGGCCTGATGCCCAACCCCAAAACCGGCACCGTAACGACGGAGGTGGGGAAGGCCATCAACGAGATCAAAGCCGGCAAGGTGGAGTTCCGGGTGGACAAGGGCGGCGTGGTCCACGCTCCAGTCGGCAAGCTCTCCTTCGATGTGAAACAGCTCATCGAGAATGCGTCGGCCTTCATCGACGCCGTCGTCAAAGCCAAGCCGCCCGCCAGCAAGGGCAAGTATATCCATAGCATCTTCGCCTGTTCGTCCATGGGGCCCGGGATCCAGATCTCCCTGCCCGCGTTCGAAAAAGGCGCGAGGAAATAGCCGTGAACAAGACCGAAAAAGAACAACTGCGCGAAGAACTGCACCACATCTTCAAAACCCACCCGTACGCCCTCGTACTCAGCTTCAGCGGGTTGAAGGTGAACGACGTGGCCGCCCTCCGGCGCAAGCTGCGCGATTCCAAGTGCGCCTACCGGGTGGTCAAAAACACCGTGGCCAAGATCGCCGCCGACGGCACGCCCATGGCCGCCCTGCTGGATCAGTTCGAGGGGACTACGGCCATCGCCTACCACCCCTCCGATCCCGTGGTCCTGGCCAGGATCTTCAGCGACTTCACCAAGGAAAACAAGGCCATCGGGTTCAAGGGCATCCTGCTCGAAGGCCGGCCGCTGCCCGCCGACCAGCTCGAGATGGTGGTCAACATGCCCACCAAGGACCAGTCGCTCAGCAAGCTGCTGTTCCTGCTCAATTACCCGGTCACCAGTCTGGCCCGCGTGCTCCAGGCGTCGCTCCGCGACCTCTGCCTGGTCATGAAGGAAGCTCGGAAAGAATCCTGAGATTGATAAGCAATTAATTCTGGAGGTACCATAATGTCTATCACCCGTGAAGAAGTCCTCAACTGGATCGAGCAGTCGACGATGCTGGAAATCGCCCAGCTGGTCAAGGACATCGAGACGAAGTTCGGCGTCTCCGCCGCCGCGGCCGCCCCGGTCATGGTGGGTGCCGCCGCCCCCGGCGCTGCCGCTGCGGCTGTGGCTGAGGAGAAGACCGAATTCGAAGTGGTCCTGAAGGAAGTGGGCGCCGAGAAAATCAAGGTCATCAAGGTGGTCCGCGAAGTCACCAGCCTGGGCCTGAAAGAGGCCAAGGACCTGGTGGAGGGCGCGCCCAAGCCGGTCAAGGAAGGGGTCTCGAAGGACGAGGCCGAGTCCATCAAGAAGAAATTCGAAGAAGTCGGCGCCAAGGTTGAAATCAAGTAGGTCCGCGCCGGGGGACCGGCGAGAACCGGGAAAACGGGATGGAAGGGAGCGTTTCCCTTTCATTCCCTTTTTCCATTTAACCTTTTCTTTTTGCCCGGTTTAGGGTAGAATTTGTGACATCCCGGCGGACGGTTGCAGCCCATCAGCTAGGCGCCCGTTGCCGCTCTGACAGATGCCGACCCCCCTTAACTGAGACGAGCCCGGACCCATTCTTACCCTGGAGATTTACGCCCATGGCCGAATCTATCACCCCTCAGCAGGATAGACACGATTTCGGACATATCTCGGCAACCGTCCCCATCCCCAACCTGCTCGAGATCCAGATGAAATCGTACCAGACCTTCCTGCAGATGGAACTGCTGCCGAACGAGCGGGAAGATATCGGAATCCAGTCGGTGTTCACTTCGATCTTTCCCATCGAAGATTTCCGCTCCACCGCCAGTCTCGAGTTCGTCCATTACACGCTGGGCGACTGGGAGTGCAAGTGCGGGAGTCTGGTGGGGATCGAACACCTGCGCTCGAAGTGCGTGGACTGCGGCCAGACCATCGTCACCAATCCGCAACACCTCGGTCATATCATCTGCCCGGCGTGCGGCGCCCGCAACGAAAACAAGTTTTCCCGGTGCGTCTCCTGCGGCGATCCGGTCGAGCTGAAAATCAAGTACACCATCGACGAATGCATCGACCGCGGCATGACCTATTCGGTGCCGCTCAAGGTCACCGTCCGGCTCGTGCTCTACGACGTCGATGAGGAGAGCGGCAGCCGGACCATCCGCGACATGAAGCAGCAGGAGGTGTTCTTCGGCGAAGTGCCGCTGATGACGCCCCGGGGCACGTTCATCATCAACGGCACCGAACGCGTCATCGTCTCCCAGCTGCACCGCTCGCCCGGCGTGTTCTTCGAGGTGGACTCGGAGCGCAAATACTACCTCGGCAAAGTGATTCCCTACCGCGGCTCGTGGGTGGAGTTCGAGTACGACCACAAGAACATCCTGTACATCCGCATCGACCGCAAGCGCAAGTTCCTGGCCACGATCTTCCTGCGGGCCTTGGGCTACGAGAGCAACGAGGAGATCCTGAACCTCTTTTACCGGCCGGTTACCATCACGCTGAAAGGGGGCAAGATCAGCCGGATGCTCGACGAGACTCTCATCGGCAGCAAGCTGCGCCAGACCGTCACCCACCCGGATGATCCCACCGACGTGCTGTACAAGAGCGGCGAACGATTCAATTTCGGCCACCTCGAGGACCTCAAGAGCATCGGCATGAAGCAGCTGTTGCTCACCGCCGACGACCTGCAGGGCGCCATCCTGCTTAACGACGTCGTCAACATGGAAACCGGCGAGATCCTGGGTGAAGCCAACGAGGACATCACCGCCACGATGATCAACCGGATGTTCGAGGCCGGGGTCAAGCAGCTCCAGATCTGCTACCCCGAGTTCGACGACGCCGGCCCGACCATCTCCGCTACGCTCCACAAGGACCCCATCCAGACGAGCCAGGAGGCGCTGATCGAGTTCTACAAGAAGCTGCGTCCCGGCGACCCCCCGACCCTCGAGGTCGCTTCGAGCATGTTCCAGGGCATGTTCTTCGACGCCAAGCGCTACGACTTGTCCAAGGTGGGCCGGCTCAAATCCAACCTGAAGCTGGACCGAGACATCCCTCTGACCCAGCGCACACTCACGCAGCAGGACTTCATCGACGTCCTGAACTACCAGTTGAAGCTGCCCGTGGGCATCGGCACGGCCGACGACATCGACCACCTGGGCAACCGTCGGGTGCGTGCCGTCGGCGAGCTGTTGGAGAACCAGTTCCGCATCGGCCTCGTGCGCATGGAGCGCGCCATCAAGGAGAAGATGTCGGTGTTTCAGGAACTGGCCCAGATCATGCCCCATGACCTGATCAATTCCAAGCCGGTCATGGCCGCGCTGAAGGAATTTTTCGGCAGTTCCCAACTGTCCCAGTTCATGGACCAGACGAACCCGCTGTCGGAGATCACCCACAAGCGCCGGCTGTCGGCCCTGGGCCCCGGCGGCCTGTCCCGCGAGCGGGCCGGCTTCGAGGTCCGCGACGTGCATACGAGCCACTATGGCCGCCTCTGCCCCATCGAGACCCCGGAAGGCCCGAACATCGGCCTGATCAGCTCGCTGAGCTGCTTTGCCCGGATCAACGACTACGGGTTCATCGAATCGCCGTATCGCAAGGTCATCGACGGTCGGGTGGTGGAGCATGTCCGGATCACCGACCGCGGCGACTCCTCCTTCAAGATCTCCGAGATCGTCCTGCAGGAGGAGGCGGACGCCGAAAACGAGCGGCTGCGCAAGCGGAAGAAAAAAGTCTGCCTGTACGAGATCCACCCCTTCTACATGACTGCCTGGGAGGAGGAGAAGTACGTCATCGCCCAGTCTTCCATCCGGCTGGATGAGAAGGGCCACATCGTCGACGATCACGTGGATGCTCGCAAGGGGGGCAACTTCATCCTCTCCGCTCGCGAGGACGTCAACTTCATCGATGTCTCGCCCAAGCAGCTGGTCAGCGTGGCCGCCGCCCTGATCCCGTTCCTGGAGCACGACGACGCCAACCGCGCCCTGATGGGTTCCAACATGCAGCGCCAGGCGGTGCCGCTGCTTGTGGCCGAGCCGCCCATCGTGGGCACCGGCATGGAAGCCATCGCCGCCCGCGACTCCGGCGCCGTGGTGGTCAGCGCGCGGGCCGGGATCGTCGATCGCGTGGACGCCGAGCGCATCATCATCCGCGTCACCGACCCCGGCGACAGCAAGCGCCTCGCCCGCGAAGCCGGCGTCGACATTTATCTGCTCAACAAGTTCAAACGCTCCAACCAAAACACCTGCATCAACCAGAAGCCGCTGGTCAAGACGGGCGAATTCGTCCAGAAGGGCCAGGTCATCGCCGACGGCCACTGCACCAGCCACGGCGAACTGGCCCTGGGCCGGAACGTCCTGGTGGCCTTCATGCCCTGGGGCGGCTACAACTTCGAAGACGCGATCCTGATCAGCGAGAAACTGGTCAAGGAGGATGTGTACACCAGCATCCACATCGAGGAGCTGGAAATCGAAGCCCGCGAGACCAAGCTGGGTTCAGAGGAAATCACCCGCGACATCCCCAACGTTTCCGAGAAGGCGCTCAAGGACCTGGACGACAGCGGCGTCATCCGCATCGGCGCCTCCGTCAAACCGGGCAGCATCCTGGTGGGCAAGGTCACGCCCAAGAGCGAGACGCAGCTGTCCCCCGAGGAGAAGCTGCTGCGGGCGATCTTCGGCGACAAGGCCAGCGACGTCAAGGACAACTCCCTGAAATGCCCGCCGGGCATCGAGGGCATCGTGGTGGACGTCAAGATGTTCACCCGCAAAGGCGTCCAGAAGGATCTGCGCGCCTTGGCCATCGAGCAGGACCAGGTGGACAAGATGCGCTCCGACCTCGACGAGCAGATCCGCATCCTGCGCGAGGAGCGTGACAAGCAGGTCAGCCACCTGCTGGTCGGCCGGATCCTGGCCAAGCCGGTGAAGCACAAGGCGCTCGGTGTGGCGTGGGACAAGGGCACCGTCCTGACCGAGGAGATGCTACGGCCGCTGGGCATCAGCGACCTGAAGCTGCTCAAGGTCGAGGGCGAGGGCGTCGACCTGGCCCAGGAGATCCGCCTGATCGAGGACAAGATCAACAACAAGATCAGCGTGCTCGATGGCATCTTCGAAGAGAAGAAGAACTCCCTGGAGATCGGTGACGAGCTGCCCCCCGGCGTGAACAAGCTGGTCAAGGTCTACGTCGCCATGAAGCGCAAGGTGTCGGTGGGCGACAAGATGGCCGGCCGACACGGCAACAAGGGCGTCATCGCCAAGATCCTGCCCGACGAGGATATGCCCTTCCTGCCCGATGGCACGCCGGTCGAAATCGTGCTGAACCCCCTGGGCGTGCCCTCCCGCATGAACGTGGGCCAGATTCTGGAGACCCACCTCGGCTGGGCCGGCGTCGTGCTGGGCATGCAATTCACAACGCCCGTGTTCGACGGCGCCAAGGAAGACGAGATCCGCGATCTGCTTAGCCGGTCCGGAATGGACACCTCTGGCAAAACGGTGCTGTTCGACGGCAAGACCGGCGAGGCGTTCGAGCAGAAGGTCACCGTGGGTTACATCTACATGATGAAACTGTCCCACTTGGTGGACGACAAGATCCACGCCCGCTCCATCGGCCCCTACTCCCTGATCACCCAGCAGCCGCTGGGCGGCAAGGCCCAGTTCGGCGGCCAGCGTTTCGGCGAGATGGAGGTCTGGGCGCTGGAAGCTTACGGCGCGGCGCACATCCTGCAAGAGCTGCTCACCGTCAAGTCCGACGATGTGCAGGGCCGGAACAAGATCTACGAATCCATTGTCAAGAACAAGGCTTCGTACGTGCCCGGCATCCCCGAGTCGTTCAACGTCCTGGTGCGCGAGCTGCAGAGCCTCTGCCTGGACGTTGAGCTGATCAAGTTCAGAGAAGACTGAGCGCTTCCGGCCAAGGAGGAACGAGCTTGAGCCAGACAATCTTCCGTGAAGACAAGCGCCGGTTGACCACTGATTTCGATTGCATCCGCCTGGGAGTCGCCTCCCCGGAGAAGATCATCAGCTGGTCGTACGGCGAAGTGAAGAAGCCCGAGACGATCAACTACCGCACGTTCCGGCCGGAACGCGACGGCCTGTTCTGCGCCAAGATTTTCGGGCCCACCAACGACTGGGAGTGCTTGTGCGGGAAGTACAAGCGGATGAAGTACAAGGGCGTGATCTGCGACAAGTGCGGCGTGGAGGTCACCCACTCCCGCGTCCGCCGCGAGCGAATGGGCCACATCACGCTGGCCTCGCCCAGCTCCCACGTCTGGTTCTTCAAGGGCCTGCCCAGCCGCATCGGGCAGCTCCTGGACATCAGCCTGAAGAACCTGGAGCGGGTGCTCTACTTCGAGTCGTACATCATCCTAGACCCCGGCACCAGCGGCCGCAAGGAACGAGACCTCCTCACCGAGGACGAGTACCGCACCATCCGCCTGGAGAACCCGGACAACTTCCGCGCCGGCATGGGCGCCGAAGCCATCCGCGAGATCCTGGCCCGGATGGACATGGAAGAGATGTCCAAGGACCTGCGCGACAAGATGCGCGCCGAGTCCTCGCACATGAAGAAGATCAAGCATGCCAAGCGGCTGAAGGTCGTGGACAGCTTCCGCAAGTCCGGCAACAAGCCGGAGTGGATGATCCTGACGGTCATTCCGGTGATCCCGCCCGAGCTGCGCCCCCTGGTGCCGCTCGACGGCGGCCGGTTCGCCACCTCCGACCTCAACGACCTGTACCGTCGGGTGCTCAACCGCAACAACCGGCTCAAGAAGCTGCTGGAGCTGCGCGCGCCCGAGGTGATCATCCGGAACGAGAAGCGCATGCTGCAGGAGGCGGTGGACGCGCTGTTCGACAACGGCCGGCGCGGCCGCGTGATCCGCGGCTCCAACAACCGTCCTCTGAAGTCGCTGTCCGACAACCTGAAGGGGAAGCAGGGCCGCTTCCGCCAGAACCTGCTGGGCAAGCGTGTCGACTACTCCGGCCGCTCCGTCATCGTGGTCAATCCCGAGCTGCGGCTCCACCAGTGCGGTCTGCCCAAGAAGATGGCGCTGGAACTCTTCAAGCCGTTCATCTACCACCGCCTGGAGGCTCTGGGCTACGCCTCCACCGTCAAGAGCGCCAAGGAGATGGTGGAAACCGAGCACCCCGACGTCTGGGACATCCTCGAAGAGGTGATCAAGGAGCACCCGGTGCTCCTCAACCGCGCCCCGACGCTGCACCGGCTGGGCATCCAGGCCTTCGAGCCTGTGCTGGTCGAGGGAAAGGCCATCCAGATCCACCCGCTGGTCTGCGCGGCGTTCAACGCCGACTTTGACGGCGACCAGATGGCCGTCCACGTGCCGCTGTCACCCGAGGCACAGGTCGAGGCCGCGGTGATCATGCTCAGCACGAACAACATCCTGAAGCCCGCCGACGGCCGGCCCATCACTGTGCCGTCGCAGGACATCGTGCTCGGCCTGTTCTACCTCACCAGCCTCAAGGCTCACGCCCGGGGCGCCGGCAAGGTGTTCGGCAGTTCAGACGAGATCTACTACGCCTTGGAGAACAAGGAAGTGGAGCTGCTGACGCCGATCCGCTTCCGCTACACCGGCCGCCTGATCAACCTGTCTAAGGACGACCAGGAGATCAGCGCCGCCACCGTCCAGGATGTGACCAACCACTACATCGACACCACCGTGGGCCGGGTCATCCTCAATGACCGCCTCCCGGCGGACATCCCGTTCATCAACGGCCGCCTGAACAAGGACGGCCTTAAGAAGCTGGTCACCTACGCCATCCTCAACCTGCCCCATCCGGTGACCATCAAGATCCTGGACGATCTGAAGGCGGTGGGCTTTGCCTACGCCACCCGCGCCGGCATTTCCATCGGCATCGACGACCTGGTCGTCCCCGCTGTGAAGCAGCAGATTGTCGACCGGGCCAAGAAGGACGTCATCGAGGTCGAGAACCAGTATCTCGCCGGCACCATCTCCAACGGCGAGCGCTACAACAAGGTGGTCGAGATCTGGAGCCAGGTGACCCACCGCGTGGCCGAAAAGATGTTCGTGGCCATGGAGGAGAAGGAGCGCACCACCGGCGAGTTCAACCCCATCAACCTGATGGCCACCTCCGGCGCCCGCGGCAGCAAGCAGCAGATCCGCCAGCTGGCCGGTATGCGCGGCCTGATGGCCAAACCGTCCGGCGAGATCATCGAGACACCCATCACTTCCAACTTCCGCGAGGGCCTCACCGTGCTGCAGTACTTCATCTCCACGCACGGCGCCCGCAAGGGTCTGGCGGACACCGCTCTGAAGACCGCCGACTCCGGCTACCTGACCCGCCGCCTGGTGGATGTGGCCCAGGACATGATCATCACCCAGGAGGATTGCGGCACGCTCGAGGGCGTCGAGGTCGGCGCCATCATCGAGATGGGCGAGGTGATCGTGCCCCTGAGCGACCGCATCGTCGGCCGCGTCTCCCAGGAGGACATCCTCAACCCCATCACCGGCGAGGCCATCGTCAGCCGCAACGAGGAGATCACTGAAGAGAAGGCCGCCGAGATCGAGAGCCTCGGCATCGAGAAGGCGCTCATCCGCTCGGCGCTCACCTGCAACGCCGCCCGCGGCGCCTGCATCAAGTGTTACGGCCGGAACCTGGGTACCGGCAACATGGTGGAAATGGGCGAGGCGGTGGGCGTCATTGCAGCCCAGTCCATCGGCGAGCCGGGCACCCAGCTCACCATGCGCACGTTCCACATCGGCGGCGCCGTCAGCCGCGCCGAGGTCCAGTCCACCATCGAGATCAAGCACCGTGGCAAGGTCCGGTTCGAGGGCGTGCAGTGCATCACCAACGCCCGCAACACGCTGACGGTCATGAACCGCAACGGCGCCATCGTCATCGAGGACGAGAAAGGCCGCGACCGCGAGCGCTACTCCGTCGTCTACGGTGCGCGCATCCTGGTCGCCGACGGTGACATCGTCGAGCCCGGCACCAAGATCGTGGAATGGGACCCGTTCTCCAACGTGTTCCTGAGCGAGTTCTCCGGCAAGATCCGCTTCAAGGACATCATCCCCGACGAGACGGTCAAGGAGGAGAAGGACGAGGTCTCGCTCAAGTCCATCAGCGTGATCATCTACTCGCCCAACGAGAAGCTGCAGCCCCAGATCGAGATCCTCGGCAAGAAGGGCGAGGTGCTCAAGTCGTACATGATCCCGGCCAAGGCCCACTTGGCCGTCAACGACGGCGACACCATCCAGGCCGGCGACATCCTGGCCAAGTTCCCGCTCGAATTCACCAAGGCCAAGGACATCACCGGCGGCCTGCCCCGCGTGGTGGAACTGTTTGAGGCACGCAAGCCCCGCCAGCCTGCCGTCATCACCGAGGTCGACGGCGTCGTCCACTTCGGCAATGTGATCCGCGGCCAGCGGAAGATCGAAATCAAGACCGCCACCGGCGACGTGAAGGAGTACTTCGTGCCGCGCGGCGCCTACATCACCTGCCAGGAGGGCGAGTTCATCAAGGCGGGCACGGCACTCATCAGCGGGCCCATCAATCCGCACGATATCCTCAAGGTCCTCGGCGTCAAACCGCTGCAGAGCTACCTGCTGAACGAAATTCAGGAAGTCTACCGCCTGCAGGGCGTCCAGATCAACGACAAGCACATCGAGGTGATCATCCGGCAGATGACCCGCTGGATCAAGGTCGAGGAGGTGGGCGACACCGAGTTCTACGTGGAGCAGCAGGTGGACAAGTTCCGCTTCCAGGAAGAGAACGAACGGATGGCCCGCGAGGGCAAGGTCCCGGCCATCGGCCGCTCGCTGCTGCTGGGCATCACCAAGTCGTCGCTGTCCACCGATTCGTTCATCTCGGCGGCGTCGTTCCAGGAGACCACCCGGGTGCTCACCGAGGCCTCCATCGCCGGCAAAGTGGATTACCTGCTCGGCCTGAAGGAGAACGTGATCATGGGCCGGCTGATCCCCGCCGGAACCGGCTTCAAGAAGTACCGCCAGTTCAAGCTCATCACCGAGCTCCGGGCGGAAGAAGCCGAGGCGATGCTCGAGAACACCGAAGGCCACGACATCGGCGAGCTGTCCGCCGAGGACTACATTCCCGAACGCGGCAAGCTGGCAGAGCCCGGCGACGAGTGAGTCGGGTCGGATCCTTCGTGCAAGGCCACCAACCGGCCGGAGCAGATGCTCCGGCCGGTTTTTTTTGAAGCGGGGAGAGGTGTGCCCCCCGATCCGCCGCAGCGGATCGGGGACTTCCACCGGCGGGTCCCGCTGCGCCCGTTCGAGGCAGCCATGGATTTGTGGCCGGCGACGCGATCGACTGCAGGAGGCATCATGCCCACCTCTCCGTGTAGCGCAGGGGCGGTGTCGGCGCCGAGACTGGATGTTCGGGGTCCATCATGCGCGATGTTCCCCCCGTTGGCATCCACTCTCGAAGATGGTACACTCATCGCTTGGGGCTCGATTCGGCCCAATCCGACCAGGAGATTGATCGTGATGCTGATCCGCCGCCTGTTGCTGTTCGGCGCCGCCGCGGTCGCGCTGCTGCTGCCCATCGTTACGGCGGTGCCCGCGGACACCCGCCCTGCTGCGACGGCCGTGCCGCCGGCCCCGGCCGGCTACGAGGCCGGCTTGTGGCGGCGCGCCGTCACGCTGACCCATCGCGCCCTGGTCATCGACACCCATTGCGACGCCACCGGTCGGATGCAAAAAGCCGATTACAACTTTGCCGCCGACACGCCCGAAGTTCACGTGGACATCCCTAAGATGCGCCGGGGCGGACTCGACGCCGAGTTCATGGCCGCGTTCACCTCGCCCCGCCATGAGGGCGCCGACGCGGTCACCGAGGCGCTGGGCCAGCTCGAGGCGCTGCGCGACACCGTCGACCGGCACCCCGGGGCGCTGGTCTTTGCCCGCACCGCTGGCGAGGTCGAGGCCGCGCCCAGAGCCGGCCGCCTGGCGCTGCTGGCCAGTCTGGAAAATGGCACGCCCATCCTGGAAAATCGGCTGGATCTGCTCCGGCTGTACCACCGGCTGGGAGTGCGCTATATCGGCCTCTGTCATAACACATCCAACTTCCTGTGCGACAGCTCCACCGACACGCCCACCTCCGGCGGACTCAGCACCTGGGGGCGGACGGTGGTGCGCGAGATGAACCGGCTGGGTATCATGGTGGACGTTTCGCACCTCGCCGACGCCACCGTGCGCGACCTGTTTGAGACGAGCCAGGCGCCCGTCTTCGCATCGCATTCCGCCTGCCGGGCGCTCTGCAACGCCCCGCGCAACCTGCCCGACGAGTTGATTCGCGCGATCGGCCGGCGCGGCGGTGTCGTCCAGGTGAACTTCTACGCCAGCTTCCTGAGCGATGAGTACGGCCGCCGGGAAGAGGAGCGGCGGGAGCGGCTCCGGCCGGAAATTGACAGGGTCCGGGCTCTGTTCACCACCGACATGGACGCGTATTTCCGCGAGATCACGCGAATCTTCAAGAATCACCCCATTCCACCGCCGCCGGTGTCCGCGCTCGTGGACCACATCGACCACGTGGTCCGGTTGGCGGGAATTGACCATGTGGGGATCGGCTCCGATTTCGACGGCATCTCGGCCATGCCCGAAGGGATGAACGGCTGCCAGGACCTGCCCATGGTGACCTACCACCTGCTGCAGCGCGGCTATTCCGAGCCAGACATTGAAAAAATCCTCGGCCGCAACTTCTTGCGCTACTTCCGGGAGGTGGAGCGGACCGCCGCCCGGCTGCAGCGGCCGGAACCGGCCGCTGTCGAGGCGGGCCAGTGAACCGGTTCCTGCCAGCGCTTTGGGTGGCGCTACTCCTCGTCGCGGCCTGGCTGCTCACCCTGACGGCCTTTGCCGTGCTCGAGGGGAATGACAGCGGCCTCTACTGCCGCGAGGAGGACCGATCGCTGGCGGTCATCGGAGTCATCCCCGGCTCGCGGTGGGCGACCGCGGGATTCCGGAGCGGCGATCGCATCACGGCCATCGACGGAGACACCGACCGGCTGCTCGACCGTCTGTATGCCGTCAAGATCGCCCAGCGCGAAGGGGATGCATACCGGTTCACGACCGTCCGGAGCGGAGTCGAAACGGAACGGGTCTATACCGCCGGGCCCAGCACCGCCCCGTGGCATAATTCGGCCAGTGTCTCCATCCTCTGCGAGACGGCGGTCAAGCTCGTCTATCTCGGCGCCGCGTTCTATTTTTTCTTCCTGTTCCAACCCGCCGGGCCCGTGAGCCGGGCCAGCGGAGCGCTCTTCCTGCTGCTGGCCCTGTTGACGCCGTTCTTTCAGCTCAACTTCGCCTACCTGTGCGATGTGCTGGGCGTCTGGAGCACCCGGGCGCTGACCGTGCCGCTGCTGACGGTGTGTCTGCTGCCGCTGGCGGTGTTGTGCGTGGGGAGCCGGCTGACGGAAGGGAATGCCCCGGCGCCGCCCACGGGGTTCGCCGGCCGCAGTCTCGTGGCGGTGTCGCTGCTGCTGTACGCCTCGTTCCTGTATGTGGCGCAGGACTATATCACGGTGCTCGCCCGTGGAGATCCGCCGTCGGCCCTGGTGCCCATCTTCAGCGTCTTCATGGTGCTCAACGGCCTGCTGCTGTTGCTGCTGGTCACCGCGACGGTGGTCGCCTTCCTGCTGGTCATCACCCGACTGGCCGGTTGGTCCGGAATCCGGCGCATGCCGGCCACCAACCGCCTGGTGGGCCTCCTGACCCTGGGCCTGGCCCTGCCCCTGCTGGCGGGCTTTTATCTGATGTACACGGATCAGCAGTTCACGCGCCTGTACGGACTGCGCAAGCTGCTGTACCTGATCTTCCCGGTGCTCTACATCCACGCCGTCACATTCTTCATGCGAAGCGCCGGCGGGGAGGATGTTGCCACCGGCCCCACCCCGCGGAGCGAAAACCCCTGAGCGCGGGGCCGGCCCCGCCGAGGAGATGCATCGTGACCGTCGCGACGACCACCCTGATTCTGATCCGACACGGCGAGACCGCCCTGAACGTGGAGAATATCTTCCGCGGCCGGACCGACATTCCCCTCAACGCCAACGGCCGCGAGCAGGCCGTGCGGCTGGCCGAGGCGCTCCGGACGCTGCCGCTGGCCGCCGTCTACTCCAGCCCCATGGACCGCGCGACGGCCACGGCGGCGCCTCTGGCCGCCGCCCACGGACTGACGGTTCAGCCGGCGGCGGCGTTCCATAACATCTGCTTGGGCGTGTGGGAAGGGCAGTCCAAGCGCGACGTCCAGCGGGAGCATCCGGAGCTCTGGCACCAGTGGGTGCACGACCCGGAGCACCTCCGCATCCCCGGCGGCGAAACGCTGGACGACCTGCGCGCCCGCGTCGAGGCGGGGCTGGCGGGGATCGTGGCCGCCCATACCGGGGCCACTGTGGCGGTGGTGTCGCACCGCAGTGTGCTCAAGGCGGCGCTGGCCGCCATCCTGGGCCTGGAACGACGGTACTTCTGGAAGTTCTACCTGGACAACGGCGCCTACACCACGGTGGAGCATCGTGCCGATATTGGCTACACCATCACCCGGCTCAACGAAGGCTGCCATCTGGGGGAGCGGACGGAGGAGCTGTTCTAGGAGCCGGGCTGGAGGCTCGGGGCTCGTTGCTGATCATCGTACTTCGGATATCGCGCTCGTAATTCGTAATCGTCATCGTAATCGCAATTCGTAATCGAGGCTCGAGACTCGAGGTTCGTGCCCGTAACGTGGACATCGGAATTCGGACCTGGGTTCCGGGATCTGGGTCACAGAACCCGGATCCTGTTAGCTATCCGCGAACCTGTGTACCTGCTAACGTGGGAACCTGCGAACATTCCAACGATCAAACCTTCGAACGGCTCGATTACGATCACGATTACGATGACGATTACGAATTGCGATAACGAATTACGAGTACGATTACGATTCAGAGCGCGGGTTAGGCGAGGCGGGCGTTCAGTGACAGGGCGAGGAGCTGCAGGTCGCGGTAACGCGCGCCGGCCCGCAGCATGGTCAGGGTTTTGTTGTGGCGGAGCGGCTCATCGCCGATCGCCGGATCCTGCTCCCGTGCCCGCTCGAAGTCGGGTGTGCCCGGGATGGGCGAGAAGCTGGCCAGCTGGATTTTAATTCCCAGCCGGTGCACGTACCGGATATCGACTTCCAACTCCGCCGGGTCCAATCCGGGCAGACCGAACAGCAGATAGGCGCCCATTTCACGCGCCGTGAAACCGGCCGCGCGCAGCGCAGCCACCGCCGCCTCGGCCGCGCCCCTGTCCACCTTGCCGGACGAGCGCGCCCGCGCCGCCTCTCCCATCCCCTCAAAGCCCAGTCGGATGGTGGCGAATCCGGCGGCTTGCAGGAGCCGGGCCGTGTCGCGGTCGATGTAGCGCGGATGGACGGCGTTGGGCAGATGGAACCGGATCGGCGGTCGCCACCGTGCGATCCCCTCCAGGATGGGCAGGAAGTGACGTTCGCGGTCGGCGAGCAGAGCGTCGTCATAGAAGGCCACGTGGCCCGCCCCCGTGACCGCCACCGTCTGCCGCAGCTCGTCGAGGACCGCTCCGGGCGCCTTGCGTCGCAGCCCGTCGTACATCATGGGGGTGGCGCAGTAAGTGCAGTGGAACGGACATCCCCAGCCGGTGAGCACGGCGGCGTGCCGCAGCGGATGGCCGTAGAGATGAGAGGCCGGCCGGAGAGAATCGAGCGCCGCCACCGGCAGCCCGGTGATGGCGGCAACCGCCCGGGCGGCCGCCATCGGTTCCGCCGCGGCTACCACGTCGTCGAACAGCCCCGACCGCTGCGCGTGCTCCGGGCAGAGCGCGGCGTAGACGCCGCCGAGCACGATCCGGGCGCGGGGGAACGCGGCCCGCAGCCGGCGTGCCGCCCGAAACACGCCGCTGTACCAATACGTCATGGTGCTGCCCAGGAGGACAAAATCGGGCTCGGCCATCGCCGCCAGGCGGGCGTCGAAATCGATGTCGCCCATCCCGAACCGGTAATAGTGGCGGCGCGTGCCGGCCAGCGGCGCCGGCTTGGGGATCCGCACGGACGGGAACCGGCCGGTGGCATGGAACCGGTCCGGGCCGCCCACCACCTCTCGGGCCAGGCAGTCGAGCAGTGTCACGCCGGCGCCCGCTGCCTCGAGCAGTGCGCCGACGTGCAGCAAGCCCAACGGCCGGAGCCAGAGGTCGTAGGCGGTGAAATCCTCGATCCAGGGATTGACCAGCAGCACCCGGCTCATGGTCGCGCCTGGGTCAGTTCGCGCCGGTAGGCGTCGCGGAGCTCCGTGAAAAAGGCCTGGTACGCGGGGGAGCGAAAGTCGGGGAACGTCCAGGGGAGCGCTTCCCAGCGCCGGTTCCGCCACTGGAGGGTCACTTCGCCCCAGATGCCCTCGGCGAGGTACACGCGGTGGGCAAAATTCTTTGTGCTGGCCAGCACGATTTTGGCCTGCTCCAGGTAGCCCGGGTCCAGGTTCACCGGCCGGCGGAGACCCGTCGCCTCGTCGGCGGCCAACTCCGCCTCGAGGCGGTTGGTAGTCACTTTCAGTGCGGGCAAGCCGCCCGGCGGCGCCAATCCCGCGAAGGCGGCAAACCGGCGCCACACCACCGGCCCCATGTCGTCGCGGTAGTAATCGGTGAAGTTGAATGGCAGCGGTTCGCTCAGCCGGTCGACGGGACCGCATGCGGATGTGAGCCGCTCCAAGACCGCCGCCCACGGGAAGCCGTCGGCATAGAGCACGCCGCAGAACAGCTTCACCGGCGGGACGGATCGGATCTGGCCCACGACAGCCTCCTGGATCAGCCGCCATTATGCCCCAGACGCGGTGATTTGGCCAGCCGCGGAATCCCTCCGGCCGCTACCGCGTCATAATTGTGTGAATCGAACGCCGGGGATCTGGTACAATCATCTTTCTGAACCGGGAGGCCGCATGCTGGATTTCTCCCACCTCAGACCCGAAGAGCGCCACGTCCTCATCGCCGACGACGAACCCATGGTGCACTCCGTGCTCACGGCGATCCTCAACCGGCTGGGTTTCACCGCCATCAGCGCCTTCGACGGGCTGGAAGCCGCCAAGCAGCTTCAGGCGGTGCGGCTGCCCCTGGTGTTCACCGACATCAACATGCCCGGGATGAACGGCATCGACCTCTGCCGCTGGGTGCGGACCCACGCGCCGGACACGTCGGTCATCGCCATCTCCGGCGGCACCGACCTGACCACGGTGGTGGAGGTGATGCAGCTCGGCGCTTGCGACTACATCCAGAAGCCGTTCACCGTCCAGGCCATCGCCATCAGCCTGCAGAAGACGTTCGAAAAGCGCACTCTGGTCATCGAGAACCGCAACTACGTGGCCAACCTGGAGAACATGGTCCAGGAGCGGACCGTTGAACTGCGCAAGGCGCTCCACGAAGCCGAGCGGAGTTTCGACAACACCATCATCGCGTTCGCCCTGGCCCTGGAGATGCGCGAGCATGAAACCCACGAGCATTCCATCCGGGTGCGGGACTACGCCATGCTCCTGGCGCGCCGGGCCGGTCTGGCCGGACGCGAAATCCACAACCTGTCGGTGGGCGCCATCCTTCACGACATCGGCAAGATCGGCGTCCCGGACCGCATCCTGCTCAAGCCCGGGCCGCTGACCCCCGACGAATGGACGGTGATGCGCCAGCACCCTGTCATCGGGGCCCGCATGATCGACCGCATCGATTCGCTGTCGGGGGCCACCCACGTGGTGCTGTCCCATCACGAATGGTTCGACGGCAGCGGCTACCCCCACGGTCTCAAGCAAGACCAAATCCCCTTGGAGGCCCGCCTGTTCGCGGTGGTCGACACTCTGGACGCCATGACCTCGGACCGGCCGTACCGTCGCGCCCTGAGTTTCGAGAATGCGTACGCGGAAGTCGGCCGGAACACCGAACGGCAGTTCGATCCCGAAATCGTCCGCGTCTTCCGCGACATCCCCATGGACGATTTTCTGGCCATCCGGGACCGGGTGGCCACCGCCGCCCCGGTCCCGTCAGCCGGCTCCTGACGCCGATGCGGGACCGGTGTCCGGCCGGTCCTTCGAATCCACCCCGACCGCCCCGCATCAAACCCATTCCGGCGATTCGGATTCCCGCGAACCGCCGGTAATCATGTGCAACATCATTCCGGCACTCACATTCTGTCTGACGAGGGAAAGCGACATGGACAAACTGCTCGATCAAACCTATCCGTTTCAATTGCCGGCGCTGGGATTCGCGTACGATGCCCTGGAGCCCCACTTCGATGCCCGGACCATGGAGATCCATCACACCAAGCACCACGCCGCCTACGTCAACAATCTCAACGCCGCCATCGAGAAGCACCCACACCTGCACCGGACGACTCTCAGCGATCTGCTGCGCAACCTCCCGTCCCTGCCCGCCGAGATCCAGGCCGCGGTTCGCAACAACGGCGGCGGGCATTTCAACCACGCCTTGTTCTGGCAAATGCTCCAACCCGGCGGATCCGTCGTGCCCGGCGGCAAGCTCCGGCAGGCCATCGACAACGCCTTCGGTTCGTTCGGTGCGTTCCAGGAGAAGTTCGCCCAGGCGGCCGCAACCCGGTTCGGCTCCGGCTGGGCCTGGCTGGCCGTTGACGCATTCGACCGGCTTCAGGTGCTCTCCACCGCCAACCAGGACGGCCCGCAAATGGACGGCATGCGCCCCATCGTCGGTCTGGACGTATGGGAACACGCATATTATCTCAAGTTTCAGAACCGCCGGCCTGAATACATCCAGACATTCTGGAATGTGCTGAATTGGGACGTGGTGGACGGCTGGTTCACCGCCCGGCGCTGACCCCGTCCAGTGTGATAAACCCGGTCAGTCCGGCGGGACAGACCGCCGGACCCACCACCTTTATGCAAGGAGATCGTCATGATCCGAGTCGTATTCCTGCTGGCCCTGGCGGCGATCGCGACGGCCGTGGTCAATGCCGGCGCCGGTTCCGATGATGAAGGCACCGTCCACGCGTTCACCCTGAATACCATCGACGGCCAGCCCCGCCCGCTCTCGGCCTACGCGGGACAGGTCCTGTTGATCGTCAACACCGCCTCCCGGTGCGGGTACACCCCCCAATACGGTCCCCTGGAAAAATTGTACGAGAAGTACAAGGATCGCGGACTGCGGGTGCTGGCGTTTCCCGCCAACGACTTCGGCGCCCAGGAGCCGGGAACCAACGAGGAGATCCGGGAATTCTGCGGCCGCACCTACGGGGTCACGTTCGACCTGTTCGCCAAGATCAGCGTCAAAGGCGACACCATGCATCCCCTGTACGCCTACCTGACCGCGCACGGTCCCAACCCCGGACCCATCCGGTGGAATTTCACCAAGTTTTTGGTGGATCGGCAGGGCCGCGTGGTCGCCCGCTTCGAGCCCAAGGCGGACCCGCTGTCCGAAGAAGTTGTGGCCCGGGTGGAGGCGTTGTTGCAGTGAGGCCCGCGGCGGCGGCGCCTCGAGGCGCCGTCAGGCGTGCAGCCGGTAGAGCTCGAGGAGCGTATCGGCGAACGGTTCGGGGAAGAACTCGGGCAGCCGCTCCAGAAACAGACGCCCGATGGCGTCCAGGGTGCTCAGCTTCGACAGCTCCGCGTGGAAGTGGGCCAGGGCCGGCTCATCCACATTCCGGAGCACGTAGCGCGCCAGCGGCAGCGCGGGCTTGTTCACGCTGAATCCCCGGAAGCCCACCGCCAGCAGCAGGAGCAGGAAGAATGGGTGGGCGGCCATCTCGCCGCAGCAGATGACCTCCTTTCCTTTATCCCGCACGCCCGCGAAGATCATTTCCAGCCCCCGCCGCACGGCCGGGTGAGCCGGCGCAAAAGCGGATGCGTCGGGGCTCGCGTTGCGGTCGTGGGCGACGGTGTACTGGACCAGGTCGTTGGTGCCCAGGGCGAAGAAATCCACCTCCTCGGCCAGGGCATCGACGATGAAGATGGTGCTGGGGATCTCCAGCATCACGCCGAGGGGTAGGGGGAGCCGGTGCTGGAGGTCCGCCTTCGCGGCGACGTCGGCGAGGATCGCTTTGGCGGTGCGCACCTCGTCCACGCTGGAGACAAACGGAAAAGTCAGGCGCAGGTTGCCCCGATCGTTGGCCCGAATGACCCCTTCAAGCTGCCGCCGGAACGCTTCCTGCAGAAAGATGCTGAGCCGGATACCGCGCATGCCCAGGGCCGGGTTGGTCTCATGGAACTGCTCACGCAGTTGGGGGATCTTGTCCGCGCCCAGGTCGAACGTGCGGATGTTGGCGGTGGCCGGGTACGCCTGCTCAGCCAGACGGCGGTAGACCGACTCGTGCTCGGCGACGGTGATGGCGTCCAGCGGCCGTCCCAGGTACAGGAACTCCGAACGGAACAGCCCGACTCCAGCGACGCCCAGCCCGGCGTAGTCGTCGAGATCCTGCGGAAGTTCGGCGTTGATATACAGGGCGCCGAGCGCCGGGGTCGGCCTCGGCCGGTCGTCTCCCCGCGCTTCCAGGAGACAGTAGGGGCCGCTGACCTCGCCGGCTGGCTGTCCCTGCTGGTGGCGGAAGCGTTCGATGGTCTCGCGGTCCGGATTGACCACCACCGCACCGCCGCTGCCGTCCACGATGAGGAAGTCGCCGGTGTGCACCTCCGCCGAGACAGCCTTGAGGTGGGTCACCGCCGGAATGTTCAGCGAGCGGGCGATGATGCTGGTGTGCGAGGTCCAGCCGCCGAAGTCCACGGCGAATCCCTTCAAGTGCTTGAGATTGATTTCACTGAACAACGACAGGCTGATCTCCGGACAGATCACGATCACGTCGTCGTACTGCTTGGTGTTGCCGTTGGGGATCCGCCCGGCGATGTTGTGCAGCAGGCGGTCGGCGATGTCGGCGATGTCGTGGAGCTTCTCGCGGAGATAGGCGTCCTGGAGTCCGACGTACACCGTCTGCAGATGCTCCGACACCACCTTCACCGCCCACTCGGCGTTCACCGCGTCGGCGGCGATGCGGCGCCGGATGGCCCCGCTGAAGTGGTCGTCCTGCAGGATGAGGATATGCGCGCTGATCATCGCCGAGTGCTGGCGGCCGAGCTCGTGCTCGAGCATCGCCTCGACCTGCTGCAGCTGGGCGGTGGTGCGAGCGACCGCCTCGTCGAACCGCCGCAGTTCGGCCGGAATGTCGTCCGGCCGGAGGCGGATCTTGAAGACGGGCGGGAGACCCGGGTCAACCTTCACCGCGTGGCCCATGGCGATGCCCGGTGACACGCCCTGTCCCGTCAGTTCCTTCATGTCGATTCCATCCCTTCGTCGAATGCGTTCGCGAACAGGCGCTCGATCTCGGCCATCGCCGCCGCCTCGTCATCACCCGTCACGGTCACCCGGAGCCGGGAGCCCCGGGAGGCGGCCAGCATGAGGATGCCCAGGATGCTTTTACCGTCGATCTGCTCCTGCCGGTCCGGCCGGGCCAGATAGACCCGTGACCGGAAGCGGGAGGCCGCGGCCACCAGGCGAGCGGCGGCGCGGGCATGGATGCCCAGCGGATTATTCACCGTCAGCACTTTCTGCACCATGCGCGTTCCATTCCCGCAAAGGCGGCATTGTACACCCGGAGTCAAACGATGCGCCCGGCCGCGGACGGATGGGGCCGGCCGGCGGAGGGAACCCGGGCATCGCTCACAACTCGGCGAGGAACTGGGAGGCCACCGTGATGTTCGATTTGCCTTTCTCGCAGATCTTTTGGGCCAGCGAGGCGGCGGTCTCGCCGTCCGCCTGGTTGGCCGCCTTAATGATCATGGGCAGGTTGACGCCGGTGATCACCTCCACCCGATACTGGTCCATGAACGAGATGGCCAGGTTGGACGGCGTCCCGCCGAACATGTCGGTGAGGATGAGGATCCCCTGGGTGGCATCGAGGGAGCCGAGGATTTTGGCGATCTCCTCGCGGGCCTCGCTGACGTCGTCATGCCATCCGATGCATACGGGGATGATGTGTTCGATTTCGCCCACGATCATCTCGGCCGCCGCCACCAGCTCGCTGGCCAGCTGGCCGTGCGTCACCACCACACAGCTGATCATGGTGCCACCTCCTCGGTTCCAGCTGATGATGAGTTGGGATCCATCAGCGTCCGGTACAGGTCGCCCGTGGGATGTTGCCCGCTGGAGCGCATCAGGAAGACGCGGCAGGCCACCTCCACCAGCACCGACAAGTTGCGGCCCGGCGCCACCGGAATGCTCATGCTGGGCAGCTCGACGCCGAAGATCTCCCGCCGCTGCCAGGAGAAGCCGAGGCGGTCGTACTCCTTCTGGGGGTGCCAGCGCTCCAGCTCGATGTAGAAGACCACCTCCTTCATCCGGCTGACCGCCGAGATCCCGAACATCTCGCGCACGTTGAGGATGCCGATGCCCCGCAACTCGAGCAGATTCTGCACCGGCGGCGGCGACTCGCCAATGAGGTGCTTGCCGCCCACGTTGCGCAGGTCCACCACGTCGTCGGCCACCAGCCGGTGGCCGCGGAGGATCAGCTCCAGCGCGCACTCGCTCTTGCCGATGCCGCTTTCACCGCCGATGAGCACGCCCAGACCGTAGACGTCCATCAACAATCCGTGCAGGATCATCCGCGGCGACAACTCGATTTCCAGAAATTCGGTGAACCGGTAGATCGCCGTGGAACTGTCCAGTTCGGTGAGCAGGACGGGCAGGCCCTGCGTCCGGGCGAACTCGGCCAAGACCGGCGGCAATGCCAGCCCCTGGGTGACCATGAGGGCGGTGTTCAAGCGGGGCGCCAGTTTCGTGATCACGTCGCGGAGCTGGTCGGTCGGCCGGGACTTGCAGTAGCTGTCCTCGGTGTTTCCGAACACGTAGATCCGGCCGTCCTGGATATATTCGGTGAAGCCAGCCAGGGCCATGCCGAGTTTCTGCAACCGCTTTTTGGTGATGCGCCGCGTCAGCAGGACCGGATCCGAGCCTGGGTCCAGCCGGACAAACGACCGGTTCTTCTCGAGAAACCCGCCCACCGTCAAAGCGGGCGTCTGTGTCTGGGGGGCGTGGTCCTCCATGACCGATTGACCGGATTACGGGCGGATCAGTCCGAAATTGCCGTCGCTGCGACGGTACAGCACGTTAATCTGCTCCGACTGCGCGTTGTAGAACACCACGAAGCTGCCGCCCAATTCCCGCAGCTCCAGGATCGCCTCGTCAACGGCCATGGGCCGGGGATTGAGCGCCAGCTCCACCACCTGCGGATTCTCCGCCAGGACCGCCGGGCTGCCGAGGTCCGTGATGGAGTGGTGAAGCAGCCGCTCGTGGAGTTCCTCCTTGCCGGTGCCGCGGGCGATATCCTTCCGCCGGTCCTTGAAGCGGCGGATCTGTTTTTCCAGTTTTTCCACCACCGTGCCGATGGAGGCATACAGATCCTTGGACTCCTCGGTGGCGGTGAACGTGCCGTGCCGGGTGTTGAGCACCCCCTCGGCGATCTGACGGTGTTTCTCGACGGTGAGCACAAAATGGAAATCGCACTCGCCACCCACCAGCTTGGTGAATTTGTTGACGCGTTTCTGCACGTGTTCGCGGATGGGGGGGGTGATCTCGATGTGGCGGCCGGTGATTTCGATGTTCATGGCTCCTCCTTGTTTAGTTTTTCCGTCGTCGAGAGCGGGAGTTGGGCAGATCCATCTCCTCGCGGTACTTGGCCACGGTCCGGCGCTTGATCTCGATGCCGTCCCGGTTGAGGATGTCGGTCAGATCGTTGTCGGACAGCGGCCGGTCGGGATTCTCTTTCCCGATGAGATCCCGGATTTTCTCCTTCAGGATGTGGACCGAGATGTCGTCGCCTGCGTCCGTTTTGAAACCCAGGGTGAAGAACTGGCGAAGTTCCAGAATGCCCTGGGGGCAGTGCACCCACTTGTTGGTCACGGCACGGCTGACGGTGGACGTATGCAGCCCCAGCTGCTCAGCGACGTCCTTAAGCAGCATCGGCCGGAGATGGGCGATGCCGTTGTCGAGAAAAGCGCGCTGCCGCTCGATGATGATCTCGCAGACGCGGTATATGGTGCGCCGGCGGTGGTCCAAGTTGCGGATGAGCTCGATGGCGCTGCGAAATTTATCCCGGATGAACCGTTTGTCCTCGCGGTTGGCCTGCCCGCCTTCGAGGATGCGGCGGTAGTAGGCATTGATGTGCAGGCGGGGCAGGCCGTCCTCGTTGAGAGTGATCACGTAGTTGCTGCCCACCTTGAGGATATAGACATCCGGCTGGATGTAGATGGTGTTGTCCGGCTGGTGCTGCAGACCGGGCTTGGGATTGAGATGGCGGATGCGCGCCACCGCCGCCTCCACATCAGCCGGCGGGCAGCCTTCGAGTTCGGCGATCCGGTCCAGCTGGCCGGCTTCCACGAGGTCGGCGTGGCGCTCCAACACCCGGTAAGCCAGGGTGTCGGATTCCTCCCAGTAGCGCAGCTGGATGAGGAGGCATTCCCGCAGGTCCCGGGCGCCGACGCCCGGCGGATCGAAGCCCTGGACCAGGGTCAAGGCATCGGCGGCGTCGGCCGCCCCGACCGCGGCCGCGGCGGCGATCTCATCCAGGCCCACCTGCAGGTAGCCGTCCTCCGCCAGGTTGCCGATGATCTCCCGCGCCGCCCGCTCCACTTCCGGCCGCGTCTCGACCAGGTTCAGCTGCCAGTTCAGGTGCTCGTAGAACGAGACCGGGCGCACGGCGAATGTGTCGTACTCCGGCCGCTCGTAATGCTCGTACTCCGCGGTTTTGAAGCCGGGCGACAGGTACTCCTGGAAGTAGCTGTCCATCTCGACGTCGTCGAACGAGTCGCGGCCCAGTTCTTCGGTTTCCGCCGCGTCAGCGGCCGCAGCCGTCGGTGGTCCGTCCGCAAGGGGCCTCTCCGCAGCGTCTTCGGCCGTCTCGTCCAGAAACGGGTTTTCCAGCAGCTCGTTCTTGATGAATTCGCTGAGCTCCAGATGCGGCAGGGTGAGCAGCTCGATCTTCTGGAGCAGGGCCGGGGTGAGGGTCAGCTTCTGAATGGGGGCGATCCGCAGGCTCTGGCGGAGATAGGGATTCTTATTCACCATGCGTTCGTTAAACCGTCACTCTGGGCCCATTATACCAGATCTGCGGGCGGGCGGGGAACCACGCCGGCGTCAGAGCAACTGGAAGTGTTCGCCGAGGTAGACGCGGCGAACTTCCTCGTCCGCCGCCAGCTCTTGCGGCGTGCCGTTCCGGAAAATTCGGCCTTCGTGGATGATATAGGCGCGGTCGGTGATCCGGAGCGTTTCACGGACGTTGTGATCGGTGATCACGACACCGATGCCCCGGGACTTGAGATGCACGATCAGCTTCTGAATGTCGATGACGGCCAGCGGATCGATGCCGGCGAATGGCTCGTCCAGGAGGATGAACGACGGTTTCAGCAGCAGGCAGCGGGCGATCTCCACGCGGCGGCGCTCGCCGCCCGAGAGGGTGTACGCCTTGTTCTTGCGCAGGTGGGCGATGCCGAACTCCTGCAGCAGATCGTTGGCGAGCTTCTCTTCCTGGCTGGCGGTGAGATTGAGGGTTTCGGCGATGGCCAGGAGATTCTCTTCGACGGTCAGCTTGCGGAAAACGGACGGCTCCTGGGGCAGGTAGCTGATCCCCTTCTGGGCCCGCAGGTACATGGGCATGTGTAGGATGTCTTCGTCGTTGTAGAACACCCGCCCGGCGTCGGGATGGGTGAGGCCGACGACAATATAGAACGTGGTGGTTTTACCCGCGCCGTTCGGTCCCAGCAATCCGACGATCTCGCGGTCGTTGATCGCCAGGTCGATGCCCTTGAGTACCTGGCGGCCACGGTACGACTTGGTGATCTGTTCGGTTCGGAGTTGGGGCATGCTGTTAAATTCTTATTTTTTAATGGTTTGCGAACTGGAATCCACGCGGATTTTATCATCCCCCCGGTGGAATGTCAATTGCGTCCCCCGGGTGGTGCGGCCTTCGACCCGGTCCACCACGACGGCCGGAGCACCGCTGAGCACGAACAGTCCGGCGGCCAGATCCAGTCGCAGCTGGTCGCCGGCGGCATCCCGGGCGGCCTGGTTGAGCCGCACGTGGCCGCGGGCGATCAGCTCGGACAGGCCGCCGCCCTCGCGGAACAGGCCGTCCAAGGTGTCGGCGCTCATCACGCCCTGGTCGGTTCGGGTCCTGACCTGGTCTTCGAAGCGGATCTCGCGGCGCTCGGGGTCGTACTGCATCCGCTCGGAGGTGATCTCGAACCGCTGCTCCTTTCCCTGGCCGTCCCGGGTGAAGAAAATCCCCCGGACCTTGTCTTTGGCGCTGAAACGGCCCCCGCGCTGCTCCAGCTCGAATTGGCCGGCCGTCAGGATGTTTCGGCCCTGGACCATCCGGCAGGGGCCCCGGTAGACCAGGCGCCCGGCCGCCTCATCGCCTTCCAGCCCGCTGGCGTGGAGGTAGACCGGCTCCCGTTTCCCCTCACCGTTGCTCATGGCCGACAGGTCGAACTTGGCACCGGGCTGGCCCGGCATGATCGTGGTCTGCACGGGTCCCTGACCGGCCAGCGTCCGGCGCCGGACGTCATAGACGAAAATCTCAGCGCGAGTGACGGCGCCGCCGGTTTCAAACCGCGGCTCTCCCTTGAGCCGGAGCAGATCGTCCTTGAGGTTGGCTTCGGCCGCCCGCACCTGCTGCTCGGGGTCCTTGTAGGTCACGCCACCCTTCAGGACCATCGTGTCGATTCGGTTGCGCTCCTTGGGCCGGAGCGATCCGGCCAACGATCGACCGGTGGCCTCGCTCCATCGGCCGCCCGCCGCCGTCCGGTGCAACCGGACAGCGCCGTCGGCTTCGAACGCCGAGGCGTCGGCGCTGCCGGGGAAGAAATCCACCCGGAAGCGGTCGGCTTGAATGGTCGTCGTTTCGTTCGACGCCGGGCGGTGGAGCTGGCAGTCGCCGTGGCCCCGTCCCTCCGCCTGCGCCGGGAATCGGCCCTCGGCATCGTACTGCACCAAAAGTTCGTCCGCGGTCGCCTGATATGCATCACCACCGGCGGTGGTAGCGGTCACCCGGCCGCGGTCAAGAACTGTGATCCGGCCGACGGCCGGAGCGGACGTTCCGGTTTGGAATGCGATCCGGATCCGGCCGCCCGACAGGCGGTTGACACGCCGCTCGACCTGCTGGCTGATCGATGCCTCGCCGTCCAGCTGCAGGGTTTCCGGCTGCAAGTCGGGGCCGATCGCCAGCCGGAGGCTCTGACTCGTCATCTCCTGGCCGGTCCGTGCGGCGGTGAACCGGCAACCACCCGTCGCCTGCGTGGCGCTGATCCGGCCGGTGGGGTCCGCGTCGATGCGGATTTGCGCCGCCGACAGCTCGTCGCCGTTCATCCGCAGCCGTGCGTGGCCGTCGGCGTTCACCGATTCCAGTCGGTCGTTGGCGGGAGTGAGCCGGAAAACGACGGTGTCGCCGGCCAGTTCCATCTCGCCGGCCGTGTCGCGGCGGGAGAACACCGCTGCGCCCGAGGTCACGGTCTCCTGGACGCGGTGCTCCGCGTCGAGTCGGACCAGCATCTCGGCGCCGGTCAGACGGGAGAGCGCACTGCGCAAGGTTACCCCGTCCTCCAGCCGGATGGTTCGGCCTTCGTCAAGGATCCAGCCCGAACCGGCCGCCAGATCAAGGTACTTTTCCCGCCCCTCGGGACGGTCCCGCACCTCGTCGGGCAACGTGTATTTCAACTCCAGCGGCTGCGTGAGCCGGAAGGTTCGCTCGCGCAACGACACCCGGAAGCCTCGCCCCTGTCCGGCGAGCCCCGGGGCCTCGAGCCGGAAGTCCGCCTCGTTCACCACCTGCTCCTGCGCCTTGTTGTAATCGAGCCGGGAGGTGATGACGGTGTAGCCCTGCGAGTGGAGGCGCACATCCCCCTGGAAGCGGACGTTCTGATCCAACACCGAATAGCGGCACTGTCTGGCTTCGATACGGTCCTGACGTTCCCCCTGCGGCCCGTGGTAGACGGCGGTGATCCCTTCCAGGTCGTTGATGCCGCCCCGGGTGGCCACGTTCTTCCGGGCGGTGATGATGAACAGGGGACGTCCGTCGCGTGACTCGACATACCGGATCTCCCGGATGTCGCTGGCGACATCCCGATCCAGCATCGCGGCTCCAGAGCCGGGCCCGTTGTCGCCGCCGCGTCGGATGAAGAAGAAAGCGACTGCCAGCAGCACGACCGCCGCCATGCCGATGCTGAGTCTCTTGATGTGCCTGAAAAATCGAGTGATGTCCAGGGCCCCGGTCCTCCGGAGGTGGATCGGACGGGATGATTTTACCACCATTCGTCCCCGACCGCTCATCTGAAAGTTGCCATTTGTCGACTGCTGTGGCACAATGAGCGTGTTCCACTAAGGCATGTTCTTTCAGTCAGATCGATGCAGGCCCGTCAGCCGTGAACCCGTTCCGGATCCGGGGCCTTCTGATGCGTGGTGCAACCGAGGAAGCAAAGGGGACTATGGCGCAGATCTCCCACGCCGAAAAGGAAATCAAGCTCAAGATCGTCTATTACGGCCCGGCCCTCAGCGGCAAGACCACCAACCTGATCTACATCCATCAGGTGCTCTTCCCCAACCAGGCGGTCAAGCTGTTCTCGATCAACACCGGTGATGACCGCACCCTGTTTTTCGACCTGCTGCCCCTGGAGCTGGGCCGGGTCAACGGTTACGACCTCAAGCTGCAGTTGTTCACCGTGCCCGGCCAGGTCCGCTACAATCAGACGCGGCGCGCGGTGTTGAGCAAGACCGACGGCGTGGTGTTTGTTGCGGATTCCCAAAAGGGCTTCGAAGACTCCAATCTCGAAAGCTACACCAATCTCAAGGAAAATCTCGCGCTGAACCACCTTTCGTACGCCAGCATCCCCCTGGTCATTCAGTACAACAAGCAGGACTTGGACGGGATCCACTCCGTCGAGGCCCTGGACCGTCAGCTCAACGATCGCCGGGTGCCCAGCTTCGGCGCCATCGCTATCACCGGCGTCGGCGTGCTCCAGACGCTGAAACAGTCGATCCTGCAGGTGCTGGGGCAATTCAGCCGGACATTTCCCGAGTTCCCCGTCTCTGAAATCGAGGACCGGATCGACCGCAGCTTCGAGGCGGTGCTCGACGCCTATCAGCAGGGCAGCCGCGCCGCGGCGCCGGTGGCCGAACCCGAAACCGCCTTCCGCGAGAAGCTCCAGGCCTCGGCGCACAACATCAAGGTGCGGGAAAGCCGGGATGAGATCTCTCAGGCCGAGCTGTTGGAGAAGGCCGTCGAGACCAACATCGAAATGGCCGAGCTCTACAACGCCCTGAACACCACGAAGAATCAGCTGGAACAGAAGAGCCGCGAGCTGACCATCCTGACTCAGGTGACGCAGGCGCTGGTGGAACCGTTCGATCCCGAACAGCTTCCGCGAATGCTGTTCAAGTCGGTGCTGATGACGTTCCAGACATCATACGGCTCGATCCTGCGGCTCGACCCCGGCAGCGGAAGGTTCCGGGAGCTGTTCATCTCCGGTTTCAGCAAAGACCCCCTGGACAGCCTCGCCTTGAGCGGCAGCGATTCCCTGGCCCGGCACTTGTTCGAACAACAGAAACCGTATTTTTTCAACGCCTTCTCCTTTGACGCGGACGCGCTGCCGGGCATGCCGCCGGCAGAGCTTGCCGAACAGCTGAAGAAGCGGCACATCATGGCGTTCATGAGCGTTCCCCTGCGCGCGGCCGATGCCCAGTTCGGCCTGGTGACTCTCTACCAGCTCATCAACGAAGCCAGCGTCCTGAAGGCATACGGGGCGGATGAACTCCGATTCCTGAACCGGCTCGGCGCCGTCATCTCCCTGGCCTTCGAGCGGATGGAGCAGGTCAAGCGGCTGCATGCGGTCGACAGCCAAGCGGACACCCTTATCGCCGAGCGCACCGCCGCGCTCGAGCAACAGGCCCACACGCTGTCCGCCCAGAACGCCGACTACCAGAACCGCCTCCACAAGCTGGAAACCCTGCTGGTGCCCCTCGTCCGGATGGACCAAGAGCGCTACCAGCGGGTGCAGGCTTTCCGGACCGACATCAGCAAACCGCTCTCGTCGGTGCTGACCGCGGGCAAGATCCTGGAAAAATTCGGCGTGACCAGCAAGGACAATTTGGACAAGTTCCTGGAGGTGCTGCGCGAAGAATCCGCCCGGCTGAACCAGGTGCTGGCGGGATTCGAAGCGGTCACGACCCGCTATTTCCGACCGGCAGATTTCGTCGAGGGCTCGTTCCCCCTGAGCGAGCTGCTGGCGAGGGTACGCGAACTCTATCTGCCCGTCATCAAGATGAAGCGGCTGGAGTTCCGGGAGGACATCCCCGACGAACTGCCCAACGTGCTGGGTGATCGGCACAAACTCCAGTACGTGCTGAACCAGCTCGTGGAGAACGCCCTGCAGTTCACCGCCAGCGGATACTTGGAAATCCGCGCCCAATTCAATCCCGTCCTCAACGATCGGTTCATGGTGGTATCCGTTGCCGACACCGGCAGCGGGATCAGCCGGGAAAACCTGCCGCGGATTTTCGATCGGTTTTTCCGCGAGGCCGGCGATTTCGGCACGCAGCAGGTCAACTTCGGGCTGGGGCTGGCGTTCAGCAAGGAGATCATCGAGCATTACAGCGGCCGCATCTGGGCCAAGAGTGAAGAAGGGCTCGGCACCACGGTCTACGTGGAGCTGCCGGTCCACCAACGCGGGAGATGAGCATGCTGTTCTACAACAAGGCGCGCCTGAAGAAATCCGGCGAGAAGCTGGTTGCCCAGGGTCAGCTCGACAAAGCCGTGGCCGTGTTCGACAAAATCTTGGCCCACGAGCCGGAGGAGACGGACATCCTGTTCCTGGCCGGCGAGCTCAAGATCCGGCTCAAGCAGCGGGAGTCGGGCCTGGCCCTGCTGCACAAGGCCGCCTCCCTCTACGATCAGGGCAACGAAACGCAGAAGGCCATCTCAATCTTCAAGAAGTATCTCCAGCACGATCCGGATAACCTGGATATCCTGTCGAAACTGGCGGACCTCCACCTCAAGGCCGGCCACCCGGGCGAGACTTCGCAGACGCTGCTCCGCGCCGCGGCCGTCGCCAGCGCGAAGGACCCGTCGCAGGCCATTTACTACTACGAGAAGGTGCTCAAACATGAGCCCGACAATCCGGAGGGCCTGGCATCGCTGGCCGAGCTGTACCTGAAACAGAAGCTCATCCCGAAGGCTGTGGAGTGCAGTTTCCGGGCCGGCCAGAAGTTTTTCGAGAAGGGGAACTACGCCAAAAGTTACATGCACCTTTACACGGTGATCCAGCACGAGCCGGACAACCTGTCCGCCAACCTGATGATCCTCGAGACGCTCATCCGGTTGCAGAGCTACGAGGACGCGCTGGTCCACTGGAACGCGATGAGCCAGGGGGAGAAGGAGACCGATCTGAAGCTGCTGCAGTACCGCGGCGACATCCTGCTGGAACTCGGCCGGAAGGACGAGCTCAAGAACCTCGTCCACAAGATGAGCTTCATGGTGCCGGACAGCTACACCGTCATCTTCCGGTTCGTGGATCGCGCCCTGGGCTCCAAGCGCCACGCGATGGCGGTGGAGCTGCTCGACCTGCTCGATCTCTCCCAGTATCATTCTTTCAGCAGCAAGATCACCGAGGCGCTCTCCCGGATCTTGGCCGAGGACGAGGACAACGTGGGCGCCCTGCAGAAGATGGCCGAGCTGAAGATCTTCACCGGCGACATTCAGGGCGTCACCTCGATGTATGCCAAGCTGTATCAGAATTTCCTCAAGAACGAGGATCACCGCCGGGCGTACCAACTGCTGGAGAAATGGCTCAACCTCGAGGAGAGCAACGACTGGATCCGCCAAGAGATGCGCCGGCTGAAGCTGATCCTGGACGAGAAATCCGACCGCAACCTCGACCTGATGCGGGGCAAGCTCGAGGAGATCAGCCTGGCCGACCTGATCCAGATGCTGGAATCCGCCCGCAAGACGGGCGTCCTGCAGATCCGCTACACCGACCGGGTGGGCAAGATCTATTTCAACAAGGGCGCGATGATCCACGCGGCCTACCTGGACTCCATCGGCGCGGATACCATCTACCACCTGCTCAAGCTGCCGGGCGGCGATTTCACCTTCGACCCCAACCTCCCCGCCGGTCTGGTCACCAGCATCCAGCATTCCAACACCCAGGTGGTGCTGGACGCGCTGCGGGTCATCGACGAGGAAACCCATCGGCTCCGCGAGTCCGGCGAGGCGTCCGACGCGACCTGATCACGTTCGGCGCGCCGTCCGTCGGCCCATGAACAGCAGGCTCAGCGTGCTGGCCAGGATCAGGGCGCTGCCCAGCAGCGACCGACCGTCCTGCACCTCGCCGAAGAGCCACCAGCCCCAGGTCACCGCGAACACCACATTGGCGTACGTGACGATGGAAATCCGCCCGGCCGGCGCCAGCCGGTAGGCATGGGTCATGGTGAGCTGGCCCACCGCGGCGCTGACGCCGACGCCGAGGACGGGCAGCCAGCCGGCGGCCGTTGGCATCCGGAAGCCGGCGACGGTGGGCGGCAGCGCCATGACCACCGAGACCAGCGCGAAACAGAGGATGATGTGGAGGGGGGAGAACCACGCGGTCAGCTTCTTCACCGACAGGTAAGCCGCCGCCGAGAACACGGCAGACAGCAGGCCCACCAGCCCGGCGGTCAGCTCCATCGACAGGTCGGGCTTGACCACGTGATAGACGCCGTAGAATCCCACCGCCAGGGCCAGCAGCAGGCCGCCGGTGATCCGCTCTTCCAGCATCAGCGCGGCGAAGAGGAGGACAAACACCGGACTGGTCTTGTTCAGGATTACCGCGTCCGCCAGCTTCATCCGGCTGATGGCATACAGGTAACAGACCAGGCCCAGGCTGCCGAATACCCCCCGCGAGACCAGCAGCCACGCGTTGCGGTCGGCCAGCAGGCGGCGCCAGCGGCCGCCGTCGGCGGGGACCGCACGGTCGGCGAGGCGCCGTCGGCCGTGCGCGGAGTCGGCGCCGCGTTGGCGCCGCGTCTGCAGCCGGATCAAAGCGGCCATGATCACCGCCAGCATCACACCCCGGTAACAGGTCAGCGGCCACACGCCCACGTCGTTGACCGCCAGCTTGGAACACACGTCCATCAGGCTGAAGGCCAGGCTGCTGCCCAGCATGAGCCAGACCGCCCGATTTTCCTCCCGGCTTTTCAGCCGACTCACCGGTTCCGCCATGAAGGATTGACGCTCCATCCCCGACGGAATCATTTACAATAGCCGCGTACCGGACTATCTTACCGGATGACAGCCGGTCCGCGCACCAAAAAGCGCACCGCAGGAGGTAGCTGCCGATGGCCCCAGACCTGTGCGATCCGGATCGATACTCGCGGCAGATCCGCTTCCGGCCGATGGGGGCCGAGGGGCAGGCCCGTCTGGCGCGGGCGGCGGTGCTGGTGGTGGGATGCGGCGCCCTGGGCAGCTCGGTCCTCGAAACGCTGGCCCGGGCGGGCGTGGGGCGCCTCCGGTTTGTGGACCGCGATACCGTCGAGTTGTCCAATCTTCCCCGTCAGGCGCTCTACACCGAGGCCGATGTCGTGCAGTGCCGTCCCAAGGCCGTCGCGGCCCGTGACGCCCTGCGGGCCATCAATTCGGCTGTCGTCAGCGAGGCGGTCGTAGCCGACTTCAACGCCACCACGGCGCCGGCGCTGGCCGCGGGGATGGACCTGATTCTGGATGGCACCGACAACTTCGAAACCCGCTTCCTGATGAACGAACTCGCGGTCCGGCTCGACACGCCGTACATCTACGGAGCCGCGCTCTCGGGGGTTGGCACGATCATGCCGGTGGTACCCGGCCGCACTCCGTGCCTGCGCTGCATCATGCCCGAGCCGCCCGAGCCGGGCACCGTGCCCACCTGCGACCAGGTGGGGGTCATCGCCCCGGTGGTCCGCATGGTGGCCGCACAGGAGGCCGCGCTGGCCATGCGGGTGATCGTCGCCGGCCGGGAGGAGCTGCCGGCCCGGCTGATCCAGTTGGACGCGTGGACGCCCGAATTCACCGTCATCGACGTCTCCGCCGGGCGCCGGCCCGATTGCCCGGTGTGCGGCTGCCGGCGGTTCGCCCTGCTCGATGGCGTCGGCGCGGAGGACGCGGCGCTGGACGGCAAGGCGATCGTCCAGCTGCAGCCGCCGCCCGGCCCGCCTCCCGACCTGGAGCGGCTGGCCGCCCGGCTGGCCGGCATCGGGGCGGTGACTCACAACCCCCACCTGCTCCGCCTCACCGTACCGCCGCACGAACTGGTCCTCTTCCACGACGGCCGCTGCGTCGTGCGGGGCACCACCGACCCGGCTGAAGCCCGCCGGCTGCGCGACCGGTACCTGGGCGCCTCCGTGTGATCCCCGCGCTCCGTCGCCGGCCGCGAGTAAACCCAGGCAGTGCTTGCAATCCACCAGGGGGCGGTCTATACTCTGCTTTATTTTTTTCCCAGTGAGGTATCATCCAGATGTCCCGTACGTCCGTCCTCGACCAGGTGGGTCACACGCCCCTTGTGGAGTTGCAGCGTTCGTCGCCGCACCCGGGCGTCCGCCTGTTTGCCAAACTCGAACACATGAATCCCAGCGGGTCGCTGAAGGATCGCATCGTCAAATACATCATCGAACAGGCCGAAGCGAACGGAACGCTCACCAAGGACAAGATCATCGTCGACGCCTCCAGCGGCAACACCGGGATCGCCATGGGCCTGATCGCCACGGCCATGGGCTACCGGTGCCGCGTGTACATGCCATCTTCCAAGAGCCGCGAACGCCGCATTATGATGAACTTCTACGGGGTTGAGCTGATCCTGACCGCACCGGACAACCCCCATTCCCACATCCACGCCTGCGAGGAAGTCGTTGCGGCTCACCCGGAGCAGTTTTTCTACCTGAACCAGAACGGCAATCCCGGCAATTACTGGGCCCACTACTACGGCACCGGCGCCGAGATCATCGCCGACTTGGACGGCCTGCCGGTGGACGCCTTCCTGACCGGCCTGGGCACCGGCGGCATGCTGATGGGCGTCGGCCGCCGCCTGCGGGAGGCCCATCCCAAGGCCCGCGTCATTGCCATCGAACCCACCCAGGGGATTTCCAAGATCGAAGGCCTGCTTCACCTCGACGGCAGCTACCTGCCCCCGATCTGGGAGGAGCGCTGGGTGGACGAGCACATCTACGTCCCCGACGACACGGCCATCGAGTATGCCCGTCTGCTGGCGCAGCGCGAGAGCCTCTTCGGCGGCATCAGCTCCGGCGCCAACTACTGGGCGGCCCTGCAGGTCGCCGACCGGATCGGTTCCGGCAACATCGTTTTCGTCTGCTGCGACCGCGGGGAGCGCTACCTGTCCACCACCATGTGCCAGGGCATGGACGGCGGGAAGACGCTCTGAGGCCGCAAGATCCGGCGGCACCATTTCCGGCTCACCCCATATCCGACGAACCGCGGGCGGCATTCCCGGTCCGGCTGCAACCGGCCCGACTTTCGGCTGGTTGACTGACCGGGTGTGTCCCGCGCGGCCGACGCCGGTGCTCCCATGCTATAATATCCCCAGCTTGTCTCCGGGGGTGCCTCATGAGAGTTGCGGCTGCCCTGACTCTGATCCTGCTGGCGGCCGGGTTTGCCGCCGCAGATGCCCAGTATCTGCCCCACGTGGTCGTCGGCGGCGGCTACACCACCACGATCAACGCAACCAACCTGGTGCCGGATCAGACCGACTGGATCCTGATCTATTTTTACCGCGAGAACGGCGCCGCGTGGACGGTGCCCACGAACCTCGGCAATTACAGCCGCGTGGACCTGTGGTCCGGTCCGAACCAGACCCAGACGGTCGTTCTCTCCAGCCAGAGCACCGTCATCGAGAGCGGCTGGGCCATGGTGATGAGCCCGGGGCCGGCGATCGTCGCGGCCTCTTACGCCGCCACCGTGGATGCCGCCCCCGTCGCCTCGGCGGGAGTGCTGCCGGCCATGCCGGATGTGTGGAGCGTCCTCCCGGTGTCCGTCGCCACGGCGGCCAGCCGGGATACGGGCATCGCCCTGGTCAACCCGTCGAAGACCGCCGGTGACGCCACGTTCGAACTGCTGGACGCCGACGGCGGTGTGGTCGGCACGCGCACCGTACCTGTCCCCGCCAACGGCAAGTTTGTGGGACTGCTGACCGGCGCCTCGTTGTTCCCCGGCGTGACCGAGCTGGAAGGCTTCGTGAAGATCACCGCGTCCCAGCCCATGGCGGCCGCCGCCCTGCGGATCGAGGGCCGGTTGTTCTCCACCCTTCCCGCGGTGCACGACATCCTGCCGTGGCGGAACTCCCACATCATCTACGTGAGCCCGATCATCGGCCAGGATTCGGTCTATGACGGGTCGTTCCTCCGGCCGTTCAAGACCATCCGGAAGGCGCAGACCGTCGCCGACCGGGGCTGGACCATCTACCTGCTGCCCGGGCTTTACAGCGAGGACAGCGGCGAGGATTTCCCCATCTATCTGAAGTACTGTGTCCTGATCCGGGGCGCGGACGCCCGCTCCGTCTTTATCCTAGGCGGCAGCACGTCGTCCGGCCCCGCTGAGAGTTGCGCCGTGACAGGCGAGAACCGGGGGCTGATCGCCGACGTGACCATCATGAACCCGCATGGGCACGGCATCTACGCCGATACCACCATCGGCGTGAACGATTGTCGGTTTCTGCACTGCGCCGGCACCGGGATCAAGCTGATCGGCGGGCGGACCGTCATCACGGACTGCACGCTGACCGGCAACACCATCGGCGTGTTCGTCGGGGCGGAAGCGGACCCGGACCTGGGCGGCGGGCTGTATTACGGCACCGGCGGCAACGTGCTGATGGGCAACCACCACTGCGACCTCTTCATCGAGGACAAGTGCACCATCGGACTCCGCTTCAACAGATGGGACAGCGCGTTCCCCAGCTGGGGCACGGTCTGTGAGGGAGGGGTGGACATCGCCTCACCCACCGGGGTTTTTTACGACCATTGATGGGCGCTCGCCGGGCGGACACGTCCGCCTGGAGCGGCGATGATCCTGCGGACGGCAGGCGGGGCAGGGGGGCGGCGGCGGCGCGTAGGGCCGGCCGTCGCACAGCCCATGACTCAGGGCAACACGCGCAACGCCGCCCAGTGGGCGGCGATCAGCCAGACCAGCCGGAGGAGCAGCGCGGCGCACAGGGCCAGGATCAGCCCCCGGATCCAGCGTTCCCGGGCCCGGTCGCCCCGGGGCAGGCCGTAGCTGCCGTATGCGGCCACGACGTCGGCCACGCGGCGCCGGCCGCGCGCCACTTCCACGAAAATCGCGGCATAGGTGGCGAACGAGACCGCCACGAAGCCGGTCATCACCCAGAGGGCGTCGCGTTGCAGCGGCTCGAGGTCGAAGGCGTAAGCGAAGAACGCGACCATCTCGGCGAACACCGCGGCTTTGCCCCAGAAGTTGGGCACGACGGGCACACGCTCCCGGCGGGAGATGAGCCAGCCGCCCAGGGCGATGAGGCCATCCTTGACGTACAGCAGGACCATGGCCCACGTGGGGAAATCGGTGTACAGGACCAGGGCCGCACTCAGGACCAGCGCGCAGATCTTGTCCGCGGCCGGATCCAGCACCTTCCCCAGATCCGACACCCGGCCCAGCCGGCGGGCGGCCAGCCCGTCGAAAAAGTCGCTCAGCGCCACCCAGCCGACCAGGACCAGGAGCAGCAGCCGGTGGGAGCCGGCCATGGCATACACCATGAACGGCAACACCGCCACGCGGCTGGCGGACAGAGCGTTGGGCAGATTGAGCCAGGCGGGCATCAGCGGATGAGCCCCTGGTCCAGCATCCGCCGGATGATGGCCAGGGTGTTGTAGGTGCAGCGCGGCACGTCGGCCAGGATCTTCGCCAGAGTGGCGCCTTCGGTGATTTTCATCCAGATCAGCAGGGCGCTGTCGAGCGTCTCCTCGTCGTCCCAGTCCAGGGTGGGGCGCGTCGGCCGGAAGACCTGGGTGAAGTCGGAGATCTCGGCGGTGAACACCAGCAGTTCATCCTTCATCCGCATGGCTTCCAGCAGGAGATTCATGGGACTCTTTTCTATGGGCGTCTCGAAGTTCAGGGAGTCCACCTGCTCGCCCCGGAAGATGAACTCACCGGTCAGGTCGTGTTGGAAGATCTGGTAGAAAGCCTCTTCGCCCTCCAGGACCCCGATCTTGGCATACAGCACCTTGCCGGCGGCGAACACCACCTCGGCCCGGCGCTTGTCGGGCGTCTCGATGACCATGACGCCGTTCTGGCCCGAGTTGATCAGTGTCTGCATCACGGTGGCGACGTCGAAGTACTGCAGGCTGCCCCGCAGCTCCTTGCCCGCCTGGCTGGACGCCAGCTTCGTGTCGGCGCTCTCCAGCCGGCAGGCCAGCAGCTCGCAAAGCCGCCGGAGGAAGAAGTTGTTGCTCAGGATGAGCTCCTCGTAGGCCTCCGGCGGGATCTCGAGCAGTTCGGCCTGCTGCGGCACCCGGGCCGAGGCCGAGCGGGGACGGCCGGTGATCAGGGCCATCTCCCCCAGACACTCGCCGGTGGTGAGGTAGGCGACCACGGCGGGGGGCGCGTCATTGGGCTTGGCTTTCTGGATCTCCACCACGCCGCCGCGGATCACAAACAGGCTGAACCCCTGTTCACCTTCGCGGAAAAGCAGTTCGCCCGGTCCCAGGCGGCGAATGATGCCGCGGCGGTACACGTCCTCCAGCAGGGAATCGGGCAGCCCTTTGAACAGCTCGGATTGCTTCAGGAATTGAATGTCACTGCCCATCGCCACCTCCGGGGATCGCGAGGTGCAGTTCGCGGAGCTGGTCGGGCGCCACCGCCGACGGCGACCCGGACATCAGGCACATCGCCGAGGTGGTCTTGGGGAACGGGATGACATCCCGGATCGATTTGCCGCCGGCCAGCACCATGACCAGCCGGTCAAGGCCGAGGGCGATGCCGCCGTGGGGCGGCGTCCCGTAGCGCAGCGCCTCGAGGAAAAAGCCGAACTTCTCCTGGGCCTCGGCCGGACCGATGCCCAGGGTGCCGAACACCTTGCGCTGGACATCCTCGCGGTGGATCCGGATGGAGCCGCCGCCGATCTCGGTGCCGTTGAGCACCAGGTCGTAGGCTTGGGCCAGCGCCGCCGCCGGATCGGCGTACGCGGGATCCGCCGGCGCGGTGAAGGGGTGGTGGCAGGCGTAGTACCGGCCGTCGGCCGCGTCGTACTCGAACATGGGAAAGTCCACCACCCAGAGGAAGCGGAAGTCGCGGTCGTCGAGCCAGCCTTCGCGTCGCGCCACGTGGAGGCGAAGGGTGCCCAGCGCCTCGCTCACGGTCTTGTAGGGGCCGGCCACGAGGACGACCAGGGCGTCGGCGGCGCCGGCCGCCGCCTGAAAGGCGCGTGCCTTCACGCCGTCAGGGACGGCCGCCGGCAGCGAGGACTTCCATGTGCCGTTGTCGGGCCGGATCCAGGCCAAGCCGGCGGCGCCGCAGGCCTTGACGACGTCCTGCAAGCCGTCCATGTCCTTGCGGGAGTACTTCGCGCCGCCGGGGATGGCCAGGCCGCGGACGCAGCCGCCCTCGGCGACGATCCGCGCGAACACGGCGAACGGCCCGTCGCGGAAGCAGTCCGACAGATCGTGGATCTCCATCCCCGCGCGGACGTCGGGCCGGTCGGAGCCGTAACGGTCCATCGCGTCGCCGTAGGACATCCGCGGGAACGGCGCCGGCACCTCGACGCCCGCCAGGCGGAACACCTGCTGCATCATGGGTTCCAGCAGGGCGATGATGTCCTCCCGCGTGACGAAGCTCATCTCGATGTCCACCTGGGTGAACTCGGGCTGGCGGTCGGCGCGCAGGTCCTCGTCGCGGAAGCAGCGCACGATCTGGAAGTAGCGGTCCTGGCCGGCGATCATGAGCAGCTGCTTGAACAGCTGCGGCGACTGGGGCAGGGCGTAGAACTTGCCGTGGTGGATCCGGCTGGGCACGAGGTAATCGCGGGCGCCCTCGGGCGTCGAACGCGTCAGGAAGGGCGTCTCGAGCTCCAGGAAGCGCTGCGCGTCGAGGTATCGCCGGATCTCCAGGGCCACCCGGTGCCGCAGGACCATGTTCGCGGTCATGGGCGCGCGGCGCAGATCGAGGTAGCGGTACTTCAGGCGCAGCTCCTCGGAGGCCCGGACCTCGTCCTGGATCTCGAAGGGGGGCAGCTCCGCCGGGCTGAGCACCTCGAGCTCGTTGGCCACCACCTCCACCCGGCCCGTGGGCATGTGCGGGTTAACGTTCTCCGGCGTGCGGGCGGCGACCTGGCCCCGGACGCGGATGACGAACTCCGACCGCAGGGCGGCGGCCCGCTCATAGAGCGCCGCGTCGCGGTCCCGATAGAACGTCACCTGGCAGAGGCCGTACCGGTCGCGCAGCTGCAGGAACAGCAGGCTGCCGAGGTCGCGCTGGGCATGCACCCAGCCCGCCAGGGTCACGTCCCGGCCCACGAGCTCGAGGTCGGGTTCGCCACAGGTGTGCGTGCGCAGGCTCATCGCGTCACTCCTTCTCGGCGGGCTGATGCCGGAGGACGGCCTCCAGTTCGGTCAGGGGCACCAGGATCTGCTCGCCGGTGATCAGGCTCTTCAGGGCGGCCTGGCCGGCTTCGGCTTCCGCGTCGCCGATGATCACCACACGGGGCACGCCCAGCCGGTTGGCGTGGCGCAGGTGGCTCTTCAGGCTGCGGTCCTGGAAGTCCTGGCTCACCGCAAAACCTGCGCGGCGCAGCCGGGCGGCCGCCACCTGGGCCAGTTCCTGGGCCGTCTCACCGAGCGGCGCCAGGTGGACGTCCGGAACCGGCCGCGAACCGGCGCGCACCGCCTCGGGCAGGGCCAGCACGAAGCGATCCAGGCCGAGAGCGAAGCCGAAGCCGTGAGTGGGCGGCCCCCCCAGTTGCTCCACCAATCCGTCGTAGCGGCCGCCGCCGAGCAGCGAATTCTGGGCGCCCAGGGCGCCGGAGGTGATCTCGAAGGTGGTCTTCACGTAGTAATCCAGCCCGCGGACCATTCGGGGATTTTCGTGGTACGCGATCCCCAGCAGCCCCAAGTGCTTTTTGAGCCGCTCGTGGTGCGAGCGGCACGGCGGGCACAGGTACTCGAGAATGCTCGGCAGGGTGTTGATGGTGTCCTGGCAGTCCGGGTTCTTGCAATCCAGCACCCGCAGGGGATTGACGGCGATCCGGCGGACGCAATCGGCGCAGAGGCGACCGGCCGCCGCCTGCTCCCGCTCCTGCAGCACGGCCAGGAAGGCCGGCCGGCAGGCGGGGCAGCCGATGGAGTTGATCCAGAGGCGGGTGTCGCCGATGCCCAGCCGGTCCATCAGCAGCATGAGCATATCGATGACCTCGGCTTCGACGCCGGGGCTGTCGGGGCCGAGCACCTCGGCGCCGATCTGGTAGAACTGGCGGTAGCGGCCCTTCTGCGGCCGCTCGTAGCGGAACATGGGGCCGGCATAGTACAGTTTACGGGTCCCGCCGTCCTTGTAGAGCTGGTGCTGGATGTAGGCGCGCACCAGCGAGGCCGTTCCCTCGGGGCGCAGGGTCAGTGACTGGTCATTGCGGTCGGTGAAGGTGTACATCTCCTTCTCGACGATGTCGGTGGTGTCGCCGATCCCGCGGGCGAACAGCTCGGTCACCTCGAAGATGGGCAGTCGCAGCTCCTCGAAGCCGTACCGGTCGAAGATGGCGGCGCTCTCCCGCTCCACCAGGTGCCACAGGTGGATCTCGTCGGGAAGGATGTCACGGGTGCCCCGCACGCAGGTGATCATGAAGCACCTCGAAGGGTGGAATCCGAAAGCTGGTATTGTATAGGAAACAATGGGAAAAAACAAATAGCGGCGTCCGGACTGGCCGGTGCTAGTTCACCACCCAGCCCTTTTCCCGCTCGACGAACGACACCCCGTGCATTTCACCGTTCTTCCAAACGATGGCGATGATGCCCTTCACCTTCTTGCGGCCGAACGACAGGTTGACTTCGTACTCCCGGCCCACCTTGAACTCGATGAGCGGGTTGTCCGCATCCTCGAACGAAAAGCGGAAACCCTTGCGCGACACGTTCTCCGCGATGATGGCCACCGAACGGATGGTGTCCTGCTCGTTCATGAACTCCATGGTCATGGGCACCCGGATGGACACCCGCCCTTCCTTCCGTTGAACCTTCCAGTTGTTCGACATACGAGAATCCAGTGAGTTGGAGTTTCAGCCAATCGCTCTCGCCGCCGTTCCTTCTCCGGTCTCAGATGAGTTCGGCCGGAGAAAGATTCCGGACAGCCAACTGCAACCTGTCCGAGAGCGGTTCGCCGGAGTCCCCGCCATTCCCGAAGGTGACGCCGCGACATCACCTACAGCCCAGCGCTTGTAAAAAGCATTATATCACAACTGCGGGTGTGGCAAGAAAACCTGCCGGCTTGACCCGACACTTCCCATGACCGGGGAGCGGATCATTGGGCTGGCCGCTCGCGGCGGGGTCGGTGTGATTTCTGATTTATTGCCGGTCAAAAATTGGATAGACTGAAAAGTCGAGAACTCCGAATCCCGAGGGAGGTGACCCGTGGCCAACGCCAAACTGTACGTTGGGGCTTCGCTGGACGCACCCGGCGGCGCGCCCAAGGGACCCTGGCACTACGATCCCGACGATCTGACCACCCATGGCCTGATCGTGGGCATGACCGGCAGCGGCAAGACCGGCCTGGCCCTGGTCCTGCTCGAGGAGCTGCTGCTGCAGCGGATCCCGCTGGTCATCCTCGATCCCAAGGGCGACCTGGCCAACCTGTGCCTCCAGTTCCCCGGGTTCGAGGCGACGGCGTTCGCCCCCTGGGTCTCGGCGGCCGAGGCGCGCCGGCGCGGGTGCGAGCCGGCTCAATTGGCGACGGAGACCGCCGCCTCGTGGCGCGACGGGCTGGCCAAGTGGACCGTCGCGCCCGAGCGGCTGAACCAGCTCCGGGAGCTGGCCGCCTTCCGCGTCTTCACCCCCGGCTCGTCCGCAGGCGAGCCGCTGAACGTCCTGAGCATGCTCCAGCCGGATCGCGGCGACCTGGCCGATCCGGAGCGGCGCGCCGACCGCGTCAGCGGCGCCGCGTCAGCCTTGCTTGGGCTGGTGGGGATCGAGGCCGATCCGATCCAGAGCCCCGAGCACATCCTGCTCGCCAACATCCTGGAGTTTTTCTGGAGCCAGGGGCACGAGGTGACGATGGAGTCGCTGCTGGGCGCCATCCAGTCGCCGCCCGTGACCAAGCTGGGCATCTTTCCGGTGGACGAGCTGTATCCGCCGGTCCAGCGGCGCAAGCTGGCCATGACCCTCAACGGCATCGTCGCCGCCCCCTCCTTCGCCCTGTGGCGCCAGGGTTCGCCCCTGGCCATGGACGCGCTGCTGGCCGAGCGGAGCGGCCGGGTGCCGTGCAACATCTTCTACCTGGCCCATCTGAGCGACGCCGAGCGGATGTTCGTCGTCGCTGCGGTGCTCAACGAGATGGTCGCCTGGATGCGGCGCCAGCAGGGCTCCGACGCCCTGCGCGCCCTTCTCTACTTCGACGAGATCGCCGGCTACGCGCCGCCCTACCCGCGCAACCCGGCCGCCAAGGGACCGCTCATGACCCTGCTGAAACAGGCGCGGGCGTTCGGTGTGGGCGTACTGCTGGCCACCCAGAACCCCGTGGACGTGGACTACAAGGGACTCACCAACATGGGCACCTGGTTCATCGGCCGCCTCCAGGCCGAGGGCGACAAGGCCCGCCTCCTGGACGGCCTCGAGCTGGCCGGCGGCGGGCCCGGCCGCGCCGACACCGACGCGGCCATGTCGGCGCTCCAGAAGCGGCAGTTCCTGGTGAAGAACGTCCACGAAGCGGAACTGGCCTTCATCACCACCCGCTGGGCCATGAGCTACCTGGCCGGCCCCATGAGCCTGGCCAACGTGGCGGCGCTGTACACGACGGGTGTGCTGCAGAAGCCGTCCGTTGCCGGCCCGGTTCCGGCGCCCGCCGCAGCGGCCGGAGTGGCCGCGCCGCCGGCCGCAGAAGCGGCACCGGCGGTCGCCGGGCCGCTTGCACCCGCCCCGTTTGCCCCCACTGTCTTGGAGGGAGACCTGCCGGCCGAGCCGCAGATCTTTCCGTCATGGCCGCGGGTGTACCTGGCGCCGGGCTCCGCCCACTACGAGGAGATGAAGAGCCTGTTTCCGAAAATCGCGGTGCCCCAGGCGCTTCCCTTCCGTTACGCGCCGTACGTCCTGGCCCGGGTGAAGGCGGTCTTCGACGAGGAGCGTCACCATTTCTTCGCCGAGCAGGAGTTCTACCGCGCCGCGGGTCCGCTGGATGCCGCCGCGACACCGGTCTGGGAGAATCTGGGCGCCGTCTGGGCCGGCGCCCCGCTGTCGGTGCCGCCCGCCGCCGGTGCCCGCTTCGCTCCGGTGGCGGCCTCGTGGCTGGACCGGAAGGCCGAAGCGGCCCTGACGGAATCGGTGCTCGAGGACGTGTGGCGCGAGGAATCCATCGAACTGCATCGCCACGCCGCCCTGAAACTGGTCTCGCAACCCGGCGAGAGCCGCGATGGATTTGTCGCCCGCTGCCGTGCGGCCGCCGACGACGAGGTCGATGCCAAGGTCCGGACGCTGGAGACTCGCTACAAGCAGAAGCTCAACACGCTGGGCGACCGCCTCCAGCGCGCCCGGATCGAACTGGCCCACAAGGAGCAGGCCCATGCCGCGCGGCGCAACGAGGAGCTGATCAGCGCCGGCGAGAGCATCCTGGGGATGTTCCTGGGGTCGCGCAGCCGGCGGGCGTTCTCCGGCGCCATGAGCAAGCGCCGGATGACCGCCGCCAGCGCGCAGTCGGTCGAGGCTAAATCGCAACTGGTGAAGGATCTCGAGGCGGATGTCGCCGCCATGGAGAAGGAGCTGGCCGAGGGGATCGCCCGGCTGGAGCAGGAGGCGAACCGACGGGTGGAGGAAATCGAAACGCTGCCGGTCCGGCTGGAGAAGACCGACATCCAGGTGCTGGGTTTCACTCTGCTCTGGGTCCCGGTCCGGCCGTAGCCGACCGGTGGAACGATCGGCGGCGGGGGGCGACGCAAGTCATGGTGAGAATGCACTGCGCTTGGTGCAATCGGGAACTGACGGCTCCGGAAAACGGCGTTCCCGATGACGCGCCCGTCAGTTACGGCGTGTGCCCCGACTGTACAGACCGGCTCCTGGTCCACCGGCAGGTGCCCATGCGGGCCTATCTGGACCGGCTGGACGGCCCGGTGTTCCTCGTCGATGACGACGGCCGGATCCACGCTGCCAACACCGCCGCCGGCGACCTCGCAGGTCAGGATCCTGCCGCCCTCGAGGGATTGCTGGGCGGCGACGCCCTGGAATGTCGCCATGCCCGCGAGCCCGGCGGCTGCGGCCGGACCGTGCACTGCCGAAGTTGCGCCATCCGCGGGAGCATCAACGAGACCTTCGCCACGGGACGGGCCCTCCACCGGGTTCCCGCTTATCCGGACGTGAACCGCATCCCGAGCGGCGCCAGGCCGGTGTTCTGGATTTCCACCGAGCGCCTGGGGCCGTCCGTCCTGCTCAAGATCGAGCCGATCCCCCCGGACGAGAGCTGACCGGTCGGTGTCCCGTCCGCGCTCGTCCGGCGCCGGGCCTGGTCATGCTACAATCATCCCGATGTTTTGACGAGGAGGCCGCCATGGGCAACCGCGCGTACGTGGATCCCGACTTGTGCACCGGCTGCACCCTGTGCACGGATCTGTGCCCCGAGGTGTTCGAGATGGACGGCGACGTGGCCGTGGCCAGGCACCCCGACCACGCCGCGCGGGGTGTGACCGCCAGGGCCCAGGAAGCCGCCGACGCCTGCCCCGTCCAGGCCATCACCCTCGACCACGACTGAGCGGCCGACACCCGCGCTCCCGCACGGTTGGTGCAGCCGTTTGCGGGCCACGCCGGTCTCCGTGACGCCGATCCGGAACACGAAGCCCCGTTCCCGTCATCTGACCGATCAGTTCGATCATGCCACTTGAGAGGAGACTGTCCATGCTGCGTATCATTTTGGCGGTCATCGCCGGCTACCTGACCATGGCCGTGTTCGTGTTCGCCATGTTCTCCGCGGCCTACCTGGCCATCGGCACGGAGGGTGCCTTCCAGACCGGATCCTTCGATGTGTCGACGCTCTGGATCGCGGTGAGCGTCGTCCTGAGCGTTGTCGCCGCCGTCGTCGGCGGCTGGGTGTGCGCCCGCATCGGGCGCCGCCGCGCCGCGGTGATCGCGCTGGTCGCGGTGGTGGTGGTGCTGGGCCTGGCCGTCGCGGCCATGGAGTTCACCCACTCCGGCGAGCGGGTACCGGCCGCGCGCTCGGGCAAGGTCTCCAACTTCGACGCGATGCAGCTGGCGCAGCAGCCCACGTGGCTGACGCTGCTCAATCCGCTCCTCGGCGCGGCGGGGGTGTTGCTGGGCGCCCGGATCCGCCGCGCGGAGTGAACCCGGCGCCGATGTGATAAGATTGTCTCGAACCGCGTCCCGGGATCTCCGCACCGGGCAAGGAGCGAGACCATGCCGGACCAACAGCTGTCCCGCGGATCGCTGGAGCGCGCTATCGAGATCGCGGCGCGCGGGCACGCCGGCCAGACGGACAAGGCGGGGGCGCCGTACATCCTGCATCCGCTGCGGGTGATGCTCCGCCTGGAGACGCTGGCGGAGCGCATCGCCGGCGTCCTCCACGACGTGATCGAGGACTGCGGCTGGACCCTCGAGGCTCTTCGCGTCGAGGGATTTTCCGAGACCGTGCTCGCCGCCCTCGACGCCGTCACAAAGCGCGCCGGCGAATCGTATGAGGATTTCGTGCGGCGGGCGGCCGCCCATCCCGTGGGCAGGCGGGTGAAGCTGGCCGATCTCGAGGACAATTGCGACCTCGCCCGCATCGCCGCCCCCACCCCGCGGGACCACGCCCGGATCGAGAAATACCGCCGCGCCATCGCCGTCATCCGCCGTTCGGCGGATGGCGACGGCGCCGCGGATTCCTGACCGCCGGTGGCTGCGCCACCGACGCGGGAGAACGCCATGAAACTCGTTTGCTGGTTGCACGGCCATGTCCCGGACGTCCGCTGCCGGTGCGCCCGGTGCGGGCGAACCGTCCACGACTTCGAGGAGACGGTCACCTGGACCGACACGGGGAACTACGAGACCAGCACCGAGCCGTGGCTGTCGGAGAAAACAAAGACGACCGCCTGGCGCTGCCGGCGGTGCGGCTGGGAGCGGAGCGAGACATCCCTCCCGGCGTGGTACATCGGGTGACGGACCAACCGGCGCCCGACTCAGGAGGCGTCCTCACATGTCGATCCTGCCGTTTGTTCTGATCATGCTACTGGGTTTCGCCTGGATCATCGGGTGGGCCGTCGTGAACGTGGCGCGGGCCGTCCGCGCCGCCCGGCCCGTCCGCATGCTCCATGGTGCCGCGCTGCTGGCGACGACTGCGGGGGTGGGGCTGATCTGGTTCACGGCCTGCTCCGTGTATGCCGCGCTGGGCCATTCCACCCGCTGGTCCCCGGGAATCTGGGTCGCCGTCCTCGCCGGCGGCTTCGTCTGCTTTATCCTGCCGGGGGGCGCGCTGGCGCTCTGCCGGCACCGCCGCCTGAAGCGGGAGCGGTCGCCGAAGGGTTAAATGGACGGCCGACGAGTCGATGCTGTTCCGCGCGACCTGACGCACCGAGACCAAAAGGAAAAGCCATCAACTATCAACCGTCAACCATCAACTGTCGCTTTCGAGCACGACCTCGATTACGATGACGAGCACGAGCACGAAGGCGCAAGTGCAAGCGTGACGGGCTGTGGGACGATGATGGAAAACCTGAGAACCTACGGCCGCCCGCCGTACCGCGTGGCGGTGATCCACGGCGGACCGGGCGCGCCCGGCTGCATGGCGCCGGTGGCCCGCGAACTGGCCGACGCGGCGTTCGGCGATCCCGGCCGGCCCGAGGCCGACGCCGCTTTCGCCCGACTCGGCGCCCTGGCTACCCGGGCCGACGCCTGCGATGTCCTGACGACGGACACCGGGGTGCTGGCCCACCAGGCTCGGATCTACGCCGGCGTCTGGCCGGAGATGGCGGAGCTGCGCCGCTCCGGCGGGCTCCTGGAGCTGGCGCGGTCGGTCCGCTGTCCCGTGACGGCCATCCATGGCGACTGCGACTCCCACCCGGCCGACGGCGTGGCCGAGCCGCTGGCGGCGGTACTGCCCGGTTTCCGGTTCATCCTGCTGGAACGCTGCGGACACCTGCCCTGGCTCGAGCGCCACGCCCGGGACGCATTCTTTCAAACCCTCCGTGCCGAGCTGCGGCAGGCGTACCCGCCGCCGCCGTCGACCGTCTGACCCCCGCGGCGGCGCGCCGTCGACCGTCTGACCGTTGCAGCGGCGCGCCCTCGATCCGCGCCTCACTGCGTCAGGCAAAACGGATCGTACCCCGGACACCGGCACAGTCCGTCTCCGCGATGCCAAGTGGCAAATGAACAATGATCGATGACAAATGAAATTCCTTGTCATTCCAGGCTGCTTGCTATGAAGTCTCGTTCGGTTACTCTCCGCGATGCCAATTGACAAATCAACATTGATCGTTGACAACTGAAGTTCCTTGCGGTGAACGTCGGCTGGTCAGGTTTTCCGCGGCGCCGCTTCCCTTGACAAACGCCGCCCCCGCTTCTACACTCATGCCCGGATCTTTTCGGGCGGGACATAGCGCAGCCTGGTCAGCGCGCCTGCCTTGGGCGCAGGAGGTCGCAGGTTCAAATCCTGCTGTCCCGACCATTTCTTTCCGCCGGCGGATGAGACGATGCGGATGCCGGCGCCCGGAGGCGCCGGCGGATCGCGCCGCCCGGAACCGGCGCCCGTGATTGCCGCCTTTTTATGCGCGCCCGTAGCTCAACCGGACAGAGCACCGGCCTTCTAAGCCGGGGGTTGCAGGTTCGAGTCCTGCCGGGCGTACCAATCTTTTCAATACGTTACAAGGATTTCGACAAATATTGTACTTGCCGGCGAGTGTGACCGATCGCTGCGACCTCCGCACAGGCGAGACGCCTGCGCGACGGCAGGCAAGATGCCTGCGCCACGGCAGGCGGGGACGCCTGCGCTACAGGTGCGACGATGAGAGTACGAATTCTTCCACGGAATCTGTTCAAAAACCTGTGAAAAAGAGCGGCCGTTGGCAGTGAAGAGGTTGAACACAAGCGGTTAGATCGAAATGCTCAGGCAGGCAGCAAAGTTGATGCGATGAGCGAGAGCTCCAATCGGATTGCCCAAGCAGGCAGCGAGGACAAGGCGATGAACGCAAGCGGTCGTACGGATCGTCGGAGCAGATAGCGCGGCTGCCGTGGGCGGGGTGTGGCGAATATTTCTACGGCTGTTGGGTGCTCTGTAAGTGATGGTTCATGGTGGGGGTGGGGACGAACCGCTCCCCGTCCCAGTACAGAACGGGGTCCAGCCGTTGGGCCGTCGAGGGGGAGAAGGCCTCCCGGATTTCCCCTTTTTCGAACAGCTTCTGTTGGATCAGCGGATAGTAGCTGCTGAACTCCACCCGCGCCGACGTCAGGCGGTGATCCAAAAACCAGTCCACCGTGCAGCCGATCTGGAGCGGGCTGTAATCGACGGGCAATCGCGCCAGAATCCGGTCCGGGGTGATTTGAATCAAGTACACACACCCCACCGCCACCAGTCGATCCTGCAGCGGATCCCGCGGGAAGAGCAGGTAGTGCATGACCGGGCCCACGGGCCGGTCGAGGCAGCGGTAGTCGGGGGTGTCCGGCTGGGGCGAGCAGCCCGAGATGGCGCCCAGGCGCAGGGCAAACAGCGTCCCCTTCTTGTAGCCGTTGTTGCACCCGCCCACCAGGATCTCCCGGGTGCCGTCCCCGTCCAGGTCCAGGTAGTTCATCTCGCCCACCCAGCCGCTGTTGATGAAGTCGCCGAGCACGCGTCCGGCGGGATCCAGCACCGCGACTTTGGCCGGGTAGATCCGGTTGTGCTTGGCCAGGACGACGATCTCGCGCCGGCTGTCCCCGTCCAGATCCACCGCGTCGAAACAGAGCATCCAGCACGCGTCCGCCGCTTCGGAGGCGAACCGGACGCGCTGTCCGGGCTGGTAGCGCCAGCGCGTCCGGCCGGCATCGTCCAGGCAGTACAGCACCCACGGCTCCGGGACCGTGGGGTCGGCGTCGCCGGTCGCCGCGAGCACTTCGTTGCGGCCGTCGGCGTCCAGATCGACGCACACCGGCTGGCCCGTGATGGAGCGGTTGAGGGTGAAGTTGAAAGCGTCGTTTGACGCCAGCGGTTTGGGGAGCACCCGGCGCCACAGTTCGCGGCCGTCGGCGTCCCGGCCGATGAGCGTCGCGCCCGTCGCCTCCACCCGGTGCAGTCCGGCCGCCGCACCGCCTCCTCCACCAATCGCCAGCCAGGCCAGACCGGCGGCCAGCGCGATCCCCGCCGCCCCGCCCAGCCGGACCCACGATCGCCGGAGCAGGGTTTTCAGCGAGCGCCGGGGCGCTTCACCGGGTTCCACCTGACCGGCGGCAGGGTCTGTCCCGGCCGGGTCGCCACTGGAATCGGCCAGGGTGACCGTCGGTACTTTGGCGTCACCAGTGCCGGCGAAGGCGGCGTGTTCCGACGCAGCCGCAGTCGGCGGCGGGCGCATTTCGGTCGGTTCGGCCGGGGCGGGTGTGGCGATATCCCCGTTGATCCCGTTGAGATCCACCGGGCGGTTGCCATCCAACCCGTTGGTCGAGCCGGGGTGGTACCACGCGTCCAGTTCGTCGGTGAAGGCGAACACCCGGTGGCCCGGCTCGCCGGTGACGCGGAACACCGGCAGCCGGCTGTCGCGTTCCCACCGCTGGGCGGTCCGCACGGTGCAGCCCAGATGATCGGCGATTTCTTTCCAGGATGTGAGCTTGCGCCGCGCCCCCATTCATCCTCTCTCGATCCAACGACTATACGGATGAAATTATAGATGATCCGCCGGTCACAAACGCAAGATCAATCTGTTGAGGGCTCAAATTAGGCAGCGTGTTTTCGAAGTGTCGCTCGAAGTCGCGCCTTGCCGCTTGAACTGAAATGCTTCGCCCAAAGCGAGGAGATACCGGGACAGTCAAGCTGACTTTTTGGTCATGGTTTGTCGAGTCAAGAACATCAGCGCACGGACGCATGGCAGAGGTTCTGAACGATGCCGCATCAGCAGGGTAGTCTGGAGTGCGCAGACGTGTCGGCGCACTCTGAACCGACGCCGCATCCCCACAATCGTGTCGCTGGAACTCGCGGCGGTTATGCTGCGGGGAACCACAGGCGGGATGCCTGCGCCACGACAGGCGGGACGCCTGCGCCACATACGGGCTGCGGTTTGCGGTGCACGGTTGAAAACGGAGGGAAGGGGCCGGATAATGGGGGCGGGTCGAGAAGAGCCATCGAGCGGGCAATCGTGACCGGAGCCATCGAGGGAGCCGGCGGGCCCGGAGCCGACGAGCATGCCGGCGGAACGGGAGCCGCCGGGCGGATCGGCCGTGCAACCGAGTGCGGCTGGACGGACCGGATGCCGATTCGCCGCTGCGGGACGTGACGGACAAACCGGTCGCCCGCCGTCAACCCGCCCGAATCAGGCGTCCCGGTTCCCGGCCCGCGGCGGGCCGGTTGCCACGACCGCCGAGGCCGTCAAAGGAGCAGCCAATTCATGAAGCGGTTTCCCAGCCGGCGCGTCCTCATCACCGGCGCGGGCTCCGGGCTCGGCCGGGCCCTGGCCCTGGAGTTCGCCCGCCGGGGCTGGCGGGTCGCCGTGGCCGAGATCGACGCCGGGCGCGCGAAGGAGACGGCACGGCGGGTCCGGGCGGCCGGCGGCGAGGCGCTGGAGATCCCCTGCGACGTCTGCCGCCCCGAGGACCTGGAAGCGGCGGCGCGCGTCGTCGGCGACGCCTGGGGCGGACTCGACATCCTGGTGAACAACGTCGGCAGCGTGGCCGCCGGCCGCTTCGAGCAGATCCCCCTCGCGGAGTGGGACCGCATCCTGACCGTCAACCTCCGAAGCGTGATCCACGGCTGCCGCGCCTTCATCCCCGGCTTCAAGGCGCAGGGCGGCGGCCACATCGTCAACATCGCCTCCGCCGCCGGGTTCGCCACGTACCCCGAGATGGCCGGGTACAACGCATCCAAGGCCGCGGTGATCGCCCTGTCCGAGACCCTGCGGGTGGAGCTGGCGCCCCACCGGGTGGGCGTGACGGTGGTCTGCCCCACCTACTTTCGGTCCAACATCATGGAGGGCTTCACCTCCACCGACGCGCGCCAGCGGCGGATGGCCGAGGTGCTGCTCCGGCGCTCCCGGACCACCGCCGACGCGATCGCCCGCCGCGTGGTCCGCGCCGTCGGCCGCGGACGGTTCCGCGTGATCACCCCGCTGGGCGGACGGGCGATCTGGCTGTGCCAGCGGCTGTTCCCCGGGTTGTACCTGCGGGGCCTGACCGCGGTGTACCGCAGCGGCTATCTGGAGAAGACATTCCGGGGACGGCGGCGTCCGCCGGCAGCGGATCAACGTCCCTGACGGATCGCGCGCCGTCAGGACGCCGGCGCCGACGCGGCGCGCCAGGCCGCCAGGGCGGCGGGGAAGGGGGCGAGGGCGCGGTCGAGAATTCCCATGGTCGCGGCGATGGCCAGACCGTAGTTGGTCACCGGCACACCGGCGGCACGGCCGCGCAGGATCCGGCCCAACATCTCCCGGCGGTTCTGCATGCAGCCGCCGCAGTGCACCACGAGGCGGTAGCGATCCAAGTCCGCCGGGAAATCGTGCCCCTGGACGGTGTCGAACTCGAGGGGGCCGCCCACGTGCTCGGTGAGCCAGCGCGGCAGCTTGACCCGGCCGATGTCGTCGGCGATGGGATGGTGGCTGCACGCCTCGGCCACCAGCACCCGGTCGCCAGGCCGGAGGGCGGTGATGGCCGCCGCGCCCCGGGCCAGCTCGGCCAGGTCGCCCTTGAAGCGGGCGAAGAGGATGGAGAACGAGGTCAGCGGCACCGCCGGCGGCGTGTCGGCGGCCACCTGGCGGAAGGCCTGGGAGTCGGTGACCACGATGGCGGGGGGCCGGGTGAGGCGCTCCAGCACGCCGCGCAGCTCGCGCTCTCTGGTCACGAGGCAGGCGGCGTCGCCGTCGAGCAGGTCGCGGATGGTCTGGACCTGAGGCAGGATGAGGCGTCCCCGCGGCGCCTCCTTGTCGATGGGCACCACGAGCACGGCCAGCTCGCCGGGCGGGACGAGGTCGCGTAGAATGGCGGGGGCGTCGATGAAATCGTCGGGCGCGGCCCGCAGGATGGCTTCGCGCAGCGCCGCCAGCCCCTCGCCGGTGCGGGCGCAGGTCCGCACCACGGGCACTTTTCGTGCCGCCAGCCCGGCCAGGACGTCGTCCGCCGGCGCGGCGACATCCACCTGGTTGAACACTGCGACGGCGGCCACCCCGCGGCGGGCGAACTCGCCGAGGAGCGCCTCCTCGAATTCGCCCCAGCCAGCCGGACCGGCGACCACCAGGCCGAGATCCGTCCGGTCCAGGACCTGGCGGGTCCGGACGATCCGCAGGTCGCCCAAGGCGCCGGTGTCATCGATCCCCGCGGTGTCGATGAACAGCACCGGGCCCAGGGGGAGGAACTCCATGGGCTTTTCCACCGGATCGGTGGTGGTCCCCGCCTCGGGCGAAACGATGGAGACCGACTGCCGGACCAGCGCATTGAGCAGGGAGCTCTTGCCGACGTTGCGCCGGCCGAAGAACCCGATGTGCAACCGCATGCCGCGGGGGGCTTTGTTCATATTCACCTGCCGACCGTTTGAGCGGGTCGCCCGCGCCCGGACGCGGACGCCCGGAGCCGCGCTCGCGCCGCTCAGAGATAAATGTCCCGCTCGCCGCCGCGGATCCGCGCCAATCGGGCCTCCAGGCGGCTCCGGGCGGGGGCGTCAGCGAAGCGGTCAAGCTCGCGGGCCAGCAGTGCCTCGCCCGCGGCGCGGGTTTCGGGGGACGCGTAATCCTCGAGGTACTCGGCGAGGGTCATCAGGGCGTTGGGGGTGCAGAAGCGCTGGATGAACCCGGGGATGGCGTATTCCATGAAGTGCTCGCCGGTGCGGTTGAGGCGGTAGCAGGAGGTGCAGAAGCTGGGGATGAAGCCGTCCTGCAGGAGCTGGCGGATGGTCTCGTCCAGCGAGCGGATGTCGCCCAGCTCGAACTGCTCCCGCTCCATGCACTGCGCGTCACCGGCCTCGGTGTAGCCGCCCAGCTCGAGCCGGCTGCCGGCGTCGATCTGGGACACGCCGAAGCCCAGCAGCTCGCGGCGGATTTCCGGAGTCTCCCGTGCGGTCAGGATGAGGCCGGTGTACGGCACGGCCAGGCGCAGGATGGCGATGAGCCGCTTGAAGTCGGCGTCGGCGACCGACCAGGCCGGGTCCATCCGCACGCCGCAGGCGGGGCGGATCCGCGGGAAGCTGATGGTGTGCGGCCCGACGCTGTAGCGCTTCTGCAGATGGCGGGCGTGGCTGATGAGCCCGAGCAGCTCAAAGCGCCAGTCGTAGAGCCCGAACAGCACGCCCAGCCCCACGTCGTCGAGACCGGCCTCCATGGCCCGGGACAGGCCGTCCAGGCGCCATAGATAGTTGCCCTTCCGGGTATGGGCCGGATGGTAGCGGGCGTAGGTGGGGTGGTGGTAGGTCTCCTGGAAGATCTGATAGGTGCCGATCCCCGCCTCTTTGATGACCCGGTAGCCGGCATGGTCGAACGGAGCGGCGTTGATATTGACCCGACGGATCTCGCCGTGCCCGACGCGGATGCCGTACACCTGGCGGGTGACGGCGGCGATGAACTCGGCGTCGTAGCTGGGATGCTCGCCGAACACCAGGATCAGCCGCTTGTGGCCCTGCTGTTCCAGGGCCGTCACCTGCTGGTGCAGCTCCTCGGGCTGCAGCGTGCGCCGGATCACGTCGGAGTTGGACTGGCGAAAGGCGCAGTAGCCGCACTCGTTGAGGCATTCGTTGCCGATGTACAACGGGGCGAACAGAACGATCCGGTTGCCGTAGACGTCGCGCTTGAGCTGCCGCGCGGACTCGAAAATTTCCTCCACCAGCGCCGGATCCGCGGTCCGGATCAGCACCGCCGTCTCCTCGAGGTTCAGGGCTTCCTTGGCCATGCTTTTGGCGAGCACGTCCCGGACCCGGGCGGGTTCCGGCGGCGGCCCGCTGATCAGCCGGGCCAGCCGGTCGTCATCGATGAAGTCGACCGCATGGGGGCTCAAGTTGGATTCGTTCACTTCGACCATGATGGACACTCCTTCGGGCGGGACGTCACGTCCTCCCGGTGCACGGCGCCGCCCGGCCCCCGGCCGACACTTCGGCTCAGGGACACCACCAGCGCCTGGACGGCACGGACGGCCTCGACCCGGTCGGCGGTCAGCGGGGTCTTGCCGGGATAGATGGCATACAGGTCTCGATAGCCGGGCGGCGTGAGATCGGGCATGATCACGTTGGCGCCCCGCTGCAGGCCGAGCGCATAGCCGTGGTCACGGTCGGCGGTCGCCAGGGCGGTGGTCGCGGGGATGTTCGCGTCCGGGCAGACCAGCCGGGCCAGCGCCATGGCCTTGGTGGCCATGACCGCGGAGTTGGGCACCTGGTCGGCGGTGGCGTCCGTGACCGTTTGGCCGGGCTGGCCGAGCGGCGTCTCGGGGTGGGGCAGATACGGCCCGAGCCCGATCATGTCCAGCCGCAGCTCGCCGAGTCGTTCAATGTCCCGCGCGAGATCCCGATACGTCTGGCCGGGGATCCCCACCATGACGCCGCTGCCGACTTCGTAGCCGAGACGGCGCAAGCTCCGCAGCACGGCCAGCCGGTCACGGGCCTCGCCGGGCCGGGCGGGATGAATCCGGTGGTAGAGTTCCGGGTTGGACGTTTCAAACCGCAGCAGGTACCGGTCGGCGCCTGCGTCGCGCCAGGCCGCCAGCTCGTCGTCGTCGCGCTCCCCCAGGCTCAGGGTGACGGCCAGTGCCGTCTCCGCCTTGATGCGACGGACGAGGCCGGCGATGCCGTCGCGGGTCAGGCCGGGATCTTCGCCCGCCTGGAGCACCACCGTGCCCAGGCCGAGTGACGCCGCCAACCGCACGCAGTCCATGATGTCGGTCTCGGTCAGCCGATAGCGGATCAGCTCGTTCCGGCCGGCCCGGATCCCGCAATAGGCGCACTGCCGGCGGCAGTGATTCGAGATCTCCAACAGCCCGCGCAGGTGCACGGCATCGCCCACGTGCTGCCGGCGGACGCCGTCGGCCATCGCCCAGAGGCGCTCCAGGCGCCCGGCGTCCTCTTCGCGCAGCCAGGTCTCGATCTCCGACATGGTCATACGGCAGGCTCCGCTGTGTTCCGGGCGTCGTCGCCATGGGCGGGGTCCAGCCACACGCTGAACATGCTGCCCTCGCCGGGGGTGCTGTCCACCGTCACTTCGCCGCCGTAGAGATGGGCCAGCCGCCGGACGATGGACAGTCCGAGTCCGCTGCCCAGAATCTTGCGGGTCTGCTCGTTCTTGATCCGGACGAACTCACCGAACAGCCGGCCCACTTCCTCCGGGGTCATGCCGATCCCGGTGTCGGCCACCCGGATCCAGACCCGGCCCGCCTCGCGGGCGATCGTCAGGGTGACGCGTCCGTCATCGCGGTTGTACTTCACGGCGTTGGACAGCAGGTTGTTCAGGATGATCTCGATCTCGCCGCGGTCGGCGGTCATGACGACGGGTCCGGCCGGTTCGAACACCAGTTCGATCCGGCGCGCGGCGGCGGACGGCTGTACCGTTTCCAGACAGAGGCGGGCGATCGCCACCAGATCGTGTTCCGCCAGCTCGCGCTTCTTCTGTCCCGATTCGATCCGGGTCAGGTCCAGCAGATCGAAGATCAGCTTGCGCATGCCCTCGAGGCGCAGCAGCGATCGGTCGACGACCTGGTTGTACGTTTGCGGCTCCATGCCGGCCGGCAGATCCTTGAGGAGGCACAGATAGCCTTCGATGGCCGCGATCGGCGCCTTGAGCTCGTGGGCCAGGACGGACAGGAACTGGAACCGGATCTGCCGCTTCTCGCGAGCCAGCTCGTCGGCACGGCGCTGGAGCAGGTAGTGGTGCGCCGCCTTCCGCACCGTCATCCGCAGCTCCTCCGGTGTGAACGGCTTGGCCAGAAAATCGAACGCGCCCAGCTTGGTGGCCCGAATCGCCGTCTCCAGCGAGGCGTAGGCCGTGATCATGACGGTGAGCAGCTCGATCTTCCGCTCCACGATCCGGTCCAGCACATCCAGGCCGGACATGCCGGGCAGCTTGTGATCGAGCAGCAGCAATTGCGGCCGGAAGGATGGGATGACCTCGAGGCCCTCCTCGCCGCTGGCGGCCTGTCGGAGGTCGAATTCCAGCTTCGCCTCCAGGTCGGGGAAGTCGACCTGGAACTGGCGGAGCGTGCGCTCGGCCGCCAGGCGCATCCCCGGCTCGTCATCGACGATGAGGACCCGCATCGTTTCGGCCATCATGCCTCCGGCAGCAGGCGGCGGATTTCCCGGATGATCTGCTCGAACCGCACCGGCTTGGCCAGGAGGGCGTCGGCCTTGACCCAGGCGCGTTCATCGGCAGAGATGGTGTCGAACCGTAGCCCGGTGGCGCTGGTGACGGCCGTGGTCAGGATCACCGGGATGGTGGGATCCTGCTGCTTGATCCGGTGGCACAGCACGAAACCGCCGTCCAGATGCTCCATCATCAGGTCCGAGATCACCAGATCCGGCCGGCCCTCCCGCAGGGCCTGTTCGGCCTCCTGTTCGCCGAACGCCGTGCGGACGGCGAATCCGGCCGCCTTCAGGGAAATCTGGAGCTGCTGAACGAAGTCGATGTCATCGTCGATGACCAGAATCGTGTGTTTCGGTTGTTGCATGGTGCGTGTCTCCTTGTTATCGGCCGGGTGGTGGCCGGGTGACGGGCCGGCTAATCTTGCGGGCCGCGGCGGGGCAGCTTCACCCGGAACGTGGTGCCCGTCGGTCCCGCTGCGGGATCGGCGTTGGACTCCACGGCGATGTTGCCGCGGTGCATTTTCACGATGCCGTACGACACCGCCAGGCCGAGGCCGGTGCCCTTGCCGATCTGTTTGGTCGTGAAAAAGGGCGAAAAAACCTTCTTGATGTTTTCCTTGGGGATGCCGATCCCGGTGTCCTCCACCTCGATCACCAGGTCGTCGTGCTCGAGGTGGGTCCGCACGGTGAGGCGGCCGCCGTCGGGCATGGCCGCGTAGGCGTTGTCCACCAGGTTGATGATCACCTGGGACACCTGGTCCCGGTCCAGTTCGACGACCGGGTCGTCGAGCTGATGCTCCACCTGCACGGTTACCCCGGTCGGAGTCGGAATCGCCTGCAGGTTGCGCTCGACGAGCTCCCGGATGTCGATGGGCTGGTGCAGGACCTTGTTTTGGCGGGCGAAATCCAGCAGGCCGGCGACGATCTTCTTGCAGCGGTCGGCCTGCTCGGTGATCATCCGCAGATCCTCCCGCAGCGGCGAATCGGGGGGGCACTCGTCGTGCAGCAGGTGCGAATACATCAGCACGACACCCAGCGGATTGTTGACCTCGTGGGCGATGCCGGCCGCCAGCTGCCCCATGCTGGCCAGTTTCTCCGAGTGCATCAGCGCCTCCTGGGTGTCCTGGAGCTGCTGGTGCGACTGGGCCAGCTCGCTCACCGCCCGGCGGAGCTGATCGATGGTGTGGGGCAGGCACATCTCGCTCTGGGCCACACCGCGGGCGATGGCCTCGGCGTGCTCGATGCAGGTATCGTAGCCGCAGGCGCCGCAGTTGAGCTCGTCCTCCGGCGCCAGCTTGCCGATCCGGGTCATGATCTCCCGGATCAGGTCCCGGGACGGCGCCGGGTGGCGCTGATCGTCGACGCAGAAATCGACCCCGAGGTCCAGATCGGCGAACCGGGCCATCTCCGCCTCCCAGGCCGGCCAGTCCATGCCCTCGTGACGCGTGCGGGCGAATCGGCTGAGCTGGGTGCGGCGGACGAACAGGGGGCTCTTGACGCTCATCCCGGCGCCCATGGTGCAGCCGTTGCAGCAGAGCAGCTCCAGCAGCCGGGCGTTGAGGGCGCCCGAATCGAATTCCTTGATGGCTTCGACGAAATTGGTCCGTCCCTCCGCCGCCACGTAGTCGACGGTCAGCAGGTCCTCCTGAATGGCCGAGCTCTGGAACATGCCCCCGCTGAGTGGATACAGGGTGCCGAGACCGCCCAGCGGCGGGTCGAAGTCGGCGGGATCCGCGTCCCAGCACTCGATGCCGCGGTGGACCAGCAGGCGCCGGAGTTCGCGGAAGGTCATCACGGCGTCCACCTCGCCGGCCAACGTGTCCCGGGCGGCCTCCCCCTTTTTGGCGATGCAGGGGCCGATAAAGACGATGCGCAGGGGGGCGGGGCGGCTGCGCCGCAGCGCCCGGGCCGTGGCGATCATCGGCGAGGCGATGGGGGTCAGAAAGCTGACCAGGTCGGGGTGGTATTTCTCGATGTAGGCGACGACCGCCGGGCAGGCGGTGGTGATGTAATGGCGGACCGGATCCTTGTCGAGGAGCTGCCGCAGCGCCCGGGAGACCAGATCCGCACCGAAGGCCACCTCGTGGACGGAGGCGAACCCGAGCTGTTTCAGGGCTCCGACCACGCGGCGGTAGTCCTGGTCCGGAAATTCGGCCGGATAGCTAGGCGCCACGAGCGCCGCCACCGGGACGCCGTCCGCCAGCATGGCCGTGACCGCGTCGATGGAGCTGGCGGCCTGTTTGGCGTCCTGGCTGCAGACCCGGATGCAGTTGCCGCAGCCGATGCACCGCTCGGGGATCACCTCGGCCTGCCCGTCCAGGATCCGGATGGCCTTGGCCGGACACTCGCGCACGCAGGTGTAGCAGACGCGGCAGCGTTCCCGGATGGTCTGGATGTAGTGGGGGGCGGCGGCTTCGCTCATGGGTCTACCAGGCGTTATTGCAGGACGTCGCGGTGATGGTAGTGAGTGTGCAGCAGCTCGTGGCTTCGCTCGCCCAGCGGCTCACCCAGGAATTCCTCGTAGAGCCGGGCGACTTCCTCGTTCCGATGGGAAGTCTGCACGGGAGCCTGCCGGTCGATCTCGTACAGGGCCGCCATGCGGGCGCGCAGGCGATCGGGGTCGGTCAGGTAGGGCTGGCCGCCGCCGGCGATGCAGCCGCCCGGGCAGGACATGATCTCGACGAAATGCAGCTGCCGTTCGCCGGAGCGGATGTCGTCCAGAATCTGCCGGGCGTTGGCCAGTCCGCTCGCCACGGCCACGTTCACCTCGAGGTCGCCGATCCGCACGGTGGCCGTCTTGATGCCGTTGAGGCCGCGGAGGGCGGTGACCTTGGGCGGATCGAGCTCGCGGCCGGTCAGCAGGAAGTGGGCCGTGCGGAGCGCCGCCTCCATCACGCCGCCGGTGGCCCCGAAGAGCTTGCCGGCGCCGGAGCGCTCGCCGAACGGGTGGTCGGCCTCCTCCGGTTCCAGCGAGGTGAAGTCGATACCCTGCATCCGGATCATGGCGGCCAGTTCCCGGGTGGTGATCACCGCGTCGATGTCGGGGCGGCCGTCGGGGGCCATCTCAGGGCGGGACGCCTCGAACTTCTTGGCCAGGCAGGGCATCACCGACACGCTGTAGATCCGCGCCGGGTCGATGCCGGTGCGCGAAGCGTAGAAGCTCTTGATGACCGCGCCGAGCATCTGCTGCGGGCTCTTGCAGGTGGAAACATGGTCGATGAGGTCCGGGTAGAACTCCTCGATGAACTTCACCCAGGCCGGCGAGCAGCTCGTGAACATGGGCAGCGGCCCGCCTGTCCGGATACGGTGGGCCAGCTCGGACGCCTCCTCCATGATGGTCAGATCGGCCGAAAAGCTGGTGTCGAAGACCCGCTTGAACCCAAGCCGGCGCAGGGCGGCGTTCAGGATCCCGGCGACGTCCTGGCCCGGTTTCAGCCCGAACTCCTCGGCCAGGGTGACCGACACGGCCGGAGCGTGCTGGATCACCGCGATCCGTTCGGGGTCGGCCAGGGCGGCGCGGATCTCATCGGCCTGGTTCCGCTCCACCAGCGCGCCGGTGGGGCAGATCATGACGCACTGGCCGCAGTTGACGCAGCTCGATACGTTAAGTCCCTCGTTGAAGGCCGTCCCCACCACGGTCTTGCTGCCGCGGTTGATGAAGTTGATGGCCGAGACGCCCTGGATCTCCTCGCAGACGCGGACGCACTTGCCGCAGAGGATGCACTTGGCCGGATCCCGGATGATCGACGGACTGGACAGGTCGACCTTGTGGTCCACGGGGGTGCCTCCGAAGCGGCGCTGCTGGACGCCCAACTCCGCCGCCAGGGCCCGCAGTCGGCACGAGTCGTTCCGGTGGCAGTACAGACAGTCGTCGGGATGGTTGGCCAGCAGAAGCTCCACGATGGTTTTCCGGGCGCGCAGGGCGCGCGGGGAGTGGGTCTGGATTTTCATCCCGTCGCTCACCGGGTACGAGCAGGACGGGATCAGGCCGCGCTGTCCCTCGACCTCGACCACGCAGAGCCGGCAGGCGCCGTTGGGCAGGAGCGATTCCATGTGGCAGAGCGTGGGCACGGCGATACCGGCCCGCTTGAGGGCAGACAGGATGGTCTCGCCTTCCTGCGCCTGGATTGTCCGATTGTTGGCGTGCAATGTGATCATGGCGGGTTACTCCTCAGACCACCGCGACGGCTTGGAACCGGCAGACTTCCACGCAGGTGCCGCAGCCGATGCATTTGTCGGTGATGACGTAGTGGGGACTCTTGGCGACGCCCATGATGGCCCCGGCGGGGCATTTCTTTGCGCACAGGGTGCAGCCCTTGCAGCGCTCGGCGTCGATCCGATATTCCAGCAGGCCGGGGCAGACCTTCGACGGGCAGCGCCGCTCGAAGATGTGGCTCTCGTATTCGTGGCGGAACCAGCGCAGGGTGCTGATCACCGGATTGGGCGCGGTCTGGCCCAGGCCGCACAGGCTGGTGTCGCGGATCACCTCGGCCAGCTCGGCCAGGTGCATCACGCCCTTGAAGCGCTCGAGGGCCTGGTTGCCGGTCTCCTGACCGCGGCCGCGGGTGATGGCCTCCAGGATTTCCAGCATCCGTTTGGTGCCCTCCCGGCACGGGATGCACTTGCCGCAGCTTTCCCGCTGGATAAAGTCCATGAAGAACTTGGCCACGTCCACCATGCAGGTGTCCTCGTCCATGACCACGAGACCGCCCGAGCCCATCATGGCGCCCACGGTCTTGAGTGATTCGTAGTCCACCTGGATGTCGAGGTGCTGCTCCGGAATACAGCCGCCGGACGGGCCGCCGATCTGCACCGCCTTGTACTTCTTGCCGCCGGGGGTGCCGCCGCCCAGGTCGAAGATGATCTGGCGCATCGACGTGCCCATGGCGACTTCGATGAGCCCGGTGTTGGTCACCTTGCCGGACAGGGCGAAGACCTTGGTGCCTTTGCTGCTCGCGGTGCCCACCGCGTTGAACCAGGCGGCGCCGTTGGCGATGAGCGGCGGGATGTTGGCCAGGGTTTCCACGTTGTTGATGACGGTGGGCTTGCCGAACAGGCCGTTCTGGGCCGGATAAGGCGGCCGGGGGCGCGGCATGCCGCGCTTCCCCTCGATGCTGTGAATGAGCGCGGTCTCCTCGCCGCAGACGAAGGCGCCGGCGCCCTGCTTGATGACCACGGTCAGGTTGAAGCCGCTGTCCAGGATGTTGCGGCCGAGCAGGCCCCACTCCTCGGCCTGCTGAATGGCCCGCTTGAGGCGCTCGATGGCCAGCGGGTACTCGGCCCGGATGTAAACGTACGCCTTGGAGGCGCCGATGGCGTAGGCCGCCAGCGCCATACCCTCCAGCAGCCGATGCGGGTCGCCCTCGATGACGGCCCGGTCCATGAACGCGCCCGGGTCGCCTTCGTCGGCGTTGCAAATGAGGTACTTCTGGCTCCCCTCGTTCTGCCGGGCCAGCCGCCACTTGCGGCCGGTGGGGAAGCCGCCGCCGCCGCGGCCGCGCAGCCCGCTGAGCTCCACCTCGGTGATCACCTCGGCCGGCGTCTTGCTGTTCAGGGCCTGGACAAGGGCGGTATAGCCGCCCCGGGCGATGTATTCCTCGATCCGGGTGGGATCAATGCGGCCGCAGTTGGCCAGCACCCACCGGGTCTGGGGCGCGAAAAAGGGATGCTCGTCGATGAACGGCACACCGGCGTACGGCCGGTGGTCCGGGTGGCGGAACTGGCCCAGTCGCTCGTGTTCGGGGGTCTGGTCGTTGCGGACGGCGTCGAGGATGGCAGGCACGCAGTCGGCGGTGACGTGGGTGAACGAGATTCGGGTGCGGCCGGGCATCTGGATGTCCAGGAGCGGTTCGGCCGAGCACATGCCGATGCAGCCCACTTCGACGAGTTCGGCGGCGAACTGGTGGGCCTGGCAGTAGTCCCGGACCGCCTGCGCCGTCTTCTTGGCTCCGGCGCCCAGACCGCAGGTGCCGGCGCCCACGAAGACCACCGGCTGCGCGACGAGATCGCGGCGCAGCCGAGGCGGCGAGTCGTTGAGCCGATCCGCCAGCCAGGGGGCGATGGCGCCGCCGGCGGCCGGAGACTGATCGGCGGGGTGAGAAACCGGGGTGGAGTTAGTTGCCTTCATGGGAGGTTGCCTTCTGCTTGAAGTTGTCCAGCAGCGCCGAGACTTTGTCCGGGGTCATGCTGGAATAGAATTCGCCGTTGATGCTGATGACCGGCGCCAGTCCGCAGGCGCCGATGCAGGCCACCACTTCCAGGCTGAAGCAGCCGTCCCGGGTGGTCTGGCCGGGCTGGATCTTGAGCTGCTTGCAAATGATCTCCTGCAGCTTGGCGGAGCCCTTGACGTGGCAGGCCGTGCCGCGGCACAGCATGATGTGGTACCGTCCCTTGGCCTGGAAGCGGAACTGGTTGTAGAAGGTGGCCACGCCGTAGATTTTGCTGGCCGGCATCTTCAGGTGGCGGGAGATCCGGACCACGGCCTCGCGCGAGAGGAAGCCCTGGGATTCCTGAACGGCCTGTAGAATCGGAATCAGGCTGTCCCGCTTGGCGTCGGGGAAGCTGCGCAGGATCGAGTCGACGTCGTTCATGATAGCCCTTCCTTTTTCGATTTCAGTTGCATGGCAAAGTAGGCGGTCCGTTCGAGGGAGGCGGTCATGTCGAGATTTTCGAGGTAGACACCGTGCGGCACCCGCACCCGGGTGGGCGCGCAGTCAAGGATCCCGGTGACTCCGCCCCGCACCAGCAGGTTGGCGACTTCCTGGGCAGCCTCGGCGGGCACGGCGATGATGCCGATGGAGATATGGAGTTCACGCACCCGCTCCACCAGTTCGGAAACCGGGTAGACCCGGCAGCCGTTGATGATCCGGTTGGTCTTGGCTGGATCGGAGTCAAACGCGGCTTCAATGGACAGAGTCGGGATGCGGCCCGGGAAGTAGTCCAGCAGGGCTCGGCCCAGGTTGCCCACACCCACCAGGGCGACGCGCTGGATGTCCTCGGGCGCCAGCACCCGGCGGAGGCATTCGGCCAAGGCATCAATCCGGTAACCTTTGGCGGGGGTGCCGGAAATGTCGATATCCATGAGATCCCGCCGCACCTGGGCCGCCGTCACATGCGCCATGGACGCCAACTGGTGGGAGAAGACGAACACGAGTCCTTGCTCCTCCATTTTCTTGAGGAGGCGGCGGTAATGGCTCAAGCGGCTGATCTGTTTTTCTGACAACATATTTATCGGTTGTTTTTGTATTTGTGAATATTTTCACTTTGTGAAATTATTCACACGGAGAATATGCCATCTGGCGACGGCGGTGTCAAGCGTTTTTTATTATTTTTTTATTTTTTTACTAATAATGGATTTTAGATATTTCTGAAGCGCCAGTTGCAAGGAATGCCGGCCGGTGTGAAATTGGCAAAAAACCTATCAAATCAGCATGTTGTGATTAGTTCGAGATTGGGGGCGTCCTCTGTTATGGTCAGATGGGCTATACCGACGCAGCCGAAATCAGGCGTCGACAGGTTATAGTAATGTGTGGGATCCGGGTGGAAATGCCACCCACTGGTGACCGGTGTGCCACCCGCCGGGATTCAGCGTTTCATCCGCGCGGCGATGGCCAGCAGGACACCCAGCACGATGCCCAGCACGGCGGCGAACACGATCTGGTATTCGGGCGGGAGCAGGAAGGTGACGGTGTGGGCGGGGATCCAGAACAGCGGGATCGTCTTCTTGAAAACGAAATGCCACATCACCGGCCAGTTGAGTGCCGCCAGGATCTCGCCGAAGGCGATGGGCGTGAACAGCCCGCGCAAGCTGCCGCCTGTCCGGCCGATGTGGTCGTCGGTAATTTTGTGCAGGGTCATCATCCACGGGGCGAACACCAGGTTCATGGCCACGCTGACGGCGAACGAGGCCAGCAGCTTCAAGCCGGAGAACGGCTGCTTCAGGATGTCCGGCGGCATGGCCGCTCCCAACTCGGCCAGGAAACGGGGGGTGCCGGCGGTGAAGATGGTGAAGGCGGCCTTGATCGCCACGCCCAGCACGCCCCACACCACGGCCCGGGGCAGGATGCCGAAGCCCGGCTGGTTGTAGCGCCCGGTGCGGATGCGCAAGCCCAGGCATTCGCCCAGGGTGGCCAGCACGGCGAATTTGAGAAAGCTGAGCAGCAGAGGATGTTGGGCGTTGGCGACTTTGTATGCGGCCAGGGCGACCGGAGAGAGAAAGAAGGGGGCAAACAGGGCCACCACCAGCGCGGCGAACACGAAATCCTTCGGTTTCAAGAGAACCTCCAAGGGCGCATCATGGCGAAGCCGTTGCCGGCGGCGGCGACACGGCGACCGACACCAACCGCCGGATCGCGGCGCGATGTCGTCCGGCGATGGGTCGGCCGGGGGGGACCCCCGGCAGACTTGGGGCCTACTGGTCGAGCGCCAGCTTGCCGCCCTGGATGCCGCCGGACTTGTCGATGGTGTAGCCGGCCGCCTGGAACAGCTCCATGGCCTGAGCCTTCATCAGGTCGCCCTTGTCGGCGAAGGAAATGGGAGTGAAGGCGGGGCCGTTGGCCCCCTTGGCCACGACGAAGTCGTAGCGGTTCTTGCCGTTGTGTATGTAAATCGCGCTGTCGGACGGCTGGGCGTCGCCCCGCGCGTCCACAGCCTGACCGCTGAACACCAGGCAGATCATGCTGCCGTCGCCCAGGCGCTTGAACTCGTGATAGCTGCGGGCGATTCTCGTCCCGCCCCGCTCGGTGAAATCCTCGGCCTTGTAATAACCCTGCTTCAGATCGAGGGAGCCGTTTTCCACCATGCGGTCGCCGGCCTTGGCCAACGGGCCGAACCCGTCTTTCTCCCGCTTGAAATCGTAGCCGAACGTGATCGTGGATCCGGCGCGGTCCATCACGGCCGGATAACCCGCCAGCATCAGTTTGCCGGTGAAGTGGCCGTCGGCGTTGTCGAGGTTGAGCAGGTCGAACTGCACGCTGCCGATGAATGTGGTGGCCGGGGTGACCAGCTCCATGATGGGCATGCCTTCGTAGTCGTTGATGGCCGCCTCGTTCTGCTTGTACAGTTCGTTCCAGGCATCCGCCATGTCGCCGATCTTCTGCAGGCCGGCCTTGGCGGATGCGGCGGCAGGCTGCGATGAAGCTGCGGACTCACCTGCGGGCCCCGACGGCTGGTCGCTGCCGCCGCACCCGGCGGCCCCCAGCACCACCACCACGATGGCCAACAGTCCCACAAGCTTGGATTTCATTGAAACATTCCTCCGGAAATGGGGTTTGGAATTCAATCCTTTATTCTAATCGAATCGCATGGTCCGCGCATGCCTTTCTTCACCTGTCCGGTCGAAGGCAACCCGGACTTGTCCCGCCCTAGTCGCCGCTCCGGCGGGGCCATCCGCCGCCTGGACGCCGGCGGTGCGCGACCGATCGTCGCAGCAACTCCGCGAACAACCCGCTGATATCCAAGGGGAAGGTGTGTTACAATCGCGCCGTTCCACAGACGACCTAGAGGATTTTTCTGACGATTGGAGGTGGCCGTGCAGATGACTTTCAATCGATGCCTTATTGGGCCTGAACGAACGCGCCACGGCCCGCCGGCTAACCATTGTCACCTTTCAATATTTCTCAGATCCTGGCGGACTCCGTTTGTCCGGGCGGCGACCCTCCTGCTCGGTCTGCTGTTCCTGTCGCCGCCGGTTCGGTCACAGGAACCGGCCGCCACGGCCGGGCCGGCGCTGACCCTGGAACAGGCCATCGCGCTGGCCACCCGCGCCAACCGGCAGGTGATCGGCGCCCGGCTGGAGCTGGACAAGGCCGAGGCGCAGATCGCCGCGGCCCGGACCCACCGCTTCCCGGTGTTTTCCCTGAGCGTGCTCGGCTCCCAGCGCCTCACCCCCATCAGCTTCGAGTTCCCGCAAGGGGCTTTTGGTGAAATCGGCGGCGTGCCCATCCCCGAGGAAGACACGATCTACGAAACCGACCAGAAGCCCATGGCCGTCATTCAGGCCCAGGTGGCCCAACCCATCAGCCAGCTGTATCAGATCGGCCTGGGGATCCAGCAGAGCATCGTGAACCGGGATATCGCCCGGGAAAAGCTCCGCCAGGAGAACCAGACGGTGGTCAACGCGGTGCAGGATGTGTTCTACGGGTTGCTGCAGATCCAAAGCGCCATGGATGCCGTCCGGGATGAGATCGCATTCTACACCGAGTTCGAGCGGCTGGTGGACGACTGCGTGACGCAGGGGACGGCGCTGCCGGCGGACCTGCTGGACGTTCAGGCCCGCCTGGCCCAGGCCCGGTTCGATGCCGGCAAGCTCGATGACAGCCTGGCCACCCAGAAGGAGGCCCTCAACAATCTGCTGGGGCGCGACATCCGGACCGATTTCCGGGTGGAGCCCATCCCCGAACCCGTGCCGCTGGAGACGGAGCTGGAATCCGCCCGGGTCCGTGCGCTGGCGCAGCGGCCGGAGCTGCGGGAAGCCCGCCTGCGGGTGGACCAGGCCGAGCTGGACCGGCGCCTGAAGAAGGCTGAGTACATCCCCCAGATCTACTTCTCTCTCGATTACTCGTCGTTCCAAAACGTCGATTTCCTGCCCCAGAACATGCTGACGCTGGGTGTTCTCCTGAAGTGGGACATCTACGACTGGGGCCGGAAGAAATACGAACTGACCCAGAAGATCAAGACGCGGCAGCAGGCCGACGAAGCCCTGCGCGAGACGGAGGCCCAGGTGTTGCGGGATGTGGGCGACAAGTACCGCCGGCTCCGCCAGGCGCGCGCTCAGCTGGACGTCAGCCGGTTGGCGGCGACGGCGGCTCGGGAGAAGCTGCGGGTCGCGCGGGACTGCTTCACCCAGCAGGCCGCCCTGCTCAAGGACGTGCTGCAGGCGCAGGCGGTCGCATCGGACGCCGTCCGCCAGTATCACCAGGCGGTGCTGACCGTCTGGTCCGCCCGCGCCGATTTCGAACAGGCGCTGGGGGAGGACTAGGATGCCGCCGTTGCCCGAGAAATCCATGCGGAGAACAATGATGAAATCCATACCTTGCTGGCTCCTGATGATCATCCTGACGGTGATCGGCGCCCTGGCCGGATGCGGCGGCAAGCCCGTGGCGGAGAAACCGTCCACGCCGGTCCGGGTCCAGCCCGTGCAGACCTATTCGACCAGCGGCACCGTGCGCTACTCGGCGGCGATCAAACCGGAGGAGCCGGTGCAGCTCGCGTTCAAGAACGCGGGCTACATCGTGGCGATCCACCGGGTGCGGGGCGTCGACGGCCGGCTGCGCAACGTCCATGCCGGCGACTGGGTGGCGGCCGGCACGGTGCTGGCGCGCGTGCGGGAGGACGACTACACCGCCAAGGTCCAGCAGGCCCAGGCCCAGGTGGCGGAGGTTCGGTCATCCATCAGCGCCGTCGAATTCCAGTTGGCCGGGGCGAAGGCGACCCAGGCCAAGGCCGCCCTGGACTATGAGCGGGCCGCCAACCTGTTCCACACCCGGAGCCTGACCAAGGCCGACTACGACCGGGCCCGGCAGCAGCTGGACACCAGCCAGTCGCAGGTGGACGCCCTGCAGGCCCAGCTCGAGGCGAACCGGGCCAAGCTGGATCTGGCCAAGGCCCAACTGGACGCGGCGCAAATCGCGTTCGCCGATTGCGCCCTGAAGGCGCCCCGCCGAGGGCAGGTGCTCCGGCGCGACGTGGAGATCGGCGATCTGGCCGGGCCGGGCACGCTGGGTTTCGTGCTGGCCGACACTTCGCGGGTGCGCGCCACCTTCGGCGTCCCGGATCGGACGTTGGCGAAGGTGAAGCTGGGCAACGAGCTGGTCATCACCACCGACGCGCTTCCCGGGCGGGAATTCACCGGACGGATCACCCGGATCGATCCGGCGGCCGATCCGACCACGAGGGTGTTTGAGGTGGAATTGACCCTGCCGAATCCGCGCCAAGAGCTCAAGGTGGGGATGGTGGCCTCCCTGGCGCTGGTCGAAGAGACGGTCACGGAACCCGTGCCCGTCGTGCCGCTCAATGCCATCGTCCGCCCCAAGGGGGACCCGGACGGATTCGCCGTCTTCGTCGTGGAGGACCAGGCCGGCCGGAGCGTGGCCCGTGCCCGCACCATCACGCTGGGCGACGCCTTCGGCAATCTGATCGCCGTCAAGGGGGTCAATCCGGGTGAGCGGATCGTCGTCACGGGCGCCAGCATGCTCGCCGACGGCGAAACGGTCCGGGTGCTGCCCTGAGTGGCGGAGGGGGACGCATGAGCCACGGAAAAACCACCGAAGAGTACGTTCAGCATACCCACAACACCGCCCGGTTCTTCACCGAGACCCGCCAGGTCGCCTGGGTGCTGCTGGTGGCGACGATGGTCTGGGGCGTGTATTCCTATCTGAACATGCCCGAGCGCAAGGACCCCGACATCCCGGTCCGGGTGGCCCTGGCCATCTGCCCCTGGCCCGGCGCGGCCGCCGAGAAAGTGGAAGATCTGGTCACCCGCAAGCTCGAGAAGAAGATCGCTGAAAACTCCAAAGTCACCAAGATCGAATCCATCACCCGGAGCAGCGTCTGCGTCGTCACCATGGAGTTGGACGAGAACATCACTGAGCGGGCTAAGGAATTCGACGACATCAAGGGGAAGCTGGACAGCATCACCGACCTGCCGCAGGGCGCCGGCCCCATCCAGTTCTTCAAGGACTACGGGGATACGGCCGCCTTGATGCTGACCGTCGCCAGCCCGAAGGTGGACGAAGTGGAGATCGCCGTGCGGTCCCAGTCAATCGCCCGGACCATTCGGGAGGCGCGGGCGCAGGCGGCCGCGGCCACCGGACAGAAGCGCACGACCATCGTGCTCTGCTTTCCGCAATCGTACGGCACGCGGATCGTCGACCGCAGCATGCTGGAGTTCGAGCGCGAGCTGCGGGAGTCCCAATTCGCTGTGGACCTCCGCCCCATCAAGGGACCGGGTTTCGCCGGCTTTGATTTCGGGTGCACCTACAGCGAGCGCGAACTCAGGGCCATCATCCAGGAACGCATCCGGGCGCGCCTGACCGACTTTCATCCGGATGTCTGGGAACCGCTCGTGGTGGAGAATCCCGATGAGACACGGGCCAAGCTGGCGACCGTTGCTGGCGACAAGTACACCTTCCGGCAGCTCGACGACTACACCGATTTGATCCAGAAAACCCTGCAGACTGTCGAGCCGGTATCCAAGATCGACCGTTCCGGCATCCTGAATGAGCGGGTGTTCCTGGAGTACTCCCAGGAACGGCTGGGCTCCAGCGGCATGCAACAGAGCCAGATCGAGCAGATCCTCAACGCCCGCAACATCATGCTGCCGGGCGGCGTTCTGGAAACCAGCGGCAAGAACATCATGATCAACCCCTCGGGGGAGTTTAAAAGCGAGCAGGAGATCGGCGATGTGATCGTGGGCTCCACCGATGACGGCTCGCCGGTCTACTTGCGCAACGGCGCGGACATTTTCCGCGGCTATGAGAGCCCCCCGTCCTACTTAAATTTCTTCACCATCCGGGACGCCGCCGGACGGTGGCAGCGCTCCCGCGCCATCACCCTATCGGTCCAGATGCGGGCCGGTGAGCAGATCGGCAAATTTGGCGAGGAAGTGGACGGGGCGCTGGGCGAGCTGCGGAAATTGCTCCCACCGGATCTGATCCTGGCCCGGACCTCCGACCAACCGCTGCAGGTCACCGAGAGCGTGGAACTGTTCATGGACAGCCTGTACGAGGCGATCATCCTGGTGGTTCTGGTGGCGCTCATCGGATTCTGGGAATGGCGGTCGGCGGCGCTCATGGCGCTGTCGATCCCGCTGACTCTGGCCATGACCTTTGGGTTTATGCACCTGCTGGGCGTCGACCTGCAGCAGGTGTCCATCGCCTCGCTCATCCTGGCGCTGGGACTGCTCGTCGACGACCCGGTGGTGGCCGGCGACGCCATCAAGCGCGAGCTGGACGCCGGCCAGCCGGGCATCATTGCAGCGTGGCTCGGACCCACGCGGCTGGCCCACGCCATTTTGTTCGCCACCATCACCAACATCGTGGCCTACCTGCCGTTCCTGCTGCTGCCCGGTGACATGGGCCGGTTCGTTTACAGCCTGCCCATGGTCCTGGCCTGCTCGTTGGTGGCGTCGCGGCTGGTCTCCATGACCTTCATCCCGACGCTGGGCTATTACTTTCTGCGTCCCAGCAGAAAGCCGCCCCTGCCCATGGAAGAGCGCCGCAAGAAGGGCTTCGCCGGCTGGTACTGCCGTGTGGGGACGCTGGCCCTGAACCACCGCTGGAAGACGCTGCTGGTTTCGTTCGCCTTCCTCGGCCTGGGTGTGTTCCTGATGACCCGGCTTAAGGATGAGTTCTTCCCCAAGGACCTCTCTTACCTCTCGTTTGTGGACGTGTGGCTGCCGGAGGATGCGCCCATCTCCGCCACCGACGCCGCCGCCCACCAGGCCGAGGCGGTCATCCGGCGGGTGGTGGACGAGTACGGTAAAGCCACCCCCGAGGACGGACGGCCGCGGCAAGTGCTCAAGTACCTCACCACATTCGTCGGCGGCGGTGGGCCGCGCTTCTGGTTCTCGGTGAGCCCCGAGCAGCGCCAGCTCAACTACGCCCAGATCGTCATCCAGGTGGCGAACAAGCGGGACACCATGCCCCTGGTGGCGCCCATCCAGGCAGCCCTGGACGAGGCGCTCCCCGGCGTCCGGGCCGACATGCGTCAGCTGGAAAGCGGTCAGCCCATCGGCACGCCCGTCGCCATGCGGATCTCCGGCGAAGACCTCCAGACCCTGCGTGGCCTGGCGGAGCAGATGAAGGAGATCTACCGGTCCCACCCGGCCACCACGCGCATACGCGACGACTGGGGGGCGGAGAGCTTCTATGTGGAGCTGCGGGTGGATCCGGACCGCGCCAACTTGGCCCGGGTATCCAACCTGGATGTGGCGGTTTCCTCCACGTCGGCCATGAGTGGCTACCCGCTGACCACGCTGCGGGACGGCGACAAGCAGATCCCGGTAGTGGCCCGGCTCCGGGCCGACGAGCGCGCCAATTTCTCCGACATCCAGAACCTGTACGTCTATTCGATGACGGGCACGCAGAAGGTGCCGCTGCGGCAGGTGTCGTCCACCGTCGTCCAGATGGAGACGGAGAAGGTTCGCCGCCGCAATCAGTTCCGAACGGTCACCGTGTCCTGCTATCCGGTCGCCGGCCAGCTCGCATCGAAGGTGGTCAAGGACATCTGGCCGAAACTGGAGGCTTTCGAAGAGAACCTGCCCGTGGGCTACAAGCTGGAGGTCGGCGGGGAAAAGGAGCAGAAGGACGAAAACTTCGTGGAGTTGCTGGTGATCCTGGCCATCTGCGTCGCCGCCATCTTCCTGGCGCTGGTGTTCCAGTTCCAGAACGCGGTCAAGCCGTTCATCGTCTTCTCGGCCATCCCGTACGGCATGGTGGGGGCGTTTGCCGGCCTGGTGGTCATGGACGCGCCGTTCAGTTTCATGGCCTTCCTCGGCTGCATCAGCCTGATCGGCGTGATCGTGAGCCACGTCATTGTGCTGTTCGACTTCATCGAGGAGAAGCACGCCGAAGGCGAGCCCATGCGCCTGGCCCTGCTCGATGCCGGCATCATCCGACTGCGGCCGGTGCTCATCACCGTGGGTGCCACGGTGTTCGCTCTCTTCCCCCTGGCCATGCACGGCGGTCCGCTTTGGGAGCCCCTCTGCTATGCGCAGATCGGCGGCCTGACCGCGGCCACGTTCATTACCCTGATTCTGGTGCCGGTGATCTACTCCATCGTGGTCCTGGACCTGAAGCTGGTCAAATGGGAGGGTCCCACCGAGTAGCCCCGGATCGAATCAGCCTCGGCCGCCGCATGAGACAGGACATCCAACATGAAACAGGACATCCAACAATCATGAAACAGGACATCCAACAATTGAGTAGAAGAAAACAGCAATTGGACATCCAACGATTGAGCAGAATTGTGAAGCTTGGTCTATGGGGTGGAATGTTCTGTCAATAGCTCTTGTGATGAAAGAGGACATCCAACAATTGAGTAGATTGGAATAATAGATGGGATGCCCTTATCTTCTAGACACTCGAAGTGTCAGGCCGAGAACAAGGAAGACAGGGTCCCTTTAACTTGTCGGAACTCACAGTGATAGATTGGAGTTGTTCAAACTATTGTTGAGGCTTCCGGACATGCGCCACATGAGCGGGGTGAATTCAGCAGCGTCCGGCAGGCCGCGATTCCGTGAAACCATCGCCGACCGGCTGTTTCGGCCAGCGTCGCCACTGTGTCTGGTCGTCCGACGAACCGGCGGAAATATCTCTCGTATCCGCGCACAGCTTCCATCCAATTTGCCGGTTCCAGCCCCAGTCGCTCCATGATGGGTGCCAATTCTCGTGGGATTACGCCAGGTTTGTCCGGGCGGGCCACTCGACCCGCTGTGTCCAGCAGTATCAGGTATTCATATAAGGTCAGCCGCCGGAATACTCCCTGCCGCTCGGTGGAGTCTGTCAGCGGGCACAACCAGTCAGTCATCGATCCCTCCACTGCGAACGTTTTGTTCCAGACTGACGGCGGTGTCTGTTGCCCGGCAATCCTCTGCTGAGCGGAGGTGTAGGCGCTTGCTTCTGGTGTTGTCGCCAATCCCGCGCGGATCGGGTTCAGGTCCACATACACCATGGCCGTCAGCACCGCGGCTTCATCCGCGAGGGCACGGCACTTGAACCGCCCTTCCCAAAACCGTCCCTTGCACCCGTCTTCGCGGTTGGCTCGGCGGGCGATATGCTCGTCCAGACAGCGCATGAACCAGCTCAGACTGCACAACCGCTGACGAAGCACTTCCACCCGTCCCCGCGGGCGCAGCATCGCGGCGATGTCGTCATTCGATGGTTGTGACTCTTCCGCTCGACGCATTCGCTTGGATGGGAAAAGAATAAGCCATCGGCGGGCCACCTCCCAATCCGCCCAGCTGCGCACAAGATCGGGCAGTGTTCGCAGCAGAGTATGCAGATGATTGTTCATGATCGCGTAACCCATCACATCGAGTGCGAAGATCATTGCCAAGAAAGCCAGCCGCTCCAGAATCCATTCTTTCCGATGGTCGTAGTTCCGACCACTGGCTGCGTCTTGCCCGCACAGCCAGGCCTGCCGCACGCAACGGGCGGTGCAATGGTATGCCCCCGCCACTCCTTCTGGCGCAATGTCGCGCCGTGCGATCGTCATGGGCCACCTCCAGAGAATTTGCTCTCACCCATACAAACGATCGAATTGGCCGCTGTTCAGGTTTTTTTTGAAAAATTGGAATACAGTGGATGTCCTGTTCTACAGACCGGTTTTACTGATTTGCACGATCCTCCCGCTGCGAGGCGCGGAGGATGTTTGTTTGGGTGTCCAATACTGCATTCACTGGTGTCGCTGGTGTCGAAAGACATCCAAAGATTCGGTTGGTTATCCAACTAAAATAAATACGACTGGGTGTGTAACTAACATGAAGTTGAATTGTTATGAATGATGTTGGATGTCTTGCTGTCGTATGATCACAGGCGCAAGCCGTTGGGTGAATGTTCAGAACGCATTAGTGTTGATACATTTCAATCATTGGATGTCCGATAATCTATCAATCATTGGATGTCCGATAATCTATCAATCATTGGATGTCCGATAATCTATCAATCATTGGATGTCCGATATTCTGTCCGATATTCTGTGATGATCATTGATGAGCAGAATCCCGCAGATGGCGAATCCGCGAACAATGTCCGGGATCGAGATCCGTTCGGCGGGCTTGACTGGGCCGGTGGTCACTCTGGGTGCCACTGATCGCACGTGCCGGCGTGCCGGGCTGTCAGGATGTCCGCTCTTTCAGCTCCAGCACCCGGCAGGGACAGACGAAGACGCACAGCGAACAGCCGTCGCAGCGGTCCGCGTCGATCACCAGGTTGTTGTCTGCGATGGTGATGGCGTTGGAGCCGCCGTCGGAACAGGCCAGGATGCACCGCTGGCACAGGGTGCATCGCTCCGGCTGGGCTTCGTAGGCAAGCAGCGGTCCAGACCGGCCAAGCTCGCCGTGGGCCACCGGTCAGGGCAGGGCCGCGCCGCGGAAGCGCGCCAGGGAGTCGAAACCGCGGCGCCTCAGGTAGGCGTCCAGCCCCTTGATGAGCGGCAGAATGATGGAATATCCGTCCAGCATGACCGCCGTGCAGATCTGAACGGCGCCGGCGCCCACGGCGATGTATTCCACCACATCCTCCCAGGTGGAAACGCCGCCCATGCCGTACACGGGCAGACCGTCCGCTTCGGCGGCGATCGGGGCCACCGCCTGGAGCCCGATGGGTTTCACCGCTTTTCACGAATATCCGCCATTGGTGGAGCAGCCCCGGACCGATGGGAGCGGGTCGAATGTCTCGATGTCCACGCCGATGAGGCACTGGATGGTGTTGATCGCCGCCAGCGCGTCGGCGCCGCCGGCGCGGGCGGCGCGCGCCGCTGCGGCGATGTCGCCCGTGTTGGGTGTCAGCTTCACGATCACCGGAATCCGGGCCACAGACTCGACCCAGGCGGTGATCCGCTCCACGCGGTCGGGATGCTGCCCGATGGCGGCGCCCATGCCCCGCTCCGGCATCCCGTGAAAACAGGAAAAGCTCAGCTCCAAGGCGTCGGCGCCGGCGTCCTGTAAGGTCCGGAACAAATCCTGCCGGAATTCCAGACGGAGGTCGGACAAGAGGCTGGCGATCAACACCTTATGGGGATATTCGTCGTTGGTCTTCCGGATCTCACCGGTCCAGTAAGTCACGTCCCGCCGGGTGATGAGCTCAATGTTCTCGAAGCCCCCGGCATGTTCCGGGAATCGCGCAGGACGCTGAAGCGAGGCGGGCGTCGCGGATCTCGATGTCATCCGGCTTGATGGTCTTGGTCACCGCCCCGCTCCGGCCGTAGGCGAAGGCCGTACGGATCATGGCCCCGTGGCGGTGGGCGGTGCTGAGGCCAGGATGAAGGGATTTTCAAAGCTCAGCGGACCCGGTTTCACTTTAATGATCCCGTACTTTTCCTGATGCTTCCTGAGTGACAACCGTGCATAGTGTTGGAAAGGCCGAGCGCCTCAGACGACTGTCATGGAACGGGTGGTCCCCTGTTTCGATCCGTCCGGATCGACCGGATATTGAACCGGCACGCGTGTGGCCCGATGCCTACATGATTACCACACGCGGCGACAGTTCAAGTACACTATATTCATCGCAAGGGATAGCCGGCAAGCTGATGAATTGTGTGAAGTCCGGGCTCAGGAGGCATCATGGTGGATCGCATTGATGGCGGAGCGGAGGATCCCTCCGGTGTGGGCGGGCTGAATGCCCAGGCGGAAAACGACGGACTCTCTGACCCGACGACGGTTCTGGAGGGTGAATCCCGGCTGGCCCAGGTGGCGGAGCGCCTGAACATTCCGGAAGCCTTGCTGCAGACGGCCAATCCTGGCATCGGCCTCGCGGGTGAAGTAACCGCCGGCCAGGAACTTCGCTTGCCCCGGCTGGCAGCTTCAGACGCTGGTCCGGGCGCGTCGGAACCACCGGCCATCAAGCACGAACACATCGGTGACAAACGATGGCAGGGCAACGTCTGGGAAGCCAAGCTGTCGGCCCGGTTGTCCCAAATGGAGTCTGAATTCATAAAAACAGGCGCCGGCTTCGAGGACCCGCTGACGGCTCGGCCCAAGCTCGGTTTCGAAGACCCGCTCACGGCTTTTCCCAAAGCCCCGGCCGGCTTCGAGGACCCGCTGACGGCCCGTCCTAAAATCGATGCGAATTTCGAAGATCCGTTGACAGCTATGGATGCGCCGAAAGGCCAAGACAAGACTTGAGCCGGCTTCGCCCCACCTGAAAGCAGGTGAGGAAAACCGTTAACCGGCCGGGTTCGCCGCCGGCTTCAGTTGGATTTTTGAGTTTTACCGGCAGCCGGGATTTTGACGATCGCCGTCATCCGCTTCCCGGTGCGCGGGCTGTTGTATGACAGCACGGCGCGGTTCCCCTCGACGGTCAGGCACGGATCCAGCGCCTCGAGGTCGGGCAGCTCGGCAGCCGGGGCGGTGAGGCCGATCCGCCGCCAGGCGGCGGGCTCGGCGAATTCCAGCGTCGCAAAGGGCGGCAGGTAGCGGATCCGCTGCTCGCCGATGGCGCCGTTGGCCGCGTAGTGGCGGGCGTTCGGCGAATAGATCAGGCTACCCTGGCGGGTGTCCAGCCGGTAGTCCAGCCGGTCCCGCCACCCCTCCAGCGCGAGACGGGTGCGGTTGCGGTTGTACTCCAGGCTGTCGGTGCGGCGCTGGCGTCGGTACTCGGCCTGCGCCTCCCAGCGCTGCTTACCCGCGGCGGCCCTGACGTACCACCACGTGTCCTCGTAGTCGACGGCCACCACGACCTGCCCCATGTTTCCAACGCTGAGCAACGGTTCCACCGGTTGCAGCCGGATCTTGGCGGGCGGGAACGCGTCACCGCCCTGGGGCATGACGCCGCCCTGAAACGTCACCGCCACGGGCAGCGCGACGCCGCCCACCATCACCGCTTCCTGGTGGGGGCGGTCGAAGTCGAACCGCCCGCCCTCGTTGAAATCCAGCGGGACGGCGCCGCTGCACGCGCTGCCGCTGTGAAAGAGCTGCCGGCGCGTCAGCCGGTTGCCGGCGCTCTCGGTGGCTTGTGTGTCCCTCGCCCGGATCACCTCCTGATCCCAGACCTCGTAGTTCACCGTAGGCCGGGCGGTGACGCAGAATGCGGGCGCGTTCACGCCGCCCGCGATGTGCTCCGTCAGGAACTTGTCCACTTGGGCCCAGTTGGCGTCATCCCGCCGCATCTGCACCGCCAGCTGCGTGGGTCGCGTCTCGGTCAGAAACGGGACGGGGGCGCTGAGCCGCGGATTGACGATCAGGCTCGGGCGCACCGACAATCGGGTCACCCAGTCGGTGGAGGCGCCGGCCATGACCGTCCAAGTGTAGTCTTTTTTGTCCTGGTATCCTCCCCGCAGCTCCACGGCGTCCCAGGTGTCGGTCCCCGAGCCGGGCCCGCTCAGGAGGACGGACGTCCAGGGCGCCACTTGAAACGGCTCGGGCCGGCTCATGTAGCCCACGCGGACGACGCTGATCTTGCCGAGGGTGCCGATCATCTCGTCCATGGGTGCGAAGATCACCCCCTTGAGGATGAACCAGGCGACGTCGAACGGATCGATGGGATTGGGGATCCCATCCGGCAGGGCGAGGCTGATGCTCATGGAGACAGCTTCTTGGGCAACCTCGCCGGCCGTCGATGGCGGGAAGGCGACGAGCCAGAACAGGCCGATGACATCGACGGCGGCGCCGCCGTACAGGTCGATCTTCATTTCGACGTTTTCGAGCCTGGCTTTCTCCCGGAGCAGCGCCGCGCTGAAGACGTCGGCGGTGATGCGCCAGGTCACGGGCGCGGCCGCCGGCCCCAGTGTCTTGACACGCGCGGCGGCCTGGAGCACCTGCTGGTGCGACGCCGAGATGCTGAGGATCGCGCCGCCGCTCAGGGGATCACCCTCCTCGCCGGCCGGTGTCGCATAGGCGGCGATGGGCGTGGCCGAACCGAGGAAGAGCGAGCAGCTCACCAGGGCGCCCCACTTCTCGGGCACCCAGCCGCTGCGGGCGTGCGCCGCGTCGGACAGGTCGTTCAGCGGCCCGCGCGTCCAGATGCGTTTCAGCCGGCCCACCTGCCAGGAGCGCAGCGCCAGGTTGCGGGCCTTGTCCTCGTAGGTGAAGAGGCGGCTTTTGGGCCGCACCCCGCCCATGCGCACGTAGTCCTCCGTCTGCATCTCGCGGGGTGGGCTCGGGTCCTCGGCCAGGGCCACAAGCGCCGGAATTTCCCACTTGAGCACGAAGTGGGAGCAGTCACGCGCCATGTAGAGGAGGAAATGGGCGCGGGCGTGGTTGTCCGCTGGGCCCCAGTAGTCGCTCTCGATGCCCATGGTGCGGTACGCCACCGGGATGTAGTCGGCGAAACCGCGCCGCTGGATCTGGGCCGCGATCTGGGCAAAGTCGGTGCGGTCAGCAGCCTGGCGCGCAGCGCTCACAGGGAGCACCAGCCAGGCGGCTAGCACCAGACCGGCTAGGAGCCGCCGGTTCAGGCCATGGTGGGTGTTCATATAAAAAGTATGCGTCGCCCGCTATGGTTTGTCAATGCGCGCCTGCCGGATCACAACCTGTCCGGGCCTGGCCGAGTAAACCATCGGATAAACTGGACACCTAATAACTTGGGTGATCATGAGAAATACTGGACATCCAAAAACCGAAAAACTGGACACCTACAACCGAAAAACTGGACGAAATACTGGACACCCAAAAACCTGGGTGATCACCTCGCGACATCCGGACGCCACCCGGCGGTCTGCCAAATGCTGATGGATGTGCGGAAACATGTGGATACAGAATATGGGTGTCCTGATCTTCGCGAATACAGAATGTGGGTGTCCTGATCTTCGTCCTGATTTTCGCCGGTTCGTCCTCCGAATCGGCAAAGGCGATATGCCGGCAGGAAACAAAACGACAGGTAAGGTTGGGGATGTGTCCGATGCGCGCTGGCCGTTCCAGTCGGATGATTGTGGTGATTCTCTTGGTGTGCCAGGCCCTATGCGCGGGGTGGGGTCAACCGGCTGACGTGGACCCGCAGCCGAAGCACGTGGTGAAGATCTCCGTGGATTTGGTTTAGATGGACGTGACCGTGACTGACGCCAAGGGCCGGCCGGTGTGCGAACTGAAAGCGGAGGATTTCCGGGTGTACGAGAACGGATCGCTCCGACCCGTCGTGTACCTGCGGTACGTGCCCGAAGCCACTGGGCGACCGGGTGCGTCCGGTGCCGAACCGGCCGGTCTTGAAGGAACCGGCGGATCAGGTGCTCTGCAGAGATCAGGTAGTAGCCGAGAGCCCACCTGCATCGTGCCGGTGGTGGACGACCTGGGGCTCCGGTTCACCAGCCTCGCCAACACCCGCCGGGTGCTCCGGCGCTTCGTGGACAAACAGATGCGAGACGGCGACCGGGTGGCGCTTTTGTGCACCGGCAAAGACCTCGGGGCGTTCCAGCCGGTCACCGCGGACAAGGCACTTCTCCGGGCGGCCATCGGACGGCTGCGATGGAACCCGTTCAGCCGGACTGGCCTCAGCGGGGCGGTGGCGGCGGAGGAGCTGGCGATGGCGCCGCTGTTGACCGTGGGCGGCCTCTGGCGGAGCCTGCAGCGGGAACGGTCCCTGTGCAAATATGCCTATTTTCGGGAGCAGGTGGCCGTGGCTGGCACGTTCAACACCCTGGAGGGCGTCATGCAGAACCTGTCAGCCAGGCCGGGACGGAAGGCGGTGGTCCTGCTGACCGACGACACTCCCATGCAGCCGACGGGCTCACGGTTTCTGGACTACCTCTCCCGATTCCACGAGCTCGTCGACCAGGCGAACACCGCTGCGGTTCGCATCTACCCTGTCCGGCCGGGCGGCTTGGAAACAAGGAACATGACCGCCGATGCGGCGGGCAGAGAACCGTATTACGCCCAGGGCAGCTTCGAAGCCCGGGAGGCGCAGCTGCAGGCGATCGAGAGAAGAATGTATGCGTCGCCCGGTCACGAACAGTCGGGCCTGGCCGTTCTGGCCAATTCGACCGGCGGCGTGTGCGTTAACGCCAACAACGACATCAGCAAGGCGCTGGATCTCATTCTGCAGGCTCAGGGCGGTTACTACATCATTGGCTACACGCTGTCGGAACAGGCGTTCCAGAACGACGGCGAGCACCCGCGGTTCAACAAGCTGAAACTGGAGACTGTCCGGCCCAGGCTCAGGCTGAACTACCGCCGCGGCTATCTCGGCCGCAACAAAAACGCCCGCTGGCCGTCCACCCGGTCCCGGCTGGAAGCCCTGACCCAGGCGCTGGTCCGGCCATTGACCGACGACCCCCTGTCTTGGCAATCGATGTGGAGTCGGATGGCCCGCCGCCCGCGATGAGGTCGCTGGTTCGCCTTGATCCCCGCCGGCTCCGATTCGTTCGGAACCAGGCAGGCGACTACCAGGCCACCATCGACATGCTGGCTGTCACCCTGGACAAGAACGGGAACCTGATCGACCAATCCGACCCGTGTTCACCGTGTCAGCGCCGCCGGATCAGTTCGAGGCGGCCCGGGCGAAGGACCTGATCCTGCCGTATGACGTGGCGTTGCCCGAGGCGGGCGAGTGCCAGGTGCGGCTGGCGGTGCGCGACGCCGAATTCGACTGGACGAGCACGGCACTGCGCTACGTGGATCTCAAGTAGCCGGCCATCCGTTTGAATTTCATTTCACGCCTCCGCTGTCGTGGAGGAAGCCATTGCGAATCAGCCGGCCGGCCTCCGATCCCTGACCCGTCAGCGGCTACTTCCGTGGCGACTGGTCCTGGTCATGATCTGGGGGGAACCGGGGGATTCAGCCCGAGCGTTGCCCTGCAGGGAAATTGCAGGTACAATCGGTTCCAAGGCACGCCACGTTATCCTTTGACCGCCGACCGCCGGACAACAGCCGACCGCCGGATGGCGCGGCTGGGCTAGGCTGCATCGGAAACCGCGGGAGCGGGAGGTTGCATGGAGTCAGCCAAGGCCGACCGGATCATCCAGTTGGCGCTGGTGCGCGGGCACCTCTCCGCCGCAGCGCTGGAGCAGGCCCGCCAAAACCACGCCCGCCAGGACCACGCCCCGCCCAACGACACCCAGCCGTCCTCCGGCGCCGACCGTCCGCATCCGGACGCCGCGGGCCTGCTCGACACCCTGATTCGCCGCGGCTGCCTCGACGAGTCGCTGGTCCGCCGACTGGCCGAGGAGCTCGGAGGCGCGCCGCGCACGCCCCCGACCGGCGGTCCCCTCACCGATCCGACACCCACCGCCCCAGCCGGCGACAGCGGCGATCCGGCGTTTGGTGCACGGATGGCGGAATGGGATCGCTACCGGGTTGTCCGGTTGCTGGGTCGCGGCGGCATGGGAGAGGTGTTTCTCGCCGAGGACCCGCGGCTCGGGCGCCGGGTGGCCATCAAATTCCTGCACCGCGACGATCTGGAAACGGTGGAACGCTTCCTGCAGGAGGCGCGCATCCAGGCTCGGGTCCAGCACGAGCATGTCTGCCGCGTGTACGAGGTGGGCGACCTGGAGGGCCGGCCCTTCATCGCCATGCAGTACATCGACGGTCCGCCCGTGGCCGCGCTGCGCAACGAACTGAGTTGGGAGGAGATGGTCCGGATCATCATCCGGGCCGCCGACGCCCTTCAGGCCGCGCACAGGGAAGGACTGGTCCACCGGGATGTCAAACCGGGCAACATCCTGGTGGAGCGTCGCGCGGACGGCGCGCTCCATCCGTATGTGGTGGACTTCGGCCTGGCCCGGGAACTGTCGGCCTCCGGCCTCACGGTCACCGGCGCGCTGCTGGGCACACCGGCCTACATGTCACCCGAGCAGGCCCGCGGCACTCGGGAGGGCGTGGACCGGCGCGCCGATATCTACGGTCTCGGCGCCACCCTCTACGACCTGCTGACCGGCGTTCCGCCCCTGGCCGGTCCTACCGCCGTGGCCACTGTCGTACGGATCCTCAGCGAGGAGCCGGCGCCGCTGCGGCGTCGCGCGCCCGACCTGCCGCCCGACTTGGAGACGGTGGTCATGAAGTGCCTCGAGAAGGACCCCGCCCGCCGCTACGATTCGGCCTTCGCCGTGGCCCGGGACTTGGAAGCGGTGCTGGCGGCTGAGCCGATTCTGGCCCGCCCGCCCAGCCTGCGGCAGCGGGCCGTCAAGCTGGTGCGGCGGCACCGGACGTCGGCTGCCGTGATTGCGGCCGTGGCCGCCGTCACCCTGGTGCTGGGCGGCTGGCTGGCGGCGGAAAAATGGCGGCTGCAGGCCCAAGCCCGGCGGGCCGCCGAATTCGGTCAGGAGGTATCGGCCATCGAACAGACGCTCCGGGTGGCCTACTTTGCTCCCGCCCACGACGTGACCGCCGAGGAGCGTGAGGCGCGCGCCGCTCTGGTGCGCCTCGAGCGTCAGGCGGACGCCATGGCCGACGCCGCGGCCGGTCCGGGTCACTACGCCTTGGGGCGTGGTTTCCTGGCGTTGCGCGACTGGGCCGCGGCCCGCCGTCACCTGGAGCGGGCGTGGACCGCGGGATACCGGGGCGGTGAGGTGGCCGGCGCGCTGGGGCAGGCGCTGGGAGCGCTCTATCTGGAGGAGATGGACCGGGTGCGCCGAATCCGCGGCAAGGAGCTGCGCGAGGCGCAGGAAGCGGCGATTGGACGCGCATTGCGCGAACCGGCTCTCGGGTACCTGACCCGGGCCCAAGGCAGCGCGGCCGGGGCGTCCGACTACGTGGCGGCGACCCTGGCGCTCCACGAGTCGCGCTGGGACGAGGCGCTGGTCCGCGCCCGCCGGGCGGCGGCGCACACCCGCTGGTTTTTCGAGGCCTGGGTTCTGCAGGGGCGAGCGCTCCAGTTGCGGGCGGGAGCTGCCAGCGGCCGTGGTGACATGGCGGCGGCGCGCCGCGACTTGGACGCCGCGGCGGCGGCTTTCGATGAAGCGACTGCCATCGCCCGGAGCGCGCCGACCGCCTTCGTCGAGCGGGCGGTGAACGCGGCACAGCGCCTGGAGCTGGAGGCGGTGAGCGGCGGCGACGTGCCCGCCGCCTTCGCGGCGGGTCTGACAGCCTGGCGGCAGGCGGCGGCGGTGGCCCCGCACGACAGCCGTCTGCACACCCAGCGGGCAGTCCTGCATTGGCGGCTGGCCGAATACCAGGCCAATTCCGGCGAGGATCCGGCTCGCGCCCTGGACGAAGCCGTGGCGGCCGCACGGGACGCGGTGCGCGCCGATCCGGCCAACGACGACGCGCAACTGAACCTCGGGCAGGCCTGGTGGCGGCGGGCTGAGAGCGACCAGGGCCGGGGCGTCGATGCCAGGCCGGCACTGCGCGAGGCTGTCGTCGCCCTCACGCGCGCCGTGGAACTCAATCCCGACTCCACAGGCGCCGAGAACAGTCTGGGCCTCGTGTACTGGACCTTGGCCGACACGGAGGCGGCGGAAGGCAAGGATCCGCGCCCCAACCTGGAGCGCGCGCTGCAGCACCTGGACGGAGTGATTCGGATCAACCCGCGCCTGGCCACCGTGCACAGCAATATCGGAGGCGTGTACAGCTCCATCGGCACCTGGGAGATCAGTCACGGCCTGGATCCCACTGTCACGCACGAACGGGGCGCCGCCGCCTGCCGCCAAGCCATGGCCATCAATCCGGTGCTACCCCATGCGTGGATCAACCTGGCCAACATCCAGCTCCGACAAGGGTCCTACCTGCAGCAGTTGAATCAGGATCCCCGCCCCCTGTTCCGGGAGGCGATCGAGGCGTACCAAAAGGCCATCGGGCTGAACCCGCGTTTCGCCGCCGGCTACACCAATCTGGGCACGATCTACCAGCGCCTGGCTTATCAGGTTCTCTTGGAAGGAGGTGATCCCGCCGCCCTTGTCAGCGACGCAGTCGCCTGGTACCGCCGCGCCCAAGAGGTGAATCCAGGCAGCCTCACCGCGTTTGTCAACGAGGGAGCGGCGCACACCATCCTGGCCCGGTATGTGCTGGAGAGCGGCCGTGATCCGACGGCGCCTCTCGCGGCGGCCCGGGCGGCGTTGACCAGGGGCCGGGCAATCAATCCGAACAGCCCATCGCTCCATCGCGAGTGGGCGGACGCGGCGTTGGTCCAGGCCCGGTGGAACGCCCGGCCGGGCGGACGGCCCGAAGCGGTGTTCGACGAGGCGGAACGCGCCGCCGGCGAGGCGCTGCGCCTCAACCCCGACAGCGCCGACGCCGCGCTGTGCCGGGCCCAGGTGCGACGGCACCGTGCGGCGTGGGAGCTGGTGTGCCGCCGCCGGCCGGACCGCTGGATCACCGGCGGAATCGCCGACGCCACGCGGACCTTCGAGATCGACCCGGAACAGTTCGAAGCATTGGCGGTGCGTGCCGCCCTCCGACTGCTGCAGGCGCAAGTGGAGCGGAATCCGGAGCAGGCGCACCTGGCCGCATCGGCTGCGGCGGACGATCTGCACGCCGCCCTTCCCAAAGGTCCCTTTTTGGACCGCAGCCTGGCGCCGCTGCTGGCCGAAGCCGAGCGGATGGCCGGAGGGAAGCAGGGAGTCAGGAGATAGGAGACAGGAGACAGGAGACAGGAAATGGGATTGCCAAGCCCGTTGTACTTACCGATCGTGATTCGTCATCGTCAACGTGGCTCGCGGCTTGTTCTCGTAACGCGGACATCGGACTTCGCAACCGGATATCGAAAATCGGACCTGGGTTCTGGGCTCAGGATCACGGAGCCCATATTCGAGACCCATTCACCGATTTACCCGTTCAACCATTGATCGACACGCTGTGATGCATGCGCCGCGCTGCCGCCACCGTGATGGTGTGGCGTCGCGGTGCTGGCCGGAGTCTTCGGCCGTCTCATGGCTTGAAAGCCCGGATGGTGAGACTGGAGGCCACGCCCGCCAATTCGTCACCCACTTCTCGGGTCACCGGGTCGGTGATGCTTCCCGCGGCGGTGTAGGGCGCGTCCTTCAAGATCTCCACCTGCGCGAAACCCGCTGCCCGGATGGCGCCGATGTACTTCTCGCGCCGCAGCGCCCCGGCGATGCAGCCGGCGTACAGGGCATCGTTCGCGCGGAGCGCCGGGGGGAGGTCCCGGTTCAGGACGATGTCGCTCACGGTGAGCCGCCCGCCGGGCTTGAGCACCCGGAAGACTTCGCGAAAAACCTGCGCCTTATCCGGCGAGAGGTTGATGACGCAGTTGGAAATCACCACATCCACCTCGGCGTCGCCCACCGGCAGGTCTTCGATGAATCCCTTCCGGAATTTCACGTTGGCCAGACCGGTGGACCCGGTGAACCGCACGGCGTTGCGCCGGGCCAGCGCCAGCATGTCGTCGGTCATGTCCACGCCGATCACCCGGCCGTCCGGACCGACCTGGCGGGCGGCGATGAACACGTCCCGACCGGCGCCGGACCCGAGGTCCAGCACCACTTCGCCCGGACGGACGTCGGCATACGCCAGCGGATCGCCGCAGGACAGGCCCAGGTCCGCCTGGGGCAGGCCCGCCTCCGCCGGGGCCGCCGCGGGTGCTCCGCAGCAGCTCTGCGGTCCGCAGCAGCAGCCGGACTGCTGCCGCGCCACCGACGCGTAGGCCTGCTGCACCATCTCGCGGATGTCTTTTTTTTCGTCCATGATTGTTCTCCTGTTATCGACCGGCCGGCGCGGACACCGCATCGGCGCAGCGAAAATACTTCCCGCGGATCTTGAACGCCACGTTGACCAGGGCGATCATCACCGGTACTTCCACCAGCGGGCCGATCACCGCAGCGAAGGCTTCCCCGGAGTTGATCCCGAACACCGCCACAGCCACGGCGATGGCCAGCTCAAAGTTGTTCGATGCCGCCGTGAACGAGAGGGTCGTCGACTGCCCGTAATCGGCCCCGGCCTTCTTGGACAGCCAGAACGACACGAGAAACATGACCACGAAGTAAATCAGCAGCGGGATGGCGATCCGCACCACGTCCAATGGCAACTTCACGATGAACTCACCTTTGAGACTGAACATGACCACGATGGTGAAGAGCAGCGCGATCAGGGTGATGGGGCTGATCACCGGGACAAACTTGGCGTGATACCACTCCTTGCCCTTGAGCCTGACCAGGATCAGCCGGGTGAACAGGCCCGCCAGGAACGGAATTCCAAGGTAAATGAACACGCTTTCGGCGATCTGGCCGATGGAGATGTCCACCACCGAGCCTTTGAGCCCCACCAGCGGCAGCCCGACGGTGATGAACAACCAGGCGTAGACCGAGAAGAACAGCACCTGGAAAATGGAGTTGAACGCCACCAGTCCGGCGGCGTATTCGCGATCCCCCTCGGCCAGGTCGTTCCAGACGATGACCATGGCGATGCAGCGGGCCAGGCCGATGAGGATCAGCCCCACCATGTACTCGTGCTTGTCGGCCAGGAACGCCACCGCCAGCCCGAACATCAGGATCGGGCCGATCACCCAGTTCTGCACCAGCGACAGGCCCAGTACCTTGACATTGCGGAAGACCCGGCCCAGTTCCTCGTAGCGCACCTTGGCCAGCGGCGGGTACATCATCAGGATCAGGCCGATGGCGATGGGGACATTGGTGGTGCCGGAGTTGAACCGGTTCCAGAACGCGTTGATGCCGGGATACAGGTAGCCGGTGGCCACGCCGACGCCCATGGCCAGAAAGATCCAGAGCGTCAGATAGCGGTCCAGAAACGACAGGCGGCGGGAAAGGCCTTCGGTCATACGTCACACTCCTTTGAGCATTCGGCTCCTGACAATCGTTGACTCACGCCTCGCGGAGAGATTCCGGCAGGCTTTCCACAAACCGCCGGATCTCGTCGCGGACCCGCCGGTAGTGGGCCATGGCCTCCTCTTCAGAGGCGGCGTCGCGGGCCAGTGCCGGCGGGTCGTCGAACCCGGCATGCATCCGCTGGACGCGGCCGGGGAAGACCGGGCAGCTCTCCGCCGCGTGGCCGCACACCGTGACCACCCAGTCGAAGGGAACCGTCTTGATCTCTTCGACCGTCTTGGACCGCTGGGCGGAGATGTCCACTCCTGCCTCGGCCATGGCCCGCACCGCGCGCGGATCGAGCCCCTTGGCCACCGTGCCCGCGGAGTGGGGCGCCAAGACGCTGCCCTTGAGGTGTCGCGCCCACCCCTCGGCCATCTGGCTGCGGCATGAATTGCCGGTGCACAAGAACAGAACCCTTATTTTTTCCATTTGGGCTCTTCCTTGGGATTCTTGGGCCGCAGCTTGCAGGAGCACTGGCCCACCAGCTCGTAGTTGCGGTCCACCAGGACCGGCAGCCCGCCTTTGACCCAGTCCACCACGCCGCCGATGATGTAGGCGACTTGTTGATAACCTTTCTCGATGAGAAACCGGGCGATCTCCGGACTGCGCACGCCCACGTTGTCCATCAGGATGAGGGGGACGTCCCGGGGGATTTCCGTCCAGTGGTCTTGAAATCCGCGGTGGGGAACCTGAATCACCGCGGGGACGTCGATGACGCGGAAGTTGGTCTCGTAGGCCTCGCGGATGTCCAGCAGCGTCGCGCCGTTTTGGAGGCGCGCCAGGGCTTCCTTTGGAGATACCGGGGTCGGGGAATCAGCCGGCCGGCTTTCCTTGGATTTTTTCATCAGGGGCTCCTTGGCAGGAAAATTCGGTGTCCGGGCGCGACGGTTTATCCGGAGTCATTCCGCCATGAACCGATCGATCGCGTCCTGCACGTAGCGGGCGAACTCGGTTTCGTCGCCATCCACCAATTCCCAGACTCGCTCCAGCTTCGTGTAGCTGATCACCCGGTCGCCGTTCAGGCGGGCGACGGCCAGGGTGGAGGTCTCGAGCTTGAACTCGTCCGAATAATGCCGGTGTTCCGGCCGGTCCACGTCCACGGTCCGCCACTGGACCGTGCCCTGCTCCAGGTAGTCGGCGTAGGCGTCGCGGACCGCTTCGGCCGCCAGCTGCTCGATCTTCAGGCAGGTGGGGCACCGGAACTTGCCGTGGAAGTAGAACACCACGTAGCGGGCAGCCGCCGGCGCCGGCTGAGCGGGTTGCGCATCCGCCGCCAAGACAGCGAGGCCTGAAACGACCGTCAGCCACAAGCCCAGGCACAAGGTTGCCACCAGTCGCCGTCTCATCGCCGCACCACCTTCTGCCGACACACCGCGGCCGGCTTTGCCGACGCCGTCGTGCATTGGGACGCCTCGGCGGGGTGGCGCAAGCAGTTCAGGAATGTCCGCACGCAGGGGAGCGTCAGGCGGTAGAACACCCACTGGCCGCGCTTCTCGTCGACGATCACGCCGGCATTTTTCAGCACCGAGAGGTGCCGCGACACGGTGGACATGTCGCCACCCACCAGCTCCTGGAGCTCGCAGACGCAGCGCTCCCCGCAGGCGAGCGCCTCGACCACGGCCAGGCGGCTTGGGTGAGCCAGCGCCTTGAACACCAGCGCCTCATGTTTCAAACCGGGCCAATCCATTGTCACATTTTCCTCCGCGGTTCGGAATCAGGCGGTATAGATCAGATATACGCCGCCCAGCAGGACCAGCACGCCGCACACCCGCTTCAGGATCATCGCTCCGTGCGACTTCTCATTCCAGCGCAGGTACCCCTGCACCACCTCGGTAAAAGTGCCCGCCGTGACGATCACCCCGCAGTGCCCCAGGCCGTAAAACGTGAGCAGCAGCCCGGCAAAGAGGGCGTTGGCGGCCGCCACCTTCACGGTCACGGCCAGCACCGGGGCCATGTAGGCGAAGGTGCACGGCCCCAGGGCGATGCCGAACACGAGTCCCAGGATGAAAGCGGCCAGCAGGCCGCGGCGCTTGAGGCCGATGTTGCCGGGTCCGGAGAAGGGCAGCGGGATCACGTCCAGCAGGTGCAGCCCCACCAGGAAGAAGATCGCCGCCACGGCGTAGTTGCCCCAGGCGCCCACGTCGCCCATCATGCGGCCCAAGGCGGCCGTGACGGCCCCGATCATTGCAATGGTCACCAGAATGCCCAGGCTGAACAGCGCGGACAGGCCGCAAGCGCGCCGGAGAGTGAGTTGACCCTGTTCGCTGATGAAACCCACGATGAGCGGGATGCTGGCCAGATGGCAGGGGCTGAGCAGGATGCTCAGCACGCCCCACAGGAACGATGCCGCCAGGGCCACCAGGGCCGAGCCTTCCACGGCGTGGGTCAGGGTCGTAAACAGTGATTCCATGTTCCATCCTCAGCCCGGACCGAGGTGGTCCGGTGATTGGTAGAAAAAGTGGAGAGTGTTGTTAAAACGTGATTCCTTTTTCCTTGAACCGGGCCAGGATGTCTTCCTTGGGGTAGAAGCCCACGTGGCGAAAGAATTCATTGCCCTCGGCGTCATAGAAGATCTGGGTCGGGATGCTCTGGATCTTGTACTTCTCGGCAGCCCCAGGATTTTCCCAGACGTCGATGAACTCCACGTCCATCCGGCCCTTGTAGTCCCTGGCCAGTTCCTCCAGCAGCGGCGCCATCATTTTACAGGGAATGCACTTCTTCGCCCCCAGGTCCAACAGTTTCGGCAACTTCTTCTCCGGCGCGGGCGGGGCCGCGGCTGGAGCCGGCGGATCCGGCTGCGCCGACTGGGCGGCGTTCTGGCCGGAGGTGTTCGAACGCGCAGCCGGCGGCGCCGTGACGGGTTTGGTCTGCGCCGCTGTCCGGACCGCCGTTTCCGATGCGGGGACCGCGGGCTCAGCCGGGGACGCCGGTTGTTCCAACGCCGTCTGCGGTGGCGCCGCGGCCTGGGGTTGCGTCGATGCGTCCGCCGGCACAGTGGGTGCCACCGGCCGGTGCTTCGTGGCCAGGATGACTCCCACCACGGCGACCAGCGCCGCGACGATCAGGATCTTCCACCCGTTGGTCTTCATGGTCTCCTCCGTCGGGCTCAGTGGCTCAAACCAGGATCTTTTGAATATCGTCAGCCGAGAGCAGCTTGCCGGCTGACTTGACCACGCCGTCCACCGCCAGGCCCGGAGTCATCATCACGCCGAATTTCATAATCTCGTTGATCTCGGTGACTTTGACCAGTTCGTACTCGAGGCCGAGCGCCTTCGCGGCCGCCTCGGCGTTTTCGGCCAGTTGCTTGCACTTCGGGCAGCCGGTGCCCAGGATCTGGATTTTCTTCATCATCGTCTCCTTATGCGAACAGTGCTCCATAGATCATCCCGGTAATGGTAGCCATCACCACCACCAGGGAGACAAAAACCACCGTCTTCTTAGTGCCCATGATGCTGCGCAGCACCAGCATACTGGGCAGCGACAGGGCCGGCCCCGCCAAGAGCAGCGCCAGAGCCGGTCCCTTGCCCATGCCGCTCCCGATCAAGCCCTGCAGGATGGGCACCTCGGTCAGCGTGGCGAAATACATGAACGCCCCGGCGATTGAGGCGAAACAATTGGCGGCCAGCGAATTGCCGCCCACGGCCGCCGCCACCCACTTCGACGGGATCAAGCCCTCGTGGCCGGGCCGGCCGAGCAGAAAGCCGGCCACCAGGACTCCGCCCAGCAGCAGCGGCATGATCTGCTTGGCGAAGCTCCAGCTCTGGCTGAACCACTCGCCGCCCTCGGCCGTGTCGGTACTGGTGGCCCAGGACAGGCCGATCACCCCGGCGGCGAACGCGATCATGGGCTCGTGCGGGAAAACGGCCGCCAGCGTCGCCGTGGCCGCTCCGGTCAGGACCACCTTGAACCAGGCCACCCGGATCCAGAACACCAGGCTGAGGCCAAGCCCCACCGCGCAAAGTCCTGTCAGAATCCACTTGACCGAGTGGACGGCGACCCAGAAGCCGGACGCCTCCGCCGGTTTGCCCCAGTTGGCAAACACCAGCACGCCCACCATGGCGGCGAAGAAGAGGGCGTTCTGCCAGAGCGGCCGGACGACTTCCGGTGCGGGCAGGTCCGCCTGATTGTTCGCCTTTTCCAACTCCTCCTTGCGGAAGATGAAATGCATGGCCAGACCCACGATGACCGAAAAGACTACCGCGCCCACCGCCCGGGCCACGCCGAGCTCCAGGCCCAGGATCCGCGCCGTCAGGATAATGGCCAGCACGTTGATGGCCGGTCCCGAGTAGAGGAAGGCGGCCGCCGGTCCCAGTCCCGCGCCCATCCGGTAGATGCCGGCAAAGAGCGGCAGCACGGTACAGGAGCAGACCGCCAGAATTGTCCCCGAAACGGACGCGACTCCGTACGCCACCACTTTGTTGGCCTTGGCGCCCAGGTACTTCATGACGGACGCCTGGCTGATGAACACGCTGATGGCTCCGGCGATGAAAAACGCCGGCACCAGGCAAAGGAGCACGTGCTCCTGGGCGTACCAGCGCACCAGATACAGCGATTCCCAGATCGCGGCCTTGAGCCGGGTCCAACCCATCAGGTATTCCACCGGCAGGTAGAAACAGGCCAGGAACGCCGCCGCCAGAATCGCCAGCTTCTTCCACTCGTCTTTCCACTTCATTCAGTCTTGCTCCAGTCGAAAATCGACATTATCATTTGTCAAATTGGCTAAATAACAAAATATCAGCATCATGTCAAAGCAATTCATGCTACAATTTTTTTTCATCGGCTGAAAAAGGAAAGCAGCGCGTTGAACGACCGTCACCTCAAAGACCCGCCCCCTCGCCACGCCTCTTGTTGCGGAGACGGCGAACCGGTGCCGGATCCGCGTTCCGGAGGGGAAGCGGCCGGTCAATGGACCGCGCGGTTCACTGAACAGGGCACGCTCGCCCTGCCGGTCGAGGCCGCCAAACGATCCGGCTTTCTGGCCGGAAGTGAGATCCAAATCGAGGAGCAGGCCGGCGGTCTGCTCCTGCGCCGGCCGCTGACCCGGCTGGCCAAGGTCTATGTCGAGGCGACCAACCGGTGCAACCTAGAATGCCGGACTTGCGTGCGGTTGGCGTGGGAAGCGCCACCGGGATCCATGCTGTCGGAGACGGCGGAGCGCCTGTTCGCGAGTCTGGCTGAGATTTCGCCACCGCCTGAAATCATCTGGGGCGGGCTGGGGGAACCGCTTCTCCATCCGGGCGTCGTCGAGTGGGTCAGCCGGAGCAAACAACTGGGCAGCCGCGTTTCGCTCATCACCAACGGCACCCTGCTCACCGAATCCATCGCCCATGGGCTGCTGGACGCGGGGCTGGACATGCTGTGGGTGTCGCTGGACGGAGTCTCGGAGGAGACGTTTTCGGCGATCCGCCCAGGGGCAACCCTGGAGCAGGTGATCGCGAATGTTGAGGCGTTCCAGGCCGCCCGACGATCCCACGCCCGACATGGTGCGGCCCTGGGCCTCGTGTTCGTCATCATGCGGTGCAACCAGGCCGAGCTGCCGGCGCTGCTCCGGCTGGGCGACCGGCTGGGTGCCCGGCACATCCTGGTGAGCAACGTGCTGCCGCACACGGCCGAAATGCAATCCGAAGTCCTTTGCGGACACGGTTTGTCTCGCGGTTCCGCTCCGGGCGAAGCCGCAGCGCGGACGCTCACGCTGCCCCGATTGGATTGGGACCGGCTGAGTTCCCCGGTACTCAACGCCATCAGCCACTCCGGTTGGAACCTTACGAATGAAGCGGGTGCGTCCAGCCGCGGCAGCTGCCCGTTCATCGAGTCCGGCGCCATCGTCATCGGCTGGGACGGCCGCGTCAGCCCGTGCCTGCCCCTGCTCTACCCGCATGTCCGACATGAGCATGGCCATACGCGAATGTCTCACCCGTACACGGCGGGGCATATCGGACAGGCGACCTTGAACAACTTGTGGCTCGACCCGGAGTACCTGGCGTTCCGCCAGAAGGTGCGGTCGTTTGACTTCGCCCCCTGCCACGTTTGCTCCGAATGCGATCTGTCGGCGTCCAACGAGACCGACTGCTTCGGCAGCGGATTCCCGACCTGCGCCGGGTGTCCGTGGGCGCGGGGTGTCATCCTCTGCCCATAACCGTGTCCTCGATGGGGCCCGCCGCCAGAGTCACGTCGCGATACGACGGGTGACGTCAGCAGCTGCCGATCTGTTTTGGATAAGCACCGCAGCCGGGCCGTCCGTGCGGTTCGATCAACACGGGCGAGACCGGGCAACTCGTGCTATAACCAAGCCGATTCGACGCGTGGGATTCCAGCCATGAGCAACGATATCGTACCTGATGGTGAGACGTGCGGATCGGTGGAAGCCGTGTTGGATTCAGCTTGCCTCGACCGGCGGATATTTGACGTGGTCGATCTGAACCGGTCCGGTCATGACGTTCCGTTCTGGCTCACCCGAACTGGGGCCGAGCGGCTCCTCGCTCTGGAACTATTGCGCAGGGTCTGTTACGGCTATGATGAGACTGCCGAAGGACTTCAAAGAGTTCTTGTCATCGCTGAACGCGACGGGGGTTGACTACCTGTTGGTGGGCGGGTATGCGGTGGCTTGGCACGGATATCCGCGGGCGACGGGCGATCTCGATGTCTGGGAGGCGGTTTCGGCGGACAACGCCCAACGCTTCGTTATGGCGTTGAAATAATTTGGATTCAACACACCCCAACTCTGCCCGGACATTTTCCTCGACCCGAATAAAGTGATTCGAATGGGGCACCCGCCTTTTCGGATTCAGATCATCACATCCGCTTCGGGTTGCCGTTTTGAAGACTGCCTTGGGCTGGCCGTCCGGGCCGTCATCGACGGTGTGCCGGGTCCGGTCATCCATCTAAACGACCTGAAAGTCAACAAGCAGGCCGCCGGCCGTCTCAAAGATCTGAACGACCTGGAAAACCTGCCCTGATCGAATCCCGATCATTCCAACGAAATCGTGTATCGGAAAGGCTACGGCAGGGTCGGGAGCGCGACGGTGACGGTGGTGCCGGCGCCGGGTGCGCTGCGGATGTCGATGGCGCCGCCGTGCTGCAGGACGATGTTTTTGACGATGGACAGGCCCAGGCCGGTGCCGCCCGTCGCCCGGGAGCGGGACTTGTCCACCACGTAAAAACGCTCGAAGATCCGGGGCAGGTGCTCGGCGGCGATGCCGATGCCGGTGTCGGCCACCTCGACGACGGCGCGCGACGCGTCGCGGCGCAGTCGGACCGTGATCCCGCCCCGCTCGGTGTAGCGGGCGGCGTTCTCCAACAGGTTGACGAAGACCTGCTCCAGCATGAAACGGTCGCCTTGAACTCGGGGCAGGTCCGGTGTCGCCTCGATTGTGAAGGCAAGGTTCTTCTTGGCCAGCAGGGCCTGGAACAGCCGACCCGTGCTCTCGGCCAGTTCCCGCAGGTCCACCGGGCCCAGATCCAGCGCCTTGGCCGGCTGCTCCAGCCGGGCCAGCAGGAGCAGGTCGTCGGTGATGCGCGCCAGGCGTTCGGCGTTGCGCCGAATGATCGCGACGTACTCCCGGTTCAGAACCGGCTCCTCCTCCAGCGCCTCGGCGAATCCGCGGATGGCGGTCAGGGGTGTCTTGAACTCGTGGGAGATGTTCACCGCCAGCTCGCGTTTGATCTCCTCGAGGCGTTTGCGCTCGGTGATGTCCACGAACAGCGCCACCGTGGCGGCGTTTTCAGGCAGGGGATTGAAACCGCAGAGGAAGGTCCGGTCCCCCAGGGTAATCTCCTCGGCGGCGCCGGCGCCGGTGGCCTTGACGGCACGCAGGCCCTCGGCGAACTTCGGTGACCGGAGCACCTCCCAGTACTGTCTGCCCGGTGCGGGGTCGCAACCGAGGATCCTCCAGAGCGCGTCGTTGGCGTGAACGATCCGGGCGTCGGCGTCCACCACCACCAGACCCTCGCGGATCGAGGACAGGATGACGCGCGACTCCTCGCTCCGGCGCACCGTCTCCTTGAACAGCCGGCTGACCTCGGCGGACATCCGGTTGAACGCGTCGGCCAGGGCTTTCAGCTCGTCGCGGCGGTTCAGGAAGACACGGGTGTCGAAGTCACCCTGCGCCACCCGCTCGGCGGCCCAGGCCAGCTTGCGCACCGGCCGGGTCAGCAGCCGGGCGAACAGCAGCGCCAGCAGGAGCGCCAGCAGCAGGCTGACGCCGGTGATGCGGAGGATGGAGCCCAGGAGCTGCTGGCGGAGAGCGACGACACTATGCAGCGGCTGACTCACCCGGATCACGCCGCGCGCCGGCCCGTCATCCGGAAATGTCCGGGCGACATACAGCAGATCCTCCTTCAAGGTGTCGCTGTGGCGGACGGTGCGCCCCTCGCCCAGCGTCATGGCGCCGACGATCTCGGGGCGACTGCCGTGGTTGTCCATGCGGGGCGGATCAGCCGACGAATCGGCCAGCACGACGCCGTCGGGATCCACAAAGGTGATGCGGACCAGCAGCCGGCCACCCAGGATCTTGACTTCCCGGTCCAACCGCTCGCGGTCGCCAGATTCCGCGATCGGACCCAGCTCCCGGCCGATGGTCTGGCAGAGCGACCGCAGTCTGGCCGACACGCTCTCCAGGTTGTAGTCCGTGATGCGGCGGCTCATGAAGTGGAGCCCACCCAGGGCGACAACGGCCACTACCAGGACGTAGCTCAGGAAGAGCTTGACGGAAAAGGGAATCGTCTTCATTCCTCGATCTTGTACCCCACGCTGCGGATGCTCTTGATGTATTTGCCGGCTGCGCCCAGCTTATCCCGCAGGTTCTTGATGTGGACGTCGATGGTGCGGTCCACCACGTACTTCTCGTTCCCCCAGAGGGCGTCCAGAAGCTGGTCTCGGGAAAAGGCCCGCCCCTTGCCCTCCAGCATGACGCGGAGCAGCCGGAACTCGGTGGAGGTCAGCTCCACCCGGCGGCCGCTGACGGTGACGGTGAACGCCTCCGGGTTCAACTCCAGGAGGCCGGCCAGCTCCAGAATGGCGCCGGCGGTGACGGGCGTCTTCTTCCGCCGCAGCAGGGCGCGCACCCGCGCCAGCAGCTCGCGCGGCGAGAACGGCTTGGTCACGTAGTCGTCGGCGCCGAGCTCCAGGCCCAGCACCTTGTCGGTTTCCTCGCCTTTGGCGGTGAGTATCAGCACGGGCATCTGAGCGGTTTCGGGGGCGGCCCGGAGCTGTCGGCAGATGCTCAGACCGTCAGTGTCGGGGAGCATCAGGTCCAGCACCACGGCGTCCGGAGCGCGCCGCTTCGTGTGGCGCAGGAAGTCATCACCCCGGGTGAATCCCAGTGTCTCAAGCCCGCCTTTGTCCAGCGTCTCGGTGACCAGCTTGAGGATGTCGGGGTCGTCTTCGACGATCGCTACGGTCTCCCTCGGACTCATGGGTAACACCTTCCTCCCGGCGGTCAGGGCTCGTCCCGGTGACCATGCTTGACCACGCGGCCCTGCACCAGGTAAATGACGTTTTCGGCGATGTTGGTGGACAGATCCGCCGCCCGCTCCAGGTTGGCGGTGACGCGCATGAGGTGCAGTGCCCGCTCGATGGTGGTGGCGTCGGAGACCATGTAGGTGATGAGCTCCCGGTGGATCTGATCGCGGTACTCGTCGATCCGGTCGTCGCGGGTCAGGATGCCCTCGGCCAGAGCGGCATCCTCGCGGATGAACGAGGTGATGCTGTCCCGGAGCATGGCCCGCGTCTCGGCGGCCATGTTCGGGATGTCCACCAGCGGCTTGACGGGCGGGCGCTCGATGAGGAACAGGGCGCTCTGAGCGATGTTCACGGCATGGTCGCCGATCCGCTCCAGGTCCGTGGCCATGCGCAGGGCCAGCAAAACCAGTCGCAGGTCCTTGGCCCGCGGCTCGTGCAGGGCGATGATCGTGGCGCACTGCTCGCCGATTTCGATTTCCAGCTCGTTGAGGCGGGCTTCGCTCACCGTGAGGAGTTCTCGCAGCAGCCGGCCATCCTGCTCTTCCAGGCCCCGGATGCTCTGGTCGATCATCTCCTCGGCCAGGTTGGCCTGCTCCATGAGCCGCTCGCGCATCTCCATTATTTTCTCAGCCAACATCCGTGTATCTCTCCCTAACCGAATTTTCCCACGAGGTACTCTTCGGTGCGTTTGTCCTGCGGCACGGTGAAGATTTTCTCGGTGGTATTGTACTCCACCAGCTCGCCCAGGTACATGAACGCCGTGTAGTCGGATACGCGGCTAGCTTGGGCGATGTTGTGGGTGACCAGGCAGATGGATAAGTCCTTCTTGAGTTCCTCCATCAGCTCCTCGATGGAGGCGGTCGCCTTGGGGTCCAGGGCGGAGGTGGGTTCGTCTAGGAGAACGATTTCGGGGTTCAGGGCCAGCGCCCGGGCGATGCAGAGGCGCTGCTGCTGCCCGCCCGAGAGGAACGTCCCCTTCTTGTGCAGGTGGTCCTTGACCTCCTCCCACAGGGCGGCCTTCCGCAGAGACTCCTCCACGATCCGGTCCGCCTCGCCCCGTTTAAGCCGGGTGCTGTTCAGGGTGTAGCCGGCGATGACGTTCTCGAAGATGCTCATGGTGGGGAACGGGTTGGGGCGCTGGAAGACCATGCCGATCATGCGCCGGACTTCCGTGGGCTCCATGGCGTAGAGGTCCTTGTCCTTCAGGAACACCTTGTTTTCCACCCAGGCGCCGGGGATCAGCTCGTGCATCCGGTTCAGGCACCGGATCAGGGTGCTCTTGCCGCAGCCTGACGGGCCCATGATGGCGGTGAGCCGCTTTTCCGGCACGGCCATGGTGACGCCCTTGAGCGCGAGCTGGCCGCCGTAGTAGGCGTGCAGGTTGTCCGTTCTCAGAATTGGATTTTCCATCGCGTGATCACGACCCTTGAAATGATGTTGGTGGCCAGCACCAGCACGATCAGCACCACCGAGGCGCCCCAGGCCTGGGCCTGGAGGTCCTGGTAGGGGCTCATGGCGTAGGTGAAGATGGTCAGCGGCAACGAGCCCACCGGCTTGAGCGGGCTGAACTCCAGGAAGCGGTTGCCGAAGGCGGTGAACAGCAGCGGCGCCGTCTCGCCGGCGACGCGTGACACGCCCAGCAGCACCGCCGAGATGATCCCCGGCAGGCCGCACGGGATGATGACGCGCAGCACGGTGCGATAGTGGGGGACGCCGAGCGCCAGCGATGCCTCCTTGATGTGCGCCGGGACCAGCTTGAGCACTTCCTCGGTGCCGCGGACCACCAGCGGCAGCATCATAAGCGCCAGCGCCAGGCCGCCCGACAGGGCGGTGAACTTGCCCATCACCCGGACGAGCCACAGGTAGGCGATGATGCCCATGACCACCGAGGGCATGCCCTGCAGCACGTCCACCGCCAGACGGGTGAAGTAGGCCAGGCGGGATTGGCGCGCCTCTGACAGGTACACCCCGGCAGCTACTCCCAAAGGCACCGCCAGCGCCGCCGCCAGCCCGATCAGCATCAGCGACCCGACGATGGCGTTGGCGATGCCGCCGCCCGATTCCCCGGTGGCCTTGGGCATGTTAACCAGGAAGTTCCAGTCAACTACCGGCAGGCCCTGGCGGAACACGTCGATGAGAATGAGGAACAGCGGCAGCAGCGCGGCGCAGGCCAGGCCGTAGATCCCGGCGCGGAAGAGCCCGTTGACAAAGAGGCGGCGTTTCAGTTTCGGTTCGCGCATGTCAGGCCTGCACGCTCATTTTCCTGATGATAATCGTACCGATGAAATTGATCCCGGTGGTCACCAGAAACAGCACCAGGCCGACGGCCACCAGCGAGGAATAATGAATGGCGGTGGTGGCCTCGGCCAGCTCGTTGGCGATGAGGCTGGCCATGGTGTTGGCCGGCGCGAAGAGATTGGCGGGCATCTCGTTCGTGTTGCCGATGACCATGGTGACGGCCATGGTCTCGCCGAGGGCCCGGCCCAGCGAGAGCAGCACGCCGGCGAAGATGCCGGACCGGGCGTACGGCACGATGACGGAGCGGACCACCTCGTAGCGGGTGGCCCCGAGCGAGTAGGCCGCCTCCTTGATGTCCCGGGGGACGAGTTCGAGGACCTCCCGAGCGATTGAAGCGGTGTTGGGGATGATCATCACCGCCAGCACCAGCGAGGCGGTGAGCACGCCCACGCCGTAGGGCATGATCTCGATACCCAGGCGCTGCCCGAGGGGCATCAATTGCAACTCGGCCTCGCGGACCCATGGCACCAGAACCATCAGCCCCCAGTAGCCGAAGATGACCGAGGGGACGGCGGCGATGAGGTCCACGAGGCTCTTGAACACGTTGGACAGCCACCCGCCCCGCAGGAACTCGCCGAGCAGGATGGCCATGGACAGCGACAGCGGCAGCGACAGCGCCAGCGCCAGGAACGAGGTGGCCAGCGTGCCGGCCAAAAACGGCAGGGCGCCGAACTCGTCGGTCACCGGGTTCCAGTGGCTGCTCCACAGGAACCCGGGACCGAACTGGCGCAGAGTGGGAGAGGCGCCCCAGAACAGGGTGATGGCGATCACCAGCACGTTCAGCCCGACCAGCCAGGCCGCCAGCCGCAACAGGTTCCGGAACAGCCTCTCCCGCCTCATGCGCGCGCTCCGCCGCCTACTTCAGGATGGGCTGGCCGTTGAAGGTCATGGACTTGATGATCTTCTCGGCCTTGGCCTTGACTTCGTTGGACAGGGGGGAGTACAGCAACTCGGCGCAGTACTTCTGCCCCTCGTGGGTCATCCACCAGAGCAGCTTGGCCATGGCCTTCCCCTTGCCGGCGGTGCGGCCGCCGTACGCCTGCTCCCGGTAGACCAGGATCCAGGTGAAGGCGCTGATGGGGTAGCCGTCCTTGGCGTCGGTGTCGGTGATGGAGACGCGGGTGTCGTCGGGCATGGAGGCCCCGGCCGCCAGCGACACGCTCTTGATGGACGGGACGATGAAGTTGCCGGCGCGGTTCTTGACGACGGCGTACGGCAGGTTGTTCTTCTTGGCGTAGGAGAGTTCCACGTAGCCCACGGCGCCCTTCATCTGCTGCACCAGGCCGGCCACGCCGGGATTCCCTTTGCCGCCGAGGCCCACCGGCCACTTGACCGCGGTGCCGGCGCCGACTATATCCTTCCACTCGGGGCTGACCTTGCTCAGGTAGTCGGTGAACACGAAAGAGGTGCCGCTGCCGTCGGAGCGGTGCACCACCACGATGGGATCGCCCGGGAGCTGCACGCCGGGATTCAGCCCGGTGATCCGGGAATCGTTCCAGCTCTTGATCTGGCCGAGGAAGATGCCGGCGATCACGTCGGGAGTCATCTTGAGCTGGGGCTTGCCCGGCAGATTGTAGGTGACCACCACCGCGCCCATGGCAGTGGGGATGTGAAGCAGCGGGTTGTCGGGGGACTTGGCCAGCTGTTCGGGGGTCAGGAAGGCGTCGGTGCCGCCGAAGTCGACGGTCTTGCCCAGGATCTGCTGGATGCCGCCGCCGGAGCCGATGCCTTGGTAGTTGACCTTGTTACCGGTTTGACTGTAGTAGACGTCGAACATCTTAGAGTAGAGCGGCTCGGGGAAGGTGGCCCCGGCCCCCAGCAGCTCCTCGGCCGCCAGGGCCGCGCCGCCGAGACACAGGACCGCCAGGATGGTCAGGATCGTCGATACTATTTTCATGATTCCTCCTGTTTGATTTCTTGATCATGAGATCCGGGCGGGCCGTCGAGCCCGTCCGGATTTCATCAGAACTTGTACTCGAGGTCGATCTGGAGCCGGGTCCATTCGTCGGAACCCACGATCTTGTCCGTCATCCAAAACGCTGCGCCGAAAGACAGCGGGTCGTAGATGTTGTACTTGAACTTCAGTTCGGACCCCTTCCGGTTGTTGTGGCCGAAGTCGGAGTCGCTGAAGGCGCCTATCACGGAATTGGCCTCGATGTTGGCGTAACGGTACGCGACCGACCAGTCTTTCTGCTTCTTGTTCTGGCCGATCTGACCGCCCACGCTCCAGGCGGTGTCCTGATCGGCGTGCGGGCCCTCGGCGCCGGTGTTGACGGCGTAGTCCACGAAGAATTCCAGCGGGTAGCGGGCCTTGTAGGTAACCTTGCCCAGCACTTCAAAAATGTTGAAGTCCCCCGCGTCCAGGGTGGTCACGCTGTTGACCGTCTGAGTCGTGTTGCCGTTGGCATACTTGTAGTTGGTGTCGTAGCGAACAAAGTCATAGTAAGCCAGCGTGATCGAGGCGCCGAACTTGTCCATCTTGGCGTTTACGCCGCCCTGGTAGGCCAGTGCGTAGGCGTCCTTGCCGGAGCCGTTTTCCTTGATCATGAGCTGACCGAAGGTGAAGAACGGCTGCACGTTGCCAAATTCATAGGCCAGGTTTTGGTAGAAGCCCTCGGGATTCACGTCGGTGTCCCACATCATTGGGGTGGACTGGAACGGGTTGGCGTACTTGCCGCCGCCGAAGGTGAAGAAGTGTCCTTCGATGTCGGGGGTCCAGGTGAGGTAGGCCTGGTCGAGCCAGATGCCCTTCTTGTCGAAACTGTCGGTCAGCGTCTGATTGGTGGACGTGGCGCCGGCCTCGGAACCGGAGGCGAGCTGCAAATAACCCGTGACGCCCCAGCCGATGTTCTTCGTGACCTTCATCCGGCCGCGCAGGCGGAACCGGTTGCGGTCCTGGCTGGACTCGCTGTCGTAGTACGTTCCCTCGTACCGCAGCCGGATGTCGCCGCCGAACTTCCAGCCGGTCAGGTTGTGGGCCTTGGTCTCCTTGGCCACTTCCTTCTGGGCGGTTTCCAGCGCGGTTTTCTTGACCTCGGCGGTGGTCTCCGCCTTCTGCGCCTCCATCGCCTGCTTCATCTCTTCCAGCATGGCCTGCTGGGCGGCGATTTGCTCCTCCATCCTTTTGATCTTCTCGGCCATCTCGTCCGTGGAGTCGGGCCGAGCCCAGGCGGGCGCGGCCGTCAGGGCCAGCAGCGCCGCCGCCAGAATGACACGCAGCAGTCTCATAGTGATAACTCCTTGAAAGGGATTTGTGCGTTCAGGCACACTCTGCTCGGGCGCGCGCATTCTGGCCTCGGACCGTAAGAATCAGATGAGGATTGAATCAACTTGAGGACAGGATATGATGAGGAAACGGTTAAGAACCGATTAAGAAAGATGACATCCCGGCGGCGGGACAGGCTGAGGCAGACCCGCCCGGCGGGCAGCCGGTCCGGGTCGACGGGTGTTCGGGTTCTATGGGGCCTGGGAGGCTCGGCGCCGTCATCGCCCGGGTGGCGGACCGAACAAGTACGACGTGGGGAAAAGCTCGTTGCTGGAGAAGGAGCCGTCGCGCCGGGTGGGCTGGCCCGTTGTCGGGGTCAGCACCAGATTCCACTCGCCCAACCCCTCGAAATAGTGATAGCCGTAGCGGTAGGTGGTCGTTTCAAGCTCTGCGGGCACGGTGTCGCCCTGCTGCTGGCCGGCCTTGTTGCGCAGGATGCGCCGGGCGGTACGGGGCGTGACGGTTAGGATGTCGCCGGCGATGCGGTAGGTGCCCGTCTCCTCATGGAACCAGTATTCCTGGTACTTGTTCATGGACCAGAATTCGCGTGTGAAGGCATAGGTGCCGTCTGGTTTGAACATGTAGGACCAGCGCGTGTAGCCCTGGTTGCCGATCTTGGCGATCTCTGCAGCCGAAGGGTTGAAGCCCCAGTTGGAATAGGAGGCCACCGACTTGTACCACTCCCGGCCGGCCAGGGGCGGCTGGCCGCCGGCGTCGGCGGGCGCGGCGGCCACGGTCGCCGCAGGGGCGGCCTGAGGCGGCGGCTCACGCAGCCGGATGCTCTCAAGGAACGCGTCCACCTTCGGCTGAAAACGCTGGTCGTTAAGATTGATCAGCACGGACACTTTGACGCCGTGGCCGCTGAACACGGCCAGCATGGACACGAAGCCCTGCGTCCCCTCGGCGTGGACGGGGGCGCTGCCCATGGTCAGCGCCCAGCCGCCGTCGAGGTTGGCGGTCTCGCTGTTGACATCGCCGAGCACGCGGTAGCGCCGGGACACCAGATCGTCCCACTCGGCGGCGAAATCGCGGGCCGCGTCGCCGCTGCCAGCCGCGCTGCGGTAGACCGCAAGCTGAAGAAACGCGTTGCCGGCGGTTTCGGTGAAACCCACGTGGTCGTTCCCGCTGCTGCGCTGTCCGGCCGGCGTGGCGAACGTCACGAGGTCGAACGTCTCGGTCCGGGCCAGAGCGGCAGGCACGAGGATCGCCAGGGCACCGCTTATCAGAATACATACCATTTGTTTCATGGGGCGCTCCAATCGGTGGTTTTCTCAGCGGACATCCGATTGCCGAAATTAGAGGACCGTCGGATAACGGCGGATTCACAAAATCAGATGCTCCGGAACCGGCGGGAGGCAGAGAAGGGCCGAACAGGGAACACCGAGGGGTGGTGCGAGGCGTGTTGGAGCAGTTGGCGGGCAACGTGCGCGTACCGGCGGGGGGCGTCGGCCCCGAAGGCGTCGGAACCAGGCCTCGGATGGCCGGGACCCGTGTGCAAGTTGCGTGCGATTTTACGATTCAGAGCCGGTTTGTGTTGAAGGTGTCGCCCCGGTTCATGTCGCCGGTCTCGTAGCCGAGCCGGAACCAGCGGGCGCGCTGTTCGGACGTGCCGTGGGTGAAGGAATCCGGCACGACGTAGCCCTGACCGGCCTGCTGCAGGCGGTCGTCGCCGATGGCCGCGGCGGCGTTGATGGCCTCCTCCAGGTCGCCCGACTCGAGCATACCCCGCATCTTCTGGGTGTGGTGGGCCCAGACGCCGGCCAGGAAATCCGCCTGCAGCTCGAGCCGCACCGAGAGCTGGTTGGCCTGCTCCTTGCTGACGCGCTGCTGGGCCTCGTGCACCTTTTCGAGGATGCCCAGCTGGTTCTGTACGTGGTGGCCGATCTCGTGGGCGATCACGTAGGCCTGGGCGAAGTCGCCGGGGGCGCCGAAGCGGTTCTGCAGGTCCTGGTAGAACTGCAAGTCGATGTACACTTTCTGGTCGGCGGGGCAGTAGAAAGGCCCCGTGGCCGAACCGGCCATGCCGCAAGCCGATTGAACCTGGCCGGTAAAGAGAACCAGCTTGGGAACCTGGTAGGCCATCCCCTCCCGCTGGAACTGGTCCACCCAGACATCCTCGGTGCTGGCCAGGACCACCGAGACGAATTCGGCCAACTTGTCTTCTTCCGGATTGGTGGCAGCCTGGCCGCCCTGGTCGCTCGACATGGACGTGGTGCCCACCTGCTGCAGCAACTGCATGGGATCGGCGCCCATGAGCAGGGCGATCACGATGAGCGCGATGCCGCCCAGGCCGCCGATGGCCAAGCCCGCCGGCCGCACGCCGCGCCGGTCTTCAACGTTGTCGCTGCGCCGTTCGCCTCTCCAACGCATCGTCCACCTCCGGTCGTGAAATTCCTGACAGCCAACCAGGCTCCAGCCATCATTGTACTCTAAAACACCCGACCTGTCTTGGGTGATGCAGGAACGGGCGGTCGAGCCATCCGTCCGCCCGATGGTCGCCGATTAGAGGAAGGCGGTGCCGAGGGTGAAGTAGACGAGGATGGTGGTGATGTCGGCCATGGCCAAGGTAAGGGGACCGGCGGCGATCTTCGGATCGAGACGCAGCGAGTGCAGGAGCGACGGCACACTCAGCCCGTACAGGCAGGCCGCCGCCAGCGACAGGCCGATGCTGGCGCCGATCACCAGAGCCTGCGCCGATGCGCCCCAGCCGGCCCAGACTATGCCCGCTACCGCGCCGCCGCAGCCGAGGCCGAGCAGCACCGCGGTGGCCAGCTCCCGGCTGGCAGTGGTGACATACCAGCGCCACGTGGGACGGATGAAGCGCAGCGATTGGATGGCGATGGTCATGGACTGGATACTCACGCTCTCGGCCAGGGCCAGCACCAGAGTCAGGAAGAAAGCCAGGATCAGCGCCCGGGCCAGGGTGTCGGCGAACGCGCTGGCCAGCCAGGCGCAGAGCGTGCCGCTGATGATGGTGGCCAGCAGCCATGGAAAGCGGATCGCAAACGCCGCCGGCGCGCCGGCGCGGCGCAACTGGCTGATGCGGAAACCGATGGCCTCGAAGGCCTCGTCCACCTGGGCCCGCGCGGCGATGTCCTCGATCTCGTGGGTAAACAAATCGATATCCACCACACCCACCAGCCGCTGTTCGGCGTCCACCACCGGCAAAGCCAGATAACGATGAGTGTGGAAGTACTCGCATGCATCCATGACGGTGGCAGTGTCGGGAATCGCCACCACCCGGTCGAAGGCCAGGTCGCCGATGAGAGCGTCCAGTGGTGCGGTGAGCAGGCGGCGCACCGGCAGGACGCCGGTCAGGCGGTCCTCCGCGTTCAGGATGTAGAAGTAGACGATCCGCTCGCCGAGGACCTGCGACCGGATGGCGTCCATGGCCTGGGCCACAGTCATTCCCCGGCGCAGCGTGGCGAAGTCCCGGCGGGCGTGCCGCACCACCGGGTCGTGCGGATGGCCGCCGCCCTCCTTCGGTTCAGTTGTCTTCTCACGACGACGAAACCAGCGGGTCCGCATGAGCTTCTGCCTCCTGTTACGCAGCGGGTTCGGCCCGGTCCCGCCCGGAGCCGGGCGACATCCGCTCGATCGAAGAGCCAACCCGACGCTGATTGCTGTGCTTCCCGAAAGACAATGGGGAAGGCGGCTTCATTGTAGCCGATTTCAACAGGTTGTCGGCCAACAATCTCAGGCATCAGGCCAACCGCCGGTCCGGCGGCGGGCGCGTTCATGAAACTGCGGTGCTTGCGGACGCGATCTGGTACAATCCAGTTGATTGCAGGACGCCATCCGCCCGTTCGGATGCGGAGGCCGTTCATGTGTCAACAGTCATTGGAGGCATCTTATGAAACGATTCGTGCTGATTCTCATTACTGTCGCCGCGCTGGCCGGCGCCGCGTCCGCCGACATCGTTACCCTGGCGAACGGCGACCGGATTACCGGCGCCGTTGTCAAGGCCGACGCCACGGCGCTGACACTGAAAACCAAGGCTATGGGCGACGTTACCATCGCCATGGCGGAAATCGCCACAATCCAGTCCGACCAGCCGCTGTACCTGGGGCTGTCCGACGGGCAGACCGTGGCGGGGACCGTTTCGACGGATGGAGACAAACTCCAGGTCACCACGAAAGAGACCGGCTCGGTCACCCTGAGCCGCGCCGCGGTGGCGACCATCCGCAACGAGGCGGAACAGGCCTTCTACCTGGCGGAGGCGGAACGCTACCGCAACCCCGGCCTGCTCGACCTGTGGAGCGGGTTCGCCGACGCCGGCCTGAGCGTCGCCTCCGGCAACACTGACACCCTGACCTTCACCCTGGGCGCCAACGCCGTCCGCGAGACCCGGCGGGACAAGACCTCCCTGTACGTCGGCTCGCTCTACAGCCGGTCGGAGGTGGGCGGGGAGAGCCTGACGACGGCCAAGGCGATCCGCGGCGGGGCCCGCTACGACATCTTCCTGTCGGACCGCTTCAGCGTGTTCGGGATCACGGACCTGGAGTACGACGCGTTCCAGCAGCTCGACCTGCGGCTGGTCCTGGGCGGCGGCGCCGGCTACTACCTTGTCAAAAACGACGTCACCCAGTTCCAGGTGTTCGGCGGCGGCAACCTGAACAAGGAATACTTCTTCGTGGACCCCGACCGAACGACGGGCGAGCTGATGCTGGGCCAGAACTACGCCACGAAGCTGGCGGGGCGGTTCGGCTTCACCGAGAGCTTCGTCGTCTTCCCGAACCTGAGCGAGACGGGCGAGTACCGCTTCGTCTTCAGCGCTTCGGCGGTGACGACCCTCAACAAGTGGCTGGACTGGCACCTGACGCTGGCCGACCGCTACAACAGCTACCCGGCCGCCGGTGCCGAGTGCAACGACGTCCTGCTGACCACCGGGGTGCGGTTCAACTTCAAGCGATAATCCCCGCCGGACCGGCGCGCCGGGCGTTCCGGCGTCCAGTGCGCTGCGGCTGGTTGCGATGATGGGGATGGCATCCTGATGAATCGGAGGAGCACATGAAAAGCCGAATTGTCGAAGTGAGTGTGTGGATCTGCCTCCTGGCGGCCGGCGTCGCGGCTGCGGATGCGGTGGCGCCGCCGGCGATGGCGCGGCTCGAGGTCGCTGCCCGGTTTGAGGGCGGCCGCCTGTACCGGGCCGGCGACATCCGCGTGGTGGAGCTGACGGGCAGCTACCGCCAGATGGGTCGGCAGTACGGCGCGCTGCTGCAGGCCGAGATGGCGGCCCTCTACGAGACCGCCATCGAGGGGTACTACCTCCAGACGGCGGGCTTCGCGCCCGAGCGTCTCGACACCATCGCCCGGTCGCTGTTCGACCGCTACCCGCGGCGCTACCAGGAGATCCTGCTGGGGATAGCGGAGACGTCGGGCCTGGACCTGAACCGCCAGCTCCGCCTCAACGCGCTGGAGTGGTACACGAAGATCAACCACCTGCGCTACGGCCGCTGTTCAGGCGTCGCCGCGTGGGGTCATTCCACCGGCAACCGGCCCCTCGTTTTCGGGCGCAACAACGACGACGCGGCGTTCTTCAGCGAATTCGCCCGGGTCATGGTGGTGGCCGTCTTCAAGCCCGGCGACGGGAGCATCCCGGTGGCCCTGATCAACTACGCCGGGGTGATTTACGCCGCCACCGGGATCAACCGCGACGGCCTATTCCTGGAGCTCAATTCTGGCCCCTGGATGGGCTTCAGCCTCGGCCGGGCATCCGTGTTCACCACCCTGTTCGGCATCCTGCAGGACTACTCCAGCCTGAAAGCGGCGCAGCAGGCGCTGCTGGCCACCCTGCCGGACATCTGCTCCATCGTGAATGCGGCCGACCCCACCGGCGCCTGCTCGTACGAGATGTCGTTGTACGACAGCCGGCCGCGGGGAGGCAACGAATTTGAATTCCTCGCAGCCACCAACCACTTCATAGGGCCGACCTGGCCGCTGTCGCAGGTGGACGAGCAGGTGGTCACCGAGACCAGCCAGCAGCGCTACGACAACCTGGTGCGGCTGGGCCGCCTCCACCGGGGCCGGTTCACGCCGGAGGTGATGATGCAGGTGCTGGACACCACCATCCCGTACGGCGGCCCCACCGAGGTCGATACCACCATCTACCAAGTGGTCGCCGAGCCGGCGAGCCTGCGGATCTGGCTGAAGGTGCCCCGCATTCAGAACTGGACCGGCCTCGACCTGGCGCCGCTGCTGACTGGGGAGTGACGACGGCGGATTGTGGATGACTTCACGGTCTGGACGTTGTCACCGTGGGACAATCCTGTCGACTTGACCGTGTGAGACGGTCTGGTCTCATGATGGTTCCAGCGGTTCGTGACAATCTCCTGCCTCAGGGCTGTCGGCCGAGACTCAGCGGATATTGTCGAGCACATCTTCGCCGGATTCTTTCTTGGTCTGGATCACGTTGGTGAGGATCTCTTTCAGTCGGTCCTCTCTTGCTTTTTCCTCTGCCGTCCGGAGATCCTGCGGTTCTGCATTCATGGGGGTGTTTTCAGGCAGCGGGGCGGACTCGGCTGGGGGGCCGGACGGCGACTGCGAGATGGTACCCGGCAGATCGCCGGGCGGTTCCGAAGCAGGATTCGCCATCGGGCCAGGCATCTCCGCGAATTGCTTGAGCAGCCGATGTTTCATCGTGCCGGCCTGAAACGACATCTCACCGCGGTGGGTCTGGGCCGCGGGCACAACGGCAGACGGAGTCTCGGCGGCGACATCCGCCGTGATCGCCCCGGCGTCCAGGCCGGCTGGTCGGGTGATCCCCGCCGCGGGCGACGCTCCGTGAGCCTGCTCCGGTTGCGCAATGGCCTCGGTGTCGATGGGAACATTGTTGGGAATGCGGCCGATACTCATCTTGCACCCCCACAGAACTAAGTTTTTATATAATTATCGGTTATAAAGCGCGGAAGTTGTGTGAATTCCGGTCGAGGGCAGCGGCTCTATTTGTCCGCCTGCATCTGGCGGATGAAGGCGTTCGCCTCGGCGATGGACGCCTCCATGTCGCGCACCAGACTCCCCACGTCGCTCTGGATCCGGTCGGCGTTCTGCTGCAGCGACGAGATGGCGCGGGCGTTCAGGTTGTGCTTCAGGAACAGCACCTGGTCCTTGAACGCGGCCAGCACCGGGGTCATGCGCGCCTCGGCCGTCTCCATCACCTCGATGAGCCGGTCGTACTGGCGGCGGGTGTCCGCGAGCTGCCGTTCGCTGTGGCGGCGCAGGTCGGCGTTGGAGTACTGGTCGAGCTCCTGCCGCCACTCCTGGAACAGCGCGTCGGCGACTTGCCGCACTTTCCCGATGCGGTTATGCACGTCCTTGGCGCGGCTTTCGCTGCGCTCGTATTCGCGGTTCAGCTTGTCGTACTGCGCCTCCAGCTCGCGCAGCTCCGCGCCCGAGACCGCGGTCACCGCCAGGAACTCCTTGAGCGCCGACTCGAACTGCTTTTTGGCCGCTTCCTGGCCGTCGCGGGCGTCCTCCACCCGGTCCACGAGCTGCTCGCGCTTGGCGTAGCCGAATTTTTCGGACAGCGCGATGCGCTGCGACGTGCAACCGGCCAGGGCGGCGATCGCCAGAATCCCCAGCACCATGCCGCGGACGCAGGATGCGATCATGGGGCACCTCCACATGGTGATCCTATTATAGTACAAGAGTGCGCGATCCGCCCCGCGGGGCGCTCGGCGACGGGCGCTGTGGCCGGGGCCGTCCGTGGGACCCCCTCGGGTGTGATGCAGAGGCTGAAGGCGGTCCGAAAAAAAAGTTGCCAGTCGGAGGGTCTGCTGGTAAGATACGCACCGCTCCACGGGGCGGCCGGTGCGTGGTTTTCCGTTAGCCGGGCGGCGCTTCCGCCTGAGCGGTATTCTGATGCCGGCGACGGCACGCGCGATTGACATCGATATCCACGGTGGGTATAGCTCAGCTGGCAGAGCACTGGATTGTGGCTCCAGGTGTCGTGGGTTCAAATCCCATTACCCACCCCAATATTCTCTCCACGGGCCTGCGTACGCAGGCCCGTTTGTTTTCAACCAAACCTTGCAGCGACTGATCGAAGAGTTGTCGGGGTGTCGGCTGAAACTTCCCTCCGATTCGCGGGTTATATCAGGCGAGGCGGGCCGAAGCAGCCAGCCGGCCGCCGGAGACACCCATAGGAGGAAGTACCATGTATCCGCATCAGCAATCCACAACCCGAGGGACCGCAAAGGGGTTCGTCATCATCCTGCTCGCCGGCCTGCTGCTGGCGGCGTCCGCCTGGGCGCTGGCCGGTCCGCGGGGGCCGCGCCACGGCCGTGCCAGCGGTCCCGGTGGTGAGGGGCCGCGCCCGGCGCTCATGGAGCGCGCCTTGGAACGCCTGGATCTGACCGAGGCACAGCGCGCGCAGGTTGAGCCGATCTTGGCCGGACTCAAGGCCGGGCTGGAGAACGAGCGTGACCGCCGGATCGAGGCGCAGGACGCGCTGGTCCAGGCCATCCGGAAGCCTTCGGTCGATCCGGCGGCAGTCAAGGCGGCCGCCGCGGACATCGCAGCCCTGGAGCGTGAGAGTTACCTGGCCCGCGCCAAGGCCTGGTCTCAAATCTACCCGATTCTCACCGAGCGGCAGGCCGGCGGACTCGACGTGCTGGCCGCCGGACCGGGACATCGCGCCGGCGCCCGGGATCGGTTCATGGATGGGTCGCGCCATCCGTTCGGGCGGGCGTTCGGACGGCTGGACCTGACGGAGGCGCAGGAGGATCAGATTCGGACGATCTTCGAGCAACGGGCCACCGCCGTCCGGAAGCTACGCGAGGCGGACAAGGCGGCTCACGACGAGTTGCGCGCCGCCATCAGGAAACCCGTGTTTGACGCCGCCGCGGTGGAAGCCGCCGCCGCCAAACACGCCCAGGTGCACGACGGTCTGGCCCTGGCCCGCGCCGAGACCTACGCCGCCGTCTGGAACATCCTCGACGCGGACCAGCGGGAGATGCTGGAGAAGCGTCCGGCGCGCGGTTTCCGGCGAAATCGCTAGCGCGGCGGCGAACACCGCCCGGCCTTCCGGCTCATCGCGTGAGCACTCCGAATCGACCATCTGAAAACACCGGACCGCCATGGGGCGGTCCGGTGTTACAATACGGTCCATCCAGGTCTGAAAACCATTCAATCAACAGGAGGCTGTCATGAACAAATGGAAGGCGGCGACCATCGTCCTGTCCGTGGTGTTGGCCGTGGTGCTGGTCGGGTCCATGATCCGGCCGGTGTTTGCGGATGCGCAACCCCAGATGAAATCGGCGTTGGCCAACCTGCGCGCCGCTCTGGTGGACCTGCAGCAGGCCACCCCGGACAAGGGCGGCCACCGGAACAAGGCCATCGATTTCACCCGCAAGGCCATCAATCAGACGGAAGCGGGCATCGCCTACGACAACCGGCACTGAATAGAGTGAACGGTGGGCGGTAGACGGCAAACGGTTCGGACATCGGACTTCGGACCTGGGTCCTGGGTTTTGGTTTCAGGCTCCTGATTCCGGATCTCAGACCCTAGGTCCCAGCCCCCAGCGCCAAGCGTCCAGCCCCCAGACTCCAGGTCCCAGATACCGGGACCCAAATCCCAATCACTCATTCATTAGTTCTCTTCAATGAAAACGACAGATGAGAAATGATCAATGACGGATGATGCCCTTTGTGGCCTTCGTGCCTGGTGGTGACAGCTTCCCACACCCTGAAAATTGTGCCGTCGAGGGTCGGAATCGTGTATAGTATGGTTTCGTTTTTCCAGCGGAGGTATAAATGACGAAGAAACTGCTCTCCGGCGATGAAGCCATTGCCCGAGGCGCCTGGGAGTACGGCGTCCGGTTCGCCTCGGCCTATCCCGGCACCCCGAGCACCGAGATCCTCGAGGCCATTGCCCAATACCGGGAGATCGAGGCGCAGTGGTCCACCAACGAGAAGGTCGCCTTCGAGATCGCCATGGGCGCCTCCATCGGCGGCGCCCGGACGCTCGTGGCCATGAAGCACGTCGGGGTCAACGTCGCGGCCGACCCACTCATGACGTTTGCCTACACCGGCGTCAACGGTGGATTCATCCTCGTCTCCGCCGACGATCCGAGCATGCACTCGTCGCAGAACGAGCAGGACAACCGGCGGTTCGCCGCCTTCGCCAAAATCCCCATGCTGGAGCCCAGCGACTCGGCCGAAGCCAAGGATTTTGTCGGCGCGGCGTTGGAGATCAGCGAGACGTTCGACTCGCCGGTCATGCTCCGGATCACCACCCGCACCGCCCACGGCAAGAGTGTGGCGCTGCTCGGCGAGCGGCAGGAGCATGCGTTGCGCAACCCCGGCAAGATCGACCGGGAGAAGTTCGTCATGCTCCCCATGTACGCCCGCCGCCGCCGCCTGGTCATCGCTGAGCGCGAGGAGCGCCTGGCGCGGTTCGCCGAGGAGACGCCGCTGAACCGCATCGAGCCCGGCGACCGTCGCGTCGGCTTCGTCACCTCGGGCGGCGCCTACGCCTACGTCAAGGAAATCTGGCCCGAGGCGTCGTTCCTGAAGCTGGGGCTGACCAACCCGATTCCCGCCGGGATGATCCGCCGGTTCGCCGCCTCGGTGGACCGTCTCATCGTGGTGGAGGAGCTGGACCCATACCTCGAGGAGCAGATCCGGATCCTGGGGCTCCCCGTCGAGGGCAAGTCCATCTTCCCGGCCATCGGCGAGCTGACGCCCGACATCGTCCGCGCCTGTCTGGCCAAGGCCGGCCTGCTGGAAGCGGCCGCCGCGCCGACCCATGCGGCGATGGACGGCCTGACCCCGCGGCCGCCGGCCATGTGCCCGGGATGTCCGCACCTCGGGATGTACCTGGCGCTGGGCAAGCTGCGCGACGCCACCATCACCGGTGACATCGGCTGCTACACCTTGGGCGCGCTGCCGCCCGTCAACGCGTTGGACACCTGCATCTGCATGGGCGCGAGCATCGGCGCCGCTATCGGGATCCAGAAGGCCCGGGGCGACGGCAAGAACATCGTCGCCGTGATCGGCGACTCCACCTTCCTCCACTCGGGCATCACCGGGCTGCTGGACGCCATCTACAACAAGAGCTCCATCACCATCATCATCAGCAACAACGGGATCACCGCCATGACCGGCGGGCAGGAGCACGCCGCCAGCGGCCATAACCTCCGCGGCGAGCCCACCTACAGCGTCGACCTGGTGGCCCTGTGCAAGGGCCTGGGTGTGGAACACGTCTTCGCCGCCGATCCCACCGACCACAAAGCGTTCAGCCAGCTGGTCAAGCGGGAGACCCAGTCCGACCACCTGTCGGTGATCGTCTCCAGTCAGCCGTGCGTGCTCTACCCCCAGAAGGTGAAGCGCGGCAAGTACGCCGTCGAGCCCGAGATCTGCATCGGCTGCGGCGCCTGCCGCAAGTCGGCCTGCCCGGCGCTCCTCAAGTCCGGCCAGAAGACAGACAAGGGGCACTTCAAGACGGTGATCGACGGGGAGCTTTGCACCGGCTGCGGCCTGTGCGCGTCGGTGTGTCCCGTCAGCGCCATCCAGCCCGTCGAGAAAGGAGTGTAAGCCATGACCACCCCGACCACGAACATCCTGCTGGTGGGCGTCGGCGGACAGGGCATCATCCTGGCCAGCGAAATCATCGCCGAGACCGCGCTCCGGAGCGGCCTCGACGCCAAGAAGAGCGAGGTTCACGGCATGAGCCAGCGCGGCGGCGTCGTGAGCAGCCACGTCCGGTTCGGTCCCGTGGTGCACTCGCCGCTCATCGAGGAGGGGCGCGCCGACGTCATCCTGTCGTTCGAAATCCTGGAGTCGCTGCGCTGGCTGAATTTCCTCGCGCCGGCCGGCGCCGTGCTCGCCAACACCCAGCAGATCGTGCCGCCCATCGCTGCGGCCGGCCTGACCACATATCTCGATGACCCGGCCGCCGAGCTCGCGGCGCGGGTGCCCGGCGCGGTGCTGGTGCCCGCCGACGCGATCGCCCGGGAGCTGGGGAACAACCGGCTGGTCAACAGCGTGATGTTGGGCGTGCTGTCCACGATGTCGCCGCTGGACGTCGACGCCTGGCGGACTGTGGTGGCCGAGTTCGTGCCGGCCAAGGCCCGCGACGCCAACCGGGCCGCCTTCGAGCGCGGCCGGGCGCTGCGCGTGGTCTGACCGGCCGGCCGGTATCATCGATTCGGTTGCCCACGGGGAGGGAGCCGTCCGTGTTCGGATTCACGCGGCGCGCCGCCCGGCGCCTGCTGCATGACCCCAAGGCCCTCGGCCGGCTGGGTGAATGGCTGGCCCACCGCCGGCTCGCCGCCGATGGTTTCGACGTGGTGGCCCGCAACTGGCGCGCGCCGTTCGGCGAGGTGGATCTCGTGGCCCGGCGGGGTGAGGCGATCCATTTTGTCGAGGTCAAGACGCGGGTGCGCCACGCCCGGTGGCGACCCGAGGACGCGGTCACCGTGGAGAAGATCGAGCGCTACGGCCGGTTGGCCGCCTACTTCCTGAAAGAGCATGGCCTCCGGGATATCCCGGTCCGCTACCACGTCGTCGCCGTCATCTTCGATCCCGACGGGAGCCACGAACTGGAGTTCATCGAGAACGCGTTCAAGCCGTGAAGAGTCAGGAGTTGGGAGATAGGAGATAGGCGTGAACGGTAAACGGTGAACAGTCAACGGTACTGGATTCGTGCTCGTAACTGTTAATCGTGCTCGTAATCGAGATTCGTAATAGTAATCGTGATTGCTATCGTGATCGAAGCTTGACGCTTGAGACTTGAGGCTCGAAACTCGGAGTTGGTTCCCGTTTTTCGGATATCGAAATTCGGACTTCGTACAACGGCAGTTGATTCATCGCTCCACCCCTTGCCTTGAGTACCTGATAACCGTCCACCCGTTACCCATTACCCGTCACCCTTCAATCTTCAGCCTTCAACCTTTAGTCTGCATTGAATTTCTTCCCGTCTCTGTGAAGTCCGGGAACCTGTGAACTTTAAATCTGCGAATTTTCAAACCTTCAAAAAGCTCAATTGCGATCACGACTACGACTTACGATCACGATTACGAATTTCGATTACGAGCACGATTAACAGTTACGAACACGAATCCAAACCATTCACCGTTTCCTGCTCACTGGTTACTGTTCACTCCTGTCTCCTGTCTCCAACGAACAGTCACAGGTTGAGTCGGCGGAGAGATAGTCGACAATCGCGGGGGTGACGTCGGGGAGGGCGGCGATGCGCTCCACCAGCGCGGCGGCGCCCGGACCCCAGGCCAGCAGAGGCACCGGCGCGCGGGTGTGACCGCGCGTGCCCAGGTCCTCGATGTTGCCGTGGTCGCTGGTGAGCAGCACGGTGGTGCGCGCCAGATCGATGCCCGCCAGCGCCGATTCGAGGAACTCGTCGAGCAGGCGCAGGATCAGCCGGGCGAATTCCGGTTCGCCGCTGTGGCCGGCGTAATCGGTCATGAAATACTCATACAACATGAAGGGACAGCCGGTGGTCAATCCGGCCAGGATCCGGCCGCCCGCCGCGGCCGTCTGCAGCGGCAGGTCGTGGCCCTGTTCCTGCAGGAACAGGTTGGTGAAATCCTGGTACAGCGACCGCCCCGCACGCTGGTCGGAGAATGTGCGCAGCTGGCGGCCGCCGGCCAGCGCCGCCCACGTGGTGACGGAAAGCCGCCGCAGCCGGTAGAACCGCATGAACTCGGGGCTGAACGTGTTGATAAAGTCGCCGGCGACTCCCCGCCGGGCCAGCTTCAGGAACAGACTTTCCCGTTCCAGCAGGCGGCGCAGGATCCGGTTGGGAAATCCGTTGATGTGGCGGCCGGCCAGCGCGGCTGCGTTGACGCCGGTGAACAGCGTGGCCTGTCCGGTGGCGCTCTGGGGGAGTCCGTCCACGCCCAGGGTGGCATTGATGGGCCGGGCGGCGAAACCGGGCACCGCCACGGCGCCGCCGGCCAGCCGGGGCACGATCCGGAGGATCCCCAGGGCGGGATCCTGCAGCGGGTTCCGATCCGGGTCCGTACAGGTGGCGATCCCCAGTCCGTCGATGAAAATCAGCAATACGCGGGGCGGGTTGGTCAGCGGGTGCGTCGGGTGTTCGACCATGGCAAATCATTATCGCAGAAACGGCCAAAGCGACAAAGCGCTGCTGTAAAATACGGAAACTGGGGTACAATGACATCACGGAGATAACCTGCCATGAACGTCCGGATGCGACAGGACGCCCGCCAGATATTCGCTGAAGCGCTGGCGGCTGCCCAGCCCGCCGCCGCATTCGCCACCTGCCTGCGGCTCGACGGGGACCGGCTGGTGGCGGGCGGCCGCTCCGGTCTGGATCTGGGCGGCTTGGACCGCGTGTACGTGCTCGGCATCGGCAAGGCCGCCCCGGCGATGGCCCGGGCTCTCGGGGCGCTCGTGGCCCCACGCGCCCTGGCCGGCTACCTGGTGGCCAAAGCGGGGCAAGGCGAGGCCGTCCCCGGTTGTCAGGTGGTCGAAGCGGCCCATCCCGTCCCGGATGCCCGCAGCGTCGCGGCGGTGGAGGGCGCACTCCGCTGGCTGGACAGCTCGGTGCCGCCCGCAGCACCGGTCGTGGTGCTGGTGTCGGGCGGGTCGTCGGCCTTGTTCAGCCTGCCGGCCGGACGCCTCACCATCGCCGACAAGGCGGCGGTGACCGAGTTGCTGCTGCGGTGCGGCGCGGACATCGGCGAGGTCAACTGCGTCCGGAAGCACCTGTCCGCGGTGAAGGGCGGCCAGCTGGCCCGCCGCCTCGGACACCGGCCGGCCCTGACCCTGGCCCTGTCGGACGTGGTGGGCGACCGGCTGGACATCATCGGCTCCGGGCCCACCGTCGCCGATGCCTCCTCGTTCGCCGACGCTTGGCAGGTGCTGGAACGCTACGAGCTGACGCTGAAGGTGCCGGACGCGGTCCGCCACCACCTCGAAGCCGGCCTGGCGGGACAGATCCCCGAGACGATGCGATCCGACGATCCGATCCTGGCCAACAAGAACGCCGTGGTGGCGGGCAACAACCTGGCCGCTTGCCACGCGGCCAAGGAGTGCGCCCGCCGGCTCGGCTACCGGCCCTTGCTGGTATCCGACCACATCACCGGCGACACCGCCCACTGCGCGGCGTTCCACGCGGTGCTGGCGTACGACGTGGTGTACGCCCATCGGCCGGTGGCGCCGCCGGTGTGCCTGATTTCCGGCGGCGAGACCACCGTGCGTCTGCAGGGCGGCGGACTGGGTGGACGCAACATGGAGTTCGTGCTCCACTGCGTCCGGCGCCTGGCGGCCTGCATCGTGCCGGCGGTGGTCCTCTCGGCGGGCACCGACGGCAACGACGGCCCCACCGACGCGGCAGGCGCCCTGGCCGACAACGCGACGCTGGCGCGCGCTCAGATGCTGGGACTGGACCCCGGCGAGTTTTTATCCCGCAACGATTCGTACCGGTTTTTCCAACCCCTCAACGATTTGGTGATCACAGGCCCCACCGGCACCAACGTGATGGACATCCGCGTGGTGCTCATCGGTGAGCCGGTCCGGCCAGCCGCCGGGGGGGACCCCGGAGAGATGCCCTGATTCCAGCCGCGACACGGAGGCGCCGCCGCCCATGACCAAGATTCTGTATGTCGAGGACAATCCCGACAACTTCCGGCTGGTCAAGACCCTCCTGGAGACGTCAGGTTACGAGGTGGTGGGCGCCGCCGACGGGATTGAAGCCATCGTGCGGGCGCCGCAGGAAATGCCCGATCTGGTGCTGATGGACATCAACATCCCCTCACTCAGCGGCTACGAGGTGACCACCAAAATCAAGTCGATGAAAGGGCTCGAGGAAGTACCGGTGGTGGCCCTGACGGCCAAGACGATGAAGGGCGACAAGGACATGGCGCTGGCCGCCGGCTGTGTGGGGTTCATCGCCAAGCCCATCGATCCGTTCACCTTCGTCCAGGACGTGGAGAGCTTTCTCAAGGGCCGCCAGGACAAGATCCCCGTGGTCGAGGAGCAGTCCGTGCTCCGCGAGTACAGCCGCACGCTGGTGACGCACCTCGAGGAGAAGGTCACCCAGTTGCAGGAGTACAACCGCAAACTACAGGAGTCCGAGGAACGCTACCGGACGCTGGTGGAAAACGTCAACATCGGCATCTGGTTCCTGTCGCCCGAGCGGAACACCCTGTTCATGAACCAGCGCATGCGCGATTTGCTGGGGGTGGGCCAGCTGGATCCCGCCTCCCCCGACCGGTTCCTCGAAGAGGAAGCCGCAGAAGCGTTCCGGAACCACCTGCAGCTTTGCGCCGAGGGCCGCCCCCAGCTGTGGGAGACGAAGATCCTGACCATGCGCCGGGTGTCGCGGGAGGCGGTGGTTTCCGGCGTGGCCTTGGGGCAGCACCAGGGCGGAACCAGCGGCTTTCTGTTGTCCTTTCTCGATGTCACGGAGAAAAAGGCGCTGGAGCGGCAGCTCCAGCAGGTGCACAAGCTGGAGAGCCTGTCGACGCTCACCGCCGGCGTGGCGCACGATTTCAACAACATCCTGACCATCATCCAGAACAACGCCAAGCTCCTGGTGACGCGGAGCGACCTGCCGGAGGAGGACCTCCGCAAGCTGCGCAACATCGAGGGGGCGTCCGACCGCGGCTCGGCCCTCACCTCCCAGTTGCTGGCGTTCTCCCGAGAAAAGCCCACCAATCTTCAGGTGCTGGCGCCGGTGGAGGTGCTCCAGCGGTTTTGCACCTTCTTCGCCAACTACAAGAAGCCGTCGGTCCAGCTGCGCTATCCCACCTACGCCACGGTTCCCCGGATCGTCGCCGACGCCAACCAGGTGGAACAGGTCCTGCTGAACCTGGCCACCAACGCTCAGGACGCCATGCCCGGGGGCGGTGTGTTGGAATTCGACCTGCGCGCCGAGAGCCGCACCCGGGAGACGGTGATGAGCGGATCGGTCGGCGGCGACTACGTCTGCTTCATCGTCCGCGACACCGGCAACGGCATCCCGGCGGAAATCCGCCACCGGATCTTTGAGCCGTTCTTCACCACGAAGCCGCCGGGCAAGGGCACCGGCCTGGGGCTCAGCGCCGTATTCGGCATCGTCAAGCGCCACGAGGGTTTCATCGAAGTGGATTCCAAAGTGGGCGCCGGCACCGAGTTCCGGGTCTATTTCCCTGTGGAGGGGGAGAAATCGGAGATCCCCGGCGAGGTGGACCTGCGGATCCTGAGCCATGGCCGGTACACCGTGCTCGTGGTCGAGGACGAGGAGATGCTTGGCGACCTGCTGTGCGACATGCTCATGGAGTTGGGGATCAAGGTGCACTACGCCGAGAACCTGGCCAAGGCGCGGCAGATCCTGGACAGCAAGTCCGCGGAGATCAACTTCATCCTGCTGGATTACCAGCTCCCCGACATGGACGTTTCGGGCATCCTGAAATACCTGCGCACCGCCACGCCGCACATCCGGATCGTGTTTACCAGCGGCTATCGGCTCGAGGAGATCCGGCAGAAGGAGGGGCCCGTGGACATCGACGGCTTCCTCAAGAAGCCGTTCGACCTGCAGTCGCTCACCATGATGTTGAAGCAGATGCTGTGAGGCGGATCTCCGCGCCGCCGCCCTGTGCTGTCCGGTCTGGCGCCCCGGACGGCGTGCGGTTCAGGCCGGTTAGGTTGTGCGGACCGCTCAGCGGGGCTGCCGCCGGTCAAACCGTGCGGCGGCCAGGCCGATCGGCTTGACCGCCTGGGTGGCCAGATTCACTTCCCAGATGAAATGGACGGGCTCCCCGGTGCGGCCCTTCTGAAATGTGAAATCCAGCACGTGCGTGGCGGTATCTCTGGCCGTGGTCGTGTGCTCCACGTAGCGGTATTCGTCCGACGTGCCGTTCACCAGCTCGGCGAACGCCGGCCGCTGGGCCAAGAGCAGCCGGTAGGCGTCGCTCTGGCGGGCAGCCGGCACGGCCGGTGGTTTGGCGGCCGGTCGCGCGGCCGTGGCGGCGGGCGGTGCGGAAGCGACGGCCGCCGGCGGGGCGGGACGATTGGGGGCGCGGAGGACCTGCGGCGCTGCGGACGGCGGCGGCGGTGCCGCTGCCGCGGATTGCGGGGCGCCGCTGCCGATGGTGAAGCCGCTCGGGAGTATCGGCTCCCCTTCATCGGACGCAGTTGCCGCGGGTGGTCGTTCGTTGGCATCCAACGCCGCCTGGTCGGTGGCGGGATTGGCGCTTGTGCCGATCTGGGCGATCCGGTCGGTCCGGTCGGCCAGAGTGGTTCGCGTGGCCGGGATCAGGATCAGGGCCAGGATGAGCACCAGGCTGCCCATGGCGCCGGCGAGGTAGATGTAGGTCTTGCGGGAGAACCGCGTGTCATGGTCCTCCACCATGATGATGTCGGCAGTGGAAAGGGCCCGGCGCAGCTGCCGCGCCTGGCTCCTGAGGTCGGCCGGGCTGGGCGCCGGCTGACCGTCTGCGGGGATGGGAGTGTCGGCCGGGGGCCGCGTCTCGTCTGCTTGTGTCACGTCTCGACCTCCTGGGCTCCGCCATCCCTCGGATGACGGAAGAAACACTGGGTCCGGGCGCCGGACCGCGCAGCCCGCTTGACGTGAGCGCGGCGGCACCGATATGGATGTCGCGACCGGCCCGCAGGTTCATGTCGGGGATCGGCCGGTCCGCTTTCTATTATACGCAGATCGTGAATTTTGGTTAAGCGCCCGGACCGTTCCGCGGCGAGCCGCACGACCGGGTGCGGTTCTGGTGTACAATTGGCAACGCCTGAACGCCGATCGTGAGGAACACCCGCAGCCATGACCGCCCCGCTGCTTGTCGAAGCCGAGTGCCCCGCCGCCGCCCCGGCGTCGGCGGGCGCGTCACGGCCCGGGGTGAGCGTTGTCATCCCGACCTGGAACGGCCGCCACCTGCTGGAGCGCTATCTGCCCGCTGTGCTGGCCGAGGCGGACGCCTACCGCCGGCTCACCGGCGCGGCGGCGGAGGTCCTGGTCGTCGACGACGGGAGCACGGACGGCACCGCGGAGTACCTGGCCCGCACCGCCGCCGCGGGAGTCCGCGTGGCGGCCCGCCAGGTCAACGGCGGTTTCGCCGCGGCCTGTAACACCGGGTTTGCGGCGGCGGCCCACCCGCTGGTGGTGCTCCTGAACAACGACGTGGAACCGGCGGCGGGTTTCCTTCCGCCGCTCCTCGAGCACTTCCGCGATCCGGCCGTCTTCGGCGTGACCTGCCGGGTGCTGCTGCCGGGTACTCGGGTGCTGAGCACCGGCGGCAAGGTGGGGATATTCCGGCGCGGCTACTGGAGCGCCCAGTTCAACTACGAACCGATCGGCGGCGGCAAGGGACCATGTCCCTCGTTCACGGCCATCGGCGGGTTCGCCGCGCTGGACCGCGGAAAAGTTCTGCAGCTCGGCGGTTTTCTGGACATCTTCAACCCGTTCTACTGGGAGGACATCGACCTGTCGTACCGCGCCTGGAAGCGGGGCTGGGAGATCCGCTATGAGCCGCGCAGCGTGGTTTACCATCAACCCAGCGCCACCATCGGCCGCGCCTTTCAGCAGCGTCGGATCGATACCGTCGCTGCGCGCAACCGGCTCCTGTTCCACTGGCTGGAGATCCGCGACCCCGGCATGCTGGCCCGCCACGCCGGGATGCTGGCGCTGCAAGCAGCGTCGCAGTGGGCCGGCCGGCGGCGGGAGTTTTACGGGGCGCTGGCGCAGGCGCTGCGGCGCCTGCCGGAAGTCCGCCGCCTCCGGCGGTCGATCCATCGCGGGGAAGTGCGGTCCGATCGCGAACTGGTGAGAATGTTCCAGGAACTGGCCCGCCGGTCGGACATCCGCATCATCCGTAGTCACGCCGAGGCGGAGGCGCTGGCCGCCGGCGCACCGGAGTAGTCAGCGGGATCCCGCAGTGATGGACCGAGGATCAGAGCCCGGCACCGGGAGCCTGGGCTTCCGGTGAGGCCTCCGGGATTTCGCTCGTGCCGGCGGTGGGCTTGCCGGCTGGTGGCTCCACCGTTGCCAACTCCACCTCAAGTCCTCCGATATACCGGGCCGCTAGGTTGTAGGCCCATGCCATCAGCGCGCCCATCAGGAAACCCGTCACCGCGTAGAAGATGGGAAAACCGAAGAGGGACACGGCACCGAGAATCAGGAAGATCGCACCTTCTTCCTCGCCCGAAGCCATGGTGACAGCCCCCGCGACGCCCATGATCACGCCGTAGAGCAACCCGCAGATGAGGCCGATCACCAGGAACATGACCCCCTGGATCTTGGCCAGGGACAGCGATCCAATGCGCTGGATCCGATGCATGGCATCCTCCGTTGCCGATCCTCATCTCTTCCGGACGGGCCGGGCACACCGCCCGACGCTGCCCGTCCGATCATCACCAGGGCAGGGCGTCGGGTGACGCAGGGAGTTGGGCCAGCAGCACCTCCACCGCCCGGGCCAGCTGGGCGTCGGCGTCGGCGGCGAAATCCTGCTCCGGCGGCTGGACGACGATCACGTCCGGGACGCAGCCGTTGTTCTCCTGGTTGGTGCCGGAGCCGGCGACATACCAGCCGCGGCCCGGCAGCCGGACGAACGAGCCGTCGGTGAGCCGGGCGCCGCCGGTGGAGATCACCGCGCCGAAGGTGGGCATGCCCACGACGGAGCCGCGGCCCGTGGTCTTGAAGGCCCACGAGAAGATCTCGGCGTTGGAGTAGCTGTCCTGGTCGCAGAGCGTCAGCGCCGGTCGCGTCCAGGCTGACAGCAGGAGCCGCTCGGCATCGGGGTAGGCCTTCACCGCCGGATCGGCGCCGCGCGGCACGGTCCAGGCGTGGCGGCGGACGCTGAGCATGGCCATGAGATAGTCGGTGGTCCAGCCGCCGCCGTTGTTGCGGACGTCGATCAGCAGCCCCTGTTTGCCGTGGGCGGCGGCGAAGAGGTCGCGCTCGAACTCCTCGAGCGACGGCGCGTCCATGCCCTGGATGTGGATGTAGCCCAGCTTGCCGCCGGACCAGCGCTCCACCAGCGCGCGCCGCTCCTTGACCCAGGCGCGGTAACGGTCCTGGCGCCGCTGGGCGAAGGGGGCCGGCCGGAGCTCCACGTCGCGCTCGCCGTCGACGCCGGTGACACGCAGCACCGTCCGCTGCCGCACCGTGTCGGCGAGCAAGGCGAAGAAGTTGTCCCCCGCGGCCAGGCGGCGGCCGTTCACCGCCAGGATCCGGTCGCCGGCCCGGAGGCCGGCGTCGACGCGGGCGGCGGGCGAGCCCGCCAGGATGTCCGTCACCGTCACCGAGGTGCCATCGGCGGCCGGCTCCACCCGGAGGCCCAGCTCGCCGGTGGGGACGGGGCGCGGCGCCCCGGCGGCGGTGAAGCGCATGTGCGAGGCGTTGAGCTCACCGCCCAGCAGGTTCTGCACCTCCTCGAAGTCCTCGCGGGTGGAGGCTCCCAGCGCCAGCGGCCGGTAGCGGTCTCTGAGCGCGGCCCAGTCGGCGCCGTGGAACGCCGGATCGTAGAAGCCCCGCTCCAGCTCGCGCCAGGCCTCCTCGTAGACCTGGCGGCGCAGGGCCGCCCGCTCCACCTCGTGGCGGGCGGTGAAGGCGACCGGGTCGCCGGGTTTCCCCTCGAGGTCGGTGACGCCCACCGTGCCCCGGCCGGTCCGGTACAGCACCTGCTTGCCGTCCTTGCTGAAGGCAGGTTGCGCCGGCCGCGTGTCGCCGGTGGTCAGACGCTTGAGCTCCTTGCCGTCCCAGCGCAGCTTGTACAGGTCGCGTTCGCCGTCCAGCGCGGCGCTGAACACAACGGTATGCCCATCGGGGGACACGGCCAGGTCGCCCTCGTCGCCCGGCAGGGCGTGCAGCAACCGCGCGCGTTCATGAATCTCCGCGAAGTCGATCTCCACTGGCGGCACCGGCGGCTCCTTCGCCTTGGCGGCCGTGTCGTCGCCGGCCGTTTTGCCCTTGTCCTCGGGCTTGGCCTTCTTGCCGGCCTCCTCATCGAACAGGAGCTGCCATTCCTCGGGGGAACGCTCGTGGTCGGCCCGCCGCAGGTAGACGGCCCACACGTCGAGGGTGGACGCATGGCGCTTGGAGAGCCAGTACAGCCGCCGCCCGTCGGGCGACCACACCGGGGCCGTATCGATCCCGGGGTGCTGCGAAATGTTCACGGCATCGCCGCCGGCGGCCGGCAGGATCAGGATATCGCTGTTGGCGGCCTGGTCTTCGCGGGAGACGGCGAGCCAGCGGGAGTCGGGCGACCAGACGAACTCCTGCTCCGTCCAGTGCGCCAGCAGGGCGCGGGCGCCGCTGCCGTCGGCGGCGGCGACGGTGAGGGTGCCCCGGTCGGCCAGATACGCCAGGTGCCGGCCGTCAGGCGAATACTTCGGGCGGAACTCGTCCGCCGGCGACTGGGTGAGGCGCGTCTCGACGAACGCGCCCGCTTTGACAAAGGCCCCGTCGTCGCGGCCGGCGGGCCGGGCGGAGTAGAGGTCCAGCTGCCCGTCCCGATCGGAGGCGTAGACCAGCCCCTTGCCGTCGGGGCTCCAGGCCACATGGCGCTCACGGGCCGGCGTGGTCGTCACGCGCACCGTGGGGGCCGGCGCGACGGACGCGGCGTCCTTGGGCCAGCGGGCTACGACAAAGACGTCGCCGGCCACGATGAGGGCCACCTGCTTGCCGTCGGGCGACGGCACGATCTCCTCGGCGTCGGCGGTGTACGTTTTCCGCTCCACGGCGGGGAGCAGCGAGTCGGCGGGCACGTCCAGCGTCAGCCGGCGCGGCTCGGCGCCGCCGGCGGCCGCGACGGTGTACAGGGCGTCCCAGAACTCATACGCCACCAGCCGGCCGTCGGCCGAGCAGCGCGGGGCGCGCACGTCGGCGCCGGTGTGCCGGGTGAGCGGGATCTGCGCACGGCTGGCCAGATCCAGCCGGAACAGATTGCGGTCGGGTCCGCCGTTGTCGGAGCGGAACACCAGGGCATCGTTGCCGGCCCAGGAAACGCCGTCCTCGTCCCACGGCGTGTCGGTGAGCCGCTCCAGTTTCTGGCCGTTGAGCTCCAGCAGCCACAGGTCCCGGCTGGCGGCGCCGCGGTAGTGGCGCCGCTGGGCCGGGGTGCCGCCCCGCACCAGGGCCAGCCGGCGGCCGTCGGGTGACGGCACCGCCTCCAGCGCCAGCACCCGCGCCAGCAGCGACTCGGTGCCGCCGGCGACGGGGATGCGGTAAATCGCCGGCATCCGGTCGAACGCGTCGAAGCGGGCCGAAGTGAACACCACGTCGGCGCCGAGGCCGCCCATGACGGTGTCGGCCGCCTCGTGGTGAGTCAGTCGGCGGGTGGTGCCGGCGGCCACGTCCAAAATATACGCGTCGTCGCCGCCGTCGCGGTTCGAAGTGAAGGCCAGCCCGGTGCCGCCGGGAAGCCAGACGGGTCGTCCGTCGTAGCCCGGGTTGGCGGTGAGCCGTCGGGCGGCGCCGCCGGCGGCGGACGCGAGCCAGATGTCCCCCTGCCAGGAGAAGGCGATGACCGTGCCGTCCGGCGACGGCGCCGGATGGCGCGGCATCACCGGCTCGACGGACAGGCCGAATCCGGCCAGCAGCAGAATGATCACGATCCCCGCGGTCTGACGCATGAGGCTTCCTCCCGGGAAATGTATGGAAGATTGCCGAAATATTATGGTGGCCAGAGCAGCGGGCAAAATCAAGTCATTTTTCTGCCAGGCGCTGACGGCCGGGCGGTGACGAGCGGAGCAACGGCCGGGACGAGGCGGCCGGACCGGAAATCGGTGGCGTCAACACCGCACGTCGCTCCTTCGTATACTCTCCAACCACCGGCCGGGATTGCCAGGCCGCGCTGCAAACGGGCGTCGCGTTCGCCCGAGGGAGGAAGATCATGTGGATTCGATCGTTCGTCCTGACTGTCTGTTGTCTGTGGATTGCGCTGCCGCTTGGGGCGGAGGAGCCACCGCGGGCCTATCAGGTGACCCCGCTCGCCGCAGGGCTGTACGAGCTCGCCATCGACGGCGGCGGCTATCCCGTCAAGGTGCTCGCCTCGGTAGGGGCCGACGGCGTCCTGCTGGTGGATACGGGGGACGAGGATTCGGTGGACGCGCTCTCCCGGGCGGTGGCGGCCTTCGGCAAGGGCCTGCCCCGGATCATCGTCAGTACCCACTCTCACGCGGAGCACCTGGGCGGGAACGCCACCCTCGGGAGGGAGGCGGTGATCATCGCCCACCGGAACATGCGGACGCGCTTCGAAAGCGGCCTGTACTCCTTTCTGGATCTGCCCCGCGAGGCCCTGCCCGCCGTGACCTTCACCGATAGCCTCACCCTGCACTTCAACGGCGAGGAGATCCGCCTCGCCGCCTTCCCGGGCGCCCACGACGACAGCGACATCGTCGTCTGGTTCACTCGGGCGAAAGTGGCCTACGTCGGCGCCCTCTGCATGGGCGTCCACTTCCCGTCCGTCGACGGCGAGTCGGGCGACATCCGACGGTATCCGGAGATCACCGCCCGGCTGCTCGACCTGCTGCCCGAAGACGTGCGGCTCGTCCCCGGCCACGCCGACGACTGCAGCCATGCCCAGGGCCGCGCTTTCCAGAGGATGATGGCGGCGACAGGCGCCATCGTCCGGCGGGAAATGGCCGCCGGCAGGGACATGGCCGCCATCCAGTCGGCGAAGGCGCTGGCGGATTTCGCCTCGTTCGAGAGCAGCTACGTCACGTGCGACACCATGATCCAGTCATGGTATTTCGCGCTCCGGGAGGGGCGGCCGGACATGACGGACAAGGCTCGACCCTACGGGCAGATCCACGCCGCGCTGAAGGACAAGGGCGTCGAAGCCGCCGTCGCCGTCTATCAGGAGTTGAAAACCCGCCAGGCGGACCGTTACCTGTTCGAGACGCGTACGCCGATGTTCATCGGCCGGATCCTGGCTTACAAGGGCGAGGACGCCGCCGCGGCGCGCTTCCTGGAGTTGTGTATCGCCGAATCACCCGCGAGCGACGCGGCGTGCCGGAGCCACGGCGCGCTCGGCCGCCTCTGCGCCAAGGCCGGCGACCGCGCGGCGGCGGTGCGGCACTTCCAGGCGTACCTGGCGGGGTATCCCAATGACGCGGGCGCCCGCAAGCAGATGCAGGAGCTTCAGGAGCAGCCGCAACCGACCCCCTGATGCACCGGTGATGACGGTGGCGCGGATTCGTCCGGAACGACGCCGACGCGTGGCGCAACGGTCGCGGCCGTCATGACGCAGTCGTTTGGATGAAGCCCGCCCGGGCGGTCCCGGCGGGGAGGGAGGTCAGCCCAGGATCGAGATGAGAATCCCCGCGGCCACCGCCGTGCCGATGACGCCGGCCACGTTGGGGCCCATGGCGTGCATCAGCAGGTAGTTTTGCGGATTGGCCTCCTGGCCGACGGTGTGGGACACCCGCGCGGCCATGGGGACGGCCGAGACGCCTGCCGAGCCGATGAGCGGGTTGATCTTGTTCTTCGAGAACAGGTTCATGAACTTGGCGACGAGCAGGCCGGCGGCCGTGGCGAAGGCGAAGGCCACCGCGCCGAGGCAGATGATCTTGATCGTCTGGGGTCGGAGGAAGGTGCGGTCCATGCTGCAGCCGACGCACAGGCCGAGGAAGATGGTGACGATGTTGATAAGCTCGTTCTGGGCGGTGCGGACCATCCGCTCCACGATGCCCACCTCGCGGATCAGGTTGCCGAACATGAGCATGCCCACCAGCGCGGCGGTGGGCGGCACGAAGATGTTGCACAGAATCGTGACCACGATGGGGAACAAGATCTTTTCGCGCCGGCTCACCGGCCGGAGGTTCTGCATGACGATCTGGCGCTCCTTCCGCGTGGTGAGCAGCCGCATGATGGGTGGCTGGATGAGCGGGACCAGGGCCATGTAGGAGTAAGCGGCGACGGCGATGGGGCCGAGCAGGTGGGGCGCCAGCTTCGTGGCGGTGAAGATCGCGGTGGGGCCGTCGGCGCCCCCGATAATGCCGATGGACGCGGCTTCCTTGGGCACGAACCCGAGGGCGATGGCGCCGAGCAGGGTGGCGAAGATCCCGAACTGGGCCGCGGCCCCGAGCAGGATGGTGCGGGGGTTGGCGATGAGGGGGCCGAAGTCGGTGAGCGCCCCGACGCCCAGGAAGATGACGGGCGGGAAGATCTCCCAGCTGACTCCGTGGTAGAGGTACCAGAACAGGCCGCCGATCTCTTCGCCGTGGGGCGGCATCATCAACGGCGAACCCGGAATGTTGGCGATGAGCGCGCCGAAGCCGATGGGCAGCAGGAGCAGCGGTTCGAACTCCCAGCGCACCGCGAGGTAGATAACCACGAGCGCCACGGCGATCATCACCGCGTTTTCCCAGGTGAACGCCTTGAATCCGGTGCCGTCCAGGTAGCGCAGGAGATGCTCCAGCATGGGCGGCTCCTAGCGGAAGGTGACCAGCCGCTGACCCACCTGGACGGCGTCGCCCACCTTGCAGTCCACACTTGCGATGACGCCGTCGTGCGGCGCGTTGATGTAGGTGTCCATCTTCATGGCGTCCAGCACGATGAGCTTCTGGTTGGTCTTGACCTCGGCGCCGGCTTCCACGAGCACCTTGGTCACGGTGCCCACGATGGGCGCGCAGAGCGAGCCGGGACCGGCGGCGGGGCGGGTGGCGACGGCGGCCGACGGCGGGCTGTAGACCGGCACGGCGGCAGGCGCGGGCACGGACACAGGCGGCGCGGCGTGGGGCGCCCCGGGGTAGTGCCCCTCATCGTCCTGCAGGATTTCCACCTGGACGTCGTAACTTTTGCCATTGACGGTGACGCGGAGCTGTTTCATGGCCGATCTCCAGTGTGCGGTGCGGGTCAGAACTTGGCGCTGCCCGTCGAGTGGGAGCGCATGATATCCAGCCGTCCGATGCGGGACCAGGCGGCCTGGGTTTCATCCTGGTGGATGTGGATGTGGTGGATCCGGACCGGCTCGCGCAGGGCCACGGTCACCGCCGCGGCGATGGCGGCCACCACGTCCGCCGGGATGGCGTCGGCGGCGGCAGCGGCCGGCGGGGCGGCGGGGACCGTCACCGGCCGGCGGGAAGCCCAGCGGTCGGCCGCTCCCAGCAGCATGATCACCATCTGCAGGGTGACCAGCGTCAGGAGGACGATGCCCATCCCGATCAGCGTCAGCATCAGCCCGAAGACGATGTCGCTCATGGGCGCCTCTACAGCGGGATGTTGCCGTGCTTCTTGGGCGGGCGGGTCTCCCGCTTGGCGCGGAGCGCGTGGAGCGCCAGGATGAGCAGCCGCCGCGTGTCGCGCGGTTCGATCACGTTGTCGATGAAGCCGCGGCCGGCGGCCACGTACGGATTGGCGAACTCGCGCCGGTACAGGTCCACCATGTCCCGGAACGCCGCTTTCGGGTCGGCGGCCTCCCGGATCTCCTTGCGGAAGACGACCTCGACCGCGCCCTCGGCGCCCATGACGGCGATCTCGGCGCTGGGCCAGGCGTAGACCCGGTCGGCGCCCAGGTCCTTGCTGCACATGGCCAGGTACGCGCCACCGTACGCCTTGCGGATGATCACGGTGAGCTTGGGCACGGTGGCCGACGAGTAGCTGAACAGCAGCTTGGCGCCGTGGCGGATGATCCCGCCGTGCTCCTGGCCGACGCCGGGCAGGAAGCCGGGCACGTCCACCAGGTTGACCAGCGGGATGTTGAAGGTGTTGCAGAAGCGGATGAAGCGGGCGCCCTTGTCGCTGGCGTTGATGTCGAGCACGCCGGCCAGCACCATGGGCTGGTTGGCCAGCACGCCCACGGTTATCCCGCCCAGCCGGGCCAGGCCGATGATCAGGTTGGGTGCGTAGTCCGCCTGGATTTCCAGGAAGTCGCCGCCGTCCACCAGGCCGATGATGACGGCGCGCATGTCGTACGGTTCGCGCGGGTCGTCCGGGACCAGTTCGTTGAACCGGGGATCGTCCGCGACCACGAGGTCGTCGATCGAGGCGCTGGGCGGATCCTGCAGGTTGTTGTTGGGGAGGAAGCTTAGCAGCCGGGCGGCGATCGCGAACGCATCCCGGTCGTCGGCGGCGGTGAAGTGGATGTTGCCGCTGATCCGGGCGTGGGCGTCGGCCCCGCCGAGGGCCTCCGGGGTGATCGACTCGCCGGTGGCCGCCTTGATGACGTTGGGGCCGGCGATGAACATCTGGCTGGTGCCGCGCACCATGATGACGAAGTCGGTCATGGCCGGACTGTAGGCGGCCCCGCCGGCGCAGGCGCCGGCGATGATGGAAATCTGCGGGACGACGCCGCTGAGCAGGGTATTGGTGTAGAAGATCCGGCCGTAGCCGCTCAGCGCGTCCACGCCCTCCTGGATCCGGGCACCACCGCTGTCGTTGATGCCGATGACGGGCGCCCCGCACTTGAGGGCGTCCGTCATGATGCTGACGATCTTGTGCGCGTGCATCTCGCCCACGGACCCGCCCGAGCAGGTGAAATCCTGGGAGAACGCAAACACCAGCCGGCCGTTGATGGTACCCGAACCGGTGACGACTCCGTCGCACGGGATCTCCTGCTGTTCCATGCCGAACTGGGTACAGCGGTGGGCGATGAACGTCTTCGTTTCCACAAAGGTATCCGGATCGAACAGAACGGCCAGCCGTTCGCGGGCGGTCAGCTTGCCGGCGGCATGCTGTTTGTCTATCCGGGCGGGGCCGCCGCCCGCTTGGATCCGGGCAATTCTTTCCCGCAGGGCATCGATTTTGTGCTGAGTCGTGTCGTGGCTCATGGTCACCTCGTGTTCAGGCGGACGGCCGCCCAGGCCGCGGGCGGCGGACGCCGACGGGACGGGTTAGGCGTTCTCAGTACTGGTGCGTCATGAGCGCCAGGGTGCTGAGGTGACGGTCGATCTCGTCGGGATGGACGCTGACGCTGGACGCCGCCAGGTTCCAGCCCTCGGGCATGCGCTGGTAGATGTCCATGATCCGCATTTTGTACTCGAAGGTTTTGTTCTGGGGAAGGTCGCCGCAGACCCGGGCGATGTAACAGACGATGGCGGTGTCACCGTAAAACGCGAAATCCACATCAGACAACTCCTAGGTGGAGTAGTGCTGGTGTTCGATCACCCGCTCCACGTCATGGAGATACTGATCGCGGTCGCGGATCACCTGGCGGGACCGAGCGATGAAACCCTTCCAGTTGGGCAGATGGGTGCGGGCGAGCGCCTCGCGGTCGCGCTGGGCGAACGCCTGAAAAATCGAGTCGATGTGGGCCAGAATCTCGTCGCAGTCCTTGGCATGGCTCTCAAGGGATTGGGACATCGTTGCCTCCGGCCAAAGTATGGAAAAAACATTATATAGGTAATGATTTGTGAGCGTCAATCTAGATCACCCGGGCCGCGGAACAGGGCACGTGGGCCAAGGCGCTGTGCTATCATAATAAATAGCCGTGGCGGGGCGGCGGTTGTCCGGGAAATGGTTACCTCCGTGGATTTGCCGTCTGCGCCGCCGCGGCGTTTTCACTCCGGCCGGTGGTCGGAGTTGCGGCCGGCGGCCGACATGGGCTATAATCCGGCCAACTTCCGATTCGCTCAAGGAACAACCCGTTATGAACACATTGCGTCTTCTGGCCATGTCCCTGGCCCTGCTGGGCGTTGGCGGCGCCGCGCGGGGCGAGGTGGTCCGCATTGTGCTGGACGGGGCGGTGGATCCGGTCCGCGCCGAGTTCATCGTCGCGGCGATGCAGGAGGCGGACCAGCAGAAGGCCGCACTCATCGTGCTGGAAATGGACACGCCCGGCGGGCTCGGCGATTCGATGAAGGCCATCATCCGCGCCATCCTCAACGGCCGGACGCCGGTGGCGGCCTTCGTCACCCCGAGCGGCGCCCATGCCGCCTCGGCCGGCTTCTTCATCCTGGTGGCGGCCGACGTGGCGGCCATGGCGCCGGGGACCAACTCCGGGGCGGCCCACCCCATCATGGCCTTCGGCGGTGTGATGCCCATCCCGGAGGACGAGAAGACCAAGCCGATCTTTGAGAAGATCCAGAACGATATCTTGGCCTATCTGCGCGGCATCGTGCGCCAGCGAGGCCGCAACGAGGAGGCGGCGGTGGCCGCTGTGAAGCAGAACGCGTCCTATACCGCCGCGGAAGCACTGGACGCGAAGCTGATCGACCTGGTGGCCAAGGATGAGGCGGAACTGCTGAAGCTGCTCGACGGCCGTACGGTGCGCAAGTTTGACGGTCGCGAAGTGGTCCTGAAACTCACCGGCCAGACGGTACGCTTAGTGGAGATGTCGCTGCGCCAGCGGATGCTGGCGTTCGTTTCCGATCCCAACGTGGCCATCATTCTGGCCCTGGTGGGCATCCTCGGACTTTTCTTCGAGTTTTCCCACCCCGGCTTCTACGCGCCGGGAGTGGTGGGCGGCATCTGCCTGCTCCTGGCCCTGCTGGGCTTTTCGCTCCTGCCGTTGAATTACGTGGGCGTGCTGCTGATCATCGTGGCGGTGGCCCTGTTCATCGCCGAGATCAAAGTGCAAGGCTTCGGCGTCCTGGGCATCGCCGGCATCGTCAGCCTGGTGCTGGGCTTCCTGATGCTGGTGGAGAGCCCCGATCCCAACTTCGGCGTGGCCTGGTCGGTGGTGCTGGGCGTGGCGGTGCCGGTGGGCGTGCTGTTGCTGCTCCTGACCCGCCTGGTCATCGGCGCGATGCGCAGCCGGTCCGCCACCGGCCAAGAGGGCATGGCGGGCATTGCGGGCCGTAGCGTGACGGAACTGGCGCCGGCGGGCCAGGTGCACGTTCGGGGCGAGTATTGGAACGCGGTGTCGGCATCCGGCGCCGCCATCCCGGCGGACACACCGGTAGTGGTGATCCGGGCCGAGGGGCTGGTCCTGTATGTCGAGCCGAGAGACAAGAATACGACCCAAGGAGGTCAGTTATGATACCGGGTATGACGTTCACAACCGTTGCCGTTGTTTTCCTGCTCCTGTTCTTTCTGAATTGGATCAAGGTCATCCGGGAGTACGAGCGCGCGGTGATCTTTCGGCTCGGCAAGGTGCTGCCGGGCGCCAAGGGGCCGGGCCTGATCCTGGTGTTCGCCCCCATCGACAAGATGGTCAAGGTGGACCTGCGCACCATCACCCTCGACGTCCCGCCGCAGGACGTCATCACGAAGGATAACGTCTCGGTGAAGGTCAACGCGGTGGTCTACTACCGGGTGCTCGACGCGGTCAAGGCGGTGATCGATGTGGAGAACTACCTGTACGCCACGTCCCAGCTGGCCCAGACTCACCTTCGGTCGGTCCTGGGTGAGGTGGAGTTGGACGACCTGCTGAGCAAGCGCGAAGCGCTGAATATCCGCCTGCAGGAGATCCTGGACCGGGACACGGACCCGTGGGGGGTCAAGGTGTCGAAGGTCGAGGTCAAGTCAGTGGACCTGCCGCAGGAGATGCAGCGCGCCATGGCCAAGCAGGCCGAGGCCGAGCGCGAGAAGCGAGCCAAGATCATCCACGCCGACGGCGAGTTTCAGGCGTCCAAGACCCTGGCCAATGCGGCGGCGGAACTGGAAAAGCAGAAGGTCGCCATCCTGCTGCGCTACCTTCAGACGTTAACCGAGATCGGCGTCGAGAAAAACACCACCATCGTGTTTCCGTTGCCCATGGAGCTTCTGGGCCACCTGATGAAAGACCGCAAGGACGGATAGCGCCGGCCCTTGGTGGGCCGGCCCGGAGTGTGATATATATTCGGGCAGCCGGCGGGGCCGGATTGGCGCCGGTCGTGGTGTGACACTTCAGCGATGGGGAATGCGCATGCGTGACAAGGACAATTCCAAAGAGAAGACGGTGGTCTTGAACAACCGGGACATCGTCCTGATGTTCGCCTTCTTCGTCGTGGTGCTCGTGGTGGTGTTCACCATCGGGCTCATGGTGGGTCGCTCCTTCACCGAGCCGGTGGACGAGTCCGCCCTGGCCGGCCAGCCGACGGGAGCGGGCGACAAGGCGCCGGCGCCGGCTGGTGTGGAGCCCAGTCCGGCCATCGAGGAGATCACGCTGCCGCCGCCGCGCGACGACACGACTCGGGCCGGCATCCCGCCGTCCACCCAGACCGCCCCCCAGCCGCCCCCCCAGCCGACCACCCAGCCGGTTGCTGTGGCGACTCCACCTGCCGCGCCGACGACGCCGACCACCGCGCCGGCTGCGGCCGGCCCGAAGCCCGCACCGGCGACTGCGCCGGCGCCGACCAAGCCGGTCCCGCAGACCACGACACCGGCCGCGCCCACCGTCGCGGGAACGACGTACTTTGTCGTCCAGGCCATGGCCACCCGAGACCTGGCTGAGGCCCGCCAGATGGTGGACCGGCTCAAGGGCAAGGGCTACGATGCCTTCGTCAAGATCGCCGACGCCGGCAGCTCCGACGGCATGCATCGCGTCCAGGTGGGCAAGTTCAAGGACCAGGCCCATGCCCGCGAGCTGGTGGCCCGCCTGAAGAAGGACGGCTTCGAGGCATTTCCCCGGAAAGTGACGGAGTGACGATGGAGCGGCCGCGCCTGCCGGATTGGCTTCGCAACGTCAGCGTGCATGGCGCCGCCACTCACGGCACCCGGCAGGTCTTGCGCCGGCACGGCCTGAACACCGTCTGCGAGGAGGCGCGCTGCCCCAACCGCGGCGAGTGCTTCTCCCGCCACACCGCCACCTTTCTGATTCTCGGTGACAGCTGCACCCGCGGCTGCGGCTTCTGCGCGGTGGACCACCGCCCGCCGCACCCCCCCGACCCGGCCGAGCCGGCGGCGATCGCCCGCGCGGCGGCGGAACTGGACCTGCGCTACCTGGTTATCACCTCGGTCACGCGCGACGACCTCCCCGACGGCGGCGCCGGTCAATTTGCGGCGGTGATCCGCGCCGCCCGGGCGGCGCGGCCGGGCCTCCGGGTGGAGGTGCTGGTCCCCGACTTCCAGGGTGACGCCGCGGCGGTGCGGACCGTGCTCGAGGCGGCGCCCGACGTTTTCAACCACAACGTGGAGACCGTGCCGCGGCTCTATCCGGTGGTCCGCCCCCAGGCCGACTACGCCCGGTCGCTCGCGGTGCTCCGGCAGGCCGCGGACCGGAAGCCGGCCGTTCCGGTCAAGAGCGGCCTCATGGTGGGCCTGGGCGAGGAGCGGGACGAGGTGATGGCGGTGCTGGCCGACCTGCGCGCCGCCGGCGTGATGTTCGTGACCATCGGCCAGTACATGCAGCCCCGTCGCGGCAACCTGCCGGTGGTCCGGTACGTCCATCCCGACGAGTTCCGCCTCTACGAGCGCGACGCGACAGCCCTGGGCTTCCAGGGCGTCTTCGCCGGTCCGCTGGTGCGGAGCTCCTATCTGGCCGAACGGCTCGTCCGCCCCGATCCCGGCGGCGCTTGACGCATCCGGTCAACCGCTTCGCAGGATGCCATCCATGGCCGATATCCAACCGACACCTCCGCCACCCGAACCGCCGAAACCCGCCGCCGCGCTGCCGGCGAGTCCCGAGCGCTGGTTGGATTACGCGCGTTACCCCCTGGGCACGGCGCTGTTCCTCATCCTGGCGTTTCCCCGCTTCGACGTCTGGCCGCTGGCCTGGGTGGCGCTGGTCCCGCTGCTCTACCATCTGGGCCGCTGCGCCCGCGGCCGGGCGGCGTTCCTGTCCGGCTTCACCGCCGGCGCCCTGTTCTTCCTCGGGCTGCTGTACTGGGTGCCGCGGGCGATGATGGCCTACGGCGGCGTCCACCCCGTGCTGGCGGGCGGGGTATTCGTCCTCATGGCCGGCGTGCTGGCCCTATTCGTCGGCGCCTTCGCCTGGGTGCAGTGGCGGATGTTCCGCCAGTGGGGTTGGAAGGCGGCGCTGCTGGCCCCGTTTGTCTGGACGGCGCAGGAATACGCCCGCAATTACCTGGCGCTCACCGGCTTCCCGTGGGGGAACCTGGGAACCGGCCAGGCCTACTTCGGCTTCCTGATCCAGATCGCCGACACCACCGGCGTCTACGGCGTCTCCTTCCTGGTGGTGGCGATCAACACGGTCCTGCTGCTGGCGATGGTGCCCGACGTTCCGCGCAAGCTCAAGTTGTACTGGGCGGCGCTGGTGGGGATGGCGCTCTTCTACTGCTTCATCTACGCCGAACTCCGCTACGCGACCTTCCCGGCGACAACGGGCGAGCCACTGGCGGTGGCCGGCATCCAGCCGAACATCCGCGACGAGGACACCCGGGAGCAGGTGGCGACCGTGCACCGAGTCGATTATCCTCGGTTGCTGGCCGACGTGATGGCGGCGGCGCCGGCCACGCGCCTCGTGGTGTTTCCTGAAAGCCCCACGCCCTACGCGTTCGACCGCGATCCCGCCTACCGCCAGCTCATGACCGGCATGGCGGCGTCCCACCGGGTCACACTGCTGTTCAACGGCATCCGCTTCAGCGGCCGGACATACTTCAACACCGTGTATGTTGTGGGGCCGGACGGACGCCCGGGCGGGGCGTACGACAAGTCGCGGCTGGTGCCGTTCGCTGAGCACGTCCCGTTCCAGAACCTGTTCTTCTTCGCCCGGGCCATGAGCCAGGAGATCGGCGACTTCGCCCCGGGTGCGGGACCGGTGCCGCTGGAGGCGGCCGGCGTGCCGGTGGGCGTCTCCGTCTGCTACGAGGCGATCTTCCCCGAGTACCTGCGCGCGCTCACCGCGGCGGGCGCCCGGCTGCAGGTCAACGTCACCAACGACGCCTGGTTCGGTCGCACCGCCGCCCCCTGGCAGCACATCCAGCACAGCCTGCTGCGGGCGGTGGAGAACCGCCGCTGGGTGGTCCGGGTTGCAAACTCGGGAATCAGTGTTATAATCGACCCCTTCGGGCGGGTCACGGCGCAAATCCCGCCCTTCGCACGAGGCACGCTGATCGGGCATGTGCATCCCCTGTCCCAACGGAGCCCCTACGTGGTGATCGGCGACGCGTTCGCCTGGCTCTGTGTGGCTGTCACGGCCCTCGGCGCGGGAATCCCCTGGCGCAGGAAACGATCCGATGAGCATTGCACTGGACGAGATCAAGACTGAGCTGAACGGTATTGTCGGCCGCATCCGGGACGTCCGGGGGTATCTTTGACTTCGACGCCTGTACCCGTGAACTGCAGGAGCTGGAAGCCCAGGCGGCGGCGCCCGATTTCTGGAACGACCAGAACCGGGCCCAGGACGTCTTCCGCCGCACCCGCCATCTGAAAAACAACATCAAGTTGGTGGAGGGACTGGAGGCCATGGCCGCCGATGCCGGCGCCCTGGTGGAGCTGGCCGAAGAGGGCGAGGACGTGGCTGCCGATCTGCAAGAGCTCATGACCAAACTTGGCCTGCAGACACAGGAGGCAGAGCTTCGCACCATCCTCAGCGGAGACTTCGACGACAAGAATGCGTTCCTGACCATTCACTCCGGCGCCGGCGGGACCGAGAGCCAAGACTGGGCGGAGATGCTGCTCCGCATGTACCTGCGCTATGCCGAAAAGAAGGGCTTCAGCACGCGCATGATCGACACCCAGCCCGGCGAGGAGGCCGGGATCAAGTCGGCCACCTTCCTGGCCGAGGGAGAGTACGCCTTCGGCTTCCTGAAGGCCGAGAGCGGCGTCCACCGGCTGGTCCGTATCTCCCCCTTCGACTCGGCCGCCCGACGGCACACCTCGTTCGCCTCCGTGTTCGTGTATCCTGAGATCAGCGACGACATCGACGTGGCCATCGAGGAGAAGGACATCCGGGTGGACACCTTCTGCGCCTCCGGTCCCGGCGGCCAAGGGGTGAACACCACCTACTCGGCGGTGCGGATCACCCATTTCCCCACCGGCATCGTGGTGCAGTGCCAGAACGAGCGCAGCCAAATCCGCAATAAGGAAGTGGCCATGAAGGTGCTGCGCGCGCGCCTGTTCGAATTGGAGATGGAGAAGAAGCGGGCCGAGATCGCCGAGCGGGAGAATGCCAAGAAGGACATCGCCTGGGGCAGTCAGATCCGCTCCTACACCCTCCAGCCGTACCGACTGGTCAAAGATCACCGCACCAAGGTGGAGATCGGCAACGTGGACTCGGTGCTCGACGGCAACCTCGACGAGCTGATCAAAGCCTACCTCGTCCAGTTCCGCGAGAAGTAACCCGCTGGCGACCCGCGGCCCCTGTTAACCGCCGCGGCGTCACGTCTGCCGGCACAATCCGGCGAAATCAATCGTTAACCAACAATTCGAGTCTCAGCAGATCCACGGCGGTCAGCCGGCCGTCCCCGTCCAACTCACCGCCCGGCCAGGGCTGGTCCCACAGCCCGCCCGCCAGCACCTGGCGCAGGCGGGATACGTCGGTGCGGTTGACCTCCCCCTCGCCGGTCAGGTCCCCCGGCAGCGTGACCGGCGGGTAGGCGTAGCCGGCGATCCCCTCGGAGATGTACCCGAACTGCAGGACGGCTGTCCCGACCTCCGCCCGGTCGGTGGTGTAGTGATGGTCCCCTTTGGCATGGTAGAGGCGGAAGACCGGGATGGCGCCCGGGAAACAGCCGGTGAGCAGGTGGCCGCAAGCGCCCTCGTCGATGTATCCCAGGACCATGGCCTGAGCCTTCTCCAGCGAGCTGGTGGTGTAGAAGTGATCCTCCCGGCTGGGGCTGAACAGGCGGAAGAACGGCCGGGCGCCCGGCGCATCGGCGGCGGGCGACCGCCAGGCGACGCGCTCGAACTCGTAGCCGGCGGGGGATGCGGACGCCTCGGCGAAGAAATGGTCGCCGGCCTGGGTGGCCGGACCGTAGAACCGGTAAATATTGCCAGCCTGGTCCGGGAAGAGGTACAGCTCCGACAGGTACAGGTCCCACGTGTCGGCCGCTTCGGCGGTGCCGGCGGCGTAGATGACCTTCGAACGGTCGCTGATGCGGCCCACGGGGTCGCTGCCGATCCCCGAGGCCAGTTGGAAGCCGTCGCCGATGCCGGGCCCGTGGATGTAGCACTCGTTATCCACGGGCGTGAACGTCAGACCGTCTTCGGACAGGTGGAGGCAGGCGCGGGAGTACACTCCGTCGAACTGACCGTGCCGGATCATCAGGTAATACCCGCGGTCTGGGTTGTACTTGACGTCCACGTCGTTGACCGCCATCACCCATTCCCGCTCGGGAAAGGTGACACCGTCCGCGGAGACCGCCCGGTAGAGCCCGCCCGGATCGTCCTGGTCCAGGAAGTACAGCACGAACGCTCCGTCCAGGTGCAGCGCGCTCGGTTGTCCGGCGCCGTATCCGCCGGGGTTCGACATCTGGCTGGCGATGACCGGCACCGGTTTGGCGTCGGACGGGTGCATGGACCAGTTCACGCCATCGACGGAGACGGCCAGGTAGATGTCGTTGTCCGTCCCGTCGGCCTCGGCGGTGCCGGTGAAATACATCCAGTACCAGCCGGCGAACTGGATCACCGAAGGATCGGCCACCAGAGCCAGAGGCTCGGGCAAGAGGGCGACCGACGGCGCCGACCAGATGATGCCATCGTTCGATTCGGCCGTCAGAATCCGGTCCGGGATGCCGGAGGCCAGCTCGCCGCCGCACCACCACATCCGGTAGCGATCGCCTGACCGCATCAGCGACACGCCGTAATCGTACCCGCTGCGGTACAGGACCTTTTGCCGGTACTGCGAGACCGCCACCCAGCCGCCCACGCTGACGCTCTTGCTGGCGGGCGCCGTCCGGGTGGCGCCTGCCGCCGCCGGCGGGCCGGCCAGGACGGCCGCATCGGACAGGGCCAGCAACAGCAGCAGGCCGATCGTGCACCCTAGACGCTGGTGTCCGCACAAGCCGAGCCAGCGGTGATGGAGGCAGACCCCGCAGTCCGGCTCGCGCCGCATGCGGTCAAGGTTCGGTCGATGAATCGGGGTCAATTCACTTCACCTCAGCCGGCAGCGGGCGTCCGGTCCGCGGCGGCGGACGGTCCGGCGCTGCCGGGTTGTGCAACCGGCCGACGGATCAGCCGATCAGGACGCGGCCGCTCACCGGCCTTCGGCCGCGGGCTCGAACGCCTGGTTCCGCCACATCTTGATCATGTCATAGGGCGCCGGCGCTCCGCCCAGGTACTTGTGGAACCAGTCCAGATGGGCGTTGTAGTAAAACGGCATGCTCTTGACGGCGTTCGGCCAGTGGCCGTCGTTTTCGAACACGATGAGCCGGGACGGCACTTTCATCCGCTGCAGGTCGGTAAAGAAGTGCAGGCTCTGGGTGTAGGGGACCCGGTAGTCGCGCTCGCCGGTGATCACGAGGCACGGCGTCTTGAATTGCGCCACGTGGTTAGAGGGCGAGAACTTCTCGTACAGGTCCGACTCCCACGGCGTACCGCCCATGTCCCATTCCGGGAACCACAGCTCCTCGGTGGCGCCGTGCATGCTCCGCAGGTCGTAGACGCCCATCATGGCGGCCGCGGCCTTGAAGCGGTCGGTGTGGCCTTCCAGCCACATCACGGCGTAGCCGCCCCAGCTCCAGCCCATGACGCCCATCCGGTCGGCATCCACGTAGGGCAGCTTGGCCAGCGCGTCGGCCGCCTTCATCACGTCGTCGATCACCTTGCCTCCCCAGTCGCGGGAGATGGCGTCGGTGTAAGCCTGGCCGAAGCCGGTCGAGCCATGAGGATTGGGGAACGCCACCACGTAGCCGGCGCCGGGGTACACCTGCCAGTCGCCGCGGAAGGAGTCGGCCCACATCATCTGCGGGCCGCCGTGGACGTTCAGGATCAGCGGGTACTTCTTGGCCGGATCGAAGCCGTGGGGCGTGACGATGAAGATCTGGAGCGGATGGCCGGCGGCGCCGGGCACCTCGATTTCCTCGGCCGGTCGGATGTCCACGGTCTCCGTCACGGCGCGATTGAGGGCGGTGAGCGCCCGCAACTTCCGGTCGCCGAGGTCCCAGGCGTGCAGCTCGGCCGGTTCGCCCACCGATGAGCGGATGAATACCAAGGTTTTCCCGTCAGGGGTGAGGCGCAGGGCGCGCAATCCCTTGGCCTCGGTGCCGGGCATCACCTCGGTGATGGGACCGCCCGCGACCGGCACCCGGTACACCGGGTAACGGCCCCGCACCTGGGCGGTGAAGAGCAGGGCGGCGGAATCGGGCGTCCAGCAAAAGTCTTCCACCCAATTGTCGAGGGCGTCGGTCAGGACGCGGGTTTCGTCAGTCCGGCGGTCGTAGACGGCCAAGCGGAAGCGGTCAGCCTCGAAGCCGGGTTTCGTCTGGAACCGGTAGGCGATGTAGCGACCGTCGGGCGAATAGAGCGGATCGCCGTCGAAGGCCAAATTCTTCACGGTGAGGCAGCGCAGCCCCCCATTGGCCATCGGGTACAGCCACAGGTCGTTGTTGGTGGACTGCTCCTCGTCCGGGTCGCGCTTGGAGACGACGCACAACTCGAGGCCGTCGGGCGAGAACGCGTAGCCGCGGTTGACGCCGGGCGCGACGGTGGGCGTGTCGATGTCGCCGGGGGTCAGATCGGTGATCGCGCCCGTGGCGACATCCACCTTCAGGGTGTGCTGGCGCTTGCCGTACCGGTCGCTGGCCCAATGGCGGTGCATGAGATCGTCGGCGAGCCGGGCCCTGAGGGGGCCCTTGTCCAGGCCGTCCTGGATCCGTTTGTTGCAGGCGTCGTCGGCGCCGCACTCGGGAAAGATCTCGGAGGTGAAGATGACTGATTGGCCGTCGGGCGTCCAGACCGGATCGGCGGCGCCGGTGGAGAACCGGGTCAGCTGGCGCGGCTCGCCGCCGTCGGCGGGGAGCAGCCAGAGCTGGGCGCCGTCGCTGCGGGTGGAGACGAACAGCAGGGTCTTGCCGTCGGGCGACCAGCGGGGAGTGCTGTCCGATTTGTCCGAGGCGGTAAGCCGGCGCAGGCCGGTGCCGTCCAGATTGACAACGTGGATGTCGGCGTTGGTGGTGCCCTTGACCAGGTCGGACGTCGTGACGGTGAAGGCGATCCGGCGGCCGTCGGGCGAGATCTGGGGATCGGCCACCGACTGGATCCGGTACAGGTCGGCGATGGTGAACGGCGTTTTGGACACCTGGGCGGTGACCACGGTCAGACTGATCACTGCCAGCAGGCTGATGGCGGCCATACGTTTCATGGCGATCTCTCCTGTTCGGGCTGAGGGTGACACCGGGATCCGGAGGCGGGGCGCTGCTGGCGCCCGTGCGTCCGGGGCACCCCCGGTGGTCAGGGTGTATCTTAGCCGATGCCGGCGCGGAGGTCCACCCCGGCTTAGACCACCGCCTGCAGCGCCCGGCTCATGGTCCGCAGGAAGTTGCCCCAATATTCCACAAAGCTGGTCTGGTGGACCAGGTAGGGGGTCAGCACGCAGGATCGCAACACGTAGACACTGCCCAACCGGTCCCATTCCGCCTCCGGAATCCCTAACGACCGGACGAACCTACAGGGCGATTCGCCGTACTCATCCCGGCTGAGCGCCGTCTTGGAGGTGATGAAATCCTCCGAATACATGCGGCCCGACTTATACGAGCATTTTTCCCAGAGCCGCACGTTGAGCTCGTTCATGGCGGCCAGGCTCGGGTTCTCCTCCTCGTGGAAGGCGAAATCCACCATATTGAAATCCGGCCGGACCAGCGGGTGCACCCGGAAGCGCCGGCCGTGGAAATCATAGGGCGGCGTGGTGCGAAGGGCGTCGTGGAACCTATGGGCGCCCTCGATGCTGGAGCCGATGATGCGTCCGTAACCGGTGATGTTGAGCGGCACAAGTTGGTGGGCGGTCCAGACTGAGGCGACGGCGGCTCCCGACTTGGAGCCCTCCATGATGTAGCTGCCCAGCAGCATCGGGTTGTCCTCGCTCTTCTCGAAGACGTATGCGGCGAAGTAGGAAATCAGCTCCAGCACCCGCCGGTCCTTGAGCACCACGGCCCCGGCGGCGTACGGGATGTACCCCATCTTGTGGGGATCGATGGTGATGGAGTCGGCCTCGGTCATAGCGCGGAAGGCGGCGTAGATGTCGGGATCCGGCCAGTCCAGGGGGTCCGAAAAGACATGATGGCGCCGGAACGCGGCGGGCAGTTCGGCCAGGTCGATGGGCTGATCGTCGGCGCCCAGGATCAGGGCCCGGGCGTAGCCGCCGTAGGCCGCGTCCACGTGGAGATAGAACCAGATCCCCTGCGTCGCAAGTTCCTGCCGGAGACTGACCACCTCGTGGACGGGGTCGATGGCGCCCTCCTCGGTGGTGCCCACGACGGCGACCACGGCGAGGATCGGCGTGTGTTCGGCCGCCAGGCGGAGGATGGTCTCCCGCAGGTGCTGGACGTCGAGGCGGAAGCGGTCGTCTACGCGGATGAACACCAAGTTGTCCTGACCCAGGCCAAGGATGTCGGCCGCCTTGGTCCAGGAGTAGTGTTTGGTCTGGGGCACCAGAATCTTGCCCAGCTTGCCGGCGGTGACGCCGGTGCCGCGGGCCGATCGGGCCCGCACCGTGTCCATTTGCCCGGCGGCCTTGACCCGGTCCAGGAGATCCAGGCTCTGCTCGGCGGAGTAATTCAGCAACTGCCACTCGGTCTGGCCGGCCACCAGTTCGGGGACCGCCTCCCGGACGGCCAGCGGGACGGACTTGAGGTTGCGGGCCACCCAGAGCCCCTCGTAATTGGCCACCGTGCCTCCGGATGTGACGTGGCCCCAGGCGCGGTCGGGATGGTAGCCCAGCAGGCGAGCAAGCTGCCGGCCCACCTCGATTTCCATGGCAGTGGTCGCCGGCGACCCCTCGTAGGCGCAGTTGTTGGGATTGTAAAGCAGGGTCAGCATGTAGGCGAGATTGGCGGCCATCAGGGTGTCGGCGTTCATGTGGCCGAGATAACGGGGCGAGAACCAGGGGACCGAGCTGAGCTGCAGCCGGCCGGCCAGCTCCACGAGCGCCTGCTGCGTGCGCTGCAGCGTGGCCTGGAAGCAGGGTTCGCATCGCTGAGCTTCGCTGAAGGCCGGCGAGTCATCGGGCTGGTAGTAGATCCGCCAGTCGGCGTGATCGTTCATCATGAACCGGAGCATCTGCATGAAGAAGTCCCGATTCTCCGACTTCGGCCCCAGGAACAGGGCATTCACGTCGATAAGGTCATTCCTGGATTCGTTTGTCATGGCTCTCGTTCTCCCAGTTATCGTTACCCTCGATTTTCCTGGCGGTGACTCGCCGCCCCACTGTTGTGACATAGCCTGGCACCATCACGGATCGGCACATCTTCCCTCTGACGTAGCCAGGTACCATCACTGTGACATAGCTTGGCACCATCACTGGCACAATCAAGGATCCCCCCCGACAGTTTTCTGTGACAGAGCGTGGCACCATAAGCGCCTGCGTCAACCGTAACAGCGTCTTAAAGCATACGCATACCGAATCTGTCTGTGACAGAGGCTGGCACGTTGTCAGATTCCGCGAATGCATGATAATGCGAGTGGTGCTTTCAGGTAAATAATTGATTGGGCCAACCTTATTCCTGCCGGTAAGAAACCAATTTCTGGATACCCGGTGTGCCCAGCCGGGACTGTCGATCGAGCCAAGAGGCAAAATTTTCTTCGGACACTTTCACAGTCAAACGTTTGTAGATATGAAGACAATACTCTGGGAGTTCAGATGGGACGTCGGCGGCGCCTGCACATTCCGAACGCCATCGTGCATATCACGCTCAAATGCCACGATTCCGCCATGCTGCTCCTGGGTGAGGCGGACAAGGAATTGTATCTGGCGATACTGGATGAAACTGCCCGTGAAATGGACTACGGCGTGGTGAGCTTTTGCCTTCAGGACAACCATCTGCACCATATTCTGGAGACACCTCCGGATATCGAAGGGCACACACTGTCGGAGTTCATGTTCCGCGTGCTCAACCGGTTCAGCCATCGGTTCAATCAGCGTCACCGGCGCACCGGTACGGTTTGGAACGGCCGGTTCAGGGATACTGCCTGGATGAGCCGGAACCAGCTCCTGGCGCTGGAGATCCTGCTGTGGTATGTCGAGGCCAACACTTGGCGGCGGCGCGTGCGGCCGGTTCCGCCGTGGGAATGGCCGTGGTGCAGCGCCTACCGGCTGTTCCACGACCGGACGGAACAGCCGGCAACCCGGCTGCAGGATTACGTGAACCGCCTATATCGGGCCCGGGGAGACCCCCTCGGCGAGTTCCGCGACCTCCTCTCCCAGCAACGTCCCGACTGGTCGAAACGGGCACGTCAATCGAGGTTTATCAACCTGGACCGCCGCACGGAATTGGCCGTCCAGCATGATCTGAAGCACCTGAACGAGTCCATCCAGTCAGCCAGCCAGCGGAGCTGGAAACTGGAGGTGGCCCGCTACAGCATGCTGGCCCAGCCCACGATTCAACTCGTCATCTGAGACGGATCGATTAATGCCCGAAGCGGCCATCAACCGTGTTGACTTTTCACCGCATTGTGCCTATTCTGAATGCGTCATCCCGAGCAGGAGAATGCATCATGAAAGGTAACGACAAAATCATCGCCAAGCTCAACGACCTGCTGGCCGACGAGCTGACCGCCATCAACCAGTACATGGTCCATTCCGAAATGTGCGACAACTGGGGTTACACCCGGCTCCACGAGGTCACTGAAAAGCGGGCCATCGACGAGATGAAGCACGCCGAGAAGCTCATCGCCCGGATCTTGTATCTCGAAGGACTCCCCATCGTCTCTGAGCTGAAGAGTATCCATATTGGCGCCAACGTCGAGAAGCAGCTGGACAACGACTGGGAGGCCGAGGCCGGCGCCGTCAAGAGTTACAACGACGGCATCAAGTTGTGTGTCCAGTTTGCCGACAACGGCACCCGCGAGCTGCTCGAGGCGATCCTCAAGGACGAGGAGGCCCATATCGACCTCCTGGAGGCCCAGAAGGACCAGGTCGCCCAGATGGGCATCAAGAATTACCTGGCCGAGCAGATCCGGGGTTAGCTCTCCGCACGCACGTAGCACGCAGCCGCCGCGACAGCATGCGGTGCAGGCAGGCATCCTGCCGGATGAGTAACTCATCTGGCAGCGGCACTCCGGCATAAAATTTGTATCATTATCAGTCCATTCAGCACATTCTTTAGACCACCCCAGCACTGATTCAATCAGAATCAAGGATTCAGGAGCGAATCTTCAGGCCTGTGGATCGGGTCGATGGCCGGTGCCTTGAGCATCCGTTGGCACGTTTCATTGATGCGGTGGGCCGGCGCCCGGGAGTGAGTGGATTATCTGTAATTTTTTCAACCTGTTCTTTGATTTCTCCGGATTGTCTCATCCGTAGCGTCGCGTTAGAGTGGCATCACTAATCCGAGGAGGATGATCATGACCAACAGGTCAACGTGTCTTTACCCTAGCGAAATGTGTATCACAGTAGTCCTGCTGGGGCTGGCGCTGGCGGTCCCGGCGGCTGGGGCTGACTTGGGCACGGCGTTCACCTACCAGGGGCGGCTCGAGACGAGTGGCAGCCTGGCCAACGGGACGTACGACTTTCAGTTCACACTCTACGACGCCGACAACGGGGGCGCGAACCTGGGGACGGTGACCGTCGATGACGTCGCGGTGGCGGGGGGGCTGTTCACGGCGGCGCTGGACTTTGGCGAGGGGGCTGTGACGGGGCAGGCGCGCTGGCTGGCCATCGGGGTGCGCCCCGGGGCGAGCACGGGAGCCTATACGGCGTTGAGCCCGCGGCAGGAGCTGCGGCCGGCGCCCCACGCCCTGGCGTTGCCGGCGCTGCGCACAGAGCAGAACGCCGCGTCGCCCAACCTCGTTGGCGGACACTGGGCCAACAGCGTCGCCGGCGGTGTGGTGGGCGCCACCGTCGGCGGAGGTGGAGCGGGCGCCACACCCAACGAGATCGTGTCCGACTACGCCACCATCGGCGGCGGGCAGGACAACGTGGCCGGCGGGACGGGCTCGGTCATCGCCGGCGGCAGCTGGAACACGACCACCGGCGCCCACGCCGTCGTGGCGGGCGGCGGCAACAACATCGCAGGGACCGTCGCCGTCATCGGGGGCGGAAGTGACAACCAGGCGGAGGGAATGTATGCTGTCATCGGTGGCGGCATCCTCAATGCGGCCAACGGCGACTGGAGCACGGTCAGCGGCGGCCAGAGCAACCAGGTCAACAAGGCTAACGACACGGTGAGCGGCGGTCTGGCGAATGTCGCCAGCGGCCCCGAGGCCGCGATCGGCGGCGGCAAGGACAATTACGCCGCCGGCACCGGGGCGGTCGTCGGCGGGGGGAGCGGAAATTCGGCCGCCGGCGCCCACGCCGTGGTGGCCGGCGGCGGCAATAACGACGCCTCCGCCGTTTCATTCGTTGGCGGGGGAAGCGACAATGCGACGTCGGGGTTTTATGACGTTATCGGCGGCGGTATTCTAAACACGGTGAGCGGCGACTGGTCCACCGTCGGTGGCGGACAGGGCAACAGCGCTGCAGGCGATAGCGCCACCGTCGCCGGCGGTATTCACAACGCAGCGAACGGCGACTTCAGCTTTGCTGCCGGAAGCTATGCCAAAGCCAACCACGCCGGCAGCTTCGTTCTGGCTGACTCGTCCGTAGCGGATTGCGTGTCGGCCCGGGACAACCATCTGCGCCTCCGGTTCTCGGGCGGGATCCTGATGAACGTCAACAGCGGCTACTGGTTCCAGGTTTATGGCACCGGTGGCCACCTGGTGGACGCTTCCAACGGGGCGCACCTGACCACGGGTGGAGCCTGGGTGAACGGCAGCCGGCGGGCGTCGAAGGAGAACTTCGCCGCAGTGGACCCGGCCGAGGTGCTGGAGCAGGTGGCGGCGCTGCCGGTGCAGCGGTGGAACTACATCGCCGAGGATGACGCGGTGCAGCACATCGGGCCGGTGGCGGAGGACTTCCGGGCGGCGTTCGGGGTGGGTGCGGGCGACGGCATCGCCACGGTGGACGCCGATGGCGTGGCCCTGGCGGCCATTCAGGCCCTGAACAGCCGGATCCAATCTCTCGAGGCCGAAAACCGGGCCTTGGCGGCCCGCCTGGCGGCGTTGGAAGCGCGTGACGCCTTCAAGACCCAGGGCTGCGCGACCGCCGCGAAGGGGAAGTGACATGAACCGGCGCCGCTACTCGTGCGAGCTCATCCTGCTGCTCGCGCTAGCGCTGGCGACCGTGGTCGTCGCTGCGACGGGCCCGCCAAAACAAAAAGCGGTTCAGGCCGACACGTACGCCATTGACTGGTGGACGGTGGCTGGCGGGGGCGGGGCCAGCTCCGGCGGGCCGTACCTCGTGGAGGGTACCATCGGCCAGCCAGTCGTGGGAATATCCGCAGGCAACGAGTATTCACTCGCCAGCGGATTCTGGCTCCCGCTGGAGCAGACGCTGTATGCCGCCCACGTGGCCAGCACCGAGACCTGGTGGACACGGCTCACCTTGCTCAACGCCGGCGACGCGGACAACCCGATCACCCTGACGGCCTACAGCGCGGCCGGCGCCCAGGTGGAACAGGTGGGCATCGCGTCGCTGCCGCCGGGGAATGTCTGGCAGGCGGATGTGGACACCGTCTTCGCCCCGGCGACGCTGGCCCAGGACCTCTGGGTGACCATCACCAGCGGCTCCAGTCTCACGGGCGTGCTGGAGTTCGGGACCCGCGACGGCCAGTCCGTCGTGGTGATGCCCATGCTGGCGGCATCCGCCGCGGATCTGGTTTACCCCTACGTGGCGTTGACCTACGGCTGGTACACCGGCCTGGCGTTCATCAACACCGGTGACGCCGACGCCCACGTCACCGTCACCGCGTACAACGAGAACGGTAACAGTCTGGCCACTCATACCGAGACGCTTGCACCGCGGAGCAAGTACGTCCGCCTCATCGACCAGGCATTCCCGGAAGTGGCCGACCCGGGCCAGCTCCGCATGGTGAAGGCCGTGTCGGATCAGCCGCTCATCGGCTTCGAGCTGTTCGGGCATTTCGAATCGCCCGGACTGGCCGGCCTGCCGGCGTTCACCGCCGCGGGGCCGCTCACCGGTGGGCCGGCCGCCGCACCGGCCAAGGGCGGCGACGCGCCGCTGGCGGTCGAGCTGCACTACAACGAGATCATGCCCAACGACGGCTATTTCACCGGCGTGACCTTCTGCAACCTGGGCGTGGCCCCCGCCACGGTGAGTGCCGAGCTGTTCGACTGCGCGGGCGTCTCCCTGGCTGTGGCGGACTGGCCGGTGAATCCGCTCCAGCAGATCACCCGCGAGGTGTGGAACATCTTCGACGGAACGGTCCATGCTGACGCCGGCTACATGCAGGCCAACGCCCCGGTGAATCTGCTGGGGTTCGAGCTCTTCTTCAACCGGACCGGCCTGGCGGCCCAGTTCCGCTTCGACGGCATCCTGGCCGAAACGGCGGGGCGGACCCGCATGGTCTTTCCCATGATCCGCTGCGAGTCAGGCTGGATGACCCATGTGCGCCTCACCAATCGGGCCACGATCAACAACAGCTACCGCATCACGGGGTATTCGGCGGCGGGAGTTGCGAAGTGGAGCTACGAAGGTTCGCTCAACCCGGGCGCGAAGCTCAGCGACAGTCTGGCCGCGCTGCTGGGGGCGGACTACAGCAGCCTCGCTCCCGGGACCGTCTGGATGGAGGTGACGTGCGACCGGGACATGGCGGGCCACGTGGTCATCGAGTCGTTGACCCCGTCGCTGCTGGAAAGCTACAACGGCATGGCCTGGTGAAGTAGCGGCCGGGGGATCCGGCGGCTGCGCCGGTCGCCCCGCGTGTGCCGATAGGTCACGGACGGACGGCATGAACCCGTCGAGTCGGCGGAGCCCGACGGGTCGCCGGCTGCTGGGCCGGTTGGAAACGAGTCCCGTTCAAAGCGAAGCTCCCGGCCGGGCCGGGAGCTTCGTTAGGTTCAGTAAAAGTGGTTAGGCGCTCAATTGAGGCACTTGGTGTGGTTGTTGCCCATGTTCCGGTCGTATAGAACCGAGCGCACGCCGTACTCCGGGTAGAGAAAATAGGCGGTGGCTAGGCCGTTGGCCATGTCGTAGACGAGGTAAATCTGCCACGGCAGCCCGCGGGGCGACATCAGGTAGAGCACGCTGCCCCGGGTGCTGATGATCCCCTCACCCTGGTATTGCCCGGCGCCCTTGCCGGTCATCACCCGGTAGGCAAAGTAACCGGTGCCGGCATCGACGCACAGCATGGACCGCCCGTAATCGTCCGCGAATACCAGCGTTTCCGGCGGCATGTAGTTGTAGAGGTAGGGCAGGCTGTTGGCGAGGATCCGGCCTCCATCCCATTCCCAGTCATAAGCGATTTCCAGGGTCAGGGCGCTGGCCAGCACGATCCCGGAGCCGAGGGTGTATTCAACCAGCGTCGGCAGGCCGGTGCCTTGGGTGACGGCGATCACCTCCGCGCCGGCCGGCACGTTGCTGAAAGCGCCATGGCTGGCCCAGCTACCCCAGAACGGATTGGGCACGCCGTGGACCGTCGGGTGGCAGGGGTTTAGGGTGTTGTTGTACTGTGCGGGATTGAATGAATACACCATCCCACCCGGCAGCGGAGCATTGAGCTGTCCCGTGTTCCACCCCTGGTCACATGCCGAGAAGAACAGCGTGCCGCCCGCGACCACGTAGTCGGTGAACTTGGCTGCGTTCGCGGCGTAGTTGTCATAGAACGTCTGGCTCTGATCGCTGGAGACGACAATCAGCCCGAAGGCGCTGAAGTCGAGGGTGCCGAATTCGGCCGAGGTGTGGACCGCATAGGGCATGCCGCCGGCCAGCAGCAGTCCTTCCACGGACGTCGAGCCCCATGGATCGACGTCTTTGAACACGCAGACCATGCCGCCCGTCGGCAGGCTACCCGACGATTTGGAGATGATCAGCTGCGGCGTATACCCGGCCGGGGCCTGGTCGCTCCGCGGTGTGGGGCCGGGGCGCGCCGAGCCGTCGAGTTGCCGGACCACCAGGCCGGATGATCCGCCGCCGAGCCGCTGGCCGGCCAGCAGCGCCGGCGCCGTCAGCAGGGCCAATCCAACCACAAACACCAGCAGAAGACGCGGTTTACTTATCATAAAACCTCCTTACAAACGACTAATTGCGATTTCCCATGAGACCTGTGCAATATCCCGCGAACCTGCACTGACGCGGAGAGCCCCGCCCGTGTTTGTGAAAAATTATTTGCCGCCAGTATATTCAGGCGAGGTGGCCAAGTCAAGCTTGGTGGTGCATGGCAGGGCGTCGTCTGATCGGAGGGGCAACCGCGAATGTCAGCCGCAGGCTATGGAACCGCAGCGCTGTCGTGAAGGTGCCAGCCTCTATCACAAAACGGCGAGAGCCATTGCGTCGGGACCCAGAGTCCCCGGTGCCGCCTGTATCACATTTCACCGCAAAAGACAGCCATGGTGCGACAGCCATGGTGCCAGGCTCTGTCACAAAATGTTGATGGCATTTGGCGGTGGTGCTGAATCAGCGTAATCAGTTGAATCAGCTGGATCGGTGGCATCAGCTAGTTGAGTGAAATTGGAGGAATCAGCGGCGTTGAAAGTATCAGCAGCGTCGGTGGCGTCAGTGGCATTGGCTCTGTTTACGGCATCAGCGGCGTCAACGGCATCAGCGCTGCCAGCTGCGTCGGCAGGGTCAGCGGCGCCGGCAGGGTCAGCAGTGTCGGTGGTGTCAGCAGAATCAGTGGCATCAACAGAGACCCCGCCTTGACACACCGGCAGGCGTGCCGATATAATAACCCGCTAAAGCACCCGTAGCTCAACTGGATAGAGCATCGGTCTTCGGAACCGAGGGTTGGGGGTTCGAGCCCCTCCGGGTGCGCCATTTATTTCAACAACATACAGAAACACCATTTTCTCCAAAAGTAGAGCTTGTCACACTGGCGTCACAGTAGTAAAATTTTCAGTGTGACAGCGGCCCTCGTTTTTCTCCCAAAAATTCCGTCACGCTGCCACCCGGCTCCTGCCAGTGGGACCGGAATCGCGAGGGAAAGGTGGATTGATGGCGACGATTCGGAAGCGTGTTTCCGCCGACGGCAGCATCACCTTCCAGGTCCAGGTCCGCAAGAAGGGATTCCCGCCGGAGAGCGCCTCCTTCGCCCGGCTGACCGATGCCCGCAAGTGGGCCATGACTACCGAGGCGGCCATGGAAGAGGGGCGCCACTTTCCCCGGCACGAATCCACCCGGCACACCTTGGCCGATGCCATCACCCGCTATCAGAAATATGTACTCCCCCGAAAGGCCAAGAGCAGCATCCCCACGATCTCGGCCCGTCTCAACTGGTGGAGCGCCCAGATTGGGAAGCACTCCCTGGACCAGATCACGCCGGCCCTGATCGTCGAATGCCGGGACAAGCTCCTCTTGGAAGGCCCCGGCGGCGAAGCCGGCCGGCGGCTGGCCCTGCGGGGGGGCGGAGTCTCTCCCACCACCGCCCGGCATTACCTGATGGCCCTGAGCCACGTGTTCGCCATGGCGGTGCGGGAGTGGGGCTGGCTGAAGGATACGCCCATCAGTTCGGTGGACAAGCCGCGCATGAATCCCGGCCGGGTGCGATACCTGACCAACGACGAGTTGAGGGCTTTCCTGGAGGCCTGCCATGAGAGCAGCTGTGGGTATCTTTACCCGGCCGTCCTGCTTGCCATCACTACCGGCATGCGCCTGGGCGAGCAGTTCGGCTTGACCTGGGACCAGGTGGACCTGGATCGCGGCTGGATCACCCTGGGGATCACGAAGAATATGCAGCGCCGGGGTGTGCCGCTCGTCGGCGGCGCTCTGGAAGAGCTGCGATCCCTGGGGAGAGTCCGCCGGATCGACACAGCCTTTGTCTTCCCCTCCCATAACGGAAAAAAGCCCCTCGACATCCGCCTTCCCTTCACGAACGCCTTGAAGCAGGCGGGGATCACGGACTTCCACTGGCACGACCTGCGGCACTGCGCCGCCAGCTACCTGGCCATGAGCGGCGTGCCTCTCAAGGTGATCGGCCAGCTCCTTGGCCACCGCACCAGCGCCATGACCGACCGTTATTCCCACCTGGCCGACCAGGTGGTCACCGATGCCGTGTCGAAAGTCATGACCAAGCTCTTCAAATGAGGATGCCGGGTATCATTCACAATCCTTCAAAATATTTTAAGGATTGTGCAGGACCGTTGAGGTGGATACGCGCAGGGGGCTCCAGCTATGGAACTTTTGCCCCCAAAGCTCCCAAAGAATGGGCTTATTCCTTTCATATCATGGAATTGCCATTGTCAGCATGGCCTTTTCAAGCTGACAATCGGCTGACAATCATGCTCCCAAAGCGAGGCGGAGTCCACCCGCTCCGTTGAGGGAAGGATGGATTTTGTCAGCATGAGCGGCGGTTTTGGGAGCACGTTGTCAGCTTCATTTTGCCATGCTGACAACGATAGCTCGTTGATGCCATTGAGGTAAGTACCTTCCTTGTCAGCTTTGTCAGCCGGAATGTTCAGTAGACCGGGCCGCAGAAACAACACCGGCCGGTTTCTCCCCTCCAAAGTACGTCGCACGGTGAGGGTCCGCTTGTTGGCCTCGCAGGCGGCCAGGGCGCCCCGTTCCCGCAGCCGCCGCCACAGCGTGGTCGGGGACAGGTGGATCCCTTCGCCTCCGCCTGTGGACATGGCCTGGACCGCCCGGTAGGCCGCGTCAGGCATCAGGTAGACGTCTTCGCCGTCCACCCAGCCCACCCGCTGACCGTGGGGCTCCCAGACCGAGCTTCGTAGCGGCCCCTGGCTCGACGGGTTCTCCCGCCAGCCCCAGGCGCCGGGTGAGGCGGGGCAGCCGCCGTCCCGCCCAGCCAGGTGGGCCGTGCCGCTGGCCAGGGCGGCGTGGAGCAGCTCGAAGAACCGCTGCACCGGGTCGGCGGCCTCCTGCTGCTGAGCCTGGGTGCGGGCCACCTCGCCGAAGCAGGCCCAGGCCCGGCTCCACACGCTCTCCGCCAGCGGCTCCGCGATGGCGTGGATCTCGACCGCGAAGAGCAGGAAGATCCGCAGCCCGGCGGCCAGTTCCGCCAGGTTGGCCGGTGTCCGCTTGTGCCCGCCCATGAGGGTGAGGGCGTTCCGGTACCGCTGGATGTCCTCGCGCAGCGCCGTTCTCGCCTCCGGGTAGCGCCGGGCCAGCCACTGGACGAAACCGGCGGCAGCCGCGGCGAAGCGCCCCTCCGCCGCCAGGCGCTGGCACTCAGTGAGCGACTCCCAACGCATGGCGCCGGGCTCCAGTTCCAGGACCAGCAACCGGGCCCGGATGCTGTGGCCGTGGGGCACGTCCTCGCCGGTGGAGAGGACCAGGCCCCGGGGTGGGCGCTCCGCCAGGAGCTGCCCGTCCCGGCTCAGTCGCATCCGGCCGGCCAGGTTACCCTGGGCGCGAAAGAGGCGCTCCGCCTCCCGGTGGTAGCGCCACACGTCAGTAGCGCCGCCGTGCGGGGCGAAGTCGTCCACCACGCAGAGGGTGTCCTTCAGGGAGAAGGCCAACACCTCCAGGGCGTTTCCAGTGGATGACCATCCGCCCGGCAGGTGCCGGGCGTTGAGCCCCGCCCCGAAGTGCTGCTGGGCCAGGGCGGCCAGCTCCGACTTGCCCGAACCCGAAGGGCCGGTCAGGTGCAGCCCGAAGTCGGCCGAGCCCAGCACCGCCCGCCAGACGGCGGCGAACACCGGCAGGGTCACCGCGTCGGGGGCCACTTCGATCATCTTCAGGCTGTCCGCCACCGCATCCGTCAGGTCCAGGCGATGGGGGACCGCCGGCAGGGCGAACGCCCCCAGGCCTTTTGGCAGTTCCACCTCCACGCCCGTCACGTCCCCGTCCGGCCCGATGGCGCCGGTACCGTGCAGGTAGGTCCACTGGCCGTCCATTTCCCGCCAGCCGGTGTGGGTGAACACCGTCCGGTGGCGGATGGACCGGCTCAGGAGCTGGATGGCCACCCGCACGTGGTCCCGCAGCGAGCGGCCGGGGAAGACCACGGCCTCGGCGCCGATCTTGTCGTGGATCCAGCCCAGGCTGTCGAACTGCCGGGCTGGCAGGATGAACGAGGCGGTCCGGCCCTTGAGCTGGCTCTGGATCTGGAAGAAGCGGGCGCTCTCCACCCCGTCGTCGTGGTGGAGGTCCGCCACGATCCGGGCGGTGAAGTTGGCCAGCTTGACTTTTTCCAGGCTGTCCCGAACCGACTTGATCAGGCAGAGCCCGTCGCGGGCCTCCTGGTAGTCGCCGACTGTGCTTGGCTCCGCCTCGTCGTCTTCGTCGTCCCGCCAGACCAGTTGCTCGGCATCGTCCATGGCCTTGCGGAACACGGCGCGGAACCGGCCGGGATCCTGCAGGTGCAGGGCGTTCGGGTCCTTCACCCCGAGCCGCTCCATGCGGATGACGAAGGCCCGGCCCCGCCAGGAAGTCTCCCGCAGCCGGCGGCTGATCCCGTTGACGAAGGCCCAGCCGCCCTGGTCCGGCTCCTGGACCACGTAGAGGGTGCGCACCGGACCCAGGACCTCGGGCGTGATCTTCTCCGTCAGGGTGGCGCCGGGCACGCCCAGCACCGGCAGCCGGTGCAGGGCCAGGGTCCAGGTGTCCGACTCCCCCTCCACCAGGAAGAGGGTGTCGTCCCCGTCCAGGCGGTGGAGGCCGTACAGGATCGGGACGTGGCCCTTGACCCAGCGGCTCCCCTCGGCCGCCGTGACGTGGGTGCGGATCCGCTCCGCCCGGGTCTCGCCACTGGCGTCCTTGTACGGGATCACCACGGCCCCGCCACGCTCGAAGAGGCCCCACTCGCGCAGGAACTCCTCCGGGATTCCCTTCGCCTCAGCCAACCGAGCCACCGTCAAGCGTCCGCCGGCGATGGGCTTCCCCGGTGGCGGCGGAGTAGAGACGGATCGCTTCGGTGTCGGTGAGTCAGCCCATGCGGTCATTCCTCTCGCCGGTTCTCCGCTTCTCCGCTTCGCCGCTTCGCCTCCCCCCGAAGGTGTATCCATCGGTGCGGCGAACAAGTCCCGCCACTCCAGCCCTAGGGCGGCCACGATGGCGTCCGTAGAGCATCCGGCGAAGCAGTGCAGGAGGATCCGCTCGGCGGTGAACGTCACGCTCAGGGACGGCTCCGAGTCCCGGTGTGCCGGACAGCTCGCCTGGTACTGCTGGTCGTGGACGCGTCGGACGTTCTGGAGCCGCTCGAGAAATCGGCTCCGGTCGATCATTGCTGGACCTGCCGGTCGAGGAGCCACCGCTCGAAAGCGTCGATGTCGATGAGGAGCTTCCGGCCGAGCTG